>Ga0207422_1000015_pt1 | contig 957311 bp, 729 predicted proteins | sample MarCyaLeptolynsp_FD_187757 | JGI IMG/M metagenome (GOLD analysis project Ga0207422, IMG submission 187757) | Marine cyanobacterial communities from Panama - species 1 Leptolyngbya sp. (SPAdes) | ecosystem: Environmental > Aquatic > Marine > Unclassified | place: Panama: Panama City | collected... | reverse complement strand
GCTGTTGCAGAAGCTCTTGCAAAGTCGTAGAATGATTCATGATCTGATTGATGGGTTGGTTTGGAAGTTTTGTCGCAACCAAAATACAACCTTATTCAATCAGATCTTTTTTTTGTCGTGTACCAAACATGGAACGTTAAACAAAAAAGGCCGGGCTAATGCCCAGCCTTTTTATCTTCAGACGCAAACCGTTTAGTTCAAATCAAACCGATCCAGGTTCATCACTTTGGCCCACGCGGATACAAAGTCATTTACGAACTTCTCTTCAGAATCAGAAGAGCCGTAGACTTCGGCGATGGCTCGTAGTTGGGAGTTGGAGCCAAATACGAGGTCAACGCGTGTTGCTGTCCATTTTACCTGTCCGGTGTTGCGGTCGCGTCCTTTGAACTCTTCTTCATCTTGAGACACTGCCGTCCATGCGGTACTCATATCGAGCAGGTTGACGAAGAAGTCATTGGTAAGCGATCCAGGACGATCTGTGAAGACGCCGTGGCTGGATCCATCCGCATTGGTGTTTATCACCCTCATTCCGCCGACGAGAGCGGTTAACTCTGGAGCCGTCAGCGTCATGAGTTGTGCTTTATCAAGTAGCAACTCCTCAGCAGATACCGCATACTTTGTTTTCTGATAGTTGCGGAAGCCATCAGCTACAGGCTCAAGCAGAGCGAAAGAAGCCACGTCTGTTTGATCTTGGCTTGCATCCATACGGCCCGGTGTAAACGGTACCGTTACGTCATGACCTGCATTTTTGGCGGCTTGTTCAACACCCGCGCATCCAGCGAGAACAATAACGTCTGCTAGCGACACGTTCTTACCTCCAGACTGAGTACTGTTGAATTCAGACTGAATGCTTTCCAACGTCTGAAGTACTTTTGCCAGTTGTGACGGATTGTTGACTTCCCACTCTTTCTGTGGCGAAAGGCGAACTCGCGCTCCGTTTGCTCCACCGCGCATATCCGACCCACGGTATGTAGAAGCCGAAGCCCATGCTGTTGAAACCAATTCTGAGACGGATAGGCCTGACGCAATGATATTGGCTTTGATTGATGCTACATCATTTGCATCAACCAATTGGTGATTTACGGCTGGAATCGGGTCCTGCCAGATCAATTCTTCTTCAGGTACTTCGGGGCCGAGATAACGAGCCTTAGGACCCATATCGCGGTGCGTCAGCTTGAACCAGGCGCGAGCAAAAGCATCTGCAAATTCATCCGGATTCTCGTAGAATCGGCGAGAGATTTTTTCGTATGCTGGATCGAAGCGGAGAGATAGGTCCGTCGTGAGCATTGTTGGCCGATGCTTTTTGGAAGCATCGTATGCATCAGGAATTGAGGCTTCTGCGTCTTTCGCCACCCATTGTTTTGCACCTGCAGGGCTAGCGGTAAGCTCCCACTCATAGCCAAAGAGGTTTTCAAAGAAGTTATTGCTCCAGGTAGTTGGCGTAGTTGTCCAGGTTACTTCTGGCCCTCCTGTGATGGTGTCAGCGCCCTTGCCTGTACCAAAGCTATTTGTCCAACCAAGACCTTGTTCAGTGATGCCAGCGCCTTCGGGTTCTACACCAACATGATCTTCACTGGCAGCACCGTGTGTTTTACCAAAGGAATGTCCACCAGCGATTAGTGCAACCGTTTCTTCGTCGTTCATCGCCATGCGGGCGAAGGTCTCACGGATATCGTGAGCAGCCGCTACAGGGTCCGGTTTGCCGTTTGGTCCTTCAGGGTTTACGTAGATGAGTCCCATTTGAACCGCTGCGAGTGGGTTCTCAAGGTCTCTGTCGCCTGTGTAGCGTTTGTCATCAAGCCACTCGCCTTCAGCACCCCAGTAGATGTCCATTTCTGGCTCCCAGATATCTTCCCGTCCGCCAGCAAAACCAAAGGTCTTGAATCCCATGGATTCAAGGGCAACGTTTCCTGCGAGAATCATTAAGTCTGCCCAGGAGATTTTCTGACCGTACTTCTGCTTGATGGGCCAGAGAAGGCGGCGTGCTTTGTCGAGATTTGTATTGTCGGGCCAGCTATTTAGTGGAGCGAAACGCTGAGCACCCGTACCGCCACCACCACGGCCATCGCCGGTACGATACGTGCCTGCACTATGCCAGGCCATGCGGATGAACAAGGGACCGTAGTGCCCAAAGTCAGCCGGCCACCAGTCTTGGGAGTCTGTCATCAGGTCGTTCAGGTCCTTCTTTACAGTAGCCAGATCCAGGCTATTGAATGCTTTTGCATAATCAAAGTCTGCATCCAGGGGATTGGACTTCGAAGAGTGCTGGTGCAGGATGTCCAGCTTTAACTGATTGGGCCACCAATCGCGGTTCGACGTGCCACCGCCGGCAGCATGATTAAATGGGCATTTGCCGTTGCCGTTTGTATGCATAATGATTTCTTCTTTCGTGCTCACGAGTTGAGATTGAGGATGAGTTTTCAGTATAGGGTTTGAGGTGCCGAATAAGAAATCGATTCTTCCTATGACAGTTATAGGTAGAGGTGATAAAAGAAGTGGCTAAATGTTATAAAATGAATCTCGATGGATTCACTTGGGTTGGTTTCGTGTTTCGTGTTTCGGGTTTCGCGTTCCGGGTTAAAAAAGCTGTCCTTTGACCTGAAAACAACCCGAAACACGAAACGCGAAACACGAAACCAACCAAATAAACCGTGAGTGTTTATTTGGTTGTACTTAAGTCGCCAAATCGAAGTGTTTCAAAACCCCGGAGAACATATGATCTGGAATGTAGGCCTTTAAATCTCTGGGGTGGACCCACGCCAGGTTCTTGATTTCACTATGGTCCCGAACGGAGCCATTTCCAGCGTTGTGCTCGCATACGACGTAGTGTATTCGGACACCCGTGACAGGGTGTGTACGATGGCCCAACACGCGTTCAGCCGTGCACTTGACGCCCGTTTCTTCATAGACCTCCCGCTCGGCTGCATTCTCAGGGGTTTCTGAGGCCTTGATCTTGCCGGCAGGAAACTGCCAGTTAAGTACGTGATGCTCTTTGTATTTCCGTTGGACCAAAAGGATTTTACTGCCCTTTTCAACGATTCCAACAGAAACCTCTGTCCCTTCTAGCGGGATAGAGTGATCAATTTCTGCCATTTAAGATCCTCAATACCGGTTCATAAATGTCGGAAGTAATTAGTTGTTGTGCTTTTCTGCCGGACACCCATTCGACTTCCTCTATCTCTGCCGGGTCATTTACTTTTTTTCTGCCCGACTCATAATCACACAACCAGTATTCAATCAGTCGATTGGTATCTGGATGGATGCGTTCGCCAATTTTTTCTTTCATCCGTGGCGTAATGCCCGTTTCTATAAAACACTCGGTAGGTAACGCTTTTCTGGCGTCTGTGTTTACAGACATATTCTTGGCGGGAAAAGCCCACTCTAAATTTCCTTCTTTTTCTTTACGGCGGGTTAATAAATATTTGTTGTTTTTCTTTCGGACGACGGCCACAACAACTTTCCTCTCAGACCGCTTTGTCATTACCCGTTCCATCGACAAGACACCATCAATCCATTGTTTTATATGATGTTCGATTTCAAGATTGTCCTTGTAGGTCTCGTGGAGCCGGCTGAGCAGGTCAAAAGGCTTTTTAAGTTTTATTTCGTCTCGAATAAGGATTAAACAATTCTTGTGCTGGTAATGCATGATGCCCAGTTCGTAGGCAACGTTTGGATTATAAAATTGATTGTCTTCAGGTTCGTCAAATATTGCAATACCGTATTTGCAGCAATACAAGACGGCGATGGGATTAATTACATTGTCTTTGGTGAGGCGCCAGTCTGGCATGTCGGCAATGATGCCGCGAAATCCTTTTTCTTTAAGCGTGCTTATTATAAACTCCCTGAGCAATTTATTATGCTCTCGGAATTTGATCATGATGAATACATTCCTGCGGTAGTCCGTGCTGTCGATTTTTGCTTGAATATTTTTTCGATAAGGGATCAGAGAATCCATCAACGAAAATTTTTGACCCGGTACATGAATGTGCTCATACTTCTTACTCATGGTCTAGGAATGTACTGATTTAAGTTTTCTAGATATATCGAATGCACGGCAGATAATATCTGGAATAACAATATACTTAAATATAGCAAATTCGCATCCAGTTCAATAAGAATACACGAACGAACTGTTTTTCTACGAGCCTATTTTTATTAAGTTTAGATGGTCTCTACATTTGATGAGTTTTTTACTCCCTGTCAGCGACAAAGGCCAGCTTATCTCCTTTGGGGCTTACAGAAAGGCGAGTAATATTCGAGATACCATGCGAAGAGAAGTCGTACAAAGGAGCCCATTCTGCTTGACCATCTCCACTCACCAGGCCCAAAGATGGCCTCGGCTTAAATTGATAGAGCACAGGACCATCCGCCATGAGGAGTGTGCCGTTGGGCATCCATGCATAATCCTCCCGGCCGGGCAGGGTGGAGGCGATGTATTGTACTGTCCCGCTTGATGGATCCAGGCTGCGAATCTGCCATTGAGATTCTGACTGGTTAAGGAAAAAGCTGATGGTATCTGTACCCGGTACCTGATGCATAGAGCGGCCAATCGATCCTTCTGCAATGTACGCCTTCCCATCAGCCAGTGAGCCGACCTGTAGGGTAGGAGGCTCTCCAAGAATAAACATCGCTACCTGGTTGTCGTTAGCCCAGGCGTGGTACCCAACGGGTTTGATGTCTTCGAAAAGCAGCGTCGGATTATTTCCATCCATGTCGAACCGCCACAACCGCTGAGTCCCATCTGATTCCACCCGAATTGCAGAGAATCCGGCCCTGTCAGGCGTAACGGTGGGGGAGTACTCACTCTCCGGCGTATCGGTGACCTGATCTATCTGTAAGTCCGGAAAGCTCACTCGATAGATATCTGACTGCTCCCCTCGCTGACTCGTGTATAACAGGTAGTCTCCATCAGGTGAGAAGAACGGTTGGTTATCATAGCCGTCTCTATTGGTCAGGTTTAAGGGGCCCTCCGGGGTATCCAAGATGTTGCCGTTGTTCAGGTCAACGAGGTAGATGTCCGTGGAGGATTGAGCGGTTGCGAGTATAGGGAAGACGCAGAGCAGGGAAAGGAGGAGCAGTTTGGGCATGGTATAAAGACCTAAGCAGTCGATTATGTACTATTGCATGATTTTTTCTCCGGTCGTTCCTGCGAAAGCAGGAATCCATACAACATAAAAGCACGGCTCAACCTTCTATGGATCCCTGCTTTCGCAGGGAAGACCGGGAAATGTACCCTGAAGGTATTCGAGCATGTAAAAATACATTAATTTATTTATAGTTGATTTGCTTCTTGGGCTCACAACTTACCCTGTTGCTTCAACCTGCCCATCATAACTTCAAATAGCTCAAGCGTGAGTTCAAACTTGGAAACATGCGGGAGGTATTTATTCCTGATTAACTCCTCTGTAAACCCATCAGTTTTTGATTTCTTGTCATTATTCAGATTTCTCACGCACGTGTCCAGGCAGTCGACGGCTTTTGCAAATTGTGATTCCCTCGTTTCTTCGATAATTGATGAGTAACGCGTTGGATTAGGCAGGATGGAAAGGATTTTTTTGATGGAAGCTGCTTCTTTCTCCTCCTTGTGCTTCATCTCATCCGGGTTGTTGAACTTTGCGTCGCCGGCGTAGACCTCAACAAGATCGTGATAGAGGAGATACTCAAGTACCTTTAATCGGTCCAAGGGCTCATCGATATACTCAAGGAGAATGTCTGCAATGAGCATGCAACTCCATGAATGCTCGGCAGTGCTTTCTTTTCTTTCTCCGACATCCAGTCCACGTTCGACCGTCTTTAGTTTTTCTAGTTCGGTAAGACAGGCGATTAATCTATCCATCACACCATTCCTTTTAGTGTAGTTGCCTTCGGACCCAGCCGGTCCAGGCCCACCACGCAGCTACTACGGCTAGTGCGATCAAGGATTGCCATACAACCCAGTGCATGACATCAAACCAGGAAGGGTGATGCGAACCCAGGTACACGAGGTGGACGAGGCGTACAAAATTAAACCCGACAAGGAAGAGAATGCCCAAAAGAAGTCCCCATGCTTTTTGAGCATAGCGAGCCGGGTACATCAGTACAGCAATGATGTAGAGGGCTAAGGGAATTATCCCTGTACAGCCAGGTGTGATTTCGCAAGCAAAACCGCCTGAGTGAACGAGGATTGTACCTTTCTGAATCACCTGGATGTCAAAAAAGCCCAGGAGGGCCGTAGTGACGCTGGTTATGCCCGTCTGAATGGGATGCAGCGCTGTTCCGAGGTAGGGATCTCGAAAAAAGAGGGCAAGAAAAAGGCCCAACACACCGATGATGGCAAAGTAGTGCCAAGATGTAGATCCCTCAGGGGTAGTGGATACCTCTGGGGAGCTAGCAGCGGTATGTTGGGCCATCTTCTGTATCATAGATTTATGCAACCAGCTTCGCTTTTTGTCTTCGTCGGTATTCGATGAAGAAGATCAACGAGAGTGCCAGTGCGATACCCAGGAAGGCCAGGTCAGGTACTTCAACAGTCACCTGTGCTGAGGCAGTACCCGCTGTTGCAGTCAAGGTGGTATTGCCTGAATTGTCGACGCCTTCGAGCCGTGCTACAGCTAAACCGCTCGCATTAGACGTAATGGTGACCGATTTACTCGTTGGCGATGATACAAACTTGACTTTCGCTGTATCTGCAATCGTAAACGTGACGTCAACACCTGGTTCAGCAGAACCACCGAAGGTGACCGTTGCAATAGCGTCTGTTTGCCCGCCATTACCGATCGATTGATCAGGGTTTAGGCTGAGAGCGAGTCTACGCATCGGTGGGGGTTGAACGAAGCTGTTCGCGTTGAGCAGCCCGGCGCCACAGGGTCTCGAGCATTCTACACTGCCTCTTGGAATGGCAGTACCTTCAAGACGCGTGAGCAGTTGTTCGGGAGTCAACGACGGATCATCGGCCAGCCACAATGCAAGGGCGCCGGCAACGTGAGGAGACGCCATAGATGTACCGTTGTAGTACTCATAGCCACGTCCTGTGATGCTCAAGACGCCATCAGGGAATCCGTTGTTGTCGTCGTCATTTTGTGTGTTGCCACCGGGAGCCATAATCTCGACCGTAGAACCGTAGTTCGAGTAACGGTCAACCAGGCGGCCACTGGCGTCGGAAGCGGCAACGGTAATTACACCTGTACATCCAGCAGGCGTAAAGCCAGAGGCGTCTGCTGAAGAGTTTCCAGCTGCAACAACAACGGCCGTTCCTGCTGCTACTGCGTCGTTAATGGCATTTTGGAATGCAGCCTGGATTGCGCAACTTCCCTGTCCGCCAAGGCTCATGTTGATGACATGCGCAGGAGTCTGGTTGTCAGGGACGCCCGATACTGGAAGACCAGCTGCCCAGCGGATAGCGTCTGCGATATCTGCTGTAGATCCACCACATTTTCCAAGAACACGTACCGGCTGGACCGATACTTCCCAGTTGATGCCGGCGATGCCGAGATCGTTGTTTGTGGTCCCGTAGCCAATAGTACCTGCTACGTGTGTACCGTGCCAGCTATCCTGCATGGCGGGGTTCGAAGGAAAGCCAACAGCGGCGCATTCGCCAGCGGAGACGGCGTCACCCGGGTCGGTTGCATCTCCATCACGGCCGTCGCCGTCGTTACCTTGAAATGTGTTGGATACAAAGTCATACCCAGCAACGAGGTTTGCCGCGTTTGCATCTTCTTCGTCAGGTAGAATACCTGTGTCGAGAACAGCGACGACGATATCGCGGCTACCTGTCGTAGTGTCCCAGGCATCAGGTAAGTTGATGCCTCCTGGAGACTCACCAGCACCGGTACCGTTATTAAAGTAGTGCCATTGCTCGTTGTAACGAGGATCGGCAGGTGTTGCTGGTATGGCTGCTGGAGCTACCGATAGGCTTGGGTGCGACACGATATTGTATATGTAGTTGTATTGTACATATTCAACATCATCGCGCGCTTCCAATTGATCCTTGATAGCCCGGGTGTTGTCCATCACAGCCTGGGTTGTCATGGATGCTGTTACGGTTGTAGGGATTGTATAGAGAAATTCGCCGCCAGACAACGTGTTTGAATTGGTGTCCAATCCAAGTGTCGTTAATACATTGGCAGCAATAGGCGCGTCATCACGCATTTTTACGATCAACTGTCCAGGAACATAGGAAAGCTGGCTCGGGACCCTGTTGACGATCGTCGTCTCCACCTGTTGAGGTGTCAGGGCTTGTTGGGCGTGTGAAGCGATAGGGATTACCAGAAACAGCACCAACAGTGCTGCACGGGTGATTGAGGATTTAACCATAAGATGGATGTACGTGTAAAGTACGGTAATTAATAGTGAACGAACGAGTGGAATAGAAAGAGTTAAATATGGGTCGTAGATAGAGCGTTAATAAGTAATAATAGTCTTCTAGATACCGTTTATATTAGTATAACCTTTTATGTATTTAAGGTACGAAGATCGGAAATCTGTAATTAATAGTGCAAATGAACGAATTTTGAGGGGCATTACAGAACGATGCAGAAGGGGATGCTTAGAAGATAAATAAACGGATATAACAGTGCAAAACGTTACAACGCTTATTACCTGTCTGATTCTATTAAACACCGTGGTTTTACATGGGTGCAGCAGCACAGCCGCATCTCAAGAGCCTGAAGAGATCGAGGTAGAATTTAGCTCCGGAGAACAGCAATATAGTGCAGCCCTTGCGGACACTGTCGAGATCGTCCGTCTTGAAGACGAGCAGGTAGCCGTTTCCGGTTCGATGCGCTTACCAAATCCTTGTTTCGAAGTAAAAGCATCCGGCTTAGCTTATGCAGACTCCTTACTTCTCACCATCGAGGCCACACCAACACCTCAAATGTGCCAGATGGCTGAGACGACGTTGCCTTATGAGGTTATTGTCCACAGCGCAATGAGTGACGAGCAGGAGCTAAAGGTACGTCATACGTTCACTGGAGCAGAACACCTCGCACGTACCTTCCGGCTGGCTCCGAAGCCGTAGGGTTTGGATTGAATGTGATGATCGTTGCTCTGCGCGCTATTCAAGCAAGCCCTGATAGTAATTTGGTGTACCTTGGATCACGATCAGGCAATCCTTGACTGTGATTTGGTGTACCTCGGATCGCATTCAAGGAAGCCTTGACTGTGATGTGATGTACCTCGGATCGCATTCAGGGTCACCTTGACTGTGATTTGGTGTATCTTGGATTACGTTCAGGCAATCCCTGATAGTAATTTTGAGTAGCATTTTACTTGCTCCACACGACCTTGTACGCACTTTCAGGTATGAAAAAATGTATACAAGGCTTCCTGGGATGTGAATCCAAGTGTAAAAAAGTGCAATCAAGGAAGCCCTGACTGTGGTTTGGTGTACCTCGGATCGCCTTCAAGGTAACCTGGAATGCAATCCCAGGTAACAAAAATCACATCCCAGGAAACCTTGAACGCGATTTTGCCTGCAAAAAAATGCAATCAAGTATCACTTTTGTGCACGTCTATGAGCTTTGCATGCGCCAAAGGAGCAAAGGGTGAGTCTCTTTAAGCGCATTCTTAAGTATATGCAGAAAAGTCCATTGACAAGCGGCAACTTACAGGTGCATATTAACTCCTACTTTTGCACGTACGGCACTTGCTCATCCCCCCGAACGCGATTGCATAGAGCATGTCAATCTCACAATTCCTTTACATCCTATTTGTAGGAGCTTGATCTTAAACGGATGAATGAGCTCCGGAGAAAAACCATGAAATACTATTCTGAAAAGAGTATCCCCGCACGCCTTATGCAGGCAGAAGAATCCATAGTAAATGGGCAGTCTAATGAAGTGAGCGAAGTGCTCTCTGAGCAGGGCTACACCCCTGAGGAGTTCAGCCAGGGTTCGCTTCACCTTGCTGCGATTAGACAAATCGATGCGGACCGCAGAGAGCACCTCGGTGCACAGGTTGTAGCCACGGCGAGCGTAAAAGAAGCCTATCGCGTTCTACGGAAAAGCTTTAGTGCGGATAGACGCCTCATGCGGCAGGCGCTTGTGAATAACAGCGATTACATCGATGCGCTTCGGCTGAATGAGCCCATGAATAGACAAATGGAAGCGTTCGTTCTTCAGGCACGGCACCTGTATGAAAAAGTTGTAGGGCATAATGCGGTTATGACGTTGTTGCAAAGCCGCTACAACATAACCATTGAGGTGTTAACCAGTCGCTTCGATGAAATTGTAGAGTTAGAGGCGGCCGTTCAGCAGCATCAGTATCTGAAGGGCCAGCTACGCGAGGCTGCCAAACAGCATCGCGATGCCATGGCTACGCTCGACAAATGGATGCGCCGTTTCATTGCCGTAGCGCGTATCGCGTTCGACGAGGATAAGCCGAAGTTGGAAAAGCTGGGGATTCATGTGAAATCGAAGAGGTAGTCAGCGTCCAGCACCCTTGCTCCGGTAAGGGTGCTGGTATTTTGTCTTTTTAATTGTTCTTTGAAATCTCTAATTTGGGCCTCGATAAAAAGGATTGTCCCCCTCGAAAGGTTTGCTCAAATGCGATTATTGCTCTTGAATCTGTGCTTTTTTGTTACGGTTCTGCTTGTTATGCCAGCTACGGTTCAGGCCGTAAAGCCATCGCACAAATCTTCACCAAACCCAGAGCAAGAATCCCCTGAAATCAGTGGCACACTGAGGACATGGCACCGCGTCACATTAACTTTCGACGGACCACAAGCGAGTGAGTCAGGAGACTCAAATCCATTTCGTGACTATCGGCTCTCGGTCACCTTTCAAAGAGGGGCCCACACGCATGCTGTACCCGGCTTTTTCGCCGCTGATGGGGATGCGGGCGAAACAAGTGCTACCTCAGGCACACGGTGGCGCGTACACTTCACACCTGATGCACCAGGGTCATGGTCCTACAAGGCTTCGTTTCGCTCAGGAAAGGACATAGCTGTCAGCCTCGATCCCTTTGCCGGTACACCAACTGCCTTCGACGGTCAAAGCGGTACCCTGGAAATTGCGCCAACCGATAAATTCGGCCGGGATTTTAGAGGGAAAGGCATGCTCAAGTATACCGGTGAGCGGTACCTACGGCATGCTGGAACGGGAGAGGCATTCGTAAAAGGTGGACCTGGGAGTCCAGAGAACCTGCTGGCCTATCATGACTTCGACGGTGCGTATGATAACGGAGGACCGGAGCTAGCTACTCTTGAAGAAGGGCTCCACCGGTATGCGGCCCATGAAGCTGATTGGAACGCCGGTGACCCTACATGGCAGGGAGGCAAAGGGAAAGGGCTTATCGGCGGCCTGAACTATATCGCCGAGAAAGGGATGAATACACTCTATTTCCTGACCATGAACTGGGCCGGTGACGGGGATGATGTGTGGCCTTGGGCACAGCATGACGTTCAAGACCGCTTTGACGTCAGCAAGCTTGATCAGTGGGAGGTTGTTTTCAGTCACATGGATTCACTCGGAATCGCGATGAACGTGTTGTTTCAAGAAACAGAGAATGATACTCTGTTTGACGGAGGTACATTGGGCACGCTACGTAAGCTCTACTTTCGCGAGATGGTTGCACGATTCGGCCATCATCTGGCCGTTACCTGGAATTTGGGTGAGGAAAACAACAATACCACAACACAACGCGAAGCCTTTGCCGCTTATCTGAAGGCGCTCGATCCCTACGATCATCCTGTTGTTGTTCACAATCACGTTCACCTCATTCCCGAGACGTACAATCCATTGCTTGGGAATGCAGACTTCAATGGCACCTCCTTCCAGATCGCCAATCCAGCCGATACGCATACCCGCGTATTGCAATACCTCGATGCCTCGGTGGCGGCTGGCCATCCCTGGGTGTTGAATGTAGACGAGATCGGTCACTACAGCACAGGCATCACGCCAGACGGCCCGGAAAGTAACCATGCACAACTTCGCCGCGACGTGTTGTGGGGCACCTTAATGGCGGGAGGTGCTGGGGTTGAGTGGTACTTTGGGTATCAGTATCCTCACGCAGACCTGAATATGGAAGACTGGCGCAGCCGGGATGCCGCCTGGGAGATGACGCGCCACGCGCTGCATTTCTTTCAGGAGCACATCCCGTTCGAGACCATGCGCCATCACGATGGCCTGACCTGGCCGGCAGATGATTATGTGCTTGCCCGTCTTGGAGAAGTCTATGCCATTTATCGATGTCAAGGTGGTGGCGTTGAGCTGGAATTGAAAGACTATCCTGAAGCCACCTTCAGCGTCCGCTGGTACGACCCGATTAATGGTTCGGAATTGATCACAGGGGAGAAAGCCACTGTACAAGGCGGGAGCCACATCGTCGATTTAGGCGCACCTCCTTATGCACCTGAACAAGAATGGGTTATTCTCGTAGAGCGGATTCAGTAAGGGGACCAGTCACAGTTTGGTCATTCCCTCAATGCCCAGTCCGAAACAAATATACAGTCTGAATTATGCATACGAGAGCTCAAAACAGGATTCAAGCATACCTTATGACGCTGCTTGCAGTGGGATGGATGCTTAATGCAACGGGAAACGCAAGAGCCATGCAGTTAGCTATAACAAACGTGGATGTTGTTGACACAGCATCTGGGGCTCTACTGGCTGATCAAACGGTGGTCATTGAATCGGGACGGATCACAATGTTAGGGGAGAGTGGTGCAATAGACGCTCCAGAACAAAGCACTATCATAGATGGCGAGGGAAAATTCCTCATTCCTGGTCTCTGGGATATGCATGTACACCTTCCATGGCTGGCTCCACAACTAACTATGCCGCTCTTCATCGCGAATGGTGTAACAGGTGTTCGAGAAATGGGAGGAGGGGGAGCCTACAAGGTAAAGAAGGATTGGCAGCAACAGATCAACGAAGGGGCTCTGTTAGGACCTCGTATCATGAGTGTGTCCCAATCTGTCGTAACCTCCTTGTCTTCGGAGGAAGAAGCACGTGAAAGGGTTGCTGCTAGCCCAGATCTAGAGAACATGATCAAAGTGTATCATGGCGTGCTTCCTGAATATTATTTGACTTTCATGGAAGCAGCAAATGAAAAAGGAATAGCGGTGGCGGGGCATCGGCCCCAGGCCTTGAGCGCCATAGAGGCGAGTAAAGCAGGACAGAAGAGCTTTGAACACGCCCGCCTTTTTCTTTATGAGTCGTATCCAGGAGCACCCACATTACGTGCCCGTTTCCTGGCGAGGTATTCGGGGGAAGATACTTCACGCAATCGAATTGTCACGACAACTGAGCGGCGGGAAATGCTCGACGGCTTCGATCCCGAACTATTCGATCAAGTTGTTGCTGCAATGAAAGAACATGACACGTGGTTTTGTCCGACGCATTTAACACGGAAAATGGATGCCTTTGCGGATAACGAGCCGTACCGCAATGATGCACGCCTTAAATATATTTCTCCGATCCAGCGCGGCCGCTGGAATGCAGATGCCGATGGGATGGTGAGCCAGGACCCGTCCGAAGCTGGCCGCACCGCATTCATGGAGTTCTACCTGAGAGGGCTCGAATTAACCGGGGAAGCCCATCGTGCCGGCGTCAAAATCCTTGCTGGGACCGATGCAAATGATACCTATGTATTTCCCGGCTTCAGTTTGCATGACGAACTGCAAGAACTGGTAAAGGCCGGCCTGTCCCCGATGGAGGCCTTGCAAACTGCGACCATCAATCCGGCTGAGTATTACGACCTTACCCATGAGTATGGCTCTATTGCTGTTGGGAAGGTCGCGGATATGATTTTGCTCGAAGCCAATCCGCTAATTGATATTTCGAATACGAAGCAGATAAATACCCTTGTTTTTAGAGGAGAGGTGCATACGAAGGCGGAGTTGGATCAATTGCTGGCGGAGGTGGAGGAGCAGTTGAATTAACCATCACAGGAACTGGTATGAAAAAAGTACTCCTTGTTATCATCATGTTGACTTCGCTTGTCAGGTGCTCCTATGCCCAGGCGGATAAGCGCATCCCACTTCCAGAGAACTTAGAGCAAGGATATCCACGTCTACATATAACACAAGACGGTAAAGAAGCCCTGAAGAACACCATTCAACATGAAGCCTGGGCACAGGAGGTATATGAAGGGATTCATAAGCGCATAGATGAGCATGTCGCTCGTCATATAGAGGATCCTGAGTGGATGGTATCGCGCCTGCAGATGTATTGGAAGACCAAAGCAACCAATGTCTATATCAAGGGCATCCATTATTCGCATGCTGATGGAGAAGCTCCTGTACCGACGGTGCGTTTTGCAGGATCGCGAGATGTTACGACGCCCTACGGTAAACCAGCTCTGGAAGAGATTCTGCCGTATATGGATGATCCGCGTGGGATCTATCTGCCTAATCACAGCAAAGAAGGGCATCCCTTTGAGTGGGCAGAACAGTCGAAAACGGGGCGTATCGTGTACGATATAAACCGAGAAATAATGGGCCTGGCACGAGATGCTGCGTTTCTATACTGGTTGGAAGGGGACGAGCGCTTTGCTGACTTTTCCTTTGATTTATTCCACACCTACATGGAGGGGATGGTCTACAGGAGCGAACCCATCGATTTGCACAACGGCCATATACAGACGCTTGTTGGGCTGACGAACTTTCAGGTGATCCATGAAACCGTTCTGCGGGACATTGCCGAACTCTATGATTTTTTGCATCAGTACATTGAAGCAACGTATCCAGACAATATTGCGCAATACGATCAGACCATCAAGAAATGGATGGATCAGATTATCAAAAACGGGGTGCCGCAGAACAACTGGAATCTCCACCAGGCAAAGGTCATTTTGAAAGCTGCCATGGTATTACAGGACGATGCATATTATGACGATAAGAAAGGGCGCGAGTATTACATCGATTACATCTTGAATGTGACGTCGGCGCGGCAGTGGTCGCTGACCCGTTTTCTAGATTATGGGTACGACGAAAGCAACGGCGTCTGGGCAGAAAGCCCGGGCTATTCACAAGGAGTGACCAGGGATCTGACGAACTTCATCAGGGACTTTGACAACACGTTCGATCATAATATTCTGCCCTATATGCTGGTGATGGACAAGGCCGTCCGCATGCTGCCCCAGTATTTATTTCCTAATGGCCAGACCGTTGCGTTTGGCGATTCTTATTACGGTCCCTTAAACCCCGAAGCGATCAGTGACATGATCCGCATCGCCCAGAAAAACGGAGATGTGGAGAGGGAGGAGGAGTTCACTTCAATGTATCGTCTTTTTAGCAGGGAGGATGAAAGGGCAGAGGGAAGAGGGCGAAGAGCTGTGGTGTCTTCGTTCTTTGCGAGCAAACCCATCGAATTAAATCCAGCATACAAAAAAGCAGACCCGAAAGACTATATAACCCAAACCTTCTATGCACCAAATGTAAGCTGGCATGTTCAGCGGATGGGAGAGGGTAAAGATGGCATGATGGTTTCGCTCAATGCGTCTCTAGGCAATCACATGCATGCGAACGGCATTAACATGGAATTGTACGGTAAAGGCTATGTACAAGGCGCCGATCCTGGTCGGGGTGCTGCATATTTTCAGCCGATCTACCTGGAGTACTATTCCCAGTTTCCGGCTCATAATACCGTCATGGTGGATGGTGTGTCTTCCTATACCGAGATGCTGAGCTACCACGCGTTTGACTTAATGAGCGAATACCCAAAATCAGCGCAGCGAGACGGGTTTTATAAAGACATCACCTACTCCGACGTGTACTTTCTTGAGCCCGAAAGCCGTAGCGACCAGAGTCGGTTGGTGAGTATTGTCAGGACGGGCGAGTCAACCGGCTATTACATCGATATTTTCCGGTCGAGAAAACAACGAGAGGGCGACAAATTCCATGATTACTTCTATCATAATCTGGGACAACGCATGGAGATTCAAGATGTGAGTGGTACTGCTCTTAAGCTCACTCCAAATGAAGAGATGGCTTTTGCTGGGGGACATCTATATGCCCTGGATTACATGTGGGATAAGAAGTCGGTTCGGACCAGTGATGATTACCAGGTCGAGTGGAAAATTGATCGGCCAGAAGGGGAGGACGTGTATATGAACCTGTGGATGAAAGGAATGGAGGGCCGGGAGGTGTTCTCTATAAAATCGCCGCCGAATAAGGCATTTCGCAGTGGGCATGGTATCCCTTATGAGGTTGATGAAGAGCCGTATCTGACCTTTGCTGCCCGTCAGCATGGGGAGGCCTGGGAGCGTCCCTTTGTCTCCGTCTTTGAGCCGTACACCTCAGAAGATGGGAAAAGTATTGCTGGGATTGAGGGGATTGAGGATGAGAATGGGAATGCTGAGTTCGTGGGATTAAAAGTCTCCCATGTATCAGGTAGGGAAGACCTGGTGTTTTCCACTAAGGGTGGTGCGATGGCGAAATACGGTGAGACGTCTACCGATGCGACCTATGCTCTTGTAAGCAGCGAAGGAGATGATTTTGTTCTCTTCATGGGGAATGGTAAGCAGCTAACCGCAAGAGGCTACACGATTTTGTGCGATGAAGTGGGGAATGCTGTCATTGAGAAGAAAGATGGTGTGCTTCAATTACACAATGAAGTGCCTGTGGTAATCACCTACGACCAGGAAGAGTATCGATTCAGTCCGGGGCCATTTCGTGAGATCACGCTTGAATAAGGCAGTCATGACTTGTTTCAGGTTTCAAGTTCCAGGTTTCAGGTTTGGGTTGAAAGCTATTAAGAGTTGGAGCTGATGAGGAGGGCTTTTAGGATTTGTTTGGTTGTGGTTATTGCTAGTTTTTTTCGTAGATGCGTATGTTTTTGTACTTGCTACTTCGCGCCCACATGTGGCGGAATCCAACCCGCCCCTCAGTAACCAGGGGGAACGCCGAGGTGTCCCATTCGAAGGAATGCGTTTCACCATTCCGTTCAACCGTAAATGTCAGCAAGTTGCCCTCCTTGATGGTCGTAATTTGATACGTCTCACCCGGTTTAAACAAATCGATGTCTTCATAAATCGGATGGATCTGGGTCCCCTCTCCAAAGTCTTCAAGCGTTTTCGCCGGATACCTTCGGGATGAAACATATAAGGCCCGATTCGGCCCCGTGGTGGCATACGAGATATGCAGCGAGTTCATATTCATGTAATACGAACTCATATACGGCTCCTCACGTGTGGTGGTAGACAGGAAAATGTCCTCAGGCGATTCCTCCGTTCCCAGGCCCGTTGCCTGGATGTAGAGGATATTGACCGAGGTAACGGCCATCATCGTGTCTAGCCGGGTGTATTCGTATTCGATCTTGAGGTCGCCTTCAAAGCTCTGCTTGGTCCACAGGACTGCGTGGCTTGCGTGTTCGCCTGGGATGGGGCCGGCGTTGAAGTTCATACCGTCGGCGGTGTTTTGTACGCTTGCTTTTGCTCCTTCGAGGAACCAGTTCTCGGTCCAGTCGGCAGTGCCGGGGTCGGAGAAGGTTTGGGTCCAATCGGGGGTGCAGGAGGAGAGGAGGAGGATTATGAGGGGGAGTCGGGCCATTAGAGGATTGTTTTATGTTTGCTCAAGGTACTGCTATGGGGGAGGAGTTACAAAAGTGACACACTGCCTCAAATTGGAGACTATACAGAATAAAGCCTACCTTGCATTTTTAACATGGTACATTTTACGTTTTCATGTTCATGCGATTCAACCAGCTCCTTACGATTGGACTATTCTGTTTTTCGGCTTGCAGCGGACCTGATGGTAGCTCTCTCAATGCCGCTGAAGATGTTTCCGCATACATGAAAGCCTTCGAGGGACGAGGTGATCTCACCGACGATTCAATGCCGTTAGCCTTCACGGAGGCGTTACAGCGGTTCCAACTGCCCGATGATGTAACTATCGATCTGCTCGCCGGCGAGCCGCTTGTTCAACAGCCCGTTGAGTTGAACTTTGACCACCGCGGCCGGCTCTGGGTCGTTCAGTACAAACAGTACCCTTATCCAGCTGGACTTGAGGTTGCGGATATAGACTGGCACCTGCGCATTCAGTTCGATAAAGTACCTGAGCCGCCGCCGGCCGGCGTTCGAGGAGCTGATACCATCTCATTTCTTGAAGATACAGATGGTGACGGAGTGTTTGATCGGAGTGTTGATGCAATAACCGGATTGAACATTGCGACCAGTATCACCTGGGGACGGGGGCACATATGGGTCCTAAATCCACCGTATCTGCTTGCGTTCCCTGATGGGGACGGGGACGGGCTACCCGACGATGATCCCATAGTTCACCTGTCTGGTTTTGGGCTTGAAGATACCCATGCCGTAGCCAATAGCCTTAGATGGGGACCTGATGGTTGGCTTTACGGAGCCCAGGGAAGTACAACTACTGCAACTGTTGTTGCTAAGAATAGCTCGCCGGTTCATTTTAAAGGGCAGGCCATTTGGCGGTATCATCCTGAACAAGAAGTGTTCGAATTGTTTGCTGAAGGTGGTGGGAATACGTTTCACGTGGAGTTTGACGACAAAGGCCGGCTCTATTCTGGTCACAATGGTGGCGAGGCACGTGGACAGTACTACAAACAAGGTGGCTATTATGTTAAAAACTGGGGGAAACATGGGGCGCTCACCAATCCCTATGCATTGGGTTATTTTGATCATATGGCTCATGAAGGTGAGCACCTTCGGTTTACGCACGCTTTTATCCGCTACGGTGGAAATAGCTTGCCGATGCGTTACAAAGAGGCGCTCATTGGGATTAATCCGCTTCACAACCTGATGCAAGTGAGTCGTTTCGAAAACGATGGCTCAACCTTCAAGACCGTCGACACCGAGCGCCTGCTGGTTACCGACGATCACTGGTTTCGACCGGTGGACATCAAAGAAGGGCCGGATGGTGCGGTTTATCTGGCCGATTGGTATGACAGCCGGCTCACCCATATCGATCCGCGAGATACCTGGCACAAAACCAGCGGACGTATCTATCGAATTCGAGGGAGCGCAGTCAAACCAGTCGAGACCATCGATTTTAGCAAAGCAACTACAGAAGAGTTGGTTGCTCTACTCAGCCATGAAAATAGATGGCATAGGCAGCAGGCACTGCGCCAGTTTGGCGACAGGAATGACGCCCTTGCTATTCCCGTATTAGAGAAGCTGATGTTCGATCGGACAGGACAAACCGCGCTTGAGGCACTGTGGGCGTTAAACCTGAGCGGAGGTTTCGATGATGCTTTGGCCGTTAAAGCGTTGGGCCACGAAGATCCATACGTACGAATGTGGACGATTCGTTTGCTGGGCGACACTGAAACGCTGAATCCCGATGTAGCTGAAATTCTTCACCAGTTAGCCGGCCTGGAATCCCATCCGGAAGTTCGCAGCCAACTTGCTGCATCGACTAAACGATGGACCTCTGCCTCAGCACTACCAGTGTTACGTGCATTAGTGCTTCGTGGTGAGGACGAAGCCGATCCTCATATACCATTGCAACTCTGGTGGGGGTTGGAGGCCCATATCGGAATGCACCCAGAACGAGTGGCACAACTCTTTGAAGACGCGACTGCCTGGGAATCTCTTATTGTAGAAAAAGTGTTGCTGAGCCGCATCGTTCAAAGAGCCATTCAAGCCGAAAATTACCACCTTGCTATAGATCTGTTCGATCATGCGCCTTCTATTGAACATACCCGGCCCCTTGTCGAGGGCTTTCAAGAGGGCTTGCGCGGCGTCAAATTGTCTCGGCTTCCTCAAGACCTTGTGGCTCGCTACCAGAATAGTGTCGAAGCCCTTGACCGGCCAGCCTATGCATTCGGACTGCGGCGTGGAGACGAGGTAGCCACTGCACAAGCATTGTCAATTATCGAGGATGAGGGGCATTTGGCGTACGAGAGGCTCGTTTACATACAGATACTGGGAGAAGCTCCTAATACAGAGTCTGTACCTGTATTGATGAGCCTTGTTCGCGATGATCCCTCGCCTGCAATCCGTCATGCAGCAATAAAAACACTACGCAGTTATCCGAACGAAGAGATCGGCGAACAAGTGTTGTCCTGGTATCCAGACCGCCTTCGAAGCGACCCATCACTTCGGCAGGCTGTGTTGGAATTGTTGACGAGTCGCGCCAGTTGGGCTGAGAGCCTGATCGTGGCCATAGAAGACACGCGACAGATCAATCGGGCTGATGTGCCTCTTCAGGTCGCGCAACAGATTCAATTCCTCGGCGACGAAAAGCTGGCCGAGACTGCCCGGCTCGTCTGGCCTGCACTTCGAATGGCCTCGACCGATGAAAAACAGGAGCGAATTCAAAAGATCAAAACCGTACTGAGAGAAGGCTCACTAAATGCTGGTCGGGGCAAAGCCATATATCATCAACAATGTGGAACCTGTCATCGATTGTATGACGAAGGCGGTGGGATTGGGCCGGATCTCACCGGGTATGAACGTAGTAATCTGGACGCTATACTCTTGAATATCGTCGATCCCAGTGCCGAAATCCGTGAAGGCTTCGTCAATTATATCGTTAGGACGACCGATGGAAATACCTGGTCAGGGTTTCTTGTTGGTGAACAGGGGAATACCATTGAATTGAGATCGTTTACCGGCGAAACCGTGGTATTACACGAGGCCGATATTATCTCGAGGTTACCGCAATCTGTATCCATGATGCCAGAAGGGTTACTAATGAATCTACCAGAACAGGATATACGAGATCTGTTCGCTTATCTTATGGAATGACATACAGCTAATTCGTGTTCAACGACTTAAGGAAGTCTTCACTCGATAGAGTGGGAGCCCAATATTTCTCGATATGATCAACCACGAGGCCGGTTCCTTCATCGTGTGTGACATAAGGAGGCATTTCCGGGTTGTACATAGCATCGGTTAAATCGCGCACTAGAAAAACATTCATCTCCATAGAACGCTGCGCGCGAATCCCAAATGGACGGCCGAGGACGCACATGTTTGCATGAACACCCATAATAACCACATTTTTAATATTGTGATGGTGAATGACATTGTAAATTTCCTGCCCGTCATCGGAAATCGCATCATCATCTGCAATGTGAATGGTTTCGATTTGCCGCGTCCACACACTTTCATTGACATTATCGCAGGGTTGTCCATCAGGGCACGTATCGCACCCTCCGTCAGAATCGTCGATTGGCAGTGCCGATTCTTTATCCCTGTCCAAATCATACCAGTCTTTAAATGGCTCAGGTGGCGTAACAAGAGGCAAGGCAGTGACTCGTTTTCGGGCCGGGTGCTCGCTGTAAAATTCCATAACAGAACTCGGCGAATGAATGATGGTGATGCCCTGTGCTCGCGCTGATTCAATAAGATGATTCATTCGAGGCGCCATTTCAGCCACGCGTTTGGTTGCGCCATCACACCAATGTTGATCCCACATATCCGTGATCAATATCGCCGTTTCCTGGGGTTTCAATTCGCTTACTTGGTGTTGCGTTTGCCAGGCTTCGGTCCCCGATGCTTCCTGAAACCGCGTTTCAAGTGTCAGTATAGGGTCCTCTGTGGAATCGGTGCAACCAGCCAGCATACAGGAGCAAATAAGGAGCAAATACAATGAGGAGGGGTGGTTCATTGGCGTATCTTGTAAATGTATTAGTGACCTCAACAGTATAGAAGATATTGATTATAAAGAATAGTGTAAGGCCTCAGGCCTTTGGAATTGCTTCGCTCAGATCGAGTTCTAACTGAGAGTGAAGGCTTAGACAACAATATTCACCCATTGCGGAACCCGAACTATTCTCTCTGGACTTCAAAAACATCCACCTTCCTCAGCAGTACAAGAGCCCATCCTTAATTTATCCTACGTAGTACTGCATGGAATTGCCACCTACTTCGCCTTCGTCTTTGGCTTCGGAACCTGTGTTGAGGGATCCCTGGCAGCCGCCGGATCAGATTATCCCGCTTAATGGGCCGTTGGAGCGCAGGAAGTTTCCTCCGTTGTTGATGCTGTTTGTTGTGCTGATTGGTGGGTTTATCCTCTTTCAGGTGTTGGCAGCGGTATCGGCCATTGCTATTATCTTTGCGCAAGGGGCTTCGATGGACGATCTTGCGAATGCGCAGCAGCTTATGGAGGACAATATGGGGCCGCTGCTCATCGGGAATACGATAGGGCAGTTCTTTGGACTCGCACTACCCGTATGGATGCTGGTCTATCTCCATACCCGGTATAACCTGGCCTTTTTGCGCATACGCCCTGTAAACTGGCAAATGATTGGACTGTCCATTGTTGGGCTGGCTGCACTTATGCCGCTGACCTGGTGGCTCGGCTCCATCAATAGTAAGCTGCCTCTGCCGGAATGGCTGGAGCAATTGGAGCAGTCGCAGATGGATATGATCGAGCAGGTTATCTCCCAGGATCTTGGATTGGTCTTCCTTTTATTTATGATGGCTGTTACACCGGCCATCTGTGAGGAAATCATGTTTCGCGGCTACATACAACGCCAGTTCGAACGGTCCATTGGTGTGGTAGGCGCAATTGTTGTCACCGGGATTATCTTCGGACTCTACCACCTCCGCCTCACGCAGGCCATACCGCTGGCATTGATCGGTATCTACCTATCCTATTTGACCTGGAGAACAGGTTCTCTTTGGCCTGCGGTCATCGTCCACTTTGCAAACAACGCATTTTCTATTATACTAGGCGACTACGTAGCCCGCCAACCCGACATGGATATGGAGACACTGGAAAATGTTGATGTCCCGATAGGTATTGTACTGGCAGCTGCTCTAGTACTGGCCGGAATTGTTTATACGATGCAAAAACAAGCCGAGCAATCCGAGTCAAAGGTTTCTGGTTCCGAGTTGGAAGCTTGAAAGTTCGAAGCAGCTGAACACCAACCCGAAACAAGAAACAAGAAACGAGACACGCAGATGGGTATGCCCATCTAACTGATAGCGAAGCGATAAACCGAATTTTTATGACAAATAAAAATGAGAAATGGCTCCCCGCTCTTGAAACTGGGGTTGAATTTGAAGCTGAAGTTGTGGCGGACCGGCTGAAAGATGCTGGGATACCTGCTGTGGTTATGAATCAGCGGGAAAAGTCGATCGGAATTGCGTTCTCTGATCAGAAGCTGATCCAGGTACTTGTGCAACCTGAGCGGCTTGATGAGGCGAAGGAGATTTTAAATCAACAGCCGATTACGGATGAGGAGTTGGAGCAGGCAGCGCTTAACGCAAGCCTAGAGAAAGAGGAAGAGGAGGATGAATAACCTCACCCAACGCGCGATCACGGCAGCCATCGGGATTCCTATTGTCGTAGTGCTGGCTTATTTAGGGGATTGGTACTTTGTAGGTTTGGTCGCGTTTGTGGTGTTTATTGCGCAGAATGAGTTTTATGCGTTGCGCAGCGAGTTGATGACGAAGCGGCACCATGCCATCGGGCTGCTTCTAGGGGCGATGATGGTCGTGATGCAGTTCAATATGCCGGTTATGCTGGATATTGGTATTTTGATACTCACGGGGCTGCTGATGTACGATACGTTTGATACGGAGAACAACCGTGTGTGGGATCAACTGGCCTGGATGGCGGCTGGACTGGTGTATCCTGCACTGATCTTTTCGTATTTCGTCCCGCTACGCGAGGCCTGGTCGGCTACGCTGACGGATGCTCAGCACTTCTCTATTCCTGTCACCCTTTTGGTGATGGTATGGTGTATCGATACCTTTGCTTATGCGTTTGGAAAAACGATGGGAAAAAGACCGTTAGCCCCATCGATTTCTCCTAAGAAAACCTGGGAAGGGGCTATGGGCGGCTTTTTTGGGGCTCTTGTAGCAATGGTAATTATGAAATTGACGATGCTTGAGTTTTTGTCATGGTTTGACATTCTGATGTGTACGATACTCGGTGGCATTGGGGGGCAAGTAGGGGATCTTGTGCAAAGCCGGCTCAAACGCATCGTGGGTGTAAAGGACTCTGGCCGTTTCATGCCTGGGCATGGAGGCATACTGGATCGAATTGATGGGTTGATTTTGGTGGTGCCACTGTACTACGTTTATTTGAATTTTGTCCTGGGATAATTCCCGGAACACCCTCTGAATAAAACGATTACAAAATACCAACCCGGTATTACTCGCAGCAACATGAGGTAGAAATGGGCCTTTTTGTACCAAGACAGCGCGCCAAGCATAAAAAATTCGATTACACGCCTCGGTTTCATAACCCTGAAAAGGAGAAAAAACTAAAAGAGCGCATGCGGATAAAAAGCCGTGCCCGCCGTCGCCGAAGCCCCATGGGTATCATCTACGCCATCACCCTTCTCCTAATCGTATTTTATATCTACCAGAATCTGTTAAGCTAAAGCGGCTGCTTTAGCTTAACGTTTGTGGTTTGTTGTTTGTGGTTTATCGCTGCTTCCTCAGTGAAGACCTTTTTTAACCAGAAACCAGAAACCGATCCCCCTCCACTACCCGGGTTTTTAGCATTATCTTATCCTATCCCAGCCTGTCCATCGGATCATCCTATGGTTATATAGGGTATCCTTGATCCCATTAGTTACATGATGCGGTAATCGGTTTGTCGTTATGCTTTCCCAAAGAAACCCCAAACGCCCAACCCTGAACCCCAAACCGTAAAAAATCCATTGCCTGAAGAAAATCTCGGTTCGGAAGGGATAATCCGGACCATGCCACTAAGTCTAGCTAATAAGATCGCAGCTGGAGAAGTTGTGCAGCGGCCAGCCTCTGCGCTAAAGGAGTTGATTGAAAATGCGATTGACGCCGGGGCAACGGAGATAAAAGTTCTGCTTAAATCAGCCGGCAGTGAGTTGATTCAGGTGATCGATAATGGGTGCGGTATGTGCGAGGCAGACGCCATTGCCGCTTTTGAGCGGCATGCGACCAGTAAAATTCAATCTATCGAGGACCTGGAAACGATTCGCACCCTGGGCTTTCGAGGAGAGGCACTGGCATCGATTGCAGCCGTATCCCAGGTAGAGCTCAAAACTCGCAGATTGAACGATGAGATAGGAATCTGTGTGGAGATGGATGGGGGAGTGACCAGGGGGGAGGCGGAGCCTTGTGCACATCCGGCAGGTACGTCTATTGCCATTCGCAACCTATTCTTTAATGTACCCGCTCGTAGGAGTTTTCTGAAAACTCCGGCCACGGAGTTCAAACACCTTGTTGAGACGTTCCAGTTCCTGGCGTTATCGCACCACGAAATCACGTTTTCATTGTATCACGATGGTAACGAGGTGTATGAACTCAATGCGCAGCCTGATCTTGAGTTCTTCGAATCGCTTAAGGTTCGGATAGGCGATCTCTTTGGGAAGCAGTATCTCGAAAAGATCGTACGGGTACAAGAAGAGACAAGCTATTTATCCGTCAATGGGTTTCTTGGAGATCCCGAATTCCACAAGCGCACCCGCGGCGAGCAGTTTTTGTTTGTTAACGATCGGTATATCAAAAGCAGGTACCTTGAGCACGCAGTGCGTACGGCCTATGAGGACATTCTTCCTGAAGGAGCCTATCCTTTCTTTATTCTGTTCTTAAAAATCGACCCACGCCATATCGACGTCAATGTACACCCTACAAAAGCAGAGGTGAAGTTTGACGACGAACGCGGGATTTACGGGTTTATGCGTACCATCTCGAAAAAAGCGTTAAGCACTTCGTTGTTGGCACCGCAATTTTCATTCGATTCGGACATTGAGCCGATGGATGCACCTGGGGGGCCTAATACAGCCTGGGCACCACAGGCTTCACCCTTTGATAATCCCCCTTCGGGTACATCGCCCTCTACCAGGGCTCCCTGGGACGGAGGATGGAGTGAGCCGAGGCCTCGGCGCCCTTTTGAAGGACAGTTGCCTCTTGGAGATCTTACCGAGCGCCTGTACGATAGGGCAGAGGATATAAACGAAGAAGGGTTTGTTATCCCCTCCGATGCGAACATCGAACCCTCGTTACCGGAAAAGACCAAGGAGACGACCCTGCTATGGCAGTTGCATGGGAAGTATATCCTGACTCAAATACGGTCAGGAATGATGATTATCGACCAGAATGCAGCGCATGAACGGGTATTGTTCGAGAAAGCAATGCATAGCCTGGAAAGTGGGTTTGGATTGTCGCAGCAGTTGCTGTTTCCTCACACCCTTGAGTTTGGTCCGGCAGAGTTTGCCTTGATCAAAGAGCTAATGCCTTCGCTTCGCGCACTGGGGTTTGAGATCGGTAAGTTTGGCGGGAGATCTGTTATTGTAAGGGGAGTCCCTGCAGAAATCAAGGTGGGTGATGAGCGGACAATCCTGGAGGAGATCCTGGACCAGTTTAAGTCGAACGAGGATACACTCAAGCTGAAAGCCCGGGAAAATCTGGCCAAGAGCCTGGCGCGGAAGGGGGCGATCCGAAGCGGAACGCCGCTTGACATCAAAGAGATGCGCTCGCTGGTTGATCAGTTGTTCATGTGTGAAAAGCCCCAGGTGTGCCCGTATGGCCGACCTACCTTCCTTGATATCTCCATCGAAGAACTCGATACCCGTTTTGGGAAAAGCTAACACATGCTTGATCGCGTTCGTGATTATATCAAGGAGCACGAGCTCATCCAATTTGGTCAATCCGTTCTTGTAGGTGTAAGCGGCGGGCTTGATTCCATGGTGCTACTTCATGTATTGCGTGATCTGGCCTGTGAGGTGCACATCGCTCACGTGAACTACCAACTAAGGGGAGAGGAGTCGGACGGAGATGAGGCTTTTGTTCGATCCTATGCGGCCGACAAACTTATTCCCTTTCAAGTATTGCATGCTGATCCGAATTTAAAAGAGTCGGAGAGTGAACGTTCGTTTCAGGAAGTTGCCCGGGAGATTCGGTATGCTTTTTTTCACGACGTTGCCAAAAAGCAGGGCATCGAACACATTGCTGTAGCTCATCACCAGGATGATCAGGCAGAGACGGTACTGCTCAAATTAGTAAAAGGAAGTGGGATGGAAGGTGTGGCAGGTATGAAACCTAAAAGAGTGCTGGCAACAGGAAGTGGATTACAACTTATCCGTCCCTTATTGGATCAGAGCAGGGAGGCTATCCTGGCTTATGCAAAAGAGAACGGGATTCCGTGGAGAGAAGATGCCTCGAACAATAGCGATGCATACAAGCGCAATGTGATGCGAAACCGCATTCTCCCTTTATTAAAAGAGCACTTTGGGCAATCTGTTACGGCTAACCTGGCTCGTTCTGCAACAATCTTTCAGGGCTATTGGGAGCACAGTCTCGAAAACGAATTAGAGAAGCGATTTAGCACATGCTGTCCACGGCCTGACCGGCTCGTTATACATACCCTAATTGAACAACCTTCTGTATGGATAAAGCGTGTCCTTCTGCAATTTTTGTATACCTGGATGCCGGGCAAAGAAGTGAGCTACCAATTGGTAGATGCTTTGATTGATCTAGTCTTTGCTCAGGTAGGACGCAAAGTTACCTTTTCAACCGGTACGGTATGGCGCGAGCGAACGCACTTGGTCTTTGTCCCTGCTGGAGCATCCTATGAAGCGGAGGATGTGTTTGAATTACCTGACTTTTCAGAGGGGGGAACGCTTGCTTTCGACGGCGGGAAGTTGGATATTTTCGTGCATATCAATAAGCCACAGTCACTCACCCAGACCAATAGCAACGTTATTCTCGTGGATAAACGAGCGCTCGTCCCTCCTTTGACTGTACGTCTGTGGAAAGCCGGGGACAAGTTGATACCGTTCGGTATGAATGGGCATAAAAAAGTGAGCGATCTCCTAACAGACGCCAAAATTCCAAGCCACCAACGCGCATCCACCTACGTGCTGGAAGCCGCCGGTGAAATCATCTGGGTTATAGGCCTCCGCATGGCTGACCCTGTTAAGGTGACTGATGCGACGATGGAGGTGGTGAGGATTGTTTTTCATCCTGAGGGGTGAAAATCGTTCAAAGTTCAAGGTTTAAGGTTCAAGGTTTCTTGGGCTGTAAGGGAATCGTGCAACTTTGAACATTGAACATTGAACCTTGAACTTACTCAAATGGACACAAATACCGTGATGTGCAGGGGGCAGCGATTTCGTTTGTACCTGTCGGAAGAGCAGATTCAACAGCGTATACAAGAGCTGGGGGATCAAATTACGAAAGATTATGAGGGCAAGAAGCCGATATTAATTGGCGTGCTAAATGGCGCCTTTATGTTTTTGGCCGATCTCATCAGGGCCATCGACCTGGATTCGGAGATCGACTTTATAAAGCTGTCCTCGTATGGCGATGCAAAAGTCTCCAGTGGACGCGTTCATGAATTGAAGAGTATCGACGCAGAGATTGAGGGCCGGCATGTGATTGTTGTTGAGGATATTGTGGATACAGGTTTGTCTATGGATTTTATGATGCAGCGCATGAAAGAGTACAAGCCGGCATCTGTAGAAGTCGCTGTTCTGTTACATAAATACGAGGCCACACAAGTCGATCTAGACCTTAAATATGTTGCATTTCCAGTCCCAAATCTGTTCGTTATAGGATACGGACTCGATTACGGCCAACTAGCCCGTAACCTGTCCCAGATATACGTTTTGGATGAATAGCACATTTTGCTAGCAAAACATGCGTTTCGGGTTGCGGGTTTCGTGTTTCGGGTTGGGATGTTGGAGGTCTAAGCAACTTTGAACCTTGAACTTTAAACTTTGAACTCTTGCCTCCCCATGCCTACCCGTCGCGAATTTATCTCAACCCTATCAACGGCTGCAATCGTTGGGGCCGTTGGGCCATTAGCAGCTGGTTCTAGCGTTTCCAAATACGAAAGAGGGCCGATTTGTCTTTTCTCTAAGCACCTGCAGTGGATGGAGTACGAGGAGATGGCTGAGACGGCGGCTGAGATTGGGTTTGATGGGGTTTCGTTGACCGTGAGGCCAAGAGGGCACGTATTACCCGAGAACGTCGAGCGAGACCTGCCCAGGGTTGTGGAGTTTGTCAAAAAAGCGGGTTTGAAAGCGCCCATGATGACCACAGCGATTACAGATCCAGGTGACCCGCGGACACGTGCTATTTTAGAGGTTGCGAGCGATCTAGGTATTCAGTTCTACCGAATGGGGTATTTTAAGTATGCACAGGATCAAAGTATACTTGAATCGTTGGCTCATCATAAAGGTCAGCTAAGCGAATTAGCTGAGTTGAACAAAGAATATGGAATTCATGGTGCGTATCAGAATCATTCTGGAACGAATGTAGGAGGACCGGTTTGGGACATACATCATCTCTTAGATGGGCTTGATCCTCAGTGGGTCGGCTGCCAGTACGATGTCCGCCATGCAACAGCAGAAGGGGGGACCTCCTGGACACTTGGCATGAAATTGTTGGCTCCCTACATAAAGATTACTGCCATGAAGGATTTTCACTGGATCCAGGATGGAAACCGATGGCGGATACATAATACACCGTTAGGGGAAGGCATGGTTGATTTCGAGAAGTACACCGAAATGACCCGATCCCTTGGCATTAACGGCCCCATTTCTTTGCACTTTGAATACGACTTGCCCCATGAGAGCAACAATGGGGATCGAGCCGAGGTGAAAAAACAAACGATTGCCGTCATGAAGAAGGATGTCGACTTCTTGAAGAGCCAATTATGACGGGAGTGTGAAGAAAAATACGATCTCATTGTAACCCAATGAGAATCTTTGAGTACATACTACTTATACGATTCTAATTTTCTATTCAGCTTAATCGCAGGTCAAACATAATGCGCAGTAAAAAGATTTTGACGCTGGCAACGGGGTTGTTAATCTCAGGAGTGATTTTGGGGATGCAGATCGAATCGGCTATGTCGACTGACGATACCTATGAGTCGATGCGGAAGTTGGAGGAAGCGTTTAAAATCATCAGTAAGCGATATGTAGATGAAGTAGATACAGCCAGTCTTGCTGAAGAAGGCATTCAGGGCATGTTGAAGGACCTCGATCCACACTCGATTTATATTGATGCTGAACGGATGCAGGATGTTAATGAAGATTTTAACGCGTCCTTTGATGGCATAGGCATCTCCTATGAGTTTATCCCTGGCAAAGACGATCAGGATACGCTTGCTGTTCTGAATCCATTACCTGGAGGGCCGAGCGAAAAAGCCGGCTTGTGGTCCGGTGACCGAATCATTGGTGTTGATGATTCATCTGCCATTGGATATACCCGCCGTGATGTAGAACGATCGTTAAAAGGGCCTCGCGGCACGAAAGTCAAGGTTCAAGTCAAAAGGCCTGGATATGACGAAGATCTTTCCTTCACTATTACTAGGGGTAAGATCCCGATCCACACTGTAGATGCTTCGTACATGATCGATAACAAGACAGGCTACGTTAAACTACAGCGGTTCGCTCGGACGACGTATAAAGAATTTATGACCGCCTCTCGTGATCTGAAAGACCAGGGGATGGAGCGCATGGTTCTCGATTTGAGAAACAATGCGGGTGGTTTTATGGATATGGCGATTCGGATCAGCGATGAGTTTGTATCTGGTGAAAAGCTGATCGTATCTGCAAAAAGCCGCATTCCTGACTTTAACTCTGAAAACAGGGCGCATGTTAAAGGATTGCTTGAAGATATGCCTGTGATCGTCTTGGTGAACGAGCAGTCTGCATCAGCGAGTGAAATCGTTGCTGGAGCACTCCAAGATCACGATCGCGCTCTGATTGTAGGCCGGCGCACCTTTGGTAAAGGCCTTGTGCAGAAACAATTCCCTTTCCAGGATGGCAGTGTGCTGCGCATGACGATTTCCCGCTACTACACACCGTCTGGCCGGTTTATTCAAACACCATACGAAAATGGGGATCGGGAAGACTATTATAATTCAAAAGTAGCCCTACATGAATCTGAGGAAGCCCTGAACGCTGCCGAGATCCTCGATCAAATTCCTGATTCGCTTAAGTATAAAACAGACAATGGGCGTGTTGTTGTAGGAGGAGGGGGGATTCTGCCTGACTATATTATTAGTAGGGATAGCATATCCTCGTTTGTTCAGGCTGTATTAGGAAAAAGGCATGACCGGGTATTTGCTCGAGATTGGGTAGCTACACACAGCGAGTCGTTTCATGAAGGCATCGAAGATCAGGAGGCGTGGCTCGAACTAAGAGATGACTTTGTAGCAAACTTTGACATCAACGAAGATACCTATGCTGAGTTTGAATCCTTCCTGGCGTCAAACAAAATCTTTATCGTTGGCGAGGAAGAAATGCCTGCTGAAATGGCAGAAGACGAGAGGTACTTTGTTCGAAGCGAGGTGGAAAAAGAAAAAGAATGGATGAAGAACCTGTTAAAAGCTCACATTGCTGTGCGTATGTTTGACCAGGCAGCATGGTATCCAATCCGTCATGAATATGACCGCACCTTAAACGAGGCGCTCAACCTATGGCGATCCGCTGAAGATCTTCTTGCACTGAACCATTAGTCAAAATTTAGCTAAAAACCTCATATTTTAAAGGTTGTAAGCACCGGCTGTCTAGGATGGATGGCCGGTGTTTTTTTATGAAATGAAGGCAAAGTCATAGCCCTCGTTGCTGCTGTAGTACGGTTCTGATAATTGTTTATTTTTATTAAAGTTGAGGAAGTGTTTGGAAAATCGATAAACTGTTTCTTAGCTTAGAGCAACTATTACAAAAATGAGGTGTCCTTTTAGTCGACCCCTCTAACCGAAAACCGCAGAGATGCTCATTCCTTCATTTTGGGGTGGACATAATGCGTAAATATGTGTTTATTACGGCTTACAGTCAGCTAACCCACCGTTAAGCGTTGGCTGGCCCACCGTAATGGTCAAATAAACAATCACGAACCCAATAAAATTTGTACGGGAGGCTTGTGTCCATGCAGCTTTTAAATCTTCTCATTTTACTTCCACAAGAAGCAGCCGCCGAAGGCAGTCCGATTAACATGCTGGTAGACCGGTTCAATGAGGGAGGCGGCTATATGTGGCCTATCCTTGTTGTATTGATTCTCGGTATGGCGATCGCTTTCGAGCGTATTATTACGCTAAACCGCGCTGATATCAATACGCGTAAGTTCCTCGTGAACGTTAAGCGTGCTCTTGACGAAGGCGGCGTTGCAGCTGCTGAGGAAGTATGTGCTAAGACTCGCGGTCCTGTTGCTTCAGTGTTTCAGGCCGGTCTGCTCCGTCATGATGAAGGCATCGACGCTGTAGAAAAAGCAGTTATTTCTTATGGCTCTATTGAGATGAACTTTCTCGAAAGAGGTCTTGTTTGGTTAGCACTCGCGATTTCACTAGCTCCGATGTTTGGATTCCTCGGAACTGTAATCGGGATGGTTGAAGCGTTCGATGCTATCGAAACAGCCGGTGATATCTCTCCGAGCCTTGTAGCGGGTGGTATTAAGGTAGCTCTCTTGACCACTGTATTCGGTCTTATCGTAGCTATCATCCTGCAAGTATTCTACAACTATGCGGTTTCTAAGATTGACCGTATCGTTGTTGAGATGGAAGAGGCTTCTATTGAATTGATTGACTCTCTGATTCTGATGAATGCAGGGCGTCCAGTTCTTCAAGAAGACAAAGCAGCTGCTGGTGGAAATCAAGGCTAATTGAGCCCTGGTTGTTGCACACCTCCCTCCGAATACCGGACAACCGGGATGCCGCCATGGCATCCCGGAATGCTCCAAGGTTTGCAACTCCACTGTGTAAGTATCCCTTTTTAACCTTTTCCTATTTGATATTATGGCTATTGAACAGATCGCTATCATCGTTGTGATAGCCCTCGTAGGTCTCAGCTTATTGTCTATCCTTATGTTCGGTGTTCGAAGCATCATAAATGGCAAAGTTGAGCCATCAAAGATGCTCTTCATCGGATTCCCGTTTGTACTTTTTGGCGTGCTAGGGCTTGCTGTTGTACCAACCTGGGCTGAAGCTGGCATCTACACAATGGTTGTCTTGATTGCTGCAGCAATCGGTGCGATGCTTTATACGAGTTTTCGCGGTGTTTTTCGGTAGTTTAACTGCCACTCACTCATAAGATATTTTATTGAGAGGCCATGCCATTACTCAAAAAAAAGGAGCGAAACGAAGCTGAAATTCCAACAGCATCGATGGCGGACATCGCCTTCTTGCTTCTGATCTTCTTTCTTGTAACAACTACTATCGACGTGGACACGGGTATTGGGATGGTGTTACCTCCTAAGCTCGAGGACGAAGTAGAGCCTCCACCGATTCGCGAGCGAAACATGCTCAAGATTCTGGTAAATGAAACCGGACAGGTATTGCTCGAAGATAAACCATCGGGTGTTAATCTGATCAGGGATGAGGTTGTGAAACACGTTACCAATAATGGGTCTGATCCGAATTATTCAGTAAGTCCAACCTCTGCGATTGTCTCCATAAAAACCTCTTCACAAACACCGTACAACGTATACATCCAGGTGCTTGATGAAGTGTGGATGGGATATTTCAATATTTGGAATTCTGAATTGCGAAGAATGGGAATGGGTGGTGTAACCTATACGGAAGCACCTGACGATGTGAAAACCGCTATTCGTAAGGACTATCCTGCAGCTATTTCTATCGCTGAACCTGACGATCTAGAGCAGTAACCGTTATTTTATACCGAGATAATTAAATGGCACATTTTAAAAAGAAGCAAGCTAAGTCAGGAGCCAATGATATCCCTACCGCTTCACTGCCGGATATCATCTTCATGCTTTTGATTTTCTTCATGGTAACGACGGTACTGCGTGAAACAACAGTTCAGGTTCGTACAACGTTGCCTAAGGCAGAAGCTCTTACGAAGATCGAGCAAAAGCGCCTGGTATCCTATATATGGATTGGCCCATTGAAGCAAGGCCTCAACCAGTTTGGACCAACATCGATTCAGATTGATGATGCGCTTGTTGAAGACCTGACCGTTATACGAAGCATTATGTATCGTAAATGGCAGGAGCAACCTCGCTTGATTGTATCTCTTCGTGTTGACGAAACTTCAGAGATGGGGGTCGTCACGAGGGTACAGCAAGAATTGCGTGAAGCGGGAACTTTGCGTATAAATTACTCTTCTAAACGCGACATTTCGAATCTTTAGAGAGTAGTAAATAAGAAAGTTGCCAGAAAAGCTCTGCCTTGGCAGAGCTTTTTTTCTTTGTTCACGTGTAACACACTAAAAGCAGCTTTTTTTATTTCACAACAATAGGACATACATGACACATCGTATAACCCTTATACCAGGCGACGGTATCGGACCGGAAGTCGTCGGCGCAACCGTAAACGTGCTGGAAGCAACAGGGATGAAGATCGAGTGGGAGCGTTGTGAAGAAGTAGGCCTTGCAGCTATGGAAACTGTAGGCGAGCCTCTTCCTGAAGCTGTTTTGGAATCGATCAGGAAAAACCGCATCGCCCTCAAGGGGCCCGTTACAACTCCCGTTGGCAAAGGGTTTAAAAGCGTAAACGTCCAGTTGCGCCAAAAGCTGGATCTACACGCAAACGTCCGGCCATCAGCTACCTTGCCCGGCGTAAATACTCGTTTTGAAGATGTTGACCTCGTCATCTTCCGTGAAAACACTGAAGGACTTTATTCTGGCATTGAGACTTTCGATGAGCGCTTACAGATTGCTGACTCTACTGCCCGGATTACACGCGCCGGATCAGAACGTATTATCCGGTTTGCCTTTGAGTACGCCCGTGCAAATGGCAGAAAGCAAGTGACCCTGGTTCACAAAGCGAATATCTTGAAAAAATCGTCCGGTCTGTTTCTCGACATCGGCCGTGAAATTGCAAAAGAATTCCCTGAGGTAGACTTCAACGACCGTATCATCGACAACATGTGCATGCAACTGGTGGTTCATCCAGAGCGCTACGATTGCATTGTTGCTACAAACCTGTTTGGAGATATCTTAAGCGATCTCGTTGCCGGGCTCGTAGGTGGGCTCGGTGTTGTTTCGGGGGCGAACATTGGTACTGATTATGCTGTATTCGAAGCCGTGCACGGAAGTGCACCTGATATTGCCGGCCAGAACAAAGCAAATCCGACGGCACTGATCCTTTCTGCTGAGATGATGCTTAATCATATTGGAGAGAAAGAAGCGGCTAAGCTGCTTAGAAGCGGGTTGCTGGATGTGCTTAAAGAAGGAAGTCATCTTACGGGTGATCTAGGAGGATCAAGCTCAACAACCGAGTTTGCAGAACGGATTATCTATTACATCAACCAACGAAGAACGGAACTTCAAACAAGTTCACTCGAACATTCTACATCATGATTCAGCGAATTCAATCCGTATTTTTGTTTATTGCTGCTCTGGTCTTTTTAGCCACTATCTTTCTGCGGTCACAGATCGCTTCAGAAGCAATGACCTGGGTTGTCCCAACAGTAATTGGACTTCAAGTACTAGCAGCAGCGTGCGCTTTGCTTACCATATTCTTGTACAATAACCGGAAGCAGCAACTGAAGATGGTTACTCTTCTTCAATTTATTGCGCTGATTGCTATCATCGGTATGTTTGGTGGCGCCTATATGGCAGGACTGGTGGAAGAGTTGCCTGGGAATACAATGGGATTGGTTCTTCTTGTACTTCCAATGGTTGGTTATGTACTGGTTCGGCTTTCCGGGCAGCGCATTAAAAAAGATATAGAGCTGGTCCGTTCTATGGACCGGTTGCGTCCTTGATGAACGTGAGGATTTTTTGAGTACGCGTACAACCGTCCCGTCAACTGTACATGTTATTTTAGCACTAGGGCTCATGAGTTTCTCCTTGAGCCCTATTTTAGTTCGCCTGGCTGGTGACGCGCCATCTCTTTCCCTGGTCGTATTACGCACCTTCTTTTCGATTGTAATCCTGGCTCCTTTTGCTATTGCCCGAGAGGGAAAAGCCATGTTGCAGCTTACAAGGAAGGAGATAGGCGTGATTCTTATAGCAGGAATATTGCTTGGCTTCCATTTCTTCATCTTTTTTGAAGCGATTCGCCTGACAACCGTTGCCAGCGCCACAGTCTTTATCTCTTTGACACCCATCTTTCTGGGAATTTTAGGATTCATCTTCCTAAAAGAGCGGTTGTCTATCTACGTCGTTGTAGGGATTGTCTTTGCCGTTCTTGGAGGATTGATGATCGCTTACGGCGATAGTGGCGAGAATGTACATGCAGTAAATGCCCCATTAGGCAACCTGCTTGCACTCATTGGATGTGTAATGGTGAGTTTGTATCTGCTAATAGGGCGGGTAGCACGTCAGAACATTTCCTTCTTGGCCTACATCTTTCCTATGTACGCGGTAGCGACGCTATCGATGATTATTGTTGCTATAGTAACGGGGACGCCCCTGTTCGGCCTGGGGGGACGAATTTATTTTTTGTGCATCCTTATGGCCATTTTTCCTCAACTCATTGGGCATGGTTCATTCAACTTTTCGATCAAGTTTTTTCCTGCCGCCATTCTAGGTCTCTTGTCACTAACGGAACCCATCGGCTCTACAATTATGGCTTACTTTATATTTGATGAGTTGCCCAGTACCTGGTCTCTTGTTGGAATGGGAGTTACGCTCAGCGCAGTTTCTTTCGCGCTTCTACCCGGGTTGTTAAAAGCTAAGAAGAGGACTCCAGTATAAATTTGTCTTCAGGAAGATCTTGAAATCGTTTGCGCCTGTTTAGAAAATAATCGAACACAATGCTGCGTTTGTAGGAGGGTCTTGCCGATTCTGGTAATGAAGACGGGCGTGTGTGTTTGTACTCTTTACTCATCAGATGAGCATCTGCATAGGCGCGTATAATGGCACTAAATTCACCGAATTTGCCTGTTAATAGAGCCCGTGCCATAGCAATGGCATCGATACTAGCCCTTTGAATAAACAATCCCGGCCATTCACGCGCGGGCATGTTTTTATAGAGCATCAAAAGACTGTTTCTAAAATTGTAGTAGGCTTTTCGGGAGTTTCCATACGGTAAAGACCCTCCGCCAATATGGTAGACCGTACTTCTAGGATTTACTCTTATGCGGTATCCGGCTCGTTTTAAACGCCAGCATAAGTCTATTTCCTCCATGTGCATAAAGAATTGCTCATCAAGCAAACCCACTTCATCTAGAGCAGAGCGCCTGAACATGACCGCCGCACCAGTCGCCCAAAAGATATCTCGCTCGTCGTCATATTGCCCTTCATCATCTTCCATTGAAAAGAAGATACGCCCCCTGGTAAATGGATAGCCAAATCGGTCCATAAATCCACCAGCACCCCCGGCATATTCGAAACGGTGCCGGTCGGTATATTGCAAGAGCTTAGGCTGTACTGCGCCCACCAGTGGATCCTGGTCCATAGACTCCACCAATGGAGTTAACCAGCCTGGAGTAACTTCTACGTCGTTATTGAGTAACACGATATACTTACCGCGGGCGTGAGGGATTGCTTCGTTATTGCCGCGGCAGAAGGCCCAGTTTTCAGGGTGTGTCACTACCCTGACATCCGGGTACGTTTTCTTAACCCACTCAGCGGATCCATCTTCGGATGCATTGTCAGCCAGGATGATTTCAAATGAATCATGGTTGGTTGCAATCACTGAAGGGAGGCATTGCTTTAGAAGAGGCAGTGCGTTCCAGGTGACAATGATGATGGAGACGGTGGGCATGGTTAGGTTGTAGAACTAGAAGGTTTCTGGGATTGGTTTGTAGATTTTCAATTGGGGGGAGTTCCCCGTATGGATAAAGAAGGAATCAACGTCAAGGCGCGGGCGCTTCTTCGGAAGTACTGGGGGTTTGATACGTTCAGGGAAGGGCAGGCAGACATTATTGAAAAGATCATGTCTGGGAGAGACGTGTTTGCCGTATTGCCCACTGGGGGCGGAAAATCCTTGTGCTACCAGGTACCCGCTCTTCTGCTAGAAGGAGTAACCCTCGTAATTTCTCCACTGATTGCCTTGATGCAGGACCAGGTTCAGCGCCTGCAGCAACTTGGCATTGATGCGATATGCATCAATAGCTCCTATTCAGGCAGGCAAATTGATCAGGCTTGGACGGACATTGAATTTGGGCGCTATAAGCTGGTCTATATGGCCCCTGAGCGTGTCCATAGTGATACGTTTAGGGCTCGCGCTGATCGCCTGAATATCTCCCTTGTAGCCATAGATGAAGCCCATTGCATTAGCGAATGGGGATTGAACTTTAGGCCGGCATATTTACGCATCCCAGAAATTCGATCGTTACTCTCAACGTCCGTCCCTTTTGCAGCATTTACAGCTACAGCAACCCCGCTTGTCCAGGATGACATTCGGAATCATCTTGAATTGAACAGTCCGTATGAGTGTATTCAGGGGTTCGATCGGCCCAATTTAACATGGTCGATCTTCTCTACTCCCAACAAACGCTCAAAGGTTAAAGATGTATTCAAAGGGGTGAAAGGAGTAGGGATCATTTATGCGTCGACCCGAAAAGCTGTTGAAGACTGGGGCGAATGGGCTGAGAAAATGGGAGAGTCCGTTTCGGTGTACCATGGGGGTATGAGTCCGGTACGCCGCGAACGGGAAGCAGCTGCCTGGCTAGAAGGGGAAAGAAGGGTTATGGTGGCCACAAACGCTTTTGGGATGGGTATCGACAAAGCCGATGTGCGTTTCGTGATTCATGTAGATATGCCGGCAGCTCTTGAGGCATATTACCAGGAAGCGGGCCGGGCAGGGAGAGACGGACAACGAAGTCATGCCATATTGCTCTATCGTGAGGAAGATGAAACGATTCAGCAGGCACTCATCGACGATAGTCATCCATCGGGTAAAGAGATGCAGGCGGTTTATGATGGGTTGTGCAATCTATCTCAGATACCTCTCGGCGATTTTCCTGAGCATCCCCTTCCTATTCATTACGCTTCTCTTGAACACCTTACTGGATTACGAAAGCCGCAAATCAAAGCAGCCGTTGAGCAACTAGCTCGCCAGGAAGTATGTAGCTATGTCCCTATGATGCGGCAAAAGGCGCAGTTGAAGTTCATGCAACCCGTTTCGGTGATTCGAGCTTTTGGCAAGCAGGTTCAAAATCCGGAAATAGCACGATTTGTTGATGCTTTGTTGCGTACGGTACCCGTTGATGCTTTTGCAGAATGGTGGGATGTTTCACTGGTAGATATAGCCCGTAAGTCAGGTATTGAGCAAACCGAGCTTGGAAAGCATTTTGATTTTTTGCAGAGCCGGGAGCTCGTGATGTGGCTTTCTCCAGGTTCACAACAGCGCGTTTTCTTGCAATCGGAGCGTGTTAGCCGGTTATTGTTGGACCATTCTCGGCTAAGAACAGCCAAGAAGAGAGCGCAGAACCGGTTAAAAGACATAAAGCGGTATATACATTCTGTTACTTGCCGCCGGCAATTCATCCTTAAATATTTTGGGCAATCAAGCCCAGATCGATGTGGCAAATGTGATATTTGCCTGGGGCGCCATGAAGCCGTGGTAATTACACCGGATGATGAACCGGTACTTCGCCAATTACTTCAAGCCATTGAGGAGGGGATTCAAGCGGAAGGTTGGAGTTCTCATCTTGGCATAAGTAGGTCGAAAGTAGAAGGATACACACGGTGGTTACTCCAAGAGGAGTACATTTCTGCCACGATTGAAGACACTATTTTCTACGGCTTAACAGCAAAAGCACTACACTTCCTTGAGGAGTGGAAGCCACAATCTTAAATACATACTGGTTTTTTAAGTAATTTGAGTGCAAATTGCTTACAGTTTGCGGTGACCCCATTTACATTGAATCGATTTTCCTTGTAAATCCCAAGCTTCACATTTGTATACCCCACATATTTATTGCGTGTAGCATGAAGTTCTTTTACGCTCTCCTTACAACACTGCTGTTTACCCTGTCCTTGTCCGCTCAGAACCAGACCTTTGTTCACTGCGGTGTGCTCCTCGACCCTGGTGTGTCCATGGATCCCATGCCTGAGCGAACCCTGGTTGTTGAAAATGGCCGCATCGTGCGTGTTGATGAAGGCTATACGTCTGGTGATAACATCATCGACCTCAAGGATCAATATGTCATGCCTGGATGGATAGATTCGCACACCCACATTTCTGGTGAGTCCCGTAAAAATGCCTACCTCGACCGATTTACAGTCTCAGCCCCTTACACGGCATTGCAGGCGACACAATACGCCCGCACGACCTTAATGGCAGGATTCACCACCATCCGGAATGTAGGAGGATATTACGAAGTCGATAATGCCTTGAGAGATGCTATCAACAGGGGTATTGTGCCTGGTCCGCGTTTATTTGTTGCCGGTGGACTTGCCATCATGGGGGGCCATGGAGACCGAACTAATGGGGCAAGAGAAGACATCCTTGCCGTACCAGGTATTGAACAGGGCGTAGTTGATGGAGTAGACGAAGCTCGGAAAGGGACCCGTCTTGCTATAAAACGTGGTGCCGATTTGATTAAAATTACTGCAACAGGTGGCGTGCTCTCCATCGCCAGAGATGGATCTGCCCCTCAGTTCTTTGAAGATGAAATCGAGGCTATTGTCGATGTAGCGAGTGGATTTGGTCTTAAAGTAGCCGCTCACGCGCACGGAGATGAAGGGATGCAGCGTGCTGTTCGTGCCGGCGTCTCGTCGATTGAACACGGGACCTATATGAGCGAAGAGACAATGGAACTGATGAAAGAACGCGGTACCTATTACGTACCTACCATTACCGCCGGCCGAAGTGTTGCTGATTCAGCGAAGATCGAGGGCTATTATGTGCCTGTAGTGACAAAGAAGGCATTGGAAATCGGCCCCATTATTCAATCCACGTTCGAGAAAGCGTACCGCGCGGGAGTACCCATTGCTTTTGGCACTGATGCAGGTGTATTCAAGCACGGTAGGAATGCCTATGAGTTTATATACATGGAAGAAGCAGGAATGCCCGTCATGGAGATCCTTAAAACCGCCACGTATAATGCCGCCGATCTGCTAGGCCAACTCGACAACCTTGGCACCCTAGAGCCCGGCAAATTCGCCGACGTAGTAGCCGTCCCAAGAAACCCGCTCGAAGATATTACGGTGATGAGGGAGGTGTCGTTTGTGATGAAAGGGGGGGAAGTGTTTAAAGACTAGGTCTTTAAACACGGGTGCAAAGTGCAGGGTGCAATGTTCTTGGACTATTGAGCGTACAATCACTTTGCACTTTGCACTTTGCACTTTGCACTTTGCACTTTGCACTTTGCACTACCGATACCTCTCATCACTCAGTCTATCCAGGGCTCCGGAGTAGACTTCCATGTAGATTTCGGGGTTGTCGGAGTAGTATTGCATGGTTTTTTCGTAGGCGGAGGTGTCTACGTTGTAATGGCGGAAGACTGAATCTCGAAATAGGATCACATCTTCTTGAAAAAGATCACTGCGGGCTTCCATCAGGTGGAATTCGATGAATAGCTCGGCCATAATGCTGTCTGGCACCAATCCAACATCGGTTTCCTCTGAGGGAGAAGGAGTGCAGCCGGCGCTAATCATAAGCGCTGATGTCAGGGTGAGCAGGAGGAGTGATCGTCGGGCCATGATTTTACGATAGATGATAGCGGCGCATATTAGTAATCGTTTCCTGGATAATTACTTTCAGGATAGCGGTAAAGGGTACTGCCATAAGCAAACCAATAATACCAAAGAGTTTGCCACCAACCAATATAGCAAGTAAGACTGCTAAAGGATGAAGTTCTACGTTCTTTGCTAGAATTAATGGCTGCATAAATGAACTGTCAAGCAATTGAACGCACAAGAATAGAATAATGATAGCCGGAATAGTATCGAAGTTTCCGGTAGACAGTATTGATCCTAATAGGGCAGGGATGAGTCCAATAAAAGGGCCCACATACGGAATCAGGTTTGCAAGCCCGGCAATAGGACCAATTACCAGGAAAAAATCGACGCCCAGCAACCATAAGGCGGTAGTAATGATGGTACCATCGATAAATGCAATTAAAAACTGGCCTCTCAAATAATTACCCAACTGCAAGTCCATCTTTTGGAGAACGTTTAAGGAGAACTCAAAGTAGCGATTGGGTACCATTCCAATAAAGCCTTTTTTGATCGTGTTGCCATCTTTAATGATAAAGAACATCATAAAGGGAATCAGCAAGAAATTACTGAGCATGGCCAATACGTTAGGCACGTAATTGATGGTGTCCCTGAGAAAGTTCGTGACGTATGTTTTGAAAGATGTTAGCAGGTCCAGGTCGTTAATACCTACTTGAGCGAGGGGGACTTCAATACGGCTCTGCAGGTCGGCGATTACAATCTCCAATTGATCGATGATGGGTCCTGTTTGCAACTGGGATAATTGTTCGATAGCAACAGGGAGAAGGAAGAACAGGGTAAAGGTGAGTACCACGGAAATGAAGAGGAACATGGCAAGCGTTGCCAGGCTTCTGTTTATCCCCCAGGATTCAACCCAGGTGACAGCTGGATCCAGCAAGTACGAAAAGAGAGCAGCCAGAACAACCAACTGAAGAATATCAGATAGTTGATACATAGCCAGCATCGCGAGGGCGCCAAGCAGCAAAAAGAAGGTGATGCGGATCCAATTTGGAGAATCACGTCTCTTTCTGATGTTCGACTGTTGAACCGTTTCCGTTCGTAGATAGCTGCTCAAGTTGATGGTGTAGGTTAAGGATGTCCTGGTCTAGCTGAATAACTCGTTGTCCGGTAATTTGAGAAAGTGCTGTGAGTACTTTGACACCCAATTTGGGATCTCGTTTAAAGAGCCCTAATAAGTCGGGCTGGCTAACACAGAGTAGTGAGCAATCTGTTTTTGCAATCGCACTGGCCGATCTGGGCGTTTCATTCAGAAGAGCTATTTCTCCAAAAAAATCGCCGGCCTTTAGTTCAGCAAGTACATGTTCATCCGGCATCTGTGCAATGCATATCACCCCGCTTTCGATAATGTACATGCCAATTCCAGGGTCTCCCTGCTGAAAAACGGGCTCACCTGCTTCAAAGAATCGCTTGTAAACAATACGATCCACACTATCCAGTTGCCGTTTGGATAGTGTGGTAAAGATTTTAGTGTTTTTCAATAGGACTCGATTGTCGTCACGAGAGCTCGAGCCTTTAAAAAGGTTACTCCATAAACCGTGCATCAAGGAATGATCTTGTTCAATTGAAATTCAATTATCCCTTCGGCGCCGTTTCTCTTGAGTTCTGGAATAAGGTTTCTAACCTGGCGGTCTTCGACCACTGTTTCTATAGCGACCCAGTCATCACCAAACGCAAGTGGGGCTACCGTTGGCATGCGTAATGCGGGAAGCAGCCGGACGATGTTAGCAACATCTTCCTTTCGAGCGTTCATTTTCAGGCCTACGCGGCCCTCTGCCCGGATTGCTCCCTCCAGTAACATAGCAATATTCTCAATTTTATGTCGTTTCCAGGGATCGTTCCACGCGGATTTATTTGCAATTAACTGAGTATTCGATTCCATGAGTACCTCTACAATCTTGAGCTTATTGGCTCGTAGAGAGTTTCCGGTTTCGGTTACTTCAACAATTGCGTCGACAAGATCAGGACATTTTACTTCGGTTGCACCCCAGGAGAATTCTACTTCGGCATTAACACCTTGCTCTTTGAGCCAGTTTTTGGTGATGTTTACAACTTCTGTAGCAATGCGCTTCCCTTCAAGATCTTTTACACTATTGATATCCCCATTTTCTGGCGCTGCAAGGACCCATCGTACCGGACGCATGCTGCTCTTGGAGTAAATTAAGTCAGCGACTGGGACGACGTCCGAGTTCGTTTCCATGACCCAGTCTTTCCCAGTAATGCCTGCATCAAAAACTCCGTCCTCTACATACGTGGCCATCTCCTGAGCCCGTACCAGCATAGCAGAGAGGTGCTCATCATCAATAGAAGGAAGGTAGGATCGATGCCCTACCTTGAAATGAAAACTTGCTCGGCTCATGAGTTCAAAGGTAGCTTCTTGGAGGCTGCCTTTGGGGAGGCCGAGTTTGAGGATTGGTGAGTCTGTGTCTGAAGAGGTATTGCTAGAAACCAGGGTGCCTGGTTCATTCATTGCTGACATGGAGTCGTTTATGTTAAAGGTGAGTTAGTAGTAATAGGTAATTTATTGCTCAGCGGCAGTTGCTAAATCGTTTGCACTACTGGGATCTGCCGAGCGGAATGTATACGCGATAACCTCCAGTTGCCTGAGGAATTCGCGTTTCGGGTAGTTTGGAGCGAAGATCATCCCATCGATGAGGTAGTTGCGCCCGCTTTCTTCGTCATAAAACGCATAACTGAGAAAAGGGCCGCCCATTCCGAGTGGTTCAAAGCCGTCTTCTGATTCAGCAACCATATGCCATAAGCCGCGGGATTCAAACCCGTATTTGCCCAGGAAGTCGATGTTTTCTGTTGTTAATGGCCGGCGGCGGTCGATCTGAGCGTACCCTATGACGTTGCCCTGCATGTATAGTTTAGAAAGGGAATCCCGTCTTGTGTATACCCACTCTGCAGTCAGATCATTGGGGTTTGCGTTTTCCTCAAAATAAACAAAGAGGCTTCTCCAGGACTCTGACGAAATAATACGGCGCATTAGAACGAAGTTCGTGGTGTCCTCTGCAATGAGGTAATCATGCTGTACATTCACTGCGAAGTTGTACTTGTCCATTAACACCTGCTCGAGTTCAAATTGCCGGCCTTTCTCGAACATGTCTTTATGCAGGCGCTCTCTGGTTTTTTTGTTAAACTCGTACTGGAGGTCTTGAGAGCGCTCTTGAATGGCGCCAGCCAGTTCTTCCGGTGTGGCAGCAGTTACATAAGCCACAAGTTGATCGCGGCTCCACAGGTCATCTCGGGGAATAAACGCACTGACGCCAGAGTTGACCATCTCTCTCGCACCTTCATCAAGCCGGTTCGAAATAAATTGCGCAATGGTTGTTGTATCACTCAGTGGAGCAACGATAACTACATTTTTTTGACGCTTGATGAGGTCAAACGCTCTTTGGGATGTAATTGCACCCCGGGTAATGTCGAACATGGGTTCTGGGGCAGGGAGGGTGTATATGGGGCCTCCGAGTGCTTCCCGTAAGTGTTCTCCAACCGAACCATTCCATTGAGCTGAATCGATCAAAACCGTCATTTTCCCTTCAGGGCCTACAGCTTGCGGTTTGTAGCTTTGCACTTCTCCGCATCCACTCAGGAAAACAAAAGCAATACACAGTGTCAGTAATAAAACAGTGGCAGGGTGAGAATACGTGATGTTCGATGTTTGCATTGAGGGATTCTATTCAACTGTGGGTTAGTGAGTTATGCTACTGAGGCTTGTTCACCATACTTGAGCGACGCGATCAGGTTGCGAACGCTTTGTAACTTGTTGTCCAAAGATACCTGTTCATTGTTCCAAAGTGCTTCAATGGCTTTAATTACTGCTGATCCAACAATGAATCCGTCTGTATGACGAGACAGTTTCATTGCGTCCTCGTACGACTTAATCCCAAAACCAACCAGCAGCGGGTTGTTTTGAACGATGTTTTGAGCGCGTTCGAGATATTCAGATGCAGCATCTTTGGAGTTAATGGTAGTACCCGTAAGCCCAGTCATAGAAACAGCGTATACAAACGCAGTGGCTAGCTCATCCGTTTCACGGATCCGATCGTCCGGGGTATTGGGGGCGATCAAAAAAACGAGATCAAGATTGTGCTTATACGCTGCTTCTCGAATCATTTCACTTTCTTCAGGAGGAAGATCCGGTAAAATGAGTCCATTTACACCAGAAGAGTGCGCATCCCGGCAAAAGTTGCTGATTCCATACCGATAAACGGGATTAATGTACCCCATTAGCAGCAATGGCGTATCGCTTTGCTTCTTAAAAGCAGCGGATACAGAAAAAGCGTCTCTCATTGAAATGCCGTTCCGAAGCGCAATTTCACTTGAATGTTGAATGGGCAGCCCTTCTGCCAATGGGTCACTGAAAGGCATGCCTAACTCGATAAAATCTGCTCCTCCCTGGTCAATGGCTTGCAAAAGAGGGAGTGTGGCCTCTTTCGTAGGAAACCCATTGGTCAGGAAGATCCCCATGGCTTTTTCGCCCCGGGATTTCAGTGAGTGCAGTGTTTGGCGTATAGTTGTTGGAGTCACGGTTGTTTGGTTCTTAGTCCGGAGTCCGGAGTCCGGAGTCCGGAGTGAAAAAGGCTCAGGACTTCGGACTACTGTCTCCGGACTCATTAAAACATATGCTTTGTAATAGTCCCCATGTCCTTGTCACCTCGGCCGGAACAGTTCATGACGATAATGGCTTCCGAAGAGTATTCATTGACGAGCTTGGGGAGAACGGCCATGGCATGGGCAGTTTCAAGCGCTGGGATGATGCCTTCCAGGCGAGACAGCAGTTTAACGCCGGCCAGCGCCTCCTTGTCATCTACAGCATGGTATTGAACGCGATCGAGATCCTTTAAGTAGGAATGCTCGGGGCCGACACCGGGGTAGTCCAATCCGGCGGAGATCGAGTGCGCAAGCTGTATCTGTCCGTCTGCATCATGCAGAAGGTAGCTCATTGCTCCATGCAAAATGCCGGGCGATCCTTTGGTTAGGGTGGCTGCGTGTTTGCCGTTAAGGCCCTCACCAGCAGCTTCTGCACCATGAATGGCAACGTGTTTGTCATTTATAAAAGGATAAAAGATCCCCATGGCATTTGAACCACCGCCTACGCATGCAACTACGGCGTCAGGCGTTTCTCTACCTTCTTGTTCGAGAAGTTGTGCTCGCGTTTCCTCACCGATGACGCAGTGGAAATTGCGCACCATCATGGGGTAGGGATGGGGGCCTACAACCGATCCGATGATATAAAAGGTGTCCTGGACGTTGGTAACCCAATCACGGATCGCTTCGTTGGTTGCATCCTTTAGGGTCTGGCTGCCGCTTGTTACGGGGCGAACTTCTGCGCCGAGTAACTGCATGCGGCGGACATTCAGTTCTTGCCGATCCGTATCCTCAGCGCCCATGTAGACAACGCACTCCATACCAAATTTTGCACAGACAGTGGCAGTTGCTACACCATGCTGCCCGGCTCCTGTTTCAGCAATAATCCTGGTTTTACCCATCTTTCGAGCCAACAGTATTTGCCCGATCGTATTGTTGATTTTGTGAGCGCCCGTGTGGCAGAGATCCTCTCGTTTTAAGTAGATCTTTGGCCCGCCGTAGTATTCGGTTAGTCTGTTGGCAAAGGTTAAAGCGGTTGGCCGGCCAACATAATCGCGCAATAACGAACGAAAAGTTTCCTGAAACGACTCGTCCTGCTGGGCTTCCTTATAGGCTTGTTTAAGCTCTTCCAGAGCGGGAATGAGAATTTCAGGTACAAAGGTGCCCCCATAAGGACCAAAGTGGCCTGTATGATCCGGGGCTGAATACGTGAAAGATTGAGTTTCTTCTACAATCATTGTTTTTAAGTATTAAGCGACTGAAAGGCGTCGAATAAATCCGCCAGTTTGTCAAAATCTTTTACACCAGGTGACTCCTCAACGCCACTGGCCAGGTCAACGGCATAGGGATGAAGGGCTTCAATAACCTGTAGGATATTTGATGCATTAATCCCACCAGCAATAAAGGTTGGGTAGTCTTGAACTATTTCTTTGGCTACGTCCCAGTTAAATGATGTGCCTGTTCCACCCCACAGGCCCGCCTTGGCGGTGTCCAGGAGGAAGTAGTCGACACTATCAGCATATCTCGAAAAGTGGGCCTGGAGTTCTTCGGGTGTAGTATGAGGGTGGATGGATACGGCCTTTATGGTTTTTGCGGTGATATCTTTGAAAAAAGCAGGCTCGTATTCTCCATGGATTTGAGCATGAGTGAAACCCACCTCAGTGATTGTCTGGTTAATGCCAGAGGCCGTTTCGTTTACAAAAACGCCAACTGGTTCTGGGCCATACAGCCATCCAATAATTTCTTTAGCCTGGGCAGGCTCGATATAACGTGGACTGTCCTTGTATTGAATAAATCCCAGGTAGTCTACCCCTGCACCTGCGCAGTACCGGGCGTCGGCAAGAGACGTAATGCCACAAATCTTTAATTTGGTTGATGTCTCGTTCATGCGTGATGTTCTATGTTAGATTCGTCTTGCTCTTTCCCTTGAAGGCCTTTAATGAGCGTGTTTAATTTCTCTCCGGGGTCGGGGGCACGCATAAGCGATTCTCCGATAAGCACTGCATCGGCCTTGTGCTGCCGTAAGTAATGGAGATCTTCAACTGAATAAATCCCACTCTCAGACACTTTTATTACCCCATCAGGGCACTGTTCAAAAACACGCGTGGAATGTGTGAGGTCTACCTCGAAGGTGCGAAGGTCTCTATTGTTGACCCCTAGAATACGCACCTGGTCAAAGTCTATTTTGCCAATTTCTTCAGCAGCATATAACTCTACAAGGCAGTCCAGCCCAAGGGCATTAGCTGCCTGATGCAGGTCAAATAATTGTTGTTTATCCAAGATTGCTGCAATGAGCAGGACGGCATCTGCACCAAAAGCACGGGCCTCATGCAACTGGTATTCGTCAATGATAAAATCCTTTCTCAGGAGCGGGCAGGAAGTCTCCTGCCGGATATCTGTCAGGTACTGAAGGGCTCCTTGAAAATGAAGAGGTTCTGTGAGAACAGAGATAGCTTGCGTGCCTGATTCAGAATACCGCTGTGCTATCCAGGGAGGATCAAAATCTTCCCTGATAACTCCTTTTGAGGGAGATGCTTTTTTTACCTCAGTAATAAATGCTAATGAGGATGTATTTAACGCATCAAAGAAGCTTCGCGTAGGAGCAGTGTAAAGAGGCTGGGATTCGAGGGAAGAACGTGGTACGTCCACCTTACGCTTGTCTAAAAGTGCCCGCGTATCGTCTACAATCTTGTCAAGTATACTCATCGGGCTACCCTTTATGAACTGGCGCTTTGTTGGACGCTTCTATCAACGTTTCCAGCGCAGCTCGGGCTTTGCCTGAATCGATACTCTCCACTGCGGCTGTAAAACAATCGTGCAGAGATTCAAATCGTCCGCTCGTATGCAATGCATGGGTTGCATTAAGGAGTACTATGTCCCTGGGGGCACCCGGTTCACCATTAAGAATGCGGGTAAGTATTGCCGCATTTTCTACTGCCGTGTCTCCTTTTAATTCTTCAAGAGGGGCGGTTTGCAATCTGAACTGCTCAGGGCGTATCGTTTTCAATTCAACAGAGGGCGTATTTTCTTTGAATACAAACGCATCGGTTGACGCCGAGAGGGAGCACTCATCGAGTCCGTCTCTTGAATGGACGGCTACAACATGCGTAGCCTCTAACTTGGCGAGTATCTCAGCCATTGTTTGTGCAACTTCTTTGCTGAAGGCACCTACCAGCTGGCGTTGGACTTTTGCCGGGTTGCAAAGCGGTCCTAAAATGTTGAAAAAGGTGCGCGTCCGTAATGTGCGGCGGACAGGCATGACGTACTTAAGAGCAGGGTGGAAGAAGGGAGCGAAGATAAACGCAATGCCTGCTTTTTCCAGGCAATACTCAACCCCTTCTCTCCCCAGTTCAATTTCTACACCGAGGGCCTTGAGGACATCGGCTGAACCACTCTTTGATGAAATCGAGCGGTTGCCATGTTTTGCTACTGTTACACCTGCACCCGCGCAAACGATGGCTGCGGTGGTTGAAATATTAAAGGTACCGCTCTGATCACCCCCTGTACCGCATAGGTCGATAGCATGGGGATCAGAACACGATACAGGGACGGCGTACTCACGCATGATGCGGGTAAAGCCGACCAATTCATCGAGGGTTTCACCCCGTGAGCGTAAAGCCATTAAAAAACCAGCTATTTCAATGGGATCAGCATCGCCTTTCATAAGCAAATGCATCGCTTGCTCGGCCTGCTCAACCGTTAGCGTCTCGCCTGCGGAGAGGATTCGTAAAAATTCGTTCATGTCAGGTGGATAGGTGGGGGTGCAATAAGGTCTTGTGTTGTCACTACCCGCGTCGACTTCAACCAATTTTTGATTAGCTGAGGCCCTGGTTCAGTCAACACGCTTTCAGGGTGAAACTGGATGCCTTCGATCGGCAATTGCCTGTGACGAAGCCCCATGATAACACCGTCTGGAGTGGTGGCTGAAATCTCCAAGATGTCTGGGAGGGTATCGCGGCCCACAACCAGGGAGTGATACCGGGTAGCTGTAAACCCATTGTCGATATTTTTGAATATCGTTCGGCCATCGTGGTCAATGGTACTGGTCTTTCCATGCATCAGGGTGGGGGCATAGGTAACCTCACCGCCAAATACTTCACCAATAGCCTGATGGCCCAGGCAAACGCCAAGAAGGGGGAGTCTTTTTTCAGCAGCCAGAGAAATGACTTCTTTGGTGATCCCCGCATCAGCCGGCCGGCCCGGCCCTGGTGAAATGACGATTCCTTCCGGTTGAAACTTCAGGGCTTCGTTTGCAGACATCACATCGTTCCTGATGACTTTGATGTTGCTCGTGAAAGCACCGATCAAATGAACCAGGTTATACGTAAATGAGTCGTAGTTATCTATTACGAGAATCATGCAAATTATCGTTTAGTAGTGATGAGGCCAGTGCATTCACGAACACGTTCCATGTAGGATTCTGCCTTTTCCCTAGCTCGTTTCCCGCCTTCATGCAGCACGTCCATCACGTAATCCATGCGGTCGGATAAATCGTGCCTTCGCTCTCGAGCTTCTGCAAAATACTCATTGATGAAACCGAGCAGTTCTTTCTTGGCATGGCCATACCCATAGCCCCCTTCAAGATACGCTTTCTCAATGCGCTCTTTCGAAGCCTCATCAGCGAACAGCTTGATCAGGGCGAAGACGTTGTCTTTTTCAGGATCTTTGGGATCCTCAACGGGCGTCGAGTCGGTTACTATTCGCATGACCTTTTTCTTGAGGGGCTTGCCCTCTTCAAAAATGCCAATCGTGTTGCCATAACTTTTGGACATCTTACGTCCATCGACACCAGGAACGACCGATACTTCGTCGAGGATATAGGGCTCAGGGACGGGAAAAACAGGATCTCCTTCAGGACAGAAGGTTTGATTGAATCGCTGCGCGAGGTCTCGAGTGATTTCAATATGCTGCTTTTGATCTGCTCCGACAGGAACGAGAGAACCGCCGTAGATCAGGATATCTGCCGCCTGAAGGACAGGATAGTTTAATAATCCCGCATTCGGCGAGAGGCCTTGAGCAATTTTGTCTTTATAAGAAACTCCTTTTTCGAGTTGTGAGACCGGCGTCAGGTTGTAGAAAATCCATGCTAGCTCTGTTACTTGCGGGACGTCGCTCTGGACGAAAAGAGTCGCTTTTTCTGGATCAAATCCCAGCGCAAGGTAATCAAGTGCTACATCAAGGGTGTATTGCTTCATCGCTTCCGCATCCTTCAGGGAAGTAAGAGCATGGTAATTCACAATGAAGTAGTACGCTTCATGCTGCGTGTGCAATTTTATGTGTTGCCTTAGGGCGCCGAAATAGTTTCCGATATGCAAAATACCCGAAGGCTGAATACCAGACACCACCACCGTCGCTGCTTCGTCAGCTACATTTATTGCTGTATTATCGGAAGATGAGGTTTGCATTGGTTTGTTTTTTTGTCCGGAGTCCGGAGACAATAGTCCGGAGTCCGAAGTGTATTGTTACAAATATGTTTATGTAGTTTCTTTGGTGCCCTCTCCGGACTCCTAAAGCAAATCCGCTCCGGCCATTAACAGGGCCTGCTTAAGGGCACGGGCTTTGTTTTCAGTTTCTTCGAATTCGAGAGGAGGGGAGCTGTCGGCAACGATGCCGGCTCCCGCCTGGATGTATACTCTGTTTTCCCGGACAACCATTGTGCGAATCGCGATGCACGTGTCCATGTTTCCAGAAAAATCGAGGTATCCAACAGCGCCCGAGTAAATACCTCGTTTTGTTGTTTCCAATTCTGCAATAATTTCCATCGCCCGTACTTTGGGGGCGCCACTCACGGTACCTGCAGGAAAACAAGCAGCCAGCACATCGATAGGACTCTGGCCGGCCTTGACTTTCCCGATGACCGATGAGACGATATGCATTACATGCGAGTACCGCTCGACATATGCGTATTTATTTACAGTCACAGAATTAAACGTACACACTCGTCCTAGATCGTTGCGGCCCAAATCGACGAGCATCAAATGCTCGGCTCGTTCCTTAGGATCCTGAAGCAACTCTTTCTCGAGGGCTTCGTCTTCTTCGATTGTTTCACCTCGTTTACGAGTACCAGCGATGGGGAGAACTTCTGCATCTCCGTTTTCCACCCGTACGAGGACCTCTGGCGATGATCCAACAAGCGTATAGTCTACATAGTCGATATAGAACAGGTAAGGAGACGGGTTAACCTGCCGTAATGCCCTGTACAGGTTAAAATGATCGCCCTCGAAGGCAAGCTCAAACCGTTGCGACAGGACCACCTGGAAGATATCGCCTTCGTAGATATACTTTTTTCCCTGGTCGACAGCAGCTTCAAAGTGCTCTTTGGCTATGTTTGATTGCAGGTCAGCATCTTTGAGTACAACGGGTTCGGGGGAAGGGCGAATCGGATCCCTGAAAGTTTCTTCTAAAGCCCGGATTCTGGATTGCGCTTCGTTGTAGGCCTCCTCAAGGTCCGTTTCATCAGTAATAAAAACCGATGCCATGAGAACGATCTGGTGCTTCACGTGATCAAAAGCGACTACTGTATCATAAAAACACCAGGATGCATCGGGGAGATGTAGTGTGTCTGGAGGAGGAGGAGGAACACGTTCTACGAGTTGGATTGTGTCATATCCCATAAACCCAACGGCGCCACCAGTAAGGCGCGGGGTGTGGGGCAGCTTGATCTCCTCATAGCAGTCTAGCAAGAAACGGAGCGCATCATAGATATTCTCGTTTGAAGGGGGGAGAGGCAGAGGGATCGAATCTCTTTTGCTTATATATCGCACAGATTCACCTTCGGCCTCAAGAATGAGAAAGGGGTTTGTGCCAAGGAAGGAGTACCTGGCCATTTTTTCGCCCCCTTCTACACTCTCTAGCAGAAAACTACACATCCCTTCAGTACGCATCGCTAGAAAAGCGGATACCGGTGTCAAGAGATCAGCACTACACCGTTTTGTAATCGGCAATATGATTTTTCGCTCAGGGTGTGTCCTATGTTGTGTAACAAGTGCCTGAAATTCTGAATATGTCATCGATTTTGGTATAAACTAAAAAAGCCCGCTACTTACGTTGCGAGCAGCGGGCCTAAACCGGAAAATTTATAAATAGATGCTGTACAATTATGCACGCATGGTATAGGCTCTGGCTCGCGTAGTGCGCCACCAAAGACCGTGCGTAGTATGAATGGTATGTACAGAGCTTGTTCTCATGGCGGAAAGATAATACCGTTTTACCCGGATTGCAACACCCGATGCCTTCAATTCAATGAAAGGATGAAGAAGATACCAAGCGTTTAAGTGGATCGGAAATCTGCCGATACCTTCTCAAACGGGTTTGCCTTGTTGTAATTACGCGCAATTAGTCTTGCATGTTGCACACCCGATATACCCCACGTTTGTTGGTACCCTACCAATTTATCGACTGGTTTTGACAATCTTAAGTCATTAAACGTCTATCACAATATTCTATGCGTAGATTCCTTCCGGTTTTGTTACTCGCCTTTTGTGTTTTTTCAGGATGTACATCAAGCCGTACTGTACATGAAAACGAAGATCTGGTCACCTTTAGCCATAATAAAGCGACCGACTACACACTGCTTGTTTACCAATCTGAAAATGGAGACATGCGCCAGGTATTGCGTCACAATGGAGTGTGTGAAATGATTTTAATCGAGACGCGGGACGGGGATTATATGTTGAAAAAACGAGGTGAGGATTCTCAGAAATTGGATCCGCATCTTGTACCCGATGTCAAGAGCAGGATGCACAATTTAATTTATTCCAATATTTCAGATACAAATATTAGCGATTTGAGATTGTAACTCACGTACATTATTGCTCCCCAAACCAAACAACGGCATGATGTTCAGACATAGCGACGCCCATAGATTTCCAGTGGGCAGCTCCCCATAGGCCTTTGTTCAGAATAACTGCATGGTGGCCGTCACTTTTGATCCAAAGGTTTAGTGCATATTCTGGTGTCATAGTTCGGCTGGACCAGGCAGCAATTTCGTAACCATTAGCCCTGTATTTGTTGAATGAGATCTCTCGAGGCTTATTCCACATACAGGGCTCATTTTCATTATTAGGCCGGAAGCAACACGATGTCCATCGCCGGTCTTTAGACCAACTATGTAGGTTACAGCCATCTTTAGCGGGGTTATTCGTCTCCAGGTCCTGCACATGTAATTCAGCCACTTCCATAAGATAGGGAGACAATTTAACAGGGCGCAATCCCTTGGATTGCCTGTACTCGTTAATGGTCTCCGCCAGGATATGGCTATTGGCTGGCGGCCCGCCAGGGTATGCGCTGATGCAGAACAGAGCCGCTATAATGAAGAGGAGCGTCTTCATGACTTATGAGATACTGATCGTTCGCTTCGGATGACTTCTGATGGAAAAGTCCATTGGCTGATATATTCTCTACGGACGTTCACGAATCCCGCTTGTTGCATGGCATCTGCCGTCGATATACAACGGCAACCTCCTAGAAGGGTTGGATGGATCCTGTAAAGGCCTTCCCAAAGCTGGTTATACCATTTTTTGCCGTGGGTCATGTTCATTTGTATCAGCCGGCCTCCTGGTTTTAAAACCCGTTGAAATTCTTTAAGTACGGGTACGAAGTGGTCCTCTGGTAGCAAATCGAACATGTAACTGTTAAGGACAAGGTCAAAATGTGCATCGGGAAAACCGAGTTCGTAAGCATCTCCGATTTCAAGGGAATAATGGTCCGTGGGGAGTTTGTGACGGCTTATTATTCGTTTAGCCCTTTTTTTTGCTTTCTTGAGCATAGCAGGAGTTAGGTCGATACCCGTATTGTATCCAGTGGTATTCTCCTGCAAAACGTATTGAAAGGAGAGCCCTGTACCCACAGCTACTTCCAGGATGCGTTCTCCCTCAGAGATGTCTGCTAACTCGATAGCACGTTCACGAGCTTTGGATTCAACAAAAAAAGCAAGGATATCGTGTGTAGGAGCGATCCTGGAATAAAGCCATGGGACCTGTTTTTTAGTTATTCGCGCCGGCGTTGTCGTTTGAGCAGTCATGAGGAGGGCAATTTATTTGTAGTAGGCACTTTTTCTATAGGCACTTTTTCTCGATCCGATGCACTAAATTCGAACCTGATACGTATGACAGCGTAGTATATTTCGTTAAAATTTAGCCACTTTCTTTTTTTAGTTTAACTTCAATTATATTAATGGCACGCAAAACACGTAACCAACGTAAAAAAGCTGCTAGCTCATCACCCTCCACTCAGAGCAGTTCGTCATCTTTATTTCAATCCGCTTTTACTACATACCGGCCTATAATTGATAGTGCACTTTTTGTACTGGCTATTATCGGTGTTTTGGTTACGGTACATCTGTGGATTCAGCAGGAAATTGTTCAGTTTAGCCAGGGTTGCTGGGGATTTAATCCGCCGGCTGGTGGTGCAGCACAATCAGATTGTGCCCTGGTTGCCCAGAGCGACGCCGGTAAATTATTTGGCATTTCGAATGTGTACTGGGGGATAGGGTATTACATCGTGCTGGCCATTGCCGGGTTTATGATTGTGCGAGCCACCTCCGAACGCCTGCCAATGCTCAAGCGGCTCAGAGCCGGTTTTATAGCCTTTGGATTCTTCTTCTCCATGTATCTTGTCAACGTGCAGATGGGATTTGTTCAGGAAGGCCTTATCCAGGAAACATGCAAGCTGTGTATGACATCAGCTGGAATTGCTGCTACCATGTTTGTGGTGATGTTGATTGATATGTTTACCAAGAACCAATCAGAAGCTTCAACAGACAATCTTCAACCTGCCCGCTTGTATACAATTCTCCCTGTAATAGCGGCTGTGTTACTGGTCGGAGACTATGCCTGGTTTACTAACAAGGCCTCCGATACGCCAGAAGTTGCTGCAGCAGCTACAACAGTCCAGCCCGCAAGCGCTAATACGGATGGCTCAGCTATTCCTTCGGGAGAAGCTGCTTTGGAATGTGTACTGGATGAACGGTATGCTCCCTACCCAAATTACAAGGAATTGCTCAACTCAATGGACCCAACTGTTGGTCCGGCTGATTCTCGTGTAACAGTTATCGAGTATTTCGATCCTAACTGTCCTCATTGCCAGGCACTCCATCCGATCATGAAAAACTTGATCGAAGAGTACAAGGATCGCGTTCATTTTGTGTATAAGCCATTTGCTTTGGGAGGCCATTCGCTACCTCAGATCGAAGCGATGTATGTAGCTAAAGAACAAGGAAAGTTCGAAGAAATGCTAGATCATCAGATGGCAAAAATGGAAACGCGAGGGCTTCCTCTGGACCAGATTCGCGGGATCGCAACGGATATCGGTATGGATGTATCTACACTCAACAGCCGCTTGCGAGCTCAACTTTATCGGCAGGTTGTCATGGATACCCGCCAGGATGCGGCCAAAACAGGTCTAAATAGTGTCCCAGCGGTGCTTGTCAATGGTAAATTTATAGGCACACGATCTCAAGAGTGTATTGCTCAGTTTATAGAGGAAGCTCTTTAGAGTCCGGAGTCCGGAGACAATAGTCCGAAGAGGGTTAGAACCAGTCATTATACCTACCCCGGACTCCGGACTCTTGTCTCCGGACTCCATGCAACCTCCCACCAGGATGCGAGTTTGAGGGTATCAACTTCTTGGTCTTTAACTTACGTTTAGCATCTCTTATTTTAGCACTTCTTAGAGACTAAGAACGCAAGATAGAATTGTGACTACCCATGCACCTCCTATCTAATTGGTGTATGTATGCGATTCGTTGATATTTACATCCCTTAACCCCATAGAAATATATGAGTGTCGTGACAGAAGAAAGTACGATCACCGAATTGAGCATAAATACGATTCGGTTCTTATCCGTTGATGCCGTTCAAAAGGCGAATAGTGGACATCCAGGCCTGCCGATGGGCGCCGCACCGATGGCCTATGTGTTGTGGAAGAAGTTTATGAAGCATAACCCCCAGAATCCTGATTGGTATGATCGGGACCGGTTTGTTTTATCTGCCGGGCATGGGTCAATGCTTATTTATTCGATGCTGCATCTTACGGGATACGATTTACCTCTTGAAGAGCTAAAGCAATTCCGGCAACTCGGAAGTAAAACTCCTGGTCACCCTGAAAATTTTCAAACCAGGGGGGTTGAGACCACTACCGGACCTCTCGGACAGGGCTTTGCAAATGGAGTTGGGATGGCTATTGCAGAGCGTTTTTTGGCTGCCCGGTTCAATAAAGAGAATTTCCCGATTGTTGATCACTACACGTATGCTATAGTTTCTGATGGAGATGTCATGGAAGGGGTTGCGCAAGAAGCAGCCTCACTTGCAGGGCATCTTGGTTTAGGTAAATTGATCTATCTGTACGATGACAACGATATATCGATAGATGGAAGTACCGATGTTACCTTTACGGAGGACGTAGGCAAACGATTTGAAGCCTACGATTGGCATGTATTGCATGTTGAGGATGGCAATGATATTGAAGCTCTAAGTAATGCAGTTGAAACTGCCAAAGGAGTGACCGATAAGCCTTCGTTAATCGTTGTTCGAACGACCATTGGATTTGGCAGCCCTAACAAGCAGGGAACGGCTGGCATCCACGGATCACCGTTGGGGCCTGAAGAGGTTGTACTTACAAAGAGAAACCTGAATTGGCCAGAAGATGAGTTCTTCCTGGTACCAGATTCTGTACGTTCCCATATGGATGAATGTGTGGTTGAAGGGCAGAAGGATGAAGCGGAGTGGACAGCGCTCTTTACCCGGTATGCTGAGGCTTATCCGGAACTGGCAACAAAATTTAAGCAATGGATGAGCGGTGAGTTTCCAGCAGATTGGGAATCGGCTCTTCCTGAGTTTGAAGCAGGGAGCAAGATGGCTACCCGAGCTTCAAGCGGTAAAGTTATTAATGCAATCGCCTCAGTAATTCCTAACCTGGTGGGTGGGTCTGCTGACCTGACCGGCTCTAATAAGACGGGAATCGACGGAAGCACCGACTTCCAGAAGGAAACGCCTCATGGCCGATACTTCCGATTTGGTGTGCGCGAGCATGGCATGGCATCGATCTGTAATGGGATGATCTTGCATGGCGGTGTACGTCCTTACTGTGCGACATTCCTGATCTTCAGTGACTATCTGCGGCCTGCGCTACGGTTAAGCGCTCTCATGCGCCAGCCCGTTATTTATGTTCTAACTCATGATTCGATTGGGCAAGGCGAAGACGGTCCAACACACCAACCCATTGAGCATCTGGCCTCTTTGCGTGCGATTCCTAATCTTCTTGTCATGCGTCCTGGTGATGCAAACGAAGTATCGCAAGCCTGGAGAGCAGCTATCCAGCAGCAGACTCGTCCAACAGCCATTGTGCTTACCCGTCAGGGTGTACCTACGTTGGATCGAAGCAACTATGCTTCTGCTGAGGGAGCGCTCAAAGGAGCCTATGTGTTAAGCGATTCAGATGGTACTCCAGATATCATCCTCATGGCCAGTGGCAGTGAAGTGGGTGTTATCGTTGGCGCTGCTGAAAAGCTTCGTGCAGACGGGCATGCTGTACGTGTGGTGAGTGCACCATGTCTCGACTTGTTCGACGAGCAACCCCAATCTTATAAAAACAGTGTGTTGCCTCCAACCGTTAAGCGCCGCCTATCAGTGGAAGCAGGAGCTACCATGGGATGGGATCGGTACATTGGAGATGAAGGCAAGGCGTTTGGCCTTGACCGCTTTGGCGAGTCAGCCCCAGGTCAAGTCCTCTTCGAGCACTTCGGCTTCACACCTGAAAACATCGCTAAAGTAGCAAAAGAGATGTTATAGGGAGTCCGGAGTCCGGAGACAATAGTCCGGAGTCTGTGATGAAATTTAGAATAGAGAGTCCGGAGCCTTGTGATTGGGCTTCGGACTCTTCTTTTATTCTTCCCTCTACACTATCTTCCCGGTATTATTAACTCTCGCTTACTATTACAATCTCCAGACTCCGGACCTATGTCTCCGGACTCTTGACTCTCAATATAAATGGAACTGAATCCCACTGATTCTTTTAGGCAGAAGTTGCTTAAACGGCTGTTTTCTGAAACCGTAGTGCTAGCCATCATTGTGCTTAATACGGCTGCACTTGTGTTGGACGGGTTTCCGAACATTCATGCGCATTATGGTGAATTATTACACACCTTTGATCTGGCTTGTTTGATTTACTATGTGCTAGAAGTATTCGCAAAGGTGGGCATAATGAGTTGGCCCTCCTATATCAAAGACAACTGGAATAAGTTTGACTTTTCAATTGTTTTGTTGGGCATTCCTGCCCTCATAGACCCGATTTTTCCAGGTGAATTCAGGGGAGCAGAGGCCATTCTTTTCCTGAGAATGGGGCGCTTTCTTAGGTTCTTTCGGATGCTGCGGTTCATTCCAAATGTCTCTCACATCTGGAATGGTATTTTAAGATCTCTAAAAGCTTCGGTAGGTATCTTCCTGGTGCTCTTTATTTTGAACTTGATCACTGCGATGGGGGCCAATGGACTGTTCGCGAAATATGCTCCAGAGTATTTCGGAGACCCTTACATCTCTTTCTACTCCATGTTCAAGGTCTTTACTATTGAAGGATGGTATGAAATACCGGATGAGCTTGCGTTAAATGAAGAGATTACTCCCGGGATGCTCGTTTTTATAAGAAGCTATTTCGCTCTATCTGTTATAATTGGTGGGGTGCTTGGGCTCTCGCTTGCAAATGCTGTGTTTGTTGACGAGATGACGCTTGACAATAATGATGAGTTGGAGCAGTTAGTCCTGGATATGAGAAAGGAAATTGCAGACTACAAGCAACACGTTGTCGATTTGCAGATGGAGCATCAGAAAAGAATCGAGGAGTTACTCCAACCTCCAGGCTCTAGACCCCAAGCGCCCGGTACTTAAATCACCTCCCAACATCCTTATTGCCCATCTTCAGGGAATCAAGTATGTTCAGATAATTTCTGAAACGCATAGGGTGAATCTGGTCCTGTTCTACGGCGTCCCGAACCGCACAGCTGGGTTCGTGATCATGGGTGCAGTTAGGAAAGCGGCATTTATCGAAGTAGGGGCGGAATTCTGGGAAGTAATAGGCTAAGTCTTCGGGTTCAATTTCAACAATCCCAAACTCGCGAATACCTGGCGTGTCAACGACGAACGTACCCGGGCCTATAGTATGAAGACTCGCATTGGTAGTCGTATGCCTCCCTTTCTTCGTTTTTATGCTTACTTGTTGGGTGGGGATGCTAAGTTCAGGATCAAGATGGTTCAACAAGGTCGACTTGCCCACACCCGAAGGGCCCGTGAGAACATTCACGTTCTGATCCATTAACCGCATTAATTCATCCGTGCCTATTCCCGTTTTAGCACTAATCTGAATCACAGGGTACCCAATCTCTTCGTAACGGACAATCAAGTCCTCTAGCGGTTCAATATCCTCTTCTGCTATCAAGTCAACCTTATTCAGAATGATGCCAGCTTCGAGATCGAAGTACTCAGCCATCACAAGAAATCGGTCGATAAATCCGGAGTTGGGTTTGGGCAGGTTGACTGCTTGCATCACAAAGGCCATGTCAATATTCGCTACAATGACATGCTCCATACCGACTTTACGCCCAGCAGCCCTTCTACTTAATCTATTCTTGCGTGGGAAAATGTGGGTGATCAGCCCTGTTTCGTCTTCATTTAACCGAATAGCTACATAATCACCCACGGCAATTGGATTGGTGACCCCTTCATCCCTCAATCGAAACTTTCCACGTATCTTCGAAGGCACAACGCGATCATCAAGCTGGACGTCATACCAGCTCCCTGTTGATCGAATGACTATGCCTTTTGCTTCTGTCAAATGATGAAAAAGTTAAACGTGTTTATCGGAAATCAGGCTCATGGGGTTTTCCTCTAGCATGGGTCAATAGACCTGTTAGAGTCACATCTGCACTTCCAAGAGAGAATCTTGTTTCAGAATGTAGAAAAGCAGAGCCAAAATAACTCAAAATGCCTGTTTTAGATGCATAATGATTGGAAGCGATGTGGTTTCAATCATTACGAAGCCCCGAAACAGTAACCTATTGTGAAACAACGAATTACAAAGTCTCGTCTACACTAAGCGTTAACGATCATTTTAAAACATCTGTTGAACGTAACGCTTAAGGTTGTATTGGTATAAAAAACATGGCAGAACAAACAGAAAAAGACGGTCAGAAGTATCGATCTCTAAGAAATGAGTTTGATGACTTGCAACTAGAAGAAAAAGCTGTTTTCTTAATAGAGTCTGGGCTTTCTCTACTCATTCATAGTGTAGAATCGCTGACTCATTTTGTCCGGGACGAGATAAACAAAATGGCAGACGGGGACAAGGACAAAGCCGAAGAAAAGGCTGAAGAAAAGAAAGAGGAACCCAAAAAGAAAGCGGCCCCCAAAAGAAAACCAAGAAGTACGGCTCCTAAAAAAACAACATCGAGATCTACAACATCCAAAAGGAAAACCCCTCCTAAAAAGGATGATACCCCTAATGAGGGAGATTCGACAACCTAAGTACTCGTAAGGCACTCATATGGCCAAATCGGATGACGAACACAAAATTATCAAGTTCGAAGAACTAAACCTGCTAGGTAAACTGGTTTATGTAAGTGGGGTGTTTACCAGAACGGCTACAGATATTGTGCAGTCCGCCGTTGATGCCACTAGCGAAATCATCACAGAAGCGGAAAAAGCATTCAAGGAGGGGCTGGATCCCAACATTGATGATGCAAAGATCATTGATGAGATCGAGGACAAGAAATAGCCTGGCAGATCTTCTATAAACAAAAAAAGGCCGGGACTAAACGCCACGGCCGAGATCGTATTTATAGGGGCTGCGACCCACTTCAGCCTCTACAAATTTTTCTCGACTGCAGTATAGGGCTACTGATTTAGCGAAATCAACCGTTTTTTTGCCCACACGGTATGCGCCTTTTCTACCCTATGTAAGAAAAAGATTATTTTTGGGGTGTAAAAAGCTTATGGTTACTAACAAATTTATAAGCTTCTGCTTTGTTTTATTCTGTATTCCCACCATTCTGCTTGCCCAAACAACTTCAGAAGAACATTCCAATTGCAAGGAAGCGAACGCTTTTGATTTTTGGTTAGGAGATTGGACTATACAAGCGAGAGAACGGCCGCCTGGTTCTCAAGACTGGCAAAAAAACACTACGTGGATTCAAACACACGTGCGTAGTGTGCTAGCTGGGTGCGCGATCATTGAAGAAAGTATAGATCAGAAGGGTTCGGATACACTGATTGTCGGGATGAGTATGACTTCATTCAATTCGACTCTGGGCAAATATCAACAATTATGGGTGGATCAGAATGGGTTTACCTGGGAGTATGTTGGGAATTGGGAAGGAGAACAAATGGTTCTTTATTTAGAGCCTGCTACTGCAAATGGTGAGGCTACTGTACCCTTCCAAAAAACAACGCTGATCAGAATGGTATTTAGGGAGATCTCTGATGATCGGTTGGTTTGGAGTTATGAGTACTCTGTAGATGAAGGGGAATCCTGGACGAGTACCAATGAAGCAGTGTATACTCGAATAAAAGGGTAAACTGCATTTCATGACATTCTTTGGAGAGATTTTCTTAATTTCGGCCACGGTACGTATGATGTTTTGGCTGATTGAAACCCTCCAATGAATAAAACTTGTCTGTTGATAGTCTTCATGACATTCTGCACTTTTCTTGGGTGTAAGGCGCCTACTGATAGTGTACATCAGGGTATTCAGCCTTACGAGGCGAATCCATTTTACTGGGAGTTTAAAGGTGAGCCGGTGCTACTGGTTGGCGGTAGTATTGAGGACAATCTTTTTCAACGAACAGATCTAGAAGCACAACTAAATCTATTGCAGGGTGCTGGTGGTAACTACGTCCGCAATACAATGTCGTCCCGTGATTCAGGGAACGAGTGGCCCTACGAAAAAAACGAGGCCGGCCTATATGACCTGAATACATTCAATACGGCATATTGGGACCGTTTCTCTCGCTTTTTAGCACAAACAGCAACACGTGGTATTATCGTTCAGATAGAGGTATGGGCAACGTTTGATTACTACGATGATCATGATATGCGGCGCGGGTTTTGGCAGAAAAACCCTTTGAATCCCAAAAATAATGTAAACTATACCGTCGCCTCATCAGGATTGCCAGATACTGTTGCTTCCCATCCCACTCAGACTGAGAATCCGTTTTTCTTTTCGGTGCCTGAACAAGAGAATAATGCGCTCTTATTGTCCTTACAGCACGCTTTTGTAGACCAACTGCTATCCTATTCTTTGCAGTATGATCATGTCCTGTACTGTATGGACAATGAAACGAGCGTGCCACCAACTTGGGGTGCATATTGGGCCATGTATATCAAGGAGAAAGCCAGGGAAGCAGGGAAAAAGGTATTTGTGACGGAGATGTGGGATCCATGGGATCTCTCGCACGAAATGCATAGCTATACCTTCGATCATCCCGAGACCTACGATTTTGTAGACGTTTCTCAGAACAACCACAACACAGGGCAGGAGCATTGGGATAACGCACAAGAGCAACGAGATCGAATTTTAACCTCTGGGGTCATTCGTCCAATGAATAACGTAAAAATATACGGTTCTGATGAGGGGCGATTCGGTTCAACCATGGATGCTCAGGAGCGATTCTGGAGAAATATCTTTGGAGGTATGGCTTCTGCCCGTTTTCACCGGCCTTCATTGGGATTGGGGATCAATCAAACGGTTGAGGCACACCTTAATAGTGCGCAACTATTTGCTAATGAGTTCGACGTATTCAATGCAGAACCAACGGTAAGCTTTCTGGAGGGAAGGGAGGAGAATGAAGCCTATGGAATGAGGCAGGCAGATGGCCGGTATGCTGTGTTGTTTCCGGCTTCAGCAGAGGTTGCTATCAATCGGACTGTTGAACAGGGTGAGCAGATCAAGTGGCTGAATATCCTTGAAAGCAATTGGGTATTCGAGCCAATAAATGCAGCATCATTATTGAAGCTGTCACCCCCAGGCCCTGGTATGTGGGTAGCCCTTTTGGATGCTGATTAAAAGATTGGATCATGCAATTTACAAAGAGACTTCAGGAGCCGATACGTGCAGGAATTGTTACCAGTAGCATAAGGATCTGGAAGAGGAGGCACGCAAAAGTTGGAGGTACATACCGCCTGGGGAGCGGGCCGGGCCATATTGTTGTGGATTCTATTGTTGAAATACAACCTGAGATGGTAACTGACGAACTAGCTATTGAGTCTGGTTTCGACAGTGTTGAGGATTTAATGAAAGTTGCCAGGCATGGGAGCGGCAAGGACATATATCTTATTCATTTTCATTACGTTGATCGGGATCTGTATGACTAAGACCATGACCAAACCTCAGAATAAAGAGACTCGCTATTATATCGATATCGATTTGCGGACTCTAGAAATAATCAACTGGGATTATGACCAGCGCAGTGATTTGATAGTTCACGAGTTTGATAATCCGTATCACTACAGGATGTATACCTCTAAGGGGCAATACAATAAATTAGCGAAGCGATATCATCAAGTAACCTATGGCCCTCTGTAGTTAATTCCAGTTCATGATTCAGACAATCATTCATTACAGCTTACACTTCCTGTTTCCTGGTCTGATTGCCTGGCTATTCTTTCGCGATCGATGGAAAAAAGCCTGGTTGATTATGATTCTGACTATGGCGGTAGATCTGGATCATGTATGGGCCTGCAAAGAATTTATTGAGGCTAGAGGGATAGAGGGGGTAATGCAGATTTTTAGCTGCCCTGATTTGTTCGTTGCAGATCGATGCAGCATAGGTTTTCATCCGTTGCATTCATATGTAGCTATAGGAGGGTATGTCCTTCTAATGGCGGTTCCTGTCTTAAGAATTCCTGCAGTGGGTTTGTTGCTTCATATGGCTACAGATTTTCAGGATTGTTTGTGGATGTGATCCTGAACCATTGTTGCATCTCATCGTGAAGCCCGATAGATTCTGTCGTGACGTACCTGGAATGGACTCCCCATAAACTATGATAGAATACACATCTTCCTTAGAAGGCATTGCAGAAAAGGATGTGCACGGCTTTTTTGTTGGATGGCCAAACCCTCCCGATGAAACCACATTTCTAAAACTACTCGCCAACAGCGATGAGATTGTTCTAGCAGTTGATCAACCTGAGGGCCGGGTAGTAGGATTCATAAATGCGATCAGCGATAAGACGTTGATGGCATTTATACCTTTGCTAGAAGTATTGCCGGCCTATCAGGATAAAGGAATAGGAGGGGAGCTGGTAAAAAGGATGCTGGAGAAACTGCAGTCTTTTTATGCAATAGATTTGTTGTGCGATCCAGAGCTACAAGATTATTATAAACGGTTTGGAATGCACACTGCCAGGGGAATGGGGATTAGAAACTATGAGAATCAGAATGGGATGTGAGGGATTGGCATGCCCCATCAAAACGAATTAGAACTATCTGCGGACGCGTTTAATGCACTATTAGACGCAGTGAAAGAACGGTTGACACTGTACATCAAGGGGATGGAGAGCCATCCCCTTGATTTAAGTCATACTGTCGATCAGGAATTCCTGAGGCAGATGATTGAGCCGGCTCCAGAACAAGGCACCACGATTGATTCGATTTTGTCGATTATCTTTGAAAAAGGGGCTGTAGGCAGTTTAAATCCTGCATCCCCTGGTTTTATGGGATATGTACCCGGCGGTGGGCTTTTGCATGCAGGTATCGCTGATCTGATTGCTAACGCACTAAACAGGTATGTTGGAGTCGTTTCCGTAGCTCCCGTTTTTGCCCAGATCGAATCAAATGTGATCCGGTGGTTTTCTGAGATTATTGGGTATCCTGCAATAGCACGGGGCACACTGACATCTGGTGGATCCTTAGCCTCTTTGAGTGCAATTGTTACTGCCCGGCATGTCAAACTAGGTGAGCAGTTCCTGGATGGTGTGATCTACGTGTCTGACCAGGTGCACCACTGTGTAACAAAAGCAGCATTACTAGCCGGCTTTCCTCGATCTAATGTGCGAATCATTGAAGCCGATGAGCATTTTCGGTTATCAGTGAGTGCGGTTAAGTCTGCAATCAATGAGGACAGGATGAAAGGATTGCGGCCGTTTATGGTTGTCGGAAGTGCAGGTACAACAAATACCGGTACTATTGACCCGTTGTATGAGCTGCACACTCTGGCTGAGGAAGAAGGGGTATGGTTTCATGTTGATGCGGCCTACGGAGGCTTTTTTCGGATGACGGATAGAGGCCATGCCAGGTTGAGTGGGTTGGATATGGCTGATTCAGTTGTACTTGACCCACACAAAACCCTGTTCTTGCCCTATGGGACCGGCGCGCTTTTGGTACGCGATGGGAATCATCTGCGATCGGCGCATAGCTCTACAGCGGATTATATGCCGCCCATGCAGGAAGACGATCTTGTCTTTGATTTTTGCGAGTTGTCGCCTGAGCTTACACGTCCGTTTCGCGGATTGCGTGCCTGGTTGCCGATAAAAATGCATGGGTTATCCGTATTCCGTGAGTATTTAGACGAAAAACTGGATCTGGCTCAGTGGCTTCAATCTCGTATAACCGAGATTCCGGAACTGCAGCTTATCGCGCCTGCTGATTTATCCATCCTGGCTTTTGCAGTCAGGCCAAATGGGCTTGCTCTTGAGGATAGAAATAGAAAAACGCAGGCATTGCTGGTAGCGATAAATAAAAAGAACAGGGTGCACCTAACTGGAACGACCGTTAAAGGTCTCTTCATTATCCGTGTAGCTATAGGTGTATTTAGGACGCATAAAAAGCAGATTGAGCTGTTATTGGAAGAAGTGAAGAGCGCCATTCAAACCGTTCATGAAGAAGTGTTATGAAAGGATTTATGCATTCATTATGTAGCGGACCAGAACGAGAACCAGGAACGAAGTGGCCATCAGAATAACGGACAGTGCAATGGCTACCTCCAGGTTCATTTCAAATCCGAGGTAAATAGCGAGTGGCATGGTTTGGGTCCGCCCCGGGAAGTTGCCGGCAAATATGATGGTAGCGCCAAATTCGCCCAGAGCCCGGGCCCAGGTGAGTACTGCACCCCCAATAAAAGCCGGCCTTGCGATTGGTAGTGCTACGAATCTCAGGGTTTGCCATGTGGTTGCACCGTCTAGGAGCGCAGATTCGATCAATTCATCTTGCACTCTTGAAATACCTACGATTGCGGAGCGAATAAACAACGGTGCTGCTACAAAAACCTGGGCCATAACAACGGCTGCCTGAGTAAATGGGATCTGGAGGCCAAAGTATTCTCCAATAAAACCGTTCCTTCCAAAAGCGATTAGCAAAGCAACCCCCGCAACAGCAGGAGGCAGAACCATGGGCAGGTCAATAAGGGTTTCGATGGTTTTTCGTAGGGGAAATTCTCGCCGTGCAAGGACCAGTGCGAGCGGCGTACCAAGAATAACAGTAAGTGCAACAGTAATTAGGCTCGTTTTTAAACTTAATGCTATGGCACGAGACGCCGTTGGAGTTGCAAGGTTGGACAGTATCTCGTCGGGTTGGCTTTGGAGGAGGATAGCTGCAAGAGGAAGGATCAAGAAGGTAAGCAGCGGCAAGCTCATGAGCCACCAGGAAGGGCCGATGCGAAGAGCTGTGCGTCGGGACATATCAGGCAGGATTCTTGGAGATAAATCCATGTTTTGCGAGAATACGCTGGCCTTCCATTGAGCGCACCAAGAGGGTAAATGCTTGTGCTATATCCGGGTAGTTTGTGTCGGATAATGAAGCAATCGGATAGATCGTCTCAGGATTAAATGCATCGGGAATTTCTACAGGTAGCACAGAGTCGTTGTCAATAATATCACTGGAGTATACAATCCCAGCGTCAGCTTCTCCTAAAGATACTTTTGTAAGTACTGCTTGTACGTTCTGTTCATAGGAGGCTACATTTGCCAGTACATTTTCTTTGAAAGAGTTCCCCATGGTCTGGGAGGCTTTATCCAGGAAAATATGGGTATAGTGCCCGATAGGTACAACCTGGTCTGCTAGAACAATAAGTATCCCTGGCCTGACCAGGTCATCGATGGTATTCAGTCTTGCTGGATTGTTTTGGGGAATAACTGCCGACAGTCTATTGTGTGCAAAAGGCTCAGGCGTGTCTTCTGTAATTCGACCCGATTCAATGGCAACTTGCATTTGGAGACGATCAGCACTCGCAAACACGTCTGCAGGCGCACCTAGCTTGATCTGTTGTGCCAGTTGTTGGGAGCCAGCGAAATGAAGAGTAACCTCGATATGGGGATGATTGGCTTCAAATACATCGGCAATTTCTGTAAACGCATTCGTTAACGATGCTGCCGCAAATACAGTAAGCGTAACCTGATTGTCAGGAGAGGGGGGGGCAGCGCTTTTGCGGAAGTCACACCCTGTAAGCAGGCCACAAATGATAAGAATCCAGATGGAAGAGCGCATAAAAGTAGGTTCAGAGCCTGAGTAAGCCGAATGTACGCCCATTACCTCTAAGAATCAAACTGGTTTCGGTGGTTAGTCTTCATCTCCCATTGTATCTTTGGCGTTGTATTTTGGGATGTTTGAGTACCAATAACGTTTTACTGAATCATGGACCCCGATACTCTACAAGAAGTAGCTTCTAAAATCCAACAAATGGGAGCAGTGAGCGCACTGCTTGGAGGCTTATCTTTTTCGGCTGCTATTTCGCTCTTAGCGAGTGGGGCTGTTAGAGGTGAGACGAACAAACTCGGCCGTTCAGCTGCGATAACTATCGGGTTTGCCATGGCCTGTGCAGCATGCCAGATTGTTGCAACGATTGCCTGGACATTCCTTGCATTAAATCTTGATGCAGAAATTATGACTGATGACATGGCAAAGCACTTGAGGCGTTGGGGATCACAGGCATTTATCTTGGGAATTTTACTCTTGTTTATAAGTATCAGCGTCAGCGGTTGGATTGCTTCACGGTGGCTCGGTGCTGTAACAACAATCATTGGGGTTTTGAGCGGGTTTTGGACGCTCTATATCATTTTCATATTTGTTAACTAGTGGATGGGAGATCGCATATATACGGATACTGAAGTTTCGCATGATCTTGCAGAGCGGTTGAAGGCTATGCCGAAAATCGAATTGCACGTTCATCTGGAAGGAGCTACGGATGCTGAAACAGTATGGGCACTGGCTAAGAAAAACAATGTGTCGTTGCCAGCAACAAGCCTGGATGAATGGAAAGCCATGTATGCATTTCGGGACTTTGATCACTTTGTTGAAATCTATATACAAGCAGCTGAGTGCATGAGGGCTCCTGAAGATTTTACTTTCATGACCGAGCGTTTTTTGAAGCACCAATCCTCTCAGAATGTGCGGTATTGCGAAGTTTTTTTGAGCGCTTCTTTATTGATCCAAAAATTTCCTTTTGATGAAATCATCGATGCGCTTCAGGAAGGGGTTGAGAGAGGGGAGAAAGAGACTGGAGTACGGGCTCGGTTCATTCCTGATATTGCGCGGCACGTTCCTGATACAAGCCAGGGAGTTTTGGACTTTGTCCTTGCAGGTCACGAGAAAGGACTGTTTCTGGGCCTGGGCTTGGGTGGGCCAGAAGTGGGCTTCCCGCCTGAGTTGTTCACTGAAGTGTACGAGGAAGCACGGAGGAGCGGCTTAAGAGTCGTTGCTCACGCGGGGGAAACCGTAGGGCCAGAAAGTGTGTGGGGAGCTATACGTGCCTTGAAGTCAGAACGTATTGGACATGGCGTGAGGTCAGTAGAGGATCCAGAACTTATGGATTATTTGGCTCAGACTCAGATTCCGCTAGAAGTGAATCCTGTGAGTAATTACCGCCTTAAAGTAGTGCCTATGGATCAACCTCACCCCATCCGGAAACTGGTAGATCATGGCGTGTTCGTGACGGTAAATAGCGATGATCCACCCATGTTCTCGACAGATTTGAACATGGAATACATGTTACTGGCACAGCAGGGGTTTACCTGGGAGGAATTGTGGCAACTCAATAAGAACGCCATAGAAGCAAGCTTTCTAAGCGAAGAAGAAAAGCAAGCCTATCGATCTGAGTGGAATCAAGCGAATTAAATTATGTCAGACACATCGCAAACTGAATTGGATAAAGCGTTGGTGTTCGTTCAGGAAAATCCAGACGAAGTCCATGTGTTTTACAACACCTTTCTAAATAGCATTCTTTATTTGCCTACCCATGATGCTCCTGAGTCCAATACAGTAGATGTGGCGCCAGCAGGCAAAAAATTAAGTCCCATTTTTACTAAGAATGGCGATACCATTTTTCTAATGATATTTGACTCCCTGGATCGACTGAGTGCCTGGGCTCAAAAGGAGGTTGGATATGTTGGATTAGAAGGGCATGCCTTATTGGATATGATGGATCCCAAGTTTCACTGGTATTTGAACTATGGGACCGAACACGGACGTGAGTTTGGGTCAGATGAAATTAGATGGTTGAAATCAGCCGTACAACGTGCTACTCATAAAACCCACACCTTGGAGGAGGATGCGGAGGTATTAACGGGTAAGCCCAAAAAGGTGCCTGAGGGCCTCGTTGAAGCACTAAAGCAGGTGGCTCAACAGCATGCAGCGCTTGAAGTGGCTACTCTCGGGCAGATGTTTATGGTTGGTAAAATGAACCATCCTGAGCTTGTTCTTGCGATCAGGTATGATGAAATACCGGATGAGATGCGTGAACAGATTTTATCCGATTTCACTGCGGCTGCTCGTAATATTCTTGATGACTCTCAGGAGTTCTGGATATTAATTGCTGGTGAGTCCAGTCATGCAAACAGTATATTAAACGGTGTGGAGCCCTTTTATGTACGATAGGGTGATTGCCGGTTTCTGGCTTCCCACACGTGATGCAGGATCCTTATAAGCTTAACTATCTAGTTATTACCGCACCTTAAATGAGATTGGAATCATTAACCTGACCGCAGCCGGTTGCTCTCCTACAAATGCAGGTTCATACTCGGCCGTTTGAACTACCCGTAAGGCTTCGGCATCAAGGCGGGGATCTATAGATTCTCTGATAGACATTGAGGATACACAACCTATCTCATTTACCACAAAATCAACTTCGACAATTCCCGAAACCCGTTCCCGGAGCGCAGAACGTGGGTACTCAATTTTTTCCCAAAGCCCTTTGAAGCCCCCAATTAAAGCAGGCGGCTTATCCACTTCATTTTCTTCATATACCTGGTTTGGGATATATCTATTCGATTCCAAGCCGCATCGTGAATCTGATACTTTTGTGGCCTGGCAAGAAAGATTCATGACAAAGAGAAGTAGGAAAGGGAGTATAGAATTAAACGGCATATTGAAGGCAGGGGTGTCATTAGTCAATAATTTTGTTTGAAATTAATGTCTTCTATGCTCGTTTACAAAGGAAGAAGTACGGCTAATAGCCGGGTAAGCTACCTATTGGTCTTACATGACAAGTGATAATGGACCGTCACACTCCTTATTGGTCTTACTTTAGAAGTGCTAATGGACCGTCACACGTACTATTGGTCCTACCTCACAAGTGATATAAGACCGTCACACTTGCTATTGGTCCTATGTCACAAGTGATATAGGACCGTCACACTTGCTACTGGTCTTATATCAGAAGTGATATGGGACCGTCACACTTGCTATTGGTCCTACATCAGAAGTGATATAAGACTGTCACAACGATTAGTCTACAACTTCCACTAGATATCTGAGTACAAACGGGATTATTTTTAATACTATCTTGAGGTTGGATGTCTTCACGATTTGAGTTGATCGCGTTTGATGCGGATGATACCCTTTGGCATAATGAAATCATTTTTCAGTCTACGCATAAACGGTTTGTTACCTTGCTTGAAAAATACCATGAGCCAGAATGGATATTGGAGCGGTTATTTAAGACTGAAATCCAAAACTTGAAGCATTTCGGTTATGGGATCAAAGGATTTACATTGTCAATGATAGAAACGGCTGTTGAATTAACAGAGGGCCGGGTATCTGGGGAAGAGATTCAAGATATCGTTGAAATGGGCCGTGATATGCTGGCTCACCCTGTAGAGTTACTCGATGGAGCTAAGGAAGTAGTTGAAGAAATTGCTGGTAAGTGTTCGATCATGTTACTAACGAAAGGGGACCTGCTGGATCAGGAAACAAAACTCGCTCGTTCTGGCCTGGGAGATTTGTTTTCAGATATAGAAATCGTATCAGAGAAAAATGTGGATACGTATGCTGCAGTGTTGGAGAGGCAGAAGTTAGACCCTGAAAAGTTCTTGATGGTTGGCAATTCAGTTAAATCTGATATCATTCCCGTTTTGGAGGCTGGTGCAGAAGCTGTTCATATACCCTACCAAACGACCTGGGCGCATGAGCAAGTACCTGAAAAGGAAGTAAAACAGCACCAGTTTACTCGTTTGGAAAGTATTCAACAATTACCACTCTGGTTGTGGGGATGACATGCAGGAATCGTTTGAGCACATCGAAAAACAGACGCTGGATGTTTATAGAAGAAATGCGGAAGCATTTGATCAGCAACGTCATAAAGGGCTCCATGAACGGGGATGGCTAGAGCGATTCGCTGCTCTTCTTCCACCTGGAGGATCGGTCTTGGATGTGGGCTGTGGCGCAGCTGAGCCTATTGCGCAGTATTTCATTGATGAAGGTTTTCAGGTTACAGGTCTAGATTTCTCCGAGCCTATGATTGAACTAGCCCAAGCGAGATATCCTGAAAATGATTGGATTTGTTGCGACATGCGGGAGTTTGATTTACAACAAAGGTTTGATGGAATTATTGCATGGAATAGTTTCTTTCATCTCACGAAGGACGATCAGCGTAGCGTCCTCGATCGATTTGTACATCACCTGGCTATGGGTGGCGTATTGATGATCACGGTAGGGCCAGAAGAAGGGGAGGTCCTGGGACACGTCAATGGAGAGGAAGTCTATCACGCAAGCCTCGCTCCTGAAGAATACACGTCTATTTTAACCCAATCAGGATTGCATGTAGTTGAGTTTGTTTTTGAAGATGAAACGTGTGATTTTCAAACCGTTTTGTTGGCAAAACGAGGTGCTTGAAGCCTGTTTTTAGCAAAATCTGTAAGCGAAGTGTAACCTATTTGTGGCCAGGTACGTCTTGATAAACAGCTACCGTTGTACAAATTACCGCACTTTACAAAGCCATGCTTACTCACGACATTCGGTCATCATACGACATCCGCACTTCTGAAGACATCCGCTTATTTAATGATATTCGAACTTTGAACGACATCCGCTCTTATGGCGATATTCGCTCGAAAGACGACATTCGTCATTCAGGTGATATCCGCTCTCATAAAGACATTCGTCATTCTAGTGATATTCGTTCAAATGGTGATATTCGCTTCTCCGGAGATATCCGTTCTGAGCGTGACATCCGCAATGTAGGCGACATTCGTTATTCAGGCGATATCCGATCCCGCAATGATATTCGATCATTTCAAGATATCCGCTCATCATTGTATACAATGATGGTTGCTTGCTTACTCGCCATTGTTTTCGTTCCCAGCGTTTCTGCATCGAGTTTAACTGAGGATCTCCCTTTGGTGAATGACGGGGAGTTGATGATGGAGGAGACCTACCAGGTAAGTGCAGGTGAAAATCTCGTCGTTTCGGTAAACGATGCTGATGTAGAAATTGAAACCAGTGATGGGACAGAGGCTGTTGTTGAGGTTTATCTGGATGGGCGAAATATGAACAAGGCCCGGGGTTTTTTCGAAGATCAAAATTTCGAAATTACCCATGATGGAAGCAACGTATATGTTAAAACCTATCCCAGGAGGAAAAACTACAACTGGGATCAGACAGGCGGCGCTAATATTCTTGTTAAAGTACTGATACCTTCTCAGTTCAATGTGAATATCAAAACCGATGACGGCGATATATCGGTGGACGATTTAGAGGGAGAAGTTCTCATTGCCACTTCTGATGGGGATATTTCAACTGGAGAGATGGTAGGTCCAGAAATTAATATTCGCACATCGGATGGGGATATCAACTCTGACAATCTCGATGCTGCTGGTGTTACGATTATTACATCGGATGGGGATATAACCGTGGAAAACATAGCTTCTGATGAGTTAAGTGTTCGGACATCAGACGGCGATATATCTGCAAAATATCTGTCAGGGGTTACCTCCATTGCTACCTCCGATGGAGATATTAGCGTACGATCAATTGAAGGAACGGATTTTAAAGTTCGGACCTCCGATGGAGAAATACGAGTAGATGAAGTAAACGCGAACTCCTCTTTGTTTACCACTTCTGATGGAAATATTCGATTAGGTGACGTATCTGGTGAATTGACGGCTAAGACTTCTGATGGTAATCTGAATGTAAGCCTTGCGAATGCTACAGATATCAATCTGCGTGCAGGAGATGGTGATGTATATATTACAGCACCTCGGGATTATTCTGCCGAACTTTACTTGAAGGGAGAGCGTGTAGAAATGTCTTCCCGTTTTCGATTTAATGGGACGCTCAAGAAAAATTCGGCAAATGGCGAGATAAACGGAGGGGAGTATTCACTGGAAGCAAGATCTAGTGGTGGTAGAGTTGTGCTGGATGGGAACTAGACGACGTTGATTAATCCGCTCAAGAGCAGCCGGTTTTGGGTTTGAAGAAAGGGGTACATCTCTTGCTTTATGAGCAGGATCTACCCGAAACCATAACCTGAACCATGAGCCAGCCAGTTAAAATGCGCAGCGTTTTCTGGTTGTGAGCGGCAATGAATGCGATGAATGCACCTAAAGCGTTTTATCTATTTGCAGAAGAAATAGTCGATAACTTGAAGAATGTGCCTTTTAGAGAGCTGAATAGCTATGAAGGCCGGGAATATACATGGAAGAGAGGGCGAAGAGAAGGCTCTCTTTCCATTACTATCGAAATAATTTCCCAAGACTACAAACGGGTGACTATTGATGGTAACCTGCCGGGACGCATCTTTAGGTCACAGGGGTATCCTTTCAGCAGAAGATTCCGGGCATACGAAAATGGCGTGCGAGTACCAGAGGTACAAGAGTAATCAGTTATCCTGCGCTTTGCTCTTGATGTTGAGTTTTTAATTCGCTCAGGATACCCTGAATTTGATGCATATGCTTATCAAAGTGTATTTGAAGCATGTAAATCGCTTGCGACGGAGTTATCGGTCCTGAAACAGGATGGGCGAAGACGGCTTTTTTTAGATCGTGCGGGGATAGGTTTTGGATGAATTCGCGTAACCATATCTGATTTTGATCCCAGGAATCAAGTAAGTCAGTTAGAGAAGTTTGGCCAGCGGGGTTCATGTTTTTGTCTGGAACGTCTACTTTAGAGCGGCGGCTTTTAAGAACAAAAATGACCACCCGGTAGAGAAGCCGGTTACTGAGCCTTTTTTTGGCCGGTGTTAAAGGCTCCGCCCTTGGAGAAATTTTAAATACGATCTTCTCCGCCAATACGAGGTGTTCTACAATCTCAAGAATAGACCAGGCTCCTGGGTTAGGGCGGGTAGAGAGTTGTTCAGGAGTAAGTTGGGATAACTGATTTACAAAAGACTGCCTGCTCGTTGAGAAAGCATCCAGGCGGCTTAGCAGTTTTGTTTTACTCATAATTTACTTTTTACCCTTCTTGCCACACAGCTTGATTTCCGGTGCTATCAAAGACGCATAGCTTGTCTCCACTTTCAAGAGCTCCGAGCATGTAATAAAAGGCATCTTTTGATGAAATAGAAGCGCTGATATACCAGGTCGATTTACTGATGGGTGCCCATGTGCCCAGTTTGGTGATGTGCTCAAGCACTTTTTGCTGGTTCTTTTCTGGTTGGTCGAGAGCAAATGATATAAAGATATTGTTCTGATAGGTCCATTGAGCGGCAAGAAGATCGGAAAGAGGTTGCCTGAGGTGCCATTTTGCATAACGGGCGACAGGATCAAGGACCAAGAGCCCCGCCGTGCTATCGATTCGTCTATCCATCATCGAGGTATTAATCACTCTAAAGGATTCTTGGAGGTCCTGGCTGGAGCGAAGATGCCATAAAGCGGTTCCTAGATAGACTGAAGGCCCGAGGGATTCAATGACGGGCCGTACAGTTTTGTATCCGGGGTCCTTCTCCTGCAAACCGAGCGCCACATACAATGGGGTGTTTTCCATTTATAGTGTTTCGGCTAATGTTTCGATGATCGAGCGTTCGTATTAGTTAACGAAATAAAGAGATAAAAGGGTGTCCTAATCCTGTGAAAGAATTGAAACGATCCTGTTTCTCAAAGTCATCGAAGAAGAACCATTGTACTGGTTTGAGAAGAAGAACCTGGATACTTATACATTTAGCTTAGCACGCCTTTCTTTTTTGCATTGGATGTGAACCAGACGAGGTAGGCAGCTACGGTTACGATCAGGACAGGAAGGATAGCCGCTGTTGCACCCAATACTTCTAAGGCTGAAGATATGAAGAGGTTATATCCTGCTTGAATAACAATCGCCACAAGGGAAATAATAAATACGGGATAAGCGAGAGATTTTCGCATAAGGAGGAGTACACAACCGAGCAAGCCGGCAAATACGGCAATTGCAAAAGCAGAGGTTACAAGAGTGGGGACACTGGTATATAACGCCTGTTCTGCCTCTGGCATAGCAGCCAATGCTTCTTCGCTCATCGTTACGTTCATGATGTAGGATGCAACGCCTATGAGATTCCATAGGAGTGCGACTACACCTATAATCCAAAATGAGCGCGAGACGGTTGATTGGGTTGCAGTTAGTTCGGTCATGGTACTTTGATGGTGTTGTTCATATCAATTGGTGACTCCAAAGTATACGAATTCCCTATGACATCCTAATGGCACCATATCCAAAAACAGAAAAGAGACGCCCTGAATAAGGCGTCTCTTTTATTTAAAATATATTCTGAAGTAGTAGAGACGATTCGTTAGTCAGTCACTACGGTTTCTTCGTGAACCAATGTGCCGTTACTGGCTGCTTTTTCCTTTTCTGGCCGTTCATTCTCTGGAATAGCAAAGAACTCTTCGGGATCGGCCATGGCTTCATCTAACAGGACTTGATCCAGGACTTCACTCATTCGCTTGACATAGTTGACGTCAAGACCTTGAAGAACATCAGGATCAATCTCCTCGATATCTTTCCGGTTTTTCTCCGGAAGAAGTACGAGTTCTATACCTGCACGCTTAGCCGCAAGTACTTTCTCTTTGATTCCGCCTACAGGTAAAACGAGTCCTCTTAGCGTAATCTCGCCCGTCATCGCCAGTGTATGTTTGACGCGGCGTTGCGTATAGATTGAGACTAGAGCAGAGAGCAACGTGACACCTGCCGAAGGGCCATCTTTCGGAATGGAGCCTGCAGGAATGTGAACGTGCACATCCCAGTACTTAAAGGCATCGTATGGAATACCAAGGGTCTTGTAATGTGATTTAACGTAAGAGAATGCTGCTTGAGCAGACTCTTTCATCACATCCCCTAATTGCCCTGTTAGGATCAGCCGGCCCGTTCCTCTAAGAACTGAAGCTTCGATAAAGAGGATGTCACCACCAACTGGCGTCCAGGCGAGCCCGGTTGCGACTCCTGGTACTTCTGTGCGTTCGGCTGTATCTGAGAAGTACCTTCTAGCGTTGAGGTAATCCGTGATATCACCCTCGATAATGTCAGCCGATTCCACTTCAGCGGTTGCCACTTTCTTAGCAACACCTCGGGCAACAGCACCAAGTGCTCGTTCTAACTGGCGAACACCGGATTCGCGGGTATAGCCGTCGATTATCAAACTGATTGCATCATCCTCGATAGAGAACTGTTCCTCTTTCAACCCATTTTGCTCAACCTGGCGGGGCACAAGGTATTGTTTGGCAATGGCCAGCTTTTCCTCTTGTGTATACCCCGTGATTTCGATCAATTCCATACGATCCCTGAGAGGATTAGGAATCCGCTCCAGATAATTCGCTGTGGCAATAAACAGCGTTTTCGAAAGATCGTAGTCTAGCTCGAGGTAGTGGTCGTTAAAGGCATTGTTTTGTTCTGGGTCGAGTACTTCAAGCAATGCAGACGAAGGATCACCTCGGAAGTCTGACCCCAGCTTATCAACTTCGTCCAGCATAATAACAGGATTTGAAGTGCCTGCTTTTTTCAATGCTTTAATGATACGCCCAGGGAGCGCCCCAACGTAGGTCCGCCGGTGGCCTCTGATCTCAGCTTCATCCCGAACGCCGCCAAGACTCATACGAACGAATTCTCTACCTAGCGCTCGAGCAATACTTTTTCCAAGGCTCGTTTTACCAACTCCAGGAGGGCCATGGAAGCACAGGATAGGCGCCTTCATATCACCCTTCAGTTTGAGAACGGCAAGGTATTCCAGGATACGTTTTTTGACACGTTCAAGCCCATAGTGGTCCTCATCGAGAACGGATTCGGCCCGCACGATATCAAGATCGTCCTCAGAATATTCTAACCAGGGCAGGTCAAGAATCCAATCGACGTAATTTCGTGTTACGGCATAATCTGGTGAAGCAGGGTTGGTGCGCCCAAGCTTTTCCAGCTCTTTCTTGAGTGTTTCCCGGACGTGATCCGGTAAGTTCTTTTTCTTGGCTCTCTCCTTTAATTCACCAACTTCCGCTTCTCCACCTTCCGCTTCGCCAAGTTCTTCCTGGATGGTTTTCATCTGTTGACGAAGCAGATACTCTCGCTGCTGCTTGTCAACATCCGTTTTAACTTTGGATCGGATCTCCTCTGAGAGTTGAAGAACTTGCAGTTCACGGTTCAAATGCTGCAGAACGAGTTCAGCGCGTTCTACGAGAGGGATCGTTTCGAGTAAACTTTGTTTTTCGTTTACCTCGATTTGCAAGTTTGATGCAATAAAGTGAATGAGGAACGTAGGTGATTCAATGTTTTGAATCGCATACGCTGCTTCACTTGGGAGGTTAGGGGACAGGTTGACTATCTGAATGGCCAATTCCTTGATCGAACGGATGAGTGCATCCAGTTCAATTTCATCTGTATCGTACTCTTCCTCAACAGCCTCTACCTCTGCAATAAAGTAAGGGTCTTCCTGAACATATTTCTTGGTTCGGAAGCGGCGTTTACCCTGAATGACGATGGACTTAGATCCATCAGGCATTTTGATCAATTTCAGTATGGATGCAGCGGTGCCATATTCAAATAAATCGTCGGGGGTTGGATCTTCTAATTCACTACTTTTTTGGGCGATGACACCTATCAAAGAATCATCTCCAAATGCATCTTTAACCAATTTGAGTGATGCGTCTCTCCCCACAGTTATAGGTAATACAACCCCAGGAAACAGGACCGTATTCCTGAGAGCAAGTATAGGTACAGCGTCCGGAATTTCGGACGTACTCATTTCCTTCTCCTCGTCCGCAGTGGGTAGCGGGATACTTTGCTCCGGGTCGTCGTCTATCATCAAGTATAAATTTTGATCGATCATATGTTGTTTGGCCTACCTCAGGTAGTTGCTCAATAATCAGCCTGTTTAATGGTATCAGCTGTTCTGCCAAAATGTATCACAAATATCACATAAAATGGCAATTTTGAAAAGTCAAAAACCAGGCCAAAGGGAATGGCATGACATTATGACGGTAATGCAGCAATAGGTGTAATGTACGGGACGTATTGGGAAGAAATACGCGCTTAATTGACACACTGCCTGGTGAGAAGAAGATCATCGATCACGCGCTGCAGGTCTTCAAGGAAGAACGGTTTCCCGATGATGGCATCTATCTCCTCCATTTGGTATTCAAATTCAGTATCACCAGTTACAAGAACAATGGGAAGATCAGGGTTCGTTTGCCTGATGGCTTGAGCAAGTTGATGGCCGTTCATTTCAGGCATTCCGTGATCAGTAAACACGATATCAACTTGTTTAGTTTTCAACTGATCCAACGCCTCATATCCAGAGGAAGCAACTGATACCGTATGACCCTTGGTTTTAAGCAAGTTTGCCAGGATATTACGTACGCCGGGTTCATCATCCACTGCTAAAATATTGACCGGAGTGCTCTCTGCACGTTTATCAGAAATATCTTGCGGAGCCTCTTCAATGTCCGAGGGGGTGAAAGTGAGAATGAACGTGGTGCCCTGCCCAATTTCTGACTCGACTTCCATCGTTGCATCGTGATTTTGAACGATGCTCATACATATCGAGAGTCCCATGCCGGTGCCATGTTCTCCCTTGGTAGTAAACATGGGTTCAAAGATTCGCTGCTTTACCCTGTCAGGCATACCATTACCTGTGTCGATAACCCGTATGACAATCTCGCCAGTTTTATTTATTGATCCCTTGATGGCTAATTGGCCGCCTCTCGGCATTGCCTGTACAGCGTTTGTAATGAGGTTAATAAAAACCTCCTTGAGTTCAACTGCTGATCCCCAGATTGGAGGGAGTTCGTCAAAATGAGTGATGAGGTCGATCTCTATACCTGTACGGCGGGGCTCGTTAAACCAATATGGCTTCGTGAATGAAACGCAATCTTCAATCAATTCTGTTAGGTCCAGCAACGCGAATGAAGAGGTCTTTTCGTTTCTGATGTAGCTTTTGATGCTCTTTGTCATTGAAGCACCGTCGAGGGCCGCCTTTCGTATCGTTTTAAGGATCGTTTTTAATTCGGTATTACCCTCAGGTAACAGGTTGGAGAGTTTTATGATTTCAAGGTTGCCCAAGACATTGGTCAGCATATTATTGACTTCATGGATGAGGCCCAGTGTCATCCTGCCAATATTTTCAACTCGAATTCTCTGTGTTTGATTTAGTACCCAACTTCCTGGCTCTACAAGAGCCTCGCCTGTCACCGTAATGCATCGTTGCTGCTCTGTTTGAGTGTCTGTGTGGGCCGCAGGAATAAAATGGAGTAGGATGGGGAGGGGTTGATCCCGGTTTACTAGTTGAACAAAAAAGACCTGATTAGTGACGAGCGTTCCTTTTGCTGCATCATTGAGATACTGATTAGAAAGTTGTTGGTCGGAAGTTGACATGCCGGACCATATTTCCGAGGAATTACCAAACACTGATTTCCAGGCGTGATTTCTTTCTTGAATGGCTAAATCCGGTCCAAAGCAAGCAACGAGTAGTTCTGTACCAACGGGGATAGAAGAATTTTGATTATCAGGTAAATTCATAGTTAGGCCACAGGTCGAATTGAGAGGTGTGTAAAGGGCGCCGGAAGAATTGAAAGAACCGCACGAGGGAACTGAGGTCGGTCACTCAAAAGAGAAGAGCTGAGCGAGTGACATTAACCACGTTCTCACTTTCTTAACCTGACATTGTTTCGTTGACATGGAATTGTTGAAACTCACTTTAAATCCAGGGGTATGTACGCCTTCACTATCCTGTATGCACTTCCACTTAATTTGGTATCGGCACTGCAATGTGGCATGAAAATATTTTAGGTACTATTGGTAATACGCCCCTCGTTCGGATAAATAAATTAGCTAAAGGCCTGCCCTGTACTGTGCTCGCTAAAGTTGAATTCTTTAATCCTGGTGCGTCTATCAAGGACCGCATTGGAGTGAGTATGATCGATCAGGCAGAAAAGGACGGGCTTCTAAAACCTGGGGGGACGATTATAGAGGGTACCAGCGGGAATACGGGAGCGGGCCTTGCACTGGTGGCGATATCTAAGGGATATCGATGTATCTTCACAACTACGGACAAGCAGAGCCAGGAAAAAATTGATGTTTTGCAGGCGCTTGGGGCAGAGGTCATTGTTTGCCCTACTAATGTGGAGCCAGATGATCCCAGGTCCTACTACTCGGTCGCTAAGAGGCTTTCCGAAGAAATCCCCAACTCCTTTTATCCAAACCAGTATGATAATCTTGCGAACACCGAAGCGCATTACAAAACTACTGGTGTTGAGATCTGGGAGCAGACAGAAGGCAAGGTGACGCATTTCATCGCCGGTGCAGGGACAGGGGGGACAATTTCTGGGACCTCTCGATATTTGAAAGAGCAAAACCCGGATATTAAAGTTGTTGGTGTGGATCCATTTGGATCTGTTTACTACAAGTATTTTCATTCAAAGGAGTTCGACAACAACGAAATCTATCCCTACCTGACGGAGGGTGTCGGTGAAGATATACTTGCAGGGAATATGGATTTTGATATTGTGGATGACTACGTGCGTGTAACCGACAAAGAATCCATGATTATGACACGCCGGCTGGCGCGGCAAGAGGGGATGTTTGTTGGACAATCTTGTGGAATGGCAATGGCAGGCGCCATTCAGTGGTTAAAAGCCAATGAGGCCAGCCTTAAGGAAAGCGACGTTGTTGTTATAATCTTGCCTGATTCAGGATTCCGGTATTTGTCCAAGACCTATAACGATAAGTGGATGCAAACCAACGGGTTTGTAGAGAACACCTCACGCATTAGTGTCAGGAATGTGATCGAATTGAGGCGGCGTACTAATGATGTTGTGTATGTTGCTCCCACTGATTCACTTGGAGATGCAATATCCGTCATGACGGACCATGGTATATCACAGGTGCCGGTGTTGTCTGATGGGGAGGTAGTAGGGAGCTTAAATGAGTCGCGTATATTGAATAGATTGATTGAATCTCCAGAGTCTCGGGACGAGAAGGTGAAGGAAATGATGGGAGATCCTTTTCCTGTTGTAGCGGATTCTCTTCAGATCGATGAACTAACAGAACAGCTGGATCAGGTATCGGGAGCGGTGTTGGTAAGGGACATGGAGAACCGTGGATATCAGATAATTACCCGTAGTGATCTTATAAGCGCATTGGCTAGTTTAGGAAGAACGGCGACAAACGAAAACTAATAGACCAATATGAGTGATCAAGATTCCCCCAAAGGACAACAACAGCAGTTAAACATTGAGCTGTCTGAAGAAATTGCAGAAGGAGAGTACGCAAATTTAGTAATGATTGCTCACTCTTCAGAAGAATTCTTTTTAGACTTTATTCGTGTAGTACCGGGCGTACCGAAAGCGAAGGTGAAAACTCGGGTCATCATCTCGCCGTCCCACGCAAAACGATTGTTAGGTGCCTTGGCAGACAACGTCAAGCGGTATGAAGCGGCAAATGGGCCCGTTTCGACGCAGAATAATCCGGGCCCTTCTATTCAATTCGGTGGCCCAAGCGGGGAAGCCTAAACCAGTTTGCCTAAATGATAAACTGAAAAAAGCCTGGCTAATTTAGCCAGGCTTTTCCATTTCTCGAGAGTGAGAAATTCTATAACTCAGAAGTTAGCTCAAACGCTGTACATTTGTCGCACTTGGTCCTTTCGGAGTACGCTCTACTTCATATTCTACTTCTTCTCCATCACGTAATCCGTCGTCCCAGCCTAGTCCATTTACATTGTTGCGATGTACGAATACATCTTTGCTACCGTCTGCTGGTTCGATAAATCCGAATCCTTTCTCGGCGTTGAACCACTTTACTTTACCTTGTGACATTGTGTCGAATGTTTACTTTACTCACTGAACGCTTACTATACAGGATGTGCCTGAAAAATCCTGAGCCCCAGGGGTGCTGAAATGTAGTGTCAGCGAAGAGATCTTGAATCAGGTTGAGGCAATGAACCCCCCAATGCGCTGAAGGTTCATGCAAAATGCAAAATAGTTTTGTAATTCTCTATTTACGCGCCCGTAGAAGCAAAATAATGCCCAGTGCAAAGAAGAGAATGTGAGGCAACCAGGCAGCCATTGAAGGGGGGATGCTGTTCTCATAACCGAAGGGTTCGACTACCTTGATTGTAGCCAAATAAAGGAAGGAAACGAACAGGCCAAGCCCTATTTGTATAGCCTGGCCACCTTTTCTTCGAACGGATGCCAGCGGAACAGCGATGAGAACGACAATAAGATTAGCAAAGGGATAGGAGAATTTATTGTAAAAGCCCACTTTTGTTCTGCCCGTATTGTTTGCTCCGGAGCGCTGGAGCGATTCAATGAACGATTCGGCCTCTGGTATGGTCATGGATTCGACTTCGCGTTCGGTACGGGCGAAGTCCGTTGGGAATACGGTTAGGGTGGTATCCAGATAGTCCTGATGTACAATTTGTGGCCAGGAGTCAGATGGAAATGTTCTGGCTGTTACTACTTCCAGGCGCCATGTTTCTGTAGAGTCTACCCAAACCATACGGTCTGCATCGATTCTGGCTCTAAGAAATTGGCCGTTTTCAAAGTCCTGAATAGACACATTATTGGCCACTTTACTAAATCGATCATAATAACCCACTGCAATCACGCTACCCGGGCTGTTTTGCCGATGGACGTCATGCAAATCTAATTTGATTTGTTTACCCCGTAAATATTTCTGCTCAAAATCTATCACCACCTTGTTCGTTTTTGGCACAATGTATCCATTGAAGTAAAAAACGAATGAGGAAACGATAACTCCAACGAATAGGAAGGGGAGCATAATCCGGTATAATGACACCCCGCTTGTTTGTAAAGCTGCGATCTGAAGCTTCTGGGATAGGCGAGAGGTAAGGTAGACAGCAGAAAGAAATACGGCGAGCGGTGAAGTGAGACGAATGATTTCAGGGATGTAGTTGAGGTAATACACAAGAAATACATCTTTCATCGTTGCCCCGCGATCAAAAAAGTCGTCGATGTACTCTACATAGTGTAGAACAATGAAGAACAGGATCAGGGCTAATGTTAAATAAACAATCCCAGTGAAGAACCTAATGATGATATGACGGTCTATGGTGGTCAAAATTACACAGTATTCATTGAGAATCGACGAAATGAAATAAACTAAACCTTTTATCTAAGGTTCTAGTGACTAATTTTAGCATTCAGTCTTTACAAAGGAGTCATACGACGTATTCCTAAGATCGGATCAATTCTAGAGAATATATATGAAACTGCACGAATATCAGGCAAAAGATTTATTACAAAACTACGGGGTTGCTGTTCAACCTGGGTTGGTAGCATATACAGTTGATGAAGCTGTCGCGGCAGCTGAGAAGATGCATGCAGAAAATGGTGTGGATCTGTTTGTGGTTAAAGCTCAGATTCATGCTGGGGGACGTGGCAAAGGAGGCGGCGTTAAATTGGCTCGTGGTATTGAAGAAGTACGAGAAAAAGCATCTGCCATTCTGGGCATGCAACTCGTTACTCATCAAACAGGCCCTGAAGGGCAGAAAGTACGGGCTGTGCTCATCGCTGAAGCAAGCGATATTGCAAAAGAATTCTATCTCGGTATTACTCTAGATAGGCAAGAAAACGCAAATGTTATAATGGCCTCTACTGAGGGCGGTGTAGATATTGAGACTGTAGCGGAGGAAACCCCTGATAAGATCAATAAAGTTTGGATTGATCCTGGTTTGGGGCTTCAGGGCTTTCAGGCAAGAGAAGTGGCGTTTGGGCTTGGATTTGAAGGCAAGGCGTTGAAGCAGGCTACGAAGTTTGTTTCTGCTTTGTATAAGGCATATGAACAAGCAGATGCCTCTCTTGCAGAAATCAATCCTTTGGTGTTGACGGATCAAGGAGATGTAATCGCAGTGGATGCTAAAATCACCCTGGATTCTAATGCAATGTATATGCATAAAGATCTGGCTGAACTAAGAGACATTCACGAAGAAGATCCTCTTGAGGTAGAAGCAGGGGAATACGGGCTTAATTACATCAAGCTTGATGGAAACGTTGGGTGTATGGTGAACGGTGCAGGGCTGGCAATGGCTACGATGGATATCATCAAGATTGCCGGTGGTGAACCTGCGAACTTCCTGGATGTTGGAGGTGGCGCCAGTGCTAAGACTGTAGAAGCTGGATTCCGCATTATCCTCAAAGATCCAAATGTAAAAGCAATTCTCATTAATATCTTTGGTGGTATTGTACGATGTGATCGAGTTGCCAATGGAGTAGTGGAAGCTGCTAAAAATGTAGAAATTAACGTGCCGTTGATTGTTCGCTTGCAAGGGACGAATGCAGCAGAAGGGCAAAAAATACTTGATGAAAGCGGATTGCCACTTGAGACGGCAATACTTCTGAAAGAAGCTGCTGAGAAAGTAACTCAGGCTTTGGCCGAGTAACCTGTAATTGGAAAGCCCCCATGCATGCAGTTAATGATGGCAATAAGGCTAGTGTACAGTTAAACGAGGTCACCAAGCGCTTTGGTGACCTCGTCGCTGTCAATAGTGTTAGTCTTGAGATACAAGGCGGTGAATTCTTTTCGCTCCTCGGGCCGAGTGGCTGTGGAAAGACAACTCTTTTACGCTCCATCGCAGGCTTTGAAGCGATCGATTCAGGATCAATCTCGATCAACAAGGAAGAGATCACCCATTTGTCTCCTCAGCAGCGGCCAACAGCGATGGTTTTTCAAAACTACGCACTCTTTCCAACGATGACTGTAGAAGAGAATGTCTCCTATGGGCTGCAGGTCAAAAAGGTCGCCAAAGACGAAATCAAACGTCGTGTCTTGGAGTCCCTAGAGCGCGTTGATTTAGCCGGCATGGGGCAGAAACCGGTTACTCAGCTCTCTGGGGGACAGCAACAGCGTGTCGCATTGGCGCGGGCGATGGCCGTTCGGCCGAATGTGTTATTATTTGATGAGCCTCTCTCAAATCTGGACGTGGCTCTTCGGGAGCAAACTCGCCGGGAATTAAAATTGCTTCAAGACGAGCTGAAGGTAACCAGTATCTATGTTACCCACGACCAGCAGGAGGCATTGGCTTTGTCGGATCGCATTGCAGTGATGAGGAGTGGAGCGCTACAGCAGGTTGGGACGCCTGAATCGCTTTATCGGTATCCTGAAACCGCGTTTGTAGCTCAGTTTCTTGGAGGAAGTAACATTATCACAGATGAGAGGACCGCACATGTGCTAACAAGAGGAGAGGAGCGCCCTTCAGAGAAACATGTCCTTTCCGTTAGGCCAGAGCATCTTCGATTCTCACCTGAGGGTGGTGTAGAGATCGCTGTAAAATCACGATTGTTTTTGGGTACGTCCGTGGAATGGTGGTTGCAAACGGGGGATCAAACACTAAGGGCCTGGCTGCCTTCTGAGGTTGAATATGGGGAAGGTGATACACTAATTGCAACAGAATTTCGTTGGGTTCTTGCAGATGATTAAGAAAGGCCTTACCCTTATAAGGCAATTCATTCATCAAAACTTGACAAAAGACCCATGGCAGTAATTTCGACGTCGCCAACACGTATTAAAGCGATAGATACCCTGGAAATTAGAGAAGGACTTGACGGGCTTACCCCATCCAGGATTATCATGTTGTACAGGCGTGCCCCTTTACTGCGGCCGGCTAGTGATCCCGCGAGTGTCTGGCAGATGTTTGAACGTTCTTCATTAGTACTAACGGCCTGGCATGAGCGTCAATTGGTAGGTATTGCCCGCGTATTAACGGATGGAGTACTGAATAGTTATTTGTGTGATCTGGCGGTAGAACCCGATGTGCAGCGGTTGGGCGTAGGAAAAAAACTGATCAATACGGTGATTGAGAGATGTAAAGGGACTGATCTGGTACTGAGAGACTCAGATATCTCTTCAGGTTTTTATGCGCACTTAGGATTTAAGCGGGTAACAAACGCTTGGGTGCGTAATTGTCGTTAAGTAGAAGATAGATTCTCGCATCCATATCCTCTGAGTATACATCCTCAACGACTTGAATACGGTCTACAATTGCTTCTAATCCCATGATTCTGCTGACATGGCGAATGATACGCTTGTGTTCTACTTCGCTGTAGAGCGTCCCGTAGACGGTGACAATACGTTTCTTAACATAAAAACGCATTCCTTCTGCCTGAATATCAGTAAGCTCGGATTCGAATGTGTCCGCAAGATAGGAGGCAAGGCGCTTATCTGAGAATGCTCTATCGTAAAGGGCGTGCTTATATGATTGGAGGCGATTGAACAAATCTTTCACGATCCTTGATGTTTTGGGGGGTTATAAAAAGTATAGCAGGAAGACTGTCCCGTTAGCATAGAAGAAGTTAAAATACGTTGGTCATTGATGTATACACCATTTCGACCAAAAATTTAAGCCCTTAGATGAAGAGGGGATGATACGAAAGGACTATTCATACAGTTGCAAATAGAATACTCGTTACGCAATTAAAAAGAAAGTCGAAAAGAAGTACTTTCTTTATGTCCTATGAGTAGGTCCTCGTGTAGGCAAAAATGCGGTTTAAAATCTAAGCAATTTTATCTACTAAAACGTATTGCCAAAACGCCCACCAACATCGGACCTTGGTTGTTGAATGCGAAGCAGGTCTCTTAACTGGCCACTCTTGACTTGTAGGTTAAAGCCAAAGGATTGATAACGGCCAAATGGCACCCAATTCAAAGACATTTGCCAGCATTCAAAATCTCGGAAGAAGCTCAGGTTTGTTGTAACAACTTCTTTTCGTTCAAAATCATATCCCGTTCTTCCCTGTACTTTCCAGTTCGGGGTAAGGCTGAAGTCGAACCTTCCATTTAGCGTAACAGTACGGTTGACGCTATCCAGGGGTTTCTGGATACTGTATGTGAAGTCGAGCGAAAGCGACCAGGGAATGTTGAAATCTACCTGATCCCCAGTAGGATTGACCAGGCTTCCTGCGATTGCAGCATCAGGGTTAAAACCAGGAGAACCAAAGTCAGAGAATCCAGGAGGAGTTGCTCTAGACGTTTCAAGCGGACGGCCTTGCGTTCCGCTATTACTTCGAAAAGAAGTACTTGCAGACACAGACAACTGGGTTAGCCTGGCAAATCTAAATTTAGTTATATCAAAAACGTAATCATCTACAACTCTAGTTCGTTCCTCATTCAACTCGTACGGGGAAAATGAGGATCTTAAGTTGACATTCATCTTGTTTTTAAACAAGCTAGTTCGAGCTGTCAGGCTGATAGGAGAAAGGTTTAACGAATCAGCAGCAAAGTTGTAGCTTGTAGAACCGTCCAGATTCAAGAGTTTTAGGGTATTGCTGGTTTCAGCCCCAGTGGAGTCTACCTGGACTTGTTTGGCCTCGAATATATTGTTTAGACTTAGAGAAAGGGCTTGTTGCAGTCCTCTTTGAACTCCTGTCACAATCGAGTAATCAACTTCTTCTCCGTCTTCATCTATGTAAGATCGCGAGTATCCCCAGAACGATCCCTCAAAATCTGGACGGTATGTAAAAGAAAGTGTGGGGCGGAGCGTGTGCCGGAATCCATCAAGTGACCCAACCTTAAGAGGGAAAATACCATAAATAGTTGTGTTTGCAGAAAGGCTGGATGAGAACTGACGCAGTGCAAAAAAACCAGGCTGTGATTCTGTAACCACTGAGTTTGTTGAATCTTCGGGATTAAACGAGAGAAATCTCCGATTCGTTTGAATGTACCAATCCTCAGTGTAGTTGATGGAAGGGGTCACATTGAGGCTAATCTTTTGTGCAGAAAACGAGGCGTTGATAGGTATGCGGTGGCTGGCTCTAAAATCAAACGGTTCGTCATCTCCGCCTGTTGCCCGGTCAAATTTATCCCTAGAGAATAACGCATCAAACCAGGTAATTCCATCTCCATTATTAGCGGCCAACGTAGAGTCATCCTGTATAGGGTTGAAGTTGTACCGGTTGTTCATCGTGAAATTGTAGTTGTACGTAACCCGCTCGTACCACCGTTCATTAGAGCCTGGGGGGCGTGTTTCTCTGGCAAATGGTTTTCTCGAGTTTTGAGAGAACGTCATGTTTGGAAGTGTCATTGACGTTGTATTGGTCGACAAAACCTGGTTCTGGTTCACATTTAAAGAGAGGGATCGGCCCGTGTTGGCCCAGCGCTTTCTGAAGCTGATACTAGACGATATTGACTGAGAAACACGATCGTTATACTGTGTTGAAAAGGAGGATTGTAGATAGCTCTGCGTTGAAAGGTTTACGTTACTCGTCAAAGAGGTTGACGGGTTAAGGGTATGGTTGTGCTGCCAACGGAAAGAACTCAATCTTCGGACGGCAAAGTCAGGATCAGTTTGCTCTCCTCGACGAAGCCTGGAGTAATCAAAGTAAACTTGCCCGTTGTAGCCATATCTTTTGTTGTATCTCCACAACGATGACCCTTTCCAGCTACCACTGGTCCAAATGCCGCCTCGGAGTTGAAGGTCGTGATAGTCATTGATTGCAAAGTACCATCCGAGGTCACGGAGGTAGAACCCAGATTCATCCTCTCCATAGGTAGGCGCCAGTAATCCACTGCGCCGTGTATTTTGCGCAGGGAGGAAGCCAAAGGGCAGCCACAGAGGGGTTGGAATATTGAACAAAAAGAGCTGAATTGGCCCTGTGAAAATCTTTTCCTGGTCAACCACCTTCATTTTATTTGAACGGAGAGAGTAGGAGGGGTCATCTATGCATTCGCAGGTCGTGTAGACGCCGTCTTTGATATACAGGGTGCTGTCTTCTGTAACTTTTACAATCCCCCCGCGAATTTGGCCCTCATCGTACTGTGTTTCAGCAACCGTAACACGGCCCCGTTCTGTTTGGAGGTTAAAGGCCATTTGATCCCCTACAAATTCTTCCGATCCCTGATTAAATCTGGGCCGGCCTACCATTCCTGTATCAACGGGGAGCCCTCTAGCTCGAAGTTCATCGATTTCAAATAGAATCTCGACATTGTGAGCTTGCATCTTGGTTTCGCCATAATTGATTTGCACGTCGCCAAATAAATTCCCTGTATCGCCCGTTGATGAACCTACCGAAATGATGAGTGAATCGCGTGCAGTAAACAGAACAGGATTTTTTAATCCATCTGGATTCGCAGATTGTGGTGTATTTGTTGGGTTGTTAACCTGCAAACGGGCACCGGTTGAATCCGGCGGTAACTGGAGAAGGGAGTCGGGTGGTGTTTGGTTAAGCGAATCAGGAGGAGGTGGTGCTGGACGCACTTGCAGCGTGTCACTTTCTTGAGCCCATAAGGTAGTAGAACCTAGTGCAGCCAGTAGAAGGGATAGTAGCGTGGTTAAGAAGAGTCGCTTCCAATATGTGTGGAGACGAAGAATCAAAAGAGAGGATAGCGTAGTCGCTTGGGGTTGTAGAGCAGTCTCCGTTCTTATCAATACAGCACCAGGCCAAAAATTATCATGCGGAGTACGAATGTTCATCGAGATATTCGAAAACAAGATGGGCTGCACCTAAAATACCGGCCTCATTGCCTAGAGTTTCCCGGATAATTTCTAATCCATCTCTCAAGCCAGGTATTACAAAACGTTTTAACGTTTCATAGGCCGGTTTAAGTATGTACGAACCTGCTGCGGACACTCCTCCGCCGATGATAAGCTTTCGAATATCCAATAAATTGACTGCTGATCCCAGTACACAACCCAGCTTATGCCCAGCCCATGAAAGTACCTCAATAGCACCCTCATCACCTTTCTCAGCGGCTTCGTATAGAATTTTGGGTGTAATGGTAGTAAGGTCTCCACTGGTCATCTTGTGGATGAGGCTATTTGTCTTGGTGTGCAAGCGGTATTTAGCATGGTTGGAAAGGAAGCGCTGCCCGATATACGCTTCTATAGAGCCTGCCACTCCAGCGTGATCGATAGGTCCTTCATAGTCAATCGTCATGTGCCCAATTTCGCCAGCGCCACCGGTTGCCCCTCTAAATACTTTGTTGTTGTAAACGATTACACCGCCTACGCCTGTACCAAGGGTCACAAAGATAAAGGAGTCGTGAGGGATTCCTGCGCCATAATGTGCTGAACCTAGCCCAGCAACATTGGCATCATTTTCAACAATTACTGGAAGGTTTGTTCTGAGACGGCTCTGCAATTCTTGTTGAAGGTTCACGCGTTGCCAGCCATCTAAATTAGGCGGGTTGATTACTGTATCGCGTTCCCAGTTTACTGCACCTGGTGCACCGATTCCAATACCGCCTACTAAGCCTCCCACCGCTTCTGTAGAGAGGTCCTTAATCAGCGTTGAAATCCTATCGATTACTTTTTCTGGCCCTTCGTGTGCGAGAGTAGGCGACGACCTAAGTTCGACAATTCCAGAGTCGCGATTAATTAGAGCAGCTTTTATAGAAGTGCCTCCGAGGTCGACTCCAATCGCTAAGTTCGTCATCAGAAAAGCCAGTTTAAGTTAGGTTATTCGATTTCTTTGATAGGATAAACGGTTTCGCCCTCCTTTCGCATTCCGTATTCTTCCCGGGCGAGTTGCTCAATTACTTCATCAGACACATCAACCTCGAGCTGGCGATCGAGCCTCTCGATCTCTTGCTGCAGCTCGAGGTTTTCTGATGCAATAGCCTGCGCCTCTGTATGCCAGGAAAGGCGTTTATAGATACTGTGACTATCAAAAAAACCTACCCATATAAACGCCACGCCAAAAGCAATCCAGATCGCTCTCTTGCGAAGAGAAGGTGTGGAAAACAATTGTTTAATGTGGTGATGGATAGATGGTCGTTTAGACATAAATAATTAGAATTTGAATGCCTTTAATCCTGGGTAATTAGCCGCGGATCCAAGCTCTTCTTCGATTCTAAGCAACTGGTTATACTTTGCTAAACGGTCACTACGGCTTGCAGATCCTGTTTTAATCTGGCCAGCATTTGTAGCAACAGCAAGGTCTGCTATTGTATAGTCAGCCGTTTCACCGGAGCGATGGCTTGTAATTGAGGCATATTTATTTGTGTGAGCCAATTCGATGGCTTCTAAGGTTTCAGTAAGGGTACCGATTTGGTTTAACTTGATCAATATAGCATTTGCGCAAGACGAATCAATACCTTTTTGGAGTCGTTTTGTGTTTGTTACGAATAAGTCGTCACCCACAAGTTGTACGCGGTCTCCAACGGTTTCTGTCAGGAGTCTCCAGCCTTCCCAATCATCCTCATCCATGGCATCTTCAATAGAGATAATTGGGTACTGGTCAACCCAGCTTTTCCAGAAAGCAACCATATCTTCTGACGAACGCTTATTGTCTGGATCACTTTTCCAGAAGACGTAGTGGCCATTTTCATACATTTCGCTAGTGGCTGGGTCCAATGCGATATAAATTTCTTCTCCAGCTTTATACCCAGCAGCATTCACTGCCTCAAGGATTACTTCGATGGCTTCATCATTGCTCCTGAGGTCAGGGGCAAATCCTCCTTCATCTCCAACCGCTGTGTTATATCCTTTGTTTTTAAGGACTTTCTTTAAGGTATGAAAAATTTCAGCACCCATTCTAAGGGCATGGCTGAAGCTCTCTGCACCAACAGGCATAATCATGAATTCCTGCATGTCGACAGTATTGTCGGCATGGTGGCCTCCGTTGATGATATTCATCATGGGTACAGGGAGAGTACACGCATTTGTCCCTCCAATATATCTGTACAGAGGTAAGTCGAGGGAAAGAGCAGCAGCTTTAGCAACTGCTAGAGATACTCCCAGAATGGCATTTGCACCTAATTTTCCTTTATTCTCTGTTCCGTCTAAATCAAGCAAGTGGTAATCGATTGCTTTCTGGGAGAATACATCATGCCCTTGTAACGCCTTTGCAATCTTTGTATTTACATTATCTACCGCTTTTGTGACGCCTTTTCCCAGGTATACCGTCTTATCGCCATCACGTAATTCTACGGCTTCATACTCCCCAGTTGAAGCTCCACTCGGGACGGCAGCTCGGCCAAGGTGGCCTGTGCTGGTAAGGACGTCTACTTCTACAGTTGGGTTACCCCGGCTGTCTAAAATTTGCCGTGCGTGAACCTGCTCAATCTTCGCCATATGGACTTTAAAAAATATTAGTTAGAAAAAAACGGCCGAAGAGCTTTAAAACTCATCGGCCGTTACACGCACAAAAATAGGAAAAGAACCCTAATTGAAAGATTTTTTACGGTTTTCTAATCTTAGTTGTCTCATTAATCCAAGAATAGCAGCCATAATCGATCGTGTAGGACTCGCCTGCAGTCCATCCTTTAAAGAACAGATCTTCTGTAGAAGGGAAATAAGGCTTGTATCGTGAAACTCCGCTACGCTCTCCTGCACGTTCCAGGTAATCTGCCACAAGCCAGTACACTGCACGGTCTTCACGTTCCATTGTTGATCCACCGCATTCGCTTACTGCTTCCGCATAAACACCTGCGATTTCAGCATATACACGTCTGAATTCAGGGTCGGCACGAAGCGCGCTTCGGTAGAAAGAGCGAGCTCGAGAGAGATTTCCGTTTTGGCGATAGGCATTACCAAGGTTGAAGTTAGCTTCTTTGGCTACACTATCACCACCTTCCATGCCAAGTGCCTTGTTAAAGTCTTCAATGGCGCCGTCAGTGTCACCATCGTTAATTTTCATAACACCAGCTTCAACAAAAAGCTTGGGACTCGGGTTGAGTTCGAGCATCTCAGCAATCATACTAGAGAGCTTGTCTCTTTCCTCAAGTTCTTTGTAGATATCGATCAATTCGCTGATAATGTCCAGGTCGCCAGGTTTTTTGTCTAGCTGTTCTTCGAGGAAGGTCATGCGCTCTTCTGGAGAATCGAATAGTTTGCCTCTCCATTCATCCAGAACAGCAGCAACGGCCGAGTCATCCGTATATTTCGATTCAACATCATCCATGAAGTCTACTGCTTCCTGCTTCATTTCCTTTCTGGCCATGTCTACGATGATGACGCGTACGTAATATGCGCTTTGTTCGCCGAAGAGGTCTGGATTGCCTTCATAGACTGATTTATACAGAGGCCCTGCTTCAGATTGCATGTCATCTAAAACAGCAGCATTACGTTGGATGAATCGACCTTTGTTAAATAGCCATTCGTGTTCATCAAACTGGGCACCAGCGCTCTGTAAAGTGGGCACTGCGTTATCAAACAAAGCAAGCGCTTTATCCAGAAATTCTCGCTTGGCAGAGGCGTCTTCAGTTCCATCGGAAAGACCCTGGAATAGATTTACACCGCGCTCAAAGTTGCGGTCATCTCCAGGAGGCTTTCCTGTAAAGCCTGGAGCACAGTCCAGCATCCAATTCAGGTAGGGGAGTGCTGTTTCGTAATCCTTGTTTTTGTACGCTTCATAGTACAAACTATAGTTCATCAAGCGTTCGTTATTGTCTATTTCTTCAGGGCATTCCTGAGCAAAAGACGCGTTAGGGGCCATAAACGCTAAAAGCAGTGGGGCGAGCAAAGCGTACTTTAAGCGATTATAAGTTGCAGTAATCATGTTCATAGTAGTATTCCGTTGCATTAACCGCATAGGGGATAAAGGCAATCTAATAATGGCAATAATTTAATTTGAAGACAAGCAGAGATCAACCAAGTTTCCGTCTTTCGAACCAACGTTCCCCAATATTCACATTTACTTGAATTCTGTAGAACGTTTCTCTTACTAAACCGAAATCGGTAGTGCCTCGCCTACCTACTTCAAGATTTAAATCAATACGCGTACCAGGAAATAGAGTAGGGAGGCTCACTCCGCCAGTAAACGCAGAAGTATTTACGCTCGTATTTTGAACAACATCAATGTATCCTGTATCGTAATAGTAGCCCAAACGTAGAGCAACTCGTCTAAAATACGAATCTAATACATTAGATGAAGGCTGAAAATCAACTCCGAGAGAGAATCGGGTTCTGTCCTTAAAAGAAGAGGCTCCTTGTGGGACAAATCCTGGTAGGTCGAGTTCTGAATCGAATGAGCTCCAGGGCTCAAGCGTAAGGTCAGCCAGAATAATCCAGCTTCTGTTTGGATGGTAAGATAAACCAAGGTTGGTGCGAAGAGGAAGATCTATATCCCCTTTTGTTTCATTTCCGATGGTCTCTAACTGATCTGGGTCATTGCCAAAGGTTCTAGATCGGGTACCGGTTAGAGAGGTTGGAAAGGAAATCGACGCACCGATTGACAAAGCATCAGTGTCAGATAGAATTCCTGGGAGGGTTACCAGTGCACCAGCAGTGCTTGTGAATCCAGAAAGTCTTGTTTCTTTATTAAATATCGTCTGTGAGAAGGAAAGTAAAGGATCTGAAGCGCCATCATCAGTAAATACTTCTGTTCGGCGGATTTCCTCTATAATACCGAATAAGAAGTTGGCAGATAGACCAAAACTAATCCTTGGACTAGGGCGAAACCCGAGTCCAACAGTCGCCTGTTGAATACCGCCCTGGCCCTCAAAGTTAATTATGTAGGAAGAGGGGTCTTGAAGATCTCCTGGTATAGACACAGGTTCTTGAGGTACCGTATGTGCAACACGGCTGTACGGTGTAAACGCAATAGATGCACCCAGTTTGCCTCGGCGGATTGGAAAGCTGAATTGGAAAGCCTGAAGCATACTAGAGTTTAGTCTGCTTTCATTTCCCACTCCATTGGACAACTCAATGCCTTGAAATTGTACCGCTGTCGTAAGGCGCGTAAGTGACTGGTCGGCCCAGGTAGCGGGGTTGGACAGGTTTACATAGTTATACGAAGTAAGAGCCGTCCCACCTCCACCTAAGGCCTGGATTTGGGAGGTGGAGTAACTAGATAGCTCTCCGATGCCAAAACGAGAGTAGGCCGAGCCATCTGCATTTTGCTGGGCGAATGCTACGATCGGGGAGAAGATGAGCAAAAGGGCAACGAAGAGCACCCGCCTGGGCTGTAACGTCGATACAATCATCTTGGTTGATCTGTAGAGGTTCATATTTTATATGTCGATACTAGCTTGATGGATAAGGGTGTGGCCCGGTCAATTTAGTACGGTATATGTCAGTATAAAGGAGGGTGGACTCTGCTCCGAGTTCATATCATGAAATATGATAGCGTTAGCAGCATTGGGAATAGGGAAACGTATTTCGTAGTGCTTAAATACGTCTAAACCCAAAAAACGACGTTCGACCTCATTTCTGAATCTGCTGTCATCAAAGGTAAATGTAGATTGGTTTGTAATACGGCTATTAGAGAGTATACAAACGCTTACATTTGGTACGCCGCAAGCATCGAGGGCTTCAATGGTGTTCTCAAGGGAATCAGCTACTATACCAACTAGGGTTAGGCTGCCCACACTGGGGCGAACAAAGCTTTCTACTGCAGAAAACGTGGTGGTATCAAATTGTACTTCCAAAGCAGCCCTGTTCACTCCTGCAAAGTCTGTAATCTGTGACAGATCCAGGTCAAATTCGATGTTGGCTCCAACATCGCTGTGAAGCAAGACGCGTTGATCAGGAAGCTGAGGCTCTGTTATCTGATCGTAAGCGGTAATACTATTCCCTGCTAAATAGTTGACGAAGAGGTCTGCTTCGGTCGTATCAGGTGTTACTTCTACGCCTCTGAGGAAGCTAGAGGTTGAATTACCTAATATTCGAATGAATGCATTTCCGCTCGTAGGAACGAATTTAAGCCCGTGGAAATCCGTATTAAAGGCATTTTCAGAGAACACTTCAGGGATTGCAGGCCGGAGTAGCTGGTTATTGCTTGCTATCCAGTCATCCGGGAAAGGAACCGATACCAGGCGCTCTCCTGGAGTAACGGAGAACTCGAACAGTTTGACCATGTCTTGTGTAGGGAGCTCCTCTCGTTCGGTAACAACGTCATACGCAGATGTTATTTCGAACACATCGAACGTAACTGGTTCATTAGAATCTCCGTAGGTATACAGGGTATCCAGAGTGAGGTTGAGTATGAGGGAGTCGACCTCTCCGTTAAGATAATCGTCTGCAGGCCGGTTGCTTAATGTAAAGTCGAGGTATCCTGTTGCTGTAATTTCGCCAAGAACAGGATCATTGACCTGCCCGATCAATATTCTGTCTGTACCTGAATTTACTCCACTTATTGGCGATGAATTAAAATTGCTAATGGGTAATTCATCTACGATGGCATTTCCACCGGCATCATCCACAAGCCCTACACTAGAAGGGTCCTCACAAGCTGAAAAGGCCAGGAGGGCAACAACAAAAAGAGAAAGAAAGAAACGATCCTTAATCCGCATTATTTCAAAACCGAAAGAGTGACTCCCGGGCTACTGATTGACAAAGGTGAATCGGACATACGAACTGTTCGATGGTGTAAGAACGAAGTCAGTGGTAGAATTCGTATGTGAGCCTCGTAATTAATGCCAAACCCCAAACGGTGCGTACCACCGATGGGGTTTAGTGCCTAGTCAATGCTTTATATTTCAGGATGTTTCAAACAGCGACTTCGGTGAGGAGCTGCTCGTACAGGCTTTTGGCCTGATGACAGAGATCCTCAATATTGTCTGTCAGCTGAGGTTCTGAGGTGGGATCTACGTCTGCATGAGGTGAATGAGCTACCATATCTGCAAACTCATATCCGTATTGAGTAACGGAGTCACAATTAATAGGTAGAGAGGGGTCACTGGGGAGCTGATCCAGGAATTCACTTCCCACATATGCATCCGGAGTTGCTAAGCCAGGTGTGTAAACACTCTTTGCCTTCTCAAAGATCGGGTTTTGACTGTACTTAGTTCTAAGCATCAGGGGAGTAAGAGCGCTTAACCATCCAAAACAGTGTACGATGTCTGGTGTCCAGCCCAGCTTGTGGATGGTATCTAAGACAGCCTGAGAGAAAAACCACGCTCTTTGGGCATTATCGGGGAATACGTCGCCTTCTTTTGTAGCGTGGATGCCTTTTCGCTTAAAGAAGTGATTGTTATCCATAAAGTAAACCTGCAACCTGATACCAGGGATGGATGCAACTTTCACTTTAAGGGTTTCCTTACGTCCGTCGACTTCGATAACGTTTCCGGAGAGGCGGATGACTTCGTGGAGTCTGTTTTTGCGCTCGCTGATGATGCCATAGCGGGGCATCATAATGCGGACCTCAAATTCACCTGATTCTTGGAGTTGTTCGGGTAGTATGCGGACCAGATCCGCTGTTTCACTACCGCAAGTAAAAGGGGCTACTTCTTCAGATACAAAAAGAATCCTCATATTCCTTATCGGACTTCTGCTACAAACAAGTGAGGTGGGACAGAGATCTGCTCGCGTGTCTTGGCGCTAACATGGGTGGGTTCCCGGTCACCATCGAAATAAGTGAATGCTTTACTACGCATTTGTGGGTAAGGCTTCAAAGCTGCTCAATTTATGAAAAATGCGCTTTCAAGACAAGTTTTATTGGCGCTATTCGTGCTAAGACTCAATTAAAAAGGGGATAAACTGAACCTGGAAAAGGAAATATTCGTATGAAAAGGCCGATAGTAAACGAAGTGAAATTTTAGTAAGGCTACTATCTTATTGGGGTCAAATGAGTCAAAACCACAAATCCGAAGCTGTTGTACTCTTTGATGGGGTGTGCAATCTATGCAACGCCAGCATCAATTTTATTATTGATAATGACTCTAAGGGGTATTTTAAATTTGCTTCGTTGCAGTCAACTGAAGCAGAAGCCTACTTGGAGAAATGTGCATTGGCCGGAAGTAGGGGGGAGGTGCAAAAAGGGCCTGACTATTTGAGTAGTGTCGTCTTATATGAGAATGGGCGGTGTTACCGTGAATCTACAGCGGTACTCCGCATCGCAAAAAAGTTAAGAAGGGGATGGCCGCTGTTGTATGGGTTGATGCTAATTCCTGAACCCGTTCGAAATGTTATTTATCACTGGGTAGCCAGAAACAGATATCGCTGGTTTGGGAAGCAAGACGCTTGCCGGCTTCCCTCCCCAGAATTACGTACCCGTTTTCTAGACGGTTTAGCTTCTTCCTCTTCTTAAGGAGTGTCTGAAGATTTCTCCTGAAGCAGTTCGAAATATTTCTTGATGAGTTCCTCGTAGTCAGGTGCATAGCCACTTTCCAGCGCCTCTATCAAGGCTCTACGAAGCCGGTCGGTTTCTTCCGAAGGAGACAACTCATCAGGACTTTCTCTAAAGAACTCTTCACCCTCTTGCCCTTCACGGCGTTTCTCGCGCCCGCGTTCCTGCATAGACTTGGTTGCTTCTAGCATACGAGTTAATATTTCCTGCTGCCTTTCAACCGTTCTCCGGCCAGGCCGGCTGCGTTGAAGCTCCCGGATTGTTTCTTCCATTTGCTCCGCAATGCGGTTGAGATCTCCCATGAGTTCTCGTTTAAGCTCTCTGTTGCGGCTTAACTGCTTGATTTGTGAACGGATTTGTTCCTGCTGTGAAGCCATTTGCCGTAGACGCTGCTGCATGTCTTGCGAAAGCCGGTTGCCCTGAGACTCATTCAGCATTTGCTGAATTTGCTGATTTAATTTTTGCTGCTGACCGGCTGCGTTTTGTAGTTGTTGAATCATCTGCTGCATCGACATGCCTCCACCGCCGCTCCCCTGTTGATTCATCATTTCGTTGAGCAAGTCTGAGAGAAGCAGCGCCAGTTCGTTTAGATGCATCATGGCTTCTTTCTGGTGGCCGCTTGCCCGGTTTGCGACGCGATCCGTCATAGACTCAACAGCAGAACTCATTTCACGCATTGCATCTCCAGCGTGTTGTTGTACTTCCCTGCTCATTTGAGGGATTTTTTGCGACAAGGATTGAAGCGAGTCACTTACAACGCGCAATCCTGAACTCAATTCCACTTGGTCCTGTGCCAGTTGCCTCATCGTAGGGCTGTCAGACGCCAAACCACGCACATTTTCTCGTAATCCCTCTTGGAGTTGCGAAAGAGTCAAGATATCGCTCAATGCACGACGAAGGCCAGCAATATTGATTTGCATCTGTGCTCCTTGCATGCCCTGCTGCATTTGCTGCATTTGTTGTTGCATTTGCTGCAGTTGTTGCTGCATCTGCTGCTGCTGCTGCTGGGCTTGATCGAATTGCTCCTGCCGAAGCTGATCTGCATTTTCCTGCATTTGCTCTGGAATTTGCTGATCCTGAACTTGTTCGTTGAGTTGCTCCATTTGCTCGGAAGGAGCGTTGTCCAGCTCTTCCATGCGTTCAAGGATCTCCTCCATCTTCTGCTCGATCGCTTCCATTTCTTCTTTTGAAAGCTCTTGCTGTTGAGCTAGCTGCTCTTTAGAAGATTGCTGTTCTCCATCTTGTTGCTCCCCATTTTGCTGCTCACCATCTTGTTGTTCTCCGTCTTGCTGCTCGCCATTCTGCTGCTCACCATCTTGTTGTTCTCCGTCTTGCTGCTCGCCGTCTTGTTGTTCTCCATCCTGCTGTTCACCGTCTTGCTGCTCACCATCCTGCTGTTCACCATCTTGCTGTTCTCCATCCTGTTGTTCACCGTCTTGCTGCTCACCATCTTCCTGCTGGTTGTTTTCTTCATCTGCTGCTTCAGCGGTTTCCTCTTGCATGCGCTCTTGTTGTTCAGCGAGTTCTTCTGCACGCCGGGCAACTTCATCCAGGTCCTGTTGAACACGAATTTGCTTAAACAGCTCTAAGGTCCTTTCAAGCCGGTTCTGGTATTGCTCTTCATTGACTTGAAAGTTGTTCAATGATTCCTGCATTTGCTGCAGGTTGAGTTCTTGCATGGCTTCTTGCAACTGATTCAGCGCATCCATGAGTTCTGGAGAATTGATTTCTTCCAGTACCTGTTGCATTTCCTCGTAGAGCTGCTGTGTTTCGTCTGAAGACAGGTTGTTGTTCTCCATTTGTTGAGTCATTTCTTCAAACGACTCGTTAAGGGATTCAACCTTACTCTCTAGTTCAGTTTGCTTCTCTTTGATTTGCTCTAGTTGCCGTTGATCTTCCCAGTCGCTTTCAAGCTTGTTTCGAAGCTCATCTTGCAATTCCTTGAACTGGTCGTCAATTTCTCGTGTATCCCTGAGCAGCTCTTCCATCTCATCCTCGACATCATCTTCACGTTGCTCAAGATCCTTGTATTGTTCAGCAAGAGACGGGAGCCGTAGAAGTTGCGTTTGGCTCTTAGAAGATTTGAAACCTGAATACGAATCATTGTCCCACACTTGAATATAATACTCTATGGCATCTCCAGGAACTGGATCGAGCAGAGGCGTTTCTCCCAAATTCCAATCAAATAAGATGTCCTGGTCCAGAGATGAACGGTCATTTATTTGGAGTGTAATGGACTCGAAGTTAGGCATCGTTTCGCCGAATCGTGACTCTGCCAACCTGTAATAGAGCCGTAAACGATTAAATCCAAAATCATCAGTGATTCGGGAAGCAAGAGTGGCCGATAGTGTTTCGTTGAGTTCAGAGAGCGGTTCTGGAGATAAAAGTACTGCTGTTGGATATCCATCTTGCAGCAATTTCATCGAGTATCGAATAGGATTGCTGTTTTCTGTATTATTGGCATCCTTAACAACAAGATGATAAGTGCCTTCTCGGGTTAGGGCAAAGGATCCAGATGCTCCACCGGGCCTTACCTCAAGCGTATCTCGAACTCCATTGTCAAATTCTACATAAGCCTCCGTAATATCAGTGCCACCAATGAGCGCGTCCAGGGTTACTCTCGTTCCTGGTAGTGCCTGTATGTCTCCGACGTTGGGTTCTAACCTTTGTTGTGGAATTCTTGAATACGCAGGAGATTCCAACGATACCTGGATAGACCGGATTATGGGGCGCTCGACAATATCTACATCATACCAGGGTGTATTTACTGTATTGGCTTCTAGGCTGTAGTTAAATGATCTACGCACGTTGACGAAGGTACGCGCATAGGAACCAGACGAATCTGGATAAAGAGACTCTTCTACAATTTTATCTTCAAGCTTATCCTTGTATAGGAGGGTAAGTGAAGTTGGTAGCTCCTGGCCGGTAAGCGCGATACTTATTCTAAGCGAGTCCCCACGTAGCAATTCGACCGAGCCAGGGGAGACTTGCATCTGAAATAAAGCCGGACGACTGAATTCAGCCGCAGGTGTCAATAGGCGTTGGGAAGCTCCAATGAATGAGTTGGGAGCGGCAACAAGAAAAACAATGAGCCCCAGAAGAGGAATTGCAGCAAACTTTGATGCATTCACAGCACGGTCAAACGACTCCATTCTCTCAAACTCGACACTTTCGATTTCTTTGCCAAGAGACATCACCGCATGGTTAACGAATTCATTGGATGCTGAACTTCGCTTGCCTTCAGCCAGATGGAGCAAATTAAGGAGGCGGTCCGCCACTTGCGGGAAGTAGGATCCAATATCTTTGGCCAGGTTTGCTTCACTTGCACCTGATAGGACACCGGAATAGCGTAGCAATGGAAGAACTACAAACCATACAAGTACGCCAAGGCCTAGAAGGAGGGTGGTGCCAGTTAATATTATCCGAAATGTGGATGTGAGCCAAAATCCTGCTTCAAGAGCAGTTGAGAAGAGCCACAGACCGGCAAGCACACCCAGCAAGATAACGGCGCCAAATACAATATGAGTCAAGTATCTTCTCTGAGCAGTACGTTTTAGTCTTCTCTTTATAGATTCGATGATCTGCAGGCTCTGTTCACTCATTCTTTTCTAAGGGTAACCTTGTGCAAATTAGATTTTTATCTGAGGCTATTAATAAGTATACTAACGCGTGTAACCTTGAAACGCTCCTGCATTAATAGCCCCTGTATACAATGAACGAAGTAATCTCTGTAATATTGGGTGGAGGCGCCGGATCCCGCCTACATCCCTTGACTTATAGACGCTCTAAACCTGCCGTCCCCCTTGCTGGAAGATATAGGTTGATTGATATTCCTATATCAAACTGTATTAACTCCAATCTGAATAGGATATTTGTTCTTACTCAATTTAATTCAGCAAGTTTAAACAGGCACATTCAGAAGGCGTACCAATTTGACCGATTTGGTTCCGGTTTTGTTACAATTCTGGCGGCAGAACAGACTCCTACTTCGAAAGATTGGTTTCAAGGCACTGCTGATGCCGTTCGGCGCGTACTGATGCACATCAATAGTCATAATCATGAGTACGTACTGATACTGTCTGGAGACCAGCTCTACAGCATGGATTATCAGAAAATGATAGCTCATCATAAAGAGTTGAATGCTGATATCACGATTGCAACGATTCCTGTTGTAGCAAGTGATGCTCCAGGTTTTGGTATTCTCAAAACGGATGACAATCATAAGGTTACTGAATTTTATGAAAAACCGTCTTTAGAAGAGTTGTCTGGAAAAGAAAGCCCGGTAACCGATGAGTTGAAAGAGGCGGGACGGATTTATCTGGCTTCTATGGGGATTTACATTTTCAACAAGTCCTTGTTGAACGATATGTTAAATGATAATCGGGCGATGCACGATTTTGGGAAGGAAGTCATACCTACGGCGATTAAGGGCAAACATGTAGTGAGCTACCCATTTAGCGGCTACTGGAGTGATATTGGTACCATCAAGTCCTTTTATGATGCAAACTTGATGCTAGCTCAGCCGCATCCGCCTTTCACAATGTACAATCCTAAGTCTCCCATTTACACGAGCATGCGTACACTACCCCATGCGAAGGTAAATAATGCACGCATTGTCAACTCCATCATAGCGGAAGCTAGTGTTATCGTAGATAGTGATGTAGAAGACTCCGTAATTGGGATACGTACATTTGTTGGGCGAGGATCAACAATCAAGCGCTCAGTAGTCATGGGAGCCGATTATTACCATTGGCATGATTCTGACTTAGTACCTCGGGAAGGACCTCCGAATCCAGGTATTGACGAAGATTCCTATATCGAAGGAGCAATCATTGATCGAAATGTTAGCATCGGAAAAAGATGCCGCATTATTAACAAGGATCACGTTCAAGAAGGGGGGGATGGTGAAAAATTCTTTATAAGAGATGGTATCATCATCATCACTAAAAACGTGCGGATCGAAGACGATACCGTAATTTGATCTATTTCCTACTTATTTAACGCACTATTAAAAAATTAGGACGAGTCTTTGGAAACGAAACGACACGTATGCGCATAGGATACGAGTCGTTTGTTTATTGATGGAAATAAGACAATTCTTATTATAGATATGGCTATGAAGCAGATGAATTCACGCTTTACCAGTTTTTTTACAGTCTCATCTTTATTGGTTGTATTTCTATTGAGTGGTTGCCGCACGTATGGTGGCTATGATTCAGAAGAAGCTACATTTGGTCAAATTGCTGAAAGCAACAAAGTGTTTGCTAATGACCTTGAGAAAGCTCGGGGAGAATTACAGAAGTTGGAGCAAGCTGCGCAAGGCAATTCGGCGCTTAGTCCATACGTGTCAGATTATGAGATGCTTTTAGAAAAACACAGCCATATGGTTGAAGAGCATGCCAAGCTGGCTTCTGAACTTGACGTGAATACTGGTTTTCTTGGTCGATTGACACCCGCTTACAGGAATTTGAACAGAGCGCTTGGGTATATAGCTGCTGAGCAGGCTGCTATGAAAGGGCGCTATCATCAGCTAGCAGCTCATATTGAAGGTAGTTCTTACGCGGAAGGGGATATTTGGGAGTCTAATATTTCTAGAAGCCGTTACCAGGCAGTACCTCCCTACTACCATGCAATCAGTCATGCACTTGTAAGGAAATCAGTCACGGCAGTCTTATCGCAATCAATGTAAATTATTAGCTAGTCCTTTCAGCTAATCCTCTTCCCAGGATAATTATTTCGGTTTATCTGAAAGCGGTAAATCCCTGTTGAATTGAATCAATTTAGAAAAGCACTTCCCCTGTTTTTTGTCATTGCTGGGGTTCTCTGGACATCCTCGCCTTCTTTTGCTCAATCACCTGATGCAGAACAGGATTCTTTAATGTCCTACGACCTTGAAGAAATTGTTGTAAGCAGCGGATCCGTATTTGAAACGGAAGCAAACACAATCACTCGTGTTTCCATTGCTGATCTAGAACGGCATAACGCTACATCAGTTAGCGACCTGGCGCGGACCATTCCTGCCGCTCATATCCAGACCAACTCTCGAGGAGAATCCCTTATATATATCCGAAACGCAGGGGAGCGGCAAGTGGCTGTGTTTTTTAATGGAGCTCTCCTCAATATCCCGTGGGACAATAGAGTTAATCTAGATTTAGTACCTGCAAGTGTCATAGGGGGGATTACAGTATCAAAGGGGGTGCCGTCCGTACTCTATGGGACCAATGTTTTGGGTGGAGCAATAAACATTACCTCTCGGGTGACAGAAGCAGAGGGTTCCTTTACTGAGTTTGGCGGCTCCTATGGCGGGCATGCTACCTCAAATTTCTCTGCGACCCATCTTAGTTCATTGGGGCATTGGAAGGTAGGAGCTGCTGTAGGGTATAGTAATAGAGATGGATTGCCCTTGCCCGATGGCGCTGATGTGCCATTCAGTCAGGATAGTGAGCAATTACGAACGAACACAGATCGCGAAGTCCTGAATGTGTATGGCCAGGTGAGCCATTCTTTTAGCAGCGGTACTGAGTTGGGACTTTCCTATCTTTTCCTCGATGGAGACTTTGGAATAGCTCCTGAAAGCCACCTCGATCCCTCAGAAGCTAGCATACGGTATTGGAGATACCCCCACTGGCAAAACAATACACTCGTTTTGAATGGGTTGGTACCGCTCGGTCCACAGGCCATTTTAAAAGGAGCTGTATGGGGGAACTGGTACAATCAAGATATTAGTTCATTTACAGGTCCCGATTACGCAACAGTCGAAGAGCAGCAGGAAGATACCGATCAAACGTTCGGAACGCGCATTTCAATTATTAAACCTCTGGCATCTGGTGAGCTTATTATTGCTCTAAATGGACTCCAGTCTGAACACAGCGAAGTTTCCTATGAAGTACCGCAAGGAGGAGATTCAATAATCGATACCGATCCTGCTGAAGTTTTTAGTCAGTTCGTTTACTCTGCTGGCATTGAATACGGGATTCGGGTACAGGAAGCTTACAAGGTTACCCTCGGAGGAAGCCTGGATGGGATTACCACTCCAGAGACAGGGGATAAACCTTCAATTGATCCATTTATTGACTATGGATTAAATAGCGGCGTTCAAATCCTGTTGTCAGAAAACGTGATTGTTCGCGGTGCAGCAGGCCGAAAAGTTCGATTCCCAACGATGAGGGAATTGTTTGGTGTGGCGCTAAACAGGTTCTTGCTAAACCCTGATCTAAGTCCAGAATCTTCTTTCGTTTCTGAGATTGGTTTATCTCAACGAGGTGAAAATTTCAGTGGAGAATTGATCGGGTTTTATCAGCGCACGTTTGATACGATTGATCAACGCAGGGTGGAGGTAGATGGCAATACATTGCGCCAGCGGGTCAATCTGGAAGGGAGTCGTATTTGGGGAATTGAAAGTGGGTTTAATTCAAGGCTCGCACAAAAACTAGCTTTAGAAGGGCATTTGACCTGGACGAATCCAAGGGGTTTTGAAGATGGGGATACTGTTTTTTTGACTGAAAAACCCGAGTGGCTGGGAAGCCTTAGCTTGCGGTATAACCAACCTCAAGGCCTCTCTTTCTTCGGAGAACTTTTATACAGGGGAGATGCCTATGGGCTTAGCGAAGAAAATGAGTTTGTTACCCTTGGGTCTTCATTCGTACTTGACGCTAAAGTCTCCTATAGGTTTAGTATAAATTCAGTCTTCGGAGAGTGGTACGTTCGGGTGGATAATATCTTTGATGCCACAACACTACCCCAACTCGGACTTCCTGGTGCAGGCCGCCTGGTAAGGAGTGGCTTGAGTATCAGCCTGTGATTTGGGCTAAAATTTAACCATGTGCTCAATGTATTCGAGCATAGGTTTCTGTTCAGAAGAAAGCACTTCTTTCAGGGATTGTTTGTTGTGCCCATTCGTTTTCAAAAGCGAATTCAAGGATTGTGGTAGATTCCAATCTAGAGGGAAAATTGAGTTTCCTTCATCTACTTCATTTGGCTCCTCATCCTCTGTTTCCTCGGCATTCCAATCAGGGAAATCCTGTATCGCCATTGCTAATTGGTGGGCAATATCCGCACTCGCTTTCATAATAATTCCAAGCTCGCGTTCCTTTGAATTGTTCAGGTGCCCTGGTGTGGTGTAAGATTCAATGAGCCGCGGGAGCAGGTCCGGGAAATTCCAGTGCTGAGTTGCGATGGCTCCTATGGCCGCGTGATCAATACCCAGTGTACGCCTTTCCTCCTCGACCGTGGGTAAATACCCCTCAGATTCCTCGATAAGTTTTGTATAGGCTTCTTGATGATTATATAGCAGCACAAATCGGCCGATGTTGTGGAGCAGGCCTGAGGTAAATGCGATTGGTTTTTGAGCCAGGTCAAATTCTTGAGCAAGAAGGTTGGTCAAATATCCAGCACCAATGCTTGCTCGTATAATCCTTCCAACGGCCAGCATTTCTTTCTTGGACGACCCTATTTTCCTTAGACTGATATAGCTAGATGTCAGAATAATATTGGAGACTTCGATAAAGCCAATCATGACTACTGCCTTGCGTAAATCCCCGAATTTTCGGCGCATACCATAGTAGGCGGAGTTGATTCTTTTTAAGACCGTAGCAACTACTAGTGGATCCTGATTTACAACCTCTATCAATTTTTCAGTATCAGGAGCTTCAGAAGATGCCAATATTGAAGACACCTCAGCCACTGTTCTAGATAAAGGAGGAAACCGTAAATCTAAATCGTATAGCGTGTTTGTTTCTTGGTCCAGGGGCATATCGATTTGGGATCTCGTATAACTACGACAAAAATCAGAAAGCAGTGAAAATAGAGGGCCTTGGGCTTTAATACCTGGGGTATCGGGCGAAAATTAGTAATAATAAATTTAGGTGATTGAATGTGGTGCCTGATAGAGAAGAGCTTAGGGTAAATGCCGTACTTGTCTATAACTTATTGCCTTAGGCGGAGCGGCAAACATCTTTTTGGTCACTGACCAGGTAGTACTAAAGAATTCGCTTTTCCTATAATTTTGTAAATCTTTATCAGAACGCCAGTGTGAGTACGTTGCCAGGACATTGGGATACGTTGGGTTCTGGAGTAGCTCAAGATGCTCACAGCCTTCAAATGACCTGATTTTAGGGGATGCTCGATCAAAGAGACTTAAAAAATCGTTGGTTTTATCAGGGGCTATGGTTAACTGTACCAGGCGTACTAATATGGTGTCACTCATTGTTGGATTTATCAGTTTGAATCAAGTATTTGCCTATATCACATTTAAGGCATTGAAGGGGTTTACAAAAGGAGGAATATAATTCATGTATTCCTTGAGACATTATACTATCTGAAGGCTGAAAATTCTCTTCTGAAAATAATCTAGTGACATGGTCATTCTCGGGCGGAATTAACCTGAGCACATCCATGATTCGGTTCTCGAAGTTGATATCGTCATTTTGGTCCGCAATAAATAAAAAGAGTGGTAGTAGTGCGTTAATAATGAGTTTAACAAGCCGTTGCTTGCCTAGAATCCGATAGCGCAATTGTGCTTTTTTTCTGAAGCGATAATGAGTATGCCAGAATATTGATGGTTTGCATTGTAAAAGATCAAGAAGGGCAGAAAGAGGATTGGGTTGATTGATCGCTTCGAATAGTTGCCCAAGCGGATCATGATAAAGCAGGCTTCCTTTTGACAGCCATGTGGTAGCCTGAGCAATTCGTAGTGACGGGAAATTAGCTGGCCTTAATCTGAAAAAAAGCCATGAGCCTGAATGCATGATGGGGATATCATAAGCCTTTCGAAGCTGTATGAAAACATCGCTTAACTGCCTGGCATAAATAGATTCTTCGGGCGGTAACGAATTGCATTCATTTTCTTTCGGAAGTAAGCCTGCAACTCCGAAGTGGAGGGCTTCTAGTTCCAACAATGAGTTCAATTGCCTGGAAATAGATAAGGGTATTCTTTTCGCGAGTTCTCCCATTGCCTCGCTGTTCTTGTCATATCCGAGTGCTTTAAATAAATAAGAATGGAGGATGCTATCGTAATCAGGTGTGTTCAAGTAAACTCCTGAGACCTGTCCTTTCTTTCGAGATAGACGTTCTTTCGATAAGTTAGACACCCAGTTCTTCTTGAGGGACTCAGGCACCTGTTTCAATTGCCCCGTACAGGCAACCGGGGAGGAGGGATTAACGGCTTTTTGGTAAATGAGAGATCTTAGTGAGGATTTGAGAAGCGGCAGAAGAATGAGTTCTGGGATGAGACTTCCATCTTGCCGCCTTAAGTTACCAGTATGGAGGTCTTTTATAAGGGAAAGATGGAGTACGGTATTGTTGTAACGTTGATCTTCGTGATGTTTATGGATATACCAGTCTTTGGAAGAGATATGTATTTCAATAGCACCATGCCACTTGATTCCATCAATGATGATAGTGGCATTCATAAAATCAGGCCCACTATCCAGATTTGGCGTACCTTGCCGGATAATTTCAATCGAGCGGTTGTCGGTAGTCTTGAGATGATCCTTTCTGATTCGCTGATACTGCCAGATATCATGTAAGAGGGATTCAGGGATATTGTACGTTGAAACGTTCGGCTCATGAACTTTGACTTCATACACCTTTTCCTGAGAACCATAAAAAAGTGTTGCGCTTTTTGTAGGCGCTGATGAATACAGAGGTTTTGTCTTCACAGATAAGAGGAAAAAAGGTTGTGTTGCTTCCTCTTAAAAGACAAAAAAGGCCGAAATAATAACTCGCCTATAAACATAGGCTAAGGATGGAGCGAATGCACTAGTTTTTCAGCTTCTGCTGCTGCTCTCTCCGCGAAATCCTTGCCTCCACTTGCATAAAGGATAGAGCGGCTGCTATTAACTGCAATGCTTCCGTATCCTGTATAGGTCGCTCGTATTACGGCTTGTGCATCCCCTCCTTGTGCGCCAATACCGGGAATAAGGAAAGGCATTTCGGGGGCGAGCTTTCTAATCTCTTCCATGGCAGTCTCATTTGTTGCACCAACAACCAAAGCGGTACACCCTGGGTGAGAGCTAGCCTGTTCGGAGAGTTGGCTGACCAAGACTTTGTAGAGTGAATCTTCCCCTACTTTTTGTTCTTGAAGATCTGCACCTCCCGGATTTGATGTTCGCGCTAGCACAAATACCGCTTTTTCAGAATATGCAAGGAAAGGGGCTATACTGTCGGCGCCCATATAGGGAGAAACCGTGCAGGCGTCAAAATCTAAAACCTCAAATACAGATTGAGCATAAAATTTGGCAGAATTGCCTATATCTCCCCGCTTGTTGTCCGCTATTGCAGGAATATCTGCAGGAATTAATTGACGCGTTCGTTCTAATACTTTCCAGCCTGTTGCTCCAAAGCGTTCGTAGAATGCAAAATTTAGCTTGAAGGAGCTTGCAAAGGGGAGAGTGGATTCTATTATAGCCTCGTTAAATGCAAGAATTCTTTCAGTGGCTGAAAGTTCAGGATAAAAATGGGTCGGTAGGCGTTCAATGTCAGGATCAAGGCCTACGCAGAGCACGGACTGTTTTTTGCTTTGGGCAGCTAATAGTTTGGCGTGGAAATTCATTTTTATTTAGAATGGGTTATCTAGTATTTGCTATGCAGTCGCTATAGAGATATTTGTGTACTGTGCTGGTTTATTTGTGAGTAAGCGTTTCAGCTAGGCTACTGTATCTACTAGGAACACCTATCCCTAATGATTGTAGGCTTTTTTGACTGGAAGGGGTTTTTTGCCCGTGTAAGGGGATAATTTTAATTAAGCTTACAGGTGTTAAATCCGTCCATAATGGGTTGTGATTAGGTACCACCGAAAAAATAGAACAAAATAATATGGCCATAAATAGTCTAGGCGATTTAAAAAAAGTATCTGCCGAAGATCGTAAGATGATTCGGGATATTGAAAAGATGATGGGCCCGGAGCCCAGTGAAATTGGGTTTGTCAAGAATTTATTTTCCGGGCGAATGAGGAATGATTTAATCTTTCCCTTTCCCCGCGAAAGTAAGGCAGAACGAGATAAATGTGATGCCCTTCTCGAAAAACTTGAAATTTATTTAAAAGAAGAGCATCCGGCTGTTCAAATAGATGAAGAACAGTTTATTCCTGAGTGGGCGTTGAAGAAGCTGTTTGATTTGGGCGTCATGGGAATGACAGTTCCTGAAGAGTATGGCGGATTAGGACTTGGGGTTACCAGTTACAACCGCGTTCTCGAAATGATAGGAAGTTTTTGCGGTTCTACTGCAGTTGTTGTTTCTGCTCACCAGTCAATCGGTTGCAAGGCCATCATGCTTTTTGGGTCGGATGAGCAAAAAAGCAAATACTTGCCGAAGGTGTCTAGAGAATATCTGTCAGCTTTCTGTTTATCTGAACCAGATGTTGGGTCAGATGCTGCAGGGCAACAGACACGATGTGAATTGAGCGAAGATGGGGAGTACTTCATCTTGAATGGCGAAAAAAAATGGAGCACGTCGGGTGCATTGGCTGGGATGTTCACCGTTATGGCCAAGCAAGAAGTAAAGGACCCTAGAACGGGTAAGGCACGTGAAGGTGTGACAGCTCTAATTTGCACACCGGATATGGAAGGCGTCGATGTATTCGAAAAAAATCGAAGCAAGACAGGTATCCGAGGTACATGGCAGGCGCGTATTCGATTCACTGATGTGAAAATCCCCAAAGAAAACCTGCTTCACATTCAAGGGAAAGGACTTAATGTTGCATTGACTTGCCTAAATTATGGCCGCTGTACGTTATCAGCCGGCGTGACTGGTGCTGCAAAGCGTGCAATGAATCAAAGCATTAAATGGGCCCAAACTCGGTATCAGTTCAATCGGCCCCTTGCTGATTTTGAACTTGTCCAGCAAAAAATAGCACGCATGGCTGCACTGACCTATGCGATGGATGCTATGTTGTACATGATGACTGGCATGCTGGATCGGCACGATCGTGATATTATGGTTGAGACTGCGATTACAAAGGTGTTCTCCTCTCACATGGGATGGGATGTGATCGATACAGCCATGCAGATTATGGGAGGAGAGGGATATATGACTGAAAATGAGTTTGAGCGCCTGTGGCGTGATAACCGTATTCATCGAATCGTTGAAGGATCCAATGAAGTGATGCAGTCCTTCATTTTTGCGTATGGTGGAAAGCAACTAGCAGAACAAATGGTTGGAATCCAGCAAGCCTTAACGTGGGATAGTGACGACACCTTGGGGGCCAACGTCAAGCGAATCCTGGGCAACGCGTTGAACACTGAGATCATGAAGAGAGCCATTCCTCTTGGTGCACAGATGTTCTTAGGCGTATTGCCGGCAAAACCACAGGTAGAAGGTTGCCATCCAATTTTGGATAAATATGCTCGTAGGCTAGCAATTTTAATCCAACGGCATGGCCATGCATTTAAACAGGCCAGCAATTGGAATCGAGAAGAGATTGTTAAACGGCAGGCTGTGCAGGCAAGATTGGCTGATAACGCTATCTATATGTTTGCCCTATCTGCTGCTTTGTCTAAGATGGACTATCAAATTAGAAGCGGTGAATATGGCACCGCATTCGAGCGTGATCGTGCAGCGTTAGCCCATTTATTTGATTTGTTTGAGTTGGAGTTCTATAAAAATATTGGCGAAATCCGTCATAATGCAGATGAGAGCATGAGAAGTGCTGCAGAAGCTGCGAGGCGGCATAATGATACATTGCCAAATGGTGATTTTGTCATACCGGAGTCTTCTCCAGTTGCTAAAGGAACTGGAAAAGTACTTGCACGCGAGCATATCAAACAATTTCCAGGCGACAATTATAGTGACGCTGGCGGGGACGGAGCTGTTGTAAGTAAAGAAAAGACAACTCTGAAAACTGCATCAAAAAGAAAGCCATCATCGGGACGTAAGAAAAGTACTACCGAATCTTAATGGCTTTAAATACTAAAAAAAGGGATATTCTAGGTAACTGGAATATCCCTTTTGCATAAAACAAAATCGGAGCCTCACTGCGTTCTTTGAACAAGCAAGACTCCGATTTGCCACCGTATGTATGACTACCACAATGTTAATACACAAGTCATTTAGTGTATGCGTAACACAAAATGAAAAAAAATTACAAATATTTTGGAATGTATAATTGACGGGCTCGTCTATGATCACTAGGTGATCATAAAATTTTCCAATACCCTTACGCGTTTGTGTTTTTAAGAGTGTATCAAACTTATAACAACGTGCAGAACGAACCTATTAATCGGAGAACGAATGAATCAGTGAATATTGCTTCTGGTAATATTGATGAGCGGAGAGGTAGGTTCAGCAGATGGAGTCAGAAGATTCGAGAGTCCGATCGAGCTGCTTATTCTGAACTCTTTCGGGCAATGAGCCCCAAACTGGTTCGTTATGCATACGGTATTACTAAGGATGAGGCCAGTGCTTATGATGTGCTACAGGATGTTTTCCTGAAGTTGTGGGAGATGAGACAGAAGCTCAACCCTGAGTCTTCACTACAATCGCTGTTGTATACTATGACACGTAATGCGTCATTAAATGTTAACAGAAGGGAAGGATACCTGGTTCATGATGATCAGGTAATGGAGTTGAGCGATGTCAAAAATGCTGTTTCTTCTCATTCTTCGGATGAAAAACTGGATGCACAAGATCTCGCTGAGAAAATTGAAGGCTGGATCCAAGAGCTTCCAGAGCGAAGAAAAGAAGCGTTTATCTTGAGCCGGAGGCACGAATTCTCCCATAGAGAAATTAGTGAAATTATGGGCTTGAGTGAGCGGACAGTTAATACGCATATATTTCTAGCACTGAAGCATCTAAGAAGTAAATTGGACGCATTGCAAAACGATCGTTAAGTCGTGAAAACACCTGAAAACAAAAACAAGAAATTACCTGCCGAACTTGATACAGAGTTACAAAACTTGTCTGATGCAGAAGTGCAAGGACTAAAAGAAGTATGGGATTTGGCTAGTTTTCCTGCTTCGTCTAGTTTTCCTGACCCATCGAAATTGGATCAGATCTGGAATGCTGTGGATGAGAAGATAGGCGAAGGCGTAAGTGATCCTCCGTTTCAGCGTAAGGATGACAGGCCCGCAGCCGACAGAAAACAGACTGCTCGAATTATTCCTATGCGCTGGCTTGCTGTTGCAGCTGTATTAGTCATTGGGGCTATAGGTGCACGGCTGTGGTTAGCACCGGTCAGTTTGACTGTTCCGTATGGCGAAACGGCCTCTGTCCAACTGTCTGATGGCTCTATTGTGGAGTTAAATAGTGGCTCAACAATAAAATACGCTCGCTCATTCGGTGATGAACGTAGAGTGTCTCTTGAAGGAGAGGCCTTTTTTGATGTAGAAAAAGAAAGCAGGCCCTTTATTGTAGAAACGTTCAATGGATCAGTTCGTGTTCTCGGCACCACATTTAACGTGAAGGCCTGGGACGATGAATCGAAAACCGTTGTTGCCCTTCAGTCGGGCAGTGTGCAGGTTGCCGGGCTGGTGAATGAGGGAAATTCTAAGCTTCTTAATCCTGGCCAGACAGCAAGAATTCAGAACAAGGAAATTTTGTTGAGTCCAACAGAGGAGGGATTGGTGCCCGCCTCTTTAGCCTGGCGCTCTGGAGATTTCTCTTATTCTGAGGAGGAATTAAGTGCTGTTCTTCATGACATAGAACGCCGCTTTGACACTGAAATCGTGATGTCCTCTGAGGCGATGGGAAGTAGAAAGACGAAGTATAGCCGGAAGAATCCTGGATCTGCCAGTGTCGTTCTTGAAGAACTCTGTGCTTCGTTAGGGCTCGCATTCCGTACAACCAATGAAGGGTTCGAGGTATTTGATCCTCAATAAAACAGGAAAGCGCAATGCGGACACCATTGAACTTACAGAATTTCAATGACCGGCTCGATAAAATGAGCCGGTCTTTTCTGCTTTTCTGTTTTCTGTGCATCTCGCTGGTTTACGTAGGATATTCGCAAGAAGCAGAAGATCCAGATAAGCGATACACAGTTGATTTGAGGGGAGTGCCCCTGAGTGATGCTTTTGATAGAGTTGTTGAGTTGTCCTCTGTAAATCTTGCATTGGATTTCCAATTGATAGATGGAAAAGTCTCAGCGTGTAGTGCGGTTGAATTGCCTTTGAGAGAGGTGCTGGAATGCTTGATTACGGGGACAGGGCTAGAGATTAAAAGGTTACCATCAGGTACGTATATCGTCACTCAAAAGCCTGATATTGCTGCTGCTGATAACCCAGGAGAATTAACGGGCCGTGTTGTTGATTTTGAATCTGGAGAGCCTTTGATAAGCGCTCACGTTCTGCTCGCACAAGCCAATACAGGTGACATTACGAATACATCAGGCCGGTTTTCATTTTCCCGCCTTGAGCCTGGGACGTATAAAATTGCAGTAACCTATATCGGATATCAAGACTTTGTCGACACAGTGAGGGTTGAGGCAGGGGAGAATACCCAGATTGAGCTTGGGATGCAGGTTGAGCCATTAATCAGTGCGCCTATCATTGTGAATGGACTTGTACCACGCTTCTCTTCTAAGTTATTAGAGGCAGATACACTGAGTTCAAGCGTGTCTGCCAGTTCGTACTCTGGCGATGTATTGCGAAGCGTTGAAACCGTGATTGGCGTTCATGTGGGTGATGCTTTCGCAGATGTACATGTGCAAGGCGGTGGGGCTGGAGAGCATCAATATCGGCTAGATGGAGCTCCTGTCTTTGTACCAATGCATCAAGGAGGTTTAGTGGGGCCATTCAGCGCATTTGCTCTCGATAAATTTACGGTCCACAAAGCAGGTTATGGTGTGACGCATGGGAGCTCGCTCTCCGGCGTAATTGAAGTAAACCATCGCCTTACTCCTATTGTGGGGAATCGATTCGATTTGCAAATTGATCCTTTAAGTGTGAATGCTTTGGCTATGGGCAGCTTTGGCAATAGGGAGCAAGTTGGAGTAAACTGGATGGTGGCAGGCCGTCAGGGCTTGTGGTCTTTGTATAGGCCTCCTGCTTTATCTGATCATTTGAGTCAATGGAGTTCTCCGGATTATTTCTTACTGAGAGCATTGTCTCCGGTGAAGGAAGTAAAGCAACATGCCAGGTATCCTGCTTACAGTAGCCGAATTGGCCCAGAGCCGCTTACTTCAGAATGGCTGAATGTAATGCCGGCGAATAGCTTTCAAGATGACTTTAACTTCTACGATATCCATTCTGCGCTGCGCATCCATCTAGGCTCAACAAAGAGCATTCATGCTTCTCTTTACAAAGGAGGAAATCGGCTAGGTGATGAGGAGGTCTTGCTCGGCCGCAATTTTAATGAAGGTGAAGGCGGTGGCGTTGAAGACCTGCTTACTATGGATTCCCAACTTACGTGGAATAATACCATTGCTCAGATAAAATATGAGCATATTATCGGTAAGAGGATGTTTGCCGAATGGAGCACATGGTATAGTGGGCTTGACTTCACTCAGGACATGACACCTGATACGTTTGCGTACTCGATTGAAGTGCCTCCTGAGTATTCGCATATGAATGGAGATGATTCCAGGGCAGGGATACAGTCAAGATATAATACAGATCTAAGAGCAGACGATAGGAATTCCATCGCCGAGGTAGGATTTAAATCGGAGCTTAATTATTCATTAAACAATAAGCACTTCTTTACCTGGGGACTAGAAAGCGTTCTCTCTGAAAGCGACTTTGTTCTAAACCTGCTTTCGCCTCTACCTGAAGGACGGCGGCCTGCTTCTGCTTTTGTATCTTTGCCTTCTTCTCATTGGAGATGGACAGGATACATTGAGGACTCAATTTCTTTTAGCGACCAAACGAATGTAAACATTGGTCTTCGTCTCACAACTTTAGATAGTAAGGGACCTATCTATGCAGAGCCTCGAGTCGCTTTTAGGCACGACGCAAAGAATAGCATTATCGGGCCTTGGGCATTTCGTGCTGCTGTTGGTCTATATCGCCAGTACGTAAATCAATTTGATGTGGCGTCTTTGAATCTAAATGCTCTATTTTCAAATGCGCGATTTTGGTTGCCTGTTGATGAAACGGTCAATCCCTCGCGATCACTGCATGCTTCGGGAGCATTTTTGTTCATGCCTGATCCATCATGGCGAGTTCGCGTGGAAGGGTATTACAAATGGCAGCCGCATCTTCTGGTGATCGATTATCATCGGTCCAGTATAACAGATCGTTTCCAAAGTCCGGTCAGGACCCAAAGTGATTTATTGATTGGTGCTGATGGGTACGGGTATGGGGCTGCTATCTCCTTCGAGAAAAATACAGCATCGGCTAGTGCATCGGCCAGGTACGAGTTTAGCTTTGCTGAGCAGCGGATTCCAAATCGATTTGATGGCAACTATCTGATGGTACCCTGGAATATTCCGCATCGAATTACCACCTCGTTTGATGTCGCGCTCAGCGATGACTTTACGTTTGTGGGGAGAGTCGAAAATCAAATTGGTAGAGCGTGGGCCTACCGAGATGCCTACTATAATTTCTTAGAGCCTTCTGACGTGTTTGGTGCTTTTGGCGCTTATGAATTGTCTGACCCAGAATCTCACCGTTTACCACTGATTACTAAACTGGGCCTAGGCTTCTCGTATACGAGAAGAATTAATAACTCGAGGCTGCAAGTTCGCTTGGATCTGGCAAACATCCTAAGCAATTCGAATATCGAAGAGTGGATGTTGATCTATGATGAGAGCTCGGAGGCATTTACGCGAGAAGAACGAACGTTGACGCCTTTCTTCCCTTCACTCACGGTACGCTTTGGGTGGTAGACTAGTCATCTTCCTGCCGGACTTCAACAAAGATCGTATCCTCTTGTTGTACTGATACAGTAATGACGATAGGCCGGCAGCACACTTCGCAGTCTTCTATATAAGACTGCGAAGGAACAGACGGGTCAATTAACAACACGATTTGCTCTCCACAATAAGGACAACCGATCTCATGCTCCTGTATCTGGTGCAAGGTCATTCAATATTCTAGATGTCAACGTCCTGCTTCTTAACCAGGAATAGCCCTTCACCTCGGCTGCTTACTGCAATAACTCCGCTTTTGAAATACGGATAGTTACTCCATGAGCCCCCAAAGCCTGCTTCGTCGCCTGCGTCAGGTGTTGTATCAAAGTGGCCTACTTCGACGGGGTTTGTAGGATCGGTTATATCAAGGATTCGCAATCCTGCCTGGTAGTTTGATTGATACAGGAAGTTGTCTCGGACATACAAGTTATGATCACTCGCTTTTGTAGATAGCATGAACTCCTTCGCCAAGATAGGGTCCTCCAATTCCTCTAGGTCCCAAATTAAGGTGCGGGTTTGATCCACAAAGCCATTTAATTCATCTAGCTCATCATTCATGTAGAAGTATTTCTGGTCCTCTGTAAGCCATCCTTGATGCGTGTAAGCCAGATTAGGATAGGTGGTTCTGGCGATTAACTCAGGATTGCTCTTGTCTGTTACGTCCACAATGGTAAATGCATTTCCTGAAGACTTAAAGCAGACTTCCTTGCCTGTGTACTTCGAGTCCGGTCCACGATATATAACGCACTGTGCATCGTGAGCAAGGCCAGAACTGGCTCCTCCTGGAGTTCGGTAGAAGAAACATCCAGCGAACGTAGGATTCTTTGGATCTTGGATGTTGATCATGTGGAGTTGACCACCACAGGTTTCACCACCTGCTCGATTTCCAATGGAATAAGCAAACCCGGTTTCTTCGTTAATAACAATGTTATGAGAGCTGTTGAGCTTATCGTAAACCACTGTGGGTTCAAAGGTAACAGGCATCTCGCCGGGGGTAACATCTCTGAGTTGAGTCAAGTCGAATATTTGCATACCGTGTGCACCAGCCCCATCTGCCACAATAAATGCATGATCCTTATATACTTTCACGTCTCGCCATGCGCTACCTGGTGAGCCTTCAGTTTTCAGGATCTCACCAACATATACAGGATTATATGGGTCTCTTATATCTACGAATGAAAGTCCTTCGGTACGCGCCTGAAGTACATATTCTACATTGGTCTCAGGATCTGTCCAGCCCCATATATCCGTCATTTTGACTCCACGATCCGTTGATAGATCACCGATAGACAAAAAGGATAGCAGATCTACTTTCTGGCAGTCAAACAAGCTGGCCACGCCGTCAGAACATTCTATCTTTTCGCCTTGAACAGAGGACATCAGTGCTACTTCACTAGCCAGGACTGAGGTTGCTGTCCAGGATCCCTCGATACGTTCATATACCGTTGCAACACCTTCTTCAAAGTCAGCTCGGGGAGACCCGACGACTGCGACCCTGTTTTCGAAGGCGACACCTAAGCCGAAGCCCATTGCCGTTCTGGTGTCTGAAGGAGAAAGGATGTGTTGTGACGTCCATGCGTCTATTTCTGAATCAAACTCAAAGAGATGGGCATTGCCACCGCGCCTGCCTCCTGCGATAATTCCTTGATAGGTAGCGTCAATACTGCCACCAAATCCCTGTCGTGACCCTGCTTGGTCAGAAGATGTGAGCTGGCCGGCTAACGTCCAGCGATTTAGGGCCGCATTAAGTTCATAAATGAAAATGATGCCAGCTCCATTGTACCCTGGAGCTCCAATAAATAACTTGTCATAATGGGTGGCCAGTGCATATCCAAAAGCACTTCGTTCAGATACCTGGAGTGGAATTGCAAGGGGTGTTTCTTCCCAGGATGAAGAGTCTTCGTTTAGTTTGTATGCATATACGGTCCCTTTTTCATTTTCAGACCTCCAGGCACCAATAAAGAGGTAATTTCCTGATGCTGCCAGTGACCATCCGTAATCCAGGCCATTATTCTCTCCCTCTGGCTTGAGAATCGTTTCTTCAACCCAGTCTCCATCCTGCTGGTTAAACACGTGGACGACGCCACTCGATGACGTTGTGGAGTAAGACGTAATGGCTATCCGGTCTCCAGCTCTTGTAATTGCTTTAGATCGATAGCCCGCATAGTTGTTGGCTCCTCCAAATACGGCATCTGCTTCTAAAGAAGTCGGTTCTAGTTTCCCTGTTTCTACCCAGGATCCTTCCTCATCGCGTTCGAAGACATATGCCGCATTTACCCCTGGGGCTCCAATAATGAGCATAGAGTCATCTACATAAATCGACCGGCCAAAATTATTGCCCGTCGTTCCATCGGATGCTTTGATGATCCTTTCTTCATCCCAATTGCCTGTTACATCTTGCTCGTAGACATAAACAGCACTTGCCGGTTCTGCGCCACGGGGCCAGCCGACGGGGGCCGAACTGACATAGATTGAACCGCCTTCTATGGCAACTGAAGCACCAAAGCCCAAACCGTTTGAAGTCGAAGATTCAGGATGTGTTTGGCCAATAACCTGCTGGGAGAAGGCGCAGAAAAACAAAAAGCAAAACAGCTTGAGTAGCCCAGAATTCATGGTAATAGTTTGCTAGTTACAGATATACCCTGTTTATGAACCCCTAATGTAAAAAAAGGATCTGTTCTTTGCTGTAGTGATTACGCGTTGTTGAACGGCAGATTGTATAACAATCAAGTCAGCTGATGTTCTATGTTTCACCGTCCCCAGTAAGGCTCTTTGGGGGTGGTTCATTTAACTAACCTGATAATGGGTTTACAATCATGAAACGATATTTATTCAAGCCACTGCTGGCAAGCTTTGCGTTAATTTTTATTCTTGCCGCTTGTGATAGCAATACAACAGATGAAAATATAGATGATCCAGAGTTAGCTCAACTGAGCGCAGCTATTGGTGATGAAGTCTCCTTGACCAGTGAACAACAAAGCGATTTTGAGCAATCACTTGCACGCCATGGCGGAAACCGCTTTAATCGTGAACCTGGCTTTTTGTGGACCGTAGCTGCCGATTTGCAGGCTACTTTGACCGATGAACAAAAGGAAGAATTGTTTGCTGGGACTGAAGAGACTGAAGACGGATTGTCTTTTAGAGGATTATTAGGGTTTCCTGGATCAGGCGGAAGGTATGGATTAGGTGGTTTTATGGGTGGATCACGCCGCCATGGAATTTCTCCTATGGATTCTGAATTGAACTTAACAGAGGATCAGGAGACTGCTCTTACTGAGATCCATACACGATATCGCGAGCAGTTTAGAGCGCTTGGTGACGCATTCAGCAATGGTGAGCTTAGCGAAGATGAGGTCCTATCCCAATTGGTTACTTTGCGCGAAGCCAAGCAAGCCGAAGTGTTAGACGTACTTACTGACGAGCAAGAGGCTGTATTAGAGCAGTATCGAGCAGAACGGGAAGCGCGATTTGAGGAGTATCGCCAGCAGGTAAACGATGTTCGAAATGATGTTCTCGGCCTCACGGGTGAAGAAGCTGAAGCAATTGATGCTCTTTATGAAGAGCAATTGGCTACTCGAGAAAGCCTCATTGAACAGCTACAAGCAGGTTCCTTAACAGTTGCTGACTTCCAGGCTGAGATCGAATTATTGGAAACGACAAGACAAGAACTATTGGCTGGGCTCCTAAGTGAGCTCCAGTATGAAATTGTCCAGATTCATGATGCTCTGAGCGTCCGCTCAGGTAAGTTCGGCCATCGCGGCGGCCGGGGATTTGGACAGGGTAGGGGACAAGGTCACACCTTTGGAGGATAATATGAGTTGATGTGCTGGGTTCATAGTACAGAGTAGTGCTATCCCTCATGATTACTATGCACTTTGAACCCAGCACTTAATACTCAATGCCACCTCTCGTTATTGACTGAATCGTGGCTATTTGCAACCCACGATAGATTACTATGAATAATGGTGAATTGTATGATTAAGAATCGATTTATACAGGCAATTCGTGTCGTGGCTATATATGGAGTACTCTCTATTGTGGCTCTGGGCATGAATACGGCCACAGCACAATATTTCGGGCGTAACAAAGTCCAGTATGATAATTTTGAGTTTAAGCAGTTTGAAACCGAGCATTTTGTCTTCTATTTCTACCCGGAATCAGAGGAAGCGGTAAAGGATGCGGCCAGGATGGCAGAACGCTGGTATGAAAGACATAGCATGGTTTTTCTGCGCGAGTTTAATGATAAAAAACCAATCATTCTATATGCCAATGATGCTGACTTCCATCAAACAAATGTCATCAATGGCAGCCTTGGTGAAGGTACAGGCGGGGTAACTGAATCGCTTAAGCAGAGAGTAGTAATGCCGTTAACTGGCGTTTATGCGGACACGGATCACGTCTTGGGCCACGAACTCATTCACTCTTTTCAGTATGATATCGCTTTCTCCGAACGAGGGGATGGGGAGTACGAGGTTCGATTTAATATTGGTCAGCTGCCTCTCTGGTTTATCGAAGGGACTGCCGAGTATTTGTCGGTAGGGCGCCAGGATGCACATACTGCTATGTGGCTTCGCGATGCAGCTCTGCGGGATGATCTTCCAACGATGGATGACCTTACTCGAAAACCCTACGAGTACTTTCCGTATCGTTATGGCCAGGCTTACATGGCATACATTGGAGGCAAGTATGGCGATAAGGCCGTCTCGGATTTATACAAGTTAGCGGGTAAGGTGGGGTTAGATACTGCGATTGTACATACGTTGAATATAAAAAGTGACTCTTTGTCTTTAGAATGGCAGGAAGCCATTAAGGATGCGTACTTGCCTCTCGTTGCTGACCGAACACCAGGCAGTGAGGTCGGGCAGAGTATAATTTCTAAGGACAGCAAAGGGGGAAATATAAATATTGCTCCTTCTGTTAGTCCTGATGGGCGCTATATTGCCTTCCTTTCTGAAAGAGATCTGTTTTCGATCAACTTGTTTATTGCTGATGCAGAAACGGGGAAAATAGTCCAACGGCTCAAAAAAGAAACGGCAGATTCTCACTTTGATTCGATGCGGTTCATTAGTTCTGCAGGTAGCTGGTCACCTGACGGGAAGCAATTTGCTTTCATCACATTTGCAGATGGTGATAATGAAATCGTGATTTGGGACATTGATTCGAATGGGATTAATCGCCGGATTAAAGTAGGAGACGTTGGAGCGTTCATGAATCTGTCCTGGTCTCCCGATGGACAATCACTAGCTATTTCAGGCATGAAAGGCGGAATCAGTGACTTGTATGTTCTTGATCTTGACTCGAACGAAGTACGCCAGTTAACAGACGACAGGTATGCAGACCTCCAACCCGTTTGGGCTCCTGATAGCCGGTCTATCGCATTTGTGACAGACAGAGGCATTGGTGGTACGGACTTCGAGACGTTGTCTTACGGTAAGCTGCGGCTTGCTATAATAGATGTAGAGGATGCATCCATAGATGTACTGCAACCGCTTGGCGATGTGCTGCATCACAATCCACAGTACTCACCTGATGGAAGAAGCCTCTACTTTATATCTGATTACGAAGGATTCAAGGACATCTATAGATTGGATTTGAGAAGCAACGAGGTAATGCGAATTACTAACGTCCAAACGGGTGTGAGTGGTATTACTGCGACTGCTCCGGCCATGTCGATTGCGTCTCAAAGTGGTAGAATGGCATTTTCTGTTTTCACTGACAATGAATATGCGATCTACACCCTCGAACCAAATGACATTCAGAATAGGGCAATTGCTCAGACGATTCAGAGAGCTGATGTTTCTGATCGAGTGTACCAGGATTTATTAGCCAGCGCAATTGATGAGTCGTTGAGTTCATCAGGCGAGTCAACGGGGCATCCTTCGGCAGGTATTCTTCCTCCGTATAAGGATGTTGACGAAGGAATCGTGGGTTCCTATTTAAGTGATGCGACATTAGGATTACCAGATAATCCTGACTACGACATCAAAGAATATAATTCAAAACTCAAATTGGATTACGTTGCTCCTCCAACCATTGGTGTTTCCGTAGGAGGCCCTTTTGGTAGTGGGCTTGGTGGCAGTATTGGGTTTTACTTCAGTGATATGCTGGGAAACCATAATCTTACCGTGTCTGCTCGTGCCAATGGGACGTTTAAAGATGTTGGAGGGCAAGTAACCTACCTGAATCAAAAGCATCGCCTCAACTATGGGTTTTATGGAGCGCATATTCCGGTTATTTACGGATTTGGTTCGTCCTTCGGTACCTTGAATGACCAAACCGTAATAAACCAGGTATTTCAGCGCCTGTACATAGATCAAGTGGGTTCTTATGCTGCTTACCCTCTAAGTACAACGCGTAGAATTGAGACATCAGCTGGATTTGTGCGGTATGGTTTTGATAGTGATGTACAAACATTCACGCTAGGTGGGAACCGTGTGCGAGGAGGGGACAACATAACTATCGCTGATCCAGATCCATTGTACCTGGGGCAGGTAGCCGTAGCATATGTGAAAGATAATTCCAATTTCGGATTTACCTCTCCACTCAGTGGATCTCGCCAGCGATTACAGGTAGGGACGAGTTTTGGCACAGAGCAGTTTGCAACCCTTTCACTCGATGCTAGACGGTACTTCTTTGCAAAGCCGTTTACCTTTGCGGTCCGTGGGCTTCACATAGGAAACTATGGAGCTTCGGAGGAAGATGTCTTCAGCAGAGAGTATCTAGGCTCTCCTTACTATCAGGGATTTCTTAGAGGATATAACTTGAATAACTTTGAGTTAAATGAGTGTTCTTCTGCAGATTGTCCTGAAGCTGACCGTCTGTCGGGAACGCGCATCGCTATGGCAAGCGCTGAAATTCGATTCCCCTTATTTGGAAATGAGTCTCTCGGCCTGATCAACTTTTCTTACCTGCCAACAGAGATCGCCCTCTTTACGGATGTAGGTCTTGCATGGACAAGTAACGAAAATCCTGACCTGGTATTCGATAGAGACGCTTCTGGCAGAGTGCCACTTGTTAGTGCTGGGGTATCCTCCCGGTTCAATCTATTCGGTTCTCTCGTCTTTGAGGTGTATTACGCCTATCCTTTCCAAAGGCCTGAGAAAGGGGGACATTGGGGTATACAATTCTTACCTGGTTGGTAGTGAACTACAAGGGTACAGAAGCTCTTCTTTATGTTTCTGTACCCTTGTTTTTTGCCGTGCTGTACTTCATAAAGGACAGCAAATTCTATTAAACAGCAATATTCTTATCTAAACAATGGCTAATTAGACTAGAATGCCATGTGGCATGATTTGGGTACTGATTCATATTTGTACGCAACAACCCAAAACTAAAAACTAAATAATTGGGTCGCGATTAATATGAAATCTAAAACAGTATCCACAGTGGTGTTAGGGCTTGGTCTCTTCCTTTGGATATCATTGTTTGTGGCAGGTTCAGCAGTCCCTTCGGATGAGTTGATGAAGCTCATCCGTGCTGAAAATGCTACACTTCCTACTCGTATTGGAGGTCTTGTAGGGTTTGTATTCACCTGGACCTGGAGTAATATCTTTTGGCTGTGCTGTATTTCTTCTGTATTGGGAGAATATGGCCGGGAAGCTATGAGTCCAAGAGGGAAAACAAACCCGCAGGCAGCGCTAATACGGGGCTTTTTTATCTTTCTGGCACTGGCAACAGGTCAACTAGTCATTGTTGGGACAATCTCGTTGCCCCCCTCATTGCTGGAAGGAGCAGTAACACCTGAAGACCCCAGTGTTGTAAGTCCTGGTCAGTATTTCAGGATTGCTACTTTTTGTTCATTCCTTTCATTCTTCGTTGGATTCAGCCCAAAGATATTTACGTCTTTGCTCAAAAGAGTTGAGAACATGGCGAGCAGTGAAAATCAAGTGCAACATTCATGATCGCTTTCATTTTCTAAGGGCTGTATTGTATGTTAGGGGCTTTTCGTGCTTAGACAATAAATTGTAAGCAACAAGCCTCATGACTTTGCCTCGATTCGTAGTACTATTTGCGTTCTTTATGAACGGAAGTCTCTTTGCGACCTGGCTATCCCGGATTCCAGATATTCAGGAACGTTTAGGGATGACCGAAGGAGTGCTCGGTACAATACTGATGGGAATGTCTATCGGTGTACTTACCGCACTTTCTGTGTCAGGGAGCCTTATTGCACGTTTCGGGAGCAAGAAGATATCGGCGATTAGTGCACTTGGTATGTGTTTAAGCGTTCCTGCGATTGCTTGGATGCCTGAGCCTATATTTCTCTTCGGTTGCCTCTTTGTATTCGGTGCTTGCATGAGCAGCATGGATGTAGCTATGAATGCACAGGCTGTTCGTGTTGAGCAGTTGGCAAACCGGCCCATGATGTCTTCCTTTCACGCCTCTTTTAGTGTAGGCGGATTGATAGGCGCATTGATCGGGTCCTGGATGGAACGTGCTGAAATACAAGCGACGTCTCATTTTCTTTATGCTTCAATCGCTTGTTGCCTTGGTATTTTTCTGTTTAAATGGCTGCTGGAAGATGAGGAATCTGCCTCATCTGATGGCCCCATCTTTCAAATACCGCATCCTTCTCTATGGCCATTAGGTGCGCTTGCTTTTTGTACGGCATTAGGGGAAGGTGCAATGGCAGATTGGAGTGCCGTGTATCTGAAGACGACCATTGGTACAGATGCATCTGTAGCTGCGCTGGGTTTTGCCGCCTTCTCTCTAACAATGACAGGTGGTCGCCTGGTTGGGGATTCTATGACGAAAACTTTTCGGCCGGTTGATATTGTCCGATTCGGAGGCATTTTAGCTGCTGCTGGACTGGTTGCTGCTATAGTGACTTCAAATTATATCGTTGTGCTTATCGGGTTTGGTTGCGTTGGGTTTGGGCTTGCCAATGCCATGCCTTTGGCTTTTAGTGCTGCCGGCCGGCAACCCGGAATTGCCTCGGGTGTTGGGATCGCGAGTGTTGCAAGTATTGGTTATGCTGGTTTTTTAGCGGGACCTCCGTTTATCGGATTACTCGCTGAACAAACTTCATTGAGGCTCTCTTTATTCCTGATTGCCATCCTGGTAGCAACATTGATCTTTACAGCAAATGCTGTAAAACCAAAAACGGCTGAGTAACCTGTAGATACTCAGCCGTTTCGCCTAAATACAATTTTGTGCTATCTAGTTGGATACCAGATTAAACGGCCGTCCATCCCTACATAACCCCAGGTTGTCAGGCGGTTGTTTTCATTATTGGGATCTAACTTCTCCACAATAACCTGTGCAGCACCTTTGTAGAAAGGCGATACTTCGTCATAGTCAGGTCTGCCAAGCACATTGCCAGAGGTATCGATGAACCCCCAGAATCCATTTACAAGAACTGCCGCTCTGCCTTCAGAAAATTGACGGGCTTCTTCAAACTGGGGTTCAATGACAATATTGCCTCTTCTGTCGGCATATCCCCAATCGTTTGTGTTTTCTCGCACGGGTACCAGGCCATCACCAAAATTGCCAGCCTCAATATATCGAGGCTGAATAGTAATATTCCCTTTGTTGTCAATAAAGCCCCAGCGATCACTCACTTTGATGGCTGCATACCCATTGTAGAAGGCACGTGCTTCTGAATATTGGAAATCGATGGACATGTTGCCATCTCTATCGATAAAACCAAACTGATTTGCGTCCTCGTTAAATACCAGAGCAAGGCCCGAAGAGAACTGATTGTCTGTGATGTTATCAAAGTCATTGAGCTCAGGAGTATCAATCGTTCGAATGATTTGGCCCGTCTGATCAATGTATTCCCAGTCGAAGCTAGACGTCAGGACAAAAGCGCGTCCGTCAATAAAGTTAAAGGCCTCATTAAATTGAGGGTTTATGACAAAAGCACCAGACTTATTGATGTAGCCCCAACGGTTGTCCACTTCAACGGCTGCGAGGTCCTGGGAGAACGATCGTCCATTTTGGAATCGAGGTTCAATGACGTATTCTCCTTCAGGGTCGATATAACCTACATTTCCTTCGCGAACGCGAGCCAGGCCTTCAGCAAACAGGTTGGCTGAGTTGAAATCAGGTTCAATTCTGATTCTGCCGTTTTCGTTAACGTATCCCCACTCTCCATCAATACGAACGGGAAACAAAGCTGTACCTTGGCTGTCGGGGTCATCATTCCCTAAGTCACCAAATACATCACACGCAGAGAGCGATACTGCTACAGCGAGCAATAGGCACAAGGTGCAGGTGTTTAAGAATCTATTATTCATTGTATTATACTGATCTTTAATTATTCGTGTGGGCATATACCATGCAGCGTAGATGGGCCGCTGATAGACTTAATTCATTGGGAACCATACGTACTCACCGGCCCTATCGATATATCCGATTCTAGGATTGTCGTTTAGGTCACCAAAGAATACCTGTGCAAGCCCACCATCAAAGCCTTCTGCACCATCAAAATTGCGCTCAATGGCTACGCGTCCCGTTGCTTTACTCACATACGTCCAATCGTTGTTAATGCGAACTGCCGCCATCCCTTCAGCAAAAGGTTGGGCTTCATTGAATTCGCCGAATACAACAATTTCACCTGCTTTGTCGATGAACTCAAAGCCGCCTTCCTCTGTCTCAATCACAGCGAGTCCTTCTGAGAATGGCTCGGCTTGAGTGAAGCGAGGTGCAATTACAGGTTCTCCACGAGTATTCATGTAGCCCCATCCATCTTCTGTTTCGAAGGGAGCTAATCCTTCTTTGAAATCTCCAAGGCGCTGTACGGTCAATGTAGGCTCAATGGCCACATCGCCATTTTTGTTGATGTAGAACCATCCTTGTAGCCCTTCAACTGCGGCTAAGCCTTCCGAAAAGGGTCTGGCTACCGTGTAGCTTGGTGTAATAACTTGCTCACCCCGGCTATTGATATATCCCCATCGAGTATCAAGCCGAACCGCAGCGAGACCTTCTGAGAATCCTCGGGCCGTTACATAGAGGTGGTCGATGACCGTATTGCCGGTTCTGTCGATGAACCCGTACTGAGCGTTAATGCCTTCTGCTTGAACAAAAGCGAGGCCTTCAGCGAAATCCCCTACGTCCTGATAGACAGGGACCACGACTTCACTTTCTTCGGGTGAAACAAATCCCCATCGGGCATCAAGTTGTACTGCTGCTAGCCCTTCTGCAAAGTCTCTACCTCTATCGTACTGAGGTATAATAGTAATGCGTCCCAATCCATTTATATATCCCCACTTGCCATCAATTTTGACAGGATAGAGTTGATTGGGATTGCCATCCAGGTTATTGTCGTCACCCTCTCCGATAAAATCACAGCCAGCGAGTGTTAGGCTAAGTAAACACATTAATGTGGTGACTAGCGTGCTAACCACCACGAAGGGATTCATTCTAATTTTCATTGTATTAATCAAAATATATAGTTCAGGAGGACTTGTTGTGGTGCAAGATGCGGCGCGCGAAGTGCGAAGCAGTCTGATCATTAACATGCTTCGCACCTCGCACTTTGCACACTTTATTTCACGAGAACCATTTTTTTCGTTTGGGTACCGGATGGAGTTGTTAGCCTGTACACATAGGTGCCACTCGGTAGATGACCTGCATCAAAGGTCACTGCTTGTGGACCTGCAGCTTGTTGACCATCAACAAGGGTGTCGATGAGCCGGCCACTGAGATCATATACCTGTAGTGATACATGTCCTGGATGGCTTAAGCTGAACGAAATGGTTGTGGACGGATTGAATGGGTTCGGGTAGTTTTGATTGAGTTCGAACGTTTTAGGCGTATCGAACGTCTCGTTACTTACTCGAACTTTTGCATCAATAAAGTCCAGGTTAGGATCGAAGAAATCGGCTCCCATCAAGTTGTTAACTTCATCTTGAGGAAGGCCAAACCAGTCCCGTAGAATCGTTGCAGAAACAGATCTGTGATCCATTTTGGCGAGCGGGTCGCCACCGCCGTCAATTTCGTTGACGAGGTCAGACTGCTCACCATAGACGCCTCTCTTGATACCCTTACCGAATACCATCAGCGAACCGCCTTTTCCGTGGTCCGTACCGTTTGATCCGTTTTCGCCAAGAGTACGTCCAAATTCAGAGAAGGTCATAATGAGTACTTTCTCATCAAGGCCGTCTTCTGCTAGGTCTTCCAAGAAGGCCGAAACAGAATCTGCAATGGATCGCATCAGGTTAGCGTGGCGTCCTTCGCCAGCACCCTGGTTGGAGTGCGTATCAAATCCACCGATAGATACGGAGATAATACGGGACTTAAGTCCACCTCGAATCAGGCGAGCCGCTGCAGCCATGTTGTTACCCAATCCATTTGGGTACGTACCGGCCAGGTTGGTTCCTATAGTGGCGGCTTCCTGAATAGAGTTTACATAGCTAAGTGCTGCGTTTGCGACCGAGCGTACGTACTTGGTTGGAACGCCGTACTCATAAGCGTCAAGGCGGGAGTCCTGTGCGTCAAATAGGCCTCTCTCAGCAATCTGGTTAATAAACTCAGAGTCACCGAGGCTTACACCATGGTTTCCGCTGGCGCCCTGGAACAGGGATACAGGCCCCCCAATTCGAACAGCCATTGGATGGGTGAGTACACCACCTAATCCATTGATGATTTGTTCTGAGTAACGTCCCCAGATACCGGAATTAAAGTTTGTGCTTGCGTTCTGCCCGAGAACATTACCACTTCCAGTGGCCCAGTTAACGGTACCTGCGAAGTGAGATCGGGTTGAGTTGTCGTACCCCGTGTTCAGCATTGCAGCTAACTTGCCATCGTTCCATACGTTGGTTAAGCTAGTCATTGCTGGGTGTAGACCATGATCTCTCTCAAGGTTGATTGCTTGAGCTTTAGGAATCGCAATGGTAGGGCGAACTCGATAGTATTCATCGTTCTCAAAAGGGACAACCATGTTGAGTGCATCGTTACCGCCATTAAGCTGAACGAGAACGAGAACGCGGTCAATGTTATCCCTGCTAAGTGCTTTGAGAAGAGGAGCGTGCCCAAAGGCAGTTACAGGGCTTCCGTTCATCATTACGGCTGCACCAGCAAGACCAAGTCCAGTCTGGGTAAGGAAGTCTCTTCGACTCCACATCTGGTGATCCCGTGTATGGGCAGCTCCATCTTGTAGCCGGCTGCCGTGTCTTAGTTGTTCCTGTCTACCCCCGTTGGTAAGGGTGCCGGAATGATCGTTATTTTGATCGTGCATGATATATAGAATGTCTTAAAGTCAATTTTCTCTGTTAGAGAGGGGCTGCCAGGAATTAATGGAGTTGATACTCGGGCAGCTCGCGACTGAGAAGTGCGATATAGTTCTGCAGTACTACGCGAGCCCCGCCTAGCCTCTCTTCGTCATCAGAGCTCAAGAGGTTTGGCCACTCATAGTGTGGCATATCTCCGAGCATAACCTTAGAGACATTTGTTAATATGGGGTCACTGAGGACTTCTTGACTTGGGGGGAGGTCAGGGTCTCCTGCAAAGTCGTCACTCACTTCACGGATACTGGCCAGTTCGATTGGAATGGGTACGAACGTTTGGGCTAGATCCAGAGCTGTTTTAAATGGACTTGCTGGAGATGTTGAAACGGCTTGTGCTACTTCCAATGGATCGAAGCGGCCTGCAGCGCCATTTGTTATTTCTGCAATGATATCCCAGCGAAGAGGAAGACGTTGTGTTGTAAGCCATTTATGGTCGCCACGTGCACCCGAAGAGTCGGGAGGGTTGATACCGGGCCAGCCGGCAACGTTAGGCGGATTAAACAGCTCCATGTTCATTACGGCAGGCTCTAATTGACGCCGCACAAATTCCATGGCCTCATCCGATGGGCTTGTCTCGGTTTCATTGAGGAAACCAATCAAGAAGTCGATAGGACTTTTTATACGAGCTCCATACAAACCAGGTGAAAAGAATCGATTACTTTTGAGCAGGGTCGTAACAACCGGTTTGATTTCGAAGTCGTTGTCAACAAAAATCTGTGCAAGCTGCTGAATCGTGGTTTCATCTGGAACAGGGCTTACAAAGTAGACATACATCTTGCGAGCAAGATATTGCCCAATCTGCAGGCCGCGCTCAGCAAAGATAAAGTCAATCAGTCTATCGTACTCATCCTGTACATCGGGGCTTCCTGAGAAGGCTTTTCCGAAAATGACTTTGTCGCCGGAGTCATGCAATGAAGATTTTGGATCCGTTCTGAATCGGACTTCATCTACACGCCATCCTGTTAACACGCGGGCGATCTGAGAAATGTCGAACTCTGTATAGTTGCTATTTCCGTTGGAATCAAACTGACCCATCGTAAACAGCTCTAGAAGTTCACGCCCATAGTTTTCGTTTGAACCTACTGGCTGTCCTTGCTCGTTTGTTGCTGGAGCGTTGGAGTTGTTGTCCAGATAGAACATCATCGCTGGGTCGAGTCCTATCTTATGGACAAGCTCCTTGTAGTTACCCAGGGCGTGTGTTCTTAATAATCTGTAATAGGTATAGCCGTAGTAAGGTTTGTCGTATACTGTATATCCAGTTACTAAATGGTTGTGAAGGAGGAGGGTCATTTTTTCGATGAACCCAAGTTCTGCCATGCGCTTCATCCATTCGCGCTGCAGGTCATAAAGGTCATCGGTGTCCCCATCCAGTTTATCCTTGTACCATTGTGGTGCTTCTGGTAAAGCGTTTTGTTCGGCCTCTTCTTCAATGATAATCTGAATAGCCTCGGCTGCTGTCATTCCAATGAAGCCATTAACGCGATTAAGTCGTGCTCCAAACTCGGTGCGAGTTACGAGGTGGCGTGCATCTTCACGTGTTAATGGGCCAGTATGCTCTGATAGGTCTGCCTTAGCATATTGGGGGACAGCGTGTGGCTTAGATTGCTCAGAAGAGAGTCCAAGAAAGCTACGTCTGTTCATGTACATCCCAAGTTTACTTAAAAGTGACAATTTTTTGATGCGAGAAACGCTAGGCCACAGAGTTGTGGGAGGGCGGCACTTGGGGGAAGAGGGGTGTGACTAGCTAACAGTCAAATATCCTTTCCATCTACTGTGCCAAACCGGTATCGGGCCAGCAATTTTTATTTAGATTTGTTCATGAGATTCGATGTGAACCGATCCAATATTGCATCAGATTATCCCTGGGGTGTGGGGAGGAAGGCGAAGGAAGGTGCATAGAAAAACACGTTATTTGGTGGAAATAAAGCTTTTCTAGCTATATTACTTGCTGGAGAATGTGTCAGGTAAATTCACCAGTGTATTCAGTGTATCAGCAATTTGGAAAAAGATCTTAAATAAAACTTCTTAATCAGAAGAGGATTTCATTTAGGGTAGAAGTGCACGTGTAGATACACTTTAGGGGGTGCCTAATTAACGAATGATGCCAATTCGGGTCCCATATTGAGCCAGCCCCTAGATTAGTGCGATAGAGCGTACATGATAAAATTAATAGCCATCTGAAAACTCACTGTGGAAGCCTCTCCAAGATTCCTTCCTGGCCATTCCCAACCGTCTCCTATATCCTGATTATAGCAGATAACAACCGTGATTCTGCCTGTGTCATCATATATCGCATAATAGACGTCGTCATCCCAGTTCATGTAGCCCTTTGTGCTGGGTGCACTTAAAGGGTCAATGTCATAGAAGATGGACCAAATCGGATGATCTTGCGGTAGTTCTACGGGTTCTTTATCCGGATACACCTTTTTGATGTTATCATAAAAGTTCTCCCACTGTGGCCCCTTCATGTCCCTGCCATAGTCGTGGAAGTCATCTACTATAAGAAAACCTCCACGATCAAGATACTTTCGGAGAAGAATGACTTCTTCATCATAGATGTGCCAATACCCAGGTTCTGTTATATATAGGACAGGGTATTGAAAGATGTCCTCATCTTTGAGTGTTAGAACCAGTGGGTCTCCATATAATTGCAACTCAGTGGTTCTGGAAATGGCTTGATGAAGATTTACGTCTGCTGTTGGCCAATCAGTTGCCCATGCATTACTTCGATTCCACCTGCGTCCGTATTGGCCGCCTCCCGAACTTGAATTCGAGTCATACTTAATGCGAACGAAACGAAACTGCTCTCCCATGTCGTCGGGAAGATGGTATTGAGCATAAAGAGGTAGAGTAAACAGAAGTGGAAATAGGAGGGCGATGATGCGCATTATGCTCACATGGCAAAGATCAATAGATAGGCGCGGAGCCCAACAAGGCCCAGCAGACATATTAAAGATACGGTAATTAATACTTTTAAACTGATATGGGCTTTTTCCCAGAAAGAAGAGCTTTTTCCTACGTATTGCCTCATGCGTATCTCTGCCCAGTCAAGAAATCGAGCTGCAAAAAGAGACTCCTGGGCTAATAGGCTGGCTCCAAAAAAGAGTAGTAAGATGCCAGGGACAGGTGTAGGTAGAAAGACGAAGCCTGCTATGATAAGAAAGATACCACCACCGAAGGTGAAGAAGCGCCTTATAAAGCTTGAACCCAGCGATCTTCGATGATTAAAGAATAGTTCGAAGCGCTTTCCAGCAGGGTATCCCTTCAGTAGTTGCCAGCTATGTGTGGACCGTTGATTCATTGATTGGGAGATTGTGGTATGTAGAGAGGGCTTCAAATTAAGCACTCTTAAATTCTGACCTTGGTTCCTATAAATGTTTGCGAATGGTTAATCTCGGGGGGCAAACGGTTTATTATGTGTACGTGGGGTTTCAAACCGTTTGATGTTGCACAGAAATGAATACTAATATTGGGCCAAAATAGAGATTAAATTTCCCACTCAAAAAAATGGCGCACTCTAAAAGGAGCATACATGGCAATTTCTTTGGGCGAAAAGCGCTTGGCACCCTTTTTGGAGTTCATTACCTTAGTATCACAATTTAAAACGCGCACAGCGCTAGGATAATTCGTATTAGTTATCGGGGGGCAATTGATACGTATAGTTCTTGCGAGGTGCGCGTTTTATTATTTGTTCAGATTTGATTCGTATCAGATCGAATTCATTCTAGAGACTCAATTCTCAATTTAAATCTCCTCCTCTTTTGGTCGATACCATCAAATGATGGATATGGCCAGTCAACACGACAGAGCGGCCGGCTCTGCTGTTTGAGATTCCTGATTCGTTCCAGGTTCTATCGGTTTACCTCTTTGATTATATGAACTCGTTTGCAGAATTTGAACCTCAGGTTCGCAGTTCGTTGAACTATCATGTTCAATTGATGCCAGCCAACATATCCCATGTACAGGGAATTGCCCGCCTGATGGCGGGGTGGAATCAGACTAAAATTGAGTCGATTGCGGCGAATCTTGAGAAATCCTTTTCTGAACCTGAGGCAAATCAAGGATGTGTGCAGATGTTTGTTGCGCTAGATGATTATGCGGTTGTTGGATATGGGAAATGCCAGTGGTTAGAACTGTCTTCGATGGAAGGAGCCTTTAATATGCCTGATGGCTGGTATCTGATGGGGGTAATTGTTGATCCGCTTTATCGCCGGCAGGGCATAGGGCGCAGGCTCTGTGAAGCCAGGCTTCGTTGGATTAAACAACAATCGAATATAGCGTATTATTACGTAAATGCACTTAATGAAGTCTCAATTCGGCTGCACCAACACCTGGGTTTTCAAGAAGTGACGAGAGATTTTGGATTCCCAGGGCTTGCTTTTAGTGAGGGCCAAAGTGGTATTCTGTTCAAATCTACCCTTCAATAAATACGCATATCATATCAATAAATGCGTTACCGGAGCCATAATGAGCTAATTCATGCTCATGTGGTCAGCGTAGAGAGATTCCCGAGTTATTAATAAAGATTGATGCAGTGGATCCTTATACTCAGGGATCAATACCCACTATTAATCCACCGATGTAGGCTCCATGCATCAGACACGTTTTATTGATTTTGCACTCTTTGTAGTGTTCACCTATATCACTCTGCTTGTTTCTTGCTCACCAACCACTACAGATGTTGTCTCGGGAGAGTTGAAGAAATGGCACCCTGTCGCAATTACATTTGATGGGCCACTTGCAGAGGAAAATGGGACTCCAAATCCATTCAGGGATTACAGGTTAACAGTCACCTTTACTCATGCCCAATCTGGAGCTTCTGTTGCCGTACCGGGCTTTTTCGCTGCTGATGGAGATGCCGGAGAAACAGGTGCTTCAACAGGACAAAAATGGAGAGTCTTTTTTACACCCCATGAAGAAGGGGAATGGACCTATTCTGCTTCATTTCGCACTGGTGAAGATGTCGCGATCAGTCTAGACCCGTCAGCGGGTGCAGCTACATCTTTTGATGGTAACTCGGGCTCTTTCACCATCTCTGGTACCGACAAAGCGGGACGAGACCATCGTGGGAAAGGCATGTTGCGTTATGTTGGAGAGCGGTATTTGCGTTTTGATGATGGTTCTTACTTTGTGAAAGGGGGGACAGACAGTCCGGAAAACTTATTAGCATACGGTGCTTTTGACGATACGTATTCTCTGTTGGAAAAAGGACAGGAAAGGGAAGGCGAAGCACCAACAGCCCCGCTTCATGTGTATGCTGCCCACGAAGGAGACTGGAATGCAGGAGATCCTACTTGGAATGGAGGCAAGGGAAAATCTTTGATTGGTGGATTGAATTATCTGGCTGAGGAAGGCGTCAATGTCTTCTCCTTTCTCACGATGAATGTGGAGGGAGATGGTCAGGATGTATGGCCCTGGATAGCCCCCGATGTCAGAGATCGATTCGACGTTTCCAAGCTTGCTCAATGGGAGGTCTTGTTCACCCATGCCGATTCACTTGGTCTATTTTTACACTTCAAGACCCAAGAAACGGAGAATGATTTGTTGATGGACAATGGGGATCTAGGTATTGAGCGGAAGTTATATTACCGTGAACTCATTGCCCGATTCGCCCATCACCATGCCTCCAATTGGAATCTTGGAGAAGAGAATGATATCTGGGAAGAACTAAACGACCCCACCTTGGAGCGCGTTAAAGAATACATCGACTACATACACGCTCTCGATCCTTACGATCATCCAGTGGTGATTCATACCTATCCTCAGCAAACCGAACAAGTTTACCGGCCTCTCTTGGGAGGTGCCTCGAACTTGGATGGCCTTTCTATACAGACGGCCTTTGATAATGTCCACGACGAAACATTGAAATGGATTAAGGCATCGGAGGCGACTTCGAAGACCTGGGTAGTCTCCAATGACGAACAGAATTCTCATCTAATCGGCGTAACGCCGGATGGTCCTGAGAGTAACAGGGATGATATTCGAAAAAATACCCTGTGGGGCAACCTGATGGCTGGCGGGGCAGGTGTCGAATACTACTTCGGTTATACATACCCGCACAATGATCTGAACATGGAGGATTGGCGTAGCCGTGACCTGGTTTGGGATGACGTCCGCCATGCATTGAACTTTTTCTATACACATTTACCCTTCTGGACGATGAATGCAGCGGATGAACTCGCTGGCAAAGAGAATGTATATGTATTCGCTGACCCAGGGACTATCTATGCCGTATACGCCCATACCAGTGAATCTCTTTCGCTTGATCTTGGTGACGGCGGCGAATCGTATTCACTTAGTTGGTACAATCCAAGAGAGGGTGGGGCGCTTCAGATGGGTTCTGTCCAGGAAGTAGTCGGCCCGGGTGTCGTCTCATTGGGTGCTCCTCCTGCGGATCCTTCTTTGGATTGGGTGGCGTTGCTTCAATAAGCAGACTAGGCACCTAAGGGCTTTTTTGATAACGCGTGTATCGGTAACGACTATTGTATAGATAGAGATAAGATTATTCTAGCTTTGAATAGTCGAACAGGGTCGCTTTTCATTACTTTACCTTAAATTCTGGCGGCTTCTCTGGGTGACAGTACCTATTATGCGAAATACTGAGTACCTTGTCTGGCGTGACTGGGTCAGCGTGTAACCGTCACTCATCTGTATCTATTTGTTATTCGATAAATAGTGATAAAATAAGTCATCTTTTACGTGCTCCAATTCTATATTACCGGCGCACATCGACCTCTCAATGCATAGCCAATCGTTAAAGCGAAAAACAAGTTGGTCTATATTCATTGTGGTAGCCTTATTCGTATGGGGCTGCTTTGAGGGGGCGCCTCATTCAAATCCGCTGGATCCACGCTCTGACAATTTCGAGAATGCAGGTGCAATTACGGGTACAGTAACAGAATTTTATCCACCTTTCGGAGGTTTAGAGCAGGCAGAAATCCGATTGTCCCCCGGAGGCCGCGTAACAAATTCCGATGCAAGTGGGCGATTTGATTTTGTAGGGATTGAACCAGGCAGATACGTTGTTAGCGCAGAACGAACAGGTTTTGCATCCACTGCAGATACAATCGATGTTCTGCTTGGTGAGCAAACAGCGGTTGGACTCCGAATGGATGGACTTCCTGTCATTGTAGAAGCACAACTGAGAACCTTTCATCTAAGCCGCTGGTGGCCACCTCCGCAGGATCAGTTTTGGTTAGATGTGTCTGTTCAAGTAACGGACCCTGATGGCAATGAGGACATTGAGGCTGTTTTTTTAGAAATACCTGCTTTTGACGTGATCGAGCCACTCCAACTAGAGCAATTGGGCCAATCAGGGTACACGACTCAGTTACTCGCAGAGGATATCGGCTTTTCGGTGGAAGCCATCGTAGGCAGGGATATTAATATTATCGCTCGTGACCTTGCCGGGGAGGAGTCTGTTTTAGAAAGACAACGTATTTCCCGTATTATCGAGGAAACGCCTGTTGCAAATGATCCTATCGAGTTTAGTTTTGCCTCCTCCAATCCTCCTGCCTTCTTCTGGTCGCATCCACCTATTAACTACCCTTACAGGTACCAGGTAGATATTTCACGCGTAGATGAGCGCATTCCTACCCTGGTACAAACTATTTCTGATATACCTTCTGATAGCTTGTCTATAACGGGTACAGAGGCGCTGCCTATCGGTGAATATATCTGGAGGGTTTCAATCATTGATGAGTTTGGTAATCAAAGCCGGTCAAGAGAAGCTGGCTTTCGAATTCAGTAAGGCTTATGTCCACAGTGCAAACAAATCAGACTACAAATCAAGACGCTTCACTTGAGGCGCTTTTCCAGATAGCGCTTGAAATCAATTCTATCATGGATCTGGATCGCCTCTTGGAAAAGGTGCTAGAGCATGCAATGGTAGCTCTAAGGGCAGATCGTGGCTTCATTTTGTTGACGAACCCAAAAGAGGCTGCTGGATTTGAGGTGAGAACCGCGCAGAATTTCTTGGATAGCCAATTGGACGATGTCCTCCAGTTTTCGACGAGCGCTGTACGGCAGGTTATACAGTTCAATAAATCCTTGCTGTTGTATGAAGCCAAAACCGATGACCGATTCAAAAACGCGCAAAGCATAGTCGTTCAACAGATTCAATCCATCGCTTGCGTCCCTCTCAGTATTAAGACGCGTCCCATTGGGGCTATATATATAGACAGTGTTGGAAAACACGGGCGCTTCAAACAAGAACATCTTGGTTTCTTAGAAGCCTTTGCTAACCTGGCAGCACTCGCTATAGAAAACGCAAGCCTCTACCAAAATCTGAGGGAAGAAAACAGGCGTCTGCGCCAAGAGGTACAGCGGGTACAAGGGTTTACTGAAATTATTGGCAAGAGCCGGTCCATGGAGCGATTGTTTGATATTCTTGCCCGGGTTGTGGATACGGATGCAACAGTTTTGCTCAATGGTGAAAGCGGAACAGGGAAGGAGTTGGTGGCAAGAGCCATACACCACAATGGACTCAGAAAAGACAAGCCCTTCATGGCCCTTTTCTGCGGATCGCTGCCCGATGCTTTATTGGAAAGCGAACTGTTTGGCCATAAAAAGGGTGCATTTACAGGCGCTACTGTTGATAAACCAGGCCTCTTTGAAGCAGCAGATGGCGGGACATTATTTTTGGATGAGGTAGCCGACCTGAGCCCCGCGATGCAAACGGCATTGCTCCGCGTTCTCCAGGAGGGGGAAGTAAAACGAGTTGGGGAAAATAAAGTCCGCCATGTAGATGTTAGAATTGTATCTGCAACCAATAAGTCGCTCAAAGAGGCGATTAAAGAAGGCGATTTTCGTGAAGACCTTTATTACCGTTTAAATACAATCACTGTAAATCTACCACCGCTTAGAGAGCGGGGAGATGATGTGATCCTTCTTGCTCACCACTTTCTTGATAAGTACGCAGTTGGGCGGAGAGATTACGTGAAGGGCATATCGAAGGATGTTCGCGATCGATTAAAGGCCTACTCCTGGCCAGGGAATATTCGTGAGCTGCAAAATACGATAGAACGCGCTGTGGTTATGGCAACGGGGGAATTTATTCATGTGGACGATCTTGACCTTGATGAAGAGGAGGGGCCCCGTGTTGATACCTACAGAGATAAACTAGCAAGAGGACAAACCCTCAAGGAAATTGAAGACCAGGTTCTGCAAGCGGCCATTGAATTATATGACGGTAATATTTCAGAAACAGCCCGGCAGTTGGGCGTTTCTCGAACGTGGGTGCACGGCCGTATTAAAGAATGGAATGGCGAGTAAATCAATATAAATGGCTTTTCCTACGCACATAGCAGATATTCAGCCCTTTGTAGAGCTTCATGTAAGCTCTTGGGCAAGTGTGTACAAAGCGTATCAGCCATCGCTGGACCGCGTAGTTCTATTAAAAGTTTTGAACCCCTTATTTAGTAAGCAGGAGGAGAACGCGGCGTGGTTTAAATCTGAGGCAAAGTTGACCGCCAAGGTGGAGCACCCGAATGTTGTTTCGATATATGGATATGGGGAATGCGAGGATGGGCTGTACTTTACTGCAGAGTTTGTTGAGGGAGTCACGTTGAGAGAGGTTATTGACCGGGGAGGTATTCCGTATCCAATCGCTTTGTTTATCGTGGAGCAGATGCTTCTTGGATTGCAGGCGGCCCATAAACAAGGGGTATTGCATCGGGATTTGAAGCCTGAAAATGTGCTGATCTCATTAGAAGGTCATGTTAAGTTGTGTGATTTTGGTTTTGCCTCGTTGGTAGATACTGAGGAAGACGGGCAAGAAATACGGGGCACTATCGGTTATATGGCTCCCGAGGTGATTCTCGACGGCTCTTCAAGCGAACGGTCAGATCTATTTGCCGTTGGTGCCATTCTCTATGAAATGCTCCTTGGCACAAGGGCCTACGCCGCACTGGATGCAAGTGGTTATATACAGCTAATGCAAAGCCATAATCCGATCCCGTATCTCGAAACGTGTACCTTTATTCCTGATCCGATCCGATCTGTATGCAAGGGAATGCTTCAGAAGAATCTCGCCGGCCGGGTAGAATCAGCGGCAGAGGCGATTGCCAGTATTCGAACCATCGTGCAAGGAGAAAGCTGGAATGTATCGTCTCACTCGCTCAGTGAATGGTGGACGGATCCTGGCTCATATCAGATTCCTGAATCACCTGTTAAGGAAAAAACGGATCGAGCACCAGCTTTTAGAGAAGAGGCCAAGAACGTTGAGTCGAATCTAAAAGAAAATACGCCAAAACGAAGAAGAGCGGCCTGGCTCTGGAAGCCCAGCCTGGCGCTTCTTCTGATTGTAGCCGTAATCGCTTTTGTTAATGGCCTTGGCGAACGGCCTTCCAACACTCCCATTGTGCAAGAAATAGAAGAGGCCGCAGCTTTAAATGCAGTCTCTATGTCTTCAACTACTATAGACTCAACATTCATAGATAATGTTGAAGTTGAAGAAGGGGAAAGCAAGCGTGCGAATGAGGAGCAAGTACCTGAAGTCGAAACCAGCCAACCAATCAACTTAAGCGAACCCTCTCAAGCCGACTCTTTATCCATTGATGCTTTTTTACCTGAGGAATCGATAGCTAGCGAAATAGATTCACTGGTACAGGAGAAACCGGCTGAAGGGTTGGTTACCGTTTTCTGCCTACCGAGTTGTACTGTACAGGTTGGGGAGGAAGATATGGGTAAGGCGCCACCTGCATTAACAATGCGGTTGTTAGCTGGAGAGCACCAGATACGTCTGAATAATCCTGATTTCCCTCCTTATATGGAGCGCATGGAAGTGATTGGCGAAAGCCATGATACCCTGACCGTTTCACTTCTAGAAACGGTTGGAACGCTAGAACTTAAGGTGATTCCATGGGGCGAGGTCTTTATTGACAGCACAAGTTACGGCGTATTTCCTCCGCCAAGGTCTATTCGAGTATGGCCCGGAGAGCATACTCTGCGTGTGATTCATAAAGAGTTGGGAGAACAGGAAATTACATTTACAATCGGAAAAAACGAAAAACTAGAACGAACGATAAATTTGAATGAGTCCGTAGACAATAGTCCGTAGTCCGGAGAAAAAGAACACTCTGGACTCCTGTCTCCTGTCTTCGGACTCAAATGGTACACCCCTTGCAAACAAATAGAGATATGCTATCAAATTGAGGTGATCTGTTCGGTATATGAACAGGTGTTATGAAAAGAGCGGTTTTACATATTGCCCTTTTAATCATAGCCTTCATTGCTGTTGGCGCCCACCAAACAACGCCACCAGAGTCAATGTTAGGCACATGGGAATTCCGTGCTCCAATGCCAGAGGCACGGAGTGGGGCTACCGCTGTCGCATTTGGCGATTTTATCTATGTTATAGGGGGGAGGACGACATCAGGTACCGTATCGAACAGGGTAGACAGGTATAATCCTGCCACAGATTCATGGGATGTCGCAGAGCCCCTTCAGGAAGCTCGATTCAATGCAGCATCTGTTGTCTGGGATAACTCGATAGTAGTAATAGGAGGGAGGAGCAGTGATGGCCAAACACTTAACACTGTAGAGCAATTCAATCCTGATGCCGCGGGCTGGACCTCACTGCAAGAGCTTCAGCAAGCCCGGGAAGGGCATACGGCTGTTGTGCTGAATGGGATTATTTATGCTGCAGGAGGATCGGATGCATTAGGGCGAATATTCGATTCGGTTGAACAGTACAATGGAGATCAAAATGGCTGGGTTACTTCTTCCCTGTGGGAACTGGATATTCCCCGTGCTTCCTTTGCAATGGCATCTGTAAATGACTCTGCCTTTGCTATAGGCGGATTTAACACGTTCGGCCCTTTAGGCTCTGTACAACGCTTTCATTCCGTAGATGGTACAGCTGACCGCGAAGGATTGGCGCCGGCAAGAGGAGGATTGGCTGCTGTATCTAAAGGAGACCGAGTTTTCGCCCTGGGTGGGATAACGGCAAGCCTCCAGGCTGTAGGTACCACCAATGTGTATTTCCCAGATGAGAACATATGGGTTACTGAGTCACCAATGAATACCCCAAGAGCACAGTTTCCTGCAGTTGTTTTTGGGAATGATTTGTATGTGTTTGGAGGAGAGGATGCTCAAGAGACCATTACGGGTACGGTGGAAGTCTTTATCAGTGGTGTAGCCCCTACTCCTGCGGACGACGCGTTTGTGACTAATGAAGATGTACCAATAACATTCAATGTATTAACAAATGACACTGATCCATCTGGTTTAGCTGTATCTATTTCAAATATTTCCAATCCACTTGGCGGTACGGTCATTCAGGAATCGGGCAATGGATCTCTCACCTATACACCGGACAAGGATTTTAACGGTACGGACCGGTTTACTTACACGATTGTAAATGAAGAGGGCAGTGTGGCGACCGCTGAGGTAGTCATTACCGTATTCCCAGTTAATGATCCCCCTGCATTTGCCTCTACTCCCGTAACAGCCGGTGTTACAGGACTGCTCTATGAGTACAATGTGCAAGTACAGGATGTTGATGGTCCTAATGTGACAATAACAGGGGATACTGTGCCTGGCTGGTTGATGCTAACCGACAATGGAAATGGGGAAGCAGTTCTTTCGGGAATACCTGGTGCTATAAATGCCGGAGATCATCTGGTGTCATTACGTGCAAGTGATGGCATTGCTGAACAGGTACAGTCCTTCTTTATTACGGTAGTCGAAGGAGTGCCGCCTATCCCTGTGTTATTGACGCCGGTAAACCAGGCGGACTCGGTTAGCATACCCGTTTTGTTTTCGTGGACAGAGCTGGGGGCTACTTCTTGGGACTTTCAATTAAGTTCAACCGATCAGTTCACGAATATATTGATCAATGCGCCCAATCTCTCTGAACCATCGTTTGAGGTCGAACAACTCGAAATCAGTACACTCTATTTTTGGCGGGTTCGTGCTCAGAATGGTGCTGGTACCTCTGATTGGTCAGTACCGTTTAGCTTCACTACGTCCAATGGTATTGCAACATCAAATGAAAAGGAGGTGCCACGATCCGCATTTACACTTCTCTCACCTTATCCTAACCCTTCAACTGGAAACGTATGGATTGAGGTAGAGAATGACTTCGTGACTGCAGAGCATCTGAATCTCTCGGTGTATGACTTAAGAGGGCGATTGATTACTACGCTCTTCGATGGTATTCCTGCGCTTGGAAATACTCTGTTTATATGGGATGGCGCCAACGAGTGGGGGCAAACGGTTGCCAGTGGGACGTATTATTTCCGGTTGATGCACAAGGACCAGCAACATATTAAATCTGTGGTGTTAGTGCGTTGAGATGGCTTCTATACATATCGCTTTCACTAGCAGTATGGTTTACCTTGCCGGCGCAGCAAATAGTGTTTGCACAGGTCTCTGCAGCAGAAGTAATCGAAGAAATCAGCAGTGCTTATGAACGTGTTGATTTTGAGGTAGCGGAACGGCGTATAAAGGGGGCATTGGATCGGTATGAAGACTTCAGTCCCAATGAACTGGCCCAAATCTATGTATTTAGTGCCCTGATCAACTATGCTAAGGATGATCCATCTACCGCGGAGTCCCAGTTGGCCTATGCATTTCAGTTGAATCCTGGCTTAGAGCTGGATCCCATCATTTCCCCGCCAGGATTTGTTGAAATTGGGGATCGTTTAAAAAGAGCGATCCAGGAATCTGGTGAAGCGGCTACGGATCAGCCGGAAGTAAGGTATCTGGTTTTGTCCGACCCACGTCCTGGAGCTGCGATGCGCTCTATGATTCTGCCCGGGTGGGGGCAGTTATACAAAGGGGATAAGACAAAAGGGTACCGGGTTTTAGGGGCCTGGACGCTTACTGCTGGGAGTACGCTTGCTGCCCACATCATTCGCAACAACGCAGAGAATAACTATCTGGATGCGATATCGTCTGAAGAGGCTATTTCCTTATACGACGATTTTAATCGCTGGCACCAGATTCGAAACAACCTGTTTCTGGCTTCTGCAGGAATATGGGTATATAGTTACCTGGATGCGCTGATCTATCAAACCCCACCGGAAAACAGGAGAATAAGCCTGTACACGGCTCCTGGAGTTTCGGGCCCTTATATGCAGCTCACCGTTAAGTTTTGATCGTATTGATCAATACAGCTGATCAGCGACCTGCTTTTTATCTCCCTTAATAAGCTCTCCATTCATCAACAACAAGGAGCCTTCCTCAACCAGCGATTGGATTTCTGTATTCTCCAGTGATAAGCCGCTGATTTCGAGTGAGCCGGGTCCAAACTCGGGCTTTTTCTGATAAAGAGCGACCCCTATATGAGCGTTACTAATTCGTATTCGATCCAATGTGGCCACTGAATTGTCTTTACTCGCAATACCAATATTGCCTTTTTCCACGTCAAAGTCTGTGCCCTCAACCTGGCTGTATTCGCCGATGCTCAGTGCCTTATCACCGGCTTGAGTCACGGTGACATTCCTAAACGTCAGTGTGGAGCCAGATACATCAATAGCATCATTGCCGGTATGCTCAAACGTCGAGTTTGTGATCACGCCCTGGGTAAAATCCCCATCAAATGCATCAGAAAAGGTGTGGGCAAAGTAGACGCTGTCCATTTCAAAAGAAGAGCTAATGATGTTTAATGCATCTTCTGATTTATTGGATACAAAAGAGGCGTTATTGAGGTACACAGTTGCTTCGTGGAAGTTAACACTTCCTGTCAGGGCCCATCCTTCCCTGTGGATATGCTGGAGGTTCTCAAAGCGGGTATGCTGCACATACGAAGGCGACGGGGCATTGAGGACAGTAAAGCCTTGGCCAGTACCATCGCTTGAATGAATATGAATAGGTTGTGCGGCAGTACCTGATAAGTGAACCGGGCCATGAACAAGGATAGCTGCTGAATTAACCAGATCAAGAGAGGTACCTTCTGGGATGCGAAGGCCGTACCCGTCAGGTACAATCAGCATATCTTCAATGGTCCAGGAGCCAGCCTGTATGGATGCTTCCTTTTTCGACTCATCCACTTTGATAAAGGCGAAGGAAGAAAGGGTAGAGGAGTCCCTTGGAATAGCGTGTTTAATCAGGTTCTTCCTGCTTTGTGGATAGGGCAAAATGGGTCCTGAGAAGAGAGAGTCTGATCCAGGTATGTGATACCTGATAGTATATGTTGCCAATGTAGAATCCGTAATAATAACAGATTCAGGTAGGGCAACCCGGATTTGTTGAAACGGAATGTTCTTATGTGCCTGGCGCCCTGGCAAGAGGGGATGGTCTTCTAATGATAGCGTATGAGGACCCATCTGCAATGAGTGCAAGTCGATAGATAAGGGTTGCGTGCTGCCCACATCGAGTGTCAGTGAGTCGTTCTGATGGGATTGATAGTGGGTCCGCAGACCATCGTTTGGGTTAATCGTTACGTAAAGAAGTCTTCTATTTCGCTCTACAGCATCGTAGGGGAATTCATAGTCAGGAAAGGAACGATGAATGATACTCAGTTTCTCCTCAAATTCAGGTTTGATGTCCTCCATGAGAGAGGCTAAATATTCCGGCTGAGACACCGTGTAAAGCGCTTCATTGTAGTATCGGTTGTAGAGAGGATCTTCGCTAGCAAGTATATAAATATGCCTTAGTAAGGATCTCGCCGTTTCGAGGTCCATGGTTGACGTGGCCTGGGGTACCAGTTCTCCCGAGTACCCATCAAAGCCTATAGGTTCAAGCCGCGCGGTAATGGGGTTGTAATAGAACCGCATGTTTCTCCATAATATGCTGTGATGGGCGCCAATGAGTTCGGATATTGCCGTGTACATGGCGAGTTTCTTTAAGTCAAATACATCGCGCGCGCGCCGTTCTCCATTCCTGAAGGTTTCCAACAGGGTAATGGCATGCATAAACTGTTCGTAATAGCTGGAATCAGCCGCAATTGATTTTGACTCAAAGGCATCTATATGTGCCGTATCAAACGAAGCACTTGTAACTGGGATGTGCTCAGGATAGTCGGTACGCAGATGCTTTTGCTTCCAGAACTGATCTTCGGAGAACCTGATAATAGGGCCTTGCCTACGCTGATTGCTCTCAACGAGTATTTTGTTGAAGTGCTCTTCAAGAGCGAAGATACCCAGGTTTTTCCCGTTGACTGTTAGATTAATAAAGTCATATCGAAGAGAAATAAGGCCTTCTCTTCTAAGGGCCTGGTGATACACCCATTCTGCAAGGAAATTCCTGGTCTTGGGATGCTGCACCGATAGGGTGCGCATACCGAAAAGCGCCTTGTCATCTTTAATTTTTATCCGGTAAGACCATTTGTCACCCTCCAAGTGATCGACGATGTCCCCCTTGAGCCTCAGTTTTACATCATACGTTTCTCCATTATGACGAATGCTTGCGGGTACAAAATCATCGTCCGAACTCTCCAATATGCCCATTCGGTACGCAAGCTCTCGTTTATAGGCTAACTTTTGGAAATGCTTGTGGGCAATGTCGATGTGCAGGTGCTCAGGAGTTGCAAGGGTGCCTTTTATCCGATTACGCGTTATCGAGAAAAAACGAGAGCTGTTGTCAACTATGCTGTCCGTGGTGACAATCTGTTCTTCTGATGAAATAAGGCCGGCCAGAAAAAGGCACACGGAGTACACGATCACGCCAAGGATTCCGAACGTGTACAGGTACATCTTCTTGTTTTCATCGGCAGTTTTGGTAGCAGACTGCCGCCGGAGTTGCTTTAGTTTCAATGCAAGAAATGGGCTACTGGGTTACTATAGAAAGGGGGTACTACACTCTTACATTCGCACCAACCAGTGCACTACGCGTTAATTTGCTCTATTCCCATTACATACTTCGAAAATTTTGTAAGCCTGAAGGGAAAGGCCGACGCAATGGAAGCCGCTTCTCGGTCATCATCGGGTGAATACTTGGTTTCAACCACGGTCACACAGTCTCGGGCAGAGCGGCTACTCAGAGCAGAGGTGCTGTTAAATATGTCATGAAACGTCAAGTTTGTATCGACGGTCGCACGAACATTTTTACTGCCTGACAAATAATAGCTCCTGTGGTACCGGTTTAATAATGCAGGCTCAAGCAGATCCAACTGCTGCCTTATATCACCCGGTATTGCAGACTTTTTTATCAGGGTATCGAGATCCGATTGGGTAAAGGTGTCTTCCAGTGTAAAAGGGGACAACGGAAGCGAGATTTTAAACCCGGTTAAGCCTTCCTTTATTTTAAATTCAAGTATAGGATTAGGTATGTGCCCTTTCATGGCGCCATACCAACGAATGCGTACTTTTTTACGAGGTGTTGAGCCAGCAACGGTTTGATGGAATGAGTGTCGCTGCGGGGTATCCAGGTAGATATTGTTTATATATCGAGGCTTGTAAATTGAAGAGAACGCTGCCGGATTGAGATTTAACACCATCTCGACCTGTGGTAAGTCCAGGTTGTAGATCGCAAATTTTCGCTCGTATCGATTCTCTGACTCCTTTCTAGGGTCATTGTTACTGGGCAACTGAAGCGGCTTGTCTTCCGATACAGCTGGGGATCGTTTATTTTGAGGCAGTGCCGTAGAGATTGCCATAAAGTAAATCGGAAACGTTTTTATTGTTGGCTGGAATGCGTTCTCCGTTCACCAAGAACAGGGATCCCTGTTCAATTAACGATGGGACGTCCGTATTTCGTATTACGTAATCGTTGGCTTCAAGGGAGGCTGGGCCAAACTCAGGTTTTTTCTGGAAGAGGGTAACGCCGAGCCGGCTATCGGATATATCTACTCTAGTTAATGTTACAACCGACTTGTCTTTGCTTGCGATCGCAATTTCACTCTCGGTAATTTCCAGGTCCTCGCCTTCAATAATGCTGAACTCTCCTGCACTTAGTGCCTTGTCTCCCGCACCTTGAATACGAACGTTATGAAACGAAAGTGTAGACCCAGATACATCAATACCATCGTTCCCAAGGGCCTCAAAGACGGAATTTGTGATGATTCCGTCCGTAAAGTCACCATCAAACGCATCTGAATGAATATGCGAAAAATGGGCATGATGCATCTCGAAAGAGGTGCGGACAATGTTAAGCGCATCCTCGGAATGATTGCCCTTGAACGTTACATGATTCAACGTAATGGTGGACTCATGGAAGGTAACACTTCCGGTTTGGGTCCATCCTAATTGATTCAGATTCCGAAGCCCTGCGAACTCGGTATGCGTTACTTCAGAAGGGGCCTCAGCGTTTAATACCAGAAGTCCCTGGCCCGTGCTGTCTGTTGAAACAATACGAATGGGCTGAGATGCGGTGCCGGTAAACTGTAAAGGGCCGCGGACAACAATGGCGGATCCATCCTTTAAATCAAGGGTAGTGCCGGCCGGTAGCTCCAACGCGTATCCTTCTGGAGTCACGAGGTTTTTGTTGATCTCCCAATTTCCCGGTGTGCCTGTGATTTTGCGGTCAGTATCGTTTCTAGTCAGGAAGTCAAATTGGTTGTCGGTAGGTCCTTTGCTGAGAAGGTCGTTTTCAACGATTTCTTTTTGGCTATAGGGATAGGGGAGGATGGATACAAAAAATAGCGAATCGACGCCAGGAATCCTGTACGATGCTTTTGACAAAGCCAGGATGGAGTCAGTGAGCGCTACACCCTCGGGGATAGGCTCTTTGAATTCGCTGAATACAATCCCTTTCCGGATTTTTCGCCCGGGCAATAGAGAAGAGTCTTTTATAGGGACGACATCACCTGAAGGTACATGTATGCCTTCGAATCGGACCGGCAACGATTGGGTGCTGCCAACCTGAAGGATCAAGGTATCTCGCTGCTGCTCTTTGACGTGGACCCTGAGGCCATCTGTCGGATTGATGACGTGATAAATGTGTTTCCGGTTTTTCTCAAAGACCTCATAGGAAAAGGTGTATTCCGGATAAGACTTGTGAATCACACTGAGCTTGTGATCTAAATCAGGAGCGATTTCTTGGAATAAGTTTTCCAGATACGAAGGCCGTGAGACGCGGTGGAGGGCCTGTCTATAGGCTTTTCGGAAGAGAGGGTCCAAGCTGGCGTAATAAAAAATCTCTCTCCGTTCCTTGTTATACGCCTCGTACTCGTTCATGGTGGCGGTAACAACAGGCAGTATAGATCCTGCATTTCCATCAAATCCAATAGGTTCTAACTTCCCGACAATCGGGTTGTAGTAAAAACGCATGTGATTCCAGATCGTGCTGTGTTGCGCCCCCATCAACTCTGTAATCGCAAGGTAATTGGCAAGCTTTTTAACGTCGAACACATCCCGCGTTCTCATTTCACCTGTACGTAATGCTTCAAGCAGAGAGATTGCTCGAATAAATTGCTGCTCATAAACAGAGTCGGCAGCAATCGCTTTTGATTCAAACGCATCTATGACGGAAGCATTAAATTCGGAGCTTGCAAGCGGTTTTGAGTCCAGCAGATGTTGATCATGCTGCTCCCACATTTGGTCTTCGGAAATCCTGATGATCGGGCCGGCTCTGCGATTGTTGTTCTCTATGAGCTTCGAGTTGAAATGCTCTTCAATGGCGAATATGCCCTGGTTCTTTCCATTAACTGACACTTCAACAAAGTCGTATCTGAGCCCAATGATGTCTTCTCTCCTTAGTGCTTCGTGGTACACCCATTCCGCGAGGTAGTTACGCGTTTTCGGGTGTTGGATAGAGAACTCCTCCATTCCGTAAAGCACGTTGTCGTCTTTAACCTTAATGCGGAACGACCACTTGCTTCCGATCAAGTGATCCGTGAAATCTCCTTTTAACCTGAGCTTAATAGGGAGCTGCTCGGTGCCTGCGCGAAGTTGTGCCGGTACAAAATCTTCTTCATCTACGATGAGGCGGCCCATAATAAAGGCCACATCCCGTTTGTAAGCCAGCTTTTGAAAGTTTTTGTGGGATATATCTATGTATAGATGGTCTGGGTTGGAGAGAAGGCCGCCTACCTTGTTTTTAAAAACCGTAATGGGTTTGGAGCTTCTCGCCAGAATCAGATTCGGGTCAATGAATTGATTTTTTGCGCTGAGCATCCCGACGAAGAACAGCAGGCAGGAGTAGAGAAGCAGAAACGCTGCACTTATCCATATCGGGAGGTTTTTTTTATTAGATAGTCCCTCCCCAAAGACAACAAACGAAGAGGGTTTGTTGGTCTTTTTTAATTTCAATTCATGCCTCGCAATCCGTTATTATCTAACAAATTGATATGTAATGAATCGCTAAGATTATAAAGGGATGACTTGGTCGCTTCCAGTTCCTGGATGTCTTTAAAACTAACCATAAAGGCGGCTTCGATGCGCTCTTTGTCCTCGTTGAGCCGTTTGAGTTCGAGCTCTGAACAGTTGGACTGAATCGCATTTACCATATCCTGTAGGGGGATCTTGCCCTGCCCATTGGTTGAAATCGTGAGATACAGGTTTGAGGGCTTCTCTATGGTTTGCCTTCTGTTACCCAGCCACATGATACCTAGAATAACTGCAAAAGCCACAAAGGTAATGACTCGTTGATCGGCTCCAAAACCCAGTCCGAGGCCGATAACAAGGAAGAGATAGGCTAGCTCCTCAGGTTCTTTAATGGCCGACCGGAATCGCACAATGGATAACGCGCCAACCAGGCCTAGCGAAAGGGCCAACGAAGCCTTAACAATGCTGATGATTAGCATCGTTGTCATTGCAATGAGAACAAAATTGGCCGAGAATTGCTTTCTATTGGACAGCGAGCGCCCAAAACGTATATAGAACTTTGATAGGGCAAAGGCTAAAAGAGCCGTACATAGCAGGTTTATGACAAATCCCCAGGTAGGAATCTGTACACTTTGGGTGGCCAAGAATTCTTCGAACGAAGGAATTGGGTCTTGCATAAAAACTAGTCAGGGAGAATTTGCAAGTTCAGAAGGGAATGATGTGAAGTTTAGGTAATCTATCGTTACGATATATAGGTATTGCAGGATGTCAAACAGTGGGTGATTGGATCATGAATATGTAAGGCATTGGCCCATCTTGCACCTTGGGAATAGAAGCTGTTCCTAGACTGTCAAATGGATAAGTTGAACTTTGTAAGCAAACCGACACCTCTCTATACTTATGAATCAAATCATACCATGGCCCCGCTTTTTAATCGTTTTCTTATTGCTCTCCGCCGTTTTAATCAGTAAACCTGTACTGGGGCAAGAGACTCCCTTTGATCTCGCCGCTTACGAGTCCTTTCTGAATGCAAATAGCAGCCTTTCTGCAAGCGGTTTATTAGGGATGTATCCAGCGGGCGACTTCAGGCTTGAGACCAGCAGCCCATTTCGAACTGCGTTTTACTCAGACAGCGTTCGTATTAAAATGGGGATTACTCCTGCGGAAGAAAAGCTAGGGAATGCTCATGGTTTTTTTGTAACAGAACGCCTGACCTTCGATTCGTTTGGCACCGCGTTTAGAGAGGTGTACACCAAGGATCTGCCTGTATTTATTTCCACGGATGCCATTCTGCATGCGATCCATATGTCGTATGACTTCATTTTGATGGATACGGAATCGTTGGTACTTGAGCCAAAGCTCCGCGAGTTGCTTGCAGGCATGCATGATGCAGTACCTGCATTACAGGCCCGTTATGCAGGGATTCCTGAAATGGAGCAGCCCCTCCGTGATTTGGATGTGTATCTGACGATTCCACGTACCCTGCTAAGTACAAGTGCTGTAGCACCCGTATTTAGTGAGAATAGTGATACGGTAGGCGATCTCCTCGATCTTATTGAGGCTGAACAGGGTGGTCAATACAACCTGTTTGCTGAGACGTGCCGGCTGCTCGACTTCAGCCAGTTTACTGTCCGCGGCCACTATACGCAACGAGAAGAGCTTGCCCGATATTTTCAGGCCATGATGTGGCTGGGCCGCACAGAAATCTATCTGAGTATCCCGCAAACAGACACGTGCCGTCCAACTGAAGACGATGTTCAACGCCAAACGATACTCGCTCTTTTGGCTCGGGAAGCCCTTGAGGAAGCAGGAGCAGAAGACGTGTTCACCGAGATTGAAGAATTGATACAGCTATTTGTTGGGGAATCAGACAATGTGACGCTGTCTAACCTGACTGAACTGCGAACTCTAACTAGTGTCGATGAAGCCTCAGATCTACTCGATGCCAATCAGCTAGGGCTCTTTCAGGAAACCCTTAGTGAACAAGCCTGGAGTATCCAGCGCATCCAATCCCAGATGCTGGTCAATAACACGCCTATGGAGCCGGGGCGATTGCAGCCTGCGGCCGCGTTTATGCTTTTCGGACAGCGGTTTGTGATCGATTCATACGTAACGAGCTCTGTCGTCTATGACCGGATTGATCACAATGGCTCCGCCGTCCGGCGTATGCTGCCCAAGCCTCTTGATGTATTGTTTGCTCTCGGCAACGACGCAGCCGCTCAGTTGCTTGAACCTGAATTAGAGCAGTTTCACTACGGCCCCAACATGGCTGCTCTCCGTTACCTGGTTGATAGTTATGAAGATGAGTTTTGGCAACAATCGCTCTATAATGGGTGGCTCAATACCATCCGATCGCTGAATCCGCCCGAAGAGGCTGGCCGTGAAGGGTTGCCCGCGTTCATGCAGACGGCAGCCTGGTGGCAGGAAAAGATGAACACGCAACTCGCCGGCTGGGCGCAACTCCGTCACGACAATCTGCTTTACGCAAAACAGTCCTATACTGGTATTCCGGGATGCTCATTCCCATTCAGTTACGTCGAGCCGATTCCTGCGTTTTATGAAGCGGTAGGCACCTTTGCACGGACGGCTGCACAGAAATTCTCAGCTCTTCCAACCGATGGGGCATTGGAAGTAGACGGCATCACGGACTACTTTGAGTACCTTGCAGGTGTCAACGACACATTGGCCGTTGTTGCTCAGAAGGAATTAGACGGCAGGCCGTTTAATGAAGAGGAGAGCACCTTCCTGCGCCGCGTAATCTATTTTAAAGACATGGTGTGTTACCAGGGACTAGACGGGTGGTACGCCCGCCTGTTTTATGGCGACGAAGCAGCCGTTGAGAAACCCGACATGGTCGTTGCTGACATCCACACCTCGCCAGCCGATGAATCCGGCAACCTTGTAGGTTGGGTACTGCATGTAGGAACTGGTCCCGTAAACATGGCCGTCGTGACGGCCAACGTCCCCGGGGAAGGGGAGGTGGCCTTTGTTGGCCCCGTCATGAGTTATTACGAGCACCTAAGCACTGGTTTCGAGCGCCTGACGGACGAAGTATGGCAAACCTCCTTCAGCGCCGCACCATCCCGGCGCCCCGAGTTTGTAAATGCCTATCTTGCCGATAGCCAGGGAGAAGCCTACGAAGAATCCATGATCTTGTCCGTAAGCAATGAGGATCCTGGGTTCGATGACCCGCTCCCCACAGCCCCAACCGCAGCTCGAAATTTCCCCAATCCGTTCAGCGACTGGACCAACATCACGTTTTCCGTCCCGTCTTCAAGCAGCTATCAGCCTGTTGAGCTGCTGATCTACGACAGCAACGGTCGGCTGGTTGATCAATTGGTGAGCGAAACGCTTGCCTCTGGACATTATTCCGTTCGATGGGACGGCATTCTGCCTGCAGGTAATCAAGTGGCTAGCGGGGTGTATTATGCCAGGCTCAAGGTGGGTGATGTGGTCAAGACCACACCGATGGCGAGGGTGCGCTAGAGTTTTGACGAGGAAGGGTAAGTTTTTCCTTTACTAAAGCTTATGCTGAAGTTGTCTAGTATCAGGTGGTTGATCTGCTCAGTCATTCATAGCGTATCGACTTAATTGGATTTGTCATTGCAACCTGGATTGTATGATAACTCACTGAAAGCATCGCGATGGTGAGAACCAGAAGTCCGGGCACTAAGAAAAGCCAAATGGTTAATCCGATTCGGCTTGAAAAGCTCGAGAGCCATCGGTCAATTGCAAGGTAGAGGAAGGGGCTTGCTAACAGCATTGATACAACGACGAGCCGTGAAAAGTCATACAAGAACATCCGAACAACAGTCCAGGTATTAGCACCTAGTACTTTACGAACGCCTATTTCTTTAGTGCGTTGGGCAGCTTCCTGAGCGGCAAGCCCAACCAGTCCGAGGCAGGCGACGAATAATGCAAGGCCGGCAAAAATGGCAAACAATACACCAAAGCGTACATCTGCTTTGTACTGTTCATCAAACTTCTCGTTGACAAAAAAATACTCGAACGGATTACCCGGAAATACCTCGTCATAAACACTTTTTATTGCAGTAATTGACTCCTGATAGTTCGATGTACGTAGTAGGGCCGAGTAATAGTTGCCTCCATCTGTTAATAAGAATGAGATAGGCACTACCTCATTTTTTACAGATGTCCAGTGGAAGTCTTCAAGAACGCCAATAATGGGAAAGGACGTATTTCCTCCACCTAAAACAACCCTGTGAGTTAAAGCTTCTTCAGGAGATATAATGCCCAATTGTTCGATAAGTGATTCATTGACGATTAGGGCATCCTCATCCGTTTTAAAAGCCGATGAGAAATTACGCCCTGCTTTTAACTTGAGTCCGTATGTATCCATGAAACCATCACTGATCCAGTTTACGTGAACCTGTTGTTCATCGGATCGCGCTTCCGTTTCCTTTCTCATTTTTGTGTCGAGCGAAAATCCAGTTCCTGGTACTTCGGTGGACGTACCAATATGCTCGATACCGGGCAGGCTAGTCAGTTCCTCATGAAAGACATCGCGTAATGCTCCGAAGTCTGTTCCTTCTTCAAAAATAGATGGACTCCGAATAGCAAGTACCTGCGTAGTATCCATCCCCAGGTCAACACCACGCATGAATTGCACCTGTTTCAATGCGACATAGGTACCAGATAACAGCGCAATTGAAGCCGTGAATTGAATGACCACTAATCCCTTTCTTAGTCTATTTCCTGAGTGGTGTCGGCTTTGTGAGCCTTTTAGCACGGTAATAGGTTTAAAAGAGGAGAGGATTAATGCTGGATATATACTAGTGAGTAGACCACCTAACCCAAAAAGAGCCAGGCAAGCCAGCCAGAAACGAGGGTCGCTCCATAATGAAAAGCCGATTTCTAAGCCGGATAGATCACGAAGGAGAGGGAGGGAGAGCCACGCAATACCAATTGCGAGCAGAATAGCCAGTCCGTTAATGATCGCAGACTCGGTGAGAAATTGGGCAACCAGTTGTTTCCACCTGGCACCAACAACCTTACGCACACCTACTTCTTTAGCTCGTTTGAAGGATCGGGACGTAGACAAATTGATGTAGTTTAACCAGGCGATGATCAAGATGATGGCTGCTATCAATGTGAAAAAGTAAACCACCTTATAACTAGTCGACGCACCTTCTAAGTCTTCTTCAACGGATGTGTATAAATGAATGTCTTCTATTTGCTGTAATGTGGCTGTGGCGAGTGTATTTCGCGCCTCAAAGTTTTCACGTTTCCTGTCGTATATAATTTCATCTATTTTAGTCTTAACGCGTGCAGTTTCCGCCTCTGGATGTAACTGGAGATAGGTAGCAAAATTGGTCCACCCCCAACCGGAGGTATTTGTGTACTGGCCCTCTTCGTCATGTAAAATGTTGTAAATCGGGAGTAAAAAATCGAATTTAAAATGAGAGTTGGCCGGTACGTCTTCCAGTACGCCAGTGACCTTAAAAGGGCCGTCTGTCCATGCTCGTACCTCAAGTGTTTTGCCAATCGGATTGGTGTTGCCAAAGAACTTGTTTGCCATCGAGGCAGATAGGACCATTGAGGACGGCTCATCCAATGCTGTAGAGGGATTACCTGCCAGCATTGTAAAAGAAAACATATCCAGAAAAGTAGAATCTACAAATACGACCCCATCTTCACGGAAGGCTACTTGCTGATTGTTTTCATCTGTATAGGCAAAGGCTGCTGGAGCATAGTTTGGATGATATCGAGAGGCTAAATCAATCTCTGGGACCTCATCCATGAGGGCAGGAGCCAATGCAGACCATCCAAAAACACTGGAATTTGTAGCTTCGTCGTTTTGAAAATGAGTCAATGTGATGCGGTACAAATCGTCTTTAGCTTCGTGAAATGAGTCGTAGCTGCGCTCAAATATAACGTACTGCAGAATGAGCAGACAGGCTGCCATACCAATGGCTAGGCCGCCAATATTGATCATTGAGAAAAACGATTGTTTAAACAATGAGCGGGCACCTACCTTTAGGTAATTGATGAGCATAACAGAGTTGAAATAGAATCTATGGGTGAAAAAGGAGGGTAGGGACCTAATAATTTGATAGAAATACCACGCTTTTGCGTAGGTTATTCCTCGTTCGCTCGATATATCAGCGTATATTTCTGCGAAGTCACCTTTGATGACTTCTCGGTTATGTGGAGAAGCCAATTGGTGAATGAGCCACAGTGCCCATTGGGGAAGTTCATGGCTACTAAATGGCTTCATGTGAGTCGTAGTTGTTGCCAGATCAGATCAGGAAGTGAAGCCCACATGGATTCTTGGAGCGTTCTAGCCTCTCGCAACATTGCAAGACCAGCCTTGGTAATTTTATACCTTCGTCTTGGACGTCCCATCCTTTCGGGGCTGGGCTCGGCATCCTCTGTTTCTAGCAATCCTTTGCGTGCCAGGCGGTCCAGGGGTACATAAATTCCGCCCACCGAATACCGTTTACCGGTGATCTGCTGCGCTTCCTCACGGATGTTTGCTCCAAATGCCTCTTGCTGCAATCGGCATACAGATAACAATAGCATTTCTTCAGTTCGTGAAATCATAAGGGATTAGGTTGACTTATTCTATAAAATAGAGTAAGTCATGATGAAGTTCAATAGCTATCTTATTCTATCCAGTAGGATTTCTGGTTCGAGGTTGTGAGCGCAATAGAAAATGGGCTGGGTTCTGAAAAGCTAGGGAAGGTTAATTGGTGGGTGATGTGGTTAAGACCACACCGATGGCGGGGGGGCAGTGAGGTAAGGTCTTGAGTAGCTAAATCGAACAGGGCACCTGTTCTTGCCTTAACACAATGTTGATTGTCTGAAAACGTTTTCATAATATATGGCAACAAAACCTGATGCGGATGTAATCGGGTTTTTTTGTGCATAGTTCTGAAAACGTTTTCAAGTACTCAATCAAACGCATACACATGAAGAAAAGAATACAATTATTTGGAGCAGCGCTCATCCTTTTATTGGCCACTGGTTCTCAGGTAGGGGAGGCGCAAGATTTAGAAGTACTCTGTGATTGGGAGGATGGTGGAACGTGCTGGAGTTGGGATTTTAGTGATGGTGCAACGAATTTTGACATCGTTGATAATCCTGCTTCCGATGCTATAAATAGCTCCGCAAAAGTGCAACGATTCACTACGGACCCTAATGCTGGCTTCCCCATCTTCTTGCATGATTATTCAGCGAATGCAGAACCCAATGTCGATTTGGCTGATTGGCCCGTATACAAGATGAAGGTGTATACAACAGTCTCAGGCGGCTCTGTCCTTCTAAAGTTTGAGGATGCGGGAAATACTCCTGGAGTAACCAGGGAAGTTCAGAAGTCTGTAACACCAGGAGAATGGCAAGAGCTGATCTTCGAGTTCGACTCTCCTTCAACTGGCCTGATCAAGATGGTGATCTTTCCGAACTTTCTCACGGCTGGTACCCCAAATGATGGGTCCTGGTACTTCGATGACTTAATCAGAACCAGAGCCGTTGATACCTCTTCTGAAGATGAGATCCTCCCCAATTCGTTTGCATTGGATCAAAACTACCCCAATCCATTCAACCCTACGACCTCTATTAGCTATAGCTTAGACGCAGCTGGCCCTGTGTCCCTCAAGGTGTATAGCCTGTTAGGGCAGGAGATTGCCACACTGGTGGACGGATTCCAGCCTGCTGGCGCGCATGAAAAAATCTTCAACGCTGGCGACTTGCCATCCGGCATGTACATCTATAGACTCGTTTCTGGAAACCAGACACAGGTTCGTAAAATGATGTTGCTAAAGTGATCTACTTCTCTACAGAGTATTGAATCGCTTAGCGATACAGTATTAGGAAATAGCCGGATCCTTTAACGAGGGTTCGGCTATCTTTTGAGATTCGACTTTATGCAACATCATATATCCGGCCGAAACAAAGGCCAACAGCACGACCATAAATCCTACCTGCACAGCAGCCGTTTGGTCGTAACCATCGATGCCAAGGCCTGTTATGCGTGCGAGGATAGCCAGGGATGCAAAGACAATAAAGGGTAAAAGTGCATCTTTTCGGGCCCGGTAGGCACCAAGGGCGAGAAAGGCTCCAAATGTAACCATCGGCCCACCCATATTTGCTCTGATGTTGGCTCGCCCAAAAAGACCGTCGGGTCTAACCTGTGTAGTACTGAGTACTGCGTCAGGATTAAACATATATACTAGCCCACTGCCTATCATCATGAGTGCTACGATACCTATAAATACTCTAGCTGCTGTTTTCATATTTATGTAGGGTTGGTTTTCGAGAATTTGGGTTTATTATAAGTTATTAGCATTCCTAATTGAGGAACCTGAAATGACGCATAAGCTTGTCGTCGTTAAGGATCTCCTTTAGGACTGTATCTTTATCAAAATCCTCTTTGGTGGGGTGGTCTCGGAAGAGTTGGGTATACTTTTCATGTATAAGGTCTCGATGCTCCTCCAGCCGGTCCTCTACATAGTCAGCAATCTTGTGGCGATGAGATAGGTTGAATTGCAGATTATCCTTGTCTATGACTCCTTTCTGCATCAGCGCTTTCGCCTTCTTGGGGCAGCGGCATGGGTTGCTTTTATTAACAAGTCCACATTGATCGTTCATAAAGGTATAGAGGTCTTTTCTGGCTCGATGAAGTTTTACTCTGAAATTCTGTGGTGAGATTTCAAAGATTTCGGCCCCAACATTATGGTTGACCCCAAAGCAATCGCCCAAGATGTAAATAAGTCGTTGTTCTCGCGAGAGGCACATTAGCATACCAGACATACAACGAATTTGCATTTCTCTGGAGACTTCACGTTGCTCTATTTCTTCCTCAGCTGTCAGGTCGCCATCCGGTAGATTATTCAGGTTTTCTCGAACCATTTCGAAAGAGACAGATTTCTGCTCGATTCTCCGTCTCTTTGTATTCAAGAATTGATTCTTCACAATGCGATAGAGCCATGAGCGGAACGAGCTCTTAAATTCAAATTGCGAAAGCTTAGTAATGACCTTGATGAGTACTTCTTGTGTCAAGTCCAGTGCATCATCCGGATGATGTGTCATCTTCCATGCTACATTGTAAATGAAAGGTTGATGCAAACGAATGAGCTTATCCAAGGCGTCTTTGCTTCCTGCTAAGACATGCTCAATTAATTCGTTATGTTCTTCTTCCGAATACTGGGCGGAAAGCGGATTTTTCATGCTTTGATTGATAATGTTACTTATACAAGGGAGTTCATTGTGTCGTCTCATATCCCTTGCCTGTATAGAAAGACACAAGAAATTTAGAGGTGTTACAAACAGTTGAGAGGTTTATGTACCTTTGTCGGGATGTGTTGCAATTGAAAACGCTAATCAAGGGTGATGTGAGATCTATTTTGAATCACTACTTCAACGTAATAGCCTGGGCATTATCTTACCAGAATTATGTTGTAGAAAAATGAGGTATTGCTCTTCTACATTCATCGGTGGCACCTCCATTGGCAATTCTGCGCGGTATATACCATCGCTATTCTTTATCAGCCAATAGATCACGCTAAGAATGGATCCGGATAATGAAGGAATCTGGTTTTCCCCCAAAGGGCAAAGGAACGCAGAAGCGTTGCTGAGAGCTATTCTACGGTGCAAACAAAAAGGATCTAAGCATCCTGAACCTCAGACTGAGAACAAGGCATGCGATGGGTATACGACCTGGCTGTTCAGGGATCAAATGCCTCGCAAGAAGAAACCATTCCAGCTTTTCAGAGCACCTCTAGATGATAATGAGACTTAATCTCTAGCGCTTCTATGCATGAGTATGGCTGAGAAGATACCAGAGTTTGCCATCCGCCCAATTCACATGGCCTTGTGGGTCGATGTATGTCATGAGCAAAGATGACAAACCCTGTGTGTGCTTCACATACACCGCGCGAAATCAGAAGGGAAAGTACCAGGTTTTGCAAACTCATTCGTAACTGCGGTTAAGGATTGAGATGGTACTTTTCTTTGATTTTTGCGCGGTATGTACAAAACAACTAAGCACAGGTATTTAAAATGAATCAACCAACTACTACACGGCGAGACGTCTTGAAGAAAGCAGGATGGATGACGCCAGCAATCATTACAGTTTCTTTAATGAATACTGCTTCTACAATGAGTGGAGATCATGGGGGTGGATATAGTGATAAAGGTGGAAAAGGAGGGAAGGATAAAGGTGGAAAAGGCAAAGGGGGAAAAGGTAAGAAGGGGAAATAATAGTGGAATAATAATTGTAATTACATTTCCAGAGCTTTATCGCGCTTAGCTGTACTCCCTCTATCTGGCTAATAGCATTAAGGGGAAGAAGATGGGAGAGATCGTCAATCAACTGTCGACTCAAATCCTATTTGACCACAATGGAAACCCTCATACCTGCTACCAACTTCAGGACGAGTACGTCTTTGAAGGCGTTTTCGACCTTCTTCTTCCTTCTGCTTGGAATATCTCAATTTAATACGGCAACTCCTCAACAACGTACCCTTGTTGTTAAAGACACCACAGCTTCCACTTTTATAATACATCCTGATTTTCCAGAATCTGTAACTGTGGTGATGTACTCTTATTTACAAAACCTGGTCATTAGCTCTTCTATAGACGTATTGGATACCTCCTTCGATTCAAAGAACGGTGAGTATACGATAACTCTCCGCCCCAATACAGCACATCGGTTGACGATTGAGTATCCGGGTTTTAGTGCGTTTGATCTGCATATTCCTCCGATGGAAACAGGCACTACACGCTTCTATTCGGTAGAGCCGCCCATTCCGTTCATTAGCGGAAAGCTTGTTATAGAAACTACTCCCTCGGATGCTACTATTTACGTCCAGGGAATTTCGATGAAGCAGGGATCTGTATATCTTGATTTAGTTCCAGGCCATTACTCGATACATATCATTAGGGACGGATATGAGCCTGTAGATTTTTTTGCTGAGATAGGGTTCAATGATTTTAATATTCAACGGCGATCCTTAGCTCGATCAAAACAACCCCTCACCGTAACTTCAAATGTAGAGGGCGCAAAGGTCTTTTTTCAAGGAATTGAGGTTGGCTTAACACCGCTTACTGATTTAATCGTTGATCAAGGTATTGCGGAAATTCGTGTTGAATCCCCTGGCTATAAGCCGTTTGTTGGGAAGGTCGACATTAGGAGTGACAGCCTGAATCATGTAGAAGCAATCTTAGAATCGCATATCAATGTGTTGCCCTCAACGTCCTCTTATGTCCAGAATACTTCGGTCTCAATAGAGAATAATGTATTACATATTCTTTATGACCTGGCGTCAGAAATTAAGCGATACAAGGTTGACGTTGCGTTCTTAGGGCCGGATAATGAGCGCCTCAACATATCAGGACTTTCGGGGGGCATTGGTAAGAAGGTGACCTCTGGTAATCAACAGGTTATTTATTGGCCTATACCCAACGGGTTCTCTCTCGATGGAGTAAAGGTTCAGGTAAATGCCCATCCAAAAAGCAAAGTGCCGTGGATGATTGTAGGAGGTGGGCTTGGCGTAAGTGGAGGTGTTATGCTAGCAGTCTTATCCGGATGGGGAGGCGATAACATAGTAATAGATACTGGAGGCGGCGATGGCGGCGGGGGCGGGGGCGGGAAGAAACGACATTCACGCTAAAGGCGGTACCACGTCACTTTTATCGTCAAGGCAGTATGTGAACGTTTGGTCCATCAACTTTGCCACATATGATACTCTATTCGTGCTTTTTTCGCGGATACGTTTAAGGGGAGTCATAAGCTCGGCAGGTCCAGACTCACACATCTAAAAGAAAAAACGATGATTAAGGTAGAACATGACGATTGGTTAGCGGACATTAAAGAGGCAATGAAAAAATTCCCATACGATGTTCTGATAAAAGTATCAGGTCATCAATGGAAGGAGATCTTTCAGACCATCACCCGTAGAGAACATCTTCTTCGATTACAGGCCAACATGGGAGAAGATGGACACGTAAACGTAAATCCAGATTCATTACTAGATGTAAGAATCTATCGTGTTTTGCATGTCCTGGTGGCACGACTTGATGTAGTAACCGACGTGATTGCTCCTTGGGTGAAAGAGGTCAGTAGCGGCAATAATGAAGTAACGATAATGGTATTGGAAAAACCCAAGCAGGAGGTAGTGGCTACGAAGATCGTGTAAAGGCCGGCTCATTGGGCGTGGTACTTTTCTTCTTCTTTTTACGCGTAGAATACAGAACAAAAACCCAGTTTGTCACCAATGTTTGTATTGCACGTGTGTCCTGGGAAATACACGTGGTTAGCATCGGTGACAAACTTGGGGGGATTCTCATGTAAATTAGTCCGGCCTGGTAAGGCCAACCAATTCTTCTAAGAACGTGAAGACCCTGACACCTTCTTCCTCTTCGTACTGATTTTGAACCACGGTAGCTACGGAGTCGGCGAGTTGCGTTTCACCTAGACCGTTGTACGATGCCCAAAGGATAACCTCGTAGGTCATTTTAAAATGTGGGCGATATTCTTCGGAGTCAACCAGTGCTTCGATTGATAGCTCTTTTGCTTGCTCATATTCACCCTTCATAAGAAGCCCGATCGCCTTTCCTCTTGTGTGTATCCTGTATCTTCTGTCATCCTTAGTTAGAGCAGTTGCTAAATACGGGGCACTTTCCTCTGATAGCCTAATCGCTCTATCATACTGGCCATTAGCAGCGGCGGCTACAGATGCTCTTTCGAGCACTACTCCGTACATCATGCTATCCGATTGAAGCATCTGGTCTTTCATCAAAAACAGCTCTTCAGAATAGTATAGAGCATCAACGTAGTTTCCCGTGATCATGTTTAAGGAGGATAGATTGATCAACGCTCTCGAAACGAGCATTGGATTTTGTGGCTCCGTTCCCTCTAGAAACTCTAAGACATATTCAAACAATCGAACGGCTTCTTCCTCTTTTTCTAAATACGTATATAACACAGCGAGGTTATTTCTCGAGCTAGCTACTTCTTGGTTGTTTTCACCTAAACGCAGGATTTTTAGTTCGAGCGCCTCCTCTAGAAGCTCCAGTGCTTTAGCATAGTTACCTGCAAAGTAATACGTAGTGGCGTGGAACTCGAGTAAGCCCATGTACAGCGCATTGTAATCCTGGAAGGATTCGTCGAGATGAGGATACAGCGAAAGAAATAGCGAGTCGGCTTCCTCGAATCGTTCCATATCATTCAACAACTCACCGTATTCGAAGTTGTACAGAATCACCTCTGTATCTATAACACCTCCCTTCAGATTAACTAGAAGAGGATTCGCTATCGTGTATAAAGAGTCTGCCACACCGTATTCACCTGAGTGTGTATTGGCATGTGCCAATCTGAGTACTGAACGAACAGTCTCCAGGTGATTTAACCCATACTCGTCCTCGAACAATTTGACAGAAGAGTCCGCAAGCTCAACAGCCTTATACCCTTCTGAGAGGTTAATCTTATGAGCACTGAGATATCTAAATAATCTACCCTGCGAATAAACAGATACTTCCTCTAAAGGCGGTGCCATGTCAAAGACAGAGTCTGCTTCAGTGAACGACTGCATGTTGGATAACACGCCGCCTGCGACTGTAATCATGCGAATAAGTGCTTCTGGGTTGTCTGCGAGTTGCGTCTTAGCTTGCTTGGCTACCTCGAATACAAACTTATCCATTATCAGAGTGTCTTCGAACAACCCTCCGAATCCTCCCACGTCACTCAAATAATCTGCACTATACGTGCTCCCGTAGAGCATAGATTGCTGGAAATCCAATAACGTATTGGCTACTTCAGCTTCTTGCTGAGCATTTGCTCTTGCTACATTCAGATTGTGAAGGAAGAATACAATGATCGATATCACCACGGCCAGAGAAATAATAGCTGACGTGACTAGTTTTCTGTTCCGTACTATGAACTTGCTTGTCAGATAGGCCGGAGTGGGATCGATTGCATGTACCGGCAGATAGTTGAGAACGTTTTGAATGTCATCTCTGAACTCATTGAACGATGAATATCTGTCTTCAGGGTTCTTAGCAGTGGCTTTTCGTCCGATTGCTTTGAGTTCATCATCTGCAAACCGTTTAGTGGACTCCAGGAATATTACACCGAGTGAGTAAATATCGGACAACGTGGTTAATGCACCACCCTCAATTTGCTCTGGCGATGCATAATTCAGCGTCATGTGTCTGGCTGCCTCCTCACCCGAAAATGCAGAAATGCCGAAATCCATGACGACAGGCGTCTTGTCGCGCCGTACCATTATATTTTCAGGTTTGAGGTCGCCATGCACGATCTGGCGGGTATGCGCATGCCCAACGCCGTTGCAAATCATTTGAAAAAAACTGAGGACATTGTTTTTTGGCCACTGATCAATGACATCAAAATCATGACCATCGATATACTCCATCACCATATAGGGGTAGTTGCCTGGGGTAATGCCCGAGTTGTATAGCCGGCATAACCTGGGATGCTCTAAGCTGGCCAACAGGCTGATCTCCCTGGTGAACTGTTCTACATATCCGAAGAGGACTTTACCTGGCCGTACAACCTTAATAGCTACCTTCCGCTGGTATAGGCCATCGGTCCGTTCCGCCAGGTACACCACACCCATACCGCCACTGTTTATCTTCTTTATGATGGTATATACATTCAGGATATCGCCTTCCTTGAGTTCCTCGCCCTCGTTGCCAATGAGCTCAAATGCTGGACGCGAGAGGGGGCCAGTCTCTGCAGCGAGTTTGAGTAGCTCCCGAACCGAGGCGATTACCGAGAGATCAAGATGCCTTAGCGATTTGAAGTGCGCTTCTCGATCGACTTCATTTAGCTCGTAGACATCTTCGAACAATGAGTTTACAAGTTGATATTGACAAGATGTTGTTTCATCTGGCTTCATCTGTGAGTAGTTGTTTTAAGCGAGCTTTAGCTAGGGCCCATCTTCTTTTTACTGTTGTGACGGACACCTCAAGGACTCTGGAAATGGAATCATAGTCCATCCCGGCAAAGAATCTATACTCCACGATCTTTGCTAGCTGAGGATCTGTTTGCTCGAGTTTGGATAGCGCTTTGTTGACGTCTAGAATTGTGATCCAGTCAGCTACAAAGTGCTGAACGGCATGATCAAGGGTAACTCTTTTTAAATCCCCACCTCGTTTCTCTGCAGCTCTCTTTCTGGCATAGTCTACCAGGATACGCCTCATATGCATGCTGCAGATAGCAATGAAATGCGTTACCGATTTAAAGTGAAGTTTTCTTTCACCTGACAGTTTTTCGTATACCTCGTGGACCAGATCTGTTGCAGTAAGAGTGAGATTAATGCGCTCGTTGGTAAGCTTTAGAGTAGCGAGTTCTTTTAGTTTTAAATATACATTGGGGATTTGGTCGTCGAGGCCACTTTCTAAGCCTTTCATAAGATTATAATTAAAAGCGAAATATAATCAAGATACGTGGTTTTGTAATACGGTTCTTTGTCTGATACTGTGATCTACCCGATTTTTTTCGGCTCTATTTTTCAAATTAGTCTGACTGGCTTTTAATCGTGGGGCCAAACTACTACCGCGTATTTTTTCTACAAAAAGTGTCACTTACTATCCTGGCGAAGTTTTTTTGCAAGAAGGGCAAAAGAGCAGGCTGCTTTGGAAGGCTATTGAAGGGCTGATGGCAAAATATGGCGGTTGATAAGAATAATCTTGGGCAAACCTCCCAACTATTGGGAGATGCATCATCGATTATTCTAAAGATCATCTAGCCTACCCATGCTGTTCGTTAACATGCTGCTGCTGATTGTTTTTGCAGCGATTATTCTCGTCTTATTGTCTGTTATCGTTTTCTTGCTCATCAAGACCAAGAGTGTCCTTATAGCCTCTCTGGTAGGTGTTGGATTGATCCTTATGGGGATGGGTAGTTGGTACGTGAGTGCACCATTGATTGACTCGTATATGAAGCTTGCCGAGCATACCGCCGAGGCGGATATAGAGGAAGGGACTGTATTGGGAGGTAGCGTACTTTTGGTCGAGTCATTGATTGCTAAGGATGAAGAAAATCAGCACCAGTTGAGTGATTACAATGAGTTGTTGATGCAAACAGACAGTACCCTGGCTACCGTCCGGGATTCATTGGTATCAGAGCGCTCTACAAGGCAGAAAGCCATTGCGTCCATTTCAGAATCTCTTGCGAAACAATACGAGCAGGAGATCAAGGAGGGTCTGGTAAAGATCGAGCAGCTTGAAAGCCGACGGATTCGTGTGTCCTTCGACGAACGGATCACGTTCAGCTCTGCCCAAGGTGAGTTGAATGAAAAGGGGAAAGAAGTACTCGGCAAGGCCGCTCCACAGATGGAAGATTGGCTTAGCGACGAGGACAAATTGATCCGAATTGAGGGGCATACAGACAAAGTCCCGATCAACACAGACACCTACCCGTCCAACTGGGAGCTGTCCGCATTCCGCGCCGCCAGTACAGCCCGCTATATGGCCGAAGAACTCGATCTTCCCACGAATCAGATTGAGGCCGTAGGGCTCGGTGAGAGTTTTCCCGTCCTTGTAACAGTTCCAGAGCGCTATAATCTAGAGCAGAATCGGCGTATCGAGATTTATTTCGAGTCGTTGTTATCTAGTCCACAGCCGGATACGTTGTATGCGCAGGCTATAGGCGCGATCAAATGAATCTCATTTGATCGGTTTCGGGTTTCGGGTTTCGCGTTCCGGGTTAAAGCGTCCATTTTTTTGCGATCTCGATGATGCACTGAGTGTGCAGGGGCGTACCGGGTGCTTTCGCAAGAGCGCACTGAAAGATCCGATCAAATTTTGTACGATCACATGGAGGCTAGAAGTGTATTGAGGATTCTTAGTTGGTTTCTCCGGAGCGCATCGAATGATCGGGGTTCATTTTGTACGATCACGGGGAGGCCTTGAAAGACCGGTATGTTATGGATGATGACTATGCGCGCTACGAGGGAGTATGTAAGTAGCGTCTATCATTTCTAAGACGCACTGAGCTCCTCCCAAATAGATGCTGAGCCCCAAAGGGTGCTACGTGGAGATACATGACAGCCATCACTCTCTTGGATGTAGTCTTGAGCAGGTCCAAATTAGATCCTGGGTAAAAAAATACTCTACGTGGAGATGCGTGATAGTGATCACTCTCTGCGATGCAGTCTGGAGCAGGTCCAAATTCGGTCTGAGGTAAAAAAGGACGCCACATGGAGATCCATAACAGGCACCTGCCTTCACGAAGAAGCATCGAGTTTGTCTAGAAAGAGTACCGGGCAGTACAGGCTGCTACGTAGGTGTATGGAAAGGATTCGTTGCACTCACAGAGGCTATGAGAACGCACAGAATACATACCATGCATCAACGTACGCTACACAAGCGTATGGAAAAAGTATGTATGGTCTCTAACACGTGCTGAGCGCATCCAAAACGGCCTTTATCCACTCAAAAACCACGATTTGAAAAAAAGTTAAATAAAGCCTTAAGCAACCGGCAACTTTGTACGAGACGGGTCGTCTACAAAAAAGCGCCCCTCACTGTACTGTCATACGAACGACGGCATCGGAATCCCTGTTTATCATCTCTGGCCTGGGGATCTCTAGTTCGCATACGCTTCTTTTATCTATCACATCTATACCCAAGAGGTACGCTATGAAATACTATTCAAGCAAAAGCATTCCTGCTCGTCTGACACATGCCGAAGAAATCATCACGACCCTATCCATCGATGAAGCTCTTCGCGAGCGCCTTGCGGCAACCGGTTATACAGAAAACGAACTTCAAGTTGTGCAGGGTTTACTTGAGGAGGCTCAGCAATTGGAGACCAATCAGCAAGTTCAACTGGGCAAGCAAACGTCAGCAACAACGGCATTGAATGAGTCGACACAAATTATTCGTTTGAAGTTCGTGTTTGATCGCCGGATTTGCCGTCATGTTCTCAAAAAAGACACCTTAGTATTTGAAGAGCTACGATTGCATCTAAAGACAAAGAAAAGCCGGGAAGCGCTCATTCGCCAGATGAAGCATTTCTACGAGGAAGTAGTGAAATACCCCGAATTGATGGCCCGTTTATCAGCCGAATACAACTTGACCGTAGAGTTATTTGCTTCTCGTAGGGAAGAAGTAGGCGCTCTGGTTCAAGCGATCCAGAAGCAGCAATACCAGGTCGGCCTGGTTCGCGTGGCCACCCAAGAGCGTCAAGAAGCCATGAAACAACTGGATGCCTGGATGTCCGTCTTCATCGGCATAGCCCGCCTAATCTTCCGCGGCGAAGAAGCCAATCTGCAGAAGTTGAGAATCCACGTACAGCCGAGGTCTAGGAGGGTGGCTCCGGAGGAGGAGACTTAGGGGTGATGGGTTAGCAAGGCCGCCGGCGGGTGCCGGCGGCTTTGGTTTTGCGTGGGGGTGACCCATAGTTTCCTAAACGCTAGGTCGGGTGTTCGAGTCGCCCCGGGGGCGCATATTTAAATACTTGTGCCAAATTTGGCCTTTCTTTTCCTGTATTACGCGTTCCCAATCTCCTCTTTCTATCCCATCCTCTGTTATTAATAAATCGAAATCCGAGTAATCATATACATCCATGTGCTTAAAGTTGTTATCTGAAAAATTCGATTTCATGAGCAAATTTCTTTGCTGCTTGTACTTTTCTGCAACAACAATTACTAAAGGTTCTACGTTTATCCCATTTTGATTGTGGTATTTTTTAAGCTCATGGATATAGCTTTTAAATCCCTTAGGATGGATAATCCTTTGATCTGCATCATAGCACTCAGCTCCAAGTACCACTAGTGTTCGAGAGTTTAAACCTACTGCTACATGAAGTGTTGAGTCTCTTACTGAGACTAGTTCAGTATTTACCAGTTTATTTTCTTGAATAATACTGTTAATTTCTGAGCGCATTAATTTTGAGTCCTCAAGATTTCCTTCATTGGTGATTAAGAGAACTCGATTATGCCCTGAAGAAAAGACATTCGAGGCAAATGTGTTTTTTATTTGATGAACTACATTATTGCTATATCCATGTGTTATTATGTTGCGATATATTGTTCTAGATGAATGCTCTCCAATATCATCAAACCATTTCTTGCAGATCGCTTCAAAGCTAGTAAAAATAGCTTCTTTTGATTCTGCTAATTGTTCAGAAGCAATATCAAATACTCGCTCTAATTGCATCAAACTAGTTGTAGCTCTTGATGTATTTTTTTGATTCTCAGCTTGATTGTTCTGCGATAATTTATCTTTTTTAGTGATTAAAATGTATTTATTATCGTCATTCTTTTGTTTGATATTGTCTCTGAATCTACCCAGTACATCAAGTAGTTCAATATCTTCTGTACTTGAGTTGTTGCTAGCACGAAGGTAAATAATATTCATTAGGTTTTCGTGGACATTATGCCCAGAATAGGCGCGTACCTTTCTAGAGATAAAATAAAGATGTTTTTCAACTTGAGAGTATGATTCTGAGTCAAGGTTTCCTTTCCATGTTTTTAACTCATTTTTGACTTGAGTAGATAATTCCGACAAGATTCCAGCATATAACTTAGTTGCCTGAGACGCAGAGTGTGAGGAGGCTATTTCAAAAATACCAAACAAAGATTTTCTGTAATTCTCTATATCTTGAAGATACTCAATGCGTTTTGAGACAGCATTTTGCAAATAATAACAACGTTTAATTAATTCTATTACTCTTTTAGATATAAATTCATTACTTATTATCCTTTTTCCATCAGAATTAGATAATGATGTTAATTCTCTTAGTGCTTCTTTGTATTGATTGACACTGCTTTTGAATAAAATTATGTCAAACTGAAAAATATGATTGTATAAGCTATTTTCAGAAACCCCAGTCTCCTTTGCTATCACTAAGATCATTTTCTCCATTCTTTGCAAGGAAGAGTTTTCAATTTCCATATATTTATTTAAGCTAATATGTAATTTTTTCACATCATCTACATATTTACCCCATTCATTCAGTATACAACGTGCAGTCAGCAATAGGTCTTCATTTTTCTGGTTATCAATATGTTTCAGGTAAAGATCATCAATCCGGTTTTCAAGGGGCATGATGGTTTCAGTCAGTCTCTTTAGAAGGCTTCCCATTTTTTTAGCAACTATAAATACAGCTTCGTCTATAGGCCTGCCTGACACAACTAGCTCGGCGTATTTTAGAGGAGTGAATGTGTATATTGTGATTCGTCCTCCTATTAACAATGCTATAGCTACGCAGATGATTGGAGTGATTACTATAACAACAATTGAAGGTATATGAAGTGCAAAACCAAACAATGAAAGGTCTATACTGGAGCCAAGCTTAATAGCGTTAAGTACGAATGTAGAAAGAAGAAAGAAAAGAATTGCAATTGCGATTCCAGGACTAGTGGCTACTGCCCTGAGTTGTTGATTATGTTTGTAGCGTTGTTCCCAACCTCTAAAGATATTTAGGAAATTAACCCCAGTATTCAAAAGACGCCAAGTTGTACGTAATATGATCCTTGGGACTAATAGTATTACATCTTTTGTGAAAGTCCAGAGTTTACGGAATAAAGGATGCCTTTTCATGATTCCCCTCCTGAGTTGATCAACAAATTGAAGATGAGGGGCGTTTAAGGGAAGAGTTACTGTAAGTAATGTTACAGAAGGTATACAATAATAGTGTAACTTACTTAAGTAAAATGTAATCAATATAATACTAATTATTAATTCTGTAGTGTTAGTTATAAAGTGGTCATCACTTTGTGATTTTTATGTTGCGATACTATATCAATTAATACAGGTTGAAATCAGAGCAATACCTATATTAGAGCCATTTTCTTAGGATACATCATTCTGTATTGCTCCCATTAATTAGGACAGCATGAGCGCCGTGGCAATTAAATCTGTCACGACATGTCGTGACCCTCACTGGACCAGTACTTTACCACCCCTTTATGAAGTCTCTATAAACCTTTGGTGCACAATTACTTGCAAGACTAGCATGAGCATTTCCTAAACGCTAGATCGGGTGTTGAAAATGGGTGCGGTTCTGGGTTGAAATTGAGGGTTTGGGGAGAATTGACCTGATGGTTTTTATTAAGTCATCACGTGTTTCAGTAGAGATAGCAGGAAGCCCTCGGTTTCTGTGTCCTAATTAGATATTTGAAGAAGTTCTGGGGGAAGTGGTATTTGGTGATATTTACTGTGATTCATTGCTGGAGTTCAGATGCATTCTTGTAGAATTGAAAAGCTCGCTTATCCTTTTGTTTTTGGAGGAGCCTACAATCAGATTATTTGCTACTCGAATAAGCTTATTATCCCGGTTTTTTGTGTAAGTTTTTACTGCAATATCTTAAAAGTCTTGCTCAACGGATATAATTACCCACTCAAAAAAACAGTTTTCATAACAAGTGTACTAAGCTTATCTTGGCTATTATATATCTGAGACTAATTGAAGGATTAACTATATAAAATGAAGTAACTTAGAAGATGGCTGCTGAGATATTTATTAACTATAGAAGAGAGGATGCTGCCTCCGAAGCAGGTAGAATCTACGATACATTAAAAGCCGAGTTGGGCCAAGAGTGTGTATTCATGGATAGATCCTCAATAAAACCTGGCATGAAATGGCCTAAACGAATCAGTGAAGCACTAGAATCTTCGTCAATAGTCATAGTAGTAATAGGACCTAGCTGGCTTAAAATAAGTAATAAATGGGGAGAGCGAAGAATTGATGAACCGGAAGATTGGGTTAGGAAAGAAATAGAGAATGCAATCGTCCTGTCAAAAAAGATCATACCAGTCTTGGTCAATGAAGGGTTCTTAGCTCCTCCGGGAAAACTGCCATCTGTAATTTCTGGATTAACTGATAACCAAGCAGCTCATATTCGACCCGAAACATGGGATCAAGATCTGTATAATTTCATTGCTGAAATCAAGCAATTTCTACCATTCTCCCAAAAAGACAATCTAAGGCTTTTCTATTCAAAAAGTGAAGAGTCCAGCCGGCAAAATAAGATAGATGACGACTCTATAGAATTGTATGCCGATTTACTACTTAGATCATGTGACGTTCTCGACTTAGGAGCCTTGCCAAACAGGTATCAGAATTTAGATAGCAATCAACTCACTCTGAGGAATTTATATATCCCCCTTCGATTTTCAATCTCCATGAATTCAAGAAAAAAGACAGAGGGTAAGATTGCTGATTTAGATTCAAATAATGCTACTGAAGTTGGTGGCACTGGATCTACAAGTCAGAGCGAGCAGTGCATTGGAAAAATTCTTGAATCAAATAAAAGGATAATTATCCTTGGAAATCCTGGTTCTGGTAAATCCACTCTTACAAGATGGCTTACTTCTGCGTTACTGCTGAAAAAGAAAGGTAACCTTGATGAAAAATCATTTCCAGATTTCGAATCTTTGCCTCAGGTAAACTGGATTCCTATTCTTGTTCGGTGCAGCAAATTGCCTCAAGACGGAAATCCACGCTCGCTTGAGGATATTCTAAAATATAGTTTGCGAATGGAAGAAGTGCGTGAGGATTTAGTAGGTGAGATCTATGCTTTTCTGAGAAAAAAACTAGAAACAGGAAATGCCTTACTCATGGTTGATGGATTGGACGAGTTGAGTAGTTCAAACTTGCGAACCAGCTTTGCCCAGCAAATACAAACGTTTGCGACTTCTTATCCAGAGGCACCGATAATTGTTACTTCTCGGATAGTTGGATATAGAGAAATGAACTACCGGCTTGATAGAACATTTGTACATGCAGAGATAACCAGTATCTCAGAAAAAGATAAAATTGACTTTGTAGTGCGATGGTTCAACGCCACAGAACTGGAGGAAAAAAAAGAAGCAGCTGCTCAAGATCTGGTAAAAGCAATACTTAATTCGCCAAGTGTAGAACGTATTACTGATAATCCTTTGCAGTTAACAATAGTCGCACTTGTTGAGAAACTTTCAAAACGGCGAGAGGAATTATATGGAGAGTGTGTTAAAACATTGCTTAATTGGCGGTCAGAAACTGATGAGCCAATCGAGTGGAGAGAAGCAGTACCACAGTTAGCATATGTCGCTCATTATATGCAAAAAATGGGCTTAACACGACTTGATTTTGAGAAAGCAATCGAGTTGATTGAAACTGCACGGAATGAGCATTCTACGTTGGCGATTCAAACTCGTGACCCTGAGTCTTTTTTAAGAGCCATTGAACGAAGAACAAGCTTAATTCTAGAGCGAGGCTCTATTAAGAAGGGCGGCATTTATGTGCCTCTATATGAATTTAGGCATCTAACTTTTCAGGAATATTTTGCTGGACTTTCTCTAATAATAGGTAGGTATCCAGGATGTAAACTAAATACCTCGGTAAGTGAGCGTATTGCCCCATTATTGCAAGAAAATGAAGTCGAAAATTATGAAATTAATTCAAGGATTAAAGTCAACGAGACACTGATCTCTTCAAAATGGTATGAACCTTTAAAGATATGTATCTCTGCCTGCACTAGTAGTGATGCTGAGGAAGCTCTTTTGTCGATTATAGACCGAGAAAAGGTCGAGAACGACAACAACAAACTAAGGGCGCGTGCCTTATTAGCTGCATCTTGCCTTGCTGATGAGCCTGATATAAGTCTGGATATTGGCTTGGAAGTTCTTGAAAACTTACTAAATCAAGTTAACGAAAATGACGGTTATAATAATGAAGCAAATACAGGACTAGATAAAGCCATTTTGAAGTTGATTAAATCTGAAGGATGGCAAGTATATACGATCAATGCGTTGCTGCAAAAGTATTTGTCTATTACAGACTTTCAAAGAACACACATAGGCTCTTTGTATATGTTTGCTGAAGCATTTCATCCAACTGCTAAAAATAAGCCTGAGTTAGAATTTGTTTTAAAGGATTTGGAAGATAATGATGAATTAAAAATTGTCAGATCATTCTTGTCAATAACTAATTTACTTTATTCTAGATATGATGAAATCAAAAAAGATCTAGATGTTCTCAGAATAAGTAATTTGATTTTTGAAAAAATACATACTTCTCCTGCGGCCGCCAGTGCAGCTATCTGGGCACTAAATTGGCTTGCATATAGAGAGAAGGAGCGTGACTCCATTTTGAAAATATCAAGCAGCCAACTAAGCTATTTGCATAGTATTATTTCTGACAGTAACTCCCCCAAAGATACAGTGAAGTATTCACTTCTTTCTTTAGAATGTATATACAATAGAAGTTTGAGAAATGATTATTTATTCCGATGGGCTGAAATGGCAGATGGGCATAAATATATAGAAATAGATATAGAAGATTTGAAAAAAACTAGCAATCCAATAGTTGAAATAATACATCCTTGGATATATAATGATTTGCCGAAAATACGTAAAACCGCTGCTCTTGCCTTAGCACGTATCGGTGTTAGATCAGAAGATTTAGTAGATGTATTATTTGAAATATTCACTGACAGTAAATCAGTTTTTAGGCGAAGAAAAGATGCTTTAATATTCATGGCTATAATAGGGGGCGATAATGCTGTTAAGTTGTTGTCAACCTGCCTTGAAAGCGAAGATGTAGTATTAAGAAACTATGCTACAGTAGCCCTGTTTGGCCTAAGGGGCAGAAGTGATATGAAGTCATTGGAAACAATAGTTAATAGAAATATTGGAAAAGCAAGAGAGTATGCAGCACTTGTATTAGGACGCAAAGATATTCCTCTTACAGATAAATATGACTTTAAAACTAGGCTCATAAGATACGACGATACGCCAATTCATTTAGTACGGGGAAAAGATTCGACAACTATGCCTTGCTACTTTTTTCTTTTGTGTACTCATTCTAAATTAGATCAACTTCTAGAAAAGAGTAAAAAATCCAACACAGATCTTACTGCGTATGGGGAAGTGATAGCTTCAGGTTATGGTTCAGATGTGTCGGATGAAGTAAGAGCATTGCTGAAGGAAAAATACAATTTTGACGCTGATACACTAACAAGATTGGGCGATTAATTCCAATGCAAGTTGTTTAATATTCTTCAATTAGCATAATCATCTCCTAGAACAAAAAGTTTTCTTTTCTAGTCGTTGTGCAAGATCCTGTAATACCCCCCCGTCAATTAGTAAAGCATGAGGACCTAGAAAAGAACTTTATGTCGCGACATGTTGCCATGTCCATACCTCCACTGTTCCAATACTGTACCAGCGCTTTTTTTACAAACGACATTGCTCATTGGCACACAACAAGTTGGCAGGCAGGTGCGAGCGTTTCGCAAACACTAGATCAGGTGTTCGAGTCCTTCCACAGTGCGGTAAAGAAGTCCAGTAAACAGATTTTCAGCTTGGCCAAGGAAATAAATAATTCCCCACGACCACCTTTTGTGAGAATAGTCGCAAGGAGATAGAAAGACACTTTCTTCTATAACTTAGACATTCTCCACTGAAATGAAAACTTGCATTGCAACGGCTATTTTCGGTCTTCTCATCGCCTTCAATCCCGCGCAGGCTCAAACTATCTTTCAAGTCAACTCTACGGGTACTAGTTCGGACCAAAATCCAGGGGATGGAATATGCCTCACGAGTACCAATTCTTGTACAATAAGAGCGGCAATCGAGGAAGCCAATGCGCTTCCTAATGGCGCTTCCCCTGATGTCATATTGTTTACGAATATTCCTGTAACGAGCGGTACGGCGATCATTTACATGGTCGGAGATGGCTTGCCGACGATTACGGATCCTGTTGAGATCAAAGGAGGAACGGCATCGGGCGAAGTGATCGTAAATGGTCTGTTTGCTGACCTCGGACAGGATGGATTGCACCTCGGAATAGGTTCAAGCGGAAGTACTATCCGCAAACTGACCGTAGGGAATTTTTCTTCGGGATACGGAATTCATGTAGATAGCGATAATAACGTAATCGAAAAAAATTATGTAGGTGTTTCTAAAGATGGGACCAGTCTGCCGAATAGAATGGGAATATATGTGACTGGCGATGACAATAGGATTGGGGGGGTGCTGCAAGGGAATGTCGTCGGGAGAAACGAACTAAATGGGATATACATCAACGACGGCTACAGTACACTCATTCGTGGAAATTATATCGGCATTGCGCCCGATGGGACAGATATCGGAAACGATTATGTAGGCCTGGTTCTTTTTTATGCTACAAATGCTACGGTAGGCGGCCCTACCATTCAGTACGGCAATCGCATTGGAAACAATCGAATAGGCATTTCTCTGTCTTCGTCAACCGATGATGCCACCATTCGAAATAATTTTATTGGCACGGACCCCTCAGGTAATGATCATGGAAATGAAGCGTCAGGGATACAATTTCAATCAGGAACCTCAGGTCACCTCATTGGAGGCAGAAAGCAATTTGGAAATGTTATTGGGTTCAACGAGATGGGGATCTCATTCTTTTCTGTAGTCGATCCTTTGGAAGGCATTAGAATACAAGGCAATTACATAGGCATTGACCGGGCCGACAGAGCCATACCGAACGAAATAGGGATTTCTGTCGATCTGGATGCTGAGAATAATGTAATTGGATACCCTGCAGATGCTGAGATACCCCTTGATCCAAATAAGGCGAATACAATCGCATACAATACCGAGGACGGAATTGCATTTGCAACTACCTATGACGCCGTTCAAAATACCGTCAGAGGGAATATTCTCTTCGAGAATGGAGAACTTGGCCTGGATCTCGAGGACGATGGGCTCTCTCCTAACGATGCTAGCGATGTCGATATTGGACCGAACAAGCTGCTTAATTTTCCTGACGTTTCTCGAGCGTTCTACCGAGCAGGCAGCGATGAACTTGCCGTTGAATACTCTATTTCCTCCCACGAATTGTTTGTTAGCTACCCGTTAACGGTGGATGTGTATCTTGCTGACGATGCGACGAGCGGAGAAGGTAAAACATATATCGGAACGGATATTTACACAGCCTCTAATGTTGCAGATACCTTCAGTGTGGATGCAGGCAGTATAACCTGGGCAACCGAAGACTATGTGGTCCTAACAACCACTGATGCAGATGGAAATACAAGCGAATTCAGCCCAGCTGCTGGGCCCCTAGATGATGGTATTGGTTCTGTTGCATGGAGCTCATCACGCGAATCTATTCAAGTCGATCAAGGGGAAAGCACCTCTGTCTCAGTGCATCCAAATCCCTTCAATCCTGCAACAACTGTTACTTTCTTGCAGCCCGAATCCTCTTCTGTTCGTCTAGCCATCTATGATCTCACTGGTCGGCAGGTAGCCATGCTCCACCATGGCGAGCTTGAAGGGGGAGTTTCGCATAATTTTACGTTCGATGGTTCTGAATTGGCTTCTGGCACATATCTTCTGCACGTTGCAAGTGGTAATGGACTCGTGAAGTCTCATCCGATTGTGTTGCTGAAATAAGTGCTGTTTTTTTTGGTTGGTAACTAATTTATTGGCAGCCTGCAATTAAACAATCAGTTGAAGTGATTGGGGACTGTATAGCTCAATCCAGCATATCGCTTACCCAACGCATAGCATCATCATGGACTTCATCGATGTGATCGATTCTACTTAGTTGACCGTTATCCTCTATTGTTTCCTGAAAATAGTGATCGTAACCAGGGTAGACTTTGTAGGTGAGATTGGTTTTGCCAGCGCGCATGAATTCAAGGCGGGCAAAATCCATGTTGATGATTGTATGGGCGTCCATTCCGCCAGCAAGGTAAAGAATGGGAATGTCTAGAGATAGCATGTGATCTAGTGGGTTCTTAGTGGTGAAACTGCTCCATTTGTAGTAGGTCTCTCCATACCAACTCTTGCTTATGCTCTGTGGATCAGCATAGATCTTTTCGTACTCAGCAAACAGGGAATCTACGACTCGTTGACCTTCCTCAGGGGATATCTCGTTTCTCAAAACGTTTACGCGTTGTTCAATGAGGAAGTCATACAAATGATTAAGGGCGTTTCCCATCATAGCCACAACATGGGTTACATTATCATTTATCGCTGCTACAGCAGGGGCAACTTGAGATCCCTCGGAGTGCCCCATAACCACGACCTGCCTTTTATCAACCGAAAGCTCTTGCAGCACAAAGTCAATAACTAGTGATGCCGATCTTGAACGCCAATCTAAACTGTATCGAGAAGTATAGCTCTGATTTCTAGGATAATAGCGCCGGCCTGAGGGGGTATAACTCAATGAATCTCTGAATGGTATACCAGGCTTACTTATCAGTACGACGTGATGCGTTTTCTTGTACTTGTTGATGTTAAGGGTTACCGCAGTACCTACTCTGCCTTTGTTGTCAGAGTAGAGCAATGGAAAATTCCCCGAACCCTCCAGGTATAAAATCATGGGTTTAGGGCTTTCATCTACAGGTTTTGAGACATGGATTTCAATATCCCCTAACTCTGAATCATCAAGCGTATAATGAATCCAGTTGCTATCCTCTGTTTTACTTTGCCCTGTTGCACCCTGGTGAGATGCTAAGCCGACTAGAAGGACATATATAAAAGTTTTTAAAAGGCGGGTCATGCTATAGTCGGCTGAATCTGGAGTTACGTGCTAGAATGCTAGCACTTCTACGGGCGCGGTGTATATAGTTGCGTTGTTCAGTTCATAACTATTCTGATGTTGGGCCTATGTAGTATATTAGGCAACTGACAATTGTCAGGATGTCCGTCCTTGAGCGCGTATTATAAAGCCCCAGTAAAAGATGATAATTCGACCCGACACGATACGTGCTGTACTCATTTTCTCATTCATTTCCCTACTGAATAGCATCCCCATTCAGGCTCAAGATCTGGACCTGACTGTTTTGGATAATTGGATGGAATACTCCAATGCAGAAAATACGCTCTATCAGCATCTCAATGATCAGGCTCAGCAATTACTTGAGAATAGGAAAAGGAGCCTGGAGAACATACACACTCTTGAGGATTGGAAACGAAGGCAGGAGGAGATTAAACATACATTGAACCGAATTGTCGGTCCATTTCCACAGAGAACACCGCTAAATGCGCGTGTTACCGGCATGTTAGAGAGAGAGAAGTTCAGGGTTGAAAAAATCCTCTACGAATCGCAACCCGGTTATTATGTTACGGCGGCTCTTTTTATTCCCACGTTCATTGATCATCCTGTGCCAGGCATTCTTTTTTGCAGCGGTCATACCTCAAGCGGATTTCGGAGCGAAACGTACCAGACCATGATATTAAACCTGGTGCATAAAGGGTTTGCCGTGCTCGCATTCGACCCGATAGGGCAAGGGGAGCGTTTGGTGCACTTTAGTGACAATGGAGAGCTTTTACCGGGTGGTCCCACTCACCACCATTCCTACCCCGGTGCCCAGCAATTTATCCTGGGGCAGTCTCCTGCACAGTCCATGATCTGGGATGGCATCCGTGGCATCGATTATCTGACAAGCCGTCCCGAAGTTGACCCAGATCGAATAGGGGTAGCTGGGCGATCGGGTGGGGGAACTCAGACCGCGTACATCGCCGCATTTGACGAACGCGTGGTTGCTGCAGCACCAGAAGCGTATATCACTGGGTTTTCTAGACTCATGGACTCTATTGGTCCGCAGGACGCGGAGCAGAATTTTTTCTATGGTATCCGTGAAGGCATTGATCACGGAGATCTGTTAGCAGTGAGAGCTCCTCGTCCTACGCTCATTATCTCGACGACTCGAGACTTTTTCAGCATCCAGGGTGCTCGAGAAACATACGGTGAAGTGCAGCGCATCTACTCTGCTTATCAGGCAACAGAGGCATTGAGTATGGTTGAAGATGACGCAGAGCATGCGTCAAACATCAATAATAGAGAGGCGATGTATGGTTTCTTTCAGCGATTCTTAAATGTATCAGGTTCTGCTACCGAAGAAGAGATTCCACTATTTTCCATCAAAGAACTTCAGGTGACGCCTAATGGACAGGTTGCATTGCTCCCTGAACAGCGTTCCATTTTTTCGTTGATCCAGGACGATGCGAATGCTAGCATTAAAAGGCTGGATGCTTCACGCAACAGTGTAGGTCACTTTCAAAAGGTGCGTACCCTAGCCCTATTGCGGTCCGGTTATCAGAAACCAGATTATTCGCATGAATCTGTATTTGCTGGTAGGTACCAAAGGAATGGATATGACCTGGAAAAATACTTTATCAAGGGTGAAGGTGACTATGCACTCCCTTATCATGTATTGATTCCACACAATCCTGGTCCGCACCCCTTGCTTGTGTATCTCGACCCAAGCGGAAAACCTTCTGATATGTCTTCGTTGGAGTCGTTAGAATCTTGGGTGCATGCTGGATATATGGTCCTGGCGCCTGACCTTCCAGGTATTGGTGAACTAGGCCCTGGGACATTCATAGGAGACGCGTTTATTCAAGGAGTATCTTATAACCTTTGGTTTGCAGGCATTCTGATTGGCCGTAGCCAGCCAGCTATTCAAGCGGCCGATCTAAATCGAATCGTCCATTCATTAAAAGGTCATCTCGATGTTGATGAACAGAGAATAATAGGTGTGGCCTTTCAATCGCTTGCGCCCGCTCTTCTGCACGCTGCTGTCGCTGAGCCCTGGTATGATAAGCTTGTACTTGGGAGTCCCCTGGTTTCAAATGCCAGCCTGGTATCTCAAGAACGATACTCTGCTGAACACATTCCTGGCATTGTGGCAGGGAGTATTTCTTATTACGACAATTCTGATTTGGCGGGTAACCTGGCTCCGCTAGAAATCACCCTCATCCATCCTCGAAATCCAACAGGAGAAGCTGTTCTGCACGAAGAGTTGCATCAATTCTGGGACCATGCCTTGAGGCAGTATTCAGCTCTTGGTGTACCGGATAATCTAAGGTTGATCTCGATTGAAGATGGGTTAGATGTTGATGTTCTTCTTCAATCTGAGCTTGAATCCTTCATCGAATCTATGCCACAAAACTAATGCTCACCCTACGTTGGATTCGTATATTCAAATTTGATTTTTCTCGGAAAGTGATTCCGATCTAAATGTAGTATGGACCTAATCACTCAGGGTTTACTGGGGGCTACGATTGCACAAGCTAGCGCGAAGCCCGATGAGGTGAAGCGGGCCTCGTTTGTTGGCTTCTGCGCACCGCTGCTTGCCGACGCTGACGCACTCATTCGTTCCTCTGAAGATCCGCTCCTCGTTCTGGAGAATCACCGGCATTTTACCCATGCTCTTGTATTTATACCTGTAGGTGCCCTGATTGTAGCATTGCTGCTCTGGCCGTTGTTGAGAAAACGGTTGGGGTTTAAAAGGATCTATTATTACGCGTTCCTGGGGTATGCGACGGCCGGCTTCCTTGATGCGTGCACCAGCTACGGAACACACCTGTTGTGGCCCTTCAGCGACGGCCGGATTGCATGGAGCATCATCTCAATCATCGATCCTGTATTCTCAATTGGATTGATCGCAGCTATTGTTTTTGGTTTGATAAAAACGCAGACCCGTACAGGAAAGGCTGGTTTGGTCTTCGCTGCTGCGTATCTATTGCTCGGTGTGATACAGCATGAGCGTGCTGCATCTGTCGCACAGCTAGAGGGGCAGCGGCGTGGTCACACGATTGAGCGCCTGATTGTCAAACCTACGATGGGGAATTTGCTGCTGTGGCGTTCGGTGTATGAATCGGTCGGGATGTATTACGTCGATGCTGTGCACGTGGGTGTAAAAGGGAAGGTCTTTCGTGGGAGTACCACTGAGGTTTTTGACATAAAGCAAGATCTCCCTCTCCTTGAAGAACACACGGTTGTCTACCGCGATATCCAGCGCTTTGAATTGTTCTCTGATGGCTTTCTTGCCTGGCACCCGGAGCATCCAACTGTTCTTGGGGACGTGCGGTATGCGATGCTACCTACCAGCATCCGTCCACTATGGGGAATCGAGGTGAATCTTGACCAACCCGATCAGCATGTCACATACAATACCTATCGAACATTGTCCGATGTTGAAAGGAAGGCGTTCATTGCTATGTTGTTCGACTAAGTGGGCCTATTGAATGTATATTTAGTGATGGTAAGCAGCAGCATTTAATCTTGTCATGGTATCATGGAACTGACTTTAGCTCCCAAGGAGAGAAAATCCAATCTGTTTGCATTCGTTCTGTTGCTGATATGCAGCATTACAGTTCCGTCAATTGGGTCATATGCGCAAGTTCCGCATGTTCAATGGGCCAAGACCGAAGGGCCTCATGGAGGTTCATTCAGGGTAATCAATGCCGATCCTAATACTGAAAATATTTGGGGCCGCGTGGGGAAGGATGTATATGTTTCTACCGATACCGGCAATTCCTGGAGTCATCAAGGGGTAGTGGACGCTCTTTTTGCAGCCTTTAGCTTTCGGAGCGACGGGGCTATCTTTGCTGGGCCTTATCTCTCATACGACCAGGGGGCTTCCTGGAAGAAAACGAATTTACCCGATAGCGTTTATATCCGAGGTATGGCGATCGATGAAACCACAAACCAGGTTGTTGCGGCCTCTGAGTTTGGGATTTACTATTCGGCAGACGATGGTGAAAACTGGGTACAAGCTGATACGCGTTCTGTGGATGACGTATGGGCAGCCGGTAACGGGTACGTTTTTGCAAAGACACAGAGAAAACCTCAAGTACTGTTGCGTTCTAGTGACGGAGGGCGCTCTTGGACTGAACCCTCCACACCCGAAATTGAGGAATCGCTTGGGTTTTTTCACAAAGGGGATAGTCTTTCATTCTTGCTTACATTCAATTATTCGCCAGAGGGGAGCCGCCTCTATAGATCGCTAGATTATGGAGATTCGTGGGAGCCTTTGGCGTTCCAGCCTTGCGGAAAAGGTGATTTGTTGGGATTCACTCCCGAAGGAGAGTTAATTGTGTTAGACAGTGCAAGTGGAGTGTATAAATTGTCGGCAGATTTTCAACAGTGTGAAATAATTTTCGACGACGTTGAGCGAACCTACCCTCTTTCTGGTGGAAAGACTTGGTCTAGAATAAAGGCGTGGACACTTAACAACCAGGGAGTCCTCCTCGTTTATTCCGGGTTTGGTCAGCTTTTGAGTTCGGAGGACCTGGGGCAATCATGGCAGTTGCGTGAAATGCATGGTATTGTGGGGACTTCCGTGCATAGCATTCTCGTTGAACCTCAACACGGGACTGTATTTTCAGGTACCAGAAATAAAGGCCTTTTTCGTTCGGAGAATCACGGGCAACAATGGACGTATGAGGGCTTTTCGTCTCAGGCTATAAGTGTTATGGCAGCGGGGGGGAGAGACGGTGAGTTGTGGCTTAACAACCATGAGGAAGGTCTTTATCGGTCGGTAGATTATGGACAGACGTGGAGTTATGTGGATACCGGGATACGTTTACCGATATGGAAAATCCAGTATCATCCGGCCACTGAAATCCTTTATGTCCATTCCATCTATGACATCTATTATTCACGGGATGGCGGTGAAACATGGGATGGCATGAATGCGCAATATAAATCTACCGTTGACCCGCCCATAACTGGGATGATTGTAGCTCCTAATGGAACTGTGTATACGGTGATTCGGGATGATATATTGGCTGATACATTCGGCATGTACCGGACAGCCGATTTCGGGACAACTTGGGAGAAGATTGATACGTATCCTATCCGCCCATCTCATGAAAGCATTATGCTTTTCGATTCAGCCGGCCGTCTGTGGACTGCGGAGGGGACTGCGTTATATGTATCTGATGACGAAGGGGTTACATGGGAGGAAAGAACTCCGCCTGGAAATGGAGGGATCTATGATATCCTGGAAACGCCTGATGGGTCATTATGGATAGCACACGGTTGGGGACTTCTTCGTTCAATAGACGGTGGAAAATCCTGGCGCGAAGAACACGACAATCTGGGGGATTTGTGTGTTCTTTCTCTTGCCTGGAATGATGCAGAAAGTGAGCTTATCCTGGGTACTCATGGTGGTGGCGTCTATCGAGGGCATATAGACGTCTCGATTCGTGTAGATATCCAGGAGGAGTCCGAATTGCCGGCAGCAGATTTACCAGTAGATCTCAAAAGCTATCCTAATCCTACTGTCAATCGCACAACTATTTCCTTCAACGTGCCGTATGACGGCCCAGTACGCATTACTCTGTACGATGTACTTGGGCGTGAGCTTGATGAACTATTGAGCCGGCACGTATTAAAAGGTAACCATGAAGTCATTGTGGACATGAACCGCCTTCCTGTTGGCCTCTATTTTTACCGCCTCGAAACACCTTCTGGGACCTACAGCAAATCCATTGTTCGTATTGACTAAAGAATATATGTCTTCCCGTAAATCTTTCTTTGTAGCGTTTGCCTGTATTACGTTGCTTTTTTCGACGCAGCAGGTCGCTGTTGCCCAGGTAGCCGTCGATCTTGAGTCGCGGATTGAAACAGTGGAGTCTAGCCTTGGGCCCCGAGGGAATACGGATCCGTCTATCCGATGGAATCTTGAGGAGCGTATGGCTTTCTACGGTGTTCCAGGTGTAAGCATCGCGGTTATCGAAGATGGTGCTTTGCTTTGGGCCCAAGGCTACGGTGTAAAGCAAGCGGGCACTGAAGACCCGATTGACACTGAAACTGTCTTTTCTGTGGGTTCGGTGAGTAAAGTGGGGACGGCTGCAATCACCTTGCGGCTTGTGGATCAGGGGCAGCTCGACGTGGATCGTGATGTGAACGACTATTTGCGCCGTTGGCAGGTCCCAGCCAACGAACTCACTGCCCAGGAGCCGGTCACGCTTCGTCGCATCATGTCGCACACAGCCGGCCTGACCGTTCATGGATTCGCCGACTTTCAGCCCGGTGAGGAACTACCAACAGTTGTGCAGATACTGGATGGCGTCGCTCCAGCGAAGAACCGACCCGTACGCGTTAATCTGCTCCCAGGTACAGAATTTCGTTATTCCGGGGGCGGTACGACGGTCGAGCAACTCGTGATAGAAGATGTTACTCAGCTTTCGTTTACGGAAGCCGCGCAGGAATACGTATTTGGCCCGCTTGACATGGAGCGTAGCACTTATGAGAATCCACTTCCTGCCGAACATAGCAATATTGCGCGTGCTCATGGGCGGGATGGAAGGCCTGCAGCACTGCCCCGGGGGTGGGAGGCTATGCCTGAGATGGCAGCCTCTGGATTATGGACTACCCCCAGCGACTTTTCTAAGCTTATTATCGCGCTCATTGATTCATATCATGGACAGGAGGACGCGTTTCTTACGCAGGAAACCGCGCATGATATGATGGCTTCGGTTTCACCCAGCGATTATGGCCTTGGACCTGAGATTGGAGGGGAGGGGGAGACGCTTAGTTTTGCTCACGGAGGCGCGAACAATTCCTACCGTGCATGGATGTCCGGTTATATCGATTCAAAAAGTGGACTCGTGATCTTTACAAACGGCACACAAGGAAGCAGGCTAATTGGTGAGATCCGTCGTGCAGTCGAAGTGGCGGGATGGCCAAGCCATTAGTACTGGTTTGAAATATGAGTATGGTAAAAAGATCTAATGTAAGATCGCCTATGAGTTTGTTTTTTATTCGTTCTGTAGGTTGAAAATTCCTTCTGCTTCTTTGTAGTAGTCTATTAAAGTCATTTCTCTGCTAGCGACTTCCTGCATCAAATTGTTGAAGCTTTGCAAATTCGATTTTGCAGTTTCCTTAGAATTAAAATCGGAGGAAAAGAATATCTCAGAGATTTTATCAGTTGGCTCAAATGTACTTTTCTGTTGATTGTAGATCTTTGAGAGTATAAGCAATTCATCGTAGTCGAGATTTACAATGAGGGGATGAGATTTGGCAATATCCCACGCATCGCTGGAAGGCATTCTTGTCATAAAAGTCCCCTCGGTAAGTACTTCTTTGTAGAGAACGGTTTTGTCATTGATAAACTGTTCTACAAATAGGTCATCATTAGAAAGGCTGCCTAATCTTCTGGCTATTTGTGCATGGTAAGGAGCCCAGTTCTCTACTAGTTTTTTGTTCTCAATAACCTCTGAAGTTACTTTTGATAATAACTTCGCAGCCTCATTTTTATTTTTTTGTTCTTCAATTCTCTCGCTTAAGAATATGCCAAGAACAACACTAAAAACAATGAGGAACAATTGTGTGATATTTTTTGCTATTGGCTTCTCCATTCCTGTCGCTCTCGGTGTTTTTTGCATTAGATCAATCCCTCTAATTCGAAAACCCATCTTGGAAGAGAATGAGGGGCTTGCGGGGAAGGGGATCGTTCCGCTCCGCGGTATGATGAGCGAATACTGACATCATTGCGGCAGCTTGTTTCAGGTCATCGGGATCAAGGTGATCATATACATCCATGTGCGTATGCCAGGTTTTGGCGAAGTAGGCAAGCGGGTCCTGTAGAAACTGGAATCCAGGGATGCCAGCTGCGTCGAACGATAAGTGGTCTGTACCTCCCGTATTGCGAATGGTAAGGGTTTGGGCTTCAGGATCTCCGAAGGCACTCAACCACGCGCGAAAAATGGGTCGTACTCCGTCATTGGATTGCATATACACTCCCCGAAATTTACTAATCAGCAATAGTCCGATAAGCAGAAAGCGTTGCATAGGGCTGTAAAGTATCTGAAATAGGTGGTGGAAAGCAGGTAGAGGTTTAATGATCGTTACGGAGGTGGGGCCCGTATTAGGTCAAGGTACTGCAGATGAGGGAGTGTGTTTCCTGTGAGTACAGTAAACATGTCGAGCTGTTCAGCTCTTTCGTTGCCGGTACATGTCGATCAAGACCGCTAGAATTATTACGCCCCCGGTAATCAGCTTTTTAGCAGGATCGCTTGTGCCTAGCTGGGCTAGGCCAGTCTGAAGTACTGCAATGATCAACACCCCTATAAAGCTATTGATCACAGAGGCCCGTCCGCCCATCAGGCTTGTTCCTCCGATTACAACAGCAGCAATGGCCGATAACTCCATGCCTAAGCCGGCATTGGGATCTGCCGAACCTAAATAGGCAGCCTGAAAGATGCCCCCTAATCCACTCAGTACTCCTGCCAGAACAAACACATAAATCTGTATTCTCTTTACATGTACTCCCGCCAACCGGGTTGCTTCTCGATTTCCCCCAATTGCAAGAACATATCGCCCAAACACGGTTCTGGTAAGCGCCAAGTGGCTGGCTACCGTAACCAGGAGAGCTACGAGAAATGCAGGGCTTAATCCCAAGAAGTCTACGGGAGACCCAATACCAGAAACGCCTGCCCCGATATACTTTGTTTGTGATCCCGTTACGAGATACGCCCCACCGCGAGCCATTTCGAGCATCCCCAGCGTAACAATAAACGAAGGAATCGCCCACTGAAACGAAATGAATCCTGAGACCAGGCCACAGAACAATCCTGTTGCTAAAGCTGCACCAATGCAGATCCAAAGCGGCATTCCCATATCGACCATGAGTGTACCCAACACCGCACTGGAGAGCGCCAATACAGATCCGACAGACAGGTCAATCCCAGCAATTGCTAAGACAAAGGTCATGCCTACAGAAACAACGATAAGAGCAGGTAACTGGTTGGCAATGGTCCGAAAGGTGCGTATGGTGAAAAAATGATCGGTTGCTATCCCGAAAATACCGGCCAGGAGTAGCAGCACGGCGAAGAGGTTGAGATAGCTGGTCGTTTTCATCTAATTAGATACTTCAGTCTGGGAGCACATCTTTGTTACTGGAACGATTCTGCTGTTTTTAGGTCGACTGGAGTCTCCTGAGCCCCATTGATCACTTCGCCCTGAAGGCTTTCGAGCGCAGCTTCAATACCGAAAACCGCCAGGCGATCTCCATATTGATCGGCTGTTGCGAGGATGCGGCCCTCGGAAATGAGTTGTTGTACGGCTTGAATATTATCAAAGCCTACAATTTGGATCTGATCTTCTAATCCAGCTTGTTGGACAGCCGCGGCAGCGCCCAATGCCATATTATCGTTGCTACATAGAATGGCCTTCAGGTCAGGGTATTCTCTAAGCATCGCTGCAGCGATTGTATTTGCAGGGGCCTGCTCCCAGCCACCGCTTTGCACACTAACGATCTCAATTCCTCCTGACTCAATCGCATCCCTAAAACCTAGTTCACGCTGTTGTGCGTTGAACGCGGTAGGAATCCCCCCGATTATTGCGACTTGGTCGCCCACTTCCAAATAATTCAAAAGATACGCACCCACCTTTTCTGCGCCTTTCCGATTGTCCGGGCCAACAAATGGAACGGCGATGTTTAGTTCTGATAGAACTGTTTCATCCAATTTATTATCGATATTGATTACCGAGATGCCCGTATCTACTGCGCGTTTAAGCACAGGTGCAAGTGCTCTGGAATCCGCCGGTGCAATCACGATCGCATCTACCCCCATAGAAATCATGTTTTCTACCATGGATACCTGTTGGCTTAAGTCGCTCTCATTGCTTATGCCGTTGACGATCAATTCGTATTGCTCTGTGTTGGCTTCCTGATGCGCGCGTGCTGCATCCGCCATGGTCACAAAAAACTCGTTGGCTAATGATTTCATGATCAGAGCCACTTGCGGTTTGCTTTGCTGATCGGCCTGCCTGCATGCCGGTAAAAAGAGGAGGAGAATCAGTAAGGGAAGGGTTCGACGGAGGCAGTTGTTTAAACCGATCATAGTGCTGCAATGTGACAAATTGAGTATTCAAATTGAATGGTCCAAAATAGAGGTGAGAGAGTCAAAATGCCAAATAGGATTATGGTGATTCTGCCTGATCCTATTTGATTAATTTTGAAACCTCAAAGATGTAATAAAGCAATCTGAGATAAGCATCTCGGAAAAGGTTTTTGCATTTTTGTGGTGTTCATTAAATCAGAAGGATTTATTGACGAACAATCCCACGTACATCACAAAGATTCTAACAATAGGCAGAAAATGAAAATCCACTATCTTGAAATTGTGACCGCTGATGTTGACGCGGCATGTGCTCTTTATTCGGACATGTATGGTGTTTCTTTTGGTGAGGCCGACCCAAGTCTGGGTGGTGCTCGTACGGCTAAACTCGACGATGGAGGCCTGTTAGGTGTTCGAGGACCCTTGCGTGACACGGAGAAGCCAACAGTGAGGCCTTATATGCTTGTGGACGACATAAAAGCCTCCGTCGCAGCTGCTAAATCCAATGATGCAGAAATCGCCATGGAGCCCATGGAGATACCAGGCTACGGTCAGTTTGCCATTGTAATACAAGGGGGAATTGATCTAGGGCTCTGGCAACTGTGATTGTTTTGACCTGCCCCCATATCCTTGAAGCATTCCAGAATATAGTTATGGGTCAGTTAACCTCAATTCCACGATAGTTACTCACGGCAAGACTATCATAGACCGTGCAACCGGCGGGCTTTGATCAATGGTAAGTGTATAGAAATAGGCGCCACTGGGCAGCTTCTTGCCCTGACCATCTGTTCCATCCCAGTACAGCATGTATTCTCCTGGCGATTTACTTTCATCGATTAGGGTGCGGATTGCCTGCCCGACGACATTAAACACCTGAATCCGTACCTGGCCTGCTTGATGGATGGAATACGTCATCCTCGTTGAGTGCCTAAATGGATTGGGGTAATTCGGACTCAACAGACCCGGCTGAGGAATGAGAGCCGGGATTTCGTCCTCAATGTTTACAGAGGAAAGTGCGCTGCTTGTCGAGTCAACCCAGCGAAAGGCATCTGTCAGGATTTGATCTCGATTTGAAAAATTAATGGTATGCCCTTCATCTTCCAAGATCAACGAATTCACTATGGCGCCTGCATTTATCAGGGCATCCCGAATAGGAAAAAAGCCGGTTTGCAGATTGACGGTAGCATCCATGTCTCCGTGCATAATGTAAAATGGTTTGTTTACGGAATTGGCGAGTAAAGCAGGACCCACCTGTGCTGTACCGTTAATAAATGCTCCTATTGTTATAAATCCTGCAAAGACATCTGCGTTCGTCAGACCATAGGTATAGGCGGCCCGCGCACCCCATGAAAAACCCAGGAGAAACGTTTTGTCCACATCGACGGTGTACCACGCCCTCAGCGAGTCAAGTAGGGCCGATGTAAAGGCTACGTCAATCGGGTCGTCGATACGTGCATCTGCCCCGCCGTCGGGACAGATCATCAATAAATTATTTTCTTCTGCAAAGTTCGTTAAAATATCGCACCATGTTGTCGAGTTACCCCAGACGGGATGAAGCGGGTGGAACGCCAGTACGGCCTTATTCGCAACTCCATCCTGGTATCCAGATGGAACATAGAGCGCAAACTTTTTGGCGGGATCTGTTTGAAAAGCGAACGAACTGTCGATGCGGGTTTGCGATTGGGCCGAATGTAGTGGTAACACAAGACCTATTGCAACGATGAAAAAAATGAACCTGAATTGTGGGCGATGCATGATGTTTTCCTGAATGGTGAGAGGGCCTGCTTCCCCTTTGGAACGAGGTTAATTACTGCCGGATCAGCATCCTGCTTTGGATGGAATCTCCAGCCCGAACGGTATAGAAGTATGGGCCGCTTGGAACGATCTGGCCCGCATCGTTGCGGCCATTCCACACCACCGACTGGGTTCCGGCCAACAGCGACTGTGAGGCCCATGTTCGTACTTTTTGACCCAACATGTTGTAAACATCAATCGATACCCGGCTTGGTTCGGTCAACGTGTAGTTGATTGTAGTCGATACGTGAAACGGGTTCGGGAAGTTGTGCAATTCTAAGTGCCCTGATACTGGCACTTCAGCATCCTCCACGTTTGTGGGTGTCGCCGGGATGAGCGTGCGCAGTCTTCCGGTATTGAATTCAGAGACGTAAAGGGTGTCACCGGATGCCGTGGCGACAATGCCATTTGGGCCGTCGAAGGTAGCCGAAGTTGCAGGGCCATCAGCATGACCCCTGTCTCCAGTTCCGGCAACCACTTCCATTGAGGAGCCATCGAGAGGGAGGCGATAGATCTGGTGCTTGGAATAGCTTGTGGCATACAGATATCCGTTAGAGAGTATCAAAAAACCCAAAAATGATTCGATGCTTCCCAGTTCTGTCATCGAGCCGCCAGGCGATATCTTGTAGATATTTCCATTATTATAATTGCCGACATACAGGTTGCTGTCCTCATCGAAGGCCATACCAATTGGTCCGTCGAGCGGGCTGCCTGACACCCAGGTTGTTACGTTGGCGGAATCGGCCAATGCTACTTTGCTAATTTGATTGGCTCCATAGTGTGAGATATAGAGGGTATCACCAGCAGCATTCAATACCAGCCCGCTTGGGTTAGTGACCCCTGTGATGAAATTTTGAGTGATGGCGCCATCCGGAGTCACTTTGCTTATGCGATCACCTCTAGCATTAGCGATGTACAGGGTGCCGGTCGAGTCTATGACCAGGCCATTGGGTGCATTAAAGCCACTGGCGTAGACGGATACGGTGCCATCTGGCGTTAATTGCCTAACGACGGTACCCTGGTATTCAGAAATGTAGAGATTGCCGTTTTTGTCAAAGACCATCCCATCATCCAACCCAGCGCCGGACTGTATTATGGTGCTGACCTCCCATTGGGCCATTAGCGGTAGGGAGGATACAGCCAGCAGGATTAATGTGAGTACTAACGGTGACAAAAATTTCTTCTGCATGATTACCTTCTTCTTGGTTGGCTACAGTGATGGAGGGGAGAGACCGGATATCCGTCTCATGAAAGCACTCAAGCATAACTGTAAAAGATGTGCGTGTCGGTGCATCCGTTCGGATGGCACATGTAATTATCCGCCTGGCCCCTGGATCTATGCAGACTGCCCCTCTTGCGCATGGGTTTTTGCGTACTCAGAAGGGGTCATTTTTGTATGCTGCTTGAAGATCCGATTGAAGGTCGTCTTGCTATTAAATCCCACATCATGCGCGATCGCCAGCACTGTATAGTCTTGGTACAAAGGATCACTCAAACGTTGACAGGCTTCCTCAATGCGATAGGCATTGATAAACTCGTGAAAAGTCTTACCAACCTGCTCGTTGAGCAGTTGGGTAACATGGTGCCTGCTAATTCCCAGCAATTCAGCCAGGTCTTGCAGTTTCAAGTCATTTTGCAGATGTGGCTTTTGGTGCTTCATGAGGTTCATGAGCTTGGACACCTGGTGTTCAACATACGGCTCTGGAAGGGAAGTGCGGTTGTATTTTTTGTTGCGCTCCGGTAAAGGCAAGAATACATGCGGGTCACGCATGGCGGTGTAAACAATCAAAAGGAGAAAGGACGAGATAAATAAGGCGGAAAGGTAATAATAATGGATTTCGACAGCTCGATTGATCAGAAGAATCGCCCAGAAAATGGTTTCATAGATCAAGAATCCAATCATCAGTGTGACTAGCCGCCGGAGCCACAGGAGATACACCGCCCGGCCATCGGCCGCGTTATCGCGGTAGGCTTTTTCATAACGACGCAAAAGGCGGATACATAGAATGGCATACGTAAACATCTGAATCGTAAACAGGTAGGCATACAGCAGAGGCAGAAACCGGATGCTTCCATCCTGAGATTGATAGAGAAAGTACCAGTACCCGGCTTCGCGAAAATGCTCGGGGAAGAACGTGCGGTGTAAGGTGGGAATCAAGTAGAGCACAAAAGGCAGTAAGTGGAGGAGCATTCCCTTAGAAAACCGGACTGAATGCCCAGTAATCAACCACATATACCCAAATAGGGCGGGGCCGAGTAGTAACCAGAACGGCCCAGCAAGGTAAGCAGAGAAAGGAATAACCTCCGATAGGTTCGACGTATCAACGACGTAACCAGTCGCGATAAGGGCAATAAGTAAGGCCAGCGCTGCAAGAAACCGATTGGCCGCAGGTGACCCTTTCTTTAAGTAGAATAATACAACGGTCAGAAAAAAGCCCTGCACAGCAAAAAAACTGAACAAGACAGTCCAAAGACCAAAATATGGATTGGCTGATGGCAAAATACGAGTCGCTAAGCTATGGATAAGAAAGGCTTAGAGGATAAGACGTACTTCCGCCGCACAAAATGCCAAAAGGAATACCCCTTCGAGTTCTTGAAGCCCCCAATCTGGATAATCTACCCAGTCGAATAGGGGGGAAGTGTTTTTAGTGGGTTGTAAGGAAAAATACAACGCACTATATGATAAAAGGAGCCCAGGATTCCATGGCGCACCGTGAAACAACAATGAGAGTAAGTTTTGTTGTGCCCGTTAAGGGTAGGCTAGATCATTTAAAACAATCACTCCCAAGTATGCTTAATCAGCACTTGGTGGGTCTCGATATTTCAATTGAAGTTATTGTTGTTGATTATAATTGCCCTCAAAAAACTATTGATTGGATCCATTCACAAGGCCATTCACAAGTAAGAGCTGTCTTACAATCTGCCCCGTTAGACTATTTTAATTTGTCTCATGCACGTAACATTGGATGCCGGGAAGCAACGGGCGAGATTCTAGCAGTTGCAGATGCGGATTCCATGCTTCATAGAAATACACTCGGGCGTGTTCTGCCAAAAATGATCGCAGATCCTACCATTGTTTTATGTCAAAATCCTTATATAAAAGGCGATAATAAAGTAGGTAGGACGACCTCTTTTATTCGTAAAGACGCGTGGGTTAAACTGCGAGGATATGATGAGTCAATGGAGGGCTGGGGATGGGAAGAGGCAGATCTTTACCGGCGAGCAGAGTTAATAGGTAAGGTCGTCGGGTATGACATAGAGCTTGTACAAACTATAAATCACGACGAAAACAGAAGGTCAACCTATTATGAAGAAAAAAACATAAGGGCATCCAACAAAAAAAATAAGAAAATAGCGAATAATAGAACGCGATTGGTAAATCCTAAGGGGTTTGGTTTGTTAAGCCCAGATGCAGTTCACGTATAAGTTCATTTTTCGCCAGTTGACCCTATTAAAACCAACCATCCTCATCCATCAGCTTTGATGAGTCCGTACCTCAAACATTTGATCACTATTCCGTTTTATGGGTATCAGGAATTTTCGTAAGAATGTTTTTATAAGTACCGTATGACTAATCTAGAAGCGTGGCTTGCGCCACTATTGATACTTCCAGGGGTTGGTATGTTAATCATGTCCACTTCTGCCCGAAATACTTTTTTACACCAGGAAATCCATCATTTGATGCATAGTGATGACGTTAAACTGGATCGTATGAGTTCCTTGTATAAGAGGAGTAAGTTTTTCAGAAATGCACTTGTTAGTCTTTATGTAGCTGTTGGGATATTTGTGCTTTCCGGACTTCTTGGAGGTATTTGGGTATTAATGGAAGTAGATGGCTATTGGGTAAATTCGTTGTTATCAATTGTAGGGATATTTAGTATGCTATATGCAGCATATGAGCTCATCCGCGAATCCCTACTTTCGATGGAGGCCATAGAAGATCATTTTGGACCATTAATGGATTCTAAGAAATAAATATATGCTTGGCGGGGAAGTGCGTCAGGATCCAATTCTGTCTAGTAAACCAACTGATAATCAGTATATTGAATCATTATGTTCATTGATTCCAGGTTTGTGAGAGACTTCTCAATTTGAGAACCTGGAGGCATGAAATGTTGTACATAATGAAATTCAATCGGTTAATAAATGTCACTTTTGATTTTCTACCTGGCCCTGGCTATTGGCGTCTCATTCTTTTGTTCGATTGCTGAGGCGGTATTGCTCTCCGTCAGGCCATCTTACATTGCAGCCCTGCCTCAGGAGGGCCGGGCGGCCAAGACGCTAAAAATGCTTCGCGATAACCTGGGCCGGCCTCTGGCGGCGATTTTGACGGCCAATACGATTGCCCATACCGTGGGGGCCGCAGGGGTAGGAGCACAGGCCACTGCGGTGTTCGGAAATCAATACATTGGCGTGATCTCAGCCATCCTGACCCTGCTGATATTGGTGTTTTCTGAAATCATCCCGAAAACACTTGGCGCCGCTTACTGGCAACGGCTGGCTCCCGCGTTTGGGATGATGATCCACTGGCTGACGGTTGCGCTTTTTCCGTTTGTATGGTGTTCGGAAAAGCTGACCCGGCTACTCTATCCATCAGGTAAGAAAGACTTGACGTTCAGCCGAGAAGAAATGGAAGCCATGGTTGAAATCGGAAAACAAGAAGGTATTCTCGATTTAAAAGAGCACACTATCGTTTCCAACCTGATGAAGCTTAATCAACTTTCAGTACGTGGGATCATGACACCACGCCCCGTTATTTTTTCGGTTAGCGAGGAGATGACCGTCCAGGAATTTTTCGAAGCCCACGCCGCCACACCGTTTTCGCGTATACCCATCTATAGCAAGACGCCTGACCACATTAAATGTTATGTGTTGAAGACAGACTTGTTGATTGCGCAGGCGCGAGATGAGTTTGAAAAGCGTCTCTCTGAATTCCGTCGCGAATTCCTGATTCTGCCCGATACGCTGAGTGCTTCTGACATTTATGACCGTCTCATCCGGAAGAAGAGCCACCTTTCCCTCGTTGTAGATGAATTTGGCACCATTCAGGGTCTTGTAACCCTCGAGGATGTGATGGAAAGTCTGATAGGTCTGGAAATAACAGATGAACTTGATAAAGTAGAGGACATGCAGGCCCTCGCATACAAACGCTGGCGCGAGCGCACGGAAGCCATCGGCTTTGATCTGGATAGCCCGAGGTAACAAATAAGATACCTTGGGGAAGTGAATTCATTTTATCCCTATTAGAGATTAGGAAATACTTTGGCCACTTTGCCCAGTATATATTCCCCATACGTCCCTTTGAGGGTGTCCAGATCCTTATGATCCCATCGTTTCGTGGCGCCTCCCTGGAAAGAGCGGATTTCTTCGGTATCAATGGGATGTATCTCTGCGTCGAAGTTAGGGTCGAAAAAGAAGGGGTAGGAATATCTGCTTTGGGTAGAGACATTTTTAACCCGGTGCGGTGTTGATCTATAGAGGCCTCGGGTCATGCGGTCTAGCATGTCGCCGATATTGCAGACAAAGGTATTTGGAATGGGTGGGGCTTCTATCCAGCTTTCCTTCGATTTGATTTGGAGTCCTCCGGTCTCGTCCTGTTTCAGGATGGTTAGCACCCCATAGTCCGTATGTTCTCCCACTCCCCATCGGCCAGATTGATTTTTGGGGTGGCTTGTGGCGGGGTAATGAAAAATGCGGAATAAGGTGAGCGGGTCCCTGGTATACTTCTGCTCGAAAAAAGAAGGGGAGAGGCCAAGGCTCAGGGCAATCCCTTTCATCAAGGTATGACCTACGCGTGTAAGTGCATCCATATAGGCTAACACAATAAAGCGCATGTGCGGTAATGCGTCTGGAAAAAGGTTGGCTCCATGTAGCAGGAGGCCATTTTGTACTCTAGGGTCCGAAGCACCAAGCTCCTGACCGAAATAGATGCCCTCCTTTACGTCTGGCATTCCCGAAGTCAGTTCTTCCCCAACTGAAAAAAATCCTCGCCAGGCTTTTCCTCCAAGCTCCATGCGAATCGCTTGTTTCTCTTCCTCAGGCAATACAAAAAATTGCCGGCTCACTTCCTCTATGTCCTGCTGCAACCCTTTGTCCACATTGTGACCCTGAATATAAAAGAAGCCATGGGTACGGCACGCCTGGCCTATATCCTGAGCAACCTGAAGCGCCGCTTCGGTATCAGTTTCTAGTGGAGAGATATCAATGAGAGGTACCATCAAGCAGATTTTGTTTTTAAAACTAATGGGAGTTGATCTTTTCCAGGCAACTTCTCAGTATATGTTGAGAGAAGGCTATTTAGTTCTATTAATATGCTCAGTCTTACAGCAATAATATCAAAAGTATAACTATTTAAATTATTAAACGAACATGAATCTAATCGTTGGATCTACAGGCTTTTTAGGAAGCGAAATTACCCGCCAGCTTATCACGAACAGAAAACCAGTCAAAGCACTGGTTCGTACAACTTCTGACCCATCAAAAGTTGATGCACTTAAGGGAGAGGGGGTTGAGTGTGTAGTGGCTGACCTTAAGGACCGCACTTCACTGGATGCTGCTTGTAAAGATGTAAAAACTGTCATTACTACAGCGTCTGCTACGTTTTCCCGTCAGGATGGGGACAGCATTGAGACTGTTGATTTAGAAGGGCAATTAAACCTGGTCGAGGCGGCTCTTGATGCTGGCGTAGAGCACTTTATTTACGTTTCATTCCGGTGCAGAGAGAATCAAGCGCTTGAATATCCGTTAAAAGAAGCCAAGCGATCGGTTGAGGACCGCCTGATTGAAAGCGGTTTAAACTATACAATCCTACAGCCTAGTTACTTTATGGAAGTGTGGCTAAGTCCGGCTGTGGGGTTTGATTTCGTAAACAAGAGTGCACAGATTTATGGAACTGGCCAAAACAAAATAAGCTGGATCTCCCTAAATGACGTTGCTCAATACGCCGTTTCAAGTGTCGACAATCCAGATGTACATAACAAAACCCTGGAGCTTGGAGGTCCCAACGCGTTGAGTCCACTGGACGTTGTGGCAATCTTTGAAGAAATTAGCGGACAAGCCTTTGCGGTGAATCACGTTCCTGTCGAAGCCCTGCACGGCCAGAAGCAGGCTGCTACCGAATCACTTGAAGAAACGTTTGCAGCATTAATGCTTCAATATGCCGAAGGGGATGTGGTGGACATAGAAGCAGCAAAACAGCTCATTCCGATAGAGCTCAGCTCTGTGAGTAACTATGCAGAGCAGGTGTTGGCTCCGGCATGATTTGGATTGGCAATGCAGCTCGTTCCAGAGGTGTTTAATATCACCCATATTCGGCGAGCGATTCTCTAAGCACGTTTACGATACCGTCTGCGGTGAAGTCGCTAATCATCTCAAGCAGCTCGATTAATTCTTCTTTGGACATATCGTTTAACTGCTTCGTTGCCTTTAAATTTCTGAATAGCCCTTCTTCTGCTATTTGTTTGGTGATCTCTACGTCACGCACCCAGATGCGGTTTTTGGAGTGGTTATCGTAGAGAGCTACATGTGCATTGAGGAAAAAGATCAGGCCACGGGCTGTGGATACTCCATGGTGGTTGATATCCACAGTCATCGTGAAATCCGATCCGACAATTCGGTCTGTGGGAGTCATGCCCAACTCGTACTCGGATCTATCCAGAATTCCTTCTGCCACTAAAAGAGCCACATCTACTTCTTTTGCAGCTTTGTCAAGCCGTATCTGAGAGAGTTCAGCCCGTGTAGAGTTGATGATTCTTGGGGTGGCCAATATCAGGTTTTCAAGAGGGCTATTATCTGGGTGCTCCAAGTGTGCATCGTGCACTAAAATAACATCAGGTAGTGGGGCAACAGGGGCTTCAACGGATAATGTAGCGCCCCTGGTTTCATATTCATTCAGCCGGTCTTTATGAGCACACCCGATACTAAAGAGAGACTGTGCGATAAAGAGGGCAATAAGCAGACTGCGTGTGATAGGTGTGGTATTCATTGTCTTACGTGGATCTGAAAGTTATTTCATGATCGTACTTACAAAGCTTGTTCCATGGCTAGAAATGGCTGAATTAGAAAGCAGCTGTCTTCTAGGGTGGACGACCCTATGTTTGATAATTGAGTCACCTTCCACTGGTAGACTGAAAGTGTTTCGGTTTTCCTGATCATCAAAAAGGTTGTTCACTGAATAACTCTGTCCGTTACGAATAAAAAGCATAACCACCAATCGCTTTTTGTTATGGACAGCAAAGAACAACTCCTCGTATTAGAAGAGATCCGTGAATTAATGAAGACGCAGATAGAAACGCAAACCAGGCTTCTTGAGGTACAACAAGAGCACGTGGAGCTTTATCGAAATCAATTGGATCGAGTCGAACGAATCAACAGTAAGGCCGAAGCCATTCAGGATAAAAGCGCCCAACTCATGGGCGCTGCTCGTAAGGGGGTGACTGTGGCCCTCTTGATCATCATCATTCTTGTCGCATACCTGAGCTGGCTCCTATTTATGTGATCCGAAATCCAGATTCTTATTAATTGTTTACAAAAAAGGAAGGACAGAGTTTAATCTGTCCTCCCTTTGTTTGTGGGTCGTAATGGTTTAATGAATAGAGGTTAATACTTTACCTTAGGTTCTACTCTTCATCTGGATTCTTGAGGCAGAACCCTACGCCGAGGCGATTGTAGTGCCCTGAGCAGGACATACCTACCAGTGCCCGGTCCCAGGCGCCCAGTTCTACGACATAGCCACACGCCGGAAGGCCTGCTGTGTCCAGGCTCCAGTTTCCATTCACCGTCTGGACAGATGGAACGATACCTGGATTCGGAATCTGAACACCCGGATTTGTTATGGTAACTGGATTACTGAATGTAGTGCCACCGAAAGTGATCGGTACCATGTTAACTCCCAGGCTGCCGAAGAACTCATCCCGCACCTGGTATGAACCAGACAGGATGTCGCCTACGTTGAATTCACCGCATTCACCACCACTGAGCGTCATCATCAACTCAGGGTCAAGACGATCAACCATGGTTGTGCCGCCACCTTCTGTTGGTATAGTGATTTGGTGAGGGAAGCCGTTGTAGACGTAGATGTTCTGAACAGAGGTGTTCAGGACTACATACGTGGCTCCATTCCAGACCAGGCCTTCAACAACAAGGGTGTACAACCCATTTTCAAGATTTGAAACGTTCCAGACACCCAAAATGCGTGGATTCACTGCCTGGAAGATACTTTCGTAGTAGGTATAGGAAACCCCACCTGTACCGTCCGGAGTGGTTGATTGGGTCTTGAGGACAGAGATCGGTCCTGGAGGTGGATCTTTAGGATACACCCGGATGGAGAATGAGTTGGTCAACTGGTTAAATGGATCCGGCGTAAAGGCTTTTTTCCACGAGATACGGTACCGTAACGGGTTGGCGCCGCCAAGTACATCGCCTGTTTGATCATTAAATACATGCGGCTTAAAGAGGAAGTCGCCCTCGATAAATACCAGGTTGCCAAATGGACGGTCAACACCAGAGCATTCGCCTGAGGCCGGCATCAGGTTGGTTGAGCGTCCCGTAAAATCATTGATGGAGTCAATAGGCGCTCGGTTAATGTGGAATAAGCGAAGTTCGTTTTCGTTTCCTGTTTGTCCATCTGGAGGTTGGATAAATGTATCAATCACATTTCCCCAGGTTGGATCAAAGTTTGGACCTGTAGGTGGTGTATTCCACGATAGGATAGCTCGGAGGCGAAGTCCTTGTAGGCCTTCACAAGGAAATTCTGGGACTCCGTTTGTAGGACGGATGACCGCATATTCTACAGTGTCACCTGCACCAATACTGTTCAGGTCGTATACCTGGACATTTGTCACACCCAATGGAATCCAGGTAAATCCGTTGTGTACCCAGAACCCGACGTATTCGGTAGATCCTTTTGTACATAATCCACCTGAGAAGCCACTGCTTCGCTTGATGCTAAGTACTGCACCAACTTCTTTGGTTGAAGGATTGTATCCTGCGCAAAGGAGTTCTTCGTAGTTGGTGTTTCCCTGCGTTGCAACCAGGTCGTCAAATATATCTGATAAATCTACACTCGGAATCACCGAGAACTCATCAGAGAGATTTACTTGAGCGGATTGTAGGAGGAATTTACTTGTTACAGGTTGTGCTTTCAGAGCCTGAGCGGCTTTAAATCCGAATCGATGCTTCGGCACTTTGGCGTCCGCGTACAATTTCTTTAGTACTGCATAAGAAAGCTCTTCCTTTGGTTTAGTTGGGAGCGATTTTTCAAGATCAATCCCACTAAGCACAGGGGAATTTATCTGAAGGATTTGATCTGCAACCAGGTCACCTACAGGAATGAACTCTAGCTTGAACGGATCAATCTGCACCATGGCATCAATGGCATTTCCCCACGGTGGGGTCCACGAAGGATTGCCTGCAGGTGGTTCGAGGTTCCACGAAAGAATAGCACGTACATTGAGTAAATTTTCAACCGTACAGTATTTTCGAGCGTCATCAAAGTCGATGGTCACCGTATAGCACAAAGGGTGTGCACTGTTCGGCATATTGTAGGCGCGGAATGAAGACACGCCGATATCTTCCCACACTCCCGGGCTTCGCTCAACATAGAAACGGACGTATTCAATGGATCCATCACCGCATGGGCTACTGCCGTATCCGAAAGGCCGTTTAATCTCAACAACAGCCTCGAGCACGTCATCGTCAGGGTGGAGCCCGAGGCAAACAGCCTCTTCATAGGTTGTATTGCCGGTTTGTTCTATGATGATGGGTAGATCCAGCTCAGGGAATGTACCGAAGTAGTTTGGATTACTGAGCATCAAGGTTGTGAACTGAGCTCTGGTCTCTTCAACTTCATCGTTGTGAGAGTCAGGCAGCTCAAAGGTTAACTCAATTTCACTTCCACTCGGGGGATATTTGTCTCGGCTTTGATGGACCTCTTCGACGATGAAGGTCCAGCCGCTTCCTCCCATTGTGTTTTCGTTGACGTATTCCGCTTTGTCGCCGCCTGTGTAGGCCAACTTCCAGTCGTTGCCTAAAATGTTTTTACTGCCTTCCTTGATATCGAACCCGTCGTTAGGACTTGAAGCTATGCCAAAAACGTGTGTGGTTTTGAGCTTTTGGCTCCCTTTCTGAAGCCAGTAACCACCAAGAATAGTAAATGCGCGTTGCTCGCCATTGTCTTGTTCTTTAAGGCTGCGCAGTGTGGCGCCAACCATCAGTGATGCATTAAAGTTTTTCTTGGGTTTCTCACCGTCAGTAAAAATAACACTATAGCGGGCGAACCCATCACGTACGATAGGGCCGCTCATGACGTCACTACGTTCGTGTAGGATAATAGATTTTTCCATCGGATAATAGAGTTAGAAATAGCGTCCAATTGGACATGTATGTGGATAAATGATGTGCCCCGTACAGGCGTACGCGCTGTGGCTCCGGGGTCGAAATGCAAAAAGAACCCGGTCAACGTTAGTTAATTAATCATATATGATATTGTTATTTCCTCAGCGTGAAATGCACGTTGAATTAAACGTACAGGCACGTCTCCTCGATCTTCTTTTATGAGTGGCGTAAGTCGTTGAAGTAATCCGACAAGGAAGTGAATAAATTATTGGCTGAACATGACAGTTCAAGAATTAAACGGTATTCTCTTGTATTATCTAAGCAGGTAAAAACATCAAAAAGATTCTAATCTTCTTTAGTAAGAGGTGAGGCATGAAAATCCCTATACAAAAACGAGAAAGTATAGGCACTCCGTTCATTTGGTTTTTCTTTGTTGCCACTGCATGCTTGATGAACAGTGCATGTTTTACTCCTGGAGAAGACCTTCCTCCGCCAAACATTCTCTGGATTACTACGGAAGATATAAGTCCAAATCTCGGTGTTTACGGAGATGAGTACGCGTACACCCCTAACCTCGATGAGCTTGCAGGCTCGGGGGTTACGTATACAAATGCATTTGCAACAGCGCCAGTGTGTGCTGTTGCGCGATCCTCGATTATTACAGGCATGTATTCACCCTCGATTGGCACGCAGCATATGCGTTGTGCGGGGCGATTACCAGAGGGTGTTCAACTTTATCCTGCATACCTCAAGGAAGCGGGCTATTATGTCACGAACAACTCAAAAACAGACTACAATCTCGACTTGAATCCTCGTGCCGTTTGGGATGAATCGAGCAGCAATGCGCACTGGCGCAACCGTCCATCGCCAGAACAGCCCTTCTTTTCCATCTTCAATTTTACAACTACCCACGAAAGCCGGGTAAATAGAGAGGATCGGTATCTGGATGCCATTGCAATCCTTCCGAAGGACCTGCTCAAAAAAGAAGGGGAGGTGCCCCTGCCTCCATACTATCCAGATACGGAAGCCGTTCAAACGTTATGGATGCGGTATTACAACATTATCACTGCCATGGACCAGCAAGTTGGTGAACTACTCAATCAACTCGAAGAAGATGGTTTAGCTGAATCAACCATTGTTATGTTCTATTCCGATCATGGTGCTGGATTGCCGCGTCACAAGCGATGGTCCTATGATAGCGGCCTCCGGGTGCCCCTGATTGTACATGTGCCAGAAAGGTATAAGAGCTACTTGCCCTATGAACCGGGGGCGTATAGCGATGAGCTTGTGAGTTTTATTGATTTTCCAGCGACAGCGCTTCATCTGGCTGGTGTCCCAGTGCCTGAGCACTTTCAGGGGCGGCCTTTCATGGGTAGGAATTTGAATGCCCAGCGAACGTATATCTACGCTGGCCGTGATCGGATGGACGAGCGGTATGATATGCAGCGTGTGGTTCGTAATGATCGATTCAAGTACATCCGCTACTATGAGCCTTATAAGCCCTACACACAATACATGAATACACCAGAGAAAGGGGCGATTATGCAGGCTATCAGGACATCGCATAACGAGAACACCCTGCCTGAAGCCGGCCAGCATATCGTTGCTTCACCTAAACCGGTTGAAGCGCTTTATGACCTGGACAATGATCCCCTTGAACTCAACAACCTGACCGGTGACGGCGATTACGTAGAAACGCTTGCTGAAATGCGTGACGCTCATGCTGATTGGTCAGATCGTATAATGGATACAGGGCTCATCCCGGAAACGATACTCCGGAAATGGGAAAGCGACTATGATGCATCCATCTATGACATAATGAGACGTCAAGGGGTGAATATAAGCGAAATCCGTGAAACGGCAGTAGGGGATAAGCCCATTGATGCTTTGCTGGAGTCCCTGGCTCATGAGAATGAGGCTGTAAGATATTGGGCCGCGATTGGATTGGGGAATAAGGCTTCGGAGGTGACGGCCGTCGATGCGATAAAGGCTGCATTAGAGGACGCTGTTCCCGCTGTTCGTATTGCAGCAGCTCGTGCCGTGATGTTGAAAGGAGGCTCTAGTGCTGCGCTGTCCGTGCTGGAAGAGGACCTTGAGCATGAAGACGAATGGGTTAGGCTCCTAGCCGCTCAAGTGTTGGATGAACTGGATGAACAGGCAAGGCCCTCTCTTGATGCGTTAGAGGTGGCCCTTGGTGATTCGAATAGGTATGTAGTCCGCGTTGTAAACCGGGCCGTGAATCAACTGATGGGGACGGATAATGTCGTCCCATAGTTGGTGGCTATGGTTGTTCACTAAGGCATGAAGATCATCCGGCGAGTCTCTATGCCTGCCTTGGTCTCCAGTTGGAAGAAATAAATGCCGCTGGCTATTTGTTTGCCGTTAGTGTCACGTCCATCCCAGGGTATGGTATACGTACCCATCGATTGATTACTGTTTGCTAACACCTGTACTTCTCTACCCAGGACATCGAACACCGTCAGGCGAACGGGGGAGGGTGAACCTATCGTATAGGATAGGGTTGTCGATGAACCAAACGGGTTGGGATAGTTTTGGGCCAATGAAAAGCCTTCCTCAAACAGGCTTTGCTCAGTGGAAGTAGACGTGCTGTCACTTGCCTTGATCAACTGAAGATAATCTACGTTGAATCCACCACGTTCAGTGTCAATGGTTAATGTGTGATTCCCGGCCTCTGTTTCAAAGGATCCTGTAATGAGAGTGCCTTCTTGAGGGGTGTAGTCGATGTCTTCCGCTACTGCATTCCAATCGAGAAGGAGGTCACTGGCGCCTCCACTTGGGGCGTAGTAGAAGATGCGGACCTGGTAGTTGCCGGTCTCAGGAAATAAGAGGTTAAACGATAAAAAGGCTCCCTCTCTCAAGTTTACTGACTTAAATCCTGTAGGGCAGAATTCAGACTCATCGCACATAGGCACTACTCCATCCGCTAAAGCATCCGGTGCACTGACTGTGGCGACGGTGTCGCTAGAGGCAGTGTTGACGAGGCTAAATCCACTGAACTGCTGGAAGCCCTCTGACGGTTCAATTCTGAGCGTATGTGAACCGGCTTCGAGCGACAGAATTTCAGGGCCGGCGAAGCTGGTATCGGTCGATGCAGAGATCGAGTCCGGGTCAATCCTGTATTCGGCCCATTCCATACCGAGTACATTGGCGTCAAAAATAAAATCCTCGCTTTCGGGGAATGCCTGGTTTCTGAACCGCTTACCATTGATTGAAATATGTTGCCCCTTCGTACCGGAGGATAGACGGGTGTTAAGGACGAGGCTGTATGTGCCGGCTGTTGCAATTTCGAAGGGCCACTCTAGAAAGCCGGAGTCTTCCATCTCGTAAAAAGTAAATCCTTCGATTTCCTGGATGGAACCGCCATCAATCATGCCTTCGTCTGCTTCTGCTGTTACAACAACATCGGATTGCGCATAAGAAGTAGAAGCGAATAGACAAAAGGCAATGCCGAGTGTAAGCAAGTAAAGCGGTCTCCGAATCATGATGGGGAGGTACTAATGAGTGAGGTTGTCTGTTGGAAATAAAGCTACATAATATACGTTTAAATATCGATCTCGTTGATTCAGTGTTTTACAACGGTCAGATATTTTGACCTGGCAAATCCATTCGTCGTAATTCGGTATATGTACATGCCACTTGGTAATTGACTGCCGTCAAATGTTTCAGTAAACGTGCCAGGGTGCTGCTGTTCATCAATAAGTAGCGCAACAGAACGTCCCAGTATGTCGAATACTTCCAGCTTTACGTGCCCTGTAGAGGACAGGCTATACGTTATTGTTGTTGTAGCATTAAAGGGGTTCGGTGCGTTTCCATGCAGGATAAAAGGAGCCGGTCTCTTTGGGATGGGTTCATTAGCAACATTAGCTACGGATTTTCCCCGGTCTTCAAGCTGCTTGATATACAAAGACTCTGGGTACAGATCAGGCGTGTTTGAACCTTCTATGTATCCTGTAGGATGAGAAAAAGGCCCTTCTCCTGTTATATTTCCTTCACAACCAATAGCGTAGTTTTGAGCTGTGGGTGGCTTTTGAATCGATGCAGTGGTCCTGTTCATCTTACAGTTCCAGGCGACGCTGTGTACCGCGGACCATCCGTGGGACGTTCCGAACCTGCCCCGGTTGCCAAGAAGCAGCCTCCGGCTTCGAAGCGGCGATCCGATCTCTTCGTGATTATCGTACAAGAATCCCTGGCCCCAGTGGCGATGAGGTTCACTGGATGTTATAGCATCTTGAGATATGCTGTTCAAGAAGACGATCCCTGAATCCCAGGCTTCACCATTTCCCACATAGGCATGACGGGCTTCTGTTGCCAGGTTGTTTTCGAACAACACGAGTTGTGATCGAAACGTAGCAAAGTTGTATCTTCGCCCTCCTTCAATCTGCGAGTGGGGCTCTAGGGCTTCCGAATCTTTGACCGTTACGTGGATCGACCGCCGGACGTCAATGCCTGCATATACAAAATGAAGGCTAGTTACCGTTCTGGCCCACCCATTGGCCACGTGTACAAATTCAATGGCAGATCGTGCATGGTTTTCTGACGTGCGGCTCTCGGTATCTATCGTGATACGGAGGTTTTCGATACCCACTTCCCGGATCTCTCCTGTATTGTCGCGCTTGTACACGTACGATTGGGTAAGACTACGGTCCAGATGATTAAAAACGGGAGCATCGATGTAGATGCGATCATCCTGAATGTCTTCAATTCGACGGGTGTAGGCGATGTCAAACTCATCGGTTTCCCATGCAGGGTCCGTATCTGTTCCGCCGCCATCAACGGCTGCAATCCAGGCATCAGTCAAGGGATGCAATACAATAATTTGATCGCCGATGGAATACAGTCCAGGATTCTCAACTGTGAAGGATCGTGAACCCACGGACACAAAAGGAGACGTGATGTCTGATCGGGTGTTTTCAACTTCAGCCCATGCATCGTCTTGGCTATTATTTCCAATGCGTAAGACAGGATCCTGGGAGGTCCCAATCCTTCTTATAATCGTATTGGAGGTGCTATCTGGTCCATTTCCTTCGCCTCGAAGGACGATCCCGTTTTGCAGGATATTGAGGGTTTGGCTTACCTCATAGATCCCTGCTTCAAGCAGCAAGGCCCCGCGAATGCCTTCGCCATCCGGGGCAAGCCCAGATACGAAGTCGATAGCTTGTTGGATATGTTCGCTATTGTCACCGGGTATCGGAGAGATGGTATGTGTTACGGGATAAAAGGGGATATCCACTCCGCCTCCTCCGTAGCCTGCATGCGAAAAGTCAGGAATACGATTGCTATCTGCGTCAGATACATAGACCAGCCGTCCATCCATGCCCTCAAATACAATTTCGGATTGCCATTGAGTTAAAGATTGCGCATGTGCGGTGTACTTAGATGAAAGTACGGTTGCAAGAACGAACACAAGGAATAAATAAAAGTGGGGATATTGCATCAGGTTACATGGAGGAAGAGTAGAGCGATCCTGGTATTATGATAGACCTTAGCTCTTTAACGAGGAACGACGCACAATCAGTTCTACAGGTAGAATGTGGGTGTCAGGGGGCTCAGTAGATCCTTTAATTCTGTTGACAAGACATTGCATCGCCATCTGGCCAATGTCATACGCTGGTTGCTCAACTACAGTCAGGAACGGATCTATCATGGAAGCAGAAGCAACGTCATCAACACAGGTCAGTGCAATATCGTCAGGTACAGTAAGTTGGTGGGTGCGTAATGCTTTAAAAATCCCTAAAACGACGCGGCTACTTGCTGCAAGGATAGCTTCAGGTAATAGATTCTCGTTAATCAGTTTCGTTGTGATTTTCTCGCCACATTCAGGTTTGTAGCTTCCAAGGTAAACGCTCTCTTTCAAACCGGTCGTTTTCATTGTATGACGGTATCCAGCTAATCGTTCTTCCAGTGACCATGCTCCTGGTTCGCCCCCTACAAAAGCAATGTCCTTAAAGCCTTGCCTAATCAAATGCTGTGTGAGTTTTATTCCAGCGTCAAATGAATCGCCGCCAACATAGTCGACGGTGGCGTTTTTAATCTGGCGGTCAACCAGTACCAGGGGGATATTGTGGCGCTTTAAGAGCTCGATGTGTTCGATGGAGTCATTGCCAGGCGTGAAAATTACGCCGTCTACCCGGTGGGAAATGAGCGCTTCCAGATAGGAGCGTTCACGCTCCATGTCTTTGTCTGTTGTACCAAGCGTGAGGGTGTAGCCTTTTTCGTGCGCCTTGTCCTCAGCACCATCTGCCATTTCGATATAAAAGGAACTGGTAATAGCAGGAACGATCAGAGATACAATGTCCGTTTGGCCCGTAAAGAGTGCTCTAGCCGTTGCATTGGGTACATAATTGAGTTCTTCGACAGCCTCTTTTACACGCTGATAGGTTATTGGAGCCAGTAAATCTGGTTTGCGAAAATAGCGTGTTACTGTGGCATGACTTACTCCTGCGCGGGTAGCTACTTCCAATATTGTACTCATCCTGACCCCCGTTTAGTGCAACTTACGGTGCTAAGAATACCTTCTAATGAACGCAATGGTTTCTGATTTTAAAAGCGCTTCCTTTTCTAAGATATTATTTTTATGTTACCGATAACATAATTGCGAATTAGCTATACCCCACTCAACAATAGCTTATGAAAGCCTCCCCTTTGTTCCAGGGCCTGAAAATGGTCCTGTTGGTGTTTGCACTCAGCGCAACGACGACTTCTGCAGCGGCAATTTCTACTGCGACAACTTCTGGAAAGCATTCGATTGATGCCGCCAACCAGGTAGGTGTCGTAACTGGAAAAGTGACTGATGCATCAACTGGAGAAGGGTTGCCGGGGGCTACAGTTGTAATCGAGGGTACTGCACTAGGTGTTGCTACCGATCAAGATGGGCAATTCAGGCTTGCTCAGGTGCCCGATGGGGACCAGGTGATGGTGGTTTCTTACGTGGGATATAAAGCAGCCCGCGTTAATGTTACCATTACGCCAGGAGCTACCCTTGAGCAAGATATTGAGTTGGAGTTGGACGTAGTTAGCGGGGGAGAGGTATTGGTAACTGCCCAGGCTGAAGGGCAAATCGCTGCCATCAACGAGCAGTTGGCATCCAATACCATTATTAACGTGGTTTCTGCAGCACGTATCCAGGAGTTGCCTGATGTGAATGCTGCCGAATCGGTAGGGCGTCTGCCGGGCGTTTCTATGGTACGGAGTGCTGGCGAAGGGCAGAAAGTTGTTATTCGAGGGCTTGCACCGCGGTATAATACAGTTACCGTGAATGGACGCCAACTGCCGGCTACATCTGAAGATCGAAGTACGGATCTGAGCCTCATTTCATCAGACCTTTTGCAAGGCATAGAGCTAACAAAGGCCCACACTTCTGACCAAGATGGGGACTACCTTGGAGGATCGGTTAACTTTAGAATCGCAGAAGCGCCAGAAGGTTTTAGAAGTGATGTACGCCTTCAAGGGGGATATAATGATATTCAATCTGATTTTGGCCAATTCAAAGGAAATCTCAGTGCTAGTAATCGATTTTTTAACAATAAGTTAGGGGTCATCGTTCAAGCCAATGCGGAAAACGTAAACCGCGGTTCCGATGTGTTGAGCGCCTCATACCGAAGGCAAGCTGAGGCCGGAGAAGGTGAACTCTCTGACCTATTCATTAACAACCTTGATCTGGCGGATCGCCTTGAAGATCGAAACCGATTGGGTGCTTCCCTTTTACTGGATTACCGTATACCCAATGGTAAAATCAAGCTAACCAACTTCTTCAGCAGGCTTGATCGGGATATTACCCGGTATAATAAAAACTATGGGGTGGAATCCCGCATTATCTCGTATGGCATTCGGCAACAGGAAATCACTACCGATCTCCTATCGAGTGAATTGAGCGGTGAGTATCAACTGGGGCCGGCACTTGTTGAGTTTGGCGTGGGGCGTTCGATTTCCAACCGGGATACGCCATATGACAACCAGTATGGTTTTGCCCAGCGTAATGGATTTTTGACGGGGCTAAATGAAACGTCTGGTCCTGAGGTTATTCCAGCTTTTGGTGCAGAAGATCTGACAGATACCTCCTTTAGTGATGCCAACTTCCGTCAAAATAGAGCACGAGAGCTTGATTGGTCTGCTTCACTGGATGTTACCGTACCCTATTCGTTGGGTAAGAACATCGCTGGCTATTTCAAGACAGGAGGCAAGTTCTTAAATAAGGACCGCTTGAACGACGAAGCTCGTTGGAATATTCCATTTACATTTGGACCTGGCGCCGACTTTATAGTAGAGGCCTTTCCTGAAATTGACTTTACGTTTGCCAGCCAGGGATTTCTGGGAATGGAAGCGATCTTGGATGGCGGTTATGATTCGGGTGATTTTCTAAATGGCGACTACCAATTCGGATTTGCACCACAACTAAGCTTCGTTCGGGAAGCCTGGAATCGTATTCAAGGCCAATATTTCCGAACGTCGGTTGCTGATTTTGAGGATTATAATAATACTGAAGAAATCAGTGCTGGTTATGCGATGACGGAGATTAATATCGGGCGTTACCTGATGATCATGCCTGGTATACGTTATGAAAAAACCTCGTTTGAGTATAATGCTCATCAAGGTTTGGTTGCTAATAACAGGCAAACAGATGCTCTGCGTAGGGATACCACGGTAAACCAGTCGTATGATCATCTTTTACCCATGATCCATGTACGGGTGAAGCCGTTCCCCTGGTTCGATATTCGTCTAGCACGTACAGAAACGTTGTCGCGACCTAACCATTTCGATTACTCTCCACGCGAAGTTGTGAGCTCGAGTAGTACAAGTATTAGCCGAGGTGATCCCAGTCTTCGTCCGGCAGAGTCCACCAACTACGATCTCTTTTTATCCTTTAAGAGCAACAAGCTTGGGTTGTTGACGATTGGTGGCTTTACGAAAGATATTGATAAACTCATTTACCGAAATGTTGGCCAGGTATTGGATCCAGAGGAAGAAGGATTCCCTAGAGAATATCGCGGCTATTCTATCAATGAGCCTGTCAATAACCCGCTAACCACAAAAGTTGAAGGCATTGAAATCGATTGGCAGACGAGTTTGAGCTTTTTGCCAAAACCATTTAATGGTATCGTGTTTAATGCAAACTTTGCACGCATTGACTCTGAAACACAGTATCCACGGACGTTATTTGTGCGTGACGGGTTTTTCCTTACTCGCGTAGATACGTTCCGTGTCGGCAACATGATTAACCAGGCGAAGAATATCGCTAACTTCTCCTTGGGGTACGATCTTTCCGGTTTTTCGGGGAGAGTCTCCATGTTGTTGCAAGGGGAGAGCCTGAATGGTGTTGGTACAGTACCGGAGCTAGACCGATTTACGGGTACCTATGTACGCTGGGACCTGTCTTTGAAACAACAAATCACACCGCGTGCAAGTGTGTATTTCAATGCAAACAATTTCCTGGACCGGCCGGATGAATCCTTTCAGGTTATCGCAGGCTTTCCCACCGCCCAGGAGAATTATGGATGGACGTTCGATCTCGGTGTGCGGTATAGGTACTGACCTTGCCGCCTGCTCGATCATACTTCATAAATCTATTATGTGACTCATACACTGTTCACATTTTATCATCACTCACAAATCCACTATACTCTATGAACTTATCTATTGCTACTGTTGCTAAGCGTTTTCTTGGCAAAACGAGTGCGTCGTTCGTTCTCGTTATGACTGTTGGACTATTCATGAGCCTAGACAGCTATGCTCAGAGAGAAGTCGTTGTTGAACAAGGGTTTGGCACCCTGAATATGGCGATTGAAGGCGACACAATGGCCGACGGTTCTCGCGTAGACCCTGAGACTGTTTACATCTTGAATAGAGGCGAGCGCTACCTTGTAAATGGCCGTGTAACCCACAGTGGTTATCATTTGAGAGTGCGAGCATCTGACGGAGACGGGCCACTGCCTATCATTCAGCAGGGTGTTCGTATTGACGGTACTTCTGATAACCACAGCTTCGAATTGAATGGTGACTTTACATTTGAGAACTTATGGTTGCTTAACCATGATGATTCAGGAAGTAAGAAAAGCCGTGGCCTTCTGGTCAACCAGGAAGGGATAACCGGTATCCTTGATGGCTGTGTTTACGAAGTGGGTACCTGGCTTGGTATTCGAATCAACGTGGACAACGTTACAATGATTGTTAAAAACTCAGTCATTCGTAACCTTGTAAGAGTGGACGATCCTGGTAATGGTAAGTTTATTGACCCACGAAGTAATGACCCGGCTCTTCTCTATTTTGAGAACAACACGTTCTACAACATGACGTCAGAAATCGTACGTGAAAGCGGTGGTTTCTATCCGGAATTCTTCTTCAATCACAACACAGTTTATAATGTGGCTGCGCTGTCTCGAAACGATGCACGTGTACATAAGAGCCGTGTCATGAAGGGAACGTTTACCAATAACCTGTTCATTAATATGGCTGCGCTTGGTGATATCACTACTGACTTTGACTTCTTCGGCGGTGAAGTAGTTGATCCACCCGATGTAGGCGCTTTGTTTCCTTTAGATTCGCTTAATGCAGAAGATCTTGGTTTTATGGAATCGGATCGTGATGTCCAGATCACAAATAACAACTTCTTCTGGGATCAGGAACTGGTCGATTTCTACGCGGCTAGAGACACTGTACAGCTTCTTTCCATTCTATCTCCACTTGCAGAAACGCAAGTTACTGAAGGATTGGTTACGTATGAGAATAACTATGCGTCTGACCCAGGGCTGACTGCTCCTCCTCCAGTGTCGAATGCGATCGCTTATGCTACCCAGTGGTATGACAACATGTGTGTTGATCTGACTGCAACCCCAGAATGTGATTTCTCTACCAACCCTGGTGAGTGGGATCCATTTGTTTCTGTAGCTGCAGCACCTTGGCCATTGCCTGAAGACTTTACCTATGATGTGACTTCTGAGTCCTATACAGGCGCTACTGGTGGTTTCCCATTGGGTGACCTGAACTGGTTCCCTGATCAAAAAGCTGCATGGGAAGCAGCAGGTGGTGGTGAAGGGGTACTCGTTTCTAACGATGAGTTTGATGCTCTTCCTGAGACCTTTACCCTCCATGGCAACTTCCCGAATCCGTTCAACCCAACAACGAACATCATGCTCGACCTTGCAGCTCCAGCTGTAGTATCTGTCGAAGTGTATGACCTGTTGGGACGAAACGTGCTCACCATTGCTGGGCAACAAATGCAGGTTGGTGCAAATCAAACCATCAACATCGATGCATCTTCTATTGCCTCTGGTATTTACATTTACCAGGTCAATGCAAGAACAGGTGCTGAAAACTTCATGCAGACCGGTAAGATGGTTCTGTTGAAGTAATCAGATAGCCACCCTCTGATTCTTTTATTTCCTCCCCGTTCAGGTTTGCTGTTCGGGGAGGAAATCGTTTAATCTGTTTGGTACTTTGTATAACCTACTATCCTGTCCAATACAGCATTGCGATCTTTCAACTTCATCCGTCTCCTATTTAGCACTTCACTCTTCCTGGTAGTAGTGCTGGTTCTCTTAACTCCTGGGCAGGTAGAATCAGAAAATCCTGCTTCGTTGATGCCAGAGTTTATTGGTTCTGAAACTTGTAGAGAGTGTCATGCAAATCCTGAATTGAGTGAGGCTGGGTTTAATATCTGGGAAGAAGCACAAAACGAAGCACATGTACACGCTCTTTCTCTGCCCGGCGTACAGTTTCCTGAAGGGACCAACGATAATCCCATTATGGTGCCACCTGATGGCTCAACCTGGGATGACTATGCATACGTCATAGGAGGCTTCGGGTGGAAGGCAACGTTTGTTCGCAAGGACGGCTCACAGGTCACAGGGGCCGAGCTTGCTCAGTACAATCTGGAAACAGGTGAATGGACGGCGTATCACCCGGGAGAAGATCTCTCATTCGATGTAGAGTGTGCACGGTGCCATACTACAGGTATCACACCTCAAGGCTCCTGGAATGGCAATGAGTCCGACAGCCTTGGTACCTGGGCTGAGGATGGCGTACAATGTGAGGGATGCCACGGTCCAGGTAGTTTACATGCTACACGTGCGTTTACAACACCGGAAGGTGAGACGGACGTGCTGAAGGACCGCTGTGGCGATTGTCATAATAATGGGGGGCGAAAAGGGCCTATTCCGATTATCGATGGATATGTAGCCAACCATGCCCAGTTTCAAGAGCTTGAAGCATCACGCCACGGCCAGGTTAGTTTCTTTACGTGTACGACGTGCCACGAACCCCATGTGCCGCTAAAGTATAAAGATCTTATCGGGAATACGTTTAATGGCAAACGGCTGAGTCCTTTTCGCAAGGAATGCCAGGATTGCCATCCATCAAGAGAGGCCAACCACCCGGCTCCGATTCAGTGCGTCGATTGCCATATGGCTGAGGCAAGCAAGTCTGCTGTAAGTAATGAATATGCAAACGGAGGTTTAAAAGGAGATATTGCTTCACACATCTGGCGTATAAACACGGCTGCCGTTCCTCGTGACTCCATGTATACTTTCGATGGTGCTTTTCTTAAAGCTGATGAAAGCGGCCGTCCATCCATTACGCTCGACTTTGCCTGCCTCGGTTGCCATCAAGATCCCTCCGAGACTCTGCAGTGGGCCTCAGAATATGCGCAAACTATTCATGCCGAGACAGGCACCTCAATCGACAAAGAAATTGCGGACGTACCCTCAACTTCCAGGATCCTCTCGAATTATCCCAACCCTTTTTCGGCATCGACTACGATCCAGTTCGAACAAGCCGAAGCCGGAAATGTTGAGATTGATGTCTTTGATAGTCAAGGACAACGAGTAATAGCCTTGGCCTCAGGGCGCTGGGAAGAGGGCGTACATGAAGTCGATTGGGACGGCATATCAAGTGCAGGTTTGCCTGTTTCGAGCGGCATATATATAGCCCGAATTGTGTCTAATGAGTCGATCAGTACACACATGCTGATAGTGGCACGATAAGCGCCAGTATAAGCGCTTGTTGACTGCTGTAAATGCGTTTCAACAGTTAGCTATTTTCGAATGACGAGCTGAGTGGATTGCCCCGATTCCGCTACCATTCGAATGATATATACACCTGGAGCTACTTTCTTTCCTTCTGCATTGCGGCCGCTCCACTCTACAGCATACTGGCCCGGTGAGTGGATGGTATTGACAAGGTCTGCCGTTCGTTGTCCCAGGGTATTGTATACTTCGATATGCACTCGCTCGGTATGAAGCACTTCATATGTGATTGTACTTGAGTGCTCAAAAGGATTCGGGAAAGCAAGTAATGGGTTAGCCTGGACCGGTACACTGTCTGTTGGACGTTCAGCGTGTACCGATTGACTGTATACAAAACTGCCAGGAAGTGTGCCTCGAATGGAGTAGCCGTCGGTAACAGTTACTGTCCAGTTGTAGGTCTCACCATCGATTAATACCTCGCGTGGTACTAAATGCACATTTTCAATGAGAGATGAGAACGTAGTATCCAGGCTACTACTTTCGATGTGCAACGCATAGAAGAGAGGGTCTTGTTCTGGGTCAGTGGCTGATTCCCATGCAAATTTAAACAATGGATCGCCGTCTATTGTCGTTGTATCTGTTGCGGTTTTGAGTGTAATGGTGGAGGGGGGATTGTTTATTCCAACTTGTTCGACAACGGTGATTTCCTGGTCCGATTCTATTGCTGTGAGTCGGTCAATGACTCCACTTGGCCAGCGTACAACGAGGGAGTCGATGATCGTGTTTTGACCTAACCCAAAATGTGCCGAGAGGTTATGGTTTTGAGAAGTCATTCCATCACCGGCCTGGATTTCTCTAACCTGGTGTATTCCGCCCGCGTATAGGTCGATCCGTGTGCCAATGCCAAACCGGTTCGACTCAGTGCCAGTGGCGTAGACTTTGATGTAATGATTCGTTCCACCTTGATTGATAAGCAACTGATCATTGCCGATGGTAGGAATAAATATATCAATCCATCCATCATTGTTGATGTCACCTACTGATAAGGCGCTGCTGTTGATAGGTTTAGTGGGAAGCATTGGGACGATATCTTCAAACGTTCCGTCTCCTTTGTTTCGGTACAGATAAGGATCCCCAGACCGGTTTACCACAAATAGATCCGTCCATCCGTCATTGTCAAAATCTGCTGCAGATACGCTAAACGTTTCATCATCTGGCTGACCAGCAATTCCGGCTTCAGCTGATACATCTGTGAATGAGATTCCTTCGTTGTTTCTATATAGCGTGTTGGTACCAGCAGTGCCGTTTGGCATGTTAATGTTTGCTGTAAATATATCCAGCCACCCGTCGTTATTATAGTCTAACCAGACCGTCCCCCAACTGGCCAGGTTGTCAACAATGCCTACATCCGGACTAACATTGGTATAAACACCGTCTTCAAGTTGAAGTAAAACATTCTCAGCAATAGTGGAGCCCATAGGAGGGAGGCACTGGGTAAGAAAAATATCCATGTCTCCGTCACGATCATAGTCGGCAGCAGCAAGGCCATAGGTCGCCTGGTATTCAAGGCCTACCTGGTCAGACACGTTGAAAAACAGGTAATCCGAAGTGTTTGTAAACAGGTTGCTGATACCCCCGTCAATGCCGACGAACAAATCGATGAGCCCGTCCTGATTGTAATCCGTCCACAGGCTACCCTGTACCAGGTCTTGATCCCGAATACCGATCTCATTGTCCACTTGTGTGAACTGCATGCCTGCGCGATTACGGAACACCGTACTGGGGTTTACAAGGTCCATGAAAAAAACATCGACGAAGCCGTCTTCATCGTAATCGCCAAAGATGCCTCCGAATACAACACCGCTTCCTCCGCTAAGCCCAAGCTGTTGGTAGTCGTCTTTAAACGTACCATCAGGCTGTTGGATAAAGAGTTGCCGCCGCCTGTAAAGATCTACTCTGCCATCGCTGTTTACATCAATCATGCTTGCCCCGAGAGGGACCTCAAAGTTTACTTCGGGCAATAAATTGGATGCATCAACAAATGATTGTGCCGAAATTGCATTCGGGAAAATGAAAAGGATGCCGGCTAGAAGGAGGGAGGAAAAGTGTGATTGCATAAAAGGTAGCGGAAAGGGGGCGATAAAGACTAGTGGGAGAAGCAAATAAAGTATCCTTTACTCCTCAGCCGGTAAATGTAAAAAAACCTGCCCCTTTTCCTATGCAAGCAATCCATTCACAACAGAACCATGTACATCTGTGAGGCGATAGCGCCGGCCTTCATGTTTGAAGGTGAGTCGCTCATGATCGATCCCCATAAGGTGGAGGAGAGTAGCTTGAAAATCGTGAACGTGTACAGGGTCTTTAACGATATTATAACTAAAGTCGTCCGTTTCCCCGTAAGTTGTACCCGCTTTACTACCGCCTCCAGCCATCCAGATTGAAAAGCAGCGTGGATGGTGATCTCTGCCATAATTGTCGGCTGTCAATTGGCCTTGCGAATAGCTTGTTCGACCGAATTCTCCGCCCCAGATTACCAGAGTGTCCTCTAGCAATCCGCGTTGCTTTAGGTCTAGCACCAAGGCTGCTGAGGCACGATCGACATCACTGCATTGCCTTGCAATGTCTCTGGGGAGGTTTCCGTGCTGATCCCAGCCCTGATGATACAGTTGAATAAATTTTACACCTTGTTCTGCAAGCCGGCGCGCGAGTAAGCAGTTGGCTGCAAAAGTACCGGGAATTCGAGCCTCCTCGCCGTACAAGTCGAAAATATAGTCCGGCTCATTTGAAATATTGACGACCTCGGGCACTGAAGTTTGCATTCGGTAGGCCATTTCATATTGAGCAATGCGGCTATAAATCTCAGGATCTCCTGTTGCTTCTGCCTGGGCTGTGTGCAATTCATTTAAATGATCCAACATTAAGCGGCGGTCCGAAGCATTTAAGCCGGGAGGATTATCTAGAAATAAGACGGGTTCGCCTCCAGACCGGAATTGTACTCCCTGATGACTCGAAGGCAAAAAGCCATTGCCCCAGAGCCTTGCATATAAGGGCTGGCTACCCCCTTTGCCTTTTGACAGCAATACCGTAAAAGCCGGCAGGTTCTCATTTTCACTTCCCAAACCATAGCTAATCCAAGAACCTATAGAGGGACGGCCTGATTGCTGTGAGCCTGTCTGGAAGAATGTAATGGCTGGGTCATGGTTGATTGCTTCTGTATGCATACTACGAACGATACAGAGTTCATCGGCTATCTGGGATGTATAGGGTAACAGTTCACTGATCTCAGCACCACTATGGCCATGTTTTGAAAACGAGTAATGTGAACCTGCGAGAGGGAACGAGGATTGGCCAGATGTCATCCCCGTTAGGCGCTGTCCTGCCCGTACGGATTCAGGCAGTTCTTCTCCATTTCGTTTCTCCAAAATCGGTTTATGGTCGAATAACTCCATCTGAGACGGGCCACCGTTTTGGAACAGGTAAATCACTCGTTTGGCTCTTGGGGCAAAATGAAGTCCTTCATCGTTATTCTTTGCCCATACTTCGCTAGGATGTAATAGCCCGGCTAACGCTGCAGCTCCTAAACCGAAACTGGTTTTCGAAAGGAAGTCGCGGCGCGTATAGTTCGGTGTATATTGCTGGCAAGGGTTCATGGTGAACACATATTAAATGAAAACTACCTCCTTATTAGAGAAGCATCATAGCTCATTATCGTCTGAATGACTGTGGTTAATGCAGCTACTTCTACCTTCTCAAGGCTGGTGTTTATTGGAAACTCACCAACGGAAAGCAATGAATCTGCGGCGGGAGTATCGTTTTTGAATCGATCCTCTTGTTGCATGTAAAGTTTTTCAAGGGTATTCAATTCAAAAGAAGTTGGATGGCGCCCGGTAAACAGTCTGAATCCATCGTTAATACGTTCGCTATTATTCAAAGACTCTTCGATCAATCCCTCAGACATTACACGGGCAGCTTCTATAAACTGGGGGTCGTTCCAGAGTACAAGAGCTTGAAGCGGGGTGCTTGTATTCTGCCGCTGAACCAGACAGAGCTCGCGAGTGGGTGCATCAAAAGTAGCCAATGAAGGTGGAGGCGAAGAACGCTTCCAGAATGTATACAAGCTCCTCCTGTACAAATCTTCTCCATGCCCTTGCTCGTACGTGGAAATGCTGTTTTCTATGGCAGCGAGTTCTTCCCATAACCCCTCGGGTTGGTAGGGTTTAACAGGAGGGCCCCCTTGTTTGAGAACAAGCAACCCGCTTGTGGCCAGCGCCTGATCACGAATCATTTCAGCAGGCAATCGAAATGCCGGGCCACGGGCGAGCAGTACATTACCTGGGTCATGCTCTAAATGTGCCGGGGTTAATTCAGATGATTGACGATATGTCTTTGTTAACACAATTTCTTTGAGCAATGCTTTGACATCCCATCCTGAAACCATGAAGTGAGTAGCCAGCCAATCTAGTAGGAGGGGATGGGAGGGGAGAGAACCCTGGTTGCCCCAGTCTCCTTGTGTGGCGACCAGGCCCTGCCCGAATAACATCTGCCAGAAACGATTTACAGCTACACGCGCTGTTAGCGGATGGTGTTCATGCGTGATCCACTTTGCAAGGGCAAGGCGGTTTCCTGAGGTGTCATCAGGTAATGAAGCAAAAATAGCGGGAGTTCCAGATGAAACGGGTTCCTCCAAGGCATCATAAACACCCCTAGAAAGCACAAACGCCTGACGAGGCACAGCCATCTCTTCCATAACCATAATTTCGGGGATTGTATCTTGCACCTCATGTTTTCTTTTACGGAGTTGCTTTAATTCAGTCAGGGCTTCTTGAAGAAACTCTGATTGCATTTGCTGATAATGACTATCCAGTACAGGGTCGACAGATTTGTCAAACAACCATTGAACTTCAGAAGCTACCAACATGCGCTGATGAAATGTAAATGCGTCGACTTTTCCTCCAGCGAAGCCTCCCCGCCCGTTCGCACCTCCAATTCGTATGCCTTGTTGGCGTATTGATTTGTACAGATTATCCCAATGAGCGTCTAGATTGACCGACTTCCCGTTTATATAGAGACGCACTCCTGCAGCGCTGCTGGATCCGTCATAGGTTACCGTCAGATGAGTCCATGTGTCTTGAATTTGTTCGCTTGCCCTTACTTCAATGTAATTGTGAGGTAATGCATGGCATAAGCGGATGACGGGATAGCCATTGTCTAAAAATAATTCGTAGCCCTGGAAGTCGAAGTTCTTGTTAGCCGGGTTGCCCCATATAGGCACATATCCTGTATCCTGTGGTGGGTTTACCCAAATACTAATCGTAAAAGGATCGTATCGTTCAATCCCGGTTTTTTTAGACAGATGTATAACATCATAATGCTGCATTTTAAGCCCGTTTCCTTCTACGCCTTTTACGAGTACAGGCTTACCAGTTACTTTTACATCTCTTGAGTTATCAAGAAGCTGATCATTTAGCACCTCAAATGATACATCGAGGAGTATGTCTTGCTCAGAATTATAATTGCTTGTATTGAATTGAGAAGGCTCGGCAAGGAACTCGTTTACTATGGCCTCTTGTTGGCCGATAGTCTTCTGCATTGAATCAAGTAATGCCTGGGTATTCTTTGAAGTGAGTTTTAGGAGTGGACCAGGGTTACCCTCATTGGCGATCTCACCCAGTTCTTGCACATTGTTAAAGTAAGAAAATAACTTATAGTACTCTTTCTGGGATATCGGGTCATATTTGTGATCATGACATCGAGCACATTGCAAAGTTAGACCCATTATGGCCGTTCCAACAGTGTTTGTCCGGTCAGCTACATACTCAACTCGATATTCCTCATCTACGATACCGGCTTCCGAATTGATACGATGGTTTCTTAAAAAGGTGGTTGCGAGATGTTGTTCTTGTGTGGCATCAGGTAGTAAATCACCCGCTAATTGCCAGGTCAAGAATTTGTCGTAGGCTAGATTCTCGTTAAATGCATCGACAACCCAATCACGCCAGGGCCATACAAATCGAAATCCATCATCCTGGTAGCCGTGTGTATCTGCATAGCGTGCAAGATCAAGCCAGTCGACTGCCATCCGCTCTCCGAACTGTGGCGAATCAAGCAAACGATCTACTACGCGTTCATAGGCAGTTTCTGATCTGTCAATGAGAAAGGCATCCATCTCCTCGATACTTGGTGGTAGACCAGTGAGATCGAGGCTGACGCGACGCAACCAGGTCTCACGGGTTGCTTCTTTGGATGGCTTCAGTGACTCTTTGGAAAGTCGCTCCCTGACAAGGAAGTCGATCGGATGCAATTCCTCTTTTGATGCAGCAATGATGGGTGTGCGAGGGGGCAGGAATGACCAATGTTCTTCGTATGGTGCACCTTGATCAATCCATTTAACGAGTATCGCTTTTTCCTTGTCTGACAAAACGAGTCTTGAATCAGCCGGAGGCATTCGTTCTTCAGGGTCGTCATGGAGGATGCGCTTTAGAAGTGCACTTCGAGATCTGTTTCCAGGCACGATGGCACGATTTCCAGACTCCAGTTTTTGCCGGCTAGCAGTTGTGTAATCAAGGCGAAGGCCTGCCTCTCTTGTTGCTTGGTCAGGGCCGTGGCATGAAAAGCACCGATCGGAAAGAATGGGTTTTACATCGAAGTTGAAGTCAATTTGATCTGGAAGAATAGCATAGGCTTCTTGGACAGGTTTTGGAAGAGGTGTGTTACAGGAACAGAGCAAAACAGCACATCCCAATAGGAAGAAAAGTTTAGTTGTGAGGTTGTGCAAGCAGTTATACAGAAAAGGAAAGGAACACAAAGACATAGAGGAACGTGGGGCGGGGACCAACAGAAACCATGATGAAAAGTAGCTAAAGTAACTCTTGATATCCAGTGGGAAAATGTTAAAAGCCTACGATCGCCGTATCGTGCGCCATGTTCTCAAGAGGGATCCTGTGTGAACCGAAGAGCTTCGGTTGCACCTGAACACAAAAAAGAACCGGGAAGCCCTGATTCGCCAGGTGACTCATTTCTACGGGGTGATGGGTTAGCAAGGCCGCCGGTGCTTAGCCTGCGACTGCTTTTGTATGGGTAAGTGTTTAGGTACCTAACTTTGTGGGTGCTTTATCATACCTTATGAATACCCTGGCATTGTGCGACTAGTTTGAAAACTATATGACAAATTATGACGAACAGTTTAATCTGCGTAAGCGACATCCTTTGAGTAAGGTATATCTGTATGCAAATGAATTGCAAAGTTATATTACAAGATTAACATCCAAGGCATCCCTTGATATAAGTTATGGGCAATCCCAAGGCGAAAGAATTGATGTTTTTCCAGCGGTAGAGTCGAATTCACCGATCTTCGTGTTCATTCATGGAGGGTATTTCAGAGCGCTCGATAAAAGACAGTATAGCTTTATTGCTAAACCGTTTGTTCGTAGAGGTTGTACAGTAGTTAGTGTTAACTATGACCTTGCGCCAAAAGTACGTGTCAAGGAGATTGTAGATCAAAACATAAAAGCATTTCTTTGGATCTACCAAAACATAAGTCGTTGGAATGGAAACCCTCAAAACATTGTTCTATGTGGTCATTCTGTAGGAGCATTTTTGGCAGCAAAGATTCTTGAGTATGAATGGGATCAGCAGATCAGACATGGGATCTCAGGTGTGGTACTGCTCAGTGGTCTATACGACCTAACCACGATGAGACAATCCTATTTGAATAAGTCCCTAAGGCTATCAGAAGAGGATGTCGAGGTCTTAAGTCCTATGTTTGGACACGTAGAAAATTTTCCGCATGCTCTCATAGCAGTTGGTGAAAACGAAACGGATGAATTTATCCGGCAATCAAAGGATTATGCGAAAAAGGTAGAAGCCGCTAACCTATCATATGAGTTCATGCTATTGAAAAACAAAAATCATTACACAGTAGCACGAATGTTAAGTAGGAGAAATAATGGGCTGACGAAAAAAATTATGAGTCTTTTCGGACAGCGTGAGATCAATATGTGACAGCTCTGTCCGACTTAAAAACTTGGGTCTGTTATTGCTTGATAAGATGGTAGCAAAGTCTTAACGTAATTATCGCCTACGCTTAATGTTTTCTCTGATTGAAATGAACAGTTCAGCCCCTTGAAGTTTTTCGATCTCCATATTTCGCTCGTGATATCATGCCTGGTTCTGGCATTATCAGGGTGTAGTTCCAGGCACCCGCTTCCTGATCAAGTCGACTTCAATTTTCACGTCAAGCCTCTTCTTGCAGATCGGTGCTTCAAATGTCATGGTCCTGACGCTAATACCCGTGAGGCGGATTTGCGCTTTGATACAAGGACCGGTGCTTTCGCTGCTTTGGATAGCTTGGGCGAACGCTTTGCTATAGTGTCCGGTGACCCAGCGAAAAGTGAGATGATCCACCGGATCAACCACGATGATCTTGATGAGCGAATGCCGCCTTTGGAATCGAATCTCACGTTGTCTGAGTACGAAAGGCGGATACTGGAAAAGTGGATAAAACAAGGTGCAGAGTGGAAACCACATTGGGCCTTTACGCGGCCCAAGCAGCACGGTCTTCCGGCTGTGGATGCAGGGGAATGGGCCGCAACCCCTATTGATCATTTCATACTTGCTCGTTTAAAACGAGAAGGGCTCTCACCGATGCCTGCTGCTACCCGCGAAAAATGGCTGCGTCGAGTAACGTTCGACCTTACAGGATTACCACCGACCCCAGATGCTATAGATGCGTTTCTAGTGGATCAGAAGGCGGATGCCTTTGAGCGTGTCGTGGACCGCTTGTTGGCTTCAAAGGCATATGGTGAACGCATGGCGGTCGATTGGCTTGACCTCGCCCGGTATGCCGATACTCAAGGACATCATCATGATTTCGAAAGAAATATGTGGCCCTGGCGGGATTGGGTGATCCAGGCATTCAATGTCAATATGCCCTATGATCAATTTGTGACCTGGCAACTGGCTGGCGACCTGCTGCCGGATCCCACCTATGAACAGCTCCTTGCAACGGGGTTCAATCGAAACCACAAAATCACCCAGGAATGCGGGGTGATTGAGGAGGAATTTCGGGTTGAATATGTCGTGGATCGTACTAATACCTTTAGCACGGCTTTTATGGGACTAACAATGCAGTGTGCCCAATGCCATGATCACAAGTATGACCCGATCTCACAGAAAGAGTATTATGAACTGTTTAGCTTTTTCAATAACGTGCCCGAGCGTGGCCGGTGGCCGCATGCTGAGAAAACGTCTTCGGTCCCGAGCTTACCTCTTCCCGAAGAACAGATCGCTAGAACGAAGCGCTATATTGATCGCCATATTCGAGATCGAGAACCCGTCGAAGAGGACTATGGGACGTACGAAGCCGAACTGAACGCTTTGATGTACCCCACCATGGTTATGGCGGAACTGGATACACTGAGGCCGGCTTTTATCCTGGATCGAGGGCTTTACTCAGCTCCAGGTAAGCGCGTCTTTCCGGGTACTCCTGAGTCTATATTACCCTTTTCTGAAGAATATCCACGAAACCGCCTGGGGCTCTCTCAATGGTTATTCGATCCTGCTCACCCATTAACCGCTCGCGTAGCTGTTAATCGATACTGGCAAATGCTCTTTGGAACGGGCCTGGTACACACTCCAGAAGATTTCGGCAGCCAGGGGGCATTGCCTTCGCATCCCGAATTGCTTGATTGGCTGGCCATTTATTTCATGGAGTCTGGCTGGGATATCGCGGGACTTCTCAAAACAATTGTACTTTCCTCAACCTATCGCCAATCCTCTACTGTGGATCCAGACGTTCTTGCTATAGATCCGGGCAATGCCTTGCTATCTAGAGGACCTCACCTCAGGCTTACGGCAGAGATGGTGCGTGACCAGGTTCTTACGATAAGTGGGTTGCTTGTTGATACACTGGGTGGTCCTCCTGTAAAACCCTATCAGCCTGATGGGTTGTGGAAAGAGGTATCGTCGGGCGGGACCTTTTTGCGGAAATACAATCAGAGTTCAGGGGATGATTTGTATCGCCGTAGCCTATACACCTTCTGGAAACGTATCCAGCCTCCTCCAAATATGATCACCTTCGATGCGGCCTCCCGCAATGAGTGCACGGTTCGAAGGCAGCAAACAAGTACGCCCTTACAGGCCTTGGTCCTGCTGAACGATCCTCAATTTGTAGAAGCTGCCCGAGTCTTTGGAGAGCGCATGATGGAGGAGGGCGGAGCTTCTTTGGTAGATCGGATAACCTACGGTTTCAGGTGGGCCACCTCCCGGATGCCAGACGAGGACGAGATCGGCCTTTTGATTGCGTTTTTTGAAGAGGAACGGGACGATTTTGCACTGAACCCTGATCAAGCTGATGCCTTGCTTTCAGTAGGGGAGTACTCTGCAGAGAGGCAACATGACCCTATAGAGTGGGCTGCTTATACCATGGTTGCAAGCACCTTTTTGAACCTTTCAGAGTCGATTTACAAATGAAAAAGGAACGTCAACATATCGGGTGCCCAACAACGCGTCGGCATTTTTTGTCGAATGCAACGCTCGGAATCGGTGCTGCTGCGCTTGCCTCGCTTTTTCCTGGAAATGCCTTTGCTGCCAGAGAGGAGGTGAGAGGGTTTGATTTCCCTCATTTTCCCCCAAGGATCAAACGCGTTATCTATCTCTTCCAGAGCGGTGGACCTGCACAAATGGAGTTGTTCGATTATAAGCCTGAGCTCAATAGGCGTCAGGGCGAAGACCTTCCGGCCTCTGTTCGAGGTGAACAACGCTTGACGGATTTCGTGGTCAACCAGCCCACCCTTCCAATGGTTGGATCGCACTTTTCATTCAAGCAGCATGGCCATAGCGGGGCATGGCTCAGTGAATTGCTGCCATTTACAGCACAGATTGCTGATGAACTGTGTTTCATCAAATCGATGCACACCGAAGCCATCAATCACGATCCTGCATTGAATTTTTTCCAGACAGGGTCTCAGCAGAGTGGTCGGCCGAGCATTGGATCCTGGCTGAGTTACGGACTCGGAAGCGAAAACGCAGACCTGCCTGCCTTTTGTGTTTTATTATCGAAAGGGACCGGGAGGGCCATGGCTGCACAACCACTCCAGTCACGCTTATGGGGCAGCGGTTTTTTACCCTCCTTGCATCAGGGAGTGCAGTTCCGTGCGGGTAGTGATCCTGTATTATACGTGAACAATCCCCCTGGTGTATCCCGTACCGCTCGCCGCCGGCAACTCGACCGCGTGCAGGCACTCAACGAAAAATACCATGCTGAAGTAGGAGATCCTGAAATTCAGACTCGCATTGCCCAGTATGAAATGGCGTACCGGATGCAGACCTCGGTCCCTGAGACCATGGATATATCCGATGAACCCGATGCCATATTTGATCTCTACGGGCCCAACGCTCGCATTCCTGGCACCTTTGCAGCGAATTGTATTCTAGCCCGGCGGCTGGCGGAGCGCGATGTCCGTTTTATTCAACTCTACCATCAGGGCTGGGACCAGCATAACGACCTGCCTGCGCATATCGCAGGTCAATGCAGAGATATAGACCAACCGTCTGCTGCTCTGGTGATGGACCTGAAACAAAGAGGACTCCTCGAAGACACGCTCGTCATTTGGGGCGGTGAATTCGGGCGCACCAATTTTGCTCAAGGCAAATGGTCTGACGAAAACTACGGCCGCGATCACCACCCCCGGTGTTTCACCATCTGGATGGCTGGAGGAGGTATCAAGCCTGGCATCACCTACGGAGCAACCGACGAACTTGGATACAACGTAACTGAAAACCCCGTCCACGTGCATGATTTCCAGGCCACCTTGCTGCATCTGTTGGGCATTGATCATGAACGCATGACCTTCAAACACCAGGGCCGGCGGTACAGATTAACGGATGTACATGGGAAGGTAGTGAAAGGGATTCTGGCTTAATTTAATTATTCTGAAAGCTCAATGAGTAACTATGCTGAACAAGTATTGGCTTCGGCATGATCAGGGAGTAGGGATAGTGTTTAGGACTGTAACCATATCTGTGTCAGCTACTGGAGGTGAAGCCCGAGTAGTAAGGGGGCTCCAATACTCGGTCATGCGTTTCCTAAACGCTAGACTATATAATACGGATTACGTATAAGCGTTTCTGAGCGGAGGCTTACAGAAAAGCTAATTAGAGAGATCACCTGGTAAACTGTTGGAGAATAAATCTAAACGCAAATGATGTAGGCACAAGGACTCCGAAAGCGAACACACCGTAGTCGGTAATCCCCTTTGGCTTAGAGAAATCAAAGAAGGGCATAGCTGCGCCTACAACACCTAATGAGGCCAAGAACATTTGCAAGCTATTCTCAGTCGAGGGTTGCAATGACAAGAGCGAGCGAGACAAATCAATGTTCACGAAATAATCTTTACGCCAAGGGCTATAATAGAATGACAAGTCCATACCAATTCCAAGGAAATTGTTTGATCCAACGCCAAAATATGCAGCGCTATTTCCTTCTCTTAAACCAAATGACTCTGCAGCAGTTATTCTGGCCGTTTTATACTGATATGAATATCCAATGAATGCAATGTCTGTAATACCAACTTCTGTACTAAAATGAAGTTCGGGCATTATTTGCAACTTACTATCCAAGACTCTTCTCTCATCCATTACACTTATTTGGCCTGATTGACTTACGTCAATTTCCAAAAACCGGTAGACAAGTTCGAGTAAGTTGAGGCGGGGTAGCTCAAACCTAACAAACCCTTTCTTGTAGAGAAATGCATTTACTGTTGGAGTTAGTGCAAGTGTAAGAATCCCAAAGGAAGATTCGGTTGAAGTTTCAAACACGGCCTTTGCGCCAATGCTTAAAGGGGGAATCAGTTTATACTGAATTCTTAGTGGCCTCGATGCAAGGCCCAGGATAAGATCTTCAGTATTAACATTATAATAGTAGTCCCCGGGTTTTATATCTCCACTTAATTGAATTCGTATAGTGTTAACTGAATCAACCCGTGCTAAATGTATTGTTCCTGAACGTTTTCTAGCCAGGAATAATTCATCAAGCAAAGGAGAGATCAATTCCTGACTTTCATAGTTAACGGAATCCATTTCTTCAATCTGATTGTTGGCAATCTCATGTAACAAACCATGACCGATTAATGATGAGTATCTCGATCTGGCTCTTTTAAGAAAGCCTCCTACCTGCTTTTCTTGAAAAAACTTAAGAGCTGCCAGCGAATCGTAGGTCGGACATATTATCTCATTATTGTTATGATTTTTGCACAACCAATTATCTATAGGATTTGCTCGACTTAGATCAATAGTGAATTGCAGGGGAATATCTTTTTCCTGTGTAGTATAAACATCCAAGACAGTATCTATTTGGGCAGAAGGGAAGAGGTCAAATGCTGAACTTTGTCTACTAATCTCTACTGTACCCTCGCTCAGTTCGAATTCCAGTGGGCTTACGCCTATGAGATCTATGGACTTTCTGACAGAATCACTGATTCCATCAGTTGCCGAGGCAAGTACTTCATACAGACCAACCTGACTGAAAATGAGAGATTGGCTGTTTCCTGTCATCAAGAGATCCCCTTCGTTGTGCTCAACTCTCCAGTCAACTTTGATATCCGCATCGTGATCATCTTTGTCTTCGACTATAGCCTCTATCCGGATGGAATCGCCTACAGTGCAATAATACGTGAGTTTGTTAAATTGCCTGCAACCATCTAGAGAAATATCTAATTCAGGTCCATGATTCGTATTATCAAAAAACCGCCTAAGTATTCTACTTATACTTTTTGCGAAGTTTGACTCTTCTGTATAGATTATTTCAGTGCTAGTTTTCGTTGGACTGAAGCACGTTAATATAGGCAGTGTATTGGGCTCCAAATCTGGTATATTGTCACAATATGACAACTCGATTACATCACCATTGCTAGCCCTGTCATCAATCTTGATCTTCAAAAAGGCATCAGCATTGCTGATTGCATCAAATATTTTGGCATTAATTTCTCGTTCATAATCGCTTTCTTTATAGTATTGCTGAAAGACCGGTCGAGTGTCCGCTGAAGAATACCTCTTCGCAATTCTCTCATTAAGCTCATCATCGTCTTCGAGGCGATTCAAACTGACAATATTCTTAAAAAGATTACTGCCAGAATATATATCAGCTAATTCTTCTAAGCTCTGAATAAAGACTTCATGATACCTGTCATTGTCAGCAACAATAATTAGTTGCTTAGAGCTATCTTGTGCACTGATCAAAGGAGCATTTTCATGGTGGAAGAAAAAAAATAGTAGAATAATTAAACCTAACCTAAAGGGTTGAGCAGAGCTAAATCTGTTCTTAGCAATATTTTTCATGCAAAAATATACCAGCAGATAGCTTCCATAAGGATTAATCAGCCTTGCTGTCCAAACAACTTGACACCTCTTCAAAAATAATGAAAGCATTCTTATTAACAAATGTATTGATTTCTGCTTCTACCCTTCTTGCAACCGCAGTCTCTTGCCCGCTACCTCGATCCAGTACAAAAGGAATTGTTTCCAGTACACTACAGAAAAATCCATTTATAAAGACGGATATATAACCTCCACTATATATATATCTACTTTCACTTCTTTTCAAGATTTCTCCGCTATGACTGAAGGTAATACTATATGTTGGGTTCAGAATTTTTTTCTTTATACCCTTCTGAATTAGTAAACTATCTAGGGTGCTGGATGAGTATTTAATTGTATTAAATGTCTCTTTTGTCTGCTCCTCTACCAAATAAGGGATTTCTTCACCATCTAAAGATAAGTGTTCAGAATTATGATCTTCGACTTTCGGTAGGAAATTATTTTTTAAAAAAAGAACAGAGAAAACCAATGTGACCAAAGCAACTATTGCAAGCAGAGAACCACTTATACTCCTTATCACTTTTCTCCTTACTTTCTTTTGAAGAATAGGGTTCCTAAGGAGTTTTTCGTTTGAACCTGTATCCAGTATTGCTCTAACCCCAATTATTAGGGAAGTTACATTTGAATCTATACTTACTCGATCCCAAGTACTTAAATCTATAGTTTGTATAAGTCTGTATGGAATCGGCTTCTCTACCTTATCAATACAAACTGGAATAAGATTTTTTTTTTCTAAACCAATATGAGCTTCAGACTTTACCCAATTGCTTTTTACAGATAATGCTGACCAGATTACTAGCACGCACTTGGAATTTAGTAATTCTTCCTCAATTTTCTCGTCAAAAAACTGACCTGGAATCAACCTGTCATCCCACCAAGTACTCAAACCTTCCTGCTCTAATACATTAGCTAGTGATGAAGCCCATTCACGGTCTTGTCTTGTATATGAAATAAAAACGTCAGCCATCTTAACGAGAGAAATGTATATCCTATAGCTTGGACTTTGTTTAATTCAAAAAGAAATAATGATGCAATGCATTTTTTTACTGTTCCTTGAAGTAATTGTTTAAAAATACTACAGATATAAGGCAAGTATCTATTTGCTGAAGTTATTACCATTTTGCATTATCGATACGCTGAAATGCAGAAAAATACTTGATTTTAGGGCAATAAGGAATCTCCAGTGGGACAAACCGCAGGTATATTTAAACGTTTTCCTGTAATTCCAGAGTACCCTCCTTTTTCTGAATCCTAATCAGGCAGCAGCTAATTTAAAAATGTCTGATTCTTAGCTCTCAGAAACCTTAGATTAATAAACGAAACTAGATGAATGTAAACCACTCTTCAGGTGGGACAGGATGTAATCTCAATATGAATCGCTTGTCCCGTGTAAGCCTCCTGTTAATTAGGACTGAGTGGGACTGCGAAACGTATCTTTTGTCACGACATTTCTTGCCATGTCCAGGCCCTCACTGTACCGCCTCTTTTGGCATTTCCTAAAACTCGTTGGTACGCAAATAGTTGACGGACTAACCCCAAGCGTTTCCTAAACGCTAGGTCGGGTGTTCGAGTGGGTGGGGTTAGTCAAAGAAATGACTGAATTGCCTCTTTAGATCGGCGTACTAATCGTGCATCAATAAACGAGAGTGGTTAGATTATGTGCAACGAGCCAAGCCCTCCAGGAATCGTGCTCATCAATCCACCACTGCGTGTAAGCTTCGCTTAAAATCGGATAACTTAATCACGAATACGATGCACTCTCATAATCTCGGTATACTAATAGCTGCATCGATCATTGCAGTGTTTTTGGCTGCAGGCTGTCATTCCAGTTCCACGGAGCCGGCCTATCCCAATATTCTGCTCATCCTGGCAGATGATCTCGGATATGGAGATGTCGGTGTGTACAATGCCGAATCGCGTGTCCCTACGCCAAATCTGGATCAGTTAGCCGCTGATGGGATGTTGTTTACTGATGCCCATAGTCCCTCAACTGTCTGCACACCTACGCGGTACAGCATCATGACGGGCCGTATGGCTTTTCGAACAGGGATGCGTAGCGTGTTTGTAGGGGTGGGAGGTCCATCTCTGATTAAAAGTGAACGGCTTACTGTTGCTGAAATGCTGCAGGAAAAGGGATATGCTACATCGTTGATTGGCAAATGGCACATTGGGATGACCTTTTTTGCAGAAGATGGAACGCCTGTGTATGAAATGGATGTCCCCAGTGATACCCCCGAACAGCGTAGGCAGGCCGGCGTGGCGCGCGTAAATCTTGTTGATTTCACGAAGCCAATTCCTGATGGTCCCCTCCATCATGGTTTTGACGAATTCTTTGGTACCGTAGCGTGTCCAACAACCGATTGGCTTTATGCCTGGATTGAAGGTGATCGGGTCCCTAATCCTCCTACCACGTTACTGGATCGAACACATTTACCGAAACATCCCTATTCGTTTGACAACCGACAAGGAATGATTGCGCCTGATTTTGATCTGGAAGAAGTAGATATGCTTTTTCTGGAGAAAAGCATCGCCTTTTTGGAAAACCATGTAGAAGAATCACCAGGACAACCCTTTTTCCTGTTTCACTCTGCTCAGGCTGTTCACCTTCCCTCATTCCCGGGCAATGACTTCAAAGGTAAAACGGACGCCGGCCCTCATGGCGACTTTATCTTTCAACTGGATCACATTGTTGGCGAGCTATTGAGTACGTTGGATAGGCTGGAGTTGAGTGACAATACACTGGTTATTTTTACAAGCGATAACGGACCAGAGGTGAGCACTGTGTATCACATGCGCACCGATTACGATCATGATGGCGCGCGTCCATGGCGTGGAGTCAAGCGTGATCAGTGGGAAGGCGGTCATCGGGTGCCCATGATCGCCCGCTGGCCAGCAGTGATTACACGGGGCAGCCGATCCGATCAGGTTCTCAACTTATCTGATTTTATGGCTACGTTCGCAGCAATTACAGGGTATGATTTGCCAGCGGATGCGGCGGAAGATAGCTACAATTTTTTACCAGTGTTTAGTGGTGAGGATGACGCTCCCGTGCATGATTACACCCTCCACCAAACTATTTCTCTCGATCTTGCCATCCGCCACGGTTCATGGAAGTATCTTGACCACCAGGGATCCGGAGGCAATAATTACGAACGAGATTATTTGCAAGGCTATGTGTTGCCAGAGAAGGCTCCCGATGCACCCGGCCAGTTATACAATTTAGCGGATGATCCGGGAGAGACAACGAATTTATATTTTGAGTATCCGGAAATAGCTGCGTCACTCAAAGAGAAGTTGGATGAGCTGGTAGCAAGAGGGTATTCCGTTGAGCGTGGTAAATAGCGACATGGGTGTCATGAACAGCTGGGCGGCCAATTGGGCTACAGATGTATAATCTTCACTCGCTACTCGACATTCGGCACTTGAAAAGCTACCTTGGGGGAGCTTTTGACTTGTCACCAACCCTCCCTCCAGAATGAGTACTTCGATAGACGGCACTAATCAGCAGCGATTTTCTTCTCGTATTGGGTTCTTTCTTAGTGTCTTAGGCATTGCCGTCGGGACAGGCAATATCTGGCGTTTTCCACGGATTGCGGCTCAGAATGGCGGCGAAGAGGGCGCTGGCGCATTTCTGGTCGCCTGGCTCGTTTTTCTTTTCGCCTGGAGTATTCCGCTTATTATGATCGAATACGTGTGGGGGCGGAAACATCGTTCCGGCGTGGTGAGCACTTTTATCAAAGCGGGCGGAGAACGCTTTGCATGGATGGGCGCCTTTGTTGCATTTGTAGCGACGGCGATCACTTTTTTCTACTCTGTCGTAGTTGGTTGGTGTATCTACTACCTGTTGCAAACCATTATTTCACCGCTACCCATGACAACCGATGCGGCTATGATGATGTGGAACGATTACCAGAGCAGTGGTTGGCCGCTGCTGTTTCATGGCCTTGCCATGGGCTTTGGTGCTCTGGCTATCAGTAAGGGGGTACAATCCATCGAGCGCGTCAATAAGGTTCTTGTGCCAACACTATTGGTGATTGTGTTTCTGTCCGTGATTAGAGCTCTAACCCTGCCTGGGGCAATGGACGGCGTTGCTTATCTGTTTACTCCGGAGTGGAGCCAGTTGGGCACACCCAAAATCTGGATTGAAGCACTAACACAAAATGCCTGGGATACGGGTGCCGGCTGGGGACTATTTCTGACCTATGCTGCTTACATGAGTACCCGGCAGGGTATTGTGAAGAATGCGGTTGCGACTGCCGTTGGTAATAACATAGTGTCTCTGATGGCCGCATTGATGGTGTTTTCAACCGTGTTTGCTATTCTCCAGACAGAGATGGGTATGAGCCAGGGAGAAGTATTGGAAGTGATGAAAACTAGCGGGCCGGCTTCTACCGGCCTCACATTCATCTGGATGCCGCAATTGTTTGCACGGATGTTTCTAGGTAATCCGCTCGCTGTGTTGTTTTTCCTCGGGCTAACATTTGCAGGTTTTTCCTCACTCATCGCGCAGCTGGAATTGCCCACCCGCGTGTTTATAGACGCCGGCTTCAGCAGGAAAAAAGCCATTGCACTGGTTATTGGTGTGAGTTACTTGCTAGGCATCCCATCAGCCATAAATCTCAACATCCTTAGCAACCAGGACTTTGTTTGGGGTGTTGCGCTTATGATTTCAGGCGCCTTTGTGGCGTTTATCGTCATTAAAAACGGCGTATCTCAAATGCGAGAAAACCACCTGATGGGTGAAGGTGATGATTGGACTGTGAGTAAAGCGTGGGTTTATGTTGTGAAGTATTTCATTCCGGTTGCTGCCATTGTTCTCCTGGTCTGGTGGTTGTCAGATTCTATTGATGAAAACTGGTACGACCCGATTCAGCCGGCAAGTCTGATGACTGTTCTAGCGCAATGGGCCGTGATGTTGTTGCTCTTCTTCCTGGGCAACCGTTGGATTGTGAAGCGCATGAAGGGTTGAAAGAGTCAGTGTATTTAACAAAGAACTACCTTTACTGCACTGGCCATGTATCAGCGATTCGATACCCCATGGGCCAGGGATCATCTGGATCAAGCATGAGCTGATGCGTTCCAGTAATCCAAGCCCGACCGGAAACTGTCGGGATAACTGCACTCTTTTTTCCAATCGAAGTCACTGACTCGATCCCGCAGTTGAACTCGGATCCAATAATCGATCGCGCTCGATACCGATCCCCAACTTGCATTCTTCCTTGCGCGTGCAAGACAGCCATCCGAGCTGAACATCCCGTGCCCGTGGGTGACCGGTCAATCTTGCCAGGCCGGATGACCACAGCATTCGGTCCGCTCAATTCACCGTTTTCCTCAATCAGTGGTCCGGCAAACTGACAGAACGACACATGATTCCACTCGGGATTCAATGGATGTCGGAATCCTAATTGTTCGTTGGCTGCTGCTGTAATTTTTATGCCCAGATTGACGAGGTCACTGGCTTCGTCCGGTACAATGTCAAATCCTAGTGCGGCTGCACCGACTATTACGAAGCTGTCGCCTCCATAGGCTGTATCTACTGTAAGTGTGCCGATCCCTGTCACTTCTAGTGAAGCTCCTAACTTGTCGACAAACGAAGGTACGTTTGTGATCGTGATTCTTTCCGCCTTGCCCTTGCGACACAGCGCATGGACCTTCACCAATCCGCCTGGCGCTTCTATGTAGAACTCTGTTTCCGGCTCATTCATGGGTACAATTCCTGTATCGAGAACCACAGTTGCTACACAGATCGAATTGGAGCCTGACATTGGCGGCGTATCCGCCGGCTCCATGATGATCCAGCCTAGTTGTGCGCGTGGATCCTTGGGTGGAACCAGCAAATTCACATGCCGAAAAACACCACCTCGCGGTTCATTCAGAACAAAGCTTCGCAGGCGATCATCTTTTTCGATGAAACGACGCTGCTCCCAAATCGTGTCGCCCGGTGGTGGGGGAACACCCCCTACGATTACATCTCCGACTTCACCTTCCGCATGGCAGCTAACAACATGAATGAGCTTTGTTGTTCTCATCGTGTACACCTTGTCAAATTCGGATCAAAAACAAACAACTCTACCTTTTGCTCTGTAGTTATCTCGTCAATTGAGACAAAAGGTAGCTCTTTTTCCTGGCCAAAGAGGGCCAGTCGAACAGGGACTAGTATACATCATCCGATAATAAAAAAGCATAGATATGACCCAACAAGAAAAAGCTGCCATCTTTCAGCAATTACCTAAGGAAAATAAACCAAGAAGACGCGGAAGGTAAATCAGTTGACAGGTGTACTGCGGCCTGAATCCCTGTATTGATTTAGAAGTTGAGCGAGTTTTGTGACTTTATCTGGATGCTCAGCTGCAAGATCTGTGGTTTCCTTCGGATCTTCCCTTAAGTTGTATAGGCGATAGACAGGATTTTCTGGGTCAAAATCCATAATGTCATAATAGAAGGGCATATAGTCACCTGTGATGGAATCCCGTTTGGGGTAGTCTTGTCTGGCTTGAAGTGCTGTTGATGGGGTGCCTGCTCTATAATCGCCGTCGGTGTCTCCTTCGATCAACTTCCAATCTCCACTTCGCAAGGCAAACATACCATTCACTGAATGGTGCACTGTGGCCTCTCTCAACGGGGATTCGTACTCTTCTTCCAATAATACAGGCAAGATGTTGTAACCGTCCTCGGCCGCATCGTTTGGAAGGGAAACGCCGAAATAAGCGGCTATTGTTGGGAGTAAATCAGTATGCGATATGGTCTCGTCACTAACAGAGCCCGGACGTACAGCTCCTGGCCAGCGGACAACCATCGGGACCCGGTGGCCTCCTTCCCAAATCTGACGTTTTGTGCCTCTTAATGGGGCGTTCGGATCATGTGCGCTTCCGCCCATTACATCCGGGTTCTCGCGAGCTCCATTGTCGCTTGTAACGATCAGAAGCGTATTGTCTGCGAGATCCAACTCATCCAGGACGTTTAAGATTTCGCCGACAGCCCAGTCAAACTCTACCACAAAATCTCCGTAAGGGCCGGCATTACTGGTGCTTGAGAATCGCTCGTTAGGCGTAATTGGAAAATGTATGTTTGTGGTTGGGTAGAATAAGAAAAAGGGTTCATCTTTATGGGTATGAATAAACTCGACGGCTTTTCCACTCAGGTCTATCGCGGTATCCTCAAGCCGGCGGGCAATCCGTTCATGCACCGCTTTGTCATAGATATCTTCCTCTTCACCGAGTCCAACAATACGCCGGTTATGGACATAGTTTTGCAGCTTAAGGGAGCTATTATGGCTAAAGGGGACTCCGTAGAAATAATCAAATCCAATCTCTAAGGGACCGGGTGCAAGCTCGTCATTAAAATTCGGCGGTACTTCGTTGCCCCACCCCAAGTGCCACTTCCCGACAATGCCTGTAGTATAACCTTGCTTCTTGAGCAACTTGGGAATGGTAAGGCGATCTGTTTCGACGAGCAACGGCATTCGCTCAAAGATCACCCAGTTCTTAAGCCAAGTGCGCCATGCGTATCGTCCCGTTAATGTGGCATATCGAGAAGGGGTGCAGACGGCAGACGGCGAGTGCGCATCTGTGAATAGCATGCCCTCACGTGCGACCCGATCACTATGGGGCGTATCGATTAATGTAGCTCCGTAGCTGGATAGATCGCCATATCCCAAATCATCAGCGTAAATGAGAATGATATTCGGTGGCTGTTGTTGGATTTCATCTGCACAGCCAAGGGGGATGAGCCCAAGGAAGATGACCAAAACAAAAGCAAAATAAGGCGTACTGCCTGTAGAAAGCCGCTGCATAATTGCCTGATAGATGACCAGAGGGATAGGGAATAGGATAGGGCAATTGAGCAATCATTTCAATGTTCACGCGCTCGATGAACAAGAAGTAGAACCAACATAATGAGCCTGATTGGAGGAAAACGCTGTGTCTGTAATTGAGCTGGATCCATTAATCCACTATCGGAATCCGGTTTTTTTACTTATCAAATACGCGAGGCGCGTTATGAAACGAATTCTTTTCTTAGCACTTTTTACGTTCTTCATCGGTGCTAATGCCTTTAGTCAAACAGGTACTCACTACACAGATGGTCCTATTGTTGACAAGCTGAAAGCAGCTGTAGCAGCTTATAATGAGGGCAATTGGACGACGTATCGTTCTTTCTATGCCGATACTGCCAGAATCCACGTTAATTCACCTGATCCGGTAACTATTGATGAGCGGATTGCTGAAATGAAAGAAGGACTGAATGCTATGGAGTCCTATGAGCTAATGAGTCCTGTATTTGGGCATATTAAGACGGCTGAAGGTGTTGATTGGGGAATGGTTTGGGCCGGTTGGCAAGGCAAGGCAGGAGGGGAAGAATGGACTGTAATGGTGCACACTGTCACCCGTTACGTAGATGGCTTAGCCGTTGAGCAGTGGGGCTTCTGGGATACCGCACAGGGTCCACAGCCTACGGAATAGACGGAAGAAGAATGAAAGGAGTACAACTCTGTCGCTGAATAGCTTATATAGAAGCTATATGAATGAAAACAGGCATCTTCGGGTGCCTGTTTTTGTTAAAAAACTTTTTTATTTGATCATAAAGTTAAATGTTAATACCATTTTTAATCTGGCAAACAAGCCACCTTTCGTCTTGCAAGAATCGAGCATATCATGTAGCTTCAAGTTAAAGGACTTTGGGGCAATTTGCGGCACTTCTCACGCTGAGGTTAACTTTGAAAAAAGGGGGAAAAGGAAGGACAGGGAGAAAAGCTAAAGCGTCAAAACTGACCTTTCACAAATTAGATGGGTTAGAAAAAATCACGCTTGGGATTGGACTCTGGTTTTTGATTTATCCACGCCCATATCAGCTTCTTTTAGGAATACTATTGATAATTCCAGTCTTTGGGATCTTGTACAATGGTTTAAAAAGACCGAGTATTGCTTCTCTTGTTAGAATCTCAACTAATACCAACGGGAAAGAAAATTATGATGTAGCTGACTTCATAGATATTGCAGCATGGGTCATATTAGTCAGAGTTGTTCTGGATTTTGAGTTTGAAAGCTATTACAGTATGATCCTTCCTGGCACAATATCCTTTTTAGTTGTGTCCTTAATTGTATTAATTTCCCATAGGTTGATTGAGAGTAATGTGCAGAATAAATGGTGGATCTATTCTTCTCTGACATTCAGCGTGATAATTTACTGTTATGCCGGCATCTATGCAGCAAACTGTGCTTTTGATAACTCCGAACCCAAAACGTATCGAACCGAGGTCCTGGATAAGAGAATGCGTTCAAGAAGCAGAGGGAGAAAGACCTATTACTTAAAAGTAGCTCCTTGGGGGCACCACCTTGACACGGAAGATTTAAGGGTATCATCTTCACTCTTTCACAAGGTTGAGATTGGGAACGAAGTAAATATAAAATACAAAAATGGCCTGTTCCGTATTCCATGGTACTACGTAAAGAGAACAGATGGCTATCGCGAAAGCAGCGTACTCTCTATCGCTCTCTCCTGGTGAAACCATATTGAGACTAGCCATCAAGTCTGAAACATCCCATCCTTGTAAATAACACGCTCAGAACCATCTGATAAAACAGCTGTAACGGTCCGGTCCTTGGTCGACATAATGTCTGTATGTACAACCGAGTCGTTGAGTCCCAGTCGTTCCCAGTCTTCTTTGGTGAGTGTGCTTGGATCGCCATTGTAAGCGTCTTTGTACGCCATTCCAACAGCGATGTGCGTATTGCCATACTCACCACCAACGTTCTCATCGTACAACGTGTTTGCCATAAACTTGGTGATCCTGGAATGCCGTTTATCGGTGAGGGAGAACTCGCCTACTTTGTCTGCATCTTTAGTAGCGATCATCTCTTTTAGGACGTTCTCGTTCTTTGTTGCCTTGCTGTTGACAACCAGGCCGTTTTTGAATTCGAGCTCAATGCCTTCGATCAAGTTGCCGTATCGATAGAGTGGTTGATTAAACCGGATCCATCCTTCCGTACCTCGCCAGTCTGGAGACGTGAAAATCTCATAGCTGGGGATATTTTGACCGGTTGCCGCCATCCATTTTCTCTCTTCACCGATTGTGATCCAAAGATCAGCATCCTCGCTTTTGACATGCACTTTGCGAATATCAAGGGCATTTAGCCAATCTTTAACACTATGGATTTCTTTCTGGAGATTTTTCCAGGTAGCAACGGGGTCATCCTCGCGTAGATAGCAGGCATCTATAATTTGCTCCCAGTAGGCTTCTAGCGATAAACCAGCTTCTTTTGCCATGCCCTCGGTGGCATATAGAGCAAGTGTCCATGTCGCCTTCTTCGCATTGACTTTCTTGAAGAATGTCTCACGAAAATGGGATCGAGCGATATTGCGCTGCATGATGAGTTTTGGGTCGATCCCTTTCAGGCTATGAGGATTTTCTTCGCTCAATACAGTCAGCCGGTGATCGATGGTGTCTATTAGGGTATCATAATAAGCCTGTGGGTAGAAGTTGATCTGATCTTTGTTACCATGAGAAAAGAAGAATCTCTCCAGGTTGTTATCTGAAGGGTCATCTGGTGTATATTGGGTAAGAACGTGGCCGCCGGCGAGTATTACGGCTCTATACAGTTCCTCATACAACAATTTTGCACTGTCCCTCGTGACGAGCTGGACAACATCTCCGGGTTTGATGCCTTTGCCATTTCCTAGAGCGTAATTAACAAGGATGTTGGCATAGTTTTGTAAGATTTGCTTTGAAGGTGAATAAGACATTCTATCTGCGATTTGAATCCGTCAACGAAATAAGAATGCCTCCAACGAATCCATGCATTACTTGTTCGAAGCCAATCGATGATTCACAAAAGCGTGTGCGATTCGTCACTGGGAGCATGTAATTTTGGGCATTAGTGTGGATATTTATAGATGAACTCCCTACTTGAATCTAGCTTAAACCCGCAGTGTAAACATGAAACAGTTCATACTGGTAAGATGGCTTCTATTAAGTGTATGCCTCTCGTTATTAGCGGTAACTGTTTTTCTAGTACATAATCGCGTACATCTCGTTAAGCAAAAAGATACACCCTATCATCAAGCGCCGAGTAACTGGTTCTTCATGCAACGGGCTTATCCGTTTGAAACGATTAATTACAACGCGTTTGATGAAGCCCTTGGACAAGCCGACCGCCTGCTTGCCCTGAGTGCATTTAAGCAAAACGGATCATGGGAATTTATCGGTCCAGACAATGTGGGGGGGCGGCTAACAGATGTAGCTATGCATCCCACGGACTCGCAGACGGTTTACGTTGCGGCTGCTTCAGGTGGGGTATTTAAATCCAACGATTTGGGTGATTCCTGGCAAGCTATTTTTGATGACCAACCCAGCCTATCTATTGGAGCTCTTGCCATTGACCCTGAGGACGCAGACGTAATTTATGTCGGTACCGGTGAGGTGAATGGAGGAGGGGGCTCCCTTACTTACGGAGGAACCGGTGTCTACAAGTCGGACGATGCAGGGCTGAGCTGGACTTCTCTTGGATTAACCGAGACCCGTCATATCGGCCGCATCGTCATCGATCCATCCAACTCCCAGCGGGTATTCGTTGCAGCTATGGGGCGGCTTTTTAGTGAAAATCAAGAGCGAGGTCTATTTCGTTCTGAGGATGGTGGACAGACCTGGGAAAACGTATTATACATCTCGCCGCAGACTGGAGGCATTGATGTAGTGATCAATCCAAACAATCCTGACACCATGTACGCAGCCATGTGGCAACGCATTCGGTATCCCGATAGCCGCAGGTTTGGTGGAGATGAAGGGGGCGTGTTCCGCTCTGTTGATGGAGGCACTACATGGACAGAACTAACAAACGGGCTGCCTGAAACTGAAATAGGGAGGATTGGCCTTGGTATGGCGCCTTCTGAGCCTAATGTGTTGTACGCTCTCTATGCGGATGAAGTCGGCCCCTTCAGAGGGTTTTATAAAAGCATCGATGGAGGAGAAAACTGGACACAATTGCCAGACGACCCCGTTCTGGTTCAAAACTCTGCATTCTTCGGATGGTGGTTTGGAAATGTACGTGTCCATCCAGAAAATCCTGATATCATTTATTCGCTTGGGCTCCGGCTGGTTCGTTCCGAAGACGGGGGATTTACGTTTGAAGATGTATCAGGTGGAATGCATGTGGATCATCATGGGCTTTACATCCACCCCTTGAATACAAATTTGATCATTGATGGAAACGATGGGGGCTTTTATGTCTCCAGAGATGGAGGCAATGCGTGGGAGCACAAAGACAATCTGCCTATAACACAGTTTTATACGGTCGACATCGATTTTCAAAACCCGTTGCACGTGGTAGGAGGGACGCAGGACAATAACACGTACCGTACCTTTTCTTCGTCCGAATCGGACTGGGAGGTGCTGGTACCTATAGGGGATGGGCAATATGTACGCATCGATCCTCAAGATAACCAAAAAGTATACGGCTCCTTTCAGCGAGGAGGGATTATGCGATCAGTTGATGGCGGCGAGAATTTCTTCTTTGCCACTGAAGGCATTGATGCTGAAGAGCCCGTCAATTGGAGCGCGCCGATCGAATTGGATATATCAAATCCTGGCACATTGTATACTGGTACAAATAAAGTCTACCGCTCTGAAAATGAAGCGCGATCCTGGGAGGCCATTAGCCCTGCCTTGCCTGCTAGAAATGTCTCAACTTCAGTGTTTGATACCTTTGGGACCATCACAAGCATTTCTGTTTCACCAACCAATCCAGACTATATTTATGCCGGCACCGATGATGGGCTGGTGTGGGTATCTACAAACGGGGGAGAAGAGTGGATTGATATTACTCAGTCGTTGCCAGATCGATGGGTAACCCGAGTCATGGTGGACCCTCGTGTGGAGACTACCGCGTATGTTACCTATTCTGGTTTTCGGGAAGATATACCCTTGCCACATGTATTCAAAACAACCAATACCGGTCAGTTATGGACCGATATTTCGAGCAACCTTCCAGAAGCACCGGTAAACGATATCATTCCGGATCCTGTGCAACCAGGTTTGTTGTATGTGGCAACCGACCTGGGTGTATTTTACACCGTAGATGATGGGGAGGTATGGATGCCGTTAGGAGAAGGCGTTCCACGTGTGCCAATCACTGATTTGTCGTTGCATGCCCCGTGTCGAAAGTTGGTAGCGGCTACCTACGGCCGTTCCATGTACTCTTTCGATTTAGCACAAATCGGTTTTGGCCCTACAGGTATTGAGTCTGCTCAGACTCCGGCCGGTCGAATTGATGCATTAGAGAATTACCCGAACCCCTTTGCAGCATCTACAACTGTTCGCTTTAGCTTGCAAGCCGCTTCTGACGTCCTTGTAGAATTATACGATCTTACTAATCGCAAAGTAGCGGTCCTCCAGGAAGCGTATTTATCTGCGGGCATTCACGAGATTGTATGGGACGGACGGGATATGTCTGGGCGTGAAGTAGCAGCCGGCCGATACTTTTGCCGAATTCAGGCAGGTGAACAGGTAAAGACGCATCCGCTGGTGCGAGTGCGGTAGGGTGAACTTTTATAGATTTACCTGGTATATCGTATTATTACGATAAAAGAGTGTGTGTCAATGGGCAACCCTATAGTTCGATCCTCAGATCCGGATCCTATACATCTTGATTTCCGAACTTCAGTAAACTTAAATCAGTTCTCGAGGCCTGAAGTCGAAGCACTAGAACGCGATCTGGAGCTAGCTGCACAGATGCAGCGTCACTTATTCCCGTGCTGTGTACCTGCCTTATCGAACCTTGATGTTGCTGCACATCTCAGGCCTGCCGGGATTGTTAGCGGTGATTTTTTCGATTTCTTTTGTTACAAAGAAACAGGGCAGGGGATACTGATCGCTGATATTATGGGAAAGGGGTTAGCGGCAAGCATGCTGATGGCAAGTATTCAGGCTACGATGCGTGTACTTGGAGCTGATTACCAGGACGTCGATGCCATGGTAACACGACTCAACAGGTTGTTTAAGGACCAGATGAAGCCCGGTGTTTTTGCATCAACGGTTGTGCTTACCTATGATTCGGAAGAAGGCACTTTGAGATACAGTAACGCAGGTCATCTCCCACCGTTATTATGGCGAAAACAAACGCAGTCTGTTGAATGGTTGAAGCCCACAGGGCCCGCTATTGGATTGATGTCCACACCTGTTTATCATTCTGAGCGCGTATACATGGAGCCTGGGGATATCATGATTCTTTATACAGATGGCCTGGTCGAAGCACGGAATAGAAGTGGCGAAGAGTTTGAGATTCACCGTCTGGCTTCGATCATTAAAGAGCATCAAGATAAGTCAGCACAGGGACTTCTTGCCGAGCTAAACAATGCAATCCATGACTTCACAGAAGGGTGTCTTCTTGACGACCTGACATTGCTTGCCCTTAAATGGCGATAAGTTGTTTGAGGGGTATGAGCAAAACGATTCCTTGTCGCTAGGTCGTATATCTGATCTCTCAAGTTTTCATTGAAAGGTCATTGACCTGGTTTGTACGTGACCAGGAGTCGATAGCTGGTAGAAGTAAGTACCTTTACTCAAATAGTCCGGGAGTATTAATTGCACTTCATGCATACCTTGTGAGCGATGTTCGTTGAGGAGGATGTAAATCTCACGGCCCTGAGCGTCAAAAACAGATAGAGATATGAAGGCTGGATTGAGAAGAGAGAAGCGAATGACTGTGGAATGGTTAAACGGATTTGGAAAGTTTTGAACTAACCCAAAACCTTCAGGAATAGATTCCTGCTCTGTATTAACCGGTTCGGTATCATTAATCAATAAGGTGACTGAATTTGCTGCATCATTTGCTGTGGCAAGATCCAAATCGCCATCATTGTCAAAGTCAGCTGAAATGACCTGGTGGGGTTGGTTTCCTACGGGTAGGCTTTCCGATGTAGTGAAGGAGGCATTGCCGTTGTTTTGTAATAAGGTGATAGAGTTGCCTGAATAAGCGACGATGGCTACATCTATATCCCCGTCCTGGTCAAAGTCGCCAGACGTGCCAGCCCAGGGTTGGGAGGGTATGACAACAACGCCTTCATCTGAAAATGAACCTTGCCCATTATTTTCGAGCAAAAACACCTCGCCAGATCCAGAGCTCGTGACTAATAGATCGATGTCGCTGTCGTTATCAAAATCACCAGCAGCTGGAATATGGTGATTTCTTCCAATCGACAGGGTGGAGGTAGTGCTAAATGTGCCGGATCCATCATTCTCAAAAAAATGAACCGTGGCATCAAAAAAAGTGGGGATGGCCAGATCGATATCCCCATCTCCATCAAAGTCATCAGCAATGGGGCGCTCTGTTCCATTGCCAACAGTGAGTGTGGACGTACGGGTAAATGAGCCCATTCCATCGTTAGTAAGAATGGAGGCTGTTGCAGAGCTGAAGTCAGAGACGATCCAGTCGAGATCTGAATCTCCATCAATGTCCGCCGCAATGATAGCGTGTGGACTGCTTCCAACGGGGATCGCATTTCCACTAGTGAAGTTGGCAGCACCGTCATTAGATAGAAGAACGGCTGAATTAGCTCCTGCATTCACGATGCCGAGGTCGATCGTTCCATTAGCATCAAAGTCGCCTGCAGTGATGGATTCAGGTCTACTAAACCCAGATATAGTCGTTTTGACTGAAAAAGTACCTGAACCGTCATTGAGGAGAATGGTGACAGAATTAGCTCCATCGTTTACTGTAGCTATATCAATATCCCCATCTCCATCGAAATCACCATAATCCAGGTTGAATGGCTGAGCAGGTATTGAGATATCGGTACGGGTAAATGACTGGGCCGATGCGGGAACTGCAATAGCAAAGGGTAACAGGAGGAAAAGATATTTCATAATACTGAAATGAAAAGGGGTGAATCTATCAGTTGGTTCTACCTTAGAAGCAGCATTGTTTTATAAAGTACCTGGTTTTGCATTTGAAGACGATATAGATAAAGGCCGTTTGGTAATGAACGAGCTTCGAACGAGACCTCATGCAGACCAGCTGGCATATAATCATCAATTAGCGTTGTGACCTGTTGGCCAAGGGCATTATAAACTGTCAGGCGGGTATGCATATCCTGCGGTAGCGAGTACCTTAGAAGAGTCGACTCCGTAAAGGGATTAGGATAATTCTGATGCAACGTAAACGATTCTGGCTCGATTGAGTGCCGGGCAGTAGAGACCCGGCCTAAGGATTCCAATTCGGTTATAACCAGAAATTGATTGGCATCGACATCTGTGTATTTCTCAGTTTCACCTGAAGGCCATTCGATGTGAAGAGAGTCTATCAGGGATGCCGCACCGAGCCCTGCATGCACGACCAGGCTATTATGGCCATTAAAGGAGTTTTGACTGGATACTTCACGAAGTTGGTGTATTACCTGCTCTCCTTCACTTGTTTGAATGCGGACTCGCGCACCTATTGCGGATCGGTTTGAAAGGGTACCAATGAGTTTGATCTTGATCCAATTGTTGCTGTTGCCAAGATCGTTTCTGTATAAAAAATTAGCAGATCCATTTTGAGCATTTGCTACGTATAAATCCAGGTCTCCATCGTTGTCATAGTCTCCTGCAGTTGCGCCCCAGCTTACGTTTATATCAGAGTTGAATGGGGATATATTGAGCCGGGAAAATGTACCATCGCCATTATTCAAGAAAAACCGATTTGTCCGTCCGCCACTACCATCTGCGATAAAGACATCTAAGTCGGTATCATTATCGAAATCTCCCCAAACAGACGCCAATGACACGAAATTATCATTTACAAGACTCTGAGAAGTAATCCGTGTAAAGGTACCAACATCATTCCTGTAGAGTTCGTCTGCAAGGCCTCCGCCAAGGTTGCCTCCCCAATTGGTAATGAAGGCATCTAGATCTCCATCGTTGTCGTAGTCGATCCAATTGATCACCTGTCCGTCTCTCACGGTAGTCGCAATTGGGCCTTCATCAATGCGCTCGAAGGTTGCCGAGCCAGACTCAGAAAGTAAGTTTTTATATAGGAAGTCAGGTCCTCTTGAAGATGAAGCAGGTCCACTGCCTATAAACAAATCCATATCTCCATCTAAATCGAAGTCGGACCAGGAAGGCACGGTATAAGGTGCGAGGCCCATTGTAATGGGAGTGCTTTGGATATTTGTGAATGTGCCGTCTTGGTTATTCTTAAAAAGCAGGTTAGAAATCTGTGGAGTGCCAAGAAAACCTCTTGGATGGGTTAACACGAGGTCCACAAAACTGTCTTGGTCATAGTCGGCCCAGGCGCAGGCCCAGCTTCTGAGATCTGTGATGCCGAATGCTGTCGAGTTGACCTGCCTCGTAAATTCGCCGTCCCCATTGTTCAAATAGAAAGACGGCGCAGACCCAGATGCAAACACATCGAGGTCCCCATCATTATCTACATCAGCCCAACAATTTCCACTATTTGAAAACCGGTCTATAGCGAGTGAGCCTGTAGAGACCCTGGAAAGCGTGCCATTTCCTGTATTTCTATACAAGAAGTTAGAAACAGTGCCTACATTCGAAACAAACAGGTCGAGAAGGCCATCATTGTCATAGTCAATCCAACTGGCTCCTTGCGAATTGCCCGTATTTGTGCCGGCGGCACCCGTTGTTATTTTTGTGAAGGCAAGTGATTGTGCCAGGCATTGAGTAGCTATTGGGCTGCAAATGAATAGAATGAAAAAAACGGAAGCAATAAGCGGACAACGGCGGAATTCAATTGCTCCGCCTTTAGTTGAAGGTAGGTGTGCAGGCATATAATTAAGTCTTCTCTTCGCGATGAACAGTCGGGTTAAGTCACAGGTAGTATGAGAAGCTTCTTCCCTAGATATTATAGGGGAAAGAGATGGTAGTTGCTTTACAAGACTAAATAAATTTGGGGTAAAACAGAGGGACCTGCATAAAAGGTTTGATTTGTACAATACCCTCACTGACACGTATGTATATACTTGGTGTAGTTATCATCACTTTCACCAGCATACCAATGAATCAACGTCAGCTTCTCCTCCTTTTAGCATTATTTCTGATTGCACCCCAGGCTTCTTGTCAAAATGAACCCACAGAGATGAAGGATCGATTATCTCAGCTCTTGTCAACGTATGAAGATTGGGGGTTCTCAGGAACGGTCCTGGTTGCACGAGGATCAGAGGTTCTATTTGAAGAGGGGTATGGATTTGCCAATCGTAAAAGTGGTGAGCGAAACACAGCCGAAACCAGATATGATTTTGCATCGGTAGCTAAGACATTCACGGGTGCACTCGTCCTAAGACTGGAAGCAGACGGAGTATTCAGCGTAAATGATAAGCTAGAAAAGTACATGGATGCTTTTCCTGATGCGAGGAAGTCGCCTGTTACTTTACATCATCTGGCAACTCATACAGGGGGGCTTGCTCATAGGAGCCAGTCTCAATTAGTCTATGGACCGGACCGGGGAGCATTCATAGAGTCGATGCGAAACGCACCGTTCGAATCGCCACCAGGAGAAAGCTACCGGTATTCTAACGCTGGCTCCAGTTTACTGGCAGCTATGGCTGAAAAAATAAGTGGTATCTCTCATGAGGCATATGTACGTACACATTTCTTCGAACCTCTCGGACTAAATACTGCTCGATTCATCCCTGAGACAGAGTATGGTGAGCCCGGTTTAGCGCTTGGCTATGTAGACGATTCGAATACACATGCTCCGTCGATATACAGAGGAGAGTGGGGATGGGGGTTTACCGGCGCTACTGGAATAACAGCGAGTGTACAAGATATATACACCTGGTTCAATGCTGTCTATTATGGCGACGTTCTTCCACCAGATCAATATAAAAAGGCTTTTGACGAATCCGAAGAAGAAGCGTATGGTTGGCACACGGATCGGGACGAGGAGGGTCGTTTGCGTGTCCACAAAGGGGGAGGGCTTCCCGCAATGCAAGCTCAGATCCTGGCCTATCCTGAGGACGATATTGTGATTGTATGGGCCCACAACAATATGGCTCGTAATTGGCGGAGAGCATTGAACAATGGTATAACTGCTGTAGCTTTAGGAGAATCGTTCGGCCCGATACCCGAGCTTGATTTGGATTACAGACCAGGCGAACGAAAGCCTCCGAAACCGGGTGTGTACGCTAATGCCAAAGGCCTCTTGGTGGAGATTAGAGAAGACAATGGTATGCCGGTACTTGGCCGAAACAGTTTAGACATCACGCAGGGGCCATTGAGTGCTGGGCAGAATAAGGACTGGGTCTTATTTAGTATTGAGGATGTATCCTGGATTCGAGTGTATGAAGACACTGATAACACACTAATCCTTTCAGGGCCAAATGGATTAAAAACAGAATTGAGACATACAAATCGCCCTAACTAAAAAGACTGCATCAAGGATCTAAATAATCCAGGCGTGAAGCCAAGCTGATTTTTGAGTGTGCGATTAAGATGACTCTGATCTGTAAAGCCAGCCTCAAGGGCAATTTGTGCAAGGGGTGTATCTGAAGATGCCAAAAGGTTGGCTGCTTTATGAGCTCGAAGCTGTTGGATGTATCTTGTGACGGAATTACCGAAATACCGGTGGAATAATCGGGTCAAATAAACAGGATGTACGCCTGCCGTACTAGCAAGGTCGTTTACCGAATAACGTTCAGATATCTCATCATGAAGCCGTTCCCTAACTTGATGTAACCATTGAGGAGGGCTAGAGAATACCCGGGTCCGCCCTTCAGATAACCGGGCCAATAAGGCATACGTGTACTCCTCAATGATACTGGTGTGCGCTGATTCAAATTTATAGGCATGAATGAGCTGTATCGCTTCAAGAGAGATCTGCCCTCCGTGATACCACGTGCATTCGTTAAAACGATATTGCGCAAGTGTAGTTTTGTCGTGAATTGCAATGGATAAGATCTTGGCTCCCTGAGGACCAAATAAATTAGCGTGCCTGACATCGCCTGGCTTAACTACGACGCTGGTTGATGAAGCAAACGCTTCTGCTTTTCTGTAATTTTCTCGAAGCTCACCAGAGAGCAGAATACTGACTCTGAACGCCCCATCCTCATGGGTTGGTATGGCATAATTGGGAGGGTAGCGCGTTTCGAACAGGTCAAAAGGGCCGAAATTGGTACTTAGATATAAATTACTCACAAAAACTATAAGCGTAGTTAGTAAATAGTTCTATTGCGCTTATTCATATCGCAAGCTTTCAATCGGGTTTTTCGTTGCCAGCTTTAAGGAATGGTAGCAGATTGTCAGTGCAGCAATAAGGAGTGCCAGTATTCCCGCAACAGCAAACATCCACCAGGACAGCTCAATAGTGTATGCAAAATCTTGAAGCCAACGGTTCATTCCCAGATAGGCGAGGGGAGAGGCAACACAAATGGCTAAGAGCACTATTTGTGCAAATTCCCTCGTGATAAGAAGGACCATATTTCCTATCGAAGCTCCGAGAACTTTTCGAACCCCAAACTCTTTGGTTCTTTGGTGAACAGTGAAGGATGCCAATCCAAAAAGTCCCATGCACGCTATGAAGATGGCCAGTATTGCAAAAATTGAAAATATTCTACCCAGGCGTTCTTCTGCACGATACTGCTCGTAAAATCCTTGATCTGCAAATTGATACTCAAAGGACCACTGCGGATACATGGACTCCCAAACAGTGGATATTCCGGCTAGTGTTCCTGCAAGATTGCCCGGTTGTATGCGGATTAATAGATGATCGTACCAGCGGGGAAGTATAAAAAATACAATGGGCTCAATTTCCTCATGCAAAGAAGACATGTTGAAGTCATTTACGATTCCAACTATGGGTCCGCTATTTTGCCCGCGTTGCAATGTGCGCCCAAGTAGGTCCTCGACCGAGATATTCTGATTAGAATATCTCTGTGATAACAGACGGGCAGCTGTAGCATTCAGGATGTACGCACTGGAGTCTGAAGGGAAGTCCATAGAAAGATTCCGGCCATGAAGCATTTCAACGCCCAGCGATTGGAAGAAATCATGCCCCATCGAAACACTGCGTACTCGAATGTTATTTTCGGGATCGTCAGCAACTGCACCTTCAAGTTGCAAGGTTGAACCATTCAACAGTTCACTTGGCAATCCCTCTGATGATATGGATACCTCGCTAACATCTGAACGTTGAAGCAATGCATCTTTCATAACGCCATATTCAAATGCATCGTCTAACCCACCCAGGGAAGCAGTAATAACCTGTTCTTTGTCGAACCCTAAATGAGCTTTTCTCAGGAAGTCCAGTTGGTTATAAACGACCAGTGTACCAATAATGAGGCAAACAGATATGACAAATTGAAATAATACAAGTCCTTTTCGGAGGGTCGTCTTTCTGCCCACTTTACCGGACTTTAAAATGCCTATCGGGCGAAACGCAGAGAGTACAAACGCAGGGTAACTCCCTGAAAATATACCCACAAACAAAGCCACACCCAAAAAGGCTAGGATTACGCCTCCTGAGGCAAAGAGGTCAAAAGCGATCGTTTTTTCAGAAAGAGCTTCAAAGGCTGGAAGCACCGCTCTCGTGAGAATGACGGATAGTAATAGTGCACAGCCCGCTAACAGAATGGACTCAGTGAGAAACTGGTTCACCAATTGGGTCCGCCGTGCTCCAACCACTTTGCGAATTCCTACTTCTTTGGATCGCTCCTCAGATCGGGCAGTAGCCAGGTTCATGAAATTGACGCAAGCTATGAGCAAAATGAAGACGGCTATTGCAGAGAAGATGTAGATATAGGCAATATTGCTGTTTGCTTCCAATTCATTGTTGTGACGGGAATGCAGATGAATGTCTGTTAGCGCCTGCAAAGACAATTCTGAACCGTTCCAGTTTTCCCCTGCTTGTTGCTCAATGAATGCGGGCAGTTGGGCCTCAAGGCTCGCCGCCAGATATCCGTCTGGAAGAAGCAGGTAGGTGTAATAACTGTTGTTGCCCCAACTTGTTGAATTACTGAAATCCATCAAAAAATCGAGGGTGACCCAGGGCACTAAAAAATCAAAATGGAAGTGGGATTGTGAAGGCATAGATTCAACAATCCCTGAGACGGTCAATTCGAACTGATTGTCGATGACCAGCACTCTGTCGATGGGATCAGCGTTGCCAAAATACTTCTCAGCCATTTCTTGCGTGAGGATAACAGTGCCAGGCTCTGTGAGCAAGACATCAGGATTTCCTCGAACTATCGGAATGTCAAAGACCTGGAATATATCTGGGTTTGCAAAGAAAAGCCGATCCTCAGAAAAGTTAGACAGCTCACTGCGGACAAGTGCCTCAAAGGGTTGTAATAACCCCATTTTAATATCTGGGTACTCTGCTGCAAAGCGATTAATGAAGGGGGGATTTGTCGCTGGTGTACTGAACTCACCCCAATCGCTAACAATCCGATAAATTCGATCCGCATTTTCGTGATGTTGATCAAAGCTAAGTTCATCGCGGACGAACAAAATGATCAGCATGCAACACGTCATTCCTACTACCAACCCCGTCATATTTATAAATGTGTAGGAGGGATGGCGGCGTAAATTTCGAAGAGCAATTTTGAGGTAGCTTTTAATCATGGCTTGGGTGTACTTCGGCGGGAGATATAGACCACGTGCTGATTTATTCAATAAGCATTCCAATCCCCCAAAACGGCCCCGATTGGCCACTTTTGGGCACTCGAATAGCGTCCTTAGTGAAAGCCTCTTCATTGAGTGTTCGGTTATGGAACATGTATTGTTCAGTTACGGACAGGTGTATAAGGAGCTACAAAGCCTGCATACCCTCCAGACTAAACGGCCTACCACTTTTTTAGAGTAATGAGGACAAAGAATAGGTTGATTAGGGATCTGCCTTCAATTGAAAAGGGAGACTTCAATATTGAATTTCGCAAGTGATAAGATTCTAAGTTATCTTTGAACGCCCCTTATTACTTTTATTATGATTGGATGCCCCTATGCGCATCTCTTGCCCCAGACAACAGAGATACAGCTTAAGACTAGGTTCTGCAATTCTCCTTTTACTTGTCTATTGGGCGTCTCCTGTTACCGCACAACAATTCTCCATTAGTGGCACTCTCCTTGATGAAGAAACGGGTCTACCCATTGAAGGGGCACACGTGTTTATCTCAAACACCATGTTGGGTACAACCACAGATCAAAGCGGCCTCTATACCATAAACGGCATTCCTCTTGGCACGCACACGCTCGCCGCTTCTGTGTTGGGATACACTCCGTTTACCAAAGAACTTCGAGTTACCGAGAGCGAAGATCAGTCCCTGGTCATCTTGTTATCTCCTATAGTGTACGAGACTGACGGAATCGAAGTAATCGCAGAACGTGCAAGTAAACGGGATGAACGAAGGCGCGCCTCGGACTATGATAAATTCCTCAAGTTCTTTTTTGGGGTGTCCCAGTATGCCAGCCAGTGCACTATAATCAACCCCGAAGTGCTAACTTTTGAACGCCAAAACCGAGAAGGGCTTTTTAAAGCGACAGCAGCAGACGAATTGATCATTGAGAATTTAGCCCTTGGATACGAATTGCGTTTCCTTTTAGAGCAGTTCGAAGTGAGAGAATCCAGCCGGAACACACGTATCCGATACGGGGGGCAAACGCGTTTCTCTGAACTAACTCCTGAGAACGAGAGGCAGGAAAGGCGATGGAGGCGGAATCGGGAAAACGCATACAGAGGATCTCAACGTCATTTCCTTGCCGCATTATCCCGCGATCGGCTGTATGAAGAGGGATACATGCTTGTAACGGAAGAAGAAAATAGAACCGACTATTCTGGCGTGCCCGGCTCACGCCCTTCTAGCCGAGTAGCAGAGGTAGAGCCGGATGAAATTCTTTCTCGCACGAGCCTGCCCTTCGAACGGACCCTGGATTTTGACGGGTATTTGAAAGTTATAAACCTAAAAGAACTTCCCGAAGGCCCGTATCTAGATTTCAAAGACCTGGTGGCTGGCTGGAAGTTGACAGACGATGAGTATCAACAAACCTCCTGGCTTACACTTACACGAGGGCCCGTAACCATAACGACGGATGGCCGGCTGAATCAGCCGTTTGGCATCACAAAACTAGGATACTGGTTCTTTGAACGTGTAGCAGAAATGCTTCCGATAGAATACACACCTGGCGGTTCAGCCTTGTTCTCTCCGGCGGCGCCTGATAGTGCTGCACTGGCCTTCGATGTGGAGTATGCCGATTCCTTGATCACCCGGGTTGTGCACACACTCCAGGCCGATACCACCGAGGAAGTCATTGAGGAAGTAAGCGAAGCCTATCTTGCTATTCTGGAAGAAGCAGACTTTCCGCATCAACCAGGTGCCCAGGAAGTGATTCATAAACACTTGGCACAAATGCTCTTTTTGCTGCCCGATTCACTCAAGGAGACAGTCCTCTCCAAATCGTATCAGTATAGAGAAAAGCTTGTGCCGATCGAATCGCATGCCGGAGCTACTCTTGCTGCCTGGTGGCGATCGCAAGATCCCTTGCCCGCTACAGTAATCAATGAACGCGTCATCGAGCACCTTCTTAGAGTGGGAACGGCAGTCGATCAATTTACCTATGATCGATCTGCTGCAGGTTTTGACGATCGGGGGCATGTGTTCGTTCAATATGGTTCACCCCGAGTCCGATCGATCGTTGAGACTGACTTGTTGGAAGCGCGCAGAGTCCTCCAACAATTCGCCGTTCCTCTGCCCGGCCCGCTTATTACTCCATTGAATGAATTTTGGAGTTATCGCCACCTCGATGACAGGCTGCGATTTTTATTTCTGCTTACAGGGGGGCGCTATCGTATCAGTTCTCCAGAAGATCTTATCCCCGATGACCTTCGCAGTGCCTCAAAACGAATCGGAAACAGGCAAGTTGCTGCTGGTAACGCGCCGATTAATCGAGTGGATGAAGCCTATGCTCGCGCCCTCGTAGAGGCTTATCAAAAGATATACAGAAACCTGGCTTTATACCATCCTGCGTTCGAGCAACAAGTCGAACAGTTAGAAAACTATGAAGCAGACATCCGTGCAACGAGTGGCCTTGACCTCGCAGAAAGCCAGACGGATCTTGCATCAAGTGCGGGGGGGATGTCTGCGACGTCGTATGTCCAGGGCATGTCCAGCCAGTTTGTCAGCCTGGCTCATCAGGCTCGTATAGAACGAGACGAGCAAGCCCCCCGTCAGAGTTCTTCGGTGATGGATCGAGTCGTGCCTCTTTCTGTACCGATGCGTCCTGCTCGTTTTTTGGATAGTACTGGAGTCACGCGGTTGGAATTATCCTGGAGTCATGTACCCGGTACACTGTCTCTAACAAAGGACATGCTCAAACAACTAGAACTGCAAGAAGCCCCATCTGCAGATCGATTCTTGATGAACTTTGCCATTGTTGAGCAGGGTAGCGACTATTCCCACGCCGATGGCTCTCAGATTACTTACCTTGCATCAAACCTGGAGCAAGGATCTCCCGCACCGATCCAGTCCATCCATGTAGAACTAGAGGAGGTGCTTCCCCAGTTAAGTTTACAGTGGAACCAGTATAGTTTTCAACGCACTGAAACAGGCGATATCGAACTGCTTGAGGAATTGAAGGTGGGAGTCCAGCACCTCAAAGATCTCCATCCTCTTTCTAACGACTCCGGCGTGCTCGAGATGAGCGACCCAAAGCCGGTTTATCTCGGTAACGACGATCTCCTGGTATACTTCCAAGACGGTGAGGACACTATCCCACCCGCATATCCCTTTACAACCATCACTACAGAGACCCCGTTAGGCCTCTACTTTGAAGTGTATGAGCTGTTTTATGGTGACGATAACCTGGCTCATTTTACCGTCGAGTATGAAGTAACCCGTGGTGGCAACCGCCGTGGAAACCAACAAACCACTTCTGCATCCACCTCATATACTTCTTCATCACGTATCGCTCGTGAATTTATTGCCATAGATCTGACCGCATCTGACGACGAAGGTCCACTCGATATCAGTCTCCGCATCACAGACGATGTGAGCAAGCAGCAAGTCGAACGAACGGTACGATTTATGATGTCGGATACCCAGTAGTTCATCTGCTCTATTCGAGCCCGTCCTAAGGCGCTACGAGAGTAGGTTGAAGTTTCACCTGTGCATCTGGGAATGAGTTTTATTGTGCTTGATACCTCTAGTGTAATCCGTGGCCGCTTTCTACATCTCTGAGCTTGAAATCTTGTATCCTCAATTATTTATCACACTTTTGGGCTTTATTCTATTGTGCAATTCGGTAAACGCCCAAACCTCTTTGTCTATTGCGGATGTGTTTACGGTGGCTCCGCTGGATACCTTACCCGCACCTGCCCAGTTGGCGCCATTACAAGGGAATGTCGTATCGGTACCTGTTCATTTTACATTTGAACAAGTGCTTGGCAGTTGGCGCTATTACGTTGAAGTGTCTCCGGATTCTTCATTTCAGCAAGTTGTAGCCCGAGCCATTGGGCGTGATGAAGGTGATATCGCAGAAGCTTGGGTCGATGACCTGAATGATCATACTACATATTACTGGAGGGTGTCTGGTGAAAATGAGGTAGGAATAGGAAAATGGTCTGAAGCAGGGTCATTCAAAACAGCTCTACTCTCCAACGTGGTATATTCTCAATCTCTTCCTAACGGTTCCATGTATTGGGCAGATTACGATGGACAACGCTATTATGAAGCATTGTTTGTCTCTAGGGATTCTGTATACACGGCACTCTATGGTGTATCGACAAATTTCAGTCTTCAAGACACACCAGAAGATGTAGGTCTCCCTCAGATTCGTGGAACTGCAGTCTGGATGGATGTCGATTTAGATCAAGATCCAGACCTCATTCTGGCTGGAGAAGATGCTAGTGGAGAAGTCATTACTCGGCTCTATACTGTAGAAGATGGCGTCTTTACATTGGAGAGCCAGATCCTGCAAAGTGCACGTGAATCCGTTGCCTGGGGCCGCCTGGGTATCGACCCTGGTTTCCATCTTCTTCTTTCTGATGTAGACAAAAACGGAGAGGGTATTAGTTATGTGATTAAACAAACCCCCACTGGATGGACAACTTTACACACGATTGACCTGGGAGGGAGGGCACAATGGATAGATTTTGACGGGGATAGCGACGATGATATCATAATTGCCGCTGGCTTAAATAGCTCGGAATCTGGTGTCCGGCTATATAGAAATGACTTGGATTCTCTTGTTTTATCTGACGAGTTACCATCATTGAAAGCATCTGCCATCTCGATAGCAGATTATAACCAGGATGGCTCACCCGATGTTGTTCTAAATGGACATTCGTTGGGAGAACCTGCAACTATACTCCTGCATATCCAAGATGGGAAATTTGTTGAACAAGCTCTTCCATTCATCAATAGTGACGTACCGGGTTCTTGGATCGATGTTGATCAAGATGGGGACCATGACTGGTTTCAACCACCCGATAAGACTAGAGATTCTTCTCCCTTTGTCTACTTGAATCAAGCGGAAAGTTGGGAGGTGGTAGGGATTGAGTCACTCGCTGGTCAGGTTATCCACCATCATTCGTGGATCGATGTGGATGAAGACGAGGATCTTGATCTGGTAATCAGCGGGGAAAACGAGTCAGGGCCAGTATATCAGGTTGTGAACAAAGTAGCTCCAGATCCTGAAACGGACGTCATGTTGCCCTTCAACATGAGAGCAGTAGTAACGACCCGTAATTCGGCTACATTGGAATGGGATGTTCAAGATGATCCCTTTCGTTCCGAAGAGTCACTCCGATTTAATCTTCATCTCTGGAATCAGTCAGCAGTAGAACAAGTGATGCCACTACCGTACAATACCCTGGCCAATCACCGTCCCCCTTTTCTGCCTGGATTTACGAACATCGGAGCTGGACGCCAAATCACTTTGCGAGGATTAGAACCTGATGCAACATATGGGGTCAGTCTACGGGCTGTTGATATTAATGGCCAGATGAGTAGAACAAGTTCTGGATTTTCATTCAAAACATCTCTGTATTCTCCTATCCTAACTATTGCAGGAAGCAGTAATGTGACACCTATAGGAGATATTGACAGCGATGGGGATGTAGACGGTATGCAAACCGTAGAGTCTGATCAAGGAGGGTACATTGTGAATATATTGAATCAGGAAAACGGTCGTTTTGTACCCGGTGCTTCTATGCTTGGGACAACAGAGCCAAGGCGTGTAGCGGTTGCAGATTATGACAGAGATAATGATCTGGATGTACTGATTGCCGGTCGTATTTCAGAAGACTTATTTCTTTTTACGAACAAGGATGGGTTTAATTTTGAAGAACAAGTAACCCTATTTCCAGAGGCTCCAAGAGCCGAATCCATGTTTTGGGAAGATTGGGATGTGGATGGCGATTATGACCTCGTGATGGAAGGCATCGAATTGTTGTATTTATTTCGTGCAGAAGGCTCATTATTGACTGGCGTTGAGGAAATACAAGATATCATGATCGATGTAGTAGATTACTTCCCTGGAGATGCTGATAACGATGGGGATCTTGACATCCTGGCTCTTGGGCCTCATGATACTGTCTTGTTGGAAAACAACGATGGCGTATTTACCCCTGTAGAGTCAGGAATTCCGAATGATTACTTTAACATGGCCGCCTGGGGAGATTATGATAATGACGGCGACTTGGATATTTCCATAGGAGGCTACACACCCAATCCTACCAGAGTGTTTCTATATGAAAATAGAGGCGGGTCGTTTGTCTCACAGGGCTTTATCGATGTAGGAAGAAGTGAACTGGAACTCGGTTGGGCAGATTTCGACAATGATGGAAATCTGGATCTGGTTGCAGGTGAGGCCATTTATTTCCAGGAAGAGGGAGAATACACAAGAAAAGAAACGTACATACCCTTGTTTTATAAGGATCTTGCTTTTCAAGATATTGACGGAGATCACGATGTTGATCTCATCTACCGCAACGTCAATAACGATTTCCGTGCTGCGGTAATTCGCAACCAGGTAACCTCCACAAACGAACCTCCCTCACCTCCAACTATACTGGAAGCAAAGACAGTTGAGGAGGGGACCGGCGTTCGGCTGCGATGGAGTGGGGCTACCGATGATACTACGCCAGGCGAAGCTCTATCATACAACCTTCGCATCGGAGAGGCCTCAAGGGCAACCAATGTCTTGAGCCCCTCTTCAATCATTGAGGGCCCTAAAGAGGGGTATCGTCTTATTCATGGACTGGGAAATGCCGGCAAGAGAAATGAGTATATTTTGTTTGGTCTAGACCCTGTGAAAACATACTATTGGAGCGTCCAGGCGCAAGATAATAGCTACGCTGGCGGTCCTTTTTCGGAAGAACAATCGTTCATTCCCTCTCAGTTACCATCCATTGTGTACGATGAAGCGAGTTCATTCACCTTCGACCTAAAACAAAACACCCCCAATCCCTTCAATCCCTCAACCACCCTTGCGTACTCAGTTCCAAGGCTTGTAGATGTGCGCTTATCAATCTACGACTTGCTAGGCCGGCGAGTAACCGTTTTAGTAAATCAGAAAGTAAACGCAGGAAACCATACTGTAACCTGGGATGCAACCTCGTTTTCTAGTGGGGTATATGTCGCTCATATTCAAGCTGGCGACTTTTCAAAGATGGTCAAAATGGTGCTGGTCAAATAAGAGCTTTTTTGATTATGTGGAATTAAATGGTTCCATTTGAGTCATTTAATCTATCAAAGAAAGAAATCTCTTATCTAAGGAAACAAGCACCTGCTTTGCTGATTAGTGTGACAGAAACTTACCCATCTAGAAATCAATACGTCCCAGGCATTGAGTTAGTGGCCTGGCAAAAAACTCACACATATACACATGGCAAAATCAGATCAAGTACCTGTCGATTCAGCATTCCATCGGATGAGTACAGGGGAGGAGGTATTGGCTCCTCACGACTTGAATGGAAAAGTAGCAGTAGTAACAGGCGGTTATAGTGGTATTGGACTGGAAACAACTCGGACGTTAGCCGCAAAAGGCGTAAAGGTGATTGTACCTGTTCGGTCAAAACAGAAAGCAGAAGACAATTTAAAAGATATTGAAGGAGACGTAGAAACAGCATTAATGGATTTGAGCGATATCTCGTCTGTTCATTCATTTGCGGAGAACATGGGCAAGTCCCTGTCACAACTGGATCTGTTGATCAACAATGCAGGGATTATGGCTAACCCAGAAACACGCGTCGGGCCGGGGTGGGAATCCCAATTCGGTGTCAACCATATGGGGCATTTTGCACTCACCAATGCCTTGATGCCACTTCTTAAGAAGAGCAACAGTGCTAGGGTGGTCTGCCTTACCTCAACGGGGCATAAGCTAAGTCCAATTCGATGGGACGATATCCAGTTTGAATCGGATGAGTACAACAAGTGGATAGCGTACGGGCAGTCTAAGACGGCCAATGCATTGTTTGCCAATGCCCTATCTCGAAGACTCAAGAGCACTGGTGGCCTCGCATTCTCCGTGCATCCTGGAGGCATCTTTACCCCGCTTCAGCGGCACTTGCCTAAGGAAGAAATGGTTGAGCTAGGCTGGATCAACGAAGACGGTAGCCCCACTGAACTTGCTAAACAAGGCTTTAAAACCCCCGAGCAAGGATGCTCTACTACTTTATGGGCAGCCACCTCTGAGTTGCTTGAAAACAAAGCCGGTGTATATTGCGAGGACTGCAACGTAGCGGCACCTACAGACCCAGGAAGCCCTATGGCTCGTTATTCCGGCGTTGAAGGCCATGGCTGCGATGATGAATCTGCTGAGCGATTATGGGAAATCAGCGAGGCGCTTTTGAAGGAAGCATAAGCTTCCCAGAGGTGTTAATAACAAGCATGAAGTTAGCTGAGAGTCTCCGAACCAGGGACAACATGCTGCTTGTTGCAAAAAAGCAAGAAATCTCAGACGCGATACTATTGTGTATCTTCAAATGGCGTCAGGAATAGTCTACATCATGACAAAGATACCCGAGTAGGGTCACTTGAAATTGACTCCCTCCGGGGACTAGATTGATCCGCATTCAATTATGTGTACAATTTATCTAGATCCCTGCCTGGGGCATCCATGAAAAAGATCTTTATTGCTATTGGTGGTGTGTTGTTTGTGCTTTTTGCTGTCGTGGCAATCAATACCGCACAATTCGAGTCAAAGCAGCTGCCCGTTGATGCTATTGCTCCTCACGAAGTTGATCTGGATGCTGTTTCTGCGCGCCTGGCTAGTGCAATTCAACATCCAACCGTTTCCAATTACGACCCTAGCCTGGTACCGACGGCCACTTTCGATTCACTGCATGTCTTCCTGGAGCAGTCTTTCCCGCGTGTGCATGCCGAGTTACAACAGGAATCGGTAAACACGTATTCCCTCCTGTACACCTGGCAGGGGACCGATGAGGCGCTTGATCCACTCGTATTGATGGCTCATATGGATGTAGTCCCTGTTGAGCCTGGGACCGAAGGCGACTGGCAGCAATCGCCGTTTGAAGGATTTGTGGATGACGAGTATATCTGGGGGAGAGGCACGCTGGATAATAAAAATGGGGTGATGGGCATTTTAGAAGCTGTTGAGATGTTGATCGGTGAAGGTTTCCAGACCAAACGAACCGTAATTTTGGCGTTTGGCCATGATGAAGAAGTGGGCGGCCGGCAAGGGGCTAAGTTGATCGCTAAGCAATTCGAAGAAAAGAGAATTGAGCCGTGGCTGTTGATCGATGAGGGAGGCATTGTTTTGGAGGCTCATTCAACCCCTGTGGAGGCGCCACTGGCTCTCATCGGTATCGCTGAAAAGGGATATCTTAGCCTTGCTCTGACGGTCAATGCTGAAGGGGGCCACTCCTCCATGCCCAATCAAGAGACGGCTGTTGGTATATTGAGCACGGCGCTGTACCGATTAATCAACGACCCTTTTCCCGCGCGGCTTGAAGGGGTGACGGGGACTCTGTTCGAATACCTGGGGCCAGAAATGTCACTTTTGTATCGCATGCTATTCGCTAACAAGTGGCTTGTTGGTCCATTACTCGTGAACCAGTTATCTGCCGATCCAAGCAGCGCTGCTGTGCTGCGCACTACGATAGCACCTACCATGCTCAAGGGCAGTCCAAAGGACAATGTGCTGCCATCCCAGGCACAAGCCGTGGTTAACTTTAGAATCTTACCCGGAGAAACGATTGAGAGTGTAACGGAACGGGTGCGTTCTGTGGTCGATGACGACCGGGTGCTAATCGAGCCCGCCAACAATTCCGAACAAAACCCTTCTCCCGTTTCGTCTATAGAAAGTGAAGGGTTTATGATCCTTCAGCAAACGATACACGAACTCTTCCCCGAAGCCCTCGTGGCCCCATACCTGGTCGTAGGGGGCACCGATGCGAAACACTTTAGTCACTTATCGTCTAACGTATACCGGTTCTCGCCTGTGGTTTTCCGGGAAGGGGACCTTGCCCGTGTGCACGGCAAAAACGAACGGATCCTTAAAGAAGATTATGGAAACTCGATCCGATTCTACCGGCAGGTAATTCTTAACGCAACCCAATAGTAATAGTCGATATAGTGGCCTCCTTTGACCAAGAACATACCTGGCGCAGGTACACCCTGTTACTCCATGGGATCGGGTGGGCAGGCTACTTGACCGTGATTATTCTGCTCTGGAATTTGGAGGCCGTTGATTCACAACCCGCATCGCTCTTTCGGTTTTTCCTGACGGTGATTCTGATCCTCCCTGGGTTGTTTTATGTCAATGTCCTCGTATTGATACCCCGGTTTTTTCAAAAGAGGCACTTGGGAAAGTGGATGATGTCTCATGTCGGTTTGATCTTGGGAGTAGCGGGCATAGAGGTGTTTATCTCAACCATCTTGGCAAGTGTTCCTCTACAGGATGTGATCGGGCCGGCATTCTTGAGTGGCCTGGGGTGGGTAGTAACCATGACCAGCATCGCCTTTATTTACCGGTATCTCGTGGATGGCATTGCGATGCCTATTCGTATGGAGCGATTGCAGGCGGAGAGAGATGCTGCCGAACTCGCCTTTCTTAAATCGCAGGTCGACCCCCATTTCTTATTCAATACACTGAACAATTTATATTCCCTGGCGCTGGATGAGGATGCACCCCAAACTGCGGATAGTATCGCATTGCTCGGACGCCTAATGCGCTATTCGTTGCACGATGCTCAGGCAAAAACAATCACGCTAGGAAAAGAAGTACAATACCTGGAAACCTACGTTGCTCTCCAACGCCTAAGAGCAATGCCCAATACATCCATTGAGTTTGACGTCGAGATTCCAGAAGCTTCGTTGCAGTCTCTCGAAATTGCTCCTATGTTATTGATTCCATTTGTCGAAAATGCATTCAAATACGGTTTGCATGCATCAAAGCAAACCTTCGTGAAGATACAGCTTTGGATAGAGGATGAAAAGCTATCCATGAAGTGCTCCAATACCATAGCGCGAGAGGCAATCCAGGGTGAGCCTGGTAAGGTGGGGTATCAAAATGTCAAACAGCGGTTGGATCACCTTTATCCGAATGCACACGCCGTGTATATTGAGTCGGAAAATCAAATATATACTGTTAATCTAGAGGTGCGTTTGTGAGCACGATTCGATGCGTTGCTGTTGATGATGAGCCGAGGGCGCTTCAGGTGGTTCAGCGCCATGCAGAACGTACGCCTTTTCTGGAATTAGTCGCCTCATTTACGGACCCCGTTGAGGCCTTGACGTATCTTAACGAGCACCCGGTTGATGTGCTCTTTATCGATATTCATATTCCCGACCTGGATGGCCTCAGCCTAGTTCGCCAATTACTACGTGTTCCACTGCTCATCTTCACAACAGCACACAGCGAGTATGCGGTAGAGAGCTACGAAGTTGAAGCGATCGATTATCTTTTGAAGCCATTCGACTATGCCCGCTTCTTGCAGGCGGCAACAAAAGCGCAGATGCGCCTGAAGGCGGAGCCGGTCGCGGCTTCATCCACCGATTTTCTGTTCCTAAATACGGGTACGCAGAAACAACGAATTATGCTAGATGCCTTGCGCTACCTGGAAGGCGAGGGAAACTATGTAAAGTACGTCAGCCAATCTGCATCCTATCTGGTTCGCACATCCATTAAGCAAGCCCTGGCTGGATTACCAACCGATCAGTTTATTCAGATCCATCGGTCCTACATCGTAGCCTTGCGCCACATCGACAAAATCGAGGACCATCACGTGTTCATCGGTAAAAAGCCTATCTCAATCGGTGCGACCTATCGCACTGCTTTTTATGAGCGGATTGAGCGATTGGGTTAAGCGTAAATCGTTCACATCACATCCCCGCACGTTTACACCACCATCCCCTGTGTTGATCACTTCCTGGCATCCTGGCTTTTCTCCTTCTCGTAGGTTCTGGCACATTGAAAGAAAGGAGATAAAGCCATGCTCGAATTACGTGATATTGTCAAAATCTACCCTGGCCCCGTTGCGGCGCTTCAAGGGGTTTCGTTCTCAGTAGAAAACGGCCTTTTTGGTTTATTGGGGCCAAACGGGTCTGGAAAATCCACCCTGATGCGCATTCTAGCGGGACTGTTGGAGCCGACTTCTGGTGAAGTTGTGCTTGATGGGGTAACAGTAACAGATAAGCCGCAGATAGTATGGGCGCAGCTAGGGTATTTGCCGCAAGACTTTGGGTTCTATCGGAATCAGACAGGAGAGGGCATGTTAAAGCACTTGCTCCGTCTGAAAGGAGTGACGGGGCCTAGAGGACTGTCGCACCTCTGTGGGGAGTTGCTCGAGCGGGTCAACTTGAAGTATGCCGCAAAGCGGCGGGTTAAAGCATATTCGGGAGGGATGCTACGCAGGTTGGGTATTGCCCAGGCAATAGCCGGCAACCCCCGCCTCCTAATTGTAGATGAGCCAACAGCAGGGCTGGATCCGGATGAACGGATGCGGTTCTATCGCATGTTGGCAGAAATGGCTCAGGATCGCATCATCTTGCTTTCAACCCATAGTGTTGCCGATGCCGCTATGGTTTGTCCGCGCCTCGCCATCCTCAGGAAAGGGGAGGTGCTTAACGTGCTTTCTCCATCAGAAGCACGTGAACGAATCGAAGGGAAGATCTTCGAGGGCCGTGTAGAAGGTGAAACCTATTATCGCCTTGTAGAGCAAGAGATTGTTACCCAAAATTACCTGGTTGAGGGCAAGCATGTGCTTCGCATCTATGTAGAAGATCAACAGCTTCCTGCTGGGTTTACGCCTGTTACCCCATCTCTTGAAGATGCATACATGCTTATCCAGCAGGAGGGACGCCATGCATAAAAATCGAATACATACACTTGTTCGAAGCGAAATCTCCTACTTAGTAGCTCAGCCTGTCTTTTGGATATTGCTTGTTGTGCTGGGGGCTCTCACATTTAGCTTAAGCCCAGCTGTGTTCATCCCTTCTGAGTCCGGTACGGATGGACAAAGCATATGGATCAATTCCCGGTATGCACTCTTGCAATTTTTTGCATTCAGCGGACTGCTAGGCTATACCGTCCTCGGCTCATTGTTAGCGGGCATATCTGTGATACGGGACATGGATTCGGGGATTGCCCCAATCATGAATAGTACATCCCTTCGCCCTCGAGAATACGTAGTCGGTAAAATGGGGGGAGTCAGTGTTGTTCTGTGCCTGGCTTTGTTGTGGCACATTGCAATGACGATCATCTCCTATGAGTGGATTGCAGGCGTAGAAAGAGACCTGGGCAAAGGGCCTTTTAATCTATGGCATTACGTATCTATGGGCTTTCTTGGCGCATTCCCTGGACTATGGATAGGAGCAGCGAGCACCTTCTTGGTAACTCTATGGATTAGGCGCTCGCTTGTTGTTTATGCGGTTCCGGCCTTGTTGTTCGTGGTGACCCTGAGCACCGCTCTAGTGACGCCAAATGACACATCGTGGAGTCTCCCAGCAATGCTCTTTGATCCGTCAGGAATCAGATGGATGTTCCACACCATTTTTGCCACGGATCAAGGCATCGCACAGTACAACACCGCTCCTATTGCCTTCGATGGTATCTATATTGCCAACAGGATCGTCATGGTAGGCGTTGGGATGCTTGCTGTCGTACTGAGTATTCCTGCTGCTCGCCTTTGGATGAGGGAGCCAAATGCGTCGTGGTTGATGAGGCTGGTCCGGTCCAGACTGTGGTCGAGGAGGAAGCGGCTGGATCAAACAATTGCACCGGTGCAGTTTGCAGTGGAGTCCGTCCCTACCATGGATGTTAAACGCACCAGCCGATGGCGAGAGGTGCTGTATATGGCTGGCATGGAGATGAAGGAGGCTTTTAGGCAGCCCGTGTATTTTCTTGTTGTCCTGGTACTCTTGGGGTTAGTACTTGAAGTCGCTAATGAATCGGGAGCCGGTATCCTGGGCACATCGATGTATTTGACTGCCGGCTCAATATCGGTAGCCGCATTTCCGATGTTGGGTGGCCTGTTGTGCATGTTGATGCTGATGTTCGTTGCAGAGTCTTCTCACCGCGATCAGCGAACCCGGCTGGCAGACATAATCCACGCATCGCCAGTCCGCTCCTTCTCGATAGTCGCTGGGCGTTTTTTGTCCGGCGTTGGGCTGGTGGCCTGCGTACTGACTATTGTCGTAGTTCTATGCCTTGCTCAGCTCAGTGCACAAGGCGCAGAATTTGTGACTCTGAAGCCATTTGTCATGGTTTGGGGTGGGTTGCTTGTGCCTTCACTAGTATTATGGATCTCGAGTACGTTGCTCATTGCAGGGCTGTCAAAAAACTGGGCAACAACGTACACTATAAACCTTCTCTTGTTGGGCTTTAGTATTTATGCAACCGGAAGAGGATGGGTCGATTGGTCGACCAACTGGCTGCTATGGGGTGCATTGCGATGGAGTGATATGGGAGCGTTTGTACAAGACGCAGAAGCACTCCTGCTAAATCGAAGCTGGGTGATTTCCCTCGCAGTCTTGCTGTTAATCGTAGTTGTGATACAGTACCACCGTACTGATTCGGATCAGAAAAAAACAAGGCGCTTATTTGCCAATCGTAACCGTGTATTGAAGGGTGCAGGACTTGCGGTGTTCACCGTCTTCGTGCTTTCACTAATCGGCATCACCCGATGGGAGATTCATAATGGATTTCAAGGGAAGCACGCAGAGCAGCAGGCGAAAGCGTACTGGCAGGAAAACATGCGCACCTGGCAGGATTACCAACCTCCAGATCTCGTCTTTATGGATATCGACGTCACCCTAGATCCACTGCATAGCCACATGCAAGCAGCGGGAAGCTATACCATCATAAATAGCACCAACTACCCAATACACATTCTCCCCTTCACAATGCCAGCGGCATTTAAGAACATAACCTGGCAGATAGAGGGCACACAACCCGCATCAATAGGCAGAATAGTAAAGCATGAAAACCGTGCAGGATTGCACCTCGTGCCTTTAGATACTACTCTCGCAATAGGGGACACTATTAAAATCGGATTCTCCTATGAAGCCTATATCCCTAACGGCATGTCCCGAAACGGAGGAGCACTATCGCACTTCATTCTTCCTTCAGGCGTATTGCTTTCCACTGCCCGGGGCGACTTCTTACCCGTTCTCGGCTATGATGAGAGAAGGGGAATATCATCTGAAAACAGCTATGAACCTGTAGATACAGATTCCCGGTTTACGCACCTAAATGATCGGGATGAAAACGAGGGAAGGCCACCCTATTTGAGCCGCATTCAGGTGACGGCTCCAGTGCAATATACCGTAACGGCAACTGGTACAGAGGTGTCTCGATCCGTAACAGAGGATATGCACACTGTGCTCTGGGAAACCCAATACCCTGTAACAACCGTGAACGTGATGGCTGGAAAGTGGAGCGAAAAAAAGAAGGGGTCGAATGCCATCTACTATCATCCTGCCCACGATCAGAACATCGATACCCTGTGGGAAGCATTGGTTGCTGCCCGTGCCCGGTATTCTGAATGGTTCGCGCCGTATCCCTGGGGCTCATTGCGGATCAATGAATTTCCTAACGTTGCAACTACGGCAACGGCGTATCCGACCAATATCAGCTTTTCCGAAGGTATGGGCTTTTTGACCCGTCCAGAAACGGAAGGCTACCAGGCGTATGTGATCGCAGCGCACGAAGTAGCTCATCAATGGTGGGGGCACCTGGTTTCTCCTTCAGAAGAGCCAGGGTCTGATGTGTTGGTAGAGGCGATGGCCAATTATGCGGTAGTTCGCCTTCTAGACGTTGAAAAAGGACCAGAAGCGCGAGACTCGTTTCTCGAATGGATGGAAAAACGCTACATGGCTGAGCGTCGTATAGACAGCGAACTGCCATTAAGCGAATCCGTCCTGGGCTCATCTGACGCGGAGACCGTTGTGTATAATAAAGGGGCGCTGGTATTGTGGCAGATGCATCAGTTCCTTGGTGCGGTTCGAATGGATACAGCGATGCAGGCATTCATCGAGAATTACGCAGTACATACGGGCAGGCGGCCCGGATTAGAGGATTTTCTTGCTGTAGTAAGGGAGCACGCAGAAGATCCGGCCGGTTTTGATACCTTTGTTTCTGAATGGATTGAGTCTACAGGGTGGGAGCCGTTATATTGCGCTGATTGTTGAATGAAAGATCCTATATAAATGCTACACGCAGTATTGACCGATAAAGCGCCCAGGCCCGGCGGCCATTATTCTCAAGCTATTGTCCACAATGGGATCGTATACGTCTCCGGACAATTACCTATCAACCCTGTAACAGGGGAGAAGAACCAGGGAAGCATTGAGGAGCAGGCCAACCTGGTGTTGGATAATGTACGCGCTGTGCTTGAAGCCGCAGGCTCAGACATGAACCATCTGCTAAAGACTACCGTCTACATCTCAGATATAGAGCTTTGGGGGCGATTCAACCAGGTATACCAGGGCGCTTTGGGAGACCATAAACCAGCACGTGCCGTTGTCCCTACAAGGGACCTTCATTATGGATTCCTGGTCGAGATCGACGCGGTAGCTGCCGTTAAGGAAGGGTAGGGACCACCTCGATGGCCACCTCGTTGCGTCGCAAGAACGGTGGCGTTGCTGGATCATTGTATCGCATCAAAAAGGGCGTGCCTATGGTTTCTATACCTTTCTTGCGAAGAGTGTCGAGCAGCCGAGCTTCTTTATTGGCAACACGCTCCGGACGGGTGTATCCTGAGAATTGCAAGGTTGCAATCGTTCGTGGTGCTACCGTAGTGAAGTCAATACGTTGCCCGGCTGGAGCGGGGGCGTTTTGTGGTGAAACCCCTTCGGGTAAGATAAATGTCATTTTATCATCCGTAATCACAGGAGCTGTCATAGCCACTTTCTCGCCCGTTTCGTTCTTTCCAAAGATGTAAGAGCCTAACTCCATGAAGGAGGTATTATCGTTTTCTAATGACGTCGAGATCCAATGCTGTTCTTCGTATTGTCGAATCTCTATCTGGGAAGAGAGTTTTTCTTTGACATCGTATGAAGGCCGCTCGGTAGTGATGATGACATACAGGCCCCATCCAATCCAGAGAATTAACGGGATGCCAAGAACAAAGAATGTAATCCAGACGATTTTCATGGGAAGGCAATGCTTATTTTATTTTCAAACTGAATATAAAGGTATTATCATCTCCCTTTTAGTCCATAGCGACAAGAGGAGAATGGATTCGATAACCAGCTATACGAAGCGATAAGACGAAATACATGGGACGACTAGAGAATAAAAAAGCCGTTGTTACAGGTGGCAGCAATGGGATCGGCCGAGCAATTGTTGAGGCGTTTTTACAAGAAGGCGCCGACGTGTTTTTTACAACACTCAACGACGTCCCCAGGGCCCAGGAAATTGTTGATGCATATCCTGAGGACAGGGCAGGGTTCATGCAAATGAACGCCTCGGAATATGGTAGTGTCGGAAGCTTCTATGAACAGGCAACAAGATTCCATGGCTCGATAGACATCCTTGTAAACAATGCAGCCAGCATCACACGGACAGGATTTCTAGATCTTACCGTGGAAGAGTACGAGTTCGTCATGAACACCAACGCCCGCTTTCCCTTCTTTGCTACCCAGGTCTTTGCTAAGCACATGGTGGAGAAAGGGACCCAGGGTAGCATCATCAACATAAGCTCCGTAAGCTCATTCTCAGCTATCAGCAAAATGGCTCACTACCAATGCAGCAAAGCCTCGCTCACCATGCTGAGCAAAAGCGCCGCTTACGAGCTGGCTCAATATGGTATACGGGTAAATACCATTTCCCCGGGGCTAACGGCCACAAAGGCGAATCGGAATCAATGGGAAGGCAATCCAGGCTTGTGGGCAGAGCGGTCGGAGGGCATTCCACTTAGCCGGACAGGGATACCTAAGGATCATGCCGGGGCCGCTGTGTTTCTTGCGAGTGACGATTCGAGTTGGGTTACAGGGATTGATATGATTATTGATGGAGGGCGGTCTGTGGTGTAGCAAGAGAGAATTGCGATGGGTGAAGTTATATTTTTGAAGGGTAAGACAGCAACTTTCTCAATTTCTTATCCTCATAAGAGTAGTGATTAAACGTTTTACTCAGTTGCTCATGGTTCATGTGTTGAACATAAAATCTGCAGCCTCCTCAATATTATTTCTGACAATTGTCGGCCTTCTCAGTGCATGCAGCACACCTTGTGACAAGTCATTAACAGCGACCACAATAGTTGGTGAAGGAGGAGCCTCTTTAGCTGCTGAGATCGTAAAGCAAAACGGACCTGGAAGAGCGGGAGAAGCCATAGGCTGTATACGAGTTTTTATTGTTAACTCAGAAAATTACGCGGATACCTTGTTCAATGAGAGTGTACGTGTTCAAGATCATACATTTCATTTACAGGGTTTCAATGCGTCAACGGTAGACATTATCATCGACCGGGAGGGTTTTTTTCCTGTGAAATATGTTGGAGTGAATCTAAGTAACGGGTTCAATCGCCTGGAGCAACGAGTTCTGATGTATCCTTCAGATGTACCCTTTACCATTCCTGGTGAGCTAGGGATCTCCTTAAATGAGGGGGCAACATTGGATGAAATAAAGCCTGTTATCAGTGGAATAGATGGCGTGTCTTTTCAACGTTCGCCGGGTGGCAGTTATGAACTGAAAGTCCCTTTTCAGGGGACACGTGTTACCAGAGAGCGCGTGGAAAGGGTATGCCGGAATCTGGTCTACTCAAGGCATATAGCTGATGCCCGGCCGTTAGTCAATCTTTCAACTATTGTTCCAGGCTTATAAGCTAACGAAAGGTGTTCCTCCCATGTGCATGAGTTTGAACCTTCACCCTCAATCATGCCGCAAGGCTTTCACTGGATCCAGTTGTGCCGCTCGAATAGTTTGGTAGCTGACCGTTACCAATGTCACAAGGAGCGCAAGGACTGCTGACCCGATAAATACCCAGATGCTTAACCTGGTTTGGAAAGCAAATCCTTGCAACCAGGCGCGCAGTGCAAAAAAGGCAACCGGGCTTGCGATCAGGACGGCTATGCCAACGAGTACTGAGAACTCACGTGAAATCATCATCAGAATATTCATCGCAGAAGCTCCCATTGATTTACGAATGCCGATCTCTTTGGTGCGCCGTGCTGTGATTAGAGTAGCTAACCCAAAAAGACCAAGGCAGGAGACAATAATCGAAAGAATAGCACCTAAAGACACGATGCTGCCCAGCCGTTCCTCAGCGCGGTATTGGCTGTCGACTGCTTCGTCCAGAAAGACGTAGTCAAACGCCTGTCCAGGTACCACATCTGCCCAAACTACTTTCATATGTTCAACGATGCCTGGTAAGTCACTTCCCTCTACGCGTACCGTAACCTCTGGCGAAAATGAGGACGATCCGTCGTAGTTTTGGATGCCGTCAAATATAGGATCGGGATTCACCATCATAACCAGAGGCAATATCGCATTGCGAAGAGAACTATAGTGAAAGTTAGCAACGACTCCAAGCACTTCATGATCACCGAACGCCGCCCCGGGAAGCCGTTCCCCAATGGGATTATCCCATCCGTATTCTTGCACCAAAGCCTCATTAACGATGATGCCCCGATTCAACCCGCCGGGTGCATCTCGATTGTAATCACTACCCTCAACCAAATCGATGCCCAGAGTATTTAGGTATTCAGGAGTAATGACATTGACCCAAAATACCCGATACACGCCATTTTCATCAGTATATCCCGCTTTGCCCCAGCCATCTCCCATATTAAACGAGGAAGCAGCTACATTTCTGACCCGCGTATCACTTGCGAGCGCCTCGCGGAACCGCTCTGCAGCTGCGCGGCCATCTGGGCCTCCCAGGTTAGTGGGGATTACAAGGGCTGCTTCTTTATTAAATCCAAGATTCTTGGTTTGTAAAAAATCCAGTTGCTGCCGCATTCCAAGCGTAGATATGATCAGAATCACGGATAAAACCAATTGAACAACCACAAGCCCTCTGCGCAATCTCTTTCGTTTATTTCCTACACTCAAGGTCCCCTTCAGTACTTCAACCGGCCTAAAGCCAGCCAGTACCAGGGCCGGGTAGCTGCCGGCAATGAATCCCACAACGAGTAGTATGGCGGATAAAAAGATCAGGCTTTCAAGGTTCACAGATAAACTCAGTTCACGCCCTGCAAGCTGGTTAAACATCGGCAATCCCAGCCCTGCGAGACCCACTCCTATAACCAGGGCGATCATGGTCATTAACAGGGCCTCTCCCCAAAACTGCAAGCGCAATTGAGATAGGTTGGCTCCTATCACCTTCCTTACTCCAACTTCTAAGGCCCGATTCACCGAGCGGCCTATAGCTAACGTTACAAAGTTGAGGCACGCGATAAGCAGGATCAATAAAGCAATTCCCCCTAGAATAAATGAGTATTGGGGGTCGCTCGTTGGTTCGTTTCCAGGAGGCAGGCTTGTATCCAGATGAATCGCGGTGATGGGTTGCAAGCCTATATTGTATACATCCGGCCGGTAATCGTCACCCAGAATAAGCCTGGAGAGTTCAGGGATCTTCGCCTCCAACTCATCAATGGATGCATCCTCGGCGAGCAGGAGATACGTTTCACCGCTTACGTTGAACCATGCCTGAAGGGCCCTTTCCCTATAGAGATTGTTTTGGAAAGGGACAGCTATCTCGAACTGTATACTTGAAGCTGCTGGAGCATCTGAAGCTATACCGGCCACTGTATAGGGCGCAAAATCTTCCCCGTTCAACTGCAAAAGGATGGTTTCTCCCAGTACATCCTCTCGTCCAAAATACCGCTCAGCAGCACGCTCTGTAATCACAACTTCCGTCTGATTGTTGAGAACCAGTCCCGGGTTACCCTGGACTAAAGGAAAGGAGAATACGTCAAAAAAGTTGGGATCAACAATATGCACTGCTTGAGGAATCTCATCAGTACCCATCTGAACTTTGCCTGGACGTTTATCAACACGCACAAAAGCTTCGATCTCTGGGTAGGTGTTGGTTAGTGTTTCACCCAAAGGCAAGGGAGTAACGGTATTCAGAAAGGTCTCGGCTTCTCCATAATCCTCAAACACCCAGGCTCTATACAGCTGATCTGACTTCTCATGAAACTGATCGTAGCTCATTTCGTGCTGAACGAATAGTGCGATCAAAATACAGGACGCGAGCCCAATGGAAAGCCCAAAGATGTTTATTGAGCCATGAACCGCATTGCGGCGAAGCGTACGAAATGCGACTAAAAAATAATTCTTTAGCACGGTCGGTGGTATTCAGTGAGAAGGATGAAGGCATTGTTAGCTTTATAATTGACAAATCACATGCCATGTGCTGGAAATGACTGATGCAGGCCCCTCGTCACTAACTTACTGTACGCCAACAATACAGTTAGTGTTCGAATCCGCACATTGAAACAAGCTGGGCGATGCCGTATCCCTTCTTTTATATACGTTCTCAAGCAGGTTTCTGGAGCACCCAGGTGCTGCCTCAGGCGGACAATCTATTCTATTTCATCTATGAGAATGTTGTGGTAGAATTTGTAATCGAAGGGGAAGAAGTGGTGAAGCATATTTATTATGCTGATGGGGAATTACAGGAAGAAGTGCCTAAAATCAAGGATGACTAAATTGAGATAAACTTTCTCAGTCACAGTTCGTATAGTAAGTTGTTATGATTTACTTGTAGGCGGACTTCAAACATTATTTGATCTACCAGCAAATGCAAAATCAATCAGAGTTTGAGAGAAAGTATTTAAAGGCGATAGAGGAGTTGAGTACCAAGACCAACTTGTCTTCGAACTACGGATATCGTGCGGTTGACAAATTCCGTGTACAGTTCAAACTGAGGCCGCCGTATTACAATTCGTTTAGATCAAATTTCTTCTGGTCAGCCTTGTTTCTATCAATAGTAATGCTCCTTTCGGGATGGATTGCCGGGTGGAGTACCGATTGGAGTTTCTGGCAGACGATGTACCCGCCAAGTTTGACATTGTCTGTACTCAGTTCTATTGCAGGGATCGTAATGGGATTATGGCTAGCACTGCACACACGATTTTTTGCACAAAATCATAATCTATCAAAGTGGAGTGATCTATAAGGTGTATCATGAGCATTGAATTAGCCCAAGAGCGTTTTAAGAGTCACCTTAACACGATTGTATTTACAGTCCTGGCATTACCTCTTTTTGTCTATGGCATATATTGCATAGAAGCCCAGCAGGCGATTAACACGTCTGTGGCAGCCGGAGTCGCGTATGATTCTAGCGCCGTAGGTACAGGATTGGTCTATGTAGGATTGGCTGGTTTGTTGTTTTTTGGATTGGCGTTAAAGGATAAAGAGGCGAGGCCCATGTTCATCTTCCGAGCATGCGGATTTTGTATAGCAATTGGCTGTATCTTAGTAGGCATTCTTTATTTTGGATTTGCTTAATGGCCTTCTATTCCCGTTGAAGACTTAGCGTTGTACGGTAGAATTGAACCCCGGTAGTGATAGCCATATGGCGAAGTTTACCAGATCTAGCTTTGGGCACTTACTTTGGAAATCTTTAAAAGCTTGAAACCCGATTGAGGAATGAATGTACATAGGCTATATAATAAATTTATATAGCAATCCACTTCGTACACTCATATGTTGCCCAAACCACTCGTTACCGCCTCAGTGCGGCCCATCATTTTGACTTTGTTGAGCGAAGAGTCCATGTATGGCTATGACATCATTCAGCGTGTGCATACGCTCTCTGAAGGCCAGATTCAGTGGCCGCCTGGGAAGTTGTATCCGCTGCTTCATAGCCTGGAAAACAAGGGATTGATAGAGGCCTTTTGGAAGCCCTCTGAAGAAGGACCTGCTCGCAAGTACTACCGCCTTACATCACAAGGCGAGGCCGCACTGGCTAGCGAGAAGCAGTCCTGGCTCGATCTTAACGCTATCCTGGTGCGCCTATGGGGACCGGACCTATCGCTTCAACCTGGTGGGTGAGGATGTATGGAAAAACAATTTGATTTAGGTGATGCGATTTCTGCCTGGCGGAAGTTTCAATCAGAAGCACATCGATTTCTTAAAGAGGATCTCGATGAACTGGAGGTACATCTGAGGGCTCATATTCAAGATCTTCAACAGCAAGGCTGGGCCCAGGAGGCTGCATTTAAAGAAGCTGTACAATCTCTTGGTGATCCTGGAGAGATGGAAACCGAGTACAGCAAAGTTCGATGGAGCACATTGAAGCATCGTCGCAAATTGACGGACGAAATCAGGTGGCGAGGAGCTATGCTAGGGAATTACATAAAAATAGCCTTTCGTTCACTCCTGAATAAAAAAGGGTATGCACTCCTCAATATCATTGGGCTTGCTATCGGGATGGCTAGCTGCTTGATTATTTTCTTGTACGTGACCTATGAAACGAGCTTCGATCAGTTCAATACCAAAATAGACCAGATTTACAGAGGTGGATTTGAGATTACCATAAATGGTGAAAAACAACACATCCGTGGTGCGACAGCCTTTAGCCTTGGGCCAACAATGGTAGAGAATGTTCCAAATCTCATCCAATATGCGCGTATTCAACCCAATTACGGAAGTTCTGTATTTTCTGTTAAGGAAGGTGGTGAGACCAGAACGTTCAAAGAAAATAGAGTGGTGTATGCCGATTCCTCATTCTTTGATCTGTTTGATTATCCGCTCATAAACGGCGACAGGTCCCGGGCGCTTACGGACCCTCGGACAGTACTCTTATCAGCATCTATGGCTCAAAAATACTTTGGAGATGCAGATCCTATGGGGAGAACGCTTGATTTTAATGGGTGGGTTAGAGGCACGTATACGGTTATTGGCGTTTTTGCAGATGTACCTGCGACTTCCCATCTACCCTTCGATTTCCTTCTCCCTATGCAGGATCTGTTGCGTCTCAATCGGTTCTCAAACCCGGAAAGGGGATGGGATCGCCTGTCCTTCGCTACCTATTTTGAAATTGCTCAGGGGGCAGATATTGAGGTGATCGAGAACGCGATCACGCGTACGTACTACGAACATCGAGGCGAAAAACTAGCCGCTACCAACACCGAGCTTAAGGCCCATTTGCAGCCTTTGCGAGACATACATTTGAATGCGGACATTTCAGGTCCTATAGCTATAACAGGTGATCGCAAAAGAGTGTATTTCTTTGGATTAATCTGTTTGGTCACCTTTCTTATTGCCCTCGTGAATTATGTAAATCTCGCTACTGCGAGAGCAACTGACCGGGCAAAAGAGGTGGGCGTACGGAAGGTGGTTGGTGCGCAGAAAAAGCAACTTGTGGAGCAATTCCTGACGGAGTCCTTAGCGATCAATGGTATTGCATTGATCGTAGCGATTGTGCTATCGATTGTCCTGGTACCTGTGCTAAATCAAATCGCCAGTATCCAGCTTTCACCTTGGGATTGGATGACCGTCCCCTTCTTACTGTTCTTCCTGGTGATCATTATTCCTTGTGTGTTGTTGGCCGGTTTTTATCCAGCCTTCATCTTGTCGTCGTTTAAACCTGCAACGGTATTTAATGCGAGTGCACGCACCTTAAGATTAAGGAAAACACTGATTGTTGTACAATTTGCAGCCTCTATCATCTTGTTGATTGGCACCTCAGTCATTTATAGTCAACTCTCATTCATGAAAGAAAAGGACATGGGGTTTGAATTGGATCAAGTGGTTGTGGTCGAGGGCGCCAGGATAAGAGGATCGGTGGCTCAGTGGACATCACAGATGGCAACGCTTAAAAATAAGCTATTGGAGTTGCCTGCCATCATCAATGTCGGCTTATCCAGCACAACGCCTGGGGGAGGATTTAACTGGTATTCACGTGCGTTCAAGATAACCGAAGATCCTTCAGGAGGTAGTCCGGTTCGTTCTATAACAGTGGATCATGATTTTATTGATGTATACGAATTGGATATTCTAGCTGGTGAAGGTTTTCGTGAGGGCATGCCCCTGTCAGACGCAGAAAACCCTTCTGTGCTGGTAAATGAAAACCTTGTTCGCCGCCTTGGATTTGCTTCAAACGAAGAGGCAATTGGTAAACAGATTGCTTCCGTTCGGGGCGGCCCCTATACGATCCATGGCGTTGTAAATGAGTTCAGCTGGTCGTCTGCGCATATCTATTCTGAGGCTGTGATCTTGTTTTATGAAACCAGGTACGGCGAGATTTCGATGAGCGTCCAGGCGAGTAAGCTGACTGAGGTTCTTCCTGCTGTCCAGCAAATATATGAAGACCTTTTTCCAGGGAATCCATTCCTCTATCATTTTGCTGATGACGTTTTTGATGCACAATATAAATCTGACGAAACGTTCGCATCGCTCTTTGCGCTCTTTGCTGGTCTTGCCATTTTGATTGCGTGCCTTGGCCTCTTTGGGTTGGCCTCTTTTGAAGCTTCGAGGCGGACAAAAGAAATTGGTGTCCGAAAAGTACTGGGGGCTTCGACGGGAAGCTTAATAGGTATGCTCTCCAGAGATTTTCTGAAACTAGTCGGCATAGCCTTCTTTATCGCGATACCCGTGGCCTATATAACCATGAATAGATGGCTTGAAGGCTTTGCGTATCACATAGAAATGGGACCCGGTATCTACTTGCTTGCAGCCCTGGTCACGCTGATGATTGCTTCGCTTACCATTTCATTCCACACAGTAAAGGCCGCATTAGGGAATCCTATCAAGGCGCTGCGTTATGAATGATCGTGTAAGTAGGCTCGCCTCAGAGTCACGTCGAATGACTCAACCCATGCACCTGGAAGCGATTGATGCGGAGTTGTAACTAGTAAGGGATGCAGCACGTTCTTTCTCAAATCTTCCAATCAAAAGGAGAAACGAGATGAAAAAGGTTGTGCTTCTATGCACTATGGGTTGCATGCTGGTTGGGTGTCAGAAACGTTCTGAGGCACCGAGCCAGGGTCAGGCAAGTGCAGGGTTGTCAGATACGCTAACAACGGCCCTCGAAGCAGTGCAGGATTCTAGCGACATGCCGGGATTTGCAGTGGCCTTAGTGCAAAATGATGAGGTGCGGTATCTTAAAGGATTTGGGTTCTCCGATTTAGCAAATAAGAAACCCTATACAGAGAATACAGTCCAGCCGATTGCCTCCGTTTCAAAAACGTTCATCGGATTGTCTGTGATGATGCTCGTTGAAGACGGTCAGTTGAGCCTGGATCAAGGCATCAACAGTATCCTACCCTATACCATTGTAAATCCCTATTTCCCGGAAGCTGAAATTACGGTTAGGCATCTGGTAACGCATACGTCCACAATCACTGATGATTTTGATGATTTGGATGAATCGATCTATTGGCTACTGGAAGAATCACCCTATACAGAGGAAGATATCTCAGAAGAGATTTATGATAGAATCTCGTATTTCAAAAGAGGGAAACCTATCGAGTTGGATGAATACATAACCAACATTTGCCTTCCTGGAGGAAAGTGGTACGTGGACGAAAACTTCTTAAACACAACACCCGGATCAACCTTCGAATATTCAAACCTTGGTGCATCCATTGCGGCGCGTATAGTAGAGCTGAAATCAGGCATGAGCTTCTCAGATTTTACACACGAGCGAATATTTGAGCCATTGGGAATGGAGAATACGGGCTACTTTTATTCTGACATGGACGCTGAATTGATCGCAAATCTTTATGCAAAGTCGGGCAATGATATAGCTCCTGTTCGGTTTCCAAGATACCATGATGCAGGATATCCGGAAGGGCAGTTAAAAACGAGCGTGGCAGATATGAGCAAGTATGTGCTCGAAATGATTCGAGGATTAAAAGGGGAAGGGCAATTATTGGGGCCATCAGCCTACGATACGTTATTCCTGCCTCAGCTAGAGGACAGGCATTTTGAAGAACGAAGCGAATACCCGTTTAATGATGAGTACAATATGGGTGTTTTCTGGGGCGAGTCTTATCCAGGGTACATCCTGCATAATGGACTGATGGATGGAGTGCTTGCCTTTGTAGTACTCAATCCAGAGACAAACACAGGAATATTTGCCTTAACGAATATGCATGATAATTACATTGGGGACGTTAGAGCTATTTTGCACCGCTACCTGGACCCTGCTGCATTCAGCGGATAGATTAACTCACACCGGATCGTTTCACTTGAATAAGTGCCCGTTCGTGGGATGTTCTACTTTTAATGCATCTCTAAGCTATTCCTCATAGCAAAGCATAACAGGAACGTTTATAAATTTTTCAGGTCATACTAATAACCTCTCAGTCAATCATTTCATCTGCCTCCCCTCTTTATAACATTATGCGTACAGGGCAAGGGGTGGTACCAGTATTGATTCTTCTCTTCTCTTTTACCGGTTGTGACAAAACATCTTGGCTTAACGAGAAATTGGTTAGGGTACATTTTTCACCTGCTATCACAGTAGATCAGGCTACAGTTTATGCAACAATGCATGAGGCCAAAATTAATCATTACAGTCTATTAAGAATGACTATAAGAGAAGCAGATTCTGGAGGGGTAGTGATTGACTACGTTGAAACTAAGCCTGGCGATATGACCTACCGCAGAAAAGACAGAGATCCTTCGAATGATATTGATCCTGATGAACTTGCCCATAGGGTAGCAAACAATTTCTTCAAGAATCAAGAGTTTTTGGCTGGCAGAATATTGCAGCTCGATAAGGAGTTAGAACATCTAGAAAACAAAATAGAGAACTATTATACTCCGCAACAGGGAGTCACAAAGCAATGGTATAATACCTTGCAGCAACATTATTATGGACTAACACTCGTCGATTCTACCACCTACTTAAAGGTTGCTCGAATAGAAACGATGGTGCTACGGGTTAAACCTTTTCAATTTTTGAAGCAGCGTTTTCCTGTCTCTCATCTGCAGAGCTTGTAGCGATGAACGAAATACACCCTTCTATCAGAACCCTCCAAGCCAATGATGCAGAACCCATCTCACAGGCTTTTGAAGAGATTGGATGGAATAAGCCTGTAGAGCAATATCAAAAGTATTATACAAGCCAGCAAGAGGAGCAAATCATTGTGCTAGTTGCTGAGTCAGACGGAGTATTTGCTGGTTATCTGGTGATTAATTGGCACCCCAAGTATGCCTCTTTTCCTGAGATTCAAGATTTGAACGTCTTGCCTCAGTTTAGAAGAAGAGGTATCGCCACTGCCCTTATGGACAAAGCGGAAGCCCTAATCGCGCAACACAGCGACCGTGTAGCTATTGGTGTGGGCCTGCATCCTGGTTACAATGCTGCGCAACGGATGTATGTGCTACGTGGCTACGTTCCCGATGGAAAAGGAGTAACCTGGCGAGGCATCTATATTAAAGAAGGGCAGGAATTGATTGCAGATGATGATTTAGTTTTGCACTTTGCGAAGGAGTTAAAATAGAACGTTTAGAATTGAATTCTCGGTTAGATAACCATACATTCAATTGTTAGTTGCCATCAGGACCAGGTCTAGCTAGCAACATTTCTCATAGTGTACTTCAGTTAAAGTTATCAATAGTCCGTCGGTGAAATACATTTGTTTTTGCATCATCACTTTTGTTTGTGTTCATGCAGCAAAAGCCCAATCATATCCTATACTCGATACACTTGATCCGTCTGAAAGCCCTGCAATAAAAAGGGCGTTGGCTATAAGAGATAGAGGCGACCTTGCTTATTCAGCAGAAATGTTATCATTTTTGGTCGCGCACGCTGAAGATAAAAGGCTGATTGCAGAGGCCATTTACTGGCTAATTGACACTGGAGATTTGGCTGCTGATAGAATGAATGGGCGCTTAGGGAGTGCGCCCATAAAATGGAGGGTTGATAGCCTCAGAACAAAGTGGAGCAGGCGTCAATGGGAGCTTAATAACCAATATATTGACCTACTAAAAAGTTCGGGAATTAACGTCATACCAACTCAGGTGGTTGAATTAGTTTATGTAAACGATGCGTCAGATTATTTCAATGAGTTATTTACCAAGCATGGTAGCTCAAAATGGGCTGAGAATGAGAATGCAGAATATGTATGGCGAATCGGCTTAACAATGCATGACTCTAAACCTGTAATTGAAGCGGGTCATGCCTTTCTTCAAAAATATCCTCAAAGTATCTACCTGGAGACTGTGTATTCAGCGCTGGGATGCGCCTATAAGGATGAATGGAATTGGTCTGGGGGAAAGGATGAAATGCGAGAAGAGGCTATTAAATATTATAAACTTGCCAAAGAACTATCTACTGATGAGACGTCTAAAAGCTCTTATCAACGTAATATTGATGAACTAGAATCCGATCGGCATTTGACAGACGCCTGTTTTGTCGTTCCTTAGCCATGAATGCAATACTAGTTTTTGGACTTATAATTTTTTCAGCTTTACTCTGGGGCATATGTAATGCACTGAGAGAGTCTGCTAAATATAAAGCCATGGTTTCTAATCAAGCGTCTCTGATATATCACTCTGAAAGAGGAGCGCATGCTTCTATCGAGAGGCATGAAGCTCAAATTGACCGTATTGCCGAGCGATATAATATCCAGGAGTTGAAAGACAGAAGGCGGCCGGAAGTGACAGAGCCTCAATTTCCTGAAGGGGCTGAGAAATACGGACTTGAAATGCACGGGTCTGGTGGTTGGACCGTGATCAAAATAAGTGTTGGCCTAGGAGGATACCTGATGTCTATACCTTTTTGGGTATTCCACGGGGGATTTGCTCTATTAACGATCGGTCTCGCTGTCTATGGCATCTATATTAGCACCTGAACATGTTTAGAAATAGGCAGAATAGAAAAAAAGCGGCAGCCTTCTCCAGGCAACTATTTAGTCATATTGCAGCGATCAGTGTATTGAGATCTGCAAACTCGCCACCCCCAAATGACGCTCTGGTCCACATAGATCTGTTAGAAAACTTCTTGGATCAGTATGAGGAATTTGTTCAGACGGATACAGGGGCGAAGTTAGACCTGGGGGTAGGAGGAAGCACGGATATGGCATATTTGCGCTTCGCACTAAATAAGCTTAGAGCATATCATGCAGAAACGGGTGTTGAGGTAGTAGGAAATGAAAATGCTCGTATTTATATGTATTTCATTCAGGTCAAGATGCTGGAGATGGCACAAGCTACGGGCCATGAGATGTCCTTAGATACGTGAGGTTTTGCTCTTCACAGCCTCACGGTATAAATATTATATATATGACATAGTGCTGGCATGGCATGTGTGTAGTATAGCATCCATACAAAGCCTGTTTGATTAACCCATGGGAATTCTATGACTTCTGATAATCCACAGTTTATACAAGCTTCTCCTTATCAGGACGATGTGTTAGCATTACCTGTATTAAACATCGATCAAGCTTCTAGTTGGTATTGCGCATCGTTTGGAATGGTGGAGGTCGAACGGCTAGATGGGCCAAACCCTACTGTTATACTTGAGCGAGATGGAATACGGATCGGGTTTTCAATTAATGGCGGCGATGCGAGCCAAGATGGAGCGGCAATCCTGGTTTCTGGCATTGCTCGCTTAAAAGAAGAGCTCGAAGCCAACGGCGTCAGCATTGGAAACTGGCGTATCGACGAACGTGATGGGCAAAAATATCAAGTCTTTTTTGTTGTCGCTCCTGATGGACTGTGTTATTACTTTCATGAAGCTGTAGATCAAGAGTGAGAAGTTAAATTTTTAATTCAGTAGCTCGCCTGAACAAATATTGGATTCTACCCCTCTTCTTTCATGATAAATGGTGTCATTTGTGTTAACTGAAGAGGGGTGTTCAACCACTCAGGGAATGATCGAGTTCTTTTGGGGCATATCTCTCACCATCTAAAAAGGAATAACCACGATCTGTAGAGGATTTTGATACTTTGTTGATTAGCCATTACTGTCAAATCTTTCGGATGCTCTAGCTTTTCATTCTAACCGACATGTCTTATCCCTTGCTCATCCGCACGTCTTTCTTCTTCCTTTTGACCTGTATATTGCATTCTGCTGCTCTAGCTCAAATGGGCAGTTGCGAGCAAGCGCAAGCAGGCGCAAACCTTGACGTTGGAAATGTGATAGCCCGTATTTATAACGATGGTGCTTTGTTTTGGAAAGGGGGTAACCCAGTGTATGAAGTTCCTAAGGGTGATAGTGTACATGCTGTCTTTGCAAGCACATTTGTCATTGGTGGAATGATGGACGGTGAGCTTCGAATGGCAGCTTCTCAGTACGGCCCTTACGAGTTCTGGCCGGGTCCTCTTGATGAAGAGGGCAACCCGCCTGGTGATTGTTCTGAGTATGACCAAATCTGGGAACTTCGATCAGAAGATTTCGAGCAGGTTGAACTGGAAAATACATTCTCGGAGAATATGATAAACTGGCCTTGGGAGCTTGGTGCGCCTGTCCTTGATGGCGACGGTAATCCTGGCAATTACAACCTGGAAGGAGGGGATCGGCCTGAATTACTCGGTGACCAAATGCTTTGGTGGGTCATGAATGATAGAGGCAATGAGCATGTATGGTCAGAAACTCAACCTATCGGCCTGGAAGTGCATGGATCAGCGTATGCATTTAATGCTCAAGGGCCCCTGGGAGACATGACTTTTTACCGTTACCGGGTGATCAATAAAAATGCACACCCCCTTTCAGACACTTTCGTGGGTATAATTGTAGATTCTGATCTAGGCAATGCATCTGATGATTATGTAGGCACCGACTCCTTATCGCACCTGGCGTACACCTACAATGCTGATCCTGTGGATGAGGGTGGGTATGAAGACTTACCGCCAGCTATTGGCACTGCTTTTCTCATTACTCCGGAGGCAACCGTGGATAATTATGATAACGATCGAGATGGCGAAATAGATGAGCCAGGAGAACCCATTGGCGCATATACAGCCGGTTTCTTTGATAGTGGTGGAGGTGTTCAGGGAGATCCTTCTGATGGCGTTGAGATGTATAATTACATCAGGGGCAGGTGGCCTAATGGTCAGCTGTTTACAGAAGGAGGGACGGGGCTTGATTTTTCAAATGTACCTACTCGTTTTGTTTTGTCTGGAGATCCATTTACCCGGTCGTACTGGTCTGAACTACAACCGAGTCCAAACAACGATCTTTCTCCAAATCCTGGAGCAGACCGTAGGCATTTTATCTCTTCGGGCCCAATGACTCTGGTACCAGCTGATACATCAGAGTTTTTGGTCGCCTTTGTGTGGGCGCAAGGTGAGGATTATTTGGATTCGGTGCGGAAGCTTGAAGGCATTGTTCTAGGTATGCAAACCGAGCCTAGAAGCTTTCTTGTTTCAGGGTATCGATCAGGACAGGTTATTTCAGGCCCCCCTGATCCGCAAGATGTCCTTGGGTTTGACCAAAACTTTCCGAACCCATTTTCGAGAGTCACTACGCTGAGGTACAGCCTTCCTAAGTCAATGCAGGTTCGTTTGACTGTATATGACATTCTCGGTCGCCAGGTTGAGCAATTGTTTGAAGGGGGACAAGAGGCTGGTATTTATAGCCTTGATTTTAATGGTTCTGCCTTACCAGTAGGTATTTATTATGCGCGCATACAAATGGATCATCTTCAATTCATCAAAAAAATGGTAAAAGTACCTTAATTGCATCTGTATTGTCGTTTAGCTTTTCAAGGAGATCCTCTAAAAGGAGATATAACTCCGCATCAGGTGTGCCCTCGGATTGTTGATTGAAGCGTATACTGCTTTTATGCAAAAAGGGGTGCCAGCCCGTTGCTAGCACCCCTTTTCTTTCTTCGTATTATCGAGATGAATAGCTGAAATTATTGCCCGGTAAACTCTGGCGTTCTTTTCTCAATGAATGCCCGCATACCTTCTCGCTGATCCTGCGTACTCCACAACGCGTGGTATATTCTACGTTCGAATAGAATACCTTCTTGCAAGCCAAGCTCTAAGGCTCTGTACACCGCTTCTCGGGCTGCAAGAACAGCAGGTTTGCTGAAGTTGGCAATAGTCTGAGCCGCTTCAACCGCTTGCGGTATCAGCTGATCAGGTGCAAACACCCTGGCAACTAAGCCGGCCCTTTCCGCATCGTGGGCTGTTAGGAAACGGCTGGTCAAGATCATATCCATCGCTTTGGCCTTTCCGATCAACTTGGTTAGCCTCTGCGAGCCACCCATACCAGGGATTACTCCTAGTTTTAATTCGGGTTGACCAAAAATTGCTGTTTCCGATGCGTAGATAATGTCGCACATCATGGCTAGCTCACAGCCCCCACCAAGCGCATAGCCAGAAACTGCTGCAATCTTAGGTGTACGCAGCTTGGTGAATCGGTCCCATTGAGCAAAAACGTCTTCATTGAACATGTCCATGTACGTTTTGCTCTCAAGTTCTTTGATGTCAGCTCCAGCGGCAAATACTTTTTCCGATCCGGTGAGAATAAAGCAACCTACGTCGGGATTGCGATCATATTCCTCCATGCGATCGATCAAGCTTTTCATAAGAGAAGAGTTCAGTGCATTTAGTGCATTAGGCCGGTTCAAAGTAACCAGTACAACTCGCCCCGTCTTCTCAGTCAAAATAATGTCATTCATGATATTCAGATATGTTTATCAAGCTAAAATGGTCATGATGGAAGGGGCCAATTAGGAATCCCATATGGCTCCATAGGCAGGAATACCGCGGCTTTCCAGGCCTTCCACTACCTGCCAGGTAAGCTTTTTATTAGAAATACAAATGACCGCTTCGGCATCGAATTCCTTATAGGCTCTATAAGCCAGCTTAACCATGTTTGGCTTACCAAGTGCATCTGTATCCCAGATAACAGCATTTGGCTCCGCATCAAGGATTTCATCAACAAGAGCATCTCCATAGGTTTTTCGGGGATTTCTTGTTGACCAGACCAGGTGAGAAGGGACATGCTTCATGAGCAGGTGGGGCAGCACCGGTCCTATCCCGCTTCCAGTAGCCACATACACCACCCGTTTGAAGAGTAACTCTATATTTGCCACTCCTGCAGTCGTAATCCCTTTAACCCAAACGTGTGAGGGTTTGTCGTCTATAAACGAACCTGTCCAGTCTCCTGCCCTTGAAATAATGAGCCGAAAACCCTCTTCATTAGGAGCCGGCACATTTGCAAAGGAATGCCATTCCAATAGGGGGTTTCTGCTCAGTGCTGTGGAGGATCCTGCAAAGGGTGTTACACCATGGTTAAATCGTACGATTGCAGCATGGGAAGAGGGTGTCAGAACTTCAATTGGGACTTTACGGAGGCGAAGCCATGGGAAAAGAATGCTTGCAGTTAAGATAACAAGCATCCAAAATCCTATTGAAGAACCCAGTGCATTTGCCAGGCTTTCATGCTGACTCTGATCATTGATGAACATAACCGTCTGTATCCAGAACAGCACCAGTGAAGTCCATCCTCCAAACCGATGTACGCGCTCGAAAGTATCGTGGTACTTTGCCCTGAATTTCGGCAAGGAGGCTATGATCATTACAACAAGCAGGATCAGCAATACGCCAGTAACCCACATCGTTCCCGCGGATATTCCAGGTACACCCAGTGCATATTGGTGCAAAAGAGCTCCTAAAAATCCCGCAAACCAAAAGGTGCCTGCAATGGCGCCACCCACGTGAAATCCGCCAAAATGATATACCTTGGCGAGCGTCCAGCGTATCTTAAGCGGCCAGCTTGTTGGCGCTCTTGTAGCAAGCCAGAAGAGCATATTGATAACCGCTTGTTGGCGGATTAGTATCGCTAAAGATAGGTTCGCTAGCAAAACATGGGACACTCCTTGAAGATTGATCCCTTCTGCAGTCCACCAATTCCATGTGGTGATGCTCATCCACAGGATTGCCAGGTTTACTAATAGAGTACATACGATTAACCTGTTATAATGCATCATCCTCGATTGCTTCCAGACTCTCCGAGCAAATCCAGATACTGGTGGAAGTTCGAAGTTGAGGAGTTGTCTCAAATCCTCCGGAGGTTTTTCAGGACGATACGAAGCCGGCTCCTTCCTCTTAATCTCTACCGCGATTGGGCTTATAATCATTTTACCACCTCCGCAAGCTCTGTCGTTTGAAGTTGAGTTGACTGAAACGCTTTTGCCTGTTCGAGCAAGTTCCGTTTATCTACCTTGCCTCGAGAGGTTTTTGGAAACTGATCCATCGTTAAAATGAATTCAGGAACGCAGTAATAAGGAAGGGATGATGCAACGGCTTCTTTTGCAGCCTCAATGTTTACAGAAGCAGGGCGGATAAAAGAAACCAGGTTTCTATTGTTCAACTTTAGGGTGACGGCCTGCGTGCATCCCGGCACTTGCTCGATGGTGTTTGAAATAGAATCCAACTCAACCCTAAATCCTCGGATTTTAACCTGGTCATCGGTTCGTCCAAAGTGTTCTAGCTCTCCATTTGACGTCCATCTTCCCAGGTCTCTGGTCCTAAACATGACGCGTCCTTCTCCAAGAAAGGGGTCGGGTACATACCGCTCTTCATTGAGTGCGTCATTGTGCAAATAACCTGCTGATACACAATCTCCTCCAGCCCACATTTCTCCGACTTCACCGATTGCACAAGGTTGTCTATTTGCATCGAGTATATATACCGTGTTATTGGGAGTCGGCGACCCAATCGTTAATCCCGACGTCGAGGCCGTATAATTTTGAGCGGTGTTGATGATGGTTGTCTCAGTGGGGCCACACGAGTTGAAGAATGTACTAAAAGAAGACCATTCATCAGCCAGTGGTTTAGGGCAGGGCTCACCAGCGACTGCAGCAACTTGAATGTGCTGGCATTTTGCAGTGTCGATGGTCCCTAGTATAGAGGGTGTTGCAATAACTATGTCAACCTGCTCGACAGCTTCTTGAATGTTTTTGCCTCTGATCAAGAGCGTCGCGCCATTTCCAAGGCATCCTAGAATTTCCCACGCAGCCATGTCGAAAGCGATGCTCAGTATCTGTGAAACCTTCAGGCCCGGTTGCATACCCAAGTTGCCTGGTGAGGTAAGTAAGATGTTGCATACATTTTTATGCGTAACCTGCACACCATTAGGATTGCCGGTCGTGCCGGATGTAAATAGTATAAAGCACGTATTTTCTGTCTGCACATCAACTGAAAGATTCTCTCTAAAGCTTTGGTCACTCTCAAATGGAATCCCCATTTCTTCGTCGATTGCGATGACTGGGAGCTCTGGGGAAGGAGGGATTAAGTCTTTGAACTGTGAAAGTGTGAGAATCACTTTGGCTGAAGTTGCGCTGAGAACAAATTCCAACTGCGACTCTGGAGCAACACCTACGTGTTGTGGCGCATAACTGGCACCGCACTTTAAAGAAGCCATAATGCCTACAACCATGGGGATAGATCGCTGCAAAAACAGAGCGATACTATCACCAGGTTGAACACCAAGGGAGATGAGCTTTCGTGCAAGCCGATTGGCCTGGCGGTTTAACGCCTCATACGTAATGGAATCGCCCTGATGGATAACTGCTGTTGCGTCTGGCTGATGTTGCGCCTGGGACTCAAATGCATGATGAATGCAAGCATATGGAGCTTTTACAATCGGCCCTTGTCCGAATTGTTCGAATAGGATTTTATCCTCTTCAGACAAATTAGTTAGAGGCCCTTGATTAAAAGCTATTCTTTGGGATGTTGAATGACGTTCTTGGGAGCCAGGAATGTCATCTTTTAAGGGACGTTTAAGGTCTTTGTGTTTTGCTAAAAACGGAGAGATAGAAATCATGATAATTGTTCTTTTGAGTATTTTTAGGGTATAGTCTGCCCCATAGTGGAGGTGTAAGCTCCTCCACCAGAGGGGACATATTTGACCAGAAATGAGACTCTAAAGGCGGCTAACTAGAAGGGTAGAAATACAGAGGCTTTGTAAAATTCACCAGCTGGATTGATATCGGTATTTGTGTTTGATCCGAAGGCAAGCCTGGCATGAATGCCGCTGTTGAATTTCAATTTTACGTATCCACCAAGCCAGACATATACAGGCCCCGTCGGAGAGTTTTGCGCGCGCGTCAGTGTAAATTGCTCATAAAAGCCACCGACGGATAACGATTGATTGATTTTTACACCAGGGACTATCCAGTTCAAAATGAAATCGCGCTGGTTAGCTTCATCTCCTTTTACGGCTTTATACCAGGAGATATATCCCTCAAATTCAAACCAATCATTGTTATAAATTACGTTCAGATTTGGTACTACACCTTCTGCAAGCCGAGTGCTTTCTCCTCCTGAGAGAAACTTCCCATGTGCCAGTCCAAGTGTAGGGTTTACGTATAGGTCATTGTTAAGAAAGTGGAAGCCAAGCCCAACACCTTGCTCCAATAGCAGATCACCTCCAACTACAGCAGTGCCAAAGCTGGGGTTGGTCCAGAAGATATTGTAAAAGGTAACATCAAAATTTTTCTTCGTTTTAATGTTGCCCAAAAATACGGGGTAAAATCCCCCGACGCTGTTCTGGATGGTGATAAGTGAAAATGAAGCTTTAGGCCCACTTTCTGCGTTTTGATCTTCATTTTCGTCATCTTCAACTGAAATTGCAACAGACTCTTTCTCCGACGATGACATCGTTTGCGTTTGATTTACATCAACGTCCTCTTCAGAAAGGGAGTTTTCTTGTGCATACGTATTGGTTACGAATAATAGTAGTAGTGCGAAAAGTAGTGTTTTGTGCATTGTTCTAGTAAAAAAGGGGTTAAACATAGATGCAATATTCAGGCTTTGAAGGGGTTTTAAAGCCACAGATTGCGTGAACATAGGCTCTTTCAGGAAGCATATTTCTGCCTTGCAGTAGCGCCTAGGATCAACTACTGGGAGGGCTTGAGTGTGGAATACTAATATTTCAAGTACCCGTTGAAATAGGGGTGTGAAAAGAACTTTCTGAAGGAGTATGCCTGTATGTTAACCCAGCTGATAGGAGGCAGTCATCACGTAAAAATCACAGTCATAATTGTTGATTTACGAGATTCTAAAAAAACTTGACCATCTTATTTTTTTGCTTTTTTTCTATGAGAATGTCTGTCTACCTTATTGCGATCACTTCTCTATTAGCATTGTCGATTTTATCTACAGATATTTTTAAACCTGATCATGATTGGAAGTTATTGAAGTGTGCGAATACGAACAGCTGATGTACCGAAGGTGTACAGTTTAGATGAGGTAAGGCTTTAAAAGGCAGGCGAAAGGGCTAAAAAGCTAGATAAAAGGATAAGGCATGCATCTTGTAATACGGTCTGTTTCCTACTACCCATTGCGAATTACTTATTCCTCCCGCCATGCTTAGAAATTATTTCAAGGTAGCATTTAGAGCCCTACGCAGAGAGCGCGTTTACTCATCGATCAACGTGACTGGGTTGGCTATAGGACTGGCTGCCTGTTTGATCATTCTGGCCTATGTTCAATTTGAGCGCAGCTTCGACCGATTTCACAGCAAAGCGGATCGCATTTACCGATTGGAAATGGATGTACCATCCGGGGATGGGGTTTCAAGGTGGGGGGCAGCCGTTCAGCCCTTGGGTGCCATTTTGCTTAATGACTCGCCTGAAGTTGAGGCCGTCACTCAGATAAGCATTGAAGAGGAACCTCTTGTCGTTTTTGGAGACCTTCAGTTGTACGAATCGCATTTTCGATATGGGGATGCCTCGTTTTTTGATGTATTTGATTTTCAGATTCTACAGGGCTCTAAAGAATCCTTGTCCCAGCCAGGTATGATCTTTCTGGCTGAGTCCACGGCAAAAAAATATTTTGGAAATGAAGAGCCCGTTGGGCAGGTCATTGAGGTGACAGACAAGTGGTTGCGTAATACGATTTCCTACGAAGTGGCGGGTCTTCTCGCTGACAGTCCGTCCAATTCTCATTTCCGGGTAAACCTTCTTGCTTCTGTGTCATCAACCGACGTTGGAGTAACTGATTTCTGGTCGAGGACTCGATATACCTATGTTCTACTGGATGAGCAAAATCAAATAGAGAACCTTTCGCAAAGCTTAATTGCAATCCAGGAGAATCACCTGGATTCACGTATAAATGATGCAGAGCTGGCATTAGAACCTCTTACAAGTATTCATCTCTACTCAAAAGCCGTAAATGACATTGAGCCTCAGAGCGATGTTACGTACGTTATGCTTTTCTCGGCAATTGCTTTACTGATATTGGTTCTGGCATGTATTAATTACATCAATTTAACAACAGCTCGTTCTGCCATACGAGTACGAGAGATTGGGGTTCGTAAAGCTGTAGGTGCTAATCGCAAGCAGTTGTTTGGCCAATTCATGGGCGAGTCATTTTTGTATATCTTGATAGCGCTTGTTCTAGGCCTTGGCCTTGCTCATTTGGCAATACCCTTTGTGAGTCAGGTCATGAATCGAGAGTTTTCAATGCAACTGGCTTCTCCTCAATTCTGGATTTGGGTTTTGGCAGGTATTGTTCTCTTTACGTTTTTGGCAGGTAGTTACCCGGCCCTTTTACTTTCTAGTTTTAATCCCAGCTCTATATTAAAATCGTTAATTCGGACGCGCTCCGGGACAATGGTGCGCAGGGGGCTTGTCGTATTTCAATTTGCAGCATCTATAGGATTTATAGCTGTCACAATCATCATTTATCGCCAACTGGACTACGTGCAACAACAACGGTTAGGGTTTGATAAAGAACATAAACTGGTCATAATGACCCGAAATGTTTTGGACGATCAGGCAAACACATTTAAACAGGTCTTACTTGACCACGCAGCAGTTCAAGGAGTCACGATGAGTTCAAGTGTGCCCACTAAACTGACTGCCATATCGTTTTTCAGCCCTGAAGATGTAGAGGATTTCGATCAAGAAAACGGTTTTTTAATGGTTGATCGATTCCGAGTAGACCACGACTTCGTCGATGTTCTTGGCATCAACGTTGTTAAAGGCAGAGCGTTTGATCGAAATTTCTCAAGTGATCAAGATGCGATCTTGCTGAATGAGGCCGCCATCGAAGTGTTGGGATGGGATGATCCTATAGGAAAGCGAATCAAAATTGAGGGAACTCATAAAACTGTGATTGGCGTCCTCGGTGATTTTCAAGTTCAATCTGTCCGGCAACACATCGACCCCATGTTGCTCGAGCTAGATGCGTCCAGCCGGTATATTATTGTGGATATGGATGGGTCTGACTTACCCGGTACGATCGCTTCAATGCAAGAGGCATGGGACAGCTTTGTGCCTCAAGCTCCATTCCTGTACAGCTTTCTAGAAGAGGATATCGAAGCCATGTATCGTACTGAACGTCAAACAGGGCAACTCTTTATCTATTTCACGATGTTGACTGTCCTTGTGGCATGCCTGGGCCTGTTCGGCCTTGCTGCGTATACGGCTATGCAAAGAACCAAAGAGATTGGCATTCGAAAAACATTGGGTGCAAACACGGCTTCGCTGGTGCAATTGCTTTCCGTTGAATATCTGAAACTGCTCGCCATTGCCTACCTATTCGCCTGCCCGATTGCCTACTTTGCTATTAATCACTGGCTGGACGGATTTGCATATCGGGTAGAATTAAGCGCCTGGATCTTTATTGCTGCCGGAGTTTCGGCCGCGATAATTACTCTGTTTTCGTCAGGGTACCATAGCATTAAAGTAGCTCTAGCCAATCCTATCGATGCACTCCGATATGAGTAGTGTATGTAGCCTTTTTTATTGCTAGATTTGGTGGTAATCCAGCGCCAATGTGGGCCCGAACACTAGGGCAATTTACTTTATGGCGAAACTGAACCCCAAACCCTCCAGCCCGGAAGTTATTTCGGTGCTGAGGGCTCTTCTGAGCATCGGGTAAGCGCTGCTGATCAAGAGACCATCGTGTATATCCGCACGAACGGTCTTTACAAGCTGGGCCAGGATGGCTAGAGGAAGATAGCAGAATTCGAGCGGAGATTACACGCAGCTCAGAATGCTATTTTACTGTTAACAGAGTGCTGCCATGAAACCTATCGAACAAGGAATCATTTTGCCATACAGCATAGGGTAAAAACAACGTTTAAACGGTATTCAAAAGAGAGATCATGGACTTTAATGAATTGTTACAGGGTGATGCTCAGCAGTGGACTGAATTGGCACTGAGGTACGGCGTCCAGCTCCTTACTGCCATAGCTATCTTTGTCATCGGGCGCTGGGCTGCAAAAGCGGTTACTGGTATTTTGCGTAAAGCAATGAGTAAAGCAAAGGCTGATGAGATGCTGGTTGGCTTTCTGAGCAACATAGTCTATGGTTTGTTATTGACCTTTATCGTTATTGCAGCGCTCAGCCAGTTAGGCATTGAGACGACCTCCCTGGCAGCGATATTAGCAGCAGCGGGCCTTGCTATTGGTCTTGCACTCCAGGGTTCGCTATCAAACTTTGCAGCCGGCGTAATGATAATTATCTTCCGTCCCTTCAAAAAGGGCGATTATGTTGAAGCTGCTGGTACTGCAGGCTCTGTGAACGACATCAATATCTTCACGACAACACTTAAGACGCCCGATAATAAAACGGTAATTATTCCCAATAGCAGCGTCACAGGGGGCAACATTACGAATTACTCTGCTGAGTCCAAGCGCAGAATAGACATGGTGTTTGGTATTGGGTATAACGACGACATCAAAAAAGCCAAGCAGGTGCTTGAGGAAATCGTAGCCTCAGACGAACGGGTGCTTAAAGATCCTGCTCCCGTCGTAGCTGTCTCAGAGTTGGCTGATAGCAGCGTAAATTTTGTAGTGCGTCCTTGGGTAAAAACAGCAGATTTTTCAGTTGTAAGATGGGATATCACAGAAAAAGTGAAAGAATCCTTCGATAAAGAAGGCATCTCTATCCCGTTCCCGCAGCAGGATGTGCATATGCATGATGTGGTTGCATTAAAGAAGGCGGCAGCTTAGCCACTTGATAACGATCTGGTATGTTGTATTTTCTCCGAACAAATACAACTACACGAGTATGCAAACGGTCATAGGCATTGGAATAAGTATTCTTGCTCTATTATTGCTCACGGTGATAAGGAAGAAGCAGAAGAATATAGTCGACTATACGTTGATGGCTGTCATTGGTCTATTTGCAGCGCTGTTATGGTCTCATGCCTGGATCTCGATCCAACTGACGCCTCTTTCTTTCGTTTTTCAGAACCTGGCGCATCATTTTCTATTTCCTACCTATGTAATCTACGCACTCTTGTTGCTGGACGGGGGGCATCGGATGAAGCGAAGATGGTGGTGGGTCGGGTCGTTCGCAGTTGTTTTTGCGGTCTTTTCGGTTCTCGATATGGCCGTGCTGAGTGAGTACGATGAGGAATCCTTGCGACTGCTTTATGAGGAAGGCACTCCGATCTACCAGGTGTTCTATAAGGCAGGGTTTGTATTCGATCTGATTGTTCTGTTCTGGCTCCTACAGCGGATTAAAGCCTATCGTAACCGGATTAAAGATTATTATTCTTCGATCGAGTCTATCCAACTGAACTGGGTGCATAATTTTACAGTCATTCTGATCGTTGCCAATGCGGCGGTCTTGTTTACTTTTCTACTGTATAATTTTGATTTCCTTCAAGGGATTGAAACGCCCTTCGCCATCATCTTCGGGATAACAACAGCCATCCTGTTTTACTTTTGTTATCATGGGGTTCGACAATACAATCTAGCAGAGTTTCAAGACCTGGAACGTGCAGGCAGCAACACTGGGGAAAACAGTGATCAAGTGCTTCCTGGCATAACAAAGGTTAAGTATCAAACCTCATCACTCAAAGAAGAGGAGATGGATGTCATCTATCGTCGGATTCAACAGTGTTTTTCCGATGAACACATCTTCCTCAACCCAGATTTAAAAGTCCATCACCTTGCACAGAAGATCGGAGTTACGACGCATAACATTTCTCAAACGATCAATTCAAAAGCCCAGAAACCGTTTTATGACTTCGTTAATGCCTATCGAGTGAACCACCTTAAGGAACTTCTCGCTGATCCCGACAATCAACAGTTCACCGTGCTTGGACTCGGAATGGATAGTGGGTTCAGTTCAAAAACTTCATTGAATCGCATTTTTAAGCAGCATACGGGAATGTCTCCAGGCGAATATAAAAAACGCCAGTTCGTCGCTTCATAAAATAGGGTTTCTCATCTCGTCCTATAATAAACAAGTCCCAAATCAGCGTTTGGGACCCATTAGTATGCATATTTCCCCATTTAGCACCGTATATCACGAAAATCGCTCAAGTGAAAACACACGGTAAAACTACGACGCATACCATAATACTGAAGAAGAAATCAATGCATATACATCGCAACGTTTTTTCAGCCCTGCTTAAGCGGGCAAGCCTCATATTCATAGTGATCACTCTTATGGCTGGATGCGGAGACAGTGCAGTGTCGGAAGATCCAGAGGAATCACGAGATGGCCAATGGCGAGAGGATCTGGCTCACCTTGTTGATCGCATGAATGAGATTCATCCGGACCTGTACCATACTGTAAATCGATCCGTCTTCGAGCAAGTGCGTTCCCGCCTAGATAGTGAAATCCCATCACTTAGCGACGACCAGGTTTTCGTCGAATTCCTTCGGCTTGTTGCTCTTCCTGCCACTGAGCGAGATGGCCATATGGCCATCAGCTTTTTCGAGGGAACTGGGTTCCAGATTGTCCCGATTCAGCTATATCGATTTGCGGACGGCGTATTTGTTGTTGACGCCGCTCCGGCTCACTCTCAGGTTTTAGGAATGAAACTGTTGGGCATCGGTGAATTTAGCCTTGAAGAGGTTAATCGCGTCATCGACCCTCTGATTCCACGCGACAATGAAAACTCCCTCATCGCATTCAGAAACCTGGTGTATATCACTCCCGAAATCCTTGAAGTACTCGGCATCATAGAAGATGCTGATGCACCGATGTATAGGTTTGACTCTGGGCCTGTGGGTATATCACCGGTCGCTCCTAACCAGTATGGACTGGAGTCGATTTATAACCTGCCAACACCCTCAAACCCACCCTTATACCTGACCGACCGTAATGAGAACTTCTGGCTAGAGCACCTCCAGGCAGATGGAATCCTTTATCTGCGCCTCAATGCAGTCCAGCCAACCTCCGGCAGTGAGGACCTGGAAGAATTTGGACAACGTGTGCTAGCACTCATTGACGCTGGAGGTATCGAGCGTGTAATCCTTGATCTACGGCAGAATAACGGCGGCAACAATCAGCTCATTCCGGGCATCCTGGATTTCCTGACGGACGATCGCATCGATCAAGCGGGGCGCCTGTTCGTCTTCACAGATCGAAATACATTTTCCGCTGCCGGCAACCTCGTTGCAGCCATTGGCTCAGAGACTTCGGCGCAATTTGTGGGCGTTTCCCCAGGTGGCAGCGGCTCTCAGTACGGAGATGCCGAACGGGTTGATTTGCCCAATTCCCGGTTCGCAGTATTCATTCCATCGCGTCACTGGATCTTCGGCGATCCTGGATCCCAGCCCCTGATGCACCCGATGGATGTAACCATCGAGCCAACAGGTAGGGAATTCTTGGACGGATATGATCCTCTTCTTGCTCTTTATACAGTAGGCTGAATCTATGAGATTCCTACTGCAATGAAGCAGAAAAAATGTAAGCGAAATAACCCTAGAATCTTGAGATGGTGCTGAGCACGACTTGTTTGTCCTGCTCTAAATCATTGGCCACCTGCCTAAAAAACGATTGCCTGTCAGCTGGATAATTAAGGTCAATATCAACGGGTATACCCTCATTTTCATAAATGACGTTTTCTTGATTCGTGTATATCTCGTTTGATAGGGTAAAATGCCAGCCGTTTGGCAATCGTTTTGGCAATGCGTCGGATAGAGCCCCGTTTGTATGTGAGCCTATGCGTTTTACATGGGCCAGCTGCATTGCACTCATTGCCATTATCTCAGTTGCGCTTGCAGATTGTTGAGAAGTTAGAAGGTATACTGGCTTTGTATATGGGTTTGGGTGGGCATCAAGATATACAGGTGTTTTTCGGGTGTAACCGCCTTTATGCCTTGCTTTTTTTGACGCCACGAGGCGTTGGACTGCGTTGAAGTGCCGCATAATTTCCAGGCCTACCTCGTCCTTGCCGCCGCCATTAAAGCGAACATCGAGAATTATAGACTCCGTGTTTTCAAGATCACGCATCACTCTATCCATGATGCTTCCTACACCGTTTATCTCAAGCGCGACTTGTTCAGCTTCACTCCATTTGCCAAGCTCTTCAAAGTAGGCCCCGACATATCCTTTCTCTTCTATTAGACTGTCTGGAACAACTATGTCGGCGTATAAAAACATGGCCTTGACCTGAATATATCCGATGTTGTTCTCCATTCTTCCCCATTTGATTAGCCAGGAATCCTCTGTTTGCTCATCATCTAAATAGTGATCAGCTACAAGTTGCGCTATTTCAAAATCGCCGTATTCTCTTTCGTTTTCCGCTTCCTCTACACGATTACTCTGTTGATCAGCAGCTGCGTATACTTCATCGGTAGGTTCGATACTACCGTGATTATCCTTGAGCTCTTTTAGGAGATCTTCTAAAAGGAGATATAGCTCCGCATCAGATGTGCCTGCCGAGACTTTGGTTCTGTATGCTGAATAAAGACTATCCCAATTTATCTTGTTGAGTTGGAAATACTCGTAATGCTCTTCATAGGTCTTAGTATAGACTTCGAAGTTATGAATAGGATCATTTGCACCATGGTTATTACTACTGCACAAGGGGGGCAGTTCGTCCAATTGGGTATAGTAGTACATGCTAATCCCATCGCTTATAGCAAGGGTATCATTGGACAAACTGAGTGTTTCTTCAAAATCAGTTGGGTGCCCTTTATCGATAGGCAAACAAGAAATCTCTGTAACATCATAGTGTGCGTAAGACGCGTGCTCAATCTGTAATATCCGGCCATAGCCTACCGACTGCCAAATTCCTTCGGGTGTGGCTGGCTTGTCCTGTGTTACCTGGCATGAGTACAACAGGCAAATGGATAGGATTAAAAACCTAAAAGGTGATTCCATATCAATACTGATTCTGTGATATCAGGACGAGTTGTTTAAATACTCTTAGCCGACCGCTGCCGTCTTAGAGCTTGAATTCGGAATCAAAACGAAGGAGAGAAGAGAAGGGTTACATATTTAATCAGTTATTGCCACATATGCATGTGCAAGGAGACGGTTCGTGATTTCTACGAGTGATATCAAGAATTCTAGAAGTGATTTGTGATTTCTACGGGTGATATCTAGGATTCTAGAAGTGGCTCGTAAGTTCTACTGGAGACATCTAGCATCTCTAGATGCGGCTCGTAATTTCTGCAAGAGATATTTAGAACTCTAGAAGCGACTGGTAATTTCTACGAGTGACATCTAGGATTCTAGAAGTGGTTTGTAATTTTTCCCAATGACATCTAGGATTTTAGAAATGGCGTGTAATTTCTCCAGGTGACATCTAGGGTTGTTCAGTGCCACCAAACATAGAATATATAGAGCCAAATCCATGTGTGGCTCATGTCTGAATACTCCAAAAGCGCACGCTTAATTAATAAATTGCTCCAAATACTCTTTTGGTGGTACGATTGTGAGCGTATATTGGTTGTGTCTTCGTAGGGTATCCGACATATGTGGGGTGCCATATGAATGCAAGTCATTTCACACTGCAGGGTGATGCTTTTTATTAATCCGTAGGTCGAGTCTGATCTACACATCTGGAGAAAAACCATGAACTTTCCAGTACTACGCATTTCCGAAAAGATCACGCTTTCTCGTGAAACCATCCAAAACGCATTGAACGATGCTGAATTGGCTGAGCCGCTTGCTCAATTTGGGTTTACGCCCGAAAAACTGAGTGAGGGGTTGGCGATTCAGGAGAATGTTCAATCACTTCAAGTCAATCGTATAGCCGAATACGGACAACGCATGGAGGCTACTCGAAAAGCAAACGAGCTATTCAGCCGCGTCTATGATACCTACTTGACGGATCGCCGCATCTTGTTTAGAAGGCTAAAGGACCGGCCAGGATTGCTCGAACGCTTGGGAGCCAACAGACCTGTTGATCGCCGGAAGGATACGTTTTTGTTTAACGTGCAATCCTTCTACCAAGAGCTAAAGGACAATGAAGAGATTCGGAGTTTTGTTGAACTCTACAATTTCATGCCTGAAGTCTTGGATGATCGATTGGCTGACGTCAGTGCACTCGCAGATGCTATGCACGAGCAACAGCTTCAAAGCGGTATAGCCCAGGTGGCAACGCAGCGGAGGAGGGAGGCGATTGCCATGCTGGACGATTGGATGCTTCGCTTTATAGGTGCTGCCCGTCTGGCCTTCAGGCAAGATAAAAAACAGCTCGAAAAGCTGGGCATTCGATCCAAGTAAGAAGTGAATGAACCAGGAGGAAGAGGGCCCCTTCCAACCTGGTTTGTTCATTTGCTTCAAGAGATGGATGAAAGGATATTTCTCCACACCTCACTTTCCAATTCCCCTTCTTTACGCTTGCTAAAGACGTAACAAAGCGCATCACCTGCCGCATCAAACAACTCTAGCGACGTCACCGTACCGTTTTCGACGGGTTTTGTGACCAGCCAGGCTGCTGCAATCTCTTCGTGACGTACATGGAGGTTAAAGCGAGGATCAAGCACATTGTACCATCCAGGGATGAGTTTGAGACGTTCTACTGTTCCGCTGTGTATCTGTACACACCCCGGGTTGTTCACGAAGATCATGATGCGCAGCTCTTCCTCTGAAGCCTTTTCTAATATGGCCTGGAACGACGACGTAGCTACTTGCCGGACAAATTCAGGGCCGGCGATACGAAATGCCTGAAGCCGGCTGACTTTGAACTTGCGCAGCATAAAGATGAAGTCGTGGGTATCCTTGAGATTTCTCCAGGCTTCTCTCAATGCTTCGGCATCAATCTCCTCGTCAGGCTGTTCTGGCTTTTTCTCTGCAGGTGGCTCAACTGTAATCCCATCAGACTGATCTTCATGCCAGTATTTTTCAACAAAAGCATCAAAGAATGCCACGTTGCTTTCTGGGCGGAGATGGGTTTTGTGAACGGCATTGCCGTAGGCATCAAAGAATTGCAGGCTCCGCTTTGTTTCCCCATTTCGTTCTTGAACCACAGCAAAGGCATGATGCCAGTTTCTGAAGAAAATACGCAGATCAATGTCTTTATCCAGGGTTTGCCCCATCTTATGATCCTTGAAAATGGACGCATTGCTGTAGCTGCCGATCTTTTCGTGCACGAACAGTTCGTTGCGTGTAAGGGCCATCACTTCACCGAGGCCTTCCATTTCTAGCAGCATGTCATACCAATCGGGCCTGAGCCGAACTACAGAACTCCCAATGTTGGTAGCAAGCAATTCAGCCTCTGAAACGTTCAAGTTTTTTGCCGCATCACGAATACGCACTTTGGGGTTTTCCTGCTTGAACGTATTCCATGTTGCTTTTAACGTTGCGGTGGTCATGATTTAAAAAGAATTAGTTGTTGATGTTAAATTGGACAGGCTGTGATACCTGCATCTTATGGTCATTCGAGGGCCCCAGGGGCACTATTAACGGACATTCCCTACATGGATGGCGCAGCACGTGTACAGATAATGAAAATACTTCTTCGATCGCATGAGGTACGAGTACCTCATGCGGGCTTCCGGATGAAATCAGTTTGCCTTGCTTGAGCAGTGCTACCGTATCCGCATACTGAGCGGCTAGATTAAGATCGTGTACTACAATAAAGATACCCAGTTGTTGTTCTTTTGCAAAAGAACGCAATAACTCAAAAACGCCATGCTGATGCATCACATCAAGGTTTGACGTAGGTTCATCCAAGAATAGATACTTGAGTGTGGTATCAGGCTTTTTGTTTAGAAGCTGAGCAAGGGCTCTTGCAATATGAACGCGTTGCTGTTCTCCCCCTGATAGGGTAGTGTATGATTGGTGAGCAAGATGCTCTATACCGAGGCAGTGCATTGCAATCCAGGTAAGGTCAATGTCTTCCCTGGATTCTCTGTGGTGAATGTGTGGTGTCCGTCCCATCAGTACGACATCAAAAACAGGGAAGGGAAAATTAAGTGGGGATGACTGATTTACGACGGCCTGAATCTGAGCGCGTTGCCTGCTTGCTTTCTTTGGAACGGGTTTACCATTGATATGGACAGATCCATTGGTTGGTTCAAGTTCTCCCGTTGCCACCTTAAACAGCGTAGACTTTCCGGCTCCATTAGGCCCTACAAGTGCGGTAACATGGCCAGGCTTTATACCCAGTGACACATCCTCAAGGAGATGTTTTTTGCTAACGCAATACTCTATGTTGTTGAGCTCAATCATATCTCCGAGTCCTTAAAAACCAAGCCCCGCTTTTTGCCTGAACTGAAGAAGCAGCCACAGGAAAAAGGGTGCTCCTATAAGTGCTGTTACCAGTCCTATGGGTAGCTCTGCAGGGGAAATAATGGTACGGGAAATAAGGTCGGCCAAGAGCATCAGAGAGGCGCCGAGTAATGCTGATCCAGGGATCAGCGTCCTGTGATCGGGGCCAATGGTTAGGCGGACTAGGTGAGGCACCACGAGGCCCACAAAGTTGATGATTCCCGTAACTGCAACGGCTGCTCCGACCGTCAGGCCTGTGATTAATATTACCTTCCGTTTTAAGGGTTCTGTTTGAATGCCGAGGTGTGTTGCTGCTGATTCACCCAGTAAGATGGTATTCAATGGCCGAGCAAGGCGTAATGAGCCTAATAGGCCCAGGAGTATAAAAGGCGATACAATCAAGAGCGTGGTCCATGTGGCTCCTCCCAGGCTACCGAGGGTCCAGAACGTGATATCACGCAATTGGGATTCATCGGCAATAAGGATCATTAGGCCCATGCCTGCCGCAGCTATGGCACTTAATGCAATGCCGGCAAGAAGCATGGTAGCAACTGACGTTTGGCCTTGCCAGGTGGAAAGGCGGTAAACTGTGAAAATAACAACCATGCTGCCTAAAAAGGCGGCAAACGGGATCATGTATGTTCCGAGCAAAGATGAAATGCCACCGAGGAGCGTTGTACCAAAAACGATCGTTGCCACCGCGAAAACGGCTGCCCCACTCGAAACACCCACCAATCCCGGATCAGCCAGAGGATTTCGAAACAGACCCTGCATGATTGCGCCACTGACAGACAACCCTGCACCCACCAGTATGGCGAGCAAGACTCTTGGCAGCCGAATTGCAAACAGTACCATTTCTTGCTGATTTGTGTACTGCCAGGGGCTTTCGATGCCCAGGCGGTCTAAAAAGATGGAAAAGACCTGTAGAGGTGTAATCGAAACACCACCCATTCCAATTGATAGCAGTGTGCTTAGTAGTAGAATGGTCAGCAGAATAACTGAGATTATCCGGTTACGCCGAACACGTCCTTTTAAAACTTGCCCTGGACTGCGAGTATGCAATGTAGGGGAGGAGGTAGTGGCGGATGAGAGATTCACGGAGCCGAGTCGTAGAGTAATGATTGGAGTTCAAGCACTGCCTGGCCGAGCCGTGGCCCAAAACCAAGAACGAGCATGTCGTCCATGGAGATAATTCTTCGGTTCTTGCCAGCAGGTGTAAGGGCGACGCCTGGTGTTTTCAGAAAGGCATCTATCCCACCGATGCTGCTAAGCCCATGATCAAGCATAAGAATGACATCAGGCGAAGAGGCGACCACGGCCTCCGCTGACATCGGGCGGTAATTCGTGTACTCGGTTACCACGTTATCGCCTCCTGCCAGGTGAATGATTGCATCGGCAGCCGTTTCTTTCCCTGCAATATTCATGCTGCCACTTCCACGTGCATAAACAAACAAAACGCGTGCTTCATCCATGATGTCGGGGCGCATGCTTTTTGCATACTGTAAGTCAGATTCCAGTTTTTTGATGAGCTGCTCTCCGTGATCGATGTCGTCGAGCAAAGCCGCAATAGATCGGATTTTGTCTTTAGCCCCTTCAGGCGTTTGTGTGTTTGGGATTATATGGAGGGCTACTCCAGCCGCTTTTAATTGATCTAGAGCAGTTTGTGGTCCAGCACCCTCCAGGGCGAAGACTGTTGTGGGGTTTAGGGAGAGTATGCCCTCTGCTGAGACGTTGCGGAAGTAGCCTACTTGTTCGAGTTGTGTTGCTTCGTGTGGATAGATGCTGGTTTGATCTACACCAACAAGTTTGTGTTGCTCGCCAAGCGCGTAAATGATTTCTGTTATGCTCCCTCCCAGTGCAACGATTTGGTCCTGCTGAGGCGCACGGGGTTGCGCGGTACTTGCAGAATAGCAGATGCAGAATAGAGTCAGTGATAATAGATGAAGGCGAAAGATGAGAGCGTTCATGTATATCTAGGGGATGTATTGTGTCTTATGCTGAAAATTCAGCATCCCGGAGGAGGTAACGCTCCGAGATGCTGGTGATCTACCAATAGAGTTCCAGTATGTAGCAAACCCGGTTACAGTGATTCCAAGCGGCGTGAGCCATCTTCTTGAAAAACATACTCTATTGAATAGTATCGTGAGGGTGTTTGGGCCGTTACGTCGGTTATAGGAGGATTACCCTGGTAATAACTCAAGATGCGAAACTTACCAAAGCGCCCGTCGGCTGTACGGACCACGATAGTGCGGCCGGCCAGCGGAGATATCAGATTCGTAGCAGGATTGTAGTTGTACCATCCATTGTCCGAGCCAGCGCACACGGCGAGAGGGGCACTTGCATCTCCAGAAGAGGTGGTGCAGATCGAGGTCCCATCGGTTCTGAATTCAGAGTCTGCAGGGGCTTCTGTCACGGATTCGAAAGGCTGCTCTAGTATAACCGCAGCGGCCTCTCCTGGCCCACTGGCTCCGCCGTTAAAGATGATATTGGTACCCTGGAAGCCGATATCCCAGGACGTAGAGCTAGAGTCACCGCGGTTTGTTGCGTCAAAGGGTAGCACTACGGCTCCAGAGCGAAGGCTGACAAGGGCGTACTGATTCAAACTGAACGGTTGACCTGTGACAGGATCTCGGCCTGTGACTGGATCCGCTGCGATGTCTTGAATAGTACTGGCTTGTAAGGGGGCGCTGTCTTCATCATCGTTGCTGTCGCAGCCGAAAAAAAAGAGCGCGCAGGCCAGAACGAGTAAGGGAAAGGAGTATGTATGGTTCATTTGATTGATTGAGCTTTTTAAAGAGATAGTTGTAAGCTTGTGTAAAATGTGCGCCCGGGTAATGAGGGTATGAGAGACGGTTTGGTCACGTCGAAAAGATTCCTGATGCCGAATTGTGCTGTAAGTGTTCGCCGTGAGCGGATCGACCAATTTTTTGTGATCGTCGAATTCCAAACGATATAGCCGGGGACGAATTCTTCATCCAGGTTTGCAATGGTGTTACCATCGATGTCGCGGTATCCATAACGGCTCCTCCAAATACCTCGAATATCAGCAGAAATTGATTGCTTGGGCGATGTAAAAACAGTACGAATCGTGCCTGAATGGGGCGATCTTCCCAGGAGGCCTTCATAGTCAGTCAGGCTAATGACGTAATCCCTGTTGTTTAACGTGCGGCCGAAGACTCGTCCTTCATTAATGGCATCAACAACGTCTCGATCACGCGCTTGTAGAAACTGGTATCCACTGGAGAATTTGAGCCATTGTAATGGGCTGGTAGATAGCTCGAGGTTTATGCCACGCGTGTATACCCGGTTAAGATTAAAATAGCTGTAGACAAAGGATCCATTGGATTTCTGAGCGACAGGTTGCGTCTCAATCAGGTCACGCACATTGTTGTGGAATACTCCTACTGTAAGGTCCGTATTGGGGAGCACGTTTATGGAGGCCCCAGCATTAAAGGCGATGGATCGCTCTGCCTGGATTTCTTGCAAGTTGGTGGGATCAATGAAGACATCGTCGATGGCTCCTTCATTGTTCAGGCGGTCGATGCCAGATTCTAGCTGTGTCGAGCCCAGCACCGTATAGCCGGCCGCTGCATTTGTGAAGTTGAGGAAGAGTTGACGGAAGGCAGGTGCTTTAAATCCGCTCCCTGCCGAGAAGCGAAATCGTAACCGTGATGAAGGTCGATACAAGAGGGAGAGCTTAGGAGAGAGGCGCGATGCATAACTTTCGTGCGCGTCAAATCTGCCACTAACATTGATATCCAGGGAGGGGGAGGGAAGCCATTCATGCTGGATATAAATAAACTGGCTTGATGCATTGGGTTTAAATCCATCATATCGCTCACCATTCAGTGATTCCTCTATGAACCCAGCTCCTGCAACAGTCAGATGATTTGCGCTCCAATAGGCATTGGTCTGGATTTCTGCTTTGTTATAAAATTGATCGATGCTGTCAAAGAACAGCTGCGTCTGATCTACCTGGTTTCGCTGCTCCGTTTCCGTGCTGAATGTGGCCGAATAGAGGGTGACAATGGTTTCAATCTGGCTAGAGAAGCGTAAGCTAAGTTCGGAGTGAAGATTCCAATCAATCTGGTTTTCGGTTTGTTTGTAAGGGTCGGGTGTATTGATCAGTGCGAAGTCGGCATCTTGATCTTGCCACGCTAATCGGCCACCAAGAGTGATTTTTGTGCGATCTTCAATGTCCCAGTGGGCTCGTACGTCTGCAGTATAATCGACAAAACTTGGAGTGGTAGAGCCAAAAGTGTCCGGGTTGAGATCGTAGCCAGAAGAACTGTAGCGATTAAACAGTGCTTTAATTCCGGCACGATCAGAAGATGCTGTAAGAGAAGCTGCAAAGTCAGTTGTTTGGTGTGTGCCGTATCGCGAGCTAAAAGTAGCGGCTAACGGGGCGCTCGCTTTCTGGGTGATGATGTTGATAACGCCGGCTAATGCTTCGCTGCCGTAGAGGGAAGAGGAGGGGCCATAAACTACCTCAATGCGTTCAATTCCAGCAACAGTAAGGCGCTCAAGGTCCAGAGTGCCGGCCGTTCTGCCGATAACAGGTTCGCCATCTATCAAGATCAACGTGTAGTCAGCATCAAATCCTTGCACTTGAATGCCTGCGCCGTGATCGAAGTTAACCGTAAGCCCAGGGAGTTCGGCCAGCGCATCAGTCAATCGGAGGATTCCACGGGACTGTAACTCTTGTGCAGACAGAATACGCGTAGGGACAGCCACATCCTCAATGTCCTTAGGTGTCCGAGTGGCTGTAACCACGACAGACTCTAGCTTGTAATGAGCCATGGAGTCTGCCGGAGCCTCCTGAGCAAGGCAATCGAGTGTTAGCAAGAGGAAAGGAAGCACTCTAAGAAGTGTGCGCATCTATCAAGAGGGAAAAATCTCTATTCTTATTTAGACTGAATATAAATAACGAGTCGAAATGTAATATATTTATCGAGCGAGCGCAAGTTTAGATCGTGTTAAGAATGAAAAAAGATGGGAGGGGGTATCTAGGAAAAGGAGGGTTTGGCAGAACATTCAGACGCTATCGTCCATGTATAATGGCTCTTCATTACTGCAAACATATCCGCCCCAGATTGTGCCTGCTGGATTATGTAAGAAGCTGGGGAAGCCTTACGGGTGAGTAATTCCTCTAGTGGATCGAGCCATCGCCGATCCTCACGGGTATCCAGGGCAGCTCGTGCTGATGCCAGCAGTAAACGGGCCCCTTCATAAATCGAGGGATTGGTAAAACCTTCCTTTGCTGAAGCCATGATTAGCGGCACATCAGGTTTGATAAGCTGATCAGAAATAGTTGTATCGAGAATGAGTCCCTTTAAGAGCACCAGGAGGCTTCCGTAAAGGGAAAAGTCGCCACAGCTGTCGAAGGCTTTGTACTCGATACGACCGGTTTCCGCATCCAGGCGAGCTTCCTTGGTGATGATGGGGTGGCTCTTTGTTACGTTTGTTTTGTCCTTCAAATAAGCAATCACTACAGGGCGAAATCCAGATCGGTACACCGTCCTTTTTGAGAGTCCCTCCCAAAGTACACCCTCCGCAAAGGGTGAGCTGAACGAGAAGGGGATGATGAAAGGAGTGGCGTAAACGAGTTTCTTTGCGATAGAAATCAGCTCAGCATCTGTGAGTCCAGGAGTAGAGATATTCAAGTCTGGACCATAGGTCATCATCGGGATTGCGAGCTTTTCCACCGAAGTGACTGCAAATTTTTGAAGTTCGTACTCATTGAAAGGTGGAATTATTTGAAAGGGGGGGCTGACGGGGTTATAACTGGTAAGAAGTGGGGTGAATCCATAAGATTGGCACGTTTCTTTCAGCATGTTGAAACTCGAGTTCAACTCGGATACTGCATCTTGAGGGCTAGGATGAATTGTTGTTCGAATCTCTATGCCTTTTGGCGTGCAGTACAGCATGTGCCCCTCATTATCGAATCGTTCTAATCCTTCGATGTACCATCTTTTGTAACGAATACCAGCATCCCCCACGCGCAATTGCGAATAGTCTGTTTCATATACAGGCATCTGGTCGATAAGTACAGAGAAGTCTTCAAACTGCGTATTGGTAAAGTCTGCAAACGAGCCATCGGCATATTCAAACGCTATTTCATGTTCGATACCGTACTGGAAAGCCATATCGTAGGGGAGTCAAAATCGAAGAAACAGTGATATTTTCTGGTGTCGGAACCGGGTGTAAAGATAGTTATTTATATTTAGTCTAAACAAGGGTGCCGTTCCCAGTTACATATAGCGCAACATGGAGTAATATATTGCAAACTGAGTCTGTAGAAATAAAGAGTGCCTCATCTATTGAGCACGTCATTCGTTCAAGGAGAACCATTCACAGCTTCCGGCTAGATCCCATTCCTGAGTCCGCTATTCTGGACGCAATCGATGTGGCGAGGTGGGCGCCAAATCACAAAATGACCGAGCCCTGGACCTTCTACCTCCTCGGGCCAAAGACAGTATCCCTGTTAGCAGATATGAATGTCGCCCTTCATATGGACGGCAAGTCGGATATGTATAAAAAGGTAAAGAGGGCAAAGTGGCTCAGCATGCCAACAACCACGGTCATTACCAGCAAGAAATGCCAGGATGCCTTGCGCACCAAAGAGAACTATGCCGCTACCTGCTGCGCAATTCACAATTTTTCGCTCTATCTTTGGGATAAAGGCATCGGCTCGAAGTGGTCCACGACAAAGCTCACCCGCACTAAAGAGATGTACGATATCTTGGGGTTAGATCCACGAGAAGAGGAGATTGTGGGTATACTATGGGCTGGGTATCCAGAAGAAGTACCGAGTAGGGATCGGACTCCTGTGGAGGCTTCTGTGGTGAGGATGGATTAAGGAGGTATTCGGCATAGTAATCTAGCTGTACCCTCTAATCTTGTCATCCTGAGCGAAGCCGAAGGATCTGGGCGTGCATGACTTTAAATCAGCTATCATACATTCTTGTCGCGCTTTCCCAGATCCTTCCTCACGATGTTCGTTCAGGATGACAAGGCTTGGGCATTCTGCTATTCTCCTTTAAGTCTTTAAGTCGAATCACCTCCCAATCTTATCAAACCCAGTGTACTCGTGCAGCACCTTAGGCAACACAATCGAATGATCCGGTTGCTGTCCGTTCTCTAATAAAGCCGCCACGATGCGGGGGAGTGCGAGACCGCTGCCGTTTAGGGTGTGGACGTACTGCGGTTTTTTCTCGCCTTCTTTTCGATACCGGATGTTCATCCTCCGCGCCTGGAAAGCTTCGAAGTTGGAGATAGATGAGACTTCCAACCACCGTTGTTGTCCAGCGGCCCATACTTCGAGGTCGTACTTTTTGGCTTGAGTGAAGCCCATGTCGCCTGTACACATAAGGAGGCGCTGGTAGGGGAGGCCGAGCTTGTTTAGGATGCGCTCTGCATCTTCCCGAAGTACTTCCAGGGCTTCATAACTTTTCTCAGGCTCAACGAAGTGTACGAGTTCTACTTTGTCAAACGCATGAAGTCGGTTAAGACCTCGTACTTGTTTTCCATGAGAACCTGCTTCCCTGCGAAAGCAGGAGGTGTAGCCGGCGTATTGGATGGGGAGATTCTTTTGGCTCAGTATCTCTTCACGGAGGAAGTTGGTTAGCGGTACCTCTGCCGTTGGAATCGCAAACAATTCATCCCGAGTGATTTCGTACATCTGGTCTTCTTTGTCGGGAAGCTGTCCTGTACCTGTTGCACTGGCTGCGTTAACGAAAAGCGGAGCCTGAATTTCAGTGTATCCGCCTTCTTCGGTAGCCATGTCCAGGAAGAAGTTGATTAATGCACGTTGGAGGCGTGCGCCTTTGCCTGTGTAAAACGGAAAGCCGGCCCCGGTTACTTTTGATCCCCGCTCAAAGTCAACAAGCCCATGCATGAGGGTAAGCTCCCAGTGAGGGAGCGGTGGAAATTCAAAAGTGGGAAGATTTTCGGTTTGAAAAACGACCTGGTTTTCGTTAGGTGTCTTTCCTACGGGGACGGATTGATGGGGGATATTGGGGATGTCAAGCTGCGCACGATCCAGTTTTTCCTGAATCGTTTTTGACAATTCCTCAAGCTCCTTTTGTTGTTCTTTAAGCTTGACCGACTCGGCTTTTTTCTGCTGTGCCTCTTCCTGCTTTCCATCCCTGAATAACTGTCCGATTTCTTTCGAAATCGTATTCATGGCCGTTTGAATCTCTTGGAGTTGGGTTACGGTAGTACGGCGCTTTGTATCGAGGCTGATTACAGTATCCACAATACGGGTATCGTCATACCCTTTCTTCTTCATCGCCTCACGAACCCTATCGGGCTCCGTTCTGATAATTTGAATGTCGATCATTGAGCTTAAGTAAATTACATGAATGGGTCATGTAATTTCGTTTCGTGTTTCGTGTTTCGCGTTTCGGGTTATTTTTAGGGGAATTAATCCAAAACCAGCAACAAACGCGAAACCCGGAACACGAAACGCGAAACAAATCAGCCAACCCTGGCTGATTTAAGAGGTAGTAACAGGGAGTCCCAGACGGGAGCCTAGATGAGTTAACGCGGCTTCGAGAGTGCGGGGTTTGAAGCCGAATTCGGATTCTGCTTTGAGAATGATGAAGCCGGTTTTAGGAGGGCGGACAGCGGTCTGATTCAAGGATTGGCTATCGATACGCTCGATGAGAGATGTGTTCAGGTCAAATACGCTGGCGACTTTGTGGGCAAGGTCATAGATCGACATAAATTCCCGGCCAGAGAGGTGATAAACCCCTCTTTTGTCGTAACGAACCAGTTTATGCAGGCCTTGTGCGAGGTCAGGGGCGTACGTTGGGGTCCGCCACTGGTCGTCTACGACGCGGATCTTATTTCCCTGAGAAAGCTGATCGATGACCCAGAGGACAAAGTTGGATCGGCTCAATTCATTGCCAGCACCGTAAACAAGCACAGTACGAGCGATTGCCCAATTGTTTAAGCCGGCTTTGCGAATCGCATTCTCTGCAGCAAGTTTTGACTTTCCGTAGAAGTTAACGGGATCCGGACGATCTTCCTCGCGGTAAGGGCCTTCGATGCCGTCAAAGATGAAGTCCGTCGACACATGAACGAGCTTTGCGCCGACCATCAAGCAGCAGCGAGCCAGATTTTCTACGGCTTCTACATTTACACACCAGCACTCTTTACGCTCATTCTCACACGTGTCAACATGCGTCATTGCAGCGCAGTTTATAACGACGTCCGGCGTGAAGTTGACGAGGAGGTCCTTGACGTCCTTGTGGTTGGTCAGGTCCAACGGGGTATACCCAAACGAGCCGCCTGGCACTTTTGAGGCGTCATCTCGTCCGGTAGCAAGCACGTCAAAGTCGCGGTGGAGGCTCAAGAGAGCCACCAACTCCTGGCCGACTAAGCCGTTTGCGCCTGTTATGAGAACCCGTTGGTATAGCATACTGTGTTGTATGGATCTAAAAAGTTTTTGTGCCTCATCTTGTTATTTCGCCATGCAGGCAGAGAAGCTTTAATAAGATAGGGCAAATTCCAGAGATGTGTAACTCGAATAGGATGAAAAGTGAATTACGGACGCATTGAGTACCTAAAGCAGCGTCAAATTACTCCGTTAGAACATCCAATTAGGGCCACATTTCTATTTCTTCGAGCTTAAAGTTTGGTATCGGAAGATTCTTTTGCCGCCTGAAATGCTGGAGCCACTTCATTCGCTTGATCACGTCTTCAGGGGTACGGATGGTGTTGTCATTGATGACTTCCCGGAAATGCCGAGCACACTCATTGGCTGTGTAGGTATGGTCAATAGGGCGATTGTATTTCTTTGCGAACAGGACGTTGGTCTGGCTCATTGCTCGTTGTAATTTGGTGCGGAGTTCGACCAGTGTGTCCTTGTATGTTTTGGGCCGTGGAGTAATGGCCATTGGGGTAGAATGGAATTTAAATGATTTTTGTGCAGGTTTTGGTGAGTCGAGTTCTGGGAAGAGACTCATGGTCATTCCTGGCTGTGTACTGACGTTCTCGATTTTGTAAAGCTCAGGTGTATAGGTGCCTTCGCCGAGTACTTCTTCTTTCTCTTGCTTCTCACTGATGCCGCGATCACTGCATTCCTTCATGTAAAACAAGAAGTTTTTCATGCGAACGTCCGCTGGCGCAATGACTTCGGCGAGTTGTTTTTTGAGCGGTATAGTGGATTGGGGAAGAGTCCGTATGATTCTGCCAGCCGTTTGCTCCAGGTCCAGAAACGCACGGTAATGAGAGGCACATACCCAGTACATGAGCCACTTGTAGCTGTACCCCACGTAGGCCATTTTTACAGTGACCAGGATATCGTATCCGCCTTGCTTGAATTCCTCCAGGTTGTTTTTTGCCTTAGCGCCATCGTCTGAAACTGCGATTAGCGACCGGAGGCGCGGGTATTTCTCTTCCAGATACTTATGGATTTTCCTCGCGTGAGCCTGGTCCACCGCTGTGATGAGTTCGCACAGGCGAGGGTCAATCAAGCTTTTTCCTCTGCGCAAGCGCTCGACTCCTTTGTCGACCAGGGATTGCCATACCTGGGTGTGTTTAACGGCTTTTTTGATAGAGCCGTCTTCATAGGCAATATTTACTTGCTCGGTCCGGTTGGCGTATACCTTAGAGTAATTGACGTCGACCAGATTATACCAGAACTTTCGAAGATACCCGTCACGCACACCGTCTGTATAGCGCGCTAAAACATCTGGCACGAGGTAGATCTTGCGCATGCCGTTGTCGCCGACGCGTTCTTCGTACTTGATGTACTTCGGCAAGATCTTTTTGCGGTCCGTTCGAACTTCGGTGCCCGTCATGATGATGACAAATGCAGCGTATTCAACCAGCTTTTCAATCAACTGCGCGGACTGCGTTCCCTGTCCACCTTCGGATTCTTGGCCTAGTTGATGAGATTCGTCCAGGATGAGTGCATACCTGCCTCGCTTAAACTGATCAAAATGGATCTGGGGGTTTGAACACAGGCTGCTGTATGTTGTGACGGCGCCGAACTGGGAGGGAATGCGAGGAGAGATTAAGGGGTATTCGTTTTCAACCTCAAGAAAATCGCCGACTAAAAAATCATTGAATCGGCCATTCGTCCAGGGGAATTCGATGTGAAACTCGCCGGATCGAAATTCCTGCTTGTCTCTTCGCCAATCCAGTTCGTACTGCCGGGAAAGGGTAAGGCGAGGTACGTAGCTGACCGCGCCATCGATATATCCCAAACGGGCCAATTCATTGCATATCAGCTGGCTTGCCAGTGTTTTTCCATATCCAGGACAGAGAATCAATGTAATTGATTTTTGTCCTTCCCTATAGAATTGGACAGCCTTCTCTACTGCCACTTGCTGCTCCTTTCTCAGCGTCTTAGCTTCAGAACTCACTACAGTTTGCGCCACAGGTTAACTTGAAGTTTTTGCAGTCTGATTGACTGTTTCTAGATAGGTTTTGAATAAAGGGTCATTTAAGCTCTTTGATAATGAAGTTGCCTTAAACCTTGTCATGCTGAGCAAAGCGAAGTATCTGGAATTTATTGAAACCTAGACAGAATTCTTTTGTGGTGCGTCTTAGAAAGATTCTTCCTCACTCCGTTCGTTCAGAATGACAGTTGATGGGCCTGCAGTCAAATATCTAAAGGCTTAAATAACAGTGCATTGGTTGTGTATTTCTTCCGGTGCAATCATACTTGATTATCGGCCCTGGGGTCCCGGGAAATCAGGTATTTTGTGTAAAAGAATTGTGTACTTTTTAAGAGAATGCGGAGAGGGTATTGACTTAGAAAAAATACCGGAGCCCAACAACGCCGCCAAGGCGGAAGGAGAGCTCAGGATGGAGGGCAAAATCGGGATTTGTCTGGAGAAAAACTTCGAACTTTTCGATATAGAAGTTTACCCCAAACACCAGGGTGATCCCCGTTTTAAAGTCCGTTCTTTTGGCGCTGTTTTCCCTTCCAAAGAAAAGTCCAGGGCCTACGTAGTAGTTTAAAGGTGAATCGGGAATTGGTGATTCGTAAGCGATGTTTGAACTGAATCGGAGAAAGCGATCCAGGCTCCATGCATTTACCACCATGATGCTGAAGCGTTGGTTGAAGTAGTACTTCGCCGTCAACCCAGAAGGAATCCCGGCCTGCCCACCAATCCCCAACCGACTATACGGCTCCGGCCCATCCTGGGCTCTTACGTCGATGGCTGTTAAACTGAAGAGAAGGCAGAAAGCAATCATGCTGAAGCATGATTGCGTTTGGTGTTCGGTGTTTGGTGTTTGGTGTTTGGTTGCTTTGTTGAGTCCTGGTAACCCGAAACAAAACCCTGTACCCTGCACCTTGCACCTTGCACGCCTCAACATACCATGTTGAGGCCTATATAAACTCATCTCTAATGTGTTGGGCGTCATTTAGAGAGATTCGGCCGGCCAGAAGAAGGCGGAGTTCGCGGCGTTTTGCTGCATTTTCGAAGCGCTCGCGCTGCTCGTCTGTTTCTGGAATGATAGGGGGGACCGGGATAGGGCGATCATGCTCATCTACGGCCACAAAGGTGTAAAAAGCCTGGTTGCACTTTCTGTACGTCTGCGCCAGCGGGTTTTCTGCCCAGACGTTTAGTTCCACTTCCATGGAAGTGCGAAACGTACGGTTGACCTGGCTCTTGATAACAACGATTTCTCCTTCTTTGATTGGAGCATGAAACTTGACAGAGTCTACCGCTGCTGTGACGCAGACCCGGTTAGTATGACGTTGTGCAGAAATAGCAGCGCAGATATCCATGAGATGCAGGAGCCGGCCTCCCATCATATTGCCCAGGCTGTTGGTATCGTTCGGGAGAACAATTTCACTCATCTCGCAATGGGATTGCGAGACCGTTTTTCCATTACGCTGCTGTACAGTTGGTGACTGAGAGTGTTGGAGTACCTGGGTGTTAGGGTTTGGGGGTACGGGTGTATCCGACATCGCGTATTCCGATCAGGTTTTTTGTTTTTTCTTTTTAGCAGCCGGGAAAAGAACGTTATTCAAGATGAGCCGGTAGCCGGGTGAGTTCTTATGCAGGTTGAGATCCGTTGGCGGGTCTCCAACAAAATGCTGATAGTCCTCAGGGTCATGGCCGGCATAATAAGTGAACGTCCCCTGGCCAAATGAGCCGTGCAGATAACGAACTTCGTCGCGCCCAGGAGCCTCGGCCATTATCACTACACTCGGTTTAATAAAGCTCTTCCGGAAATTGGTCGTTTGTCCGACGAATCCCTTTACTGTGGAAACATGACTTTGTGTCAACATGGTGGGCACAGGGTCCCATTTTGCTGAAAACTCAAAAAGAGTAAAATAATCCAGTGCCGGGTTTCTTAATGGCTGTGGGGGAGGGCCCGTGTCAATGTCCGAGTGTTCATACTGCTGCGCATTAAAGTTGGGCCGGAAATTTTGGAAGGCAAAGGTATTGCTGTAATCCAGCTTGGAAAGCGCGTTAGGGTCGATAGGGTCGCCATCGTATTCCCCAGGGACAATATCCGTATTTGCTGCGGCAACGGCGATATCAAACGTATCGGTTCCAGAGCACATGGCGAATAGGAATCCGCCTTCCGCTACATAATCTTGAATGGTCTGCGCAACCACCAGTTTGAGTTGGCTAACTTTCCGGAAGCCATGCCGGCGGGCTGCAGCTTCTGCTTGCCGTTGTTGTTCGATGTACCAGGGCATCGAGCGATACTGCATAAATTTACCGTATTGCCCGGTGAAGTCCTCGTGGTGCAAGTGGAGCCAGTCATAGTTCGCCAACTCACCATTCAGCACATCGTCATCGTAAATGAGCTCGTAGGGTACTTCGGCATAGGTTAAGGCGAGTAATACAGCGTCATCCCAAGGGAGCGTCTGCTTTGGGGCATACACCGCGATGCGGGGTGCTTTTTCAAGCCGCACAACCGATGTATTGCTCGCTTCGCTTTCTACCTCAGAGAAAATGGCAGCGGTTGTCGCACCGTCTATTTTCTCATAATATACGCCGCGGATTCGGAGTTCTTGTTCTAACTCATTATCAAAGGCTGCCAGGAATGACCCCCCTCGATAATTCAAAAGCCACTCTACCGTGATGCTTCTTTCGAGAGACCAGTAGGCAATGCCATAGGCTTTTAAGTGGTCTGATTGCCGCGAATCCATAGGAATAAGGATATCCTGGGCGAGACTCGCAGGAGCGATCAGTACCATGATGCTCAGTAACAAGGAAAGAGCTTTAGTTTGCATTATTGCGCAAGTTGGTTTGTGTTTAGCGTTAAATTCCGTCTCCTCTTAATATCCGTATTCGTTCCCTGGCCTTAGAGGCGAGGAGCGACCCCGAGTATTCGTTGAGTAGCCGACTATATGTTTCTATGGCCAAATCTTCTTGGCCGAGCTCGTAATCGTAAATCTGGGCCGCTGTAAAGAGGCTGCGGTCGACGAAAAAACTCTCCGGGTGGATCAAAGGGAATTCAAGAAAAGCAGCCAGGGCTTCCTCTGTGCGTCCAATTTCGCGTAGCGTGGATGCCTTGAGGAATCGGGCGTCATCCATCAACGGGTGGTTCCCGTATTGAAGCATGAGAGAGTCGAGCGTCGAGAGTGCCTTGTTGTGCAACCGTTGACGCGCGGCCAGCGAGGCGTCAGCATACAGATTCAGGGGCACGTTCAGCGAGTCCGGTCCTTTGTTTTCAAAAAGGAGCACTTTTAATTCTATGGCGTCGTTCGCGATATCCGTCGACGTATTCTCGTTCATTACCTGGGTAAGCGTAAGCGCGGCATCAAATTCCCCCTGGTAAAAATGAATCAATGCCAGTTCGAATCGAGCACGTTCAGCCAGCTCGCCGATGCGCAGTTCTTCTTCCACACGGGAGAAAATGAGCCGGGCCTTGGGTAACTCATCGCGCAATACCGCTATGCGGCCCATGTCGAAGTTTGCTTCTTGAAACGCCATAGAGGCCGGGAATTTGTCAATCACTTCTTTCAGCGTAGACTCAGCATCTCCAAGGGCATAGAAGACCTCTTGCTGCAGCCGGCCAATATGTTGCAGTACTTCAGGGTAGGCAGCGTGTGAGGGATATTCTTGGAGGAAGATCCGGTAGTTGTCCAGTGCTGCTTCGTAATTTGGCGCCGAAATCCGGTTGCCAGAATCGTCGAATGCACGCTCCGCCATGTCTTCGGCATGTTTTTCATGCATCCGGGCAAGGCCAAGTTGGGCCTCGGGAGCAGCAGGGGAATTGGGATAGCGATCGAGGACTTCGTCAAACGCCTTGGCAGACACTTCATAAGCACCCGCATCGGCTGCCTGTTGCGCAAAAGTGAATAACACGTTGCCTTCTTCCTGTTCCAGGCGGTCGATGGCGCGATACACATCAAATGCATCGTCAAACTGCCGGTTTTCCAGGTACAACCATCCTAACAATTCTCGAAAGGACCGGTTGAGCGGATCGAGGCGTACGGCCTCTTCAACAACCGGTATGCCTTCATCCAGTACGTTTTCCTGCTCAACAAAGCGGCCAAGCCGGCTACGTACGTAACTCAATTGCCGGTCGTTCTTAGCGAGAATGCCCACATACTCTTGCATCGATTTGGCGTATTCACCCACCAGGCTATATAACCAGGCCAGGTCGACCTGGAATTGCTCCTGGTCGTTTAATGTTACTCGGGCCTCTTCCAATACCTCGACCGACTTTTCAAAAAGCCGGACGTTAGAGAGAGATTGATAGACTATGCGATAGGTGTTGACCTGAGATGGGGCCACATCGATAGCTTTCCGCCACGACTCGTAGGCGATGGTTTCGTCTCCCATCAAGAATTGAAGGCGGGCTTTTTCGGACAGGAGGCCAACAAGGTTCGCATCTCTGGGAATGCGGTCCTCTACCAGGGCAATCGCTTCATCGTATCTTTTTACATTTTCATACGCCTCCTTGAGCTTTTCGAAGAAGGCATAGGTGGCTGGACTTTCCTCATACAAATCCTGAAGAAGAGTGATGGCACGATCATACTGGCCCGCTCGCAGATAGGAATCGGCTAATTGATAGCGAGTCACCAGGGTACTGTCAATTTGCTGGGCAACGGCCTTGTTAGTGGATAATAGGACAATGCTCAGTACGAAAAAAAGAAAGTATCGGTGTAGATTCATAGTTGGGGTATTGAGTCCGGAGTGGATAGTCCGGTGTCCGGAGTCGTGTGTATTTATACAGGAGTGCTTAAATATAGGTACTCCGGACTATTGTCTCTGGACTTAGGTCTTTAAATTTTTTCGAGTCGAATTATATTTGTAACTGCGAAGCACTATACTGACGAAGATTCTGGGTTTTGAGTTTCGTGTTTTGTGATTATTGATTGGCAATGAAGTATGATACAACTGGCTATACTGGGATCGACAGGCTCGATTGGTACGCAGACGCTTGATATCGTTCGGCTGTTTCCGGACAAGTTCAAGGTTCGTGCCTTTTCTGCACACTCCAATGTAGATTTATTGATCGAGCAGGCCCTGGAGTTTGAACCAGAGTGTGTCGTAATTGGCAAAGAAGCGCATTATGAGCGGTTAAAGGAGGCATTGAGCCATAAAGATATGAACGTCCTGGTGGGAGCAGAAGGGATGAAGGTTGCCGCCACATTGGACAGTGTGGATACTGTTGTTGCTGCTGTTGTAGGATTTGCCGGCTTGGAGTCTGTAATTGCAGGGATCAAGGCGAATAAAGTGATTGCGTTGGCAAATAAAGAGACGCTCGTTGCTGCTGGGAGCCTGGTGAACGATCTGCTGGCCGAGCACAACGGAACATTATTGCCGGTAGATAGCGAGCACTCTGCCATCTTCCAGTGCCTGGTTGGGGAGCCTAATGACTCGATAGAGAAGTTGATTCTGACCGCTTCGGGTGGGCCGTTTCGAACGCGTCCGGCGAATACTTTTTCTTCGATAACGCGTCAGGAAGCACTAAATCACCCAAACTGGTCGATGGGCGCGAAGATTACCATCGATTCGGCTACGTTAATGAATAAGGGCCTGGAGCTCATCGAAGCGCGATGGATGTTCGACATCCCCTCGGATCGCATCGACGTACTGGTGCATCCACAGTCTATCATTCATTCGATGGTATTGTTTAATGACGGCTCTACAAAGGCGCAACTGGGTGTCCCGGATATGAAAGTGCCTATCCAATATGCCCTCAGCTATCCAGAACGGTGGGAGGCGCCGCATGAGCGGTTGGATTGGTCAACAATAGCGCAATTGGATTTTGAGCCGCCGGACCTCGAAAAATTTCCCTGCCTTCGCCTTGCATATGCCGCTTTAGAGCAAGGAGGCGTGTCACCAGCCGTATTAAATGCCGCTAATGAAGCAGCCGTAGATCTTTTTCTTAGAGATATCGTTCGTTATGTCGATATACCTATCATTGTAGAGGATGCATTGGGGCGGTTTGGAGGGCCCTTGCATCCTACGTTAAATGACATCGTAGAGGCTCATCAAACGGTGATAGGATATGTGCAGGAACTCTATAGGGTCCGTGCTAATTGAATATGCATTAATACTCCATCGCCCCATTGTTTGCTCATCATTCTTAGGTGAGCCTCATCAAGTTTAAAATCGTTCCTTATTAAACTCCTATGGAACAAGTATTAGAATTTCTACCGTATATCGGCTGGGTTCTCGTCGCCATCACAATTCTTGTGTTCGTTCATGAGATGGGGCATTTCTTGACCGCAAAAATGTTTAACATGCGGGTCGACAAATTTTCAGTCGGTTTTCCTCCCAAAATCATCGGTAAAACAGTTGGGGAGACCGAGTATGTGATTGGGGCCACTCCGCTAGGTGGCTATGTAAAGATTGCCGGCATGGTCGATGAAAGCCTCGATACCGAAACCATGAACTCTGAGCCCGAACCCTGGGAGTTTCGGTCCAAGCCCGTATGGCAGCGGATTGTGGTGATTACAGCAGGCGTCATATTTAACGTCATTTTAGCCGCAATCATTTTTATCTGTTTAAAATTAGCCTACGGCGATCAATATATACCCGCTGAGAATGTTCAGGGTATCTATGTGGCAGACAGTTCACTGGCTCATAATATTGGCTTTAGAACAGGAGATCGGATCCTGGCTGTCAGTGGCAAAAAGTTAGAGCGCTACGATGATCTATCTGGAAAAGCTCTGCTTGCTGATCCCTTGACGTTTACGGTAAATCGCGATGGGCGAGAACTTGTGCTGGATGGTCCTGAGGATATCATGACTCAATTAGGCCGTGCCGGGGATAGTGGTTTAGGGGTCTCCTTGATGCCGAGTGTGATATCGCGAGTGAGTGGTGAAGCTGCAATGAGTATTGGATTGCAGCCCTGGGATAAAATCAAAGGGATTAATGGTACCTCTATTGATTTTTGGGATGAAATGAATGGCCTGATCCAGAAGACAAAAGGTGAGCCGATCCTTGTCGAATGGGAGCGGGAATTAGAGCGGGCAGATACCTCTCTGGCATTACCCGAATCGGTTAAAATCTCAGATGTATCCAATGGCCTGGTTACCTATGAAGCGGTTGTTACTCCAACATATAATGAGCCCGGAGACAATTATATCCTGGGTGTTTATGGGGCAACAGAGGAAATGATGTCCCAATTGTTGGGGATTCGAAAGGAAAACTTATCACTTGATCGCGCCGTGGTTCTTGGCTTGAATGAAACATGGGCCAACACAGGAGCCATTGTGACAAGCCTGGGCCGCATCTTCTCTGGTAGAGAAGATTTTAGAGAAAATCTGGGTGGCCCTGTAATGGTTGCTAAAGTAACCAGAGAGGCGGCAGATGCAGGAATTCGCTATTTCTGGCGAATTGTCGCGATGTTGTCCATTACACTTGCGATTATGAACATTCTGCCTATACCTGCTCTTGACGGGGGGCACCTTGTGTTCTTAATATATGAAGGGATTACTCGACGAGAGCCGTCTGTGAAGGTCCGAATGGCCCTTCAGCAGATTGGCATGGTCTTATTACTCGTCTTTATGACCTTCCTCGTATTTAACGATGTTCTCCGCTGGGGATAAACGCTCGCTTAAGTTGCGGGTGATCATTCATTTCGATCAAAAAAATTGGTGCAACCGGACACGACCTCCCATATCATTGAATTAAGTGAATCCGTAGACGATTCAGTGAAACAAGAAGCCCTCAAGAAGGCTGGTCCAATACCCAAACATATTGCTATTATTATGGATGGCAATGGACGGTGGGCGAAGCAGAGGGGCAAAATGCGGGTATCGGGGCACTATGAAGGTGTTGAATCCGTTCGCGATATTACCGAAACCTGTGCGCAATTGGGTGTCGAGTGCCTCACCCTGTACACCTTTAGCACCGAGAATTGGTACCGCCCTGTTACTGAAGTCAATGCCTTGATGCAGCTGCTGCTGCACACGGTGCGGAAAGAGCGCGATACACTGATGCGGAATGATATTAAGTTGCGCATTATTGGGGATGTCGACCAGCTACCTAAGTCCTGTATGCAGGAGTTTAAGGAATGCATGGATCTGACGGCAAACAATAAGCGCATGGTTCTTAACCTGGCGCTCTCTTATAGCGGCCGTTGGGACATTATAAACGCTGTCAAGCAAGTTGCTCAAAAAGTACAACAGGGTGAATTGCAACCAGAAGAGATCACAGATGTTGTATTCAGGTCGCATCTGTCGACGGATTCGCACCCTGACCCGGATCTGCTGATTCGGACCGGCGGAGAGTTTCGTATATCCAATTTTCTATTGTGGGAGATTGCCTATACTGAAATTTACGTCACCGATGAGTTCTGGCCGAATTTTAGGCGAGATGCGTTATATAAGGCAATCGAGGATTTTCAACGTCGGGATCGGCGTTATGGTAGAGTAAAGGGGTAAACTGCGACATGAATTTCCACCCCACATGCAATAATGCTGTGGTTCATGCGTTTGATAGAAGTGCCCTGGCTTCATTCGAAACTAAGCAATAGTCCTGATCGTGTAAGTGCGCTGCAAGAATCTGCGCTGCGGACAGGCCATTGAAATTTATGAGACGTATATACATCCCCCTCTTTATACTGCTTTTGCTACCAGGAGCCCTGGTTCATGGGCAGACTGCACCGGGCTTATTTTCGCCCCAGGACAATTCGACGTTCATGCAGCCTCCCAGAGAGCTTGAGATCGCATCTATCACGGTGCTGGGTACGGATAGCGAAGCAACGAAGTCTTTTATCCGGCAGACGAGCGGCCTTGAAGTAGGTCAAACAGTAACCGTACCTATTGATCCCGCGTTCGGAGACGCTATCCGTTCAATCTTCCAGCTAGGGAACTATGATGACGTAAAAATTACGGAGCAAGAACGAAACGGGGATACGGTTGATTTGCTCATTGAAGTGAAGGAAGTGCCTCGTTTGGGGGACTATTCGTTTGAAGGTGCTAAGAAAGGACATAGGAGTGAACTGGAGGAAAGGGTTCCATTGCTGGCTCGTACTCCTCTGAAGCAAGCTGACATTGATCGCAGTAAGCAGGTTATTAAGGAATTTTATGCCGAAAAAGGTAAGATGCTTACCACGGTTGAGGTAGAACGGACCGAGAATACCGAGAATAACACCGTAGACCTCGTTTTTAATGTAGATCGTGGGCCTACCGTTGAGGTGACAGAAGTCGTTATTGACGGGAACGAGATGCTTAGCAATCGCAAGATCCAGAAGAAAATGAAGACGAAGAAGGACAAGTGGTGGCGCTTCTGGAAAAAAGCCAAGTTCGATTCAAAGGTTTATGAAGAAGACCTGCAGAACGTTGTAGCTTTAATGAATGAAAATGGGCACTTCGATGCTCAAATCGTCCGTGATAGTGTGTATCTAGACACAACGGCGACAGGTAAAAAGCCGGGTATGATTGTAGAGTTAGGGGTTCGTGAAGGACCGCGCTATCACATCCGCGACATCGATTGGGAAGGGAACACGCTATACACCGATCAATTCCTGACGGCTTCTCTCGGTTTTCTTAAAGGAGATGTCTATAACAGCACGAAGCTTGAGGAAAACCTATACGCAAACAAGCGAAGCAGCGATGTGTCCAGTTTATACATGAACCGTGGATACATGACGTTCCGTATGCAGCCCACAATTAGGGTGGTTGAAGGAGATTCGCTGGATCTGAGTTTTGACCTCTCTGAAGGCGATATTTTTGAGTTTGGTAATATCGAGATCGCAGGAAACAACAAGACGAAGGATCATGTGATTCGTCGAGAATTGTACACGATTCCAGGGCAGACTTTCAGCCGTGACGCGATTCAAGAATCCATTCGCCGATTGATGCAGCTGAACTACTTCAGCCAGGAATCACTCGGTGGAGGGCCCGGAGTTGAGGTTGACGAGGCGCGTAAGGTCGTTGACCTGTCCTATACGTTGGAAGAGACGGGGAGCGATCAGTTACAATTATCCGGTACGTGGGGGCAGTTTGGTCTCGTGCTCAGCCTTGGGTTTGAGTTCAATAACTTCTCAGCGCAAAACTTCTTTAAGAAAGGAGCATGGCGTCCATTGCCAGCTGGTGATGGACAGCGATTGAGCCTTGGGATTCAAACCAACGGACGATTCTATCAAAACTATTCCATTGGGTACACCGAACCCTGGTTTAGAGGCAAGCCTACGCCTGTAGGATTTAACCTGTCCTACTCGAAAATTGGGCGTAACCCCTTCATCAGTAGTTTCCGGGATGCTAATGGCGATCTCGTCAGTCTCGATGATAACAGCCTGGTCACAGCGAGTGGACGTGTCTTTTATGAGAAGCGTCTGAAATGGCCCGATGACAAGTTCAGCTACTTGAGTGGTATCCAGTATCAGTACACGGATAATAATGGCTTGTATTCCTCCATTCCAAATGGAGTGAGCCAGGAGATTACGTTGCAGCAGATTCTCACACGTAACTCTACGGATAATCCACTATTCCCTTCTGCAGGATCGACCATGCGTTTCTCGGTGGAACTGGCTGCTCCGATTGGCAACTTTATTCAGTACCACAAATGGCGCTTTAGAAACGATTGGCATTTGCCTATTGCACCTAAGTTGACATTGAGTATTGGGGCTGACTTTGGGTACGTGGGTTCGTTGACTGGTGATGATATTCAGTTCCAACGATTTGTAGTGGGTGGTTCGCCCTTTGACGTCCAGGGGACGTTTAACCGTGCTTTCTTTGCTACAGACATTGTCTATTTAAGAGGATACCCAGCAGGGGCCCTGGGGCCTAGAAGCCCCAATGGTGAACCAAGAGGTGGACGTATTTTGAATAAATACACCTCAGAATTGCGTTTTATGGCGATTCAGTCTGAACAATTGCAGGCTGCGCCCTACTTGTTCATGGATGCGGCGAATACCTGGAACGATTTTAATGTCTATAACCCAGCAGAGGTTTTCCGTTCTGCCGGATTTGGAATGCGATTTTTCCTCCCAATTTTGGGTATGCTAGAACTGGCTTACGGGTATAACTTCGACCAATTTGCTGGAGCCACCGCAGTATCACGGTCTGATCACAATGGCACGCCACAGTGGTTATTCCAGTTTACGATTGGTCAAGGATTTAATCAGTAATACATTGCCCACCGGGTTGACAAAATCATGATTAGTTGTAAAGATTACATTCGAAGTACAGTATTAAATGGAGCAGTTTTTATGCTGCTAGGTGCATCGCTCCTGGTTGCTCCTAACGCGAACGCTCAGCAAAAAGTAGGGTATGTTGATTCGGACTACATTCTGAACCTGGTTCCTGAATTTGCAACCATCCAGCAGAATGTGGACCGTAAAGCACAGGAATGGGAAACAGAGATAGAGGAAGCGCAGAACAAGGTGGATGAGATGTTTCGGGAGTATCAGGCGCGAGAACTGCTGTATACGAATGAAGAGCGCAATAGAAAACGCGATGAAATTGTGAAGGCTGAAGAAGATGCAGAGCGGCTTCGCATGCGTTATTTCGGTCCTGAAGGCGAATTGTTTTTAGAGCAGGATAATCAGATGCGTCCGCTACAAGAACGATTGATGAAAGCGATTGAAGCAGTCGCTTCAGAGGATGGATATGATTATATTTTCGACAAAAATGGCGATTACCTCTTTCTTTTTGCACGAGAACAGTATGATCTGAGTGATCGTGTACTCGAAGAAATGGGTATTGATATAGAGGAAACTACCCGGCGGCGTTAATTGAATCGGCCACAGCCGCTATTATTGACCCGCATATACATTTTTATTTCACCAACACTAAACACCGATGTATAAAAGATTTTTTTCGCTAGCCTTAGTAGCCTTATTTGGATTGTCTGTATGGGGTAATGCTGGGGTTCAAGCTCAGGCTACGAAAATTGGTTTTACAGACCATGAAGTAATTATTGCGAGTATGCCCGAGTATGGTGCTATTCAACAACAACTTCAACAAGAATACTTAGCGGCACAGCAAGCGCTGCAATCATTAGCCGAAGAATTCCAAAGTGATGTTGAGGAGTACCAGGTACAGCAGCGTCTTCTCACCGAAGAGCGCCGTGCTGCTAAAGAAAAAGAGTTGGGCGAACGTCAGCAAGAACTTCAAGCAGCTGCTGCCAAAAAGGACGAAGACCTTGCCGGCATGGAAGCCAATTTGATGCAGCCTATCTTTGAGCAGGTTCAAGAAGCTATCGATAAAGTAGCATTGTCTCACGGATTGGATGTAGTAATCCGTCACCGTGTGGGTGTTCAGCCAGTGATTCTTTACGTGAATCCAGAAACGGTAAAGGATATTACGATTGAAGTGGCTTTAGAGCTTGGCATTGAGGTGCCTGAGGATGAAACAGCTGCTGCATCGCAGTAAAGCATCCGAGTGTATATTGAAAGGGCGTCCGTACCACGGACGCCCTTTTTTTGTTTATTAGAAGTAGTTAAGGAAGACGCACTTAGCCTTCCGATGCTTAACAGCTTTGCTTAGAATGAAGCTGTTATTCTTCTTCCGAAACCAAGCGCTCTGCCGTACATTAGAGAGCTTCCACCTATTTTCAGCTGCACGACGAGGCTGCACTATGAGTACTCAAACGATCACTCCCTCTACGATTAGCACTAAGCGAAAAACCACTCAAACTTTGATGGAGATGAAGGAGAATGGTATTCCGATCGCTATGCTGACGGCCTATGATTACACACACGCACGGATTCTGGATCAGGCTGGGGTTGATGTGTTGCTTGTTGGCGATTCTGCCTCAAATGTCATGGCGGGCCATGAGACGACGCTGCCTATCACGCTCGACCAGATGATCTATCATGCCCAATGTGTGATCCGGGGCGTCCAGCATGCACTGGTTACTGTCGACCTTCCATTTGGCTCGTATCAAGGCGACTCTAAGAGAGCGTTGCAGTCCGCTATTCGTGTGATGAAAGAGTCAGGAGCACATTCCGTTAAGCTTGAAGGGGGAGAGGCTGTGGCGCCAACGATTGAACGTATTCTTTCTGCAGGTATACCCGTAATGGGTCATTTGGGGCTGACTCCGCAAAGTATTTACCGTTTCGGTACGTATAAAGCTCGTGCCAAGGATAAAAAAGAGGCAGACCAACTTGTAAATGATGCACTTCTGCTTCAGAAGGCCGGCTGCTTTGCTATTGTTCTGGAGAAAATTCCAGCTGCACTGGCTAAGGAAGTCACAGAGATGCTGAGAATCCCGACGATTGGAATTGGAGCAGGCTCAGGATGCGATGGACAAGTATTGGTCACACACGACGCCCTTGGACTAACTAAGGACTTTAACCCTCGTTTTGTAAGACATTATGCAGAACTTTCTGATATCATGACAGATGCTGTTAAGGCCTATGTGAACGACGTAAGGATGAGGGATTTTCCGAATGAATCTGAAAGTTATTGAGCCGCCTGAATACCTATGAGTACTACCAATGGAACGGACCGCCCACTGATTCTTGTTTCGAACGATGATGGAATTGAAGCACCAGGCATTCTAGCACTTACCAACGCATTGATGCCCGTAGGAGATTGTTTTGTTGTGGCACCCAGTGAAGAACAAAGTGGTGCTTCCCATGCAATCACTATTCGGCACCCCGTGCGAGCAAAGCCCGTGTCGTATCAGACAGAGGTTGGGCAAATAGAAGGCGTCTCCGTTAAGGGAACGCCCGTTGATTGCGTTAAACTGGCTATTGATCAGTTCTTGCCCCGAAAACCTGATATTGTTGTTAGTGGAATCAACCAGGGCCCCAACGCAGCGATAAATACTATTTATTCGGGTACCGTAAGTGCTGCTCTTGAAGGAGCTATTTTAGGAATTAGTGCGGTTGCTTTTTCATTAAATGCATGGAGCGGTGGGGATTTTGATGCCTCGCAAGAATACATTCGCAGGATAGTAAAGACGATTATCGCCAATCCTCTTCCCGCTGGTGTATTGCTTAATGTGAACATCCCTGATGTACCTGCTGAGCAAATCAAGGGCATAAAAGTGACCCGCCAGGCTGAATCCAGATGGCAGGAATCCTTTGTAGAACGGATAGACCCAGCAAATAGACCGTATTACTGGATTACAGGCGAGTTTGTTAATCTTGACGAAGGCGCTGATACGGACCTGGTTGCCCTTGCAGAAGGATGGATTTCAATGACTCCTTTGCGTCCTGACCTAACTGCGCATGATATGATGCAATCTCTTAAAGATCTATCATTTTGAGTTCATTTAGCATATCTGATCTGATAGGGATTGCAGGTGTTATCCAAATAGTTACCGGGTATTTTCTTCTCCAGGTAGAGAGAGTCACCCACAATAGCGTACTCTATCTTTGCCTGAATTTGAGTGGGGCGTCTTGCATTCTTTTTAGCCTGTTTTTTGAGTGGAATCTATCGGCTGCTTTGATCGAGATCTTTTGGATAGGGATCACTTTATTCGGATTTTGGAAGCTTATCTGCAAAAAACAACAGAAACAGGTGATAGAATAAGTGGCTTGGAATCCGTAGTTTACGCAGGCTTTTGCCAGGGGCTCCAACTTTTGAGTTTGCTGGCTGTCTTTATTGTTTGACTGCCCTAGCTATTGGTGTATGAAAACCACATTTCTATTTTCGATTCTTTGCCTGCTTCTTACAACGTCTCTACTGGGCCAATCGCGGCCAATGCCACATCCAGATACAAGCGGTGAAGGATGGGAGGATTTGTTCAACGAAGACCTCTCCAATACGATCAGGCCTGACGGTGTTTGGAGTGTGGATAACGAAGGTATTCTTACTGCATCAGAAGACATTAATATCTGGAGCACAAAAGTCTACGATAATTTTATCATAGATCTGGAGTTTCAAACAGCAGAAGGGACCAACAGCGGAGTAATCATATATGCTACTGATACCGGGAATTGGGTGCCTAATTCAGTTGAAATACAGATTGCTGATGATTATGCGGAGAAGTGGGCAGAGTCTCCAGCCTCGTGGCAATGTGGGGCAATTTTTGGTCATTTACCTGCGAGCAAGCGCATGGTAAAGGAGCCTGGAGAATGGAATAGGTACACAATCATCGCAAAAGATGAATACATCACTGTAGTACTTAACGGAGAAGTAGTCACTGAGATGGATATGAAACTGTGGACATCAGCAACTACCAATCCTGATGGATCTGAAATCCCAGAATGGTTGAGTACTCCCTTTGCCGAACTTCCTACATTTGGGCATGTGGGCTTCCAGGGCAAACATGCAGGGGCTCCCATTTATTTCAGGAATATACGGATCAAAGAATTACCATCTACGCTGCCATCAGTCACATTACCTCCCGACCTTGACCAGGTACTAAGAAACTATGAGCACTGGTGGCAGGCAAGGGATTCAAAAATGTTGGCTGCTCTATTCACTGAAGACGGCTTTATCCTTCGGCCGAGGCGCCAACCCGTAAGAGGCCGTGCTAATATTCAACAGGCCTACGAAGGTTCAGGAGGTCCGTTGTCATTGCGTGCTCTTGAATATGCAACGGAAGGATCTACCGGGTATATTATTGGCGAATGGGGGGGAAGCAAGTATATGCCGGCCGCTGGCAAGTTTATTCTGACGCTAAGAAAAGAGTCCGGCACGTGGATGATTACAGCTGATATGGATAATGGTAGTAACTGGTAACGGCACTAACTGTAGATAACCATTCAACGAAATCCCTCTCTGCTTTGTGCGTACAGAGCCATAAAGATGGCTTTGTTTCCAATGGCGATCATCACCATCTTTTGGCAAGATGAGTTAGGGTTTTCTATGACCCAGATCTTCGCCATTAAAGCTGTTTTTGCAGCTACTCTTGGTATCCTCGAACTTCCTTCAGGATTTATTGCAGATCGTATTGGGTACAGAAAGACGCTTTTAATTGCATCAGGTATTATGGTGGGAGGGTGGTCCATTTACCTGGTTGCAGATACGTTTTCTATTATTCTGTGTGCTGAGATTGTTTTAGGGATGGGGCTTTCCTTAATGTCTGGCACAGACTCGGCCATGTTGTATGAATCCCTACTGCGTGAAGAGAAGGCCCATCGGTTTGCAGTATGGCAGGGAAGGGTTCGATTTTTTGGACAAATAGCCGAAGGGTCAACAGCGCTTGTTGCCGGCTTATTATATGCGATTTCCCCACGCTTACCGTTTCTCATGCAAGTCGCAATTTATGTAGGGGGACTTTTTATCGTTTTCAGCTTAGTCGAGCCAACAACCCATCGAATTGTTGTTACTGAGCCATTGAAGCGGATGAAAAACATCCTGCTTGGCATATTGAATGGTTCTTCCAGGTTGAGGGCCGTTGTTTTTTTGACGGTCATTCTAGGTATCACAACCTACATTCCTGTATGGATTATTCAGGTTTATGCAGAAGAGGGGGGTGTACCTGTGGAATGGTTGGGCCCATTATGGGCAGCCGCCAACTACACGGTGGCTATAGCTGCACTGAATAGTGCCCGGCTGAGGAGTAGTATTGGGTTGATACCCAGTTTACTGCTCTGCGTTGTCCTTGCCGGGGGTGGTTATATCGGCCTGGGGCTTGTTACGGCCTGGTGGGGATTTGTCTTCTACTTTTGTATTACCACGATCCGGGGAATAGGCATTACCTTGATGGAGCATGAAGAGCAAAAGCTGATACCCTCGTCCGATCGTGCTTCGTTCATATCAGCAAGGAAGCTGCTGTTCAACTGTGTGTTTATTGTGGTTGGTCCAATAGTAGGGCTGCTCATCGATCAATTTGGAAATCATTCTGCTTTATTGATAACCAGTGTGATTCTGTTGCCTACGCTAGGTGCAGGGTGGTTTTGGATGAAGAACGAACTGAGCAAAGCAGGGCCTGTTACCGAGTCGGCATTGTAAGATGTGAGTAAGTTCATCGAGTCCTTGCCAAGATGAGCAGCCGGTAAGCTCAACTGTCAAAAAAGGGGACTAGTTTTTTGACGTGCTCTCTAATTTGATCCGAATTCGTTTGCCCTGGATATCCCTCAACCAGGTATGACTTGAGCGCCTCTTCGTCAACAGTAATCTTGCCTTCTTCTGATTCTTTGGCAGCGTCCCGATAGGCATCTCGGAAGGGTGCCCCTGCGAGTACCTTTTCGAGTGCAATTTGTGTGGCAAATAGCTCAGGGCTAGTAGCCTCCTTCATGCAGTTCTCATTAAATGTGACGCCGGGTAGCAAATTGAGCAGCGCCTGTGCAGTGTCGTCACAAAGCAGGATGCTTCTCATTATGGCTTCTTTAGTGAGTTGAAGATCCCGGTGGTAGCCGGACGGGAGGTTTGCTGGAAGGGTGAGTAGGACCTGCATCTCCGCCAGCAGACGATGGTAGTTAGCACGGACGAGTTCGAGTACATCCGGGTTTTTCTTCTGGGGCATGATGCTGCTTCCTGTACAGAACTCAACAGGTAGCTCAACAAACCCGTATTCGCTTGTATTGTATAGGATAAGGTCGCTTGCTATCCTGTTGAATGTAGCGGTTACCTGGACGAGCGCATGTACGGCATGGAGCTCTAATTTGCCACGGGAGAGTTGCGTAGCGGTTACATTGGTTTGGATAGACGAAAATCCAAGGCGCTCTGCATTCTTTTTCCGAGGTAAGTCAATGAGAGGTACTCCATAGCCTGCAGCACTTCCGAGCGGAGACGTGTTTATTTGTCCCAACGCATGAAGCAGGGATTGGAGGTCTGAAACCATTAGCTCTGCAAAACCGAGGGCCCAGAGTCCCGCAGTAGTGGGCATGGCGCGTTGGTAGTGCGTATATCCGGGCATGATGGCCGATTTATACGTATCGCCCAATATGCATAATTGATCCGTTATTGCAATGAGTTTTTTCCCAATCCCACGCAATCCGTCCCTTATGAATAGGCGGAGGGCGGTCAGTACCTGGTCATTGCGGGATCGTCCTGTATGGATTTTTTTTCCTATATCTCCCAGTTCTTTCGTGAGGTATCCCTCAATGACGGTGTGGCAGTCTTCGTCTTGGGGAGTGACTTCAATTCGCCCTTTTTCTACCAGGTCAGTTAGTTGTACGAGGACGTTGTCAATCGCTCTTATTTCCTCTAAAGTCAAAATGCCAATCTCAAAAAGGCCTTCAGCGTGCGCACGTGTGCCAATTATATCATATCCGATTAATAACGTATCCCAGCGATAGTCCTCGCCAACAGTAAACCTCGTGACCCAATCAACAGCAGCGGTATCCTTTTTCCACAACATGGCTTTTATCGTTTAGTACTTAGATATTTTTCTTGAAATATGTTTTGATGATCGCCTTGTAGCCTTCTACGCCTTGCAAATAGGCCTCAATCTCAATGTGTTCATGCGGAGTGTGTGAACGTTGGCTGGGACCCGGACCAATTTTTACCGTTGGTACATCATTGAGATATACCCAATCAGAGGTTGTGGGAGAGCCGAATGTTTTTGTGTCAGGTAGGGCCTCAAGGCAGGCTCTAACTATGCGTTCATTGGGTTCAGTTGATGTAGGGATGAGGCGTTTGCTGTATACTTCGATCTCGGAGTCTAACTGGTTTTCAAAGAGCTGTATCAGTTCTTCGTGAGTGTATGCGGGTGTAGAACGGATGTCGAGAGTCAGGGTGCACACATCCGGGACCACGTTCTTCGCTGTGCCTCCTTCTACCAGTGTAGCGGTGATTGTAGGCTTGCCTAAATGAGGGTCGGCTTTCTCAAACACAAATGCCTCGATTTTTAAGGCATCACGCGCAGCTTCATAGATAGCATTTTTACCTAAATGGGCACGGGCGGCATGAGCGGTTTGACCTTTTGCATGAGCGAGTAAGATGAGCAAGCCCTTTTGACCCACACAAGGCTGCATCTCTGTTGGCTCTCCTATCAGGGCCGCATCGAGTGGGGGCAGATGGGGACGAAGCTGTTGCAATCCATTGTAGTCTCCGCCAACTTCTTCACAGGTCGTGAGGGCTACAGTGACTGATCCTTTCCCAGGTAGCCAGCCAGAGCCGTTCAGCTCAATTAGTGCGCGAAGCATCGCTGCTCCACTAGCCTTTGCGTCAACGGTTCCTCGTCCGTAGATACAGCCATCCACTTCAGTAGCTTCGAATGGGGGGTAAGGGTGCTCGGAAGACGGGGGGACAACGTCGAGGTGGGAGTTCAGTAGCAAGTGAGGTGAGCCTGTGCCAAGAGTGACATAAACATTGTTATCATGGCGTTGCGCCTGGAGAGTATTGCTGTTGATGTAAGCTTCAACGTAATCCGCAATCTCCTTTTCCTCGTGACTGAGGGAGGGGATTCTGATCAGGTTCTTGAAGAAGCTTAAAGACTCTGAGGTTTGCAGCACGGTTTTCACTGTTAAATAATCCGAGTTCCACCTTGGCGTTCGAAGACGTCCTCGGGCTTGCAAATATACACTTCAGGCACTCCTGAGCGAAGGGCGTCGAATGCTACTTTTAGTTTTACGATCATTCCGCCTTGAATCCAACCCTCCTCTTTGCCCTGGGAATACGTAACAGCATCCATGGTTGAAAGATGGCTAGAGGGGTCCTCCGCGACTCGCCTTACACCGCCCGATTCAGCAACCATGCAGAATAGTTTAACTTTCAGAGCAGATGCTATGGACTGTGCAATCGTGTCAGCATTTACGTTGTAGGTTTGTCCCTGTTCATCGATGCCTAGCGGGGTAACAACAGGCAGGTAGTTGTTTGTAAGAAGGATTTGGAGTAAATCGGTGTTGATTGTATCAACGTCGCCTACCCATCCAAAGTCGACTTGCTTTCCGGCAATTGTCCAGGGAGGCCGCTTGTGTACCTGTACCGTTTGGCCATCAATACCTTTAATGCCTACGGCAGGCAGGCCGATAGCACTTGCCTGAGAAACAAGCTGGGTGTTGAGTTCGCCACAGAGTGCCCAGTGCATGATAGAGAGGTCGAGGTCGCCCGTTACTCTTCGGCCTTCAATCATAGTAGGCTCATGCCCGAGGGTCCGTGCCATGGCCGTTGCTTGAGGACCTCCACCATGGACAACGATAACAGCCATGTTCTCTGCCAGGCGCTGCACTTGCTTCCAGAAAGAAGCCATACTCGTTTCATTGCCAAGAAGAGCGCCACCTATTTTGATTACTGCGTAACTCATCGACTTAGTCTAACTCCCACAGGTGTTCAAGAATGGCCTTTTGGGCATGCAGGCGGAATTCTGCTTGTAGAAGATGAATCGCTGCTTCGCTGTCAATAACAGCGTCGTCAACAACAACATTTCTTCGGACAGGCAGGCAATGCATGAATACACCCTGGTCCGTTAGATTCATGCGAGGTGCGGTTATTCGCCAGTCTTTAAGGCGCATACGTAACGCTTGTTCTTCGTCCTTGCCTTGATAAATCGCTGGTCCGCTCCATGCTTTTGCATAGACAACATGAGCGCCGCGTACTCCTTCATCGAGATTAGCAGTATGAGAAAAACTGCCTCCATTAGATGTTGCGTATTGTGCAGCTAAAGAAAGAATACTGGGATCCAGTTTATAGGCATCCGGGCATGCCAGTGTCACTTCCATACCGAGTCGGGCAGCAGTAAGTAACGCCGAATTAGGGACCGCCATAGGCAGTGCCCGAGGGTGATGGCACCAGGCTAGCGTAAATTTCTTGCCTTTCGGAGAGCCACCAAAGTGTGAATGCATAGCTGCAGCATCGCTCAGCGCTTGGCAGGGGTGGTAGAAGGCGGATTCTAGATTGACTACAGGTACGGAGGCTGCTTCTTTAAATACGTTCATAAGCCTCTCAGATCGATCTGCTTCCAGATCAGAAAGCGAGGCAAACATGCGCACTCCAAGCGCATCGTAATACCTAGACAAAACCCCTACAGCCTCCTTAATGTGCTCTGCTTCATTCCCGTCCATTACCGCCCCAGGTTTACCCCAGGCAAATCCCCATGTACCCTGGCCAACTACGAGTGTGCTTGCATAAGCGCCAAGTTGTTGAGCAGCTAGCTCCATGGAGGTTCGAGTTCGCAGGGACGAATTGAAAAAGAGCAATCCAATACTTTTTCCATCTGCTGAATGGCGCCATCGTTTAGTAGACGCTTTATGCCAGAGCGCCCTTTCGATAAGGAATTCCCAGGTTTGATCGTCGTAGTATTGCCAATCGATTAGATGACGCATCAGGCTACCTCCAATTCGGCAACAGTCTTTGTAAATAGCTCAATAAACGTTTCTAGCTCCACCATGGGTGTATTGACCGGTGGCATCAGGCGGATGACGTTTGGATCGAATGAACTGCCAACAAGAACGCCTGCCTCTCTAAGAGCAGTTATTAAAGGTTTTACAGGCTCTGCGCATTCTACGCCCATCAAGCATCCACGGCCACGAACGTCTACGACATGGGGTTTTAGCGCTTCCTTGACGCGTTTATTTATCCGGACTGCGTGCTCCATCAAGTTTTCGGCGATGATCGTTTCAATCGTGCCAATTACAGCAGCCATAGAAACCATACCGCCACCAAACGTCGAACCATGATCTCCTGGTTTTACACTCGCAGCTATAGCGTCAGACACAAACACAGCTCCTACTGGAAGGCCTGATCCAAGGCTCTTAGCCATTGTGATAAGGTCTGGTTTGATTCCGTATTGGTCGCTGATGGAGAACGTGCCGGTACGTCCTACTCCGGTTTGTACTTCGTCGAAGATGAGAGCAACACCAAACTTGGAGGCTAGCTCTCTGAGGGCTTGATAGTAAGAGGCGTCTTGTTCTACAATGCCGGCCATGCTCTGGATAGGCTCCAGGATAATGGCTGCGATGTCGTCATGTTCTTCCAGAGCTTTTTCTGCTTCATCAATAGAGCCGAAAGGAATAAACGATGCTGGAGGTAAGATATTCAGGTAGGGCGTCCGGTATTTTTCTATACCCGTCGCGGAGAGGCTACCGATGGTTCTTCCATGAAAACCGGCGTTCATCGCCAGGATACTGTTTTTTCCGGTAAAGGTGCGAGCAAGTTTTAGGGCAGTCTCATTTGCTTCTGCACCCGAGTTACAGAAGTACACATGCTTGAGCGTTTCTGGTGCGAGAGAGGCTAATAATTCTGCGCATTTTGCTCGAAGTGGACTGTATACCACATTAGAATAGAACAATATGCGCTCCGTTTGCTCCTGTATTGCTTTCACTACCCGTGGTGGACAATGGCCGAGAGGCGTTACACAGTGGCCTCCATAAAAATCTAGATATTTTTTGCCATCTGTATCCCAAACATAACATCCTTCGCCCCTCGCAAGTGCGATAGGCAACTTGTTATACGTGGGTATCTGGAAGGCGTCTTCTATGTCAATGATTTCTTGTGTGTTCATAGCTATAGTCTCTCGTACGATTACTCAGAAAAGGAAGAAGCCGTTGTTGGGGTTAGGCCCAGAGTATCCGGAATGCCAAATAGGATATTAAGGTTCTGAACAGCCTGGCTTGCCGCTCCTTTCAGTAAGTTGTCTATGGCAAATCCGACTACCAGGTGCTGATCTTTGACGATCCATCCGATGTCTGCAAAAGGTGTTCGCGCTGCAACGCGCAATTCTGGGAGGGCATTTGGCCAGAGTCTCACCAGCGAATGCGTCCCAAAAGCATCATGGTACCATTCGTGCACATCTGATTCCGAAATCCCGCTAGGGAGAGGAGCCTGCACGGTGCCCCAAATGCCTCTTGTCCAGGGGCCGGATACGGGTACAAAGGAGAGGGTATGGGTATGGCGTTGCGCATAATTGATCTCTCCGAGATGCTGGTGAGACAGCACTTTATAGGCACGTACATTTCCGTCCCTGGTAGGGTAATGGGTCGTGGTTTTTGGGCGAGCCCCCGATCCAGAAGCCCCGGTCAGCGCTGTGATAGCGAGGTTCGTTGACGGTAGATGCAAGGACAATGGCCAGATAGAAAGTCCGATACCGGTTGCAAAACAACCTGGGTTTGCAATAAAACGGGTTCCGATGGGATAGGGGCTTCTAATCTCTGGCATGCCATATACAAACTGATCTAGAAGCTCCGGGTGAGGGTGATTAAATTTGTACCATTTAAGGTAATCGTCAGCTGTTTCTAGTCGAAAATCAGCGCTCAGGTCAACAACACATCCCTCGTACCCATCTCCTATGATACCGGCCAATAAGGCAGCACTTTGGCCATGCTCACCAGAAACAAGCAGGCCTTCAAATTCGTGAGGATTTACGTCCTTTGGATCTGAGAATACCAGGTCTGTTTGTCCCTTCAGGTGAGGGTGGGCATGCCAGACGGGGTTTCCTGCAAAGGATCTGCTCGTTACAGCCTGCAGAGAAACCGAAGGATGATTCAAAAGAATCTTGATGAGTTCGCCTCCTGCGTACCCTGCGCCATGTAGAAGCGCAACACGATGTTTTCTGTTCATGATGTTGGGAGATAACTGAAGGATGGTTTGCTAGTGAGAACCACGTTTTTTGTTGGCCAGGAAAGAAGGGACGCCATAGATTTGAGTAAATCCGCTTGCGTCTCTCGCATCCCACAAGGTGTTGGTTTCTCCATAACTTGCCACCGAGAGGTCAAAGAGAGAGTGCGGGCTCTCACATCCTTGAACGCTTAGATGACCTTTGTAAAGACGGATGGTCACCGAACCCGTGACGACGTCTTGTGATGAATCCAAGAACGCCTCAATGTCTCGCATGACGGGGTCAAAATGTTGACCTTCATGGAGGAGCATTCCGTAGAACTTGGCTAACTGATCTTTCTGATACCGTTGCCATTTGGTGAGAACAATCTTTTCAAGCTCTTGGTGGGCTTTTATTAGAATGATGGCAGCAGGTGCTTCAAATCCAATCCGGCCCTTAATGCCCAGGATGGTATCTCCGATATGAATATCGCGGCCCACACCATGATCGCCTCCCAATTCGTTGAGTCGTTCAATTAGAAGGACTGGATCCATCATCGAGCCATCTATTGCAGTTGGGACTCCCTTTTCAAACGTGAGCTTTAGATTAAGTGGAGTGTCAGGACATTTAAATGCGGATACCGTATCTGGGTAGGCTTCGTCTGGAAGCGGGTCGATGGTGCCGAGGGTTTCCCTTCCGCCTATGGTTGTGCCCCAGAGTCCTCTATTGATGGAATACGTTGTTGTTTTTGCAGGGACATCAAAGCCTTTCTCATTGAGATAGGCAGCAGTCTGAGGCCGGCTATAACCGAGCGTTCGAATGGGTGTGATAATCTCCATTTCGCTTGCCAGAATACGCAGAGCTACGTCGAAGCGAACCTGGTCATTTCCTGCACCTGTTGAGCCGTGAGCAATGGCACGGGCTCCCAGGTCGCGAGCCGCTTTAACGATGTGTTGCGCTTGAGTTACACGCTCAGGGCCCACGCTGAGGGGATAGACGTTTCCTCGAAGAACATTCCCTTTGATCAGGAAGCTCAGGTGGTTCCAAAAAAGGTCGCTCCTGCCGTCAATTGTGAAGTGTTGCTCTGCTCCCAATTCAAGAGCGCGCTCGTTAAGCAACACTTCGTCTTCCTGAGTGAGGCCTCCTGTATTTACCGTAACGGTATATATGGGTTCGTTGTGCGCTTCTTTTAAATAGGGGACGCAAAATGATGTATCTAGTCCGCCGCTAAATGCCAGTACTATAGCCATGTGAAGTATACCTGAGTTACATAAAAAAACGCTGATCCCGACAGAACCAGCGTATCATCAATAATTGTATGGTGGAATATAAACCCTGACCGCGATCGCTAGTTGTGCCTCGCAAAATGTGCAATAAAACGGCGGCGGCGCCTCAAGGTTTTCATAGGTAATCTCTCTTCGTTTGAGTATTTAGTGCCCAATAATACACGATGGCGTGTTGACAAGCAAATAGAAAAGTTCTGGAAACGCTTTTATTTTCGTACCGGGTGCAGTGTGCAGAGTGCAGGGTTCGTGGAAGAGTAAAGCACCTGGTGTATTTTTAGGAATTGGGAACAGGTAATGAGAAATTAAGTGCTACTGCGAATTACTCTGCACTCTGCACTCTGAACCTTGCACTCTCAAATGCGCCTTGAACGACCTCTTTTGTTTTTTGACCTTGAGACGACCGGATTGGATAAGGAGCGGGATCGAATTATTGAATTTGCTGGCATCAAGGTACATCCTGACAAGAGCCAGGAGCGGTTTGAGTCCTTTGTGAATCCAGAGCGGCCTATTCCTGAGGAGATTACGGAGATAACAGGGATCACAAACGAGATGGTCGCTGAGGCGCCTACGTTTCAAGAGTTGATCTCAACCTTGATAGGCTTAATAAAAGATGCCGATCTTGCTGGTCATAATGTGCAGAACTTTGATATCCCTATGCTTGAGGCCGAGTTCAAGAGAGTTGGTTATTCATTGCCAGGTCCGAATGGGCGGGCCGTGCTTGACACGTTGGAGATCATCAAAAAGCATGAGGTGCGAACGTTAGGTTGGGCATATTCCTTTTATCTGGATAAAGAACTGAAAGATGCCCATCGGTCCATGCAAGATACCGAGGCTGCTGTCGATATATTGCGGGCACAAATCATCAAGTACGATCTCAAAGGGACCCCTGGTGAACTACAGGCTGCGATCCGGTATCCGTTTTTAGATGCAGGGAAACGGTTCAAAATTGAACGGGATCAGATAATGATAAACTTTGGGAAGTACAGGGGGAAAGCTCTCGCCTATTTACGAAAGGTAGATCCCGACTATGTAGATTGGATGCGGGATAATCTGGGAGATGACGTTGAGCAGATCCTATCAGGTGGACAATAAGTCAACTTTTTAACACGAGCCGTTCAGCTCCTTGCACCTGAGCGCCATCCACTTTGACCCGAATGATGTAATCATTGCGCATTACGCTCAAGACGATCGGTAGCCAATCTTTTTTCATGTGCTGAATCATTCGTTCATCAATGATCAGCATGTCCGCATTTTCGCAGACTTCAGGTAAAGCGTTCGTGTGCCCTTCGAATAGAATGACGGCATGGCCCAATTGGACAAATCCTTCCAGTGAACCTAAGAAAGGCACGCATTGGTACGGATCGTCTTTGATCGCCGTGAATTCGGTCATGCCTATTGCTACAATAAGCCATTGCTCTGTAGACGGAGCCAGTGACTCAAGGTGTGCAATAAACTCTTGAGGAAGGGTGTCCTTCGGAGGTAAGTTGATTGAGGTCTTGATTTCCCGGTTGGGCGTTATCATGATCAATCGTCTATTGATCGGGTCAAACGCCAGGTCTCGTGCATACTGAACTACGCCCTCCTTGAGGGGAGACACATTGGGCATACGGGGTGAATGATCGACAGGCAGCACTCTGAAATATCAATGCGTTTATGAAATGACGGTACTTGAACCATTCGTTACATTTTCTGACAGGCCAGAATGCCGCAGAAGGGCTTGAGGAGATGGAGGGCGTTCCCGGAACGAAGTAAACACTTCCATAGGATGACGGCTTCCTCCTTCTGCAAGAATGGTATCGCGGTATTTTCGGCCCATGCGTTCAATATCGTCTTCATTATCCAGCCCTGCTTCCTCAAATGCTTCGAATGCATCTGCGCTCAGTACCTCTGCCCATTTATAGCTGTAGTAGCCCGCAGCGTACCCACCAGCAAAGATATGGGAGAATGCACACAAGAACCTGTCTTCCTCAAGAGGAGGGAGGGTGGACATTTCAGTTGCATAGGTTCTGTACACACCTAAAGGAGATTGAGCGCTTTCTGTTCTCGAATGCAGGACCATATCAACCGTGCCGAATAACAGCTGGCGCATCATTGCTGAACCGGCTCGGAATGTACGGGCCGCTTTAAGCTTTTCGAACAAGTCATCCGGAAGTTGCTCACCTGTCTGGTAGTGAGCCGTCATACCCATCAGGGTTGGTTTATGGTAGCACCAGTTCTCCATAAACTGGCTGGCAATTTCAACCGCATCCCATTCAACACCATTGATGCCAGCTACATCTGCATAGTCTACAGTGGTAAGCATGCCCTGCAAGCCATGCCCGAATTCATGGAATAAGGTCTCAACTTCCCGGAAGCTCATTAGCGAAGGTGTATCCCCGGCAGGAGGTGTTCCGTTGCAGCATAAGTGAACAACTGGAGTGCGAAGCGCTCCATTGAACCAGCGGCGATCCAGGCATTTATCCATCCACGCACCCCCTCGCTTCTCTGCTGGACGAGAGTAGGGGTCCAGGTAAAACGAGGCAATATGCGCCCCGGATTCATCCATTACTTTGTAGAACTGTACATCAGGATGCCATGAAGAGGATTCATCGTCAATCAATTCGAAGGAGATCCCAAAAAGCCGGGTACATAGCCCAAAGAGCCCATTGATGACCCGATCTAGAGGGAAATAGGGCCGAAGTTGCTCATCTGTAAAATCAAACTGATGTTCGCGAAGCCGTTCACTCCAAAATCCAATGTCCCAATGCATGAGTGATTCAGCCTGCCCTCGTTCTTTTGCAAATGCCTCAAGGTCTTTATGCTCTTGCCGGGCAAACGCTTTTGACGCAGCTTTGAGCTCATTAGTCATTTGCTCAACGTCCTCAACCGATTCCGCCATCTTCGCATCAAGACTTAATGCAGCGAAATTGGGGAAGCCAAGAAGGGCCGCTTTTTCGGCCCGCAGCGCCAGAATTTGATCGATGAGGCTAGCATTGTCTTTCTCGCCAGAAGAAGCCCGGGTGACAAAGGCTCGATAAACCTGCTCTCTCTGGTTGCGCTGACGGCTATGCTGCATGAACGGGACAAAACTGGGATAGTCAAGCGTGATCCGCCAGGGTCCCTGTTCTGGGTCGGGTGTTCGCCCTTCTTCCTGTTGGGCATAGGAGTGCGCAGATATATGGCGCAGGCTGGTTGGCCAACCTTCGGTGTGGTCTGGATCCATAATAATCAGCTCAAAAGCTTTTGTAGCATCCAGTACGTTGTTAGAGAATGTTGTGCTGAGCTGAGAGAGTTCTCTAGAAATCTCAGCAAACCGCTGTTTGTCATCTCCCTCAAGCCCAACACCCGCATGTTTGGCTGCTCTTAGCTTTAAGTCAACTACACGTTGTTGGCCGGCATCGAGTGCGTTCCATTCATCGCTGCCCCTTAATGCCTGAAGACCTTCATAGATTGCTGGACTCTGTGAGATGCGTAATCCTAATTCAACGATTTTAGGGAGGACGGCCTGGTGTTTTTCCCGCAATTCATCACTGTTTTTTACGTTCAGTAGATGATTGACAGGTTGCCACGAATATTCAAAGGGGATATCTAGTCTCTCCAGGGGTTCAATAAGTCCTTTCCATGTAGGTGTGAGGCTTGATTCTAATTCTTCTACCTGAGAGAGTGTCTGTTCAATGACCTGCTCGAGGGCAGGGATGATATGTTCGTTTTCTACAGTGCTAAATTGAGGTAGTCCTTCGGTATGAAGAAGAGGGTTTTGGGGTGTATCTGCCATGAATCAAGTCTGTTTGAATCAACACGTTGAAATGTATGTCAACATATCGTTAACAACGGCTTGAGTTCCGGGGATGAAGTTCAAAGTTTAATGTTCAATGTTTAAAGTTGATTGGGTTTAAAGGGGGGAGGTTATATGAGGGGATTGGAGGTATAGGTGTCTCGTTATAGGGTGTCTACTATGGTTCTTATTTCTTTTACTATTTTTTGGCTGGTGCCTTTGGGTGGGTGTGCCCTAAGGGTGTCGAGGCCTGTTACTGTAGTTGGTGTTGTGGGGGAGCGGAAGGTGCCGTGGATTTGAGTACATCCGGTCTGATTCAATAGAGTGGTTACGTTTGAGGGTTTTACACCACTGCCTGGGAGTATCTCGATTCTGGAGGCTGCTTTTTGTTGGAGGATTTTAAGGTTTTCCAGGCCTTGCAGTGCTGTTGGCATATGACCTGAGGTGAGAATGCGCGTGATCCCGAGGTCGATTAATCGGTTGAGTGCTGTGTCTGGGTTTGGGGTGACATCAAATGCACGATGGAAAACGGATTCAACGCCCTCGATTTGTTGCACAATCTGACGAGTGCGAGGGATGTCTATTTCTTGACTATCTGAGAGAATGCCGAATGCGAAGCCAGCAATTCCTTCTTGCAGAAAGGCATCTATATCGCTTTGCATGACAGCGAATTCGGAAGAGCTATAACGAAATCCAAAGCCTCGGGGTCTTATCATAACGATAACAGGGAGGGGGACGGCAGCCTTTACTCTCCGTAGTAAACCCAGGGAAGGGGTGAGTCCGTCAAGGCGCAGCGCCATGTTCAACTCGAGGCGATCTGCTCCGCCATCATACGCTGCAATGGCATCTTCAACGGAAGCAATGCATGCTTCGATACATATTCTTCTGCTCATATTTCCCTCATGGATTCCGAGTGGTACGAGTTATGAATATCCAAAAGCATACCTCATTGATGCTATTCATTTAAGGAAAAACCTGATGAAAAACTTGCTCCTGATTTCAGCTTTTACGACCCTGGTCGGAATCAGCGCATCGAGCTTAACGGATTTTATAACCCCTGGTTATTTGGTTGAGAACAACGAATCACTTGCCTCAACGAGCCAACCAATTATACTGCCTCTTGAAGTAATGGGTGAGGACGGTACCACTATATCTGTCCAGATTCAGGCTGAGGATGCAGGCCGGGTAAATCGAATCTACATCAAAGCACATTCAATCAGTTATCCCGCCTATCTAGGATACAACAAGTCAAAAGCTTCCATTCGATTGAATGGAGGAAAATGGGTGGATGTTACCAATAAAAACGTTGAGTGTTTTTATCCCGAAAAAGAGTACGGGTGCACGAAGGGGCCTTATGCGTCCATTCGATTTTGGATACGAACAAAAGAGCTGGGGAAGTTCAAGAATGGCGTCAATCGGATTGACTTTAGGTTTAACTATGTAAACGGTGATATATCAAGCGGTTACAGGATTCTTGAGTTGGATTTGATCAACAAAGGCGGCTATAGTGCTGTCAAGGAAACTGAAATTCAGTACGAGGACCCAACATCATGGAAGCCTGCACTTACTGATTCGGTGCGCATTCAAAATGGAGGTGTGCTGTATAAAACGCGAGATCTTCTTCTTGATCGCCCTGGAGGTGAAAAGATGCGTGCCTCTTGCCGGGACTGCCATGCAAGCGGAGGCAGGGATCTGAAGTATTTCAATTATTCGGATCACACTATAAAAACCCGTAGCTCCTTTCATGGCCTTTCAGAAAAAGAAGGAGAGGACATTGCGGCCTGGGTGCGATCGCAAAGGTTGTTAGACGAAGATGAAAACGAATACCTGGCTCCTGGTCGTCCATGGAATCCTCCCTATCAACCCGGGCCGGGCCTGGATAATCAGCCCGTTTACAATTGGGCAGCTGGGGCAGGACTAACATGGGCTTTAGATCATGACTCGAATGCCTACAAGTACCTGGTGCCCGATCGCATGGAAGACGTCATTAAAATTGACTCTACCTTAAATCGTAGAGAACTCCCGATCGCCCTCCAGTTGGCAGATTGGAATGATTGGCTTCCAACCGTACATCCGATGGATATATGGAAGCACGTATTCGAATCGAGCCGCTTGAAAACGAATTTTGAGAATGATATCGATTACCACATTTCGAATCCTCAATTCTTCTATATCCTGGTAGATGAATTAAAGGTGGTTCAGGTTGTCGAGAAGTTTGCAAAAGATGTAAAAGACTTTGCTCAGCATGAGGGTGTGATTTCAGTGCCTATTGAATTGAATGAAAAGGAAATGGGCATTGCCGTTTCAAGCTTAAATAAATGGCACCTGGTGAAGATGTGGGACTTCATGCATGCGAATCATTATGAGGACATTACACCCGGTCTGTACCCTCAGGGCGAAGCTCGTGGTTGGTTCAGTCTGTCTCAGCCATTTGCCGGTATCGCTCCCAGTATGCATTCCGAGGACTTGCCCCATTTAGACGAGATAAGCCGCGCGTATAATAATACCGTATGGCATGAACTCCAGGTGATCATGAATAGCGGCCACAGGGAGACTGTAGGAGGGAAGCCTGTTGATTGGGCGAGCCACTTCAGGCACATCCAAGATTGGAAAAATGCTACGGGTGTATCCCACGGTACGCGTTATCTGGCTGGGTATATTAAAGTCCTGCAAAACGCAAACAACCGCCATGGGGTAAAAATGCCAGACGGGTTTTATCTAGGTCATACCTCGTTGGCGTGGATCCATGACTTGGGAATGCCGGATTCTAAAGGAAACGTATTGTTTGAGTTTGAAATGCAGAGTCCTGCCTTGCGCAAAGAGCTTGCCGAGGCTTTTGTCTCTGAGGTGCTCATGAAGCTTCAGCGGCACGACTATAATGAGTGGGATCGATCATTAGGGCAGTCAGGTATTGGGCCCGCGAATTATGTCCCTACCTCTGCTCGAAATAATCAAAAGGATTCGTTTGTTTTCGACCGAGTCTCCTATGCCGATCATTTCTATCGAATTATCCCACTTTATAGAGACCTGGGTGTTGATAGTGTACTGCTTTATGACCTGGCACAATGGGGGCGTGGTGCCTGGCCTCAAGGGGATTGGGAAGCTCTTCTAAAAAACTAAACGGATTATTGTGACAGGTACGATACACTGTTGGCAAGCAATGCTTTATAGGGTGCTGACTCATGTGTTACACCATCGTGGCCCAGTGTTATGCCTACAATATTTCGATTAGGGTGATTAACGACCCAGATCACTGGGAATTCTACCCCTGTATCCGGCTCTGTGCCAATAGCCAGCACGTCTACTTCGGGTCCTTCTGGATCTATTTCAAATCGGTATAATTCATCCTCAAGCGTGAATGAGCCCGGTAGCCCTTTAACCACCGGATGATCAGGCTGGGTAATTGTGATTTCGAAGGGGCCGTATGGGCCGTGACTTCTTGATCCTCCAGCTGCCAGTTGTTGATTGTAGACGGGCCAGTCACCCCAGTTGTACCATAGCGCAGGATGGATGAGCAGAACTCCTTTACCAGAGTCTGCAAAGTCAAAGATGGCTTGCCTTGTTAATGAATCTGGGATCGGCTGATTGTTTGTCAGTACGAGTACATCTGCATCTTCTAAGCCAGATTGAATGGTAGTTACGTCATCGGTGTAGGTTGACGAAAAACCGGCTGCGTTAAGTGTTGCGGTGTCCTCCTGATTGAACCACCTGTCAAAATCGTGGCTTGAGCCGCCACCTACAATAAAGGCGTGAACCGGATCAGCCTCAGGAGATTCTGGTGTTGGGTTGGTGCATGACTGGAGGGAGCCTGATACCAGGAGAGTAAACAGGAAAATATAATGAGTGTACTTCATGGGAGGAGGGTTTTAAACACGTCCACCAATGTAAAAAAAAACACGCATTAAGGGAATTGACTTGTTTTATCTAAAATTCAGTTAATTGAGTTGCTATATCAACCAGATCAACCCCTTGGAAGGAGGGCTCTTCAAATAAAGGATTCCAGGCCTTGTCACGCCGTGTGATAAATGCACCTTGCCATCCACTCCGCATTGCACCTGCAATATCCCATGGATGGGCAGCGATTAAGCATAGATCATGTGCATTTTTACCCAACGCTTGAGATGCATAGACGTAGACTGTTTGAGCAGGCTTCAGGGCCATGGAGGAGTCGACGGACAAGACGGAGTCCATATACTCAGATAAGCCAGCATGGTCGATTTGATCTTTTGCTACTTCGTAGGGGGAGTTCGTTAGGGCAGACATCCGATATCCCGCTTCCTTAAGCCGTATAATCCCAGGAATCACATCAGGGTGAGCCGGTAATTGCCGCATTTGACCTAATATACTGGTATAGGCATCTTGCCCAAGAGAAATTTCGTTTTGATTAGCTACCATCGTTAACGCAGTCCGGGCTACGTGTCCGAAGTTGTGGTAACTGCCTAGAATTGTAGATGAAAAGGCAGATTTAAGTACCTGGTTAAACCAGTCCTTTCTAAATGTTTTGTCACCAAAATAAGCTTGAAAATGAGGATCCAATGCAGAGAGGTCTAACAGGGTCTCATTGACATCGAATACAAGATATGGACTCATAAAGATTAAGTAATGACTAAGAAACTGGCAGTAGGGCTAATATCGGCCAAACTTGCAGAGAAACAAAAAAATATGATGGTGCTGACTCTAGGATGTCATAGGCTATTTGGTATATTAACGGAGTTTGTGAGTTAAGTATTAGTGGCTGGCTAAATTATTGAATGTTTATTAAGGCCTGTTTTGTGTTATGGACAACGTTGTGGATGTGGTAGGCGGGACGCATGTGTTTTTGGATGGGCCAGCAGGGGCAGGTAAAACAACTGCTGCCATTGCGAGGATCAATGCATTAATTGAAAAGGGCGTCCACGCAGATGAAATACTTTTGCTTGTTCCTCAGAGGAGTTATACGATTCCCTATGAAGAAGCGCTAGGTGCCGCTATCTGGTATCGATTAGGAAAAGGAACGCTGGGTGGCATGGCCCAGCGAATGGTCGCTCTTTTCTGGCCTCTCGTGCTGGAGACGTCAGCCTATGATTTTGATGAGGATAAACCCCCAACCTTTTTGACGTATGAGGTTGCCCAGTTCTTTATGGCCAAGCTGGTGAATCCTTTGTTGCAGCAAGGGTATTTTGCAGAGCTTCGATTGATTCGAAATCGACTCTATAGTCAGTTGTTAGATAATCTCAATAAGGCAACTGTAAACCAGATACCCTTAGAGCAGGTGCAGGATTATTTACGGTCTGATTCGGGAACGGATGCCAGCCGGAAGCTACTGTTTAACGACATCGCCAATACAATTCTTGCTTACCGGGAGCATACAATACAGCACAACCTTCTTGATTTTTCGCTATATAATGATGTGTTCTGGGAGTTGTTTGCCCAGGAGCCCGAAGTGAAGGCCTACATGAGCCGCCAGTTCAAGCATCTCGTGTATGATAATGCCGAAGAGGACTTCCCCCTTGCGCATTCTATTGTTGGCACCTGGCTTGAGCAATTAGAGTCTAGCTTGATCATTTCTGATACAGACGGCGGGTATCGAAAATTCTTGGCCGCTAACCCTGGGAGTGCGAGCGATTTGCGGGTGTCATCGGACGTATATGTCCATATGGATGAAAACAAGCACACCCCTCTCCATATCCAGCAAGTAGGAACTGCCCTGGTTGAGTCCGTTGGGATGAGAACGTATAGTAGCGAACACCTGGAAGGAAGTGACGAGCCCGGTTTTTATGTATACTCGGACCGTCTCCATCATCAGATGATCGAACGTGCTGTTGGTCATGTTATTGATCTTGTCCATGATGGGGTCTCCCCAGGTGATATTGCAATCATAAGTCCTTACTTGAGTGATAGCCTCCATTACAGCCTGTCTACACGACTTGAACGTGCCGGGATTAATTTCTTCGCGCATAAGCCGTCCAGGACGTTAAAGGACAATCCGATGACCAAGGTGCTTATGACCATCACTGCCCTTGCTCATCCACAGTGGGGGCTTGCACGGCCCACTCTTGAAGCCGTGACGCATATGCTGGATTTAATTATTGGTCCGCTTGATCTTGTACGAGCTACCTTGTTGGCAGGGTCGGTATATGAAGAGTCTAGTGAAGGCTTAGGATTGAGGCCGTTTGAGACTGTATCTCCGGATCTGCGAGATAGAATTACATTTGTAGCAGGCGAGCAGTATGACCGTTTTACAACCTGGCTCGAAGCGTATAGTGCAAACGAAGAGCTTCCCATTGACCATTTTTTAAGCCATATATTTGGCGAACTTCTTAGTCAGAATGGATTCGGTCTTTTTCAAGACAATGATGCAGGCGTTCAAGTGGCAATGGTTGTTGAGTCAGCAAGAAAATTTAGGCAGGCTGTATCTGCCGTACAGGAAAAAGAAGGAGAATCTGTAGGGAAGGCCTATGTAGAGATGGTTCAAGAAGGGGTTGTTTCTGCATTTTACAACATCGAATGGAAGGGCGATGAGGATGCCGTATTGCTTACACCTGTGCATACGTTTTTATTGAGAAATAGGATCTATCCTTACCAGGTATGGCTGGACGTAAGCAGCCCCTCCTGGCACAAGCGAATTCCCCAGCCTTTGACCAACCCGTATATCCTAAGTAAAGATTGGGAGATTGGAAGGCAGTGGTCTGCATCAGTTGAAAAGTATTTTGAAGTGGAACGCCTGGAAAAGATTGTGCTAGGTTTAGTTCGCCGGTGCTCAGCGCGCGTGTATGCTTATTTTAGTGAGTTGAGTGTAGCGGGTCAGGAGCAGTCCGGTAATTTGTTGGCCGCCTTGAGTAGAACGAAGCGTAAGTATGTGGATACCTCGTTCCGATTTAATGAAGAGGTGGTATAATGTTTAAGCCCCGGCCGGCGCAGGAAGCCGTATTAGCCTATTCCAAAGGGACGATGGGTATTGCAGCAGTACCTGGGAGTGGAAAAACCTGGACGCTTTCTCAGTTAGCCGCTTCGCTCATCATCAATGGCCATGTACCTGATGACAAAGAAGTGCTCGTTGTAACTCTTGTCAACTCAGCCGTTGATAACTTTAAAAAGCGGATCGCCTTCTTTCTCGAGCAGCAGGGATATCTGTCCGGTACCGGGTACAAGGTGCGGACTCTGCATAGCCTCGCAAGGGAAATCGTAGCTAAGGTGCCCAGCGCTGTAGGGCTGTCCAATGATTTTTCCGTCATAGATGAACGCATCGGCGACTCTATTCTTCAGGGTGCATTTAGAGCCACATACCCTCGGTACGAATCCTATGTACAGGAATACCTGAAAGGGGATTTGAATGCATTCCGGCGGAAAAAAATAGTTTCAGACGAGTTGCCCAAGGCCATTCAGGACGTGATGCGAAGCGCTATATCGCATCTGAAGAACAAAGAGATCTATCCCTCGATGCTTCGAGATCGGCTGGTGGATGATGCGCCTATCATGGCGCATTTGATTGCCGACGTATACGAGCGTTATCAGCATGGCCTGGCTACAAGAGGCGCCCTCGATTTTGATGATTTGATTACGATGGCGCTGCGGTGCTTGAATAATGATGAATCACTTGTTGAGGATTTGCGTGAGACGTGGCCTTACATTCTTGAAGATGAAGCTCAAGATAGCAGCGCGCTTCAAGAAGCTGTATTGCGTAAATTGGTTGGTGACGATGGTAACTGGGTGAGGGTTGGGGATCCAAACCAGGCGATCTATGAGACTTTCACAACAGCTCATCCGCGTTATTTACAGGAGTTTCTTGAAGAAGCCCAGGCAAAGCGCAGTTTGCCAAACTCAGGCCGCTCAGGTAAACCTATTATTAACCTCGCAAATGAGTTGATCAGGTGGGTAAATGAAGAGCACCCGGTGGTTGCGCTTCGGGATGCTTTAAGTATGCCGTATATCGAGCCGACTCCTCCGGGGGACCCTCAGCCCAATCCTGCAGATGAGGAGTGCCGTTTGGCATTGATCTTTAAAGGGGATGACCAGGACGTCGAAAAGCAACGTGTGGTAAAGTCCCTTAAGAAATGGTTGCCTGAGCATCAAGATGCAACTGTGGCTGTACTCGTACCTACCCATGCGCACGGCGCCGCTCTAGTGAAACTATTCGATAAAGAGCACATCCCTTATTCGGATGCGTTGTTGCGGTTGACCACCTCCACACGTGAAGCAGCAGGTGCATTGAGTAGTATCCTCCAGCACCTTGCTCACCCATCTCATAACAAGTCGCTCCCGATAGTATATCGCATTTGGTTCTACAGGGTTATGCGCCGGCAAGAAAGTGAAGAGAATAAAGTGCAATTTGATGAACACGTCTCCTGGTTGGCAGAGTGTGTTGAAAACGAAGCGTTTATCTGGCCGCCGCCTACACATGATTGGCTTGAGGCACAAAAGACTACTCTTCCTGACGCCATCTATGATTCCTTTTCCGCTTTCCGGGAGCAACTCCAGCGGTGGCATGGATTGGTGTTGTTGCCGATAGGTGAATTATTAACAGCGCTTGCCCAGGATCTGTTTGATGAACCAGAGAAGTTGGCTATGACCCAGGTGTTTGGCGATCTGTTGTATGATCGCATTCAATACCATCTCGGCGCTGAACAGCGAATTCTTACGTTGGATGATTTACAAAAAGAACTTGTAGTAATCGCTAAGGACCAGAGGCGGTTGAGATCCATTGAGGCCGACAAGACCGGTTTTGATCCTGAAGCGCATAAAGGCGAAGTTGTAATTGCCACGATGCACGGCGCAAAAGGACTTGAATGGGATCGGGTTTATCTGCTTTCGTTGAATGATTACGAGTTTCCTTCTGGATACCCAGCCGACCAGTTTCGTGCTGAGCGATGGTTTATAAGGGATAGCTTGAGCATGGAGGCTGAATTATTAGCGCAATTGGATGCCGTGCTAAATGAAACGGCCTATGAGGAAGGTGTGGCGACCCAAGAAGCGCGCTATGATTATGCGCGTGAACGCTTGCGTTTATTGTATGTAGGCATAACCCGTGCTCGTAAAGAGCTTATGATAACGAGCAGTACGGGAAGAGGGAAGAATATACCGGCTGAACCCTTTAATGCTTTGAAACGATACGTGGAGGAAATTCATGCCTCGTAGTAAAGAAGAACTCATATTTAGTGCAAACAGTCTTCAAGCTTTTGCAGATTGTGAGCGTCGTTTTGAACTGAATTATCTCGACGAGCTCAAGTGGCCCGCTGTTGAGGCGGAGCCTGTTCTTAAGAGTGAGCATTTTCTTGCAGACGGCCGGCGCTTTCACGAGATGATTCATCAGGATTTGCTGGGTATTCCGGTGATGGAGCCATCCCTGGTGGACGAGCCTGAACTAGCGGCATGGTGGCAAAACTATCGAGATCATTATCCTATAACGACTAATGGCCAGCGGTACCCAGAGAAAACGCTGGTAAGCACGATCAAGGAACGCCTGCTCGTTGCCACATACGATTTATTTGTGGTTACCGGGGAAGGTAAGGTGATAATCTATGATTGGAAAACCTGGCGCAAGCCCCATGCATTCCAGTGGGTAAAACAGCAGATGCAATCTCGCATCTATCCGGTGGTAATTTATCAGGAGCGAGCGTCCATTCCGGGAGCGGAGAACCTGCAGTTTGAAGATATAGAGATGCGGTATTGGTACGCCAATTTTCCGGATGGATCGGTTTCTTTTCAGTATTCTGAAGATCAATACCTGGCAGATAAGGCCGTGCTCGAGTTAATCATAGATCGGATCGATTCCTTGCCGCCTGGGCACTTTGAGTTGACGTCCGAGCTTGCTAAATGCACGTATTGCCCTTTTCGTTCATACTGTGATCGAGGCAGTGTTGCTGGTTCAATTGAAGAACATGATGTTGATGACAGTACCGGGGGCGATTCTTTGTTCGGCAACCTGGACGATTATGAAAGTATCGCTTTTTAAGCTGTTGAAATGAAATATAAATGGAGTTTGCCCGAACGGGTTGGGCAACCATCTCTTGCCATTCTAGAAGCAACTGGGCATCGCGAATTACTGACTCGTATTCTCCTTCAAAGGGGGCATACGGATCCCGATGAAATCAGGTCGTTTTTATTTAAAACCCATTATGTGCCTTCGGCTCCTTCGGAGTTACCCAATCTTATCAAAGGGGTTGAGCGGATTGAACGAGCCATTAAAAACAAAGAGTTAATCCTCATCTGGGGGGACTTCGATGTGGATGGCCAGACCTCCACGTCGCTCTTGTACTCGGCGCTCCAGCAATTAGGGGCAGAGGTAGAGTACCATATACCTGTTCGAGAAAAAGAGTCGCATGGCATCCGGCCCGAGTTTTTAAAGCCCTACTTGGAGAATGGAATCCGCATAGTGTTGAGTTGTGATACTGGAATAGCGGCTCAGGACGCCATTGTACTGGCGAATTCCTTTGATGTGGATGTGATTGTCACTGATCATCATGACTGTCCTGACGTTTTACCGCCGGCGTATGCCTTGATTAATCCAAAGCTGTTTGAAGTCCCGCATCCATTGAGCAGCTTGCCTGGGGTTGGTGTTGCGTATAAATTTATTGAAGCCTTGTATGTGCGTGCGGGGAGGGGGAAAGAGGTAGAGCGATTTCTGGATCTTGTAGCTTTGGGTATCGTTGCCGACCTGGCAATATTGACTGAAGATACCCGGTATCTACTTCAGCAAGGATTGGAAGAGTTAAGAAAAACGGAGCGCGTTGGACTGCAACAACTGATGAAGAATGCCAATGTGCTTTCGGATCATTTAATTGATGAGCATATTGGATTTCAGATTGGGCCTCGGCTGAATGCGGTTGGGCGGTTGGCTGATGCCAATATATCGGTGCCGCTTCTTACGACATCGGATAAATCGGAAGCCGAACGTATTGCGGACCAGTTAGAACGCTTGAATGAGGAACGCCGCTTTCAGACTGAATTGGTGTACGAGTCTGCGATGGAGCAGGTTAAAAAGGATTCCTCTTTGCTCCAATATGCAGTTCTTGTACTCGCCCACACAACCTGGCATCAGGGCGTAATCGGTATTGTGGCCAGCCGATTGGTTGAAGCTTTTGGCCGGCCTGCGATCTTGCTAGCTACTCCAGAAGGTAAGCTGGCCCGGGGCTCTGCACGGTCCGTAGAAGGGGTGCATATTACACAGGCCATAGCATCACAAGAAGAACTGCTGAGCGGGTACGGTGGTCATCCAATGGCTGCCGGGCTGGCAATGGACCCTTTGTTCCTAGACCGATTTAGGAGGGGAGTATCTAAGCATGTTGTAGAGCAACGCACAGGTGACGAAACAGAACCCAGCATTGATATTGACGCTATGGTATCTCTTGAAGAGATCACTGATAATCTGGTTGATGAGCTTGAGTTATTGGCTCCTTTTGGGCCGGGTAATCCTCCTATAAATCTGCTGTGCAGGAAGGTTCAAATTGTTGGACATATCATCATTGGTAAAGATAAGTCCCACAGGAAGTTAGTCGTTCAACATGAAGAAGGGCAGGAGCAACGGGAAATATTGTGGTGGAACAGCGCTGAGTTGACTATCCCTGATGGACTGGTAGATATCGTCCTTAGAGTACGGCCAGGGTTTTTTAGAGGAGAACGTCAGCTTACGCTAACCCTTCAAGATGTTCGATTGTCCGGTGTGCGGATTGAACAGAAAAAGGAGCAAAAAACACTTTTTGTAACCGATTACCGGAAAGAAGAAGACCCCAGCATCATCTTGGAAGAACTGATGAGCTCCAAACCCAGTCTTCAAGTGTGGGGAGAAGGGGCAAGAGTCCCTTCGTTCGCTCATTCCCGCATGGATCTTAAGCCTGCGTCTTCGTTAGTGCTTTGGACCCTTCCAGCCGCCCAGGAGGTGCTTACGGCCGTTCTCAATAAAGTACGGCCAGAACATGTTTACGTGTTTGGTTTAGACCCAGGTCTGGATGATACCTCTTCGTTTGTGAAGCGGTTTATGGGTGTCATTAAATACACCGTCACGGAGTATAAGGGCAGTACGGAATTAAATCGGCTTGCTGCGGCTATGAGTCATGCGCCTGCTACGATACAAGCAGGCCTTGCGTTATTGCCTTCAGTAGGGCTTCAGGCTACAGTGAAAGCAACTGGAAACGTTGAGATTTCCCATCGACCTGTAAAAGCCGATGGGATGGAAAAGGAGAAACTTCAGCTTCTGTTAAACGAAGCGCGTGCATATCGCAAGATGGTGAAAGAGTCGCACGATTTGTCGCGTTTTTTATTTTCGCCTCAACAAAATCCCGCTCAATCCTAGGCTTTTGGGAGTCGCAGATCCTTTTCTTTGACACGCACTTCTAAGACTTCATAAAACCCGCCGAATGCTTTGGGAATTCTCCAGAGTACATCAATGGATCCTCGTCCCCAGCCTGCTATCTGGCCCTTATAACCGGATAAAACATACCGTTTGTTGCCGCCTTTATCCATTATTGTACGGTCGGTTAAAGCGCTTACTTCTTCATCGAGTTGACAATTCGTCATAATGTGACCTTAAGGGTAGTTAAGGGTGTTGAATAGAAATGGGGCAAGAGGGGCGTGTAGGTGAATTACCACGATTTGTGTAATGCTAATTCTATGCCGAACATGGTACTTTTGACTGAGGAGGTCCAGGAAGTATTTACAAAGAGATGTGGTGTAAAAGGACGTATCCTGAGACAGATGGACGTGTCTCAACTGTCTCAGGAATCGGGTAGTCCAGTTATTTGGATAAGATCAGGGGACGGGTTGACGAAAAGTACTCGCCATTAATTTGTAGAAGATACCTTCCGCTTGCGAGGTTGTCGGCACTGAAAGCGAAGAGTTTAGGCTGGTTTTCTTCTAGTGTTTCATTAAACAGACGACGTACTAGCCGGCCTGAAATATCGTAAACATCTATACGAACTCGCTGTGATTTCTGTACAGTAAGCTGAAAACTTGTAGAAGGATTAAACGGATTTGGATAGACGCCTTCCAGTTGGAATGCTTGATCATTGCTCGAAGTTAGAGAGGCTAATGAAGCAGAATTTTCTAGATGATACTCTCTCAGATCAAAAATGCCCAGTAGAAAGTGATCTCCAGTAGTTACAGAAAGACCTGGTATCGGTAATATTGGAATGCCTGGGTTTATTCCATGCGTTGTTTTGTCGACATGCACAACCAGGGCTATAAAAGCAACAGGGAGAGGGCTTCGAATTAATAGGGGAAGGCCATTTTCATCAAGGTTCTGGAATCCGGTATCAAGGTCAAAACTTCTGAGGAATGAACTCCCAACAGCTTGAAGGGATGGTGCTGGTATGCCTTCAGGACAGCACAGGGGTTGTTCGGCTTCGCTGCCGGCAGGCGCCCCAGCTTGGGTGGTGTTCACGAGTTCGTTTCTCAGTGGTCCTTGGCCTGAGAGAAGAGGGTTGTAGTTTAACTCAACCCTGAGCTTCGCATTGCCACTAGGAGTTACTTCGAACTGGTTGGGCTCAGGGCCCAGGCCTTCTGTAAATCCTGCATAAGTTGGAGCAAGAGGCGCTGACACCCCTGCTATGGCGGGTAAACCTTCACCAAGCGGCTCAAAAATAGGATGCGGTGCAGGACCTCCAGGGAAAAAATATGAGGTCCATGCTGTAAGGACTAAGTCTGGGGAAAGCCCCTCCAGTCTCATGTTAAAAACTGCAGTGTTGTTAGTGTTGTTTACTTTTAGGTTTAAAGTGCCTGAAGGAGACGGTGAAATAAATTCATCACCGATTCCAACAGGAACGACACAAGGTGGCGGGCTGCCGATGCCGGGCTCACCGCCTGGTTGTGGCGGAGGCGGAAAGCACGTCATATCGATCTGTGCCGTTACTGTATTGTTGGATTGCGCTAGAGTGAAAAGAGATGAGATGGGCGAGAGTAATAATACAACGACTCCCACCCACAGCGTTTTTTTAGAACACATGGGAGGCTGATAATTGGGTTTGAAATGGGGTGGGTCGGTCGATTAAGGAATTGCTTAAAGATACGATACGTTTCCTAGAAAATAAATCTGTAGTGGCAGATTTATTTGTCCGCTAATAACCGGTGAAGTGCCCTGGACAGCGTATCCTCTAGTTCATTAATCGTCATCGGTTTGCCTAAAAAATCATTCATCCCAGCGTCGATACAGCGATTTCGTTCTTTGATTTCCAGGCCTGCAGTGATTCCGATGATGTGAATGTCGTTGGGAAGACCCTCCCGTGATCTTAAGATCCGCGTCGTTTCAAGGCCATCCATGACTGGCATATTTACGTCCAGCAAAAGGATGTCGTATTCCTTTTCTGAAAGTACATCGATGGCTTTCACACCATTGTCAACAATATCCCCATGGTAACCCAGTAGCTTTAGATAACGCCCAATCAGTTTTTGATTAATGATATTATCTTCTGCAACCAGGATACGAGTATTCGTTTTGATGCTTTCTGTAAACTCAGGAGGATTGCAATCTTGAGTAGAAGCCGTGTTTGGTTTTTTTCGTATTGATTCCTCGAGTACACTGTACAAGTTAAAGCGTTTGATTGGCTTATGAATGACAGCTGTGGGTGTGAATGCATCAGAATTGTATGTAGAGCCGAGGTTGCTCATTAGAATAATCGGCGCAAAGTAATTCCATTCTTTAAGTACGCCTGCAAGGGCTGCCTCAGATATATCTGAGTAATCGGGGTCTACAAGGATTGCATCATAACACCCTTTTTTCTCCTTCAATAAGTGATTCAACTCTTTATTCGAGGATACAAAATAGGGCTGTATCTTTCGAGGTACACATTGGTTTTTGATCAGATGCTGTTGGGGTTCAGAGACTGAAGATATAAGAAGTCTTTTTTCTTGTAAAAAGCTAGCGCCATTCATGTTGGGATCTGCTTTACTGTCAGCTGATTCTAGCATGACCGTGAAATGAAAGGTAGATCCAATGTTTTCTTCACTGTCAAGCCAGATCTTTCCACCCATTAAGTTACATAATGCCTGGGAGATACTCAGCCCTAGTCCCGTGCCCCCATATCGACGTGCCGTAGATGCATCTGCCTGAGAGAAGGACTCAAATATTTTCTCAAATTTGTTCTGGGGTATCCCGATTCCTGTATCCTGAACGGAAACATGGAGCATGAATTTGTCTCCACGTTTTAGACCTGCATTTTTGGTAAAGGCCTTAATGACAATTTGCCCTTTCTCTGTAAACTTAACCGCGTTTCCAAGCAAGTTGACAAGGATTTGCCGAAGCCTGCGTGCATCTCCATTTACGGTGTTTGGTAAACAAGGGTCAACAATGGGGATAAGCTCAAGCCCTTTTTTGTAGGCTTTTAATGTGATTGTATCAAGCGCTTCTTCAATACATTGGTGCAGAATAAAGGTGTGTTCTTCAAGTTCAATGGCTCCTGACTCTATCTTAGAGTAGTCAAGTACATCGTTTATGATGGCTAGAAGAGCATCGCCACTTGCTCTTATCGTATCTACATAGTCCCGCTGCTCGAAATTGAGATCCGTGTCAAGCAATAAGCTTGTAAAGCCAATCACACCATTCATCGGGGTGCGTATTTCATGGCTCATGGTAGCCAGAAACTCATCTTTCACCTTATTGGCTCGAAGCAACTCTTGATTCTTCGTTTCAAGTTCTTCGTTAACCTTTCGTATTGCTTGCGTTTTTACTTCAACAAGGCGTGCAAGGGTGTCGCGTTGTTGCTTTAGTTCGATTGCATTTTGCTGTTCGGTTATGTCAACATGTATTCCAAGCATTCGAACGGGGTGACCCTGCTCGTTCCATGTTGCTTTTCCTCTTGATAAAATCCAGCGGTATGAACCGTCCTTGTGGCGCCATCTGAAGCTCACGTCAAATTGGGGAGTTAGCTTCGCCAGATAGGCGTTCATAGCCATCTTAAGCCCTTCGGCGTCCTCAGGATGGATTCTAGCAAAAAAAGACTCTGACTTTGTCCATTCGCGTGATGGCTTTTCTCCTATCTGGGCTAACAGTTCAGCAGACATGTTAACGTTGTCATGCTCCATATCCCATTCAAAGAGGCCTATGTTAATCGCCTCAAAAGCGAGGTTGAGCCGTTGTTGAGAAAGGGCTAACTCATCTGTGCGGTCCGATAACGCTTTCTCAATAGACCTATTCTCATTTGCATAAAACCAAAGCGCAATTTCTTTCATAACAAGTTCTCCCATTTCTGCAAGGAGTTTCTTGTCTTCCTTGGTCCAGGTACGCGGCTTGTGTTCGATCGCGCAAAGCGAACCAATTGCCTTATTGTCGGGCGTTCTTAGAGGCGTGCCCAGGTATGCAACCAGGTTGATAGGGTTTTCCCGTTCTTCTTCCGTATAGATAGGATCTATCTGAATGTCGTTTATCACGACCATCTCGTTCAGTATAACGGCATGCTGGCAAAAAGATTGAAAGGGGTCCAATGAGCAGCGGGGTGGTTCAGGAGAAAGGCCAACCATGCTCTTGTAATAATGCCGATCTCCTGCAACTAAAGTGACCATGACAACGGGAGCGTCTAACAAGTTGCTAGTCAACCTTGTCAGGCGGTCGAAGTCTTCGTCCGGCGGTGAATCCATCAGCCCTGTTAGCGTTAAGGCTTTTAGCCTCCCCTCGTCTCTTAGAATTTCTTTTCTGCGACTAGGGCTCAAATCTGAATGGCTCATATTCATCAGAATGGCTTTAACTAGGGGGTATAGGGGGAATTGATTAAGTGATGACTTACTATGGTAAGGTCGTATCGGTTGAATTACAATGTATAGATGGAGCAAATAAATCCTATATTACTCTCGTCTCAAAATATGCAGACGCGTGATATAGGGGAAAGTGTTTTGATCACCGCCCTCTTCCTATCTTTAGTTTTGCCCGAAAGGGTCCCACTAACTAGCATTAATACGAGTTCTCTGTGATGGGTAAAATCATTCTGGTTTTTCTATGTCTATTATTAACAAATCATATGAACGTACTTGGCCAGGAAATGGAGTCTGAGCCCTTACGAATTGGCATAATTGGGGTTGTACATGGGCACGTCCACGGTTTTTTGCGAGAAGCCATAGAGAGAGAGGATATCGAACTGCTGGGGCTTGTTGAACCTGATGAGGAATTGCTGAAATCATATAGTGAGCGATATGGGGTGCCAGAGTCTATCCGGTACACCGATCTTGAGGTGTTTCTGGATGAGAAAAAACCAGAGGCCGTCGCCATTTTTTCTAACACCTATGATCACACCAAGATTGTTGAAAAGGCGGCAGAGCGAGGGATACACGCCATGATGGAAAAACCCCTTGCTGTTAACATGGAGCATGCGGAGGCTATGAAACGTGCTGCGGAGCAAGGAAACGTCCACCTGTTGGTGAACTACGAAACAACCTGGTATGCGAGTAATGCAGATGTTTATGCATCCGCAGTGGAAGATGACGTGTTTGGAACGCTTAGAAAAATCGTCGTTCACGACGGGCACTGGGGGCCGAAAGAGATTGGGGTAGATGATGAGTTTTTGGAGTGGCTTACGGATCCCATCTTAAATGGAGGAGGAGCTTTAACCGATTTTGGGTGCTATGGGGCTAATTTGATGACCTGGTTATTAAAAGGAGAAACACCCATCGCTGTAACGGCCACGTCCCAGCAATTGAAGACGGACCCCGTCTATAAAGAGGTCGATGACGAAACAACCATTATAGTAGAATACGAAAACGCCCAGGGGATCATTCAAGCGTCCTGGAATTGGCCATGGCACAGAAAGGACATGGAGGTATATGGTGACTTAGGTTATGCGTTCGCATTAAACAGCGATCTCGTTCAGTTTATGGTCCGCGATGTGGTGCAAAAGCGGTATAATGCGTTGCCTCTGGAAGGTGCTAAAAAAGACGCGTATTCCTATTTAAAAGCTGTTGTTCGAGGAGAAATAGAGGTTGAGCCCCATGATCTGTCTTCGTTGGAAAATAATATGACCGTGACGCGCATCCTGGATGCAGCCCGTGAATCCGTACGTACGGGTAATCGTATCATATTAAAATAATCCTACCCACTAATCGAATAACTGATTGGCATCTAACGGAAAGCAAAAGGAAAAGAACCAGCAAAAGGCTGGATCGGGAGCACGTTTTAAGAAAAAAGAAGATCAGTTAAGCACTAAGGAGCGCTTTGAAGCACTCCGGTATATCCCTCCCTTTTTAAAGATGATCTGGGCTGCTAGTCCGGCAATGGCAATGGCAAATTTACTGTTGCGATTGGTACGGGCCGGCTTGCCTTTAGCGTTGCTCTATGTCGGCAAACTGATCATTGACGAAGTCGTCAGGCTCGTAAATCTAGGGGGTGTCGATTCATCTGAATTAGAAACCATCTGGATACTCATCGCTATTGAGCTGGGACTTGCTGTCCTCTCTGATGTGCTAGGAAGAGCGGTAACTCTTCTCGATGCATTATTAGGTGATAAGTTTACCAACGATATATCCGTCAAGCTTATCCAACACGCCGCCACGCTCGATCTGATCCACTTCGAGGACGCCGAGTTCTACGATAAACTGGAGCGGGCAAGGCAACAAACCTATTCACGACATGCGCTCATGAGTATGGTTTTTAAGCAGCTTCAGGATGTGGTCACAATAACGTTTCTTGCGGCAGGTCTCATCGTCATGGCCCCATGGCTGATTTTATTGCTTGCAGTGGCACTAATACCTGCCTTTCTTGGAGAGGCACACTTCAATGCAAGAAGTTATTCTCTGATACGAAACTGGACCGAAGAACGGCGTGAGCTTGATTACCTCCGATATGTTGGGGCAAGTGATGTCACTGCCAAAGAGGTTAAGATATTTGGATTGTCCAGATTCCTGTCTAACCGGTATGGTGAACTTGCAGATGAGTATTATGTAGCCAATCGCAATCTTTCCATCAGGCGGGCAAGTTGGGGTGGAGCTCTGGCCATTGTTGGAAGCCTGGGGTATTACATCGCCTATGTGATTATCGTATGGAGGACCGTGCAAGGGCAGTTTAGTATCGGGGACCTCACGTTTCTTGCAGGTTCTTTTAGCCGGCTCCGTGGATTGCTCGAAGCCTTCTTAACAGGTTTCACCCGGATTGCAGAGCGGGCTTTGTATTTGAAAGACCTGTTTGAGTTCTTTGACATACAAGCCCGAATTCTACCCACCTCTAAATCCCTACCAGTGCCGACGCCCATTAAGGAGGGGTTTCGTTTCGAAAATGTCAGCTTCAAGTATCCTGGTTCTGAGCAGTGGGCCGTGAGAAATCTTTCTTTTACGTTGAGGACCAACGAAATAATTGCACTCGTGGGTGAAAACGGAGCAGGAAAAACAACCCTGGTCAAGTTGCTGGCCCGTTTGTACGACCCCGACGAAGGTCAAATCTTTCTAGACGGCAAAGATTTGAAGCTGTACGATATCGAAGGATTAAGAAACAAGGTCGGTGTTATTTTTCAAGATTATGTTCGATATGCTTTATCGGCCTCAGATAATATAGCCGTTGGCAGGATTGCTGAAAGGGAGGACAGAGAGCGGATTGTAGAGTCGGCCGACTTAAGCCTCGCTCGTCCTGTTATTGAAAGCTTGCCAGGCCAGTTTGATCAGGTGTTGGGAAAACGATTTTCGAATGGGACCGAATTATCGGGTGGGCAATGGCAAAAGGTTGCTTTGGGGAGAGCGTATATGAGAAATGCGGAGCTTCTTATTCTTGATGAACCCACTGCTGCGTTGGATGCTAGAGCTGAGTATGAAGTCTTTCAGAGGTTTGTGGATTTAACTCGAGGGAAAATGGCTGTGCTTATCTCACACCGCTTTTCAACAGTACGGATGGCACACCGAATACTTGTACTTGAGAATGGGACCTTGATTGAAGAGGGATCTCATGAGGCATTACTCGAATTAAACGGCCGCTATGCAGAACTGTTTATGCTTCAAGCTGAAGGATACAGATAGACCAAGGGTTTTATTATTGAAATCAAAACAGAAGATAAAAGAGGAGCCGTCCCCTCGCCGTATTGCTGTTAATCAGCTCATGCAGCTCGATAGAGCATCGCGTTCCTTTTATTCGGATGATACTATTCCCATTCGCGTGCAACGGGATCATCGTTTGGTGAAGGAGTATGTTCAAGGAATTATGCGTCAAAGGCGGTGGCTCGATTTCATACTAGATCATTATTACAGCGGTGATCTAAAGAAAATAGAGACGAAGCTGCTGTGGATTTTGCGGCTCGGTGTGTATGACCTATTGATGTTGCGAACACCGGCTCATGCTGCGATCAACGAGGCTGTAGAACTTGCTAAGAAAGAAGTCCGTGCTGGGGCTGGAAGGCTTACTAATGGTATCCTGAGAACGGTAGATAGAAACCGGGATTCATTGCCCGATCCTTCTAATCTGGATGAAATAGAGCGTTTGGGGGTCACATACTCCCATCCCGATTGGATCGTAAGGCGGTGGAAGGAGAGGTATGGAGCAGATGTGCGGGACTTGCTGGAATGGAATAACTCGCGCCCGGTTTATTCTGTTCGAATAAATACATCCAAAATCACGGTTGACCATTTCAAGAATACCCTTACCAAAGACGGTATTGAATGGGAGAATGGGCACTACCTGGACGATTTTGTACGCGTTCCACAATTACAGCCTCTATTGCGAGGGGGGTATTTAAAAAAAGGGCTCTGCGCTGTACAGGATGAAAGTGCCGGGCTCGTTGTCCATTTGCTCGATCCACAGCCTGGAGAGTTTGTTGTAGATGCCTGTGCCGCTCCGGGTGGCAAAACATTGTATTGCGCTTCCTTGATGGATAACACAGGTGAGCTACTTGCCCTGGATGTGCAAGAGGACCGCTTAGACAAGTTGCGGCGAGTCCAACAGGCCTACAATGCGGATTGGGTTTCACTTGCACCCTTAGATGTTCGGACCGCACAGATTAAAACGAAAGTAGATCGTTTATTGCTTGATGTACCCTGTACAGGTCTTGGCGTATTGTCAAAACGTGCAGACTTGCGATGGAGAAGGACCGAGGACGACCTGAAGACGATTGTACATATTCAAAGCGAGTTGCTTGCAGCTGCTGCTAAATGGGTAAAGCCGGGAGGATACCTGGTATACAGTACGTGTACCATTGCACCAGAAGAAAACGAAGAGCAAATAGAAGCCTTCTTGGAGCATAACCCGAATTACGAAATCGAACCGGCGTCGTTTGGTAAGGGCATGGTGTCGCCTCATGGATACCTGAATACAGTACCTCACGTTCATAACATCGACGGCGCGTTTGCAGCGAAATTAAAGCGGATTGCTTAAAAGCACTTTGGGTTGCAATTAGTACCAGTTGCCACGGACGTGCAGGAAATGCAAGCCACCTCCGGCATCTGCTCCGATCAATTGCCTTCCATCGGTGCTGAAGATGCAGTACGTCATGGGGACATCTGCGTAATAGGAGTCGATGAGATGACCATTTTCCAGGTCCCATAGGCAGAGTTTTCTATCCGAACCTGTTGTGGCAGCCCATCTTCCGCTTTTGGATACAGCGAGATGACTGATTTCATCCGAATGCGCTTCGAGAGTAAATACAGGTTTAGACAACACGAGGTCCCATACGCGTAAGACATGGTCTTCCGAAATGGAAAGGAGGTGATAGCCATTAGGGAGGAAATAGACTTTCTGGACAGAGCCGCCTGGATTTGTAAAACACTCGTCTTCCATCCCCAGGACAAAATTCCAAATGCGTATCGTTGCATCGTCGGATCCTGATACTAACCGATCGCCCATCAAAGATAGAGCGACACTCCGTATGGTGTCAGTATGTCCTTCTAAAACGTGCTTAAGGGAGCCACTTTGCTCATCCCAAACACACAGGGTTTGATCAAGAGATGAGGATATAATGTGACGGCTGTCGGCTGAGATGAGCACCGTTGTTACGGCATCATCATGTGCGGTGAATACATGATTGATAGCCCCGTTTTGCAAATCCCAGGTGATTACCGTTCGATCCTCGGACCCTGAAGCAATAAATCGATTGTTATCAGATACTGCGGCGCACCATACCCAGTCCATGTGACCTTCTAAGATACGTGTACAGTCTCCTGTTTCTAGATCCCAGACCCGAAGTGTTCTGTCGAATGAAGCTGAGATTAACTTCGAACCCCCTCTTGATAAGCAGATAGATGAAATCCAGTCTGTATGCCCGGTGTAACTATCAATGAGCTTGGCTGTGTTAGAATGCCATTTCCGGATAGTCGCATCATCAGAAGCAGAGATAAGTTGGATATCTCCAGGAGCGAGGCGGAGCGCCCTGATTCCCTTATCATGGGATTGGGCATTTTGATCGTGCAGCATGCCTTCCCGCATGCTCCATAATTTGATCTCTGGTTCATCAGTCGCAAGAAATGCTGCTTCTCCGGATGGCATTGCTTCAAAGTCATGTATCCAATTCGTCAGGCCGGAGAATGAGCGAAGAATCTTCCCGCTTCGCAAGTCCCATAAAATAATGGATTGTTCTGCATCAGCAGACAGAACCAGGTTGTCGTCTTCTGTAAGGGATAAAAATCGTACTCCTGCTTTGTGCCCTTTTAAAACGCGAACAACCTTAGCAGCCTCTAAGTCCCATACTATGATTGTATGGTCCTCTGAAGCGCTTAATAAATACTTGTCGTCTTTCGTAACACAGAGGGCCCATACCCAATCTTCATGGCCCGTTAAAGAGTACCTGAGTTTACCCGTATTCAGGTCCCATGCCTGTATGGTTTCATCATTACCCGCGGTAAACGCAATGGGCTCGCGGTTCATTGAAGCAATCGCCCATGGAGCCTCCTGGTCAGGTTTTAAATTGCCTTGTACTTCACCGGTGTTCAGGTTCCAGAAGAAGATGTTGCCCGCTTCATCTGCAGACATCACATTGCTTTCATTCGGAAATAGGTATATCGAGATGACGGGTGTTCGATGAAAGCTGTGTTGGCGGAGTTGTTTTCCTTTGTGGATATCCCAGTGCGTGATGGTATTACCGGCTACAGTAATCGCCTGTTTGCCACGGCTAAATAGGATAACTTTTTCCGCTGCTTCCGGGTAGGAAGTAAGCTTGTGAATAATTTCTTTGCTCTCTAGGTCCCAAACAAAAACAGAGTGATCTCTGGATACAGAGATTGCTCGTTGCTTTTTGGTGTCAACATCTACGCCCAGTACTTCCGCCAGATGGCCTTCGAGGGTCAGCATAAGGGTGCTCGACGGGGCTTTTAGGTCTACATGCCATGGATCGAGCCAGATAGATTCCGAAGATCGATAGGTGCGTAGCGCATCTACGAGGTCGCTTACTGCATGAATGTCAATGTTTTGGAGCCGGCCGATGAGTTGCGAAATGATCTGAGAAGTATCAGTTTCAAGAATAGAGGCAGCCAGGCGAATGGCTTCATCAACGAGCCGAATTGTTATATCGGACCTGCCGTACAGATAGTCGAGTTGTAGCGCGTTAACATCTGTTTTTTGAATTTTGGTACTGATCCATTGCACGCTCAGAAGGATCTTGAACAATGTATCTGAATGGTTTGCGCCTAATAGGTGGAAGGGCAAAAAGCGGTAAATGTATTCATCATAGTTGGTGTCTTCCGTGAAAATTGCTTCTGGTGGATATAACTCCAATAATGTTTTATGCAGAGCAGCTAAGTCCAGATCTAGCCCTCGATCAACAAATTGTTGGAAGAGATCTGAGAGTGACGCTGTGTTCGAATGGGTTCTATGCGAGAGGATCCGAAGCAACTTGAGCTCATCTAACAGTCCATCAATGCCAGATTCATTGAGTTCAGTATGTGCCTGGGACCATAATTTTGAAATAACAGGATAGGAGAGCGGGGTTAGTGCAGGGAAGATCCCGAGTAGATGGATCAATGCCTGATAGGGTACTGAATAATAGTTTAACAGCAAGCTCCACAACTCGTAGAGCATTTCATCAAACGTAAGTTCTTCATCTGGCTTCGGAATGCGGAGGCCTCTGGCGAGGCATAAATTGGCAAGATGCAGAATAAGAGGAATTCGGGTAACTCGTTGTTTGCAGAGTAGGCTTGGGAGAGAAGTATCGTAATACTGGCAGGCCTGTTCGGCTTGCTCTTCGGTGAGTTCTTCTACCACTACCTCAGGAGCGTCCAGTGCTCTGGAAATACGCCGGTTTCGTGAGATCACTAACACTTTAATCCGGTCACTGTCTGAAGAGAACTGGAGCGCCTGCTCTACAGTGCGCACGTCATCGACAATGATAAGGATGTTGCTCTTGTTAAAATGCTGATAAAGGCGCTGGATGGCTCTCTGTTGATCGATCTCGTAGACCCACGATTCGGAGCAGTCAAAGCCAATTTCGTTTATTTGATCGGGTAAATCAGTTGGATTTATTCCAGCCTGGACAAAGAAGATGAGATGTCCGAATAGGTGTAATACGTCCTCGTGCTCTGCAAACTGCCTGGCAAGTACACTTTTCCCCATACCTGGTGCCCCAGATAATATACATATGGGTTGAGGTTGCTCAGCTGAAGTCCGGATCCATTCTAAAAGCTTTGAGAGTTCGGGCTCACGGGGTACAAATTCCCTGGGCGGATCGGGATTCAGGGATAAGGGCAGGGTATGGGGTGTTATTTCCCCTAGTGGAGTGGATGGACGATAGCTCGGCACGTACAGGGTTTATTGCGAGGTCATTGTGTATGGGGCAAAGAAGTATAACCCCGGAAGAGAGAAAAAGAGTGAGGAATTGGAGGTGTTTATGTGTCTAACTTACGGTCATTTCGTAACTGGTTTCTGGCTTAGGCTCCTTCAGGAAAAAGTGCCCGATTACAGTGCGTGCATTGTAATGCCCAAAATGGAAGACTTTTATCTCGTATTTACCTTCCACTTTATAGTAGCGGATAAAAATATTATCCTTGCTGGGGCCTGAGTTTGGTAGGGTAGCATAAGGGAATTCAAGAATATCTACATTGCGCCCCTTCATGGCCGCTTTTGCGTCTCTGAATCGATTGAGGGCTGCCTCCAGAAGCTTGAAGTCCGGAGTTCCTTTTATGATTTCACCTTCTAATTCTTGAAATGAAAATGCGCTCACGGTGCGTTCCTGGATTTGTTGATATAGGAATTATATCGGTGAATGCATTCTCAAACTTTAGGGTAAGTCATTGCCATCTTTTCTGGAATACGTAAAACTTTAGATAGTGGGTTTCTGGCATACTGTTAAGTACAGGATGGTCAGGAGGTTGGTAGCCGCGATATAAAGTGTTAAATGAAGAGTTTGATTTTTTCGCTGCGTACCGGACAACCTTTAAGAAATCCGCTTCTTTGATGGCTTGTGAACACGATGATGTGGCCAGGATACCTTCCTTTGTTAGGAGCTGCATGCCGCTAATATTCAACCTTTGGTAGGCACGCGTGGCGGTTTCAATGTGGCGCCTGCTCTTCGCAAATGCGGGTGGATCCAGAATAACAAGGTCGTATTGTTCGCCGGCCTTAACTAACTCACCAAGGCGTTCCAGTGCATCAGCTTCATCCAGGGTGATTGCTTCATGGAGGCCATTGTGTTGTGCATTGGAACGGACTCTTTCCAGGGCCTGTGAAGAGCTATCGATAAAATGAACGGAAGAAGCTCCTTGATACGCCGCCTGTAAACCGAAGCCACCGTCCGCGCAGCATACGTCCAATACGCGTTTTCCTTTTGCTAATGAGGCTGTGAAGGCGCGGTGTTCACGCTGATCCATAAAAAAGCCTGTTTTGGGGCCATTTAGTGGATTTACTGTAAACTCAACGTTGTTTTCTCGAAGGACTACATTCACCGATTCGGATCCTCGTAGGATCCCTTTGGCCGTGGGAAGATCATCCTTGCCCCGAAGCCACGAGTCGTTTCTCTCTACAATGGCTCTTGGTTTATAGATGTCCTCAAGCATATCAAGGATTCTGTCCCTCCATAGCTCCATGCCATAGCTCAAGCACGTCCAGGTTAGCACATCATTGTATCGGTCAACAATGGTGCCTGGGAATCCATCGCTTTCACTGAAAAGCAATCGATAATGGGTTTCTGATCCATAAATGGAGGATCGCAAAGCATGTGCTCTATGCAATCGATCTCGAAAGAACTCTTCGTTTATGGTAAGGGATGCATCAAATGTGATGAGCCGCAAGGCGATTTGAGATGTGTCGTGATAAAATCCCTGCCCGAGAGGACGTTTTGAGTGCGTGAATAACGGGACGATATCTCCCCGCTTAGGATTTCCTTCAATGGTGCGAATTTGATTGGCAAAGACCCAGGGATACCCCTTCAGAATCTGCTTTTCCTGGTTTGGTTTTAAGGATATCATTGAGTAGCCTTTTATCTAGTGCAGCAAGAACGGTGGAATTTAAGGCTAAAAATGAAACAAACAACCCAAAACGAGAGACGAGAAACCAGGAACAATAAACCCAGCCAATGAATCCACCAGGATTCATTGGTTTGTACTGAGTAGGGGAACGCAAGCGAGTCAGATTGGTACGAGTTGCTATCAAAAGAAGTCGAACTCGCTATCTATCCGCATTTTAGCTATCTATCCGCAATCTATTTGGCGCATCGTTACTACTGCTACTCACTCGTTTAATTTTTTTTCGACTTCATGCTTATTAAAGCTCGCTTGAGGATCATGCCACACGCTATTCGTACTGTGTTTTCATGTAGCCTATGTCTCTTGTTGGCCGGCTTGCTCGCTTTTTCAACTCCAGTAGTACTGCATGGGCAGAAAGTAGCTAAATATGGAGCTGACTTTCTCTCTGGTGGTGTAGGTGGCCGTGCACTGGGAATGGGAGGCACGCACGTTGGGATCGTTCGAGACTTGAGTGCCGGCTATTGGAATCCAGCAGGCCTTGCAGGGCTTCGTTATCCCCAAATTGCTTACATGCATGCTGAGCGTTTTGCTGGTATCATTTCGTTCGATTATGCTGGGGCGGCTATGCCGATTAGCAAGACGTCCACCGTTGGATTGACGATTATACGGAGTGGTGTTGACGATATCCCTAATACCCTAAATGCATGGGATGTGGAGCGTAATCAGCCTAAGCCCAATCCTGAGAACTTTATAGAGCGGTTCTCTGCGGCAGATTATGCGTTTATGCTTAGTTACGCTCGATCCCTCTCAGACAAGTTATCAATTGGTGTCACAGGAAAGTTGATCCGAAGAACAATAGGGGATTTTGCTGATGCATGGGGATATAGTTTTGATGCTGGTATCCAGTATATGTCTGAGCGCTTAATCCTTGGAGCTAACATTCAGGATCTTTCTACCATGCTGCAAACATGGAGTACGAACCAGGGTGAATTGGCAGCTCTGGAGGATTTTAACCAGGAAATCCCGGATGGAGGCACATTCCTCGTATTACCTGTTGCGCGGCTTGGAGCTGGTTATTTCATCCCTTTTGAGCAAAGCGGGCTTACCCTTGCCTTTGATATGGACATCGCGTTCGACGGGCAACAAGCCTTTGTCTTGAATACTGGAGATATTTCTTATCACCCTCGTGTAGGCGTGGAATATGTGTTCAGAGACGTAGTTGCTTTACGAGGAGGAATCAGCCGCGTATTGGTGTCCGATGATCTAGGACTTGATGTAACACCTACCGTTGGTGCTGGACTGAAGCTCAACCAGATTTCTATAGACTATGGTTTTGGAGATTTTGCTGGCGTATCTTCAGATCTTGGTTTTTCCCACCGTATAGCCGCTCGATTGGTTCTACAACAACCCCGGTTAGAGAGACCAACGGAATAGTAGACCATATCAACCAATCTCATTACACGTGTTGAAGGAGAAAGACGCTTACGCCAGGCATAGTCTAGCCCTCGTGTTTCCTGTTTACAATGAAGAGGACGTGTTGCCTCAGTTGATGGAAGAGGTTCAGCGATTTCGTGAAAAGAACCCTTATGTTGAACAGGTAATATTTGTGGATGACGGGAGCAAGGACCGTTCTGTTGAGCTCATCAAGAAATTCACCGCTGACGATAAAGGAGTCGTATTACTCCAGTTTTCCAGGAATTTCGGCCACCAGTTAGCTATTACTGCGGGGATTTCGTTAGTGAAAACGGATGCGGCAGTAATCCTTGACGCAGACTTGCAAGATCCTCTAGATGTGGTCGAAGAGATGGTGAGTAAGTGGCGGGAGGGGTTCGATGTGGTATATGGTCAGCGTATCAAAAGAGAGGGCGAGAAGTCGTATAAGTTGTGGGCAGCGTCCGCTTTTTATCGATTTTTTAGGTGGATGTCTGACATTGACATGCCCCTTGATACTGGCGATTTTCGTTTGATTTCGAAAAAGGTAATTGAAGCCTTTAATGAAATGGCCGATGCCCAGCCTTTTGTAAGGGGCTTAGTAACCTGGTTAGGGTTTAGCCAGGTTGCTGTGCCTTATGTTCGGGCACCAAGAGCGGCAGGGACTTCAAAGTACACCTTCAGCAAGTTGCTGGGCCTTGCCTTGAGCGGATTGACTTCGTTTACAGAAAAGCCATTGCGCATTGCAACGCGATTTGGGTTTGTCACTGCCGTTCTATCTCTTCTCGGAGTGCTCGGTTATGTAGGCTATTCGATCTTTTCAGGGGCCGGACTTTCTACACTAACCGTTCTTGCTTTCACGGGCTTCTTCTTTGGTGGCGTTCAATTGTTGTTTCTGGGGATAATTGGAATCTACCTGATAAGGGTGTATGGCGAAGTAAAAGGCCGGCCCAGGTATGTAATCGATGAGGTATGGCAGCCAGAGTCCTCGATTAACCGAGGAGTTCAACACGTTGTACCGCCAAGGACTCATTCAACTCCACGTCAAAAATCGGCAGCCCGTCTCCGAGAGCCTGAACGGTAGCTGTTAACTGTGTGCCATGCAGTGCATCATGCACCTTGATGAATGCTGCCCGGTCTGATTCCTCGATAAAACCCTGCTCGATCATAAACGCTGCGTGTTGCCGGTGCATATATGATGTGGCTTCAGGGTGGTTAATAAATACCTGGATATCCTGTAACTGGGGTGCCACCAATACAAATGGAACGTCCGTATGGTCTTTAGATTCTTGAAAGCGGATGTTCAAGATAGCCTGTTCTGCATGATCGCCTTGCAAAATTTCAAATTGAAGCCGCTCATCGCCCGCCCAGAATTGGAGTAGAAAATCCTTAATGAATGACTGTATCAAAAACGGCCTGATTCGATACGTCTCTTTGTTCTCCAGCATGAGGCGGATATGGCCGCAGCCTGTATGGGCCGGTTTTGCGAGAAGCTCTAGGAGGATAGGTTTGATCGGTTCAGGAGGGGACGAGATGATGCTGACAAGTTGTTCGATGGAATTAATCGATGTGCCCCTTTCTCGGAGCGACGTTGCGAGAGACTCAAGTGCATGGGCATCGGAATGCATATAGAAATGGCCAAAGGTATCCTGGTAGGCTGAAAAAAGGGAGGAAACCTGGTCTTCAGTAAGGAGGCTTTCCGTGTGCAGTTCATAAGCGGCCAGCATTTGAAGAAATAACCCTGCGTTGCCTCCAGGAGCAGCTACTACCCCCGTGAAATTACGACCGTCAACACAAGAAATGGCCTGAGAACTAAGCAATTGACCGAGTGGGATGACTTGAGATTGCTTCGTTAACTGCTCCAGGTGAGCAGAGAGTTTAGCCTGTGAAAGGGTCTTTTTCATACGGAAATCAGTGGGTAATCAGTTATTTGAGCGGTTTTAATAAGCAACCAACCAGATAGATCCTCGTATCAGGTGAAGTTTCTTTGTAGGCACCTTCCACTACGTATTCCACCCATAATATCCTCCTATTTGCTATGAAGTTATTTAGCAAGAATAGACTCATACTTGCATCCTCACCACTCCTATTTCTCTTACTTTTCTTTAGTGCATGCCAACCAGATCCCAACGTACCCAATGAAGACTTGAACGTCTTTCGGTCTGTTCTGGATGAGCGGGCTCGAATGATCACCATCCGATTGGATGATGAGCTTTGGGTAGCATACAGTGCTGAAACTGGAGCACTGTACAAAGTCTGGCGTGATGGAGTCGATTTTAATGGAGCTGTATATACTACTGCTCATGGCCCTCAACCTACTGCGATAGGACCCGCATATATTATTTCAGATCAGGCTCAGCCATGGAAGGTGGTTGCAGATGGCCGGGAATCCGTTCCTGAAATCGTGTACAAGGGGCACGCAGAACAAGGCTCTCAGACTACAATGCGTCTTGAGGTCAACACCGAACTGGGAGCGCAATTTGTAGTAACTGAAACACCCTCATATACTACTGACGCTGATGGCAATTCCGGTTTGCAGCGAACGTTCACCGTCGAAAATGCCCCGGAAGGAACGGAAGTCGTTTATACCATGGCTCTGAGTTCTTTATTAGATACTGATAGCTTTACTACAAACGGAGAGTTTGAAGTTGTCGAAGAGGAGGGTGGTGTATTGATTGGAACGCTGAAGCTCATTTCTGATGGTATCACAACATTCACGTCTTACTTCTCTGAACCCAGCATCGTACCCGCCCCAGATGAAGCGGGGCCAGCTAAACCAGAAGGATTGGTCCTGATTGAGGGAAGTGACTGTGCCGCTTGCCATAATGCTGAAGTTCAAACAGTAGGCCCTTCTTATAAGGCAATTGCTGAGCGGTATCAAAACAATGATTTAACCACAGTCCGCCTGGCAACTAAGATCATTGAAGGTGGTTCAGGAGTTTGGGGTGAAGTCCTCATGACACCCCATCCACAACTGGATATGGAAGATGCCAAGAAGATGGTTAACTATGTCCTTTCGCTAGGCGGTAATGAAGCGTCTGGAGGCGGGCCATTAGATATTGGTGCAGATCCTATTGATCTTACGGAAAGCCGGGATGGAAGCAATGGCCTTGCTGTAAATATGTATCCCATTCTGGGAGCTGCGCTGTCTCTCGAAACGCTTGAGATAAGTGATACGCCCTATTACTCAGGTATTGTCCCTGCTCTGCATGCACCAAGTGGAGGATTCTTGGGGGAGGTGCCAAACAATTTCTATGTTGAGATAACGGGTGTATTAAACATAGACGAGGCAGCTAACTATGTAATACGCCTGATTAGTGATGATGGAAGCCGGCTCTACCTTGACGATCGACTATTAATCGATCATGATGGGTTGCATGGACCAGATGCGAGAGACAGCGAGTTGATCTTGGACGCAGGCCCTCATCCCTTAAAGATTGAGTTTTTCCAATCTGGCGGTGGTGCAGCATTGTCATTGCAATGGGCGAAGCATGGAGATGACGGATTTTCTGTAATTCCAACGGAGGCGTTTACGTATAATCAAGACGATTTGAAAGAAGCTGTAGATTATGCCGTTCTGACTGGTGCAGAAGAAATGCGGGCAGGCGACCAGGCTCCTCTTACGGATGTCCATCCAAGCTTTTCTGTAGAAACCATTCGGCCCGATGGTTTTGAGCCGAAGGTTGGGGGGCTCGATGTGATGGATGACGGCCGTGTAATTGTAAGCACATGGGATCCTGAAGGCTCCGTATATATGGTGTCCAATATTGAGCAAGGGAATCGAGAAGAAATAGATGTTAAACGTATAGCAAAAGGCCTCGCAGAGCCGCTAGGGCTCAAGATTGTTGATGGTGAAATCTATGTGTTGCAGAAGCAGGAGCTTACAAAACTTATAGACACCAACGGAGACGACATCATTGATGTGTATGAAACCATCACAAACGATTGGGGAGCAACAGGTAATTTCCATGAGTTTGCTTTTGGCCTCGTATACAAAGACGGGTACTTCTATGCCGCCCTTGCAACAGCAATCTTACCGGGTGGCGCCAGTGCAGACCCTCAGAACCCAGATAGGGGCACCGTTATTCAGATCAACAAAGATACCGGTGAGCTTAAGTTTTTTGCCAAAGGGTTACGTACACCCAATGGCATTGGGCTGGGCATCAATGACGAGATTTTTGTGACGGATAACCAGGGGGATTGGCTTCCTGTTAGCAAGGTGCTGCATATCGTTGAAGGTGAATTTTATGGTTCACGCTCTGTTGATTTTGAGGGTACAGCAAACCTGGCTGAAAAGCTGCCGGTTGCATGGTTACCTCAAGACGAGATTGGAAATTCGCCCTCTCAGCCAGCAATTTTGAATGTAGGGCCTTATGAGAATCAGATGATTCACGGTGAGGTTACTCATGGCGGGATAAAGCGCGTGTACACGGAAGAGGTAGATGGGCAGTATCAAGGTGCGCTTTTCCGGTTTACTCAAGGACTCGAAGCCGGCGTTAATCGAATAATCTGGGGGCCAGATGGGAAGCTATACATTGGCGGTGTAGGCAATCCTGGTAACTGGGGGCATCTTGGTAAGAACTGGTTTGGCCTCCAAAGAATGACATACACAGGAGATCCTGTATTCGAAATGCTTGCAATTCGTGCACAACCTGATGGATTTGAAATAGAGTTCACAGAGCCGCTTGCAGAAGGAGTAGGAGAGCAGCCTGAAGATTACAATATCACCCAGTGGTTTTATCGTCCAACGATTGATTATGGTGGTCCTAAGATCGATGAACGCGTCCTTCCTATAGAGAATATTCAAGTGTCTGATGATCGCACTCGTGTACAACTGGTATTAGGTGGCTTGCAGCCGAATCATGTTGTGTATTTTCGCCTCAACGATGAGACGATGCGTAGTGAAGCTGGCCGCAGCCTTTGGACTACAGAGTCATGGTATACACTCAATCGGATTCCGACAGAGTAAGTACTGTGAGGGCCTGGATTGTATAGGTTTTGAGTGGAGCCAAGAGTTTGTATCTTGGCTCCACTTTTTTGTACTCCTGTAACTGATCCAATATCATTCATGCAGCATAAATGGCGCAACCTGGCATTTTTAGCTATGGCCGAATTGATGGCGATGGCTTTGTGGTTTTCTGCGTCTGCGGTTGTGCCTCAGCTAACAGCAGAATGGGATTTGACATCGAGCGAGCAATCCTGGATGACAATGAGCGTGCAAATCGGATTTGTAGTAGGCGCATTGCTTAGTGCGTTACTCAATATTGCCGATCGAATACCTGCGCGCGTGCTGTTTGCTGTAAGTGCGTTAGTGGGAGGCGTCTTTAATGCATTGATTCCTTTTGTCGATTCCGATCCTCAAGTTGCCCTTTTATTGAGATTTCTGACTGGTGTCACTTTGGCTGGTGTGTATCCGCCAGGGATGAAGCTTATGGCTACGTGGTGCAAGGAGGATCGAGGGCTTGGCATTGGGTTATTAGTTGGGGCTCTTACTATGGGGTCCGCATTACCGCATCTGTTTAACGCCTTGCCTGTATTTGGTGGTGAAGGTGGAATGCCACCATGGAGGATGGTGCTTTGGGCTTCTTCAGGCCTTGCTGTAGTTGCATCGGTAATGGCCTTTTTCTTTATCAAGGCGGGTCCGTATTTGACAAGCGCCGCTCCTTTCAATTGGAGGTTTGCCGGCCAGGCGTTGACTCACCGCCCAACCCGGCTTGCAAATCTGGGCTACTTGGGTCATATGTGGGAGCTTTACGCAATGTGGACCTGGGTGCCGTTCTTGCTCTTGGCCAGTTACGAGCAGGCCGGGTGGAGTCAGGAAGCCGCTCGAGGAGCAGGATTTGCCGTTATCGGTATAGGTAGCTTTAGTGCCATAATAGCGGGGCAATTGGCGGATAAATTGGGGAGAACGACGATTGCTTCTGCGAGTCTATTGGTATCGGGTAGCTGTGCTCTTGTTGCTGGTTTGTTTCTGAACGCTCCCCTTGCATTAACCGTAATCTGTATTGTATGGGGAATCAGTGTAATTGCAGACAGTGCCCAATTCAGCGCTGCCGTGAGCGAGTTAACCGATAGCCGGTATGTTGGGACGGCTCTTACTATTCAGACAAGTCTTGGGTTTTTGCTGACTCTATTCTCCATTCGAATCATTCCTCCTTTAGTGGATTGGGTGGGGTGGGAGTATGCATTTATGATACTGGCACTTGGCCCCATTGCAGGTATATGGAGCATGTTGAGGCTTAGAGGATTACCAGAAGCCGTAAAAATGGCGTCCGGGAATAAGTAAGAGGCCTGGGTATTCTTAGGGCTAACTTATTGCTTTGGATACCGTAAAGTATTAGGAATAATGAACAAGGGGCGGTTTTATGGGGGCTAGGCAAGGTGGTGGGAATGCTCGCTCAAGGATCAGTTTAGTTCGTTAGGCGGTGACTCACCAAATCGATCATATCAAAAGAATGTATTCTATTGCTTCTTTCCTGGGACTATTTTCCGCTGGGCTCTTTGTTACTTCCTTTTTTGCCATAGCTCTTGCGACTCCTGGATATGATCTGTTTAAGGATTACATAAGCCTTCTTGGTGCCAGTGGTCAACCTTTTGCACTCTGGTGGAATCTCCTGGGATTTGTATCTGTCGGCTTTATGTTTGCTGCTTTTGGTTGGGCATATAGCCGAGTAGTTAACGATATCTGGGTTGGTGTTTTCTTAATGATCTCGGGAATTGGATTTGCAATGGGTGCCATTCCCGCTGACTTTATAAATCCTGACTTACACCTATCTAAGGCGCATTTCGTTTCAATATGTCTTGCGCTTGCTGGTTGGTGTTTAGGGCTTGCTAGAATCGACCACATTCGGCCAGGGCCTCGAATTGCTCGAATAAGTGCAACTCTTGCAGGTACGTTTGTAGTGCTTACAATGATAGCAACGGCTTTGGGACTAATTTCTGCACCCATTGCACATAGATTGGTTTTGGTTGCCGTATTTGGCTGGGTTATATTTACCTCCATGCAATTCGTAATGAGGAAGAAGGCCTTTAAAATTGAAGATCCTGATTTATGAAAAGGAAGTTGATCACTGTATGCTGGATTTCGTTAGGCTGGTTACTGATTGCTCTCTATCAATATGTAGATTCTTATGTTGTTTTGTTGAACGAAGGCGCAGTTGGAGAAGATTATAATGTTAGTTTTTACTTAAAAAGTACCTTAACATCCGTATTTTTAGGAAGTCTTGTGGGAGGATCGGCTCTGGTGTTTTTATGGGAGAAGTGGCTAAGGGTTTTGAATTTTAAGCTGGCCATGTTGCTGATCTTGTTATGCTATTCCGTACTCTATTTCGGTCTTATGTGGATATCGATTGAGAGTTATGGCATTCAAGGCCTTGAAAATGCTGCAGAGTTTCGTGAGCCTGGAGGGATATTATTTGCCATATTTAACCCAACAGTGCTTCCAAACTATTTATTCTGGCTTGGTGTAATGTTAGCAACCCTCTTTCTCTTATTTGTGAGGGATCGGTTTGGGCCTGGCATGCTTGGTCCCTATCTCACGGGAAAATATTTTAGGCCAAAGAGTGAAGAAAGAGTAGTAATGTTTCTAGATCTGAAAGACTCAACTCAGATTGCTGAACGATTGGGCGCAGAACGTTACTTTTCTTTTCTAAATGAGGTGTTCCAAGCGGTAACTTCGCCTATCCTCGATACTGAAGGTGAGATCTATCAGTATGTGGGGGACGAAGTCGTTCTAACCTGGGATCCTAAGAGTGCTGCGAAAGAGGCTAATTGTGTAAGGTGTTTTGAGAAGATTGCTCGGGTTTTAGCTGAACGATCTGATGCATTCTTAGAAGAGTATGGCTTTAAACCTTCGTTCAAAGCAGGCTTGAATGCAGGAACAGTAGTCGCAGGAGAGGTCGGTGTGATTAAGCGTGAAGTCGTTTATTCAGGAGATGTATTAAATACTGCGGCACGTATTCGAGGGCTCTGCACCGAATTGCAGCATGACTTGCTCGTGTCTGAATCCGTAGTGAAGATGATTGAAAAACCCTTGAATGATTTTCGTTTTGTCGATATAGGCGCCTTCGAGTTGCGTGGCAAAATGGAGCCTGTTAATGTATATTCAGTGTTATGCTCCTAGGCCCCAACAAAAAAGTGATCATGAAGCCTTTTTACCCGGTATTTATCTGTTCAGTTTGGTTTTTAAATGCCTGCACAACGCCACAACAGGCACCCAATCCACTTGATGGCCGATGGATTGATCTGACCTATGAGTTTTCTGATGAAACTATATACTGGCCAACCTCAGATTTATTTTCGATAGATACGGTGTCTGTTGGCCGGACTGAGGCTGGCTTTTATTATGAGTCGTATAAAATAGCTACGGCAGAGCATGGCGGTACTCATCTGGATGCGCCGGTCCATTTTGCCGAGGGGAAGCAGTCAACGGAAGAAATACCCATCGAACGGCTGGTGGGGCCTGCCTCTGTAATCAACGTATCTGAAAAGGCTTTGGAGGACCGTGATTACCTGGTTTCTGTCGAAGACCTGGAAGCCTGGGAGGCTGTACATGGCGAATTAGAAGAAGGGACTATTGTGCTTCTGAAAACAGGCTATGGCCAGTTCTGGCCTGATCCTGTTCAGTATATGGGTACTGCTGTTCGTGGCGCAGAAGGTGTTGCGGAATTGCATTTTCCGGGCCTAGCTCCTGAAGCGGCTCGGTGGTTGGTTGAAGAACGATCGATTGATGCCATTGGCATCGATACACCAAGTATTGACTATGGCCAGTCAACCTTGTTTGAGAGCCACCAAATATTGTTCGAGGACAATATCCCTGCCTTCGAGAATGTGGCAAATCTCAATGAATTGCCTCCAACAGGTGCTTACGTTTTTGCGCTCCCAATGAAAGTGAAAAACGGTAGCGGCGGCCCGCTACGTATTGTGGCAGTTGTTGAGTGACAGGAGACATTCACAATGCCCGGGAATAGTAGGGAATATTTTCGGGAGACATTCGGCACCTAGGAATGGGGCTCGCAAAAATCTCATGCTGGCATTAATCTTGGTATAACTCATTTATTTAATTCGAGTAAAAATGCATAGTCCAAAGCCACTTCTTTGTACCGTTCATACCTGCCCGATGCGCCACTGTGGCCAGCCTCCATATTGGTTTTGAGCAACAGTAAATTTGAATCCGTTTTTGTCGCCCTCAACTTTGCTACCCATTTTGCAGGCTCCCAGTATTGAACCTGGGAGTCATGTAGGCCGGCGGTGACGAGCAGGTTGGGATAGTCCTTTGGTTCCACATTATCGTAGGGCGAGTACGAAAGCATGTACTCATAGTATTCCGGCTTGTTGGGATTGCCCCATTCGTCGTATTCGTTCGTGGTTAATGGAATGGAGTCGTCCAACATGGTGGTTACGATATCGACAAAAGGTACGTCTGCAATTACTCCTCTCCATAAATCTGGACGCATATTGATGACAGCGCCCATTAGGAGTCCGCCTGCGCTGCCCCCTTTTCCGAATAATAGATCAGGGTTTGCATACTGCTTTTTTAGGAGATGCTCTGCTGCATCGATATAGTCAGTGAACGTATTTATTTTGTTGAGGAGTTTCCCATTTTCATACCACTGCCTGCCCAGTTCTTCGCCGCCCCTGATGTGCGCAATGGCATAGACAAAACCACGGTTGAGCAGAGAGAGGCGGGGGCTGCTGAATCCTGCATCAAGACTGGCACCATACGATCCGTATGCATAGAGCAGGAGGGGGGCGGATCCGTCGATGGGTGTATCTTTTCTATAGACAAGGGATATGGGAATCGAAGCACCGTCCCGAGCTGGTGCATAGAGTCTATCTGTTTGATAGTCTGCTTTGTCAAAGGTGCCCAGCACTTCTTGCTGCTTGAGCAAGGTTCGCTCCCTGGACTTCATATCATAATCGAATGTTGACCTGGGGGTGGTCATGGACGTATACCCGAATCGCAGAGTGTGTGTGTCGAATTGGGGATTAATGCTGATATATGCGAGATAGGCGGGCTCCTCGAATTCGATGTAGTGTTCTTTAGATCCATCCCAAGGGCGGATACGCAATTCCATCAGTCCGTTTCGGCGTTCAGCGACTACAAGGTATTCCTTAAAGATCTCGTAGTATTCCAGGAGAACATCAGTGCGGTGGGGAATAACCTCTTCCCAGTGAGCAAGCCATGTAGCATCTACAGGCGTTCGCATTAATCTGAAATTAGAGGCGTGGAGGTTAGTTTGGATATAAAAATGATCTTTGAAATGATTGACGTAATACTCTAAATCCCTCTGCCTGGGCTGAATGATCTGGAACGTACCGTGAGGGTCGCTGGCATCTAGAAACTGGTATTCCGAGGACACGGTTTGTGTCGAACGGATCAGCAGGTACTTCTTTGATTTGGTTAACGAGATGCGAGTGTAAAATGTCTCGTCTGGTTCTTCATATACCAGAACATCTTCTTGTGAGTCGGATCCTAGTGTATGGCGAAAAATCTTTGCGTATCTCAGAGTTTGCGGGTCCTGCTTCGTATAAAATAAGGTCTTGTTATCGGTTGCCCATACAAGGTTGCTTGTGACATCTTCAATAACATCGTTGTATGTTTCTCCAGTAGTGAGGTTTTTAAAATGAATGGAGTGAATTCTACGCCCTTGTGTATCCTGTGAATAGGCGATAACAGAGTTGTCCTCGTTAATCGACCAACTGCCAATACTGAAGTAATCATGTTCTTCCGCCAGGACATTGGCATCAAGCATGATATCCTCTTCCGCCTCTAGACTTTCTTTTTTACGACAGAAGATGGGATAGTCCTTGCCTTCCTCAAACCGCGTATAATACCAAAATCCGTTTTCGAAGAATGGTACGGATGAGTCATCTTCTTTGATGCGCCTTTTAATCTCTTCGAATAATTGGGCCTGCAAGTCATTAGTATGCGCAAATGTCGCAGCCAGGTACTCATTTTCGGCGTTCAAGTAGTCAATTACTTGCGGATTGTCGCGATCTTTGAGCCAGTAGTAGGGATCTATACGAATGTGACCATGCTTCTCTAGTTGGACGTCTTGCGTGGGTGCGACAGGATGAGTTGGTGTATTCATGAAGGAGGCGTTTGGTTATTGTGGTACCAGCTGAGCGATGAAAGATAAAAAAAGAGGGCAGAGTTTACATCTCTTAACAAGCCTTTATCACAGCTTTAACTCTTGCATGTAAGTGGAAGCCTAGTTTACGTGCACATTTACAACTTTTTGGAAGACCGATAATGATTTCACATAAATTTTTATGCTCATTTGCCGGGGTAAAACGAGGCTTATTGATGAAGAGTGTAGTACTGATAGCGATGCTGTCTCTTGCCGCGTGTGGTTCTGAGGAGCAAGCGGGTAATGAGCTCGGTGGTAGAGGAGGGATGCGCGGTCCTCAAAGCATCCCATCTGTTGAAGTTGTTCAGGCACAGAGGGGGGCTTTACCTCTAGAAGAGCGACTGATAGGGATTGTGAAAGCCGATAACCAGGTAGAAATTTATCCTGAAATTACGGCTCCAGTAATCGAAGTACATGTTCAAAGTGGCGATGTTGTTCAGAAAGGCCAGGCATTGATTAGCTTGGAGGCCAGGCAATTTCGGGAGCAGTTAAATCAAGCCGAGGCGAGTTTGCGGATCAACGAAGCGGATGCACGGCAGGCGGAAGCTCGTTTGAGAGAACTTACTCTCCAACTTGAACGGACGGAATCACTTGCTGAGAAGCAACTTGTATCTGAGTTGGACCTTGAGACCCAGCGAGCACAGGTAGATGCCGCTGCTGCCAGTTTTGAGCGGGCAGAAGCGCAAGTAGAGCAGGCCAAGGCAACAATACAGGAGCGGCAGGCCACGTTGGCCAGAACCGTTATTCGTGCTCCCATTAGTGGTCAAATAGGCCAGCGAAATGTTGAAGTTGGAATGCGGGTAAACGGAAATACGCAGATCTTCACGATCGGTAATCTCAACAATGTTAGAATTGAGGCTTCGCTTACAGAAAGTATGCTGGGTTACATCAAGGAAGGGCAAAATGCCCGCATATCAAGTGATTTGATGGGGGATTCAGTAGTTGTAGTACCCGTATCGAGAATCTCTCCTTTTCTTGAGGCCGGTTCGTTTAGTACAACAGCAGAGATCGATGTGCCTAATCAAGGGGGAATAATGAAGCCTGGAATGTTTGTGACGGTTGATGTTTTTTATGGTGAAAGCCAGCAGGCTACTATCATTCCTAATAGCGCACTGTATGAAGATCCGAATTCAGGAGCGCTAGGTGTTTATGTTGCAACCTCGCTAGGGTTAGAGACGCCTGCTTTTGAGCCAGAGTCAGATGACGATACGGCGCCGTTTACTGAACCAACACCAATAAAATTCTTCGAGATCGATGTTGTAGCTGAAGGCCACGACTTATCTGGGATATCAGGCATTGATGATAATGCATGGGTCGTTACACTGGGACAGCAACTTCTCAATGGACCTTCTCCTGAGGCTCGGGTACGGGCTACTACATGGAATCGATTGATTACACTTCAAAATCTGCAGCGTGAGGACTTACTAAAGCAATTTCTGGAAAAGCAGCAGAACCTTGCTAAATCAGGAAAAATCATGGGTGATGCTCTTCTGAAAAAAGATGATTCAGAAGCTGCAAACCTTAGCGCCGCTGGTTGATCCGGCAGTCCAATACCCCTTGAACCGCAATATTTCAGAACTCAGTTATTCCAAATGAGCTCATTAACATCAATATCGATTAGACGGCCCGTTGCTACTGCCATGTTTTACCTGGTAGTTATTACAGTGGGGGTTGTCGGATTTAGATATCTACCAGTTGACCTTCTTCCAAATATCGAGTTTACGCAGATTACAGTCTGGACTCAGTATCCTAATGTGGGTCCAGAAGAAGTTGAAACGATTATCACAGATCCAATAGAGAATGCCCTCGCAGGGATTCCTAACGTGGAGCGAGTGACATCGAGATCTGGTGATGGTTCTAGCCGTGTATCGTTAGAGTTCGCCCGTGGCACAGATCTGGCTGAGGCATCGAACGATATTCGTGATGCCTTGAATAGAGTGGTTACGAGCTTGCCTCCGGAGGTTGAGCCACCGCGAATCTGGAAATTTGATCCGAATAGCTTCGCTATTGTGGTTATTGCCGCTCAGTCGAACCGGCCCATGGATGAGTTGACCCGGGTACTAGAGAGGGATATTTCCAAGCGGTTTGAGCAAATTAAGGGCGTAGGTACCATTGATGTATGGGGAGGTATCTATAGAGAGGTTCACGTAGACCTGAATAGGGATCGGCTCAAGGCAAGTGGATTAACTGCTGAAGATGTACGTTCTGCTATTGCCGCTGAAAACAGCAGGCTTCCAGGGGGTAATGTAAAACAAGGGCTCAATGATCTATATGTACGTACACGAGGGGAATATACATCGGTTGATCAGATAGCAAGAACCGTTATCACCAATGTTAATGGGAAGCCTATTCGTGTTCAAGATGTGGCTGAAGTGGAAGACGCATACGAGGATATCTCCCGCCTTGTAGAACTGCAAGATGTACCAACCATACGGATGATGGTCCGGAAGCAGACAGGGGCCAATACGGTAGCTGTAGCCGATGAGATAAAAAGGGAAATAGAACGAGTTAATCTGGAACGGTCGGACTTAAAGCTGACGGTGATCAGTGATCAAAGCGATTTCATTCAGCAGTCCATATCCAATGTGCAAAGTGCTGCGCTATGGGGGTCTTTATTGGCCTTGCTTGTGCTCTACATCTTCCTTCGAAATGGGTCGACCACATTTATTATTGCACTATCGATTCCCATTTCGGTCATAGCAACCTTTGGGTTGTTGTACTTCGGAGGGCTAACGCTTAACCAGATGACATTTGGTGGACTTGCGCTGGGGATTGGGATGATTGTGGATAATGCGATAGTGGTGCTCGAAAACATAGTGCGTCTCAGGGAGGAGAAACAGGAATCGCTGAAGGTAAGCGCAAATCTGGGTACAAAACAGGTGACAGGGGCGATTATCGCGTCCACCCTTACCACATCTGTCATCTTCTTACCGCTGGCATTCGCTCAAACGATTTCTGGGGCATTATTCCAGTCTCTTGCTATTGTTGTTGTCTTTTCGCTTCTGTGTTCACTCCTCGTTGCTCTGACGCTTGTCCCAATGCTCTCCAGCCGATTTCTAAGTGTGAAAAAAGAGGGGACGGGCGAAGGTGAAGAATCAGCAATTGAGAAGTCTCGAATGCGGACGTTTTTCCGAAACATGGAGAACTGGTACTCAGACATGCTTCGTAAAGCCCTGCGTCACAGGGCGGCGATATTCATTGGTACAATAGTACTGGTTGCAGCGTCCTTCTACTTCATGGGTACGATCTCCGTTGAACTAGCGCCACAGTCTGATGCAAATGAAATAAGCGTAGACATGGAAATGGCAGAGGGGATGAATATTGCCGTGGTCCGTCAGTATCTGAATGAACTGGCAGAGGCAGTAAAGGCAGAGCTTCCAATGGACCAGGTTGAGTCCTTTACAACAGAAGTTCGGAATGGAGATGCTGAAGTAGAAATTACCCTCAAGGATGCTTCTGAACGAACTATGAGTCCTACCCAAATTGCCGACAACATTCGCAAGGCAGTTGATGGGTTGGTGCCTGGTGCTCGTATTCGTGTGAGAGCTCAATCAGGACTCTGGATATTCAGGCGATTGTTCAGTTCGAGCGATGATGGAGAAGCAATTCAAATTGAACTGCGTGGGTACGATATGACTGTTGCCCAGCGATTTGCCCAGCAAGTGCAAGAACGTGTCACAGCGGTTGAGGGTGTAAGTGATGTACGAATAAGCCGGCGTGAAGGGCAGCCGGAAGAAAACATCGTTTTTGACCGGGACAAAATCGCAGATCTTGGTTTATCTGTCCGCGAAGTTGCTCAAGCAGTCCAGACAAATGTAGGCGGGTCGCTCGCTGGGCAATTCCGGGTTTCTGGTGAGGAATACCCGATCCGTGTCAGGCTAAAGCCCGAAGATCGGTTAACAACCCTGGACTTGAATAACATCGGAGTGCGAACACCTGCTGGTGATATAATCCCGATTTCGGAAGTGACCATTCAAGAAAAGGGGAGAGGCCCATCTCAGATTAGCCGCATAGATGGGCAGCGTGTTACGTATGTGACTGCTAACCTGGAGGATGGTGTCGCTCTTGGTGATGCCGTGAATCGAATCCGGGCCGACCTGGCGCAGATGCCGCTTCCTGATGGATTCTCGATAGTATACAGTGGTGAATATGAGGAGCAGCAGAAAGCGCAGCGCGATTTTTCTCTAGCGATCATCATGGCCCTGATATTGATCTACATGGTTATGGCCGGTCAGTTTGAGCGTTTCCTGGATCCCCTCATCGTGATGTGCTCCGTACCTTTGGCAATTATTGGTGTGGTCCCAATGATTCTCTTGACTGGAGACACATTGAACATGCAGAGCATCATGGGCCTGGTGATGTTGATAGGTATTGTTGTGAATAATGCGATTGTACTGGTAGACTACATCAATTTACTTCGAAGAGAGCAGGGTATGAATCTGAAGGATTCGATTGTTGAAGCGGGTCGGCTTCGGTTGCGTCCGATTCTAATGACTGCTTTGACTACCATACTGGGGCTGGTCCCAATGGCTCTTGGATTTGGGATGGGGGCTGAGTTGCAGGCTTCGTTGGCTCGTGTTGTAATTGGTGGACTCCTTGCGTCAACCTTGATTACCCTCTTGCTGATTCCTCTGGTCTATGTGAGTGCGCACCAGGGCATTGAAAAGGTGAAAAAAGGAATCAAGAACTTAGCAGGATCCTACGGTACCCGGCCTAGAGCGGCAAACTCCTAATTATCCGACTGCGGATAATATCTCTTTGCTGACACGCATTGCATAGAACATTTCGGCCCCAATTTGCCGTACGCGTTCATTGTAGCGTTGTGATTCTTCGGGCGTATCGTCTGCTGCCTTGGGATCTTCATAGGTAACAGAAATTCGTTTTGCACCTGGAATGAAAGGGCAGTTTGCATCTGCATCTGAGCACGTCATTACTGCTGCAAAGTTTTGCGATGGATTGTATGGATCATCAAATACCTTTGAAAAGCACTCAATATGAGGGCCTTCTTCGGCGAACGTGACAAGGTAATGCGGATTAACACCCCCAGGGTTGTCAATCCAAAATCCTGCTCTCTCCATGGCCTTAACAGCGCGGGGATTAAACGCTGTAGCTTCTGTGCCACCTGAGTAACAGCGTATGTTATTTATTTCATAGTAGAAAGCAGCAGCCGTAGCCCATATCTGGCTGATGTGGGAGCGTCTTGAATTGTGGGTACAGATAAAATTGAGTTGAATGGGGCCCTCTTCTTGAGATTGATCTGCAATATATTCAGCAAGCACATGTAGAAGTTCTTGGCGCTCTTGCGGAATATCCTCAATTTCTGGCAATAGGGACTCAATATACCGACGAAAATTGGGAAAGAGTTTCATAGTGAGGGGAGGATGGTTTGTAGCTTTTGATCCAACGATAAACAACAAACCACAAACGACCAACTTCTTAACATATTGATTACACTGCAGCCAAATAAACCCCTTATGGATTCAATATTTATCCCCCATAGCCATATAGCTGCCATAAATAGATAACCAGGGGAATCTGTGGCCGAGGTAGCGGCTTACTCTTCCTGTGCCGAGGACACGCACTTTTGAGTATCCAACGAGTTTCATCCGCCACTTTAAGACATCATCAAAGTGTTGAGAAACATGGCAGCCTCCGAGTACGCTTTGGCCCTTGATTCTTCTTTTGATGTCTTTGGGATTAGGAGTAGTTAAAAGTAAACGGCCGCCGACTTTCAAGATTCTGAATATTTCTCCAAGGGTTTTGTCTATGTCTTCTGGGTAGAGGTGTTCGAGGACTTCACCGGCAACAACAACGTCATAGGTGTCATTGGCAACGGGAATTTCTGTAGAAAGGCCATATATTTTTTCTTCGTACAGGCCCTCAGGTATTCGTGATAAGCGATCTTTCACACAATCAAGACCTGAAATGCGGAGCGTGGGGTCTATATGCTTTAGGACCCATCCTCCCCGGCCAATATTACAACCCAAATCAAGAATCCTTTGCCTGTTGCGAGGAAAAAATTTGTAAAACTGCCGGTACCTATCGCCGGTGAAATCATCTTGCTCACTGATAAGCTGAAGAGTATTGAGGGCTTCGTAAGCTTCTACAGCCATTGCATTTTCAGTGATTACGGCTTCAAGAGCAGTTTCAACGGGATTAGGCATGCATTTAATATGGTCGAATGGAAAGAAAAGGGACCAGGTTGTTGGGGTAACGCGCTAAAAAATAGGTAGATCGTGCAAGAATAATACCCGGGGCGATTTAAGGATTAGATTAGAAAGGTGAGTAAAAATATTGTGAAGGGTATAAAAGATTGCCCTGTCTTGAATGTGTCTACTGAAGTGTTATGACTAAGTAATTTAGCTGGAATGTCGTAGATAAGTAATGTAAATAAGGATATCGGGCTGTGTGGGGCTAGATAAGAAAGATAAAATGAGGGCTGTGTATAATTTATTGTTACTTGATTGTTAAGCCATTTCTTTATAGATTTTTTTCGGCCATACACACGAACCTCCACTTATACACACTCGGTTCCCGTTGGCCCCAGTGTTTCGTTATACGATCTCACCACCAGAGTATATTGTACACACCAGCTTTTAAGCTGAAGAACGCATAGAAATTTCCTCCCAATGATTTTGTGTGTTCGCCCCCCTTTCCGGAATACTACACCGGATTTGTTGTTGATTCATCAAAAAGCGTTTTCAGTAACAGAGGCCTAACTCGCTTTGTGTTTTGTGGAAGCGGTTTTTGGGGCAACAGTATTCTACTGTGGTCAATACCTGTAGCATTTCAGGTCAGGGGTTCTGCTATCTCCCGATAGCATCCGTATGTCACCAAGAACCCAGTTCGTACATTCAAAATGCACAAGGTTACCACACTACTTGTCATGCTGCTGTTGTGCGTGCCTGTTACTAGTGCTCTAGCCCAGACGGGTAAGATCTCTGGTAGAGTAACAGACGCAACCACAGGCGAAGCATTACCCGGAGTAAACGTAATAATTGCAAACTCGACACAGGGTGGCGTGACGGACATTGAAGGCTATTACAATATCATCAATGTTCGCCCCGGTACGTATTCTGTTCGAGCTTCTTTTGTCGGTTACACGGTTCAAACCATTGAAGGCGTTCGAGTTAACACAAACCTGACTGCTGAAGTCAATTTTGACCTTCAGGAAGAAAGCGTCGGTTTGGATGAGGTCGTAGTTTCCGCAGAACGACCCATTGTTCAGCGCGATATTTCGGCAAACATCGCTAACTTGACGGCCGATGACATCGAAAACTTACCCGTAGCCGGGGTTAGCGAAGTCATTAACCTGCAAGCCGGTATCGAACCCGGTTTATCTATTCGTGGTGGAGGCCGCGACGAAATCGCATTTCTCGTTGATGGTATGTCTACTGCTGGTGGACGAACCACAGAGCCATTCATGAACGTCAGTTTTACTGCCGTTGATGAAGTACAGGTTCAAACGGGTGGCTTTAACGCAGAGTATGGAAACTTGCGTTCTGGTCTTATCAACGTAGTAACTAAAGAAGGAAACAGAGAGCGATATACAGTTGATGCTGTTCTTCGTTATAGCCCTCCAACTCAAAAGCATTTTGGAGCACTTCCGAATGATCCGTCCTCTTTCTTTATGAGACCCTATGTTGATCCCGATGTCGCTTTTGTTGGTACACACAGTGACGAGAGTGGATGGGATCAGTATACTCGAAATCTCTACCCAGAATGGAGAGGATTTAATTCCTTTGCGGATCAACTCGCTGGGGATGATGACCCAACCAACGACTTATCTGCCAATCAACTTCAAGAGTTGATGATGTGGCGTTTGAGAAAAGACTTCGATATCCAGGCCCCTGATTTTGAGGTAGATGCTACCGTGGGTGGTCCTGTTCCTGGAGGTAGAAAGCTTGGTAACTTACGCTTCTTGGCTTCATATCGGCAGACGCAACGTGCCTACATCGTTCCTGTACAGCGTGATTCTTATGAGGGAAGAACAGGACAGTTCAAACTTACGAGCGACATCGCTACAGGCATGAAGCTGGTAATTAATGGTCTATTCGCCCAAGAACTTGGAATGAATACGAGCAACCAGGCATGGACAAGTTCTTTCGATAGGGGAGAATCTCCCAATTACCCATGGGATAACCGTGCTGATTTGATGGCGTTGCGTGTTAACGGAAATCATATTTTCCGAAACAACGGATGGACGCTTTCTGATATCGATCGTTTCCATATCGGTGGTGAATTTACCCACGCCGTAAATGCGAATACGTTCTACGAAGTGCGATTCCAGCGCCAGGAGACTGAGTATTTCACTCGTCCAGGACCTGCGCGCCGTGCCGATAACATTGTTGCAACGGTAGGAGGTGTTCAGGTTGATGATGCTCCTCTATCCTGGGATCCTCAACCCGGTGGGCAAGGCGACCCTTACCTTGGTGGATTTCTCCTTGGTGGTGGTGGCCGCGGTAGAGATACCTCGGATGTAGTTCGCTACATGGCGCAATTTGATGTAACGAGCCAGTTGAACCGCTTTATGCAGTTAAAAGCGGGGATCTCTTATGACTTCGCTGATTATGATGTGAATCATGGGGACCAGGACTCGTTCCACGTACACCATGCGAATCCTAAGTTTAAGTGGAATCGCCAGCCTCACCTTGGTGGTGCTTACGCTCAGACTAAGTTGGAATTCCAGGGTATGGTTGCCAACCTTGGTGTCCGTCTTGATTATTTCCATGCTGGTGGAGATTGGCACTCTTTCGATCCCTATGACCGTGCCTTTACCGCGAAGTTTGGTGCAGATAATCTCGAAGAGAATCTTCCTCAAGAACCGACTGATCGTCAATTCTTCTTGAGTCCCCGCCTCGGCGTGTCGTTCCCGATTACAGTGAATAGTAAGTTGTATTTCAACTACGGTCACTTCCGGCAGATACTCGATCCCGGACTTCTCTTCCTCGTTCGATCCGAGTTCTTTACTCAGACAGCTGCGATTGGGAACCCAAACCATCCTATGCCTAGAACAGTGGCGTATGAGGTTGGATACGAGCACAACCTGTTCGACCAATTCCTGGTTCGTTTGGCCGGTTTCTATCGAGATGTCTCAAATCAGCCTCGTAACGTAAGTTATCTCAGTATTGATCAACTTGTCGATTACGACACACCGTTTCCATACAACTATGAGGACAACCGCGGATTCGAGCTTACGCTTACTAAAAACCGAGGCCGTTGGCTGCGTGGTTTTGTGAACTACACCTTCCTTGTTCGTAAAGAAGGTAACTTTGCATACAACCAGCAAAACGAAAACCGTGTATCACAGCGTATCTTTGAAGACAATGCACGTAACACGTTGAGTAGACCTCAGCCTGAGCCATTTGCTCGTGCGAATGTTGAATTCCTTACCCCTCCAGACTTTGGTCCTGGTGATGTATTCAAACCACTTGCTGACTGGAGATTGAGCCTTCTTGGCGAATGGCGTTCAGGTGATATCTTCACGTATGGCGGAGCAAATGGAGCAGCAGTTCCTGGTCTAAGAGATAACATGAAGTGGAAAGATTTCTGGAATCTCGATCTAAGGATTGCTAAGAACTTTGAGATTGGAAACAACCAGGCTCAGATCTTTGCTGATGTCAATAATGTGCTCAATCTCAAGCGTTTGCAACGTAACGGTGCCTGGGCACTTAGTTTCAACTTTGAGCAATACATGGAGTCATTACATCATTCCCGTGACACGTTCAGTGATATTGACGATGAAGATCTTTCTACGTCGGTACCCTACTTGATCATAGGGGACGATCGTCCTGGTGATTTCAGAGATTCAGATGTTGCTTACGTACCAATTGAAGCGTTTGGTAGCCTCGATAATATTGGTAGTCCCAACACAAGAGCGCTCTATTTCGTCAGAGATTCTGAGAGCTTCGGCGAAGGAACCTATTATCAGTGGAATGGAAGTGGATTTGAGCTTGCTGATCCTGATTTCTTAAACCAGGTATTGGAAGACAAAGCCTACATCTACATGCCCGTTGTAGACTCTTTCCGATTCTTGAATCCACGCAACGTATTCTTTGGAATTCGGGTGACTTTCTAGTCATTTTCTCGTGAATGAATGAACTGCCTTATGCAGGAGCCGTCCATCGGCTCCTGCATAAATCCACCAGGTTCTTCATTACCCATGGACTTAATCCGTAGAAGAAAGATTATGAAAAAGACCAGCTATACGTGTACCCGATTCGTTCTGGGCTCGCTGCTGCTGGGGTTAATGCTGTTGTTTTTTACCCCTACCAATGCGTCTGCACAGTGGGAGCTAAAATGGCTCTCAGTGGGCGAAATGCATAAATACTACACAGAAGCAGGTAGTCATAACGAAGATTATCAAGGCCACAATATCCACTGGCCTGGTATCCGAAATGAGCACGGTAATGTGCGCGGATACGCATTGTGGATTGCTGTGCAAGACTTTACCGACGAAAACGGTATGGAATGGCCCGTGAAAATTGCTCACGTTGGTCCTCGTATTACCGGCCTGGGCGAAGTTTTCGCAGAAGACTTTTCAATGATAAGCCGCTTTGAACCCCCCCTCGTTGAGGTGGATGGTTTTGAGACGTTTAACCGCCCTGTATTTAACGATGAGGTTGACCCATCTCAGGCGTTTGACAGAACGGTGTATTCCAGAAACGGTTCGGTGGTAGGTATCACTCAAGAGCGCTGGGCTAGCCAGTTTAGCCAGGAGCACCATGATAACTACCATATTCTCGAATTTGTATTCACAAATACGGGGAATACCGATGATGATGCAGAGGTAGAACTACCTGACCAAACACTAGACGGAGTGTATTTCTACTGGCAAAACCGTTATGCTCCGAATAGAGGTGCTGGATGGCAGCAGAACAATGCACAAGGTTGGGGCAAGTGGACCATGAACGACACTGTTGGCGACGGACACGAAGATTATAATGTTGATTTTCGTGCACAGTGGTCCTGGCTTGGTCACGTGACCTCTTTGAGTGGCCGAACTGCACTTGGTGGTCCGCTATGGAACGATGGTTCCTGGTTGGTTGCCAGCGGAGATAGTACTGGACGTCTTGGTGCTGCTCACATGCTGGGTCGTATGATTCTTCATGCTGATAAATCAGCCACGGATGAAACTGACGATCCTGAGCAACCCAGCACTATGAACTTTATTTGGACTGGAGACGAGCGCACTCACCTGAACGAGCATACTGACCTTGGGAAAATGCAGTTTGAGCTTGAGTTGATCACTGAAGGACGTGTCTATCCCCATCATGCTGACTTGGTTCAGCCCGATGGTGCGTTTGATACTGGTATAGGCGATCCCACTACAGGCCGTGGTGGAGACGGGTTTGCATTTGGTGAAGGGTTTGGGCCTTACACCATGGCTCCTGGTGAAGATGTGCGTATCATAATTGCGGAAGGTATCGCAGGTATCAGTGACGCCGCGGCTGTTCATGTAGGACAGACTTACAAACGAAGAGGTGGCGCTAATGGTGCAGAAGATCTTCTCATTGAGTTTGACGCAAATGGTGATGGGGTGATCAGTGATGCTGCTTATGACTACAATGCGTTGTATACAGGTGCTGAGCGCATGACGAAAAACCAGTGGGCATTGTCGGCCAAGGACTCTATGATGCAGACGTTCCAACGTATACAGGCAAACTATGAATCCGGTTGGAACATACCAACAGGACCTATGCCACCTGCTCGTTTTTCAGTAACCTCTGGTACGGACCGTATCTTCCTTGAGTGGGAAGCATTCCCTGGGGAATCTCCTGCCGGTGGCTGGGAGTTGTGGCGCGCTCAAAACCGTTTCGACGGACTGCCGCTTGACCCTAAAACAGGAGAAGCTTTCGAAGACTGGCCAACAGTCTACAAGCAAGTTGCCACCTTCGGTGCTGGAGAAACCAGCTTTGAAGATAATGACGTAATCCGTGGTATCGATTATTTCTACTACTTGCAGGCAGTAGGATCTATGAATACCGACGCAACGGGATTGACCCCAACAGGCATGGCGCTCAAGAGTAATAGGTATTATGCTCAGACGTATGAGCCTGCTCGATTGAAGCGACCACCTGGACGTGATATCTCAGATGCACGTGTTGTGCCTAATCCATACAACATCAATACGGACCAGAATCTTCTGTTTAGTAATCGTGATGCATTGGCCTTCTTTAATATACCTGGTGAATGTACCATTAAGATCTTTACAGAAATGGGCGAATTGATTCGTGAGATTCCTCACTTTGATGGATCAGGTGATGAGTTCTGGGATCTGCAAACAGAATCCTTGCAACTCGTGTCCACAGGTATCTACTTCGCCGTGATCGAAGATTCGAATACCGGTGATAAAGTCATTCGCAAATTTACCATTGTTCGCTAAACATGTTGATACGAAGTCCTGGTTTATCCCAGGGCTTCTTGATCACTGATATGAATACTGGAGCTATAATCTCAAAGCAAATTGGTGCTCCCATGAAAAAATTTATGTTTCGAAGTGCTCTGTTCAGCGTGCTTAGCCTGTTTATGGTAATAAGTGTCGCCGGTCAGGGACAACAAATTGAAGATGATGACCTGAATAAACGTGCTCAGACGGGGATGAAATTCCTTCAAATGTCTGTGGATGCACGGGCTTCAGGTATGGCTGGGGCTATGACTGCAATGGAATACGGCGCGAGCGCCATGTTCTACAACCCTGCAAGCATGGCTCGTATTTCTAATAACTTGAATCTCTCTGTAGGGCAGGTTCAATGGTTCGAGGATGTAGTTTATAACTACGGAAGTCTCGCGTTTGCACCTGCAGGTGGAGACTATGGTGTGTTTGGGGCGTTTGTAATGTCTGTTGACTATGGAGAATTCTTCGGTACCATTCGAGCAGATAACGAAGACGGATTTGTAGACACAGGTGTGTTCAGCCCGTCTGCTATTTCTGCTGGTTTTAGTTATGCGAATCAGTTGAGTGATCGTTTCGCCGTAGGTGGTAACATCAAGTATGTGTACCAGGATCTTACCAGCAATACGATCAACGTAGGAGAAACCCAGGGTAACTCAGAAGGAACGATGGCTTTTGACCTCGGCGTGTTGTATAACACTGGATTTAGAAGCCTGAACTTTGCAATGAGTGCGCGTAACTTCTCCAATGAAGTGCAATTTGAAGAAGAAGCATTTGAATTACCCCTAACATTCACCATTGGTATATCGATGAACATGATTGATTTGACTGATTTCAACTCAGACATGCACTCATTTGTACTTTCTATGGATGCTGAACGTCCCCGAGACTTCTATGAGCATCTAAATGTGGGTGGCGAATACACTCTTGCTAAAACCTTTTCTCTGCGGGCTGGATATGCATTCCCAACTGATGAGGAAGGCGTGAGCCTGGGTGTAGGCGTCCAGCGTGATTTAGGAGGCTTTAATTTTGATGCTAACTATGCCTTCACAGATTGGGGCGTTTTTGGTTCTGTAAGCAGAATTTCTCTAAATCTAGGCTTCTAACCTGATAGAACAATCTTCATCACACACTACAAAGGGCCGGCAGATCACTCTATTGAATGATCTGCCGGTCTTTTTTAGATCACGTAATTCTGGTAGATATTGCTAACTGTATTTAGTGTAATCTTAATTAGGGATAAGATCTGTGCTATATAAGCTACATGAGATGTTAGACTATGGTCGTCCCAAACTTGATTTGGGATCCAAGCAGTTCATCGGGAAATTTGCCCCTAAAAGGAATTGCATGGATTCCTGGTCAAGCCAGGAACGACCGATTCTCTTGTCATTGAGGTATGATTGATGTGGAAATACATCTGTAAGTTTCTACTTCTCATCATTTGCGTATCTGGATGTAGATCAACACCTGATCAGGCATCACCTCGCTTTACTGATGTAACCAACGCTGCCGGGTTATCCGGTTTTAAGCATACGTCTGGGGCCATTGGTGATAAGTGGTTTCCAGAAACTATGGGTGCGGGTGTTGGCTTCATCGATTATGACGGAGATGGGTGGGAGGATATACTACTGGTCGGTGGCAATTCCTGGGAAGGACGTGAGGTGAATCCTGCTGTGTCCATATTTAGGAATAATCAGGATGGTACCTTTGAGGAAGTAACTCATGAAGTTGGCCTAAGCGATATACAGGCTTATGGTTTTGGGATAGCTGTTGCTGATCCTGATAACGACGGCGATCAGGATATTTTCTTATCTACGTTGAATACAAATCTATTTTTTCGAAATGACGAGGGCGTGTTTAAAGAGGTCGCGCAGGAGGTCGGTCTAGCCGGCACTGACGCCTGGAGCACGGCTGCTGCATTTTTTGATGCAGACCAGGATGGGTGGCTCGATGTATTGGTTGGGCAGTACGTGCAGTGGTCCCCAGAAACGGATCAATGGTGTACGATTGATACGGTGAATAAGGAGTATTGCACGCCCGAACTGTATGAAGGACTGCCTTTGAAGTACTATCACAATCTTGGTGATGGTACGTTCGAAGAACGATCAAGTCTTGCTGGATTCAATGTGCCGACCGGCAAAACTCTGGGGATCGCACTGTTAGATGCGAACCGAGACAGCAAGATAGATGTGGTAGTTGCTAACGACACTGAGCGGGATCTGCTCTTCCTTAACAGTGGAGGAGGGATATTCACTGAACGTGGTTTGCAAAGTGGTATAGCCCTCTCCAGTGCGGGAAAAGCCACAGCTGGAATGGGAGTAGATACCGGGGTGATAGATTCTACGAATGAGGCTGTGTTGATGATAGGGAATTTCTCAAAGGAAACGTTGGGCGTTTTTCAATATTCGGAATCCGGGCTTTTTCGGGACAAATCGGCCGCTTCACAGCTAGGGAATCCCAGTTTTCTGTCGAATTCTTTTGGGCTGTTTTTTTTCGATGTGGATCTAGATGCTGATCAGGACGTGTTTGTCTACAATGGGCACGTCCACGAAAGAGTTGCTGAGGTGCAAGAAGGCATTTCTCATGCCCAGTATCCTCAACTCTTCTTAAATGATGGAACAGGGCAATTTGAGGAAGTGGATGCAAAAAAAGCTGGAATCGACGAATTAATGGTTGGCAGAGGCGCTGCATATGCTGATTATGATCGAGACGGGGATCTTGATGTATTGCTTCTTGAGAACAACGGCCCAGTGCGATTGTGGAGGAATGATAACGTGACGGGTAGTGCTATACAAATAGAACTCGCGTTACCTGCATCTGAGCGCACCGCAATTGGGGCCCAGGTTGAAGTCATACATGGTTCTAAGAAACAGATCCAATGGGTAAAATCTGGATCGAGCTATCTTTCTGCTTCCAGTCAGATACTAACCTTTGGCCTTGGGAATGAACCGAAAGTTGATAGCTTATCTGTTTTCTGGCCAAATGGAGACGTAGAGACCTTTGTGGATGTACCTGCACAGCAACGAATCGTCATTTTGCAGGGGCAGCGTGAGATTAAAACGCAATACCAATTTGAAGGTACTTCCTCTAGATAGTTTTTTTTATATTTTGCCTGTACCACTACCACCAGTCAGGTATCCCACCAACAATCAAAATGCTACTGTATGATCGCCGAAGGAATTTTACACCGGCATGGTAGGTCGCGCAATCCTTTTCTCATTGCGTGTACTTTGTTAATAGTCTCTGGATGGTTACTGGTTGGGTGCACAGAGACCTCTACTGTCGAAATTGATGCTGAGACCAGGCGGCTTTTAGATGACGCCCTTGTAACACAAGAGGCAGGATATACCCCATTAGCCCTTGCCTTTGTGGATAGTGCGATCTCACGTCAACCAAATCACGCCATGCCTCACTTTCTCCGCGCTCAATTTCTGTCGGAGATGAACAAAATAGATGAGGCCGAAATGGCCTATAAAGAAGTGCTCCGATTTGATGCTGATTATCAGAATGTGTGGTTTCAGTTAGGGGATATTGCTTTTGCCAAAAGGGAGTATTCAGAGGCGCTTGAGAGGTATGAAGAAGAAGCCGCGCTACTTGATCGAAAAAAAGACCAGTTCGGCACGCCCTTTACAGTGCAGTATAATGAATCGATGAGTCTTCTGTCGCTACAGCGGGGGCGAGCCTTTCGTCAGCTTGGAGAAGGAGGTAAAGCACGAGAGGCGTTCACGTCCGCAATTGAATTTGACAGTTTGAACACTGCTGCTTACTCGGATTTAAGCCAGGCCTTGCATGAGGTGGGGCAAAATCCGGAGGCGTTGCAATTTGCGCAAAAAGCCTTGCAGCAAAACCCATTAAATCCTGATTATCTATATCAAGTGGGTTCATTGTTGTATGACAACGAGCGCGTTGAAGAAGCTGTACCGTTATTACAAGGAGCCTTGCAGCAAAAACCCTGGTTGTCAGGTGCTATGTACAAGTTAGGGCTTGCCATGGTGGCTATGGAAGAAGAGGAGGCAGGCACTGCCTATCTAGAGATGGCAGACTCGCTTCAAGCTAAAAATGAACGGATCCAAAAGGCTCGATTTAACGCAGAAAAATACTCAGACGACCCCAATCAATGGGTGGCATTAGCACGCCAGTTATTAGAAGTTGGCCGAGTAGACGAAGCCATGTATCCTTTAAATACGGCGTACTCATTGGATCCCCAAAATCTTTCGATTCAGAATGATCTAGCGAATATTGCATTGGTCGGTGGTGATACTTCGTTGGCGAAGGTACGTCTTGAGAAGATCCTGGATGCAAACCCTACGTTTGCAGAAGGATGGTTCAATTTAGGTGTGATAAATGCCATGCAGGGCAACTTTAAAGAAGCCCAACTGCACTGGGAGAATGTGATTCAGCTTGACCCTACTCACCAGGAAGCCAGGGACTACCTGGACAGGCTTGCAGAGTGAAAGTGACTATAATCATGATGAAACGCGATATAGTACTTCCAGTTATCGTTCTCTTTAGCCTGATTCTGGCTGGCTGCCAAAGCAATCAGAAAACGGAAGAGCGGTTTATCGATGCGCGTTCTTCGGACTATTTGCGTTTAGGGACCGAAGCGCTTGAGCGATACGAGTTTGGGTTAGCAATGGCATTTGCAGATAGCGCTGAGCACTATACGCCTGAACTGCCAGATGCAAGTTTTTTGAGAGGGCGGATCTACTCGGAGTTGGAGGATTTTGAGCGCGCAGCCGCTGCATATGAATTGACGATCCAAAGGGATTCTGAGTACCGTGGTGTATGGCATAATATGGGAAACAATGCCTACAGAATGCACGAGTATGATGAAGCTATTCAATTATACAAAAAGGAAATTGCCCAACAATCAGCTCCAGTACCGTGGAGAGGCATTGGGCGGGCATATGTAGAATTAGGGTACGTAGATAGTGCCCGTTGGGCTTTTGAACAGGCCATTCAGCTAGACAGTTTATATGCCCCTGCGTATTTCAATCTTGCATTGCTTTTAGAAGACGAAGGGGTATTTGAAGAAGCTTTGGATGCCTCACAGACGGCATGGAGGTTAAGCCCACTAGATACAGACTTTCGATACCTGATGGCTTCTTTGTTGGTCTCAAATCAGAAGTTTGTGCAGGCGATACCTCATCTGCAAGCCGTAACAGAGGAGAGGCCCTGGCACCATGCTTCTCATTATAATTTGGGACAAGCCCTAGTGCGAGCTGGTGATAGAATGGCCGGAGAAGAATATCTACAGAAAGCAGAAGACTTGAGGGCTCAAGATGCCCAGATCAAACAACTGCTTAATTCCTCAATGACTTTAGGGGCAAATCCACTGACCCAGGCTGCATTGGGCTCAGCGCTCAGGAAAGTGGGGCGCTACCAGGACGCGATGCGTGCCTACAAAATGGCTACGTTCCTGGATCCTTCAAATTTAGAGATCCAGACAAACCTGGCCAACTTGTATTTATTGCAAGGAGATACACTTGCTACCATCCGTGAATATCACTCCATCTTGCAGAAGGACCCGAGTTTTACCGGTGTTTGGGTGAACCTCGGCATTGTGTACGCGATTTCTGGGCAAAAGGAATATGCACGACGAGCCTGGCAAGAGGCCTTGCGAATAGAGCCAGAGAATTCCGTAGCTAAATCGTATCTATCCCGGTTGTGACGTTTACCCCTATCTGTGTGATATGCTGAGTCGGTTCTTGTTATTTCTTCTTTTTGTTGGCATGCTTGTCATTCCTGTAGGGTGTAGTAATACTGAAGAGCCACCTACTAATGCCAGTCAAGCTGAACAAGGCGGGTTGGTATTTCAGGATATAACAGCAGAAGCAGGCCTTAGTGGGTTTAGGCATATCACTGGCGCTAATGGAGAAAAATATTTTCCTGAAGCAATGGGTGCAGGGATTGCGTTGATCGATTATAACGGAGATTATTGGCAAGACATACTACTGGTAAACGGAGGTGTATGGCCAGATGATGAAAAACAAAACAGCTCCGGATTGTCCCTGTTTAGGAATAATGGGGATTTAACCTTTACGGATGTGACGAGCGAGGCCGGATTGAGTGGGGTTCATGCTTACGGTTTTGGTATCGCAGCAGGAGACTATGATAATGATGGAGACGAAGATTTTTATTTCACGACATTAGGCCCAAATAAGTTATTCGAAAACCAATCAGGCTCGTTCGTTGATGTAACTGCACAGTCGCAATCGGCCCTAGAGCCATCGTGGAGTACAACAGCCGTTTTCTTTGATGCCGATCGAGATGGATGGCTGGATTTGTATGTTGGCAACTATGTGTATTGGTCTCCAGAAGAGGATATTTTCTGCACCCTGGATGGAACGACAAAGAGCTACTGCACGCCTGAGTTGTACGAGGGCCGGCCAAGCCGATTTCTTTATAACAATGGAGATGGGACCTTTAGTGATCGTACAGACGAACTCGGCTTTTTACCGTCACCAGGAAAGATGTTAGGCGCCCTGGAGTTTGACTATAACAAAGATGGAATGCCCGACCTTGTTGTGGCAAGCGACACACAGCCTGACCTCTTGTATAAAAACAAAGGAGATGGTTCTTTTGAGGAAATTGGAGCGCTCAGCGGACTGGCCTACGATGAAAATGGCGTTGCACGAGCCGGGATGGGGATCGACGCAGGCATCGTGGACACTACTGGCCGGCAAAGTGTATTTGTCGGTAACTTCTCCAAAGAGATGATAAGCGTGTTTCGGTATGGATCCAATGACTTGTTCATCGATCGCGCAGCCTCATCCAAGATTGGCCGCTCCAGCTTAATGACGTTGACGTTTGGGTTGTTTTTGGCTGACATGGACCTGGATGGTGACTTGGATTTATTCACTTCAAATGGGCATGTGCAACAAGAAGTTGGGCAAACTCAGGATGGCATTACATACCGACAGGCTCCACATCTATTCTTAAATGATGGTAATGGTCAGTTTAGCGATATTGCGCCAGCGATAGGCGGTGTTTTGCAGAATGCATACGTGGGAAGAGGTGCAGTATATGGCGACCTGGATCGTGATGGGGATTTAGAGATTGTGTTTACGGAGAATGGAGGTGGTGTGCATGTTTGGAGGAACGAAGTAAACGATGGGAATACGTGGTTGAGAATCTATGTAAAAGGGACTACCAGCAATCGAAGTGGACTGGGCACTACCATTCAAGTACACTGGGATGAGCAGGTAGAGGAGCGCGTCATTCGAAGCGGGGCCAGTTTTTTGTCGCAACATGAACTAGTTGCAACCTTTGGCCTTGAGGCATCAACCACAGTGGATCAAATTAAGGTTTTTTGGCCAGGCGGATCAGAGACTATTCTGAAGAATGTCGATGCAAACCAGGAAATCCTGGTGGTGGAAGGGCATGAAGGATTTGAAATCGTTCAAAGATGAACAGGGGATTGGGTTTGATGTGTCAAGATTCTTTATTTCAATGCAGGTGGTTGCCACAATTACATCTTGGGCTCTTTCGTGCATCGCTATGCCTGCTGCTGGTTTTGACATCATGTAAGCAACCCCAACATCCCACTGCAGAAGTCCTTGTGCAATCCCATTGCGGATCCTGCCATTTGATGCCTGAACCTTCTTTGCTTGATCGAACGACCTGGGTGCAAAGCACGCTGCCAGAGATGGGCTATCGATTAGGGATCTACACAGATACCTCCAGGGCCAGCATCGTTAAACCTCTCGTCGATTTTGGTGTTGATCCTGAACCCTTTTATCCTTCTCGCGCAGTCCTTACAGTTGATGATTGGAGGAGTATCATCGAGTACTATGGGGATCGTGCACCTGAAACCCTTACTGTAAGCAATCAATCAGTTTCTGTTGGGTTGGACGGGTTTGAGGTACGCGAATCTTTGCTGCGGTTCAGCCCACCCTATACAACTGATATACAGATTTATGATGGGTACAATGCGTATTCAATCGGTAACTATGCCTCGGAGAGCAAACTGGTACTCTTGGCTGAATCTGATCAGCTCATGTTTGAGTTTGATTTGGAAGGCGCACCCACGGATACTGAAATCGATGGGTCGACATTCATCGTAAGTGTAGCAGGCCCAGGGCCAGAGCCTACTGCGGGCCGGCTTGGTGCAGTGTATGGTGTTTTTGGACCGGATCAGAATCCTATTGTATTGGTGGATGACCTGTATCGACCGGTTGACATAGAGGTCGGTGATTTGAATGGCGATGGATTAGCTGATCTCATTATTTGTGAATACGGACACTATGAGGGGTATCTGTCGTGGCACCAAAATCTCGGCGACGGATCTTATAAGCGAAATGTATTACTGACTGCGCCAGGTGCTATTGCTGCAAAAGCTGCAGATTTGAATGGGGATGGACTGTTGGATATCGTTGTGTTAATGGCCCAGGGAGATGAAGGTGTGGATGTCTATCTGAATGAGGGGGATGGCGTGTTCAGCCGCGAACGCGTCTTGCGGTTTTCTCCTGTATATGGCTCAACGGATTTAGGACTCTACGATTTTAACGCGGACGGACTGCTGGATATTTTGTATACAAACGGGGACAATGCAGACAGCTCGCCCATCATAAAGCCTTACCACGGTGTACGAATCTTCCTGGCAGAATCCTTGACTTCTTATGAGGAAGCGTACTTTTATCCAATGCCAGGAGCAATGGCAGCGCAAGCAGGAGACCTTAATGAAGATGGGGACCTGGATATCGTTGCCATTTCTTATTTTCCGGACTACGAGGAAAGAGAGCAAAGTGTAGTACTTCTGGAAAATGAGAGTACACAGACAATGGCATTTAATCCTTCCACTTTTGAGGATTCATTTCGCGGAAGGTGGCTGGCTATGGATTTGGGAGATATCGATGGTGATAAGGATCTAGATATCGTCCTGGGTTCAAACATTGGATTTGGACCAAAAGGCGACAGGACCAACCTGTATGATCGCTGGGCAGAGGAATCAATTTCAGCTGTGATATTGGAGAATAGTCTTCGTAGTAATTAGATTACCGGAGTACATAAACATATAATACAATGGTTCAAAAAAGCCGGCTTTTAGTTGTTGGAGTAGTCATTTGCTTAGCGTATTTAGGATGCGCTCAGAAGATGGATCCAAAGGTAGTCTTCTTTATTGAGCAAACCTATGAAGCAATGGACCGGGGTGCCTTTAATGCGGCCCTGGCTTTTACGGATAGTGCACGCGTGCATGGGGATACGCATGCTGAAACGTATTTTTTGCGCGGACGCATATATACTGAACTGGCTCGGTTCGAATTGGCTGACACCGCTTACCGTAAGGCCATCGAATTGGATAACTCTCTCCAAGGTGCATGGTTAAATAGAGGCAATCTAGCCATACGCGATGGCGATGTGCGTGGAGCATTGACGTATTACTTAAAAGAAGAAGAAAAGCACCCTACTTCCAATGTGTATCTTCAAATTGGGCGTGCCTATGCACAGCTAGGGGTAGCTGATAGTGCTCAATTTGCGTATGAAAACGCGATTGAGTTGGATACAACGAGAGCTACCCTGTACATGCGCCTAGGTGAGTTATATAGAGAGCAAGGCGAGATCGAAAAAGCCATCGAATATACGCAAAAAGGAGTGGATCTTGAGCCTGAGAATATGAACTACTTTTATGCGATTGGCTCTCTGTTGAATGTAGCCGGGCAGGCAGAGAAGGCGGTGTCCTACCTGGAGCCTTTTGTGCAAGAAAACCCATGGCATTATTGGAGTCATTATAACCTTGGTCAGGCTTACCAACGCCTGGGAGACGATGAGGCTTCGAATCGTTATCTGGGGATTGCTGATTCTCTACAGGGAGTTCAATCAGAAATTGATCACTGGCAGGGAATGGCTGAGTCTAATCCTCAGCATTTAATGTTATGGATCCGTTTTATTCATGCCTTGAGAAAAGCTGGAAACGATAGGGATGCCCAACGGGCTGAGCGGATTATGTACTCTATTTCTCCGGAGTATTTGCTGGGAGGATTTAAGGACGATCAGGTAAACCAGCAGCATAATGTAGCCCTACTCAGGCTTTCAAGTGGAGAGGTTGAAGATGCAATAGAGATTTACAGATCATTGCTACGGCAATTTCCTGATAACCCAGCGCTCTGGTTAAATCTTGGGGTGTCGTATGCGGCACATGGCCGAATTGTGCAGGCACGGCAGTCCTGGGAAGTTGCCACCAATTATAACAGAAATTTTGCCAGAGCCCACAGATATATACAAGATCTAGATATGGCATTCTATAATCCCGAAGCACCTGGGAATAGTTGAAAATTACTCACCCTGTTTTCCGCCCAGTTGGTCGTCATCTTCGTCTTCTTCATCGTCGCCATCATCAGTCGGTCTGAAGCCGGCTTCAACCAGGACGTCGTTGTCTGGCCTAAATCTGAGATCTAGTCTGTAACCGGCTCCTATAAACCCAAAGCCGTTCTCTACATTGGATAACGTTCCAGGTTGCACGAGCACATTAGGGTCGAACACATCTTCGGGAGGGTTCCATGCATTGTCTACAACCATCAAGTCCAGTGTTAAACTAGTAACGCCAACGCCAAAAGAAGGAAACCAGAGGCCGGTTTGAGAGAGTTGCTCACGAAGATAAAAAATGTCCTCTGATAGCTGTATTGGGACTACCCATCCCTCTGGAGACATTTGTTGAATGCCTGTGTAGGGAAGTGTGAAATCTAGCCGAGTAGATCCTCCAGTGTTCGGCACATAGATCGTTTCATAGGTGACATTGATTTGGATTAAGCGGTCTGTCGCATCCTTTACGAGAATGGGTTGCTTTACATCCCGAAAGGATAAATCTGCTGGTAATTCAACTAATTCTGATTGTTCGGGTACTTTGACCTCCGCCCAACTCTTTGCTCCATCAGATCTTGTAACTTCAACACGGTAACTATGACCATATTCTACACTAAAAGGAGCCCAAAAAACATGGCTGTATCTGCCTCGGTCATCCTGTGTCGTTGAATCCCTCCATATATGCGTCTCTCCAGTGCTCAGGTTAGTTGAAATAAACTCTGCATCAAGGGGATCAGGGCTTGCTAGTTCAAGCCGATCTTTGATAGGGAATACGCGCACCCATTGGGTGTCAGGTCCTGGGGTAAACACTCCGTATAACGTAAACGGGTTGTCGGTGCCAAGTATAGCGGTCACGTTTTCTTCGCAGCCACTAAATGTACTAAGTGAAAAAATAGCTGCCAGGCAAAATAAGAAAGGTGCCTTTCCGAATGACTGTGTTTTGTTGGAAGACGAATGGTCTTTATGAGTGATCTGTGAATTTGGGTTTTGCATTTTAACAGACTCTCAAACCTAGTTAAAAGAAAATTGGAGACCTAGCGTGGGCACAAAAGGAAGTTGATTAACTTGCTGCAGCGTAAATACATCCAGGTAGAAGAGGTTTTTACGGTTGTACAGATTGATCATGCTTCCCTGAAGCGTTAAGTCAGAATTTCCAAACTCCCATGTTCTTGAGAGCGAAAAATCCAGCCGGTGATAGGCAGGCAATATCCCGTTATAAGGGCGCTCATAGATGACCCGTTCTGCGCCTGGAATGTCTACAACGTTCACGAGGTCATCGATCAAGATAAACGCGTCGAAACCAATCGCCCGGTTGAAGGGGAGCCCAGAACCAAACTCCCACTTCATGCTCATATCAAACCCGAATAATTCCCAAGAGGATATGGCGTTGATCTGGTGCCTGCGATCATGCGGAGGGCGATACTCAAGGGTTTCTTCTCCATACCACAACTGAATGCTTGCCTGCTCTGCACTATATGTTGTATTCGAGTAGCCATAGTTAACCGAAGCATAGAGGTTACTTCCCCGCCATTCTGCCCTTACGTCAAATCCTGCTGATTTCCCTGTTGCCGGCTGGAGGTTGGTGGTGAATCGGGGAAATGCCGTCCATTCAGGTACGAATAAATTGTCTATGTCTTTTAGGAAGCCTTCGACGGCGAGTTCGATATCGTCCTTGGTCACCAGGCGGTAACCAAGAATGAAATGCAATGCGCCTGGGAGCCGGCCTGAGCGGATGTCACGGCGCAGATTCCTGCGAGTTGGTTGTGGGATGCTCGTCCATGCTGTGAAAATGCTAGCAGCATCTCGGCGATCTGTAATACCTGTAATCTCCTGATTATACAGTCCGAAAGCCGTACTCAACTGGTGAACACCTTTGTCCCAGACAATGCGCAAACGGGGTTCAGCACGAGGGTCGATACTTACCTGGTAAAATTGGATGCGTACTCCAGGACTTATTCGCAGGCCTTCACCTATCTTGAAGTCTAACTGGACGTACTGAGCTGCTTCATCGAGGCTAACGCGCCGTAAGTCTATGTTTTGAAATAAGCCTTCAAGTTGACTATCGAGTGAGGTTAATCGTACAGAGACACCTGCGTGTCCATCGATTCGGTCGCCGATGAAAGAAACATCCAGGCCGACGTGGGTATTCTCGATGGTCGACTTTCTTGGGGGCACATCACTAGGGCGAATCTGGCCTGTAAACTCTCCTTCATCTGGTATGCTTGGTAGTGGGGCTACTAAACCCTGTCTGGATTCGAAACGCGTGTAAGAGATATCCAGTTCAGCGGACGCAGATATAAATCGGGGGAGCATAACCCAGCGCATGCCGAAGCCCGTATTGTTCCAGCGGATATTCTCAGCAGGCGTACCTCCTTCTACTTCTTGGAGTAATGTGCCCCGGTCATGGGTGCGTAAATAGCTGAATGAGAGCCTGTTTCTTGCGTTCATTTCAGCGTGAATTTTTGCAAAGACGTCTCCAAATGCAAAAGGGAGGGGCGTGTCAATATACTGAGCTGCGCCTTGCTCTATAAAGGATTCTCTCACTGAGGCTATAAAAGAGACGCGGGATGGAATGATAGGCCCTTCAAGCCGAAGTGAACTGACAAAGGGCGATAAGCTCGCTGCTCCAGCAAACCTCCTGTTGTTTCCATTCCGTGTAAGTACGTCAATGACTGATGAGATTCTCCCGCCAAACCGGCTGCCGAATCCTCCTGCATAAATATCACTTCTATTCAGAATATCGCCTGGAAAGGCCGAGTAAAAACCTAAAACATGAAAGGGCTGGTAAATGATCATGCGATCAAGTAGTACCAGGTTTTGAGAGGGTTCGCCTCCGCGAATAAACAGTTGACCACCACGGTCGCCGACCGAGACAACACCGGGCAAGGCGGTGAGGTAGTTTACAAGGTCAGGAGTGACATCTGGAGAGGGAAGTAATTCAAGATCTTCAGGGCGAATAGTCTGCTGGCCGGCAGTCACCCGTGCCGCCCCGCTTACCCGTTCGGTCTGGACGATGACCTCGTCCATCGCCTCTGCGTTTTGAGTCAGGGAAATACTGCGATTGATCACTGCATCAGCACGAAGTCTTACGGAATCACGGTACACTTCATAGCCTATAAATGAAACAACAAACTCGTATGTGCCAGGGGGAATTCTATTGAGTACATAAGCGCCATCCTGATTCGAAACCGTTCCCTGAATCAATTCACTCTCGGCATAAACGGCCACATTTACTAGCTCAAGAGGCTGTCCATCTGAAGCGTCGGAGACGAATCCACTGATTGTAGCGGTCTGTCCAAATGTTACTTTGTGGTTAAATAAGAATACACCTGCGATGAAAAGGCTTAATACAAACCTACATATCGATCTGAACGAGCATCTATGGGTAGGGGGCATCGCACGTAGTAAGGGGTGGATGTGATTGCACCATCTAAAGTACTAAAATATTTCTACTCATGCTTTGTTAAGAAAAAGCCTTTTTGCTCATCCGAAGGGGGAGATGATGTAACGAAAAACTATATATAGGCCCCTCTTTTTTCCTCTCTTTCATTACTAAAATTGGCTCACCGCCACTGATCCACTATGAAGCTTCTCCCAGCTTTAATCGTCCTCCTGTGCTTGTTAAATGCACACCCTTTGTTTGCGCAAACCACATTGCGTCTCAATGAATTTATGGCCTCGAATGGAGGATCCTCATTTGACCCAGATTTTGGTGCGTCTGGAGATTGGATTGAGCTCTATAACTATGGCAGCGAATCGATTAGTTTGACTGGGCTATTCCTGTCCAATGATTTCGCTGATGCAACCCGATGGGCTTTTCCAGTTGGCACACAAATTGGCCCGGGTGAGTACCTCTTGATTTGGGCAGACGAAGCTAATATTCTGCTTCATACTAATTTTCAACTCGGTATAAGTGGAGGTCAAATTGGGATCTTCGATGCAAGTGGAAATGCGATAGACTCGATTATATACGGTCCACAAAAAACAGATGTCTCCTTTGGGTTGCTAAATAATGTAGCGAATGTTTGGCGGTATCTTGAAGAGGCTACGCCTGGTGCCGCAAATGATGCAACCGGTTTTATTGGGTTCACACAACCCGTTACTTTTTCATCGCAAGGCGGGTTTTATTCTACTACTCAAACAGTTACCCTCTCCACAGCCGGGCAGGGAACGATTCATTTTACAACAGATGGCTCTACGCCGTCAGAAACATCTCCCCTTTACACGGCCCCGCTTTCTGTGGGGGCATCTGTAGTTCTTCGGGCTGCTGCGTTTCAGTCCGAGTTTCTATCGAGTGTGGTTAATACGCAGACCTATCTGATCAACCAGCAGACCGAGTTGCCCGTGTTTGCCATATCAATGGATCCGGAGGATTTGTTTAGTGATAGTGCGGGCATCTATGTCGAAGGGACCAACGGGATTCCGGGGAATTGCTCTGAGGCGCCAAGAAACTGGAACCAAGATTGGGAAAAGGTAGCCAATATCGAGTTTTTTGAAGTAGATGGCTCTTCTGTACTGAACCAGCAAGCAGGCGTAAAAATATCAGGTGGCTGTTCTAGAAATTACGATCAAAAGTCATTGGCATTGTTTGCACGTCAGGAATACGGCAATGACACGTTTGACTATGCATTTTTTCCAGATAGAGAGATTCAGTCGTTTAAAACACTCGAACTAAGAAATTCTGGACAGGACTGGTTTAGGACGATGTTCAGGGATGGCTTTATCCATACTCTTCTTGACGAACAGGATCGAATGAATGTGTTAGCCTATAGGCCTGCAATTGTATTTCTAAATGGGCAGTATTGGGGGATTCATAATATTCGTGAGTTACTCGATGCATCGTATCTGGTTCAAAATTATGATGCTGCTTTAGATCAAATTGATCTACTGGAGGGGCAGGCTGCACCCATTGAGGGAAGTGCTGATGACTATAACGAGATGTTAGAGTTTATCCGCAATAGTGATATGACCAATGATCAAATTCTGGCTTCCTTAGATGCTTTGATGGACATCGATCAGTTTATGGATTATCAAGCAGCAGAAATATTTATTGCGAATGCCGATTGGCCGAGTTCTAATATTAAGTTTTGGCGCTCTCAGGCGGGCGATAACAGGTGGCGGTGGATTCTGTTCGATACGGATCTCGCCTTTGGTGGCAATGAAAACGGCCAGCCCTCTACGAATACCTTGTTTCAGGCAACAGATCCTGCGGGCCCTGATTGGCCTAATCCACCGGCATTAACAGAGCTTCTCCGCTCGCTGCTAGAAAACGAAAGGTTTAAGCAGCGTTTTGCTCAACGTATTGCTAGCCACATCAATATCACATTTGATTCTACCTATGTCAACCAGGTAATAAACAGCCTCGCCGCTAACATTGCCTCTGAAGTCCCGCGTCATGAAGAGCGATGGGAGGAGTCTATAGGGTTCTTTACGCCTTGGGAAGCGCACATTGGGTCGTTGACAGGGTTTTCTAATGAACGGCCGGCGTTCTTACGTTCACATGTTGCCGATCAGTTTGGCTACGACGATTCCTCTACCCTGGAAGTAACAGTAAACGAACCTGGACGAGGGCGTGTGTTTGTAAGTGATGTTGAACTAAGGAGTGCTCCTTTTGTCGGGGACTATTTTAGTAATATCCCGCTTGAGATTAGAGCAGAGCCTCTAGACGGGTATATGTTTACTGGTTGGGTTGGCGGCATAGAGTCTTCCGAAAATTCCCTTTCAATTCTTCTTAGTGCACCGACTTCTATCCAGGCTGTGTTTGAGGAAACGATGGACACGACACCTACTGAGGATTTTGAGTCGCCTTATCGGTTCGGGCTGGGTGCCAACTATCCTAACCCGTTTTCGACTCAAACAACACTTCCATTTGAAATAGATGTGCCTTCTCAGGTTAGCATTCGTTTATTTGATATGCTTGGCAGAGAGGTACTTCGCGTCAGGAATGAGTATTTGTCTTCTGGGGCCTACCAGCAAACTATAGATGCTGGCCAGCTTTCATCGGGGCTTTACGTGGTAGAATTAACCGCAGGTACCCAAGTGGAGAGGCGTACTGTGATGATTGTGCGTTAGGTTCTCAACGACATTGTATTTAAGAACCGCTTCATGGTATATTAATCTGCCCACATAAATACAGGTTAATAGCACCCCATTTTAATGAATCGCAGACACTTTCTGAAGTCACAAATGGCGGCAGGAGCTGGCCTACCCTTGCTCTCCGCAATGCCTCATCTTCTTGGTCATGAGCAGTCTAATGTTGTACCTAAACGCAATATTAAGCTCGGATTTGACAACTTCTCTATCAGGGCGTTGAAATGGAAAGCGCCTCAGCTTTTGACGTACGCGAGCGAAATGGAAGTCGACACCATTCTGTTTTCTGATCTGGACGTCTATGAAAACCACTCTTCTGCGTACTTAAAAGACATTCGAATGATGGGAGAGGATTTGGGGATTGAAATTCAGGCCGGAACTGGAGGAATAAGCCCTGTCTCTACTACCTACGACAACAAGCATGGAAATGGAGAAGAGCATTTAGGACTGGCTATTCGTGTTGCCAAAGAGGTTGGATCCAATGTAGTGCGATGTTATATGGGGCGGTCCCAGGACCGCGAAACTGAGGGGGGACTACAGGCTCTTATGGCAGATACATTACGCATCTTGAAAGCTGTCCGCAACCAGGCATTAGATGCAGGGGTGAAGATAGCCGTTGAGAATCATGCGGGGGATGTACAGGCTTGGCAACTTGTTTCATTAATCGAAGAAGCTGGACCAGACTTTGTAGGTGCTACCCTGGATTCTGGGAATGCAACCTGGACCTTTGAGGACCCCTTGATAAACCTGGAAGTCCTCGGGAAATATGCGATATCTACAGGGATTCGAGACTCTATGATCTGGAATACCAGTGAAGGCCCTCGTGTGCAATGGACCGCGATGGGAGAGGGACTTACGGATTGGCAAACCTATATGGACGTATATGAAACATTGTGTCCAGATACCCCGGTACAACTTGAGATCATCTCTGGCTTTTCACGATTGTATCCTACCAGCCAAAGCGGCTTCTGGGATACCTATACAGATATTCGAGCTCGAGAATATAAGAAGTGGACAGACATGGCTGAACGTGGATATGCATTGCCGCCTTTCCAGCCACCTGAGGGTGAGGGCCGTGAAGCTGCGACACAGGCTTATCAAAAAGCAGAGCTGGAACGAAGTATACGGTATTGCAAAGACGTCTTAGGATTAGGACTAAAGTAAATAATTACTTTTTATGTTTTCATCTAAAGCGGCTCTTATTGTTATTGATGTGCAGAAGGGGTTGGATGATCCGCACTATGGAGATCGAAATAATCTTGATGCAGAGCAAAATATGCATCGGCTCCTTGGTGCGTGGCGAAAATCGGGAAGACCAGTCATCCATATACAACACCTTTCGACGAATCCTCAATCCAAGCTCCGGCCTGAGCTTTCTGGATGTGAGATTAAGGATGAAGTGAAACCGATTCATGGAGAGCGAATCTTTCAAAAAGAGGCACATAGTGCTTTTATTGGGACGGGGCTTGAAGCTTATTTGCGTAAAAGCGGATATTCAGTACTGGTGTTAATGGGGCTCACGATAGAGCATTGTGTGTCTAGTACAGCTCGCATGGCCGACGATCTCGGGTTTGAAACCTATGTGATATCCGATGCTACTGCAGCGTTTGATGCACAGGGGCCGGATGGCACTATTGTTAGCGCGGAGGTCATGCATACGGTGTCTCTTGCCAGCCTGCATCAAGAATTTGTTCAAGTATTGACTACAGAGGCATTGTTAGCTGATATTGAGAATCCGGCTGTTACTTGATTTATTGTGGCCAACTTTTTGCTTTTTATGGAGTTAATACGTTCATATTGGTATAGAAATCCACTCAGGTTTATACACTAGAGCCACAATGGCTGATATTGATTCAAAAAGTGAACGAAATGGAATCCTGGGCAGTGTTGTGATACACTCACTGCTGTTTGTTGCGTTTTATTTCGTCGATGCAAAGCCAGAACCCGTAGATCAACTGGGATATATACAAGTTGAATTTGGCGAATTTGCTGAAGGGCGTGCAGTAAAAAGCGTTCCCGAGTCTGTTCCAGAGCCAACACCTCCACCTGAAGAGCCCGAACTAGAGGAGACGCCTGAACAGGTTGATCCACTGGATTCCAAACCAGTAGACTTGCCTGACGCTGAGCCTCTCCCGGAAGAACCTGAGATTGAGTCACCCGATACTGAAACCGAAGCGATCATAGCTGAAGAGCCTGAGGAAGAACCCGCTGAAGAGGACCAGCAAGAGAGACCTGCAGAGGTAAAACCTCTGGGAAGTGGCGAAACAGATAGTAATTCAGGAGCCGAAAGTGGAGATCCTGGTTCTGGGCAAGATGCAGAAGAGGCAAGCCCGTTTTTCATTGAAGGGCTTGAAAGGAACCTGATAGGTCGATTTCTGCCGGCAAACTCAGCAGGTGTAAACGCAGATATTAAAGTCAGAATCTTTGTTGGGCCGGACGGCACGGTGAAACGTACTATCCTTGTTCAAAAAGGTAATCCTCAACTGGATATGCAAGCGCTCATTGCTGTCCGAAAGTGGAAGTTTAACGAGCTGCCGCCGAATGCCCCTCAGGAATTACAAGAGGGTGTTGTGACGTTCAAATTTAGGGTAGATTAAGATACTCTAACCTCTTGAACCTTGCGTCCAATGCGCGTATCTTGCAGTGTTGCGATGACCCACCTTGATTGCTCGTAAGCGCCTTTTTGAAACAACAAAGCCGGCAGTATCGTATTCATCGCACAAAATATAAGTCACTTAGCCCACTCATTATCTCAGTACTATATGCACATTTGATACTACCACCTGTTACTATATGACTTGCCGTATGATTGGTGGAATACAATGTGTAGTTTTCATTATCCGACGATTCTCGCGTGACACGCAAGGTTGAACTCCTCGCTTTACTAATTGCAGATTCGCTTGCCGTTTGCTTAGCATCTTATCTGTACTTCATGGCTCGGTTCGAGTGGACTTGGTTTGCAGAGCCAAGTGTTTACCCCGAACTTACTCCTGTACTACTGGGGCTGGGCGCCTACTGGTTGATCGTTTTTTTCTTTGCTGGAATGTATCGAGAGCGATATGCCGCAAGCAGGTTTGATGAGTTGATCTCAATTCTAAAAGTCGTTGCAGCTGGGATTCTTGTACTCATTTTTGCCATCTATATAGATACACTTCATAGCGGCACTACACGTTCTGAGATCTTTTTCTACGGTGCTGCTGTCTATTTTTCAGTCGCTCTATTTCGTGTTTTGGTACGCACGTTGCAAAAAACGCTGATTTTAAGGGGCATTGGTACGCATAAAGCGCTAATTGTAGGATGGGGGGATCGAGTGGACAAACTGCATCAAGACATTGGGCGATATCCCGCTGCGGGTCTGGATGTGGTTGGAATGATCCGTTTACGCCAGCCTGCAGCAGCACAACAACCTGCTATTGTTGGGGGAGGATACGAGGGAAGTACAGTTGGTGGTGATGGAGCGAATATAGAGTTGGATGTGTCAATATCTAACGGGATTGCAGATATAGATGAAATTCCTGAATTGATTGACCAACTCCAGGTGCAGGATGTTCTGATTACATTAGGACCTAATCAGAACGACGAATTGATGGAAATTTTGCGCGTATGTGATGGGAAGTCGGTTTCCTTGAAGCTCGTGCCTGATTTTTATTCAGTAATTGGTGGTATGGCCAGAACAGAGCACCTTTATGGGCTTCCCCTGATTGAGGTACTGCCTGCGCCGATGCCGGCCTGGGAAGAGAGCACAAAGCGCCTTATTGACCTAACTGCATCCTTGATTATTTTGATTCTTGGTATGCCAGCCTGGATTCTCATCACGATAGGAATATTGAGCACTTCGAAAGGGCCAGCGATTTATAGGCAAAAGCGAGTCGGATACAAAGGAAAAGTATTCACTATGCTCAAGTTTAGGACAATGGTCGCAAACGCTGAAGCCAAAACAGGTCCCGTATGGGCTTCAGAGAATGATCCACGGTATACCTCTATAGGGCGTTGGTTGCGCAAGACGCGGCTTGATGAAATTCCTCAGCTTTGGAATGTCTTAAAAGGCGAAATGAGCCTGGTGGGCCCTCGTCCAGAACGCCCTTATTTTGTTGAGAAGTTGGCAAAAGAAATCCCGCTATATTCCCGTCGTTACCGGGTAAAACCAGGCATCACTGGTTGGGCGCAGGTAACCTGGCATTATGACACAAGCCTTGATGATGTGCGTCAGAAGGTAAAATACGATTTGTTCTACATTGCCAATCTTAGCCTCCGCATGGATCTGAAAATTCTATTCCTCACGATCCGTACAGCATTTCTTGGTAAGGGGAGATAGCGATTTACGTTCAAAGTTCAAGGTTCAAGGTTCAAAGTTTTTAGATTTGGACTTGTGGATATATTTCTGAAACAGATCCCTATTTGTGGGGTTTGGTGCCTCCCATGCAATTAATGAATAACCTTGAACCTTGAACCTTGAACTTTAAATTCCGATGGAAGCAGTAGACATAGATATAAAAGCGCTTTACAAGGCGCTTGTGTTGCCGAGAGCGATTGAAGAAAAGATGCTGAGATTGATCAGGCAGGGGCGTCTGGCAAAATGGTTTAGTGGATATGGCCAGGAAGCAATTGCTGTAGGATGTGTCTTGGGTCTCAATGAAGATGATTATGTGCTGCCGATGCATCGGAATGTCGGTGTTTGGACTACCAGAGGTGTGCCATTAAAGCCCTTGTTCTGTCAATTGATGGGGCGAGAAGGGGGATATACGAAGGGGCGTGATAGGACATTCCATTTCGGGCTAATGGAGAAAAATCTGGTTGGCATGATTTCTCATCTTGCTGCGATGCTACCCGTCGCGTGTGGATTGGGGTTGTCGAGTCAATTAGCTGGAACTCAACGGGTTGCCCTTAGCATGATTGGGGATGGTGCAACGAGAGAAGGGGACTTCCATGAAGCGCTGAATCTTGCCGCTGTGTGGAAATTGCCTGTCATCTTTGTAGTCGAGAACAACCAGTATGGACTTTCTACGCCAGTTGATGACGTGTTTGTTGGTCGTAACTTTGCTGCTGCTGCAACCGGGTATGGGATGAAGGGGAAGGTTGTTGATGGAAATAACATATTTAAGGTTATTGAAACCATACAACAGGCGGCTTATAGAGCGCGGAATGGGGGTGGCCCCACGCTGGTTGAGATGAAAACATTCAGGATGCGTGGCCACGAAGAAGCATCCGGAATTAAATATGTGCCCAAAGAACTGTTTGATAAATGGGACAAAAAGGACCCATTGTTGAATCTGAACAAGCGTATTCTGAGGGACAAACTGCTGTCTCAAGAGGAAATGGACGCAATAAAAGCAGACTATGATCAGCAGGTAGAAGAAGCGGCTGAATATGCTTTATCACAACCTTTCGTTTCCAGTACACGCGATGATGAATTGAGAGACGTATTTGCTCCATCTAGCACCCCTGCTCTTTCTACAAATGGTGAAAAGAGCGTAGTGAGATTTATCGATGCAGTTACCCAGGGACTGAAGCAGGCCATGGAAGAAGATGCTAAGATTGTAGTGATGGGACAAGATATTGCCGAATATGGGGGCGTATTTAAAGTGACAGCCGGTTTTGTTGAGCAATTTGGGAAAGACAGGGTACGAAATACTCCGATTATTGAAAGCGGCGCAATTGGAGCAGGTGTTGGACTCGCGCTTGGAGGATATCGTCCGGTAGTCGAAATGCAATATGCAGACTTTATTTCTTGCGGCTTCAATCAGATTGTCAATAATCTGGCTACAACGCATTATCGCTGGGGCGCTCCATTACCCGTTACGATTCGAGCTCCATTTGGTGGACATATAGGAGCAGGTCCTTTCCATTCTCAATCCATGGAGGCCTGGTTTTGCCATGTACCAGGGCTAAAGGTAGTTATTCCTTCGTCACCTTATGATGCAAAGGGGTTATTAAAAGCAGCAATTGATGATCCAAACCCAGTACTGTTTTTTGAACACAAAGCCTTGTATCGCTCTCTAAAAGGGGAAGTACCTGTTGAACCGTATGCTATCCCCTTAGGGAGTGCCCGAGTGGTTCTTGAGGGCTCAGATATGACGATTGTCACGTATGGTATTGGCGTTCGTTGGGCGCTCGAAGAAGCAGCCTTTCAGCAATCGCATGGGCATTCCATTGAAATTGTGGATTTACGTACCCTTGTCCCATGGGATAAGGAAACGGTCTTCAATTCAGTACGCAAGACGAACAAAGTGCTGATATTGCACGAGGCGGCCCTGACCGGCGGATTTGGTGGAGAGATAGCCTCAAACATTGCTGAAGAATGTTTTATGGATCTGGATGCGCCTCCAGTCAGGGTTGCTGCCGAGAATACACCAATTCCCTTTTCCTCAACTCTTGAGAAAGAGATTTACTCTCCGCTTCCAAGGCTAAGGCCTGCCATAGATAACTTGCTTGAGTTTTAAGCTATCTGCAAGGACTCATGGAAAACAACACTGCACGTCAGTGGAATCGGGATCCGAAATGCTGTCGATTGGGCATAATTCTGAATCTGCGGAAGGTTCAAGAGAAATGGTAGCGTCCAAGCAGAGCGGCCTGATTATAAGCGAATCACTTTCAATGAAACGCTCTTCATCTACTGAAACTAAGTGAAGCGGTCTGTTCACCGTTTCGACCAACGCTGATAGATCGGGACTCAACCGGCCAATACCTGCCAAAAGGGGGAGGCCTAGAATGAGTATGGTCCAAAACAGTTTTGTGCTATTTACCCTAGTTTTCATGGCTGGTTTGATGGAATGAGTGAATCGATCAATTCTAATCGTCCTTCCACACTCGCCGCATAAATAGCGGTAAGATCTCTTTCCTCGGAATAATCGCAAAGGGATCGAGCTAGCTGTGCGGCTTTTCCCTTCCCCTTGATTTCTTTAAGCTTTAACTGAGTTTCTGACGGTGTGGGAATCCGTAGCGCAGCATGGAGTTCAAATTGAAGCTGTAGAATGTGATAGGCATTCTTTGGGAGTTCTGGTATTCCAGCTACGTATCGATCCAATATATTGCATATCACATATTGGTGTAATTCAGAGACTGCTGCGACCTGTTCAAGAGAACTGGCTAATCGGTTTAGCTTAATCCAGCCGCCCTCAGCAAGTTTAATTAGAACCTCGGCCATCGGCTCAGGGTGGGCCCTGCCATCTGAAATGGCTTCGATGAAGGCTTCGATGGCTACATTTTGCAATTCAACGTCTTTTGCAACGGCTGCCGACCAGACGGCTAATTGGGTCATTTCCGTCCAGGGTCTATAGAGATGGAATGCTGGCTCAAGGTAGCTATACAGGGGGACTGATGTCGCAGTGTTCTCATCAATGCGGCCTATGATCCTCTGGAGACCCAGGTTCAAGAAACTATCCTGGTGTAATGGCCAGGTATATTGCACCCATTGTATTTGCCATGCGCTAAGAGGATGATACCGTGCGCCTTTGTTATATAAATGGAAGGCGGTGGTTGGTATTCGTTTCCAGATAGGGCCAGACGAGAGTGAGAAGATGCGCTTAAAAGAGGCATACAGTAAGTGCTGTACATCTGAAAAGTCAGGAAAAGAGTTTCTCTGTTTTTTGTTTTCGTTTCTAGGGAAAGCACCCTGGTTATGAGACACTTGGATTTCTGGGAATGAGTACTTTGAATCTGATTTTGAGTGCCTTACTGTTGATTTCCACGTGTATCTAGCAGGGTTGATACTGTCAGGAAGTTCGTCTTTTACACGAAATACGTTGTATGCATCAACCAGTGACTCTTGGGGACATCGAGCACGTCCAGCAGCAACCCAAAGTTCGTACTCTTTTCTGTCATTCGCTGAAGGGCCGTCCTCGGCACCAAAGGCCCAGCAGACTAGTTTCCTGATGGGATCAGGTATATTGGAGCGAAGTGTCAGAGCTTCCTTCCGTCTGTCAGGTGCGATGCGTAGTAAAGCCTGTGTAAGGTCATGCCGGCGGCTATATTTCCAATCCTGTTCCAGGTGCCTGAGGCGAGCGACCAGTTGTATAGGATCGATCCATCCCTCCTCATGCGTGGGTGTGGCGAACAAGGGGGCGGCTTGTCTTTTGTAAACCCTCCGAGTCAGTTCTCTTAATCGGTTTATGTGAATATGGTGACTTGCAATATTTGCATAATAAAAAGAAGGTGGTGTGTGATGATATTGACCGGTTAACCAGGTTAGGAATAGATCCTGAAAAGCTATAGAGAGTCTGCCCCATCCTGGAATCAACTCTCTCTGAGTCTCGGAATATCGAGGTTCTTGAATTCGTTTAAGCAATGCCGCTGTGCGAATATCAAAGTCTTCGGGCTTTTGGTTGCAAAACCGGCTAAGTCCGTCAAGAAGACGCTCAATTTCATCAGCAGAATCTACCACTTCAACGGCATGAGATATAGCATCTATCAATTCAGCAAGGGATTGTATAGGTGGTAGGGGCTGTACGTTTGATAAGACTGAGGTCGCCAGAATATTAAAGGCTATTGGGGGAGGGTATTTGGTGAGAAATTGCTTTTTACTTAAGCCGAGCTTTTGTCTGTCTGCATCAGGGATAGCAGATATCTTGTCGAAAATGAGATCAAAATCCGCAGTGTTTAGAATATCAGTCTCAGTGGAACGAATCGAATCAAGATGAAAAAGGCTCTGAAGGCGAGTTTTAGACATTGAAGAACAGGCTGGCACGAGATCGATGAGCGCTTTCCTTTGAGCTTCATCTATACTATCAATCGTCTGTTCGATTAGATCGAAGGCAAGCTCTTGGATGTCCGAAGATTCATGCTGTAGTGCCTTGTACACCAGTTGGAAGCTACTCCCTTTATGCTCTGGGTGCTTTTTGATAACTCGCTTAGCAAGCTTTAGTGCTAATTGAATTGGACCCTTTGTTGACAGCTCTGCCACAACTGAAACAACTTCAAAGAAATGGTTTGTATCTAATTGTTTAGCCCGCTCCAGTTTACTTAACTTCTTAAGAGTGAAGTCCGAAATACGACTTACTCTTGTGTTTAGTAGATCAAGGTAGGTGGATTGCCTCTCGCTTATTTCTTCCCTAGTGGGCTTGAGATGATTGTGGATCTTTATAAATCCCGATAACTGGTGGTCCGAAAAGCCAGAGTTAAGTCCATTTAGAGAAGCATCCAAGATACGCGCTCTGTCAAGTTGCCCACGCTCACACAGAACTTCAATTGCGGTGGTCCAGGTTTGGAAGTTTTTTGGCTTAGTACTGGAAGACTCCAGGTAGTGCTTTTCAAATGCATTGGTTTCAGTTTCGAATATCCGGTAGACGTCTTCAAGGCCACCTGGAATAGCACAGACTCGGTCTACAATTGAAGGGAGAGGAGCTTTTTTTGAGTTTGTATACCAGTTGTTGAAATAAAACACCATTGCCCGGACATAATTGATATGGGTTGGCTTTTCTATCAATCCCGCATCTACGAGGCCACGAGCTACTTCCCACAATAAAAGCGTATTGTTTTCACTAAGTTGATGATCTACCCATTCATCCAGCCATGAAGGATTGCGGTCTTTGAGAATCTCAAGAGTTGTGTCTAGTCCATCTCGAAACATCCAGCGATTCGAGTTCTTCACTCTTGACAACGGACATACAGCTAGAACAGCAAATTGCGCCCTTTCGAATACGGACTTTGTGTTTAGTGCGTGTAATTTTGAGCTAAGTTTTTTGTGTTTTTTAGAGTCAGTTCCAAAAAACCATTTGCTCCTAGAGACGCTACATACTGTGTCTGCTGTTTTTGAAAGGCTGCTGCGTTCTTTATCGGTGAGTGGCTTTACAGCAGCGACCAACTCCTTGAGCTTGCCATGCAAAATGAGCTTCTCGAAAGCCTCAGGGGTTAACGCGGTTGATTGTGTGGTCGTAGTCTCCATCTATCCTATGGTTATGCTTTGATGTGTTGCTCAACAAATAACCGGGAGGCGAGAATGTGTTTACAGGTACCGCGTTTACCCTGGTATTTGCTAAACCAGGGGCATGAACAACGGTCTTCTTCAGGACGAAGGCGAACGAGGTGATCCACGTCCGTTCCTGCAACAAGGAGATCGACGCGGTCTGCATCAAGTTTTTTGTGGATCCTTATCTTTTGATCTTCCAACAACCTCCTAGCATTCTTGAGACGGGGTTGCAATTTTTCGACCATTGAATGGTCGAAGGGAAGTTCCCTGTGGAAATAGGCGCCTTGAGAAACGTCGTAACCTGCCAAACCGCGTGTACCCAATATGGCAAGTGCTGATTCAATTTTTGCGGGTGAAGTATTTAATTCTCCTGCCAGTTCATCGGCATTAATGCGCGGCTGCCAGTTTAATTTGGACTGGATAAATGAGAGGAGATCCTGCCCTTTTCCCTTTGCCAGTATGTCTAATAATTGGCCCTCTCCAGAAAATCCTCTGTAAACTTCTGGGCTAATCATCAGGAAGAAACTCCCTGTATCATAAATCACTTCCCACGCACTGGTGCCAGTAGTGTCGTCAGCCCAAATCCTCAACGAGGTTGCTTGTGGAAGCAACGGTTCTAATACTTTGATACGATGTGTGCCGTGAAGGTGTACCGATCCCGGTTTTTGGCGCTGGCTCAAACGAAGTGCTTTACCTGTTTGAGTCACATAAGAGGGACGCTTTGCAATGCCTGATTTTGGGAGGGTGCGCATGAAGCGAAGAGCTTCTGCTGAAGGAATTTCGTAGGCAAGGTGTAAGTCCGGTTGGTAGACTTGTACTTCACTAAACCCCTTGATCCATCGAATAGGCAGCTTGACCTTCTTTTCTACTACCTTTTCCTTGCTTGTTGTAAGGGCTACTTCATGTTTGCCAACGGAAAACTGAACATCGTCATTATCACGCAATCGCGTGAGTGCTGCCCGCATGGGGTCATTAAAGTCAACATTAGTAGTACCTCGGCCTTGCATTTCCCCTTCGAACATTGAGGATGGCAGGTCGGCCCGGACATATACACCGCAACATCCACTGAATCCTTCCAGGCGTAAGATCGATTCACTGCTCGTTAGTACCGGGTCCATCATTGGAGGACGCGGTTGAAAGAAGTGGGTGCGCACTACTTCTGAAAGAACGAGTAACATGTCAGCCACGCGCCTGGGTTGCAGGATCTTTCCATCAAAAAAGTACGGATTTTCGAGTTTACTTGAGCTGGTTGAAAGGCTGAGGGCGGAGCCATTACCTACTGTGTCTAAAGAGGAGGCATATGCATACCGATAGGTATAGTCTATTCCCGTGCTCATTGCCTATATCTGAGTTTTGTTTTGAGGATAAGTGTAAGATAGAAGAGGGGAGTGACAGTGATATGTCATATCTTTTTGGTGCATTAAAAACCCTCATCAAAGGACTTTGAATAAAAGTCGTAACTCTAAGGCCTTTTCTCATACTCAATATTGCGGATTGAAGAAATTGACTTGTTAGATATGCATAAAACATACTTATTTAGCCTCCTTGGTGTTATCAGTGGGGTGCATATGTTTTGTTTGCCGAATGAAGAAGTTCATTTAAATACAGACTCCCCCGGGAATGATATGATAGAAGCTTTACATGTTGACCACGCCTTGTTCGACTCACTACTCGTCGAATTCGTTAATGAGGATGGCCTGGTAGATTATGCCGGAATAAAAGATAGTGATGCATTGGATGCGTACTTGGGCGTATTGTCTAACACCAATCCCGATGAGCTATCTCAAGCGGAAGCCATTGCATTTTGGATCAATGCCTATAATGCCTACACCATTAAATTGATTATCGAAAATTATCCTGTAGGTAGCATTAGGGAGATCTCACCTTTGAGAATTAAGGGATTACGGTTAGCAATCCCCAAGATAAACAGTCCGTTCGAATACAAGCTCGCTCAGATCAATGGGAAGTCTCTTTCCTTAGATGACATAGAACATGGGATTCTTAGGAAAGAATTTGATGAGCCACGGATACATTTTGCGTTGGTGTGCGCTTCAATTAGCTGTCCTCCTTTGCGCAGAGAAGCTTTCACGGGTGAAAACCTGGATCATCAACTAGACGATCAAGCGCGGCTATTCTTGACTGACTCTACCAAGAATGACTTCTCTGAAGACGGGACTCTGTATCTATCGAGAATATTTGATTGGTTTGAGGGAGACTTTGCTAACTCGAAGAAGGGTTTGCAAGCTTATCTGGCTCAGTACTTTGAAGGCTCTGTCCGGGATCAGTTAGAGTCTGGTGCATACAAAGTCAGATACCTGAAATACGACTGGTCATTGAATGAGATGAAACGAGACAGTCTATGAGTTACTGCTAAATAGTTGTGTGTAATTGCATGAACAAGTGAACAAAATATAATGCAGGCGTTCACAGGGTATCTTTTGTTGGACATCCCACTAAATGTAATAACGATTATGGCAGATACAGCTACAATGCCCGCAATAGGGCAAAAAGCACCATCATTCAAAGGCGTTTCACAGACTGGCGAAACCGTTTCTTTAGAGGATTTTAAAGGCAAAAAAGTAGCTCTCTATTTCTATCCCAGAAACTTCACACCTGGCTGTACGAACCAGGCATGCAATCTGAGAGATGGGAATCGTGATTTGCTTGATGCTGGTATCTCAATCATTGGTATATCTCCTGATGATGTTGAGTCACACAAAAAGTTTGGATCAGAATACAGCTTATCGTATCCATTGATTGCAGATCCAGATAAAAAAATAATGGATCTCTACGGTGCCTGGGGAGAAAAGAACATGTATGGCAAAAAAACCATGGGTGTAAAACGAACCACCTTCCTCATCGATGAAGAGGGTGTCATCAAACACGTGTTTAAACGCCCTAAGGTGAAGGAGCATACTGAGGAGATTATTAAGAAATTTGCATAGCAAATTTCTGTTCAGAGTTTGGTGTTCGGCGTTTAGGGTTGTTCCAGTTGGTCTTGGCCACTTAATTTACCCGAACCCCGAACCCCGAACCCCGAACCCCGAACCGTTCACCTCCACTTCAACATAAACGGAGGACCACCAGGGGGGATGTGCAGGGCGATAGTGGTGTGCGTGTGTACGCCTAGTGGAAGCTGAAATCCAAGCTCATCGCTTATAATATCTGTGCAGTGCTCGGTTGAAGGTATGGCGTGATTCAGCCAGATGTGAGCGGTGTCTGGCCGCAAGGCTCTCTTCAATGTAAACGAGTGGTCGACACACCCGCCTTCATATGATACGTGCAGAAAAAGCCAATCATCTATGATTCGTGGGGGAGACTCTGGTGCGCCTGAGGCATGGTCCATGATTACGTCATAAGAAGAGCCGAAATCAGGGGTTACAGGAGATTGCTTGCAATGTGCCAGAAATAGCGAAGAAAAGATGAGGAGAAGAAAAACAGGAAACTGATTGAAATGAGTGCGTTCAAGGAAGGCGCTGACTCGATGCATGATCGATTTCGTTTGCGAGGATCGTATATGGGAACGGGATATCTAAGACACAATGCAACATGAATCATATGAACCGGTAATTGGGCTTGAAGTTCATTGCCAGCTCATGACAACGTCAAAAGCCTTTAGTCCGGATTCTGCAGCTTTCGGTGCTGGGCCCAATGAACATGTGGATCCTGTAAGCCTGGGGCATCCTGGTACCTTACCGGTCGCAAATAAACGGATGGTTGAATACGCCATCCGAATGGGATTAGCAACCCATTGTACCATTGCTCCTGAGTCCATTCTTGCACGGAAGCATTATTTCTATCCTGACCTGCCAAAAGGATACCAAATCTCTCAGTACGAAACCCCTATATGTTCGGATGGATACCTGGATATCCTGGATCCCGATGATGAGGATTCCGGATCGCGCCGTATTCGTCTTAATCGCATACACATGGAGGAGGATGCCGGGAAGTCTTTGCATGATCAAGATCCGCTAGACACGCTGCTTGATTACAATCGATGCGGAGTGCCTCTTATTGAGATTGTATCTGAGCCTGATATCCGTACCGCCAGAGAAGCCTATTTATACATGCAAAAAATCCGCCAACTGGTGCGGTATATAGGCATATCTGATGGCAATATGGAGGAAGGTTCTCTGCGTTGTGATGCGAATGTTTCAGTGAGGCCAAAAGGGACAACCAGCCTGGGGACCAAAACTGAAATTAAGAACATGAACTCGTTCCGTAATGTAGAGCGAGCCATTATCCATGAAATTCGGCGCCAGATCAGTGTAATAAAAGGAGGGGGGGCGATCGTTCAAGAAACCCTGCTATGGGATGCAAATGCTCAGAAAACAAGGAGCATGCGTTCAAAAGAGCTGGCTCACGATTACCGCTATTTCCCAGATCCTGATTTGCCAATCATCCGAGTAAGCAGTGAGTGGCTTGATGAAATAAAGTCAAGCCTTCCTGCGCTTCCTGAGGCAAGAGTGGAGCAATATATAAGAGATTATAAGCTTCCATTATATGATGCGCAGGTACTTACAGAAGAACGTGAGGTGTCGGATTATTTCGAAGCAACATTGTCTGAGTTGCTTAAGATTGTAGAGGCTTCTGATAATGAGTCAGCCGCTAAATCGGTCTCTAATTTCATAATGACCGATGTACTTCGTACAATCAACGAAAAGCAATCCCATGTTGACTCTTACGGGATATCTCCTGAACGGCTGGCTGCCTTAATTGCTCTCCGAATGAATGGAGACATTAGCTCATCAGGCGCACAGGAGCTGTTCGACCTTATGGTGGAGAGAGATGAAGCCCCGGAAGTATTGGCAAAAGAGTTCAACCTGCTTCAGGTGTCTGATGCAGGAGCTTTGACTCCTATTATAGATCAAATACTGGAAGCAAACCCCAAGCAATTACAAGCGTATCTTGGCGGAAAAGAACAATTAATCGGCTTTTTCATTGGCCAAGTTATGCGGACGTTTCCCGGATCACCCGACCCCAAAATGGTTCGCTCCATACTATTGGAGCGTATTGGAGCGTTGAAGGAGGATTAGTGTGTTGGTCCCACCAAAAAACATAAATTGTATGCCCACTAACCAAAATTATTTCAACCTGGCTTCTCTCAGGATTGCTGCTGTTACCTTGCTTTTTGCCGTTGCTTTTTTAAGCTGTAGCTCAAATGCAGATGCAGGGCAGACGTTAGATCAGGTCACTAGCTATATCGATGGACAAATTACGCTGAGTACGGAAGTAGACTCTGTTGCTGATTTCAGTGGTTTCGAAGTGCTCATTGGAAAAGTCGTAGAGAATACCATCGATACCCTTGCGCATACTGAAACAGATGCCGCTGGCTTTTTTGCTATGGATGTCACAGTCCCCAAGGCTGATGTGTATTCTTTGGTGATCGCTCGGGACGGTGCTGTTTTGAAAGTCGATGAGATGGTTGTTGCGCAGGATGACTCTGCAAACATTAAGATGAAGTTTCCTTTTGGAAACAGGCCGGTACTTGTCCGCTCCCATGAAAATGCAGCGCTTCTTGGTTATAAGAACACAATGACGCTGTATGACCAGGATCTGAAAAAGTATGCACTCAGCGGAACGGCTACCAATGAAGACTACGACAAGCTGGTTGCCCAGACCACGCAGATGCTGTGGAATTTACGGGAAACGAATTCAGGCACTATAGCTGCTCGTTTAGCGTCGGTTCAATCTATTTTATTGCTGGAAGGTTGGAATGACTCTCTGGCTGTGGCACGTACCAAATTAGTCGACAGGGATAGTGATATTTTTGGGGCGTTGATTGGTACAGCACGAAGAGCGGAATTGCGTCATGGAGGTTCAGATTCATCTATTGAACTGATGACCGCACTGAAGGAGGGAATGACCAATGAAGATAACCTTGTAATACTCCAATCCGAACTTGTTCTCGCTTTACGGGATGCCGGTAAATCGGAAGATGCTCTCGAGGCTGCTCGGATGTTGAAAATGGAGTATGCAACAGATACAACCTGGATTGAATGGGCTGACAAGGCCATCTACGACCTTGAGAAGCTAGGCCCTGGTATGCCTGCCCCAGTATTTAATGCAGTTGATGTTGATGGTGCAGCAGTTAATCTTGAAGCCTTCAAAGGTAAACATTTAGTATTGGAATTCTATGCTCCGGGTGCCCGGTTTGAGGAAGACTTGTTTTTCAGAAACCAGACCTATCGGGCCTCTGGCGACACACCTGCTTTTGAAATCTTGTCTTTTTCCTTACAACCTGATTCTCTTTTGAATTCAGCATTTTTTGATGGCAGGGATATTCCTGGAAGGCACGTATTCCTCCCAGATGGGGGTGATGCTACAATTCTTGATGCATACAATGTAATCGTATTGCCTACTCGTTTCTTGATCGATCCTGAAAGCAATATAGTTGGAAAATACGTTCTTGGTAATGGTCTGCGAGCCTTCCAAGAGGCGCAATCTCGTTCTATGACTACTAACTAAATAACCTAAACACCATTATGCTTGTTGCTGGTAACTGGAAAATGAATACCGACGTTAAGGCGGCTGTTGAATTGGCTTCTGCTGTAGTTGAGGCTGTTGGCGATAGTGGCAAGGTCGGAGTAGCAGTGTGTCCACCACTCATAAGCCTCAGTAGCGTAAATGACGTTCTTTCTGGTTCTAAAAGTAAGATCAAGTTAGGGGCTCAAAATATGCACCACCAGGACAAAGGGGCGTTCACCGGAGAGGTGTCTGCTTCTATGCTGGTCTCTGTTGGCTGTAGCTATGTGATTCTGGGTCACTCAGAGCGCCGTCAATATTTCGGAGAGACGGATCAGGGAGTGAACAATAAGATCTTCATGGCTCTTTCTCGTGGACTAACACCTATCGTTTGTGTTGGGGAAACACTCAGTGAACGCGAAGGCGGCAACGAACAAAGCGTTGTTGAATCTCAAGTTCAAGAAGCCCTGCAGGATGTTGAAATTGAAAAAGCCTCCCAACTGGTTATAGCTTATGAACCCGTATGGGCCATAGGAACTGGTTTGACGGCAACACCAGAGCAAGCACAAGAAATGCATGCCTTCATTCGAACGCTATTGGTGGAGCAGTACGACAATATTGGGAAGAAAATTCATATTCTCTACGGGGGAAGCATGAAGCCAGCAAATGCGCTGGAGTTAATGCAGAATAAAGACGTTGATGGTGGGCTTATAGGAGGAGCAAGTTTAAAGGCTCCGGACTTTGCTGCGATAGTAGAAGCTGCGAAGGCTGTTTAGTTTAAACATGCCACCGAAAATTAAAGGCATTGCTGATGAACTGTTCAGCAATGCCTTTCTCTATATTGTAAATCTCATCGTGTACGAGCTCAAGTTCGTACATGATAAAAGGTTCTTAATCTGTCGAGGAGCTTGACGTACTGCTTGAAGAATCTGAAGAAGTGGACGAAGATGTGGTTGAACTGCTGGTAGAATCTGAAGAGGAATCAGAGGAGGAAGATTCCGACTTCTGTTTAGAGCTGTCACCCGATCCCGAAGAGGATGCACCGTTTTTCTTGGCGTAGTCTGTCAGATAAAAGCCACTTCCTTTAAATACCAGGCCGGCACCACCGCTAATGATACGTTTGACTTTTTGCCCGGTAGTCGGACAGGTCTTTAGGGCATCTTCAGTAATTTTCTGTTCAAATTCAAAGACGCTGCCATCTTCTCGTTTGTATGTGTATGTAGGCATAACGTAATGCGTTGGACCAGGTATTTAGACAATCCTGGATAAACACTAAAGGGTTACAGGAGGTTTCGCCCGCTAATTAGGAATAGTAGGCAGCAGTACCTCGATAGGGCCTTTAATAGCACTGTGTACTATGTCTGCAAGGTCAGAGCGCACAGGGGTAAGTTTCTTATTATCACGGGTTGGATACACGCGATTGGTAAGAAGGATGAGGAATAATTTGGATTCCGGGTCAATCCACATGGATGTTCCAGTAAAACCAGTGTGTCCGTAACTATTTGCGCTGAAGTATTGGCCGGCCGATGAGTAGCCTTCTGGACTTTTGGTGTCCCATCCAAGGGCACGAGTATGGGACCCAGGATTATGGGGGGTAGTAAACAGTTTGATCGTCTCAGGTTTTAGAAACTGCCGGCCATTATGCATACCTTCGTTGGCCATCATGAAGGCGAACTTAGCCAAATCCTCTGCCGTTGAGAATAATCCTGCATGACCTGCTGTTCCTCCAAGGATGTATGCGGTCTCGTCATGAACTTCCCCCTGTACAAGCCGCTTTCTAAAATCGTTGTCCACTTCAGTTGGCACGATGGATCTATTAGTGCCTCGGCCAGCAACTCTAAACTCGGTATTTCGCATCCCTAAAGGATTAAAAATATTTGCTTTTGAGTAGTCAGAGAAACGTTGCCCCGTAATCTGTTCAATCACAAGGGCAAGCATGATCATGTTGAAGTCACTGTACCTGGATTCTGAGCCCGTAGCGTATACAAGCGGCTCCGCATAAATTTCGTTAATGACGCCTCGTCGGGTAGTAATTCCTTCTTGATGGAATGGACGGAACGGTTTTAATCCGCTCGTATGTGTCAACAGGTTGTGTATGGTAATATTCTCTTTTCCGTTCTGAGCGAATTGAGGCAGGAATTTGGCCACCTTATCATCCAGGCTGAGTTTGCCTTGCTCATACAACTGCATAGCGGCTGTGGTAGTTGCAACTACTTTTGTGAGTGAGGCGAGGTCAAACTTTGTGTTAATGGCTACCTGCCGTTCTGATTGGTAAGTGAAATAGCCATAACTATCTAGTTTGACAAGGACGTCACCTCTTCCGACGGCTACTGCTGCTCCTGGAAAAGCCCGGTCTGCAATAGAAGCATGGATAAGGGAATCGGCTCTGGTCAGAACATCACTGCTCAATCCAACCTCTTCAGGGTATCCTCTTCGGATAAATCGTTGAGGAATCTCAATGCCGCTTCCAAAATCGTAATAGCCTGGAATAGTAATGGGAAGCTTTCCGCTTATGGTGCTGAATCCAAATAGAGCCTGTGCAACAGCTTTTTGAGACGCTTCGCTGTCTCCATAGGCAGCAATGTAGACGTTGGGTTGATTAGAGAGGGCCTGTACGATATAAGGGGACCCAAAAGATATCAAAATAATGGGCTTGTTCTTGAGCAGCAGGCTGTTCAAAAAACGCTGCAAGCTTGCCGGCAAAGCCAAGCGGTTTGTACCGGATCGTACAGGTAGATACGTTGGCACTACGATCAGGTCTGCGTAATTTGCTTCGTATAGCGCTTCGGTAAAATCGTCTTGAGTGGATCGTACATCCAAAAGTCTATTTTCATAATACGTAGACGGGGAGTAGGACCGCATTTGCGTATTAAAATAGCTGCCTCTTGTAGGATCATCTGTATCACTGAGTGTGATCGTCATGATTCGCTTAGGCGCTGGAATCAGGGGTACTATATTGCCCGAATTCTTTACTAAAGTAACAGATTCTCTGGCTATCGATTGGCTTAGAACGGTATGCTCTGTATTGGCAACGATTCTCCTTGTGTCGTTTGTACTAATAATGCGATGCTCGTTGAGGCGTAACCACTCTTTTGCTTTCAAAAGGCGCAGAACGGATTCGTCGATGCGCTCTTCAGTCAGCCGGCCTGACTCAATTGCTCTTAAGATTGCAGCCCTTGCTGCATATTCGTCGTTAGAAAGCACCAACACATCAACGCCTGCTTCGATGGCCCTAACAGCACTTTCCCCAACACCAAAATATTTGGTGATGCCATGCATGCGCATTGCATCTGTAACAATAAGGCCCTTGAAACCCATATCTTGCCGCAGCAAGTTATTCACGACAGCTGGAGTAAGCGTAGCTGGTACGTTTGGGTCTGATTCTAATTGAGGCAACGCAAGATGGCCTAGCATCATGCTGAGAATACCTGCATCTCTGGCAGCCCTGAACGGAACGAGCTCTACTGAATCAAGCCGGGCGCGGCTAAAGGGGAGGACAGGTAGCTCGGAATGAGAGTCCGTGGCGGTATCTCCGTGTCCGGGAAAATGTTTTGCTGTAGCGAGTACATTGCCATCTTGTAGTCCATAGGTGAATGCACTAACCATGTTGGCGACAAGGCGCGGGCGTTCACCAAAAGACCGCACATTGATAACAGGATTTCTGGCGTTGTTATTGATGTCCGCCACAGGGGCATATACCTGGTAAATGCCCAATGCTCGGGCCTCTCGAGCCGTAGCGAGTCCAGCTGCATATACAAGGTCTTTGTTGCGCGTGGCGCCCATTGCCATCGCGGAAGGAAATTTAGTGGTTCGCGTGATTCGCATTCCAGCCCCATGCTCCATATCCTGCGCAGCAATGAGAGGTATTTCTGCCCGGGATTGCAGATCATTGGCCAGTAGAGCCTGGGAAAAGGGGTCTCCCTGGAAAAAGACGACACCTCCCGCCTTAAACCGCTCTACCATGTCTACCAGTTGTTTGTAACTTGGGTCGTCTGCACTACTGTATACACCATATGCTGAATGGAAGAAGAGTTGAGATACCTTTTCTTCAAGCGTCAGGCTTTCAAGTGTAGATTCTGCCCATGCACCAGTACCCTCTAGGTATTGTTCATACTGATCCTCTGGTTGCTCCGGTTTGGAAGAACTGAAAGAAAACGTAACCCATGCAGGCACGGCAATGACACAAACGACAATGCTAAGTGCGGTTAGTCTGTCTAAAAATGAAGACTCGCCCATACAAAATAGACTCGTTAAACGGAGGTTGGTGGAAATTATCTTCTAAATTGATAGAAAATGCTTTCGAATATAAAAATTCGTCTCGACTAAGGGGCCGTACGCAAATATATGGTAATCTAATTTGCTAATAAATGTTCGCTTAAATACTAAGCATCCGATAATTCGATCGTTTTTGATCGAATATAACTGCAAGGGAACGCTCCTGGGATGAAAGCATTGATGTAATTTCATTTCAAAAATCAAGAAAATAAGTGAATTGGAGAACTCAAAAGTAAATCACAGTCGCGTAATGCCCATCCTCTTCTTAGGGGTGCTCGTTACTGCTTTGGATATAGCAATTCTTGCTCCAGCCTTACGCGCAATCGGTGAATATTTTGCAGTAGAAGACGAACGACAGCTGTCTTGGGTCTTTATAGCATTCACATTATTTACGCAGTTGGGCATTCCTTTTATGAGCTGGCTTTCGGATGTTTATGGCCGGCGGTTCTCCTTTGCGTTGTGTATGGGGCTGTTTACTGTGGGCGTCATTGTCTCAATTACCGCTTCTTCTTTTGACGTACTACTTGTTGGCCGGGCAATTCAAGGGTTGGGCGTATCTGGTGTGGTACCCATAACCAGTGCCGTCATTGGGGACGTATTTAGTGTTGAAAAAAGAGGACGAATGTTAGGGATAATTGGGGCTGTGTTTGGATTAGCCTTTATTATCGGGCCTATTCTGAGCGGCGTTCTGATTGCATATGGCTGGCAATGGCCATTTGGTCTTCTTATTCCGATATCGCTAAGTGTATTTATTCTTTCGATTCTCAAGCTTCCCGTAAATCAGCAACCGAAATCAGAGGCGTCGTTAGACGTTTGGGGTATACTAACACTCATGGTTGCGATAACATTGGCAACGATTGGGTTTAGCAATATCGAGATAGGGAATTACCTGCTCTTCTTTGTTGGTGCAATAGTTTTCTTTTCAATCTTTCTGTTTGTAGAGAAGAATCACTCTTCGCCCTTTGTCCATCTAGATTTATTTCAAAACCGGCAGATTACAATTGCTTGTTTTATTAGTTTGGGGGCTGGTTTGAGTGAAGCCGTATTTGTATTTCTACCGATTTTTGCGAGCTCTGCCTTCGACGTATCGGATAGGACCGCTAGCATGATGTTGTTACCCCTGGTATTTGCATTAGCCATTGGTGCACCTCTTTCTGGTAGATTGGTAGACAAAGTTGGAGCGCGTCGAATTGTCAGCGCAGGAACGTTCATTTTGGCACTCGGGATGGCCGTCCTAGCCATAGTGAGCTCCCAACAATTACTCTATTTCTTAGGTATAGCGTGTGTTGGGTTCGGATTGTCTGCGTTATTGGGATCTGCTATTAGTTATATTCTGCTGAACGAGTCAAAGGAAAAAGAGCGCACTGTTGTTCAGGGGGTAAGCCGTTTATTTAAGGGCTTGGGCCGGCTTATTGGAGGAGCAATGATTGGTGCTATTGCTGCGTCGGCTGCGGTAGATATAGTGGGCTACAATAGAGCCTTTGGTGTTATCGCAGGTATTGCTATTGTTTTATGCATACTATCCTTTGGGCTTCGTTCTAGGAAAGAGGAGCTGAAAGTGATGGCTTCGCAAGCAGCTACATCATGATAAAAGAGAACTTTGGCTGTTGAAAAAGAAGAAATGGGATACGCCAACCCCTTGGGAACTACGATATTAGTACTTCTATGCATTGTATTCTTTTCTGGATGTTTTGATAAGGAACCTGTTGAAGCGACAGAAGAGCGATTGATAGGTGCACCGGAAACCGCTCCGTTAAGCCCTGCGATTGAGAGAGACGTTGCCCTCCTGAAAAATAATCCAAAGGTACTTGAAGCATTTGAGTATATCGAATCCATAGAAGAAGAGACCTTAAACGAGCATCTTTTTATTACCGAGATACCAGCCCCTCCTTTTAAAGAAGAGGCTCGTGCAAAAGCCTTTTTGGGGATGTTGAATCGGGCAGGAGTTGATTCTGCATGGGTCGATGAAGAAGGTAATGCAATTGGATTGCGTAAAGGAACGATTGGAGAGCACACTGTTGCACTGGCTGCGCATCTTGATACAGTATTTCCTGAAGGCACTCCTGTGAACGTAGAGGTAAGAGGGGATACGTTGTTTGCTCCGGGTATTGGGGATGACTCCAGGGGGCTTGTAGAAGTGTTGACTGTTCTAAAGGCATTGAATCATTCGGAGGTTGCAACAGAGTCTAACCTGCTTTTCATCGGTACAGTTGGCGAAGAAGGCCTGGGTGATTTGAGAGGTGTCAAGCATTTGTTCAGTGAACATGGACCAGGAATAGATGCCTGGATTGCTATAGATGGCGGGAAGTTAGGCAATATTGTCTACAAGGGGTTGGGGTCCTATAGATACCGTATTACATTTGTCGGGCCAGGAGGGCACTCATGGGGTGCATTTGGATTAGTGAACCCTCACCATGCGTTGGGAGAGGCTATTCATCGGTTTGTTGAAAAAGCAGATGCATTTACCAGGGCCGGACCAAGAACATCATACAGCATCGGACGAATTGGTGGTGGCACTTCCGTTAATGCCATTCCTTTTGCTTCCTGGATGGAAGTAGATATGCGGTCCGTGGATCCTGGCCGCCTTGAGAAATTGGACAGCTTGCTGCATATGTCTGTACAAGAAGCATTAGATGCTCAAAACCAAATGCGTCGCTCGGGACCAAAGTTGAAGGCTAATCTGAAAATGATTGGAAATAGACCCTCAGGGGCATTGGATCCTGCATTGCCTCTTATTCAACGCGCTGCAATTGCTTCAGTCCTTATGGGATTTACACCCACTTATTCACTCTCTTCTACAGACTCTAATATTCCAATTTCATTGGGGATACCGGCAATCACGGTAGGGCGCGGCGGAACAGGGGGAGCCGCCCACTCACTGAATGAATGGTGGGTTGATGATAATGCCTTTGTTGCCATCCAATGGAGCCTGCTCATTGTACTGGCCGAAGCCGGTATAGCTCATTAACTTTTACTTTTGATCCATACGACAGCGATCACCGCAAGTATACTTAAGAGGATGTTGACAAACACGTAGTATACCAATGCTATATGGATAAAAGACGGATCATCCATAAAATAGTGAGCAAGTGTTGTCGAAGAGCCCGAAATGCTTGGTGTAAAGGCCATCGCGACTGCGATGAGAACAGAAGTGGTTTCAGCGAGGATAAACGAAACTAGAATAGGATTCGGTTTATTGGGAGAGTTGCCGTTATCTGAATTCATGGTGTTCCAATCTACTGGGAAGCATTGTTTTATATCTAGTATTCGTAACACTTTGCCGTACACTGAGAAGCTTGCTCGTTGGTATAGAAAGCCCTACATTCGAAAGAATTGCTATCCCACTTTATTAGAACAAAAACATGAAAACTATACTGGTACTGTTAGTAGTCGCTTTCGCCGCTTCTATATTTGTAAGCTTTAAGGCTTCGCCCGCTAACGAGGCTGTGCGGCACGTTGTTGTGTTCAAGTACAAAGAAGGCGCAACAGATGCCCAGATTAAAGAAATTACAGATGCTTTTAGGGCTTTGAAGGACAAAATACCTGGAATCATAGGTTTTGAGCATGGCGTAAACAATAGTCCTGAAGGTCTGAACCAGGGATTTACTCATGTCTATTTGATGACCTTCGAAAATGAAGAAGCTCGCGACGTATATCTACCTCATCCAGAGCATGATGCTTTCGGGGCGTTGCTGAAAGGGTCAGGCATCTTCGACGGGGCCTATGTGGTAGACTATACCATTCAAGAGTAATGCTCAAATCTAATTCATACCCTATATACGATGAATAAACCAATGAAAAGGCTTACCCGTTCGTCATATGATAAGATGATCATGGGCGTTGGTGGTGGCTTGGCAAGGTACTTTGATGTGGATCCGACACTAGTTCGTATTGGATTAGTTTTAGGCGGTTTCTTTACCAGCGGTTTAGGCGTGATTGCCTATTTCGTCGTTGGCATGATAATGCCTGAAGAGTAGCAGATTGATATGAGCCTAATTGGGGGGATTTACTGTGTAAAAAAATAGATGGGCCATTACGTAGTGGCCTGGCAGTGAAATAACATATACGAGGACCCGCTATTATGGAGTTTAATTCTGAGATCATCAGTCACCCCTCTGAGTACAGGCATCTAGACGTAGGCCGCGGAAAACGAACGGTAGCTAAACTTGCGAAATTTCTTGTTTTTATCGCTGTTGTAGCTGGAATTGTTATTGCCTTCAATCAAGTTCCTGTTCTATCTGACTTCCTGAGCCAGTATAGCAGCTGGTGGGGAGAGGCTTTTCTTGTTTTTACCATTGTTTTTTATCTGTTTCTCCAGCGTGGCTATTCACAGCCTCGCACAAAGGTCGTTGTGTCGAATGATCCCTTACTGGTTCCAATGAGAGACCTTGTAAAGGATGAAGAGACCTATTTGTATGCGGATTGCGCTGTACTTAGCAGAAACATCTATCAAGAGGATGTTGAGGATCCGATACCCTATCTCCAATTCATTGGTAATGAAAAGCCAACGGATAAGGTCACGAACCAGACCTTTGTGAAAAATGATAGGCGAATTGAAACAGACTGGGAACTGATAGAGCGAATCGGGACAGTCAGTGAAAAGAAATTACTGATCGAGGTGCATAAACACGTTCAGAAAAATGTGTACAATCAGGGAGATTGTGCTACCTATGCGATTGTATTTAGAGGAACTGTAGGGTTAAACTCTTGGATTGCGAATGCGCATTGGTTATTTAAATGGCTTCCTTTTGAGGATCAATACGACCAGATTAAGTACATCGTCCCAGAGATCGTAGACCGCATTGCAGCCATGCATCCAAATGGAGAACCGTATAATATTATAACGACGGGGCACTCCCTTGGAGGTGGATTGGCGCAGCACGCTTGTTACATCAGTGAAGAAATTAAAACGGCCTATGTATTTAATTCGACGCCTGTAACAGGATATACCGATTTTGCTGCCTGGCAACGTCTGTTGCATATGCAAGGCGTTCGTATTCATAGACTGTATGAACGAGGAGAGGTTTTAGAGGCGCTTCGTTTCTTCATGAAGATCGTGTATTTGTTTAATCCCGCACCGAATGAGAACCCGTACTTGAGTGAACATCGGTTCGATTTCAAAGATGCTGGGTTTATAAATGAACACGGGATGTTGCCTCTTGCAGTCGGTTTGTGTTTCCTCAGAGATTTTCCTGATCATAGGTTTGAGGTGGAAGAAATAGAAGAAAAAACGCATGAAGAAGCGTTGAGAAATGCTCGGGATAAGAAAAAAGAAGCCATGGCCAGGTTGAATAAAGTCAGACAATCTGCCCAGGTAGAGGCGGTATAATTGAGGAAAAAGGCTGTTTGTTGCCTCCGAAATTGAGAAAATTGTCCTTGAAATGCCTGAAAAAGTGTGAAAAATCACTTTTTTAGGCATTTTCTACAAAGTATTTCACGAAAACAGGGAGCATTCCTGCGTTTAGTACTTATAAGCTCATCGAATTACAAAGGTGCTACCTCAACTTGTGCCTTTCTATATTTTTGTAACCGACAAAGAAAAGATATGTCAGATCTGTACTCAAAATTGAAGGACCTCGTGGACGGTCTAGAACCTGATTTCGCTGCATTTTATGAAAAAGGTAACAAAGCAGCAGGTACTCGCGTGCGTAAAGGGATGCAAGAATTGAAAGCCCTCGCTCAAGATATCCGCGTTGATATTCAAGAGAAAAAGAATGGTTAACTCTATTTCTATGCACTTCTTTGCATAGAAATGAGTACACCCTATTGGGTTTAGTCAGGGAAGCAACATCGTAATGATCTTGTTTCCCTGGCTTTTTTATTTATTCACGGTTTACGTTGAGGTAGTGTCCCGGCGGTCAGTGCATCCGGCACTCCTGGCCGTACCCTTTAAAAGAGCAAGGATAAGAAGGCGTCTTACTAGGGCACATTATGACCTTTTGAAGCCTTCCATATCTTGAACCACTGCTGCCTGGTTAATGATATATCAGCAGCTTTTAATGCGGATCGTACACGCTCAATTTTGCCTGTCCCAAGCACGGGGAGAATATTTGAAGGGTGCTTGAGCAACCAGGCAAGGGCTATTTGATCTGGAGAGGCGCCATCAAGTTCATTTCCCAGTTCCGCCATACATGTTTGCACACGTTTTGCCTGATCATCATTTCCTGTAAACAACCGTCCCCCGGCAAAGGGAGACCATGCCATAGGAGCCCTCCGCAGCATTTGAGCCTGATCTAGTGTGCCGTCGTGCATAACATCGAAAGCTAATACCGAGCACTCAACCTGGTTTGTGACAAGGGGATAGGGCAGCCGGTCTTGAAGCAGGGTAAACTGAGAAGGGGTAAAATTAGATACGCCAAAGTGTAATACCTTGCCTGCATCCTTTAATTCGTTGAATGCTTGCGCGACCTCATCTGCATCCATTAAAGGATCCGGGCGATGCAGTAGCAAGACATCAATGCGATCCGTATGTAAGTCCCTCAAGGATTGCTCAACGGAGGCGATGATATGCTCCCTACTGGTGTCATAATGGGGAATGCCGTGCGTGGGGAAGTGGGAAGAGACGAGTTTGATGTCACATTTTGTTACGATTTGAATCTGATCACGAAGGCCTGGATCCAGTGCAAGTGCCTCGCCCCATAATGGTTGGCTCTGGTAGTCGCCATAGATATCTGCCTGGTCGAACGTAGTGATTCCTAGATCAAGGCACTGTTTCGTCAAGGTGAGCCGCTCTTGTGGCGAGTAGCCCCAATCGATCAAGCGCCATAATCCAAAAACAAATCGTGAAAAAGAAGGGCCGTTTTCGCACAGCGTAATGGATGCTACCATAGATAGAAATCGTTAATGAATCTATAGCCAGTGAAGTCTGGCATTATTGTCTTGACTCAGAGGATATTAATACATTGTTTGTATAGTTCTTTACAAATCTCCGCGATTGATACGCCTGTTCAAGCGTTGTTTCAAACTTAAGGTTTCTGTCTCTAATTAAAAGCCTGCCTTGTATGCTTAGACTGTTTTTCACTCTCTTTATTATAACTCTGCTCTCTATCGGTGCAACTGAAGTTGCAGCACAATCAACGCATATGGTTGTAAATACAAATGACTCAGGGGAAGGGTCACTACGCCAGACTATTATCGATGCTTCAGGTGGGGATTCAATAGCATTTGAAGATTCGTTACTCGACAAAACGATTGTTTTGACTACAGGAGCGCTTTCTATTGACAAGAATCTGACCATTACAGGACCAGGAAGGCCTGTGTTAGACACCGCTTTTTATCTAGAAGTCAGCGCTAACGATTCTTCAAGAGTGTTCGAGATTCAACCAGAAATAGCTGTTACGCTGTCTGATTTAATTATCACCAAGGGATATACAGAAACAGATGGAGGTGGTGTATGGGTAGGCGAGGGGGCAGACGTTATATTGGAACGCGTCGCATTAGAAGACAATCAGGCCCTGGATAACGGGGGAGCCATTTACAACAGTGGTGGAGCCAATCTCCTCATTCGAAGTGCCACGATTGAGGGCAACGAGGCCCTTGGCGACCTTTCGCCGAACGGTGGAGGGGTGTACAATGCAGCCGGCTTTCTTCGGATTGAAGGGGGGGCAATTATAGGCAATGAATCTGCGAGGGGTGGTGGCATTTGGAATACAAGCAATGGGACCGTGCAGTTGTTTGATGTTCTTGTGCGAGACAATGATGCGACAATAGAAGGAGCGGGGGTATATAACAATCATAAAATGCTTATTCACAGCAGCACCATCGCTGAGAACGATGCAGAGGTAGAAGCGGGCGGGATTCGAAATCGAAGCGGAGACAGTTTGTTAATCGTTAACAGCACCATTTCCTCTAACCGCGCTCCGCAAACTGGGGGGATTTATAATTTCCGGGCGAGTAACGTATACATTTACAACTCTACGATTGCGTTTAATGAATCGGATGAACCAGGCGCAGGCCTTTTTAATGAGGAGGATGCGGCAATAACTTTATACAGTTCAATAGTAGCAGCAAATGTCCGAGATGGATCGATTGTATCTGACGTGCTAGATCAAAGCGGCGGCAGGGTAACTTCTGAAGGGTTTAACTTTATCGGCGTACGTGGATCATTAAATTTATTGAATACCGATCAGTCAGGTACAAGTAATGCTCCTTTTAATCCCCAACTGGAGCCTCTAATGACAAATGGAAGTAATTCTTATGTCCATTTTCCCCGTGAGATTAGCTTGACAATCGATCAGGGAGAATGCGCTAAAATGCCTCTCTTCCTAGATCAAGGAGGGTTCTTACGAATCATCGATATTGCCGGTGTGGATAATGCAAGCGATGGGTGTGACGTGGGCTCTGTTGAATTTGGCTCGGCAATCAATGTTGCCAATGATGACCTGAATGAAGTATCAGTAAGAAATAGTGTTTCGCCTGCGTACCCTAACCCATTTAACATAGAAACTACATTTAGCGTTGAGGTTGAGAGTGATCAACAAATTCAGGTTGAGCTGTACAATATGCTTGGAAAGAGGGTCAAAGTAATCTATGAAGGGTTTGTACGAGCAGGGATACCCCATCATTTTATGATAGAAAACGACCCTCACTTGTCGAGTGGGATGTATATCTACCAGGTGAGTGGGTCTTCTATTTATGAAAGTCGGAAAGTTATTCTTCGGCGATAAATGTTTCTATTACGCCGAAGAATAACTGAATTAAAGATGACGTCCCACAATGCGGTCATACGAGATTCTGTATCATCTACATCTATTGACGTACAGTTTGTACTCGCCCTCTTCAAAATGAAAGTTCACTGAACTGGGATTCAGACTTACACCGGATGGTGGAAATCCTACAAGGCCGAAATCGACATTGCATTTTTTCTCCGCGAGCACCTTATTGTCGAGCCCAATAGCTTTGAACCAAATGAGTGTCTCGTTTTTGATGTCATCAATAAAAAGCCGGCTAGAACTGCCCGCAGGAACGGTGACTGATGAAGGCTCTCTGTCATCGACAATGCTGTCGACTGAGACGGCAATCGCTGTGATCGAGACCGTAACAGGAGTAGCAGTGTCTAAAACCTCCTCTTCCGTTTTGTTGGTCACCATGATTGAGAGGTCAGCTCTGTCTGGAGGAAGACCGAGGAAGTCAGTTGCACACCCTGATAAGAAAAGAATACATACCCAAAGGACACATTTCATACCTTGAACACTCCCGAGGGGCTTACATCGTTGTCCCTTACAATATCAGGCACAGATTCTTTACTAAGTGAGAGGTTCTTTTCGTATTCCTGTGTAGGGGAAACGCTTATTCAGGTACTTCTACTACTGTCCATAGGCATCTGGATGCAGGTAAGTACCCCGTCGCTCTGCCGGTTTTTCCTCCTCAACTTGAATCCTGTGCAATTCTGCAAAGGGATCCTGCCGTACACCCGTTACTTGCCAGGACACTTTTAGACCTGGAGAACCTCCAGCAATCTTAAAACGGCCTTCTGCAATCTCTTCAGCTACATAGACCTGTGCGAATCCTCCAATACATGTTAGCTGATATCTAAACTCTTTGTTTAACGCTTCAAACCATTCGGGTAACTCTACCCATGCTGTTCCTTCGTTGTCTAGTACCACGTTCCCATTATAGATATTCATCATGTCTGGGCTTTCGACAAAAGAATGGCTCAAGTACTTGTTTTCTGGGTCCAGAGGGTGATCAATTTTAAACGAGCCGCTTCCTTTGGACAGATTGCCGGCGATCGATACATCCCCGTTTTGTCCGTCCAGTCGAATGACCTCATTGTTACTGGCATCACTTATACCGATGATGCCCCATGAAGCACCGCTCGAACCCCCAGTACGAATCCATGTCGATGAGTTGTCTCCATTTCGCTTAAATACAGCTAGGGCTCCGCCGGCTAGCCCGCTGGCTGTTTGATCACCCCAGATACGCACTCCATTATCACCCGATAAATTGTGCACCGTAACAAGGCCGTAGGCGTTTCCTCCAAGGGCTTCAAGGGTAACGGCATCGTTATCTCCAGACGTGTCTATTCCAAGAAACCCGCCTCCATTAGAAGTAGAAAGAGCAGCACGGATTTGACCGGATGGATTCTGAATCTCAAGTTTTCCATCTGAGCCCAGGACAAGTTGATTACTTAACTCACTCGATCCGACGGAGCCAGCAGCAAGGCTGTTTGCTGTCAAGCTGTTGTCCGCGATTTGCGCATCACTAATTGCATCATTTTCTATCGAAACAGTAGCCGTTGGACCTCCAGAGTTTGCAACAGAGATTCCAGTTCCACCTGCCACGGACTGAACACCTCCGCCACCTCCACCTGTTGTGGCATTAATGGTTAACGTTTGACCTGATCGCACGATGTCGACATTGTTGCCCCCCGCAAGAGTCACCTGGTTGCTGATGCCATTTATGTCGTACACAGCAGCGCCTGATGCAAGGCTGGACTGAGAAATACTTTTGTCGGCAATTTGGGCGTCTGAAATGCTGTTGTTCTGAATACTGATGGTTGTCGCAGGTCCGTCTGTGTCTGATACAGATATGCCTGTACCTCCGTTTATCGTTGCTATGCCCACGCCGTCTGCTACACCATCTGCATTGACCACGATGGTCTGGCCAGATTGGTCTATGTCGACGTTTTCCCCACCCGTAATGATTATTTCGTCAGAGATTCCATTCAGGGATAAGACAGCAGTACCTGGGGCAATGCTGGTGCGGGTAATGCTGTTATCTTTGATCTCTGCGTCCGATATACTGTCCTTGAGAAGGGAAATGGTGGTAGTAGGTCCGTTAATATCTGACACAGAAATTCCATTGCCAGCATTTATTACACTGATTCCACCTTCTTCTCCTGGTTGATTGGAGTTTATAGTGATCGTCTGCCCACTCTGAATAACCTCAATGTTGTTTCCTCCTTCCAAAATGAGTTCATCCGAAACGCCATTGAGTGATGTCACAACAGGAGAGAGAAGCTGATCCGCTGTGTGGGAGCGAAGAGCGAATGAAACACTGGTAAGCTGTAGCCTGGGTGTCAATGTCTCCCCATTAACCACAAGTTCTATGAATCGCTCGCCAGGATCTGAAAATAATGTGGAAGGAAAAGGAGTATTGCTTCCAAGTAGAACACTCAAGTATCCTTCGTCCATGTCCAGCGTACTGTGGATTTCCTCCCATAACTTGGTACCTCCTTCGAGAGAGTCATAGATAGAAAATGTTGCCGATGCTGGACCACTGGATGATTCCCCAAGTTTGGCCTGGAAGTTTATCAGCGAAGGCACCTGTGCCTGTGCGTCTTTTGGAGCAAGGAGAGTTGCTGTCAAAAAAATGAAAACGGCCGTCCAGGCAATGCGATTGAATGGCAGGTAGTGCATGTTAATAGGGAGCAATATAGAACGAATGGATGCGTCCTGAGGTGGGTTAAATGCTGTATTGTGTGCATTCGGTAGGGCGCTAAGAGCTACTAAGATAGAGAATGAATTGGTAGAGTAAAAATGCTCGTCCCTTCTAACCGTAATTTGTCACAGGTGCCGGTCTAGCTGCCCCTTTTAGGATTCTGGCAAGATTGGGATTCGATACTTTTTCCTCAATGTCACGCAAGCCGATGCTGACTCTTTCCTGGTTGAAGTAATCGAACCTGAATTTCCATGTCTCTAGGATGCAGAATATTAGTACCCATTTCTCATTACGCTATTCGCAGTTACACATCCAGAAAATCCAGCAAATACTCATATATGGCAGCATTTTCTGCTATGATCGTGTTAGGGTTTGTACCCGGTCCTTCTCTGGCACAAACAGCGCATCAATCAGAAGAGCCTGCAAGCATCGAGTCTTCTGAACGCACACTATTCGTTATAGAGGAAATTAATAAGCCTATCCATGTTGATGGTGTTCTAGATGAACCTGCGTGGGAAAACGCTACGCTCATTACCCTCCCATTTGAGACTTTTCCGGCTGATAATGCCCCAGCACCAGTCGAGACCCACTGCAGGATCATGTTCGATAAAAATAGGCTCTATTTCGGCTGCAAAGCCTATGATCCAAATCCTGGGGAGATTCGGGCCTTTTTAGTCGATAGAGATCAAACAGGAACGCACGATCATGTGTCCCTTATCATTGATCCTTTTAATGATGCACGCCGGGCATTTGATTTTGCGGTGAATCCCCTAGGAGTGCAACTGGATGGCTTGATGAATAGCTCTGGACGCTTTGATGGGTCTTGGGATGCCATTTGGGATTCTGCTGGGAGGATTACTGAGGATGGATACGTGGTTGAAGCAGCGATACCATTTAAATCATTTCGTTTTCCAGCTACAAAGAGTATTCAAGAATGGGGGATGTACATGGAGCGGTGGCGCCCACGTAGTCATCAAACCCACATCATGTCTATTGCCTGGGATCGAAGCAATACGTGTCAATTGTGCCAGGCAAACATCTTGCGAGGCGTTAAAGAAGTAGATCCCGGGCGTAATCTTGAAGTCGTTCCTACTTTTACCGGAAGCCAGACAAACCAGCGAGAAAACCTTCAAAGTAACACGGTTAAGCAAGGCCCCGTTCAGCAAGATGTGGGCCTGGATGTTCGTTGGAGTATCACACCAAATTTATCCCTCAACGGTACCATCAATCCTGATTTTTCTCAAGTAGAAGCAGATGTAGCTCAACTCGACGTAAACAATCGCTTTGCTCTCTTTTTTCCTGAAAAACGCCCTTTCTTTCTAGAAGGTGCTGATTTTTTTAGGACGTCGATTCCTATTGTCTTCTCAAGGACGATTGCTGACCCCAGGTATGGCACCAAGCTAACGGGAAAAGTTGGATCGAGTGCGATAGGAGTTATTGTTGCTCAAGATGCGCTTACCAACCTGGTGATTCCTGGACGGGAAGGCTCTTCAACGGCGTTTGTTAATAGAGAAAATACTGTTTCGGTTGTTCGTTTCAGACAAGATATTGGTGCCTCTTCCACGATAGGTGCTCTGTACACTGGCAGGGAAGGAGAGGAGTATTATAACCGGGTAGTGGGTGTCGATGCGTCCCTACGGGCGAATAGTCCTTTTCAAATTGACGCGCAATACCTGAGGTCTGATACCCGCTATCCAGAAGAAGTAGTATCGGCTCATGATCAATCTCCAGGATCATTTTCGGGTGACGTAGGGCGATTCCAGGTGAGTTACAATACACGAACGTGGTTTGGCAGAGCAAACGTATGGGCTTTGTCACCAACCTTTCGAGGAGATGCCGGGTTTATTACACAAGTGGATGCGCGAGGCGTTTTTTGGGAATTGGGTAGAAATATCTGGCCGGGCAAACGTTGGGTAACTCAGGTCATTCCCTGGATTGGCGGAGAGCAGTCCGAAAGTTATGGAGGACTTCTGGTGAAAAACGAATTTTGGTATTGGCTCAGTTACCAGGGTCCCATGCAGAGCTTTGTGTGGATCTGGCCCCGGTATAGCAAGGAGCAATTTGCTGGAGAAGAATACAGGATTAACTACTCTGAAATGTATGTAGGCTTGAGGCCAACAGGCAGAATCAATATGAGTGTATTCAGCAAAATAGGAGACGAAATCGATTTTGTTAATGCAAGGAAGGCCGAGACGTTTCGGCTTACTTCGTCAATAGATATGCGGCTGAGTAGAAGGTTGACACTGGATGTAAATCACACATATCAGCGTTTATACCTCGGCCAGCAAACCATTTTTAAGGCGAACCTCATGCAATTTCGTACCGATTATTTTTTCACCCCACGAATGTTCATGCGGCTGATACTGCAGTACCAGGATACTGAGCGCAATATAGAACTCTATGAAGACCAGGTGGACAGGCAGACAAATTCCTTGTTCTCTCAACTGCTCTATTCCTATAAGCTAAATCCACAGTCTGTGGTGTTTTTAGGATTCTCGAATGCAAAGGCCGGGGCAACAGACTTTCTGCTAAACAGGCAACCACTTAGGCAAACCGATCGAACGGTGTTTTTGAAGATAGGATACGCCTGGCGTCCTTAGAAGAAATTAATAGAACAATCCCTTGATCTCATCCTTCGTGTCTTCAAACGAAGCTTGTTCTCCTTGCATCGCCTTGTAAAAATCGTCGTCGTACATCCTGGTTTTCATCACTACGGGCATGGGGACTGCATGGCCAAGAGCTAGAGCCTGCTGTTTAGAATCAAGAGAGGAAAGAACTTGCCGGAGTCCCGATGCATTGCTGGTGCCTACAAGGGTAGCATTGATGTCTTTTTCGTCGCTCAACTGGGCAACGAGTTTTGTCCCTATCTGGCTTAACACTTCCTCATCAATAGCGCTAGGACGTTGATCTACTACAAGAAGAGAGACAAAGAACTTTCTCATCTCGCGTGCAATCTTTCCAAAGGGGGTTTCGCGTGCAATGCCTGGGCTAAGGAATTTATGGGCCTCTTCGATGGTGATGATGAGCGGCTTTGGTTTGTCAGCTTCGTTTCTGGTTTGCAGGTACAGGCTCGTTTTTTCCTCGTATGCATCGCGAAGCCGGCGGGTAAGCACATTTGCCACAAGCAGATACACTTTTAATGCATCGTATCTGCCAAATTCAAGAACGATGGATTTGCCTTGGTCGATGTATTCAAGGAGGTTTTTAATAATATCCTGTTTTCCTTTAGAGGGTTCTGTTAGGAAAAAGTCATACTGGGTGAAAGGGGCCAGCTTCCTCTTCAAGGCGCCTAAGGACGCCTGGTTAGCGCCGCATTCCTCTGCAAGAGCTTCGATGCCGGCTGCATCCGTCTCCAGGATGCGCTGTAACCACTGGTTCTTGTATCGCTGGCGAACCAAAAATGCACTCTCAGCTGCTGTGGCGTTCAACGACAAGGTGTCCCTGAGCGGCATGATGTCTTCGGGTAGAATCTGGTCCGCATACAGGTAAACGTCATGATCTGCTGCTGCTCCCCGCCTGCGTGTTGATTGAGGGTCCAGAGAAAAAACGGCGACCTTGGAAGGAAATAACTCCTTGAGGCCTTTGACGAACTGCTTGCCTCCACCTTCCTGACCTGCACCCAATCCATATTCAGAATGCATGTCAAATATGAGATTTACAGCGCGTTCGTTTTTGATCGTCCCAGATAATAGAAGGCGCGTCAAGAAGGTTTTGCCAGTACCTGTTTTGCCAAATACAGCATTGGAGCGCTCTACAAATCGCTCCAGGTTGATGCATACGGGGATATCATCCATTCCAAGGGGAGATCCCATATGAAAGTAAAGCGTGCCGTCGGCGTGCGTTTCATGCCCAAAGATGCGCGCAATATCGTCCTCAGTAGCCTTGGCTACAAGAGAGAAATGGGATGGTATTGTTTTTACGGATCGGGCTTCTTCCTGTAGGAGCTCTTGATTGGTCTGGTTGGGTAGCATAAGCATCGGTTTGAGTGAAACCGTTGCATAGGTTGCATCCCCTTGTAGTATTTCCCGCATGAGCACATCATCTTGAGCAGGAGGGTAGAGGAGAATATCTTCATTGGATGCATCGATGCGTACATCCGTTATCATAGAGAAGAAGTCGTATTCCTTGCCCTGGATAACTGCAAAAGTGCCAGACATAACCGACTCTATTGAGACTGAAGCATCCAGCTTCATTTCAAGGCCTTTACTCAGTGAACCTTGGGTAATGACGCCTATTTTATTCGGCCGGTCGTTTGGGAGGGGTGAAGTCATGCTCGATGATCTTGTTCGCAACCTTTTGTGATAGTAGGCCGGCAATGACCAGGATAACTACGTTTTTTGCGATGCCGGCAAACCAATGGCGTATAAAAAACTTAGTACTTTTGGGTAACATAAGCATCATCAGAAAAGAACCAAGGCCTCCCCATGCGATTTTTTTTATTGGGGCTATCGAAGAAGGATTGGGAAAGAAATTCTTTAACATGATGCAGTCAAATCTATGCTTGTTCGACCAGGAGTTGCCCGCAAGCAGCAGCTATATCGTCTCCTCTGCTTCTCCTGACAGTTACGCGTACCTTTTTTTGAGTTAATACTTTGATGAACCGATTCAGGCGTGATTCACTCGTTTTTTTGAACGGCAATTCTGGGACCGGATTATACATAATAAGATTCACTTTACTGGCAATCTGGTTCGCAATACCAGCCAGAAATGAAGCGTCCTCCTGGGTGTCATTATATTCTGCAAACATGCAGTATTCCAGGGTGACTTTACGATTCGTTTTCTGAGTATAATACTTTAACGCATCGATTAATGCTTTTAAGTCAGTACGCTCATTTCGATTCACGGGCATGATCGAACTGCGCTTTTCATCAGTAGGTGCATGCAGGGACACCGCTAGATTGAACGTATGCTTTTCTTCGGCCAACTGGCGAATCCGGCGAGCCAGTCCAACGGTAGAGACTGTGATTCGTTTGGAAGAAAGCCCCAGGTTTTTCTCATCCGTTAGCAGTTTGATGCTCTGCAGCACATGGGCATAATTCTGTAGAGGCTCTCCCATGCCCATGTAGACAATATTGGTAACACCCCTACCAAAATGTTCATGCGCCTGGTCGTTAAGCTGCCATACCTGGTCGTAGATTTCACCTGCTGTAAGGTTTTGCTTGAATCCCATTAATCCTGTTGCGCAAAAAGAGCAACCCATCGCACAGCCCACCTGGCTTGACACGCATACGGTGAGTCTCTTGACGACTCCTTCGTCATCAAAATCTGGAATCAGTACCGACTCTACTTTGCGCCCCGTTGACAACTCAAATAGATACTTGATCGTGCGATCTTTCGAAAATTGTACATGTGCATAATCAAGGCCCTTCACTTCAGCCGTTTCTTCCAGAGTTGACCTGAATCGTGCAGGTAGATCTGTCATTTCACTGAATGAGCGTGCGCCTTTTCCAAAAATCCAGCTGTATAACTGACGCCCGCGAAATGCAGGCTCATTCAACTTAATCGCAAACTGCTCGAGCTCGGCTTGCGTAAGGTGGAGTAGGTTTTTTTTATGTGATGAGGCTTCTTGCATGAACTTAATGATCAAACACAGGCCGGCGGATTCGGTAAGCCGCGATACCAATCATCAAAATAGCAAAGACTGCGCTTATAAGCAGGCTGAAAGGCCACGGCAAAAGCTCTGAAGGAGACACGCCAGGCATATAAAGCGACGTTCGGATAGCACTCACGGCATAAGAAACCGGGTTTAAGAGAATGGTCCACTGCAATATTGATGATGCGCCTTCATAAGGGAAAAAAGCGCCAGATAATAACCATAGGGGCATCAGAAACAGGTTCATGATAGCATGGAAACCCCGGGTCGATTGCATGGACCATGCGATGGCGACGCCGAGCGCAGTAAAGGAGACGCCTAGCAAAAAGCAGGCAAGAATCAGAATTAACAGCCCTTGTAGTGTAGGAATAACACCTATAAGAGGCAGGAGAAGGAGCAAGAGTAGGGCCTGGATTAAAGAAAGCGTTGTGCCTCCCAGGGTTGTGCCAAATACAAAGGATATTCTTGAAACTGGGGCAACAAGAGCTGCCTGAAGAAATCCCGTTTTGCGTTCTTCAACGATGGAGATTGTAGAGAAGATGGCCGTAAATAGAATCATCAGTGCCAGTATTCCTGGGAATAGATACTCCAGGTATCCCACTGAATCTGCAGTGCCGGCTGGCAATGAAAAGGTGCCTTGAAAGCCCAGCCCTAGCAATAACCAAAACACAAGAGGCTGCGCCAGAGCACCAATAACCCTGCTTCGGTCCTTGACAAATTTAATGATTTCGCGTTGCCATAAGGCAGTTATTACAGACATGCTTAGTGATCTTTTTGTACTGGGGCAGCAGATTGATTTAAGGCCGCATAAGAGCGATTTGCATACATCAAAAAGACATCTTCAAGCGTGGGGTTTCGCACAGTATACGACTCAATGAGGTCCTGTAGTGCGTGGTAAATGGCAGGGATTGATTCCAATGCATTATCGTCTTTTATGCATATCGAGCCATCAATCTCTGAACTCTTAAACCCAAACTGATCTTCAATACGCAGAGCTAGCAATTCGGTATTTGTAGAACTGAGCCATAACACTTTCTCGCCGAGGGTCCTGCGTAAAGCAGTAGGGTTGCCGCTTACTGCTGTGGTGCCAGAATCCATGATAACAACCTCGTCACAGTCTTCAGCTTCGTCAAGCAAGTGCGTCGCGAGGATCATCGTAATGCCCTCCTCATTGCGTATTGAAGAAAGAAGTTTCCAGAAGTCATGCCGCGCAATAGGATCGAGGCCCGTGGTTGGCTCATCAAGTAACAAGAGCCTCGGTTGGTGCAATAATCCGCGCACAAGATCGGCCCGGCGTTTTAAGCCTCCAGACAATTGGCTGACCCTTGACTGTAGCCGGTCCTGGATCTGTAAACGGTTTGATAGGAGTGTTATTCGATCTTTCAGTGACGCCTTGTCCATCCCATATAGTGCGCCATGAAAGAGAAGGTTTTGCTGTACAGTGAGGGCCTCGTCCAGAGAGGGTTGCTGAAAAACTACGCCGAGGTTCATCCGTACGTTATTGGAAGACTGCACCGTGTCGTGCCCCATAATTGTACAGCGGCCATGATCAGGAGCCAGTAACGAGCTCATGATTCTAAACAGGGTCGTTTTACCACTGCCATTAGGACCCAGTAGTCCGAAAAACGAGTGTTCTTTTACAGCAAAGGAGACGTCTTTGAGTGCTTGATGTGAACCGTATGCGTGGGATACTTCACTGATCTCAGCAGCAAATTCAGCCATGAATGTGAGTACGGATTCTTAGACCAGGCGATCTAAAACGATTAATATGACCAATACAGGTATATGTAGGATGGAAGCCTTTAAGACCCGGCGAGCTGAATAGTTAGAGAGCGTCCGGTAGAAAATTACGCTGGTATACAGCAGCCAGATGCTTACAAGGGTTACCCCGATCAAATAGAGCATGCCAGTTAGGCCCAAGATAGTAGGCAAAATGGAAAGAACTAGCAAGCATACAGAAGCAGAAAGCATCTGTGTTGCAGTAGAACGCCCTTGGGGTTCTACAACGGGAAGCATTTTGAAATCAGCACGGCTGTAATCTTTGCGATACATCCAGGCAAGCGCAAAGAAGTGGGGGAGTTGCCATACGACCAATATGCCGAAGAGTACCCACCCGCCTATGCCGAGTGAACCTGTAGCAGCCGTCCATCCACCCAGGGCTGGTAAGGCTCCAGGAATGGTTCCAACCAGTGTATTGTACTTGGTGTGTTGTTTTAATGGGGTGTATAGAAAGACGTACAGAGCAATGGTGCTACCGGCTAATACAGACGTAAGCACGTTAGTAAAGAGTAAAAGGAGGAAAAGTCCTATAAACGAGCACAAACATCCGATGAATAGGGCAATGGATGGACGAATGCGACCAGCAGGCAGTGGCCGGTTACTCGTACGTTTCATGAGTAGATCCTTTTCTCGCTCCACATACAAATTGAGGGCTGCACCACCAGAGGAAGAAAGGGCAACACCTATTAACAAAGCGAGAAGCGTAATGCCGTCCAGGTTGGGCCCTGATCCAAGGAGAAAACCTCCAAATGCTGAGATAGTAACCAGAAAGGTGATTTCCGGCTTTGTGAGAGAGAGATAATCCCAAAAAACAGCCCGAGCACTTTGTTCAGGAGAAGGTGCTGTTGCTATTGTAGGAGACGATTTAGCCTTCAAGTTGAAAATCCTCAGGATGTATGGGCTGGTGTTGGGAATTTAATGATTCACTTAGTGAGTTAAAAGTCACCAAATTAATCATTTCGAAAAGCAACGAGCCAGTATTGTGCCTGTTCCATTAAGAGTACTTGAAGGGGAATTAGCGGAACGATTTCGCAAGTAGGTGATACACTCTGTGCTTATAAAGCATATCTGATAAATAAAATCTTTGTAAAGGCTCTTCTAAAACGCATGAAAGCAAAAGGAACGCTTATGGTCTCCATTTCCGGAATACGTGGGATATTCGGAAATGGACTCGATCCATCTGTTATTGTTCAGTACTCATCTGCATTTGGTACCTGGTGTGCCCGCCGGGCAAAAGAAAAAATGCAAAAGCCTGTTATCGTTGTGGGTAGAGATGCTCGTGTAACCGGTGAAATCTGTTCTCAGTTAGTAACTGCAACGCTCCAATCAACAGGCTGTGACGTGTTGGATCTTGGCCTGGCCACGACACCTACTGTAGCTTTGGCTGTATTACAGGAAAATGCCGTAGGTGGGGTAATTCTTTCCGCTTCTCACAATCCAGCACAATGGAACGCATTAAAACTCCTGGGCACAGATGGAGAGTTTCTCAGAGCTCATGAAGCCCATGAAATGCTCGAAATAGCAAAAAATAATGCTCAGGAAACCGTCTCTTACGACCGGCTCGGTAGCTATCGTCATGAGCATTACTTATTCAAGCATATTCAGACGATCCTAGATCTCGATTATATAAATGCCAATGCGATTGCAGAGCGCGATTTTCGCGTAGTGGTAGATGGGATAAATTCTATTGGGGCCGTTGCTATTCCAGCTTTGCTCGAAGATCTTGGGGTCAAGAGGGAAAACATTACGGTCTTGAACGGAGAGCCTAATGGACTTTTTGCTCACAACCCAGAGCCATTGCCTGGGCATTTAGAAGGCATTATTCAAGCCGTGAAAGATCTAGGTGCCGATGTTGGGATCGTAGTAGATCCCGATGCAGACCGCCTTGCGTTGGTAGCAGATGGCGGGCGATATGTTAGTGAAGAATTGACCCAGGTAATTGCTGCTGATTTTGTGCTTCGGCACAAAAAAGGCCCCTTGGTAACAAACCTTTCTTCTTCTCGTGCTCTAGACGATATCGGTGCTCATTACGGTGTGCCTGTACATCGCTCCGCCGTCGGTGAGATCAACGTTGTAGACAGGATGAAGGAAGTCAATGCTGTTTTTGGCGGGGAAGGGAATGGCGGTGTTATCGTGCCCGAATTGCACTATGGTAGGGATGGTTTGATTGGGACTGCAATGGTCTTGCAGCACTTGACAAATCTGGGTACAACACTGTCTGAGCTTGAGTCTACTATGCCCCAGTACGTGATGACTAAGGGGAAGATACCTCTTGGTGAGATTGATGCAGATGCTGTATTGCAAGCGCTCAAAGAGAAATATCAAGACGAACGCATATCTACTGTTGATGGCCTAAAAATCGACTTTGAAGATGGCTGGGTTCATCTGAGAAAGTCTAACACAGAACCCATTGCTCGAATCTATACCGAGGCGCGCACCCTGGAGCGGGCACAGGAATTGGCAAAACGGTTTGATGCTGAAGTAAAAGCGATGGCGTAGTGTAGTAGTGTAAGATGGGGCTTAACAGAAGTTTTGGGTGATAAAGATCTTCTGGTCTTCACCCACCACTGCACCAATACCTTGCTGGATATAATCGGATCGTAGGATATTCCGGCGATGACCACGGCTATTCATCCAGGTTCTTACAATTTCTTGTGCCAGTTCGCTGGACGATTTCCAGTTGAATTTTACAGTCTCTTTGCCGTTAAACTCAGAGACTTCTATAGAGTGGTAAGAGACGGTGGTGAGGATGTTCTCCCCAATGCCAATCCGCTGACTTCCCCCGGTATCAACAACGCATTCAAATCCAGCTTCAGCTGCCCTGTCAGATGGAGTACGTCCATCTGGTGATTCGTGAGAGAAATACCCTTTAGCCAGCATATCAGCACTATGATTTCTTGCTAATACGGATAATGGGTCGTTCCATTCCAGGAGATCCAAGTTTTTGTCGGCACGTTCTTGGTTAACAATCTGATGAATAGATTTTTCAAGGTCATCCAGATCATAGAGTTGGTCAGCCGGAGGCGTGTACTGGGCAGCAGGAGGGGCTTGTGTACAATGGAGGCACACAATGCCAAGGAGAGTGCCGTATAAGAGTGCAATGAAATTCATGCGCATGGCAATGAATGTATTACGAGAGCAATTGCTCTATGAGATCTACCGTTGTGACTCCTTCTGCCTCAGCATTGAAATTGGTGACTATACGATGACGAAGCACAGGCGTCGCAATCTTTTGCACGTCTTCAATGAGCGGTGTTGAGCGGCCGTCCAGCGCTGCAAGTGCCTTTGCACCCAAAATTAAATATTGGGATGCACGCGGGCCAGCTCCATAATTGAGGAAGTTGGATATAAAGTCAGGCGTGTTTTCCCGGCCCGGGCGTGTGCTGGCAACCAGCTTCACTGCAAACTCAATGACGTTATCTGCTACTGGGATTTCCCGCACAAGGCGTTGGAAAGCGAGAAGAGATTCTGCAGTAAGAACAGGTTGAACATCTGTGGTAGAGGCACTGGTTGTATTACGAACCACGTCCACCTCTTGTTGGAACGAAGGGTAATCAAGCCACAAGTTAAGCATGAACCGGTCAAGCTGTGCTTCCGGAAGGGGATAGGTACCTTCTTGTTCAATAGGGTTTTGTGTAGCAAGGACAAAGAACGGTTCTTCTAAAGCAAAGGTTTGTCCTGCAGCCGTAACTCTATGTTCCTGCATGGCTTCGAGCAAGGCAGCTTGTGTTTTAGGTGGGGTACGGTTGATCTCGTCCGCTAAAACTACATTTGCAAAGATGGGCCCTTTGACAAAGCGAAATACTCGTTTACCCGTTGTAATGTCGTCTTCGATAATCTCAGTGCCTGTAATATCACCCGGCATGAGGTCCGGTGTAAACTGGATACGGCTGAAATTTAAGTCAAGAGCAGTGGAAAGGGTCTTAATAAGCAATGTTTTTGCAAGGCCCGGGACTCCAACCAGTAATACGTGCCCGTTTGAGAGCAGACTAACAAGAATATTTTCAATTATGGATTCCTGGCCGACGATTACCTTTCCGATTTCATTGCGAAGGCCTTGGAAATTTGATTGGAGGTCATCTAGTAAAGAAATATCCGTTTCCGCTTGATCCGAGTGCGACATGTAGGGCAGTGACTATAAAAATGGATAAGAATGTTAAAATATACGAATTAGTTCATTATGGACTTGCCGTTGACGGCAAGTGAGATCTCTTGGGCTTTTCCTCGCATTTCGATGTATACGTCTTGGCGCAGTTCCTGCAGCCACTCCGATAGCACACGATTCTGTTTGTCCTGTAAAGCCAAGCCTTCTATCCGCTCATAATCTGTTTCTATATCGACTTTATGTTCAGGGACACGGCGTTGGAGATGAATAATGTGATAGGCCTTTTTTCCATCGAGTAGTTCAACCTCAGCCGGTTCACTAATCTCTCCTATGTCGATACTATTAATGGTGGCACGCCATGTGAAATTAAGGGCCTGGAGAGGGAGATCACGTTCTCCTGTACTATAGTTGAGCACCCGGCCTCCCAATTTGTTGGATACCTCTTCTTCTGAGTGCCTTCGTGCCATAAGTTCGAAGGGCATTTCCTGGTTGAGAATAGAATCCCTTACAACCGATAGCATTTCAATTGCTTCTGTTGGATCGGCTTCGTTTTCATCAATTTGGATAAGAACATGGTTGAAGTCGACAACGTCACCTCGCCGCTCATTTACGCGAAGAACGTGAAATCCATAAGGAGATTCAAACACCTGCGATAACTCCCCAATGTTTGCGCGTGAAGCAACAGCGGCAAATTCAGGCACTAATTCTCGCAACCGGCTACCTTCGTAGCGGCCCCCGTTGTTTTTAGAGCCTTCGTCCTGTGAAAATGCGGTAGCTGCTTCTTCAAGGGTGAAAGTGCCTGCAAGGACGGAATCTCTAATCGACGTAACCAATGATCTTGCATAATCTTTTGCTTCATCACTTAATGTCGGATACCGGACAATATGGGAGAGCCTTACAACCTCGGGAATGGTTGGTAGCGAATCCGTCGGAAACTGCATAAACCATTCTCTAATTTCGCTTGGCGTTGTTTTTATAGAGTTGATTTTAGTCCCTTGGAATTGATCAGCGAGTAACTGGTCTCTAAGGTCTTCTCTAAGGTCTGAACGTATTTCCAGGGTAGATTTGCCGTAGATTTGTTCAAGCTGAGAAACGCCACCCATCTGCGCCGTGATCTGGCCGATGCGTTGATCCAACGCCTGTTCCACCTGGTCGTCACTAACAACGATGTTTGTGTCTCGTTTAGCATGAATGGAGAGAACGCGCTGATCGATAAGCTGATTCAGTGCAGTAAGCCACAATTCCTCAGAATAGTCCATTTGTTGCTGCTGGAGGAATCGAAGTACAATACCGTCAACTTCGGATCGGAGAACAATGTATTCACCGACTACAGCAACTATTTCATCAATTACTTCCTCATCACCACTCTGAGCGACAGCAGTCGAGACTGGACAAAGTGTAAACAGTGCCACACTAAGGACTGCAAAGAGGCTAAAAACCTTTAATACGTTCATAGAAAAAATACCCACAGTTCGTTCTACCACTAAACGACGGAACCGCAACGAATATTGCATAAAGTGCTACAGGATACAGGAAGAAACTAGGATGGAGAAGATTACTCGTCCAAGTAACGGATTTCCAGATCCTCTTGGGCAAGCGCTTCGGTTCTCAGCCGTTGAACCTGACGGGCAATCAACTGTTTCCGGGTGTCTATTGTCAACCGCTCTTTGATCTCATCTCTGATCAATTCGAGTTCTGGGATTGTGCCAGCCTGCCGGGTATCTGCCATCTGGATAACATGGTACATATCGCCTTCCTGGTAAATGGCTGAAATTTGGTTTACATCCAGGTTGCTAACAATAGCGTTTAATTGAGCAGAGGTGAACAGGACTGATTTGGGGTGGAACTGCTTGGCAAGTAGAAGCGAGGCTTCCTGGTCTTGCGCATACTCCTCTACCAGGTCGGGCCAAATAACCTCAACGGTGCCCTCTACGGTGGCATCTCTTAGCGTCAGCCGAACCTGGTTGGCATTTTCCATCGAGTTCGTACCGATATAGCGAATACGGAGATAGTCATCACGAAGCGCCAATTGCTCTAAGTTTTGGGCGTAGTACGCTTCAATCTCCTCATCACTGGGCAGGGGGAGATTGTCCTGAATTAATTTGTTGATAAACGCACTTACAAGCACCTGGCGCTCCGTTTCTTCGAGCAGTTTTTGGACTTCTGCATCATTTCTGAGGCCTCGGCGAATCGCTTCCTGGGCGATGAGTTCATCTTTGACCCATCCTTCAACGATCTGCTGGAGGGCTTCAGAAGAGTCTTGCTGGTATGCGGTTGCATCCAGGCTCGGCTTTATGTCCTGAGCCGTCAACGTACGTTCACCAACTCGGGCAAGATACTCTTCGTCGGTTGGGTTTCCTTTACAAGCGGGGAGGAGTAGTAAAGCGAAGAGTAAATAGCGCAAAAACATAGAGTTTCGGGGTTCAGAGTGCAAAGTTCAGGGTGCAGGGTCAGAGTGCAAAGTGCAAGGGTCTTATACTCTGCACCTTGCACTCTACACTCTGCACTCTTAATTCATCGACCCCATGGGAGAGTCTATTGGGACGAAGTCGCTTTGGTTTTTCTTTTCTTCAGCGAATGCCTGAATCAGTAACTCTTTATTGGTATGCACCGTGTACCTCGCACGGAGGCGTTCCAGTAATTCAGCTTCCAAGATGGCCTGATACGCATTAACTATCTCAGAACGAGCTTCTTCAAAGGTTTTTTGACGAGACTTGTCAATGCCATTATTCACCATCATGATGTAGCTGCCGGAGTTAAACTCGGGCGCTGTGAATTCTCCTTTGGGGGTGTTGATTGCTTTATCAAATACCGAATTATTGTTTTCGGCGATAAACGTTGTGTCCACTCGAATGGTGTTTGTTGTGTCCTCATTAACCATGTTTATCACAGAAAGCAGTCCCATTTCTTCAACTTTGCTCTGTACGTCAAACAACAACGAATCGTTGCGGCTTCGGAAGCTGATAATGCGGTGCCTGTCAGGGAACCAGAAGCTATCAGCACGTGGACTATGGTAGGCCATGAGGCCGGCAGTATCCTGGGCAGCGGCCGTCCAGACAGAGTCTTCCATGAGTTTGAAGAGGAGAAGGCCCTCTTTGAACTCTTCCATGATGCGGGCGAATTCGGCATCTGTATTTTCAAGCCGGGCTGCTTCGATGTCTAGTGCCTGATCTTTGAGGTACTTATCGATGGTGTAATTAACCATCACTGTACGATCAGGATTAAAGGGAATAGAAGCAGTTTCTGCATAATCCACGAGTTGTCTGAATGTATAGGCAGAATCAGCAATGGTAAGAATTGTCATCGCCATAGAATCGGCAGCGATGTTTTGGACACCATTTGTGTTGAAAGCCAGGCCATTGAGAATGTCCAAAACGAGGGTTGTATCTACTGTGAATCCGACTTCTTCCAGAACATTATCAGCCATAGCATCTTCAGCACGCTGTACTCTTGGGAGCCTGCTAGCAGCATTTTTAAGCCGGTCATAACTTTCTTCAAACGACTTGACAGGCTCAATCTCGTCCAGGTGGAAGATGTGGTAGCCGTAAGTGGTTTGAACGATCTCTGTGTAATCGCCCGGGTTTTCAAGGGCAAACACTTGCTCTCTGAAGGGTTCTGCGCCAGGTGTTGTATAGGAGAGCTTGCCCAGTTGGCCTCCGCTAGGCCGGGATTCCATGTCTTCTGAGTGGTTTAAGGCCAACTCTTTGAAGTCTTCACCGTTTTGCAAGCGTTTGTAGAGTTCGTTTATTCGCTGTTCTGCGGTTGTTGTGTCATCAAGGCCTCTTAAACCGTCCCTTGTTGCAATATGCGAGATGTATAGATCCTGATAGCGGGGTCTTTTTTCGTGGACATAGAGAATGTGATAACCAAACTGGGTGCGAAATACGCGTGAAACGCTGTCAACAGGCGTTTCATATGCAGCATCTTCAAATCCTTTTACCATTCGGCCAGAGCCAAAAAATCCAAGCCGGCCTTTGCTTCCAAGGCGATTGCCTCGCGCAGAAGGATCGTCCGAGTGAGTGAATGCCATTTCACCAAAATCAGCTCCACCAGTAACAATTGAATCACGTATAGCAGTTAATTTGGCTTCTGCAGCTTCAAGTTCTTCGGGAGTTGAGGCTGTTCCTGCACGAATCAGAATATGGCTGGCATCAACAAGCTCTTTTTCCTTCTCATACATGTCCAGAAGGATGGGATCCATGATTTCTTTTTCGAGCAAGTAGGGGCGCGCAAGTTGGTCCCTGTATCCATTAATTTCTGCATTAATACCTTCGTCACTTTCGAGGCCAAGATCCTGTGCATAAAGCACCTTGAGCCTGAAATCAACATAACGATCCAGGAATTCCTCATAGGTCTCCAACGAATCCCTTGCTGCTATGTCGCGATCTCCTACAGAGCGTGCATAACGAGACTCAAATTCTTCTATAGATAGTTTTCTGTCTCCAATAGAGGCTACGAGAGATGGGTCTGCCATTTCTTGGGCAGTAGAGCCTACGTTGGAGCTACTGCATCCTGCAATGCCTGCTGTAACAAACAGGGCAATAAGGGTGAATGTACTTATTGGTTTTATTGTCGTTTTCATTCGTTTGTTGAACTACTGGTTAATTGCCGATTTGTTAGCATAACAGCAACTTTCAGAAAAAGAGCGTGTCTTAATTGAAAGAACTGCAGCTGTCAAAGGGGCCTTCCATGTCTGAATCTAACTTAAACACCGGTGATCGAGCGCTAATTGAAGAATTTCAGGCTGGGGAAGATTACGCATTTTCCGCGCTTTACTTTCGTTACAAGGATGCTGTCTACGCATTTTGTGTAAAAATGCTCCTGAATAAAGAGATTGCTCAGGATGTTACACAGGATACTTTTTTACGCATCTACGAAAACCGCAAACGATTACTAAAAACGGACTCCTTTAAGTCCTGGTTATTTACGATTGCACGAAATCAGTGTTTGAATCAGTTGCGGCGTAATAATTGGCAAATTCCCCTTGATCCTGATATGGTGCATCCGAAGATGATTACGGATGCAAAAAAGACTCCAGCTGCAGAATTGGAGAAAAGTGAGAAGATTTATTTAGTGAATCGGTTTCTTGCCGAGCTAAAACCTGACTACCGAGAGGTAATTATTCTCAGGGAATATCAAAACATGAGTTACGAAGAAATCGCTGTCGTAACTCGAAGTACGTTGAGTGCCATTAAATCTAGATTATTTAAGGCGCGTCGAAAACTAGGTGTCTATCTCGAAGAGGCACTAGGTAAAGAGGTGGAGCGAATACGGACCGACTAATCGGTGACACTTTGTTCTAGTCTACGTCCTTGAAGAGAAACAGCATATATTGCCATGAGCAACGATTTACATAAAAACTTATCAAACAGCCACAAAAACGACCAAGAAAGCGCATTAATCGCTTTAAACGAGTTCCTTGATGGTGAACTTAGCATCAATGATCAGGCTGCTCTATTTGCACACTTATCCGTTTGCGAGGAAAGCCGCCGGCAACTTGACGCGGTAATGCATTTCAGGCGCATCAGCCGTGTGGAACACCTGGTTGCCCCTCCTTCCATGGATTCTGGGATGTTCAAGAAGTTGAGAAAGCAAAAATCGATAATGGCCCGTATTGATCGCGCTGAGGACCGTGCGCCACTCTGGTCTATACGAACAGCCGTATCGGTTCGTGCTACTGTATTAACTGTTCTGTTAGTATTCTTTATGGGATTATTCTATCCAAGCACAGCCGAACGGTCTGAGCTTGCAGCTGCTGGATATGTTACTGGTGCGGATGAATTGACAGAGTTTCCCGATCTTAACCTGTCTCAGTGGAATACCCGAACCCTGTATGTATTTTACCCCGGGCTTACTGTTGAGGCCTCGTTAGAAGAAGAACAGTAGTACGTTTAGAGTGAAAATTAAAAAGGGCGATGAGGTGTATTTCTCATCGCCCTTAATTTTTTGGAAGTATTCTTCATCGTTTGAACCGGTAAGAGGGAACGACTTCTGTTGCCACCTCCATAACCTTTCTCAACGTACCGGATGGAATTCGGCTTCGTTCAACGGCTAGTTGAGCCACAATAAAGTCTTCTGAAAATGACTTAGGGCTCATGTTATCCTTCCAACGGTAGGAACGGGCGAACTCGAAGATCTGATGCTTCAGTTCCCCTGGGTATAAGTAATTCATAACTGAGAATTGATTTTGTGGTGTTTAGTAGGGGGTCGATATATCCTCCTTCTGATAAGCGATGGAAAGGAGGCACAAATATGTATATGAATTTACCAAAATATTTATCCTCTTTTCAAGTAACTTTTTCCGCAAGAAGGATTAAATGTCAAAAAATGTTTTAAAACCATGTTAAATATGCCTCGACTCGTAGCCAAGAATTGCAAGGCCGCCTCCCATAAAACATGTAGGAAAATCCACCAAGCACCCAACTCACCAACTTTGAACCTTAAACTTTGAACCTTGAACCCCCAACCAAGTACCACCAACGATTTTTGTGAATTGTAATTAGTTGAATAAATGAGTGATACTGGTACTACAAGGGTACGATTTGCGCCCAGTCCAACGGGCGTTTTGCATATTGGAGGATTTCGAACCGCCTTATACAACTTCTTGTTTGCAAGGCATACAGGAGGTACGTTTGTGTTGCGGATTGAGGATACGGACCGAGAAAGGTATGTGGCAGGTGCTGAGCAGTATATAAAGGATAGCCTGGCATGGTGCGGCCTATCTTTTGATGAAGGTCCAGACAAAGGGGGGGAGCATGGCCCGTACAGGCAGTCAGAACGCAAAGAATTGTATCACACCTATGTTCAGCAATTGCTGGATGCCGGCTATGCGTATTATGCGTTTGATTCAAAAGAAGAATTAATCGCTATGCGGGAGCGGCTGACGACCAAGGAAAATCCGTCTCCCAAGTACGATGCTGAGAGCCGGCTTAGCATGAATAACTCATTTACCCTCACGCAGGAAGAAGTGGCCTCTCGAATCTCCCGGGGAGATCCATACGTTGTCCGCCTAAAGGTGCCCGAAGGAGAGCAGGTTCAGTTTGAAGATACAGTACGGGGAATGGTTGCTTTCGATACAGCTCAGATAGATGACCAAATATTGTTAAAGTCGGATGGTATGCCGACGTATCATATGGCGAATGTTGTTGATGATCATCTTATGGGAATAACTCACATCATCCGAGGTGAAGAATGGCTCTCGTCAACCCCTAAGCATATTCTTTTGTACAGATACCTCGAGTGGGAGCCGCCAAAGATGGCCCACCTGCCTCTCATCTTAAGCCCTACTGGAGGCAAGTTGTCCAAGCGGAAAGCAGACAAAATGGGCATTCCGATTAATGTGCTCGAATACCGTGATGCAGGATATGAACCTGAGCCATTAGTGAATTTTCTTGCGTTTTTAGGATGGAATCCCGGCACAGAGCAAGAGATCTTTACTTTAGATGGGCTGACTACTGCGTTCACCGTTGAGCGTGTTGGTTCTGCGGGTGTGCAGTTCAATACGGAAAAACTAAACTGGTACAATCAACAATTCATCAAAGACCTGCCTGTTGATAAACTGGTAGCCCGTGTTCGTCCATACTTAAAAGAGGCTGGTATAGCTGCAGATGATAACTACCTGGCAAGTGTACTTGAGTTGATGCAGGAGCGGTTGGTGTTGGCGAAAGATCTTGTTGGTGCGGGTGCATTCTTCTTTGCAGACCCTGACGAGTACGACGCCAAAGGGGTCAAGAAGCGATGGAAGCAAGATACTGGAGAGATCCTTTCATCCTATGTGAGCTCTCTCGATAAACTCGATTCCTTTACAGCTGAACAAATTGATCCAGCACTAAAGGCTTTTGCTGAAGCGGGAGAAATTGGTTTGGGTAAGCTGATGGCTCCTCTTCGCCTGGCCCTCTGTGGCGTACTGCAGGGTCCCGATTTGTTCAAGACAATGGAGTTGCTAGGTAAAGACAAGGTAGTGAGTAGGATACAAAAGGCGATTGAAGTGTTGGGGTAGGGTAGTCATCAGTTTAAAAACAACCGAAGTAACTCCTCTGCTGCCTCAATGGGAGACTTTGTCCCGTTCTCTACTGCACGCTGCATATGCTGCATCTGCTCACTGACCGATGCATTATGATGAAAAGAAGATCGGAGCTCGTGCTCAATGTGTTGATGCATCCACTCGATTGCTTGTTGCTTGCGAATAGCCTCTATCTGGCCGTTACCGTTCAAGGTAGTTACATAGGACTGGATGGTGTTCCATACTTCCTCGATCCCACTCCCTTTTAGGGACGAAACGGTCTGGACGGCGCCGTCCCAATCTGGCCTTGGTTTGGGCATCATGTGAAGGACATGCTTGAGTGAGCGCCGGAGCATATCGGCTTCTCTTTCATTTTCACCATCTGCCTTGTTCACTACAATGAGGTCGGCCATTTCCATGATGCCTCTTTTTATACCCTGAATCTCATCGCCGGCGCCGGTGATAAGCAGAAGTAGAAGCATGTCCACCATGGAATGTACTTCAAATTCTGATTGCCCAACGCCTACTGTTTCGACGAAGAGAATATCGTATCCTGCGGCTTCGCAAAGAACAAGCGCCTCCCGGGTTCTTGATGCAAGTCCTCCAGAAGTGCCCGCATTTGGCGAGGGACGAATGAATGCGTTCGGATGAGAAGAAAGACGTGTCATTCGAGTCTTGTCACCCAGAATACTTCCTTTGGATTTTTTGCTGCTCGGGTCGATCGCAAGCACGGCGACCCGTTTTCCCTGATCTGCCAGGAATGATCCAAGTGCATCGATAAAGGTGCTTTTTCCTGCTCCGGGGGGACCTGTAATTCCAATTCGTAGCCCTTTCCCGGTCTCAAGTCCCTTTCCTGTGTGGGGTATACATTTAGATACCACCTCGCGTGCCATGGATTGATGATCTACTCGCGTACTTTCAATCAGGGTGATGGCTCGGCTTAGCGCAAGCCGGTCTCCTTCCAAAATACCTGCAACATAGTCGTCAATGGACTGAAATGAGCTAGGCATGGATTGCTTGGAGGTGAGTGAGTATTTCAATAGCTGCTTCACTAATGACGGTGCCCGGGCCGAAAATGGCCGTTACACCCATATCAAGCAGAGCTGGGTAATCATTTGGTGGGATCACACCTCCAACTACAACGGCGATGTCTTCTCTGCTAGCTTCTTTTAGGCAGGCAATGACTTCTGGGACAAGCGTCTTGTGACCTGCGGCCAGGGTTGAAATACCTATAACGTGTACATCATTCTCCAATGCTTGCCGGGTGGCTTCTTCTGGGAGTTGGAAAAGCGGCCCCAGGTCAACATCAAATCCCAGGTCAGAAAAGGACGTTGCAATAACCTTTGCGCCTCTATCGTGCCCATCTTGACCGATTTTTGCGATCATGATACGGGGGCGGCGTCCTACTTGCTCTGCAAACTGGTCGGAGAGTGTTCGAGCGTGTTGATATGAGTCGTTCTGTTTCATGGATTGACCGTATACACCTTCTATGACGCGCGATTGGGATTGGTAGCGCCCAAAAACTCGCTCTAGGGCATCTGAAATTTCGCCAAGTGTTGCTCGGGCGCGTGCTGCTTCTACACTTTTCTCCAGCAAATTGCCTCCATTGCGTGCAGCGTCTTCTAGCGCCCTGAGCTGTTGATCGACTTTTTCCTCGTCACGCGATTCTTTAAGCTCATTTAGCCTGGCGACTTGTGCCTCTCGGACGGCTGTATTATCTACCTCCAGCAAGTTCAATTCTGTCTCTTCTTCAGCCAGGAAGGCATTGACCCCAATCACCAATTCTTCTTTTGAATCAATCCGAGCTTGCTTTTTTGCAGCCGCTTCTTCGATACGCATTTTGGGGATGCCAGCCTCAATAGCGCGTGTCATGCCGCCTTCTTTTTCAACCTCTTCGATTAAACTCCAGGCTCGTTGGGTCAACTCATGGGTAAGGTATTCAACATAATAAGACCCTCCCCATGGATCTACGGCATGTGTTATGCCTGTATTCCTTTGCAGATGAATCTGTGTGTTTCGAGCTATGGCTGCTGAAAAGTCGGATGGAAGTGCAAGCGCCTCATCCAGGGCATTGGTGTGGAGGGATTGGGTGTGTCCTGATGCAGCAGCGAGTGCCTCGATACAGGTCCGGGCTATGTTGTTGTACGGGTCTTGGGCCGCAAGGCTGTATCCTGAAGTTTGGCAATGGGTACGCAACGTCATGGACTTGGGGTTCTTTGGATCAAACGCCTTGACAATCTTTGCCCATAAAAGGCGTCCGGCTCTCATCTTGGCAATTTCCATGAAGAAGTTCATGCCAATGCCCCAGAAGAATGAGATTCGTGGTGCAAACTGGTCAATGTCCAGTCCGGCCTTGATTCCCGTGCGGATATATTCCAGTCCATTCGCCAGTGTGTAAGCCAGTTCAATGTCTGCTGTGGCGCCTGCTTCATGCAAGTGGTAACCACTTACGGATATTGAATTAAATTTGGGCATATTTCGGGATGTGTAAGAGAAGATGTCCCCGATTATGCGCATAGAAGGTGTTGGCGGATAGATGTAGGTATTGCGGACCATAAATTCCTTCAGAATGTCATTCTGAATGGTCCCTTTTAGTTGCTCCGTAGCAACGCCTTGTTCCTCTGCTGCTACTATGTAGAAGGCCATTATGGGGATGACTGCCCCATTCATGGTCATGGAAACAGACATTTTGTCCAGGGGAATATCATCAAACAGGAGTTTCATGTCCTCAACGGAATCAATGGCTACCCCAGCTTTGCCTACGTCACCAAGCACTCGTTTATGGTCAGAATCGTATCCACGGTGTGTCGCAAGATCAAAAGCTACCGATAGCCCTTTTTGGCCGGCCTTCAGGTTTCTCTTGTAAAAAGCATTGGACTCTTCTGCCGTAGAAAAGCCAGCGTACTGCCTGATCGTCCATGGACGCGTTGTGTACATACTCGCATAGGGCCCACGCAAATAGGGAGGGTACCCGGCGGCAAAATCGAGATGCCCATACGTTTCGATAGTTTCTGCAGTGAACTGATCGGCTACCGGAATGTGCTCCGGGGTAATCCACGTGGTGTCCTTACCGTTTTTGCTCATAATACTCCCAGGCGGATTGAATGAATTGATGCGTAAGTACTTCAATATAATAGGACCCTGCAGCAGGGTCGATAACCTGGTCCAAATGGCTTTCGTGGCGGAGCATTAGCTGCAGGTTGGTAGTGAGTCTTATAATCTCTGCCCGGTCCTTTTGCGAAAGGACAAGAGGTGGTTTGACGATCAATACCGTACAGCCCCCTATGATGGCAGACATTGCCATGGTTGTATTCAGTAGAAGACGGTCGGCAACGGTCAACGCCGAGTCCTCGCCAGTGCGAAGTTCGGCTATAATTGGGATTTCTAAATGGCTGGTGTAATTGGGTGCATGTTCATTCACAAAGCGTGTGGTCAAATAGCGGAGAGCACGATGCCGGGCAATCTCAGCGTAAAAATTTGAGCCACAGTCTAGGATAAACTGTATCCGTGAGAGGAGTGAGGTGAGTGCTTTTGTTTTGTCCTCAGAGCGGGAGATGTATCTATCAAGTGCAGCCAGTGTGTCGCCCAAGCTGTTTGCTTCATCCGTCGAATCGTCAGGGATATAGCAGGACACAGACCGTGCAACAGGCACTTGTTCGAAAAGTGATAACTCGGCTTGGTTCAGTTCCTGTAGGGGATGATTGGGATCCGTAGGGTCAATGCGTTGAGCTTCAAAAGAACTGCCGGAAGCAAGGACGTGACCATACTGAGTGCGTATAAAATGAACTAGACGAGGTGTAAGTCGAATATGCAGGGGGAGGTCAGGAGCATTCCATTGCGAAAACAGCTCCTGTATGTGTTCTTCTGAAAGTGAACCCTCACCATCATTTGCTTCCAATAATACCTGCTCTGCCGGCCCCCTGGAAGCATCTTGCAACTGTTTAACGGTTTCGTCGACCTTATTACTCAATAGTGCCGGAGTGCCAATAGCCCAGCGCTGTGAATGTCCCCATTTAAGGCTGTTGTATACACTACTCTTGTTTAGGTGAGGCAAGCCATTAAGGTCTTCTCTTGTTTGGACAGCGTGCATATGAATGCCCGGTCCAAAAGAGTGTACGAGAAGGTCTTGGGAGAACTCTCCCTTGGCATCAGCTTCAATTTTTTGAAGCCAGTCTGATTTACTTTTGGGTTCAAACAGCGTCTGCCAGTCGTCGTCAATCATGGTGTTTTGGCGTAGGACGGTCAAAGGGATCAGAGAGTAAGGGCTGCCCGGCCAGTGTACGGTATTGCCGAACCAGATCGAATACAGCAATCCCAAAAGCGACGGATACGTTGAGGGATTGTTTGGTTCCGTATTGTGGAATTTCCAGGGCGTAGTCCGCCAGGTCAATGACTTCTGAACTTACCCCTGTAAGCTCATTGCCAATTACGAGGGCGAGTGGGAAATCTGCAAGGGTAAGATCGCTAGAGAGCGTAGGTGCATCTGTGAGCTCAAGTACTGCAAGACGATATCCTCGTTCTTTTAGTTGTTTGGCCGCATCGAGCGTGTGCATGGTATGCGACCACGGAATCGTGTCTTGAGCACCAAGGGCTGTTTTATGCAAGGCTCTGTTTTCAGGAGTACCCGTAATCCCTGTGAGAATCATTTTTTCAATCCATGCCCCGTCACTGGTACGGAAGAAAGAGCCAACATTGTGTATTGAACGGACGTTGTCTACAACCACAGTAATCGGGTGACGGGGGTGCTCATGAAGAGCAGATGCCTGTATGCGCGGAATTTCTTCGTGAAGTAATTTTCGCATTGAATGTATAAAATAACGGACTCACAACATCACACGCGAAACCCGAAACCGACCACATTGTTCTGACAGGGTTGAATTAATACTTTCTAAAGCATGAAAAACATTACATCAAACCCAGGCCCATCTATTTTATCGATTAAGTTCGTTTCGTACATCATCGTATTGTTGGCAATCCCGGTCGTCTTTACTGGCTGCCAGACACTCAAAGAGATAGCGAACCTGCGTAACGTCGATTTTGATCTAGGAGCAGTGAGAAATATCAATCTAGCTGGCGTACAGTTGGATAACATTGAAGATTATAGAGACATTAAAGCATTAGATATCGTAAAACTAACAGCAGCTTTCGCGCGAAAGGATTTACCACTTTCATTTCAACTAGAAGTTGAAGCCGAGAATCCCTCCACAAACCAGGTAGCTGCAAGGCTGGTCAGTCTTGATTGGACACTCTTTCTCGAAGATCGGGAGACAATCAGTGGTGTTATCAATGAAGAACGCACACTAAACCCTGGTGAACCTGTCGTTATTCCTGTTTCTATTGAACTGGAATTGATGGAGTTCTTTGACCATAACGCTCGTGATATCGTTGAGCTTGCCATGGCCCTCTCCGGCACAGGTGGTGCGTCAAAAAGTGTTATGCTCAAAGCAAAACCATCTATAGACACGATAGTAGGCCCCCTTTCTTACCCCGACGAAATCACCATCGTCAATACAGAGGTTGGATGATATTACACCCATGCAGGGGTTGCATGGGTGGTTTCGTGTTCCGAGTTTCGGGTTTGTTGCGGGTTATGCGCCTCCCAAACTCGAAACCAGAAACCAGACACCAGTCACGCAGATGGGTATGCCCATCTAACTGATTGCGGAGCAATAAACCAGAAACAAACTTGATTATAGCCCTCGATGGCCCTGCTGGTGCGGGGAAAACGTCAACGGCTCGTGCCGTTGCTAAAGGTCTTGGATATTTTTATATGGATACCGGGGCCATGTACCGTGCTATTACTTTGGCGGTACTCAATAAATCGGAATCGTATAGCGAGGCAGATGCAGCTCTAATTAGTGATGAAGCAAACGTTGAGGTCCAGTATAAGCGTGAACAGATGCTGGTTTTGCTCAACGGCGAGGATGTGACCGATTTGCTCAGGACGCCCTGGATAAACAAACATGTAAGCAAGGTCAGTTCCTTCCAAGCCGTCAGGGAAAAACTGGTGGATATACAGCGATATGTTGCCCGGCAGATGATCGATGATGGATACGGTGTAGTTGTTGATGGGAGAGATATTGGTACGGTCGTGTTTCCAGAGGCAGAGTTTAAATTTTTTATGATAGCGTCTCCCGAGGTCCGTGCCCAGCGGAGGTATGATGAGCTATTGGCAAAGGGAAAACCGGCCGATTACAATGAAATTCTTCAAAATGTAAACGACAGAGATGCTTTTGACAGCGGAAGGGATATCGCACCGTTACGGCAGGCAGAAGATGCCCTTGTGTTGGATACAAGTATGATGTCATTTAAAGAGCAGGTTTCACAGGTAATTAATACCGTTTTGGAACGCCAGGAACAGCATGACGTATGAGTGGGCTACGAAGTTGTGTGCCAGGGGGGCATTGTATGCAATTCTATATCACATGCACTTCGTCAAAATGATGTTTGTTTAACTAAAACCGGCGTCTTTCTGTACTGTTTTGGGGGCATAGGAAAGACGGTGAAATTCCAAGAACATGGGTTGTATTGAATTCCCCAACGCAGTTCAAACTGCGATACAATGTACCCGGAGAACTATATGGCTGAAGATCAGCAAAAAACTGTAGACGCGCCTGAAGAAACCAATTCAGAAGAAACACCTCAGGCCGAAGCACCAGCGACCGAAGAAGTAACAGAAGAAACTGCACCGGTCGAAGCAGCAGAAGACACTGCAACAGAAGACACTGCAGTAGAAGACACTGCAACAGAAGACACTCCCGAAGAAGCAACAGCAGAAGTTTCGGAAACTGAAGAGGCACCCGCAGAAGCTGAGCCGGCTGAAGAGCCTGCAACCGCTGAAGCAGAGGAAACCCCTGCAGTAGAAGAAACAGTAGAAGTTGAGCAAGCTGAAGAGGCTGCTGAAGCTGCACCTGCAGCAGAGGCAGAAAAAGCTGCTGAAGCAGAGGAAGCCGCTGAAGCTACCCCAGAACCCGCTGCAGAAACAGTTGCAGAAGAAGTGATCGAAGAACCGCGTACGATCATAGGATACACGGGGGAGATTGAAGGGGAGGTAATCAAGCTTGAAGACCTTGAAAAAGTAGCCGATGAGGAATCGATAACCAATTACGACGAACTCATGCAGATGATTGACGAAACGTTGACGAACGTTTCTGAAAATGAAATCGTCTCTGGGAAAATCGTTAGCATTGGCGAGAAAGATATTGTTATAGATATTGGCTTCAAGAGTGACGGGATTGTATCTAAAAACGAATTCTCAAGCGAGCTTAATCCTGGGGATGAAGTAGAGGTATACCTGGAGCGGATAGAGGATTACCATGGTCAGCTTGTACTGTCGAAAACAAAAGCAGATACGGTTAAGCGCTGGATGCGTATCGAGACCGCTCATACGCAAGAAGAAGTACTCGAAGGTACAATCGTTCGCCGCATCAAAGGCGGTATGATTGTCGAGCTCTTCGACGGCGTAGAAGCGTTCTTGCCTGGTTCTCAAATTGATGTTCGCCCAGTTCGCGACTTTGACGCCTATCTTGATAAGAAGATGGAGTTCAAGATCGTTAAACTGAATCCGGTTAACGAAAACATCGTTGTTTCGCACAAAGCACTGATCGAGAAAGACCTCGAGCAACAACGTCAGAACATCCTTTCTTCCATGGAATCTGGCCAAGTTCTCGAAGGCTCTGTCAAGAATATCACCGACTTTGGTGTGTTTATCGATCTTGGTGGCGTCGACGGGCTCTTGCATATCACGGACCTCTCTTGGGGCCGCGTATCGCATCCGTCTGAATTGGTTGAGCTCGATCAGAAGCTAAACGTTGTTGTCCTGGACTACGACAAAGATCGCCAGCGTATTTCGCTCGGTCTGAAGCAGTTGCAGTCGCATCCGTGGGAGAACATCGGAGAGAAGTACAACGAAGAAGATGGCGCAGAAGGTAAAGTGGTTTCTATTACCGACTATGGTGCGTTTGTTGAGCTTGAAAAAGGAATCGAAGGCCTCGTTCACATCTCAGAGATGAGTTGGACAGAGCACATCAAGCATCCAAGCCAGATGGTGTCTCTCGGTCAGGTTGTGAAGGTGAAAATCCTCAACATCGACCACGAAGGCAAGAAGATATCCCTTGGAATGAAGCAACTCGAGCCCGATCCATGGGATGGCATTGCAGAACGCTATCCATCGGGTACTGTGCTTCGCGGCAAAGTGCGCAATATCACCAACTTTGGTGTGTTTGTTGAAATCGAAGCCGGTATCGACGGATTGGTTCATATTTCGGATCTGTCCTGGACGAAGAAGATCAAGCATCCAGCCGAGTATGTTAAGAAAGGCCAGGAGCTGGACGTTGTAATCATCAATATTGATGAGAGCGAACGCCGTATTTCACTGGGTCACAAGCAAATCGAAACCAATCCTTGGAACGACTTTGCTAAGATCTTTGCAGTAGGAACGGATCTCGAAGTACCGATCAAACGATTCCTCGACAATGCATTGGAAGTCGATCTCGGCTTTGAACTCGAAGGTACAGTACCAGCCAGCGAGTTAAAGACGAGCGGTAAAGGCTTCAAGAGCGCCTACAAAGAAGGAGATGTACTGGAATTACGAGTGATCAAGTTCGACTCAGCTCAGAAGGAAATCGTACTGAGTGAAGTAGCGAAAACGAAAGCCGTTGAGAAAGCGAAGAAGGACGAGGAAGTTCGCGAAAAACGAGCTGAACAAGCACGTGAGCGCCAGAACATCGAAGAGTTCAAGCAGAAAGCGAAGAAAGCAACAGGTCCTACTACACTCGGTGAACTGAGTGGCTTGGAAGATCTGAAGCGGCAAATGGAAGAAGCAGAGAAAGCTGAAGCCGTTGCTGCGCGTCAGGCCGCAACAGACAAGAAGAAGTCTAAGAAGGATGACGAACCAGCAGAGGAAGCTGCAGAGGCTGTGGCTGAAGTAGAAGCTCCTGCTGAAGAAGCTCCTGCTGAAGAAGCTCCTGCTGAAGAGGCTCCTGTAGAAGAAGCTCCTGCAGAAGAGGCTCCTGCCACTGAGGCAGAAGCTGCCACTGAGGAAGCCGAAGCGCCAGCAGAAGAACCTGCTGCCGAAGAAGCACCTGCTGAGGCTGCTGCTGAAGTAGAAGCGCCCGCTGAAGAAGAGGCTCCAGTCGAAGAGGCTCCTGCAGAAGAAGCCCCTGAGGAGGAAGCTCCAGCAGCGGAAGAAGCTCCTGAAGAGGCTGTAGCTGAGGAAAAGCCTAAGAAAAAACGGGCAACGAAGAAAAAAACAAAGGCTAAAGATGATGCAGCTGAAGCTGCTGAAGCCGAGCCTGCAGGTTAATCTTCTTCGAAGCTAAAGAGCATAAAAGCCCTCTGGATTTTGTCCAGAGGGCTTTTTTTGTGCCCCTAATGACGCAGGGCTGTCATATTAATATCTTATGTTAACTGTATATCTGGATCTTGAGAATCATCATGACTACGCTGCAATTTACATCAAACTTGCTTCGCCACGTTGATGTGCCTATGTCCAACGTGGAAGGGGGCACTGTTAAAGAGGTGCTGGAGAACTACTTTGAGGCAAATCCTCGTGTTCGTCGCTATATACTGGACGACCAGGGAGCTCTCCGTAAACACGTAACGATTTTCATGAACAAGGAAATGATACGGGACCGAAAGCAACTCTCAGACCCAGTTGATGAAAACAGCGATATTTACGTAGCACAAGCCCTCTCTGGAGGTTAATATGAGTGATCGGATACTAGTCGGTACACGAAAAGGTCTTTTTAGAATCGCAAAGACAGGCACAGCTTGGAGCATAACAGACTCCTGGTTTTTAGGAGATTCAGTTTCGATGGTATTGTCTGAACCCGATGGGCAGCGTATTCATGCAGCTCTAGGCCTGGGGCACTTTGGTGTAAAGCTACAGCGCTCTGAAGATGGAGGAGCCTCGTGGACCGAAGTGAATGCGCCTGAGTATCCGCCCAAACCAGAAGGTTTTGTCGATAAGGATCCGATGAGGGGTATCGATATTCCCTGGAGTTCACAACTCATTTGGGCATTAGAGAGAGGAGATCCTGGAGAACTCTGGTGTGGCGATATTCCGGGAGGTTTGTTTCGTTCTACAGACGGCGGTGATAGCTGGATGTTGATCCGCTCTTTGTGGGATGATCCTCGCCGCCAGAAATGGGTCGGTGGTGGCTATGATTTTGCCGGCATTCATTCGATAGTTGTTGACCCACGCGATTCCAACCACATAACAGTAGGCGTTTCCGTAGGAGGAGTCTGGTCAAGCTGGGATCGTGGAGAAACCTGGGAATTGCTTGGTGACGGGCTTCGCGCCGAGTATATGCCTCCCGATATGGCAAACGATCCCATTTCCCAAGACCCCCACCGGATCGCACAATGCATCAGGCATCCGGATCGACAATGGACCCAGCATCACAATGGCATCTTTGTTAGTGACGATGCAGGGAGAAACTGGCGGGAATTAGAAAATGTGAAACCATCGGGCTTTGGGTTTGCAGTAGCGGCGCATCCAATCGACCCTGATATAGCCTGGTTCGTACCTGCTGTTAAGGACGAAACACGTATCCCTGTAGATGGCCAGTTTGTAGTTACCCGGACAAAAGACGGTGGAAAGACTGTTGAAACCTTGCGAAATGGACTACCTGAAGGGCCTTCATATGACCTGGTTTTCCGCCATGCCCTCGATGTAGCTCCAGATGGAGAGCGTCTCGCCGTTGGAAGCACAACCGGCTCCCTGTGGATCTCTGACGACCAGGGTGATTACTGGCAAACCATCAGCACCCATCTGCCGCCCGTTCATTGCATCCGGTTTGAAGATTGAGACCTGAAGAGCTGGTCACTCAATAAATAGGTTTCTGGCAGGGATTTGCTGCATGTCAAATCCTGGCCCTGCATACCGAACATTCATCACGTTGTCGCCATACGTGTCGAAGTATCCGACTTCGATTTTGTGCCTGCCTGCTGAAAGAGAGAGTTCTCCTTTTTCTGTACGGGCTCCGCCGGGTCTGTTGAGATTGATAAGCTCTTCACCGTTTACCCATAACATGGAGCCATCATCAGACATAAGTTCGAACGTATAGGTGCCTTCCTGCTCTACTTCCAGATAGCTTTGAAAATGAATGCTGTAGTAGTCCGCACGTTTCTGGACGGCTGTGAGATCAAAAGAGGAAATGATGTTTGTGCGGACGGGCTGTAATTGATCAAATGCAGGCAGTGCTACCCACTCTCCTTCATAATATTTGTATGTAACGCCATTATTCGAGGTCAGGTATTCCTTTGAAAAAGCACTGCTTTCGCCTCCATTTTCAATGAAGGTTTTGGCTTTTATAATAGTTGGCTTTTCTAGCTTTAAGGGCTCTTCGTAAGCCATACTATTGCGCGTTGGTTCGCTTCCGTCCAACGTGTAGCGTATAGCTGCATTCGCATGATCAGCAGACAGAATGAGTTCTAGACCACCTTCCTCGATCTTTCCAAAGGGTGGCGAAAAACGAGGCATGGGTGCATAAGAGGTCACATTGGTTGCTGGCACATGATCGGAATGCCCTTCGAATGCACTGGTTACTGGCCTGCCAATCCATGCGTAAGGCGGAGTGAGGCCCAGAGCGAAGGCTGCCGTTGCAGCCGTATCGTATGTGTCAACAGGGTCCACAATCTGTTTACCTGGCTTAACGCCTGCTCCTAGAGCGAGCCAGGGTATCTCAAGCTCCTCCATAGATTCTCCTCCATGCCTTGTCCCAATGCCTCCATGATCGGATGTGATGATGAGCAATGTATTTTGTAAATGATTGTTTTTGTCAAGTACATCGAGTAAATCACCCAGTAACTGGTCGGCAAGTTCGATGGATTCGAAGTATTCATCAGATCCGTGGCCGTATGTATGACCGGCTCCATCTACATGGTCGAGATGGATGAACGTGAATACGGGTAACTCTTCAGTGATGAGTGCAACCGCTTCGGCCATGGTTTCTTCTGGGCCTTCCGGGTTCTTATCCACATCAACGGCACTCTTCTCATATAACCGGCCAAATCCACCCCAATCATATATGGATGCCGTTTTAGCCTCTGGAATCTGCTGCCGGACAAGGCCAAATATTGTTGGGAAAATATCTTCCATGCCGAGGGCTGTTGGTTCGATAGAGTAACTGTTTCGTTCCCAGCCATTTGATGTAATGCCATGCTGCTCAGGGCCTGCTCCCATGATCATCGAAGCCCAGTTCTGACTGCTGGACGTTCCCAATACCGCTCGAGCCTTAAATGTAAACGCACCTTCTCGTATAACTCGATTCAAGTTAGGAGTGGCAGCCATTTGTATACCTGATGGACTCATTCCATCAACACCCAATACAATGACATGATTAATGGCTGGGCGTTGGGTGGGTTGACAACTGCTTATTGTCAGTACAAGGAGTAAGGGGATGATAATTCTCATGACTCTACGTACAAAAGGTGGGTGGTAGGTTTGGTTCTGGTGCTAGTTTGCATCGCTGATCTTTACCCAATTGGGGTCTGCAATCGGGAAAGGCATCTTGTTCGAGTTACTTTTGAACAGATGAACAGTCATCTTTGGATTTAATTCAGAGGATGATGGGGTGAGGGTATCAAGCATGGCCTCGTTTATCCATATTTTATATTTGCCATCGAGGCTGTCCACATACTGATTCAAGCGCTGAGTAAGGTATGCAGCGTCTATCTGTCTCGCCTGCTGGAGATGCGCTTTGTATTCTTGGAAAAGCCATTTATCCATCCACTGCGTAATATTCTGTTGGTACTCTTCTGAATTGCTCAGGTTATCCCCATTAGCTATTTCTAAAAGGGTTGCATCCCGAACAACAAGGGCTACTACGTCAGCAAGGCGGACCTTGAATTGATCTCGATCACGAGCTCTCATGACATATCTTCCTGGTGTAAAGTGCTCCAGAAAGGTGCGGATGGTCCAGGTCGAGCCAGCGACATCTACAAGGGGCTCTGCTGCATTTGAAGTCAGCAAATCGATATATGGGGCATTCCGCTTTTCTTGTTCAATATAAAACAAGAGGTTGCGCTCTGGTTGGTCATCTTCATACCATGCCCACAGCGCATCGTTTAATATTTCAAAGCCTTTTCTCTTTGTTCGCACGTTCAGAGGCTGCATTGTTTCTGCGATAAATGCAGTTCCGAGCTCCATCGCTTTTTTATTGTACAGTACTTTTCTGTAAGAGGGTGCCTTCTGCTCGTAGTCATACTCCGAAAGGCGTTCGCGGCGTATGTCGAGGACCTCGAAAATATACCAGGCGCCCTGGTACAGAGCCGGTTCGGACGGATTATTTAAGGGAAGGTCGGTTATGATGGCAAGCAAACTGGGGTCAATTTCGTCTGCTTTTACAAAGGATGATGTTAATTCGCCGCGAGCCAGGCTAAGTTCAGGATTTGATTCGATGTGGGATTCAAGCGTCTCAGCAAATCCATTTGTCTGAATTGAAGCGAGAAGGTTTAGGGCTTCCCTTTCGCTTGCAGCCGGCATAAAGCGAAATTGAAAACTGACGGCCGCTTTATTGATTTCATCTCGGATTTCTTGATCCGACACTTCAATGTTAGAGAGCACCCTATCGTTAAATACTTGCTCGATAAGTAATTCTTCGCGTAACGTGTGAAGGGCATGTTGAATGGCTGAGGAGGTGTCGAGGTCGATTTTGGAGGCTTCAAGCGCAAGAAGTTTTTCTGCAATCATGAAGTCGAGATATGTTCTTTTTGGATCATCTCCTTGCCGAAGGTGGCCGTGACCAAACTCATAATTGTACAGAAACTCGTCCGCCGTGATGGTCTTCTCCCCGATCCTTGCCAGAACTTCTGAGTGTTCATCTACATGTTGTTGGCAGGCAATCAACTTTGTGACAAGGAATACAAGAAGAAGAAGTTTTAGGAATTGTTTGGGCATAGTAGGCTACGAGAAGAAGGGAAGAGCCGGCATAGTACATGCCGGCTCTTCTTCTTTACGTTGTGTGTTAATCAAACGTCTATTTTACCAACAACATCTTCTTAACAGTCACGTTCTTACCAGCTTTGATCCGGTATAGGTACATGCCAGAGGCAAGGCCAGAAGCATCGAAGTTTACAGTATGACTTCCAGCTGTCTGTACCTGGTTAACGAGCGTTGCCACTCTCTGCCCCAACAGGTTGTACACATACAGTTCTACATTAATCGCCTCAGGAATAGTGTAGCTGATGGTTGTAGTTGGGTTGAATGGATTCGGATAGTTTTGATCCAACGCAAACGCATAAGGCGTTTCGAAGTCGTCATTGTTAACCGGAATCATGATGGGCGATCCGTCCATCTTTGTCACAGTCAGGTTGTATTCACCTCGGGATGGATCTCTATCTGTAGGCCCACCAAAGTCCTGTCCGTGAACCATGACATATACAGGACCATCTTCCGTAGCAACGTACTGGATGCGGGAGTGCCAGTCGAATCCGCCATCGTCATTGCTGTCGAGCGTATCGCCTGCTGCATTCAATAACCGCATAAAACCATCGTAATCACGCGGCCAAAGAGGACCGTCAACTGGAGACGTTTCTGCAACCAGGGTATCGCCAGTAACCAGGTCATAGCGGTAGAGGTCAATGTCATCACTGAATTGTGCAGAGATTGGATCACCTGCTTCCCATGCGTAATCAGCATTATACAGCATGAATGTTCTCGGCGCTCCTGGCGTATCAAACTCTTGTGTACCGATTGCATCCGCATCTTCAACGGTGTTGTTCGGTTCGCCAGCAGATTGCAGTTCAGAGATATCATTAGACTTAATACCTACCTGGTACTGCCCGGACCCTCCTGTACCAGTCAACTCGAGGTAATACACACCTGATTCATCAGGTATAATGTTCAGTTTTACATTACTGCCTGAATACCGTGTGTTATACCCGGTGTTGTTTTCGTCAAGGAGGTTTGTTGATGTATCACTGGCTTTAAATAACTTCGCATTGAAAGCACCTGAGAACCCTTCTTCTTCGGGCCTAAGTGTTCGCACGTGATAGATATTATCTGCCTGCAAATCGAGAGCGTATACATCGACTTCATCATCGGTCTCTGTAAAGGCCGCATCGATAAACCCACCTCGTAGGTCATTTGCTTCTGCAAATACATTGTTGGGTTCGATCTCAGCAGAGGTTACATCAATGTTCAAGATATAATCTCCACGGTTCATGCTTCGATCATCAGCACCCTCCGTATCTCGGCTGGTACGGACCTGAACATAAACGGGGCCATCAGCAGAAGCTGTGTACGCTGCACGTGAATACCAGTCGTTTCCACCATCGTCATCATTTGCAAGTTCAATAGTTGAATCAGCAACCTGCCAGATAACAATACGTGTATCAGTGTCACGTGCCCAATCATCGCCACCAACCGGTTTTGTTTCAGCAACGATGGTTTGGCCAGCTACCATACTTACTCTGAACCAGTCTTCGTCTCCAAAGAACCTTGGGTGAGTGATGTCGGACAATACATACTGAACATCTGCACCCAGCGCTTGATAATCACCCTGTGCATCTGCTTCTTCAATACTATTGTTCGGCTCTCCTCTGTGGTTCAACGCGTAATAGTCTTCGTTCACGCGGGACGTCAACTTGTATGAGCCTGGGCTTCCGGAGATTTTAAGGTAATACGTGGCGTCCTCTCGGGGGATGATATTTGCAATTTTGAAGTTATCCCCACTGTAATTGGTAGGCCAGCCACTGTCATCCAGAAGCGTTGTACCGTCGACCTCATCGAAGAACTCTACTGTGAGCCCGGAGCCTGTCTGATTGTCGAGGCCACGGAAGGAATACAAGTTTCCTGCTTTGAGGTTGAACTGATAGAAGTCCGTATCTCCCTCAGTAAGCGTGGCATCATAGATGTTATTCAACGCAATCTGGTTGGCATCCTCGAAGGTGTCATTGGACTCGGACTCTTCAAAGGGCAATCCACCTGAGAGGCTGTAAAAACCTTCTTCTCCATCATTCACGGCTGTAACCTGAACGATGTACTGTCCAGCCACAGTGGTTGTATGAGATAACCCAGTATCCGTAGTCCCAATCTCGCTTCCATCAGGAGCCAAAAGGGTCATTTGCACAGCAAAATCACTCACGAGATCCGGGTGGGTGCCTCCAATAGACAGTAGCAAGTCAGTATCTTCAGGTACTGTAAAGTGATAATGATCTACGTCGCCAGCAGGGAAGATCATTCCACTTTCTGCCTGCGCACCAGGACCTACCTGCATGGCTTCTTGGGCCAATGCATCTGGAGCAGTATCGTCTGGTTCATTAGCAATCCGTCCAAAATAAATCTGACCCTTATCAACAACGCCAAACTGGTAGTCCCCAGCAGAAGCTGAGGATAGTTTAATCAGGTATGCGCCAGAGGCTTCGGGGACAAACCCTGAAACAATAAAGTCGTTATTACCTGCGTTGCCGGCAACAGGCTCGGTCAACAGGTTGTCGGACAAGGCGATCGTACCAGTTGGATCCGCTTCGTATTCTCGGTAGATTTCTATTTGGATATCATCACTGACTGTCGAACCGGTTGTAAACAACGTATACATGCGTACCTCGTGCATGAAAATTCGATAGTAGTCTTCATCAGCAGCATCGGAGAATGAGGCGGTGTACGTTGTGTCAGAACGAGAGCCAATCTGCGTGGCTTCAGCCGTGGAATTATTTGGTTCTGCCTCAGCGAGATCAGTACTGGTCTGAGTGGCGTAAATATCATACATTAGCCGCCCTGGGTCGCTGTTATCTACATTTCGGCCACTGCCATCACCGGGGTCAGTTCGTGTTCGTGTCTGAGACGCCCAAGCTGAAACCCATACCCATAGAGGGGAATCAGTAGTTACACCAGCTTCTGCCAGTTGCTCAGGTGTCAATACGATACGGGAATGGATATTATTCGGTCCATCCATTTGCTCTCTAGCACCGTCGTCGTCCTCAGCAATGATTGCCGTAAAGTCTGCATCATAGATGCGAATTCGTGGGTCTGAAAGCCGTGTGCCACCTGGTCCAATAGTCCCGTCATTTTCACGGTATTGACCAAAGAAGGGCAGCGTTTCTACAGTAAGTACACTATTAGCGACATAATCTATCCGATACAGATCAACGTCTTCATCACCCTGGGCCCATAATTGAGGGAAGGTATTGTTACCCTGGACGGGTACAGGCGGATTAACAACTTTGACTGTATCCGGGTTGAAGTTCATGAAGGTACGTACAACACCATCCGCGGGGAGAACAGACTCTGGATTCTGAAGGGCCGACAGGAACGGGTAGTTGGGTTCTGCACGAGAAACATACGGTTCAAGCGGTATTTCATATGCAGTCATGAAATACGTTCCTCCCTCGCCGCTGCCATTAAACACCCACAGGTAAAAATCGCCCGTAAGTTTTTGGCCTGTTGCCGGATCCACGGGGGAAACCCATCCAGTTAGGCGGAAATCACCAGAACCGTTTCGGCCATCCGCTTCACGGCCCATGATATCACCAGCCAATTTATCGTTGCCTTCTATGCCCCCTGCATTGACCGTAAACGTGGTGTCAAGGTCAGATTCATGGAATAATCGCATCTGAACATCCAGGCCATCTTCACCATCACTCAAGAAAGAATGAGTAGCTGCAAAATAGTACATGCTCGTAGTATCTACAGTAAACTTGTAGACATCCACGTCACCAGAAGTAAAGCTAGCCTGGATCAGCTTTCCTGTATATTCAGGACGCCGTCCATCAAGAGCTATGACATCATCAATGGCGTCAGCCGTATCGAAGAAGTTGTTGGGTTCAACTTCCATACGTCCAATGTCTTCAAGGCCAGCTGCGTAAATTGAGTTGAACACATCATTTGGGCTGGGCTTGAAAAGTTCGCTGATCCGGTTCTGTTGGATCTTAGTCAACTGCTCAGGGTCATCGCCAAATTTGTCAAGGACCTCCTCGTAGTTGTCTCCATACTGAGCCCGAAGCAATTGCTTCTGGTCTGAAGAGCGTTTTTGTTGGGCGTGTGAAGTGCCCACTAAAAGTAGCAGGCACACCATAGTGCCAGCCAAGGTAGTAATAATTTTCATATCGTTGGAAGGTGGGTTGGTGAAAAATTGCAAAGAGCGTGTGTAAGAACGTGGGTTGTGATTTATAGATATATCCCAACACTTATGCGGTGCACGTTTTCAAGGATGCCCCAGTCGGAATAAGCGTAATCAAAAACAAAGTCACTTCGATCCTTCATGGTGTATTTAAGCCCGCCGCCTAAAGTGACTCCGTTAACAGAGTCTCTTTCGAATCGATTGAGGTAGCCAGCCCGTAAGAAAAATATGTCATTGAAACCATACTCAATGCCCATATTCATGCTTTCTGTTGATCCTGTCGGATGCATGAGATCCACAGCGGTTACCAGCGATCCTCGGCCAGGTAAGGATGTCGTATAGGAAACCCCAAAGCGGAAAATCTGCGGTAAGGGAGACGCATCGGTTTTGTATTCAACCGGTATGTTTTCTATACCGCGATTAGCAGGATCAGGGTCAATGATGTCATTCAGGTTTTTACCAGTTAGGCTGATATCCGCCCCGAAGTTTGAAATACTTGCTCCCAGAGCAAGTCCAGGCAATGGCGTGTGGTAGAACACGCCAGCATCCAGAGCAAATTGACTTCCTTGTTCACTCCAAATGCGCTGGCTTATAATTTTGCCGCTGATACCAAACGAAAAGGTGGGGATGATACGCGCTGATAAAGAGAGATTAACTGCAAAATCACGGGCATCGTAAAACTCGCCTGTCCCTTCCGGGGCCTCTACGGTGCGAACAATCTGTCGCGGGACTGAGAGGGTGGTAAAACTGGCTCCAACTACGCCATTAAAGAAGGGGAGAGGAGCAGCAATGCTGAAAAAGTCGAAGGACGTTTCTGCTAGCCACTCTGTATGGGTAAAAGAAGCAGCGACGCCGTCTAAAAAGGCGAGTCCGGCTGGGTTCCAGTAGATCATGTCCGCACTAGCTGATTGGGCCGTGTAGGCGCCACCCATCGCTTCGGCCCGGGCTCCTACCCCGATCTCTAAGAAAGCGGCTGCAACCGTTCCATTGTTTGATACATCGGTAACAAAATCCTGTGCAGTAACCTGGCTTGCCATCATGCCTGTCATGATAAGGACGATCAGGCTTCTGTATGTATGATATACGTTCATTATAACCTCGACATCCAAATTATTTGATGATGGCAAATCTGCCGATTTTTTTACCTATACCTGGCGCGTCCACATGGTAGATATAGACGCCAAAGGATACATCAAGCCCGTCATCGGACTGCAGATTCCAACTTTCGATGCTCTTGTCCTGTGAAGAACTGTGGTGAAGCACCTTAACCTGCCGGCCGCTCATTGTGTATATGCGGATCGTACATTCCTGCGGTAGATTCCTGAAATCAATCCTGCGTTCGCCCCGGCCTGACAACAGGATGTTGCGAGGCTCTAGAGAGTTCACCGCCACGTACGGATCAGGCACCACATGGATATCGTCCAGTGCATTCTCCGGTATATCATCCTGTAACTGGTTACCTTCAACTTTGAATTGGAGGACGTCGTCACGAGTGAACGGTTTGCTGGTTTCTAGCAGGAATACGTCTCCGGTTGCAGGAATTTCATTGCGGTTAATGAGTGCCAGTGTTTCGAGGATGACTGAAGGACTCTGGCTTGTTTGCACTACATCACGTAGTCCAGGGATATTTTGTAGCGAGTCAAGGACATTCTCATACCATGAGTCGATCTCGGTGTAAAAGGGGATAATTTGTCCGAGTGCAAGATCTGTCCCATACGGCCTGCGGTCCAATCCGCGTACCTGGTATACGGCCAGCGAATCGTACAATTCATTGGCTGCTACCCGGGTATTGGCTACAAACGACTCAGCTCCTTCCGACATACCAACTGTGAATTGCCATGTCGATTGCGAATAAAACGTATAGGACCCAAGGCGTACACCAGCCACGCGGGCATTAATGATGTCACCCGGTGAGAGAGCGCCAGGGGTGTCGTCGCCTGGTAACTGTGGTGCCTCTGTTAATTGGAAAGGCACCTTGCGTGGATTATTCAGGTCGCTGACATCCCAAATAGAGTAGTTCGTGGGCAGCCTATTGTTAGGGCTTAATGAGTTTGATGTATCTGCTCCTGTTTCTGAGACACGGATTTCATAATCAATAGGGACGGCTATGTTTTCACCAGGTGTTCCAACGGTTACAGTAGATCGAGGGGTAGTAGAGCCCCTTGAGTTGTTGTTATTTATCAGCCAGCGTGACGTCACCACCTCTGGGAATTCAGGATTGGTGATGCTGAACTTCATACCATCATAGGTATTAGCGATTAATACCTTATCCTGGAAGATGGCATCGCCACGTAACCCAGGCGCGCTTTTAGCCAAGGTGTCACCGGTCGTTGTATTCCGTAATACGAACCCGGTAGTTAATCCATTCTTGAGAAGGACAGAGTCAAGCTCGGCATAAGAACCATCGTCGGTAAACGTGAACTCGTAATCGTAGCCTTTGCTGTTTGCTTCATCCGGCAGAAGAAACTCGACATTCAATGAACCCGATGCGTTTCCGGAGGCGCGTTGAATTCCGGCTTCACTGAGCCGGGCTTCTTCGTAACCAAGGGCCGCGCGCTGGGGGACGACGATTGCCGCATTGCGATCAACGTTTACGGGCCGATCAAAAGCGTCTACTTCAATAATTTTGGAGCTCTCCGTAGGCGTGATCTCAGCCAATTCTTCAAAGGGGGAGATCCCATTTTCAAAGAATGAGCCATGATATCCTTGATCTACAGATACAACTGAGTAATAATACGTACGCCCATTATCGACCGTCTCATCAACATAGCTGTATTGCAGACCGCTGTCGGTCCCCATATCATAACTAACACCAAATCCTCCAATGGGGACAGGGTGGGCGCCCGATAGGCCGTTGGCAATGTCAAACTGAACGCGGTCTCCCGTTGGGCTGATTAATGGCTCCCATAATAGAGGGTTACCAAAAGCATCCGTAATGGTCTTGATGTCATTAAATTCCGGATCTGTACTGCGATACACTTTGTACATCTCGAAATCGAAGCCATAGATCGGGTCGCGGGAAAATTCGGCGCTCTCATCCCATACGAGTGTCACTTTTCCGTCCCCTGGTACTGCGGTCAGGAAGGGGGTTCGTGGCGGTTTCGCAAAGTCGTAGTCCGAATCATAGATATTTTGCATCGTACGCTTGTTGCGCAACATGTCCTGGAAATCATTCCCGCAGAAATAAGCCAGTGAAAACCGTTGGGTCAGGTTTTGGTTGATTTCGGCAAACCCGGAGCTGTATACATAAATAACGTCAGCCGTTTCAGTCGGAACGATAAATTGGGCCTCGTCAACCGGCTGTATATAGTCTGCCCAAAAGAGAGGGTCGTCGTCCAAGTCTCTGTCGAAATCGCTTGGTGTGCGAATGACCATATTGGTTAATCCAATCTGATCAATCTCATCATTATCAGTGAACTCAAAGTTCGGCTCTCCTGGATCGGGAACTCCATTGGCTTCGGTGCCGTCCGGGTCGGGCCCTGGATAATCTTCGTTTTCTGGACCAAGTCCATCAGACCCTGTGTCGTCGTTCAGGGGTTCGATCGTCAACTTGGTGTCCCCATCGGTATCCTCGCCCTCATCAAGGATGAAGTTGTTGTTCACATCCTCATTGTCAAACCGGCCATTGCCATTTACATCTACCCAGGCCTGCCAGTCATTGTCGTCATCGATGCCATTTTCACGGCTTTCGTCAACGAGTCCATCTTCGTCATTATCCACACCATCGAAATCAATTCCTGGGCTTTCCAAGAAACCAACACCTGCATAGCCTACCTTAAAGCCATTGATGACGAGATCTCTTTTGATCCACTGATAAGTGATGTCATCTTGCGTGTCAAAGAGCGCCTGGTTGTCTCCGGTCTGGCCGGCGATATCATAGTCTACGATCATAGAGATGATAGACTTTTCGATATCCTTTCGGCTGATGTTTTCAACGTCAAACGTAGCAATGAAAATGTCTTCTGCAAGGATACTGGCCCATTGGTACTGCCGGGTTTTTACCTCGATGCCAATGCCACGACGGCCTCCTTGATCCCAGTCTCGTATATCCGGTTCACCTGTTGCAGGATCAATAAAAGGGTAATAGGGAAATTCATCATTGTCCCGATCATCTGCCAGGTAATACGACTCCTGGTCTCCGCGCACAAAGGAACCAAATGCCCCGTTCCAACGCCCCGCACGTACACCCGGCTCGGCATTACAAACGGAGCCCTGGCTAAATTCACAGGGTGCCCGGGTGTCCCCTACATACGATTGTGGAGGCCAGAATGCAGGCCAGGTTTGCGGCAAATTGGACTGTGACGTGTATTCCAGGTTATTGACAAGCTCAAAATCCAATTGATCGTTGTTGTTGAGATCTTCTCCAGGGTCCAGAGTGCCATTATTATTCGCATCCTCATTGAGCCCACTGATGTAGTAATAGCCATTGTCGAGGAGCCGCTGGCGGTCATCCGCATTGTTATTCAACCGGTTGGCAGTAGAGGGGTCGCCACTCATGTTGTAATAGCCAGGGACGGCCGAAAATTGAAATTTATGGCTCCCGGATGGATGGCTGTCTCCACCGCTTCGGTTATAACTCTCGGATAGGATTTTGAGCGAGTCACCGTTGTCATTGACGACTTCTGCAGCCACGATAAAGCTCATGGTGTGCCCGTACTCGACGCCGGATCCCTTGGGCCATGTAATTCGGCTTGGGGAGATCGTACTGCCCCAGTATCCAGCCGAGACATTCACGTTTGTCACGTAAGGAACCTGTATCAAATTACCCGTAGCGAGGCCGCCGCGATTGAAGTTTCGCAGCGACAGATTCTGAACAGCGTTCAGTAGGTTGGGTTTATTGGCAGCATCTGAGCTCGCCGACCTCTGTTGTTTCTGCGCATTTCTTTCATACTTGTCAATTTCTCTGTCGATTCGCCGGGACTCTTTCATCGCTTCCCGTTCACTTTTGATGTCCTTCTTTTGTTGTGCATAAGAAGGGGGAGCGAATATCAGAATGCCCCATACAGTAAGAACACACAGGGTTAGCATTCGCATGGTTATACGGAATGAATCGTGCATGGGATATTAAAAATTAACAGTGATAGCAAGTCGTATCTGGCGGGGCGCCGAATACCAGTGGGGGTTAATATCATCTTCACCACCTGTAAAGAGGCCGACAAAGTTGTTCACTCGGTCTCTATCAGCCTGAACAACGGGCAGGCGTACGATTTGCCCGGCCCTTCCTGAGATGCCATCCACAAACCGTTCGTTTAACTGGTTGAATACATTATCAACCTGTAACCTCAGGCCGTACTGCACATTTCCAATCTGAAAGCGCTTTTCAGCGCTCATGTCCAAGGTAAACAGGACGGGTTTTCTGGACGCGTTCAAGAACTCGTTGTCCGGGAAGTTTTTATTGGGATCCAAAAAAGATGGCGTGTACGGTTGCCCGGTAGCAAGCTGGGATATAAAGCCGACGCTCCAATTATTTGCCTCGCCAACTTGAGCTGATAGGTTCGCGGTTAGGGTCTGGTCCCAATCAAGCGGGGTAATGTTTCGCTCCAGGAAGAACTCCCCAACTTCTCCCGAGCGGCCTGCAATCACGACGTTAGCTACGTCTCCTGCATCGGAAGAACTCCCTTTTGCATCAGAGTAAGTAACATCGAAGGAGGTCCCAAGTAATAATCCAATGGGCCGGGTGACGATAGAAAACGTGCCGCCTCGAACCAGGCCATAGTCGCGGTTAACCGTTCTCAGGTACTGGATATTGTCGAGCGTGCCGAGGATTTCGGTCCCCAGAAGATTCCGGATGTTCTTGTAAAACAAGTTGATGTCGACACCAATGAATTCGGTAACCCCCTGTTGAAGTCCCATTTCGTACTTGATCGTCCGCTCGGGCTGAAGGTCTGGATTGCCAACTTCGCGGCCTTCCAGCCGCCCTACATTAATGCCATCGAAAACCGGGTTCTTAAACATTTCGAGATAGGCCGGCATCTGAACGAAGTGGCCGTAGGCTACACGAAAGGCGCCATTTGTGGAAATAGGATAGGATATACCTAGCCTGGGGCTGAAGTAATACTTGGCACTCGTGTTTGTGAAGTTGTCGGATCGTCCAATGCGGTCTGTGGGTGTTCGTACATCAATCAATCGTTGCTCGCGTACATCGAAATATTCGAATCGCAGGCCGGCTTTGACTACAAGGCGTGAGTCGAATTCCAGTTTGTCTTGAACAAAAACGGCGTATTCCACAGGGGATTGATCAAACCGGTCATTAACCGCGAACCGTTGAAGTTCTGGGACGCGCAAGGGGAGTTCCTGACTGACAGCATCAAAATAATCCTCAAAGTTGGGGAAATTGTTTGCAGGAGGATAATTCAGGTTGATGAACAATGAATCCGGATTATCTGCAAATACCCAGCTCTGGTCCAGGTCCTCTATGACAAACGTGTTATTTCGATACTGAAAACCGGCTTTGAATTCGTTGTTTTCATTAATCTGCCACGTGAAGTCTGCAGAAACGATGATTTGTTCTTCTGATCGCTCGCTTTCCGTATTGTCCGTTTCACCAAGGCTGAAGCCCGTCACATCATCTGCTCCTGCGATGAACTGAACTCGATCATCGCTAAATGAGCTAAATGCATACGATTTACGCTCACTCGTTTTGTATGAACCCCGTACATTCAGCACCTTGTTGTTTCCTATGGCCTGCTTTAATGTCAGCGAACCTGTGAGTGAGTTGAAGAAATTCGTATCTCTGAAGTCAGGGGCGAATCGGCGTGTATTGGAAAAAGATTGCCCTTCAGAATTATTATAAAGCGCTGCAATGGTGACCTTTGTCCTTGAAGAGGGGCGGAATACAAGCTTGGGATTTACCGTAAATGCTTCTCGCCAATCCATATTCACAGTTGCTCCGTCTCCATTAGCAAAAGTAATCGGATTGCCTTCTCGATCTAATACGTAAGCACCCGTTGGGGTACGCGCTGTATCTAAAGTAATAAAGCGGGTATCGTCTGGTTGGAAAACGTCCCTATACCAGCGCTTGTAGGTGTCAACCAGAAAACCATCTTCTGGGTTGAAGAGGCGCGTGCCTCTCAAGTAGCCTACCCGGTCTTCATAGCGTCCGTTGACAAAGAAACCAAGTAAATTATTTTTCTTGATGATAGGGCCACTGAGTGTTACCGAAAGGTCCTTGCTCTCAACCGGGTCAAAATCGTTGCCTCCGATGAAAATATCGTCGCTTGCAGCAAAAAAACCTCCTGATTGCGCGCGCAAACTGCCTTCGAGTTGCTGTCCCGGATCTCTGGTTGTAATACTCACCACACCTGATTGCGCGCCACCCAGTTCGGCGTCGAAAGTGCCGGTGTATACTTGCAATTCCTGAACGGCCTGTACCTCAACATCTACGGTATTGCCACCACCCTGGTTGAACACATCTTGGACGGGAATGCCGTCGATAATGTAGGCCGTTTCCCTTTGCCTCCCTCCACGGAAGTTAAACCCTCCATTGGCATTGGTCACTACGCCAGGTTGGAATTGTACGAGGTCGCTCACTTCCTGCACAGGCAGTTTTTCGATCGCCTCCCGGGCCACAAAAGAGACGGTTGTTGTTCGATCTCTCACTACAATTGGTTTATCTGCTGTAATGATGATTTCCTCGCCCTGGATAACTTCTTCTCTCATCTCAGCATCGAGCGTAGTCGTCCGGCCAGAGAATACTTGAACCCCTTCGTGCTTTTGCGTCGAATAGCCGATGAAGGACATGACTACAGTATACGTACCTGGTGGTACACTGAGCATAAAGTAGTTGCCTTCACTGTCAGTGACAGCACCTATGAATCGATCCTGTTCGAGATAAACAGTGACGCCAGGAAGTGATTCACCTGTAACGCCATCAGTGATGGATCCAGAAATCTTGCCACTCGATTGGCTGCTCGCTAATCGGGCAGAAAAAATGAAGAGTATTAGGAGTAAAAAGTATCGGGGTTTGGTGCAGGTCATCGCAGTAAATCAGCTATCAATCGCATAGATACACAAGACCAAGGCGGTCGTCTGGTTCGGGTTGCTCAACGTGTGGGCCGTTGTGCCATCTTCGTACAAACAGTCTCCCTCTTCTAACCTGAACGAATCGTCGCCATATTCATAATCTACCGTTCCTTGTAGCACCATGAGAAACTCTTCGCCTTCATGTGCCAGCTTTTGGCGGCGCGCTTCTCCTGGGGGTACTTCCAGCAGAAAGGGCTCCATGATTTTATTGGGGCGCGTGTGGGCTAATGCATGGTAGATAATATTTGAATCGGGACGATCTCGTTCAACTACCTGGCGCTCATCTTTCCTGATTACGACCATTTGTGGTCGGTCATCCAATCCTTCAAACAATTCCGACATCGATAAACCAAAGGCTGTTGCGATTTTCGAAATGGTTGCAATAGAAGGTGTGACACGAAAGTTTTCGACCTTGGAAAGAACACCGCGAGTAAGCCCGGTTATTTCAGATACTTGCTCTAACGTATAACCGCGCTGAATGCGCAACATTCTTATCCGTTGAGATAATTGAACCAGATTCATGTTTCTTAGATTACAAATTTGTTTCTTATATTGCAACAATCAAATTGTTACCCTACTCTTAATTTGTTGTTAAGCTACCTTTAATTGATGAGGCACCCACAAGACGACTTGTACGGCATGCAGTATAAAAACCATCACTTTACATTCTCCACCCTTGTACCGTCATTTAACGGCAACATAATCTTCTTGCTGTTTTGTTTTGCCTTCTTTCCGCAACAAAGTAGCAGCCAGTCATTACCCTTTTTTGAAAACTTTGATGATGGCAATTTTAACGGATGGCAAATCACAGATGACCCTGAACCTCAATCTGGACCGAGCAACTGGGTTGTGCAAAATGGAGTGCTTGTCCAGACGTCAAATATATGGGCATATGGTCCGGTGGAACTGGAGACCAAATATCATCTAGGTACGCACATTACAGCGGGAGACAAAACGTGGACGGATTATTCTTTTAACGCGCTGGTCCGGTCGAGCGACAATGACGGGGTGGGGCTCATCTTTCGCTATGACGGCCCCAGTGATTATTACCGCATTCTTTTGATGAACGACTCTGCCTGGTCGGGGCTTGACTCATCGGGGACTGCTGTAAATACGCCCTTGCAACGCATTCAAAAATTTATAGATGGAGAGCCCTACATCCTTGCTGAGAACAAGGTCAATCAGGCGTATCCCTCCGGCTTCTTTGCACTTACTGCGGATATCAGAGGGGATACCATAAAGGCGTATTTGAACGGAGAATTGATTCTTTCAGCTGTAGACGATACGTATGAAGAGGGGAAAATTGGTTTGCTCTCCTATGCAAACGCTGGAGCCTATTACGATAGCATCTCTGTAACTGCAGATCCTCTGATCTATGATAAGCCTGAAGAGGTAGCCATATCATATCCTGTTCGTGAGTTTAGGGCACCCTATATTCAAAACCCTACTCAAACGAGCGTTGATATTGCATGGCGCACCCTTGATGAGTACGCAGGAGAGATTCGATTTGACACAGAGAAAGGGCGGCAGTCCCGAATAGTGAAAGAAGAAGGAGCCACGCAAAAACACATTGTACGATTGGATAGCCTGGAACCGAGCACACGATATTTTTACTCTGTATATGATGGTGATGTCCTGGTACGAGATGAAGAAAACTTTCGCACCGCCCGAAGGGATGATGAGACGGCCTTTGCTTTTCTCGTACTGGGAGATAGTGGGGTAGATACACCAACGCAGTGGCAGGTTGGTGAGCAAATGCAGAACAGCATCAACGAGAAAGAAGTAGACTTTGTGGTTCACGTGGGGGACGTACATCAAGGCAGAGGAGATTATTATGACAATGTCTATTTTAAACCCTACGCGTCATTTCTTAAAAACATCAACGTGTTCACTTCCCTCGGTAACCACGATGTGATTACGGATAATGGCGGAGTGTATTTGGACGATTTCTATCTGCCACACAACAACCCTGACAGTACTGAGCGGTACTACTCGTTCCGATGGGCCAACGCGTTTTTTATCTGTTTGGATACCAACTCTGATTATTCCCCCGGTTCTCCGCAGTATGAGTTCCTCATCGGTGAGTTGACCTCTGAAAAGCGATCCTCAGCGCTGTGGACCTTCGTCTATGCTCATCATCCTCCATATACTGAGTTCTGGACCGGCTATTATGGAGATGAAAATGTACAGAATCACCTGGTGCCTGTTTTTGAGCAATTTAATGTGGACATGGTCATGAACGGCCATACGCACAGCTATGAACGAGGAGAGAAAGAACATGTGCACTACCTCGTCACAGGAGGCGGTGGCGGTGGGCTTGATGACTATTTTGTTGATTATGATCACATTTCATTTTCGAGCGGGACGCATCACTTTACACGCATCGACATAGAAGATACTGAACTCCATGTGAAGGCGATCGACCAGGACGGGCAGGAAATAGACCGCTTCGTTGTGAACAAATTTACCAATGTCGCAATGGATAAGAGCCTGCAGGTACCCGCCTCGATCAATCTGCATCAGAACTTTCCCAATCCGGCTCGTGGAACCACCGAAATACCCTATGATGTGCCCGATGTGATGCGTGTGCGAGTAGAATTATATGACATACTGGGCCATCATATAACGACCCTCGTGGATCGGGTTCATCGGCCTGGCAAATTTAAAGTACAATTCGACACGTCCCGTCTGGCTAGTGGGACCTACATCTATAAAATCGTTTCTGGCGAACAAACACAGTCAAAAGAAATGACTGTTGTTAGATAAATACCAGGGGAACGGTACGTTCTCATTTGATCCAGCAACAGGAATGGAAAGATGAATATCCGCTTAACCCTTAAAGGGGGAAGGCCACTTTATATTGCAGTAGCAAGCATCGTATTCCTGTTTTTAGGGTACGCTAATCCTGGCAGAGCGCAATCTGATCAGTATCCCAAATTCAATTTCGTAGGGATGTTTCAGCCACGAATATCGTATGGGATTGCTGAAGATAGTACTACTTCTGCATATCGATTCGGATTTGGTATCCGAAGAGCACGATTGCGTCTAGAAGCCAGGCTCATGGAAAAGCTGGGAGTGCGCTATAATGTTGGTTTTGCGAGAGGTCCGGTCCGGTCCATTGATCTGTTTACCTTTTATCAACTCTCTAACGAAGTGAGGATCCGAATGGGGATAATGGCGAGTGCTATGCCTCGTTCTCGCAACCTTACTTCTAGCCGGCTGCTTGATGGCATTGATAGGGCCGTAATTGCTGAGCAGTGGGGACGTGTAACCATTGGTGGGTCAGGTAGAGATTTTGGGGTGGATATGCAATACCAGGTACCCGAGTGGACAGCTATCTTGTTTCTCCACAATGGAGATGGTAGTTTTGACGGAAGTCGAGGAAATTACAGCCAGTCCATCAGTAACGAAGCGGCTACTGGGGGTATTAGCCGCTCTATACTTGCTACTAGTTTTTACCTGTCACATCGGCTTCCCTCACTAGTAGGAGTCGAAATAGGTGGGTTCCTGAGCCAGAATACGAGTAAGAACCCAAATACAGCGAGCGAATCCGGTGAGGGGCGAGACTATGTGAGCTACGCTGCCCACGTTTATTATGGTGCAGAGCCAGGTAGTCAACCTGTACGATTGAAGCTCGATTTTATCGGGATCAACTTTAAGGGTGAAGAGGAAGAAGAATGGAAGGGGGTAAGTATCTTGGGCGCGGTTCGTCTGAAGGACCACATGGAGCTGTTTGCCCGATATGAAAACGCGCAAAAAGGTATACAATTAGACGGCACACAGTTTCTCAGTGGCGGCCTTATATACAGTATTAGTAAGCTGAATGGCGGAAACTATTCAGATCAACGAGCCACCCTTGGATACAGTATGCTCGACTCCTTTACAGGAAAACTACAGCACCTGATCGTATTACAGTGGCAGTTTGTGTTCTAACAAACGCCTGTATTGCCGGTCGTCTCTGACTTGATCAAGGACGACCGGCAATACAGCAAGTTTGGATGTATTTACGACGTCTCGGCTGCTGATGCCTCTTTGGGTATTCCTCCATAATTCCATTTGGTAGCAAGTAATCCTGCAGAGATAAGAGAAAAGACCACAAACAGGTAAAACAGGCTGTTCCAGCCCATTTCTGCGGCTACATAAGCCACGAGCATAGGGGAGAGGAGCTGGCCAATGGACCCCATTCCATTAATCACCCCGGCAGCTGTTGCCGCTCCACGCTGGCTCCCAATATCCATCGCTGCTGCGCCAGACATAAGAGCGTCGGGTCCATATATCATTATCCCGATGATACCGATACTGATGGCATTGAACATCATACCATAAGAAGATAGAGTGGGGTGTAAGAGCAATATGACTGCGAGGCCCAACAGCATAATCACACCCACTGGAAACCGACGGGATTGAAATAGCTTGTCCGAAGCATATCCTGCAATTAACACCCCAAGAAAGCCGACCAACTCAAAGACAGAGGATGTATAGCCCGCCTCGCTGTCTGAATATCCCAGGGCCTCGGACATGTACAAGGGAAGCCAGAACAAAAAGGCATATCGAGTCATCTTGGTAAAGAAGTACATACCACCTGTGGCCCAAACAGCACTGTTTGATAATACGGTCCTGAGAATGCTTTTCTGCAATTCACCGCTTGTATTTTCCTCAAGCACGTCGTCATCTTCGAGGTCGTTGAGCCCGGCGTCCGAAGGCTTGTTGCGCGTATAAATGACATAGACCAGCGTGATTATTCCCAAAAGAATAGCCGGCATAAAAAAGCCCCTGCGCCAGCTGAGTTCAGCAAACCAAGTGTTGTTTGTTGACCAGTATGTGGCGAGAATGGTTGCAAAAAAACCGCCGGCTACATAACACGTGCTCCACCATCCCACAATGACACCTCTCTCTTCATGCTTGAACCATGTCGCCATATTTTTAATCAGGCCAGACCAACCTGTTGATTGCCCGTACCCATTGATCCACATCATGATGGTGAAAAGTAGCAGTGATGATCCAAACCCCATTGTGACGTTCGATAGGACAGCAATAAGGAGCCCCGTGCCAACGATGAGGCGCGGCCCGAAACGGTCCGATAACATGCCATTTGCGAATTGGCCCAACATGTACACCAGGCTGTATCCCGTTAATACCCACGCAAAGTCTGTTTTGGTATACCCCAGTTCGTCTGTCAAAATGGGCATGATGACGCTAAAATTTTTCCTGCATAAATAAAATCCGGCGTAAGCCAGCCAGGTCACGCCAAAAATTCTATAGCGCCAGTATTTGGGTAACGAAGAGGTTTTTGTCATAGCCACTCTGGTGGGGTAGTGTTATGCGGGAATTTTAATTTTGTAGGATCACTTTAAGCTAATTCATTCACTATCAAGTTCGAGCAAGCATGATTCGATTATATCAAACGCATGGTCCAACTCTTGGCGGCTAATGGTGAGAGCAGGAACGAGTAGCAGCACATTGCCCTTGGTTATTTTAAAACTCAATCCTTTTGCAAGCGCTGTATACATTATTTCCTCGGCCTCTTTCCCCGCTTTTTCTCCTGTGCGTGGATGTACGAGCTCTATACCCATCATCAACCCAATGCCCCGCACATCGCCTATTAACGCGTGCCTTTGTTTCATTTCCATGAGCCGGTTTAAGGCATAGGCGCCCAATTCTTCAACGTGAGTCAACACGTTTTCGGATTCGATATACTCAATAGCGGCCAATGCAGCAGAACAGGCCACAGGGTTTTTTTCGTGGGTATAGTGCCCGAGGGCACGGTCGCCCGCAGCATCCAGGTGGTTACGAACGAGCAAAGCAGCCAGTGGAAAGATCCCACCGCCAAGTCCTTTTCCTAGCACCAGCATATCAGGTACAATGCCGTAGTGCTCAACGGTGAACATCGTCCCTGTACGGCCCAAGGCATGAGGGATTTCGTCAAGAATCAAAAGAGCCCCGTACTTATCACAAGCGGCACGCACTTTCTTCCAATAATCGACTGGAGGAATGTAAGGAATGCTACGGACCGTCTCGGCTATGACGGCGGCAACATCGCCTTCTTTCCTCAAAACATATTCAATATAGTCTGCGCATTTTAGCGTGCATTTCGAGCCGCATTCCCAGAGGCATTCTCCTGGATTTGGAGGAGGCGCGTGTTCAGTGCCTGGTAGCAATGGGCCAATGCCTTGCCTAAAAATGGCTTCACCACCAATCGAGATCGCGTCCAGGGAAGCCCCGTGAAAGGAATCCCACATGGAGATTGTTTTGTGCCTTCCGGTCACAGTGCGGGCCAGCTTAAGGGCCATACCCATGGCTAACGCACCACCTGGAGCAAAGAGCACTTTATTCAAATCCCCTGGGGCCAGTTGTGCAAGTTTTTCTGCTAGCCGGATAGCAGGCTCATTCGTATATCTACGGGGGCAAAACGAGAGCGTCTGCAACTGCTTTGTGATAGCATCTACAACAGCAGGATTGCTGAATCCGACCTGGTGGACCCAGTTGCCGTGAAAGTCGAGAAATTGTCTGCCCTCTATATCTTCGATGTATGGGCCGTTGCACGATTTGAGAACGTTGAGGCAGGGGGTGGAAAGGGATTGATGGAGAAAATAGCGTTCATCCTCTTCGAGTAACTGTTTTGTGTGCTCGTTTAGGTGGTTTGCTTTCCAATCAGCACGGCGGGAAGAAGTGTTTAAGTCTCCTTCAGTTTGAAAATGTTCTTCTTCTATCTTCACAACGCTATCATTAGGATGATTAGGACGGTACATGTTCAATATCCATCTTCTCCAGCGTCTCTGAAATTGCAGACAGGAGGCGCTCAATATCCTTTGGAAACAACTGGCCGATATTTCCTATGCGAAAACAATCTGCCTTAGTCAATTTCCCAGGGTAGATCACTAGCCCCAGGTCGCTTAATGCGTTGTAGAAGGCATTAAAATCGAAATTTGGATGGGATGGATAATAGAATGATGTAATGATGACACTTTGGACATCTGGACTCAGGTATGGGGTGAATCCGAGTTGATTCATTCCATGATGCAGTACCTCATGGTTTCGGCGATATCTTGCGGCTCTTCCCTCAACACCACCTTCTTCCTCAAGCTCAATGAGTGCCTGGTGAAAGGCAAGAATTGTATGCGTTGGAGGGGTAAACCTGAATTGCCCATTTTTTTCCAATCCCTGCCATTGAGCAAACAGGTCGAAGCTCATGCTTCTTGCGTATCCTTCAGTAGCCAGTAAGGCCTGTTTGCGAGCTAGTATAAAAGAAAACCCGGGTACTCCTTCGATGCATTTATTTGCGGAGGAAACCAGAAAGTCGATGTGGCAGGCCTCAAGGTCTATAGGTATCGCACCGAAGCTGCTCATAGCATCCACGCAGAATACCTTGTTCGCGCTTTTTACGAGTTCGCCAATCTCTTGCACGGGATTTAGAATACCAGTGGTCGTCTCACAGTGAACAACAAAAACATGTGTTATCGCCGGATCAGAGGCAAGCTTTTGGGAGATCGCCTTAAGATCAGGCACCTGGTCCTCAGGGCCTTCAAGAGTGTCTACGTCAATTCGAAGTGTTCTCGCTATGCTTGCGATTCTTCGTCCGTAAGCACCATTGATGATCACAAGTAATTTTCCCTCTGGAGGAATCGTAGAGCTAACCACTGCTTCAAGGCCAAACGTACCACTTCCTTGCATCAAGATGGCCTCGTATCCGAGTTCCTGAGAAAGCCCAGCGAGCCCAAGTAATCGATTTCGAACATCCCGAACGGCAGCAATAAACATCTTGTCTCTCGACCCTAAGTCATGCAACATACGCTGCTTAACCGTGTCGCTCGTGGTTAGTGGGCCAGGAGTAAATAGTAACTTGTCTTTGTTGGACATAATGTAGGTGTGCTGTTCTTACTTCAGTGTAATCTAGCCTTTAAGTTGAGATAAAGTGTGTGTTAAGCCTCTTCCGTTCTGACTTTACTATGGTTCTCACCAGGGCAATGAGAACGTCTTTACCGTAGTCATAAATTTCATGGCTTCCTGAACACCCTCCTTGATACCTAGCCCTGAATCTTTAATGCCACCAAAAGGAGATAGCTCGATGCGGTATCCCGGTACCTGGTTTACATTCACGGTACCTGTGCGAATACCTTTAACCGCTTTTAAGGCTTTGTCAATATCTTGCGTAACGATACCAGAAGAGAGCCCGAAGGAGGAGTTGTTGGCCACTTCGATGGCATCATCAAGATCCTTGATTTTTATGATGGGAGCCAGGGGACCAAAGGATTCTTTGCATATCATTTCGGCCGTTCGGGGTACATTCGCAATGACGGTAGGCTCAATTTGAGCACCCGTTCTAGTGCCACCCAATAATACCTCACCTCCTTCATTCACAGCCATTCGGACCCGGTTCTCTAGTACTTTTGCTGCCTGTTCATCAATTACAGTTCCTACGACCGTATCAGGATCAGCTGGGTCTCCGGCTGTATAGGATCGCGAGCGCTCCACAAATCGCTCGGTAAAGGTATCCAGCACGTCTTCATGGACCAGGAGCCGTTTAACAGCCGTGCAGCGCTGGCCTGAATTCCGGTAACACCCTTCTGTAGCTAGGGATATGGCGAGGTCCATGTTAGCGTCTTCCATGATGAGCAAGGGAGAGTTGCCACCTAGCTCCAGGCACAATTTTTTGTAACCCGCTAAGGACGCAATACGCTTTCCAACCGCAGTCCCGCCTGTAAAGGAGACCAGTTCAATTCTGTCATCCTGTATCAGTGGCTCTACGACGGTATCAATGGGGCCTACAACGACGCTCAACATCCATTCTGGCAGGCCGGCTTCATAAAGAACCTCTGCTAGAAGAAGAGCTGTTAATGGTGTTTTCTCAGAAGGCTTGATGATGATAGGCACACCTGAGGCGATAGCAGGGGCGATTTTATGGGCTACCTGGTTAAGAGGGTGATTAAAAGGGGTAATGCCTAACATGAGCTTCAGCGGCTCACGCAAGGTAAAGATCTTTCGTGCTTTACCTTTTGGTGAAATGTCGCACGAGTACACCTGGCCGTCATCCTTCAAGGCTTCCATCGCGGCGAATTGAAATACGTCCTGTGCTCTACCTACCTCATACGTAGTTTCTTTCATGCAAAGCCCGGATTCCAGGCGTATCATATGGGCAAATTCATCCGCGCGTGAAAGCAGCAAGTCTCTTGCCTTATTGAGTATTTCGTATCGCTTATATCGATTCGGAAGCTCACCGCCGGAGAGCATGCTCTCAATCATGGTTTCCACATGGGAGGGGCCAATCATGGATACCGTTCCACTGAGTTCATTCGTATACGGGTAATAAACGTCCAGTTTTGAGTCGGTATGAACGGCTTTGCCCGCTATATAGGACGGTATCTCACGCATTGTTAGTGTGCTGCTGCTCATTCTATTATTCCATTACAGGTAAATTCAAAAATGTCGAAATTTCTCGGGTCGCCCGCGGCAAGGGCCATATAAGATGCATTAAGCGGCTCAGAGATAAGCATAGGGACCATCTCCTCGTACCGTCCTCCGTGTGACCGAAGCCGGCCCTCAAGCTTACCGAGATCATGGTGCCCGGGCGTCCGGCCTACAACAACGTCCCGGCCGGAGAGAACAAACAAATCGCCAATGCGGTCTGGGGGAAGCTCAAGCTTTGCTTTGGCCAATTCCCGGTCATACACCTCGCTAATGCCGTCTTGCAAAAGCAGCCAGCGCCCTACCGATTCGGTGTCAATATGGTCAGGAACGTAAACCGTCACTGCAGATCCCAGCGCACCATGGTGGACCACATAAGGGTCGGTGATGGGGCAGATGACTCTGAAGCCAGATCCAAAATGATCATTCAAAAGAGATTCTACGTAGATCACTCGCGGGTTGCCTTCAGCATCCGACTTTGCATTCATTCCGTGGTCTGCCGTTGCACCTACCACCGCATTAAGCGCGAGGAGTTGCCCGATGGCGGTATCGATGGCCTCGTAGAATTCCAGCGACTCTTTGGCTTCAGGCGCAAATTTATGCTGCATGTAATCCGTAAGAGAGAGGTACAGAAAGTCAGCCATGCCTTTTTCGAGCAAACGAACCCCTGCCCGGAGTACGTAAAGACTCGCTTCGGCACTATAGATTTCTGGCTTTGGTCCTACCAGGGATTCAACATCCTCTATGCCATTGACTTCCATCGTTGCTTCGTCAGCTTTCTCGGCTGAAAAAGCAATGCCATCCATTCCTTTGGAGAGCAGCGCGCGTAACTTATCTTTTGCAGTAACCATGGCTACTTTCCTGCCTGCCTGTGCGGCGGCGGCAAGTAACGTATCCGCTTTCAGATAGCGAGGCGAATTCATCATAACCTCTTCGCCGCTTTCCGGATCAAGAAAAAAGTTACCACAAATGCCCGTCTTTACAGGAGGCAGGCCCGTTACGATGGCGCAATTATTTACGTTAGTGAACGATGGGAGGGCGCCGCGCACGAAACCGCGGTAACCGTGTTTTAACATCGCTGCAACGTTGGGCATCTTTCCATGCGCAAGGGATACCGATAAGTATTCATCTGCACAGCCATCAAGACATAGGACGGCAATGGGGCGGTTCGGTGGGGTATAGGTTCTCCCATTTATGGAGAAGGGTGAGGTAGCGTAAGTTTGACCCATAAGGGGGCGTTTTAAAGTCTAGTTCATGTTGCTTTAAAGATAATAAAAAGATACTATAAGAAACAAAAGAATATCTCCACAACGAATAATCCAGTAATGACTGACCCCTCACCGTTTCAAGAAAGTAATTCATTATCCCCAGATGAATTCTCAAGAATACAAAGCCGGCATCTGATGCAATGCTGGAGTTCACAACGCACATATGATCCGCTCCCCGTAGTACACACAGAAGGGTGTTGGATGCATTTAGAAGACGGAAAAAAGGTGTTTGATTTACGCAGTGCGCATGAATGCATCAATCTCGGATTCAGGCATCCGCGTGTAATGGAGGCGATGCGTAAGCAAATGGAACACGTGGTCTATGTTACGGATGATTTTGCAACAAAGCCAGCGGCATTACTCGCAGAAAAACTTTCTCACATTACTCCCGGTTCGCAGAATAAACGGATATGGTTTGGACAAAGTGGAGCCGCTTCTATTGAAGCCGCACTAAAAGGGGCTCGATTTTATAAATACCATCAGATGGTACAAGAGGGGAAAGCGAACCTGGAGCCCGGAAGGCAATACCCTTACCCTTATAAGATCATTTCCAGGTATCACTCCTGGCACGGTGCTACGTCTGGAGCAAGTGGGGCCAGCGGAGACCCCCGGCGCTGGTTTCTCGAACCGCTAGATCCTCCCGGATTTAAACACGCCCCGGAAGCCCATTGTTATAGATGCCCGCTCAATCACACCTTTCCTTCTTGTGATCTTGCTTGTGCGGATTACATCGATCGAATGATTGAACTAGAGGGAGGGGGCGACAAAGTGGCTGCGGTGCTCGTAGAAACAGTGGTTGGTTCTAACGGCATCATTCCACCACCACCCGGATACTTCAAACGATTGCGTGAAATATGCGACCGCCGGGATGTATTGCTGATTGTTGATGAAACCATGACGGGGATGGGACGCACAGGGAAGATGCTGGCCATTGAACACTATGACATTGTTCCCGATATCATTGTGATGGGGAAAGCCCTGGGGGTCAACTGCCCACTGACTGCTACAATCTTCAATGAACGGGTCGCTCGTGTATTTGATGACATCATATTTGGGCACGGACAAAGCTATAGCGCCCACGCACTCGGATGTGCAGCTGCCTTGGAGAGCATTCGCATCATTGAAGAGGAAGGGTTTTTGGACCGTGTTCAAGAGCTTGGTAGCTATCTGGGTGAGCAGCTAGGTCAACTTGCTCTGCGGCATCCTACGGTAGGCGATGTGCGGGGCCTGGGTCTCTTTTGGACGATGGAGTTGGTTAAGAATCGGGAATCCAAAGAACCGATTAGAAATCCAACTCAAAAATATGCGGACTCCATCGTCAAAGATTTATCTAACTATTTGCTTCAGGAAAAAAATATCTATATTCCAGGCGATAAGTTCGGCTTATGGGTTGTCCCGCCCCTGGTTGTAAGCAAAGAGGAGATTGATTTTTTAATCGGCGCTTTTGATGAAGCGCTCGATATAGCGGACAAGGCCCTGCTTGAACACCCCCACTAGACCTCCAGCGTTATGTCTCTCGACAAAAAGCACCATGGCATTGCCCATTATGAACATGTAGACCCCTCGTATCTCAAAAAAAGGCAACTGCAAAAAAGTGCCGGCTGGTTGTTGTTGTGGGCGCTTGGTGTAGGGGCTGTAATCTCTGGGGATTATTTTGGGTGGAATTTTGGCCTGGCTTCGGGAGGATTTGGCGGGTTAGCCATCGCAACGGTTCTGATGGCTGCTATGTATGTCTGCCTGGTATTTACCATTGCTGAGCTCTCTGCAGCACTCCCTCATGCAGGCGGTTTCTATTCGTTTACGCGAAGTGCATTTGGTCCAATGGGAGGGTTTATCTGTGGGGTTACGGATACCATCGAATATGTTATTACACCTGCTGTAATCGTGGTTGGTATCGGTGGATATATGAACACCCTCATCCCGGGCGTGCCTCCTTATGTTTGGTGGGCGATAGCATACACGATTTTTGTAGCGATCAACATACGCGGTGTCAATATCACTCTTAAGGTGGGCCTCGTTATTACCGTGCTGGCCGTTGGTGTGTTGATTTTCTTTTATGGATCCACGCTCGTAACCGGGGCCTTTGATCCACAGCTCCTTTTTAATATCGAGCCCGAAGCCGGGCAATCCAGCACCTGGTTGCCGATGGGGTGGCAGGGAGTTTTTGCCGCTTTGCCTTTTGCTATCTGGTTCTATTTGGCGATTGAACAATTACCCCTTGCAGCGGAGGAGACGCATGATGTGGTCCGGGACATGCCTAAGGCCCTGATATGGGGCATTGTTACCTTATTGGTCCTATCTCTCTTTACCCTCATTCTCAATACGGGCGTAGGAGGCGGAGCCGCTGCAATAGGTGCTTCCGACGCACCGTTGCAGGAGGGTTTCAAAGCGCTCTTCGGGACCGGTGTCACAACAACCCTGCTCACCATTATAGCTCTCACCGGATTGATAGCGAGTTTTCACACGATTATCTACGCGTACGGCCGGGTTCTTTTTGCGCTATCACGCGCTGGGTATTTTCCTCGTTGGATATCTATAACAGGGAAAAACCACACCCCGTATGTCGCATTGATACTGGGTGCTGCCATTGGATATATCGGGGCTATCATCATTGATCAACAAGGGGGAGGAGCCGTTGGTGCGGCGTTGCTCAATATGGCTGTTTTCGGGGCCGTAATTTCGTATGCCATGGTGATGTTCAGCTACATACGCTTGAAGATGACACGACCTGGCCTCAAGCGGCCGTACAAGAGTCCATTGGGAATGCCTGGAGCAGTAGTAGGGGCTGTTTTGTCTCTGGTTGCCCTGGCTGCATGCCTCTCAATTCCCGACTACAGGCCCGGGGTTTGGGGAACGGCCATCTTCTTGGGCATTGCCATTCTATATTTCCTCCTGTATAGCCGGCACCACCTGGTGGCTGAAGCACCTGAAGAAGAAGTAGCCTTGATGGCCGAAGCACAACAAGAATTAGCGCACTAATAATCCCAGCACGTTTATGACCTCCCTCCAAGGTATGTTAACGCTCGATCAACTTCGAGAGCATGTAGCAAATGATACCATCGATACCGTCCTGGTTGTATTTACGGACATGTATGGCCGGTTAATGGGTAAACGATTTGATGGTGAGTTCTTCTTAGAAGAGGCGGCCTCTCACGGAACGCATGGATGTGATTATCTACTCACGGTAGATATGGACATGGAGCCGATACCTGGATACACGTATGCGAACTGGACCCGGGGATATGGAGATTTCCATCTTAAACCGGATCTTACGACCCTCCGCGTAGCAAGTTGGTTGGATAAAACCGCCATGGTATTGTGTGATGTAGAGGATGATAAAACCCATACGCTGGTCCCTTTTGCACCCCGTTCCCTTCTCAATCAATGCGTGGAAAAACTTAGCGAATCAGGGGCTACAGCAAAGGCGGCCTCAGAGCTGGAATATTTCATTTTTGAGGATTCGTATAAGTCTGCAGCGCAAAGTGGGTACGCCAACCTGACGCCGAAAGGATGGTACATCGAAGACTATCATATCTTTCAAGGCACGCGTGAAGAAGTGTTTACTGCGGAGGCCCGCAGGCATTTGAAACGGTCCGGCATTCCCGTAGAGAATTCAAAGGGTGAATGGGGATTGGGGCAGCATGAAATCAATATCCGGTATACAGAGGTGTTGACCATGGCGGACCGCCATGCGGTATTTAAACAATGCCTCAAAGAAATTGCTGATCAGTTGGGCCTCAGCGTCACGTTCATGGCAAAGCCGCACGCTGATCAGGCCGGCTCAAGCTGTCATGTCCATCTGAGCTTATGGAAAGGGGATGCCAACCTGTTTGATGGCGATGAGCAACTGGGTGATATTCGTTGTTCAAAGGAATTCAAGTGGTTTCTTGGAGGATGGATTGCTCATGCTTCAGATTGGATGCCGTTTTATGCACCAACGGTTAACTCATACAAGCGGTATCAATCCGGCTCCTGGGCGCCTACTCGCCTGGCGTGGAGTTATGACAATAGAACGGCTGGATTCCGGGTTGTTGGAAGAGGGAAAAGCCTACGGATCGAGTGCCGGATTCCAGGGGCCGATTGCAATCCATACCTGGCCTATACGGCTGCCTTAGCTTCCGGCCTGGATGGAATTAAAAATCAAATTGAACCGCCTCCTCTTTTTGAGGGAGACATGTACATGGCGGAGACCATCGAGCATGTGCCTCGAACGTTAAAAGAAGCTACCGGGCGTTTTGCAAACAGTACGATTGTTCGGGATACCCTCGGGGAAGCCGTTCAGCAACATTATACCCACTTTTTTACCGTTGAATATGAAGCGTATGAGGCCGCGGTAACGGATTGGGAGAGGCAACGATATTTCGAGCGGATATAAAAGAAAAAGAATCAAGTTGATATGCGACTTAAAGAAAAAAACACCATTATCACAGGTGCAAGCAGTGGAATTGGCCGTGAAACCGCCCTTTTGTTTTCCCGCGAAGGGGCTCGTGTTGTTGCGGTTGATATCAATGAGGAGGCGGGACAAGAGACGGTTGAGGCCATAAAGAAAGAAGGCGGAGATGCGGTGTTTGTTCGTGCCGATGTAGCGCAGGCGGATCAGTGTAAGGGGATGATAGATAAGGCCGAATCCACCTTTGGCCATGTCCATGTTCTGTTTAATAACGCAGGCATCATGCATAGCCAGGATGATAATGCAGAAACCACAGACGAATCTATCTGGGATTTGACGATGGCAATTAATGCCAAGGGTGTGTTTCTTGGATGCAAATACGGCATACCTGCGCTTCGGCGCGCTGGAGGTGGGTCGATCATCAATACCGCCTCGTTTGTAGCCATTTTGGGGGCCGCCACTCCACAAATTGCATACACCGCTAGTAAGGGTGCTGTCCTTTCAATGACGCGAGAACTTGCCGTTGTGCACGCCCGTGAAAACATCCGGGTAAATGCGTTGTGTCCCGGCCCTCTGCATACCGAGTTATTAATGAAGTTTCTGAATACGGAGGAAAAGAAACAACGCCGCCTCGTACACATCCCGATGGGCCGCTTTGGGCAGGCCAAGGAAATGGCGCAAGCTGCCTTGTATCTCGCCTCCGATGAATCCAGCTACGTGACAGGCGCCTCGTTCAATGTCGATGGCGGAATTACCGCTGCCTACGTTACGCCGGAATAGAGTCTGCACAGTATAAATTAAGTATCATTGATACTCACAACCCTGTCATTCTGATGGAGCGGAGCGACGAAGAATCTGGGCAAGCACAACGATTACGATTGCAAAAGATGTAAAGATCGCGTTTTAGAAAGATCCTTCCTCGCTCCGCTCGCGCAGGATGACAAGTAGTGGAAGGTATAGCTAGACATCAATTTATGTAGTTTACCATGTATTCATCCCGACAGCAATAAACATAGCATATGAATAAGACTTCCTCCATCCCCTTTGAAGGGCTGGCCATTGGTGATCAGCGGCTGCAGGGAGAAGGTAATGCGTCTCCCGTTCACAACCCCGCGACGGGCGATGTGATCGCCCATGTTGCAGAAGCTGGAGAAAGCGACGTGCAGAATGCTGTCGAGTTGGCTCATCGTGCGTTTAAAAAAGGGGCCTGGAGCCAGATGAGCTCCCGGGACCGTGGACGCATATTGCATCGCATCGCCGAAGGCATCAGAAAAAATCTGGAAGTTCTGGCTCAGCTTGAATCCCAGAATGTAGGTAAACCAATAACTTCAGCGCGTGGGGAAATGGAAGCGGCAGCGAACTGCTTCGAGTATTATGCAGGGGCAGTAAATAAAATTCATGGGCAGACCATCCCAGTTGCTGCCAAAGGAACAGGCATGACGCTTAGGGAGCCATTGGGGGTTTGTGCGCTGATTGTGCCCTGGAATTACCCGTTGCTCATTACCAGTTGGAAAGTAGCCCCGGCACTTGCTATGGGGAATACGGTGATTGTTAAACCCGCAGAGGCCACACCCCTAACGGCATTGTACCTGGTACAAATAGCGCTCGACGCAGGACTTCCACCTGGGGTCCTCAATGTATTGCCGGGCCAGGGAAGTAAGACGGGGGAGGCGTTGGTGAATCATCCGATGATTCGAAAGATATCCTTTACAGGATCCACGGAGATAGGCGAACACATCATGATAAATGCCGCGCATGGCATTAAACGAGTTTCATTAGAACTGGGCGGTAAATCGGCGAACCTGGTCTTTGCCGATGCCGATATTGAAGCCTGTGCGGCGTCTTCAATCTTTGCTGTATTCGACAACACAGGGCAAGATTGCTGTGCACGAAGCCGTATCCTGGTTGAACGTCCTGCATTTGATACCTTTGTGGATGCCTTTGTCAGGCACACAGAAGGTATTCAAATCGGTCCACCTTCCGATGAATCGACTCAGATGGGGCCGCTGATTACCCCAGGTCATCAGAAGAAGGTTGAAGGGTATCTGGAATTGGGTGAAACTGAGGGTGCGAGGAGGCTTTGCGGTGGTGAACGTCCGGCAAGTGGGCCGTTGAGTAATGGAAATTATTTAACACCTGCTGTATTTATCAGCGTTAACCCGGAGATGCGCATCATGCAAGAAGAAATCTTCGGCCCAGTTGTCTGCATTATGCCATTCGATACCGAAGAGGAAGCTGTTGGGATTGCGAATACAAACCAGTATGGATTGTCCGGTTCAGTATGGACCAGGGATGTCAGCCGGGCACTCAGGGTTGCCAAACACCTTGAAACGGGTATGCTATCGATCAATAGTAATTCGAGTGTACATATAGAGATGCCATTTGGTGGCGTAAAACAAAGCGGGTTGGGAAGAGAGCAGGGGATGGCTGCCCTCGATCACTATTCAGAGTATAAATCCATCTTTATCGCTGAATGACGACTATGTACAACCAAATAAAACCTGACGGTTTATTTGCTTGGTTTCGTGTTTCGTGTTTCGCGTTCCGGGTTATTATCGCAGTCTGCTTGACGTTTACTGCTTGTAATAAATCGGAAACACCCGAGCAAGTTCATGCGACAAGAGCCTATGATCTCTACCTACTGATCGGTCAATCCAATATGGCCGGGAGAGGAGTTGTGGCGGATATGGACCGAACAGGTAACCCCAACATCAAAACGCTCAACAGGGAAGGAGAATGGGTGCCAGCTGTAGACCCCATTCATTTCGACAAACCCATTGCCGGTGTAGGGCCTGGGCGTTCTTTTGCGATGGCTGTATTAGAGCAGCGCCCATCAAAAACCATTGGTCTCATCCCCGGTGCTGTTGGTGGCTCACCCATTTCATCGTGGGAGCCTAGAGGGTACCACGAATCCACCGATACACATCCATATGACGACGCACTCGAACGAGCCCGTATCGCACTGCGATCAGGAGAGATAAAAGCCATTTTGTGGCACCAGGGTGAAAGCGACAGCAAGGAAACCCTGGCTCCCCAGTACAAGGAAAAACTCATCCAACTCATTGACCGATTACGCACAGATCTAGGCGATCCTGAATTGCCCGTTCTCATTGGCCAATTAGGGCAGTTCGAAGAAAAACCATGGGACGAATGGCGCGTGATGGTCGACAAAGCCCACCGCGAAGCGGTCCAGGAAGTTAACAACGTATTCTTTGTGTCCTCTGATGGACTCAGTCATAAAGGCGACACCTTGCACTTCAGTGCCGAAGCCTCTCGGGAGTTTGGGAGCAGGTATGCTGAGGCTTATTTGGATGCAAACAGGTAAGGTGAATTTAGCAAAACATAGAAAATCCAGTCTTCCCGGACGTCGATCTGGGATCCATGCTAGTTTTGAGTAAAACTGGATCTTGTATGGATTCCAAATCAAGTTTGGAAAGACAAGAAAAAGCAATTCACCAACAGCATCTGCATTTGTTCGAAAGTGAACAGCGGATGTGCTGCCAGCGGACACGGAATTAGGCCTTTGCATTCAATATTGCCTGGAAATGAAGGTTGCCTCCGATTGGCACTAGTTTTGGGTTTGGTTGCATGTTGCTTTGAACCCTCACCACGTTCCTTATGCTTAAGAACTACCTGAAAGTCGCATTTCGCAATCTACGGCGCAGCCCCGGGTATTCGTTAATTAATGTGTTTAGCCTGGCCATTGGCCTGGCCTGCAGTGTCCTTATTCTTCTTTTTATTTACGATGAACTGCGCTACGATGCCCACCATGAGAATGCAGATCACATTTACAGGGTAACGAAATCCTATACGCAGGGAAATCACTGGGCAGCTATTGGACCCCCGGTAGGCGCGGCGCTTGTTGACGGCATTCCGGAGATAGAGGCATCGGCCCGTTTCCGTCCCTTTGGTGTCTCCGATATATTTACGTTTGAAGATCGTAGTTTTGAGGAGCGTAATGGAGTGATGGCAGATACTTCGATGTTCGATATCTTCTCAATTCCATTGAAGCGTGGAAGTGAACGTGATGTATTAAAGGCTCCATACAGTATTGTATTATCAGAAAGCATGGCCCAAAAATATTTTGGGAGTCAGGATCCACTGGACAAGTTGCTTGAGGTAAATGGCGGGTATCAACTACGTGTTACCGGGGTGATGGAGGATCTTCCTGCAACCACGCACATGCCGTTCGACTTCATGGTTTCGATGAGTACCTTCTATGAATTCTTTGGTGGGGATCCAGACCAATCCAGGACCTGGGCCGGCATGTATACCTACGTGAAAGTCAGGGAGGGTAGCGACGTGAGTGTGGTAGAATCAAAATTGCCACAGTTTGTGGACGCTTTTTTTCAGGGTATCTATGATGAGCCTGCTTCAAACGTGATGGAAATTGCTTTTCAACCATTACGCAGTATCTATCTTCATTCAAAGTTGGAGAAGGAGTACCGGGCCAATAGCGATGTCATTTATGTCTATGTCTTTAGCATTATCGCAGTACTTGTTCTTCTTATCGCTTGCGTGAACTTCACTAACCTGACCACAGCACGCGCTAGCAATCGCATGCGTGAAATCGGGATTCGAAAAACGCTAGGGTCACGCCGTAACCAACTGGCGCTCCAATTTATGGGGGAATCTATGCTGTTAAGTGGATTTGCCCTCATGCTGGCCTACGTAATCGTTCTTTTGACCCTTCCTTTATTAAACGAAGTAACTGGAAAAGCGCTCGTGCTCGACAGTACTATCAATACGGTTCTTTGGGTTGGCCTTTCAGGAATTACACTTTTGGCAGGCCTGGTATCTGGTTTGTATCCGGCGGTTCACTTGTCGCGGTTTACTCCCATTAATGCGTTCAAAGGGGCCTCTATTCCCGGAATGGAGCGTACTTTTTTAAAGAAAGGCCTCGTTGTTTTCCAGTTTAGTATTTCGATTTTCCTGATTGCCAGTACACTTGTTGTGGTTGATCAATTGGATTACTTCAAGTCAAAGCAGCTGGGTTTCGAGAAAGAAGGCGTTGTCACCTTTTCACTTAACGGAGCACTCGGTGAATACGTGGACGATGGTAATCTCGAAACATTCAAACAAGAATTGACACGTCACAGTACCGTATTGCATGCCTCAAATGCATCCAGCATTCCGGGGCAGCGGTTTAGCATCGAGAGTTTTACAGTTGTTGAGGATCCTGAGATCGAACCGACTCCTATGCGTGTTGCCTGGAGAACGGATCATGATTACGCAAACGCACTCGGGTTGGACATTGTAGCCGGCAGAGACTTTTCAAAATATGCACCTGCTGATAGTGCTGCCTGGCTGGTGAATGAGGCTGCGGTAAGGGAGTTTAATCTAGCTGAGCCGGTTGGAAAAACATTGAAATGGGATAATGCATACGAAGGCCCCATTGTTGGAGTAATAAAGGATTTTCATTTTGCCTCTCTGCACAATGTTGTTGAGCCTCTCTTGATTCCTTTACGCCCGGGCGGCGGCGGCAATATGCTTGTGCGTATCCAAACTGACCAAATCCAGGATGCACTGGATCACATCAGGCAAACTGTAGCCACGATCTCTCCTGAAAACGATGTTGCGCTAAGCTTTTTAGGTGACAATATGGATCTGTTATATAGATCAGAAGACCGGTTGGGGAAAGTATTTCGGTATTTCTCGATAGTAGCCATTTTAATAGCTTGCCTCGGGTTAATCGGCCTGGCGACGTATACCTCTGAACAGCGAACAAAAGAAATCGGTATACGGAAGGTGTTAGGAGCGACTGTTGCGAGTGTACTGGTGTTGTTATCTCGCGACTTTGCAAGGCTTGTTGGTATTGCCTTTCTCGTTGCAGCACCTATAACCTATCTATTGATGGACCGCTGGCTGCAATCTTTTGCGTACCAGGTTGATTTAGGACCGGGAATATTAGTCATGGCCGGTGCGCTTGTTTTGATGATAGCACTGATGACCATCGGATACCAAGCGCTCAAGGCGGCACTGTCAAACCCGGTAGAGTCGCTCCGGTATGAATAAGATTTCCACTGTACAAACCATTTAATCAACCTTAACCACGGTTCGCACCACCTGTTCACCCCATTCCGAGGTTGCTCTGACCATATACATGCCAGAGGGCAGGTCGCTGGCGTCCCAGGTTACTTCGTACTTTCCTGCTGGGCGAGTTCCTGTATATATAACATCCACCTCTCTGCCTAACATGTCGAAAACACGTACATCCATGGAAGCTGCTTGGGGTAGGCTGTATGTAAGGCTTGTTGATGAATGAAAAGGTTGAGGATAGGGAGAGGAGAGTGTCAATGAGCCAGAGGATGGATGCTCGTATTCGGTAGAGGCGCGGGTTAATGTGTCGGGAACGAGAACCATGTCAAACGGAAATGCCTCGGGCTTAAAGAACACCTCTATGTTAGTCCCATCAAGATTGGAACGAAGTATTGTCACGTTTTCCGAATCTTGAGGCGCGTCTTGTTCTAGCCAGTATAACTTTCGCTCATACGTATCTAAAAAAAGGCGGATATTTCCAGGCACCTCAGGTATTAGAATATCTTCAAACGTAGCTGTGCTAAAGCTGTACTGTTGGATTTTGTCGTACATAGCGAAATATAGCGTGTTGTCTTTGGTGTCTAAAGCCAAATCAAAAGCTTGATATCCGGCAATTAGATCTTGAACGCTGTTCCCATTCAGATTGTAGGACTGAACCAGGTCAACGCCCTGGTCGATCCAGTAAAGCGTCCCTGATTCAGAATCTAGCTCCATATGGAGAACATGAAACACAGAAGATGAGAGGGATTCGGAACTCGTGCCGTCCATTTTTCCTTTTTTGATCTCCCAGTTGGCCCAGTATACCATCTCTTTGTCGGGGTCGACCTGGACGGATTCAACAAGCAACTGCTGCTCAAACAAATCCTCTACATTTGAGCCGTCCATGTTGGCCCGTTGAATTTTGTTGGTGCCGTGGTCGGCCCAATAGATCTTCTGGTTTTTCGTGTCGATATCAAACTTGAAAGGAGAGGTAACACCAATCAGGACGTTTTCTACGGTTGATCCATCGATCGGAGCCCGTTGAATCCTTCTTCCAAATCTATCTAGCCAGTATAATTGATTGGACTGTGGGTCAAATGTAAGGTTTTCAGGGAAGAATGAACTGGTTGTAGCAATAATGTCTTCGATGCCTGATCCATCCAGGTTGGCTCGCCGAAGCTTTCTAGGGGCACCGAACGAGGGTAATTCAGCCCAGTAGATGATGCCTGATTGAGTATCAATAGCCATCCCCGAAGGCTTTCCTGTAGTCGAGATGAGGGTTGTCATTTCCGACCCGTCCAGGTTGGCCCTTCGGATAGCAAAGGCGCTTTCATCTACCCAATACATCAGGCTCTCATCGATGTCCAGAAAAATATAGCGCGGGGCGCCCAGGGCGTACATGACAAGGGTTTCAACCTCAGATCCGTCGAGATTTGCACGCTTGATAGCTGAAGTGTTTAATTCCGTCCAATATATCTTTCCGGCTTCGTAGTCAATTGAAATTTCAGAGGGGGGGCCAGGGAGGTCTGATACAATCATTTCACCAAACGAGCCATCCAGGTTTGCTCTATAGATAGCCTGGGGTTCAGAGCTTGTCCAGTACATCATTCCGGCTTCTGTATCCAAAACAAGGTCCTTTGGCTTGCCCAGGCCGGGGACAGCGATTGTTTCGATATCTGATCCATCAAGATTGGAACGTTGAATCAACCCCGTTTCCTCTCTGAATATGTAATCTGCCCAGTAGAGTTTATTCGTTGAAGGGTCGATGTGAATGTTTCCTGGATCGCGGAGCAAGAGAGGAATGACTGTTTCCCTGGCTTTTGTAGCTACATCAATCTGATGGATGCCGTTTTCATCGGCTAAATACAGGGCAGCCGGTTTCTGGGCAAAGGCCTCAGAGCAAACAAGCAGTGCACCAAGCATACCGAAAAGGATAAGCCGTACCGCTGGATTCATAGCAAGCAGATAGATTTTGGATTTGATAACTTAGAAAGGAGTATTGCCAATTCCGGGCCAATGCTAATTGAAGGGCTGTACAGCATGTATAGGCTCGTACTTGTTTATAAGACGAACACGACGTGTTGTTCAAGTGAACAGAAACCAGATGAAATCCCTATCGCTATTTTTGATCGGTTGCATGTTTTTGGGTTGCCAGCAAGAGGTTGACGTAGTGCCTGGCTATCGGGGTATCTGGTTTACATTGGGGCAGTTTTCTGAGTATGGAGATAAGTATTCAGGTGGACTTGGGACCTATACCGCCAAGCATCACCCTCTAGCTATATATGCGCCCGAGGTAAACAAAACGTTTTTTGTCTACGGAGGCACAACAGACGCAAACGAACGCCATTTACTGGCAATGGCTTCCTACTTTGATCATGATGCACGACGTGTACCCCGTCCTGTTATTGTACATGATAAGCTTGATGTCAACGATCCACACGATAATCCATCGTTAAGTATAGATGAGGACGGATACCTATGGGTGTTTGTGAGTGGGCGAGCACGGTCTCGCCCTGGATTTATTTATCGAAGCCAGATGCCATACGATATTTCAGGATTTGAATTGGTGAAAGAAGATGAGTTCACCTATCCGCAACCCTGGTGGGTTCGAAATAAAGGATTCTTGTTGCTGTTTACTAAATACACGGACGGCAGGGAGCTGTATTGGGCGGCGAGCACGGACGGCGTCGAATGGTCGCCAGCGAAAAAACTGGTTGCTGGCGGGCATTATCAGATGAGCAACCAGGTGGGATCTCGGGTTGCAACCGCGTTTAACGCACATCCTGAAAAAACATACGTCGACGGACGGACGAACCTGTACTATCTGGAAACGAAGGACATGGGAGAAACGTGGGCAACAGCGTCCGGCGAAGCTGTTCAGCCGCCCTTAGATGCATTTGATAATCCTGCGCTTGTCCGTGATTATCGAGTGGAAAACAGGCTTGTTTACCTGAAAGATATCAGCTTTGATGCTGCCGGCCACCCGGTGCTGTTATACATCACGAGTAATGATCACAGACCCGGTCCTGAGGGTACACCGCGAACCTGGACCATAACAAAATGGGATGGGGCTCAATGGGCGTTTACAGAGATCGCACCGGCCTATCATAATTATGATATGGGTTCTTTGTATACCGAGGACAATGAGAAGTGGCGAATCATCGCTCCGACGGAGCCAGGGCCACAGTATTGGGGCACGGGTGGAGAAATGGCGATGTGGGTCAGTGAAGATCAAGGGGCAATGTGGAAGCAAGAACGGCAGATTACCTCGGGCAGCACCAGCAATCACGCCTATGCCCGCCGGCCCGTAAACGTCCATCCTGATTTCTATGCATTTTGGGCAGACGGCAACCCTGATACGCTTTCTCCATCGTCACTGTATTTTACGAATAAAGCAGGGGATGAAGTGTGGACATTGCCCTATTCTATGGACGAGCAGTTCGCAAAGATAGAGTAGTTGAGAGTCTATTTCTATTGGTCTGGTGAATCAGGTAGGTGAGCACCTAATTGTTATATCAGAGTATATCGGTTGTCATTTTTGAGCACTCAAAAGTGACGCTCCATCCGGTAAAACTCATTTTTAGGTGCTCAAAGGAGATTCTTCATCCGGTAAAACTCATTTTGGGGTGCTTAAAAGAGATTCTCCACCCAGTAAAACTTGTTTTTAAGCACTCAAAGGAGACGCTCCATCCGGTAAAACTCATTTTGGGGTGCTTAAAAGAGATTCTCCACCCAGTAAAACTCGTTTTTTGGTACCCCAACGCAGCACTCCATCCGGTAAAACTCTTGATTGAGTGCTAATTGGTATAAACCTATATATCAAATAGAGGTTGTTGAGCACTCCAGGAGCAAGAATACTCGGTATTGACACTTGTTTCGCTACTTTATTTTTAACTCAGATCAAATTTGCACGCAATGTCGACCATTCAGGAGGCGCTTGAATTCGCATTTGATCGAATTTTTGGGGGGCAGTTCGTTTGAAGTATTAATTCGTGTCTGTCGTCAAAGTGCTTTATAGGCTTAAATATCAATGCATGGCCCTATTGGTCCTTCGTGAAGATGTACATTTTTCTGCAGGCGCATCCCGATCTACTCTTTTAGCGCACACTTACCGATTATTTTGCTCCAAATACTCTATCGGTGGTACGATTGTAGGTGTATATTAGGTGCCGTACCTCGTTAGATTTAGCGTAGGTGCGAATTCATAACCTCTTAAGCATCCGGTTAGCACAAGATGGACTGTATCATTCACAACCTTTAAAAAGGAGCAAAACCATGAACTACAAAAGATTATCCGTACAAAAACGTCTTATATCTTCGAAAGAAGCAATCTTGACCGTTTTGGAAGACCCTTCACTGAGTGAACGACTCGCTGGTAAAGGATACCCAGCAGAAGAACTTGCTGTAGGGCTTTCTCTTCAAGATGAAGCGCTTAAGTTATACCAGACCCGTATTGTGGAGTATGGTACTGGGGTCGTCTCAACAGAAACCCTGAATGAATTGAGTAAATCTGTACGTAGCTTTGCGGTGTCTCATCGCAATATAGCACGGAGGGCGTTACAGGATTCACCTGGGTTGTTAGACAAGTTGCGATTACGTCAAACCCTTTCGGTTCAGCGCGACGTCATGTTAATGCAAATACGTCACTTCTATACCGAGATTTTCGGTTTGCCCGAGGTTCTAGAAGAGGTAGCACCCTATGGCATTATGGCTAATGTAGTAGAGGCTCGATTAGCCGATGTAGACGCGCTAGAGGCAGCAATGAAGGAGCAACAGCAACGGCGGGCGGAAGCACAAGAACTCACCGTAAAACGAAACCAGGCCATAGCAGACCTGGATAACTGGACGGTTGAATTCCTTGGCACAGTGCGTTTGACATTCCGCAATCAGCGGGAGCAACTGAATAAGCTTGGGTTCTAAGATAAAAAAGGAGGGGACGCCCTCCTTTTTTTGTTTCGGGTTTCTGGTTTTGTGGCACGAATTGATTGGTGGGTGAATGCCTTTTTTGCCTTTCTCAGTGGGAATATCAGTTGGTATTATGGCTTTTCATATTGTTTTGGGGGTGTTAGATGTGGTGGCGTTATATTTTGTGCGATCTCGGAAGAAGGCAGTGAGTCTTGCTTTGGTATTGTATGGGTGGGGGATTGTGGCTGTGGCTTTGTCTTTTGACCTGGCTACCGAGATGTTTGCTGTGATGGCGAACCTGGCTAATGTGCTCTTTGTGCATGCGCCGGTCTTGCTGATAGTTACCGCTACTATAATTATGGGGCGGTGGAAAGTATTTGGGTATACATTTTACAGTGCTGCGGCGATACTCATTTTGATTGGGATACATGCTTTTTTTATTGAGCCAAAAAGGCTAGAGATCACCCATCACACGATCTACTCTGAGAAGGTTACCGAACCGTTAAAAATAGCCCACCTCTCAGATATTCAAACAGATGATGTTGGAAATTATGAGGAGCGAGTTCTGTCTGAAGTAGCTGCAGTTAATCCTGATTTAATTCTCCTAACAGGGGACTATATACAGGCACCACTCAAAATCAGGGAGCAGCAGGAAGAAGCATTAAATAAGCTGTTTAAGGAAAAAGGTCTCGCACCTCCGATGGGTATATTTGCGGTACAGGGAAACGTAGACCCTACGGGAGCGGGACAAGTATTTATGGATTTGGATGCAGTGTATACGCAAGAAACCGGTACGTATTACGTGGATCAGGTGGATATAACGGCTCTTAGTTTGACTGATTCATTTAACAACAACCTGCATGTTGAAGCCAGAGAGCCTTTTCATATCGTAATGGGCCATGGTCCAGATTTCGTTCTGGGTACTATCGAAGCCGATCTGCTTTTGGCAGGTCATACACATGGTGGACAGGTGCAACTGCCCTTCTTTGGGCCACTCATCACACTATCGCGAGTCCCGAGAAGTTGGGGAGGAGGAGGGCTTGTAGAAGTAGAGGAGGGGAAGCACCTGATCGTATCTAGAGGTATCGGTATGGAACGAGGCAGTGCCCCTGAACTCAGGTTTCTATGCCGGCCGGAACTGGTGATTATTACGGTGCGGCCCGGAACGCGAAACCCTGAGCCGATCAAATGAGTCACAAAAAGTCATTTGATCGTATTTAAATTTAGTAGATACAATGGCAATGAAAAATCCACCTCACCCTGGAAAATTTGTGCTTGAGGAATGCATTAAACCATTGGGTTTGACTATTACCGAGGCAGCCAGGGGACTAGGAGTGACTCGTCAAACGCTTTCTCGCCTTGTAAATGGTCAGACTGGTATTTCTCCTGAGATGGCCATACGTTTGTCGAAAGCTTTTGGGACTGATCCTGAAACGTGGTTGAGACAGCAGTTGAACTACGATCTTGCACAAGTTCAAAAGTCTGCGGCCCATATTGAAGTGAAGAGGTTTCACTCAATTTAATCGTTCTGTGTTTGCTCAAAATATGTACTCTCGTAGGGGCTGAAATATATAGATTTTTTGCTTTCAGCCAGGATTGCCTGAGGGTAAACCCGCTAAGTCCCGGTTCGGGATCTCCCAGGAGTTCAAGCTCTTCACCCCGATTGATCCAGTCGCTAAACCAGATGTCGTTGCCTTCCACATACCAGGTACCTTGATCAATGACAATGGCGCTCGTCTTGCGAGCATACGTTCCATCTCTGCTAAGAAATAAGCTATCCGAGGGGTTGCGACTTGAAACGTAGGTCCCGAAGATTTCTCTGCCATTGTTACACCCGGGCAGTAGTATAAAAATGGATAGGATGATCGCTAGACTAAAGATATGCTCATTAATCTTGCTCACTATCATAAAGTGGGCTACTATAAAATTTAAATGTATTCTCATCCCACAGTATAGAGATCAAGTCTTTTTCTTTAGTGTATTTTCTAGACAGGGGACTCGTTCGCTCTATCATCCATCCAGATTGAATGGCACGTTCATCTAATTCTTCTAATGAATGCTCAGGTGAAAGAAGGGTATGGAAATTAAAGGTATAAATATTTGCATCCAGGTCAAGGACAACGTTTTCAGCCACAATCTCTTCCCCGAGTATCTCCATTATCCACTCGTACTTTTTCCAATCGGAGGAGTCGAGCTTCCTGACCTCATCGCAAGCTGGCAAGTAGATCGTCAACAATGCAATTGAAAGAAGTATGTTAATATTTCTCAGTTGATGGTTCATTCCTGTTGAGCTGCCAGGCTTTTAATCATCCAAAAGAAGTGCTCACTCAATTATAACTCTAAAGAAATGTTTTCTGACTCTGGAGTGTAAGTAAGGGTAAAATAATCAGGCCAACCATCAATTAGAATAAACGGTTCTTTGATCCAACTACTTCTTGGAATTGCCACTGAAGGATTAAAAAAATAGACTCTAATCTGCTTTAAGTCATTCATTTCATAACCAACATATTGTCTTAGCAGAAAGTCTGTTGATCTGAATGTTTTAGCAAAGGTTTGTTCATTTTCGGTTTTTGCATGGCTTATGTTTTCCCACCATAAATCAAAATTCTGCTCGAATTGACAAATATCTTTTAAAGAAAGCTTCCAGAATCGAGCACTATCTGGTAAATCTATATAACGTAACAAGTCGATTTCTCGTTTGACTCCATTTGGATAATGTCTTATACCCATCGACCGATTACTTGTAAAGATAACTCCTTTAAAATTTTCTCCATAGACATACAGAGTAGTGTCTTTCTTTTCGCTGGTTTCTGATATGCACTCATTGTTTTTTTCGAAAGTGCAGGATTGAAACAGGATTAATAAAGCTGTAGTCATTAGCAGGAGATATTTATAAATGCTAGTCATTTTTATTCACTACTAATAGATTCACACGACCTATACCATCGACCTTAATCACTTCCCATAGGAAAAGATTTTCCGCTGCGTATGGTCGCCCAGGGCATCGGGCATGAGTCGCATGAGCGCATTGCGAAACTCAATTGAGAGTGGGTGGCTCCACTGGCCTACGCTACCCATTCGCCGCGATTGGTTTACGAGTTGGGCGGTGCGTTGAAAGCGTGCTTTTTCGTAGGAACGCAGCCCGCTTGTGATGTCGGGCGCCGTCATGATTTTACGGGCGAGGACGAAGGCGTCTTCGATGGCGGAGCAGGCGCCCTGGCCCAGGTTGGGTGTCATCGGGTGGGCGGCATCGCCGAGTAAGGTGATCCGGCCGGAGCCCCAGGACTTGGCGGGGGGACGGTCGAAGGTGCTGTGCTTAATGATGTCAGTCTCTCTTGTAGCATCGATTAATCCAGGAATAGGAGGGTGCCAGGAGGAGAACAAGGATAAGAGCCGCTCTTTGGAAGAAGGGTTATCCGGGAAATTGATTGGTTCGTTTGCGCAGGCATACCAGTAGACGCGTGAATCGTCGAGAGGAAAGACGCCAAAACGAAGTCCATTTCCCCAGGATTCGGTACCAATACCATCTGCGTGCTCCGGAAGATGCGCTCGTGCAATGGCTCTCCATACAGCATACCCATTATAACGAGGGGCGCGGACGCCAAGGACCTGGCTGCGAACTACTGAATGCAAACCATCACATCCAATAAGTGCCTCAAGGGACATGGCGCTCCCGTCTTCAAATGCTACCAATACATTGTCAGTTTGGCGCTCAAATCGAGCTACTTCCTTGTTTAAACGAACTACTGGTCGTGGCAAAGCTTGTAGCAAAACCTGGTGCAAGTCAGCCCGGTGGATGCACATGGACGGGACTTCAAACGTCCCCGGTGCCCGAGTTTGAGACAAGACTGTTCCGTCGTCTGTCAAAAGGCGGACAGTGCGAATCTCTTGGGCACGAGCGCGCAGTGCTTTTAGAAGACCAAGCCGATGCATTACACGCGTTGCATTGGGCCAAAGTGAGATCCCCGCACCCACAGGTGCAATCTGTTTAACCCGCTCAAAAACAACAACCGGTAACTCAAACTGCTGCAGCGCAATCGCCAGTGTCAACCCACCAATACCTCCTCCAACGATGCCGATAGGGAGTTTAGAATGTATAGGTTTATCTCTGGTTTTGGCCTGCATGTTTAAAGTGGGTCGCTTTGCAGTTTAGGTAAAGCCGGTAATTTTGTCTGTTGTTTCGGGTACGTAGTACGGTCTTTCCTGCGAAAGCAGGAATCCATGCAAGTATGCGATCTGGTAATCCTTCCATGGATCCCGCATGATGTGCGGGAAGACAATTAAATTTTTAACTAGCGGAATTAGATATAGAATACGAACCAATGTAGCGAAGTATTCATAGGGTAGCAGGTTTTACAGAATTTTTTACTAGGCCAGATGCTACGAAGAACAGGAGTTTATTTACCAGCCAACCAATCCCCAAAGACCGCCCCTTCCAATCCGCCCATAAGCACCTTCGCAAACCGATCGCCGATGATAGGGCCAAACTTAAAACCATGACCGGAGAAGCCTGTCAGGATATGGATGTTTTGGTCTTGTTTGTAGATAAACTCTTCGTTAGGAGCAACGGTGTAGAAGCAGGTTTTGGGGTAGGCGATTGGGTAGGGTAAGTTTGTTGTTTGTGGTTTGTTGTTTGTGGTTTGTGGGTGATCGGGGTGGCCTTTTAGGGTGAAGCGGTGGTCGCCTAGTTTTAGGCCTTGTCCGCCTACTGGGGGGACGATGTAGAAGCCGGAGCCGGGGTCGATGTCCAGAAGCATCGGGGCTTTTTCCCAGGTTGGAAAGTCTGACTTTGGGACGTCTAGATAGTAGACCGTTTGTTGAGAAGGGGTTATAGGAATATCAGGGATTAGGTCTTTTGTCCAGGGGCCAGCGGTTATGATGAGATGGTCGAACGAGCAGGATTCTCCAGATTTTGTGTGAAGGCGTAGGCTTTCTGTGTCGATGGAAGTGATTTTTGTGTGTTCATGGATAGTTACCTGGTTTTTTAGCAGGTAGTCTTTTAAAGACGTAAGAATCCGCCTGGCGAACAATACTCCACCTGATTCCAAGTAATAGGCAAGTTTGACGTTGTTGAGTTCAAGGAGGGGGAGGTAGTCACGTAGCTGGCTTTTGTTTAGCCGTTTAAGGGGTATCTCTGCTTCAGTTAATGCCTCTAATGAGTCCCGGGCCCATCCTTTACCCGTCTGGCTGGTGACAAGTGTTCCTGTTTGTGCATAATGGGTTGCTCCAATATCATCCCAGACTTTTTCCCAGACTGCGTAGGCTTCGTGAACCATTAGCATATAGCCTGTTTGATTTCCGTAGGGGTAGCGGATCAGTCGATGGTCGTCACATGATGATCCTTTGGAATTTGGTATTGTAGCTTGCTCATAGATATGGACCTCGATGCCTTTATTGTTCAAGGCACGAGCTATAGAGAGGCCCATGATGCCGCCGCCAATAATCGAAACGTGCACAGTGTGGATGGTGGTTAGACTCTAAACAGGTAACTAAACTTGGCAAAGAACCCGTCATTAGATCGCCGGAGGTTGCGAAACCGGAACGACTGGGGTTCTTGCAAACTGCTGCCGTATCCCAGAAACAACACCGTTCCAGGGGTTGGACGATAGGAAAATAGCCAATCCACACGAAACCTGTTACTTCGGATTTCAGTGGTGCGCTCGTAGACACCCGTATCCCGGTCTAGAATCAATATGGGGTCGTCGGTGCGGGAGTTATCGCGAAGTTCATCGACGAAGTTGGAGTCATACTGTCCAACTAGGCGGAGGAATATGGAGGGGGTGATCTGGTATTCAGCTTTTAACCGGGGAACGCGCCGCAGGCCAACGGTGCTTTTGTCGTCGGCTCGGACGTATTGCTGATGATTGTAGAGGAGATTAAAACGCAGTTTGTCTGTAGGATTCCAGTTTAGAGATACATCGATAAAGTAGATGTCTGCAGAGGCCCACTCGAAAAAGTTATCATCCCGGCCGGCGACGACAAATAGGTTGCCAGAGAAGGTATTTAACTGCGGCGTGTTAAGGAAGGACCAGAATCCCAGGTTGATCAGTCTGTCTGTACCGGTATAGGCAACCGTGTCAACAGGCACGCCATTGTCCTGGATCTCGATAAAGTAGTCCGTGTAGAGCTCCTTTGGGTATTTGAACGACTCGTAGAAGACAGACGTACCTCCGGACCACCCGCCCCGGAAGCTGTAACTTGTATTACCGTGGAGTTTGCGGTCGTTGGGGCCCGTTCCGCGAGTAAACCGGTCATAGTCCCAGGTGCCATCGAGGGTAATACCTGTGGTAAACTTCTCCACCTTTGAGCCTTCTTCTCCGAACCAGGTAACTCGGGGTGTGAACGTCATTTGAGCGACACCGACCCGTGTAATAAATCCAGACTCTGCATTGAAGTCGCCATGGAAGCCGGAAGTAGAAAATGAAGCACCGTACTTTCTTCCCGATGCCGAAGCGCGAAACTGCCACATAGGTGCCGAGACGGTAGATCCGGGATCGCCGGTAAAACTGAATCCCGTTTGATAGGTCATCGAATAGATTTTGTTGAACACCAGCCGCCCATCGACTGCTGCTACCCGGTTCCAATGCGAACCGTCGATTTTGTCTGTATATGTAATCCCCAGTGTGTTTTGGCCCTTTAGGTCCTGCCGTACACGCAGCGCATTAAAGTAGACCGGGGCGAGGTCTGAAAGAAAGACTTCATTGTTATCGACCGCCGAGAGAAAGGCTACATTTGTGCCTCCCGTTTTGCCCGTAAGTTTTGCGGCACTCAAAGGGTTAGCGATACGCCTGGAGTATATCAGGCGGGTAGGTGATTGGAAAAGCTCGATACCATCCAGGAAAAACGGACGCCGCTCGGGGACGAAGACTGCACGGCGAGGGTCAAATTGAATCTGAGCTACATCGGCTTCTACCTGGGAGAAGTCTGGATTTACAGTGGCATTCAACGTCAGGTTGTTGGAGACGCCCCAGCGCACATTCACGCCAAGGGGATCCCGGACGTTGGAGTCCCATGGAGAATTACTTTCCTCTCTGGCAACCGTGCCCGTGATTTCTGGGCTAATGTCCAGGACCAATCCACGGCGGAGGTCAGTCAGAGCCTGGAGGGTTCCATTCTGAGCCATAAAGGACGCGTTTGCCTGTAGGACCTGTGTCCAGGTGCTCAAGTACCCAGAGTGCTGGACCTTACGAATAACGTTGAAGCCCCAGTTTTGCGTCAGATCGGATTGGTATCGCAGACTCTTAAAGGGGATCTCAAATTCGATGACGTAGCCATAATCAGTAATTGTGCCTTTTGTCGTATATACAAAATCTGGGCTCAAGTCCTGGGTGAAAGAGCCTGAATTCGAGCTACTAAAAAAACGCGACCCTTCAGAATCGCGCATGATACCGTCGGCTTGCTGCCCAAGAGGATTGCTGCCAAAGATAAATCCCTGGCGCTGGTCGTTGTAGGTGTCCAGGACGATATAGATATAATCATCGTTGGATATCTTGTCTCTGTCTGCCAGTGTGGCGCGTACTTCTCCGTGGGGCTCGTAGGCCTTGACGCCGAAGTAGATAGCCGTGGGGGAGTACCAGGCGTATACCTGGGTTGAGTCTACTTCATGCCGGCCGTCTACCGGGAGGTATTGATAAAATCCATCGAAGAGAACGGCGTCACTCCATACGTCTTCATCCATAATGCCATCGATTGAAATGCTTTGGCCTTCAAGGCGTGGGAGTGGGACCGACGTTGCGCCATCGGTAGGATCAGAGTAAGAAGTAATGGGAGAAAAAAGTGCAAACAGGAGAATAGGGAGAATCGTATCCGATATGCGCATGGGCCTTACTGTTCGTGGTTCATGTCTAGGAATTCGCCATGGCTACGGCGAGCTGTGCGGTGGCCAAATCTTCAAGGGCGGTGCCTACCGATTTGAAGAGGGTGATCTGCTGTACGGAAGAACGGCCTGAATGTTTGTTTGTGACTAAATCTGCCAGGTCGGCAAGGATATCGTCTTCTTGTATCACTCCGTTTCGGAGAGGTTGAATCAAGTCACCCGCTTCACTTAACGCACCTTCCCGGGTGTCAACAAATAGATCGGAAAGGCCTACGGCTTCATCATCTGTCTCTCGCATCTCTTCAGTAAACCCTCCAATTAAGTCTACATGTTGCCCGGGCTGGAGCCAACGGCCAAGAACAAGAGGAGAGGTGCTCATTGTGGCGCAGGATATGATGTCGGCCCATTCAACGCTCTCTTGAAGTTCAGATACTGCTTTTGCTTGTATACCAAGAGAGGCGAGAGACTTAACCGTTGACCTCGCTTTTTCTAGGTTCCTGCCCCAGATCAGTACATCATCTATGCCAATCACATCCACGTACGTTCGGACGATATAAGGAGCAAGGCGCCCGGTACCGACCATCAATAGCCGCTTGCTGTCTGAGCGTGCAAGAAACGTTGCTGCAAGTACAGAGGCTGCAGCTGTACGGAACAGGGTAATTGTGCTCCCGTCAAGAGTAGCAATGGGAGTGCCCGTATTTTTTTCGAACAGAATATAAGAGCCTTGAATAGATGGAATGCCTTTCTCTGGATTAGAGGTATATACATTAACTAGCTTCACTCCAAGGACAGCCTGTTCGCCATTGGACTCGCTCCATGCAGGCATAATGAGCATCGTACCAGGATCTGCTCCGGTAGGAATAGAATGATGATGCCGCAACGGCACATGTACACCCGACGAAAAGCCTTCTCGTAAAGCATCAACGACGAGTTGGGGGGTGAGAAGAGTGTGGAGGGTTTCGGCGGAGAGGGTTTTCATGAGTGCAAAGTGCAAAGTGCAAAGTGCAAAGTTAAACAAAAACCTTGCACTCTGCACTTTGCACCTTGCACGTCTTTACCCCCGAACTATTCGGGGGTAAAGAAACTTCTTTTCCTTACCCGAATAAAGGGGGAGATCATATATCCGAACCCCAAACCCTAAACGCAATGTCCACGTCTACGATACAAACTGACCTTGAGGCAAAGTTGTCTGATCGAGCTCGAGCTGTTAAACCGAGTGGGATCCGAAAGTTTTTTGAAATTGCAGCCACAATGGAAAATGTAATTTCATTAGGTATTGGAGAGCCTGATTTTGTATCGCCTAAACCCGTCATCAACGCCGCCATTCAGTCGTTGCACGACGGAAAAACTGGATATACTGCTAATTCTGGTTTAAGAGAATTACGTGAACTGATTGGGGCTGAGATTAAAAGCCGGTACAATGTGAGTTATGATGTTGACTCAGAGATCATTGTCACTGTAGGTGTAAGCGAAGCGATGTTGCTTTCCATGCTGGCCCTGCTCAATCCAGGAGACGAAATTTTGATTCCTGAACCCTGTTTTGTGTCGTATGGCCCTACGGCTGAATTTGCAGGAGGCAAAGTCGTCTATGTACCAACATCGGTTGAACATAACTTCCAGGTGACAGCCGCTGACATCGAGGCCCGTATCACGCCAAATACCCGTGTCCTTTTTCTAGGGTATCCCAACAACCCAACGGGCGCTGTATTGAGCCGAGAGACGATGGAAGCGATCGCTGAAGTTGTCGTAAAGCATGACCTCATGGTTATCTCAGATGAGATTTACGACCGTCTCGTATACGGTAGTGCGCTAGAGAGCGGTCATGTATGTGTACCGTCGGTAGAGGGGCTTAGGGAGCGTACCATCCTGCTGGGTGGCTTTTCGAAGGGGTATGCAATGACGGGGTGGCGAATAGGCTATGTATGCGCGCCAAAAGCAATCGCAAACGCGCTATACAAATTACACCAATACGTAGTGATGAGTGCACCTACCATGGGGCAGATTGGTGCTGTTGCCGGAATCAGCGATTGCCAGGAAGACGTTGAGTCGATGCGTCAGGCGTATGACAAACGCCGAAGATTAATCGTAGATGGCATGCGAAATGCAGGGTTGCCAACGTTTGAACCTGAGGGCGCCTTCTATTGTTTTCCTGACATTCGAAGCACTGGTTTGACCTCGGACGAGTTTGCCCATAAGTTGTTGGAAGAACATCGTGTAGCTGTTGTGCCTGGAGACGCCTTCGGCCCAAGTGGTGCCGGCTACGTTCGCTGCTCGTATGCAACGGCCTACGAAAAGCTTGAGCAAGCGGTAGAAAAAATCACGATCTTTGCTAGAAAGTACCAGGCCTTAAATAGGAAGTGATTAGAGGACTCCGGAGTCCGGACTCAATATCATGACTCAGTATACTAACCCACTCTTAGTAGAACAAAAGCGTAGTCTTGTTGGCATCTTAATCTTGGGTGCCGCCTTGTTAGCAACGGCATGTTCAGGTAGCCGAAAAGCTGCCGAGCCGCCGCCTGTGGTTGAGGAAGCCGTAGAGGAGCAGCCACAAGCATCTCTTCCGCCTCCGCCTCCCGTAGTGGAAGCCCAGGAAGAGGATCCTGATCCTCGTATCCTTTATGACGACCGCAGGGGGTTTAGAGAGCCATTAAGTAATGTGGATGTCTCTAACACCATTCTGGATATCTCATTTGATTTTCCTCGTCAACTCGTAAACGGTGTAGCTATCCATCAAATGGAAGTCATGTCCGATCTACTAGGCTCGTTGTCAATGGACGGCCGTGACATGGATATCCATTCAGTAAGCCTAAAACGAGAAGGCACTGGATTTGAGAACAATCCGTTTGTTTACGAAAACAATGACATCCGCATACCGATCAGTCCCCAGGCAAAAAAAGGAGATCGGATCGAAGTGCGGATTGAATATACGGCTCATCCTTATCGAAATGGACGGAAGTTAGGGCTGGCCTTTATAGATCCGCAGGGAATCGATGACTCAAGGCCCACCCAGGTCTGGACATTGGGCCAGCCTGAAGACAATCAGTACTGGTTTCCATCTTGGGACTATCCGAACGATCGGATGACCTTCGATATTTCGCTGACCGTTCCGGAGCGATATACCACGGCTGCGAACGGGCAGCTGATAAGCCGGGACCTGGTAGGCAATGGACTTCGAAAAGATCGTTGGGTATTATCCAGGCCGCATGTGTCGTACCTGACAGGGTTTGCTGTCGGAGAATATACAGTTGTTGCAGATGCGTATACCCGGCCGGATGGAACGCAGGTGCCCCTGGCCTATTTCGTGGAGCCAGAACATGCCTTGAATGCGATGCTCGTTTTTGGTGAGACCTCGCGGATTATCGGGTATTTTGAGCAGAAGCTGGGCATTGCCTATCCATGGGAGAATTACAAGCAAATCGCTGTCCGCGACTTTACAGCCCGTGGGATGGAGAATACATCCGCGACGATCATGTACGATGACTTGCAGCGGGATGAACGTGCTCACATGGATGAGTCAGGGCTTGATTTGATTGTCCACGAGATAGCTCATCAATGGTTTGGCAACCTGTTAACGTGTAGAAACTGGGCGCATTTACCCTTGAATGAAGGGTTTGCTACTTATTTCGAGCGTGTATACATGGAAGAGGCAAGGGGTATGGATGCGGCGCAGTATCATACAATCCTGGACCGAGAAAAGTATTTTGAGTCGGCCAAGACCTTGCAGCGACCCATTATCTGGTACGGATACGATGATCCAAATGTATTGTACGACCGGCACACGTATGAAAAAGCAGCCCTGGTTTTGCACCAGTTGCGCTATGAACTTGGAGAGGATGTATGGTGGCGCGGCGTACGGAATTTTGTGAGAGACAACACCTTTGAAGAGGTGGTTCTTGAGGACTTGCAGCAGGCGATGCAAGAAGCTTCCGGGAGGCCCCTAGGAAATTTCTTTGACCAGTGGTACCGCCGGCCGGGCCATCCCGAACTCGAGGTAACCCATTCCTTCGATCAGGACCGTGGATTGTATGGCGTCCATGTTAAACAAGTCCAAGATAGCTTGACCGTTGGTACGTTTGCATTTAGTGTGGGTGTGGAAGTGAATATGACCGGTTTTTCACCATTCACCCAAAAATTCCGTGTCGTCAATCGTGATACGACGTTCCAGTTTGCCATCGCAAGTGCCCTGGACTTTGTGCAATTTGATGCTGGAGATTGGTTGTTGGCTGAAATCCATGTTGAAAAAGAAACCAATGAATGGATCAGTCAGGCTCGCCTGGATAACGAAATGGCTGGCCGGCTTGAGGCTGTGAAGGCTCTTGGTGCAAAGGAGAACGATGCTAGAATCCAGGACGAACTGCTAATTATCGCGCAAAGCGATACATCTCCTTATGTACGGGCGGGAGCGGCAGAAGCACTAAAGGGATATGGCGAAGATGAAGTGGTTCGGAATGGGTTGTTGGCAAGAGTACGAACCGATACCAGCCCGCTTGTGCGTCAGGCAGCTATGGAGGCTTTATCTTCCGTAAGTGATGCGTTACTTAAAGAAGCATTGGATACAGGAGTGCAGGACCAATCGTATGCAGTCGTGACCCGGGCGGTTGAATTGTATGCTGATTCGTTTCCAAATGAGTTTGTTGTAGGTGTACGTCCGCTGTTTAATTTGTCGTCTTCGAACCAGGTTGTTGAAAGGGCATTGCTGGAAGAGTATGGTATGGTGAAATCTTTGGAAGGAATTCCGTACCTTCAAAAATTCTTGAGCTCCCGGTATCACGAAGACTTGCAAAGCACCGCGTTGCAATCGCTCTCAAGTATTGCCGCGACTCATCCCGAAGTGAAAAGCAGCATATATGATGCGATTGTGCCATCTTTAGACAGCATTCACGAATCCGTTCGTTATGCCGCTGCTGTGGCGTTAAAGCCATTCAGAGGAGAACAGCTACGCGCCCTGGCGACCCAGAAAGTACAGGCAGAGCAGTCCGAGCGTGTACGAGGGGCGATGAGGGAACTGCTGAACTAAAATGAATGGGTTCATTTTAGATGTTTCAAGTTCCATAACGTTTAACCTGGAACTTGAAACCTGAAAAAAAAAGCGACTGGGCTTTCATGAAATTTATAGCTAGTGTAGTCTTAAGCATTGTGGCACACCTGCTTTTAGGTTGGAGCTGGAGTATTCTGGGAGGGATTACGTGTGGGTATTGGTTGGGTAGTAAGGAGGGAGCTGTGGGAGCACTTGGAACCGGGGCGATGGGGGCTTTGTGTGTTGGGATATCATGGGCTCTTCTCGTTGGATATAATTTTATAGTAGCGCAGGTAGAGGTCCAGAAAATGTTAGGGATGATGGGGGAGATCTTGGGAAACTTGCACGGGAGCCTTATCGTTGTGCTAACCATCTTGATTGGAGCTATCCTGGGGTTGCTGGGAGCGCTCATTGGTAACCAGGTGCGAAGAATAAGAGGATAGATATGAGTAAAACCATAGATGAAATTAAGGTGTTGATAGAGCGTGTTGCCACGCTCGGAGGTTATCTTTGACCCGGATCAGCGAAGAAACGAGATAGAAAAGCTAAACGAAAAGAGGCTGGATCCGAATTTCTGGAGTAACCCTGACGAAGCGAAAGTTGTAGAGAAGAAGATCTCTGTGCAGAAGCAGTGGCTGGATTCCTGGGAAGATCTACAGGGGACATCAGATGATGTTGAAACGCTTCTGGAATTAGCAGCGGAAGGGGAAGAGGGATTAGAGGATGATATTCAACACGAAGCGTCTAAATTAGAGCGAAAGGTGGAGGCGCTGGAGTTTCGGAATATGCTTCGAGAGGAAGACGATCAGCGCAATGCCATTCTAACCATTCATCCAGGAGCAGGAGGGACCGAAAGCCAGGATTGGGCGGAGATGTTGCTTCGCATGTACACCCGTTGGGGGGAGCGGGAGAATTTCAAGGTCTCCATGCTTGAGTATCAGCCTGGCGATGTAGCTGGAATAAAGAGCGCCTCATTACAGATCGAAGGAGCTTATGCCTACGGATATTTAAAATCCGAGTCCGGCGTTCATCGCCTTGTCCGGATATCACCCTTTGATTCGAGCGGCCGCCGGCATACCTCCTTTGCCAGTGTGTTTGCTTATCCTGAGATAGAGGATAATATCGAAATTGAACTCTCGCCCGATGATATTGCTTTAGACACGTTTCGCTCTGGCGGGAAAGGCGGCCAGAACGTGAACAAAGTAGAAACAGGAGTTCGATATATATGGACCGGTAAACTGTCCAATGGTGAGCAGCAGCGAGTGGTTGCTGAGTGTACCGAAGAGCGTAGCCAGCTTCAAAACAAGGAGCGTGCGATGAAAATGCTTAAGAGTAAAATTTATAAGCTTGAGATGGAGATCAAAGAAGCGGCAAAGAACGAGTTAGAGGGCTCAAAGAAAAAGATTGAATGGGGCAGCCAGATACGCTCATATGTATTCCAGCCCTACACGATGGTGAATGACCACCGAACCGAAACCAAAATAAGCGACATCCACTCCATCATGGATGGGGATATCGAGCCTTTTATTAAAGCGTACCTGCTCCAGCAGGCGCAACCCACCAGATAGTAACCTACCTGATTGCAGTCTGGCAAACAGCCATGGCAAAAAAAGTTGATTATCTCATTATAGGCAGCGGTATCGCTGGCCTCTCCTTTGCTATAAGAGCCGCTGAAAAAGGAACGGTAGCCATTGTTACCAAAAAAGAGCGGGCCGAATCCAATACAAACTATGCACAGGGCGGTATAGCTGCTGTGATGAATAAAACGGATTCGGTGGAAGATCATAAGAACGATACCCTGATTTCGGGTGCAGGGCTGTGTGATGAACGCATCGTGGATATCGTAGTGAATGAGGGGCCTATAAGGGTTCGGGAACTCATTGAAATGGGGGCTCATTTTACTAGGGAAGACGGCAAACTGCACTTAGGGCGGGAAGGCGGTCATTCGGCCAATCGCATTGTACATGCTGCGGATGCCACTGGGTATGAGGTAGAGCGAACCTTGCTTTCAAATGTCGCAAATCACCCGAATATTGAGATATTTGAGCATCATTTTGCGCTAGAGCTTATCACAGACCATCATTTGGGGCGGCACATCACGCGATTGAGTCCAGATATTACGTGTTATGGTGCGTATATCTATGATGAGAATGACAATACCATTGAAACAGTGCTTGCTAAGGCAACCCTGTTAGCCACCGGGGGTGCAGGGCAGGTGTATCTTCATTCAACGAACCCAAGGATTGCAACGGGCGACGGTGTGGCGATGGCCTACCGGGCTAAAGCACGTATAGCGAATATGGAGTTCGTGCAATTTCATCCTACGAGTCTGTACCATCCTGAGGCCAACTCTTTTCTCATTTCTGAAGCGGTTCGTGGAGAAGGGGGGATTTTGCTCAACAAGGGTGGTGACCGGTTTATGCCATCTTATGATAAACGGGAAGAATTAGCACCTCGAGATATCGTTGCACGTGCGATTGATGATCAGCTTAAGCAGCGCGGGGATGCTTACGTGTACCTGGATATTTCGCACCGCAATAAAGATGATATCATTCACCACTTCCCTACAATTTATAAAACGTGCCTGAAGTTCGGGATTGATATGACAACGGATCCGATTCCTGTGGTGCCGGCTGCTCATTACCAATGTGGTGGAGTATTGACCGATGCGTATGGCAGAACGTCCATCCGGGGATTGTACGCGAGTGGTGAGGTCGCTTGCACCGGCCTGCATGGTGCCAATAGGTTAGCCAGCAATTCCTTGCTGGAGGCCCTGGTGTTCAGCCATCGTGCAGAAGGAAAAGCGCTAGAGTACAAAAGCGAATCCATATGGAACGAATCCGTGCCTGATTGGGACGATAGCGGAACGGCTCGCCCGCAAGAATGGGTATTGATCTCGCACAACCGGGAAGAACTGCGCAGGGTGATGTGGAACTACGTAGGCATCGTGCGCTCAAGCCTGCGATTAGACAGAGCCTTCAGGCGGACGCATTTACTTTTTGAGGAAACCGAAAATTTCTATCGGCGATCTGCCATTTCTGCAGGGTTGTGTGAGCTAAGAAATATGATAGCCGTTGCTTATCTGATTATTCGTTCTGCGCAGATGAGAAGAGAGAGCCGCGGGCTACATTATATGCTTGACTATAAAGAGTTGGTAGAGGCAGAACGGCGGCCAACCCTTGTGTAGAATAAGGGGTGCACACCGATTAAAAAATGCTTATATTGGAACCTGATTACCGGGAGTGCGTTTTGTGGCAGCCGGAGCGCTTTGGGAAGAACCAAAGGTTGTTGATGAGGAGAGACTTGGGATATCGAGTTTAAAGGAGGCTGATGCCGCCTTTTTTTGTTGAACGAGAGTTTCGCGCTTAAAGCGCCCGTCCTGGTTGGGGAACGGGCTTTTTTTATACATGATGAATCATTCTGACGACATACTGCAAACTGTTGACCAACGCGTGCATCGCATTGTGGAGGATGTCCTTGTGGGCACGCCCCTATATGTGGTCGAGATTGTTGTCCGCGGTGTGAAAGGGTCCAGGGTTGTGGAAGTGTATGTTGAAAGTGATGACGCTTTGGGCGTAGATACGCTTGCTAAGGTAAACAGAGAGGTCGGGTTTCTTCTGGAAACAGAAGAAGTGATTGAAGGGCGGTACACACTCAATGTGTCATCGCCTGGCGTAGACCGGCCTCTAAGATTGCCCCGGCAATATAAGAAGAATATTGGGCGCACCTTAAAAGTGAAGTACATGAATGAGGAGAAGCGCTTGAATGTACAGGGAGAATTAATAAATACGGCTGAAGAATTCATTGAGCTGAACGTGAAAGGAGGGACGCTCCAACGCATCTCAATGGATGACATAGTTGAATCGAAAATTGTACTACCCTGGTAGGCTGAGCGTCTGAAAGAGGTAATTTCTCAGACGCATTGCATACCGCAAAAAAGATACGAACTAAAATGCAGAGCACGAATCTGGTTTCCTCTTTCGCGGAGATCGCACGAGAGAAAGGCATTGAGAGAGATAATCTACAGATTATTGTAGAGGATGTCTTCCGTGCTATGATTCGAAAACGCTATGGCTCTGATGAAGCATTTGAAATAATATTTAATCCAGACCATGGCGATATCCAGGTATTGCACATCCGAGAGGTTGTTGAGAACCTGGATCTAGAGGATCCTGTAACGCAGATTGAATTGATTGATGCAACCGGTTTAGATGAGGATTTTGATGTAGGCGATGAAGTGGCGAGTGAAATCGACATTTCAGAATTCGGCCGGCGTGCAGTAATGACTGCGAGGCAAACGTTTAGCCAGCGCATTCGAGATATCGAAAAAGACAATGTGTACAAAACGTATTACGATCTGATTGGAGAGGTAGTCGTAGGGGAGATTTATCAGATTCGGCGCCGTGAAGTGCTTGTCATCCACAATAAGGTAGAATTATTACTGCCTAAGGACGAGCAGATCTATAAGGACCGGTACCGGAAAGGTGATATGCTTCGTGCTGTAGTGCACGATGTGCGCAGGGATGCAGGCAATAACCCACAAGTTATCATAAGCCGTGCAGCGCCCGTATTTATGGAGCGCTTATTTGAATTGGAAGTGCCGGAAATTTATGATGGCATTGTTGAGATTAAGAAAATAGTTCGCGAACCAGGAGATCGCGCAAAAGTGGCTGTTATGAGCCATGATGACCGCATTGATCCTGTCGGAGCTTGTGTGGGAATGAAAGGCGTACGTATACACGCTGTAGTCCGGGAGCTCGGAAATGAGAACATTGATGTATTGGAATGGACAGAGGATGCACACGAATTAATCAAGCGTGCTCTTTCGCCTGCGAAGCCAATTTCTGTTACAGTTAATGATCAATTGGATCCCCCGCGTGCAAAGGTAGTTGTACGTGCCGACGAGGTTAGTCAGGCAATCGGAAGGGGAGGTATAAATATTCGTCTTGCTTCTGCCTTGACGAATTACGAAATCGATATATACCGAGAAATATCTGACGATGAGGAGGACGTGGAAATTGGAGAGTTCGCAGACGAGCTTGACGAAGAGACATTGCAGAAATTGAAAGATATTGGCTGCGATACTGCTCGGGTCGTGCTTGAACTATCCATAGATGAACTGGTACGCCGTTCTGGGCTTGATGTTGAAACTGCAAAAAATGTTGTTTCGATCATCAAGGCCGAATTTGAGGAGGAGGAAGATGAATCTTAGGTAAAACACTGGTAGACGTACGTTTACTACAAACGTTGCTAAATGGCGCAAAATACATTTAAAAAGGTCAGGCTGTTTAAAATCCTACGAGAGCTAAACATCTCTGAAGAAACAGTCCTACAGTATCTAGATGATGAAGGATTCTCCGGTGCCCTAAAGGGTAAGGGGCTAAATGCATCTATTACAGACGAAGATGCATATTATGCACTCTACGAAAACTTTGCTTCTGACGGAGAGATTGCAACGCGGGTGCGCGAGAAAAAAGCAGCACGTGTCGCAGATGAAACAGATCAGGCTACTGGGGACGGCTCTCTAACCGAGACGGATGAACCACCTTCGCCTGAGGCAGTAACTCCTGATCCTGTTGAAGAAGAACAGGTCGAGGAATCTGCTGAATCTGAGGAGCCCGCTGAGGTAGAAAGCACTTCTGAAGGCGCTCTTGAAACTGAAAAAGATCCAGAGCCCGTTGCCGAAGAGGAGCCGGAGCCTGTGGTTGAAGACGTTGAAGCAGAAGCAGCCGTTGAAGAACCGGTAGCTGCTGATCCAGTCGAAGAGGCCGAAAGTGCATCTGAAGAGCCCGTTGAAACGGAAGCTCCAGAAGCGGAAGTTGAGGACACGGCTGAAGCTGAAAAAGAACCAGCACCCGTAGCTGAAGACGAGCCGGAGCCTGCTCCTGTTGAAGAAGTAGAGCAGCCTAGTTCTGAAGCTGAGGATGGGGAAAGCGATGATCAAGCTGAAGAGGATGTGCAAGCTGAGGCTGTTGAACCGGCACTTGAAGAAGCTGCTGTAGCCGAAAAAGAATCGGAACCCGAAGAGGCGACTGAAGAGGATGCTGTTGAGGCCGTAGGTGCTGATGAGCCCGATGCAGATTCTGAAAGCGAACCGGTTGAGCTTACTGAAGAAGAGTTGCTGGAGGCCATTGCTAGAGGTGGAGAAGGCGATGAGGAATTGTCTGAGGAAGACATCGTTTCCGCAAGCAGATACAAGCTGACTGGCACCAAAGTTATTGGCAAGATCGATCTTGGCGCGATTGAAGAAGCTTCTCCAAAGAGAAAGAGAAAGAGAAAGAGGAAGAGAAAGAAGACAGAGGACAAGCCGGAAGTCGCTTCAAAAGATGCGAAAGCATCGCCAGATGCTTCTGAGAAAACTGCTGACAAGAATAAGTCTAAGACCACTAAGTCCAAAGACGGTCAGAAGAAAAAGAAGAAGAAAAAAGAAACCAAAGTTGATCAGGCAGAAGTTGATCAGGCCTACCAGGAAACCTTGCGTACCCTTGAGCAGGGAAGCAGCCGGTCTCGACAACGCCGCCGCCGCCGCCGCCGTGATGAATTCGCTGCTCAGCGCCAAAAAGATCTAGAGGCGGAAGCAGAACAAGCAAAAATCTTGCGAGTGACCGAGTTTGTTTCAACCGGTGAACTGGCAAACCTGATGGATCTTCAGGTAAACGAATTGATCAGTCTTCTTTTTGCCTCGGGTATGATGGTGTCTATTAATCAGCGTCTCGACGCAGATACCATTAGTTTTGTCGCTGACGAATTCGGATATGAAGTTGAGTTCATTACCGAATTTGGAACGGACGATATCGAACTGGAAGAGGACGATCCTGCAACATTGGTCGGTAGAGCGCCAGTAGTTACCATCATGGGCCACGTTGACCACGGGAAGACGTCCTTATTGGACTATCTCCGTAGTGCAAACGTAGTGGCAGGTGAGGCTGGAGGTATTACCCAGCACATTGGCGCCTATCACGTTGAGCTTGAAGGCGGGCGCCAGATTACATTTTTGGATACACCGGGTCACGAAGCCTTTACCGCGATGCGTGCTCGTGGTGCGCAGGTAACTGATATTGTTATCCTGGTAGTGGCTGCGGATGATTCCGTGATGCCTCAGACCATTGAAGCAATTAACCATGCCAAGGCTGCCGATGTGCCAATTATGGTGGCCATCAACAAGATTGATAAAGCCGATGCAAATGCACCGCGTGTGCAACAAGAATTGGCGGATCATGGTGTATTGGTAGAACAATATGGCGGCCAGGTACAGTGCTCGCTGGTATCGGCTAAGACGGGAGAAAACATTCCCGAGCTTCTAGAGAAGGTTCTTCTCGAAGCCGATATCCTGGAGCTCAAAGCCAATCCGGAGCGGATGGCCAACGGAGTTGTCATCGAAAGCCGCCTTGACAAAGGCCGTGGTACGGTTGCTACTGTGCTTGTTCAGAATGGTACACTGAGTGTTGGTGATACCTTTATTGCAGGTATCTACAGCGGACGTGTACGCGCCATGTTTGATGAACGAGATCATAGAGTGGACGACATTGGTCCAGCTCTACCAGCTCTTGTTCTAGGTTTTAATGGTGCACCGGAAGTTGGTGACCAGTTTGTGGTCATGAAAGAAGAACGGGAAGCACGTGAGATTGCGCAGAAACGGCAACAAATTCATCGTGAGCAGACGCTTCGCCAGCGCAAGCATATTACGCTTGATGAAATTGGACGCCGTCTCGCATTGGGTGACTTCCAGGAGTTGAACCTGATTGTAAAAGCGGACGTGGGTGGTTCTGTAGAGGCACTTTCGGACTCGTTGTTGAAACTATCGACCCAAGAAGTAGCTGTGAACATTATACACAGTGGCGTTGGTGCGATCACTGAGAGCGACGTCATGCTTGCATCTGCATCCGATGCTGTAATCATTGGCTTCCAGGTTCGTCCTTCCCCAGGAGCACGTGCTGTTGCTGAAAGAGAAGAAATTGATGTACGCACGTACTCAATCATCTATGATGCAATCGAAGACGTTCGTGATGCTCTTGAAGGGCTATTGTCTCCAGAAGAATCTGAGAAAATTACTGGTGGAGCCGAAGTGCGTGAAATCTTTAAAGTGCCACGTGTCGGTACAGTGGCTGGATGTTATGTCACTGAGGGCCGTATTCGCCGTAATGACAAGGTTCGACTGATCCGAGATGGCATTGTGATCTATGAAGGAGGATTAAGCTCCCTCAAGCGATTTAAGGATGATGTGAAGGAAGTCGTGAACGGTTACGAATGTGGTATCGGTATGGAGAACTACAACGACATTAAAGTTGGCGACCTCTTTGAAGCATTCGAAATCGTAGAGACTAAGCGTACGTTGGAGGCATAGTCCTCATATACAGATTAAGCCCCACGCTAACCAGTAAGTCACGTGAGTATCCGAACAGAAAGGGTTGCAAAGCTTATACAGCGAGAAGTAGCAGAGTTGATTGGCACTGAATTCAGTGAGCAAATACAACCGCTTGTGACGGTGACAAGCGCTCGCGTTACTAAGGACTTGTCTATTGCTTATATCTACGTAAGTATCTTAGAGAGTACACCGGAGCAACGCAAAGCTTCATTCCGCCATTTAGAAGGGCTTACACAAAAGATACGGTCTGCTCTTGCGGGCCGTATCCGCCATCAACTCAGGACGGTCCCTGAACTGCGTTTTTTCCTCGATGAATCTCAGTTTGAGGCCAGTAAGATGGAAGATCTTTTTGCCAAGATACGGGCCGAACGAGCGCGTCGAGGCGTGGAGGACGATGAATGATCGATGGAGAACGCTTCTTCACATCATACTAACGTATACCCATTCCCTGATTTACCCGAAGAGTTCATCGAAGCAGTACTCCCCATAGACAAAGAGCAGGGGTGGACGTCTTTTGATGTTGTGAAAAAAGTGAGAGGCCTGGTACGGGTGAAGAAAGTAGGGCATGCAGGTACGCTGGATCCTATGGCAACGGGCTTGTTGATTTGCCTGATTGGAAGAAAAGCGACCAAACGCATGAACGAGTTCATGGAGGAGCCCAAGGAGTATACAGGCACGATTCGATTGGGCGAATCTACACCCTCTTACGATGCAGAGACTGAAGTAACCCGGCGAGTGCCGACGGACCATTTATCTGCAGAGCAAATCTTGGAAGCCGCGGCATCCTTTAAAGGCGAGATCCTGCAAGAACCTCCTATGTATTCTGCCCTAAAAGTGGGTGGAGAACGCTTATATAAAAAAGCACGAAGGGGCGAAGAGATCGCAAGAAAAAAGAGAGCTGTAACCATCTACAAGTTTGACGTAGAGTCCATCGAAAAAAATGAAGTGCATTTCACAATTGGTTGTTCAAAAGGCACCTATATTCGTAGTATCGCCCATGACCTGGGGGAGCTACTTCAAGTTGGGGGACATTTAAGCCGATTGCGGAGAACTTCTATAGGGTCTATACATGTAAACGGGGCGTGGAAAATTGAGACGCTCCAAGAAACCCTTTCATCAAGATAACCAATTGGGTGGATGAAGAGAGAGATAGGATGGAATCAGATAGAAAAGAACGGCCAATCCCTCGTTACGGTTGGTACCTTTGATGGTGTGCATTTGGGCCATCAATCCATCATATCGTATTTGGTGGACAGGGCAAAAAAACAAAACGCGTTGAGTGTGGCTGTTTCGTTCGATCCGCATCCACGGCAAGTAGTAAAAGGTTCACCGGTCCCGCTATTGACGACCATTGAGGAGCGTGCCGCTGCTTTTGAAGGCCTTGGGTTGGATCGCTTTATTGTTATCCCATTCACAAAAGAATTTGCGAATACTAGCGCTGAACAATTCGTTGTGGATATTCTTGTTAACAGAATAGGGCTAAAAGAGATCATCATTGGGCATGATCACGGTTTTGGTAAAGGAAGAGAGGGTGATAAAGAACTCCTCGTGTCCCTGGGGCGCGAGTATAATTTCACGGTTGATGTGATTCCAGCACAAGTATTGGAGCTTGACGTCGTTTCATCTACTCGGATACGGACCGAATTACAGGAGACAGGGAATGTAGAACTGGTAACGAAGCTTCTCAAGCGGCGATATTCTTTGTCTGGGCGTGTTGTGTCGGGAGATGGGAGAGGGGCTGGTATTGGATTTCCTACCGCCAATATTCAGGTCAATCATCCTCAGAAAGTTGTACCACGTAAAGGGGTTTATGCCGTCCTTGTGCACCTTTTTGATAGCCGAGTACGTATGGGAATGCTAAACATCGGCGTTCGCCCTACATTCGACGGACATGATACCCGCATAGAGGTACATATTTTTGACCTGGAAGAAAACCTGTATGAAAAGGAAATTAGGGTCGAATTTGTGCGTAGGATCCGTGATGAGAAAAAATTTAATTCAGTTGACGCACTGGTTCAGCAACTTTCAAAGGATAAAGTGCGTTGTAGAGCAGAACTTGAGTCGGTGATATGATTTTCTGGCCCTTGTCAGATGATCATAGGCATCTTCTTTAGCATGGAATAATCTAAAGAGGAGTATTTAAAAATGATAACGAAAGAACAAAAACAAGAACTAATCAATAAGTTTGGTAAGGGGGAGTCGGATACAGGTACAGCAGAAGTACAAATCGCTATTTTCTCCAAGCGAATCTCTGAGCTTACTGGGCATCTTCAGAAACATCCTAAGGACCATTCCACCCGTAGAGGTCTGATCAAACTGGTTGGGAAAAGACGCCGGTTATTGAACTATCTTATTGAAAAAGATATCGAGCGATATAGGAAAGTAATAAGCGAGCTGGGTATACGTAAATAATACCTCAGGGAGCTGAACGTCAGTATGTAGAGCGCCTGTCATGAAGATCAGGTAATTGAAGACTAAATATGCTGTTTGCTCACCTCTTTCACACCTGAAAACTGGATGAATACCATCCGTATTTTGGATAAGTCAATTCTTAAACAGAGAGCGTATGGCTCTAGACATAGGTGTGAGCTCACAATGTTGAATGTTGAAAACGAAAAGAAAAAATATGTCAGAAAAGACAATACACGAAATTGAATTTGCCCCCGGACGATTTATCTCGTTAGAAACGGGACGGCTTGCAAAGCAAGCGGACGGGGCAGTTGTAGCTCGCATGGGAGATACCATGGTATTAGCTACAGCAGTACTAGCGAGAGAACCGAAAGAGAATCAGAGTTTTTTCCCACTTACTGTTGAATACAGAGAAAAATTTTCTTCTGCCGGTAAAATACCTGGCGGATTTATTAAAAGAGAAGGCCGCTCAAACGACAAAGAAATATTAACGTCACGATTGATTGATAGAACCATGAGGCCTTTGTTTGCCGAGGGGTTCTTGAATGAAACACAGATCATCGTGTATGTGCTTTCTGCTGATACAGATAACGATGCTGATGTCCTGGCGGGTGTTGCTGCTTCTGCAGCACTCATGTGTGCCGGCGCTCCATTTGAAGGCCCAACTGCGCACGTCCGAGTAGGTCGCATCGATGGTGAATTCATTATTAATCCAACCCTTGAACAATTCGCAGAAAGCGACTTCAATCTCGTTGTAGCGGGTAAAGAAGATGCGATTGTGATGGTAGAAGGAGAGATGATAGAAGTGACAGAGGAAGAGATGCTTGAAGCATTTGACCTCGCGCATGATGTCATCAAAAAAATCTGCCAGGGGCAACATGCCCTTGTGGAAATGAAAGGGGATGTTGAGCCGTTTGAATTTACACCTACTGTTCTGCCAGAAGACTTGATAGGAAAGGTGCGCGATTTAGTTGGGCCAAAGATGACCGAACACCTAGCGCAACCTTATCAAAAAGAAACCTTCTATGCAGGCATTGCTGATTTAAAAGACGGTGTGCTGAATGCGATGCTAGGAGAGCCGGATCCAGAGACCGGAGAAGGCCGTGCTGAAGAAACGGAAGAAGGCTATTCAGCTGGAGACATCAAAGAAGCGGTAGGAAAAGTAGAGAGTGACCTTATGAGAGAAATGATTCTTTCGGAAGGGCGCCGTATAGACGGCCGTGGTCCGGAAGATGTCCGTCACATTTGGTCAGAAGTTGGTTACCTGCCACGGGTTCATGGCTCGGCAATATTTACGAGAGGTGAAACCCAGGTGCTGGCTTCGGTAACTCTCGGTACTCGTAAAGATGCGCAAGCAGTAGATCAAGTATTCGACGTTTCTGATCGTCGATTCTTCCTGCACTATAATTTCCCTCCGTTCTGTACGGGTGAAGCTAAATTCCTTCGCGGAGCTAGCCGGCGCGAGATCGGGCATGGTTACCTTGCTGAAAGAGCGCTGATGCACGCTATCCCTGAAGATGAGGATTTTCCTTACACCATTCGCATTAATGCGGATGTGTTAGAATCAAACGGATCGTCTTCAATGGCTTCGGTTTGTTCAGGTATGCTTGCGATGATGGATGCCGGGGTGCCCATTAAGAAGTCAGTAGCCGGTGTGGCTATGGGGCTTATCACTGACGGGTCTCGAACAGCGGTTCTGACCGATATCCTGGGTACAGAGGATCACCTGGGTGATATGGACTTCAAAGTGACAGGTACACGTGACGGCATCACAGCTTGCCAGATGGATATCAAAGTCACTGGACTTTCTCGCGAAGTGCTTGTACAAGCATTAGAGCAAGCGCGAAGAGGCCGATTGCACATTCTGGATAAGATGGATGAGGTTTTGGACACTCCAAGAGCTCAGTTGTCGCCTCATGCGCCTCGTCTCACCCAGATCACGATCGATTCAGACTTTATCGGCGCGGTCATTGGGCCTGGTGGTAAAATCATACAAGCGATTCAGAAAGAGACGAATACCGTTATCGAAATTGAAGAAAGAGATAACCAGGGATTTGTCACCATTGCAGCGACCAATCAGGAAGATGCTCAGGGCGCAGTGCAGATGATTAAAGGCATTGTGACAGTGCCTGAAGAAGGAGAGGAGTACGAAGGTACCGTTAAGGGAGTCCAAAGCTTCGGGGCAATCATTGAAATTATGCCTGGAAGAGAAGGGTTGCTGCACGTATCTGAAATTGACCATGGCTACGTTGAGAACGTTGAAGATTACATGCAGGTCGGAGACAAGGTCAAAGTCAAATTGATTGAAGTGCGTGATGATGGAAAGCTACGATTGAGCCGAAAGGTATTCTTGCCTAAGCCTGAGAATGGTCAGGACGATGATCGAGAGTACCGCAGCCGTTCACGAGAGCGTGATTCAGGCGATAGGGACAATCGTTCTCGTGGAGGAGGAAGAGGTGGACGGTCTCGCAATAGTGGCGGTGGCGGTGGAAATCGACGCTCTGGCGGTCGGTCTCGTAGATAACAACGCTCTCCGTTCAATGTCAACTTTAGGCTCCCCTTGGCGCGCACCATGTGCCATCGGGAGTCTTTGTACACTCTAATGGTTACGAGCACCCACACATCTCTAGAGCAGCTCTTTCGCAAGACCACCTTGCCAAATGGGTTGCGCATCATAACAGAGTCAATCCCATCGGTCCGTTCGGTGTCGATGGGCGTATGGGTGTTTACCGGTAGCAGAGATGAGAATGATTCTCAAGCGGGAATCAACCACTTCATCGAGCATATGGTATTTAAAGGGACCCGTCGGCGGCGCATGCATCAAATTGCTAGCCGCATGGAATCCGTAGGTGGATATATCAATGCGTTTACTGGAAAAGAGTACACGTGTTACTTTGCACGGTCGTTGGATGAACATCTAGGTAGAGCTATAGACGTTGTTTGTGATCTTATCTCTGAACCCACCTTTCCTGAAAAAGAACTTCAGAAGGAAAAAGCAGTGGTGCTGGAAGAGATCAAAATGTACGAGGATGTACCGGATGATTTAATCTTTGATCGGTTCGAGTCTGCTATCTACAAGAATAATTCTCTCGGGAAACCAGTAATCGGTTTTCCTGGAACGGTACAATCCTTTTCAAGAGAGCAACTGCACAATTACCTCGATGCCCAGTATACCCCAGATCGAACAGTAATAGCAGTGGCAGGCAATGCGGATCATGATAAGGTGGTACGCTATGTTACCAAAGCGTTTGAAGGGCTAAAACGTCCGAATGCTGGATCTCCTCTACAGCGGGGTGTAAATGGATATTCGCCTGTTCAGTATGAAGAGGAACGCCCCATTCAACAGGCACACCTGGTGCTTGGGAATAGAGGGTACGGCATGCACTCCTCTAATCGCATTGTTTTGTCCGTGTTGAATACCATACTTGGGAGCGGGATGTCTAGCCGGCTCAATCAGAATATTCGGGAGAAATACGGATATTGTTATAATATCTACTCCTTTGTTAATCTGTATTCTGACACCGGAGATTTCGGGGTTTATATGGGGACGGACCCTGCAAAGGTGAAGCACGCTGAAAAATTGATCTTGCGTGAGTTGGACAAGATGGTGCAGAATAAAATAGGCACGCGGTTACTTAATCAGGCTATTAATCAGCTGAAGGGGTCGTTGATGATGGGGCTTGAAAGCATGAGTAATCGTATGATGCGTATTGCGAGGCAGGATCTATTCTTCAATAAGCATCATACGCTCGACGAAATCATTGATAATGTGGAGCAGGTTACTGCAGAGCAGGTTATGGATGTTGCTGCTGAATTATTTAATCCTGAAAGCTTCTCACGTATTGTGCTGCTTCCTGCAAAGTCTTAAATAATGAAAATATTAGTCACTGGAGGAGCAGGGTTCATTGGTTCGCACGTAGTCGAACGATTGGTGGAAGAAGGGCACGAGGTCCATGTATTAGATAGTCTGCTGACTGGAAAACGTGAATACCTCCCGGAGAATGTACGCCTTCATGCTTTTGATATCCGGGATGAACGCGTATCAGATCTGTTTAGGGATGAGCAATTCGAGGTTCTTATTCATCATGCTGCCCAACTGGATGTCAGAAAATCCGTTCAATCGCCGGCCTATGACGCAGATATCAATGTAGTAGGCTTTTTGAATTGCATGGAAGCCGGGCGAAAGCACAACTTGAAAAAAGTGGTGTTCGCTTCAACCGGCGGGGCTATTTATGGTGAGCCTGACTATGTGCCTCAAGACGAATCACATCCATTGCGGCCTATCTCCCCTTATGGAATTACGAAGTTAACCACAGAACATTACCTGTTCTTCTATTACAAGACGTATGGGATCGTCCCGGTAATTCTTCGTTATGCTAATGTTTATGGTCCCAGGCAGCGCTTTGATGGGGAGGGGGGTGTGATAGCCATCTTTATTAAGAAAATGATGACTGGTGAGAACCCGGTCATATTTGGAGATGGAGAGCAGACTCGAGATTATGTGTACGTTGGAGATGTAGCGGAAGCAAATATACTCGCCCTTAACCAAGACTTTCCCGGTACCTATAACATTGGGACAGGAATTGAAACGACGGTTAATAAACTGGTAGAGGAACTGCAGCACCAGAATGTGCCAGAATGTATTCCCCAGTATGAGCCTGGACGGGCAGGCGAGCAGAAACGAAGCGTTTTATCTGCTACTCATGCTCAGAATGAGCTAAGGTGGATTCCTGAAATATCACTGAGCGAAGGGCTCAAAAATACACTAAACTGGTTCAAATCACGCGCCTCTGAATAGATGTGACGACTTTATTTAAGTTTTATCTCAGAATGGAAGGTGTGTATGGAAATAGCTATCTTGTAGAGATAATCTGAGTAAATAGTTGTCATTTTCTCAGCATCGTACTTATACGGGGTGCAGGACTATCAATAACAACTTATGTATCGAGTTCAAATCCAAGATTTTGAAGGTCCACTAGATTTACTCCTCTTTTTTATCAGGCGTGATGAACTAGATATTCACGATATCCCAATTTCAAAGATAACCGATGAATATCTGGAATACGTACGTGTTTTAGAACAGGTTGACTTGGACAGTGTAGGTGACTTCATTTACATGTCTGCTCAGTTGATTAACATTAAAGCACGCATGTTGCTGCCACGGCCCGAACTGGATGAAGAAGGTGACCCTGTGGATCCTCGGCGTGAGTTGGTTAACAGGCTTCTAACGTACATGAAGTACAAAGAAGTTGCTGAAACCCTGGGCAATCGGTACGAGAAAAGGTCAGACTATTTCAACCGGAATTTCCCGGCGCAAGAAAAAGAAGAGATTGTTGGGCGAAAGGGTGTTGAATTGCAGGTGTCTGTATTTAGCCTGATATCTGCACTGCAGAAGGTTCTTTCTGAAGTACCGGATACGCCCGTTCACTCTGTACACAGAAACCAGTACAGTGTTGAATCTCAACGTCAATTTGTTTTTGAGCACCTGGCAATTCAAGAAAGAATCCCTTTTACAACCTTGATGAAGCATAGGCCCAAGCACTTTGTGATTGTAACCTTTCTAGTTATTCTAGAAATGACGCAGCAAGGTCACATTGGACTTATTCTGAGTCCTGAAGGGGATGATTTTGTTCTTGAGCGAAATTTCGACTATTCAGAATTATCAACTCGGATAAATAATGGTTCTGCTGGAACAGCCTAGCAGTTTGGAAACGAGTGCTTCATGTGTTCATTTCCGTGGCCAAGATTTTTGGCCACATTATTGAGACTAATCTAATTACTCAGCTCTCCGATACATAAGTAAGCTTTTCGATACGCCCTGAGAAAACATTTCGGTCGAGAAAGGTAGGTCATTATGGCGCGTTATTTTGGATTCCGGGATAGGTTAAAGAAAAAAACTCGGAATCTGTCAATTAGTGAAAAAGATGTAGAGTGGTTAAAGGTTGCCACCTCATTCTCTTGGTCTCCAGCTAGGCGCGATTATCAGTGGCTGGAGCCGGAGGATTATCTGTCGTCATTTCTTAATAGCAGCCTGCCAAGAGAAGAGGACGACACTTTGCCTTCTTCTGAGCCCGAGAGCTATCACGGCTCAGACTCCATTTCATTTGAAAATGGGCACGAGAGCAATGAAATTGAATTCATAGAAGAACAACCGGATTACGTTCCTCCCTACGAATTTAATCCCGGTGCTGGTGATGATTCAATTCATGGAATCAAATCTGATATTTTAGCCGACCTACCCCACATAGATGAATACAAACTAGAGATTAGTTCAGCCCTGCAGCGCCGGGGTATTCATGTTGATGCCGATTCAATCCAGGTACCGGATGAGTTGGCTTTTCATCTAAACAACTATCATGAGAAGGGGCGATCTTCGTTAGACTCCTATGAGCTGCGTGCCCGCTTGCAGTACTTTAAAAAACAAGTTATTGAGTCGTATGAACAACTGAATACACCGACTGGTGGTTTTCAAGTGTTCGATGAAACTGAAAATCATGAGACTCCTGCATCACCCGGTCCAGAAAGTGCAAATGGGCTGGACAATCTTCATGAAGACGAAAAGTTTATCGTATCATCTCTTGATCGCCTTGAGGCTTCTTTAAGGGGTGATGGTGAAGCAGAAGAGCCTCTCACACCTCCTTCCGGCCAGGCTGATGATGGATTCCCTGATGAAAATACTGGCGGCGATAGCTATTCGGTCTCTTTTTCCAATCCTCCGAGTAGCTTTGCTGATGATTCCTGGTTGGTTCTTCCTATAGATACGCCTTCGGAAGCATCTGGACCTTCTGAGCCTTCCTTGCTTTCTGATCCCGTTCGTGGTGTTAATAATAGAAACGATAATGAGGACGAGATCTTTGCACGTTCTGGTGGACAACCAGCCGGACAAAAAAGCGAGGACGACTCAAAAAAGAAAACGCCTCTGTTTAAGTCTTCAAAGCAACCTGATAGTAAAGAGGTGCTAAAGGCATTAGACAGTATGAACACGGCTCAGAGGGATAAGAGCAAGGATAAAGAAGAACCTATCTCTCCTGATGCCTCGATGTCACCTATCGATCCACTGCAGGATGGTAGGGGGAGTCAAGTGATTGGTCTTGATTCCAAAGAGGGTTCTGATTCTACGAGCACAAAGAAAGATTTTTCTCTATTTAATCGGAAAGATAAATCCGACAGCAATGGAGGCACTAGAGAGCGGCGGCTTTTTGACGGAAAAAGAAAATCCGCAAAGGACCAACGAAAAGAAGTGAAGCTGCCCGGAATTCCTACTTCTGCTCCAAAAGAAGAGCCGCAAGAGAATGCACCGCCACCTGTCGAGTTCAGAACAGAAGTAAAGTTACCTGGTGAATACCGCACTGAGGTATTGCTTCCTGGACAGAAAAAAGAAGAGCCTAAAGAGGTAGTCAAAGATCCAGTAGAAGAAGAGCAGCCAAAAACAGAGGACTTGAAGGGTGTTGGGAGTGAGGTCTCTCAAGATTCAACGGTCTTAGATTCTGGGGATAACAACGAACCAGAAGGTGAAGTCTCGCTGACTGAACTCTTGTTGAAGCTGCGAAATGATAGTGATTTAAGTGGGAGCTCGGCTGCTTCTGATGAAGCGGCTAAAGAAGATCCTGTAGTAGAGGAGGGCCGTACTAAGGCAGACCTCCCAAGTTATCCAGAGAGTTCTGATGGGAGTGTTTTAGAAACGGATGAGACGATTTCTTTCTCCTTAAATGCGGACGAAAACCTTCAGGAACCGCTTGTGGATCCTATCGAAGCGCTTGCTAAGCCTAAGAAAATTGTAGAGCAACCTCCTGAAGAACCAGTAACTTTTCCAGATATTCCGCTGGCACCTATCGTTGATGAAGCCGAACCGGTTGAGCAAAACGCATCTGTGTTTTCGAATGACGGATTGGGTGAAGTAGAGATGAGCACTCCGGAGGAGGATGTAGACCTACATGATTTCTCAAATATCATTTCTAACGATACTGCACCTGGCGAGACGTCGCCTGCTAGGGATGATTATGGCGACAGCACAGTGAGCAAAGATCACGATACGGAATCGTCAACTGTTGAGGATAATCTTCCCTATGAGAGTGATCAGGAACAGGCTCAAGAGGATGCCCCGAAGGAGAGTCAGGAAACGATGAATCAGCGAAGGGCTCGCTATATAGAAGAGGAGCGTAAGAAATTATATTCCCTCATTGGCCGGCTTGAGCAAAATACTCATGAAACTGAGTCAAAAGATGAGTATACTTCGCATAAAGGCATTGTTACTCCTGAGGAATCTCCTGTAGAGCCTTTAGAGGAATCTGAAGCAGGGCCAGTAGACGAACAGCCTACTGGCAAGAGTCTTGAAAAAGAAAAGGGCAAACAGATTGGGTTCTCCAGAGACCGGGCTCTTTCATTAATGGATTACATTGATGCAGTGCCAGAGGAGTCAGCCGATTCTGAGATGGATTCTACAGAAGATACCGACGTGCTCGACGATTCTACTGACGTTGTGCTAGATGAACTTACTAGTAATCGGCAACAAGCTGAGATTAAAGACATTAGAGAGGTTGAATCTGAAGAGCCCCCGGCCGAGGAGCAACACCCAGAAATTACAGTACTTCGTTCAGAAACTGTTTTTGCCAGTATAGAATCACCCACCTCAAGGCCAGTTGTCCCCATTAACGAAGAAGAAGTGGTTATGTCGGAATCGCAAAAGGATGAACAAGTGCAAACAGCAGATGTACCGGAAGTAGCAGAGCCGACGGAAGAAAAACTGGTTGCACAGCCTGAAGCTGACACTTCACCTACATCTGAAAAAGAACCAGAGGTTGAAAAGAAGCCTTCAATGGAGTTCGACCAGATTGGTTTTGAATTTGAAAACTTGCTAAGCGTTGTAGAGTGTTTAGCTTTTGCTTCTGAAGAGCCTATTCCTTTAAAAAAGATTGCGCGTATTTATTCCGAGGTGCAAGGAATCAAGATGCCAACAGAAAAGGAAGTGTTGGCAGCTGTTGACAGGCTCAACGAATCGTATGAGGAGGAGGGGAGAAGCTTCAGAATCAAATCATGGGGTAGAGGAATCAGGATGGCTTCTCATCCCCAGTACGCGAATTATATAAGGGCACTGTATCAAGATAACAGGCCCAAGAAATTGTCGCGTACGTTGATGGAGACGCTCTCTATTATTGCTTATAGTCAGCCAACTACTAAACCTGAGGTAGACTTTGTTCGTGGAGTGGACAGTGACTATGCCGTTAGGAAGTTGCTTGAACTCGGATTAATCGACATTGTAGGCCGCAGTGACGCAATTGGGCGCCCCTTGTTGTATGGTACGTCCGAGAGATTCTTGGATCAGTTTGGCCTCAGTGAAATTGATGCATTGCCTAAGCTGCGAGAGGTAGAGGAATTACTGGGGGATCCAGCGTTTCAAAAAGAGCGGCTCCATTTATTGGCCCTTGAGGGGCTCGATAGCCCAGATCAGGAAACAGAAACTACTTCTCTGAAAGAGAATGAGGCCGATACATCGCCTGACAATGAATCTGAATAGGAACGTCCTACGGATTGTTCTGCCAGATTTCAGTATCCGGATGGAATGCTGCCCAGGCAAACCAAAAAGCGATATAAGCATCCCTGACTGGCTTTAGGCGCTTGCCTTTTAAGGAGCCTTCCACTGCTCTTCCGTCAATCTGCCAGATTGAGCTCGTCTCCTCATCGACAAACCGGTTGTTCTCAACGCGGATGACCGGAGTTTTTGTGGTCTGATCTAGCGAATAAGCCATCGCCGTATTCCCTGCTTTGGACCATAATACCACGATGTGTTGTCCACGAAACTGTGTATGGATGGCTCTAAGGGACGATTCATCGTCCATCAGTCCGAAAGGAAAAGCGAGACCACCATCTCCCTGGGGTAGTACAAGCGCCCGTTCTTTAGGAGGACGGCGATTATCAATAGGCATCTCAAAAAGTAAGGTCCCATTGTTCGGTTCATTGTAATTCCCGTATGGGTTTTGGGTGTAATCGCGATCATGCCCAGTAACAGATGAGACAACGCGGGTTGATGGATGCAGGGATTTCCAGGCGCTCCAGGTCATTTCCAAAACAGGAATTGTAAAAAGTTGCGTTGAAAAAGCAGGTCCGCACTTGGATGATCTGGAAAGTTGAGGCCACAGTGACTCCTCCGGATTCCGATCAAAAAGAACGAGGTTGTTGTGGTACAAAAGCCCAGAAACGCCAAACTCAGCACCATCCAAATCTGTCCGGTCGATGACAATGCCAGAGCCAGTAAGGGGGCAGTACGTAACTGAAAAGGGAATAGTAAACGAATTAAAGTTAATGATTTCATGGTGCCACAAAATATTGTGGGGAATAGCAATGACTTCATTTTCTAATTCAACACCCAGGACGAGGTCTTCGTCTTTTAAGTATGAGACTGATTCAGCAGAAACTAAAGCCGGATCAGAAAGAGCGGGAATTACATCCCTTCCTAAAACGGAGGACAGAAAATCTGGATCGAGCTCGCAGGCTCTTTCTGTGTTTGAATCAATTGGAGGGGATGGAGTCAATGGAGCCTGGTTATCTTGAGAGTCGCATCCATAAAAGAGCGTGAAGACAAGAAGCCAGGTAAAAGAATTAGCTCTATACCATGCCTTGGAGAGGCTTATCAATTTCATTACAAGGTAGTAGAGGTAGATTACCCTTGAAAATGGAAAGATTGTTTTGTAGCATATTATTAAACATAAAATAAAATCCCACTATGCAAAAGGTTATAGCCTGAGAACTCACCATTTGGCTCAACCTGGAAGTCCCTCCAGCTACTTTTCATATCTGATTTTATTCGTGTTTACACCACTCCGCTTAGAGCTACCACAAGCTCTGCACCCACGTATGTATTAATTACACAATACTTTAAGGAGGCTCTTATATGAAAGCAGCGAAAGCGCTTTTGTTGGTACTTTTCCTTATGTTACCGGTAACATTGGCGTCTGCCCAAGTCGGGAAAATTTCTGGCCGTGTCACAGATACCGCTTCAGCTGATGGTCTACCAGGTGTGAACGTCATTATTGACGGTTCAGCCGTAGGCGCCGTTACTGACTCTGATGGATATTACGATATCATCAATGTCCGACCAGGTAATTACCAACTCCGCGTATCTTTTATTGGTTATACCACTAAGATTGTAGATAACGTAGACGTAAACATTGGTCTCACAACTACTGTAAATGTTACACTCGAAGAGGCCACTGTAGGCCTGGATGAGGTCATCGTAACCGCAGAGCAGCCCGTGATTCAGCGGGACATATCAGCGTCTCAGCGGACAGTGGATGCGGTTGAAATCGAATTTGGCCGTTATCAAGATGTCAGTAACGTATTAACAGCTCAAGTCAGTATCAACGAGGTAGGGACTTATGAAGATCGCCCTGAAATCCGAGGCTCTGGCTTTGATGAATCGCTTTTCCTCGTAGATGGTGTTTCTCAAGGGGATGCCCTGACTAACCAGGCCTTTTATAAAGTTAACCTGGATGCTGTAGAAGAAATACAGGTTCTCACCGGCGGTTTTAGCGCTGAGTACGGGAACGTTCGATCCGGAGTAATTAGTGTTGTTACCAAAGAAGGGGGAGAGCGCTACTCAGGTTCTGCAAATATTACCTACAGTGCTCCTGGTCAGCGCCACTGGGGGCCTAACGTCTTTGCGTTTGATTCTCCAATCGTTGATCCATTCGTAAACGAAGCATCTGGTGCTTTCACGGGAAATGACTTTTTTGATGGATGGAATGAAGTAGCCGCTTCTTTGGGAGACGGCGAAGCACATGCCGGAGAACCTATGGAGCTGTACGCCTTATGGCTCTGGCGTCACCGTTCAGAAGATTCTATCGACGAACTGCAGCGCCTCGAGGATCAAGGGCTCGTCCGATTCGCGAACGGGGTGAATCCAAATGATGAGATCTTCCACGAATATGGAGTGCTCCCTGATATCCGCGCAAGCTTTACGTTTGGTGGTCCTGTTCCTTTTGTGCGTCCTATGAACTTCTTCATGTCGTATGATCGAACAGAAACGGAATATTCGTACCGATTCCCTCAGGCAAACTACAAAGAAGGGAATTTCCGTGGCAAGTTGACGACCAACGTAGCGCCTGGCATGAAGCTTAACCTGAGCGGTTTCTACAGCCTTCAAAGCGGTGGAGACGGTGGTCAAGGACCTGGTATTGGAGGATTTGTGTCTGGTAATCCGTATGTGGCTACTGGGGGAACAAACAAACTATGGTATCCACACTGTGCTGTAGCTGGTGAGCGAGAGCGGCAGGTGTATTCCGCTACATGGACGCATACATTAAACGCAAATACATTCTATGAAATCACGGCAACGCACAATCGTGAGGATTATAGAATGTTGCCTGAATTTAGAAACACCATCCCCATTCCGGGTAACTCATTTGGAGCCAATCACCTTCGATTTGGCAGGCTAGGAACGGAAGCGGATATCAACGCAGGGCTTGCAAGCGGTGATTTGGGTGCTGAATGGCAGAACTGGCAAGACTATGCCATGATTCAAATTGGTGATGTGTGGTATGATGAAGCACCTAGAGGGTATGGCCCGGTTAACTGGCGTGATGTTACGGGGTATTATCGAATGGAATCCTGTAATCTACGCGTGGACGAAACTGCTACTCGTGGATACTCTTTTAATGGTGCAGTTACCAGCCAGGTAAACCGATTCTACCAGATTAAAGCAGGTATTGACTTGCGTTATGACGACATGGAACTGTTTTATCAAGCAGTTGACCCGTCTGTAAACGGCGGTACTACATGGCAGTCAAATGCGGATCCTTGGAGAGGGGCTGCATATGCACAGAATAAGCTTGAGTTTGGTGGGTTTGTCGCGAATATCGGATTACGGCTTGACTGGCACGTTTCTGGTGAATTCCCTGCATTGGATCTGGAAAACGCAGATGCTGCCAACAGCCCATACGCTGAAACGCTGCTTGCGGGTAACACAACAGATGCAGATGGCAATATCGACCTGTATGATAAGCTGCCAACTGAGCGCGTATCTCAGGCTCGTTTGAGTCCTCGTATTGGGGTTTCTCACCCAATTACCACGCGGGCGAAGATCTTCTTTAACTACGGGCACTTTTACCAATGGCCGAATGCACTCGATCAATATGCGCTGTCTATTCAGACCAGCCGCGGGTCGATCATCGATGACTTTGGTAATCCAAACCTTGCGCCTCCTCGTACGATCGCTTACGAGATTGGATACGAGCAGAATCTGTTTGATCGTGTAAGCTTGCGATTGACAGGATACTACAAGGATATCAATGATGAAGACATCGAAGCGCGCTTCTTCCCATTGGGATATGGCGGCCGAGACATGGATATCCGTGTGAATGGTCAGTTTAGAGACATTCGCGGCCTTGAAGGGTTTGCCGAGCTTCGACGCGGAACGATCCCTTATTTCAGTGGATGGTTGAGCTTGAACTGGTTGTCTGAAAGTAGAGGCCTGTTCGGGTTTGATCGATTCTATGAAGATCCTAGCCGACAACCTCGCCGGGTAAATGCAGAAGTTTCGAGTCCAGATGTTCGCCCCATCTTTAAGATGAACATGAACTTCTATACGCCTTCTGACCTTGGGCCAAGCTTTGGTGACAATGTGTCTCTATTGGGTGATTGGAATATCAACTTGCTTTACACCTGGCAACGAGGTAGACGTTTTACATGGAATCCAGAAAACATTCCTCTTGTCGAAAACAACATCCGATGGCGTCCCTTCAAGCGTTGGGATCTTCGTATGACGAAGGAGCTTTTCTCCTCGAATAATTTCCGAACGTCAATCTATGTTGATATCACAAACCTCTTTAATCAACGTAACATGACGGCGTTCAGAAATGGACAAGATGGAGATGATGATCAATTTAACAGAGAAGATGAAAACTGGGCATGGAGTGGTCATCAGTGGTTCCGCAACCAGGAGCAAATCTACATGGAGTCTCTTGGGATCACTGTGAATCCCGACGGGAGCATCAATGGAGATCGGCGTCCTGGTGACTGGGAAGATGACGACATTGATTTGCCAGATTTCACACCATATACCTTCCTAGATCGACGCGATGTTACATTCGGCGTTCGCCTGAATTTCTAATCACAATTTAGGTATCCGATTTGGCAGCTACCACCGCCACCTACCCTTTGGTGGTAGCTGCTAAAGGGGTACAATCCCAATTGGTTTGATAGAAGCTCTCCCTACCATAACTCAGTGCCTGCCCCATCAGGCTCACAGGGATTGCTATGCTTTAGGAATGCTCCTGTGTTCAAAGGAGATATTAAGAGGATAATAGAATGAATCGCTATTTAGTGAGAAAAATACTCGCCAGTGCATGCATGTTATGTTTTGTTCTGGCTGGGTTGCATTCGCAAGCTGTAGCCCAAGACACTCGAACCCTGAATGTAGGGTCCATGCTGTATACCACCAACTCTGCTTTCACTGCTGATGATATCAACTGGCCACGAGCTCAGCCATCTTCCGATCTCAGGATGATGGATACTTATGGTATTCTCGTTGGGGTCCAGCGGGACTGGACCGATGCTGCTGGGGTTGGATTTAATCGGCAGGTTGCTCAGGTTGCTCAGCACAAATACTCTGAATTGGAGAATGTTACTGTTCCAGTTTCTGATGGATTTAGCCGTACCTACCGTACGCCTTATCCAGATAAAATACTTGATGGCGTAGATCGAACAGACATCTTGGGCGGGGGCGATCCTGTTAGCTCGTCCATTCCTGCAGACGTGATGATCAAGACCGCAGTAACTGCATGGCCGGATGGAATGAACATTCTGATCGAGCGTTGGGCCTATGCGTTTGCAAACGATGCGTATGATGACATGGTTATTCTTGAGCATGTCTTTACCAACCAGTCTAATCAAACATGGGAAGGTGTGTACTTTGGTACCACGGCTGATCCTAATGCTCATGCCTTCTATCCTGCTGACTTGTGGGGGAATTATTACGGTGCTACCTATCGAAATTTTGCTGCCGGCGATATGTCTGCGGATTCATTGCGCTTATGGTATTCCTGGGATGCAGATCAGACCAGCGCTTTCCCGTCAATAGATACACGGGCAGAGCCTGATGGTATCTGGGGCAACTTTAGAGAGCCTCAGCATATGGGATATATGGTCCTGCATGCAGATGCCAGCCCGACCGATGAATCAGACGATCCTGCACAGCCTTGGAAAGCGGGTTGGTCTCAACGTGAATTGTCTCCCAACTTGAATGAGGAAACGCATGAAGGGATGTACAAATTCCTCGCTGAAGGATGGGATTCCTCAAATCCTGGCGCCTATGCAGAAACGGTTGATGGAGACGGAAACATCCTTCCTGGAAAGGACGGCCCTTATCGTCAAGTATCTCCTGGAATCGACCTGAATGATGGCACCTTTGATCCGGTAACAGAACAGGAAAAAACGGTGCTCTTTAGCTTTGGCCCTTACACGTTAGGCCCTGGAGAAGATGTGCGTATCGTGACTGCTTTCGTAGCAGGTCAGATTCCCCATCGTGCAGCTATTGATGCAGGAGCTGCTTATTCAAATGGAAATAGCACGCAGCGGCCTCTCGTTCCACTACCGAACGACATTGTTAATCCTGTAAGTGGAGAAACAGTTGCAACGGCTGGATCTACGCTGGATAAAGAAACTAAGAATGCAGTGTTGGATATCGGGCGGGATCTGGTTTTCGAAACGGCAGGTCTTGCAAATCGTGTATGGCAGAATGCGGCAGTGAAAGAAGGTGATGGATCGTTTAATATTCCATTGGCTCCTGCAACACCGAGCCTTACAGGTTTTTCCGAAAATGATCAAATCAGGTTGCAATGGGGACAAGAAGCGGTGATGGATCAAGATGGCGGGACGGTTACCGGCTATCGGATCTATCGAGAGTTTAACCGGCCTCCGGCTGTTACCTCTCCAACCGATACCACCTTCTTGTTGCTGACTGAAATCAATGATCCCAATACGTTTGAGTACGTTGATTTGGCAGTGAATCGTGGTGAGGATTATTACTACTACATTACGTCAGTCAACTCAGATGGGGTTGAAAGCAGCCCTTACCTGAATCGTACAGGGACAACATCTGAGAAGGAAATTGAGGCACTGACGCCAACACGTTCTCCTGATCCAAACTGGCAAGACAATATCGTTGTTGTACCAAACCCCTACCATGCTGCTGGAGCAGATAAGTATCCAGGACGACGCCTGGTATTTCTCAACCTCCCGGCTTTCGCCAACATACGGATCTACACGATGACTGGAGATCTGATTCAGCAGGTTGAGCATCGTGAAAGCACAGGCGACAATGATTGGCAATTTCAGGATACCTTTAGCTCGACTGAGATCGTTAGTGGTGTCTATATAGCTGTCATCGAGGAAACCGACGCAAGCGGTTCTTCAACCGGTGAGCAAGCGATTGTCAAATTCGTGGTGATCAAATAATCATTTGATCCTTCTATCACAACAATGAAATTGCCTAAGAACATTTGATTATGAAACGATTCATCACATTACTCGCGATACTGGCCCTGACGGTATTGACCGGTTCTGAAAGCCTCCAGGCGCAGCCTGTGAAATTTGCTCAGGCCGGGATGGGCTTCTTGAAAATAGACGTGGGCGCTCGAATAGCTGGCATGGGAGGCACCCAGGCCAGTACATCAGGTACTGCGTTTGACGCTTTTGCAAACCCCGCAGGCCTTGCCTTTGTGGAAGGATTTGACGTAATGGCGAACTCGACTTCGTGGATCGCAGATATCAGCCATTATGGCCTGGCAGCTGCGTACAATGCCGGTGGTCTCGGTACGTTTGGAATCAACCTGGTCTGGATGGACTATGGTACCTTCCAGCGAACAGTACCTGTTGATGACCTGGCTGGATTTGCGGATCTTGGTACCTTCACGGTCTCAGAATTTGCCATTGGCATTTCCTATGCCCGGCAAATCTCAGATCAATTTGCTATTGGAGGTAACGTCCGTTACGCTGAACAAGACTTGGGTACCGTGACCATTTTTGATGAAGTACAGGGTAATAACCGGGATGTCGGTAACTCTGTAGACAACTTCATCCTGGATTTCGGGACCACCTATTTTACAGGGTTTAGAGATCTCCGGTTTGGGATGTCGATCCGAAATTTCTCCAATCAATCCGACTACTTTAACCAACGGTTTGAATTGCCCTTAAACTTCGACTTTGGAGTTGCCATGGACCTGCTTCAAATCCCTGAAGAAGTAGAACAAAATAGCGAATTGACACTCGCGGTTGATTGGCAGCACCCTCGTGATTTCTCTGAGCGGCTACATGCTGGAGTCGAGTACGGTTTCATGAAGACCTTCTATGTCCGTACGGGTTATAAATTTAACTATGATGAAGAAGGCTTTACAGCCGGCCTCGGAATAAACTACGACGTCAGTGCTGTGGGTACGATCCGGGCTGATTATGCCTATGCTGATTTCGGTGAGTTTTTCGATGCGGTCCATCGAATCACAATTGGCTTTAAAATCGGAGGATAACTTATTTTTATCCCTATTGGGATGGTAATTACATCCTATTAATAGCCGGCCTTTCCCTGTACAGAAAGGCCGGCTTCTTCAGGTACCAAAGAGATGCAATATGGCTTCAATATCTAGAATCGTGCACCTACCCATTAAGGTGCTCCTGGTTTTTGTCTTGTTTGTCGTTCCCGCTTGTGACACTGCTCAGGATGACACTCCTGAAGATGATCGCTTGCAAACAATCGATTTTATCCTGGAGGACCTGGATGGAACACCCTTCCAGCTTTCAAGCACACAAGGGAAGGTGGTAATACTTAACTTTTTTTCTACAACGTGCCCTATATGCCAGGCTGAAGCATCAGATATGAATGCCCTTTATCTTGACTATCAAACGCAGGGGGTAGAAGTCATCGGTATTGCGCTACGGACATCGAGCGAAGAAGAGATTAGAGCTTTTGTAGAAGCCTTTAATATACCGTATAAAGTATTGCTTGACGATACAGTCGTTTCTCGAGCATATAGAGTTGTTGGTACTCCTGATGCATACTTCATTGATCGTGAAGGATTCACGGTTGATCGTATTCAAGGAGTTAAGCCCATTGATTTTGTAGAGCGTATAGTAGAAAGTTTGCTTTAGCTAACTACAAGAACGTTCTCTCTCGTAATCCAAAGAAACCACAAAACTAAAGAATGAAAAAAGAAGATCACATCTCGCGCCGGAATTTTATTGCCACTGGTAGTTCTCTGGTTGCTGGTGCAATGGTGACAAACCCCCTTGCTGCTTTTTCACCTCAAAAGGCAAAAATGAAAGTAGTACTTGTTGGAACAGGAGTTCGAGGTACATCAATGTGGGGCCGATCTATCGTTCAGCAATACAAGGACCAGGTAGAATTTGTAGGACTCTGTGATCCAAATCCTGGCCGCTTGGAATACGCGAAAGGCTACATCGGTGTGGATTGTCCGCTGTATTCTGACTTCGAGAAAATGGTTAGAGAAACCGAACCTGATACGGTGATTGTAACCACTGTGGATTCGACGCATCACGAGTATATCGTCAAAGGGATGGAGATGGGGTGTGACATCATCACAGAAAAGCCGATGACCACAGATGAGGATAAATGCCAGGCTATTCTTGATGCGCAAGAGAAAACGGGAAAGGATGTTATAGTCACGTTTAATTACCGTTATTCACCCCATCGCCAAAAAATGAAAGAACTGTTGATGCAGGGGCGAATCGGAAAAGTCACTTCAGTTGACTTTCATTGGTATCTGGATATCTATCATGGTGCGGCATACTTCAGGCGTTGGCACGGGAAAGAGAAATTTGGCGGTACGTTATTCGTTCATAAGGCGACGCACCATTACGACTTGCTGAACTGGTGGTTGAACTCTGAGCCGCTAGAAGTATATGCGAATGGGGCCCTTGAATTTTACGGTTCAAATAATGGGTTTAGGCATACGAACTGCCGGCCTTGTCCGCATAAGGATTCGTGCGAATTTTACTGGGACATCACCAATGATCGGCGTTCCATGGACCTATACGTCAATCATGAACATCATGATGGCTATCTGCGTGATGGATGTGTTTGGTCGGAAGAGATTGATGTGCCCGATAAAATGGGTGCCCAGATTAAATATGCAAACGGCGTTCAGGTAAGTTATTCATGTACTACCTACTCGCCTTATGAAGGGTATCGGATAGCGTTTAATGGAACGAAGGGGCGATTGGAAGCGTGGATACATGAGAGGCAACCGTGGGTAATGGAAGATTATGACGAGCTTCGCCTGACGGACAACTTTGGGTACACACAACTTATCCAGATCCCACATGGCGGTGGCGGGCATGGTGGGGGAGATACGCGCTTAAAAGATAAGATCTTCCTGAATCCAGACTTACCAGATCCATACAGGCAATCTGCAGGTGCCCGCGATGGCGCAATGTCGATCCTGGTTGGAATTGCAGCGCGAAAAAGTGTGAAGGAAAATCGAATGGTTCGAATCTCTGAACTTACTTCGCTAACACCAACTGCCGTGCGTTCATCCGTCTCGCAACGTTAAGGCATAAACCACATTGGGGTTATGGGTGGCTTACAATCTAACTGGTCAATTCGCTTAAAATCAGCAAAGCTACCCATCATTATTCTTTGTTGGCTTGGGTGCTTGTGTTTTCTTGTACAGGACATAAGCGCCCAGGCAGAGGATCCTTATGCTCTTCAGGTTAAAGAAGCTGATTATCAATTGCAGTTGCTTAATTTGTCCGAAGCACGCAAGGGGTACCGGACAGTAATCAGAGAGAATAATGAGTATGCACCAGCACATATTGGTCTGGCAAAGGTTCTTGTACAAGAACGGAAGTGGGAAGAAGCACTGTCGTCTATCGACAGAGCATATGGCATAGATAATGAAAGCCTTGATGCAAAATATCTAAAGGGAGTCATTCATCGAGAAATCGCAAAATTCGATGTCGTATACGCTCCGAGACATCGCCAGCAAGCGATTGATCTGTTTGACGAGATATCTGAGTCCGATTCCACTTATGAGACGGCATTTTACCAGCAGAGCCTGCTTCAGCGTTACCTGGGTAACTATTCAGAAGCCATCCAACTGGGCCATCGTCAACTTGCCATTCATCCGGAGAATGTAGAAACGCATGTTGGGTTGTTTCGGACGTATAAATATCTCATCGAGCTTGTAGAGGAAGAAGAGGCTAAAAGTTTATTGCAAGAGGTCCCTGAAAGTTATAGGGAGCTTTTTCTGGCTGAGATGGATCGAAAAGCCGGCCGTCCTAACTTTGCGGCTGGTAGATTGGACAAACTCATATCCAGCTCATCGCTGACGCTACCGCTTCAACCCGTACTGTTGATTCGAGCGCGGCTTTATTATGCTGATAGAGAAGCATTGAAGGCGCAGCAGTTGGTGGACCAGGCCATTGATGGGATTGATTCCGATGTAGCGGCTGCATATGTGTTCGAGGACTTTAAATATATCCTGGAAGACGCTGAGCTCATTCAGTACAAGAGACTTAATTCATTCGAAGAAAAAAGAGCATTCTTCAAAGCACTGCTGAAGAAGCGTGATCCAATGCCCGGACGCCTCGAGAACGTCAGGGTAACGACGCATTACAACCGGATGTTGGTAGCAGAAAAAGAGCATCTTTATTACGGTATCCGCAGCTGGCACAATAACCCGGACAAGGCAGGTTACCTCAACTTCCCTCAAGTAACGTTCTTAAATGAGGAGTTCAATGACAAGGGGCTTGTCTATATCCGAAATGGTAAGCCATTGGATAAAATAACCCATGTGGGTGGGCCTGATAATTTCTTTAGAACCCAAATCTTTGGCATTGAGACATCAAATTGGATGCCGAGTGAGCGATTGTATTCAGCAGGGTATTCGCTGAACGAGTCATGGAGATACAGCGATCCTTATATTGACTTCCATTTTGTAGTCGCAGATAATGAAGAGAATAACTGGAGGCTCATTCCTTTGCTAACAAGTGTGGCAATGTTAGAAAGCCGGGAGCACTGGGGGGAGCCCTATGCATCGATGCTTCGCGCCATACGGAATCAATCACAGGCCAGTACTGAGACCATCGATAACTTTGCTTTTAATGCCGAATTGGAAGATGGTAATACAGAGTTTTCAGATCTGGAGGAAGAGGCGACCTCTGTGGGGAATGCGGGTACAGTTGGGCAGGCTCAACGGTTTGAACTGGAGATAGAGGAGACCCGGCAACTCATGATCGAAAAAAGCCAGGAGTCTGTAGAATTAGGCCTCGCTCTGGATAAACATACCTGGGAAGAGGAGATAGAGTCTATGCCTATCCCGTATATCGTTGTTAGTTTTCGAGGTGACCCTGACGTAGGGACCACGGAACTGGATATGTATTATGCGTTACCCATGGGCAAAATATCAGAAGCCTGGGAAGGTGAAAAGCAAGAGAAGATACCAGTAGAGACGGGATATGCAGTATTGGATACAAGCTGGCAAACGATCGATGGCTATTCATCCATCAAGGATCTGCCTTTTACAACAGATGAAACTGCCGCCATAATCGATTTTCATCGTTCCGAGGTTTTGCCGGATAGTTACGTGGTTGCACTTCATGGGGTACCCAATAATTCTTCCTTAATGGGGGGATACAAATTTGGATACAACGTCCCTGACTATTCAGGGAGCGAGTTGATGATGAGTGACTTGTTGCTGGCGCATCGTATCGAACCCGATTTGATAGGGAAAAGCAGGTATACGAGAAACGGGTATAAAATCGAATCCAATCCATTCCAGAGATTTTCAGTAAACCAGATCGTTTATATCTATTTCGAAGTGTACAACCTCGCTTATAACAGCGATGATATGTCGGCCTATGAAATCGAGTATATCCTGACTGCGAATAAGAAAAATCCCAAAAGAAGACGAAAGAATCGTCCTATTTTGACATTGAAGGTAGAGCGGTTTAGTGAGCTACGCTCTCCCATTGAATATGCAGAGTTTGATGTCCAACAAGTGGATCCGGGGATGTACACGATGACGATCCGAATCACGGACACTGCTACAGGTGCGGCAACGGAGAAGTCTCAGCAATTTGAGCTTACTCCATAGAGCGTCATTCAATCAGCAATGATCAAGGTTAGGCCGTATTGATTGTCCTCAACGGTGAAAAGTTGTTCGTAAAAGGGGATTACATAATTGAGCTTGTCCGTAGTGGGCAGTTCTTCGACAGTAAACCGAGGAGTGCCGGCTTCTGAAGTACCTCTGAAGCTGTACTCAATTTCTCCTGCATTTGGACTGTCTGTCTCTTCAAGAGTAAATGTACGTACCGTTTTTCGCCCCTGTTTGAGAGTAACAGACAATTCCTTTCTTCCCCTATAAATGCGAATGGTTTGTGGTGTTGTGCCGCGATCTTTTCCTTCTACAAAAACATTAGCAACCTGAACTGTAAGTGCAGCGCTTTCGTTTTCGTTGCCAAAAAAGTTTTGTGATTGGCAAGAGGTGAGAAATAAGCAGAAAAAAAAGCTAAGAGAGAGTAGATGGAGTGACTTTGAATTCAATTTCATGACGGGAGGCTGAAAAACGGATTAAACCAAATAAACAACGCCTAGAGGTGTAGCTTCTGAAAAGCATATTCCTCCAGGCGTTGAAAATTTGATAATCCAGTTACTGGACGATTATTTGTAATCCATATTGCCGATCCGTAATAAGAAGAGGATCTGAACGAAATGGAATGTAGTAATAGTTATCTCTTTTCTTTGGAAGATCTTCTACATTGATCTCCGTGTAATATCCATCTGTATTTGTTGCGTTAAAGGAGTAGAGCAACTCATTGGAGTTTGATGAACGGGTTTGTTCAATTTCGAAAAACCGGACGCGTTCTTTCCCAATCCTAAGCAATATCTCACTGTAATTAAATCGACGATCCACACGTAAAACTCTGGGAGTTAATCCTTTATCCTTGCCATCAAGAAATACTCGAGCCTGCCGCACGACAGGCATGTTGTCATCGATTCTAACCAGAGCACCTTCTTCGCCTTCTTCCTCGGCTGTTTCTTTCGATGAAGAGCAAGCACCTAGTAAGAGTAATAATGTGAGCAGGTAAAGACTGGGGCGAAATAGATTCATAGAGGTACCTAATTGGGTTGTGTTACCTGCTGAGAGGCATAGGTTCTTTTAATAATATACACTTTTAGTCGTTACATTACTCAACCACCGTGCAAATTACATTCCTCTAGCTAAAACGGGCGCCTGATATGCTCTGATTGTTCAATTATGGCATGAAGGCGTTCTACTGGATCCGCATGTGTAGGGTGTACCCGTTGCACTTTGGGACGCATGGGTACTTTAGGTCTTATTGCTTCTTTAGGCACCCTGTATAGCTTGGTTTTAGCAGGCATACTGGTCGGCTCGTTCAAGATCAGCCGGGCGCCACGGCAATTACTGAAATAGCTGCATATCCAACTGATCAATACATGCATTCTGTTTTTAAACCCGAAGAGTACAGCTAAATGTAAAATTAGCCAGGTAAACCAGGCAAACGTGCCGGCAAAACGAATGTCGCCAGGAAATTCGGCGACCGCTGCATGGCGCCCAATCGTTGCCATTTGGCCAGGGTTTTTAAATACAAAAGACTGTAGCTCATCGCCCTGTAGCTCCCTGGTGATTTGTTTTGCTACATGCTTGCCTGCTTGCTGTGCTACTGAAGCGAGCTGGGGAAGGAGATTACCCTGTTTGTCCATAGCTGCAGCCATATCGCCAATAACATAAGTATTAGGGCGACCAGGGATGCGAAGATTAAAGTCAACTGTGATTCGTCCACCTCTCGTTTGCTCAACGCCGAGAGCATCAGCCAGCGGAGAGGCCTTGACGCCTACAGCCCAGATAGTCGTAGTGCTGTAGATCATCTTTTTGCTGTTTAAATAGACGGCATTGTCTGATATCCGAACCACTCGCTCACCGAGTGCGACATGCACGCCTGATTCTTGAAGTCTCTCTAGAGCATGGTCACATGATTCTTCCTTAAACATGCTGATCAAAGAGTTACCTGCTTCAATCAGAACGACTTTGGCTTTATCTAAAGGTAGGTGCGGATAATCTCGTTTGAAGGTGTATTGGATGAGCTCAGTGAGCGCACCCGCCATCTCAACACCTGTTGGACCGCCTCCAACAATAACGAAGTTTAGTATGCCTTTCTTGATTAGAGAAGGGTCCTGGTCCGCTTTCTCAAACAACTGCAGGATATGACTACGAAGGCGAATAGCGTCGGAAAGGCTCTTAAGGGTATATGAGTTCTCTGCTGCTCCCTCAATATTAAAGTAGTTCGGTGTAGCACCGGCCGCCAGGACTAAATAGTCGTAGCTTAATGATTGATCGTCTGCGAGGTAGACTCTTTTTTGCTTCCAATCAACACGTTTTACTTCTCCTAACCGGAAGCGGACATTCTTTTGGCCCTGTACGATACTTCGGAGAGGATATGTGATTTCTTCAGGCTCCAGGCCGGCTGTAGCAACCTGGTATAAAAGAGGTTGAAACGTGTGGTAATTGTTTTTGTCCACCAGGACAACTTCAATGGGCTGTTTGCTAAGTTCTCGAGCAAGTGACAATCCTGCGAAACCGCCGCCAATGATTACAACGCGTTTCTGCTTGGTCTGGGGTGGTGTATGAATTTGGGTCATGTTTCCTGAGTAGATGCTTGCGGTACCTGGAAAATGTATTTAGGGAGTACTGGAGGGGCATCTAAAACTAGAGAGGGGATACGTGATATGAGTTACCCAAACATGATGCCAGCATTTAAAAAGGGCATTTAGGGGAATCAGAAGGCATTAACGTTCGGAAATCCAAAAGTTTAGCCCATTCGTTGAACTATTAGACTCAACTTGAGAAAAGCCCGCCAAAAAGCAAGAAAATAGGGTGGATTTAACTCTATAATGTGCGGCATAATCATTGTAATCAGGTTATTGACTGCCTCATTTCCCTCCAGCGCAGTCTTGAGCCCCTCTCGAATTGGTATTAAAGAATTGAATATCTATTACAATGATGAATTCAAAAAAAGTATGGTCAGGGGCATTCTTGTCAATATGCTTCTCTTTATTTTGTTTAGCGCCTGCAAATGCTCAAAATGATATTGGTGGTCACATTGGGGTGGTTGTCCCCATGGTGCAATCTACAGATGGAGATGTTTCTACAATAAGCGATAACCTGGTTGGTGGTTTTCCGATGGGGGTAACCATAAAAATGCGTCACAATGTGGCGTTTGACTTTGAGGTTGTCCCTTTCCTGGATGAAAACGCTGTTACTAACGTATTGCTGCACCCAGGCGTATTGATGGGATTAACAAACAACTTTACGTTTGGCCTACGCGCAGCGTTTGAGACCGGGGGCTCTTTCGGGGTCACACCGTTGTTGAACAAGTCATTCCCTTTTCCGAACGACCCAAATACCTCGTTTTTTGTAGAGGCTGTGGTGCCAGTTCGATTCTATCAAGAAGCACCTGACTACCAAGGAGCTCCTGTAAACGTGTCTAAAACGTTAGCCATGGCTGTTCACGTTGGCGTTGCCTTTTAATTGACAACCAGCTGCTGTGTCGAAGCAATAGCCTTCCCGTTATTCACATACAGCCCATGGTTATTTCCATTTAGCGAAACCGTAAGTTCATACGTGCCGGGTTCTAAATCAGCTAAATGGTACCATGGGCTGTATAGCCGTGCTACCTTTTCGCCATTCAGGTAAAGGTGAGCATGGCCAAATCCCATCTCGTGCTCTTCTCCGCAATGCTCTGGCGAAAACTCAAAGTTGGATATATCGATGAAGAGATTCCAGCCGCTATGATCGTCTTTCTCAACCGATAACTGGAGTTCTGGAATACTGGCCAGGCCGGCAGTTTCTATCTCTACTTTATGCGGGTCTTCGGGCATCGTTGCCAGGGCAATTTGATAGCTGCGTTGAGCAGAGTGTGTATACCATGGGACGAGTACAATAAGCATCAACGTAAAGGCTACCACCGAGAACAAAACACGTTGATGCATGTGGTAAAAAAACGTGATGGGTGTTCTGAACGTCCCACCCGTTCCTTTAAGAATAAAAACAATAAGTGCTGCGTGGACGATAGCATGCCCAATAAATTCCACCTTGCCAAAAAGCAGAGTCGTTGATATAAACAAAAAGGTAATTGCTAAGGCAATCGGGCGTTGCAAGAGGCAGACGATCAGGATAAACCCAAGGCTGATCTCAACAAAAGCAGCGCCTTGTAAGAAAAACGTAGAGTCAAACCCCATGGTCAAGAAGGGATTTTTGTGCAATATCTCGAGGGCCCATTGTGGATAGACCAGTTTTTCAATCGCTGCCCAGCACAGAGAGAAACCAACACTGGCATACAAGGCTGGCAATGCAGAAGCTCTATGATTTTTCTTCTGCGAGGTCGAAATAACAAGGTAGTACCCAGCACCAAGTAAGTAGACGTAGTCCAGCATATGGAGCAAGCCATAGGTAAATACTGTAGCCAGATACATAAGAATAACACCGTACCCGGCATACCTTGTTTTCCAATTTGAAATAATCAAAATGGCCAGGATTAGCTGGGATAATTCTATCAACACACTGCTGGTTTTCAATTCAGGTACCAGCCAGGTGCCGGATTGCCATGAAAGAAGTAAAACTGCTCCAGTAGCAATTCGAATGATTAAATCGCTCTTTTTTTCATATCGCTTAAGGTGCGTTTCAAGTGATTTGTACAGAGGTAGACGCACCATTAAATCATCCAGAAATACCGCAGCCCCTATTCCGATAATGCTCACGAGTGACAAAACGAAGAACAAAGGGTTCATCACCTCCGAGAGAGTAAGGGGAGGGTCTACCCATGCAAAGGAGCTGAACCATTTTACATGAGCAAAAGCAGGAATCTGAATTAGAGACAGGACACCCAGGCAGATAAAGATCCGCTTGGTAATTGACATAGATAACATCTTTATGCTTGCAGTAGTATAGTTGGTCGTTTGTGGGGCAAAGGGAGGGGGTAGAGGGGATCAATAGCACGTCCTTGGGGTATTGCTACGCGCAGAAAACGTAGGTGTCGTTGAAAAGGAAAGTGCAATGCCTTTTAAGGGCTACAAGGAATATGCCATTCACATGCTCTTTTTCTCTACACTTGTATACTCCTCAACTTTGTTCGGCTCATTAAGTAGATATGAAGATTCAAACCCCCGACTGGGTTAAACACGCAATATTTTATCAGATATTCCCAGACCGATTTGCTCGTAGTGAAAGAGTAAAGCCTCAGCCAGGAGTTGTATTCAAAGAATGGGGGAGTCCTCCAGAGGAGCAGGGTTTTCAAGGGGGGGATTTATTCGGTGTTATTGAGCAATTGGATTACCTGGCTGATTTAGGTGTCAACGCGCTTTACTTCAATCCGATTTTTGCATCGGCTGCAAATCATCGCTACCACACCTTTGACTATTTAAATGTGGATCCTTTGCTTGGAGGGAATGAGGCATTTGGACATCTCTTGGATGAAGCACATGATCGTGGCATGCGGGTTGTTCTGGATGGAGTGTTTAACCATGCAAGTAGAGGATTTTGGCCCTTCCATCATATTTTAGAAAATGGGGCAGACTCACCCTATATTGATTGGTTTATTGTGGAAGATTGGCCTTTGAGGCCCTATAGCAACGGACCTGATAAACCCGTTAATTATTCAGCATGGTGGGGGCTCCCTGCATTACCAAAGTTAAATACTGCTAATAAAGATGTACAAAACTTCATCTTTGAAATTGCAGAATTCTGGATAGATTTCGGGATTGATGGGTGGCGGCTTGATGTGCCGATGGAGATCGACGATGATGCATTCTGGCGTCACTTCCGGTATGTAGTTAAAAGCGCAAATCCCGAAGCCTATATCTGCGGAGAAATCTGGGAAGATGCGCGAAGGTGGCTTCAAGGCGATCAATACGATGCTGTGATGAACTACATCTTTTCCTGGAGTGCAATGACCTTTGCTGGCGCGAAAACATTGCGGCCTGATTATGACCGGGAGCACCTGTCTCTTGAACCCCGAGATGCCGTACAGTTTGCCGATTCTGTAGATTACATGTACGGCTTGTACGACTGGGAAATTAATTTTGCTCAGCTAAATTTATTAGACAGCCATGATACGGCAAGGGCACTATGGATAATGGGGGAAGACGTCTCAGCATTGCAGTTGTGTGTGTTTTTGCAGATGACAATGCCCGGTGCGCCGTGCATTTATTACGGAGATGAAATCGGTATGTCGTCAGGAGATGACCCACTCTGCCGAGAGGCATTTCCCTGGCAGGATAAAGAAAAGTGGAACTATAATTTACTTCAGTTCTACCGAAAAGCTACAGCGCTAAGGCATGCATATGAAGTGCTTCGAAGCGGGACGTTTGAACGTGTGTATGCTCAAGGTGAGGTGTATGCTTTTAAGCGTATTTTGGGTGACCAGGTTGCGATTGTAGTCGTAAACTCTGCTCAGGATAAGCAAGAAGCCGACCTGCCTCTCCATGCTAGCGACCCGGATGCATATACAGTTGTGTGGCCTGAACTCGGAGCAGAATATAAGAAGAATGAAGACAATCACTTATCCGTTGTAATCGAAAACAGATCCGGTTTGTTGTTGATTGCAAATTACGCTGAAGAATAAGTTGAAAAGTAGTATCTTCTTGCCTACCATTGGTGCATAGTACTTAGTTTATACATGCATTGCACATGCGATATTGCTGTGCACCCACCTAATACATCTATTTGTAATCTTATATAAATCATGAAAGAGATTAAACACGAAGGAAGCGGGAAAATTTTCGAATCCTCCGGGCTCGAAGTACTTACCCGCGCATATCCCCTTGTTTCTGTTGGTGTATATCTAACCATCATTGCAGGGCTTCTTTTTGTTGGTATCCAAAGGGGTGTTGTCGATTCGTTTCTTACAGGAGCAGGTATATTTGTCGGCGCGTTCTTTTTCTGGACGCTTTTCGAATACTTGTTTCATCGTTTCATCAATCACTTAGATTCGTTCTTCCCTGAATCTGAGGCGATCAGAAAATTTGATTACGCGATTCATGGAATACACCACGAATTTCCGAGAGATACAGATCGTCTGATCATGCCCCCTGTGCCCGGTACGATTATCATCAGTATTCTCTTTGTGCTATTCTGGCTTCCTTTGCGAGATTATATCTTCATTTTCATGCCAGGATTTCTGTTGGGTTATTTAACCTATGCGTTCATCCATTATGCAACGCATGCTTATAAGCCGCCTAAGGCAAAATGGCTGAAAGTATTGTGGAAGCACCACGCTATACACCATTACAAGCACCCTGATAAAGCGTTTGGCGTCTCGACTCCCATTTGGGACTATGTTTTCAGAACCATGCCTGAGGACAAAAAGAAAGAAGTTGAGGCGGTAGAAACCACGGCTTGATTTCTCTAAACCTGTACCTGCCCTATGAAGCCCCCTTACCGTACGTTAAGTATTGCTCTAGCCCTAGTGACATGGCTAGCAGTGGGTTCTGCCCACCCTGTTTTTGCCCAAGATGACGATGGTACTCTGCGTATTATCGCTTTTGGTGCTCATCCGGATGATTGTGAGATAAAGGCGTCCGGGGTGGCCCGGATGTGGTCTGAAATGGGTCACAAAGTAAAGTTTGTTTCTGTGACGAATGGGGATATTGGGCATTTTGAGATGTCTGGCGGTGAGTTGGCGCAACGGCGGACCAGAGAAGTCGAGGAATGCGCAAAGCTTCTGGGTATCGAAACAGAAGTATTAGATAATCACGATGGTGAATTGATGCCAACTCTCGAAAACCGGAAAACAATTGCTCGGCTCATTCGGGATTGGCAGGCCGATGTGGTGCTTACTCCGAGGGCTAATGACTACCACCCGGATCACCGATATACTGCGATACTGGTCCAGGACGCTGCCTTTATGGTAACCGTACCCTACTTCACACCAAACACGCCTCGTGTCAAGAAAAATCCAGTATTCTTGTACTATTACGATCGGTTTAAGAAACCCTATCCATTCGATCCTTCCATTGCTGTTGGAATAGACGAATACGCAGATCCGAAATGGGAATGTATGGCCGCTTTGCGATCACAGTTCTCGGAATGGAATGCGTGGCTTGATGGGTACGATCATGAGGTGCCAGCGGATGAAGAGGGAAGAAAAGAGTACATTGCTGGCCGTTTTCAAGCAAGAGATTCTTATTTAGCAGATACCTACAGATCTCTCTTGAATGAATGGTATGGAGAGGAACGTGGCAATGCCTTTGAATACGCCGAAGTGTTCGAGGTGTCTGAATACGGCAGGCAGCCCTCTAATGAAGAATTGAAGGCGCTTTTTCCTTTCTTTGATTAACGCGCCAAGAAATCCAGAAATAAAAAAAGGGGAAGAGTTACGGCTCTTCCCCTTTCTTATTTTTCGCTCTTCCTACACACAAATCCTAATTAGAGCGACACTTGCGGCAGAACACGTCGCTGCCCATAAACATTGCGTAAATAAACACTATTCCAAGCCCAGACAATAAGTAATGGCCTTCAACCCATGAAAAAACAATCCCCAGCACTGTCAGAAGAGTCATTACGATTAAGCCTAGAGTGACTATTACGTTTGGAGCAATTGCCTTGTTAAATGGCTTTGCTTTTGCCGGCATTTATATATCCTCCAGTAGGGCGAGTGCTCTACCAGTATTATTGTCAGTAATAAATTTAACGCACCTTCAACGCCTCATCATGGACTAGTATCTATAGGTTTCGAGAAGAAGTCTCAAAGATTAAATGAGGATCTAAAGAAGTCGAAGGCATCAAAGAACATTATTAAATAAATCATTGATTATTTACTTGAAGATCGTGCCCTGTTGATAGAGGTGCGGATTGAGAAAGGGTGTCAATATTTGCAGTTCGAACCCTTTTCCGTCACATTTCGTCTAAAAAGTATCTCAAGAGTGTTGCCTTAAAGGAATCGCAACATATTATGGAGCAATCGCCACGTAAAAACGTACTGAATGTGTGCACTTTGAATTGATACATGTACTGTATCAGTGAAACGGATGAACCCTAATATTCCGGCTTATGAATTACAGCGACGATACCTTTCCCTTTAAAAAAGTATTAAGCTTAGAACCACTTCTCAAGCATTGGTTAGAGTATGGAGAATCTAAAGAAGGTTTTCAAAAAGGCCTGGTTGATCAGATTCTCGGCACAGTTACGCAATTCCCTGAATTACTAAAGCCAATAGAAGATCTCTCTGTTATTGAGGAGCACCGAGAACTTGTTGATATGTTAATCTCTGCGGTGCTGCCCATTGGTTCTGTTGATGGCTCCTATGCAGCAGCCGTTATCCCATATACACCAGTTGCCTTTTACGCAACTCCTGGGTTTGAGAAATTAAACCTGATATATCATCTTATAAAGTATTTCGAGTCGAGAGAAGACTTCATGACGACAGGCAAGACCTTAAAAGCCTACTCGTCCATTTTTAGCACGTTTTACGACGAACAAGTCTTCTCTAAGGTGCCTATGGCCTTTCCTGTGAAAGACGAAAGAACAGGGTTGGTCAGGTATTTCAAGATTGATTTTGACATCCGGCTCTGTAATATAGTAGTCAATGGAGAATTACCGGCTCTTACAGAAGAAGAGAAAGAGATGCTTCTGAATGACCGGATGAATCTGGATTTATGGAAATCTCTCTTGCCTCCAGAACTGTTTGAATTCCATGGGTTTGGGGTGCTGAATGCTATTGAGGTGACGGAAGGGCAGATCATTTCGCACATTCAAAAGGATTTGCTTGGAAAAGATGCGTTGAATTCAGGTGCAAAGATTGATGTGCTTCAAGCGCATATTCGGTCATTGATGCGCTTACCATCGTTGGAGATGGGGCTCATTTCCGTTGAGAGAGGGGAGTTTGATAGTATTTCAAGCATTCAACCTCTTGGTAGGAGTTTATTGTTAAGCAGAGGGGTAGCCCCAACGTGTCAGATGTGGAGTAAGTCTTTGTATTCAGATGTCACTGGTGGCCTGGAAAGGCCCCGGATTACTCCAGACCTGGAACGGCTTGAGAAAAAGACAGGCTTTGAAGAGTACCTGCTTCAGCAAGGATATCGTAGTCTTCTGCTTGCTCCGCTCTATTCAGAGGACTTGCTTGTTGGTATCTTAGAGCTTGGGTCCAAGAATCCCCATGACTTAAATGCTTCATCTACTGTATTCCTGGACGAAGTAACATCATTATTAGCTGTAGCCGTTCATCGAGAGATCGGCGAAAAAGAAGATCGCATACAGGCGATTATTAAACAGCAATATACATCTATTCATCCCACGGTAGAATGGCGGTTTAGAGATGCGGCTAAGCATTATCTGAAGGAGCTTTCCGGGACAGGGAATGCAAGGGCCGAATCCATTGTATTCCAAAATGTATATCCTCTATATGGCCTGTCCGACATACGCGGGTCCTCTAGCGAACGCAATGCTTCGATTAAAGCAGATCTCGTCGAGCAACTAGAACTGGCGAAAGATATACTCACCTTGTGCCAACGGTATCGGCCTCTATTTGCTGTTGAGGAAATTCGGTTTAGAACGGATAAATACATCCAAGATATCAAGGACGAACTTCGCTCTGGTGATGAAATAACGATTCTTCAGTTTTTGAAGGATGAAGTATCCGTCCTGTTCGACGAACTGGCTACCTTTGGACCCGAAGTTAAGGAAGCTATTGACGCGTACAACAGAGAGTTGGATGGAGATATCGGTGTGCTTTACAAACGTAGGAAAGCGTATGAAGAAAGCGTCCGAATGGTAAACGATACGATTGGCAATTACATAGAATTGCAGGAGAAAGAAGCGCAGGCCATGTACCCGCATTTTTTCGAGATGTTCAAAACAGATGGTGTTGACTATAATATTTATGTCGGCAAGTCTTTGGTGAAGAATCGGTCGTACAGTGACATTTATCTCCATAATCTCCGCCTCTGGCAATTAAGACTCATGTGTGGTGTTCACTGGGAGATGCAAAAGCTGCTTCCAGATATGATTGTGCCCCTTCGCACAGCGAGTCTCATTCTTGTTCAGAATATTCCGATTTCAATCCGATTCCGCATCGATGAGAAAAAGTTTGACGTTGACGGGGCATACAATATCAGGTATGAGATCGTTAAGAAGAGAATTGACAAGGCTGTTGTGCACGGTTCAGGAGAGCGACTAACACAGCCTGGAAAAATCGCCATCGTCTATTCTCAGCAAGAAGAGGCCTTGGAATACAGACGGTACATCAAATACCTCCAGGCTACAGAATTCCTGGAGGAGGAAGTCGAAGATCTTGAATTAGGAGATATGCAGGGTGTCTATGGATTAAAGGCGCTTCGCGTTACCGTGAAGGAGAAAGCGGTTCGTACAGATACGTTTGCTACTTTAGACGAAGTAATCATGTCTAATGGCGATGGAACGTATGAAAATGTAGAGATATCCGTTGCCTCTGAAGATCCATCGTAAATGGACATTAAAGCGTTGTATGCTTAAGATCAAATTGGACAGGGGTTTATGCTGAGATAAACCAGTGACCTGGATAAAGAGCTAGGGCACAACGACTTCGCCGTCAATAAGGATACGTACGTCCATTTCTGAGCCGTCACCCAGTTTCTTGATCACAATTTTTCGATCCTTGGTATGAATCTCGTGCTTTAGCTCATTCAAGAGCTCACGGACCTTCTCATTTTGAATTTCTTTCTGTAGGCGATCAATTTCCAGTCTATACTGATCGGCATGATCTTGAAATCTCTTTGCCTCTTCGTTAAAGCGCTTTACTTCAAAATACGTCTCATAAGAGTGGCGCTTATCTTTCTTGCTGTCACATCGTTTTCGCTTTGAGGTGTAATGTCGATGCCGATGTGCATCGTAGAAGAAACTTCCTCCGTGCGCGTGCCTATCGTGGGAATCAGCAAAAAAGCTACCGCCGAAAACTGAGGAAGCACTTAGAGTCGGGACCTGGTTGAACTGATGACCAAGGAAAGTCCAAAAGTTAAGTAAGAACAAGGCTAGTGCTGTAAATCCAAGGACTGGAACGAGGCGTTCCCGGGTCCAAAACTGGCGAATACGTACCAAAATACGGCTTACATTAAAACGCATATATAGCCTCGTTAGAAGATAAGTTAAAAAGAGAAGGGGTAACCGAAATGAAACGGTAACTATGTTCTATTTATCGAACGCTAAGAGGACATACTTTATTGTGGGACAACAATAAAAGTTATGTATTAGTAGAGACGAACGGTTTTCGGAAAAGTTACTGGCATCATCAGAGAATTTTGTCTTTTTATCCCAATACGGGGTGTTTTTAACGAGTTTTAACTAATGCGAACCCGTACACCTTCTTCATCCAGGTAGGATTTAGCTTCTTCGATGGTGTATTCCCTGAAATGAAAAATTGATGCGGCGAGAACGGCATCAGCTTTTCCATTCAAAAGGCCATCCTTTAAATGCTCGAGATTGCCGGCGCCACCAGAGGCGATAACGGGGATTTGAACGAGGGCGTGGAGGTGTTTAAGAAGCTCAAGGTCATAACCGTCTTTTGTACCGTCGCGGTCCATGGAAGTGACAAGAAGTTCTCCTGCACCTCTTTGTTCGGCTTCTTTGGCCCACTCAAGTGCGTCGATACCCGTTGGGTTTCTGCCCCCATGGGTGAAGACTTCCCAAGAGAGGGGATCGTCATTTACCCGCTTTGCATCGATGGCAACAACAATGCATTGCGAACCAAATGCTCGGGCCCCTTCAGTGATGATTTCGGGATTCTTGAGCGCGGCAGAATTTAGAGACACTTTATCTGCTCCAGCATGAAGCATGGCTCGCATGTCCTCCAATGAGCGAAGGCCTCCACCTACGGTTAGAGGAATAAACACCTGGTCAGCCGTTTTCCGAACCACCTCATGCATGATGCCCCGGCGCTCATGAGTGGCAGTGATGTCTAAGAATACGAGTTCGTCGGCTCCAGAGTCGTTGTAGAATTTTGCTTGTTCAACGGGGTCCCCCGCATCTACAATGTCTACAAATCGAACGCCCTTAACAACACGGCCCTGGTCAACGTCCAGACAGGGGATAATACGTTTAGCAACCATAATCAGGTGATTTAAGCGGAGCCGTTGAAAACGTAGTTAGATCGACAGAGTCTTTGTCGTGCCAGCACCAGATCTTCTGGCAGGGAAATTTGTTCTCGTACAGCGCACGCCCTACTATGACAGAATCTATGCGTAGGGGTTTAAGGGGGACGAGGTTGATCAGGTCTTTGTATGTACCAACACCACCCGATGCCGTGATGCAGGTTTTGCTTAGTTTTTCGCCAAGGGCCTTATAGGCATCTATATTAGGACCTTCTAGCGTCCCGTCCCGGCTGATGTCTGTATAGACGATACGGCGGCACCCGCGTTTTTCCATGTCAAGAGCCAGGTCGATGGCATCAATGCCACTGCCAGCTAGCCACCCATCTGTCCGAACTTCGCCATCCCGGGCGTCTATGCCTACAACTACACGATGCGAACCAAACTCCGCAATGGCCTCGGATACCAGATCCGGGTTTTTGACGGCAGCTGTACCAATAATAACACGGTAAAGGCCGAGATCCAACGCTTCCCTGACGTCTTCAATCGTCCGGATACCGCCACCTAGCTGGACGGGAATATCAAGTGCTTTGCATACTTCTTTTATGGCAGTGCGGTTGGTTTTGGACCCTTCCGTGTCACCGCGAGCAGCATCCAGGTCCACCATATGAAGCACTTTTGCATTTTGGACACGCCATAGCTTCGCCATCTTTACTACGTCTTCGAAGTAGACGGTTTCCTTCTCATAGGAACCCTGATATAAGCGGACACAGTTACCGCCTCGTAAATCAATGGCCGGGATTATTAGCATCGGGATTTAAAAAGCCGTGGTGAGCAGCGTTTAGATTATAGGGTTAATTCGGCAAAATTCTTTAACACTGTTAAGCCGTTGTTGTGGCTTTTCTCGGGGTGGAACTGGACCCCAAATACGTTGTTCCTGTGGACAATTGCAGGAATATCTATACCATAATGAGTATAGGCAAGAACGTCTTTATCTACCTCGGGGATTGCATGGTATGAATGCACAAAATAAAAGTGGGCACTCTCTGGCAAGCCATGCATCAGAGGAGAATCACGTTGGGGAATAATGCTGTTCCAACCCATGTGTGGGATTTTCAGTACAGGGGTTTCTTCTACATGATCCTCGATTCCAGCTGGGGCAGTAGCATACGAATGGAGAAATCGAGTAACCCGTCCTGGTATGATGCCCAGTCCCTTGTGGTGCCCCATCTCATCACTATAATCGAAGAGCAATTGTAGGCCAACGCAGACACCGAGAAGGGGCGTGCCATGAGCAACAACCTCATGTATGGTGTCGACAAGATCTCGCCTACGAATTTCATCAGCACAAGCCCCAAAAGCACCAACTCCAGGTAGTACTACCCTGTCAGCCGCCATAATATCTTCCGGGCGATCCGACCTGAGTACATCTGCACCTACAGCCTGGAGAGCTTTTTCAATGGACCTGAGGTTACCGATTCCGTAATCGATAATGCAGAGCATGTCTTTAGAGTTCAATGTTCAACGTTCAAAGTTCAAAGTTGAATGAGATCGAACGATGAACAACGAATCCTGAACCGATTTTTATTCTACCCCACTCAATTCTTTTGAGCGAGCAGTGGCGGTGGCAACGGCATTGATTAACATAGTACGTAGGCCATGGCTCTCAAGTTCAGCTATGGCAGAAATTGTAGTGCCACCGGGAGTTGTTACTTCGTCGCGTAGGATTGCAGGGTGTTTTTGGGTGTCGATAACTAGCTTAGCTGCCCCGAACACCGTTTGTGCTGCTAAGCGGGCTGCCGTTGGGCGAGGTATGCCCTGTTTAACTCCGGCATCGGTAAGCGCCTCTATGATCATATAGATATAGGCTGGTCCGCTTCCTGATAGTCCTGTTATAGCATCCATTAAATATTCAGGCACGACTTCCACTGTGCCTACAGCTTCAAAGACTGCTCGTGCAATTTCCAGGTTAGAGTCGTTAGCGTGTGTGCCTTTACACATTGCAGTGGCTCCTTCGTCAACCAGTGCAGGCGTGTTAGGCATAGTTCGAACAACGGGTAGATTGAGTTCAAACTTGCTGTGCAACGTATCCGTTGTGATCCCCGCGAGCACAGATATAACAAGGGTGTCTTCAGTGACTACGCGCTTGATTTCGCTAATGATATCCAGGACAACCTGGGGTTTCACGGCTAACACGATGATCGAGGCTCCTCGAACGGCTTCCTGGTTGTCTGTTGTGGTCTTGATTCCTGGAAATTGCTCTTCTAAAGTGGATAAGGCGGATTCATTTCTTCGTGAAGCCCTAATGTTTCCAGGGTCTATGTCATGCCCCTTCAGCAGTCCTCCAATAAGGGCCCGCCCGATGTTACCAGCGCCCACAATTGCAATCTGGTGGTCTTTTAATGTCTTTGATGTGGCCATTTGATATTCTGAAATTAAAAAGAACCTTTGGTAGAAGGTGTACGACTATTCATCGTATCACGGCGTACAGCCTCCCGAAGAGCCCGCGCAGCCGCTTTGAAAATCGCTTCAATCTTGTGATGTTCGTTTGTGCCTGTTAGAAGGGCTATGTGCAGGTTCATTGGATTGTGTTCTGCTACGCTATACCAGAAATGCTTAACCATCTCTGTGGACATAGCGCCGACTCGGTTTCTGACAAATGTAGCGTCGTATTGGAGATAAAACCGGCCGGAAAGATCCACAACGGCCCGTGCAAGTGCTTCATCCATGGGGGCGTATGCTGATCCATAGCGGTTTATAAACGCTTTGTCACCAAGTGCTTCCTTGAATGCCTGCCCGATACTTATGCCTACATCCTCAATAGTGTGATGATCATCGATATGAAGATCTCCCTCGCAGCGCACATACAGATCGAAATAACCATGTTTGGCAAAAAGATCCAGCATATGGTCGAAGAAACCAACGCCCGTTTTATTGTCGTATTGACCACTTCCGTCTACATTTAGCCGTACTTCAATTTTGGTTTCTGTTGTATGCCGGCTGATCGTTGCGGTGCGATCTGGTAATGTGTTTGTGCTCATTCAACTAATTTAATTTTCGTTGGAAAATACGAGCGCTTAGCTTGAAGAACTGGTGAATGTAATACGTACGCAATAAGAACCTCAAAAAGTGCGAACCAGAAAGAGCCATATCCGTTTCTTAGCGTCATATTAAACAATTGTAGAGCATGAGCCAATCCACATTTAAGAGAATTCTGGTTACATCCGCGCTGCCCTATGCAAACGGGCCCCTTCATTTAGGACATATCGCTGGCGCATATCTTCCTGCCGATCTTTATTGCCGCTATCAACGAATGAAAGGGCAGGACATCGTTTTTGTAGGTGGGTCTGATGAGATGGGTGTAGCCATTATGATCAGGGCAAAGCAGCAGGGAATTTCTCCGAAAGATATTGTCGATCAGTATCACCCCATGATCAAAGATAGCTTTGAGAAATTTGGGATGAGTTACGATATCTATAGCCGTACAACAACTGAGGTACATAAAGAAACCAGCCAGGCCTTTTTCAAGAATCTTGCTGCAAAGGACAAGTTCAAGCTGAAAACGGATGAGCAATTGTTTGATCCTGAGGTAGGAATATTCCTGGCGGACCGGTTTGTGAAAGGAACGTGTCCTGTGTGTGGATTTGAGGAAGCCTATGGAGATCAGTGCGAAAATTGCGGATCGGCATTAAGTCCTAATGAGTTGGTTAACCCCAGAAGTACCTTGAGCGATGCCACGCCAGAACTTCGGAAAACGACGCATTGGTATTTACCTCTAGGCGATTTCCAGGAAAGCTTAGAAGAGTGGATTGACACGCACCCTGAATGGAAACCGAATGTACTGGGCCAAGTCAAGAGTTGGTTCAAAGAAGGGTTAAAAGATCGTGCCATCACACGGGATGTACCATGGGGGGTGCCTGTGCCTAAAGAGGTTGCCGAAGCAGCAGGCGTTGAGGCTGAAGGCAAGGTAATCTATGTCTGGTTTGATGCACCAATTGGGTACATATCAGCTACTCGAGAGTGGGCTGCTGCCAAAGGGGAGCCTGAACTCTGGAAAACATACTGGCAGGATTCTGATACGAAGCTGCTTCATTTTATCGGAAAGGATAACATCGTTTTTCATTGTCTGATGTTTCCCGCCATGCTGATGGAGCACGGTGAGTACGTGCTGCCTGAGAATGTGCCGGCTAACGAGTTTCTGAACCTGGAAGGGCGTAAACTATCTACGAGTAGAGGTTGGGCCGTATGGCTTCATGAATACCTTGAAGCGTTTGATCCAGATCTGTTGAGATACGCGATGGCTACAATCTTACCGGAGACGAAGGACTCTGATTTTAGCTGGAAGGATTATCAGGCGCGTGTAAACTCTGAACTGGCTGATATTCTTGGGAATTTTGTAAACCGTTCTTTGACGTTTGCCCACCGGTATTTCGAGGGAGTGGTACCTCCACTTGAGAACCCCTCTGACATAGATCACGAGGTGTTATCGCAGTTGGCAGCTTTCCCTGCGAAAATTGGGGCTTCGTATGAAACGTTCCGAAATCGAGAGGCGGTTTTTGAAACGATGAACCTTGCCCGCCTCGGCAATAAGTATTTTGCAGATACGGAGCCCTGGCATCTTTGGAAAACTGATAAACAAGCCTGTGCAAATTCGATTCACGTTGCGCTTCAAATCTGTGCCTCCTTGAGTGTGCTCATTGAACCTGTGTTACCTTTTACTGCCGAAAAGCTCAGAGGTATTCTTAAGCTCCACGGTGTACGTTCCAGTATGCCGGGTGGGAATCGGGAAGAAGGAATCGGGTGGGCCGAAGCAGGGCACCCATTATTAGAAACAGGGCATGCACTGGGTAAATCCGAAATTCTCTTTACAAAAATCGAAGACGCAGTGATAGATGCACAGATCGAAAAATTAAACGAGGCTGCCCAGAAAGCTGAAGCTGAGGCCTCTGGTGAGAAACCGTACGAGTCGCTAAAATCAGAGATCGTATATGACGACTTTGCTAAGCTTGACCTGCGTATGGGGACGATCAAGGTAGCTGAAAAGGTACCTAAGGCGGATAAGCTGCTGCGTCTGGAAATTGATCTTGGTTTTGAGCAACGGCAAATTTTGTCGGGTGTGGCAGAGCAGATGAAGCCTGAAGAACTGGTCGGAAAGCGAGTAGTTGTTGTGGCAAACCTTAAGCCGCGAAAGCTGCGAGGCTTTGAAAGTCAGGGAATGGTGCTCATGGCAGAGGATCGGGAAGGCCGTCTTGCTTTGATTGCATCAGATGGTGAGGACGGAGCACCCGTACTTTAATATTGACAACCCAAGAACCCACTGAGAGAAAATAGATGGGCACTGTTAAGAAAATTTGGATCAAGCGATTCAAAAGGGGTCCTATGGATTCCGTAAACGAAGCCAACCTGGTAACACAACAAGGTATTGAAGGAAACGCAGATCAGGGCTTGAATCGGCAGATTACGATTATTGAAGAAGAAGTGTGGGCTGGCTTGATGCATCAAATGGATGCCGAACTGGATCCATCCACCCGGCGGGCCAATGTGTTGATTTCAGGTCTGTCTTTGAAAGATAGCCGCAATAAGATACTCAAGGTAGGGGACAGCCGCATTCTCATTAAGGGTGAAACGAAACCTTGCGAGAGAATGGATGAAGCGCTTGATGGCTTGCAAGACCTCATGCGTCCCGAGTGGCGGGGAGGCGCTTATGGTAGAATCCTCGAAGGTGGAGCGATTAAGGTTGGTGATTCCGTTTCCTGGGTAGAGGAATGAGATTATGAAGATGGTGCTTATCACTGGAGCCACCGGAATGGTGGGCAGCCTGATTCTAGATCAGTGTCTTTCTACATCTGAATTCAATGCTATTTCGTAAGCACCATCGTTTTTGAAAGAGCTACATCACCAGTCTTTAGATGGTAGATATAAGTCCCGCTAGGTAAACCAGATGCATCAAGCGATATGCGAAAACGGCCAGCCGTTTGGGTTTCATCGACTAACTGTCGCACCTCGCGGCCTAACATATCGTACAGAGTCAAAGAAACCAATCCTTGTAATGGTACTTCGTATTCGATAGTAGTTACAGGGTTAAAAGGATCTGGGTAATTGTCAAAAAGCTGAGCCTGGGCTGGGGCGCTTAAGTCGACCGCTATTTCTGAGCTGATTTCAAACTGGCCATCATAGTCGATCTGTTTTAACCGGTAGAACAGTTCTTTTTCGCCGGAGGGAGGAGGAGAATCAGTAAATTGATAGGTCTGAGTCTCGGCCGTTGTACCCTGGCCTTCTACGAATCCGATCTTTACAAAGTCGGATGAACCCATTCGGCGCTGGACCTCAAATCCATAGTTGTTTTGCTCAGACAGTGTTTCCCATCTGAGAATTACGGAAGAACCGTCGGCTACACCCTGGAAGTAAGCGAGTTCAACAGGAAGGAGGGGATCGTTAATCCACTCTAGGAGCAGCTCAAGGGCTTCAGGGTCCAGTTTTTTCTTGGCCAATGGCGGCATGGCAACACCTTCTTCGAGGCTGTTCATGCGTAAGTAAAGAACGGATTGCTCTGGATGGCCAGGGCTGAGAATGCTTGCCCCAGGTATGGGCGGCTTAACAGCCGGACCGTTTATCAAGTTTTGTTCTTTTAGAGGTGTTGTAAGGCGGGCATCAAACAAGGCAACAGCTGTGCCCCCAGGTTGATGGCAATGTGAGCAATTGCTGTCCAGGTAAGAGCGTACACGTAAAGATACTTCGGCCTCTTCGTCGTCGAGACTTGCAGATGTGAGTACACTATCCATTTGAGTCTCATCGAAAGAAGGCCCAAGCAGGCCAAGAGTTGAGTAGGTACTTAGCTGGTTAGCAGTACGGCTTGTGGTTGGAAAGAATGCGTCTCTGTTTAACTGGCGAGTACGAAATCCCAAAACGACGCCCGAATTATCTGTATGACATCTAAAGCATTCAGCACTACTGGGAAATTGCCATTCAATGGATTCGTCTTCTGATATTTCTATGGTGGTGGTTAAGCCATCTTCGAGCAGATCGGCATCACTTTGGTCTTCCCTCCATTTATAGGTCAGTCCATACCATTCGCCATCGTCCCCTCGAATCAAAAACCGTGTTTCGATTTTTTTGCCTTTATAATCGAACTGCTTCACAAAGACGGAGCCAACGGGGAATTCCCAGTTTCCTTCTTCAGAAAAGGTAAATTGCTCTTGCGGCAGATCGTGCGTCCCATCATTGGGTACCGCAAACCAGCGTTGTTTTTCTGCCCCATCAGACCACAATGGGTTTACAACAGAATAAGGAATTAGTGCTTCCCTAGCTGTGAGCGATTGAAGGTTTTCAAATGCATTCGTCTGAGAGAGCAAAGGGGGAGGAATTGCTGTTTGCTGCTCGCTTTTCTCAAGCTTGTAGATGCGCCCGTTAGATTGGTCATAATATCCCCATCGAATGAAATACAATTCATTCTCGGCATCTTTACCAATGCCTCCTAATAATCCTCCAGGAGGAGATTTTGCAAGGAACTCTATCTTTGGGTCCTTGGCGAATCCGTCAGTAGAGAGTGAATAGACGTTTCTCGTGTTGTAATCCGCATAGATGTATTTACCTTCTAGCTCATCAGCAAAGGCCGAGCCCCTGTACACATGTCCGCCAATGATAGCCTGGCCTTCAGCATGTGAATAGGCATATAGTGGAAAGGTTAAGTCTCCCTCCGTCAGCACGGTGGTACCTACTTTGTCGCCTGGCACTTCGCCTTCCCATACGGGCCACCCATAGTTGGCTTTCTTCGTCAGGATATTAATCTCTTCACGTTTGTATTCTCCGACATCGCCGATCCATATCTGGTTTTCTGTGGAGTCATAGGTCATGCGGTGGGGCGACCTTAAGCCAACGGCGTAATACTCCTCCAGGTATTTACCGCTCTCGTCAACCCAGGGATTATCATTAGGAATAAAGTAGCCCTGAGAAAAACTATCTTCCCATCCGTCAGGCAGGGGGCCCCAGTTTAAGGGCTGTCTACGTATAGGGTGGCTTCGAGTGGAGTCCATGTCGACATCAATTCTGAGAACGCCTCCGAATAATGGGCCATTTAGGAGTTGTGATTTGCCGACATCGGTGTCTTCTCCTAAGCTGATGTACAAGTACCCATCGTTGTCAAAAAGGAGGTCTCCGCCATCGTGCCATCTGCTATAAGAAAACTGATGTATGAGCACAAATTCTGAATCAGGGTCTATAATACCGTCTTCTTGGACAGTAAATCGGGAGACACGGATAAATGCTTTATCTTCTTCATATAGTGGGTCAGGAGTGTATCGGTAAAATAGATACACATACTGTGCGTTAGGCGAGTCAGCCACCCCGTACTCTGGATGAAATGCAAAGCTTTTGATACCGCTAGCATCGTCTTGTTTTACCTGGCTGGTTATATCAAGTATCTCAGTCTGATCCTCTTCTGTAATATCAGTTTCTTTTTTAAATCGATGGATTTTTCCAGCATGCTCAGCCACCCAAAGATAGTCTGTACCGGGTTCTTGCAGCAGGTAGATAGGATTGTGAAAACTCAGGTTGGGGAACGCATCAACGATCTTCCAATTTAGGCTTGTATTAGGATCCAGGCTTGGGAAGGCGCCATCGAGGAACATACCGACTGCAACCGGCTCATCCCGGCCGGAGTCAGCATGGTAGATGCCTGTACTGGTTCCTATGAGAAACACTGCAAGACAGATGATTAATAAAAGAGTTAGTAAGCGATAGGAAGAAAGAACAGCTAAAACGGGAGGGTTCATAAATAAGAGCGAGCGCTTGATCGATGTGTATCAAAAAAAGGCATCTTGCAGAATGGGCGTTTATATCCGGCAGGCATGCAAATACGGTGCAAAAAAAGGGAACCAGAGGCGGCTGTTTCGCTAATTATGTATGCGCCAAAGGCGCACGCCCTTTGTACCCCTATTAAAAGATGAGCAGGCGCCTGAATGGCCACACGCTCGAACAATGAATGGACATCTTCAACGACAAAATTGTAGTAATTACAGGTGCAGGGTCTGGTATTGGACGTGCATTAGCCCTTGAATTTGGAAAGCTCGGGGCAAGAATCGCAATAAATGATCGAGATAAAGGCACGCTAGATGAGACGGTTTCCCTCTTAGAACATCAGGGTGTTAAGCATATACATGCTTCAGACTTTGACGTAGCTAGTAACAAAGACATGCACGATTTTGCACGAGCTATCCAGCAAAAATGGGGAAATGTGTATGTAATTATAAACAATGCAGGTATAGAAGGAGGGGAGAGTCCTGTTTATCTAACCTCAGAGCAGACTTACCGGAAGGTAATGGATGTGAATTTCTTTGGGGTGGTTAATGGATGTGAGGCATTCCTGCCCCAATTGGTCGCCAATAATGAAGGAGCGGTGGTCAATATATCGAGCATCTTTGGTCTCGTTGGCATGATGAATTACTCGGCGTACTCCGCGAGTAAATTTGCTGTGCGTGGATACACAGAATCCTTAATGGTTGAATTCCACAATTCCCCAATAAGTATTCATTGTGTACATCCAGGAGGGATTAAGACCAATATTTCAACGACCGAATTATCAAAAAAACATCTCATTACCCCGCCAGAGGATTTGGCCCGATATATCGTTGACTCTATAAAAAAGGATCGCCCAAGAATTGTTTATGGTAACGGCTCCTTTAAAGTGTGGTTAGGGTCCAGGATTATGCCACAGAAGATGATGAAGGCCTTGTTGTGGAAGCAGCTCAGCTGATCATCTTTCTATTTTGAGTTGGTAGAGGCAAACTCTCGAATGTTTCGGACAATGCCTTTATATTGAGCATGCCACTTACTTAAACAAGCCCGAATACGCTCATGCCTTCTCGCCGCAACTTCCTGACATCTACCTTAGCGTTAGTCCCTGCTATTTCTCTTCCGTCCGTTATAACGAGAAAGAAGTCAGATCCAGAATTCATCCACTTATTCGACGGTAAGACTCTGGATGGCTGGCATTTGAATCCTGAGAAAATATGGCACGGCACAGGAGGTAGTTGGACCATTGAAGATGGCGCAATTGCCGGTGAACAGGACCCTCCAGGATCGGGGAATGGCGGTATATTACTTTCAGACCAGACGTTTGATGATTTTGAACTGCAACTAGAGATCAAACCTGACTTTGGCATTGATTCTGGCCTTTTTCTGCGTGCTACCGATGCTGGGCAGGGATTTCAAATGATGATCGATTATCTTGAAGGAGGGGTAGTAGGACAAATTTATGGAGAGAACATCGGTGGTTTCGGGGCAGCCTCTCTGAGACTTCGTGGGAAGACGGATGGGAGCGGTAAGTTAACAGGTTTGGATGCGGTGGCTAACGAAAATATTGAGTCCAATCCTATGACGTACGCTATTTCTCCGGAAGATTGGATTAAAGCGTGGCGCATCAATGATTGGAATCAGGTACGAATCGTAAGTGTAGGCGATTATCCGATCATTAAAATCTGGATAAACGATGCATTGGTTACAGATTTCAACGCGGCCACGTTCACTCATCCGCGTTATGACCGGGAAGAAACTAAAAAGATATTGGGGCGAAAAGGATCGGTTGCACTCCAGGTACATGGAGGGGCAAACCGGTGGGTGACTGGTGCTAAGAGTAGATGGCGCAATATTCGCATCCGAACGCTCTAAGCGCAAACAATTAATTGGTTTTAATTGTTTTGTTTCTCGTTTCTGGTTTCTCGTTGATTTTATGCCTAAAGCGCTGCTTTTCGTTTGTATTCTTTGTTTTTCGTGCCAGCGAATGGATGAGATTCGGACTCCGTTGCAAGATCCTTTTCCGTTTGTTTTGAAGACGACGGCTCCGGATGTAGACGATCTTTTTGTGGAGATGGAGCAGGCCATCATGGCAGATTCGTTTCCTCAAACAACAAGCGTGCTTGTGCTTCAAAACGACGAAATAGTCTATGAAGGGTATTTTGGCTACGGGGATCGTAATCTGCTAAATGATACCCGGTCTGCTACCAAATCCCTCACTGCACTCGCGATTGGTATTGCTGTAGGCGAAGGCAAGTTAACTGCTGACCAGAAGGTGTTCGATTTGATGTCGGAGTTGGTGCCCTTTGATCATGACTCTCCACTCAAGCGGCAAATTACTGTTGAAGATCTCTTGACGATGTCATCAGCTCTGGAGTGCAATGATAACGATGGGGGGAGCCCTGGTAATGAATCGAATATGTATCCACTGCAATATTGGACCCGCTGGGCCATTGATATTCCCACGCGTGAGGTGTACGAACGAGATAATAATGGACGTGGTGCATTTGCGTATTGTACGGCAGGTTCTTTTTTGCTCGGGCAGGTTTTGGAGCGCGTCACTGGAGAAACAGTCGACGAGTTCTTTAAGCGCTCTTTGTTTGATCCATTGCAGATTAAAACGTGGCAATGGAGTCGTTCTCCAACCGGAGAATACATGACAGGGGGTGGATTGCGATTGCGTTCTCGTGATCTTGCTAAAATTGGGCAGATGCTTATCCGAGATGGCAACTGGGCCGGTCAGCAAGTTGTATCCACTGAGTGGGTAGAAAAAGCGACCAGCCCACTTGTGAGGGCAAATCGTCAGCAAGAATATGGCTATCAGTTTTGGCGGCGCTTATGGCAAACGGAATGTGGTACATTACCGGCATCCTACATGTCGGGAAACGGCGGGAATAACGTAGTGTTATTTCCCGAATTGAATGCTGTTGTGGTCTTAACGCGCCAGTACTATGGTCAACGAGATATGCATCAGCAAAGTAACAGGTTACTTGAGAACTATGTGCTGCCCGCTTTATCATGTTAGTTCACTGAGGCAGTGCTAAGGCTATCTAATCCATAGGCATAGGTTTGCCTGTTTAAAGTAAATGTATAGCGTCCTGGTTTGGGGATATACGCCTGGATGTTTTGTGTATTGCCTGCGTCGACGGCAACAGTGCCATTTAGAGGGAAGCGTGCGGAGGGTTGCTCTGTCTCGCCCAGATTGATCTCCCAGGATGCGTTTGCAGTAAACTTGAATTCAATAAGGCCTGCCTGCTCAAAGTCAACGTTCAATTCGTAATCCGTCTCGCTAATTTGATTCATTTCGTTTGCTGCTGGGTCCCAATTGTTAAAGGATCCGGGGATATTGATAGATGTAATTGGCGGAGCCGCTGCTTCTTCTACAGGTGCTCTCTGGGTAAACTCAATTACTAATCCAGAGGTAAGCAGAAGCAGCAAAGTTGGGATTGCCAGGTAGCTAAATTTAGATGTGGTAGTTTCTTGAGGCTTCTTGATCAGGTAGTCGATCGAAATAGGCCCAGGCCCAATTGCTGCGATAAGTACGAATAGCCAGAGGAAGTGTTGAGTGATATGCATCCCGATCAGTGGAAGGACGCCATGAAAACCAAAGGCTGCTACTCCAATAGTAAAGGCAAGGATGAGTCCAGACAGACGCGTCATAAACCCGAGAATCAGCAGCAGTCCAAAGGCAAACTCGGAGAAACAAGCCAGCCAGGCAAAGAAGACTGGAAACGGGAAGCCAATTGTTGTTACCTGGTCGATCATCCAGTCGGGCATAGGTAGCTTATCTAGTCCAGCCGTCATAATGGTGTACCCTGCGTAAATTCTGGCGCACAATAAGGCAATACCGATGATGGGTTTGTTGACTGGGGTCTGGTCAAAGAGAAACGTGTTAACGATTTTTTTGAATTCACTCATTGTATCGGTGGCTCGGTTGATAAAGGTGCCACCAATATGCGGTCAGTCTTTCTATTGCTCGACCCAAATCATGCAATGAGAGTCATCAAAACAAGGTTGGGAGGATTCTGAGTCCTGTTTCTATAGCTAAAAGGGATGGAATACCAGTGTTTTTTTCCTGATACTCAGTGTTAAAGAATCCCTATGATACAGTGGTTAGAAAAGATGCGTTATCTTCTTAGCTCAATGATAAACCAGAAGCTTTTATTGTCGATCGTGATCATAATGAGCGGTCTTATCCTGCAGGGAGGAAGCCCGGCTGATGATGAAGGGCAAAATAAACAGAATCAGCCTAATTTCTTGTTCATCATATCCGACGATTTGAATACCCGCATTGGCTCCTATGTCGACTCCTCCATTCAGATGCATACTCCAAATCTGGATCGACTAGCTGCAGAAGGAGTGCAATTCATGAGGGCCTACAGCCAGTATCCAGTGTGCGGGCCATCGCGGGCATCCATCATGAGTGGGATGTACCCGGAGTCCATTAACGTAACTACCAATGGATTCGAATCAGGCAATCACAAGATCGCGCGTCCTGATCTAGCCGATCATCCTACACTCGCCGAATTTTTCAGGCAGAATGGGTACTACACAGCCAGAGTATCAAAGATCTTTCACATGGGAGTACCCGGTGGAATTGAGAGAGGAGAGGTGGGGTCCGACGTGCCTGAGTCCTGGGATTTTGCTATCAATCTCATGGCTCCAGAGACACTCACTCCGGGCAATCTGGAGACCCTTTCGAGAGGAACGCACTATGGATCCAATTTCTCACGGATGATCTTGCCTGAAGGCACAGAATTGACCCAGGCTGATGTGCTCGCTGCCGATCAAGCGATTGCTATACTGGAAAACCGTGCTCAGTCTAAACCACCAGGCGCAACAAACCGAACCAAATTCAAAGAGGAGGCACCCTTCTTCCTGGCTGTAGGCTTCGTCCGTCCTCACGTACCATTCATCGCCCCAGAGCGTCATTTTGACCTGTATCCAGAATCAAAAGTACAACTACCACATGTACCTGAGGGCGACTTGGATGATGTGCCAAACCCAGCAAAGCGGTTAACAAACGAAGTGCGCTTTCAGATGAATACGGAAGAACAGCGTCAATCTATTGCTGCCTATCATGCAAGCGTCACCTTCATGGATGAGCAGGTAGGTCGCTTGTTAGATACTCTGGACCGCCTCGAATTAAGAGAAAACACGGTAGTTGTTTTTCTTTCCGATCACGGTTTTAATCTAGGCGAGCATACCAGTTGGCAAAAGACAAACCTATGGGAGGAAAGCATTCGCGTGCCGTTGATTATCTCTGTGCCACGCATGGAGGATACCGGCGGTCAGCGAGAGGCGATTGTTGAATTGATTGATCTCTATCCGACGCTGGTTGAGTTGGGTGGGATGGAGGCACCTTCAATTGTACAAGGGGAAAGTCTGGTTTCACTGCTCGATGGCTCAGGTCAATCGGACGAATCAGAGTTTGCCTATACGATTACGGTTCGAGATGGGGCATCGCTTAAGACGGATCGGTGGAGGTATAATCGGTGGGGTGAGGATGCATGGGGTCGGAATGAGGAGTTGTATGATCATAATGAGGACCCGGGAGAGTTTCGGAATTTGGTTGGGGATGAGGGGTATAAAGCTTCGTTAATCCAAATGAGGGAGCATTTTGACGAAGTCAGGCAGAGAGTCAGGTGTGAGGGGGGGTGCTGACAGAAGAGCTTTTGCTTAAGTAGTGTTCATTAAATAGTTTCAAACCATGTCAGACAGATGAGCTAACTAATTTAGATGTGAAAAGCAATTATTAAATATATATAGAATAGGGGTATGGGACAAAAATCAGTATATGAAACGGCTCTGGAAAAGCGTGAAAGGCTCAATGCTTTAGATCACAAGTGGCCCAGTATCAAAATAGACTCATTTAAAGATTATGTAAGTAAGGTTCAGGAACTAACGAAATTGGCAGATCCCAACCCGCACTCGTACTGGTTTCGGGGGCAAAGTAATAAATACTGGGGATTGAAGCCCTCATTTATGCGAATCACTGAAGGATTGGTAGGACCTGAGGAGGCATTGGAGTTAGAAAGAGTTGCCCGAAATGAGTTTAAATACAATGCACATTTTCATGTAGATCACAGGTTATTAGAAAAGGTAAAAACAAATCCATGTTGGTGGGCTATCATGCAACATCATGGAGCGCCAACAAGATTGCTGGATTGGTCTACATCTGCATATGTCGCTGCATACTTTGCTGCACAACAGGATAATAGTGGCGAAGAGGGAGTTGTATGGGCCTTTTGCGACACGATATTAGAGAATGAGTTTGAAAAGAACTATAAAATTGAACTGAATAAAAGATGCCCTAAATTAAAGCTTAAAAAAGGTCAGTCGGCCCTTCCAGACTTTACGAAAACGGAAGAAACTGATAATAGAGTAGGGGCACTCCATCAGCTTGCAGAAACCCCTGATGTAATAAGAGCAGTGGCTCCGCTACGGTTTCAATTTGCTTCTAGCGAACGAATGGCCAAGCAACAGGGAGCGTTTACAATGTGCCTTCGGATTCATGAAGAACATGACTGTATCGCAGATATATTAGGAACTAGTCATGTAAAGCGATTTGTCATTCCACAGGACATTAAGCCTGATTTCCTCCTGCAACTACGAATGATGAATATAACTGCTTTATCAATGTTTCCTGGTATAGATGGCTTGGGGCGCTCTGTAGCAGAGAGGGCCTCACTGGGTAAACATTCAAAAAGAGTGTGCCAGAATAATGGGGCTTTGCCATAAAAATCTATTGGCTCTTCTAGTTATTCATTTTATCGCTTGCTGATCTATTGCGGGTTAGTACAAAGAGTAACCCTTCAACAAGATCCACATCTCTTCGCCAACTCCTCCTTCAACCTCCCCGACGTCTCCGTAGCCGCCAATCCACCCAACCCCGTACAGCACAGCGACCGGGGCATTGAAGCGGCGACGCTTTTAACCGTCTCAATAACCTCATCCAACGGAATCACTGCATTAAACCCAGAGAGGGCCATGGTAGAAGCCGCCAGGGCATTCATGCCCGCAGTCACATTTTTACCCAGGCAAGGTACCTCGACTCGATCTGCCACAGGGTCACAGACAAGGCCGATGGTGTTTTGCAGGGCCATAGAAGCGGCAGCTAAGGATTGGTGGGGAGTACCTCCGCATAGGTCCGAAAGAGCAGCGGCAGCCATGGAGGCGGCGGCGCCTGTTTCGAGTTGACAGCCTCCTGCTTCTGCAGAGAATCCGGGGCCGAGGGCGAAGAAGACGCCGATGAGGCCGGCGGCGAAATAGGCCTCAGTTTTTGCTTCTTCGGAGGTTTCTCGAGCATCAGTGACTGCCTTAATGGTACCACCAAGCGTGCCGCAGCCTCCAGCAGTAGGAGCGGCCACAATCACTTCCATGCCGCTCTTCGATTCCATGATGGCTGTGATGTTTTCTATCAGCCGATTGGTTAGATGATCGGAGGGTAATCTCGATGCGCTCTCGGCTTCGGCGATTAAATGGGATTGTTGATGCAGGATGCGATCTTCATAGCTGGTGCCTGCTAAGCCCGTTGAAATACTGGCTTCTATCAAGTTGATAAGATGCTGCATCTTTTCGACTACCTCGGCTTCTGTTAACCCGCTGCGGCACGTCTCATACAATATGCCCAGTTCGCCCAGGCTCATTTGTGCTTCATCATTAAAAGTTAACAACTCCTGGTAGGTGGTGAAGGGAAGGGGCTTTTCTAATCCTGAAACGATGGGGAGAATGGGTTCTGCACTCGAAACGGAGATTATGCCGGCAATGCTTTTGAATTGCTCAATGAAATCCTCGGAAAAGGGCGTTGACTGGCGAAAATGTATGAAGGTGGACAGCGAATTATTCGACCAGTTTAGCTGAATGCCATTCGTAGCTAAAGGAGCTATACTGCCTTGAATGTCTACGTCCGACTGGGCTAGGCCGATCAATTCATAATAGTCGCCCTGCATACGTATGGCGTGCCCGTTTAACATGCGCGTTTCAAACATACCGCCTCCAAGCGATACAGCAACCATGACCAACCGGCCTCCTGTGGTGCTTTGAAGCGTCAACCGAACCGTATTTGGGTGATCTGTGGGAAAACGGGATACCTGGTACGTGATCTCTACGTTCAGTTCCTCGGCAATAGGCCCTGCATCGATAATACGGGAATCTGTTATATCAATTCCTAATAAGCCTCCATCCATGCCCATGACGGTTCCTTGTTCTCTATAATTAGGTGCCCATGCTCCGGCTTCGTCGAATTCAATAAGAGCTTCTCTAAGAGGGGCATTGAGTAATTGCATGGCTAGCGTTCCTATTCTCCACGAAGCTGCCGTATGCGAGCTGGAGGGGCCGCGCATTACGGGCCCCAATACGTCGTTAAATATGCTAGGATGATTCATGAGGAGATGGAGTTGTTTATATCGAGAAGTGACATGGAGAATTTACGAGGTATATCTAAAATCTTAGAAGTCATTCGTAGAGATTTCAAGCCGCATCTAGAGTTGCTAGAAGTCTTTCGTAGAGATCACGAGCCATATCTAGAATCTTAGAAGTTATTCGTAGAGATTGCAAGGCATATCTAGAATCCTAGAAGTCGCTTGTAGAAATTACGAGCTACATCTAGAATCTTAGAAGTCATTCGTAGAAATTACGAGCCATATCTAGAGATACTAGAAGTCGCTTGTAGAAATTACGAGCTACATCTAGAATCTTAGAAGTCATTCGTAGAATGTATATATAACCCTTCTTGTCGGTGCTAGTCGTCCACAGCTTGTCCCGTTAATAACCTGAACCTCCAGCCTGTGTTGTCTTTAGACGCGCCTTGCGTCTGTTTCATGATTATGCCTATTACCTGTTCTTTGGGGTCTGCAAAGTACTGGGTGTTGAAGTAGCCGCCCCAGCTAAAGGTGCCTGCGCTGCCCTCACCTCCTTGATCCTGGCCTTTGGGGGTGACTACACCGAATGCAAGCCCATGATGGCTGTTTCCATCGTCTCCGCCCCAATGGTCGCCAATATGGTTGCCCATGATCGATTGAACCGTAGTTCGGGATAAAATACGAACCCCATTTAGCTCTCCGCCGTTGAGGTACATTTGCAAAAAGGTCGCATAATCTCTAGCCGTGCTGGATAAACCGGCGCCACCGGAAAAAAAGCGTTTGGCTCCTGCTTTAGGGTAGTCCGTGTCATAAAAGGTGACGGGGTATCGGTCCCAACTCGTGCCCCCTTTGCCTGGGGCCTGTACAGTAACGAGCCGGTCATGTTTGGAATCTGGCAGGTAGAACCAGGTGTCATCCATTCCTAATGGATCAAAAAGCCGTTCTCGGAGGAACTTGTCGAACGGTAGCCCTGATACAACCTCAATAAAATACCCCAAGACATCGAGACCTTCGCTATATGTCCACTTATCGCCAGGGTTGTGGTGAAGAGGAAGTTTTGCAAGTTTCTTGACACTTTCCCCTATAGAGATATCCTCCGTAGTGAACAGGTCGGTGATACCAGCTTTTTTATAGATCATTTTAAACCGTTCATCCCCATCAATCACACCGTATCCAATCCCGGATGTGTGCGTGAGCAAATGCCGAATGGTTATCTCTTTGTCTGCATCGACCGTGCTATACGTGGTGTCGCTATACTGAAATCCATCGATCACCTGAGGGTTTTGAAACTCAGGAATATACTTGGAGATGGGGTCGTCCAGTCTAAAAAGGCCCTCTTCCCATAACATCATTACAGCCGTCGATGTGATCGCTTTGGTCTGGGATGCAATGCGGAAGATGTCATCCCGCTCTAATTTGTGTGTGCTCTCATTATCCGCCATGCCATAGGCATTCCAAAAGACGATCTTACCATTACGCGCAACTAAAGCCACTGCACCAGGAATATCTCCGTCTGCGACTGACTTTTTAAGCATCGCATCAATCCGGTCGAGCCGCTCGGTCGACATACCGACGGACTCTGGTGAAGCTTCTTCCAGGTCAGAGGAGACTTGAGAAGAATGGGTCTGGGCTGTTACAGTGAGGGGTACAGCAATAAGGAGTAGAGTTAATAGCAGACGCATGGTGTTTTCTTAGGTAATGACATTTTTGAGGTAATTACTGATATAAATCCCGAATAGCAACTGCAATTGTGCGAGGTATTCGTCCAGGATCGGACCAGAAATCAAATTTATCGGTCAATTCCTTTGAAAGTACTTCAGTGATCTCTTTATCGGATTTACCTTCATGCTTCAGTTCAATAACACGAGACTGAGCATGAGAAAAGAATTCTCGATAGTTCTGGATAAGATCTTGAGAGCCTGTTCGATAGTGGCAGGGAACGATAATCTGGGCGTCGATTGCTTCAAGTTTGTCTAGCGTCTCCAGCCAATGGGTAATCTTTGATTGCGGTGTGAGAGGCATTGGAAATTGATCCATTACAACGTCCCCTGTGAAGAGCACATCATCCTCCTCTACATAGAAAGCAAGATCTCCTCCTGTATGGAGAGGACCAATAGGGATCAGCCGAACATGAACGCCGCCCAGGTCGAGGGTCATTTCAGTATCGAAAATAAGGTCGGAGTCTCGAATATAAGCGCCTTCGAGTTGTTCGGCTGCAATAGGTGAAAACGTAGCAAAACGCTTGGCGAGCCCCATGCCTTGTTCCGTTATATCTTGCTGTTGGGCCTTTGAACGAACGATTGTTGCGTTTTCTGGAAAAGCCATCGCGCCAAGATCATGCTCGGGATGAGTATGCGAGGCAGCTACATAAAATCGATCGGTCTTGGATACTTTCCTGGCTTCGTTGAGAACTATCTTGCCGTTTGTTTCTCCCAATCCGGTGTCGATGACGAGCGTTGCTCTTTCTCCGACCACAATCCCTACATTCGGGATAATAGGTTTTTTCTGATCGGGGATCCAGTAAACGTGTTCTGAAAGTTGCTCTGTCGTTCCTGCCTGAATAGTAGGGTCAAGAACTTGAGCAATAGATATGAAAGGTGTAGCAGTAAGTAATAAAATCAGGAGGCATGAGAGGCGGGGCATAATAACAGTAACGGGTTTCGTGTTTGTGTCTTCCTCATTTAGTCTAAGGAAATAACCCGAAACACGAAACCCGCAACTCGAAACGGATTCAATTCATCAAATTGAATCAGATATTGATCGCACGGCCATAGGCAGCTTTAGTTGCTTCCATGATGGCCTCTGATTGTGTAGGGTGAGGGTGAATGGCCTCCATCAATTCATGAGAGGTCGTCTCCAATTCACGAGCCGTCACTGCTTCAGCAATCAATTCAGTAGCGCCATGCCCGATGATATGGCACCCCAGGAACTCTCCGTACTTGGCGTCAAATATCACTTTTACAAATCCCTCAGTGTGGCCAATGGCTGAGGCTTTTCCGGAGGCAGTAAATGGGAATTTGCCGACTTTTAGTTCATAACCCGCTTCCTTCGCAGCAGCTTCCGTAAACCCAACAGAAGCAATCTGAGGGTTGCAGTACGTACAACCTGGGATATTGCCCTTGTTAAGCGGATGAACGTCTAAGCCCGCTATATTCTCGATACAGATGATGCCTTCATGGCTTGCTTTGTGTGCGAGCCAGGGAGCGCCTGCTACGTCCCCAATGGCATATATACCAGGCACGCTGGTGCGGCTGAACTCGTCCGTTACGATTGAGCTTCGTTCTGTTTTGATGCCTAATTTCTCGAGCCCAAGATTCTCAATATTTCCTACAACACCAACAGCAGAAAGAACCTGGTCCGTCACGATGGTTTCTGTACCTTTTGCTGTTTTGATTTCGACCTTTAGTTCCTTGCCGCTCGTATCTACCTTCATTACCTGTGCGCCTGTGAGGATCTTAATCTTTGCTTTCTTGAAGGCGCGCTTGAGTTCTTTTGATACATCTTCATCTTCAACTGGAACGAGGCGGTCCAACAATTCTACAATCGTGACTTCAGTGCCCATCTGGTTGTAGAAGTAGGCGAATTCAACACCAATAGCCCCAGCTCCGGCGATTACAAGCCGCTTAGGCTGTTTTTTCTGTGTCATCGCTTCCTTGTACGTGATGATTTTCTCTCCGTCAATGGGTAGAGGGGGAATCTCACGTGCTCTTGCGCCCGTTGCGATGATGATGTGCTTTCCCTGAACGGTTTTGGCTTCACCGACTTTGTTGCCATCCATGTCTACTGAAGGAACCACTTCGAGTTTACCAGGGGCAGTCAGGGTGGCGTGCCCCATAATGACGTCAATTTTGTTCTTCTTCATTAAGAACTGTACGCCTTTGCTCATCTTGCCAGCTACACCCCGGCTTCTTTCGACAACTTTTGCAAAGTTGTGCGCAATACTGCCGCTTACCGAAATGCCGAAGTCGTCCAAGTGCTTCGCGTACTCCATCATTTCGGCGCTTTTCAACAGTGCCTTGGTTGGGATACATCCAATATTCAAGCAGACACCACCAAGTTTGTTTTTCTCGATCACTGCCGTTTTAAAACCTAGCTGGGACGCTCGTATAGCCGTCTCGTAACCACCGGGGCCGGTACCGACAACAACAACGTCATAAGCAGAATTAGCCATAATTCCTCTATGTCAACAATTATATAATTGATTTAATACGGACGGAAAATAAGGGAACTGCCGTGCAGTTCAAAGTCCAGGGATTAACTCTTGAAGAAAGCCCTTTTTATTACACGATATCCAGGTAATAAAATAGCCGTGAAGTGTTCCGGGAAATGCGTGAATTATGGGGAAAGTCAGGAACGAATTAGTTGGGGCGCAACCAGGTTGTGGGGTTAACCTCAGAGCCATTTTGGAAAATAGCGAAGAACACCGCATTGCCTTTAGGCTCTGATTCAGTACCTGCTCTACCGATAAGCTGGCCGGGTTCAACTCGGGCTCCAGCCTGGCCATACATCACGGATAGATTCCCATACAGGCTGGTGTATTCCCCATGGCTAATTGTAATAACTCGGCCAAACTCTGGCATGGTGTACACCGCATTAACTTCACCTTGAAAGACCGCAGATACTGCTGCAGATGGTGTAGTAGAGATCAGAATGCCGGGGTTATACGACTGTGTGCTATATACCGGATTGATGATAGTACCAAATGCTTCAATGACGGCTCCCTCTGCTGGCCAGGGCAAGGTGCCTTTATTTGCAAAAAACGCGCTCGATACCTCTGCATTTGCAGCGTCCGTTACAGGGTTGGCCGGCACGTTTGCCCTTCGATTGCCTTCATTGCTGATGATTTGCCTTATCAGCGTTTCAAGGCGTTGCGCTTCAAGTTGCTTCTCTTCAAGGTCGGTCTGTAGAGCGCCTCTTTGCTGCTTCAATTGGTTAACCATCTGGTTTCTTTGTGTGCGAAGCTGCTTGAGGTTGCTTTGTTCTCCAGAGGCTTGTTGTATGAGCTCTTGAGCCTGTGCCGCATTTTCGTCGATCTCAGTACGGCGATCATTGATTGCTGAGGTTGATGCTAGAATTTGCCCAAGACGGGATTCTCTCTGTTCAGAGAATTGGTTCAAATACCGAATTCGAATCAGCATCTGGTTTATCGAACGGGCAGCCAGGATGAGCGCAACATCATGCAGCCGGCCGTACTTATATGCATGGATAGCCCGCTTTTGATATTGCTTTCTGTGATAGTCAAGTTCTTCTTCGAGCTCTCCCAGTGAAGAAGCGAGGGAATCTCTACTTTGTTCGATCTGAGCGAGCAGCCGTTGGTTGGTGTCGATGAGGTTTTCCCGAACAGCTATTTCTCGCTCCAGGTCTTCAAGGGCTTTCAACGAAGCCTGTTCAAGTTCTTCGGTTTCTGAGATCTTTACCACGTCCAGCGTGATCTGATCTTGAAGAACGCGCAGACGCTGTTCCGTTTCCTCTTTGGATTGCCCCTGAGCTGCCTGGGGGACAAGGAGTATAAGAGATACAAGACCGAACAGGAGAAATGTTAGAGAGCGAATCATAGTCAACTAAGGAATATTGATGCGTTGAACCGATGGGTTGACTTGAAAATCAAACGAGATTTTCCTTGGGTTAATATTGATATCTCTATAATATATCGAGGCAGACATGTCATCGCCCGGACGTCTAAACGTAAGGCGGCGAGGTAAGTATACACCTTCTATATCGTCAAATTCAGAAAAGGTTCTTTCTTCTATTAAAGAACCATCCTCTGCGCGCTCTTCATAACGAACCACTCGCCAGAATGCAGGATCGATCATAAACTTCTTATTTTCATCCGGAAGCAGAAGTGTATAGTACCGGGAATCAGCACTAAGTTCTAGCTCTGTCATGCTCTCAGGCTCAAGGAGACCAAGCATGGAGGAATAGAGTGTTTCTGAAGTAACAGGTAAGGGCAGTACTTTCTGTAGGGATTCAATCCCGCCTATAGTAAGTTCTTTGTTAATCCTGTCATGGACGTAGAAGCTATCAGGGGTTACGAGTGTCTTAACCCCCTGAATGCCCAGCATGCTAATGGTAATAAGGAGTGAATCATTCTTTCTATGCGAAATGGATGCGCTAAAGGAGCCAGATCGAGCAGGCGTTTTTACCGAGAGTGATGATTCGGCAATGTATGCGTCCACGGGTACGGTCAGCATATTCAAGCTGGATTGGATGTCTTCCAACGTATGATTGGGGAAGCCTTCAGGAACCTCAGCATCGGTGTTAAATGTGGGCCGGCTGCCTGAGCAAGCATTTAAGATCAATGCAAAAAATAAGAGGAATGATAGTTTGCTCAATGTATCGGAGATATTGGGATGAAGTTTAGAGCTTGATATGCTTTCGTCAAACTCAGTTGCTGTGGGTCCTTAACTTTTCAAGTATAATTGGGTTATCGGGGTAAAGTTCGATAGATTTTTTCCAGGAAGCAATAGCTTCTGAAGGTTTGCCGGCTTCCAGAAGTAGATCCCCCAGGTATTCGAACGTAGTTGGTGAAGACATCCGGGATTGAATAACTTTTTGCAGCCATTGCTCTGCTTCTTGCAAATTTTGCATCTTGAAGTAAACACGGCCTACAATTTCCATGATGCCCGTATCTTCAGGAGCCATATTATTCGCCTGCTGGGCAAATTTAAGAGCCTCATCCAGTTTCCTGCCTTGTTCAGCGAGGCTCAGCGCAGTGGTGCTCAATACTTGTGCATTATCAGCGTGTAGGGAAAGAGCAGCAGCATGCAAGCTGTCCGAAGCTGCAGTTTGGCTTAGTACCCCTTGAGCGAATCCTGAATAAGCAAGAGCGGTAGCTTTTAAAAGACTTGCGTCTGAACCTGAAAGGGGGGGATTCCTGTCAAGGATTTGAAGGTATTCTTCCAACTGCTTTAAAGCGGTTTCATAGTCATGGGTCTTTAAGTGGGCCAATGCAGATAATTCGAGGAGAGGGAGTTGGCCTGGGAAAAGTAGAAGGGATTCCTCCGCCATGAGGAGAGCTTCAGGATAGTCGTAGGATTTATAAAATGCATCGGTTGCCATCAACCAGGTATCCTGAGCCCTTGGGTTCATTTCTACTGCCTTTTTTAGCAAAGGACTTGCTTCCTTAAATGCTCCTTCTTCATACAAGAGCGTGCCTAAAAGGGTGGTTGCTTCTACATGGTTGGGGGATAATTCCAATACACGGCGGAGCAGTTGTTTAGCGGTTGCAGCTGATGTTGGAGAATCGCTTTCCGCCGTAACTAATCGCAGTGCTCTTTGATAGCCTGCATCAGGATCTGTAATCTCCGTTTCGTTCTGGGCCTCGAATAGTGCTTCGGCTTCAGCATGATTGCCAACCCTTTCATACTGGCGTGAAAGCAAGGAGGTGAGTGTTGGGTCAGAAGGGGCCAGTTCTAAGGCTTCTTTAAGCTTTTGAATAGCATCCTCCGGCCGGTTTTGAGAAGTAAAAAAGAGAGCCAGTTCTTGTTTGTAGGAAATGTTTTGAGGAGCCAGTGTTTCGAGTGCCAACAACGTGCTTTCGTATTGATCCCACTCCTGCAAAACCTTCAGAATGTGCAATTTGACTTCAAGATTATTGCGCCGCGAGCCTTCTATCTCGATTAACCGGTTTTGCGTTTCTAATGCTGCTCGAGTTCTGCCCAGAAGGCTTTGAATCTCTACGAGGTCCTCAAGGGAAGCGGTATCTCTGGGGAATCGATCCAATAGGCCAGCTAATAGCGTTTCGGCATGCTCCAGGTCATCGGATTGTATGTGGAGATGGATTAAGTGCCTGTGGAAATGGATTTCATTTTGATCCAGTTGCAGGGCCTGGTTGGCATAAAAAATGGCAGAAGAAAAATCGCCAAGGTGCTCATGCGACTCCGCAAGTGCCGAATTGATTGTTGCAGATGAAGGGGTCTCTTTAAGTGCCTCCTCTAAAATGGGGATTGCCCTGTCATGGTACCCAAGAAAACTCTGCGTCATTGCTTGAACCATGAGCTGTTGGGCGCGGAGTTCTTTTTCTTGTGCAGTATTGGCTTGCCCGTAGAGAGAAGAAGCAAGTGATGCGTGAAGAACAAATAGGATAAAGAAGAAAAGTAGTGAGGAAAGTGTTCTTATAATGCTAGGGACTGATAGAGTGCGCACGTTCGGGTAATAGAAAAGTAATACATGAAAAAAGAACGAAAGGATGAGGCTGGGGTTTCTTGATTACTTACGTACAGTTTTATTCATGGCTGCCAAGGCAGATATAATGAATGGGGTAACATCAGTCAGGGAACGAGCCTCTCTAAAAAGATGAGCTCCTTTGCCATAGGCAATGAGCGGGACGCGATTGAACGTATGTGTCTTGACTGATAGATCTTCGATGTTACCGTGATCACTGGTGATGAGAAGCAACGTCCGATCTATGTCTATAACGCGCAGCAATTCTTCGAATAACGAGTCGAGTGCAGAAAGAACGCGGTGGGCCTTTGTGAATGACTGGCTGTGGCCGGCTTTATCAGTCAGGTAATATTCATATAGCGTGAAAGGATGAGAAGAACTGACCTCGTGCAAGTGGCTGGCGGCCGTTTGCTCCGTGACAGAGTCAATTGGGATGGAAAGATGGGTACGCCATGCCTTGCGGGTAATATCTGCAGTCAACGCTTTGTTTACTTTCAGGTCATCCAGCGTTCTTATTTTGATTTCTGCTTCGATGCAGGACAGTGTAGTTACCGTCCATCGGTTTCTTGCTTTAGCAGCTTCGAAAAATTGAGGAGGATAGGCATTCGCAAATACAGCGGGTTCAGGATGATCCAGCTGCAATTGATTAACTTGCTGAAAAATACTAGACTCAGCTATTATTGGTTTTGTTTTTGAATGAGGATAAGGACCAAAATGCTTGCCTGCGGTCTCTGCGCAGTTCGTTCCGGTGAAGAGCGTTGCTTGCCCCGTGCCACTCTGTGGTAGGCCGGGAATTCCAAGAGTAGCGTCTAAACTGGTGAATACATGGCTCTCTGAGTCCACAGGAAGGAACGAGTCTGACCAGGGCTGATTGCCAGCAAGGATATTGAAATGAGGCAGGTCAAACTTGATTAAAGGGTTTGTTTCCTGGTTATTCTCACCCAGGCCTATACCATCTAGAAAAACGAATAGAATATGCAGGGGTAACTGAGCTCCGTTTAATGGCATAATGGCAGAAGAAAATTCATGCGAAAACTAATACAGAGTAAGCTTAAGGAATTATTTGAGCAGAAAGAACAACAAGAAGATACTGCAGCCATTGTGCTAAGTGGAGGCGGTGCACGTGCTGCTTATCAGGTGGGTGTTTTAAAGTATATCTCTGACGCATTCCCGGAAGCCAAGTTCTCGATCATGGCGGGTTTATCCGCTGGCGCCATCAACATCGGGCAACTTGCAAATAATACAGAGTCCCTAAAGTCGGCCGCTGAGGAACTGCTGGTGAACTGGAGAGATTTGCACGTTGATAATGTCTTTTCGCCAGAGTCGACGTTTAATTTCTTTCGAAAGCTACTGCTGAATGGTACCGGCCGTAGTAAGGAGGAACGGATAACTACCTCCATGGCACATCAACGGGGGCTTGCCGACACATCTCCGCTTCGCGAATACCTGACGGAGCATCTGGGTGTTGGAAAAGATGGTGTATTGCAAGGCATTTCCGAAAACATTAAAAAGAACCGGTTAAAAGCTGTAGCATTTATAACCACTAATTACTCTACAGGACAAACAACCACGTTTGTAGATGGGTTCGATGTGTCCACCTGGGCCCGGCCAAATCGAGTAGGCGTAAAAGCAACGCTTACTCTCGATCACATTATGGCCTCTGCTGCGCTGCCCCTTATTTTTCCAGCTGTAAACATTGGTGGCGCCTGGTATGGTGATGGAGGTATTCGCCTCACATCGCCCTTGAGCCCACCCATTAAGATGGGGGCGGACCGGATATTTATCATTTCTACGAGATACAATAGATCGCGGGATGAGGCAAGCAGGCCATCCATTCATGGGTATCCACCAGCTGCGCAAGTTATCGGGATACTAATGAACGCGATATTTCTGGACGTGTTGGATCATGATGCGTTGCGAATGGAGCGCATCAATGAATTAATCAAAGAAATTCCCAAAGACAAGCGTAGAGACTTACGTCCTATAAAACTCCTTCTTATCCGCCCCTCGCGAGATATAGGTCACCTCGCTAAAGATATCAAACCTGATTTTTCGGGCGCGTTAAAGCTGTTTACATCTGGAATAGGGTCAGATGAAACAGATAGCCCAGACTGGTTGAGTATGCTTCTGTTTCAGGCAGATTATATCGAACGGTTAATAGAAGTAGGCTATGAGGACGGGGCCAGCCACCATGATGAAATTTCTGCTTTTTTCGAGAGCGAAATTCTAGTTTAATTATTCGAGGTAACTTCCAATTCACAGCCGGCTTCTTCAAGAGCCGAAGAGACATTTGGAAATGCCACGTCAAAATACTTCATCGCTTCTGTCTGGATGAGTTGCCTGCTGATGGAGTGTTCCTCAAACGAGCCTTTAGTAAGGGCAACGCATGATTTCCACAAGGCAGCACGCAGGCCCCATTTGCTTACCGAATACCGGGTACTGGTTCGTTTTCCGTTTCGTTGAACGGATACCTGGAGGTGAGCCAGGCAACCATGCGCTCCGGGGATTAAACTTAGGCAGAGGCCCGGGACTCCAGTTTTGACATTTTTTGAAGATGATTCAATAGACCTCGAAAGCTGCTTAGGAGAAATACTGAGTTTTTCGTCACGCCATTCAACAGCGGCTTCCAGTGCTTTTTGTTTACATCCGTATACACCGTCTGAGAATAGTTTTGAGCAAGGGTTAGATTTTCTGCGGATACGGACCCACCATCCGTGAGTCTTCTGATGATCCAGTCGTGTAATGTGCTTATGAGACATAGAAATTGCTACGGCGATGCCTGTTGGGGTAGACATCATCGCCGAAATTGGGGTCGTAAATAATGGAGGGTTATCGTTAATAAGGTAGCACTAAATTGCTCAAAAAAAAATACCTTTAAACACCTTTCTATGATCTAATCAGATGTTTATTTATCTCTTTTACATCCGGTTCAAGTTCAGGGATGTGCACAAGCTGTATTCCTGCGTTCGAAAAGCGATCTAAGTTTGCAGGGTAAACAAAGATGTGGGGTTCATGCAGGGCGAAAACGACCTTTATGATACCTGATTCAATGATTCGTTCAGTACACGTCTTATCACTAGAGGAGCGTTTTCCACAAGGCTCCATTGAGCTGTATATGATCCCGCCTTCTACATTTGCGCCTTTTTTTTGCGCCCGATTTAGAGCTACCTCTTCGGCATGAGACCGCTCACCTTCTTCTCGGCTATATCCCGTAGAAACCATATTGCCCGTTGCATCGAATACAATGGCTCCAACGGAGAACGCATTTTTAACTGGGATACATTGCTTTGATAATTGAATGGCATGGAGAAGGCGCTTTTTATCTTCATACTCTATGTTCTTCACTTCGAGAGCAAGGTTAGGATTCAGATTCATAATGTGGAGTCTGAAGTTTATAAGTAAGCACAGCCATATCTCCCACCATCTTCGTATCCAGAAGATCCATGCGATTGTTTTTGTTGTGATGAAAAATGCCAGAACCTACAAATCTTGGCGCCAGAGAATCACCAACAAAAAAAGGAGCGATTGCAATTTGTAATTCGTTAATCAATCCGGCCGTCAAAAAAGCAGTTGCAATCCGTTCCCCACCCTCAATGAGAAGGCGGTCAATCTTCCGTTTTTTTAGATCCAGCAAGAGGGACCGGAGATTTACTTCGGCATCAGCTTGTGAGACGATTTGGGCTGGTGTATCCTTGAGATGCTGATCCAGATGTATGGCGGTTTTAGATGGACAGTAAACTAATACCGTCGTGCCATTGTCTTCGAAAAACTTATGGGAAGAAGGGAGATTCCCACTCAAAGAAAGCGTGATCCGTGCCGGGTTCTGAGGTTTGTTCATCTCCAGCCGTTGCTGAATCAAACTACGAGCTCGAATTTGCAGGCTCGGATTATCGACTCGTAATGTATGTGCACCTATTAATATCCCATCACAAGTTGCTCGGACGGAATCTACACGTTCAAAGTCTTTCGGATGAGATAGGAGAAGCCGCTCTTCTGAGGTATCATTTAAATGACCATCTAGGGAGATGGCACTACTAAGAATGGTATAAGGGAGAAGGCTCATGAACAGGAGGCTCGGGCACGGTATCAGTAAATATTGTGACACGGTGACAACGAATTATCCCCTTGTTCGTTCTCTGCAGAAAGACAAGAGTTAAATGGCTTAGGAGGCAACCGGGCTAGGTGTCATTAAAAATTCTGAAATCTTGACCTGGTCTTCTTCTCTGATTAGCGGCTCAAAAGCACCCATTAAATGGCTAATCATAGCGCCCTTGTAGTGAATGTCTAGATCGATCGCTCCTTTTTGGAAGAGTTGATAATTCATCTGTGTGTTAAGCATGAGCCAATGACTTTTAAGCTCAATAAACCACAGCGCAAATGCCAGGTTTGCATCTTCGTCCTCCTTTACATCCGTGATGGAGGAGAGGAGTTGTTCTTTCCTTGTATTGACCCACTCTCTTGCCGTGGTTACACGATCCTGAACTTTAGCTACTTCGTCTTTTTCCCAGGAATCAAGGGCTTCATTCCAATGGGCGTCCAGGTTGTTGTCGTGTAGCATTTCTTGAATTTTGTTAACCATTGTTAATACCTCTTGTGCTGAAAACGTTACATCCACTTTGCTGAGACTATCCAGGTACTAATTAGCGACAAACGTTGGGCCAAGGACTGATGAGTTGGTGATTTTAGCAGTACGGGTAAAACTGCATCCGTTAAAGAATAGGAAATGGGAAAAGGATGCATATCCCATGGGCAATGATTGCCCTGAACGGTGTGTAATGAACAGGGTTTTGTGAACAAGAACACTATTCCTGTACGCTACACCGAAATCGTTATTGGATCACTGTATAACCAGGAGGTGATGTTGCGAACAGATTTCTGAAAGAACGCCAGGTAGTCAATCTGTATGGGCGGTTCTGGTACCTCTAATCCATGAATTGCGTACAGTAATAAGTTTATCTGTAAAATCTTATCCGCATCATTAATCATTTTTTGTGAGGGCTCTTTCTCATTATTCGCTTTATCGGTAAAGTGATATACCTGGTAAAGAAACGAGTAAATATGTACCCAACTCAACCAGATCGGCATCTCGATCTGGTTACCTGATTGTTTTAAAAGAGAGGACACGATTGTTTGATTCGCCCTAAAAGTAGTACCGGCTTCTGAAAGACTTCTTTTTATAAATCGCGATAATACCATTGCATCTAACTTCCTCCAAATTCGTTCAGGATTTATATCGGTTAGTTCTGCAATTCGATCAGCTGTTAGTTCTTTGGTGTTACCAATAAGGCAAGATAAAATGTCAGTCTCTACCGATGTGCCGAAGCACGAACGAAGACGAAGGATAAGCGCTTGATTTGATGAGAAGTCGGGCTCTGCTCCATGCTTTATAGATCGAGAGCCCCCGATTGAAGAGGGGGTGTAACCTTGAGAACCCCCTTTCTTTTCAGTCCATTCTATATGCGTATAAGGGCCCAGCCTGGCATATACTGCTGGCGGGAAAAAGCGAGCAAGCTTTCGCAATCTTTGAAAGTTAATGAGGTGTGAGCAATGTGATGTAAACCATTTTAGCTCTTTGTCAAATCTACGATCTATGTGTTGCACGCCTAGAGATACCAGAAATAAAGCTTCAGGATCTATAAATGAATGGTATCCGATATCTGACACAGATTGATTTTTGCCTCGAAGCAGCTCCCATTGGCGGGCTGCAAAGGTACGAATTATTGTAATTGGACTAAACCCTGATTCACTCAGAGATAGCTCCGTTTCAGTGGGTGTAGACATATATGAGGAAAAATGATTTGTCGTTAAAAGTGAGCCGGAAGGGGGTAGTTTTTTCCAGCCTCTGAAAAAGTTGCCAGATTAAATAAGCTGCCTGATTCAATTATTGCATTATATTTCCCTGAAATTATTCTGAAATGGCACGCTGGGGCATTAGCTATGGCATTAAAAAGGGATTCCGTTCGAAGGGGTATATATTGAGTTACTCATAAGACAAAAACCTTACCCTCTCTAATTTCCCTGGTATTCAAACCCTCTATGAAGCACGTAGCATTGTTAGTCCATGGTATTTTTGACAAGGGGAAAATCTTTGAGTCTCTTGCTGAACACCTCCTGCAGTTTGGCATAGAGTCCATTTATCCTGATATAAAACCAAATGACGGGAGTGAGTCGTTAGATGTGCTGGCACGCCAGGTTAGCGGGCATGTTGAGGAAATACTTCAGCAAGAGTGCCGTCTTTATCTTGTTGGATACAGTATGGGGGGATTGATATGCCGATATTATATGCAAGCTCTTGGAGGAATACATAAAATAGATCGATGGGTAACTATTTCTTCTCCGCATAACGGGACGTTAACGGCGTCTATCTTCTGGGGGAAGGGCGTAAAGCAAATGCGCGTAGGGAGTACTTTTTTAAAAAATCTTAATGAATCAGTAGATACCCTTAAAAACGTCCCTTTGCTTTCTTTGTGGACGCCTTATGATCTCATGATTGTACCGGCCCATAGTTCTAGAATGCCGATTGGAGAGAATATTGCAGTAGATTGCCTTGCACATCCATTAATGTATACAAACAAGTTTGTTTTGAAGCGTATCGGTGATTTTCTCCTGAAAGGAAGTGAAAACTAAATCAGGCCCTTCAACGTGGGGTCATTCCCCTTTTTTAGTAGCATAAACTTCCATAGTCGATGAGCCAATGGTTAGTGCCCGTTGAGCCAGAAAGCCAGGGATTATACAACAGCAAACTTGCAAATTTTAAGCGATGTAGATGTACTTTGGGCGTTGGCCCAAGAAGTGCACAGTGCAATAATTATTTTTCCGCGTAAGATTTAAATAACAATTCTACGTTTATGCTCCTTGGCTCCACACCAAGAACTCATGTCCACCTTCTCGCACAAGATGATGTATCAATTCTGATAGAGAGTTCATTGATGTTGGAGTTACCATATTCCCTTATCTCATACATGCAAGTGGTGAGTCAACCATGAAAAAAGCCCTTACTAACTTTGGGATGTCATCATCTCAACTCTATATATTTTGTGTAATCCTATTTGCGTCTGCATTGATTACGATGGATATGCAAGCACAGGTAGTTGCATATCGCGTAAATGCAGGTGGCCGAGTTACGGCAGCAGGAGACAATTCTTTCCCATCGTGGGGAGAGGATCAGCAATTAGCAGTAGAACCTGAGCCTATACAGGCTGCCAGGAATGGTACGCCTTCTCCGTATGTAAATGAAGATGTAGCTGGCGACCAAACTGCTGGTAAAAACCAAGACATTAATCTAACTGGTATCCTCGAACCAGGTGGTATTGTTAATGACCTGTTTCAGACTCAGCGCTGGGACGTCGCACCACCAGATGATAATCTGGTTTATTCCTTTCCCATAACAACCGGACGAACGTACCTGGTTAAACTCTATTTCACAGAGATCTTCGGTGAGGGTACAGGTACAAGGCAATTTGACATAACCATTGATGGTGAGCTTGTTGCAGATAACTTCGACATTCTGAATTTGACAGGAAATGACGAAAAGGTTGGGTTGGTATTAGAACATGAAGCGATTGTAGAAGAAGGACAAACTCTGGATATCGAATTTGGCAATGAAACCGAGCTGCCTGCGGTTATTAGTGCTATTGAAATTGTAGATATGTCATCTACTAACGAAGCACCTGTAGTTACCAATCCCGAGCGGCAATCTAACTTGGAGGAAGAAGCCGTTTCGTTGCAAATTGTAGCTAATGATCCAGATGGTGATAACCTGACATATGAAGCAGAAGGGCTACCTGGCGGGCTTTTACTGGACTCATCTACAGGTCTAATCTCTGGTACGCTTGAAGAAGGTGTTCAAGGGCTCTTCACTGTGACGCTTACCGTATTTGATGACGGCGATCCATCAGCTGGCACCATCACCTCATTCTTATGGAGCGTAGCTAATGACCCGATTGCGATTGCACCGATAGACGATATCGTTGTTGAAGTAGGTGCAGATACTGACGTAATCTTGCTCGACGGTGTATTTGAAGATCCAAATGAGCTTGAGCTGACGTATTCTATTACTGGCAATACGGATGAAACAGTCGTTTCTGCTAACATCAATGGAGAAGGTGATGGCATCGTCCTGAATTATTCTAACTCTAATACTGGGGTTGCCGAGGTTACCGTTCGAGCCACGAATACAGTGGATGCATTTGGTGAGGATACGTTTACTGTTGAAGTCATTCAAACAGCGATTCCTTCAGCCACACTTCAAATTACGCCGAATAGTACGCTAGGAGGCAGTACCTTTGATGGAAACAGCATTCTCATCGAGAATACCTCTCTGGGGAATATTACAATCCGGAAAGTGACTCTAAATGTTTCGAATACGCTATTCCCTGATATGGTATTTGACCCTACTGGCGTAGCTGGTGACAGTGGCGCTAAGTGTTTAACAGCAGACTTGAATGGGGAAGAAACTGGTTTTAGTGCTCCTACTAACCCTTGTGTGGATCCATTCAGTATTGCAAGTGAAGGCGGGTTCTTGGAAATGGAAATGGACTTTACCGACTTCGATCCTGGAGAAACATTCGGGTTGTCTGTTGATGTTGATCCTACTAGTATCAAAGGAAATCCAGGTGTAGGTGATGCTGGTTCAATAGGTGGAATTGAGTTGGTGGGGACTGTTGTTACTGTTGAGTTCTCCACAGAAGAGGTGATCACGAATGATGTCTTTTATCTAGCTGGCAGCGCGGGTGGCGGTCAGGCTGTTGTTCAGAATCGAAGCGAAGTGCAGCTAGGCACACCTGCTGTTGCTCCTTCACTTGCCATCCAGGGAGCTGGTGGTGTTGATGACATCACGGTCTCAGAGATCAATCAAGTGATTGATGTGGCAGGTACTCCTAATGCAGCCGTTACTCTGTTGCAGGTAGATGGTCGGTTAAATCTGGAAGGAACGCCTAATGGTGGGTTCGATATCGACGACTTTGAAGCAAATGAGGCAATAGGTGTTATCGAGACCTATAGTGCAACACTGGACGGAAGTGGAAATGCTTCGATTCCTGTTGAACTGAAGCGTTCCTTCTTTGATGATGCATTCACAGGTGGAATAAACCATTTCATCGCTGTAGTTGAAGATGAATTCTCTGGGCGTACATCGAACAGAGTTCGATTGAGTCTGGAAGAATTGGCCGTGGCTAGCTTCAATGAAGGGTGGAACTTGATTGGACTCTCGTATAGCGTTGAAGATGGCAACTACCTCAGCTTGTATGCTAGCGTTTCTCCAGAACTAGCACCATTTGGTTGGGACGACGGCTATGTTCAGGTACAGGAGATTGATAATGGCGCTGCCTACTGGTTAGATGCAGCTACTGCCGGAGATGTGCCGATCTTTGGTGAAGATATCGATCAACTTGAAGTTGCTTTGACTGAAGGCTGGAATATGATCGCAGGGCCTTCATGTACAATCGATGTTCTAGACATTCAAGACCCAGGTAACGTGGTTGTAGCTGGTACCCTCTTTGAATATGACGATGGATATTTGAATACATCGTCTGTTCAACCCAACAAAGGGTACTGGATTAATGCATCGGCAGATGGTACAATCACGCTGGACTGTTCTGTCAATGAGGATGCCGTTGCCAAGCATAATAATGTAATGCAAGATGGCAAAGTATCATTTGGGTCTTTGCTTATTAGCGATCAGGCAGGAAATGACCAGGTTCTTTATTTCGGTGGTACCCTGGAAGGAAATGCCCAGGACGAGAGCTTTATCATGCCACCTTTCGGACCAAACGGTTTCGACGCGCGCTTCTCAAAGGGTGTTCGATTGATTGAAGAAAATGAAGCATACATCTCATTGCGAAGTGAAGCGTTTCCTGTAGAAGTTCTGTACCAGGATGCTCCTTCTTCCTATGCAGGTGTTTATACTCTTGAAGCACTCGTAGGAACTGAAGTGGTAGGTACCTATACCCTCATTGAAGGAGAAAGCATCATGATAGCAAATGCGGATGTGACTTCGTTGAAGATATCAGATACCATTGCTGATGCAGACGTATTGCCAGAGCAATTTACCCTCAATGGCAACTATCCAAACCCATTCAATCCAACGACAAACATCGTCTTTGACTTACCTGAAAGCGCAGCCATGCGTGTTGAAGTGTATGATCTTCTTGGACGAAGAGTTATGGAGTTGAGCGGATTGGAAATGCAAGCCGGCGCAGGGCGGCAGATTCAGCTTGATGCGTCAAGCCTTGCCTCTGGATCCTACATCTACCGCGTTCATGCAACGATGGAAACCGGTGAGTTGGTTCAGACTGGTAGAATGACCTTGCTGAAATAAGTTCTTAAGAACATCAAGATTGTTCAAGTTAAAAGAGACATCCCTTACGGGGTGTCTCTTTTTTTATGCTCATTTTATAGATTAGGAAAATCTATAAAAAGCTCTGTGTTTACAGTAGCAACTATTGTGGCCTAGATTTGCCTATTTACAAACGGAACTCTTCATGCTTAGAAACTCGCTCAACATTGCCTACAGGACTTTCAGGCGGTATTCATTACATAATGCGATCAGCATTATAGGGCTCGCTGTGGGTATGGTAAGTTGCATGTTTCTGGCCGTGTATATTATTGACGAAGTGAGCTATGACCGTTATCACACACACGCTGACCTCGTTTTTCGTGTGGCTACCGATGTTAAAACCAATCAAACAACGGATCATAGCGCTTATTCGTTTTCGGCACTTGGGCCTTCCCTGGTTGATAACTTGCCAACAGTTGAGGCAGCTACACGGATTGGTATGTCTTGGGCGGCTTCGTCTGTACGTGCTGGAGAAAAATACTTTGACAAAGAGCGTATACTAGTCGCTGATTCGACGTTCTTCAGCTTGTTTACATATCGATTCATAAGTGGAACGCCTGGTTCAGCCCTTAACAGGCCATACACTGTTGTTTTAACTGCTTCTGCGGCAAAACGGTATTTTGGGGATGAAAATCCTATCGGCCGCACTATTAGTCGGGAAAACAGCCAGGACCTTGAGGTTACTGCAATTGTTGAGGATTCGCCTACAAACACCCATATCAAATTTGATGCACTGGCCTCCTTTGAGTCGCTCAATGCACAACGCCGATTATTCTTCGAGAACAATTGGAGGATTCTTTACGGCTATACCTACATCAAGCTTTCTGATGAAGCAGATGCTGAAGGCTTGGCTCAACGGTTTTCAACACTCTTCGCCTCGCACTTGCAACCTACGCAGGAGCGGTGGGGCGCCTCTTTTGGCTTCCAACTTCAGCCTTTGGCAAGTATTCATCTACATTCTGATCGGGACAATGAATTGGAGCCAGGTGGAAGTGTATTACTACTCTATTTACTTAGCGTAATAGCTGGGCTCTTGATGCTCATTGCCTGCATAAATTTTGTGAGCTTGTCAACGGCTCAGGGCGCCGAACGAGCCCGGGAAGTAGGTGTTCGGAAAGTATTAGGTGCTTCTCGGTATCAATTAGTGCGGCAGTTTTTAACTGAATCAACACTGATTGCCTTGCTGGCGGCCATGCTTTCATTAGGGCTTTTTGTACTCCTACTGCCTGTATTCAATGAGCTGTCTGGGAAGGCTTTTGAACTGGGTATGGTTTTGAGTTTTTATGTTCCAGTGGGCTTTATCTCAGTGGCCTGCTTGACAGGCGTGGTAGGGGGAGTATATGCTGCATTTGTAATTTCAGCTCGCCGGCCTTTATCAGCACTAAAGGGAGGCAGAGGTCACGGTGATGCATCCGTATACTTGAGGAAATGTCTCATCGGTGTGCAGTTTGCTGCTGTGGGAGTGCTGATGATTGGTACTTTAGTGGTTCATCAGCAGCTGAACTATATGAAAAGCGCTGAGCTGGGTTTCGAGAAAGACCAGGTAATCGTGTTAGGGGAGATATTTGCTAGCTCTCCGGTTAATCGATGGGAGGAAATGAAATCCATCAAACAGGAGTTGCTCAGAAATACGCTCGTAGAAGGTGTTACGCTTTCCTCGGAGTGGCCTACTCGTCCGGTGCAGGGACAAATTTCTATTCAGGCAGAGGGGAGTTCTGGAGAGGAAGGGACACCCATTGCCTGGTATCAAGTGGAAGAGGACTACCTTGAATTGATGGGTATTGAACTGTTGCATGGGCGAAATTTTGTACCAGGGAGGGCGTCTGATTCTGCGGCCGTATTGATTAATCAAGAAGCAGCTAAACGGTTAGGGCTGAATGAGGAAGATGCCGTTGGTTCTCAACTTCTTGAGCCAGGCAATAATAAAGAGATAGCTACGATCATTGGTGTAGTTAAAGACTTTCATACGCAATCTCTGCATTATGCTGTCGAACCGATCTCTTTCTTTAGTTATTGGGCCAGGCCGCGAAACATCCTTGTCAAGATCAGTGGGGAGGATGTGCCTGGAGCATTGGCGCAAATAGAAGAGACCTGGGCGCGCATGATGCCTGATAAACCCTTGAGGTATGACTTTTTGGACCAGGAATATGCTGCACTCTATCAATCTGAAGTTCGGCTCAGCCGTCTGGCTGGGGTGTTTACAGGAATAGCAATACTGATTGCATGCATGGGGCTCTGGAGCCTGGCTTCGTATTTTGCCTCGCTTCGAACAAAAGAAATCGGTATACGCAAAGTTCTCGGTGCTACAATTTCTAGTGTTGTTGTTCTGTTGACAAAAGACTTCATCCGCCTGGTCGGGCTCTCCTTTTTGGTATCTGCTCCAGTAGCTTACATTATGATGAATCGCTGGCTAGAAGGGTATGCCTATCGCATTGAATTGTCTCCGTGGACACTCGTTTTAGTAGGAGGTAGTATTTTAGGGTTAACTATACTGACAGTAAGCTATCAGTCGATTAAAGCGAGTTTGAATGACCCGATAAAGAGTATTCGATATGAGTAAAATTAGGTGCTCCCCTAATTTAAAAAGGGACGCCCTGACGAGCGTCCCTTTTTAATGATTAGATCTTAGTTGGCTGAGATAAAAGGATCAATCCAGTTTACTTTACCAGAATCATCTGTTTGGTCATTACTTCTCCATTGCTTTCAAGTCTGTAGAAGTATGTACCTGAACGAAGATGGCCAGCATCAAGAGTCACCGTGAAGGTACCTGCTGGCAATAGGCGGTCAATGAGCCTGGTTACTTCTCGTCCAGCAATGTCATATACAATGAGCTTGGTGTCGTTTGCCTTCTCGAGGGTGAAGGTAATAGACGTGCTGTTCGAGAAGGGATTGGGGAAGTTTTGGTCTGCATGAATTGTAGACGGTACTTCACCATCGGACGAAACTGTGAAGGAAACTTCGAGAGAGATACCTTGCGCGCCCGTTGCGTTGAAGTCCGTAAACGGACGGGCTACGAGCGTATGATCACCTACGGTTGGCGCCCAGGCATTATATGCGTCACCAATATCACCAGCCATCGCGTATGGTACAGAGTTTTCCAGGTGGAAGTTAGAATTCTGGTTCAGCGAGAACTGCACGCTACCAACTTGCTCTGGGATGGTGTTTGCTCGGATGTTTATAAATTGAGACGGTAGTGTACTCAATACAATCGTTTCTCCATTTTCGAGCTCACGAATTTCTTCGCCGGTTGTGGCATCGATCAGTGTAAAGCTGACAACCTGGATGCTGTTTGTTTCAGCATCACCTCCGCCGTCGCCACCGCCGCCGGTTCCACCGCCATCACCTCCGCCGCCATTGCCACCGCCTCCATCACCGCCACCGCCGGTTCCGCCGCCGCCATTACCGCCTCCACCGCCGCCGGTGTTGGTTTGTAAGGTCCCTTGTAGCGCGATGTTCATCACCGAACGGGCAGGGTCGTTGCTGTTTATGCGAAGTGTCGCATTTTTAGTGCTCGTTTCACCACTACCAGGAGCAAAAACAATATTCGCAATCACGGATTGCCCTGGTGATAGGGTAGAGGGAGAAGGGTTGGTTGCTACCTCGAAGAAGATAGATTCTGCCCCATCGATCGACATAGAATTGAGTATCAAGTCGCCACCGCCATTGTTCGATATCGTCAATGGAAGTGTTTTAGTGGCGCCTGCTTGTACTGCACCGAATTCTAATGTTGTTTGAGACACAACCAGGTTAGGTTCAGCCATGGTGCCGCTATCGCTTTTAACAAGAGCTACCCAATCGGCTGATTGGTCGAAGGGAGGTGAACCAATTGAGCGAACACCCCCGCCCGATACTGTGGTAGTCCCTCCGTCTAGCAATGCACCACCTTGACGTGGGTTATACCACTGAACGGTATAGTCACCCTCTGCCAGATCAATATCGACACCGCCGCCGTCGGGGAGATATACTGCATAGGCAGTCCCTGGGCTGGCGAATACATAATCGTTTGTATTCGATGTGAGTTGATCGGCGGGTTGCATCGTTGGGAAAGGGAGGTAGTTCTGGAAGAATTCCAGAGCGTGGCGGGTGTAGTCCCACATGGCATCTCGAGTACGCCAGTTTTCGGTGTTCAAGTCATGGCTGACCGTTTCATAACCGAAGTACCATTCAACACCTGCACCGCCGCCCATTAGGTTGGCCCAGAGCGCATATTTTCTAACGGTATCGTGGTTGTTGCCGGCACCGTCTCCAGTAACCCCCGTCTGCCAGGGACCCAGCTCATCTAGAGAGACAATCCAAGGCCGCCCGTTTTGAGCCGAGCGCTCTCTCCATTTGATCGTTTCGCTGTGTGTGATACCGATTTCGAATATCTGGAGAGAGGTCCCTTCATAGTCTGGATAACCGAGTAGCGGATTGTATACCTGGTCGTATTGGTTTGGATACGTATGAATCACGATGTGGTGATCGTACGGGTCGAGGGCGCGAATGTACGATGCAAATTCCTTGCGTTGTGCATCCGAGTTTTCATCATTTTCTTCACCGAGATTCCAGGTAAGAGCATGGTGATATGCAAATCGCGCAACCAACTCTCTGAAATAAACCTTTCGCTGCGTTCCAAGACCGCCTCCATCAAGTAACAGTTCATTTTCTGTCTCTTGGGTTAGGAGGTGAAGCATGATTCCCTTGCGATCCATATGGTCAAAGACGATGTTCCACTGGTCGAGTTTAGAAACATCAAAACGATATCGTTCATTGGGGTTCGTCCAGGGCCATACATCTTCACCATCACCAATAATATTGTTGGTGATAAAGTAGATAGAGTTCATGCCTTTGGAGGCCAGGTAGTTGACCGCGCCAATGATTCCTTTTCCTTTTCCCTGTTGCCAGGTAGGGTCGCTGGTTTGCCAGTCGCCAATATGCGGGGTGTACGACTTGATGTAGTCTGCACCATTTTGGTTATACGTGCCGTCAAAATCCTGGTAAGCCAGGAAGTTTTCCGGACTATCGGCTCCACCCTTTATATAATAGTCTCCGTTGTCAAAGCGAAGATAGTGTTCGCCGACATAGCGGAGGATCCCTTTTGCACGATGGTCGGCCCCGGTTTTGTCTGTTTCAGAGACTGAGATGGAGCCGGAAAGGCCATCTTCCGAGGTTGGGGTACCTGCATTAGGGTCCAGGTTAATGGCTACTTCTGTTCCTGAACGGAAAGACACCTGGTAATTCCATATACCCGTTCTGTCGGGTACAAAATGAACGCGCCATTTATTTCCACTGGTTGCACTCGTTTCACCGGCATTGCCGTCTGCAGCAAAGTAGCCTGGAACTACGTACTGATGGCTGCCTTGAGAAAAAGTAACCGTTAACCGGTAGTCAAGAAATGGGTTGGGCGAACTGTTTTCATCGGCTTGAGGGCCATCAATGGTAAGCGTAATCGGGTGCCATTTCTTCTGTTCACCTGAAACGGTCACATTTGCTGGTGTATCATTGGTGTCGCCGTTATCTCCACCGCCACCGCCTCCACCAGAGCTGGGGACGCGATTGGATTCAGCATAAGAGGTGTTTAAGGGATCTTGGACGCTATCCTTATAAAAGTGGATTCGGTCCATTTTAAAGTTGTTTGAGCGCCCAGATATGTAAAAGGTATGCTCGCCTGCATCAAGCGTGTAACGCATGCTTGCAAACTCGCCACCGGAAGGCTCTAAAATCGAGTTGAAAGTAAAGCCGTCATTTTGATTTGCACTAGGGTGCAGCGTTTTGACCCATGTCCCCGTTTCATTCATTCTGGACCAGCAATCGTTCCACTGGTCTCCAGCTGGAGCGCCAAGGTGAGACATACGAATGCGCACATTGTATTCTCCGGGATCACTGATTACGACTTTGTATTCGAGTGTGCCTCTTCCTGGGTCATTAAAGTAGTCCTGACCACTCCAGCGTAAATAGCCAGAGCCGGTGAATCCCGCTTCAGAGGAGTCTAGCACCCAATCGCCAATGGGTTCGAGAGATTCTGTTTCAATGACCACGAGGCCATTTTCTTCCACAAACGCATCGTTTTGCGCCTGGGCAATTAATGGGTTAGAAAAAAACAGTACAAATAGGAGCAGGTACTGTAACCGTTTATGTAAAATCGAAGAGCTATTGTGTAGCTCCGAAGACCGATTAGATCTCATGTGTTTAGTAAAAACTTATCTTTACGTTGATGAGAGAAAGTTGGGGGGGCTTCGGAAAGAATTAGATGGGAGTTATCTGAATAGTATAGCATTCAGGAATTCCCTGGGTTAGTGGCAGTGACAACACCCATTTGACAAACTGCGTGCCATAAAGCTCAAAAAGGCATCTATAGATTGATAAAGCACAGTGACAAACAATTCTTTAGCAGAAAGATCATTACAGATGCTCCACTCGGAAGATGCAACTGTAGGGATATTCTACTATATCTTTTGTTTTTACCGAAGATATAGCGCGAAATTGCAAAAAATGGTGGATCATGCATATGGAGCAGTCAAATTATCTGCTTCTACTCCAAAGGCTTATATGCAAGTGCGCCATAATTGGGTCTCAATTAGAGACAGCGAGTGGGGGGATTTGGTTGAAATATAAACGTGAAGAACAAAAGAGTTAGTATGCATTATAGATATTTATGGACCATTCATCATATTCTAACGTGAAAGAGAGCATAGTTAAATGATTAAAAAAGCGCTCCGTTACCGCCTCCTTACCTAATAGTTTATATACCACCTCAGTCGTGCGAAATTTACACCTGGACCGTTTACTGAAAGATGTCAAAGAGGTTAAGCAAGCTTCTGAAGCACTCTTTTCTAGCTTGACTCCTGAGCAAATCACCTGGAAGCCGAATAAGAAGTCATGGAGCGTTTTAGAGTGTTATGATCATCTACTCGTTACTAACGGATTGTATATTCCGAAGATAGAAGGGGCGTTAAAGAAGGCGGAGCAATCTGTCGAGAATAGTGTTCGTCCTTTTAAGCCCTCTTACTTTGGGCGCATGTTTATTAAGTCTCTAAGGCCTCGGTCACGTTTTAAGATAAAAACCTTTCGGGTTTTTAAACCGAAGAATGGCCCGCAGAATCTAAACATACCAACCCAGTTTTTAGCTCAGCAGGATGAGTTGATTGAGCTAATTAAACGGGCAGATCAGTGTGACGTTAATTCGGTTAAGTTTTCTTCACCTGTTAGCAGGCTGATTCGTTTCTCTCTTGGAGAAGGGCTCAGTGTCATTGTGGTCCATGAGCAAAGGCATTTATTACAGGCACAAAATTTACAGCTTCTGCCTGACTTTCCCGAGTTTCAACAGGTAAAAAGAATATGATGGTTTACATGTCTGATACAATGGAGGCTCCAGAAGAAGTCGCTGTTGAAGAGGAGATAGCCATTCTAATTCCCAGATACCATGTGGTTTTACTGGACGATAACGACCATACTTATGAGTACGTTATTGAGATGTTGATGAAGATATTTGGCCATTCCAATGAACTGGCATACAGTATGGCATGTGAAGTCGACAGGGCAGGGCGTGTGATTGTGGATACAACAACGAAGGAACGGGCTGAATTAAAGCGCGATCAAATCCATAGCTACGGGGCTGATTGGAGGATTGAGCATTGTAGAGGCTCAATGTCGGCCATTATTGAACCCGCGGAATGAGCGCAATGTGGGGAAATACCCGGAAAGGGGATGCGCCTCTGACACATATTCTGTTTTTCGGTAAATATCACGTATTTACGTGATAGCGTACCTTAGACAAATGATGTATAATTAGTTCGTGATCTATTAAACCGGCCACATCTTACAGCCGGTAATTAAATCGGGCAGGAACCGTAGGGGTAGGGTTCCTGCCCATTCTTTTTGTATCAGGTTCGGCACGTCTTTTAATTGGGAGCTGCCTTAGGCAAGCAGACTACGATACATTTATACGGAGTAAATTCCTCTGTCACTTTGATTGCGCCACTCAGGTCCAGCTCGCTTCGTTGATATTTTGTCCGATACGAACGGACCTCGTCGGACATCAAGGAGGATGTGAACAACTCTTCAAGGACATCTTCCAGGTGGCGAATCTCATTCAGGTCGATGTCTGGTGTTTCATCGTACACCATGTTGTCCCTAGTAATACTGGTTTGGACCCACTTCTCTAGTTGGGACAGGAGATACTCATTCGAATCCCCTTGAATGATTTGGACTCTGTAAGAGGAGCCACCTGCAACTACATTCCCCGTTTTGTCATCTCTGCGAATGATCGCTTTGAAAATCCCATTGTCTATCCTGAATATATACCGGCCATCATAAGTGGGAATATGTTTTTGATATGGGGTATTCACTGCATAATAAAGATTGGCGCCGTCTATCTCTCCCTCAAACATATCGTTAGCAGCCTCTATTAAGGTCTCCTGGGTGAATTGCTCACCCTCATACGAGATAAGTATAAGGACACTGTTTTCGACAACAGTGCCCACATCAATCACTGGCCCCCCATACATGCGGTGCATTTTTGCAAATTTTACCAGGCGACTTTTAATCTCCTCGCTTACTGGTAGCAAATCAACATTCTTCATAAGCCTCCGCTGACACTTGGCGGCAATATTTTCAATCTTTCAGTCGAGAGACAGGAAAAATTACGATCAGCATTTTGATTTGGATGCCAGAAAAAACAGCTAAAGAATACAATTAAAGGTACATAATTGATCAAAAAGGCCTTTTTCCTTTCATTGAGAAATGCTTCCCTCCCTCAAAGCAAATTCTTATCCAAGAACTCTTGGGAAACGAATAATTGTAAGCTGCGTACTTGCAAAGCTCCTGAAAAGGGATGGATTAGGTAATGCGTTGATTATCCAATCCGGGAATCGTATTATCCCTGCATATCTGTCAAGTGCAAATAACACTTCGTCAAAAACGATCCCTCTACCCAATCAGGGGATTTATCAATAACCAAAAAAACTCTTCTTGGAGTGCAGTCACAATGATAAAAAAGGCTACAAATTTACTTCTTATTGGAATGCTCACCTGTCTTCTTGTGCCGGCCTCGATGGCGCAGCAGACTGAGTACTCCCTAACTCTTTCTACGGATGTGACCCAGGGTTACACTACTGGTATTCAGTCGGGTGCTCGAGATGTTAGTGGTCCATTTGACCTCGATTCGGATGGATTTGCTGAAATTCTAGTTGGTGATTATACCAGAGGTGGGCGAGTTCATGTTATTGAGAACACGGGTTTTGATCAATGGGAGCTTGTCTACTCAACTCCATTCTTAGATTCTACGGCTACCTCTCAAAATGCCAGGGCAATTACAGGTGCTGACCTCGATGGAGACGGAAATGGGGAGATCATATTTCTCAGTGGCCGAGGCTTTAGTGAAACCAACCCGAATATCAGTGATCTGCCCATTGGAATGTATGTATTCGAATTTACGGGCTCTGATAACGATTACGGAATGGCTCCGGCCAGTATTTATGAGTTCACTGATGCAGTACCAGATCGTTGGGTTGTTGAGCAACTGGATGCAGGAGATGTAGATGGAGATGGGCAGCAAGAGGTTTTCTTTGCAAATAATGGTGGAACAGGCTTTGATGAATTTGACAACTGGTATGTGCTTTCGGTAACTGGAGACATCGGAACCGGCTTCGAGACCTGGGTTCAAGAGGTGCGTCTGAGTTCAAGGGGGACGGAAGATTTTGATCCTGTGTCAAGAGGTGGAGGGAGTGCCTATGGAATTTTGCCAGCTGATTTGGATGGGGATGGGAATCATGAATTGTCTCTGCATTCATGGAATAATTTTAATTTCACCAACATAGGTACAGATGGAAATGGTGGGTACATGATTCCAGATGGGTCTGCACAAAACATCAATCTGCAAGCTAGTCCTACCGATGATGTGTCTCTGTTCAGCGGTGTCGTTATTGACATAGATGGAAATGGCGATGATGAAGTCTTTTATCCTAATTTAAGCTCGGGAGACGTATCCATTTTGAATTACGAAAGTGGGGAAGATCCTTTGCAAATTACGGCTGATAACTTTGTACTGGGGCTGCTCCCGGGCTTGTCAAGCCTTGGTATCACTGCAGGTGATATGGATGGAGATGGCAACTATGAACTCATCGGTTCGGGTGCAGGATATACACCTGGTGATTTTGATGCGGGGCGTGCTGCTGAGTGGTTGAACATTGTTGAGTTTAATGGAGGTGATCCTGAGGATCCAAATAACTACTCTACACTTTCGGCATTTGTATTTGCGGATGATAATTATGATGCGTTCCATACCATAAATCGGCTCGATGGTACCGTTGAGCGCATTGACAATGAGCTAGACATTAGCATTAGAGATACAGTGATCATAGGCAATGGAAACCCCGAATTTGCTTCTAAAATGTCATATTTAGGTGATCCAGATCTAGATGGTTTCTACGAGGTTGCATTCGGTGTACAGGGTATTCCTGATTCACTCTATGTACTCACTGAAATGGCTCCAGATAGTAACCTGGCAATTGCATCAGTTGAGGCAAATACAAACCGTACTTTCATGCGGGTAATGTCTGTTGTAGGGAATGTAGTAAGTATTGAAGATGAGCGCATTATCCTTCCAGATGATTATCAACTTCATGCGAACTACCCCAATCCGTTTAATCCTTCTACAACGATAAGCTTTACCCTCCCTAGGGAAAGGGCAGTCAGTGTAAGAGTATTTGATATTTCCGGTCGATTGATAAAAACACTTGTAAATAATGAGGTGTATCCTGAAGGAACGTTTAATGTGACCTGGGATGGAACGTCAGCTGCTGGTGGTACTGTTGCCAGTGGTACATACCTCTACACTCTGGAGTATGGCAACTTCCGTCAAACGAGAAAGATGACGTTTATTAAATAAACTGGATTATCCATCCAGTGTGTTCGTCGTAGAATAATAATTAACGACTACCACAAGATTGTCATTCCGAGCTTGTCAAGGAATCTGGTTTCGATGACCCTTTTGGGGCTTTATGAAAAGTCTCGGTACTCTCCAGGTCCACCGGCAGGGTCGGAATGACTTTTTTTCGTATAATAGAAGGCATTCTATAGATCGCATTCGACGCCTTCCTGGTGCCCCACCAACAACGCACGTCATTTCAGAATAATTTTCTGACAATTGGCATTGGAATCCAGGAAAGGGTTCTCGATTTTTGCGACCTTTTACCTTCGAAGAAACATCGATTCTGACTTGAAGCAGTGATAACAGCCTATGGCCGGGTTTAATAGATATCCGTTTGTATTTGTACTGTTTTTCTTATTACTAGCACCTCTCGACGTATTTGCACAGGGAAAGATTGCAGGCCGAATCACGGATCGGCAGGGCGGAGAGTCGTTGATTGGTGTAAATGTGGTTCTTGATGGTACTACTCAGGGAGCGGTCACAGATGGTGATGGGAATTACATCATTGTGAATGTTCGTCCAGGTACGTACACCCTGGTGTTCTCCTATGTGGGTTATCAAACTCAGCGGATTCAAGGAGTACAGGTAAGCACAGGGCAAACCACTCGATATGATATTGCGATGAGCGAGATGGTCATAGAAGGGGAGGAGATTCTCGTGCAGGCAGAAAGACCTCTTATTCAAAAAGACCTCACAGCCTCAAAAAAGACCGTTATCGCAGAAGATATTGATGCCCTTCCGGTCGAAAGCTTTTTTGGTGTGCTGGTAACTCAAGCAGGAGTAAACCAGGGCCCCAGTGGAGAGATTCACATTCGAGGAGGACGAAGTAACGAGATCTCTTATCTAGTGGATGGGATCTCTGTAGGTGATCCATTCGATACCAATGGACTGGCTACTACAGTTGCTGCGGATGCGATTCAGGAAATGACCGTCATCTCCGGTGCGTTTAATGCCGAATACGGCAAGGCTATGTCGGGTATCGTAAACCTGGTTACAAAGGAGGGCGGCAACAACTTCGAGGGGTCTTTTAGTCTGCATGGCGGTGATATATTCACCTCAAATGACGACATATTCTTTACTCCTTCAACCCCAAGCGTTGACATTTACACATTGGAAGGTACGCTAGGCGGTCCGCTTACCTTTTTGCCGCGTGGTAATTTCTTTATCTCTGCGCGCCATGATGTGGATGAAGGATATACGTATGGAATACGCCGGCATGCACCTGATGACTCTGCTAATTTTAACGTTTCGCCCATTTATTATGAAATACAGGGACGTCCCTGGTGGGAATATCTGACGCCCGAACAGTCTGATGTAGGCCAAGGGCTTCCTTTGCCTGATGAACGGGTACCCTTACACCCGAGCCTGGCTTCGAATTTCATCGGGAAGCTTACTTTTCGTCCTGCTCAAAGCATCAAGGTTGAATACAGCTTTATCTATGATTACAGTAAGGCAAAGCCTTTAAGTGGGACAAGCTTTTTGTACAGGTTTAATCCGGACGGGTTGGCGACCAACAGGGAGGATGGGTTTAGTCACCGCTTGGGGTATACACACACCCTGGACAACTCAACGTTCTACAAGTTATTTGTCTCTTACGCCTCGAATCGTTTTCGCCGCTTCTTGTATGAAGACCCAACAAACCCCCTCTATGTTCGAGACATAGATGAAATAGGTGAAGGCACTGTTGTTGGATTTCCCGGAATCAATTTCTTGATGGGAGGAAATCAAAAAACACATCTTACAGAACAGTCTGAGTCTATTCGAGCTAAACTGGATTTCACCAAGCAATTTGGAGTGATTCACGAGGCTAAATTTGGAGTAGAAGCCCAATTACATAGTTTGGATCGCAGAATCTTTTCTGTGTTGTTCAATGATAATCTGCTGTACCGGGATGGGCCGACTGTGCCTGATGAGTCAACACCTGCTCATGATGTATACAACGATCAGCGTGTTTTAGAAGTAAGCGCTTATGCCCAGGATAAATTGGAATTTGATAATTTTATTATCAATGCAGGCATCCGCTATGAGTACTTCGATCCAAATGGGGAATTTATCCCTAACCTGTTGAATCCTTTTGAGGAGTTACAAAAAGCGGATGTGAAGCATTTATTCTTGCCTCGCGTTGGGGTCTCTTTTCCTATTACCACAACAGGAATCATTCACTTTTCTTATGGCCATTTTGCTCAGATGCCACCTTTGCGCAGGCTGTACTTGAATCCTGAATTTGAATTCCCAGTTGGTTCTGCTCCGACGTATGGAAACACCAATATGCGTCCTGAGCGAACGGTTCAATACGAGATAGGGCTACAACAGCAAATTGGAGAGCACCTGGCATTTGATGTGACGGGTTTCTTTAAAGATATTCGTGATTACCTGGCTCTTCAGCGGGTTCGTTTTAGCACAGTGGCTGGGGAAGATGTTTATAATATTTACCTGAATAAGGACTATGCGAATGTGCGAGGTGTGACATTTGCCTTAACCCGCCGCAGAGAACGGAACGGGCTGCTTTCGGCGAATATAGATTATACCTTTCAAGTAGCCGAAGGTAATAATGACGATCCTGATGCCTTCTTCTTTAACTTCCTGTCTGGGCGGGAAGATGAATTTGAAATTGTGCCCCTGGATTTTGATCAACGGCATATTCTTTCTTCAACGGTTGCGCTAACAAAGCCTGGCAATTGGGGCGCTTCGTTTATCGGACAATTTTCTACAGGGTATCCCTATACTCCGCTTCTGATAGATCAAAAGATTGATCAACTGCCAAATAGTGGAAGAAAACCAACACAATTCAAACTAGATGCCCATTTATACAAAGAGTTTAACGTAGGTGGTACCTACCTGCGTGTATTTGCCAAGGTGTTTAACATTTTGGACCGCCTCAACGAACGGTTTGTCTTTGATGACACAGGGCGGGCTACCTACTCTTTAAATGGGCAACGAGGTGTTCATGAAGCCTGGGAGCCATTTTATGGCCTGCCTGGAATCAATGACCTGGATACCTACAATACGCGACCGCATTTTTATAGTGCGCCTCGTGAAATTCGCGTTGGTGTGACGCTTAATTTCTGATAGCTTTATTTATAGCCTGATTGCATGATACATCGATTCCTATGTTTGTCTGTATTGCTATGCATGTTTGTAGGTATTGCAGACGCACAGAAAAGACGTGAACTAGAAAAGGGAAGGCAGCGAGGGTGGAATCCCCAGCAAGTGCAACGATGGGTTGATCACGTTGCCAATAAACCCATGACATCGGGGGCCCGGTTAGAGTGTGAAGAAGAGTTTGCCCGCCGTCGTGACGTGATCATGAACGGCAATCGTATAACGTCGCAGATTCTGAACTTTGGCTCCATTTCTTCTCCTGGAAATACTATCACTGATATTGTATGGAATGGATTGGGGTATGGGTTTGAGTTTGGCCCCTTTGTGGCAGCTGAAATCGTTGATGAAAACAGGGAAGACCCTCAAAGTGTCCCACTATTCGATGATAACGGCCAGCCTGTACTCGACGATTCTGGTCAGCAAGTGTTTGTGACGCGTATCGTGTCAGACGGACTGGTATCCAATGGGGGTGAAGTGTCGCCTGATGGAACCGAGTTTTGGGGGTGGCAGCCTATAGCCTGTGCAGAGCCTGTGGGTTCGTTCGCAGGGCTTGAAGTGGTGGATCCTTTTTCTCCCTTAATACCAACCAGCGATGCAAAGGATACCGATCTCGATGGCAAGCCTGATTCATGGCCCGAGTCCTGGTTTAATGAAAATCTAGGAGAATACGTTTGGCCCGGAGCCCTGCAGCAAGGCGCTTCAAATGCAGATAAAGAAGCGTTGTATTTCATGAACGATTATAACAATTCTGAATTCCGCTATCGCCCGTTTGATTCAGATCCCTCCATATCTGGGTTAGGTTTAGAAGTAGAAACGCGTATCTATCAGTGGGCGAATCCACTCGCTGAAGACGCTATGTTTTTGATTTACAAAATCACAAACAAAAGCGAAAAGGACCTCGATAAAGTCATCTTTGGAATGTGGGGCGATCCCCACGTAGGTGGCCCTGGTGATTGGCCTGATGACCTTGCTGACTTTGATAGAGACCTCAATATGGTCTTTGCTTCTGACGCTGATGGGCGGTCAGATATACCTGGACGTGTACCGGGTGTTTTTGGGTATAAGTTTTTGGAGAGCCCTGGAATTGGTAATGAGATCATTAACGGGCAGTTTTTCCCAGGCGATGGTATCGATAACGACGGAGATGGGATGATCGATGAGTCCTGGACGGACGGTATTGATAACGATAATGATTGGATAGCAGATCTCCATGATGTAGGCATTGATGGTATCGACGGTACAGGGGATGAAGGAGAAGGAGATGGATTGCCTACTGCTGGCAGTCAGTTTGATATTACTAAGCCTGGAGAACCAAATTACGAGTTTACGGATATTGACGAAAGCGATCAGATTGGGTTGACTTCTTTTGCCTCTCCTGCATTTGCTGGCAACAGAATCTCAAATGATGAACGGGTTTGGGAATTGGTGCAGCCTGGCCGATTTGAAGATATTCCTGAAGAGCCGGGCGATTATGTGTTCATCTACGGTTCTGGTTCATTTCCTCTCCGGGCAGGCGAGACGAAGCGGTTCTCTATTGCTTTGATTGTTGGAGAACGTCGCGAGGATCTAGAATTAAATGCCAATACTGTGCAGGAAATTTTTGATGCAGGCTATCGATTTGCTAAACCGCCAGATAAACCGGTTGTAAAGGCTGTTGCCGGAGATCAAAAAGTGACTCTGTACTGGGATGACGGTGCTGAAAAATCAGTGGATCCCATTTCAGGCCTTGAGGACTTTGAGGGCTATGTCATTTATCGATCGACGGATCATGAGTTCAGTGATCAACAAACGATTACTGATATAAATGGGTCTAAATTTTTATTCTCTCCTCTGGTTGATGAAAATGGGGTCGAGGCCAAGTTTGATTTAATTAATGGACAAACTGGGCCTTCGCCTTTTGTATATCCACGACGTGGGATTGCCTATGATTTAGGTGATGATACCGGAATTTTCCACACCTACGTGGATAGCAATAATGTGATCAATGGTCAAACGTATTATTACTCGGTTGTTGCCTATGATCGGGGATGGGATGGGATGAATGAAGACGGCCAAAACAGTAGTGATGAATTGGCGGCCAATGGGATTCCCCCGAGTGAGACGAGTAAAACGATTACGTTTAATCCCAATACCAATGATTTTATTTTTGACGTGAATACTGTTGACGTTATCCCAGGCCCAAGAGTGGCTGGTTATCGCGCGCCTATCGTCAATAATGAAGAGGGAAGACTGACCCGGGTACAAGGGAATGGAACAGGCAATATTCTCATCGATGTGATAGACGAGTTTGCTGTACCAGATAATGGGCAGTACTCATTTGTCTTTGAGGCGGTAGATGATGAAGTGATGTATTCGATCCGGGATGATATTCCCAAGCAGGTCACTGTAAATGCTGAGCCAGGCAAAACGAATGGCTTGGGTTTTCAAAATATAGATCCTTCTTCGGTTCAGGTTGTATCGGAGTCCGGTGCCGCACTCGTTTCAGGGCAGGACTATCAATTAACACCTGAGAGTGGTTCTTTGCTGATCACTGGCAACGTTGCTGGCCGAGTAAACGCTTCGTTTAACTATTTCCCACTCTACCAAAGTAGCTTGCTCAATAATGAGGAAGCAAATACGGTGTTCGACGGCTTCCACGTATTTGTTCAGGATGTGCCTCTTGCTATAGATGATGAGCAAACCGGGTGGTCCCAAGGAGGAGATGGGTTGGTTTATGAAGTCCGGGTTGCTACTTCTGGCCCTGGGCGCGAGCCGCAACCTTCCGATTACGAGGTGGTGTTTTCTGACCAAAATCAGTCGAATTCAGTGAGTACGAACATACCCTTACCGTTCACTATTACTAATATCACCCAGGCTAATCAGCCTATTCAGGCATTTACCCCGGATATCAATGGGAATGGAGTATGGGACCTCAATGAATCTATCATTTTTGTTGAAACGATTAATGGTGATTTAACGGCTACATGGGAAGTTCGCCTGAGGGATTCATCCAGACAACCTACAGCCGGGGATGTGTTATTTGTAGGGACGTCTAAGCCATTTACTGGAGAGGATCGATTCTCATTTACAACAACAGCTGCAACCACCGATCCGGAGAGGGTAGCCGAGTCGCTGAGAGATATCTATGTGGTGCCTAATCCTTACGTTGCCACGAATGTATTTGAGCCAAGAAATCCCGTCAATCGAGCTGAACGGGGAGACCGGCGGTTATACTTTGCCAATGTGCCTCAGCAATGTACGATACGAATTTACACTCTCTCGGGTGAGTTGGTAGATACGATTGAACATAATGGGGGCCTGGATGAAGGGAAAGCATTTTGGGATTTAAGATCTTCGGATAATCTGAATATCGCTTACGGTTTGTATCTCTTCCATGTAGAGTCAGAAGAAGGGTCATTCACTGGGAAATTTGCCATCATCAAATAGGACCGAATCAGTCTAATGGATACTCCGATGAAAATAAGGCTATTTATAGGGTTGTGGGTCTTGATGGCGTTCGCCCTGGTAAACTGCGCTACTGCGCAAGTAGATAATTCTCCTGATCGAAATACAATTACCAAGAAAGGCACAACTGCAGCTCAGTTTTTAAAGATTGGCGTGGGTTCACGAGCAATTTCACTCGGGGGCAGTTATGTCGCTCTGGCCAATGATTTGTCTGCACTATACTGGAATCCATCCGGTTTGGCAGGGATGCAAGGCAGTGCAGTTCAACTTGCCCGTACAGACTACCTGGCAGGCATTAGTTATAATTTCGCAGCTTTTGGTACAAACCTGGGTGCGAGCGGCACTATCGCGGCTTCACTAATCTTTCTGGATTCTGGAAGTATGCAAGTGCGAACAGCTCAGCAGCCTGAAGGCACCGGGGAAGAGTTCGATGTTCAAAATTTAGCCCTTCAGGTTTCATACGGACGTGCGTTAACCGATAAATTTAAAATTGGGGGGACGCTCAAATTTATTCAAGAAACCATCTGGCACAGTAGTGCTTCAGCCATTGCATTCGATATCGGGCTCTTATTTACTACTCCTTATGATCGGCTGAGGCTGGGTGCAGTAATGGCTAATTTCGGCCCTAAGATGCAAATATCCGGTAGGGATATTTTGTTCAGCGAGGATCCATCGCCAATCGAAGAAGGGAATGTTGAAATTGTAAACGCTCAGTATTTAACAGAAGAACACCCTTTACCACTCATCTTTCGTTTGGGGCTTTCGTGGGATGCCATTGCGACGGCAGATCACACCATTATTCTTATGACAGATGCTGCACACCCAAATGATAATAGTGAGTATGTGAACTTCGGAGCGGAATATGATTTTAGAAACCTGTTGGCACTTCGAGTTGGTTATAGAAACTTGTTTGAAGAAGATGGTGAAGAAGGGTTAACCTTCGGTGCCGGTCTAAACTTGACGATTGACCGCACCTTGAAGATAGGGTTTGACTATGCCTATGCGGATTTTGGCCGTCTTGATGAAACGCATTGGCTCACTCTAAATCTAACGTTCTAAGGCACAGGGATATATGTGCTCGCAGGTCTGACTTGTGGAGTTTTCCTGCACTGGATGCGGGATCCAAGCAACATCGATATTTGAGCATGAATCACAAAAAACTGCTAATCTGTGTAGTCTCCTTTCTCTTTTCCATTACAACCGTTCAGGGGCAGTCTATAGCGGACTTTGATCTGGATCGAGTTTCGGTTTCAGAGGGAATAGCTACAGAAGCCAATAAAATAGCGTATGTCTCCTATGCCTTTGAGGCTCCTGCCAGTGCATATAATGGGGTTATTGTAAGTGGTACATCAACAATCCCTTCTCCTGAAGGCTGGATACAGTGGGATGGCGATAATGAAGACGAGTGGCAAGCTCTTTCATTTCTGAAGTCAGAAAGAGATGCCGCTTTTTATGCCGGATATAGAAGCGAAGAGTTCAGAGAAGGTATAGGGTTCACATTGAGATTTCGTGGGGTTTCGCCTAGTGAGGTATCAGTCAGTGAAGCGGGCGTTTTTGACAACAGGAAGGATGATGATACATTGGTTGATCAGAACCTGATCGATCAGCAGTCCGCTACTCTTATCCCTTTTAAAACCATTATTCCGCCTAGTTTGATCAACAGGGCCGAGTGGAATGCAGATCCATTTATTAGAGGAGACCCTGTACCTCTAGCCCGGCCGGATTACAATCGGATGACGTTCCATCATGCAGCTTGTTGCTCTGCCTATACGTATGAAGAAGGGCTTGCCCAGGTTAAGGCGATACAGAATTTCCATCAGGATGTGAGAGGGTGGAGTGATATCGGGTATCATTTTATCCTGGACCAGGAAGGGAGGGTATACCAGGGCCGGCCATTTCTAGATAATAGGCGCAATCTCAGCACGCCACCCAGGTTAGCCCAAGGGGCCCATGTTGGTGGTTTTAATGTGGGTAACATAGGTGTAGCAATGCTTGGGTGTTATCATCCTCCAGAAGGGGGGAGTTGTGTTGATGAACTGTCTCAGGCTACCAAAGATAGCCTGATCACGATGTTCAGCTACTTGAAGGAGAATTATGGCGTAGATACCTCAAACTTGTTCGGTCATCGTGATCAAGGAGCGACATCGTGCCCCGGGGACAATAACTACAGTCTTCTTCCTCAAATGCGGATTGATATCGACACCCTCGTTGCTCGGGGTAACCAGGCGCTTGCACAGGGAGATCTTGTGGCAACCCTAAAGGAAAATGGAGTGGTGATACTGGAAGGTGGATTGTCGGCAATTCGTGACGTTGCGAACGTGACAATAGAGCGCGAATTGAATAATGTGGTTACAACTGTTTATTCAAGTACAGAGACAGCGGCACCAATTTTTTCAATTGACAATGAAGTGTCCCGCGGAGGAGTAGTGAAGTATTCATTAGTAGCCACAGGTTCTTCAGGTCAATCTCAGATATTGGATGAATCAACAGTATTGGTGTTTAACCCTACTTCGTTTACGCTTGCACAAAGTTTTCCAAACCCAGCCTCCGGACCAGCAACGATCAGGTATTATGTTGAACGTTCAGGGATTGTCACGATAAAGTTATTCAATCTGAATGGTGTAGAGATAGATGAGTTAGTAGATGAGTTTCATGACGCAGAACAATGGTACACGGTACGTGTACCGAGCGAAAATCTTGCGAGTGGTGTATATTACTACCGAATGATCGTGACAAGCTTTCCAGGTGTCGTCTTCGACAAGACTCGCACTTTGCACGTCGTTCGTTAAGACCCTCCCATAAATTTTCCGCCCTTGTTATGGCTCGTCAAAGGTCGACTGTCCGAACTGGACTTATCGGATTGGCTATCGTTGCAGCATCTTTGTATGCAAGGTACCAGATATTGAGTATAGAAAAACAAAATGACCATTCTGCATGGGAGTTTGACAGGAGTTGGGAAATGCGATCTGAGCGTACTTCATGGTTAAGCCTTGCCGGCTTGTTTTGGCTGGAGGAAGGTGAATCGACCATGGGTTTGAGTGAGGGGAATGATTTCTTTATCAAAGATCGCGAAGGCCCGGAGTATCTCGGACAATTTACCCGAGAACGAGACTCGGTTTATTTTGAACCATTGGAATCTCTCTCCATTCTAACCGATGATCAACCTATTGACGGGCGCATACTTATGGTTAATGACATGGAGGGGGAAGAGACTGCAACCAAGCTCCATTATCAGAACCTGACATGGTGGGTTATTGCAAGAGATGGGCAGTTGGGAGTCCGAGTTTGGGATGCAGAGAGCCCTGAGAGGAAAGCGTTTAAAGGAATCAATGCGTTCGAGTTTGATTTGGATTGGCAGCTGGAAGCGCGGTTTGTACCGTATAAGGAGACGCAGGAATTTACCTACCCAACGGTGATAGGTACGATGCGTACTGAACGGTCTCCTGGGTTACTGGTGTTTCAATATCAGAATAAGCAGTATGAAATGGTACCGTTCGAACGTGACGAAGGTAGCCGACTTTTTCTTGTGTTTGGGGACCAAACAAACAACACAGAAACCTATGGTGGTGGCCGTTTTGTTTATGTGCCGTTACCTGATGATACTGGCCATACCATCATTGATTTTAATAAAGCCTACAATCCTCCGTGTGCATTTTCTGAATACTCTACCTGCCCGCAACCACTCGACCAAAATCGCCTACCTTTCTCAGTAGAAGCAGGGGAGAAAAAATACAAGGAAAGTGCTTCTTAAACAGAGGTCAGGTCCCCGTTGGCCTCTGAGGGCACTCTAGATACAGCGTGTCTGGATCAAAGAGCACAGGCTCTTTGCTGAGCATCATGGTTATGGCAATGAATTCCTCTGTAGAGTCAACCGGGAGCCGTACGGCCTGCCCATCCGAAAATACCGTCCGAACTTCTCCTTTATTGTCTACTGGATGCCACTTTATGCTGTAGTTAACGACTTCTAATTTTGCCATAAAATCGTGTATGTGTGGGATCGTTATTGGTAAGTTTCTGTGCGAATGAAGCTACGACATCTGGATCAGTTAAACCTGATTATTTTCTCCAATAACTATTTACGCGTGTAGGTGGATTTGATTACATTATGTGCACAACGCTTCGCTCTACATCGCGGAGAGTACCAATCGCTTGGGGGGCCGAATGGTACATTCCGATTTTGTTGGGTGAGGCGTTTTTTATTGTTGTGCAAGTGCGGCTTTTAACGCACCTGTTGTATTCCAGGCATTATTGATCACACCTACAGATCCGAAAAAGCCAAGTCCATTCTCAACATTAGAAGGTACGGTTGAAAATGCAGGCAGTTCTACCCCCGGTTCAGCATTTGAAAGCTCCCACTCTGTATCGGGGACCCGGACGTCCAATCCTATAGAGCATAGAGTAAGGTCTAGGGCCATGTTTTCCCCGATGTTGATCCCACGCAGATCCGAGGTGACATTAGCTTCAAAGCGCCATCCTTCGCCATCAAACGATCCCGGGCGGCCATATGCTACGTTAATAGGCGTTGTAGTAAAGCATCCAGATCCTGAAACGTAATAGGTTAGGTCAATACTCCATACATTACTCACACCTGGTATTTGGATTCCTTGATAGACTTCACTTGGTGATGTTTCAACTCGTGGTTGGGGATCCTGGATAATATTGATCGTTGAAACAGCGGGTACGAGCGTTTCTGCTGAAGTAATTGTTCCATCGGATCGGCGGACTTCTATGCGATAGAGCGTATTCTGTGAAATTGGCATGTTAGACCTGTAAACATGTCCATACTCAGTCTCCGAAAAACGTTGCAGGGTGTACCGCCATTCTGTCTCTTGTCCGGAAAATACATTGATGACAAAAACACGTGCATCGATGTTTGCCTGAGGATCTGCCGGAGAAGTAATGGTTTCTGCTCTTCGTGTAATGGGGACGACCCTTACGGCATTTGCTCGTCCGCCAGGGAGGTTGTTCGCTTCATCAAGATAGCCATAGATCGTGAAAAAATTAGTGTCATTGGCGAATGGATCAACAAAGGTGGTATCGCATCCACTAAGCACTAACAGATAGGCACTGATTAAGAGCACTACGGACTTACGTGTCAATGGCTGAGAGGGTAATGGAAAAGTCATTCTGTTCATGGTCGTGTCCTCCTTATCTAAGCTCTACTTTTAATCCAACAGAAGGAGTAAAGGGCAACTGATCGACTCTGCGAAGTTCGAATAAGTCGAAGTAAAACAAATTGTCCCTGTTGAAAATATTGATTGCGCCTGCACGGAGTGTGACTACCGTTCTGCCCCGTTCAATGCGGCGTTCTATCCATGCGTCCATGCGTTCATAATCGGGTTGCCTTCCCTGGAACGGCTCGCTGTAGGCTACTCTCTGATCCCCTGGAGTGGTTGTAATATCCACATCTGGTGTGACTGGTATGGAAATGTCAAAACCGGAGGATTGAGTAAATGGAAACCCTGTTCCTACTTGCCACTGTAGGATAAAACTAAGTTCATCCTTTTCTGCTTCTATGATTGCATTAATCTGTTGTCTGCGATCATGGGCCGGGTTATAGGAGACACTCCCTGTGGTGTATGTTACTTCAGAAAGGGAGTAACTGATGTATCCATTTATGAGAGATTCTGAGATAAATGGGCGATTCTGAAACTCAAGCCGGAGGTCAATACCTTTGGCTTCACCATCAGCTGCTTGTAGGGCTGTAGTGAAACTGGGAGAGCCGTTAAATACAGGAACAGAGAGATTGTCATAGGTTTTTTTGAATCCTTCAGCTGCAATGGATACCCACTGGCTCAGCTCTACGTTCAGGCCAACAATTGTATGTATACTGGACGTCAGGGGAGAGTCCTCAGGAATTATGGTCCAGGCAGTAAAGAGATTGCCGACATCGCGCTCGTCATTTAGACCTGCAATAGCCTGGTGATAGCGGCCTGCTGCTGCATTGATACGCACTTTGCTTTTAAAAATAGGCGGCATCCACGATATTCTCCCGCGTGGATCTACTTTCTGCTCACTTCGATCAGGCAATACATAGAGGTGGACTCCTGGTTCAAATACTAAGAGTCCATTCTGGAGCTTGATGGACGTCTCCAGATATCCTGTATATTCCAAGAGGTCATTGCTTGCAATCTCAGGAATCCCCTGGAATTGTCCACCAAGTTCATAATCAAGGGTTGAGCTTCTTCGTAGTGCGCCCAGTCTAAAGTCGAGGAGATCAGATTGGAAGTATGTAAGATCCAGTCCAATATCCATGCTCTCGATGCCTGAGGAACGTTCTCTTGCATCACGAGGGCCCATTTCGATCAGCATATCAGATCGATTGGCTGAAATCTCGGCGATCAAGGGAATGCCTGCAGGGAGGAAGGTGTAGGTACCGCCGTAAACCGTATTTTCCCAGGCAACCTCACTAGAATCTATGGGGGGAGCCGAAAGTGCCTCACCGTCGAATGTTTTGAAGGTGCCGGCTATGTCGCCTCTATCGTACGTGTGCAATCCGGTTACAGATAGGCTATGATTCGGCGAGATGAAGGCGTGAACTTTTCCAAAGATATCGCCAAATTGATACGGTAACTCCTGACCCAATATGGAAGGGAAAATGTCTTCGATCAGAGAGTGCCTGGCCGATGCTATTACTGATACTCTATCCTTGACGAGTGGGCCTTCAATACGGGCCGTACTCAAGAACGGTGCGACTGAAAACGAGCCTGCCAGGTTTTGCTTATTGCCGTTTCTGGTTGTAACGTCCAGAATTGATGATGCCCTGGTGCCATACTTAGCTCCAAATCCTCCTGTGTAGAAGGCGGCATTGTCCATCGTTTCTTCCGGAAATGCAGAGTAAAAACTCAGAACATGAAACGGCATGTAGACGGGCATTCCATCAAGCATAACCAGGTTCTGATCGACGGCGCCTCCCCGCACAAAGAATTGCCCCCCGCGGTCGCCTTGTACAGCAACGCCAGGAATAGTTTGTAAATAGCTAGCCAGATCTCCTGTGACTCCAAGTATCGGAACGCGCTGTACTTGCGCAGGAACCATTGTCTCCAGGCCGGCAACCACTGTGCTGATACCGGTTTCCTCTTCCGCTTCAACAACGACTTCTTCCAGTGATTGTTGAGAAGGGGACAGGACTATAATTTTATTTGTGTTTTCTGGTAGAGGGAGTTCAATTGTTTCTTCGTGGGTGATGAATCCAATAAATGAGACGCGAAGTGTATATCGCCCATCTGGAACACGGCGAATGATAAAGTAGCCGTCTCCATCAGTAACTGCACCTGCAAGAAAATCGTTTTCACCTTCAAGTACGACAGATGCCAACTGTAGGGGGCCTTCTGTTACTTCGTCCGAAACGAAACCCCTGAGTGCTGATTGTTGGGAAAGAGCGGGTATTGTATAAACCAATAAGAGTAGGAAGCTGATGGTCCATCTCATAGACAAAGAAAAGATAGGTGTTAAAGGTGGCTTAGGGTGGAAGTAAGGAAGCAGGATCTATTAATGCAATTCCAACCTGTTCAATCGTGAAAATGCTATGCTGAGTGGGGGTGTTTGAGGCATGTACTACGCAGGGCGATCTAATATAATCTTCACTGTTTGGTGATTGAGGAGCACGATGTATTGTCGATACACATAATGTTGTATCCCTCTCATCAGTACTTCCCCTTACTACAATTCTGGGAGACACTAAATACCATGCAAAAACCATTAGAGCGTATTCTTCTAGTTGAAGACGAAGAGGACATTCGAGAAATTACCAATCTGCTCTTAGAGGGATTAGGTGACTTTACAGTGAAGGCATGTGAGAATGGATTAGAAGCACTGGGAGCCGTCTCAGAATTTAGCCCAGATCTGATTTTGTGTGACGTTATGATGCCTGAAATGGATGGCATAGCTACGTTTAATGCATTTAAGAAATTGCCCGAGTTAAGAAATGCGCCTTTTGTGTTCATGTCAGCAAGAGTGCAGAAGCATGAGATTGAAGAATATAGAGAAATGGGTGCAGCTGGAGTCATCGATAAGCCCTTTGACCCAGCCGGGTTGCCTCAAAAGTTATTTGATATTTGGTCTCACTATTACGTTTAGAGATTATGACTGCTACACTTGCCAACACTCAATACAAAGCGCTTCGTGCCGCATTTTTATTAAAGCTAAAGAGTAAACTTGCTGTAATAGAAGAGGAATTACTCCGTGTTATTCACTCCGAGGAATTCCACAGGAATTACGTAGAGCAGCTACACGCAACCATACATAAATTTGTAGGGAGTACTGGCATATATGGGTTGGCTGGTGTGGCAGAGGCAGGTACTACGTTACTTGACTGGACCTACGAGCATAAATCCTCATCCATGCCTTTGAAGGATCAGGATAAAGCCATGCTAAGCCAGTATTTGGAGGCGTTGAGGTCTGAGATATATGAAGTGCTCCAGGATAAAACAGATCAGCAGGATTCAGTTAAATCGTTGATCTCTTCAAAAATAGAAATTCCTCCCGTAAATCCTTTTAGTACAATCTCTGTCACAAAAGGGCATGTATTCATCGTTGATGATGATAAAGAACAAGCAGAAGCTCTAAAATTCTATTTGACCCAGGCTGGCTTCGATGCAACTACTTTTTCGTCGTTAGAACTGGTTGAAAAAGCGTTAGAGGACTTAAAGCCCTCGGCTATTATTATGGATATGATGTTTCCTCATGGGGAATTTGCAGGGGCAGAAATGACAAGCAGGCTTCAGCATATATCAGAAGGGGAATGGCCTATCCTTATTCTGTCTGCAAGAAGAGATATGAAGGCACGCTTAGAAGCAAGTAAAGCAGGTGCATCTCATTATTTCACAAAACCAGTTGATATCAGTAGGATGATCGTCGAACTAAATAAAATAAGTAGAACTGCTAAAGAGGATGACGGCCGTATTCTCTTAATCGATGATGATCCTGAAATAACAACGCTCATTGGATTGCATTTAGAGAAGGTGGGGTTTCAAGTAGAAATTATAAATGATCCGATGAATGCATTAGAAGCGATAGATCGCTTTGATCCTGAACTGGTACTGGTGGATCTTCATATGCCCGGATGTAATGGCCTGGAGTTGGCAAGGATTATCAGGCAACATGAAGTCTATCATGACCTTCCTCTCATGTTTTTAACCTCTGAAACCAACCCTCAGGCAAAGATTGATGCGATAACAATCGGAAGTGATGATTTTTTTCAGAAGGACATAGATGCAAATTTACTGGTTGAAGCACTGAAGGCACGATTAAAGAGAATTAGGGACTACGCGAGAGTTAAGAAAGCGACAATGTGGTCCCCATAAGCATTTCATTTGTTCTGCCGCACAGATACATGTATAGCTAATAACATAATACTTAATATAGCCTTGTGTTATGCGATACTAGAAGGTAGAGGACAAGACCTTCTATAGCCATGAAAACAAATGACAAAATCCTTGTAATTGAAGACGATGAAGTAGATGCTGAGTTTGTAATTCGCACATTAAAGCAGGCAGGACGTTATGATATTCAGCATAGAGCAAATTTAAGAAGTGGCATCTATGCACTCAAAAAAAATTCCTTTGACTTAATTCTGCTTGATCTAGGCCTACCGGATGCGAGTCATGAAGAGTCGCTCAAACAAATCCAGGTTCATCATAATGGCGCCCCGATCGTTATTTATACCGGCGAAAATGATATTCGATTAGCGCTAGAAAAGTTAAGAGAAGGTGTACAAGATTATCTCGTGAAAGGAGAAAGTACAAGCAATGAATTGCGGCGCTGTATTGCATATGCTATAGAGCGCAGCCGGCTTTTACGAGTTAAAGACGAGTTCCTTTCTATAGTTAGTCATGAGCTCAGAACACCGATAACATCGATTTTAGGTTCAATAGGCCTCTTACTTTCTGGTGCTATAGGAGAACTTCCCCCCAAGGCGGTAAATACGTTAGAGATTGCAAAACGCAACTGTGAGCGATTGATTCGGCTCATAAATGATTTGCTCGACTTGCAAAAAATACAAGCTGGAAAAATGGAATTAGACATACAGCCTGTAGATGTTCTTGCCGTAGTTAAAGAAGCACTAGAGGCAAATAGGGATTACGCAGCTAATTATAGCGTTTCGCTGAAGAATATCTCTAATGTGAAGGATCTTTTAATCGTGGATGGAGACAGGGATCGAATAGGCCAGGTTCTGACGAATCTAATCTCAAATGCAGTTAAATATTCACCTGAAAACAGCAGTGTAACCATCAAGGCAGCTATAGATGAGAGTGATCGCGTCAAAATTAGTATTACGGATACAGGTGATGGGATACCCATAGATTTTCAGAAAAAGATATTCGGGAAATTTATGCAGGCTGACTCTTCTATGAATCGAAAGAAAGGAGGGACCGGGTTGGGGTTAAATATTTGCAAATCCATCGTCACGATGCACGGAGGCGCCATAGGGTTTTCATCTGAACAAGGAAGTGGTACTACCTTCTTTTTTACTCTTCCTGTTCATCAGACACTGTTTAACAATAGAGCATACGTTTGAAAGACGCGTTCAGTTGAATTCTTTTCGGCAGATTGCTCTGTTCTGTATGAGATATAGGTAGTATTCAGTACGCATTTCTTTTTGAATAGCTTATCTATTATATCAAATCAACCTGACCATGAGAAAACAAGTTCTGATCATTGTAGGGCTTTGTGTACTCGGTATTTTTTTTGCCTCTTTTGATTTTCGGAATAGTGATGCCGGAGTTCAGCTCTATTTACAGCGAGTTGAGAGTTATATTGGCGCCTCATTTACTGATGTCGAAGCCGATTTAGGAAGCCCCGACCTGGAAACCAGCGACGCACAGGTAAGAACCTATTATGTAAAAGATAAATCAGGAGAGGTAACGGGCTATCGACAGTTTGGCTACTGGGGAGATGGTATTGGTTGTTTTAGTGAACGGAATGTAATTGATGAATCCCAGGTTATTTCACTCTACCAGCGGGTGCTAGGGTTCATGAGGGAAGAACAACGTACAGTTGGCTTGGTTTCAATGTCCGAGAATCCTCATGACTTCACTGAAAATCACCGTTTGTCCCGTAGGTTGGATAATATGTGGGAAGTTGATATGTTACTTCGAGATCGTGATTCCCAGATTTCGTTGTATGTGTATGATCATGATAAAAGAGCATGCCACCTCGAGTTGCTCATTGAGGCGAATAGGATTGAAGAAAGGCTGGGTTTGTAATGCGTATGCCTTTTTTAGTACATGGACGAATTTTATACAAGTCTTTCTCCATTCTATCATCTTATTTTTGCTGACTGGGATAAGAGTATGGAGCGGCAGGGAGCGCAGTTGTCTGCTATTATTAAGGAGCAGTGGCCTCATGCAAAGACGATTCTAGACGCATCCTGTGGGATTGGCACTCAATCCATCGCCCTTGCGATGCGAGGTTTTAACGTAACAGGATCTGATCTTTCTTCGGGAGCAGTAGAGCGGGCAAAAAAAGAAGCTGATCATCGGGCACTTGATATTCCTTTCTCCGTGTGTAACATGATGGATTTATCCACTCATCATGAAGGGAAATACGATATAGTTCTGTCTGCAGACAACTCTGTTCCTCATTTAATGAACGATCAAGATATCTTGGACTCATTGAAGCAAATGTATGCGTGCGTATCGGAGGGAGGGGGGGGTGTTATTACAGTCAGAGATTATGATCAGGAGGAGCGCGGACAACATATCGTAAAGCCCTATGGTGCTCGAGTTGAAAACGGAAAACGCTATTTTGCATTCCAGGTATGGGACTTTGTTGGAGAACTGTATGATGTGACCTTTTTCTTAATCGAAGAAAATCTTAATTCGAAGGAAGTGGTAACCAAAACCATGAGAACCCGGTATTATGCCATATCTACACAGGCGTTATGCGAACTGATGACACTAGCCGGGTTTGAGGAGGTTAAACGTATTGATGGAATGTTCTATCAGCCTGTGCTTATCGGGACCCGGCCATCAGATACGTAATTATTGTGTTCGTTCAGAATTATTGATTAGAGGAAAGTAGTTGGATAGACAATTTTGGTATGATCGATGGGAATCTAGTCGGATTGGTTTCCACAACAGTAAACCCAATCCATCGTTAGTTGCCCATGTGCAAGAGTTGTCGTTAAATGCCGGTGATCGTGTGTTCTTACCTTTGTGTGGGAAAACACTAGATATCGGTTGGTTACTTGCAAAAGGATTTCAAGTAGTTGGGGCCGAACTTAGTAAGATTGCGATTGAGCAATTGTTTGCCGAGATGGAGATAACCCCTGAGGTGAATGACCTTGGAGATGCTCTTCATTATAGTGCACCTATGGTGGATATCTTTGTAGGAGACATTTTTGATATGACTAGGGAGATGGTAGGTAGGATTGATGCTGTTTATGATCGAGCTGCATTGGTTGCTTTGCCCGTTGAAATGCGTAAACGATATGCGAAGCATTTGGTAGAACTCACTAATAAGGCTCCTCAATTGCTTCTGACATTTACCTATGATCAAGCCGTAATGGACGGCCCCCCATTCTCGATTAGTGAAGAAGAGATCAAAAGCCACTACGACGCTCCATACACCCTTTTGAAAATTGAAAGCCACGATGTGCCGGGCGGTTTGAAAGGAGTCTGTCCCGCTGAAGAGCACGTGTGGCATTTGAAGTAAACGCATTGGTTTGACTATCCCTCACTACTCACCCCATATACATACTATCTAATAAATGGCTAAAAAGGTTATCCTAGATACGGATCCTGGTGTAGATGACGCCATGGCGATTTTTCTAGCAGTTGCATCCCCTGAAATAGAATTGCTCGGGCTAACGACGATCTTTGGGAATGCAAATGTTGATGTAACCACGAGAAATGCACTTCTCTTACTGGAATTAGCCGGCCGGCCAGATATCCCGGTCATAAAGGGAGCCGCATCCCCAATTACAAGACCCTATGCCGGACCTGTCCCGCATGTACATGGAGACAATGGGTTGGGAAATGCCGTATTGCCTCCTGTCCAGACTTCTGCTGAAGCAATCGATGTGGCCGATTGGATCTATCAACAGGCTCGCCAGGCACCTGGGGAGATTACCATGCTTACCGTTGGGCCAGTTACGAATCTTGCAATGGCATTCCAAAAGTATCCTGACCTTGTTGATTTATTAGGTGAAGTCGTAGTAATGGGAGGGAATGCAGATATTCCAGGGAATATCACCCCAGCAGCAGAAGCCAATATGTACAACGATCCTGAGGCCGCCGATCTGGTATTTGGGGCTTCCTGTTCAACCGCGATGGTTGGGCTAGATGTAACCCACCAGGTTAATATGACTGGGGCCGAGATTAAGTTAATTACAGGAAGGGGGAAGCGGGTGAATCAATTTCTTGGAGAGATTATTCCCCTTTACCAGGCCTTCTTCGAGGCAACAAATGGTATAGATGGTATCTATATGCACGATCCGACTGCTGTGATGTACTTAGTCGCACCAGAATTATTCAAGGCTCAAGACTGCCCAGTACGTGTTGAAACTGAAAGCTTTAGCCGGGGAAAAACATGGCCGAATTTCGGAGGCACAGACCAAGATTCTCCTGAAGCCTGGCAAAATCGCCCCCCGGTTTCGATTTGTATGCACGTTGATGATAAGACTGTAATTGAAGAAGTGATAGGACGTTTATCTTGAATCAACTAGCTTGATCTGCCAGCCTGTCAGCAAATGGACTTTGGAATGATATTTTGTGTAGGTATGATGAACTTACCCACCTCGCATGAAATATATGAAACGCAATCACACGCTAAATCTGTCCAATTCAGTCAATAGCCGTAAGGCAAGTCCTCGAAACGGTTCTTCCGCTCCTCCTCTGCGGGATGCCGAATTACTTGATGCCTATTCCAATGCAGTAATACATGCTGTCGAAAAGGCAGGGCCTGCAGTTGTCAGTATCTCTGTCAAAAAGAGGCGATGGTTAAATCAGGGTGGGAGCGGCTCCGGTTTTGTGTTTACACCGGATGGGTTTATTCTTACCAATAGTCATGTGGTATCCGGTGCTGATGATCTGACTGTGCAGTTTAAAAACGGCGATTCATACGAAGCTGAGTTGGTAGGCAACGATCCGGATACGGATCTTGCGGTGTTGCGAATTCATAGGGAAGAGAAAACGCATCTTGAGCTAGGTGATTCAAGTGCGCTAAAAGTAGGCCAGCTTGCCATTGCTATCGGCAATCCATATGGTTTTCAGCATTCCGTTACAACGGGCGTTATAAGCGCTTTGGGGCGCTCTCTTGAAGCTAAAAACGGCCGCTTAATCCATGATGTTATTCAAACCGATGCCGCGCTAAACCCAGGGAATTCTGGAGGGCCATTGGTCGATTCGAATGCACGTGTTGTTGGGCTTAATACTGCAATTATCTTGCCTGCACAGGGTATCGCCTTTTCAGTTGGGGTTAATACAGCACATTTTGTAGCCGGTCAACTCATCAAACATGGGAAAGTACGGCGAGCGACAATGGGTATCCTGGGGCAGAATATTGATGTACCAGAGCGAATGATGCGAATGCACGAGCTTGAAGAGAGTGGAGGTATTCTTGTCTCACGAGTGATGGACAACAGCCCCGCAAAAGAAGCAGGTCTTTTACGAGGCGATGTTATTGTTGGAATCTCTGGAGAGCGGATTACAAGTATTGAGGTGCTCCTCAAAATGTTGGCTCAGGATATTGCCGGAAATGTGCTTTCAATCTGGGTTCTTCGAGATGGAGAATCTAAATACTTTACACTCACGCCCCGGGAAAGGAAATAGTTAGTATTTTTGTGTATGTTTGGGGCAGAGAGTAACCCCATGATTTCATGCTCCACTTTGCCAGGACAGGTGTGCTGATTGTTTGTGTGGCAACAATCATTGTCCTTTTCGCTTCAGCTTGCTCAAATACATCTACCGACTCTACCGATAATCCTCAGGTTCTAGATGACCAGCTTCGTCTTTCGCTTGTGGCTGAGGATCCGGATATCGTTACACCTATTGGAATCGCCATTGACTCCTTTGATCGTGTATACGTCTTAGAATCGCATACCCACACCCCTCCAGATGATTATGAAGGCCCATCAGGAGACCAGGTAAAGGTCTTTGAGAAAGACGGAGCTGCCTTAGAACTTGCAGGGGTTTTTGCCGAAGGAATAAACGACGGAATGAATCTCGCCTTTGGGCCCGATGGATATCTTTATGTGGTAAGTAGCAAGGCTGTAACGAGATATCCAGACCGGGATGGAGATGGTATCCATGATGGCGCTGAGATTGTGCTTGAGATGACAGATCCTTCATACGTATATGACCACGCAGGTCTTCTTGGTATAGCTGGGATTGGAGACGGTTGGCTGTATGTATCACGTGGAAACACGGGCAGCAGATATTGGAAAATACAAGGTACTGATGGCACAGCAGTAGAAGGATATGGAGATGGAGGCAATATTATTCGCTGCCGGTTAGATGGAAGTAATGTGGAAGAGGTGGCTACTGGATTCTGGAACCCTTTCGATCTCGCGTTTGACGGTACAGGGAGGCTTCTTGCGATAGATAATGATCCAGATAGTAGAGGACCTAATCGATTGGTCGATGTCGTAGAAGGAGGGGACTATGGGTACAAATCCCTGTATGGGGGAAGTGGCATTCATCCTTATCTAGCATGGAATGGAGAGTTGCCTGGGACGCTGCCTTATGTCACGGGACTTGGGGAAGCGCCCTCCGGCATGTTGGACGTACGTCACACAGCATTTTCTTCTACTTATGATAACAGCATGTTGATAACGATCTGGGAAGAACAAAAGATTGTGGCTGTATCCCTGAGTGAGAAAGGAGGATTGATTACGGGTGAAATGCGTGACATTGTTGTTGGTGGTCCTGGCTTCCGCCCCGTTGCGTTTGCGGCCGATAGCGAGGGAAACGTTTATTTTACAGATTGGGTGATACGTGAATACCCAAATCATGGAAAAGGCCGCTTGTGGAAGTTGGGAGCGAAAGACGGAGGCAACCCCCAATCAATGTATAAAGAAACGCAGCCGAGTGAAGCGGTTCAGCTCAGGAATCGTATTAAAGTCTCTTCAGAGAGGCAAGATACTTTACTTCTTGAAACAGCCCTTTTATCAGATGATCCGTTTTCAAAGGCAGCTGCCCGAAGAGCATCACTTAACCCTGTATTTCGTGATTGGGTTTATCAGCTTTTGGATAGTCCGTTATCTGAGCTTAAAGTGCAGGCGGCTCTTATTCTAGAATCTTTGCAGGTAAACGATGCACCGGCAGTGATCGGCAAACTGCTTAAACAGGAGAATGAAGGGGTGATAGAGGTTGCCCTTTTGTGGGCTGGAAGGCAGGGCATAAGCGACGTATTACCCGAATTGGAGATCATGTTGGCTGAGGGAAGGATACCTGCCTCGTTATTCGATACGTATCTAGCCACGATAAAACATCTGCAACCCGAGTTCATTAAGGTTATGTCTTCTCAAGAAAAAGATGCAGCACGATTAATTGAACGCAACCTGCCGGCTGGATATCTTGATAGGATTCTTAACAATGAATCTCTTACCGCTGAAATCAGGGCCCAGGCATTATCCCGTTCTGATGGGAATGCTGTTAGTCTAAACCTGTTAAAGAATGCTCTTGAAAGCGGGCAGCCAGCATTTCAAGAGGCTGCACTCTATTTCTTGATGAGCCATAGGAAGGAGGAAGGAGATCGCATTCTCGTCGAGTTTATTGGCAGTACTACGGATGCCGAATTGAAAGGCGATGCGATGCTTGCATTATCCTGGTATAATAATACTAAGGAGACTCTTCCTAGAGATGTGATCGACGAGGTGGATTATTGGAGCGAGGCATCAGCCCATGGGCACCCGGAAGATGCCAGGTCAAAAACGTACTGGCTGGATGCAATAGGAAAGAGAGGGGACGCATTAAGAGGACGGCGGGTCTTTTTTTCAAGAAGGGCTCAGTGTTCAACCTGTCATGTTCATTCTAACTGGGGAGGAGTAATTGGGCCGGATCTGACAAATATTGGCGACTCGAAATCAGTCGAGCAGATTCTAAGGGCGATATTGGATCCATCAGCAGAGATCGCACCCGAGTGGCAGGGTTGGTTCGTTAAAACCTCAGACGGTACCACTCATTTTGGCCGCCAGATTGATGTTGGACTTGAGAAGGTGGAATTAATGACATTAGATGGGGTCTTCAGGACCTTCAGTAATGTAGAGAGTTATGGTGTTGCTCGTTCATCGTTAATGCCAGAAGGACTGCACGCTCAGTTATCACAAGAAGATATGAGTGATCTGATTTCTTTTCTAAAGAATGAACCTTAATGTATTGGTCCATAGTGCATTAATAAAGTCAACTTAAATAACCTGTTTAAAATGAAATCAAATAGACGGAGCTTTTTGAAATCAGTAAGTCTTGGCATGGCTGGCATTGGTTCGGCACGTCTTGATACGATGGGGCAGGGACTAGAAGGTGCTTCATCTAACTGGGTTGGTGATGTCGACGAGCGAAAAGGAATCGAGCTGGCAATTGCTACGATTTGCATGGATGGTTTTGGCGATGAGGATTTTGAGCCAACATTCGAAATGGCTCCACAGATAGGCATTAAGAACATAGAGTTTAACGTATGGTACCCGCGTAACATAACATTAGCAGGTATTGAATCGATTAGGAGGAGATGTTATGAGTCCGGCTTGACCCCCATTTCGCTGCAAGGTACCTCGTTCGGAGGCCGGATAGTTAAGGATGTATCGCACAAGTTGTGGTTAATGGAACAGGCAAAATCGTTAGGCTGCCGGCGTGTAAAATTAACTGGAGCAAAAAGAGGAGAAGCTGGTGGCTTGGAAGCAGTAATTGAGATACTAAAAGAGTTGGCACCTGCAGCTGAAGAAATGGATGTGTTGGTACTGGTGGAGAATCATGCTAACAACAATATTGAAACAGTGGAGGACTATGATCAGATTTTCGACGCGATTCCTTCAAAGCACGTTGGTATGTGTTTAGACATGGGGCACTTTGATGGTGCCGGTGTAAACAACATGGAAATTGTTGGCCGTTTTTATGACAGAATCCTGCACATAGATCTAAAAGACACCATAGAGTTTGGCCGGTATAAGACGGTGAACTTCGGTGAGGGCGTTACGGATGTCCATGGAATAGTAAGCAAAATGGTGGAGCATGCGTATTCTGGATACCTTGTCATAGAGCAGGCGCCACCCCTTCGGCCAGAGCATTTATTGGGGGATTTGTCGCGCGCAAAGAGCCTTTTCGAGAAATATGAAAAGTGAAGATTTAATTGAACCTCTTACTTAGTAGCCAGTATACCGAGGTGGTAAACATCTATAACAATATCACACTCACTTCAAATGGTACTCGAATTTAACGTTGTTTTGGGTCTCCCTAGATGTGGTGTGAGTAACCCAAACAACTATGCAACGCGGTAAAGTAAAGTGGTTTAACACTGAAAAAGGATTCGGTTTTATCGTTCCTGAAGATGGTACAAAAGACGTATTTGTCCATCGAAACAATGTAAATGGACTAGGCTGGGAAGAAGGATTGGTTGACGGAGAAGAAGTAGAGTACGAAGTGGAAAATACTCCAAAAGGTTTGAGTGCTCAAAATGTTCAGCGAATGGGCTAACATTTATTTTCTACATAAATAAAACAGCTCTTTAGTCTGCTCAGTGCAGCCACTAAAAGTTCTAAACCACCTTTCTTGAATAAAGAAAGGTGGTTTTGCTTTTTAGCCTACTAATGGAAAAATTGGATTGAGCCGCGGGTAATCTAATTGAATTAAAAAATTAATCCCGGTCAGAGGAACCAATCCGAAAAACATAAGGTTTTGCGAAAATAGGGTGGTGGATCGGCGTAGTGTTTTGGTTGAAAGTGAACGACGTTTATCAAATACGCAAACTAGATGAGCAGTCAATCTTTTTCCTTTCGCGCTTCTCCTTCTGTTACTAAAGAGCGCTGGTTAAAACATGCAGTTCACAAGATGTCTAGAGGTTATAATCTGATTGTGAACAAAGATCGTAAGGTTGCTAACTTTTACAAGGGGTTTGGTGACTTTGAGTCGTGCTCTTACCAGACTGCACGTAAGCTGATCTTACATGAATTCTTGGAACTGGTTGGGGAGCATGAGATGGGAATGGAGTACCGCTTGAAAACGGATAAAGATCTCGATGTGGCATCCAGTTCTGATGACGATGATACTGATGAAGACGAAACGATCGCAGCAGGTGATTCAACCGACGCGCTCGATGATGAACTAGAAGGTGCTGCTGACGAAGAAGATGAGGAAGAAGTCAAATACGACGATGACGACGAAGAGTAAGTTGTTAGCCCTGAATCAAGGGAAAATACCACGCATGTAATAAGAATTCGCAACCTTATCAAGTGCGAAGATAAAAGCAGCTCTCCTAAGATCTATCTTGTTCTCATGCTTTGCTTGAATCTCACGAATTGATCGATACGCTTCTATCATCGTTTCTTCAAGGCCTGAATTAACCAGGGCCAGTTCGCTCGGACCTTCTATTAAATATTTGGCCTCTTCCGGGTCCAGTACTTTCCCCGTAAGCTCTTCTACTTTTGAGAGTATCTTTCGATTACTCCCTTCATCAAAGCGCTTCTGCATTCGCCCAAATCGAATGTGAGAAAGGTTTTTAAGCCATTCAAAGTATGATACCGTGACGCCTCCTGCATTAAGGTATAAGTCGGGAATTACAAGGGTACCCTTCTTGTGAAGCTCTTCCGCTGCTTTATAGGTTGTTGGACCGTTTGCACCTTCTCCTATTATTTTAGCCTGAATGCGTTTTGCGTTTTCGGAAGTGATTTGATTCTCTAAAGCAGCAGGTACCAGAATGTCACAGGGCAGTTCGAGCGCAGCACGTGTGTCTTCTAAGAATGTTGCTCCCGGATAATTTTCAAAACTGCCGGTTTCTTTTCTGAATTGAAAAACTTTTTCAACATCAAGTCCATTCTCGTTGTGAATAGCTCCGTTATATTCAAGGATTGCAATGATAATAGCACCTTCTTCTGCAAGGAATTTTGCTGAGTGATACCCTACGTTTCCGAATCCCTGGATGACCACTTTCTTCCCTTCTAAGCCCGCTTCAAGGCCAATGCGCTTCATGTCCTCAGTGTTTGCGCACGCTTCTCGAATCCCGTACATCACACCACGGCCGGTTGCTTCCCGTCTTCCATGGATGCCTCCTTCGGAGATCGGTTTCCCTGTTACACAGGCAGCAGAATCTAATTCACCATTAGACAATGAAGAGTAGGTATCAACGATCCACGCCATTTCCTTCTCGCCAGTTCCATAGTCTGGAGCAGGGACATCAACGCCTGGGCCAATAAAGTTTTTCTGAACAAGCTCGTACGTGTAGCGGCGAGTAATTCGTTCTAGTTCGTCTTTAGAGTAGTTACGTGGGTTAATTTTGATAGCCCCTTTGCCACCTCCATAGGGTACATCAACGATTGCACACTTATATGTCATTAATGATGCCAGTGCAATTACTTCATCCTGATCTGCGTGTTCACTAAAGCGAATGCCTCCCTTGACGGGGCGAATATGATGACTATGTTCTGCACGCCACGCCTGTATAACCTCAATGCTGCCATCGTCTCTTTTTAGCGGGAATTGCATCTGGTAGACGCTGTTTGTAATTCGAATTTGATCGATAAGGCCCTGTGGATAGGGGGTCAACTCTGCCGCGCGATCAACGTATAATTCGACTTGCTTGCTAAAAGAAATGTGCTCAGACATAGTAGTTTGGCTTGAGATGAGAGCTAAAATTTTTGCATGATACAAGGAGCCGATGAGAAATACAACCAAAAGCCCCTTTTGATTGAAATCATACAAGCACGCTCTCTATGCCTGAGTTTCGGACGAACATGCATGTGCTCTCGGTTTGGGTAACAGCTTCCTCCATAAACTCTTTGCTGACGGTTGATCCGAGGCCGAAGATGTTAATATCGGCATGAGGGGCCTTGTGGATGTACGATTTAAAAGAAGAGTGAATCACGAGCACTTCGTAGCCATTTGGAATGCGTGCTAAGGTCATCAAATCTTGAATGTATTGCCTGGCAGGATCGACGTGTTCAGGATTGGAGACGAGAGTGATTACCTTTAAACGGGCGTTGGAATTTCTGATTAGCTTGTACGCAATCAGGAGAGGGAGGTCGATATTAGCTAGCTGAAAACTGAGGTGCCAGTTCGGTGACTGATCACTGATCCAGACATTGATGTTGCGGCTCTTTCCAAAACCGGTGTCAGGATGTTTAGCTAAAAAGACAACGCCTAGCTTGCTGTCCCGAGAGACATCGAGGATGCCTTCAAGTTCTTCTTGAGCTCTATCTTTTATAGGTACAAACAAGATATTGGGCTTGAAGAAAGAGCTTTTAAGCACTGCAGCCGACGTTCTCAAACTTTGAATAAATCCATTGGATTGTATCAGCGCTGCGGAAGCAAAAAGGTTTTCCTCCTGGAATTCTTTGATCGTGTCTTTGAGCCCCTTCATAGGGCGGAGCTTATTATCTTCTACAAATCCAATGACCTGGATAGATCCCTGGGGGTACACCATGGAGAGCAGCAGTTGGAAATTGCCTTCTAATTGTGTGGTGCGTTCGATAGGCACTAGAATGTCGGGTTTCCAGGAACGCAAGTTGTTTGATTCATCGTCTATAACAACTCTCCTGGCTGCCCAGTTAGCAATAGATCCAAATAGGCCCGTATTGAGTGTTTCATAGGGGTTTTCCAATGCCTTGCGTTCAAGGTAAATGTATATCCCTAGACTGATTAAGATACACGCCAAACCGATTACTGGACTAACAATTACGATTGCTGTTGCACAAGCCAGGCTACCAGCGAGGGGCACATATACAGGGATTTTGAAAGTAGGCCGGAAGCTGACCAGGCTTAGCTGATTTTCAATTACAAGTATAAAGTTGATGACAAAGTAAGTCATCAGGAAAAAGACCGTCACGACCCTTGCTATATTATTGAGGTCTCCAAGCATTAAGCTCAGCAGGATAAGGCCTCCCGTGAATAAAATAGCATTTCGAGGTTCGTTCTTGCGCATCTCCCCAAATACGTTTGAATACGGTATAATGCCGTGGCTGGCAAGGGCTTGTAGAGTGCGGGGAGAAGCGACAAAAGAACTCAATGCGGCCGTAAAACACGAAGACAAAATTCCGATTAAAACAGCTGGGCCCCAAAAAGCACGATCTACTGCAATCAATAGATTTGAACGTAGCTCCTCGGGTGTTGCTACCAGAGAGTACCATATGGCCAGAGATACATAAACGAGCAAAGAAAATGCCCAGGCTGCCATGGTCCCTCGGGGAATGCTTTTTCTCGGTTCTTTTAAATTGCCGGACATACTGGCGCCAACCATGATGCCTGTTGCTGCGGGAAAAAAGACCGCAAATAATAGCCAGTAATTGCCAGCCTCGAACGTGCCAAATAATTGAGGAGATTGAAGTTCAGGTAGCGATCTTAATCCGGCAAACATAGATGCAAGCGCCAGAATGACTCCGGTCATCACCAATACTTGAATCCGGAATGCAAGGGACGTGCTGATAAAAGAGATGGTAAATACAAGGGCGAAGACTCCAAGCACAACAAGGATTTTGGGATGCTCTGGGAAAATAAAGACCCATCCCTCCATAAAGCCATAGATATACATGGCCGTTGAAAGAGCCTGCGCTAAGAAAAAGGGAATCCCAATGCTGCCGCCTACTTCAAGGCCTAAACTTTGCGTCGCAATTGAAAATACACCACCAGCACCTATTCGAATGTTCGTTGTAATGGAGGATAGAGAAAGTGCCGTGGTCCCCGTTATGAGGTAGGCCATAAAGATGATAAACAACGCCCCCAATAAGCCGGCATTTCCCACAACCCAGCCTTCACGAAGGTACATCATTACACCCAAAATCGTCAGGATTGTAGGGCGTACTACACCACTGAATGTCCCAAATTTTTGGGTAGTCAGTTTGCTTTCTTTAGCCCCGGCAAGCTCCTCTTCGATTTGTGTTGTTGATTCTTCCTCTTTATTGACTTCTTCCGGCGATTCCATCCAGTCTACAATGGCACTGCACTAATTGTGCATTACGTTAATTTCACTACATTGTGAGTTCGAGCAGATTCATAGAGGGCTAAGATTGTCTTTATGTTGTTTCTACTGTCAGATAGAGGGAGTAAAGATGGGACTCCGTCGAGAACAGCATCGGCAACATGCTCTACTTCGTCTACATACAAGTGACTTCCATCAACGGCGACATACTCTGTATTGTTGCCTTTTTGTATGTGAATATAACATCGTTGCTCTGGCTTGAATGTCATAGGAATAAAAAGAGAGGCCTTACTACCCGTTACTTCCATATACATTCTAAATTGAGAACGGAAGCCAGAGTCGAATTGTGCAGTAACGCCATTGGCAAATAACATTTGGGCGCTGAAGGACTCATCAATTCCTGATTCGCCCACATGCTGATAGGCAAAGACTTCTTTTGGCTCTGATCCTATCACATATCTGCTGAAGCTCAATGGATAACATCCAACGTCCCAGAGGCTGCCTCCTCCAAGATCAGGGTCCCAGCGCACGTCTTTAGGTCGATTGAGAGGAAAGGTGAAGGCGCCTTTAACGTGGTGAACGTCGCCAATTTCACCAGACGTGATCATTTCCTTAATTTTTAAGGTGCGCTGGTGGAATCGGTACATAAATGCTTCGACCAGGAAGGTGCCGGCCTTTTCTGCGGCAGTTGTCATCGCATCAACATCAGCAACAGAAAGCGCTAGTGGTTTTTCGCATAATACATGTTTTCCGGCTTCGGCTGCTTTGATCGCCCATTCAGCATGGAATTGGTTCGGTAAAGGGATATAAATAACGTCTATCTCTGGATCTGCTAAAAGGGCTTCATAACTTCCGTGTGCTCTAGGAATAGACCATTCTTTGGCGTACGCGTCTGCTTTTTCTTGCGTTCTGCTCGCTACTGCCAAAAGAGTGTTGCGCACTGACAAGCGAAGAGGAGGAATGATGGAGCGATTGATCCGGGCTGTACCGAGAAGACCCCAGTTTAATGATTTGATCATGTATACTCGTCTTTAATTGTAAGTCGGGTAGGGTTAAGTGCCTCTAGAGTACCAAAACGATAAACGACAAACAATAAGCAGTAAACAAAAAAAGCCGCGATAGGTCGCGGCCAAAAAAAATGGAGGCAGAGACATGATGCCCACAATTGTCTCTACCTCCGTGCCCAGTTGCAATGTGATTTATATCATTGCAACCATCGGGCCAAAAATGAAAAACCGGTACATAATGAAATAAACGAGTTCTAAAGGCCATTTATCGTTTCAAACTGTCTATTTTTGACACAGGAGTGTCTAAATTTTCGATACACTTACCCTCTTATGCCCCTTTTAACAACCTTTTGAGGTGTTATTTCATCATGAGACACGTTTTTATTGCTGTAATTATCCTGGTTTTTTCTATATCTGCCTGTTCTCAAACTGAAGAAACCCCTCCGACATGGTGGAAAGGCAATCTACATACGCATTCATTATGGAGCGATGGGGATGATTATCCAGAAATGATTGTAGATTGGTACAAAAACCAGGGATATCACTTCCTTAGCTTGTCAGATCACAATATCCTCTCAGAAGGAGACCGTTGGATTGACACTACTCGGAATAACAGTGGATCACATGCACTTAGTGCATATATCGATCGGTTTGGAGAAGACTGGGTTGAGACGAGAATGGATTCAATTGGTTATCAAGTGAGACTTAAAACCCTCGAAGAGTTTCGTGCAAAGTTTGAGGAAGAAGGCGCATTTTTGCTGATTCAGTCGGAAGAAATTTCAGATGGGTTTAATGGTAAACCTATCCATATAAATGCTACCAATATCCAGGAGTTGATCGAACCTCAACGGGGGCAAACCCTTCGTGAAGTGATCCAAAACAACGTAGACGCTGTGTTGGATCAGCGTGAGCGATTGGGGATAAAGATGTTTCCTCACATCAATCACCCTAACTTTGGATGGGCTATTACAGCCGAGGACCTAATCTCATTAATGGGAGAACAGTTTTTTGAAGTCTATAATGGGCATCCCGCCGTAAATAACTATGGAGACGAAAATCGCCCAGGTCTTGAACAGATGTGGGATATCATAACTACCCGTCGTATTGTACACGGCCGGCCCATAATGTATGGAATCGCTGTAGACGATAGTCACAATTACCACGAAGTTGCAATCGAAAGAGCTAATTCAGGCAGGGCCTGGGTTATGGTTAAGTCCGATAGCCTTACAACAATAGGACTCATTGATGCAATGGAGCGGGGAGATTTTTATGGGTCAACGGGAGTGGAGCTTGTGGACATCAAAGCATCTAATCGCCGTATCGAGATTGATATCAAAGAGGAAGATGGAGTGACGTATGAGACGCATTTCATCGGGACTCGAGCCAGCCATGATTCGACAAGTATAGCGGTGCAAGTTGAAGGGAGCTATGTTACCCGGTCCTACAGTCCTGAAATCGGAGTGACAATGGCTGTAATCGAAGGGGGTAAGGCGATTTATGAGTTCGCTGGTGATGAGTTGTATGTGCGAGCAAAAGTGATTTCTTCAAAGCTCAAAGATAATCCATATAGAGAGGAGGAGACTGAGGTTGCCTGGACACAGCCTGTTGTTCGGTAAGTTCTGAAAGAAGTCAGCACATGTTGTCCTGCTCCAGGCTTCCTGTTAGAGGAAAATGAAAGGATGTTTATCTCAAAGACCGTTGCAGGGTACAAAATGAATGGGGAGCATGCCCCCCTGATTCTACCCATCTGTCACACATCCTTGGGAGGCATCCGATACATTCTTAATGTATTTATACAGCGTGCCGCGAGTGGCTTTGAGAGCTGGAGGGTGCCAGGTCGCTTTGCGGTGCTCTAGTTCGTGTGGCTCCAAGTCAACAGTGATGGAGTGGGCTTCTGCATCGATGGTGATGATATCGCCATTTTGAATGAGTGCTATAGGGCCGCCTTCCTGGGCTTCAGGGACCACGTGTCCGATAATGAATCCGTGACTTCCTCCGCTGAATCTGCCATCTGTTATCATCGCAACATCATTTCCCATACCCGCGCCCATGATAGCTGAGGTTGGTGTGAGCATCTCTGGCATTCCAGGACCCCCTTTGGGGCCTTCATACCGAATGATAACTACATCTCCCTTCTGAATTTCACCTTCTTCAAGCCCCTGGAGCATATCTTCTTCTGCGTTAAAAACGCGTGCAGGCCCTACAAATTTCAGCCCTTCCTTGCCCGTGATTTTTCCAACACATCCGCCAGGGGCCAGGTTGCCATCTAGGATGTATAGGTGCCCGTTCTCCTTGATTGGAGCTGAAATGGGGTAGATAATTTTCTGGTCTTCCTGTAAAGGCTCGCACTCAGCGAGATTTTCGCCTAGTGTTCTACCCGTTACAGTAAGGGCTTCTGGGTGAAGGAGCCTTTCTTCGAGTAGCATCTTCATTACTCCAGGTACGCCTCCTACATTGCACAGGTCTTCCATAACAAATTTCCCGCTGGGTTTAAGGTCAGCAAGAAGCGGAGTTTCGCGAGATAGGCGCTTGAAATCATCCAGGCCAAATGCGACATCAAAAGATCGGGCGATGGCAAGGAGGTGAAGGACCGCGTTGGTGGATCCGCCCAGAACCAGGATAACCCGCATTGCATTTTCAAGGGATGCCCGCGTGACAATATCGCGTGGTTTAATATCCAGTTCTAACAATGCCTTGATAGCCTGCCCAGCACGGATGCATTCATCGATTTTGTTTGTGTCCGTTGCTGGGAGGCTCGAGCTGTACGGTAAAGAAAGGCCCATTGCCTCGATACCCGATGCCATCGTATTGGCCGTATACATGCCTCCGCAAGCGCCTGGACCAGGAATGGCGTTGCAAACGATATCGTGGCGCTCTTCCTCATTAATCTTTCCTGCAATGAATTCGCCATAACTCTGGAAGGCACTAACGATATCGAGCGTTTTGCCACTCCGCGAACAGCCGGGGCGGATGGTGCCGCCATAGACCATGATCGAGGGGCGATTGAGCCGGCCCATCGCCATAACACATCCGGGCATGTTCTTATCGCAACCCGGTAAGGCGATCAAGGCGTCGTACCATTGGCCTCCCATGATGGTCTCAATGGAATCTGCTATCAAGTCCCTGGATTGGAGGCTATATGACATACCGTCCGTTCCCATGGACATGCCATCGGATACGCCTATCGTATTAAACCGCATACCCAAGAGGCCTACATCTTCGACTCCTTTTTTTACTTCTTTGGCCAGATCAAGCAAGTGCATGTTGCATGGATTGCCCTCGAACCATACCGATGCGATGCCAACCTGCGCCTTGTTCATGTCTTCCGGCTTTAAACCGGTTGCATACAACATGGCTTGAGAAGCGCCTTGAGATTTTGGTTGAGTAATTCGCTTGCTATACTTATTTAATTCAGCCATAGAGGGAGTGTATGGGGGTTGCATGGGGAAGAGAAGCAAGAATATACCAATACCTCTATAAACGTATGAGTCTATGAGTCAAATTGTTTGCAAATTTAAATTACATGCCATAGGGGTGTCATATGCAGGCATCTACGTTCAGAATCCGTACCACCAAATTAAAACGAGAACATGAACCTGACAGGCAAATGGAAGGGGACCAAGGAACTGTATTTTAAACCTGACGATACGCCGCTCCAATCTGAATCCAAGTTGACGGTGGCTCCACTGGCAAACGGGGCTTTTCTTCAATTAACCTACACCTGGAAATATAAAGAAACAGAGCATGAAGGGGTGATGCTTATTTGCACGAAAGGGGTTAATCAATCGGCTACAGCTGCCTGGGGAGATTCGTTTCACCAGAGTGGCTGCCTGATGCATCTTGAGGGACATATGGATGGCGAAGGAGGTGTTGATGTAGCAGGGGCATACGCTGCGCCTCCTGGGCCTGATTGGGGCTGGCGTATTGTGTTGCGGGTCGAGGGGGCCGACCGGTTGTCATTAATCATGTACAATATCTGGCCAGAAGGCCAGGAGGATCTAGCCGTTAAGATCCCATTTTACCGTGATTAATAGCCTTGATGCTGTAATTGGTGGAAGCCCTTCTTTTTTTGTGTATCGGCATTATATTATAATGCTGTTAAAAACTCGGATAGATACGTGTTTATGCTACACAAAACTGGAAGCTACGGATTTTTGCTGGCCATGGTCGTTTATCTGGCTGGCTGTGAAGTCCCAGAAGATGTGCCCGCTGTTGCCTTTTCGGCGATGGAGTCGCGGGTGGATGCAATAGAAAAACTGGACGATCGGCTAGATGATATACTAGGAGCTGATACCCCGCTTGAAGTGCTTGCGGAAGGATTTGAGTGGACGGAAGGCCCTTTGTGGGTGGACTCAGAAGGCCATTTGTTATTCTCCGACATCCCTAACAACACGATCCATTCCTGGAGTGAAGAAGAGGGTTTAAACGTGTTTCTCCGTCCTGCAGGATACAATAGGGATGATCCATACGGAATGGAGCTTGGGACAAACGGGCTCCTCCTTGATCCGGAAGGACGGCTGGTGATGTGCAACCACGGATTAAGAGCTGTTACCCGCCTTAATGATAACTTTACCCATACCGTTTTAGCTGGAGAACATGAAGGGAATCGGCTGAATAGCCCGAATGATGGGGTATATAAGTCGAATGGTGACCTGTACTTTACAGATCCCTCTTACGGACTCGAAGGGGTGAATAATAGTGTTCATAAAGAGATACCCTATAATGGAGTTTATCGATTGACAGCTGATGGGGACGTTTCTTTGCTGACAACTGATTTGACCAATCCAAACGGTATTGGCTTCTCCCCAGATGAAAGCGTTCTTTATGTGGCCCAATCTGATCCGCAGGCCCCTATTTGGCGTGCATTTGACGTTAATGAAGATGGTACCCTGTCAAACAGCCGCCTCTTCTTTGATTCATCCGCACAACGAGATAGTGGCGGTAAAGGGCTACCCGATGGGCTTGCTGTAGATCAAGCCGGTAATATCTTTGCAACAGGGCCTGGCGGAGTGCTCATTTTTGCTCCCGATGGTACCCATTTAGGTACCATCCATACCGGAGAAGCAACCGCAAATTGTGCTTTTGGAGACGATGGTTCGACCCTCTATATAACAGCAGATATGTATCTGATGCGAATCCGGGTGAAAACTGTCGGACTCGGTTTTAATCCCGCCTCATAAATCCCCCAACCCATAGAGAAATGAAAAATTACTCCCGCCGAAACGCCATTAAAAAGATGGCAACTGTATCTCTTGTAGGCGCTGCTAGTATGCCAAGCGCAGTAAAAGCAAGTAACCCGCTTCCTAAGTTAAAGGGCAATATCAATCATTCAGTATGTAAATGGTGCTATAGCGATTTTACTGTGGAGGAATTAGCTAAGCATGCTGTACGCATGGGCATCAAATCGATTGAAATTGTAGGCCCGGAGGCTTTTCCTGTATTAAAGGAATACGGGCTCGTATGTGCAATGACCAGTGGTGCGGGGTCGATCCCTGTTAACTTAAATAGGTTAGAAAATCATGCAGAACTGATTCCGGCTTATAAAAAGCGAATTAATGAAGTGGCAGATGCAGGCTTTCCGAGTGTAATTTGCTTTTCAGGCAACCGTGATGGAATGCCAGATGATGAGGGTATGGAAAATTGCGCAACAGGGGTTAAGGAAATTATTGGAGAAGCCGAAAAGAGGGGTGTCCTGTTTTGCATGGAGTTACTGAACAGTAAAGTAAATCACGCCGATTACATGTGTGACCACGTTGACTGGGGCGTTCAACTTGTTGACATGGTAGGTTCAGACAACTTTAAGTTGCTCTATGATATCTATCATATGCAAATTATGGATGGGGATGTGATTCGAACCATTCGGGACTACAGCGATTATTTTGGCCATTATCATACAGGCGGAAACCCTGGCCGAAATGAAATAGATGAGACCCAGGAGCTGTATTATCCGGCGATTATGGAAGCCATTGTTGAGTCTGGATATACCGGTTATGTAGGACAGGAATTTGTCCCGGTACGAGATCCAATGACGTCCTTGCGCCAGGCCATCGCAATATGTGATGTGTAACCGCTTTTAAGCACACGGTGAATACATATGGAGTATAGGATCATTGTTATGTAATCCTGAAACTTCAAACTTATCGCCATAGTATTAAGAGCGCATTCATAACAAAACATAGAACACACTACTATGAGTTCACAATATGGTGTGCCCGCGGCTTCTATGCCCGTGGCATATGCAAGTGTTGAAGAGCGTGCAGACTTCATTACGAAGACCTACATGCATCTTTTTGGTGCAATGATAGCCTTTACCTTAATTGAAGTATATCTGTTTACTTCAGGTTTAGCTAATGTAATCGCTGGCGCTCTTTTGGGAGTTGGATGGTGGGTTGTATTGGGTGGCTTTATGGTTGTGGGGTGGTTTGCTAGCCGAACTGCTATGCGGGCCACTTCAGCTGCATCTCAGTATGGAGCGCTGGCTGCGTTTGTAGTTGCTGAAGCCATCATATTTGTCCCTATGCTGTATTATGCAATGGCATATGCGCCTACTGCGATAAATAGTGCGGCTATTGTGACATTATTAGGGTTTGCTGCACTAACTGGTGTTGCTTTCACTACCAGAAAGGATTTTTCTTTCCTGGGTGGATTGTTGCGCTGGGGATTCATCTGTGCGCTGATCCTAATCGGAGCGAGCTTCATCTTCGGATTTCAGTTGGGGACCTTCTTCTCTGTAGGTATGATTGCTTTTGCAGGAGGAGCTATCCTTTATGATACCTCAAACGTTTTGCATCATTACCCGCAAGACAGGCACGTGGCTGCAGCATTGTCGCTGTTTGCTTCTGTTGCACTGATGTTCTGGTACGTACTTCAGTTGTTCTTATCGCGCGACTAAGTTATAGATTGTTTGGTTTAGGAAAGCGGCTCTTCTCTGGAAGAGCCGCTTTTTTATTATGCAAGGGTAACGAATGTTTGGGCATGACTACTCAATAAACAGGTAACCAATCTTTATTAAGTGAACTGTGATGTCTCGAATAGTTGTACTGTCTTTCGCCTCCCTTTTATTATTCACCTCGTTGGCACAGGCTCAGCGAGGGAGCTCTTTGCTCCGGGGATGGAAGACCGATACATCCCAAAAATCGATTGAGCTTGATGAGTTGTTGAATGGAGGGCCCCCCAAAGACGGAATCCCATCGATTAATCAGCCTGCCTTTGTCTCAGCCGCAATAGCTGATGAGTGGTTGCAGGACCAAGAGCCTGTGATCCTTGTTGCTTTAGAAAATGAAGCAAGGGCTTATCCACTCCAGATTCTTACGTTTCATGAAATAGTAAATGATGTGTTAGCCGGCCGGCCGATCATCGTTACGTTTTGTCCTCTCTGCTATGCTGCTCTTGCCTTCGACAGGAGGATAGATGGTGTGGTCCATTCGTTTGGGGTTTCCGGGATGCTTCGGCATTCGGATATGGTTATGTTCGATCGCGAAACGGAATCTTTATGGCAGCAACTCAATGGGGAAGGGATTGTTGGGACGTACACAGGAAAAAAACTGACACCTATTCCTGCTCAAATTATCTCCTACAGGCAATTCAAGGAAGCCCATCCCTTTGGCGAAGTGCTATCAAGAGAGACAGGGCATCGCCGCAATTATGGGCAAAATCCTTATGCAGGCTATGACGACATTAATGATCGTCCCTTCCTGTACAAAGGGCCTTTTGACAAACGAGTGCCTCCAATGGAGAAGTTGGTGACCGTAAGCATTGGGGATGAGGACAAGGCTTATCCTCACTCAATTACTAGAAAGGAAAGAGTTATTCATGATGAAGTGGGTGGAGCCTCTATCGTTATTTTCCATGGAGAGGGTGCAGTTTCTGCTTTGGATAAAAAGAGCATAGCTGAGTCAAAGATTATTGGGACCACCGGTGTATTTTATAATGACTTGGAAGACCAGTCCCTTCGATTTCGTTACGATAATGGGTTTTTCTTTGATGAGAGTGGGACCAAGTGGGATGTCACCGGGAAGGCAATTGCGGGACCTAAGAGCGGTAAACAACTCAGGCCAATTCCACACGGGAATTTCTTTGCTTTCGCCTGGTTTGCCTTCAAGCCAGGAACGCCCTTGTACAATTAAAGCATACGAGTAGATAAGCAGTTTACCTATAACAAGAGTTCGATTTACATAGTGTATAATTCGTTCAGGTACGGTGTGTGACCGTTGGGAATACAACTTGCTTCATTGTTTCTTCGAAATTGTATATTTCATCAATGACTACCTCACTCATAGCGTCAACTCCCCATGACAAAGTTGCTCACACATCCGGTTCATCTTGTCCTCGCTATACTGCTTCTTCTAACCGCCTTTGTAGCCTATACGGCAGGTATTGAAAATGATTTTGTGCCCTGGATATTGGCTGGAGTAATATTCGAACTGGGATTCTGGTTTACAGTCTTCTCCAGTTCTAAGATGGTAGGTAAACATGAAGATAACCTTCACTAAGAAGAACGGCAGAACCCAACTCGTATGTCACCGGACTGATGGATCTGCGGTCATTGCATCTTTGGGCCCTCAGACGCCATATCATGATCTGGGGCATTTTGTAGTCGAACGGAAGCTTGGCATCAAAAATGGTTTTTTTGGATATGTAGAGCAAGGTTACAGTATCGAGGACCTATCAAAGAAAGAAGTGATTTTGACCCTTGACGCCGAAGCATGGCAGGCTGAAATTTTAACACGAGCTCTAGGGTCACTGGCCACGGGTGCTTGTACACCTGAACAATTCCCTGATCTCGTAAACAGCGAGTTAAAACAGTTTAACTGGCCAACGGTAGGCTCGTTAACTGAGGAACGTATTGGAGAGATGCATGAGGAATTTCAGCAATTGATATCACGATTTAAACAGTTGGATGAAGGGGAGTCACTGTCCCTCGAATTTACTATTGAATAAGCTATGTGGGTTGCGAGGCTTAGCAGGTCTTAGATGGATGCTTTTCGATAAGGCTGGGTTTTGCTGGCAAAGTTTGGAGCAGAAGTTGATGGCTAAGAACAATATTCCATTATTTTGAATGTTGTTCTTATGTATTGTATCAAACCATTTGAATGCTTCCCTTTATCGCGCCTTTATTGTCTCATCCTGTTACTGGGAGTATACCTGGTTAGCGTTCAATCTATCTCTGCCAATACATTCGCCTGGAGTCCATTTATTGATCCTCCCGATGGGTTTGAAGTAGTCGAAATCCTTGAAGGGCTCGATTCGCCTGCTGGATTTGCGTTTTCACCGGATGGGCGGATGTTTATATGTGAGCGGATTACTGGGGCGCTGCTTATTTCTGAGTTCAACGAGTCAAGCCAGGCGTGGGAATTAAACCCATCTCCATTTTACACATTCGACATACCCAAAGATAACGGTGTGCCAGCCAGGCATAGGTCTTCGGGGTTGAGGGATATCGCTTTCGATCCTGACTTTGAGTCCAATGGGTGGATCTATGCTTTTTATATGAGTGATTCGCCAAGGCAGAATCGGGTTGTCCGAATCAAAGCAAGTGCAGGTAACCCAAATCTAGCTGAACCTGGAAGTGAGGAAGTGTTAATCGAACTACCCTACAATACCTCGGCCTCCAGTGGAAGTCATAATGGAGGCGCTATTGAATTCGGCTCAGATGGAAAGTTATACATAACAACAGGAGATGGTTGGAATGGTGGTGATGTAGTACAGAGCCTTAGCACATTCACAGGAAAAGTAGTTCGCATTAATGCGGATGGCACAATCCCCGAGGATAATCCTTTTTATGAGCAAGCGACTGGGGCATACCGGGCTATTTACGCCCTTGGATTAAGAAACCCGTATTCTATCTCCCGCCATCCTGATTCTGATGAGTTATATATAAATGAAGCAGGTGGAGATAAAAAGGCCAGTATATTTATCGTTGAACCTGGTGCAAACTATGGGCATCAGGGATACAATGGTATCGGGGTACAAAAACAAGAATGGGGTAATGGTGCGTCTGGAGCGAGCGGAAGCCTGATTACGGGGGGCGCCTGGTATCCATCCGATGGATATTGGCCCAGTCAGTACAGAGGAGGCTATTTTACAGCGCTTTGGGGCGGAAATGGAGATTCGATTGGGCATATCAATTATCTTCAGAGCCAAACGAATTCTTCCATTTCTTCTTTTTCGTCCTCCGTGGGGCAATCTGGGTTGAAGCCCGTTTTAACTCGAATAGGCCCCGATGAGAACCTGTATTATGTGCTCACCAACTACGAGAGCGATCAAGGGCGGATTCAGATGATTCGTTGGACCGGACAACAAAGTGTTGCAAGTCCTTTTATAGATCCTCCTGCAGGAAGCTATTCAGATCCTGTTGTAGTCACTCTTACTTCTGATACACCCGAAGCTCAGATTCGTTATACGACTGACGGTTCTACCCCGGATTCAGAATCAACCTTATATGAGTCAGGATTACTGGTTAGTGAGAGTACGGTCCTGAATGCCCGGGCATTCAAAGAAGGCTTGCTGCCCAGTGGGGTTTCATCTGCCACTTATACAATTGGGGGAGCTACCAATATTCCTCCCGTTGCAAATGCAGGGCAAGATCAGGTCGCAACTGTTGGTGAGTTCGTAACCTTGAGCGGTGCAGGTTCATTTGATCCAGATGGCGATGATTTGACACTCTCCTGGCAGTGGACGCAGCTTAGTGGTCCCGCTGTAGAGCTGTTTAGTGCTGAAGATGCTGTCGCCTTTTTTACGCCCCAAGAGGAGGGTGCATACGTATTTCAGATTTCGGTTATTGATGCGCAAGATATATCTACCGACGAGGTTGAAATAAATGTACAGGCAGAACCTCCCATAGATGCAGGGTTAATTGGATACTGGCTGCTCGACGAAGACAATGGCCTAACTGCGAAAGATGAAGTTAACTTGCAAGGCGGCGCATTAATAAATGGGCCAGTGTGGCGTCCTGAAGAAGGAAAGGTTGGTGGTGCACTAGAATTTGATGGGGTAGATGACTATGTAGATCTGGGAGCTATGGGCCAGGTTAGCGGCCTGGGATTGACGATTGCTTTCTGGTTTAATGCTGATGATTTCGAGATTCATGAGGCTCGGTTTATTTCAAAGGCCAGTGGCGTCCAGGATGAGGACCATTACTGGATGGTAAGTACGCTGAATGAAACGGCCGTTCGTTTCCGCCTTAAAGCTGGTGGATCGACTTCAACACTCATTAGTGAATCGGGAGCAGTGGCCTTAAATACATGGCATCACATAGCTGCTACGTATAATGGTTCTCAGATGCATCTTTATGTGGATGGAAGCAGAGTAGGTAGCCTGGAGAAATCAGGACAAATTGACACAAATCCTGCTGTATTAGCCGTATTGGGTAACCAATCGCCAGGGGCTGGAGACCGGCCTTTTGATGGGCTGATTGATAATGTTCGAGTGTATAATCGTGCGCTCAGCTCCAATGCGGTAAGTATGTTGGCAAGTGGGGAAATAGCGCTGGATATTCCTGATATAGTGCCAACTCTTTCAGCAACGTCTATCAGCAATTACCCTAATCCTTTTTCTCATACCTCCACGATTAACTATCATCTCGAACGAACTGGACCGGTTCGCCTGGAAGTATTTGATATGACGGGAAGGCGGGTGGCCCTACTTGTTGATGAGGTGAAGATAGCAGGGGCTCATGAAGCGCTCTTTGATGCGAGTGATTTACCTAGCAACATCTACTTGACGAGGCTAATAACGCAAGGATCTTCCAGTACAAAGCTACTGCATGTTTTGAGATAGATGGTTTTAGAGGTAACCTCGGGGTAGAGAGCCCGTATCCAGGACAACTTGGGATCATTTATAGAGATGCTATGGATACTGCTAGTCAAAATTTATCGTTTCAACCCGCTCATATCAACGCATTGCAACGAAGTCGATCCAACGAGTTAGCTGGACGTTTGGGTTTAGTATTGGTGCTTGGCCTTTTGGTTGTAGCTGCAATTATGAAGCTACAGCAGCCGGAATTGGGGTCCAATGGACCATTTTTCTTGCTAACGATCATTGGTATTGGTTGGTGTTATTTGCTTGGAAAGGCATCAATCCAATATGATCGGATTGGGAAAGACCTGAAGAGAGGGACGAAGAAGATTGTTGAAGGCATTGTTACAAAGGACTTGACTCGAAGTATAGGCCTCGTATCATTGCCTATTTACAAATTAAGTTGCAACAAACAACAGTATGTTGTCTCAAAAGAGGTCTTCTGGAAGGTGAAATCTGGTGAAGAATACCAGCTAAGTTTAGCCCCTCTCTCAAATGTGTTGTTGGAGATTGAGCCTATCTCCACAGCACCCAGCCCGTTCTCCGTTAATGTGCAGAATCACGCTGAAAACTCCATATTCCTGAAAAAGCGCGAACGAGAAGTGCTGGAGTTGATCGCTGAGGGGCTCTCAAACCAAGAAATAGCAGATCAATTATTTCTATCGGTACCTACTGTCAAAATGTATGCATCCCAGATCTATAAAAAATTGGGTGTACACCGTAGAACCGAAGCAGTTACGAAAGCGAGGCAGCTAAAATTGTTAACGGGGTAACGCACGCACTAGTATGAGAGAAGTATATATACCTTAAACTATCCGTTTTCTATACTTTAGTCTGGCAACTATCAGGCTGTACGCTGCGAATGAATGCAGGACAACTGTTTACTCATTCAATCGCAGTAAAATGAAGAAGAATTACTTTCCAGTATATAGTTTCTTGTGGATTTGGATAGTCTCTAACGTTTGTGCAAATCCGTATGTGTTCGGCCAGGCGTTAACCTCAACTTCTCTTGAAGTACAAAGTGCAAATCAACCAGCAATTATCAAGGCAATAGGCCGGCAGCATATCATATATGAGCTTCGTCTTACAAATTGGGGTAAAGACTCTATAGCAGTAACCGAGCTCTCGGTATATGATCAATCAGTACCACAGAGGGAGCTTTCCTCATCAACAAAAGAGGAGGTGTTCAGGAAATCGTATGCACCCAACCATCTTCTTGGCCCAGATAAAAAGGCGGAGTTCTCTTTGGCTCCAGGTGGAAGCGGCATACTGTATCAATGGTTGACGGTGCCGTCAGCATATACTCCTTCTGACTCATTGATTCATCGGTTTGAGATTGAGTCGGCAATTGACATGGATTCTTTATGGGTTTCTATCCCCTTGAGAGTAACCTTAGAACCCGAACAGATTCAAATGCCGATAGGAGAAGGGGTATGGGTAACGGTTAGGGCTCCATCAAATAGTTCGGGGCATAGGAAGTCTTTTCATGTTCATGAAGGAGAGAGACGAGCTGCAGAGCGATTCGCCATTGATTGGGTGAAGCTTAACGAAGAAGGATACCTCTATAAAAACGAGCCCGGCAGTAATGAAAACTGGTTTAGCTACAATGAGCCTGTTCGATCCGTATCCTCTGGCAAAGTGGTTCATGTTAAGGATGGCCTGCCTGATCAGCAGCCTCTCGCTTTAGCCAGAGAGCCTAAATCATTTACTTTAGATACTGTACCTGGAAATACGATCGTCGTAGAAATGGGCAATGGGAAGTATGCCATCTATGCTCATCTAAAAAATGGATCTATTAAGGTAGAAGTAGGGGAAGAAGTGCAAGAAGGAGATATAATCGGCCGTATAGGCAATTCGGGCCATTCGCTGGCACCGCATCTGCATTTTCATATTGAAGACCGGGCAACTCCTTTAACCGGAAGGGCCATTCCCTTTAGCATAAAGGCTTTTGATCTTATTGGAAAGCTAGACTCTTTGCCCAGAGCCTTGCGTGGTGCTCCCTGGACACCAGATTCAAGGCGTCCACAAAGACTGGTTGAGAATGAGACACCCCTTGAAAACATGGTAATTCGTGTATTTGAGTGAAGGATATATTAAGCAACAGGTAAAAAGACATACTTTTGTGACATTTTAAACACCTGAATGTCATTATTTGGGAGTACCTGCGTGACATGAATGCTGAATGAACTTCCTGAGATTATTCAGAACTACCTGTCGCTTTTCAAACCCCTACTCACGTGCATAATAAACCCACTCACCCAGGTGAGCCAAACAATGATCACAATGCTAAGGGTTCGTATTCCGAAGATGACTTAGCATATTTTAAAAAATTGATACTGACTAAAAGGTCGGACGTGCTTTCTGAGTTGTATCAGCTAAGACAACTTCTTGCAGATGCAATGGAAAGAGCCGGAGGGTATAATCCGTACAAATCGTATTTCTGTCTATCAGAAAATCCTTCGTGTGATCAGCAAAAATTATACACGAATATAATACGGCAACAGAAGCAACTTGGTTTGCTCGACCGTGCACTTCAACGTATTGCAACGAAAAGATATGGTATCTGTAAAATTACAGGTAAGCGTATTCCTAAAGAACGACTAGAATCGTTGCTTCATACTGAAGTGTATGTCATGAATCGCGTTCAGCGTGGTTTGTGATACAATTAAGTGTATATGTCCGAACTTCGTCAACTTGTCCTAGGGGTGAAAACAGCCAGGACACACTACCTGCTTGCCGTTTCTGATTTACCCCAAGATCTGTCCAAGTATAAACCTGACGCAGAGTCATGGTCTATACTGGATATAACAGAACACCTTGTCCATGCAGAAGATGTGGGGGTTCTTGGAATTTGGAAGGCCTACAGCGCCTACTCCGAAGACGATCCCTTGTGGAAAGGTGATTTAATTCACTCTGGTTCCTCTATTGAACAGGTCGTCGAAGACACCTGGCAGCCAAAGGAGATTGCCCCAGAGATTGCTGAACCACGCATTGGTGGGGCCCTCGCTTATTGGGTAGCTGCCCTGAAAGCCAGGCAGGCAATTCTTGAAGCACTCGAAAAACAATTAAAAGGGATTCCTCTAGAGGACATCGTATACCCCCATCCTATTTCTGGACCTTTGGATGCAAGGCAACGGATTCAGTTTTTGCGTTTTCATATGGATAGACACAGAGAGCAAGTAGAATCCATAAAACGAGATTTTGTAGCTGCAGGTAAACGTTAAGTCATCGTTCTACGATTTGCTCGCCTCCCAGGTAAGGTTGAATCTCTTCCCAGTCAGGAAGTCCTTCAACATCACCAGGAGCAGTTGTAGCCATAGCCCCCATGATGTTGCCCAGGCGAAGTGAATCAGCTGTCGACCACCCTCTAATTTGGCCGGATAAATACCCGGCGTTGAATGCATCTCCAGCGCCTACCGTTTCAACCACCTGGACTTCTATACCTCTTGAATAAATCTTCTGATTATCGCTTAACGCGAAGGCGCCTTCAGCACCAAGTTTCACTATGACTTGTTGGGGCCCCATAGATTGGATGGTTTGTGCAGCATCTTCTGCAGCCTGCTTATCAGTAAGAAAGGCAGCCTCCTCCTGGCTCGTAAGGAGGATATCCGTTTTGGGGATAATGGCTAGCAGTTCTTTCTTTGCTCGATCAGCTTCCCATAGTTTAAATCGGATGTTTGGGTCAAACGAAATAAGGACACCCGCTTCCCTTGCTATATCAATAGCGGTATGTACCGTCTCAAGGCAGCTAAGGCTTAGGGCCGGTGTTATTCCGGTCAGATGGAGATATTTTGCCTGCTGAATATAATGCGCATCGATATCTGAGGGAGTAAGCTGGCTGGCTGCAGAACCGGCACGGTAATAAAACACACGAGTCGATTCAGTTCGGCGCCGCTCTTTGAAAAAAACACCAGTTGGAGCGTTTGCAGAGCTTTTTACCATGGATACATCTACCTTTTCGCCCCGCAAAAAGGCCAGGATATATTCTCCGAATTCGTCGGAGCCTACTCGGCTAATCCAGCCAACTTTATGACCTATTCGGGAAAGGCCAATGGACGTATTGGATTCGGCGCCGGCTACATATCTGTCGAACTGTTGCGCATATCGCAAAAGTCCTGTCCGTGTAGGTACGAACAGGACCATGCTTTCACCAAGCGTGACAACGTCATGCATAGGTCTATTTTAGATTATTTTTTTGGGTTGCCAAGAGGGATAAAGGACTGAATTCCAGTAATTTCTCTTCCTAGGATGAGGCCATGAATGTCGTAAGTCCCCTCGTAAGTATTTACGGTTTCCAGGTTTACCATGTGATGAATAACTCTGAAGTCACCCGTAATGCCATTGCCACCAAGCATATCTCGAGCCATTCTAGCTATGTCTAAGGCCTTGCCGCAATTATTGCGCTTTGCAAGGGAGATCATTGAAGGAGCAGCACGATGTTCGTCTTTTAGCTGACCAAGCCGTAGGGCGAGCAATTGCATTTGCGTGATTTCAGTGAGCATGTTTGCCAGCTTCGTCTGAATCAACTGATTTGACCCAAGAGGGTGGCCAAATTGCGTTCTGTCCATAACATAGTTTCTAGCTCGATGGTAGCAATTCTCAGCAGCACCGAGTACGCCCCATACAATGCCGTAACGGGCGTTGTTCAGGCAAGAAAAAGGGCCTTTGAGTCCGCGAATTTCTGGGAAAACATTGGCATCTGGTACAAAACAATCCTGTAGGACAATCTCGCCGGTGATAGAGGCCCTGAGTGACATTTTGTTGTGGGTTTTGGGTGTTGAAAACCCTTCAAAATCTCTCTCTACCAGAAATCCCCGGATCACGCCTTCTTCAGAAGGGTGGTTTTTTGCCTTAGCCCATACAACAGCTACGTCAGCAAAAGGCGAGCTTGTAATCCACATTTTGGCGCCATTGAGAACCCATCCACCATCTACTTTCAATGCTGTGGTTTTCATTGAGCCGGGATCAGATCCGTGATCCGGTTCTGTAAGTCCAAAGCATCCAATTAATTCTGCGGTAGCAAGACGAGGTAAAAAGCGTAGTTTTTGCTCCTCAGTGCCAAATGCATGAATGGGATACATGACAAGGGAGGATTGCACGGAGCAGAATGACCGGTAGCCAGAATCTACCCGTTCAATTTCACGTGCAATGAGGCCATAGGCTGTATAGCTTACCTCTGCGCCTCCATATTCTGCAGGTATAGTGGCTCCAAGAAGGCCAAGCTCCCCCATCTCTTTGGGGATTTCCTGATGGAATATTTCGTTTTGATTGCCTTCGAGAGCACGCGGTTCTAGCTTTTCTTGAGCGTATTGATGCGCAGCTTCCATGATCATGCGGTCCTCACTAGAAAGCATTTCTTCGAAAAGAAGCGCGTCATCTATATTAAAAGTGGGTTTTGCGGCGGTCTGTTGGTTCGGCATAAGTCGTGTCTATTTGCAGCAGAATTCCAGAAAAAGCTATAAACGCCTGGAAGCGCTTGTTGTTTATTGTTTTGTAATTTCGGTTGAAGTAAGGATTGAGTCTGGCTTATCTTCTGGCGAACAATAATAGACAATCAATAATTTGGGACAATAGATAGATGAATATTCTTGTGATCGGCAGTGGAGGAAGGGAGCATGCACTGGTATGGGCCCTGGCCCAGAGTCCTTTAAGACCTACGATATATGTGGCTCCAGGTAATCCAGGAATTTCTGAACTTGGGACGTGCGTGCCTATCACCGTTACTCAGTTAGAGGAGGCCATTCAGTTTGCTAAAGATAAGAGCATCGATCTGACCGTTGTTGGCCCTGAAGTGCCTCTGGTAAATGGTTGGGTTGATGCCTTCAATGAAGCGGGGCTCCGCATTTTTGGTCCAACAGCACGTGCTGCAGAGTTAGAGGGGAGTAAGGTGTTTGCCAAAGATTTTATGGAGCGCCATCAAATCCCAACAGCACTGCATAAATCGTTTACATCTGATCAATTTGGAGAGGCAGAGGCATATATAAGGCGCTACAATGGGCCCTTGGTGTTAAAAGCTGACGGATTGGCTGCTGGCAAGGGTGTGCTAATGTGCTCCACAACGGCCGAGGCGCTTGATGGGTTGAAAGAGCTTATGGTCGATTCCAAGTTTGGAGATGCTGGGGCATCGGTCGTTATTGAGGAGTGGATGCAAGGAGAGGAGGTTAGTGTATTCGTGATGACAGATGGCGATCGCTATGTTACGCTCGCTCCAGCGCAGGATCACAAGCGAGTCGGAGACGGAGACACAGGTTTGAATACCGGAGGCATGGGCTCTTATGCGCCTGCTCCAATAGCAACAGACGAAGTGATGGAGCGGGTTAGGAGAGAGATAACAAAGCCTACTTTGACTGGCCTCAAAGAAGAAGGTCGGCCCTTTCAAGGCTTTCTCTATATTGGTCTGATGATTACTGATCAGGGTCCGAAAGTCGTTGAATACAATTGCCGTTTCGGTGACCCTGAGGCCCAGGTATGTCTGCCGTTATTGCAAGGTGACTTGTTGTCTCTTATTGATGCTTTTGTAAATGGGAAGCCGGTCGATAAGTCCTCGGCAACTATTGATGGGGCTGCTGCGTGTGTAATAATGGCCTCAGGAGGATATCCCGAGGCTTATAAAAAGGGAATTCCCATTAAGGGTATAGAAAAGGCTCAAGAACTTGAAAATATCCATGTATTCCATGCTGGCACTAAGAGTGAAAATGGAACTATTGTGACCAGTGGGGGCCGGGTATTGGGTATAACCGCGATGGGTGCAGATTTGCCAGCTGCTTTAAATACAGTATATAAAGCGGTTGATTGTATACACTTTGAGGGCCAGCAATACAGAAAAGACATCGGTCAAAAAGGATTAAAACATCTTTAAGGTGCATTGAAGAAATTGATACTCCTCATATTAACCCTATTTCATATAGGCGCATTACATGCTCAGCAAGCAGGCACCGCTGCTAGTGATTTTGAGCAAATCGCTGAGTTTAAAGAGGCTATATCCATTGCTGCTAGTCCAAGGGGATTGATATATGTAGTAGATCAAGGGAGTAGCAGCATTCATGAGTTTGATGAAAAGGCACAGTATCTTCGTGAACTCGGTGGTCCAGGTGCTGCGGCCGGACAGTTTGATGAGCCCATGGACATCGATCCCACAAATGGGTTAATCCTGGTCGTGGCAGATGCTGGAAATGGACGTATTCAACGGTTCTCTCATGAGTTCCTTTTTCTTGAGTCATTGACTCTCGGAGATTTGGACAGAAATAGTGGAGCTTCGTTTTCCAGCCAACCCAGGTATCGCCAGGATGAAGATACTGATCGAATTGGGTCAGGGCGTCCTGTAGCTGTACGTACCTCGCCAGATAATCGAATGTACGCAATCGACGCTGAGGAGCGGGTCATCATAGAATGGGATCAGGATCGAAATATTACCCAGGTTATTGGTGAATACAGTCAGGGTGAAGGAGCATTGATCCACCCTATTTCATTTGAGCTTGGGGCGGATGGATCCATATTCGTTTTGGATCAAGGCATCGGGGCAATCAAGGTATATGATTCTCTAGGTGGTTACCTTAGGGTGATGGGCTTAGGGCAGCTTGAAGATGCCTTCTTTGTCGAAGGTGTAGAAAATAGGATCGTAGTCGGACTTCCTGGTAAACTTCTGGTATTTCAGGAAAGGGGCCTGCTAGAACGAACTATTGAATTAGATCTTCAGGGCCATGTGATAGACGTGCTTTATGAAAGCGGTCAATTATACCTGTTAACTGCCCGTTCTCTGCATAGATATAAAGGAGACACAGAATCGCTTCTGAAACTTGATGATTTATAATTGGTACTGAAAATCGCCGAATATCGCAACGCTGTTTGAACTAACGTATTACAATATTTGCACATCGATACAATACTATTTTAGCTATCAAATTCGATATTCGGTGGGAACGCGTCTCCTTTTCTATTTTGTTTGCATGTGCTGCGTGTACGAGCATGCCTATGCGCAAGGAGATCCTGACACCAGTAGTATAGATACTAGCTTACTGGGGTTTGAGGTCGACACACTGTCTGTCGCCGATTCAGATACTTTACAACTGAAGCCATTAATTATAGAGGGAACTGTACGCCTGTATATAGACGGAAATCTTCTTGAGGCGAACCTCTATGACCTGGACTTGCGGAAGGGAGAATTACTTCTAGATAGCTCAATCACATCCGGGAGCCTGGTGGCGGTCTATAAAACATTTCCCTTTGTGTTAGAGCCGTTTTATCAGCGGCGTAGACCTCGAACCCTGGATACTGTCACTGACACCTCCGAAGTGGTGCGAGAAATGGAGGAAAGAAACAGGCTGGAGCAACAGAGCCCGGTAGATCCATTTGGTGATTCTAGGATCCAACGAAGTGGTTCGATTACAAGGGGTATTGTAGCTGGAAATAACCGGGATGTAACCCTTGAGTCTGGACTTCGAATGCAGCTTTCTGGCGAGATTATAGAAGGCGTTCAGGTTCAGGCTGTTCTAACAGATGAAAATACTCCCATTCAACCTGAAGGGACTACACAGAGGCTAAATGAATTTGATCGCGTCTTTATAGAATTGGCTGCGAGACAGGGAACGGTGCAACTAGGGGACTTTGATCTGAACTTTCAAGAATCAAGTTTTGCTCGTTTTATCCGGAAATTACAAGGGATTAGAGCTTTTGGGAGCTTCAATGCAGGCTCAGGGGTCTTTGGAAGTAACACTGAACCCACATTTGCTGTCGATGTAGCTGGTGCTACAGCCAGAGGTATATTTCGGACCCAGGAAATAACACCTATAGATGGTATTCAAGGGCCTTATCGATTGGAGGGTAACCAGGGTGAACAATTCATCATCATCGTAGCTGGTTCTGAGGTCGTGTATCTAGACGGTGTTCAGATGACTCGCGGAGAAAGTAACGACTATGTCGTTGATTATGCGACTGGCGAGATCACGTTTACAACGAACAGGATTATCACTAGTGACCGGCGAATTAGCGTAGAATTTCAATACACAACCAATCAATTTAGCCGCTCTTTGTCAGGCGCCTCGATCAACTCTCATTTCTGGAGGAATGATACTGGCAGGCCGAGGCTCTCCTTTGGAATGACCTTTTTGAGAGAAGCGGATGGGGATTTGTTTAATGATGAATTTGGTCTCTCTTCTGCAGACTCCCTTCAGATCATTCAGGTTGGTGATGGATTGGCTCAACGCTCTGGCGCAATTCAGGTTGAGTTTGATCCAGAGGCTCCCTACGTCCATTACATTCAAGAAGTAATACCTTCAGTTGATGGGAGTCAGGATACCATCTTTGTTGCCGTTGAAGGGGTACCGGCCGATTCTATTCCAGTGTTTCGAGTCCAGTTTACGAGAGTAGGCACCGGGCAAGGCCGGTATGTGAGAAGTGGCAGGCAGATTAACGGAATTCTGTTTGAATACAGAGGGCCCATGCAAGGAGATTATGAACCTGTCCGAATTCTCCCCAAACCAGCCAATCATAATGTGCTGGATTTCACTGGGCGATATGAGTTCATTCAAGGCGTAGAAGTGTTCGGAGAATGGGCCCGGTCATTTAATGATGAAAATCGATTTTCTTCTTTAGATAGCCAGGATGATGTGGATCATGCGTATCATGGCGGGCTTCGCATTAAAGAGATCCCTCTCTATTTAGGATTCTCGGAGAAAGGATACCTTGCGCTAGAGGCCACCAGGCGCCGGATAGGTCAGGATTTTGAATCGTTTAACCGAATTCGCCCCGTGGAATTTGGGCGGAGATGGAATTTAACGCCCGGAGTGCTAGGTACGACGGGAGAACCCGTTAATAATGCGGATGAAACAGTAGAAGAACTACAGGCTCAATTGTACTTGAATCCCAATATGTATGTGTCTGGTGAGGTGGGAAGAATAAATCTAGAAAGCCTGTTTGAGGGGCGGAGAACGATGGTTGAGACGGGGGGGTATAGCCGGTATAATTATATCGCTGAATGGATTGAAAGTGAAAATAGATTTAGAGATGAAGAGGGAGGATGGTTTCGGCAAAGAGGCTTTGTTTCTCAGCCTCTGGCATTAGAGAAGCTCACTGCCCGTTTTGAGTTTGAGCAAGAGCGTCGGGAGCAGGAGATGATTGGAACGGATAGTCTGCTCGCTAACTCTGAAGCGTTTACGGAGCTCAGGCCAGGGGTGGCCTGGAATAGCAGCGGTGTAGAGGCGATGTTCAATGTAGAATTCAGAAAGGAAAAGGATTGGGCAGAGGGTCAATTACGCGATGCTGCAGTATCGAGAACCTATCAAGGCAGTTTTGCAATAAAGCCTGGAACCGCGTTCGATACCGATGGGAGTGTAGGGTACAGAATAAAAGACTTTACCGACTATTTTAGGGTAAACGAACGACGGGAGAACACGGAGTCCCTATTGCTAAGGTGGAATACCCGATGGCGCCCATGGAGAAGAGCCATGGATCTTACGACTCGGTATGAAGCATCAACTGAACGGACACCTACTCTCCAGGAAATTTACATTCAAACTGGGCCTGAGCTAGGGCAATTTGTGTGGGAGGACACCAATGAAGATGGAGCTATTCAGATCGACGAATTCCTGCCCGAGAGAACTCCCAATGAAGGTACCTATATTCAAACCTTTGTACCATCGGATAGCCTTTCTTCAATAATTAGCGTGCGTGCATTGGTTCGGATGCAGCTTGATTTCTCAAAGTTATGGGACAAGGACGTAGAGGGATTAAGAAAAGTACTTCGCCAAATATCTACACGAACAACGTTTGATGTCCTTGAAAAAAGCAGAGAATCGGATATAACTCAGATCTATTTACTGAATTTAAACCGGTATAGGAGTTCTGAAAACACGCTTAACGGCCGGCTGCGATTCGCTCAGGATATTACACTGTTTCGTCCGCTTCCTAAAGTAGGCGTCGATGTTTCATTTAATCAGCTAAGAAGTCTGTCAGAATTAGCCGCAGGTGAAGAAGCCCGATTCCTGAGCTCATGGGCGACCGAGGCACGATATGCACCATCCAGAATCTGGGCTTTTAAAATTAAAGGGGAAACGGAGTCTAGCAGGTTGGATAGTGAGACCTTTGCATCCAGGCGATACAGGATAGAGTCTCTTCGGCTCGAGCCCGAGGTAACAGTAAACATGTCTCCTTCTTTATCACTAAGCGGCAGTGGAATCTGGGCCAACAAAAAAGACGAAATTGGAGATCGCACTGTTAATCTCTGGCGATTCCCAATTGAACTGCGCTACCGCCGCTTAAGGAAGGCACAGATTACGGCGCGTGCTGAGTTGGCCTCAGTAAACCTGGACGGAGAAGCATTGGGTCTGGCTGCATTTGAGTTAACAGATGGAAGGGGAAGTGGTACTTCCTATTTATGGGGCGTCCAGAGTAATTTTACACTCAATCAGTTTCTTCAATTTACGTTTTCCTACGATGGCCGCGCCCCCGCATCTGCACCCGTGCTACATACAGTTCGCATGCAGTTGAGTGCAGTATTCTAGAGGTAGTAATCACCCACAGCCTGCTTCTGGAGGAAAACACGTCGTTAGGCCAACGATATACTCCAGCAATAAAATGGCATCCATGGTAGTTATGTCGCCGTCTCCAGATAAGTCTGCAATCAACTTTAACTCATCATCTGCGTCTACAATGCCAGATACAATCATAAGAATGATAGAGGCATCAAGAGCTGTTACAACGTGATTGCCCGATGCATCTCCCAGTATGAATGAGGAGGAGTTCGTGTCGAACGCTCTTACTTCTATGATGCTTGTCCAGCTTCCGGTGTAATTGTGAGCTCCGGAAATTGTGAACCGGAGATACCTGGCCAGAGTTGTTGGTGTTGGGTCAGGCAGTACTTCGGATTCGGTTCTATTGCCAGAGCGGTCGACCAGTTGCGTAAAGGAAGAACCATTTACAGAGGACTCAACAGTATACTGATATGCTCGATTTTGGTAAGGGAGGAGCTCCACAAGGTTGATGTTTTGCGGTGACTCGAGATCAACTGTAATGGTCTGGGGGAACCCTTGGGCTGACCAGCGATCATCGGGGTCTGTGCTTCCATCAACTGCACCTTGTCCAAGGTTTTCTTCTTGCTCACTAGAGGTAGTCACGGGCCTGTTTAATGCAAGGTTAGGCCCCTTTTCTGGATCAGGCGCTGTTACTGTAATAGTAATTGGTGATGACAGTACAGAATTTTGATTACTGTCCTCTGCTCTGGCCGTTAATGTATAGGTGCCTGGTTGAATATTTTCCCAGTTAAAGGAGAAAGGTTCTTGTGTGAATGAAGCGATTTCCTGGTTTCCATTAAGCAGGATTACATTCTCTATGTCATCATTTATTGAAAATGCAGATGCTTCTACATTGACAGAGGCCGGCCCTTCAAACACTGCTCCGTCATTAGGCCGGATAACTGTTGCAAGGAGGCTTCCTTCAGCATCGGGAATGATTTCGTCGGCACTGGTCCCTATGCGAATGTTGTCATAGGAGATAGTCGATGTAACATCAGGTGCCCAATCAGACGTGTTTCCACCAAAGAACGTGGAGAAATAAAAATGGTCTACGGGTGCCTGGCTATTGTTTCTGTATCTGATGTCATTTCTTAGGATCACCAGCTCACCATCAAACCAAACTTGGAGTATTCCATCATTATTGTTTCCGGTATTAACCTTAATACGTTGTGTAAGGCGGTGCCACTGACCACGTTGAAAAGAACGATTGAGCTCAATATCGTGCCCGTAATTGGTCGGTTGGTCCATATGGTAGAGATACACAACGGCTTTACCTTCTTCGCGCCACATAAAGCGGGCACTCCATCCATCGCCTGTGGGACGATCTCCGCCTGTGTTGCTCTCGCCGCCGCTTAGGCCAGGGATTTTGCCTCCCAGCTGGAAATCAAAGTTGTCATCAAACCGGATATAGTAGTCGAGATAATATTCATCACGCGGGTTCATATACGTAATAAATTGACCGCCGCTATTTGAAGCACCTACCGCTCCTGCTGGATAGGTGACGCGTAAAAACTGGTTTGAATTATCATTTACATCAGCAAGGATATTGAATCGGTCGGCCGGGCCATTGTAGACATCGACAGAATTAAAGTCCTGCTCCATTAACGAACTGCTATAAACTCCTTGAGGGTGATTGTCGAATGTGACTTCGAGGGTTTGGGCAAAACTGCCTAAGGTTAAAAAAAAGAATGCATTTACGATCCAAAGAAATTTGAATGCCATGATCTTAAAATGAAATGAATGTGGGGAGAATAGAACGATAGAAGTGAGCCATTCCAAAGTCATTCCAAAATGCCAAGATGCCAAAATGCAAAAAAAACGAGGCAGGTGTCTTAAACACCTACCTCGTTTTGATATATGATCGGCTATTCGTTATATAAACGAATTACTTGAGCAACGTGATGAGTTGCGATGAATTGAAGGATTCACCTACAGCGCGGATAAGGTAGTTTCCGCTTCCCCATTGGCTGCCATCAATGGTAAACTGGTGTGCTTCCTGGCCGCTAAGTGCACCGCTATGAAGCAATCCAACCATACGACCTTGCATGTCATAAACTGCAATAGTGACGTACTGGTCATTAGCAATCGTGAGATTGAACGTTGCTTGCGGGTTAAATGGATTCGGATAAGGAGCTTCCATTTCATATCGGCCTTCTAGAGGACGTGCCACCTCAGAAACTGAGCTGTATGCGAACGCACCGTCGAAGTCCACCTGCTTGAGGCGGAAACGATGCGATCCGTGAGCCACTTTATTTACGGTATAGTCGTAAGATTGTGCGTCTACAGTTGTGCCTGCTCCATTTACCCAGCCTACTGCTTGGAAGCTGCCTGCAATGTACTGCTGTACCTCGAATCCAGCGTTGTTTGTTTCACTTGCAGTTTCCCAGCTAAGACGTACATTTTCTCCGTCTAGAAGAGCGCCAAATGAAGTCAATTCAACAGGTAGAGGATCAGAGTTGATGTAGTAGAAGTAGTCGCCGGCAGTGTTGCCAGAAATTAAATCAACACCGTTGCCTTCAGTTAGGTCAACTATGGCTGGAACGCTTTCGTCGATGGCGTCAAAACCGTCAAATGGGTTGTCAACACCAGTTACTGGCTCAAATACACCTGCTTCTGCGCTTCCTGTATTCTCGTAGTAAAGAAACGTGCCATCTCCGCTACCGAGGACCAGGTCATAATCTCCATCTGCATCGATATCACCAAGGGCAGGTTTTGCAAGTGTGCCACCGCCAAGAGCGATTGTAGAGAACGGATTAGAGCTTCCAGTTTGTTGAGTGAACGTACCGTCTCCATTGTTCTCAAAGAAGAATACAGTACCATTGAATTCGCCGGAAACCATATCCAGGTCTTCATCGCCATCGAGGTCAGCAAAGACAGGATGCGATCGGTTACCAATATCTACGATACCTGTTGGTGTTGAACCTAAAGTAAACTCAGGTGCATTAGCAGTACCCGTATTCTCATAGTAGGTAAATCCACCATCCTGATCTCCAACTAATACATCCAGGAGGTCATCGCCGTTAAGGTCAGCAAGACCGGGTGCTGTTTTACCGTCCATCAGGACAGTTACACCATCAAAAGGATTGTCTTCGCCTGTTTGTTGTTCGAAGCTAGGAGTAGTTGCAGTTCCTGTATTAAGGAAATAAAGGATTCCGCCACCTTCTTCTCCACTAAGCATGTCATAATCGCCATCGCCATCCAGGTCTCCAAATGTTGGAGTACTGAAGGTTTCAGGAAGCATCATAGGGAAGGGGTTACTTGGTTGACCAGGGGCGTTTGCGCTATACATAGGCGCGAACGGTGCTGGGGCCTTATAGATAGCTCCGTCAACAACTTTATTCGCTAACGAAGGAGTTGCGTAGACTAGAACGGCCAGTAAAGTCAGCACAAAGAAACGCTGTTTACTATTATTGCTAGTAGCATTAAAGAAAAACATAAGACATCAAGTTTGTTAAAAAAATATACTCTAAAGATTGGCATCAGAAGCAACGCGCTGGGTCTATTGAGGCGCTATAGATGCATTGAAATTGCTTAGAGATTTGCGTAGTGCACTAAAATAATGCTAGAGAAAATTATGCCGGGTAGCTATTTATTCTGCTAGCGACATTTCACTACTTTCTTTATTATTCAGATCGTTTAATACGCTGCGCGAAAATTATCAGTGAATAGAAAGGAAAAAAGTGATGATTTAAGATCCTTTTCTGGTCGAAGTGTGTTGGATTTTTGTTCTTGAGAAGTTATTCAACATGATGTGCGCAGATTCGTATCTTCACGAAGGATTTGTTGGATGGATTCTACCTTTTTTTACTTTAGGATGTTTCTTGATGCATGGGGAAAATGAAGAATATAAAGAAGGACTCGGTGAGTAAGGCAGCCACTCCTCTAATGCGCCAGTATTACAAGATAAAGGAACGGCATCCTGAAGCTGTATTATTGTTCAGGTTAGGGGATTTTTATGAGACTTTTGAAGATGATGCCCGGACGGTAAGCCAGGTTCTTGGAATTACGCTAACCAAACGATCAAATGGAAAAGCGAGTGATGTGCCTCTTGCAGGGTTTCCTCATCATGCGCTAGATAATTACCTGCCTAAACTCGTGCAGGCAGGTTTGAGGGTAGCTGTATGTGAGCAGTTGGAAGATCCCAAAAAGGCCAGGAAAATCGTAAAGAGGGATGTTGTTGAAGTAGTTACGCCTGGAGTAACTTTTAGAGATCAACTGCTTGACCCTAAGCGGTCCACCTATTTAGCTGCTATACATTGGAATGCAAAAAGAACACATGTAGGGTTTGCATTTGTAGATGCATCCACCGGCGAGTTTAACTTAACCGAAGTGCCAATTAAACGGCTTGATGAGATCCTCAACACTATTGCACCTTCAGAGGTGCTAGTGGATAAGCGATTGAAAGATGACATCCGGTGGTTAAAAGCGCAGGAGTTTTTGGTGACCCCTCAAGAAGACTGGTGCTTCGGGTTCGATTTTGCCTATGAGACTCTCCTACGTCATTTCAAGACGCATTCTCTGAAAGGATTTGGGGTTGAGGAATATCCCACAGGATTGGTTGCAGCTGGAGCTGTTCTCTATTATCTCGGAGAAACCCAAAAGGGAAAGCTACCGCATGTCTCTAAAGTGCAATACTTCTCTAGCAACAATTTTATGGCCCTGGATTCTCAGACAAAGAGAAATTTAGAGTTAATTGCCTCCATGCATAGCGGTAGAAGGGAAGGAACGCTAGTTGAGATTTTGGACCATACGTTGACTCCAATGGGTGGGCGTATGCTGCGGAGGTGGCTGTTGCGTCCGCTACGGGATGTAGAGAAAATTAAAGAAAGACAAGATGCAGTTGAGGGATTAGTCAGTTCTGACTTTCTAAGAACAAAACTCCGGGATATTCTCCAACACGTAGGAGATCTGGAGCGCCTTGCTGTAAAGGTGTCGACAGGCAGAGCTACACCCCGGGAGCTTGTGAGCTTGAAGGATACGCTATTAACAATCCCTGAGCTTCAGGCGGCCCTGAGTGAGGAAACTGTTCCACCCCTAAAAAATCTTGCTAAGTCCCTGACCCGCTGCGATGAAATTGTCTCTGCAATCAGTGACGCGCTTGTCGTCGATCCTCCCGCACAGTGGAAGGACGGTGGCTTCATTAATAAAGGGTTTAATGAGGAATTGGATGAGTTGAGATTGATCTCAACATCTGGTAAGGATTGGATTGCCCAGATGCAGCAGAAGGAAGCCGAAGAAACGGGAATTACTTCTTTAAAGGTAGGCTACAACAAAGTCTTTGGATATTACCTGGAAGTAACCAATGCACACAAGGATAAAGTCCCTGATTATTATATCAGGAAACAAACGCTTGTGAATGCCGAGAGGTATATAACACCTCATCTTAAAGAGTACGAGGAGAAAATATTAACGGCTCAAGAGAAGATAAGTACTATTGAAGCGGCTCTTTTTCAAACACTAAGGGACGAAGTTGCCGTCCATACGGCGGAATTGCAGTACAATGCTTCCTTGATTGCCAGGCTCGATTGTTTTGGTTGTTTAGCCGAAGTAGCGATTCAGAATAAATATATTCGTCCAAAGGTGCATGAGGGTAGGGGAATTGACATCACAGAAGGCCGGCATCCTGTAGTAGAAAAAAGTTTGCTGCCCGGCGAACCATTTATCTCAAACACAATCCAAACTGATCCTTCTGGCCGACAGATCCTTATAATCACTGGGCCGAATATGGCAGGTAAAAGTGTCGTGTTGAGGCAGACTGGGTTAATTGTTTTGTTGGCCCAGGTTGGATCATTTGTGCCGGCAGAGAAGGCAAATATTGGAGTTGTTGACCGCATCTTTACTAGGGTTGGCGCTTCAGATAATTTGGCTTCAGGAGAAAGCACGTTCCTTGTTGAGATGAATGAGACGGCTAATATTCTGAATAATGCCAGTCCTTCTTCTCTAATCCTACTTGACGAGGTGGGGAGAGGAACGAGCACCTTTGACGGGTTATCTATTGCCTGGGCGCTCGTTGAATTTCTTCATGAACACGAAAAAGTGGCTGCTCAGACTTTGTTCGCAACGCACTATCATGAACTGAATGAGTTGTCTGAGCGCTATAGCAGAGTGGTTAACTTGCGTGTTCAGGTGAATGAGCACAAAGGCAAAGTCATCTTTCTGAGGAAACTTATACCAGGTGGCGCAGATCACTCATACGGTATAGAGGTGGCTCGTATGGCAGGTTTGCCTGTGCCGCTTATTCAACGCGCCCAGGAGATATTAAAGCACCTTGAGTCCCAGCAGTTGGCTATTCATGGAGGAGATGCTGAGAAATCGAATGGGTTTCCCACAAAGCATTCAAGTGGCCAGATGGACAACGTACCACCTATACAACAGCTTTCGTTATTTCAGGTAGCTGATGAAGGGGCCCAGGAAGCGGCAGGTATATTGAGAGAGTTAGATCCGAATACTCTGTCACCCGTTGAGGCTCTGTTGAAACTTGTCGAGCTTAAAAGAATCGTCAGTGATTCTTAAGCTTAAGGCTTATCAAATTCAACACGATCAAAATCACGCCAGGAGATCCGAACTTCGTTTCCGTCATTGTCGACAATGTATATCCCGTCGTTGTCCTCGTCGACATCATTTGAGTCTCTAAGGTCAAAGCTGCGGTCGTCAAACAATGTAACAGTTGCACCTCTATCGGATATGCGTTCGATGACACTGATTTTCCCAAATTCAATTTCGAAATCGATGTCATGCATACTACCATTAAGGAGCTCCCAGGTGCTTGCCTCATCATCATCCCAGCGTATTTCCCCTTCAAACGCTTCGCCATCTCTTGTATAGACGACTCCAAAGAGAGCGCTTGAGTAGTCAAAGTCGATATATCTAGGTACTGAGTCAGGCGTGTAGAAAGTCACCTCCTCAAAATCATCCCAATCGATCTCGATTTGGCCTAATGCATCATCGAGAACAAGAATGCCACTGTTGGAGCTATTTACATCGTTAGTTCCTCGCAGGACAACCTCGTCACCATTGTTTAGAATGACGTAGGCACTGCTGGAGCTATTGCGTCCAATGCTTTGAATAGATCCAAATCGAATTTTACGACGGCGATCTTTGTCGTCACCATCAAGAATGTCCTTTGTTAGTACTTCATCCACATCCCAGCAGATGAAACCTGTAAATTCATAACCATCTCGAGTTGTTAGCGTGCCGTAAAGGCGTTCTCCGTATTCTGAGTAAGCAGACGAAGGAGCTTGCATGAACTCGATGCGCTCAATGTCCCTCCATTTGAGCTCTACTTCACCGCGGTCTATATCCTCAACAATAATCTCCCTTATATCGCTGCCTATGTCCGTTGAGCCATTTGAAAATATGATCTCCTCTCCAGATTGCAGGGTTAGAAGCGCCTTGTTTCCGTCTACAGGTTCGAGGGTCTGAATATGACCAAATCGGATACCAGACGTTCTGCTAGACGATGAATTCCAATCATCTTCTTCGTAGACTTTCACACCAAATACTTCAATGCGTTTACCTCTTTGTCCACTTCGGTTTTGGCGTTTGGTTATCTTTGAGCCGTGCAGGACATCGACCCAGCTTGCCTCGTTGCGGTCCCAGCGAATGATGCCTTCAAATACATCACCATCATCAGTGATGACCCGGCCATAAATGCGGCCGTCTACATCATCGGCTACCGAAGGTAGAGAAACGGAAAAGAGGAGTATCAGGAGTGAAAAAAGGGGTAACTTCATCACGGAAATTAAGAGTAGAGGAGATTCAAAATGAATAAATTACTTTCACTACGCGAGTTTACTACAAATAGTTACAGTAAAAGACCTTTATTTTAGATCGATCTCATACTAGAGTTAAATTTATAGCTATGATCATACCATACAGAGGAATTACACCCACCTACGATAAGACAAATTTCATCGCTCATTCGGCTGATCTTATCGGTGATGTTGTGCTCGGGCCTTACACCAGTGTCTGGTTTAATACAACGATTCGGGGAGACATTAACACCATTCGCATTGGCAGTGAGTGTAATGTGCAGGATAATGCTGTAATCCATGTTACGAGCGAAACTGGGCCTGTTTTCGTTGGAAACAGAGTGACTATTGGCCACAGCGCAATAGTCCACGGGTGTACGGTTGAAGATAATGTATTAATAGGAATGGGAGCCACCATTCTTGATAATGCCGTAATTGGGGAGGGGAGTATTATTGGTGCAAACGCTTTGGTTACATCGCGTACGCAAATTCCACCGGGGTCGCTAGTTCTGGGATCTCCAGCAAAGGTTGTTCGAAAATTGACACCAGAAGAGATTACTTCTATTGGATATTATGCAGACAATTATTTGAAGAATAGTGCGGTCTACAAAGAGATGTGAATGCGGTCTAAATAACCGAATTCGAAATACATTGGCATTAATGTAAGTTTTTTCGATCTTTGGGAGACTATTCCATAAGTGTCATACCTATACGAAGACTTTATGAACGTATCCTTGATAATACGCCTCGGCGTAATGATGTTTGTTCAGTACGCGATTTGGGGGGCGTGGGCACCCACCTTGGGAAATTATATGAATTCGATAGGCATTGGAGGGGATTTCATTACCACCGCCTATTCGTTGGGACCCATTAGTGCTATCATTGCACCATTCTTCCTGGGAATGGTAGCTGATCGTTTTTTTGACTCTGAGAAAGTGCTTGGTGTATTGTGTATCCTAGCAGGTGTAGCTATGATGGCGATGCCTAGCTTTACAGATTCCCCGACGATGTTTCTTGGCCTGTTATTCTTGCATGCCCTCTGTTATATGCCAACATTAGGGCTTACCGCTTCACTCTCCTTTCACCATCTTTCTAACCAAGAGAAGGAGTTTCCAGTCGTACGTGTTTTCGGTACAGCAGGATGGGTTGTTATTGGATGGGTTATTGGAGGTATGTTAAAGGCGGATGCCTCAGCGTTGCCTTTATTTATTGGCGGTGGTATCTCCGTATTTCTAGGTCTTTATAGTTTTACATTACCTAATACCCCTCCGCCAATGGCTGGGCGCAAAACCAGCATGCGGGAAATATTGGGTGTTGATGCATTCAGAGCACTGAAATCACGTTCATTTGTCGTGTTTTTACTTGCTTCCATGCTGATATTCATTGCTTTTGGTACGTACTTCCCGTTTGCACCACAATACTTGAGCGAGATGAATACGCTGAATCCTGCGCATTTTGCTCAACCAAGTTTTGAGATGTCTTTTGGTCAGTTCTCTGAAATCTTCTTCATGTTGTTGATCCCGTTTCTGTTTGTAAGATTAGGGGTTAAGTGGATGTTAGTGCTTGGTATGTTGGCCTGGGTTGCCCGGTTTACCTTGTTTGCAAGTGCTGCAGGTACAGGGGCCTTTTGGATGATCATGATTGGTATCGCCATACACGGTATCTGTTATGATTTCTTCTTCGTTACGGGTCAGATCTACATAGAGAAGAAAACTCCGCCCGAAATGCGAGGACAGATTCAGAGCTTACTTGTGTTGCTGACGCAAGGGGTAGGCTTCTTCTTGGGGACACAGTTATCAGGTGCGTTCTTCAGTAGCCGGGCATACTCTGAAACAGTCGACGGAACAGATGTATTCCGCCTCTTGCCAGAAGATTGGGCTGTGTTCTGGTGGGTATTCGCTGGATGTACAGCGGTATTTACCTTGATATTCTTTGTCTTATTCAATGATAAGGTGGAAGAAGAAGAACCTACTGCTGCATAGGACCATACTTTTCCGTTAAAAAAACCGTACAACTAAGCTGATAGCAAGCTATGTGTTGTACGGTTTTTTTGTGTTTTTGAAGAGATGGAAATGGGCATGGGCTATACCCATAAAGGTGAAATAGAAGAAGGGTTTAAAATTTAATTAGTTTGTATTAGTCATACTTGCGTGCTGAAGTACTATATGTAAAAGATGACTTGAATATTACGTAACGAATGAGTGCTACCACCAACTTTTCGGAATACGCTCGGCGCATAAAGGCCTCTGATCGAGAAGCTTTCGCTGACTTGTTTCGCGAATTGCGAGAGCCGCTGATTCGGTATGTGCTACATATTGTAAGAGACGATATGATTGCTCACGATCTCATACAGGATTCCTTTGTTTCGCTTTGGAAACTAAGGGAATCCCTTGATCCAGGTAAGTCTCTTAAGGCCTACATGTATCAGATAGCACGAAACCGGGCGATGAGGCACCTTAGAGATGAGCGAACACATGAGAGTAAGCACGAGATAATCAGGCAACAAAGCTCAAAAGAAATCCCGGTCGAAGAATGGCCTGATGCTTCGATTGAAAGTGCCTCCCTGCAAAAGAAATTAAAAATGTGGCTTTCAAGTTTACCTGAAAGGCAGCGAGAAGCGCTAGAGTTAAGCCGCTATCAAGGCTTGAGCCATAAAGAGATTGCTGATGTAATGGATATTTCGCCGCGTACGGTGAATACCCATATCACACTGGCCATCAAGAATTTACAACGTAACATCCAGGCGGCTGAGCCGGCCTTATTTCAGATATGAAAAGCAGAGAACATAACTCTTTACCTGACGAATTACTGCAGGGTTTTGAGAATGGCAGTTCTGATTCAAGCGATAAAGCTCGCCGTGTGTGGGAATTGCTCGGGAATGTCCAAGATGATCCCTTAAAGGTTCCTACAACAGATCAGGCCCTACTCGAATTAGAGTCGATGCTTGAAGAGCAGCCCTTTAAAAAGTCACGATCAGGAGATCGTATGCCTGTTCGTAAGGAAAGACGCGTTACGATCAGGCGGTCAGTCTTTACCTCAATGGCTGCATGCTGTGTACTTATAATAGGCCTAATAGGATTTCTTTCAGTTCCTGTTTCACATACTACTTCTGCTGGAGAAAGAATGGCTGTAGTGTTGCCTGATGGTTCTGAAGTTTATCTAAATAATGAATCCTCTGTGGAATATAGAAGAGGATTCAGGCAATGGAATGGGCTTAAAACAGCGGATAGAGTAGTGAAGCTAGATGGAGAAGCTTTTTTAACGGTTGCAAAGGACGGCCGGCCCTTTAAAGTAACTACGTTTAATGCAGAGGTAACCGTTCTAGGAACAGGGTTCAACGTTCGAGCCTATTCAACTGACAAAGAAAGGGAAACTCGAATTACCCTTGATCATGGGCGTGTACAAGTAGATATTGCAGGTGCGAGTACTGAAAGCGCAGTTGTACTAAATGAAAAAGGTCAGGAAGCTGTCGTGAAAAATACATCCGTTGATAAATCGAATGTCAATGAAGAGGGCGCCTCGTTAGAGTGGGTTACCGCATGGCGCACCAGTGGCTTTGTTGCAATGGGGCTTTCTCTTGATGACTTAATAAGTCAAATTGAGCGATTCTATGCGACAGATATACGCGTTTCAGATGGTTTGCCGCAGAATCCTACCGATCTGATTTATACTAAAAATGCACCATCCATTGAGGAGCTCTTGACAGATCTTTGCATTTCCGAAGGATGCCGTTTTCAGGAAACAGCTTCAGGATATCATCTACTTCCGGCAGAATAAATCCATCAACTTTCTGTGCCTTAAGGGTGAGAAAAAAAACAACTAAGACTCAAGCTCTACCTCTTCTGTTGCTCTTTATTGTTACCTATTGGAGCAATCTTTCCCCTCTTGCGGCTCAGGTTCAGGAGGAGGAACGCTATTCTATTGCTTTAAACTCCGTGCCTCTCATTGACGCTCTTAGAGAAGTGCTGCAATTGACATCCATAGATTTAGTGTATTCAAGAGAGTTGGTGGAGAATCAGAATGCCGTATGCCGGGCAAGAGAAGTCAGTATAGATGAAATGCTGCGTTGTGTTCTAGAGGAAACGAATCTTGATTACATTCGCTCTTCATCTGGGACGTATATCCTTATTCAAAAACGTGAACTTGAACCGATGTATGGAGATTTAGGAGGAGGCGTATTTGATATTGATACTGGCGCGCCACTTCCCTATGCAAATATCATGTTAGTAAATGGATTTGGAGGAGCTTCGACGAACCAGGATGGCTTGTTCAGTATTTCTTCTGTACTTGGTGGTGATCTGCCTGTTGCCATTTCATACATAGGATATGAGTCTGTATATGATACCGTTCAGGTTAGGCCCGGGTATTCAAACCGGCGTCAGTTTTTCTTAAAAGCTAAGACCACTGAATTTGACCCGATTGTGATCAGTGGATTGATGCAGCGTGTGCCTTCCAGTCTATTGGGTTCAGGAGAAGTAACCTCGAATGAGATAGGGGGAGTAATGGGCATAAAGACGGCCGATGTTCTTAGGGGAGCTTCACGTCTAGCAGGCGTATCTATCCAGCAACCGATTGCAGATCTGCACATTCATGGTGGTGCGGGTAATGAGCATGTCACTTTGTTGGACGGTGTACCCGTGCGGAACCCAGTGAGTATGGGGCGCCATCTGGGTGCATTTAGCCCATTAGCCTTAGAAAGGTTGACACTTAGGAAAACGGGATTTGAGGCAAGATATGGGAGCCAGCTTACTGGAGTCGTTGATGTAGAGCACAACCTATCTACAGATAAAGCCTTCTCGAATGCAATAACATTGGATCCAGTCAGTTCAAATGGACGGATGATGGGGCGGTTTATGAGTGAAAATGGTAGAGAGCTTATCGTAATGGCTGCAGCACGTATAAGCAATTGGGGGGTGTATGAAGATCAGGATGTGCGAGCGCTACTCACAGAATGGAATGCTGTAGATCCTTTGGTTACATCATTTTGGGTGCGAGACGAGGTGAACTCGGCTTCTTTGCAACGCCTTGGTGGGCAGCCAGAAGTGCAGTTCTCTGATTTGCACTTTGGTGCACGATATAAAGTTAATCCGTTCCACCAGTTTCATGCTTCTCTCTACCGCACTACAAACAATCTGTCTGAGACTCAGGGACTCGCACAGCAGGGTTCTGCGTTAGCAAGCAGTTCAGGGTTTGTGATGTTAACACAAAACGCCTACAGTTGGCTTAACTGGGCTGGACAGCTTCGTCATAGTTGGTTGATTGGCTCACGGTCCGTGTTAACCAGTCAACTTTTAGGGAGCTCTCATAATTCTGCCCTGAATTACCAGGCCTTCTTTGAACCATTGGAGCCAGGTGCATCTGTAGGGTCCTTTGCTGATGTTTTGCAGCAACATGGAGATTCTCTTGAGACTAATATCCGTGCGGATGAGGGAAATAGAATCCGTGAATTAGGCCTGAGGGTCGACTTTAATCACAGTGTTTCTTCTAGCCACACGTTAGAAATAGGTCTGGAGGCGATGCACGTTGAAAGCACCTTTAATTTCTTTCAACCCTTTATTGACCTGCTCGAAACCAGCCCTGACAATTGGCAATATTCTGGGTATATCCAAGACACCCTGCCTGTTGGCCGCAATCTCGTTATTGTACCCGGCCTTCGATTAACCTACCTGTCCAGCCTGTCTCCTGTGTATGCAGAGCCGCGGCTCTCGATTCGGTTTGATGGTATTGGTCCAGGTATTGGGGAATATGCTTTTAGGGTTGCAGGTGGTCTATATCGGCAATTCGTTCATCAGTATGAGTTAACAGGGTATGGCACGAGTACCATAGTCCCCAATGCTCTGTTTTGGTTGCCACTGGATGGGACGCTTTCCCCTTCGCGCGCTTACCATTTAGCGTTTGATGGATTGTGGATGCCTGATTCGTACTGGACCGTTCGCTATGAAATGTATTCCAAGTGGCTAGATCGGTTGTTACTTTTTGATTATGGATCCGTGCAAGATTTTGAAGTGGGAGACTCACCGATTAAGCAAAGTGATTTTATCGTACCTGCGGATGGCCGTTCAAGTGGTATAGGTGTTGGCATAGAGTATGCAAATGCCTCTTTTGGAGGTAAGATAGGTTACGATTATTCGTATGGAAAACAGAAATTCCCTGGACGTTTTGAGGACAGACGTGTAACTACACCATGGAATATTCCACATCAAGTTTCAGTGGATCTATCCTATCAATTATCTGAACAGTTTGGAGTGGAGTCAAATTGGATTCAGCAACTTGGGCGTTCATGGGCTTTTCGGCGTGCATATTATGATGTTTTTGATATATGGGATCCTCGTACCCAATTCAGCTTGCCAGATTTTCAAAATCCGGGGGATGACACGCTACCTGCCTACCGTCGCCTAGACATGGGATTAAAATACGTGTGGGAAGGAAAAGGATTTAGATCACAACTGCGATTTGTGATTCTGAATGTATTTGATGAGAAGAATGTATATGACTACAGTGTCGAAGCGAGTCAAGAAGGGTTCAATCAAGTCCCTAGATTGTTACCGGGGCGGCAGTATACATTGTCGATGCGATTTGATTATTGATCGCCTAGCCAATCTTTTTCATCATATTCCAAAATTATTTTAATAACCATTAGGTACACTTCTTGACTCATGTACATACTAGTTAAACAGCTTTTCTCACTTAACTAGAAGCAATTATGTACAAGAGAATACCACTGCTATTTTCAGTGTTTACGCTAATATCTTTTATTACCCTACCAGCTTTTGGGCAAGTACGCATAAATGAAATCAGTCATGGAGAAGTAGACTTCATGGGCTCGACAAATTGGGTCGAACTTTATAACGAAGGTGATACAGAAGTCAATGTAGCAGACCTATGGCTATGTGATTTCCCTGCCTATCCACAAATCAATACCTTAACCGTATTATCTGGAAACACAACCATACCCGCGGGAGGATATCTCGTACTTGGATGGACTAATTTGGATGATGATGCCGAAGTGGGACTCTACTCCAGCCAAAGTTTTGGTGATTCCACAGCCGTGTTGGATTACATGCAATATGCCAGCGCAGGGCACCAAAGAGAAGGTGTCGCCGAAGATGCTGGAGAATGGGTTGCAGGTGAATTTGTGGCTCTTGCAGCTACGGGCGAGTCTCTACAATTCTTTGACAGTGGAAGCGTTGGCGCAGCCGATTGGGCCTCAGCTCCTGCTACTCCGGGAGAAGAGAATGCACAAGCTTCTTCAGGCGGAGTTCGTATAAATGAAATCAGTCATGGAGAAGTAGACTTCTTGGGCTCGACAAATTGGGTCGAACTTTACAACGAAGGCGATTCAGAAGTAAATGTAGCAGACCTATGGCTATGTGATTTCCCTGCCTATCCACAAATCAATACCTTAACCGTATTATCTGGAAGCACCACCATTCCTGCGGGTGGATATCTCGTGCTGGCGTGGACTAATTTGGATGATGATGCCGAAGTGGGACTCTACTCCAGCCAAAGTTTTGGTGATTCCACAGCCGTGTTGGATTACATGCAATATGCCAGCGCAGGGCACCAAAGAGAAGGTGTCGCTGAAGATGCTGGAGAATGGGTTGCAGGTGAATTTGTGGCTCTTGCAGCTACGGGAGAGTCTCTACAATTCTTTGACAGTGGAAGCGTTGGCGCAGCCGATTGGGCCTCAGCTCCTGCTACTCCGGGAGAAGAGAATGCTATGGTGTCTACCTCGAATGATGAATTCGATGTATTACCTGAAGATTTTCAACTCTATGGCAACTACCCAAATCCATTTAATCCAACTACAACTATTTCGTATGACCTGTCAAATGCAGGGCACGTGATGCTAAAAGTGTATAGTGTTCTTGGTAGAGAGATTGCGACACTAGTCGACGGCGTCCTGCCAGTCGGATCTTATGAATCCGCCTGGGATGGAAGAGATAGCCAGGGAGAAGTTGTTCCTTCTGGTATGTACCTGTATCGGCTCACATTTGGTAACGGGCAAAGCCAATCTAGGGTGATGACTCTCTTAAAATAGCCTGTAAGCAATCAAGAGAGGAAGCTACTATTCAGTTAGCGCCTTCCTCCTTCATATAAAGGAGTACACAAAAGGAAAGAGCACTACCAATGTGCTCTTTCCTTTTTTATTAGGAGTAAAAAATTCGGTTAGCTGATGAAACACACATTGGTTACACATGTTTAAGGTTGCCTTGAGGAAGGGGTAGATCACTGGTATCATAATGCAGATAATTCCATCGCTGCCACGCCTCGTCGTTTCATCGTAAAAAACAGTTAACCAAAATGCTTTCAAATCCTATCGAAGAACTGCTCCAATGGTTCGATCATATTAATGAAGATCACCAGGATGCATTGGCAAATCATATTTTACCCCGTCTGCCAAATGATGGGTATAGTCCTGAGCCAGAGGAAGCCGTCAGTGATTTCAGGGTGTGGTTAACTACAGAAACTGGCCCAGGCCAGGTAGTAGGCAAAGTGCTTATTGCCCGTTCTTTGGTTAACTACCACATCGAAGAACACGGAAATGCACAATCATGGAATTTTCCGATCGATATCTTTTTGGATGTGATCAATGATGATGAAGAGAACGAATTAACAAAAGCATTTGCCAGAGATCGCCTTGTTGAACTGCCGAGGCAACGTGCTGAATGGATGGAGACGGCTTCTAGTTGGAGGAAATTAGTCCGGAATTCCCTTTCTAATAAATCCTTGCATGAATGGGAGCGCATGAATTTAATTAAGGAGTCTGTCTAGCACTAGAGTTGTGCAGCAACTATTGAGCTACATTTTCGTACATAGCCGCGTTAAGACTCCACTTTACGATCACTATTCGCTACTACAACATGAAATCTTTTTCGTTCTATTCTCTCCTTCTTGTACTCACCTTCTCGTTGGCTGCTTGTAAGTCCACCGGTGTAGCTACCGATGCCGCCAGCGATGGGATGGCTGCTGCTGAAGAAACTGCCCTGGATGCTGCTAATGACGTGATGGAAGTTTCTCCTGAAGGATTAGCTGTTGACGAGTTACTGGAAAAACATTTTGCAGCACGCGGGGGGAAAGATGCAATCAAGGCTATCCAATCAATGAAATGGACTGCCGGTATGGAAATGATGGGGATGAATATGCCGTTGACTGTACAGATGAAACGGCCAAATAAAATGCGTCAAGATGTAGATGTTCAGGCCATGAACGCCAAAGTTACATCTGCATTTGATGGTACCACAGCATGGATGATCAATCCAATGGGTGGCAGCTCTGAAGCACAGAAGATGCCAGATGATGCAGCGCAGCAGATGAAAGATCAGGGATCCATGGATGGCGCTATTATGGGGTACATGGATAAAGGATATGAAATGACTTACGCCGGTGAGGAAATGGTAAACGATAAGCCTGCTCACAAAGTTATGGTTCAACTTCCTGAAGACAAAAGCGTGACAGTGTTCTTTGATGCTGAGTCGTTTTTAGAGGTGAAAACGGTGCAGGAAGGTACCAATCCTATGACTGGCGCAACCGGTTCGATGGCAACGTATTCCTCTGACTATCGCGAAGTTGGCGGAGTTATGATGGCGCATAAGATCAGTGCCGAATTTGATGGGCAGCCTCTCCAAACCTTCCAGATCGAAGTTATCGAAGTAAATCAGGATATTCCTAATTCTGTATTCGAAATGCCAGGTATGTCTGGTTCAATGAACTAAGAAGGTAGACGCTGATTATCTGAAAGATTTTTAGATATACTCAGGAAAAAAGTCACACGGACCTGTGTTGTTCGTGTGACTTTTTTTATTTTAAGAAGGTCACTATCTAAGGTCTATCTTATTTAACATGCTCAATGTTGAACGGTGTGCAGGATTGAAGCTGGTTTATATTCTACTACTGATTTGTAGTCTCAGTGTTGTTTCAAATTCTTTTGCTCAGTCGGGCATAGATCGGAACGTACTATACCCTGACTTGAAGCAAGTACTAATGGTCATGGTTGAAGTAGATCAGGAAATAAGGAATGAACTCATCTCGAAAGGATTTGGCCGTGTTGATTCCCTGGACATTTTGCGCCAGAAAGCCATTGATGAGGCCAACACAAAGATATTGGATAAACTGCTTGAAAATTATGGATGGCCTACCCGTGAAATGGTTGGAAAAGAAGGGGTAGATGCAGCATTCCTTATTGTTCAGCATGCAGATCCTGATTATCAAAGAAAGATGCTGCCATCAATAAAGGCTTCTTTTGAAAGAGGCGACCTGGATGGGGCGAACTATGCCTTGCTTGTTGATAGAGTGCTAGTTAACGACGGCCTTCCTCAGCGGTACGGATCACAAGCTAAGATCGAAGAGGGGTACATTATTCTCTTTCCCATTGAAGATAGAGGTCGGGTGGATTTACTTCGTGAATCCATGGGGTTGGAGCCACTATCCGAGTATATCAGAGGCATGGAATCGCTGTACGGTGCAAAGTATAAAGCTAGGTGACAAATAATGTATCCAGAGAGATATTTCTCGCTCACAACAAGGAAGGACATACTGAATGACTCGTCAGAATAATCTGAATACGTTCGGAGAAATAGTAGACGGTGCTAAATACAAAGTGCGTGAAGGAGTCTATGCTCTTATTGGCCGAGAGTCCGATCAGGTTGCGCTGGTAGGGCGGGTGCATAGTGATTTACACGAATTGCCAGGGGGCGGATTAGAAGGCAGCGAATCCCATGAAGAAGGCTTGATCCGTGAGTTAAAAGAAGAGCTTGGTTGGGCAATTAGGGTAGGCTCCTATCTAGGAAAAGGAGTGCAGTATACCACCCTTTCTCCAAGAGGAAGGTACTACAGGTTGGAAGGGCATTTCTACATTGCAGAAAAGCTTGGGGAAGCGGGAGGAAAAATTGAGGATGATTATGAAGAACGATGGCTTTCATTTACTGAAGCAATTCAGAAGGTGAAATATGAGTATCAAAGATGGGCCATTAAGCTATTTAAATCACATCAAAAGAATTGAGAGAGGACATGAATCTCCCGCCAAATGAGAGAAATACTCGGTTCTATAAAGATATACTTGTTAAGTATAGGCCTGCACTTACATTTGCGGGTTTTGATAACGGGGGAGATAATAAGTTTGGGTTAGGTTTGCGGCAGGTGATTGAGAAGGCTCAAGACTCTGGATCGCTTGAGAATAAGATCATATTACAAGTGTCCATGCTGGCTAGCAATAAGTTATGGAAGAAAGGAGAGCCATTGGCCAAGGCAAAACGGCATATTGCAGATCGGAACAGCTGTCTATTTCAATCAAGAAGCTTCATTGCCCTTCTAACACTTGTTCTTGAAGAAAATCTGCTGCAACTGCCTGGGATAAAGTTGCCTTCACACAGTGTTGCGATGGAAGAGCTATGGGAGTGTTTTCATGCAGAGCCAAAGTCCTATCCCATGTATGCTAATGAGATTGTATCGGGTAAGGATCGGGTGAAATGGTCACGGTCTTTGATGAGTATGGCGCGGGGCATGGATTATTATCTGGCATTAGAAAATGCATACTCTCATTATGGACGGGAAGACTCGCAACTCCTGGCAGAGTCGGAGAAGAAGGGCGCGCTTGATCGATATGGGAAAGCAATAAAAGAGATTCTCAAGGTCGTTGATTCGAATCTTGGAATCGGTAGCTATATTTCTGGGAATTGGTCACTGAAGATGTGGGTTGCTGCCGCCTATAGCTGCCTCGGGGCCCAAAATCGAAGCCGTGGAGAAGCCAGTAAGTTTAATGAGTGGTTTGGTAGAGGTCTAAGGCGGGCCGGCCCGGGGTCTCGCGAAGATAAGCGTCGATACTGGACGTTTATGACCACAAAAAAAATTAGAAATGCCCTGGAGGATGGGCAGCGTACCTGGGCCGAAGGACCTTATTACTTGCATTTTGCTTTGCAGGCAGTAATTCCCTTTTGGCATGCCATCAGGCTACATGGATATTTAGATGCTCCATACTACAAGGCGGAATTTAGTGATCCATTTCATTCCGGTTGGTTCTTGAATCCCCTGGAATGGTTGGCAGATGTAGCCACTCCAGAAGGGGGGACGCCTCCATTTGATGATGGCAATAGAAAAGCTATGAACTTTTCTCACATCATGAGCTGGCATCCAGACTACGGTAATGATGTTGTTGGGAAAAAGATGAACTCGATTTATCACACCGTTTCGAAGGCGAGGAACGGAATACCCACGTATTGGAAAGGCATTGATTGGAATCTATATTTGCTTCAGCTTGCAATTCCTAAGGCAGAGGGGACCATTGAGCCTGCTCTGGAATTGGGGAATCGTACCGTTCATGATTTGCAAGAGGATCAACTGATCATACGCCGTGAGATCCAGGGGGAAATGCACTACATCTGCCTGCACGGCGAAGGAAACCTTGATTCGATCCGTAGAGGAGAGGGGCATGAGCAGCCGGACCAGCTACAATTACTCTACTATGTTGGTGAGGACTCTGTAATAATGGACGCGGGCTATGACAAAGGCTATGTAAACAAGAATAGCTCATGGAATAGGTACCGGGATCATAACGTAATGGCCTATGAACGTGGCGACAGTGGACTCTCCTCTCCAAATCTGTTCAAAAAGGTCTCTCATGCAGCCGTTGATTATCTTTATCTAGACGAAGCAACAAATGAACGTTTGGCCGTCCTAAAGGGGCACTTAGGATTGCGGGTCAAAAAAGTTAAGAGTGGCCAAAAATCAAAAAAAGAGCGTGTTGATGGGCAATACTCCCGGACCGTACTTTTTGTGGCGGACTCAAGCAAGCCTTATTTAATTGACATCAACAGTGTGTTAAACAAGAAGCACCGTGGTACTGTGCCTCGCCTTCAAATGCGCTATCACGTCGACTCTTCCCTTTTTGATGAAGGCCCAGAGTGGTTGCATTGGGCGATGGAAAAAAAACCCGATGTGTTCTTGTATTTTCAAGGTGTAGAGTATGATCGTAATAAAGGGAAACTGCGTATTGAGGACAAGGAGGTTAGGGAGCGCTTTAAAGGGGAGAAGGACGTAAAGCGATTGACTTATCTTGGGCCTAGAGAGAAGGCGTTAACCACTGTAGCGGTTTTTCAGTCTGCTCGAGTTGCTTCCCGTACCTGCCCTGATCCCCTCTTAGAATACAAGTCCTCTCCGCTTACCCATCAGCTATGGAAATGGGATGTTGAGGAAGATCAGGTGACAGATATCCTAATTGTAAGATCTCCGGCTGATAAAGGAGCTTTTGAAACATCTGTTCAGTTCCAAATATCACTTCCTGGCGCCACTCTGCAATTTGTGCTCCGTGGAATGCAAGATGTTGGTTTTGCCCGGTGCATTCGAGACGGACAGGAATGGAAAGTTGATATAGACTACATGTACGGACTTGAAGTCATTGATCGGCTTCCAGTGTAGTTTCTGTCCAACCAAGAGCAAAACGGTTGTAATCCTGGATAAATAATCCTGGAAATTAGCATATCTACGTCCTCTTCATGCAATATTTTTTTAATGGTAGCGCTTTTAATTTATGTGGAAGCGTTTTGATATTGCCTTAATTAATAAAGTTTATTGACTTGTTGATGGTATTATAATTATATAAAAGGCGTATAAGTCAAAATAAGTTAAGCAAGCGTATTTCCGCTTGAACCACCACACCAAGTAACATACCTACCAAGGAATGTTTTAGCTCTTTTGCAATGAGGGCGAGTAAGCATTCATAATAACAAGTTGAGGACATCTATGAAGTTTTATCTTAGTTGCCTATCGGTCATAGTCGCAAGTTTTATAGCAATCCCGGCCCAGGCCCAAGTAAGCCTGGGGGCAGACTTTGTGAGTCGATACGTGTGGCGGGGTTTCGATTTTGGGGAATCATTTAGTATTCAACCTGCCATAACCTTTGCCTCTAGTGGTTTTGAGGTGGGTGCATGGGGATCGTATGCGACCGCTCCTGGCGGTGCAGGTGCCAATGAATTGGATCTTTGGGTCGGCTATTCAACGGACAACTTTTCCTTCGGCCTAACCGATTACTATTTTCCTTCACCAGGCGGCAATGCGTTTTTTGATTTTGATGAAGATGACTCGGATGGTGGAGCACACTTCTTTGAGCCTTATGCAAGTTTTACTGCAGGGCCGGTAACCGTCTACGGAGCAGCAGTGCTCAATAACTTAGCAGATGACGACAGCGCTATTTACTTAGAGGCAAGCTTACCCATTACTACCAAAACGGAAGGCGTTGAGCTTGGCCTGGTTTCTGGATTTGTTTTAGGAGAAAGTGCATTCTATGGCACAAATGCAACAACACTGGTAAACCTGGGTGTAAACGCGTCCTCTGATGTAAGCCTGGGTAATGTAACCCTGCCAGTTTTTGTTGGGTATTTTCTCAATGCAACCCCAGGATCAGAAAGAACACATCTAGTGTTTGGTTTTAGTCTTTCAAATTAATCACCTACAGCATGATTATTCTGGGATACTACTTTTTTAAAAAGTACATGCTCGAACGCCGGGCACTTCAAGATAAGTAGAACGAATCCATTTTGGATCGTTGTTTGAACCCCTTGTGACATTCAGTTGGCACAGGGGGTTTTTATTTTATATAAAGGCGAAGTAAGTACATTAGAATCTGAGTTGATCATGATTAACCTCGAAGAAAAACGCATTTCCTTTCTGAAGGCGCTAGATTCCTTTATTGAGCGAATCAAGGAGGATCGATGGATTTTAGCTGCCGTTTTGGTGGGCTCAATCAACGAGGACACAATACTTGAGAAAGAACATCTCTACTTGTGGATTATTGAAGCGGATGGAGTAACACTACGCAAGAAAAGTGATGGCGAGGAGCACAGGATATGGCGAACGATGGTAGAGCATGACATCAATGTCTGGGCAGAGATAATACCACGATCTCGATTTAAGCGGATGGTGGAAGGTTCATCTAGGACCGCATTTTCCTACAATTTCTTTGCTAAAAGAGAGTTGGTGTATAGTGCTGATGATAGCATAAAAAAATGGTTTGAAGAGACAAACAAAATTGCTCAGAAAGATAAGGAGTTGGAACTGCTTATTGCTACAACCTGGGTTGCAGTAGCTGCGAGAGAAGCGCTAAAACTGATCGATATCGAAAAAGACCTGAGCAGGGGATGGCAAAAAACGATTAATGCTGCACATGCCCTGGCAAGTGTGCATGTAGTCGAGGAAGGAGAGATCTGCGAATCGCCAGTGATACATAGGGCACTGGAAATAAACCCGGCCTTGTTTAGCACGATCTATTCGCAGTTAATCGAAGTTGGTCCTTCTGAAAAACATATCCGCCTTGCGTTAGGTGAAATAGAAAAGTGGCTAGATGACAAGGGTTCGCTGTACATGAAGCCCCTCCTTGCCTATCTAAAGAAGCAATCTCGAGTTGTCGGTTTAACAGAGTTAGCCAATCACTTTGCTTTTACTCAGCTTTATCCCTGGCACATAGAATCAGCTTGTGAATGGATGGTTCGGGCCAACAGGATAGAGAAATTAGCAACAGAAATGCCCCTCACGAAAAAAAGCCGCATTCAACTAGAAGAACCTGCCTACTTGTATAATGTCGACTAATCACAACACCAGGAGAACGACCGTTGAGGTAAAAGGGGCTCGCGAAAATAACTTAAATGGGGTTTCCATTGAAATTCCCAGGGAAAAGCTGGTTGTAGTTACTGGCGTCAGTGGTTCAGGTAAATCCTCTCTGGCTTTTGATACTATTTATGCCGAAGGGCAGCGTCGCCTTTTGGCGTCTATGTCCACCTACGCAAAGCGGTTCATTTCTCGTTTGAAAAAGCCTGATGTGGATTTCGTCAACGGGCTTTCTCCGGTAATTTCCATCGATCAAAAATCCATAAGCAAGAATCCAAGAAGTACTGTTGGTACAATGACGGATATTCAGGATTATCTCCGGATGCTATATGCAACGCTGGGGCAGGCACATTGCCCATGGTGTGAGGAGCCCGTTATTGCAATGGAAAAACATCAGGTATTGGAGCACTTGATGTCCCTGCCAACTGAAACTGAGGTGGAGATTAGATCTCCGATCTGGAAGGTTTGGGGGGAGGATTGGGAATGGCACATCGAGCAAATTCGGCATCATGGTTATCGAAATGCCCGTATTGACGGTGATTTGGTCGATCTAGGAGATAACATCAACCTTAGAGAAGATCGTGATTATCATATTGAAGCTGTTGTGGATCGATTTATCATTAATGACTCAATTGATCGAGCCGTATTGGCTGCCCTAGACGATGCACAAAAAATTGGAGATGGCCTGTATTCGTGTGAAATTCTCTCAGAAATGCCGCATGCTTCAAAGAGGCAATTCGACAAAGACTTTGGCTGCGAAAAGCATGGAATATTCAGCCTGGAATTGCATCACGGGAATTTTACATTCAACGATCCTGCCGGAGCATGTGTCACATGCTCCGGTTTGGGCACTGGGAAACGCGTTCACAAAGGACTGCTTATCCCTGATCCATCATTGACGCTTAGAGAAGGGGCGATTGTTAGCCGGGAATACAACCCGAATAATTGGAATGGGAGGTATTTGCATTCTCTTTCTGTTCAATTTGATTTTTCACTTGATGTGCCCTTTCAGGAGCTAGAGCCTAAAACCGTTAACATGTTATTTCATGGCGCTCCAGACAAAGAGTTGGTAGTAAGAGTACCGCCTGAGGCAAAGATGGGGCAACATTACGAGGGGCGGGAATTTCGATTTAATGGGTTTATTACGGATATAGAACGTGCTTATCATCATTACAGAAAACAAGGAGACGCTAATGCCTGGATGGAGGATTACCTTAAAAAGGTAATGGTTGAGTACGATTGCCCGGATTGTAAGGGGGGGCGGCTTAAACGGGCACGTGAACTTGTGACTGTACAGGGCAAGAGCTTGCCGGAAGTAAGCAGCATGCATCTAGAGGACCTGCTTTCCTTTTTAGATACCATTGTTGTGTCTGAATCAAAGGCAGAAGTTGGAGAGGTACTGATAAGAGAAATTAAAGGCCGTCTAGAACTTCTGGTTGGTATTGGTCTCGACTATCTAAGTTTAAGCAGGCGTGCAGGGACACTCTCGGGTGGCGAAGCTCAGCGGATTCGGTTGTCTACCCAGATAGGAAGCGGACTGATGGGGATGTTGTATGTTCTGGATGAACCGAGTATCGGTTTGCATTCAAAAGACAATGTGCGGATGATAGAGACCATTCGCCGCCTTGTCGACATCGGCAATTCGGTAATTGTGGTTGAGCATGATGAGGATACGATTCGGGGCGCGGATTTCTGTATCGAGCTTGGCCCCGGGCCAGGTGTTCACGGAGGTAACATTGTCGCTTCAGGGAGTGTAAACGATTTAATATCACATGAACAGTCAATAACAGGCGCTTATCTATCTGGAATAAAGAAAATATCTGTTCCTGAAGAACGCCGATCAACAGACCAGGGTTGGCTGACATTTAAGGGCTGCCGGCACAACAACCTCAAGAATGTCAATATCAATATTCCCCTGCATACTTTCACTTGTTTTACAGGTGCTTCTGGATCGGGTAAAAGTTCATTTGTGCATGAAACGCTTTATAAGCGGCTCTATTCGGTCCTTCAGGATAGCCGGATATTACCTGGAGATCATGACTCCATGGAAGGCTATCAATCCATCAATAATATTCTGCACATAGATCAGAGCCCCATAGGCAGGTCATCAAGAAGCAATCCGGCTACATATATCGGGATCTATGACAACATAAGGAAGCTATTTGCAAGCACTGAACGTTCTATTGAAAGGGGATATACGGCATCACGATTCAGCTTTAATGTAAAGGGTGGGCGTTGTGAACAATGTAGGGGAGAGGGTGCTATTACAACACAGCTCTCATTTATGCCTGACGTAGAATCGGTATGCCCTACGTGCAAAGGCGCAAGGTATAATTCGGATACCCTGGAGGTAACATGGCGAGACAGAAATATAGCAGATGTTCTTGAGATGTCGATCGAAGAAGGGGTGCACTTTTTTGAAGATCAAAGGGCCATTTATCGCAAGCTGTGCGTAATGAACGAGCTTGGACTGGGCTATTTGAAAGTGGGGCATCCTTCTCCTTTGCTTTCAGGTGGTGAGGCGCAGCGATTAAAATTAGCTGCTGAGCTAGGCAAGCTTAAAAAAGGAGCACATCTATTTTATATCCTGGATGAACCTACAACAGGCTTACACTTTGCAGATATAGACAGGCTTCTAAGGGCGCTAAATCGTTTGGTAGATGCTGGTCACACTGTTGTGGTGATCGAGCATAATATGGATGTTATCAAGACAGCAGATTGGATAATTGACTTGGGCCCAGAAGGTGGGCATGCGGGTGGAGAAGTAATTGCATGTGGCCGGCCCGAAGACGTGGTGAACGAATCGAGAAGCCATACGGGAAGATATTTGAAACAATACCTTGAGGGCTGATGGCCGCTATATTGCTTCAGAGTGCTGACGAATAGCAGTAAGGAAAGCATCTGCGTACCGCTGAAGTTTGACTTCTCCAACTCCAGACAAATGGCTAAACGCTTCCTTATCCGCTGGCCGGTACTGCACCATCGCCCGCAAGGTTGAATCACCAAATACGATATAAGGAGGCACGCCTTGATCCCTGGCAAGCTCTTGCCGAAGTTTGCGGAGTGACTCGAAAAGCTGTTTGTCATCAGGGCGCTCAGGTAGGGAGGGATCCTGTTCTATCCGTCTCTTGCGCGATTTAGGAACTGGTTTGTTGTCTTTCCTAAAATGAACGATCTGTTGTCCTTTTAAAACAGGCTCACAAGAGGGATTTAATTGTATACCCCCAAACCCGGTAACGTCTACTCGTAAGAAATCGTTAGCCACCAATTGCCTGATGACTGCTCTCCATTCAACGGCAGAGAAGTCTTTTCCTATTCCATAGGTGGTGACTCTATCATGCCCAAACCGGTGAATTTTGTCTGTTTCTTTGCCCAGGAGGACATCTATGATATGGCCGGCTCCGAATCGTTGCCCTGTTCGTGCTATGCAAGACATCACCTTCTGCGCTGCAACGGTACCATCCCATTGTTCAACAGGGCTCGTGCAGGTGTCACAGTTGCCACAGGCTGCTTCATTACTTTGCCCAAAATAGTTCAATAACACCTGCCGCCTGCAGGCAACCGATTCGCAATAGCCGAATAATTGATTAAGTTTATGGTTTTCAACCCTGCGTTGTTTTTCATTCGCTTCCGATCCCTCGAGCAATTTACGCATAGCCACAATGTCGGCCAGGCTGTAAGCCATCCATGCGTCCGCAGGGAGTCCGTCGCGGCCAGCCCGGCCTGTTTCTTGATAGTAAGCTTCAAGTGATTTTGGGGCATCCAAGTGGGCGACAAATCGCACGTTAGGTTTGTCTATTCCCATACCAAAAGCGATTGTTGCTACGATGATTATGCCCTCCTCCTGAATAAACCGCTGTTGGTTTTTTGCTCGCTCGTTATTGGACAATCCCGCGTGGTAAGGCAATGCCGTATACCCCTCACCCTGGAGCCATATGGCTGTTTCTTCTACTTTTTTCCTAGAAAACCTGTACACTATACCTGAATTCCCTGAGTGCTCTTTTTGAATAAATGCCAGCAGTTGCTTCTTGGGATTGCTTTTCAGGGTTACAGTATAACGAATATTAGGACGATCAAAACCAGTGATCGTTAGGCCGACGTTGGGGATCTGGAGTTGTTTGAGAATTTCCTGCTGAGTGGGGTGATCAGCCGTGGCAGTAACTGCGATCCAGGGTACATCCGTAAACGCCTCTCGGATCGCTGTCAGTTGCATGTATTCGGGCCGGAAGTCATGACCCCATTGTGAGATGCAATGCGCTTCGTCGATGGCAAAGAGTGAAATTTTGATCTCCGCCAGTAGGCGCTTAAAACTTGCTGACATGAGCCGTTCGGGCGCTACGTAAAGGAGATCAATAGCTCCTTCTCTTGCAGCCCGTTCTACCTGACGTTGTTCTTGTGGCGTGAGGCTAGAATTTAGGAAAGCGGCTTTTATACCCAGTTGCTTTAAGCCAGCCACCTGGTCTTGCATAAGCGCTATCAGTGGAGATACAATAATTCCAACCCCATCGAGAATGAGTGCTGGTATCTGATAGCACAATGATTTTCCCCCACCAGTAGGCATGATGAGCAGCGTATGCTCACCCGAAAGTACTCTGTTTATGATGGCTTCTTGGTGGTCCCGAAACGCATCAAAGCCGTAGATTTGTTGTAGGTAGGTGAGGGGATTAGGGTTCTGCACAGGAGCTACAATCTTCTCAGGATGAATATGCAACTCTTCGACAGGTGCACAAAACAGGTGTTCCTAGAAGTTTATAGTATCACAATATTTAATAAGAATTCTACCGGTTCTACATGAGAACCAAGGCCGAGGAATTGCAGCAAAACAAAAAATAAGATTCTTCTAATAGATTGTTAATTGACTTTCTCAACTGGACAATCCAAAGAAGAATCTTATTTCACGTAGGGAGCCTCAGTTAATGACCAAGGCTAGAGGATCTATGAAGAGCAGGTACCGCCAGGTGGATTAATCTCTGTTGAGATATCTCCCAAGGAGGTTCCTGTTATAGTTACACAAACGACATTGTTATCGGCGTTGTCGCCACTTGTATTTGCACTGAAAGCCCGAATTACAAAATCTGAATCGACGACCTCGCCTTTATAGAATCCATGAATATCCTGGTATTCTAGGTTACCATTAACTGGATATCCCATTATTCCGAAATCGAGATTTATGTTTTGGAAATTTGAAGGGCGATCGCCTGTCTCTGGCATTCCGCCGCCCCTCATAATTGGAGTTCGAAGCCAGGACTGTGCTTCAACAGCAAGGCGTGTTGAAGTCATTGTAAGCCCGTCGATGTTTGCTTTCCTTTGATTTTCTGCAAATGCTTGTATCCCGGCCACCACGGCTAATCCGACAATTACAATAGCCAGTACCAGGAGGAGCAATTGTTGCTGACCCATAGGTATTACTTCTGCTAAAAGTGAATATCACACACACATGAATCGGGGGCTTGGGGTAAGAAATCGAACGGATACCAGTAAAGTGTAGGTCGTTCGCTAATTCCAATAGGTACTATCGGAACTATCTTATTAGGATAAAGAAAAGAAGGTCGTGAAGTGTTACTAACTCAAGGAATAGATGACACAATTTTGTGTTGTAGTTTAAGTTAACGTTGAATTCTGCACAATAAAGGCATTTTACTCAGTTATTGCATGTTTACTTAAACTTCAAAGAACATCTTTATTGGCTACTGGCACTGGCAAGAACGTTGTCCAATCTAATAGATACCCCACCTTTTCTTTTGCTTTCGTCCGCTGCTTCCATGAATGCATATATTTCAAGCGTTTCCTCTTTTGAAACAGGAGGAATGCCCGTTTTAAAAAACTGAACGATTGCTACTACTAAATTTCTATAGCCTTCATAAGGCCCTATTGGATGAATGCTGTTCTCGCCAAAAGCAGTTCCGCCATATCCATCCTCTCCGGATCGTATACCTCTGAACGTGCCTATTCGTCCATCCTGCCAGGTGCCAACTACAATATCTGTACCATCCATAGAAATACGTACAACAGATTCGCACCCAGTGCCCATTACTGTAAATAAGGTTTCCACACCATGTATGCCATACCAGAATAAATCAGGGTGTGTAGGTTCAAGAATGGCAGGGCTGTAGGTGTCAGCTCCAGTTACACGGCCTATTTTTCCGTTTCGAATAGCCTGTGCGTTGTCCATGAATCGTAAGGAAGAAGATGAGAAAACAGGGACATTATGTGCCTCAGCAGCTTCAAATATTCGAACAGCATCTGTAAGAGAGCCAGCTATTGGTTTGTCAATAAAGACAGGTTTTCCCGCTTTTAAAACGGGCAAAACTTGCTTGTAGTGGGGCCTGCCGTCATTTGTCTCCAGAAGAACTACATCTACAGATTCTATCAATGCATCTATGGAATCAACAATTTTGACCCCATATTCCTGTATCTCCTCTGTGTATCTGGGGATACGGCTTACACTGGACTCAATGTCCGGACTACCATGAGGATAAGCAGCAACGACGCGGAAACCCTGGAGGTCACTCTCTTTATTCTCAGCATTGAGAAGCTTTGTAAATGCCACGCTATGCGACGTATCAAGACCGATTATGCCTACTTTTTTCTCTTGGGTTTGGGATTGGGACATTGACGAATACGTGGGCATAATCAGAAGGAGTATGAATAAAATGAGGTACTTAATACGCATAGGGATGATTAAAGGTAAAGTCAGGGCATGATTGCATTACGAAATTACACGCTTACTAAATAAAACAATACCAACTGTAAAAAGGGAATGAATCGGGGAGTTGCTAGCTATCAACTCCTAGTGTAGATTGTCACCCGTATTTGTTTTCTTCAAAAGGAATGAGTTTCCTAGCAATTATCCAATACTCGTATATGATACGTCGAACATTAAAGTGCTCTTATTTGATGTGCTTATTATTAGTGATCTCCAATCAGGCATTCGCTCAGCACCAGCAATCGGTTGTGTTTGGATTGGAAATTGGAGCGGGGTTGTCGACGCTTTCTTACGATACTCCACGAAATGATTGGGAAGAATCAGGACGCGCTTCATTTAATGGTATGGCATTCGCCATTATTCCTCTGTTTAATCCCCTGTACCTACAAGCCGGGTTGCGATTACATAATGTAGGAAATGACGTTGATTTTGAACTGATTGATGATGGAGATGTGGTGAATGGCAGCAATCAAATAACTCAAAACTACTTTTCCGTTCCGGTCCGTTTACATATCGCTCTAGGAAAGGATGGTTTATATCTAATGGGGGGCATTGAAGCGGGCTATTTATTGTCGGCTACAATCACTCAACGTATAGAGCCAAATCTGAATTCTCAAGAAGCAAGCATCACAAGTACGCTAAATCGATTGAATTTCTCAGCGCTGGGCGGAGTTGGGTATCTGTTTGAATTAACCTCTGGTCAAATGTACTTTCAAGGGCAATTCAGCCGCGGGATAACGGGTGTAGCTGACAATAGTGGTGATTTTACCTGGTTTAGCGATTGGGTGACTCAAGACATTACACTTTCAGTAGGTCTCATCTTTTAGATTCTGAGAGCAGCCGTTCTATTTTACAAGTTCGATGCTATTACAGGCGTTAAGTGACTGTCGGGTAAGTTCAACTAATTTTGTAAACAAAGGCCGCTTTTTCTGGGACTTCTGCCAGATGATACCTATTTCTCTAACGAACTTAGGGTTAGCTAAGGGACGGTATGCAAGCCCGTCATTCTCTCGAATGCCGATACTAGGCATCAATGTCAATCCTTCACCTGCAGACACAAAATGCCTGATAGTTTCAAGGCTGGTTGCTTGAAACATGTCATTTTCAAAGGCGGACGTTGTTTTGCAGACATCAAGAGCCTGGTTGCGAAAACAGTGGCCCTCCTCTAAAAGGATTAAATCCAGGCCTTTTAAATCTTCATCCTGAATAACCGATTTGGTCGTTAATGGATGATCTTTGGGCATTGCTAAATAAAAGGCTTCAGTGAACAGCGATGCACTTTCGAATATATTGTCATCCGTAGGCAGGCTGATGATGGCTGCATCCAGGTGGCCCGTTAATACCTCTTTTACCAGGTTTTCAGTAGTAGATTCTTTTAGCACAAGTTGAATGGAAGGGGATTTGTCAGAGATTGTTTTCACTATATGAGAAAGGATGTAAGGCGCAACTGTAAGAATTACACCCAGTGTTATCTTCCCCTTCAACTCTTTATTCCTTGAATCTGCTAAATCGTGCATCTCACTGAGTAGCGATAGGATGTTCTCTGCGCGCTCAATGAACTCTGCTCCGAAAGTCGTTATTTCTACTTTTCTTCGGCTTCTGGTGAAAATTTTGAGGCCGAGCTCTTCTTCAACTTTCTTGATTTGTGTGCTTAGTGAGGGCTGAGATACATGGCAAACTTCGGCAGCATAGCTAAAACTTCGGTGTTTTCCGACGGCAACGATATATTCTAGATCTCTAAGGTTCACTGTATAAGGAATATTTATTTATAGGCATGGGTTATTCTATTTGGTTTAATCATAGTTTGTTTCTATATAATTATTGTGTTTTTGTAAAGTGTATTTATCCAAGAAGAATCATCTGATCCTTGCTTAGAAGTGGATTATGTAAGCGATGGAGAGGTATCTTTGTGCCTCTTACTTTTAATGTGTTTAAAGCAAGTTTCAGGCAAAGGATGAACAATCGGCATATCCTTTTATTCCTACTTCCAATCATCTTCCCCGTATTTGAGTCTATGGGCCAATCCTTTAGTGATCAACAAAAACGCCAGGGATATGGCGTGTTTGGAGATCGGGTTACCTTCATTTTTGATGAGTTACTTTATGAGGTGAACCCAGAACGGGTCTATGTTACTGGGGAATTCAGGAATTGGGATAGCAGTACAGAGACGAGGGATTGGGATCTTAGCAAGACAGGCGATCAATGGCTGTTGACAGTGAGCAATCAAGACTATGAGGTTATCAGGCCGAGTTCGAAGTTTAAGTTTCGCATTAATGAGGGCCAATGGATGGATCCTCCATCCGGAGTAGAAAATGTTCAGGGGAGCGACCTGGTGTTTTTGCAAGGCGTAGTTGGGAAGGGACTGACTGCCGAACTGGTTCATGAACGCTTGATCTGGGCTGAGGTAGTAGGTATAGAGCGGCCGCTGGATCCAGGCATGTATCTGATTCGTGATGCCCATGGTAATGAAATTTCCGTGTCCGGTGTCTTGCCGAATGAATCGGCGTCAACCCTAATTGCACCTTCTGTACCTCTCGACAAGAAGAAGGTGTACTTTTTGGAAATACCCTCCCTAAACTTGACGGCGCATGCTTCATTTGACGGATGGTTTAGAACCACTTATTCTACCAAAGAGCTTGGAGCAAATATAGATGATGGGTTTACCGTCATTCGTCTATTTGCACCACGAGCAGAAAGTGTTAAGTTGTATTTATATAAAGACAAGGACGATGCTGTTGCATTCAGAATGGAAGAATTAGCTGTAGATGAGGATGGTGTATGGGAGATCTCCATTCCGGAAGATTTGCATGGTATCTACTATGATTTTACCGTTCATGGCGCTGATGAACCAGGTAATCATTTTTATGAGTCGAACCCAGTTCACGTGAACGACCCCTATGCTCGTGTAAGTGACGATACTTGGGGTAAAGGGCGGATATGGAAGAGAACCATTCCTGCAACACCCTTAACAAATGGGATTCCTGCCCTTGAAGATGTTATCGCTTATGAGGTGCATGTACAAGATTTTACAGGGCAATTACCCCTGGAGGATAAGTATCGAGGAACGTTCAAAGGGATGACCATGCCTGGCTTGAAGAATAGCCTCGGCGAAAAGATCGGGTTCGACTACTTGCTCGACCTCGGAATCAATGTGGTTCATCTAATGCCGGTCCAGGAGTATCTGCACTATCCAAGTGACGACTGGAAGGCGTCTTTTGAGAATGACGCTTACATGATTGGCCAGGGGGTAAGTGAAGAAAACTATCAGTGGGGATACCGCACGTCATTTGCTATGGCTGTTGAGTCCCGCTACAGGACGAGAGGAACAGAGCCAGGCACTGAGCGCGACGAATTTCGGGATCTTGTTCAGGCCTTTCATGATGAAGGCATTGCAGTGATTATAGACATTGTACCCAACCATACCGCGGAGAATATGGATGGGAATGAGTGGTATTTCAACTTCAATGCGATCGACAAACAGTATTATTACCGCACCAAAAATTTTGAGCATATCGGTGCATATGGGAATGAGGTCAAGACTGAAAACCGGCCAATGACTCAGCGATGGCTCATCGATCAGTGCCTGTATTACATCAATGAGTTCGGCATCGATGGCTTTAGAATTGACTTAGCCGGCCAAATCGATCAGCAAACGCTAACCGCATTGATGAATGCACTTGGAGAGGATAAGATCGTATATGGTGAAGCCTGGATTGGTTCGAATGACCCTGCCTACGAAGAAAACCCCGATTGGGATTGGTACAAAGAAGATTCTCCTATTACCTTCTTTCAGGACGATTCCCGCAATGCATTCAAAGGGCCTGTATTTGAACTGAATAATAAACTCAGGGATCGAGGGTGGCCTGGAGGAAATTTTGAGGAAAGAGAGAACGTCATGAAGGGACTCGCGAATACCTTCCCCGACGATAAGACACCTTTAAGTGGGATTAGTTACCTGGATATCCATGACAACTTTGCCCTGGCAGACCAGTTTGGTGGGGATAGGTTCGATGGACGATTAGCCGTTGATCAGGACGAATACAAACTTGCTGTGACCCTCCTTTATACTACACTCGGGCCCATTGTTACTCATGGCGGATCAGAAATCATGAGAAGCAAGGCCTCTGCACCTCTCATGGAAGTCGTGAAAGAGACAAACGCCGGTTACAAGGTATACATGCATGGCTATCGGGACACGTATAACCACCGTACAGCAAACGAATTTGTATGGGAGCAGGTAGGGCAAAAGCCAGGGGGCGAAAATGCAAATGACTACGCAAATATGCTGGCTTTTTGGAAAGGCATGAATGTCTTTAGGAATTCTAGTATTGGAGAGGTGTTTCGAGTACCCGCAGCAGTACAAGAGGGATATTACCAGTGGATTTTACCCGAGGATAATAGCCAACTTGGATACATTGTAAATGACAAGATTATGGTGCTGATGAATGCGAGCCCGGAGGAAAAGACATTCTTTGATGTCCAGGTACCGGCTGGGGAGTGGAAGTTAATTGGGACGATTGATGAGATCAATCATGTTGATGGGGTGGACGGTCCTCGCTCCCTAAAAAGGTTGAGAGAGGAATCACAAATGAATATCGAAATGGAGCCGACGTCTCTGTATATGTGGATTAACACCAGAAGCTAAGGCTGAATACGTTTTATATCACTGATTGAGTTGAGTTTTATGAGTACACGAAGATCTTTCTTAAAATTGGGTGCTTCAGGCAGCTTGTTGTCTGGCAGTGCTTTGTCGGCCTGTGCGCAAGAATCGACAAGTACACCAGTAAATAAACCTATTGTAATTTCAACGTGGATTGATGGCATTGCCGCAAATGAAGCAGCCTGGGGGGTTTTATCAGCCGGCGGAAGAGCATTGGACGCCGTGGAGCAAGGAGTGCGTGTTACTGAGTCCGATACAGGAAATCAGACTGTCGGAATAGGAGGGCGTCCCGACCGAAACGGATTCGTGACGTTGGATGCGTGTATCATGGATGAAAAGGGCGATTGTGGTTCTGTTGCGTTCTTGCAGGACATCGAGCATCCTATCTCTGTAGCAAGAAAGGTGATGGAGGAGACGCCCCATGTTATGCTTGTGGGTAAAGGAGCGCTTGATTTTGCTGTGGCACATGGATTTGAGCGTACTAACTTGCTGACTCCTGAGTCTGAAGCGGAATGGCAAAAGTGGCTTGAAGAGGCGCCTGACGAAGTGAAGGCTGAAATTAATGTCGAAAACCATGACACGATCGGGATGATTGCGCTTGATCAAGACGGTAACCTGTCTGGATCGTGTACCACGAGCGGCGCAGCGTATAAACTTCACGGCCGTGTAGGAGACTCGCCCATCATTGGCGCAGGACTGTACGTTGATAATGAAGTGGGTGGAGCCTGCGCAACAGGATGGGGTGAGGCTGTGATCCGAATCGTTGGCTCTCACCTGGTAGTAGAATTTATGAGGCAGGGGCACCACCCAGAAGAAGCCTGTCGGCTTGCTGTTGAGCGGGTCATCGCTAAAAATCCTGATTACGAAGAAATACAGGTTGGTTTTCTAGCGCTTAACAAAAACGGGGAATACGGGAGCTACTGCATCCAACCCGGTTTTAACTTTGCTGTGTATGATGGAGCAGATGGAAACAGAATGATCGATGCAAAGAGCCGGCTGTCATGATTTTGCACGATCTGTTGCCTCAATTAATGCCAAAAGCCATTGAATGGGCAAAGGAGCAAGAGGCTTTTATTTGTGAGAAAGGAAGGGGGCTGAATGAAGCTGAAATTCAGGTGGCAGAAAAAGTGGGTGTCTCAAGCCCCGATAAAATTCGAGTACTCGCTGTCGACGTTATTCCCACTCCGGATGAGCCGATGTTAGAGTACATGTGTGAGTATACCGGTATGCTCGGGCCTGATACAATCGGGCTTACCCTGTTCTACGGCATCTTTGTAAAGGTGGGTCACGAAGAGAATCAACGGCTCATTGCTCATGAATGCCGCCATGTTGCCCAATATGAAGAACACGAGTCTATAGCGGCATTCCTAGGGGAGTACCTCACGCAAATCTTGGAATATGGGTACGAAGCTGCTCCACTTGAAGTGGATGCGCGCGAAAAAACTTGGCAAGCATTCCAGTAGAGAGAAACCCTCAGCAGCATCGGTGATTTAATGTAACATATTTCGACATCGAAACACTTAAGGGTGATGCCAACACACTTTAAAGGTACAAAAGAAGAGCGAACGGCGTTAAATGCGTTCATCAAACTGACCCGTGCAGCTGAATCTGCATCGGTGCGTATCAATGCAGATTTGCATCGGTATAACTTAACCGTGAGTCAGTTTGGAGTCATTGAGGCATTATACCATCTCGGGCCTCTTCAGCCGGGTGAGTTGGCGGCAAAGATACTAAAAAGCAGTGGTAACATGACGACCGTGATCGACAATCTGGAAAAACGTGGGCTCGTTCATCGCCATCGACGAGATGATGACAGGAGGAGAGTGGATATAATCTTAAGCGATGAAGGCAAACGTGTGGTTGAGGAAATGCTGCCCGATCACGTAGCGGGTGTGGTCGCTACTTTTAACGTCTTGTCGGAAGAAGAACAGCTTCAGCTTCAGGTACTGTGCAAAAAGTTGGGGCGCCAGTAGCTATCCATTTTTTTGAACCAATAGTTCGATGTCGAAGGATATGACATCGATATAAACGCCTATAGATTATGAAACCCATTCAAGGTTTGCATCACATTACTGCCGTAGCCAAGGACCCCCAGGCCAATGTTGACTTCTATGAAAAGGTATTGGGGCAACGGCTCGTTAAGAAAACCGTCAACTTTGATGACCCTGGTACCTATCATCTCTATTACGGAGATGAAGTGGGTACGCCGGGCACTATCATGACGTTTTTCCCATGGCCAAACATGCACAAAGGCCGTGTTGGAAATGGGGAAACGTCCGGGGTGGCCTATTCTATACCCAAAGGTTCTATTTCGTACTGGCGAGATCGACTGGCCTCGATGAGAGTAGCTATTGATAAAGAGGCATCCCGGTTTGGCGAAGAGGTACTGATCTTCAAAGATGCGGAAGGAATTCAGATCGAACTGGTCGCTACTGACGACCCTTCAACGATCCAGATATGGAATGAGGGGCCGATTCCAGAACAGCACGCATTACGGGGATTTCATAGCGTAACATTGTTATTGGATTCTGTTGGTGCTAGTGCAGAGTTGCTGATTGATCAAATGGGGTATTCCTTTGTCGCTAAAGAAGGAAATCGGTATCGGTATGCAGCTGCCTCAAACGACAGGGGACTGTACATCGATATCGAGGAACAGCCAGGTGGTCAGCGAGGTGCTTTTGGGGCTGGCTCTATACACCACATCGCTTTTCGCACAGTGGATGATGATGAGCAGCTTGAGTACCGCAAAGTATTTACCCAAAGTGGCCGGCAAGTGACTCCTGTTAGAGATCGTCAGTATTTTCATTCGATTTATTTCAGAGAACCCGGTGGCGTATTGTTTGAAGTGGCCACCGATGCTCCGGGGTTTTTGTACGATGAACCGATCGATGAACTTGGAGACAATCTGAAATTACCCTCGTGGCTTGAAGGGCAGCGGGATATCCTGGAGCAAAAACTGCCAGCGATTCAGCGTACACACGTAGATAAGGAGGTATAGTGCAATGTCAACTTCAACAATGAAGGGACCCCACCAGGGGCAACCCGTAGTGAAGGTCGGACCTTCTCTTAACGAGGCAAAAGGCGTGTTTATCCTGGTGCATGGACGAGGAGCCTCTGCAGAAAGCATTCTTGAACTTGGGCCATTAATCGGTGGTGAACAATTTACCTGCCTTGCTCCTCAGGCGGCTGGCCATACGTGGTATCCCTACAGTTTTCTCGCACCGCTGGCGCAAAATGAACCAGGGATATCCTCGGGGCTTTTGGCTATTGATGCACTCGTTAAACAGGTTGAAGAGTCAGGAATACCCTCTGGGCGCATTGTGCTAGGAGGGTTCTCCCAGGGAGCTTGCCTGGTATCGGAATATGTAGCACGGCATCCGAAAAAATACGGGGGGCTACTGGTCTTCAGTGGTGGTGTAATCGGGCCATTGGGATTGGAGCGCTCGTATACGGGCTCATTGGAGAATACCCCCGTTTTTATTGGGTGTAGCGACAAAGATTTTCATATTCCTCTTGAACGTGTTAATGAAACGGCCGATGTCTTTGAGTCGATGGGCGCTGAAGTTAACAAGAAAATATATCCTGGTATGGGGCACACCATCATCAAAGACGAAATCGAGCATGCGCAAGGCATTGCCCGGCAACTGCTGAAGTGAGCTGCCGGGTAGCTAACTTTTTGTCATGGCATGGAAACGAATAGTAGCCAAAAGCATATGTAAAAATAGCTGTTTGCCCCATGTCCCCCCAAAGTTGGTTATGAATAAAGTAGTAGCCCTCCTTTTTTCAGTGCTTATTGCTGCAGGCTGTGATTCTGCAGAGCTCCTTGATGAACCTGCTCAGGAGACTGAAGACCACATTGCCAACGCTTCTCGTCGAATCGATGTACCAAGACAAAAAGATACCCTTAGAGTTGGTATGCCGTTCAGATTAAAAGCTGCAGTCGATTGCCACAATCCCATCATAGGCATTCGTGTAGAGTTTACGGATGGGTCGAAAGGGCAGGGGGATGGCGAGGTACTAACACATATTGCATTTCCTGCCAGGGGGACGGAGTCCTTTGAAATGGACACCCTGCTGACTGTCCCCGAATTACCCAGAATGACGGAAAGCAATAATTACGGATTCATCCTGGTAGAGGTGTACGAAGGAAGGGAATATCGAGCCGGTTTTGAGCCAGTTGTCATCTTGGAGTAACTCATATCCTAATTGAGCTGGGGAGCTTTGTGCAGTGATGAATAGAAAAGGTGTATGGTATGCGCTGGCTGCGTATGGACTTTGGGGTGTGTTACCCATCTATTGGAAATCCTTAGGGCAGGTTGATGCATTTGAGATCCTCATGCATCGCATGGTGTGGTCGTTACTTTTTCTTGTTGCTGTATTAACCATTCGAAAGCGGCTTGATTGGATTCGGTCTGTGCTAAAGGACAAGCAGACGCTATTGCTCTACACCGCTGCTTCTCTTCTATTGGGCTCAAATTGGGGCTTGTTTATCTGGGCTGTTAATGCAGATTTTATCGTCGAGACAAGCCTTGGGTATTACATTACACCCTTGTTTAATGTATTCCTGGGCATGGTCGTGTTCAAAGAACGCTTAAGGGCTGGCCAATGGGTAGCCATAGGCGTTGCCGCTATAGGAGTACTGTATCTAACCATCAACTATGGCCACCTTCCCTGGATAGCCCTTGGCTTAGCACTTTCTTTTAGTCTGTACGGGGTATTAAAAAAGAAAGCACCCCTTGGGGCCTTTGAAGGACTAACGATTGAAACGGCCGTGCTTTTCCTTCCTGCTATTGGATACCTTTTATATTTGCAGGGCTCAGGGGGAGGCGCAATAGGGCAGGTGGATACAATAACCCATTGGCTACTCGCACTCACCGGAGTGGCAACAGCCATTCCGCTTCTGTTCTTCTCCGCAGCTGCTCAGCGAATCCCTTTGACATGGATTGGATTTATTCAATACCTTTCACCAAGCATAAGTATGGTGATTGCCCTATTTTTGTACCATGAACCGTTTGGTGTAGTCAGGCAAATCGGATTCATCATAATTGGCGTAGCCCTTCTTTTATTTACTATGGAGAATGTTGTGTACATGCGCCGTAGCAAACGGGTTGCTAAAGAACATTGACAACAAGGATGATCTAATGCGTTATCTACGATACAATATTTTTATTCTTACTCTATTGGTGGCACTTCCCGTTTCTGCACAAGAAACCCCAGGTGGCCTCGAAGAAGCATATTTGGGACGATATAACTATGCTGCCAACAGGCTGGTACGGCTTGCTGAAGCTTTACCAGCAGACGTGTATTCATGGAAACCCAATGAGGATGGGATGACTGTCGAGCACGTATTCATGCATATCGCCAGGTACAATTATTTATACCCGGAATACAATCTTGGCATTGCTTCTCCGTCGGACATCGATCTGGATCAGCTTGAGTCCATGACAGGGAAAGAAACGGTGCTGAAGTATCTCAAGCCCTCTTTGGATTATGCCCGTAAGGTGTTTGTTGAGATGCCTGAGGCAGATCGCCAAAAAATTGTTGAGCTATATGGCAATGATACACAGGCTTGGAATGTCTTTTTCCAGCTCCAGGTTCACATGGCTGAACATCTCGGTCAGTTGATGGCCTATAGCAGAATGAATGATATTGTGCCGCCGTGGTCGAGGTAGCTGTTTGGCGAAATATCTATGGCTACTGTTTTTGCTCGTTGGCGCTGGTTGTTCACCACAGTTGAATGATACGGAGCTACCTGCATTGGTAGATATACGAACACCTCTTGCAGATTCCGTCCAGGCCTATTTGATCGTTGATGCCCCGGTAGTTGCATTGACGAATGTTATTGTCATTGATGGCACAGGGGAGGAGGTGAAGCACAATCAAACCATTGTGCTCAAAAATGGGCTCATCTCAGAAGTAGGATCAGCAGAGAAAGTAGCCATTCCTGCTGAAGCAGATGTATTAGTGCTTGCCGGCCGCACGGTGATTCCAGGGATGGTGGGTACTCATAATCACCTGCATATGCCGGGCATTCATTTCATGCCCTACACGGCCCCAAGGATGTATCTTGGCAGCGGTGTTACGACTATTCAAACCACGGGTTCAGCCGCTCCTGCTCGTGAGAAGGATTTGGCTGAGGCTATACAGCGAGGAGAGGCAGTTGGGCCGGAAGTCTTACACACAGGCCCTTACTTTACGGGCCCTGGCGGGAGCCCAGCGATGATCAATCCAGAGAGCATTGACCAGGTTGCTGACACGGTTTTGTACTGGGTAGAACAAGGCGTCTCCTGGTTTAAAGTATACCGGCATATCAAGCCGGACATGCTGGCTGCAGTGATTGATGAGGCACATAAGCATGGAGCAAAAGTGACAGGACATTTGTGCTCAGTAACATATAAAGGTGCAGCTGAAATGGGGATCGATGCGATAGAGCACGGATTTATACATGCATTTGATCTTGCGTCAGGTAAGAAGCCTGGGGAATGTTCGGGCAGCCGGTCATTTAGAAATACAGAAAATATAGAAAGCGACCGGGTTAAGCAGATTCATGATACTATGATACAGCAACACGTGGCTCTATCTACAACACTCGCTATTTTCGAGGCCCAAACTCCAGGTAGGGCAGAGGCTGATGAGAGAACGCTAGCCGCTATGGCACCCAGCTGGCGACAACGATACGAGCAACAGCAAGAGCGGATGCGAGTAGCAGGGGAGGGTTGGTACTTTAAGCGAGAATGGCTGCTCAAGTCAATGCAGCACGATTATTTGTTCTACAAACGGGGAGGGTTGCTGACAGCTGGCCTCGATCCTGGGCTTCATAATCTTCCTGGATATGGCGATCAGCGTAATTTTGTGCTTTTTGTAGAAGCCGGATTTCCTGTGGTTGACGCCATAAAAGTCATGACCTCAAATGGCGCTGCCCTTCTTGGCTTGGATGACAGAGGGGTCATTCAGCCAGGTAAGAGGGCAGACCTTGTCGTGCTAAACGGAGAATTACACCGACATACTGCTGTCATACGGCAGCCCGAAATTGTATTTAAAGAAGGATACGGCTACGACCCTGATGCACTCTTCCAGGATGTACAGGGGCGGGTCGGTATCGATTAATTCGAATTCATTAACCAGAGAACGATGAACTTAGGAGCCTTTTCAATTAGCCTGGCAGTCAAAGACCTGGCCGCATCAAAAGCCTTTTACGAAACCCTTGGATTTGAGGCCTATGCAGGAGAAATGGAGCGCAATTACCTGATCATGAAAAACGGGGACCACATCATTGGTCTGTTTCAAGGCATGTTCGAAAAAAACATACTGACGTTTAACCCTGGTTGGGATCAGGATGCAAAGCAATTAGACGCATACACAGACGTCCGCGAGCTTCAGAAAGAATTAAAAGCAAAAGGGATGGCGTTTGCAAACGAAGCCGATGAATCGACCACTGGGCCAGCCAGCTTTGTTATTATTGACCCTGATGGCAATCCAATTCTTGTGGATCAGCATGTAGGGTGAAAACAATTTATCATTGTTGTTTATCCGTCTTTTTTAGAAATTGCACGTTCTCACCAACTAACGTGTAGTTTACATGCGCCTATTTGTATCTCTTGCGAGCTTTCTTTTCGGGCTATTAATTATCGCCGGTTGTTCATCAGCACAGTCTGATGACGGGCAAGACCTTGAGCTTGATTTTCGACCTAATATCCTTTGGATTGTCGCTGAAGATTTAAGCCCTATCATCCCACCTTTTGGGGATTCAACTATAACAACGCCGACGTTAAGCAGGCTGGCTGCTGATGGAGTCCGGTATACGCATGTCTTTTCTCCATCTGGAGTCTGCGCACCCAGCAGGGCCGCGATTGCTTTAGGGATGTACCAAAATCATGTAGGTGCCCATCACATGCGGACAGGAGGAAACCCCCTGTACTTCCCAGAAGGATTAACGCCGTATGAGGCCATGCCGCCAGCAGGAGTACGGATGCACAGTGAATACCTGCGTGAGGCGGGATACTACGTGACCAATAACGCAAAGGAAGACTATCAATTTAAAAAGCCCGTCACTGCCTGGGACGAAAGCAGCCGGCAGGCGCATTGGAAGAATAGAGAGCCCGGGCAGCCGTTCTTTGCTATTTTTAATCTGGGCATTACCCATGAATCGCAGGTTTGGGCGCGGGCGAACGATTCGCTATGGGTGCCTGAAGATCTTGAAGTACCCGTACCACCATACTTGCCCGATAACGAGATCGGACAGCGGGATGTCCGGCAGGTATATTCAAACATCAAGCAGATGGACAAGCAGGCCGGTGATATACTGGCTGAATTGGAAGCGGAGGGGTTGCTCGATAGCACCATCGTCTTTTGGTACAGCGATCACGGCGGTCCGCTGCCCCGGCAGAAAAGGCTGTTGTACGACTCTGGAATGCGTGTACCCATGATCATTCGCTTCCCGGACGGACAGAGGGCAGGGGAGGTAGATGATCAGTTGGTAAGCTTTATCGACTTTAAGCCAACCATAATGTCCCTGGCTGGCATAACTCCACCAACCTATCTGGATGGTCAGGCTTTCTTAGGGTCATTCAAGGCTGAGGAAAAGCGCACCTATGTACATGGTGCGGCGGATCGGTTTGATGCACAATATGACATGATCCGGTCTGTGAGAGACAGCCGGTTTAAGTACATGAAAAATTTCCAGACGGAAAAACCCTATTACTTACCGGTGGCATACCGGGAGCAAATGCCCATCATGAAAGAGTTATTGCGGATGAGAGACGCAGGAGAACTCGACGAATACCAGGCCCAATGGTTCAGGGAAACGAAAGAAGACGAAGAGTTATTCGATACAGAATCGGACCCGCATGAATTGCACAATTTAGCTGCGGACCCGGCGTATTCTGAGAAACTTGTAGAATTGCGAACGGAGTTAGACCGCTGGATGGATGAAATCGACGATCGGGGAGTATTGCCAGAAAAAGAGTTCCTCGCATCGATATGGCCAGATGGATCGCAGCCGGTAACCGAAGAACCCGTGGCAGAGATAAATGGAGGATTGATGAGCCTTTCTTCAGGTACTGAGGGGGCATCGATTGGGTATCAAGTCCTCAGTGAAAGCGAAGCGGAGCCAGGAAAGCGATGGCATTTATATACCGGACCGCTTGCGCTTGAGGAGGGGGCGAGGGTACTAGCTGTGGCGCATCGAATAGGATATGCACAGAGCGAAACTATCGAGTTTAAATAGCCTTGGGTTCTATACGAATACTCTTTAGGTAGTATAACGACTTGCTAACTCTCCCGTAAACTTGATCATTGATTAAGAAATTAAGGATCGATTGGTTTAAAGATATAATGATCGGCTAAAACCCCGAGTCCCCGTAAGGACTCGGGGTTTTGTATTTATTCGAGGTAGAGAGCACGCCATCCTGGCACGCTAATTGACAAACACATCTATACCCCCATCCGAATCTCCCTTTGAGATCCCCCCACTTCTAAGAATTATCCCTTCCTTCTCAAAATCGCTTCGCTATTATGAGACTACGATCTAAATGGGTGTGTCTACCCCTTTTATTGCTAATTCTGTTTGTTTTTCCTTTCTCCATACAAGCACAACATTTTCAAGCCAGTTCTACCGCTCAAAGCGCCAAAGGGGCGTCTTTTGAGCTCGATATCAACAGTATCAACGCATACGTCAACAATCAACAAGGCCGCTTTCCATTATCATTAACCTTTTCTGATACGCATGAATGGGTGATGGAAATGGAGCGCTTTGATATCAGAGGTAACAACTATCGTATCACGACTTCAAGAGGTATACAATATGACACCTCTACAAACGAAGTGGTGACCTATAAAGGGGCATTAGTGGGCCTGCCTGATAGTGAGGTCCGAATTACGCTTACCGATGGGTATTTCAGGGCGTTTGTCCGTGAATCAAAGGAGTCCTCCTACTATCTTGATATGGTGGAAGGATCGCCCTCTGGATCTGCAGTAACCATCATGGAGGAAGATCCCGAAGAGCATCCAGGTACGTGTGCATCTGGCGATGAACATCACATCCATACTGCTAATGGAATCAAGCATTCAGGGGACGTTCTGCATAGTTCACTTGCACCCTATGAAGCTGAGATTGCTTTTGTAGTTGATCGCAAAGGCTACGAGCAATACACGTCTATCGATGAGCTAGAAATGGAATTGCTCACGATTATGAACTATACGGACGCGTATTATTCCATCCTCGATATCACCTATAAGCTTACTGAAATTTACGTCATTGAAGATTTACAAAGCCAACCATGGAATGAGTCGTCCAATGCAAACCAGATGCTGGACAACTTTACAAACTGGGCGAGTGGATCAACCCCATTACAGCATCATGATGTAGCTACGCTTTGGAGTGGAATTGATTTCGGCTCAACGATTGGTATTGCCTGGGTTGGAGCAATTGGTAGCTCCTACAGGCAAAACGTGGTCAATTTCCCTAAAGGACGCGAGCGAAGAAATTCGAATGTGCATGCCCATGAGCTAGGCCACAATTGGGGCTCTGGTCATGTGAATGGAGGTGGATGGATGATGAGTGCCTTTTTGTCTAACGCAAACGAGGAAGCTCAGTGGAATCAAAGTGTTATTAATGCTTTTCCTGATTATATCGCGGCAGCAATACAGCATCTGGATGATGTAGGTACAGGTGGAGGAGGAGACGGTGGTGATGGTGGCGATGGAGGGGACGGCGGAGATGGAGGAAGCTCAATACTTAGCGTGAACTACAGCCAACTTACGATCGCAAACGAAGAAAACGGAAACGGACTCCTCGACCCTGGGGAAACGGCAAATGTGGTTCTTGATATTGAGAACCTCGATGCAGACCCGATCTCAAATCTTCAGGTTACCATGGCGAATGATAACAACCGGGCAATACGGCATGTGACTATCAATAATGCGCAGGGTACTGTGGAAACCTTAGATGGGAATACAACAGCCAGTGTGTCCTTCAACGTGACCTTGAGCCTTGAGGCCCCAGTTGATCGATCCTTCCGATTCCTTTTTGATCTAACAGATGGCTCACGTACCGATCAAACAACCTTGTCTATTACTTCAGGCGATCAGTTTTTACCTGTTGATTTGACCTCATTTACGGGTGTACAGATGGGAGATAGGGTGATGTTGCAATGGGAAACAGCTTCAGAAATAAACAATGCTGGGTTTGAAGTAGAGGTTCAGGCAGACGGTGGCGAATTTCGAAGGGTAGCGTTTGTAGAGGGTGCCGGCACCAGTTTTGAAGCACAGCGCTACAGCTACCTGGTTGAATCCCAAGGCCCCGGTACCTTTGGGTTCAGGTTGAGACAGATCGATTTTGATGGCACCTTCGAGTACAGTGATGTAGTAAGGCTAACCCTGTTGCCAAGTACCTACACACTGAAGCAAAATTACCCGAACCCCTTCAATCCGCAGACGCACATCGAATTCCATATGCCGTCTGCCGGCAGAGCTGCTCTCAAAGTGTACGATATGCTTGGCCGGCACGTTGATACGCTCGTCGATGAATTCCTCGAAGCGGGACAGCATTCCGCTATCTTTAATGCCGCTGATTTAGCGAATGGAACGTACATCTACCGATTAACCGCCGGTTCATACACAGAAACGAAAACGATGTTGTTGATGAAATAAAGGATGCAATGCATGCTTTATGAGCCAAACGTGTAGGTGTATTTCAATAAAAACGTTTGCTCATTGCTTACCGGGAGGGCCGGCCTGCTGTCGAATCGTTGGGTGTTGAATCCTTCGTTGTAGACGAACCACAGGTCGTGTCCCTCCCGGAAGTTGTATCTGAGACGGACGTTAGCTATACCTAGTGATGAGGTGTTACTGTATTGAATAAATGTATGAGCAGACAATCGTGTATTGGGCGTAACTCGAACTCGCAATTGCACGATGTGTGCATCAAATCCTTGGTCCCTGTCAGGGAAACGAATTCGATTGTATGAATACGATCCGATAAATTGCAATACGGGCGATGCATTCCAGGTTGCATTCCATCCTGCGTCGAACCGCTTGCCACCGTAAAACGATGAGATTCCCCAACTAACGGAGGGACGGAAGAGTAAGCCCGAGGAGAGTCCACCACCACCTTCCATTCGGAAAAAGGTATAGTTATCGACTGGGACTATCGTGTTTTCGGGCAACTCCAAAGGACTGCGCAGGTCTTCATAGTGCACTTCAAGGTCCATCCAAACAAACATCCCTGATTTCCAGCGAACGTCCGTGTCATACTCATATAAAGCCGACTCTACGGAGCCGTCATCGTTTCTTGTGGTAACAAAACCCCAGAATTGAATGGGGCTGATCTGCCGGATTGAGCTGGATTCTTTGGCGAGCCAATCATAGCTCACGTACCAGGCTCCTTCAGTAAAATTGCGACGAGTCGTAAAGCCCATACCTGGAAGAAAGTCTGTACCGGCCCGGGTAAACGATGTCCAATAGTTCAAGCCAATGTTGCGCCGGCGGGTCCACTGAAGTTGGTACATACCAGATTTTGAGAAGTCGAAGCCGGATCCGTCAATGATCCCATCGTCAAACGTTTGCGCCCATTTTACCGTAGTGTAATCATCCCCAAATATCCTCGTCGTCATATCCAGACCGTAGGCGACGTTGTAACCACCATCCTCATCAATTCGGCTCGTTACCAATCCGCCTGCAAACGAATACGGGTTTATGACCTGGCGGCGCAAGCGTAGCACACCGAAGTTTTCTGAAGGTAAATCTATACCGCTTTGCCGAGCTGTTTGCATATTGAGGAAACCTATATCCCAGGCTCCGGCCTTTCCTACAAGGCGAGCCCCGCCAAGGACAGGTACTTCTCTATTATTATTCAAGCCGATACGCCGGCTATGAAACAGTCTATCTGGCCCGGATCCGAGAGTGCCGAATTGAAAAAGGCCCGATCGCTCTTGAAAAAACTGTCTCTTCTCAGGAAAGAATAATGAGAATCGAGAGAGGTTGACCTGTTGGTTGTCTGCTTCAACCTGGGCAAAATCTGTATTCACTGTTGCATCGATAGTAAGATTACTTGTCAAGTTGTACTTAAGGTCGAACCCGAGATCGGTTACCAGGTCTGAAGCAGACTCATACCGCGTTGCTTGCTTGTTTAGGGCTGCCGACTTTCCCGATCCTGCTAGGAAATAAGGGGTGATGTAAAGCGGTGTCCTGCTATATACCCCTTCTAAGACCACTCTTTGTGCCCTTGATGGAGTTCTAACACTTCGTTCTGGCGACAGAGCCGGGAATGAAACAAGTTCATTTTTTCTCGCGATATATCGATAGGCGATGAGGCCCATCTCAACCCGCCCATCTTGAGACTGAAATCCCAAACTGGAAAAGGGAATGCGCATTTCCATGAACCATCCGTCTTCCGTTTTGCGAGCTGCAACATCCCAGTACGTATTCCAATTTGAGTTAGTACTGTTACCATCTGATGAAATGGCATAATCTCCACGGACGCCAACCGGGTTGGTCCAGAAGGCAAGTGCATTTTCGTTGTCGTTAAAGGTGTCAAGGATAAGTGTGAAGGTATCGTCTCCACTGTTCTGGTCCCGGTAGAGCGAATTTGTTCGAATACCGGCTGGTGTGCTGTCATGGAATCGTCCAGAGATGTACACGAACGCATCATCGTGTCCTATACGAATTTCAGTTTCTTCTGAGGCAATCTGTCCAAATACCGGCTGATGGGAGGTGACAGGGAGGTACGCTGCGCCGCTCCAAGCAGACTCGTTGCTGAATCCATCGAGAGTAACTGTGCCTGTAAGGGAGGGAATGGACTGTATGGTTTGTGCGGAGGCTTGTGGAGTAAATAGTCCAAACACACAAAAGAACAGGATAACTGAAGTAAAGGGGTTGATATTAGCCAGTAGGTCGTGAAAAATATATTTCATGTGAAAAAATAATTTCATGTAGGTGTGAAGAAGAAACCGGAAGCGGATTACTGATGGGGGATTAGTCTAGGTTTATTTCGTCAAGGGCCCACGCTGCATTTGACCTGACAGTATGATCGGCATCACGGACGTGTTGAATAAGCGCATCGATGGCACCTTCTGTGCCTCGCTGGCCTAAAACCATTGCGCTTTGTGCCCGCACAGAGGGCACTTCATCATCGAGCGCATGAATGAGCGACTGGTCCACGACAGAACCAATGAAATAGCGCAAAGCAGTTGCTGATGAAGCACGCACGGCAGGGTCTTCATGATGAGCAAGGGATTCTGTCAGCACTTGTGCGGAGGTAGGTGATGGAATCTTCTGAATCGATTTGACAGCAGCTTGTCGAACCTGGGGCTCGATATCATGTAAGGCTGACTTGAGGGATGATAAGGCTCCTGGGCGCCTTGAATTTCCAAGAGCTTCAACAATAGCAACTCGTAGTGCAGTTGAACTGACGGGTATAGATTGGGCAAGCGCTTCGATGGCGGACTGGGATTTAATTTCTCCGAGTGCCCAGGCAGCAGCCTCTTGTAAGGGAAGAGCTTCTTCGTTTAAGATGGTTATTAGCGAAGAGGTGGCGCGAGTATCTTCCAGTTCTCCAAGGGCAATGACAATGCGTTCCTTGTCATAAGCATCAGGGTCCGTGAGCGCATTGAGAAGAGCCGGAACGGCCCGAAGATCTTTGATTTCGCCCAGTGCCCAGGCAGCCATACCGCGAGCACCGGGATCCTGATCACTCAGTTGCTGAATCAATGCATCGACGCCATTTTTATCCTCCAGTTCGCCCAGTGCCCAGGCCGCTTTCTGCCGATCAGAAGCTGACTCTGCGTCCAACTGCATAATCCATTCCTGCGATGCAGAGTCGTTGGATCGTAATTCAGTTCTCCATGCCGTCATTGTAAGCAAGGGCAACATGGCAAACATCAACAGGCCTACCAACACCGCCCCCTTTGCCCATGTAAGACCCTCTCGATTAGAGCTGCGGTCAAGAATGGCAGTTAATCGCTCCTTGAGAGTTGAGCGGTTTGCAGCCGCAACACTGAAACGGAGCAGGGTGCCTTTTTGGCGTACAATTCGGGCTACTTCTAATAAATGGGAGGCGTATTCTTGAGGTTGAATCCCTTTGCTGAGTACATAATCATCACACGCACGTTCTTGTTCTAACAACAAGTTGCGGCGGGCAATTGAAACAAGGGGGTTAAACCAGTACAGAGCGCATACAAGCTGTGCTACAATAAACATTGCGTAATCTCTACGAATTACATGCGCATACTCATGCATTAAGACCGACTTATACCGAGAGGGAGGCCAATGCAGAGCCTCTTCAGGCATGATAATAACTGGGTTTCGGAGGCCCCAGGTCATTGGCATGTTGATCTGCGCGCTAAGCAGTATGCGCACGCGCTTGCTCCTTCTTGCAATGGGTTGATAGAGTTCCTCAATGTGTGCCGGTTGATAGGCCAGGCGCGCAATACGCCGGGTAAGATAGGCGTGAACAAATAGATTGAAAAGGGAAACAAGGACACCTAGAAGCCAGATGCAGGCTCCTATGAAGAAGATGGTACGTACAGTAAATAGTGAGCCCAAACTAGTGGATTCTTCAATATGGATGTCTTGAGTTGGCCCGGATACCGGCAAAGGGTGTTTGCTTTCTCGGAGTGGTTGACTCTGTTTGTAATAGACACCAGTTGGGCTCTTCGACGCGAAGTCTGCTTTTGTGACCGTTGCTTCCTGTATAGGTATAACAACCAGGCCCTGGCTCCACGTAGGTAACAGGTGATTAAAAGGGAGCAGAATGGCAAGGCAGATTAAGGCTGTGGCCCAAATCGCATAACGGATGGAGGCAGAGCTTCGTCGAAAAGCACAGGCTGTGATCCAGGCTAGAAGAGCGACAAGAGAGGACTTTAATATGAGCACTTGGAAGAAGGTGCTTCCTGCCTGGAAAAAGTCAATAGAGATAAAAGGGTCCATGTTATTGGTTTTCTTTTTTTGCTTTTTCAATCATTCGGCTGATCTCCTCCAATTCTTCGTCCGTCATATCTGATGTCGACAAATCGAGTAAGGTGAGAACAGCTTTTGCAGGGGCACCGGGGTAAAACGTTTTCATGAGATGCCTCATGGCCGATCTCGATGCCGATTCCTGAGACTCGGCAGATCGGTAGATGTATTTCTGGCCTTCTTGCCTGTGCGTCAGATACCCCTTTTTTTCTAGATTGGCGAGCGTTACGCGGATAGAGTGGTAGTCTGGAGAATCTGGCAAGTTGTTTACCACGTCAGAAACGCTGGCTTCACCTAGCCTGTAAATAACATCCATGATCTGGCTCATGCGCCTGCTCAGGTGAGTATGTAACGGTTTCATTTATTCAGTGATAAGGTGAAAAAATAATTTCACTTAAAAGGTAGAGACTGGAATTGCTTGTTGCAAGAGTAGGTGAAAAAATATTTTCACTTTGCATTTCGCCTCAAATTAGCTCATCTTGAACGGAGTAAATCACATCCTCGTTAGTCTTGAATAAAAAAGCGCCAGATTCATCATTCGCCCGGAAACTACTCATTGAGGTGAGCACCATTGTATTCAGTGTGCTCCTTGCCCTTGGGGTCAATGAGTGGAGGAATCACAATGCAAATAATGCGCGCGCAGAAAACGCTCGGGCGGATATAGTAGCAGAGCTTGAAGCCAATCTTGAGGACGTTAATGCCTCTTTGCAAGAGCACGGAGCATTGCTAGAGGAGATGAGGGAGGAGTTGAGGGCACTCGCAGCTACACCTGATAAAGAAGTCGATTACCGGTTCAATTTCCGAATAAGCTTTCTTCAGAAAAGAGCGTGGCAATCTGCGATGATCACTCAGGCTGTGGAGCACATGGACGTTAGCGAAGTGCAGAGCCTGGCTGATATCTACGAGCTGATCGATACCTACGAGCAACAAGAGAGGCGAATCCTGGATACGATGGGCAACCCAAATTTTTATGCAGAATCCTACCTCGCCGATCAACTCCGAGCCAATCATTTTAACGTCGTTTTTGCCAATCAAATTGCCACATTGACTAAGCAAAAGATTACAGAGTTTCTTGAAAAGTGATGATTATCCTGCGATAACAATTTCACTAAGATGATTATTGAAGTGCATGGCTATGCCAATAGGGCCTTATTGTAGACTATTCAAACTCAGGAGCGCCGTTCATAGTGCTAGTTTGGGGATGAATAATTAGTTTATTGGAAGCCTTTTTCTGCCTTCTATTGCAATTATGAGGGCCGAATAGTAGTTTTGAAAACGTTTTCAAAGAATATCCTAGCCTGATATGTCCCGCGTAGTAACCATACGAGATGTAGCACGAGCAGCGAATGTATCTATATCTACCGTTTCTCGCGTTCTTAATTCGCCTTCAATGGTTAAGGAAGAGAAGCGTACAAAAGTAGAAGAAGCGATACGAACATTAGGGTTTAGCCCAAATCAAATGGCACGGGGACTCTTGAAGAAAGAAACCGGCGGATTGGGCGTAATCTTACCCTATGTAGGAGGGGAGTTCTTTTCTGAACTTCTAACAAGTGTTGATAAAGCGGCGCAGGAAGAGGGTATGTTCTTAATGATTTCAACCAGTCATCGGAATACAGAGGCGATGAAAACGGTGCTGAGGAATATGCGGTCCAGGGTTGATGGCGTCATGATTATGGCTTCAGATGGGACGCCTGAAATGTTAAAGAGCATTGTTAAAGGCCCAGGCCCCGTTGTATTTATTAATACGAATACAAGTGATCTCGATGGGCTCGAGACGGTCAACTTCGATAACTTTTCGGGAGCCTACATGGCAACTGAGCATCTTGTCAATCTAAATCATAAGCGTATTGCGATGCTCAAAGGCCCCGAGATGTCATTTGATGCCTGTGAGCGGCTGCGGGGATACCGAAGAGCACTTGTGGACCATGGCATTGAGTTAGATCACGAACTGGAGTTACCTGGAGACTTTACCCCTGAGGCTGGATACCTGGCAGCACGGAGCATTCTAGACATCAATCCGAGGCCAACCGCAATTTTTGGCGCTAACGACCAAAGTACAATAGCATTGATGAGTGTTCTGAGGCACCTGGACATCTCCATCCCTGAAGATATTTCCGTTGTTGGCTTTGACGATATACCCGCAGCAAGATATGCGGCCCCACCGTTAACATCGGTCAAGGTACCCATATGGGAGATAGGAGAAACGGCCATAGAGAGGTTAATCCATCTTGTACGAGAGAAAGATAGTCCAAGAGAGCACCATACTCACCCAGTAGAACTGATAGAAAGAGAGTCCACCGCATATTGCCACTAGTTTTTATGCCATAACTTTTTATGTCATAGCTTTTTATTGCCCCACCATTGAGGAAGGCCCCACTAAACTCTTTTGACACTATGAATGATCGACGGTATATCATCCAAACAGCTCTCATCGTAGCCCTTGGTGGGTTTTTGATGGGATTTGATGCATCCGTGATATCCGGAGTTGTTGGATTCATCGAAACCCAATTCGACCTGAGTAAAATAGAATTGGGCTGGTCGGTGAGTTCTCTGACGCTTACTGCAACCCTCGCTATGATGGTTGCTGGTCCGTTAAGTGATCGATATGGCCGCAGAAAAATACTCTTTGTCGCTGCCGTTCTTTTTGCTATATCAGCCATCGCTTCAGCGTTGGCGCCTAATTTTTTGTCGCTTGTCATTGCACGCATGATTGGCGGGTTCGGTGTAGGAGCCTCGCTCATTATTGCACCGATGTACATCGCCGAAATCTCTCCGCCTAAGATGAGAGGCCAAATGGTGTCCTTCAACCAGTTGAATATTGTAATCGGTATATCGGTAGCCTTTTTTACAAACTACCTGATTCTGCAATTGGGGCAATCGGATGCGGGCTGGGCGCAATCCCTTAAATTTGGCGAGTACAACTGGCGATGGATGCTAGGCCTGGAGACCCTACCAGCAATCCTATACTTCTTCTGCTTATTCCTGGTACCGAATAGTCCTCGATGGTTGATCATGAAAGGGCGCGAAGATGAAGCGCATCCTATTATGGCCCGTGCGAGTGGAGCAGAAAGCGCAACGCAAGAAATCGCTGAGATCAAGCAGAGTATTCAGGCTGATCAAAAGAAGGAAAGCGTCCCGTTTTCAGAGTTGTTTAAACCGGCGATGAGGCTGGTAATTACCATTGGAGTGGTGGTCGCCATTCTGCAACAAATTACGGGCATCAACTCGGTATTCTTCTATGCACCGATGATCTTTGAACAATCGGGTATTGGGACCGATGCCTCCTTTGTGCAAGCCATTCTGGTTGGTATAATCAACCTGGTGTTTACGCTATTGGCCATTGGATTAATAGATCGAATCGGGCGCAAACCGTTGCTCGTGTTTGGCCTCTCTGGAATTGTCGTTTCTATGGCTGTATTGGCATTCGGCTTTTACAGCGCCACCTATACCTTGAGTTCAGATGCCATCGCAGGTTTGCCTGAAGCCGTACCAGTTGAGCAGTTAGAGAGCCTGGAAGGGCAAGAGTACCGGGGAGACCTGGCGTACAAAGCGGCCCTTGTTGAGGCCTTAGGTGAAGATGTAGTGACTGAATACGAGTCTCCACTGATCTCATCTGCAATCAGCATGAACCCTATGCTGATTCTGTTTGGAATTCTTGGGTTCGTCGCGTGCTTTGCCATCTCACTTGGCCCTGTGATGTGGGTGTTGTTCTCCGAGCTCTTCCCGAACAGGATTCGAGGACTTGCGATATCCTTTGTTGGCCTCATTAACTCCGGGGTCAGCTTCATTGTGCAACTCGTGTTTCCCTGGGAACTCGCTAACCTAGGCAGCGCCGTGACGTTCTTGATTTATGGGGCCTTTGCTGCAGTTGGGTTAGTGTTCATCATATGGGTGCTACCTGAAACCAAAGGGAAATCGCTGGAGGAATTAGAAGATATACTGGTGAAAAATAGGGTTGAAGCGTGATCCTCAATCAACCCAATAAATCCTGACGGTTTATTGGGTTGGTTTTGGGTTTCTTGTTTCGGGTTAAAAGCCTCCTTTTGGTTTTGAATAAACAAGTGAAGTTGGCGAATAGCCCTCTGTGTCGTTCTCAACTTGATTGGGAATCCATACGAGGTTCTATTTTATTCAATTCTGTATAGATCCCGGATCGGTGTCGGGGAAGAGAGCCTTTTTAATGCCGCTTTGAAATCGCAAACTGCATTAGCCCGAAACACGAAACCAATCAAGGGGGATCACAAGCTTGACGACGGCCTAATCACTGGTAGAAATGAGACCGTTGTACCTGTCAGTACCTCCATCACTGATGGGAAATAGACCACTGAACTTGTCAGTGCTCCCATTCCTGGCAGGATATAAAGCATCGCACAGTGCAGTGCTTCCATTTCTGGTAGGAAATAGAGCGTTGTACTTGGCAGTGCTCCTATTCCTGGCGGCAAATAGAGCGTCGTGCTCCTTTAGGGCCATTAAGTAGCCGCATTTAAAGGCAGGGTAGAGGTTTTGCTTTGAGGATTAGCATTTTATTATCCAAAAGAGCAGGTACCTCAATTATTTTGCTCTAAAAACTCTATGGGGCGTACCGGTGGCATCGTATCTTTGTGGTCGTACTTCACTGGGCATACACTAGCATGTCTACGATGCAGAGACTTCAGATGACACGCAATGAGACTTCACTCACCCAAAGCAAGGAGCAAAGCCATGTATTATTCGAGGAAATCTATACCCAGGCGGCTGATCACTGCAAGAGAGGCGATTGAGATCGTGCAAGAAGAACCCGGAATTCGTGAGCGCATGAGCGTAGTTGGATTTACACAGATAGAAATGACCAACGGCCAAGTGTACCAACAAGACGCTGAGCGCCTGTACAGTACACAGGATATAGAATACGGCAACCAGGTGGCCGCGACGAAAACACTGACCGACATAGCCAATGCCATTCGCTCGCGACTTGTCGTAGATCGTCGCATTGCTAAAACCGCACTTAAGGCATCACCCGGCCTTGCACGACAAGTACGACTCGCCGGCCCAGTAGCCAAGCTTAACGAAGGACTGTATAATCAAGCCTCGCATTTCTACTCGGAGTTGCTGAACAGCGAGGAAGCGCAGGAAAGAATGGCCGAATATGGTACAACGATAGAGATGCTGAGCATTCGCCTTAGTCTGGTAACCGCTATGGGCGAAGCGATGAAAGAACAACAGATCCGCATCGGTCAAGCGCAACTCACAACCGCAAAGCGCCAGGAAGCGATGCGAAAACTCGACACCTGGATGTCCCGCTTCATCAAAGCCGCTCGCCTTGCGTATGTAGATGAGCCGAAGGAGCTGAAGAAGCTGGGGATATATGTGAAGGAGTAGGAGGGAGAGAGTGGGTATAGTTACGAGCAGTCCAGGTAATTGATAAAAGAGGTCGCAAAGAGATCGGATTAAAACCTCCAAAGAGACGTCGTAGATCGATTAAATCGTTAAGAGTTGTAGGCCCTCCTTGAGGTTGATTATCGTCGTAGCGGTGTTTCAGAATCGAAACATAATGCGAATCTGATTCGTATATGGCATTGGAATATCTAACTATCCGATTCGACGATGGAAATAAAGCCTGGGTTTTGTTTGCGTAGTCATCATGTTATCTATTCATTCAGAATGAAACTTACTAAAGATGCGTCTTCAATTTCTAATCGTTTTACTGGTAATCGGTGCCTTAGGTTGTGAAACGAATCCAGTTGAACATGTTGATGATAATAATGATGAACTGGTTGACGATGGTATTGATGGGCAGGCTGATGAAGATATTCTGATAAAATTACAAAAAATACAGGGTGCCAGGGTTATTGAGATTCCGGCCACTGGACATTTTAACAGGCTGTTCGAGATCTATCTTCGTCAGCCTGTTAATCACGAGGACATAAATGGACCTTCATTTCTTCAAAAAATCTATCTCGGGCATGTAAGTGAAGAATTGCCGGTTGTGCTTGAAACTGAGGGATATGCTAGAGATAATTTCTTGATTCGTGATTTAGCCCCTGTCATGAATTCCAATCAAATCAGTGTGGAGCATCGCTATAATGGATCCTCTGTTCCTAATCCTACCAATTGGCAATATTTGACAATAAAACAGGCTGCCGATGATATACATAGAATTGTAACTCTGATGAAAGAGATTTATACAGCAGGCTGGGTCTCCAGTGGTCGTAGTAAAGGCGGTGATACCGCTATCTTTCACAGACGATTTTATCCGGAGGATGTGGATGCAACTGTAGCTATAGTGGCGCCAATTCTTTTTAGTGACAATGATGAGCGAATCGAAAACTATCTAAATGTAGTCGGTGATGAGTCATGCAGAAATAAAGTAAAGGAGTTTCAAAGAAATGTGCTATTGAAGGCAGATTCTGTGGCTACACATATTCCCGGATATATTGCATGGGTGAATGACAATTTTAACACCCGTTTTACTTTTTCAATTTCCCACGAGGATGTCGTCAAATATGCTGCGATAGATTACCCCTTTGAGTTCTGGAGCTCTCCCGACCATAATTGCTCTTCTATCCCTGGATCGAATGCAGTTGCTGAAGAACTTTATAACCATTTGGTTGAAGTAATTAATCTCATACTCTTCTACTCAGACTATGGGGTTGATTTTTGGCAGGGGTGGTATTATCAAGCACAGACAGAGATTGGGAATTTTAAGATTAACACAGAACACATCGATGATTTGATAGGCGACTTGCAAGACGTAGGAAGCATCTATGACTTTGGTCGTGAATTAGTTTTTAATCCTCTCTCAATGCAAGATATCGACAATTGGATCAAGTCCGAAGGTGATAGAATCATATTTGTTTATGGTGAGAAGGACCCATGGACAGCGGCTCAGTTCGAACTTGGCAGTGGGGATGTTATAAAAATCATAAACTCCGGTACCAAGCACGAAACAACGCTCTACGACTTGAATTCCTCAGATCAAGCTGTATTGACAACAAAACTTTCAAGTTGGTTAAATTATAATAACATACAATTTCCTTTGTAATTCAGCTTTGGGATAACTGTTACGACATCCGATAGACCAGATCGAGGAATATTGCATCTGAGGATTAATAATGGAAGGGCTGGTGGATTCTTCTTTTCCAGTGATGAACGGGCCTATGAAGCTCACTGGATAAAAGCAGAAAAGATCAAGAGTACATAACAATGGCGAACTACGAAGTTCAATAGTAACCAGGCGTGTCTTTTCTCGTAAAGGGATACCTTCCAAGTCTGTAAAAAACAGAGAGGTCACAATGTTTTCAGATCTCGTAGTGCTGTTTGTTGTAATTCTGGTTCTTGTCTTGCCACTGATTTGTATTGTAGCCTGGTCAATCAGGCAGCATCGAAATCGTGCATTAGTCAGAGAGCAGCGCCGCTCGATGCACCGAGAGATGTATGGTAGGAAAGGATCCTATTCCTTTCGCTCCCGACAGTTATATCGACCAAGTGCATTGCGTAGTAGAAAGTCGACGATAAGACAACGTCGCAACTCGATACCTGGAGGGGATATCGAACCGACAACATCTATTTAGATTCTCTTGGTGCTGGCGTTTTCGTAAATGCGGCTTCCGATCAATTGCCAAGCGCGAAGAGGCTAGCTATTTAAAGGGGGAAACTCAGGTTGTAAGTATGTGTATATACATTAAATGTAGTGACAAGTTATGTTGTTACCCTTCTCTAGAGATGATTACTAACATCAATAGACATCATGATTGAAAACAAACAAGAGTTCATAATTCCCGCAGACAATTCTAGAAAGAGTATACTTGCACGTGGGTGTGATCCACTTGCTTCATCCGTGGCATCTAAAGCAATACCTCCACGTATTGGAAATCCAGAATATGTGCCTACGACCAACGATGCGGATTTTATTGAGAAGCTGAAGTCACGGAACTGGTCGGTAATATTTTTTGCGCCTGGTGCTTGCCGATTCAGTGCGGCAAAACAACCCGTACCTGGTGGTAACACAGAAACTCAGGGGTGGACTCTAGAGCAGTACCGCGAGTTGGTCCGGAGACACCAAGGCAACACAGTACAAATTGTTGAGACACTGGACGAGAGAAAGACAATCAGCCTACTCAAAAGCGCGTTAGAAAAAGCTCGAGAGACAAACTAAGCTATAGGCTTATTGTTGGCGGATAAGGCAAACTCCCGGCCATTGTGCGATTCACGAAGTGGTTGGATCATAACAAACTGGCAGTATTTTTCTTAGCCTGGTGAGGCAGGGGGGAGAGGCTGCTTATTTGGCTCGCAAGCAGTTCAAACGAGATTGAAATCCTGGTTCTTTGTGCCTACATCCAGCTATTAGTTACGGGCCTGGTGGCCAATCAAGTTGATTGGCTTATTTGGTATAAGAAAGCGAAATTGAATGCAGAATCAGTAAGTCGATTAATTAATCATTGAAGAGGCTGCAACATGCGATCAACCCGCCGTAAATTTCTATCTCAATCAGGACAAGCTGTTGCTGCAGCCACTATGGCCACTATGCCCGGCGGCTTAACAGAACGTGTTGCCGTTGCCTCCAGCGATACACTCGTATTCGGACTGGTCGGATGTAGTGGGATGGGGACTTTTGATCTGCTCAATCACTTGAAACAACCAGGCGTAGTTTGCGGAGGAATATGTGATGTAGATGAGGATGTGATGGATCGCTGTGCAGCACAGGTTGAAGACCTTTCAGGAGAGACGCCGAAAAAATACAGCGATTTCAGGGAATTGCTCGACAACAAAGAGGTTGATGCGGTTGTCATCGCTACGCCAGACCACTGGCATGCTTTGCAAACCGTGTATGCTTGCCAGGCGGGTAAAGATGTGTACGTCGAGAAGCCAATGGCAAACTCAATTGCAGAATGCGACTTAATAGTGGCTGCGGCAACGAAATACAATAGAGTGGTACAGGTAGGACAACAACAACGGAGTGGTCAGCATTGGCAAGATGTAGTTGCATTTGTACAATCGGGTGATTTAGGAAAGATTCGTAGAACCAAGATCTGGGGTTATTTTGATTACGGGAAAGGAGGTCCTCGGGTACCTAACGATGTACCGCCTGCACACCTAGATTACAACATGTGGCTTGGGCCGGCGCCCGATCAACCATACAACCCAAGCCGGTTACATGGTTCGTGGCGGCATCAATGGGATTTTGGTGGTGGTTTGCTTACAGACTGGGGCGTACACTTATTAGATATCGTACTCCTTGCCATGAACGTGGATGGTCCCCCAAAGTCAGTAAGTAGTACGGGGGGTATCTATATTCATAACGATCGGTCAATTGAAACCCCCGATACATTATCCGTGCTTTATGATATGGGAGATCATATCATGTCTTGGGAGCATGCTGGCGGCATTGAGCAGAGTATTTATGGGAGGAATTATGGGATGGCCTTTATAGGAGAAAATGGAACGCTGGTGGCAAATCGGAGTGGCTGGGAAGTGATACCTGAGGAAAAAAATGGTCAATATTTAATGCAGCCATTTCCTGCAAGAGATGGCGTTCAAAGCAATCACGCCTTACATGCAATCAATTTTATAGAAGCTATTAAAAGTCGATCAGAGACCACTTGTACGGTAGAGGATGGGCGTTTGGCAGCCCTTTATGCACACATGGGCAATATTGCACATCGTTCAGGTAGCCGGCTAGCATGGGATACCGAAAAGAATGAATTCAAAGACAATCCTCAGGCCAACGAATACCTGAAGCCGGCTTACAGAGAACCCTGGAAATGGCCAGTATTGTAGAAGTTCGTTTGATAAACGGATCGTTCAATCATACCTCAAGCTCTGCACGGGATTGCTCCGTGCCGCTCGGACGGTTTGGTAGCTAATAGTCAAAATAGCAATAGACCAGGCAAGTACCCCAGCGATAGCATACACCCACGGGGTGAAGCCTACTCGATAGGGATACTCTTGCAACCACCATTCTGTAATCCAATAGGCAAGTGGAAAGGCCAGCACGATAGCAATAATCACCAGGCCCGAGAACCCTCTAGAGAGTAGAACAACGATATCAAAAATCGAGGCGCCCAGTGATTTGCGAATACCAATCTCCTTAATTCGCTGGTTCACCGTAAAGGCTGCCAATCCGAATAATCCCAGACATGCTATTAAGATAGCCAGGGAGGATATATAGCTAAACACTTCTCCCAGGCGTTGTTCTTCCTCGTATTGGGCGCGGAAGGATGCCTCTAAAAAATTATATCCGAATGCCGTTTCTGGGGCAAAAATACCCATCTTTTCTTCCAGGTCAGCAAGAATGGGTTTGATCTCCCCAGGATGCATCCGAACGGATAGATAACTGTATGATGGCAACAAAATGAGTACGCCAGGCCCAATAGGCTGACGAAGATTAGCGAAATGGAAATCCTTCGTAACGCCAATTACATTCGCAGTCCAATCTCCTGCATTTGGATCCCTGATAATTTGCTTCCCAATGGCTTCTTCAGGCGAAGACCATCCGAACTGGCGAACGGCCTCTTCATTCAAGATGGCGGTAACTTCAACAAAATACCCGTTTTCATCGCGCACTCCAGCATCAGTCCCATAATCGCGTGAGAAGTCTCTACCAGCGATCAGCTCCAGCCCAAACATGTCGGCAAAATTATAGTCGACAAACAATTCACCTAATCTAAAACTTGCTTCTACCGCAGCGCCTTTTTCCACGTACAAATCTCCACCACCTCCCTGTCCGGGCACACCTGAAGACATCGTAACGTCAGCAATACCAGGGTTTTTGAGTAACTCCTCACGTATCGTTTCATACTGAGTGGCAACAGATCTTGCAGATGAGGGCGGCACAACGATGATGTGTTCTTGCTCAAATCCCAGATCGTGAGATCTCATAAAGTTCAGTTGCTGATAAACAGTGATCGTGGCAATGATGAGAAAGGCCGAAATGACAAACTGGAATACAATGAGACCTTTCCTTAGAAAAACGGACGAAAGACTTTGCTTTAAGAAGCCTTTGAAAGCCTGTATAGGCTTAAAACGAGAAAGAAAGAATGCAGGGTAACTACCGGCGCTGATCCCTACTACGAGCCCTATAAGCAGTAGAGCACTCAAAAAGGGGAGTTCTTCCCGGTAATTAATCACCAGGTCCTTATTTAGATATCCGTAGAAAAGGGGAAGTACTACTGCGGCCAATACGATAGCCACGACAAATGCTATGGCGCTTATCACAACCGACTCACCCAGAAACTGTAGGATTAGCTGGCCCCTGTGGGCTCCTACAACCTTTCTTAATCCAACTTCCCTCGACCTTGAAGCCGACATCGCTGTAGACAAATTGGTGAAGTTTACGCAAGCAATAAACAGAATAAATAGAGCCACAATAGAGAATATGATCAGGCTATTACTGTCCCCAGCCGGTCGCATTTCTCCTGACATATTCCCATCCAAATAAATGTCGCTGACCTGCTGTAAAAAGGGGGCATAATAATAGCCTCGGGACCGGGTTGCATCGCCCAAATATCTATCCTGAAAATCTGCAAACTTCGCCTCTAATTGAGCAGGATCAGCCCCTTCGGCAAGCACAAGATATGTATGCCCCACTGACCCCCTCCAAAACCACGAATTCATTCCCGTACCTGTATTAATGTCCCCACCGTAAATTCCGTTTAGACCCACTGAAGGCAATAGGTAATCAAAGGTAAAATGGGAACGATTGGGGATATCCTTCAAGACACCCGTAACTCTGATCGGAAATACTGCGCCCGTGAATTGCCCTTCATCATCACGCAGCCGCGGATCCAGCGTTATGGTTTGCCCCATCGGATCAGCCTCGCCAAAATACTTCCGCGCCAAAGACTCCGTAATTACTACGGTGCCAGGTTCAGTGAGCGCTGTGGCTGGATCTCCTTGAATCATCGGCCAACTAAATACTTCCAACGCTGAAGGATCTGCATGCAACCCTCCAAATTCAAAAAACGAGTTTTCGCCAACAGTCAGCTTCCAGGGGTTATCGCGACCTGTCAACCGCACAAAACGCACAAATTCCTCTACTTCGGGGTAATCGCGCTTCATAGCCGGGCCCCATAGGATAGGCGTCGTTGCGTTCAATTGTTCTTGACCAGTAGAAATAGTTACGCTATTTATTGATAGGCGATAAAGACGCTCTTCTAGCTCGTGGTACGTGTCATAGGACGATTCATCGCGAACAAAGTACAGTACAACCAGGCAACAGGCCATCCCAATTGCCAGGCCGGTGATATTGATACCGGAGGTTATCTTGTGCTTCCATAAACTTCTGATAGCAATCTTGATGTAGCTTCTGAACATTGCAAACCTCCAGGATATATCGGGTAATCGTTTTTGTTTTCGTTTTAACTTTCCCCAGTAAACTTTATCGTATTCGCGTTCTGCTGAGAACGGATCGCCAACGTGATACACCGCTTCCTTAAAGGCCATTTCCTCACTGCTTCCATTTTGGACGCAGTGCTTGACATGGTCCCGTAAATGCAGCTCTAATTCTTGCAAATCTTCCTCTAGAAATGCTCTTCGAGTTGCAAAAGATCGGCGCCAGGCAGAGATCGATTTTTCTAAATTAAAACTCATGTGAGCGAAAGTTCAGGTCCCCATAACTTGACAAGAATCTGATTCAGATCAATCCATTCCCGCTTCGTTTCAACGAGAGCTTCACTACCTAGTGAGGTGAGTTCATAATACTTGCGGTTAGGGCCGGACTCTGAAGATTTCCATGTAGAGTTGATCAGTCCCTTATTCTCGAGGTCATGTAGTAAAGGGTAGAGTTTGCTCGCCTTCCATTGTATCCGGCCATCGGATAAAGCGTGAACTCGCTGGATTAGTTCATAGCCATACATGGTCCTCTCTGCCAACAACGACAGCATAATGGGCTTGAGAGAAGCTGCAACCAGATTCTTCGATAGCATAGTTTGTCTTGGTGGGGTTCGATAATTCACTAACTATATCAAAATACGATATACGCTATATCATGTTTCGATATAGCTAAGATATTTCATCGAATGTTGTATTATTTTATCTTTCGCTAACTCCCAATCTGCACTAGCTTATGAGTTCTACATTCCCAAGCCCCGGTATGGAGCTAACCCACATATTAGTTGTCAGTAATCTAGACCGCGCGCGTAAATTCTATCTGGATGTGCTCGGCGCAACAGAATATCGTCAATATGGTGGCAGTTCTTCCGTGATGCAATTTCAAAAGAGTTGGCTCCTATTGGTGACGGGCGGTGAACCCACAGCGGACAAACCCGATGTGCATTTTGAATCGCCGAGTGAACCAAATCGGATAAGCCACAGCATGACGATACGTGTGCCTAATTGCCAAGAGGCTTATGAGGTGCTGAAATCACGAGGGGCAGAGTTCCTAACGCCACCCTATGACTGGGGAGCAGAAGTACGTTGTTTTTTTCGAGATCCAGATGGCCATTTATTTGAAATCAGCCAGGCCTCGTGATTGTCGGCATTCAATCAGAAGCGGTCTCGGCTGCCAATGCCTCCGAAGCGCGTGTTGACGACATTATTGAGGAGTGAGCCGAAGCGATAGCGGAACCCGAAATAGAATCCCGCCTCGTAGTTGGTCTCGAGCTGCCTGCGCCGCAGGAGAACTTCCTCCAGGTCCGCGTCACCCTTGGGGAGGTTGATCTGGTCATGGATGAGTTCCAGGAAGCCACCAACCTCAATGGAAAGTCCTCTCGTGACGCGAACTTCAAACTCTGCATCGAACTCAAGACTGTGGCGCGATAGGTCGTGCAGGTACTGTGATGCATTGACGCCAATCTCGATTTCTCCCCAGGGCTGGACGACTTCGTACCCTGCGTTAATGATGTGCTGTGGAAGCAGTTCTTCGATCTCGTCATAAATCGTTAATTCTCGATAGGTGAGGTGTGAGGCGCCCAGGCGGTACGCGATTGTTAGCTGCCGTCGGTTTGCTTCGCGGTAAGGGAATAAACTCCACTCTACAGCACCCATGAAACGGTAGCGCCAGTCTATATTTGAGAACGTCGAGGTGAGGATATCTCCATAGGCGCCGACGGACCAGTGCGGCGAGATGCTCTTTATAGCATAGCTGGTGACTCCGTCACGCCGTGCCGAACTCGTAATCGTTTGCTCTCCGCGCTCGAAACGGTCATAGTTGTAGTTGAAGAAGGGGCGCAATTGAAGCTTCCACTCTTCGGTCACGCGGCTGATGACTACCCCGTATCGGGTGTCGAAAGAGCGCCGCTGGGACTCGTAATCGGCGCTGCCGTCGGCATAGAACTCGATTATCCAATAGTCCCAGGGATCTTCTGTAGTTTGTACCTGCTCGGCAGCATCTTCTTCTGCCAGTGCGATCTCCACCTGCAGCCGGTCCCGCAGCGGAGTTTGCATCAGGTATGGCACGAGGGTGGCTTCGAGTGTTCTGAGAAACTCATTACGCTCTTCGTCCTCGGTAGCGTCGACAGGTGCAGTGAAGAACGTCGAGAAATCCATTCCTTCAAAGAGTCTCAAGCCATAGGCGTCGATGGTCTGTACCTGGCCGCCAGCACCGGTGCGCTCCCGGGTAACAAGGACGTGGACATCGGCAACTTCACGGTCGCGGACGTGGTCCAGGTAGGGCATCTCTTGGCGAATGAACGTCTCATCGCAAAAGTCGCAGTCGAGGAAGAGTGCCAGTCGAGTGCGCGATTCCATTTCGGCCTCCTGTGCTACCACAGGACCGGAGACAGCACAAAACCATAGGAGGGCAGTTAGGAATGCGGTGGTTATAGTACTTCCTTTTTTCCTTACGAAATGGTACATCCGGGGTAGAGGGATTGAATTATGCAGCTGCCATCTTCAATGAGGAATATACAGACAAGAACAGTATATTCCCATTCATTGAAGTCGAGTGGCATATCATGAAATAAATAGGGAAATACGTCTCGTTATACGGGTAAATGTTGCTGTCCTTTAGTCATACCTGACTATTGATGTACATCATTGATGCATGTAAATACAAACCCTATTTATAGACATCAATATGAACTCAATATCAAAAAATATATCCTACCTTACTTCTCTTTCATTATTGCTTATTCTGCTGGCAGGCTGTTCTGACAGCGGCGTAGATGAAAACGAAGCGCCCGAGCAACAGCTTGAGGCACCTGTTCGAATTGTCGACGTCAATACGGAGACCGAACAAATGACGCTTCGCAATTTCAGTAGCGAATCCATTAACGTTACCGACTACTGGATCTGTGCCAGACCGGGGTACGATCGGATCGGAAACGCAGAGGCGATTCGGATTGTCTCTGGCGATGTGAACCTGGCTCCAGGCGAGAGCCTTGTCATTGACGTCTCTCCAACTGGTTCTGGCAATTTTCAAGCGATCGTAGATCTGGAAGAAAACGGCGAGGCCGGCCTGTTCTCAGAAGCAACATTTGGGAGCGAGGATCCGGCGATCTTTGTCGATTTCGTAAGCTGGAATGGAATTTCGGCAATCACCCGTGTAGAGCAAGCTGTAAATGCGGGTATTTGGAATAGTGTCGGTAGCTTCGTTGAAGGCAATAGTCGGTTCTCCTTTACGGGGGGCTCCTCCGACTTCGGGGTGACTTTTTGGGTCGGCGAGACAAACGGCTCATCCGCTACAACGAATACGTCGGAAAATGACGACTCAGATTCTGGATACTAGAGGGTAGAGGTAGTGGTTGATCGGGGACGATCGTGTGAAACGTCACAGTTTAAGAACTAGAATCGTTTTAAAGACGGTCATTTTTCACACGCTCGTTCCCGATAATCATTAAAGGTAAATTCGCTTAGTGCCCCCCAGGGACACAAACTTGTTTTTTGCCATCAACCATTACCATTGCATAGAATAGATTCTATAATGACGCAAACCGCCAATATGAAGCCCAGCCAGGCCAAGTCGACAAGACCGCCTGCGGCGCAACCTAGTCCTTGAAAGAGGCATATCGGGTTTCCAGAACAGAAGATGAGCGACAGTATTGCAATGCCGAGTGTGATAATACCGGTGATAGTGACAAAAAATGCCAGGAACTGAATAAAGCGGTTTAGCAACCTACATGCAGCGGGTCCTATATTCCGGAATATGCATATAAACAGCCAAAGGATTATAGAAATTGTAGAAACGACAAGGAGTACAGCTCCTGCAATAAGCATGATAATGTTTATCGTCGAAAGAGCAGCCCAAACTGCTGACAACGATCCACCAGAAGCTAATGCCAGAACAGCAGTCCAGAAGCTTGCCGGCAACATGCATATAGCAATAAATACCACAACCGCTGTAACAGCAGCGAGAAATATATTTATCCACGTCCAGATACAGCACCAATCGACACGCGTCTGAAATTCAGGAATGCAAAGCGCATTTCTTCTGGATCTTGTCTGGATACAAATCCAGCTCGGAGCAGACCACGGTGTCCAGGCCGTTGGCTCTACCGTGCAGGGCCTTGTTTCTGTTTGAACAGTACAATCAGCCAGGTTTCGTTGGCGCGTCTGAATACAGTCTTCGCAATCACTCCATTCGCTCCAATCCGTCTCTTCGCAGCCGCACGCGCGTAATAAAACAGATTCTGCAAGTGGATGGCAATTCTCGACTAATGTAGTGGCATTGATGAGTTTTACAACGCCATTTGCTAGAATAACATCGAATTCCGTCAGGTTTGTTGGCTGGGGGGGATCGTCGTCTTCTCTCCACGTGATGCTTTGCCCAGTGATGACGGGATCCACAAGATGCACCGTATAATTACCCGGTGGGAAACATGTTATCTGTGTATTGTCCGGGTTATCATTTATTTGCTCGTAAACACCTGATGCGTTATCGATAACTCTGAATCGGTTTCCGTTACTATCGGAGATTTCAAAGAGTACGTCGTTGGGGCACTTAACCTCGCAATCGATTACAATAGTTGTTGTATTTGAGGACGCACATTCTTCTGGATATATGACATGCACAACAATAGTGTAGCTACCTGGACTGTACGTGTGTTGGCGGCTAATACCAGACCCTCCGCTGGCCTGGATTTCACTGTTAGGAATAGTCTCATCCGTGCCATCACCAAAATCGATTTCTAAAATAGTGGGGTCTGTAATATTGTCGACATTGATGTTAAAGGTAACGGTCTGATGTCCGTCATCTGAACAACGTCCTTCGTCAGTTACGCTGAGCGTAACTTCAGGACAATCGATCCCTATCATGGGTTCGCAAGGTTCGATAACAATCGTAGTCGATTCCTCACAAGTCAGGTCGGGTAGAAATAACGTGTGTAGGGTTAGGGTAAACGTCGTCGGGTCAGAATCGTCCGCCTGGTAGGTATGCTCACCCTCAATTATGACCGTTCCCGTCGATGGATCTGCAGGAGGAATAAAAGCGGAGGTTGATGATTGCCCGTCACCGTAACTCCATTCAAAAACGCCAGCGGTTGTCGATTCAACAGTTGCCTCAAATTTAACCAGGCGTTCTTGCTGTTCATCACATTCATCGATCTCCGTAATATTGATTGTAACAGAAGGGCAGTTGTGTCCAGGAGGGCATGAGAGTTCAACAACATCTGGACCGACGCAACTGGATCCCTCTTTGCAATATGCGATGATCTTAATGCGATCCCCGCACTTTTGTGTCAATGGCTCGAAGGAATTAGCGCCATTGAGGAGGTCGTTTATCCCGAATTGAACTTCCCATTCACCGTTTATTACCGTTCCGGTCTTTTCCCCAGTTATAACATTATCAGTAATCTGTACAGTCACAGATTCGCATTCGGTGGCAACACCAGAAATGGTTAGATTAACCCCTGAAAGAATGGCTTCTGTATAATCAATTGCACATGCCATGGTCTTTATTGATGGTGGGAGGATGTTTTCCTGGTGGGAAGCAGTTCGCTTTTCAAAAGCCTCGGTTGGCTTTGGGTGGGAAATTAACAATTGAATGTAGGCACAAATACCCAGGATTTCAATTTCGCGAGATAGACAAGGGTGGGCTTGATCTGCTCGGTGCCCTAACCAAGGAGCCGGAGGTCTAGAAGTAGGATGGGTGGTGTTTTATTGCTATATTCCATAGGTAATTTCCCATATGGCTATGATAGCACGCCTACATCATTTGGGTTTAATCTTTTCTCTTGCCCTAGTTTCACCTGCTTACGGGCAAGTATGTAGTTCTTTTTTTGAGAACGCCACTCCTGTTAACATTACTACCCTAGAGCGATTCTATTGTAATGTAGCAGGTAGCAGATCTCTGGTTGGACCTTTGCAGTCAGCTTCTAAACCATCATTGTTGCGTGTAGAGTTTGACATCTGGGAAAATGAAACCTGGCAGTCTAGCACAGCTGAGCAACATGGATATGATGGAAATGGGTTTCATACAGGTACGGTGTTTCAGAGCTGGGATGGTGATTCCTGGTTAAATTCATCTCAAGCAGTTTTTGTAAACGATCCTAGGGGGCGAAGGCTGACTTTTATCTCCCAACTCTGGGATGGCGAATCCTGGCAAAATAACGCTCGAAGAATCAACACCTGGAATGAATTGGATGAGCGTATCGAAACAGTGCATGAGGACTGGATAGAAGGGGCATGGGTGGCACATCGCAGAGATTTGATGTCCTATGCGAACGGCTTACTTATCGAGGAAGTCTTGGAAACATATAGAGATATGAGATGGAATAGTTCTTTCCGATATTCGCAAGAATACGACGGGGAAGGACGCCAGGTTCGTTCACTGTCCGAATATTACGATAGTTCAGCATTGAAATGGGTTGCAAATGGGCAAGGAATGGTAGTGTATGGTGATAACTATAGCGAGGTGAGCTTTCAAAGCTGGGATTCGGAAGCAGGAGACTGGTTCACATATAGCCGGTCAGTCATTGAGCTCAATGGCCAGGGAGACCCCGTGCTAAGCACCCATGAAAGGCGGTCTCCTAACGAGGATTGGACCTTCACAAGGCTAGAGATGCACACCTACAACGATGCCGGCTTAGCTACGGAGCTATTGATCCAGAAATTTGAAGGGACTGACTGGCAAAATGACGGCCTTTATACAAGTACCTATGACGACGCAGGGAATCTGATTAATCGTATGTGGAGCAAATGGGATAGCAGCCAGCATACATGGAGCCCCCGATCGATGAGGACGTATGTTTATGGTGAGGCTACTCGTTTGGAAGATAGCGACGCATATTCGCTGGTTTCAATAGACGTGTATCCGCTACCAGCACGAGATCATGTCCAGTTTAACATTACCTTGGGCAAACCCTCTCAACTAATCGTTGACGTATACGATTTGCTGGGCCGCCAGGTAGTCCGATTGCGCGATGATCCACTGGCAACTGGGATGCAACAAATAGATTGGCGGCCTGAGGACCTCTCTCCAGGGGTATACCTGGCCCGGATACACACAGGACAGCGTATTGAGACCAGAAAACTAGTCCTGGTCGAATAGCCGATTGTTATGTCTTTTTTATTTAGACCGTAGAGAGTTACATTTGAGGAAGCAATCAACTAACCACGTCTCCGTTCAAATCGGAGCGGTTCAATTCTGCACCCTGATTGTCTGTCTATGTATAGGAGTGGCCTGCACTGGCCCAGCGCCTGATAGTGATGGGCGGCCCGAGATGAACCGATTTACAAAGGACGTACTTGTGGAGGGCATGGAGGAGCCGATGCAACTCGAGTTTGATGCTCTGGGCAGAGTGTACTGGATCTTGCGGCGAGGCGGTATCCAGCGGATGGATCCCTCAACCGGTGCAGTCGAAGACCTGGGTACTTTGCCTGATGGCGTGATCGACGAGGCCGGCCTGCTCGGTCTCCTTCTCGCACGCGATTTCGAGCAATCAGGACATCTTTATGTTTATTACTCTTTTCTCGAAGACGGGCAAGAGATGAGGCTTTCTCGCTTTACCCTTGGTGCCAATGAACGTATCGACTTTGACTCTGAAATCGTCATGATGCGCTGGCCTTTCGATCGTGGCTCACACATGGGGGGCGGAATGACCTGGGATGAAGAAGGCAATTTGTATCTCACTACTGGCGACAACTCCGATGCTACTCAGTACACACCCATTCACTGGACTAACGAGGGAGGGCGCGGCCAGGACGCCCAACGAACATCGGCAAACCCGAACGATCTTCGTGGAAAGATTTTGCGTATCCATCCGGAAGCGGATGGGACGTACTCCATTCCTGAAGGCAACCTCTTCGTTGATGACGATCCACTGACGCGCCCCGAAATTTACATCATGGGCAATCGGAATCCCTGGCGCCTCTCGATTGATTCGAAGACGGGCTATCTGCACTGGGGAGAAATCGGCCCCGACGCAGGTTCTGACTCGGCAGGCGTCGGGCCTCGTGGATACGACGAGCTTAATGTAGCAAGGCGGGCAGGTAATTTTGGCTGGCCGCACTTTATCGGCTACAACCTGGCTTACAATCGGTACGACCGCAATGCAAGACGTTATGGGGAGCCCTTCGATCCCCAGCAGCCTATTAACAGTTCATCAAATAACACAGGCCCCCAGGCGCTGCCTTCAGCACAACCACCACTGATTGCCTACCCTTATGCAGTATCTGATCAATACCCGATCCTGGGCAGTGGCGGTCGCAACGCCGTCGGTGGGCCGATTTTTTATCGAGATGATTTTGGCGTTGAGGCTGAACGCGTTTTTCCGGCCTATTATGAGGGAGGGTGGTTTGTGACTGACTTCGTTCGCAATTGGGTTATGGTAATCCGAATGAATGACGAGCGAACAGAGGTCACTTCTATCGAGCGCTTCATGCCAGAAATACCGTACAACAGTCCTCTCGATATGGATTTTAGCCCGACTGGTGACCTTTATGTATTGGAGTATGGCACCCAATGGGGCACATTTAACAAAGATGCCCGCATCTCACGCATTGTCTATAACGACGGTAACCGTGCTCCGGTCGCTGAGGCTACCACGAGCCAGAAGGCAGGGGCACTGCCCATGCGCGTCCAACTCTCATCGTCAGAAACGATAGACTTCGACCAGGACGAACTGTTGTACTCCTGGAAGGTGTCACATCGCGACGGCCTTGTGATGATGCAGTTTGAGGAGCCAAATCCATCGATCACTCTGACTGAGGCCGGCACGTACGATGTGACGCTTACGGCTACAGACCCGGACGGAGCAGTAGGAACTGATGCTCTGGTGATCGTTGCTGGCAATGCACCGCCCGTCGTAGAGCTTGATGTAACCGATGAGAATGCTTCGTTCTATTTCCCTGGAACTGCCATTTCCTATCGAACCCGAGTCAGTGATACGGAAGACGGTCAAGTTGGCCAGGGTATTGCACCAGAGGCTGTCAGGGTTACCTGGGAGTATGTGCCCACAGGGCTGACGCCTGAAGAACAGGTCAGAGTGGGGGATCTTTCCCCTGAGGCATCGGCACGTCATCTTCGGGCTGTCGGCATCATGGACGGCAGTGACTGCGGCGTATGTCACATGGTAGATGAAACCTCTGCGGGCCCTGCCTACCGGGATATCGCTCAGCGTTATCTCGGAGATGAAGAAGCTGTAGAGCATCTGGCGAAAAAAATCCTTAAAGGCGGTAGTGGCGTCTGGGGAGAGACGCCTATGCCGGCCCATCCAGCTATCACAAAAGCCGAAGCCCAAGCGATCACTGAATACGTGTTGAGCTTTAGCAATAGCAAGACGGCTCCGAGAATCGTACCTCCGAACGGCTTGCTGACAGCCAGCGTGCCTTCAGGGGAGGAAAGTGAGCGTGGGGCTTTTGTGCTGCGAGCCTCATACACTGACAAAGGGGCCACAGACGTGGCACCTATCACATCGAGCGATGCACTGGTGCTACGTTATCCCTTTATCGAGCCCCAATATGCAGAGGCCTCCGCAGGCGCACGCTTTACGGATTCGCGAGATCCTGGTTTTTTCATCGAAGAAGACGGAGCATACGTTGGGTTAAAGGACATCGATCTGACCGGCGTTGATTCGATTAATGTCCACGTCATGACCCGTTTTTATACCTGGTCCCACTTCGTCGGCGGAACCGTTGAGATTCGACTCGATTCCCTGGCTGGCGAACTCGTGGGTGAACCGATACTTCAATCTCTGCCAACATCGACTGGACATGACGGTTCTGGAGAGGGCGGTGACAATGCGCCCGGACGCCGCGTTTATTTCGGGACGGATCCAGTCGGGTTCGAGGTTTCGCATCTTTCAGGACGTCATAGTCTCTATATCATTTTTTGGAATGGACAGGCCAATGGGGCGCCGCTGTTTCTACTCAACGGGATTGAGTTCAAACGAAACAAGCTATAATATTGGGAAAGACGCAATTGGGACTAGTCGGTACGAGCGTATAATAGATTGCCTCTTCAGAGCTGAAGTTAAAACCTGGAATGGCGGGGAGCAGGGGGCGATTACGCAATGTATCGAGAGGTTGTAGATTTTAATCAATACCATTTTTTACTTATGAGATTCCCAACTTTACTTTTTTGTATAGCTCTTTTCGTTGGTACAGGATGTGACTCGAACGATCCGGCTGACGTCCCCATTACGGGGTCATTCTCGATGACTGTAAGTGGAGATGTGAACAAGACCGTAAATGGCAGCATAGCAACATTCGGTATTGGTCTTGGGCCTGCATCAAGCGAGTCTGCGTTTGGCATTAACCTTGGGGCCGCTACAGATGTCTTCTCCATGGCACGCATATCGGGCCGGGTTGATGAAGGCACGTACGATATACAGGATGTTGCCAATACGAATGACGACGATTGGATTCTTGATGACTTCGGTGCAACCTACCTGGAAGACGCGGCCGGCTTATTCGCATCCGTATCAGGGAGTGTCACGATCACGCGTTCTGATGATAATGTGGTTGAAGGGGCGTTCACCGTTTCCCTGGTAAACTTTGACACGAACAACCCTTCCAACATAACCATCACGGGTGAATTCGTGGCCATTGGATTGGAGCTTCCGACAGGGGGGTGATTATTTCAATTGAAATAAGGGCCTGCGCAGTTACGCCTGCGCAGGCTGAATTCAGTTCTTAACCAACAACACCTGGCGGGCCTGGGAGAAGGTTTCTCCGCTTACTTTGTAGATGTATATGCCCGATGGTAGCTCTAGTCCGTCAATGGCGAACGTGGTTTTGTTGTCTGCTGCCAGAACGCCTTCGTATATATTTTTGACCTTGCGGCCGAGGATATCGAACAAGTCAATGCGAATATTTTGGGGGCTGTCTAGTTGTAGGTCAAATTGGGCTGTAGTGTAAAAGGGGTTTGGGTAAGCGGGGGAGAGGGTGTAGTCGGTGATTAAGGGGCCGTTGTCTTCAATAGATGTTGGGGTTTCATCGGAGAAGAACCAGTTGTCTGTCCTGAAATTAACGTCTGTACCCGTACTTTGAACTGCGAAGACGATATTTATGAGTTGGCCGTTGCCTCCGCTGGCAACTGAAACAGGGTCAAAATCTGAATTGCCGCCGGTGTGGAAGCTGTTGTCATCGGCGAAGTCTTCAATCGGAATAGAGACAAACTGCCATCCGCCACCTGAAGTCGCACACGGTCCAGCTGGACCGATTACACAATCATATTGATATTCGTCATCGGTTGTGGAAGGGCTGGGAAATTGATCGTCTCCATCATCGTCATCTTGTAGATTGATCTCTAACGTATAGGATTGCCCTGCATTTGGGTTGACCCAGAAATTAAAATGGGTGACGCTGGGAAGGCTTGTTCGATTTGTTCTACCAAATCCACCATAAAAACCTGCGTTGCCACCACCACCCCAGCCGGTTTCAAGCGAAAAGCTGCCACCTTCTGTGGGCTCTACATCCGCGCTATTCTGAGTTATGCCTCCGCCTCCTGCATCACCGTTGAAGGAGAACCAGCCATTAGCAAGGGGATTGCCATGCTCCATGTCGTCAAATAGGAAGTCGGTGCTTCCTGTGTTTCCAGTCCCTGTGCTTTCATACACTCTTACATAATCCACCTGCATGGCTTGAGGGAATGAGGTTGTTGCATCAGGGTTTCCGGGTAAGTTTCCACCTACGGCCACGTTCATGAGGATGTGAAAATCTACGTCAAAAGGAGCAGGGAACGCACCACCACTTGAAGACCAGTTGGTTATCGTGGCATATTGCTGATCGTCAATGAACCAGCGAATTTCGGTCTCAAACCATTCAACAGCGAATACATGAAAATCGTCAGAGAAACTTCCCTGCGGGAGCGCAAAAGTAGCCCCGTTTTTTTGATTGTCAGGCCAAGAGCCGCCATAATGAAGGGTGCCGAGAGCCTCCTCAGGCTTATCTCCGAGAACTTCAACGATGTCAATCTCGCCGCTCGCGGCCCAGACCCCATAGATTGAAGGATCGGTTGGCAGCATCCATAGAGCTGGCCATAACCCTTTGCCTTCGGGCATCTTTGCTCTAATCTCAAAGCGGCCGTATGTCCAGTCTCCACGATTTATTGTTCTAATTCGTGAGGACGTATAGTTCTTTCCGCCTGCTTGTTCTTCTCTGGCTGTAATGGTTAAGAGGCCATCACTAACGGAAATATTGTCTGACTGATACCATTGAAGTTCATTGTTGCCCCACCCACACAAATCAGGGCACCCATCTCCAGTTTGGAAGGACCACTTATTTGCATCAAGTGAGGTACCATCGAACTCATCGGACCAGACTAATTCCCAGTCCTGAGCGGCTAGTGGAGTGGAGAGAAAAAGGAAAAAGAGTCCACAGAAAAGGCACGAAGCCTTTAAATACTGATAAAACATGCAAAACTATGTAAGCCTCGGTTGGTGGTGGTGCCGAGTAGTTAACAGAATGTTCTGAAGGGAGACACTATGCTAATGAATTACACTGAGAAATTCAAAGAGGGTATGCGATTATGTACTACATTGCGTAGCACGTTACATAAGCCTCTGCTACATAGAATTCAGGAAGCCCCAGCTTGTTGAGTGCATCTGCTGTAGCCCTGTTTCTGTCTCGCGCGCGTTCCCAAAACTCGCGAGTGTCATAGGCACCGGGAAACATCGCGCGATCCTTTTGGCTTTCGTGCTTGAATACCGCTTCAATTTTTCGATCCAGGTCGGCCTTTGACATCGGGATAAATACGTCTGCCCGGTCAATTTCCCACTCTTGCCATGCGCCGCGATACAGCCAAACCAGGGGTTGGTGTTCTGCTGCTGGAGCGTAGTGAATGGCTTCGGGCGTAACATGCAATGCCTCAGGATCGACGATGCCTTGTTGCATGCGATATCGCGTGAGGGCTTCTCCAATGGCCATGTAACACATCCGATGCGTGCCATGAGGATCGGAGAGGTCGCCGGCAACAAAGATATGATGGGGTTTTACTTCGTTGAGCAAATTGAGCACAACCTGAACATCGGCTTCGCTGATGGGATCCTTACGAACGGTGCCCGTCTTGTAGAAGGGCATATCCAGGAATCGGGCATCTTTTGGACCGAGTCCGATAACTTCGATACCTGCAATGGCTTCAGAGTACCGAATGAATGCTTTGATCTTCTGTACTACTTCAAGGTCAATTTCGCCCGGGGTTTTGTTCTCAATGAAGTCGAGGATGCGCTTGTGTTCTTCTTGGAAATGATTGACCGCTTTTTGGTCCATTCCAAACACTTCCATGCTCATTTCAACAAACTTTAAGTACCGGCGGACATCCGAGTCGAATACGGCAACCGAACCGTTCGTCATATACGCAACAGTGACATCGTTCTGATTGGCTACAACCTTGTCGAGCATGCCACCCATGGAGATTACATCATCATCAGGGTGGGGACTGAAGCAAATTACCCGTTTGTTCTTGAACAGATAATCCTGGTAGACAATACGTTTTCTAAGATCTTCAAATACGGTTCGGCAGAGCGTGTCTACATTGGGGTTCGTGTAGACCAAGCTATGCAACCTGTTGTTGAAGAAGTCGGCAGAGTCCAGGCGTAAAATAGCTTTGTCGACCTTTTCTGATAACCACACAACGGCTTTTTTGGTTAATTGGTCGGTCCAATTAACGTCTTTAACCAGCCATGGGATTTTGACGCGCGTGAGTTCACTCGATGCGGGTTCGTCTATCATGAAGGAAACATTCTGATGCCGTTGTAGGAAGGATGCGGGGAAGAGCTTGTTTGGGTCTTCCAACTCAACGGTTCTTCGGATAGGCACGGCTTTGTGTTCACCAGTAGCCATTAAGATGATTTCTCTGGCTTCGAGGATCGTACCCACTCCCATTGTGATGGCTTCGCGCGGCACATTTTCGTCGCCAAAGAAACTGCTTGACGCATCCTTTCTTGTGATTTCGTCAAGGGTTATTAACCGAGTTCTCGTTGACTGGCTTGAGCCAGGTTCGTTAAACCCGATATGACCACTTCGGCCTATTCCGAGGAGTACCAAGTCGAGTCCACCTGCTTCCTTGATTGTTTGCTCGTAGTTTCTGCAATAGTCTTGAAGCTTTGCCCGAGCTACCATGCCATCGGGAATGTGGATCTGATCTTTCGGGATGTTTACATGATCAAACAGGTTTTCGTGCATGAACCTGTGGTAGCTCTGTAAAGCACTTGGCTCAATGGGATAGTATTCATCAAGGTTGAATGTAATCACATTGGAGAAATCAAGGCTTCCTTCCTGGTGGAGCTCAACGAGGCGCTGGTAGACGCCAATCGGCGTGGATCCTGTAGGCAATCCCAGTACAAGATTTTCCCCTTTGCTTTTCTTTTTTTCAACCAGTTCTTGAATATGGTGGGCAACGAACTCGGCTAACGAGGAAGGATCTTCGAAAATTCGGACCGGGACTTTTTCGAGTTGAGTACCGGCTTCTGTTTGGTGGTTTGTGTCTGAAAGTGTATTGATCATAATCAGCAGCAGTGGCAGTATTTGGCGATACCTATTCTGGCCGAACCAGTTGGTAAATTAGTCCATCAAAAGCACATATATATAGTTCATTATTGCTGTCAACTCCAAATGAAGAAATGCTAAGGTTTGTATCTGCGATTTCAATGTTTTCTATAAGGGTGTTTCCATCAGCCGTCATGGCCCAAATACGCCCTGTCAGGTAGTCTGCATAGATATATTTACCGGCGTATTCTGATATTCTGTTTCCGCGGTATACATACCCTCCTGTTACAGATCCTCCTTTGCTTCTTCCGTATTCAAGTACAGGGGCTATAAAATTATCATCTGAACAAGAGGAGTCGGTAAAACACCGGGTGCCTTCTGTGATATTCCAGCCATAATTGCCTCCTTTAACTATGATGTTTATTTCTTCGCGGTCACTCTGGCCTACATCACCTGTCCAAAGCTCTCCAGTAGAGCCGTCGAAGCTGAATCGCCAGGGGTTTCGTAAGCCGTAGGCGTAAATCTCAGGCTGAAATCCATCTACATCGATAAAGGGATTGTCTGGAGGAATTGCATATTCTTTGCCCTCACTCACTGAATCGACATCAACGCGAAGTATTGTGCCCAGCAGCGTGTTTGAGTTCTGCCCATGCCGGAATGGATCGCCGGCTGAGCCGCCATCTCCCATAGCTATATACAAATAACCGTCTGGTCCGAATGCGAGTTGACCTGCATTGTGATTTCCGTAGGGCTGTTCAACTTCCAATAGGATCTGTTCGCTGTTAACCAATGCTTCGTTTCGATTATCAGGATTGACGCTGTAACGGGCGATTACCGTTCTGCGGGGTGACGAAGCCGTATAGTTGACATAAAAGTAGCCGTTCTCGCCGTATCCAGGATGAAAAGCCAATCCCAGGAGTCCTTCTTCATTGGCATTGTCCCGCACGCGGTCGCGGATATCCAGGAATGCTGTGACTTCCGATGTCTCAGCATCGTTGGCGAACAGTTTAATGACGCCGGCTTGTTCTACGACAAATAAGTTGTCCGGGCTGTCGGGTGCATGTTGGAGATCAACTGGTTTTATAAATCTCAAGTTGGGGAAGGCTACCGCAACCTCGGAGTTCAGGTCAGAACTGCAAGAAGAGGCGAGTACAATTGCTGAGAAAATGAGGACAATAATTTTCAAATCGAATCGATAAGGCATGAGGCAAACAAGAGCTAACTTTAGGATCTATATTAACTTAGGTCTCAACAGTTTCACAGGAAATCGGAAGATTATAAAACTCACAAAATGAATTTTAATATGCGCCTGATGCGGATTGAGGTTGATTAGTAACAATTCAAAGAAAGATTCGCTATTTAGATGGGTTTTTGTTTATACCTTATGATTCTAATGTCTATCTTTAGCCCCCAGTGCTGGAACCAGCGCTAAAGATAGTTTCTACCCTACCAATAAATATCCCACTTTTTATGAGGTTTAGCCTTCTTTTGGCCGTTGTATGTCTAATAACGGCCTTGCCGGTGTGTGCCCAAAGCAGCAATTATGCCGGCCAATATCTCTCTGAAATAGAGGAAATGGCTCAGGAAATGGTGGAGCATTCAGAAAAAGCATCTACTGCATCTACTGTTGCCAGCGTAAAAGAACACGCGAATAAAGTTTTTGAAATAGTCTGGGGACAGCTATCCACGTTGGAAGATCCTTCCCAGAAAGGGGCCGTGCCAGTACATGGATGGAAAACCCGTTGGCAAGTAGATAATGGAATGTTTGATGAGGCTTTTGCCAAGCGATACGGTGTTGTGCCTCCTGAGATTGAGGATGTACAACGGCTTGGAGTGATGGGGCGTGGCAGAGCAGTTCGTCATTATGCGCAAAAAATTATTGATAGTGAATCATCAACCCAGATAGAAAAGGAAAAAGCAGAGATGGTGATCGCCTCTCTGAATAACATTATCGGTTGGATGAAGATGGATGATGGAGTTACCAAAGGAGAGCTCCAGCCCCGTGTAGATCTAACTCGTGAATGGGATTCACCCTCCGAGTTTTGGCTTTCAACTGCTGATACAGGTTGGTTGGCGGAGATTTATTCCCAGGCGGTCAACATCCTAAAGGTTGATTACGGAGATGATGTAGCTGAAGCCAATAAGCACGCTGAAGGATTGTTGGCATTGAGCCAAAAGGTCATCAGTGGAGTTGATGCAAACAAGGATGGTACCATCGAACCCATCAAGATGGAAGGAGGGCTCACGGCAGTGATGGAAGAAGCCCAGCAAGCTGGTTTGCTCGACTAAAAAACAGAAAGAGATTCGTATACACGTTTTAACTATGAAAATGCGTCAATTATTAGCTGTATGTACCCTGGTCACCCTTGTTTCTTGCTCCGGGGTTGAAAAAGCCGCTGAACAGAGTGCGCCGGTGGATGAGTGGATTACCCTATTTGATGGAACGAGCACTGATGGATGGATGATGACCGGGCCGGGTGCCTTTAACCTGATCGAGGACGGGACCATCGTTTCAGAAGGGGGGATGGGCTTATTTTATTACAAAGATCTTATGCTTAAGGATTTTGTCCTTGAGTTAGACTGGAAATCCACCAGTGACTCTGCAAACTCAGGAATATTCGTTCGCTTCCCGGATGCGCCCGATCCATGGTATGCTGTAAATACAGGATATGAAATCCAGATAGACGACAGCCAGGATCCTATTCATCAGACAGGGTCCGTTTACAGTTTTTCATCGGCATCAAAGCTGGCTTCAAAGCCGGTTGGTGAATGGAATACCTATCAGATAAAAGTCACAGGGCAGCGCTACCAGATCTTCCTGAATGGGGAAAAAGTAAATGATTTCTTCGGGGATCGAGCGACAGAAGGCATGATTGGTCTGCAAAATCATGACGATAACTCAATCGTTGCATTTAGGAATATCCGGGTGAAGCCTCTTCCTGAGACGAATGCGCCTCAAAGCCTTGCAGAGCATTTTGCTGTAACAGAAGAACACGATCCGATCAATGTATTGATGTTGACGACGACGCACGGATTTCGTCACGGACCCGCCATTGATATGTCGAAAGAGGTAATGGGTGCGTTGTCTCAGACAACAGAGTTCAATTTTGATATAACTGAGGATATTTCCGTCCTAAATGCTGAGAACCTGAAAAAGTACGACGTCTTGTTCTTTGCAAATACGACCCTTCGGTTGCAGAAAGAAGTAGCGGCAGCAGCGTCAGGTGGAGGAGGTGCTTTAGCTGGCGATTGGGGTAAATGGGATATTGGTATCAAGATTCCCCAGGGAGAGATGGAAGGAGAACTTGCCATTTCAGGATCGCCGGGTAATTTTACAGGCGGCATTGAGTTTAAAGCATTTCCAGGAGTTGCTCCATTGATGGATATTGAAGTGGATGGAGATAAATTGGCATTTAAGTGGGATGGAGGACCTTATGGCGTCATTGAGGCAAAAACAACGTTGGATGGTGATCAGCTAGAAGGCGTAATGATTGCAGAGGGAAATGAAATGGCCCTTTCTGGACGCCGGGTTGAGCAGGAGGCTGTTGAAATGAATATGAGTGGTGAATATGACCTTCAAATTGAAGCGCCTCAGGGTACACTGGATGCTACTCTTGAAGTCATGGATGCTGACGAGCTGTCTGGTACCTTCATGGCTGGCGATACACCTCTTACTATTCAAGATGTCAAGAAGGATGGTTCAGCGCTTTCCTTTTATTTTGATACCCCTGATTTTGGCCGCATTAAAGCCAAGGCTGATATCAATGGAGAAATGATTTCCGGGACAATGAATGCCCAGGGAATGGATGTGCCTTTTTCGGGCCGCAAAAAGGCTGCTTCCGGAAGTAATGAGATAGAAGTACTCATTACTGAAGATCAGCAAAATGCGATCATGGACTTCTTGGGAGAAGGGAAAGGCGTTGTGGGCGCGCACTCAGCCCTGGATGCATTTTATGCATGGGATGGCTACAAGGAAATGGTAGGTGGCGGTTTGTTCGAGTCACACCCCTGGACTCAAAGTGTAGACATTGTAATTGAAGAAAAAGACAATCCAGCAACGGCTCATTTTGGAGATTCGTTTTCGATTGTTGATGAGATCTACGTGCTCGATGAGAACCCAAGAATGAACTCGACGGTCTTGATGTCTCTGGATATGTCGAGCGTAGAAGCCAAGGGAGACGCAAGAGGGGCTTACAGGAATGACTATCCGATGTCCTGGATCAGAGAGCACAACGGCGGCAAGGTGTTTTATACAAAGCTGGGCCATTTCGCTGATGTGTGGACAAATCCTGGCTTTGTTCAGCATATACTTCAGGGAATGAGAATGGCTGCTGGGCGGATTGATGTGGACTTCTCTGGCCGTTTTGTAAAAGAAACGATCGCTGATAATGTGTGGCCAGATGATCTTGCTATTGACGAAAAAGGTAATGTTTGGATTGCTGAGTTGAGAGGCAAAGTGCATCGTTATGATGCCGAGACGGGAAAGACCAAGCTGATTGCTGAAATTCCTACAACAGATCCTAAGAATATCGAGCACGGATTATACGGGATAGAAGTAGATCCAAACTTTTATGGTGGCGATCCTTATATCTATGCCTTTTACGCTGAGAGAGAATCTATCATCAACACGCTTTCACGGTTTGAATACAAAGATGGCATGTTGGATCTCGAAAGTGAAGAGATTCTTCTCCGAGTGCCTACAGAACCACAATGCTGTCATCAGGCAGGTGATATAGAATGGGGTCCAGATGGGACGCTTTATCTTTCCACAGGCGATACAGGTATGTCAGAAACGAGGCCGGATTGGGAGTTGTCCAAAGAAGAGCTAGATGCTTTTCTTGCGAACAACAACCTGGAGGAGTTTCAGTGGTCGCGCCTGGTAGATTCAGAACGTACTTCTCAGAATTTGCAGGACTTAAGAGGAAAAATACTAAGAATCAATAAAGATGGAAGTATTCCCAAAGATAACCCGTTTTATGGCGAACCTGGCGTTCGATGGGAAGTCTATGCTTATGGATTGAGAAACCCTTATCGATTTAAAATCAATCCAGAAAATGGCCATCTGTATATTGGTGTTGTAGGGCCTGATGCGCAGTTTGACTACGACGAATACAATATATCTGAAAAGGGCGGAGAAAACTTCGGTTGGCCAAGAGAAATCGGACGCCTTTTGTACAATGAGTGGACGCCAGAGCAAATACCTAACTACGCACCACCTATCTGGGAATACACGTATGAAACAGGAGGCCGCTCTGCATCAGGAGGCCCCATGTACAATCATACTGGAGAGGGCGCGTTTCCTCCCGCATTCCAGGGTAAAGTGTTTGTGTATGATTGGGCCAGAGGATGGATAAAGTACGGAAAGCTCGTTGACGATACGGTGGAAATGGAAAAGGCCAATGGGGAATCGTTTACCTTTTCAGGGAAGCGCCTCGTGGATGTGAAGACGTTTGATACACTGCGCTCAACCCGTCCTATATCCATGGAAATTGGACCTGATGGCGCGATTTATGTAGCAGAGTTTACTGGGTTCTGGGATGCCGCGCCAGGATCTAAAGTTTCTAGATACCGGTGGGTTTCTAATTCAAAGAAATAAGCCTTTAGTTTGTTAGAAACGCTTAAACAATCAAAATTAATACAAGTACCGTATATGAAAGTGACTAACCACCTTTTATTCATGGGAGCGCTGTTGTTAATCAGCCTGTTAACCATCGGGTTTACAGGGCTCCAAAATAGTACAACTCTGCCTACTATAGAGGACACTGTAATCAGCGATGAGGATGGGCAGCAAATTTATATGACTCGATGCCAGTCCTGTCATATGGCTAATGGAGAAGGCGTTCAGGGTGTGTTCCCACCTGTTGCAAACTCACCTTATGTGTCTGGAGATAAAGGGGCGCTTGTCCGTATGATTCTGCACGGCTTACGAGGAGAAATAGTAGTTCATGATGTAACCTATAATGGTATGATGCCTCCTTGGGGAGGGTTTTTGAATGATGAGCAGGTTGCAAAAGTTACTACGTATATCCGAGCTAATTTTGGCAACGATGCCGATGCAATTACAGCAGAGGAAGTTGCTAAGATTCGCGCCTTTGTAGGCGAGAGGAAGGATGCCTGGACCTGGGAAGAGCTAAGCAAAGAAGAAAATCAGGGAATACCTGACGGTGAGTGATCCCGTAGAACTTATTGAGGCTATAAGCGAAGCTGCTACCGACTGGACTAACCCTGAGTATTCTGTCCGGCTTGAAGCAGAACAGCGTTTGTACGACTCTCCAATAAAAGCTACTCAAGAAGCTGTGGCATTTGCTATTAACCAGCAAATGCCACAGCTTTCTTCTTCTGGCTTAACTGAGCTAGTAGATATTCAAGATTGGGAGGATCGACTTGAGAAGATTGGCGTCGTCCATAAGGTTGACGTCCCTCTTGAGGGGCTGAGTGAATGGCTCGTTGTTGTATTAAGCGGGTATGAGTATGCCGGCTTGTATGAGGATGCTCCTAATGAGTTATTAGTCGCTTTTGTTGAGGACGTCCGGCAGCGATACCCTGGCTTAAGATCTTCTTTTCGTAATGAAAACGAGTCTCTGTCAGATTTGGGTGGGTTAATTTCTCTTGGGATAGAAACGGACAGGGTAGAGGGTATTTTGTCCTTCAAAGAAGAGGGTTCACCTCTACGCCTTTTAAGAAGGCAGGCAAAGTATAGTGTGGCTGTACTGGATGGAAAAGAGAGTAGAGAAGAGCGCGAAGATCTTGCAGAAGATGTGTTGATGCATGAAGGATCTGGGGAGCATAATGTGTGCCTTATATGGGCGCCTGAGGAACTTAATCCTGACCCATATTTTGAATCTTTTGCTTTTTTTAGAGGGGTCTACCCGGCTCATGAAAGAACATCGGGTTCGCTTCAGATGAAAAAAGCTTTTCTCGCTGCCCAGAATATGCCACACGCTTATGGGGATGGGCTGGAGTTTTTAATAAGTAGAGGGGAGCCGGCGTGCCTGGAGCCATGTCATATTCGATGGTCGACGTATGGGTCCAGGGAAGAAGTGAATGGGTGGATTGAAGAGAATGAACAGGATATTTATGTTCTGGTAGCCCGGAAGAAGATTCACAATCAGATACATGCCCCTGTACCTTTATTGTCACCAGGAAAGACCCATAGGCTGGGGATAAAAGAACAGATAGACGTTCCCCCCATAGTAGATTTTTTACGTTCTTTTTGAGCAGGTAAGCGCACTGTTTGAAGGCCAAATAAATGGACAAAAAGAGTTCAGAGAATAAAAAAGCTTCCCCGTTCTCGGCAAACGACACAATTGATACCCTGGCAAACGAGACGAAGGGCCTCTTTGAGGATTTGACAGGGTGGATGGAGTTGAAGGTTCAGTATATTTTACTGGATTACCAGGAGCAAATGACTAAAAAGGCTAAAGGGATAGCCTTCGAAATTGGCGCCATAGCCATTGTGGGGTTAGGATTTCTCTTCGGTCTTGTTGCTCTTGCGCTGGGTGTAGGGTCCTGGCTCAATCATCCTGCCTGGGGATTCTTGGCTGTAATGGTTCTGTTGATCCTTGTGGCACTGGTGGTGAGGGCTGTTGGAAAGAGGGTGAGTACGTCAGATAAATCGGGGCGTGGCGTGCAAGATATAGATATTAGTGAGACTAAACCTAAGTTACCCGGTCCACGAATACCTGAACAAGCAAGTACACAAAATGGAAAAGGTTAAATCACGGGAAGAAGCGGCTTCTAGATTAAAGGCAAAAGAAGAGGAGATTAATCGGCGTTTTGAGGCGATTCAGGACGAGGTAAAACAGACCAGGCAGGATGTTGTATCCCTGGTGAAAGCTAATCCCTGGTGGGGAGTTGCCGGGACAACTGTGGCCGGTATACTTGTAGGGCTAATCATTGGGAAGAAAAGCCAAAAGCAAAAGCACAAGGAACTGGTTGATTCATATTCCCGCCGGCTTTCTGAAATGGCTGGGAATTCGGGTGCTTCTGAGGAACAAGTTGGTGTTTTACTGCGTGAGGCGCTTCGTGATACGATTCCACAGGTCGTGCACTCGGTACCTAAGAGTAAATCCTCTGGTCTAACGGGGAAATTGTTCGGTATAGCGACTGATATTGCTTTTGGGTATCTGTCGAAAACGTTGATGAATACCGTTGAGACTCAATTGAGTGCCAGGGGTACATCTGCTGAAGAGGATAGTCCTGAAGATTAGGATTGGGTGCATTCCCTTTGAGGCACTGCATATATGGTCGATGATAAGTGATACGCAGTGTTTATATTTGCAAATAGCTAATTGGAAAATGAAATAGGTGACGGTCGATGCGTGTTCTCATGTTTGGTCCTCCTGGTGCAGGTAAGGGTACGCAGGCTGCTCTTTTGGTCAAGAAATATAACTTAAAGCACATTTCCACGGGTAATATCTTACGGGAAGTTATACGATCAAAGACAGAAACTGGCTCAATTGCTCGAGCATACATGGATGATGGGAAACTAGTCCCTGACGACATTATTAAGAAACTGGCAGAGAAAGCAATAGCGAATTGCGGATTCGATCAATTTATCCTAGATGGTTACCCCAGGACAACAGAGCAAGCCAAGTGGTTAAACCTGTTTCTTGAGAAGCACAATATTATACTTGACATTATTGTGAGCCTGAAGGTCCCCGATGAAGTCATTGTGCAGCGGCTAAGTCGGCGCCGTGTGCATGCGGTCACTGGTGAGAACTATCATCTCGACTTTAAGCCCCCTCCACCAGATGTTGACCCGAAGGACGTTATTCAACGAAGTGATGACCACCCAGAGACGATTAGGGAACGGTTGCGTGTTTATCACAAACAAACAAAACCAGTAGAAGCTTTTTATGTCGATGATCCAAATTATGTCAAGATTGATGGCACACAGGGGCTGGATCATATCAATGACTTGATTGCTACCAAGCTCATGGTTTAGTTTCGAGAATTCCTGTACCTTAGCGAAGTGAAGTAAGAAAACCCCGATTTTGTATGCCTAATGCGAGTCATGCGGCTCAACTGGTTGAGAAGATCCGCATCGAGTTTGAGAGTGCCCTTTCTGAGTTGGAAATAGGAACCGATCCTAAGCTACTATACGACCCTGCGAAGTACATCCTGGCTAGCGGAGGAAAGAGGCTTCGGCCAACGCTACTCCTATTAACTGCACATGCTTTGGGTGTGCCTGTATCAACGGCAATGCCGGCTGCTCTTTCAGTTGAAATCTTTCACAACTTTACGCTGGTACATGATGACATTATGGATCATGCTGACACACGGAGGGGAAGAGATACCGTTCACATAAAATGGGATGATGCCACAGCAATTCTAAGCGGCGACTATCTCATGGCGCTATCTTATGAGTTGTTAACGCATTTGCCTGCTGAGCAATTGCCCGATGTTTATAGGTCATATCACAAGATGGTTCGGGCTTTGTGCGAAGGCCAGGCCATGGATAAAGCGTTCGAGGTTAGAAAAGATGTAACGCTTGATGAGTATTTTGAGATGATCCAGCGAAAAACGGGTGCCCTGATTCAGGCTGTCTTCGAATTAGGGGCCATAATAGGCGGGGCGTCAAAGGAAGAAATAGCTACGCTAGCTCAATTGGGCGCTCACATAGGCAGGGCTTTTCAAATTCAAGACGATCTGCTGGACCTCGTAGCTGAGAACCATAAGTGGGGCAAGAAGACTGGAGGTGATTTGATTGAAGGGAAAAAGGCTTATTTGTTATTAAAAGCACTCTCTAAAGCTTCAGGTGAGCCCCTGGCCTTCTTCGAGAAAATTGTAGCCGATAATGGCCTTGCTGAGGAGCACATTCCTCTTGCTCGCCGCTATATGGAGGAAAGTGGAGTATTGGCGGATGCGGCTTCAGAAGTGTTATCGCATACCCAGAAAGCAATGACCTGCCTGGATGTATTGCCGCCCGGAGAATCAAAAGAAGCGATACGCTGGTTGCTTGAACGTATGCAGCAGCGCGTTCATTAATGCTGTTTGTATATTGGTACTGTTTGAAGTGCCCTCACAGCCGGGGCAAATGTCAGATTGAGTTATAAATTATTTTTGTGAAAATGATTGTTGAGCAAGTCCAGGTAAGAAATAAAGCCGGTTTACATACGCGCCCAGCTTCTATGATAGTGAGGGAGGCAGCTCGATTCAGTTCTGATTTTTTTATTAGTAAAGACGGCTATGAAATCAATGGAAAAAGTATCATTGGTGTTATGACTCTAGCTGCTGAGCAAGGAGCGACGCTTACATTGACCTTTGAAGGTGAAGACGAGGTAGATGCGGCAAAAGCCATCGTAAAAATCTTCGAAGAAGGATTTGGAGAAGAACTATAGCTTTTTTTACCTCGCCAGGTAGTAAAATTACAGGCATCTCTACAATATCAACCAATTGAGAGGTATACTTCTTTTAATGCGCCAGGAATCCACATATGCAAGTTCTTCTGAATCCAAGAAGGAGCGTATATACGACGGCCTTGGTGTATCAAGAGGGATTGCTATCGGGCCGGCTTACCTCTACACAAGAGATGAGTTACACATCGCTCAGCATCATATTGATGAGTCTGAAATAGAGGAGGAGGTTAATCGTTTCAAACGGGCCGTTACCCGCTCTCTGAAGGAGCTTGGCAAAATAACAGCGGTGGCTGAAGAAAAACTAGGTTCGCAAAGCGCTGCGATATTTGAAGCGCAATCACTCATGTTGAAGGATGAGACGTTTCTAACGTCCGTTGAAGAGAGAATCAGGCATAGTCATAACAACGCTAGCTTTGCCATTCAATCGTTCATTTCAGTAAGCAGGAGTAGAATGGAGGCGAGTGGAAGTGAGTATTTTCAGGAACGAGCGAACGACTTACTGGATGTGCAGGATCGGCTCATTAGAAACTTACATCGTGGTAAACTGCTTTCTGCAATCGAGCCCAATTCAATTGTTATCTCCAGTAACCTGACCGCTGCTGACATCATTTTATTCAGCAGGCGCAATATCCTGGGTTGTGTTACTGATTTTGGCGGCCCAACGTCCCACGTTTCACTTATGGCTCGTGGCCTGGGTGTACCCGCTGTGATTAATATCAAAAAAGTAACGGCAGGTATTGAGAGTGGTGATTTTGTTGTTCTTGACGGTTTTAACGGGCGTTTAATTGTTAATCCTTCGGAGCGAACATTAACAGGATACAGGCGGCTTCAAGAACGATACCAGGAATTACTTGAAAACGAGAAGGCACTTGTGCCTCTCGCGTCAGAAACACTTGATGGCGAGTGCATTCTGCTGTACTCAAATTTAGAGTTTCAGGAAGAAGTGGATTTGGTTGATCGATATGGTGCTCACGGTATCGGGTTGTTTAGAACAGAGTTCCTGTTCTTGATGAACGGGTTTCATGATTATGATGAAGAGGCTCAGTATCAGACCTACAAAGAAATCGTATCTAACATAGCTCCGCGGGTGACCACATTCCGCCTATTGGATTTAGGAGGAGATAAGATGCTTCCTATGTCCCACCGGGAGCACAATCCATTCCTGGGATGGCGGGGAATACGGATATTGCTTGATAAACCTGATCTTATGCGGCCTCAGCTTAAAGCCTTGCTTCGAGCCAGCGCAGATGGGCCGCTTCGTATTTTGGTGCCCATGGTCAGTCATCTGAAGGAGATTGAACAATTCAAACGCATTTTGGAAGAGGTAAAAAACGAACTACGGGCGAAACAAACTCCTTTTGATGAAGAGGTACCTATCGGTATTATGGTCGAAGTACCGGCGGTTGCAATTATGGCTAGCCAGTTTGCAGAGGAAGTTGATTTCTTTTCGATTGGTACAAATGACTTGACTCAATACATGTTAGCAGTGGATCGCGGGAATAACATGGTGGCTGATTTATACCAGGAGTTATCCCCGTCGATGCTGACCATTATCAAGATGACTGTTGAGGCTGCAGAACGAAAAGGAATTCCGGTGAGTATATGTGGTGAACTTGCATCAAATCCCTTGGCAACTGCTGTCCTGATAGGATTAGGCATAAAAGAGCTGAGCGCTTCGCCTACTTTTTTGCCTGAAATAAAACGTGTTGTGCGATCACTGCGACGATCAGAAGCTGAACTGCTTGTTAAAGAAGTTCTTCAGATTTTTGATGCTGAAGTCCGGAGAAAAAAGCTTATGAATTGGATTCGTAATCATGCTCCAGACTACTATGCTTTTCTTTGTGAAAGTGAAGGCTCCTCTGCAGAAACATAGACCTCTCCTTAGTTGATAAACAATTATATATTCTACATTCGCTTCAGTGCTGTATTTAGCTCTTGGGCGAGGGTAGTCTATTAGAAAAACGGAATAAATATGATAGAGACAGACGAAATTACACAAGTTGATAAGAGTGGGATGTACGACCTGGTGAAGGGGTTTAAAAAGCAGTTAAAAGAAGGGAAGGCGATCGCGCAGAACGCCGGCCTTTCTAAAGTTATGATGGAGGGTGTGACTCAGGTGGTAGTAGTTGGGATGGGAGGATCTGCCATCGCAGGGGACCTCGTAAGGTGCTTTTCTCAGCCTCAATCTCCAGTGCCCGTTTCCGTAGTGCGGAATTATGACTTGCCAGCAAATGTAGAGAAGAATTCGCTGGTCATTGCTTCAAGTTTTTCAGGTAATACCGAAGAGACACTTAATGGACTAAATGAAGCGTTAAAAAGAGGCGCCAAGATTATTTGTATTACTTCTGGAGGGCAGGTTGGGCAAATCGCTGCAGAGAATGAGCTAGCAGTAATAAAGATTCCAGGTGGTATGCCTCCCCGTGCTGCATTGGGGTACTCGTTAAGCGTGTTGCTGGTGGTAGCAAATGCTCTCGGAATAGCCCACATTGAAGAAGAAGCATGGGAGGAGTCTTTCAGTGTTTTAGAACGAATGATCAATGAATACTCAGACGTTGCTGGCAATCACCATGCGCGCGCAATTGCTGAGGAATTGAAGGACAAACTACCGGTTATTTACAGTGCAACCGGGATGTTGGAAACCGTTAATGTGCGGTGGCGAGGGCAAATTCAGGAAAATGCCAAGATGATGGCATGTGGTAATATCTACCCTGAACTGAATCATAATGAAATAATGGGATGGCAATCCGCTGGAAGTGGCTCAATTCATGAGAAGATGGGTGTAGTTGTGCTGAGGGATAAGGAGGATAACCAACGGAATCAACACAGGATGGAAGTAACCCGTACTTTGCTAGCGGAAAAAGCTGGCTATTGGGTTGAGGTTGAGACACAAGGCGAACACCGGCTCACAAGAATGTTGTCCATGATTTGTTTGGGGGATTGGGTCAGCCTTTATTTGGCTCTTATAAGAAATGTGGATCCAACACCAATTGAGCTTATCAACAAATTAAAAGACGCACTTTCCAGGGTTTAGGCGACTTGAATTAATTATAACCTGGAAGTTAGGTACAATAAATAAAGGAAGCCTTTAGGTGTTAAGGCTTCCTTTTGTTTATATAGTAAGAGGGGTAATCCATAAATGTGCCATTGTTGCTTTTATGGAGGCTTGGGGGAACGACTTTTGCCTGTAATTAGTAGCCAAAATAGGTGAAATTACTGAGGAGAATTGGCAGACTGATTTAATCTTTTGAGCATGCGCTACCAGGAAGTGGTATGATTCGGATCAAACATGTATGTATTATAGTGATTTTGCTTTGCCTAAGCACGGATCACGTTGCGGTTGCACAGTATCATTTTGGGCGAAATAAGATCCAATATGAAGACTTTGATTGGCAGGTCCTGAAAACGGAGCACTTTGATGTGCACTACTACCCTGAAATGAAAGACCTGGCAGAGCACGGTGCTTATTTTGCTGAGGAAATTTACGAGGAGCTAGAGAATAAATTCAATTATTCCTTGAACCACAGAGTGCCTCTGATTTTCTACTCTTCTAACTTGCACTTCAAGCAAACCAACACATTTCCTGGCTTTATCCCTGATGGAGTAGGGGGGTTCTATGAATTTCTGAAAGGACGTGTTGTTATTCCAGCCAATGGCGACATTCATCGATTTAGAAGGGTAGTGCGGCACGAGTTGGTGCATGTATTTACCTTCATGAAGGCATTTAGGGTTTTAAAGGAATACCGCTTACCGATTACCCGAAATCTCCCCCTATGGTTTACAGAAGGTATCGCTGAATACTGGTCAGGAGAGCCGGACTATCAGCATGAGATGATTTTGAGAGATGCTATTTTCTCAAACTATCTGGTTCCTCTAGAAAGCATGTATCGAATAAACGGATCTTACCTCATGTATAAGCAAGGTGAGGCGATCTGTCGATTCATTTCAGAAGAGTATGGAGAAGAGAAGCTCCTCAGGCTCATTGAAAACTCGTGGCAAAGTAAGGATTTCCGGCAGGTAATGTCCATAACGCTTCATGAGGACTTCGATGACATTGCTTTGGCATGGAGTGATTGGTTAAAAGATCAATACTACCCTGTTTTGGAAGAGGCGCTTCCACCTGCGCTTAGTACTGAGCCTATTGCATTAAGAGGGTTTAATTCTAAACCTACGTATTACCAGTTTAAAGATGGCACCCGTAAGGCATACTATATTGGAAATCGGACAGGGTATACAAATTTGTACGAACAAGAGTTAGACTCTTTGTACCGCCCTGTAGGAAAAGAAAAAGAATTGGTCAAAGGGGAGCGAGGTCATCGTTTCGAAGCCTTTCATTTCTTCGAAAGCCGAACGAGTGTTTCTAAAGATGGAAAGCTCGCTTTTGTAACTAAAAGCGGTGAAAGTAACAGTATTCATCTCTATGACCTAGAGGCCGATGTATTAGAGGGTTCTCTTCAGTTCAAGGATCTGATTGCTGTTTACTCACCTACATGGTCTCCAGATGGAGATAAAATATCCTTTTCATCGATTTCTCGTTCAGGATTTAACGATCTGTACGTATTCGATCTTGAGAGCGAGTCTTTAGAGCGGTTGACAGATGATATGTATGATGAGCGTAACCCGTCCTGGAGCCCCGATGGAAGATATATTGCATTCTCATCCGATCGCACTTCGACGGGGGAGCGAGGGTCTTACAATCTGTTTGCATTCGACCTGCTAGAGCGAAAAATAAACTATGTAACGCATGGAGAGCATCATGACTTCTCACCCCACTGGAGTCCAGATGGCGAGTTTTTGTTGTTTACGAGTGCGAGAAAGGACAGCACAGGTCGCTTTGGTGCTCAAGACATATGGGCTATAGACTTTGACGGTGAAGCTCCCGCGGCATTTCCCGAGGTTGCATCCACCAGTTTCATCCCTCAGCTTGAGGAGAGAAGTCCCAAAGAAATTTACACAAAAGAAGCACGACGGCTTACCAATATTACAACAGCTGCTTATGATCCAGTGTGGATGGATAATGACCACCTGATCTTCACCAGTTTTGAGCAGCTTGGTTTTACGATTCGTTCCCTATCAAACGTAGATTCTCTATTGAGTCATCCCCGGGCGGTGGAAAACGCCAATCTTGCGATTAACACTGAGAAATGGAATTTCGATAGGGTTACTTCTGATGATGGTGTTGAGTACAAGCCATACAAGAGAAAGTATGCTTTGGATATTGCTCAAGGCCAGGTGAGTCAGAATCCAGTGCTGGGTACATATGGTGGAGCGCTTATCTCATTCTCTGATTTGATGAGTAATGACCGTTGGTTCATTACCATGTATAATCTCGGCCGTAGCCGGCGGGACTTCCTGAGTAGCATGAACGTTGCTGTTACGCGGGTTCAGTACAACAAAAGGGCTAATTTCAGTTACGGTATATTTAGATACGGCGGGGAGAGATACGATATAACAGATCCTGATGCTGATGAGAGCTTCCCGTTTATCCTTGAGACCATCTATGGAGGATCGTTTGGGGTCAGCTATCCTATATCCATGTTTAAGCGAATTGAGCTGAATACGTCTCTAAGTTGGAGTGATCTAGATTTCCCCCGAGATAGAGAGGCTCTCCTTCTCTCAAATGCTGTATCCCTTGTACATGATAATACCATTTATGGCCGTAACGGTCCTATGCAAGGGTGGCGTGGCAATCTTACAGCAGCCTATACATCTGATATTGCCAATTCAAATGTTAGCTATTACACGTTAGCAGCGGATCTCAGACATTATCTGAGGATAAGCGACGAGATTACATTTGCATCGAGGGTTGTTGGCCGATTGAACCAGGGAGAAGAAGCACGCCTATTTATTATTGGTGGGAGCTGGGATTTGAGAGGCAAGCGATTGTACAGTGTCCGTGGCGCAAAAATGTGGTTCACTTCCCACGAGTTGCGTTTCCCTATTGTCGAATATCCGTCGGTCATGATTCCTTTACTCGCGCCATTTGGGATTGTGAATATCAAGGGCGCTTTGTTTTTCGATGCTGCCCATGCGTGGAATGGCGATTACTATAGAGAGCAGCCGGAAATAAACGCAGGAGAAACGTTAGGTGCTGCTGGACTCGGATTTAGGATGAATCTGTTTGGTGGAATCGTCTTGCGATACGATTTAGGGTATTCCTACAGTGATGGTTTTCGGGAAAGATCTGACAAGATCTTTAAACAGTTCTTCTTTGGCTTTGATTTCTAATGACAAAAATACTTTTGTATAGTATCCTTTCAATGGTGTTTATGCTTAGCGGATGTGTGAATTTGAAGCTAGATGAACGCTTTATGGTTGATGAGGGTGATTGGTATACGGAAGGGGGGAGTTATACTCATCATCACCATGTATCAACAACTGTAGATCCTCCGTTAGTAGAAAAGTGGAGATATGATGTGGGGGCAGGTGTTGGATTGGCTGGCGCTCTTGTGATTGATGGTGTAATCCTCGTGGGAACAAGGAAAGGTCATATCTTAGCTTTAGATATTGAGACAGGAAAGAAGCTTGGTCGTGCACGCTTCGAGGCGCCCATTGAAGGAGGAATGACATATAATAATTCACTTCTCTACTTACCTTTTATTGATAAGAAAAGGACCATTGTTGCCTACAACATTTACAACGGTGACCAGGTTTGGAGAGTAAAGGGTGCTCCTGTGGAGTCAACGATTTTGGCTGGCGATAGTGTTGTTGTTGTTGTTGATTCAGACGCGCAAGTGAGAGGTATTCAAGCCAGAAATGGTGAGATAGTGTGGGAGCATCAAATGGATGAAAAAACTGGCATTGTGGCGTCCCCGGTTGGGGTAGATGGCGATCTAATCGTAGCTACTGAAAAAGGTGTCGTTCATAAGTTAGAAGCTGCCACAGGTGAGAGGCATTGGTCTCAAGCCCTGCCAGAACCTGTTTACTCCACACCATCGGTAAAAGGAGATAATATTTTTGTGCCTACTACCCGCGGGCGATTTTACTCTCTATCCTCAGAAACTGGAAAGATCAACTGGGTCTATACGCTAGCTGATTCTACCGTGAGATTCGCTGCACCAGGGTATGACAGTGAAAATAATCAGGTGGTATTGGCCGGCTCAGACGGACATTTACGTTCTCTGGACCCTGCTACGGGAGATGAAGGCTGGGTGACAAAGCTTGACGGCGCCATAATTACTGCACCGTTGTTTACCAATAATACGATCTATGTTGGATCGTTGAGGGGAATGCTCTATGCGCTAGACAGAACTACGGGAGAAAAGTTATGGGAGCACAAGGTAACCGGAAGAATCAAATCTGCCATTGTTGCCCATGATGAGAAACTGGTTGTAATGGCCGAGACCCAGCAGTTATTTGTTTTTGAAACCAAGGGCAGGGAAGGCAAGGAAGAAGTTAGTCCCTAGTTAATTTATCTGAAGAGAACAGGATTTTTGAATGAGTAAAACCAGCCGAATATTATCGATCGCTCTATGTTTGCTTTTCATGACATGGAATGCCAGGGGGCAAGATTCAGATTCCACGACAACATTTATTTACCTGGAATCTAACCTGAAAGAATCTTTGGTGTTTGCTGACTCGATATATTTAGGTAGAGCCAGTCAATTTGGATTTAACGTCCCAAATAAGGCAAAGGAGATAAAGCTCGTTCCTCCCGACATTGGTTCATGGTCGATTGAACCGGTCACAAAACCGCTCATTCATTCAGTAGGCGATACAGTAAACCTTGTGGTGGATTTTCCTTTCTATTACAAAATAGAGTCCATTCCCTATGATGTAAGTATTTTTCTTGAGCAGCCTGAGGAGCGCCTGTTGCTGGGTACAACTCCATTACTGTACACTTCCGAAGAACCGTTAAAGGGCATGTTGTTGCTTGCTCAGGACGGTTATGAGAGCATTAGACTGACTCCTGGAGAGGACATATGGAATCAGCATTTAGTTGAACTGAAGGAGCAAGCTAATGAGGGTGTCATTAGCGAAAAATATTGGACACCTGAGAAATCCTCGAAGAGATGGTTAGATTATACTGCAGCTGGAGTTGCTCTGGTGGGAGGAATCTTGGCCATTAACTACAAGACCAAAGCCAATCGGCGCTTTGACCGGTATAGAATAAGCGGAGATCCTACGCTTAGAAGTGGCTTTGAGAGGTACGACAGATACGCTGCTATCTCATTAGGTGCAATGCAGGCAGGTATTGGCGTGCTGGCCATACGGCTTGTCATTAAATAATTAGACGAGATGGAGTGGCCGCACAGGACCAGGTCAGCTTTTAGTAAGCCCCTGATCCTTTGACTACGGCTGTGATTGTCCTAATAAGGATAACGGCATCGAGCCACAGAGACCAATTTCTCACGTAATACGGGTCCCACTGCTCCATGCCTTCATTTCCTGAGTCGCTTCTGCCTGATACTTGCCAGAGCCCTGTGATCCCAGGACGTACCCGCACCCGTAGTTCTCTAACCCTGTGAGGTAGTTCGTTGCTGTGGTACTGAGGAAGAGGTCTAGGGCCGACGAGAGACATTTCACCCCGGAGTACATTGATCAATTGAGGAAGTTCATCCAGACTTAAGCGGCGTAAGATGCGGCCAATTCTTGTTATTCGTGGGTCCTTCCTTAGCTTATAGAAGGTTTCCCATTCGTGGCGCAATTCATCATCTTCAGCCAATTTCTTTTTTAGAACCTCTTCCGCATTGGGCACCATGGTTCGAAACTTAAATGTTTTAAACTTCTGGCCTCCTCTGCCCACTCTTTCTTGTAAAAAGAATGGATTGCCTTTGTCTTCAAGTTTGATGAGGAGGCCAATGATGGTACATAAGGGTACCCAGAACGGACTGGCTAGAAGTACAACAAGGATATCAAAAGTGAACTTTGCAAACCTGGCAAATGGATTGATTAAGTTCGATGTGATTTCTAATCCAAGAATGCCGTTGAGATCGCGTGGCTTTACCCATAGCGAAGGGGTGTCAAAGATTTCGGGTAAAATCAGGACTGTCCGATAATAGGATAGAGGCCCTTCAAGAAGTTCTGATGCCCTGGTATTGCTCATACTAGGCATCGCCAGTATCGCAACAGATGCTTCTGGGGTAACCAGGTTCGTGCCTCCTTCAATAGGGACATTCAACAACTCAGTTTTCCACGAGCTAGGGTTGTCATCAAAGATTCCAATAGGGTTGTATCCTAGTGTTTTCTCTTCTTGCAGAAAATGCACAACGCGTTCTGCAAATTCTCCACCTCCGTAAATAACTGTAGGAAGGCCCCACAGACCCAAAGAAATAAGAGCTCTTTTAACCAGCCATCTTGTGAGAGGGACAGTAACCAGGCTAACGGTGAATGCAAGCGTCAGCGTAATACGGCTGACTGATTCAGACTGTTTGCTTATGAATAGTACTACTGCAGCTCCTGCAAAGATTGTTACTAAGAGCAAACATGTTCTGCGTAGCTCTTCAACAGGTCCGAGACCCCAACTCGGCAGTAATCGGGTGATAGACGCTCCGACCCACCATGCTGGTACAAGATACCAGGACCATTCGGGAATTAGGAGTGCTCCTTGCCAAATCAAGCGAATACCACCAGCTATAACGAATGATAGAACGATACCTATCATGTCCCCGGCGGCTAGAACAATAATATTTTGTAATCGATGCTTTAAATAGGAAACCAGCCACTCACTTTTTCGCGGAAGTCGATCGAAAAAAGAACGCTCGGAAAGGACCTCAACAAGTTCCATTTGTATTATTTATTAGAGCGGGGGTCAATGATTGAAGGGATATAGTAGAATTATATGGGTAGATGCGCACTGAGCACTAGAATAATAAAATAAGTAGGGTAAAGCTTATTCTATTAATCTTTGAGCGCATCTAGAGTACTCCAATAAACGGCTCAATGCAAATAGTTGTAGTGTATATTCAAACGAGGAACAGCACAAAGATACCATTTTGTGTTGTTCCTCGCTGAAAATAGTATACGATCAGGTTGAGGAGAATTGCATACTCAACCAGTACTATTAAAGGTAAACCTGGGTATAATCTTTCTAATTAAACTACGGCAGGTTCTTCTTTTCTGAAGTATTCTAGGGTTCTTCTTAAGCCTTCTCTCCGGTCAACTACCGGCTTCCAATTAAGGATTTCCTTAGCCTTGGTAATGTCTGGCTGGCGAATTTTGGGGTCATCAGCCGGAAGATCCTTGAAGATAATCTCGCTTGAGCTATCAGTTAACTCGATCACTTCCCGGGCAAAGTCAAGAATGGAGATTTCATCGGGGTTGCCAATGTTGACTGGATCTGTTTCGTCACTCATCAACAGTCTGTAGATTCCCTCAACAAGGTCATCTACGTAGCAAAATGAACGAGTTTGGCTACCGTCTCCAAATACAGTGATTGGATCTCCTGCCAGCGCTTGCTTCATAAAGGTTGGCAGCGCGCGGCCGTCATCAAGCCTCATCCGCGGCCCATAGGTATTAAAGATCCTTAATAAACGGGTTTCGACGTTATGGTATCGGTTATATGCCATTGTCATTGCTTCGGCAAATCTCTTGGCTTCGTCGTAAACACCTCGCATCCCGATCGGATTAACATTGCCCCAGTAGTCTTCCTTCTGGGGATGTACTAGAGGGTCACCGTAGACTTCACTGGTAGAAGCAAGTAGCAAGCGGGCTTTTTTCGCTTTTGCGAGTCCCAGCGCCTTGTGGGTGCCTAGTGCTCCAACTTTCAGTGTCTGGATTGGATATTTCAGATAATCGACTGGAGATGCCGGACTTGCAAAGTGAAGGATATAATCAAGAGGACCCTCAACATAAATATAATTTGTGACATCCAACTCAATAAACGAGAAGTTAGGATTGCCAATCAAATGGGCAATATTGTCCGGCCTGCCGGTAATAAAATTGTCTACGCAGATGACTTCATGACCTTCTTTAATGAAGCGATCACAAAGATGTGAACCGAGGAAGCCAGCTCCGCCTGTAACTAATGTGCGTTTCATGAGATTAATTGTGATTAATATTTTGTTCGTTCTCAAAGGCAGTATTAGCGGAGGGTATTGCCTGGAAATGAGGCCGGCCGATGGAATAATATTCAAAGCCTCGTTCAGCCATATCCTTAGGCTTAAACAGATTTCTTCCGTCGAAAACTAATGGCTCAGCCATCAGATTGCGCATCTTGTCAAAATCAGGACGTCTAAACTCATGCCATTCTGTACAGATGATGAGTGCATCTGCCTCTTTGAGTGGCTCGTATCTGTCGTCAGTATACTCAATTGTATCTCCTAAAACAGCCTGTGTGGTTTCTTTGGCTTCGGGATCAAATGCAGATACGCTTGCACCATGCTCTAGCAATTCCTTGATGATGATATGAGCAGGTGCTTCTCGCACATCATCCGTATTGGGCTTGAAAGACAATCCCCAGACGGCAAATTGTTTGTTCTGGAAAGACCCGCCAAAGTGATCAAGCATTTTGTCGACTAGTAGTCTGCGTTGTTCTTCATTTACTTCAAGGACAGAGTTCAGGATCTTGAACTCATAATCATTCTCATCAGCCGTACGCTTAAGTGCGTTAACATCTTTAGGGAAGCAGCTGCCGCCGAATCCAATTCCTGGATATAAGAATTGCTTTCCAATTCTGCTGTCTAGCCCTATGCCTACTCTAATTTTGTCGACGTCAGCATCTACTTTTTCGCACAGATTAGCAATCTCATTCATGAAGGTTATTTTTGTAGCAAGGAATGAGTTTGCAGCATATTTCGTCATTTCTGCGGATCGTTCGTCCATGTCCACAATCGGGTTGCCCTGACGAACAAACGGCTCATACAGCGAATGCATGATTGATGATGCTCGTTTGCTAGATGAACCAATAACCACGCGCTCTGGCTTCATAAAGTCGTCGACGGCGACGCCTTCTCTCAAAAATTCAGGATTTGAAACAACATCGAAATGGAGGCCTGCTTTCAGGTCTTGTTGTGTCATAATGCTGCGAACTGCGTTTGCAGTGCCAACAGGTACTGTGCTTTTGTTCACAATGACCTTGTAGCCCAATGAAGGGTCGGCTCTGAGTAGCTTCGCAATGTTGGAGGCAACACCCTTTACATACGATAAGTCTGCAGACCCATCCTCGGCAGGAGGGGTAGGAAGAGCTAGAAATATCACTTCGGCATGCCTGACTGCAGCAAGCAGCTCAGTTGTGAAGTTGAGCCGCCCCTTTCGCAAGTTTCTTTCAAAGAAAACCTCAAGGCCTGGTTCAAAAATCGTAATTGTGCCGCTAGAGAGTTTTTGAACTTTGTCCTCGTCTATATCCACACATAGAACATCATTTCCCATTTCAGCAAAGCAGGTACCTGAAACAAGACCCACATAGCCAGTTCCAATAATCGAAATGTTCATTTATAAATCGAATAGCTTTTTTTAAAAAATATGAACTGCCCCTCTAAGAGAGGGGCAGATGGAATATTCACTACCGATAACTGCTGCTTTGCAGATTTGTTGCTACCGGTAAACTGGAGTTAAAAATAAGTCTATGCAGAGATATTACTTTTCCAAGTAACCCAGTTCAAAGATCTTGTTAAGGACTTTGGTAGCACTCTCCTCAATTGTTTCTTTATCAGTTTGGCAAGAAACAGCAGGATTCTTAGGTATTTCATAAGGATCGTCAATTCCCGTGAAGCCTTTAATTATACCAGCTCGCGCTTTGGCATAAAGCCCCTTTGTATCACGTTCCTCGCAAACTTCGACTGAGACGTCGATATAGACTTCAATATAACCGCCATAGCTCTTAATGAGGTCTTCGTTTGCTTTACGGTCAGCTTCGTAAGGTGCGATTGGTGCACAGATTGCGATGCCCCTATGCTTTGTGATTTCACTCGCTACAAAGCCAATGCGTTGAACATTAGTAGAACGATCTTCCTGAGAAAAACCGAGTCCTTTGCTCAAGTGAGTACGAACGACGTCACCATCAAGCAGAGTTACTGGACGTCCAGTTACTTCGAGAAGCTTAGTCATCAACGCGTTAGCAACTGTGGATTTACCCGAACCAGACAAACCAGTAAAGAATACAGTAAAGCCTTGCTGGTTCTTAGGAGGATGTGTTTTTCGGAGTTCTGCAACTACCTCAGGGTATGAGAACCATGCTGGAATATCTTCTCCTTCGCTAAGGCGTCTTCGCAGTTCAGTTCCAGAGATACTCAATGTCTCTTCACCTTCCTTGACTTCATCGATAGGCTTGTATACCTCTTCTGCAGGGGCAAAAACCATCAATTTGAATGGAACCATCTGGATTCCAACTTCTTCCTGGTGTTGAATTACCAACTCTTGCGCATCGTAAGGGCCGTAGATTGGTTCTCCGTCACTGCCTTTGCCAGGGCCAGCGTGATCACGGCCAACAATAAAGTGCGTACAGCCATGATTTTTTCGGATGATGCAGTGCCAGAGCGCTTCTCTTGGACCAGCCATTCGCATTGCGAGAGGGAGGAGGCTTAGTTTTGCTCTTCCTTCTGGGTAGTTTTTGAGAAGCTCTTTGTAGCAACGGACACGGGTGAAGTAATCAATATCACCAGGCTTGGTCATGCCTACCACTGGGTGGATCAGGAGATGGCCGTTTACTTCTTCAGCTGCTCTATCCGTTAATTCTTTATGAGCGCGGTGCATTGGGTTTCGCGTCTGGAACGCCACAACTTTATCTGCACCAAGTTGCTCAAGCTCTTCACGAAGTTGCTTGGGCGTCTTGCGGAGCTCGAGGAAGTCATAGTGGATAGGTAATGCAATACCTTCCAGTGTGCCACCAAGGTAATAGTCACCAGCTTGATCGAAAAGATATGCAACTGCTGGATGAGCTTTATCCGTAGTACCAAATGCCTTCTCTGCTTCCAGCTCTTTATTTGGCTGCCAAACATCAGACAATGTCATTACTGCAAGAAGGAGCCCAGTTTGATCTCTCAAGGCTACTTTGTCGCCTTCTTTCAAGTCTGATGCAGTTTCTTCGTTGACATCTAGCGTGATGGGCATTGGCCAGATGGTCCCATCAGAGAGGCGCATGTTTTCAAGTACATTGTCGTAATCTTGCTTGGACAAGAAGCCACATAGTGGAGAGAAGCCGCCAGAGAGGAGTAATTCAATATCACAAAGTTGACGAGGGGTTAGAGTTATAGAAGGAAGGTTAATTGCTTCCTCTTGAACTCTTTGCAATTCTTCACCTTGAAGTAAAAGATCACAAAGTGTGCCGCCATGTGGTTCAATTAATGTAAGAGTTCCCATTACTGTTTATTTGTTTTTTTAGATGTTTTCGGCACGAATAAATCGTCAACCGCGTTCTTTCGAGAATAATATCTGTTTTAAGAAAAGGACTACGAATCGAGGGTTGTGTTTAGCATATCGTTTCCATAATCGCTTTGGCTCCATAAAGAACCTAAATAACCATTCGAGGCCATTTTGTTGCATCCAGGAAGGGGCCTGGCGAACACGCCCTGTATGGAAATCAAATGCAGCTCCAACACCAAGCATAACCGCATTCAATTTGCCTTTATGATCTGCCATCCACTTTTCCTGTTTTGGACAGCCGATCCCAACAAATAAGATGCGTGCTCCTGAAGCATTTATTTCATTAACATATTGTACATCCTCCTCTGGAGTAAGAGGACGAAAAGGAGGGGCTATTTTACATGCGATTTGAATGCCTGGATAGTTTCTATTGAGAAACTCGTCAAAAGCTTCTAGGCTTGAATTTGTGCCTCCATAAAGCCCAATTGGAATTGCTTTTTCCGCTGCCATCTTACAAACATGCAGCGTTAAGTCTGGACCGTATACGCGAGAAGCCTCTTGGACCCCTAGAAGTTTTAGTGCCCAGACTAAAGGTACCCCATCCGGAGTAACCAAATCTGCTTTGTTGACGACCTTATTAAAGTCCGGGTCGTCATGGCTTTCCATAACCATATGGACATTGGCAGCACAAACGTATTTGGGTAGCCCTTCATCAGCCCATTTAGCTACTTTTTCAGTTGCATCGGGATATGAAGTGACATCAACGTGCATGTTAAGTATGTCACGATAGTTTCGCTCAGTGTCTACCATAGAAGACCAAATTGCACAGGAAAGAAAGGGATGCTTTAAATCATTTTTAAGAATGATCGTATCAATCACAAATAGGTGCAGAAAACTCAAATAAGCCCCATTTAAACAGATTGTTAAATCAAAAAGCAATCTGTTTGTCTGAAGACTTTACAACGGTTTCGTACAATTTGGTCATTTGCGAAGCTTTGATACTCCATTCATTTTCTCGAGCAAAAGTTAGGGCAGAAGAACTCATTGATTTAAGTAGTTCTGTATTGCCTTTAAATTGGCTCAAGGCTTCTGCAAGAGCAGCAGCCGTTTGTGTTGGTGTTGTTACAGGAACTCTTAATCCAGCGCTTGCTGGGACAAAATCATGAGCTCCCTGGTGGTCCAAGGTTACAATGGCTAATCCATTGCTCATTGCTTCTAGCAATTGGGACCCAAAAGAATCTCGTAAGCTGGTAAATAGAAAGATTTCATGGTCTTCAAGAGCCTTTTGGACTTCATGCCATGGCACTCTTCCTTTCCATTCGACCTTTCCTGTAAGATTTAACTCAGCTATCCAGTTATTGATCAGATTATCTTGAGGGCCGTCCCCAAGTATCGTCATTCGGAAAGGGAATTTAAGCCTGGCTACAGCTTCTAAGGACAGGCGCAGCGCCTTTCGCTCCAGCGATCTGCCTACCCAAAGAATATTCATCTGACCATCATTATACGCTATTTTTGATTTATCGCTATAGTAGCTTGCAGGCAGGCCTGTATCAAGAAATAATTCTGCACGAGGTGCCCCCATATTTCGAGCAATATTTAGCGTGTCGCTATTCGTTGCAAGAAGCAATGCCGTATGGCGCAGCATCTTCTGAGTTAATGGGTGTTTAGGAAGAACTTTCTCTGTTATATAGGTTCGTATCGACTCCTGGCGCCAGGACGAATAAAAATACTCCTTGAAAGCACCTGGAGCAACTTGGCCTCCACCTACTGGACCAAAGACAAACGGAATTCCAAGGGTCCACAGTCTTGAGCCGCCTATCAGACTGCCCCATGTTACATGGTGTACAAGATCTACTGAGTGCGTTTTGAGAAGGTTTTTTGCATGCTCAACAATAGTCCTCTGCCATATAAAATAGTGTGCGTATACACCAATCTGGCCTTTGATAATCCGCTTGTATTTCTTGGCTATATCAACATAGATAAAGTTGATATTTGGAATTGGGTTGGTTGCTAATTCTTTCTCAATAATTTCCTTAGTATGTGGCCGGGTAATCACCCATACTTCATGACCTTCTTTCGCAAGGTGTGTAGACCAATTCCAACCGAATCCTTCCTCTGACCCTCTGTTTGGTTCACAGGCATATGCTGAAAGTAAGATTTTCATGAGTTAAAGATATTTTACTTGATACTTATAACTTCTTGTTCGCCCCACAATTAGTATCTGCCGGAAGACAAGAAATAAAGCCTGTCAAGTATTGCAAAATCAAGGACGCATCAAAGGCGGAAACAGACCCATCTCCAGAGCTATCCGCATCCATGTTTGAACTTAAGTCAACCAGGCCGCTCGCATGCTGAAGAATCAATGAAGCATCAAAAGCAGTGATTGTGCCGTTGCCGGAAGCATCGCCTGGAACTCCCACATTGGGGTCATCAATGCCCGAATCTGTATATTGATGAGCACCTGGGGTAGGAATACCTGAGTCTCTAGTTCCTCCGAAGAAATCTACTACAACAGGATTTATATCGGAAGGCATGGATACAGCTTTACCAATTACTTGAGAATTTGGTGCAAGCTTCCAGCCATCAATATGGTCCGTTGTGTCGGTGACATGGGGTTGGTTCAGGTCCATCACCCATGAGCTGTAATCGGTTTGGGAGATATTCTGCCAGTCTGCTAAGCTTGAGCTCCTCACATCATTACCGCCTCCGTTTAGCCGGTACTGGAACGTGTGCACATCCCACGAGGAGTAGCCCCGCTGCCAAAACACATTGCCCTCTCCCTTGTTGGTCCGCGCGTTGTAATCGTTGGCATGCTCTTCAAACGAGAGCTCACTGCTCTTCTGGCCTGGACTCAGGCTGTGATTGGTCACAAACAGGTTGTTGTAGTAGCGATTACCGGTCGACACATCCCGGTGATCGGCCCGGATCCGCATCCCGCCTCCTGCATTGCCCATAAACGTGTTGTGGAGCACCACGTTGTCGTTCGCGGCCTGGATCAGTACACCGAGGCCGTAGTAGATACTCCCCGGTACATCTCGCCCCCGGGTGAAGACGTTGTTTCTAACGATCGTCCGGTTGGTCGTCCACTCCAGGAAGAGATTGGCTCCCATGTTGTTGTCAAACCGGCTCTGCTCGATCACGTTGTCAAAGTTGTCCATATCCAGCCACAGCCCGGGGCCTTCGTTGTCGGAGAAGTCGAGCCTGCGGAAGGTTGTATTGGTGGTGTAGAGCCACTTTCCACCTCCGGATTCCCACATCGTGATGTAGCCCTTCCAGTTGTTGTACTTGCTCTCGGCATCTTCGATCAGGCAGTTGTCGCAGTAAATGCCCCGGATACCGCTCATCCCGTTATGGTTTGCGCGAACGCCGCGCACGACGTGGTTCGATCCTGAGATGAGGAAGCCGGCCCCGTTGGTCCACTCGGAGGTGAGGTTCTCGAGAACCGATCCCTCGGTGCCGGGGCAGACCGCGCCCAGCAGGCCGTCGTTGGCCGTGTGGCGGAAGGTGATCCCGATCAAGTGGTAGTAGCCTTTCGGATCGCCAAACCGGCAATGAGACTCGTTGGTTGAGGGATTAAACAGATGGTTGGTCCGGCTGGTTTGCATCCAGGCCTGGTTGGGATCCTTGCGCCCGGGCAGGATGGTGTACATCGTGGTCGGGTTATAGGGAGAGCCCTCGAGAAAGAAGGTGCCCTCGCGGAGGTCACTGCGATTGTATACGGCCAGGAGCATCTGTCCATCGGCAATGAGTACGTCGCGGCGGCGCGCTTCACCGAAGGGGTCGCTCGGGCCTTCATAGCGGTGCCAGAGGGCGTCGTAGGGCCAGTCGAGGCGATAAGCATCGCCATCGGGAGACCAGGTGCCGGGGACGTTCTCGGCGCCGGAGACGACGACGTCTTCACCGGGGAAACCGGTGATGGTGAGCATGTTGCCGGGCGATCCCCCGTTAGCAGGGACGACAGATCCGTAGTAGGTGCCTTCTCGGATGATGACGGCGTCACCGGGTCCAGCAGCGCCGGATTGGACGGCGCGGTGAATGGTTTGAAAGGGCTGGGACTCGGAGCCGGGGTTGGAATCATTGCCGCGTGTGGCATCGACCCAGAAGAGGTCATTGGATCCGGTGTCGAGCACAGAGCGGATGGGTTGGCAGGTGCCTGAAGAGCAGAGGTTGCCATACCCACAGTCTTGCTGAAGCTTGCACGATTGTGCAAATACCGTTTTCTGAAAGCATGCGATTAGTAACAGGGAGCTTAAAATTAGTCTCATTACTAGAATAATAGAAATTTTGAAACGAGAGGGGTTGAAAAAGTAGCTTAATTATCGAAGTGAAGGGATAGAGGGATGAGATATAATCCGTAAGAAAGCATTGTGCCAAAAACTCTTATGGCAGTCATTATTAAGGTAGAAATAGTAGGAGGTATTTATTACAGAACTTGTGGGTGAGAAATAAAAGATTAGGTAGTCTGCTGGATATTTTTAGATTTGAATTTTGAAGAGAGAGCAGAGACTACAAGTCTGATATACGGCATTGTCCCAAAAACAGGCCATAATATACCAGCGTATTTTTTTGTGAATTGAATCCAGTCACTTGGAGGGAGGCCTTTGGGGCTTTTCATGTGTTTCCATCGTTTACCTAGGGGCAGCGAGGTGTCGAGCCAACTCCCTTCTAATGGATTGTTGGAACAGGTGCCTGCATAGCCAGGAGCGATCCAGATATCTACACCGTGCTTTCCTGCTTTTAATGAATAATCAATGTCCCCAAGAGCATGTGAGTATCCAGAGTCCATATTACCCACTTTGTTTGCAACCTTAGAAGGGATAAGAACGCAATTGCCATTCATGACATCACATTTTTGGGGCCTGTCTGTTGGAGTCACAAGTTCAAAGTGAAAGGGATGCCAATTACTGTTTTTTAGCATGCCTCCATAGGTGAGTGTTAATTCATCTGGATCCTGAACAGAACCAACTATTATGGATTCCCCACGGCCCTGGTTGTCAAGATTTTGATGGGTTTCAATAAGAGTCTGTATAGTTTGGGGATATAAGGTGGTATCATCATTTAACCACAGGTAATAATCTGCCCCATCTTTGAGTGCTGCTGCAAACGCAGTTCTCATCCCTTCATTCCAAAACATAGAGCCGTCAGCTTTGATCACCGTGGCGTTGTCGAATCTATTCTCAACGGCCTCTGCAGTGCCATCAGAGCTGCCATCATCAAGCAGGTAAGTAGAAATAACAACTGGAAGGTTGAGTTCTTGAGCGTATAAAGCGTCTAAAGCTGCAACTGTAAGTTTTTTTCTGTTATGGCAAGCTAAAATAGCAGCAACGCGAATAGTATTTTCCATGATGGAATGTGTTTGATTCTGTTTGAATCGAAAAGATTGAGGATTAATTAAAAATACTCGTTACACATAAAAGACAATTACTGAAAGAGAAAATAACCTCTTGTGTACTATTTCGGTTCAGTCATGCAATACATAAAATCACAGATTGAACGACTTAGAGATGGGGGTGATTATGTTTGTGCCGTTTGTTGGATAGATTTCTCATTTTATCCTGAAACAATCGTAGCTCCAAGAACTGATAAAGCTCTCCATATAACGATAGATAAAGGTCGCTGTGTAGCCCTGATAAAGAAAACGGGATGGAGTCGAGTTCACTTTGAAGGTTATTTAAATTGTATCCCATTGTGCTCAATCTTTCTTCTCCTAGCCATTTGAGATAGGAACGACACCATCGTTTTCTGAGCGGATTCTTTATAGTTTTTTTCCATTTCTGAAGCGGTTTGGAACTGATGCTTTTATAAGCTTTCACTCCGGTGGGATCTCCCATGTCACCTTCAAGCGTAACGCTATTGAAATCTTCAATCATCTCTTGTAGGAAAGGTACATCAAGATAGGAGCAGATTGAATTGCATGTTTCTTCAGGTGATAGCAGGAGAGACTCATAGTTCACTGATATGACCCTCTCAGAATGTGCACTGTAAGCGTTGATAAGCCTCTCAAGACCATTGAAGAGATCGACCTTGAAAAAGTACAGGTACCATTTGTCCCTATGCCATGTGTTTAGCATCGAAGAAACAATGGAAAGAGGGTTTCTCCATAAAAAAATGAACTTGGCTTCCGGGAAGGTTTCCAGGATCTGGTCAACGATGAGATGGTATCTCGGTGTTTTGTCTAAGAAATAATGGGCATTTGGGGAAGCGCGCTGGGAATACAACCGAAGTGCAAACTCTCGAATTTCAGACTTTAGAGCGTTCTCACCACCGTCCATACCCTGGTAGTAATCTTTAATTGCGTCTACAGTAGCACTGTGATCGTAATTAGCGTAAACGCCTTCCTTGTTTAGTGAACTCATCAAAGGAAGCAGGATCCATGGTTCAGCGGCTGTGCCAATAGCTGGATGTTTGGCAAGTATCCTTTGCAGTAATGTGGATCCACTTCGAGGAAGAGAAAATAGGAATATGGGATTTACAGAGTGTGCCACAAAAGGTTATCGCTACAATGTGTGAGTAAATAAAGATTTATGGGCTACTGTTGATAGTCCTGATAATGTTCTTGTGACATGGGGTAATAAAGGAAATTCTTTTGTTCGCTATGGCTCATTGTAACCGATAGGCCCAGGCCGACAAATAGCCAGGTAAAGGGCTCGTATTCATATGCTATGTAATAAGCGGATACAGCTACTATGATAACCATATTGAGCAGGGCAATCATTTGGTAGAATGGGTCGTGGGTTTCTCTGTACGTAGTCCGCAATCGCCGGTACATCTGAATGAGAAAAGCAAGATACAGAACCAGGCCAATGACCCCAACCTGATAAATGAGCTGTATATATTGATTGTGGAGCATTACTTCAACAACGGCTCCATTGGGAAGCCGTGTAGAAAAGTAATTTCCCAGCCCTTTGCCTTCAAGAATAAAAGCTTTTGATTGTTCTAGCGCGTCTTGCCAGACAAGATAGCGCCAGTTAGCCGTTTCATCCTCAGTAGGGTCCGTTAGGGCGATTAAGCGCTCTTGTACAAATCCTACCAGATCTATTTCAGAATAGGTGAAATTGATCACTAATGCAGCAATAAATAATACCGCACCCATTTTTACGATATTACTAAATTTAAAATAGCCCATGAGTACAAGCATACCCAGGGCGATGAAGGCTGCAAGCCAGACCGACCTGTGACTAGCTATAACAGTGAGGCCTAGGGAGGAGAAAATAATTATTAAAAATAAAGCGTTGCTCCTCCTCCAAAACCCGAATTTATGCGTTAAGTACAGCGCCAAAGTGCCCCAGACAAGGCCTAAAGATCCATGTTGGTAGAGCCACTTTGCATAGGCTTCAAATCTAAACCTGTGTACGTACCCGCCTCTGAAGAACCCGACCAGAATGAGAAATAGCATTGACCACAGAAGTACCTGGAAGGTTTTCCATTGGTCTTTTCTGGAGCGGATGAACATTATGACATAGGGAATTATAATGATTTCCCTAAAGTACGTTCGGAATTCCCCTAAAGCGTTTACGACACCAAACATGGCAAATGATCGCACCAACTCGAAGATCATCCATAGCATAAATATGGACCAAATCGATATCTCTTTGAATAGTGTATCCTTTGCCCGCTGATCTCCGGCGAATAATTTGATCGCCATCGCGGCTATGATCGCAAATAAAATGGGATCACCATAGAGCATATCCACGCCGCCGCCGATACTTAGAGAGGGCTCATAATATTTATCATAGTCCCAAACTATCATTTCTACCATGATCTGAGTGGAAAACATCCACAAAAAGATCATGACATTGGGAAGCCGATAGGCAACGAGGACCAGGATTGCGGCGCCGAACAAACCATTGAGCGCTAGCAATCCTAATTCTCCTCCAAAGAGAAGCATTGCAAATAAACCTACGCATCCTGCTACAACGAGGAGGATTTCCAGTGGGCTTCTTTTGATTCCTATTTTTTCGAAAGTACTGGACATAAAACACTCTAACAATACAGAACTATATAGAGAATATATCGACTATTATAGAGGAGAACTTCAGAAATTATTAATTAGTTATGCCTCCGTATTGCTAGGAATTGGGAGTGTATTAATTATTCGGGATGTAGAATTATTGCTGGAGTAGGCCGTTACCAACAAAGGAGTACCAGATTTTACGTCTACCAATTTGGTATAATTGATCGTTCCATCTGGACCAGTTCGCGTACCCCTGATCGGTTCTCCTTCAAGACTGCTTATTTGTACATCTGCATCGGGAATGAGCGATATTCTGGGCAAAATACTACTAGCTTGCCTGCCAGTGTCTAGTGATCTAATGTTAATTTTATTGCCCCCTCTGGGAGACTGAGTAGGGGAATCAATTACATTTCGTATAGCCAGGCCTATTACTGGAGTATTGCCGTCTGGTTGCAATGTTATATCCATGAAGTTCCAAAAGAAAGGCCCGTCATTGGGGAGTAAATTCGGAGTGTGACGTTCACGGCCATAATAGGCCAGCATTTGTATGGGCCTGCCGTCTGCGTCTCGATAGAGAGGAGAATCTGTGATTAAATCTTGTTCTTTATTTAATCCAGTCGGTCCAAAACAGCATTCGCAAAGCCGCTGTGCTTCATTGAGAAGAATGCAAGCGTTGCTTGATCCGCCATACAATGAAATAATGCCATCACGGCTTCCAAGCAATTCTAGTATTCGGTTCGCTCCTTCTTCTACCCATCCGGCGTAATTGGCTACAACCCGATCTCTTTGGGAAAAATGAGCATTAGCGTCATTTGCTTCTCTTACGCCGGCCCATATGGTATGCAGGCCGTTGATTCCAGTAATACAGAGCTGGGTCGAAGCATCGGTTTTAATTTTTTGTTGTAGCCAGCTAAATTGCTCCTCTCCAAGAAGAGCGCGTGATGGAGCCGATCTGTCATTCAGGTTTTCTTTGCCACCCCAGCCTTCGTCATCCCAGATGTTTGTGTCTTGAGATGTTCGCCAACTACGAGAATCCAGGACATAAATCGATAAGTCCTTCAATGGCATCCTCCACCTTCTCCAGTTTTTAGGGTTCTCCGTAGCAGGAGGATTCTCTTCTCCCATGCAGAGATGTTGAACAATTTGGAAATTGCGCTGCATATATTCAATGTCCTGTCCAAGGTCGGACCGGTTGCGCATTAAGAATTGCTCAGGCCCTTTGGTGTCTTCCATGCCATATTCAGCTCCTCCTGGATTGAGGATATTCCAATGTCGCATCATTTGCCAGCGTGTAGTAGGGCCAGCTATCGAAGTGCAAATTATTTTATAAGCGTCTGCTTTTGTTGAAGGCGGGGATAATGAGGCCAATTGCCATATCCCGTCTTCCCATAGCATAATTTGGAAGTTGTATTCATCAAGGTGCTGGAACGCATCTTCAGTAGGCTGATCGCTGATAAACCACGGTTCGTATCGAGACGTAGAAAGCGATGGATTGGGATTCTCGTGAATTGACCTTGAACTAATTCCGCAAATGTTATAAGGAGAGGATAATCGAGGTAATCGTCCAGCATAATTACCTGATTCTGGGACCTGGCCCATGAAGCCGGTGCCTTCACCTATGCTTGTGCTCCCAATCCTTTGATCACTTGTTACATTCACACCGTCTTTCCATACAGTGAAATACATGGTTCGTTCGTTGGGCGCAAAGGGCAGTGTTACATCAATAATCGCTGTGTTCAGGCGGTATGCATTAGAGACAATGTTTGCTACTCCGTTAACGTCAATTCCAGCCCATTGAGATTCAGCCAGCTCCTGACCTGAAACACGAATGGCAATCTCATTGCCATTCGATCTAAAGAGCGCTACAAAAGTGCAATGCCAACCGTCTTCTTCTTGCCGAAGTGTATCGCCAAGTGGATAACAGCAATGGAGATCGTTTATAGGAGTTTCGAGGGAAAAGTTTTCACCAGCATCTAATGCTACATGATCATAGTGAAAATCAATTTGCCCTCTCGCTACTAATCCAAGATACCCATTGGTATAGGTAATCCTATTAACTGAATCGAGCTGAATGGTGTAGACGGAGTCATTTATGGATAGAATGCCCGTGACAGTAGCATATTGATTATCACTTCCCCATACATAGAGCCCAAGAGATCCGGTAGAATTAGGTGGTATTTTTCCAATGTCTACCTCCGCATCTTTTGCTACTGGAATCAGCTCATCCGTTGCGTGACTATAGATACCAAAGCGTCCATCGTCAGTTACTAATAACATCCATGATGCTTCCGATCCAACGTTGCCATTGCCCAGTGCTCTTAGGATAGATGGGTTGGTGCTGGATTGACTTCCAGTGCCTGACTCATGTAAGCAACTTGATCCAAACCCTAATCCCATGCATGCATATCCTGGATTTGATTGTTTATTGGGTGATGAAGAGGAATAATTTGGGAGATTTGTAATTTGAAAGTCGGCCTGGATATAATAGTTGCCTGATAACTGCCAGTCCCTTCTCCAGATCATTCCAAATGGAAGAGAGGGGTCGGACTCAAGGGGCATTTCACGGTTCAAGTGAGTTTCCCAGTGCCATGGATACCAATCTACTTCAATCGGGTCGTCGTCAGGAAGTAGGTTTCGTTTGAGCGAATTAGACTCGATGCGCCAGTATCCTGGGTTCAGTGATTCCCATTTGTCACCAATGTATTCGGAATTGGGGCGTTGAAAATCGTCCAGGATTTCGAGATTTGTATGCTCGGGAATGTTAAGAGGAAGGGAGTGGGGGGTCTCATTAAGGCACCCGGAAAAAAGGGCACTACTGCTTAAGCATGTAGTGCCCACGATGCCAAAGTGCTTCAAAAACACTCTGCGCGAGACCATCTCGGGATTATTCATTTATACTGAATACTGAATTCCTAAGGGGTTCAAGCAGGTTGATTTTGTTTAAGTGTCAATTCGTCTCTTGCTGTGTCAAGATCGGAGTGGACCATTTCGGAAACCATGTCTTCGAGAGAATACTTGGGCTCCCATCCTAATTCTGATTTTGCTTTAGCCGGATCGCCAAGGAGTAAGTCTACTTCTGTTGGGCGATAGTAACGTGGATCAACTTTAATTACAGCTTCTCCGGTGTCCGTTCTGTATCCAACTTCCTCTTCTTCTTTGCCTTCCCACTTGAGTTCAATACCTACTGCGCCAAACGCTTTGTCGCAGAAGGAGCGTACGGTAGTCGTAATTCCAGTGGCAAGGACATAATCAGACGGATTATCTTGCTGGAGAATCAGCCACATGCCTTCGACATAGTCTTTCGCATGCCCCCAGTCCCTTTTCGCGTCAAGATTGCCGAGATAAAGGGTCTTTTGCAAGCCGAGTGAAATCCTGGCTGCTGCTCTGGTAATTTTTCGAGTAACAAACGTTTCACCGCGCCGAGGGCTTTCGTGGTTAAAGAGAATGCCATTGCAAGCGTACATATTATACGCTTCTCTGTAGTTTACAGTAATCCAGTAGGCATATAATTTAGCGACGGCATAAGGGCTTCTTGGATAGAAAGGAGTCGTTTCCTTTTGAGGCGTCTCTTGGACCTTGCCATAAAGCTCACTAGTTGAAGCCTGGTAAAACCTGGTCGTTTCCTGGAGGCCAAGGATGCGTATGGCCTCAAGAAGCCTGAGCGTTCCAAGAGCATCTGTGTTAGCCGTGTATTCAGGTGTTTCGAAGCTTACCTGAACATGGCTTTGTGCTGCCAGATTGTAAATTTCATTCGGCTGTACCTCTTGCACAATTCGAATGAGATTAGTGGAATCTGTTAGGTCTCCATAGTGCAAAAAGAAGCGAGCCCCGATATCATGTGGATCTTCATAGATATGATCAATACGTTGTGTATTAAAAGAGCTAGCTCGTCTCTTTATACCATGTACTTCATATCCTTTCTTTAGTAGAAGCTCTGCTAAGTAGGCGCCGTCTTGGCCTGTAATTCCTGTAATTAAAGCACGCCGTTTTTCCATTCCTGTAATCCTTCCTTCGCTGTTCGTAGTGAAATGTTTATTATTTATATCAACAAATGAAATGCCACAAATCGTGGTTTAAATATCTAATGATATTAAGTAGTACTTAAATAGTTTTCACAAAACCATTCATGAGATTGCCGAATTCCTTCTTCAAGAGAAGTCTTCGCTTTCCATCCAAGCTTGTTTATTCGGGTCACATCCATAAGCTTGCGGGGAGTCCCGTCAGGTTTCGATGTGTCGTATACAATCTCGCTATTGCTATTTAAAACTGATTTAATCAGCTCAGCAAGTTCGCTGATCGCAATGTCTTCACCAACACCAATGTTAAGGATGCCATCTGGTGCCACTTCGAAAATTTTGTCTGAAGGCTGTTCCATTGCAAATACAGTAGCATCAGCCATGTCGTCTACATACAGGAATTCTCGTTTAGGAGTACCTGATCCCCAGAGGGTAACAGGTGCATCTTCTGTACCGGTTGAGCTCTTCGCCTCATGAAATTTACGGATTAATGCAGGCAAAACATGGCTGGTCTTTAAGTCAAAATTATCATTTGGACCGTAAAGATTTGTAGGCATCAAGCTGAAGAAATCATGCCCATGCTGCTTTTTATATGCCTGGCACATTTTAATACCAGCAATTTTGGCTACCGCATACCATTCATTGGTTGGCTCTAGAGGGCCCGTTAAGAGGCAATCTTCTCTAAGTGGTTGTTCGGCCAATTTGGGATAAATGCAGGAGCTGCCCAAGAAGATAAGCCGTTTGGTGTTGTGGCTATGTGCAGCACGAATCACATTTGTTTGAATCGCAATGTTGTCACTGATAAAATCAGCTGGATACGTGTCATTTGCCAGAATTCCACCAACCTTCGCAGCTGCTAAGATAACACAGTCTGGTCTGGTCTCATCAAAAAAGGCATCAACACTGGCTTGATTCGAAAGGTCGAGCTCGCTTCTGCTTCTAGTAATGATATTGTCGTAACCTTTTTCCTGTAGTTGGCGGTATATTGCCGAACCTACTAGTCCTCGGTGACCAGCGACAAAGATTTTGTCTGATTTATTAATAGGTGACATCCAGTTTTAAAGTTAATTTGTTCTACTTAATTGGTCGATCAAAAGGAGGGTTGAAAGAACGGGGCCTATAATCGTGAAGATGTCACGCCAGTTCGTTCTTCTAATTTGCTTTACCTCGACTGTGACAACATCCCCCTCATTTAGGACCGGGGCATTAGAGATCTGGTCCATTACCTCCTCAAAGGAGGCTTCATAGATCAGAGCCTGGGCGCCTCCTGAGTTTCTGAAGAGCCTTATTGTTGTCTCGTATCTTACGTCTGGTTGGTTGTAGGCAGATGGGCCACCTGTTAAAGCGAGTAAGAATGCGAGGTCTGTGTTTTCCTCTAGAATGTAAATTCCAGGAGACACAAGGTCTCCGAATGCAGATATTTCTATAGAAGCAGTTCCAGGTGTAACCAGGTAATGGAATGTACTAATATTTGTATCTATTTCGTCCAGTTGCCTGAATTCTGGTCCTTGTGCAAAGCTGCTGTGTGAACCGAGTACTGTGTAAAAGAACAAAATTGTCAGAGTGAACACACAGTATGTGTTCACTCTGTTAAAGCGTGTTGTCATCAGCATTTCAACTTGGGGGATCAATGAGTCGATTAATTAATATGTGCTATGGATAATATCTAGCATAAGCAGAATGGTTTTAGCTAGTTACGTAACTATTCGATCCATAGCTGTAACCATACGTACTTTTGTAACCATAAATACTTGACGGGTCAAACCGATTGAGAACTGTACCGAGAACATTTGCTCCAACACTTCTTAATTCTTCGATTGACTGTGTTAAAGCTTCCATGTCTGTACCATCCGAGGATGCCACAACTATAACGCCATCACATTGACGCGAGAGAAGGACAGGATCAACGGCTCCAAGTACAGGCGGTGTGTCAAAGATGATGATATCGAATTCAGTTCTAAATCTATCTATAAGGTCCATCATCTTTCTGGAACCGAGTAACTCAGCAGGTTGAGAAACTGGGATTCCAGTGATTACATAAACATTTTCAATACCAGTAAAGAATCGCTCTGCATCCCATCTGCTTTCATCTTCTGATAGGAGCTCAAGAAGGCTTGGGCCCTCAGGTAGTCCTAGTTTGTCATGAAGAGAAGGGCGTCTTAAGTCGGCGTCAATAACCAGGGTTCGTTTGCCGGCTTGTGCAGAGGTAAATGCAAGGTTAAGCGAAGTAGTGCTTTTGCCTGCTCCTGATTTTGGGCTTGTAATCATCAGGTTCTGAATACCCATGTCGTCTCTGCTAAATTGCAGCTTAATATAAAGGCGTCTATACGCCTCAGCAATTGGTGACATGGGAGCGATTAGAGCAGTAAGGGCAGTACTTACCTCGCGGCCCTCAAAGTCAATTTTAAGGCGCTTGCCAAACTCTTTTTTGATGAGTTGCCGCATGTCAGGCACAACACCGAGCATGTTGATGTCGCTGTGGTTGAGGTCTTCTGGAGAGTAAACCCGAGTATCAAACTTGCGTCTTGCAACCGCAACACTAACACCGAGCATTAGCCCTAACATGAGTCCCAGGATCAAGTTGATCGCTTTCTGAGGTTTTTCTGGCTTCTCGGGTGGAACTGCCTCCCTGATAATCCGGGCAAAACCAGTTACTGACTCTTCAGCAATTCTAATCTGCTCAAGTTTGCTTGAGAAAAGAGTGAACAGTTCTTCAGTAGACTGCTGCTCTCTTTTTAATTGAGCCAACTCCATCGCAACAGTTGGGATATCGCGGAGCCGGCGATCATACTCGCCAAGCCGTTGTTCTAGCCCGCGAACTTTTGCCTGCTGGCCACTAATGTTAACTCTTTCGTCCGCAATTTTACGTCTAATCGTGCGAATGTAGTTTATGCTAGGCGCATCAGTAGGATCAAGACCGCCACCTGTGATTAGCTTGTCCGCAAGTTCATCTGAAAGAGCTCTTATTTCAGAGCGTAATTGAGCAATTCGTTGGTTGTAGTCCCTAAGCTGTGCGTTTTCACCTGGGTTGGTTCTAAGCTCAGGGTTTTTGCGGTAAATTTGATCAACGTGGAGTTCTAGATCGGTAATCTCTTCTTGTTTAAGCTTGATCTTTTCATCGATGCCAGAACTAATTTGGTCAGCAATGATAGGCTGAAGGCCGGTGATTTCATTTTCTAGAGAGAGCAAATGGGATTCACTCATGCTTAGCTCGACCCGTGCAGTCTCGAGCATGGCCTCCATTTGAGCAATCTGGGCTACGAGATACGTTACCTGCTCATCTAGGGCAGTAGCTCCCTCTCTATTTTTGTATGCAGCTAGATTTGCCTCGATTTGTTCAAGTTCTTCTTTATTCTCTTTGTATTCCATTTCATAGAAAACACGGAGCTTAGTTAAATTCTCCTTCAACATGTTTTCTGTTTCCCGGATGTACTCAGCGGCATAAATGCCTGCAATGACTGCTGCTTCTTCAGCCGAGTTGCTTACAGCCACTATTTCAATTGCATCGGTGTTTTCGTCAGATGCGGAGATAGTCAGGATCTCTTCTTGCAGCAAGTTTGCCAATTGATTAACAGAAGTTGCCTGGGTAAGAATGTCTAAAGGCTCTGCTGATCCTGGTAAGCTTCGCAGCTCGATCAAACTATCCGCGGTCCGATTGGCAATTTGAAGAGACTTGCCAAGAATGATTAACTGGTTCTCGATAGTTGTATTTACCGGAGCTGAAGAGACGACACCTTCTAATGACAGCAGATCTGTGTCTTCAGAAGCTTCAGTGTCAACCATCAAGATGGTGAATGCTTCAAATTCAGGTTCGGCCGTGAATGTATAGAGTGTTACAGCAGACAGTACTAGAAATGTGACACCGATTATATACCATTTACCGTGCCGGAGAACTTCCATGGCTTCATAAAAGGAAGACTTGGCTTCTCCAGTTGTGCGTGGGTTGATTGGTTTTGTAAACCGGGGATCAGGTGGACCTTGATATGGCATTGGTAGGTCCTGATAAAATGCACGGTTTACAGGATAAGAAGGTTTTTCCATGGAATTTGGGATTAACGTAAACTATTGAGTAGGTTATCCTTTTGAGCTGCCAATATCATAAGTGAGTACTAAAAAGTTTCGTTGCAGGGGAGGGGATACGCAGAAACCAAATCATGTGTTAATTGCTTAGCTTTTAGCAGTTCAGAACCTACAAAATATAGTTGTTTTACATGGGGATTTAGGTGTGATTTTATCCGGTTCAGTTGAGGGAATGTTCCGGGTAATTCACTGCCAGTACCCAGGTGATACTGACGACTGCACTACAAGTTGTTGGAGTGCCTTAATACAATAGCCATTTGTATAATCGGCCATGAACAGAATGTCTTAATTGAGTGATACTATTTGCTGTGATTCCGTGCAGCAATGTAAAGACAGTTCTTCAGATATAACATAAGTTATATTTCTTTCCGCGACTTCCTAATGTTGCTACGATTTAGTGTACAAAGTTTCACAAGTTCATGACATAACCAGATGGTTAAGGAGCTTGTGACCTACTTTGGTTTGATACTTTTTACGTTCTGTGCCCTTGTTTGTAGTATGAACCAAACTAGTGTGTTATCTAAGAGGTTTTATGTTAAACCGATTAATGCAGACTAACTGGTTTTTATGCAGGCCACTTAAGAACGGCTAACCACCTACATGAGTTGTTTGAATGCTCATTCCCCCCATGAGAAGTGTTGCAACTTCTAGATGAAGGTAAATCATCAGTTCTAGCAGAGTGCTTTTTTTGTTCTGATGATGTTGGCTTTTGGCGGCTTTGGGGTTGTAATTAGGCTATATATGGCATACTCTAATATTGCATCCTACATCAAAGATTTTGTAAACAACGTGACCCAGCAAAACGGTGTTGTTATCAACGAATACCTGATCGAGCGCTATGTTCGTTTTCGTGACACATTAGACAAAGCGACGCAAGTCTTGATTGGGAATTATATAAGTAAATATAGTTCTGCGGCTGCGCTCGAGAGATTCTATACTCAATTTTACGAAGAGTATGATAATGCAGGGGCACATATGTCAACAAAAGCTGAGTCTTTTGCATCCAGTATCTTTGAAAACAGCTCTCAGTAGTTTTCTGGATCACATAAAGGCTGAGTCTTGATCGAATTGGGAAGATAGTCCACCTGCACTTCCCATCGTGAAGCATATCATTCTGGTTTGCTTTCATATCGCGTTAATTGGATAATTATCCCTTGCATGGGTAACTGCTTTTACAAATTATTGGCAGTTTGCTCTTCTGGTTGGTCAAATCCTTTCTTATCTTCCTGGAGAAATTAAGCCCTGGGGCTTAAATATGTACTACTATCTATCTCGACGTCTCTTTCATGGTACCCATTGATATATTGATGCTGGCTCTTCTGGTAATAGGAGTCATTAGGGGAATTTTTACAGGGGGAATTAAGCAGATTCTAAGCATTGTTGGAGTGATAGCAGGTTTGTTGCTTGCTGTTTCCCTTTCAGAGCCCTTTAGTAATCAACTGGTAAGGCAAAACTGGGTAAGTGAAACCCTTGCTCCGGCTGTGGCCTTTGTGGTGATTTTTTTTCTGGTTCAGGTGGCAGTTCTTGCTGCAACGTACGTGTTGCGGTCCGCTCTAGAAAAAATAAAGCTAGGTGGGCTCGATAAAGCGCTTGGGGGCATTGTAGGTGGCGGGAAGGCTATTTTGGTAATTAGCTTAGTCCTGTTTCTTATAAGGTTTGTAGGTATACCGAGTGAAGAGCATAGAGAAAACTCAGTGTTCTACGAAGTAGTTTATCCTATCATGCCTGCTACTTGGAATTTTATTGTTGGAAAAGCACCTGAAGTATCCGACATGAATTAGTGTCACAAATCAGTGCTTGTAGCGGTCAATTCAAATCTCAGATAACGCCAAATGGTACCCGTTAAACTTACTTTGTCTAATTTCCTGAGTTATGGTTCAGAGGCGCAGACATTGGATTTTAGCCGGTTCCACGTTGCGTGTCTATCAGGACGTAACGGTCAGGGTAAGTCGGCTTTATTGGATGCATTAACGTGGGCTTTGTGGGGAGAAGCACGGAAATCAAGCGGTGCGCAGAAGCCTGATGAAGAACTGCTGAGAATTGGTTCTCGACGCATGTATGTCGAGTTCTTATTTGATATAGAAGGTGAGAGATACAGAGTATTACGTACCTATTCCCGCTCGGCCACAGGGAAAACAAGCAAGTCGCTACTCGAGCTGCAACTTATCAAAGACGATGAAGATGGAATCCCCCTTACTAAAGCCTCAATGCGTGAAACGCAAGAAGCGTTGAATGAACGTCTCGGGCTTGATTACGACGCTTTTGTCAATTCTGCTCTATTGCTTCAAGGGCGGTCTGACGAGTTTACAAAAAAGAAGCCGGCAGATCGTAAGAATATTCTGGGACGGGTTCTCAATCTTGGTAAGTATGATAGGCTCGCCGATCGTACCCGATTAAAACAAAATGCCTTGAAAACAGAGGTGGAAAAACTTGAGAGAGAAGTAGAAATATTTTCCGATTTGCTCAAGAACGAAGCTGAGTGGGTCAGTGACTTTGAGGTAGTAAATCAAGAACTTGATGTAAGGGAGAAGGTGCTGTCTGGTTTAAAGGCAGAAGAGGCTGGCCTGGTTGAGAAAGTTGTGTCACTTCAAGCATTGCGGAAGGAATTAGACTCGTTAAATTTGAGTCTTTCTCAGGCAACAAATCAGAGAGAACTCCGGAATAAAGAAAAAGACGAGATCAGCCTGAAATTAGTTAGGGCTAATAAGCTTATTGAGAATAAAGAGCAAATTCAAAAGGACTATCAAGCGTATGTTTCATTCCAGAAAGAACGGGATGAGCTTGATACGCAACGTGAAGTATACAGAGGTATTGAAGCACAGCTTCAAGCAGCGCGCTCTTCTCTTGTAGTAAAACGAACAGAGTTCGAAAGTAAGATTGATAAATTGGAGCTTGAAGTACGTGTCAAGGAGCAGGAGTATAAGGCGGCAGAAATCGAAGTAGCTTCAAAAGACGAGCTTGTACGTGAACTAGATAAGTCAAGGAAAGCAAATAAACGTGTTATAGAATTAGAGGGTTTAATAGAGAAAAGGAAGACTCTGGATATCGATATTAAAGGGCTGGAACAGCAAGTGTTTGGTAAAAAAGAGCAGCTTTTAGAACGATATAATGGTTTAAAGAAACAGCTAGCCAAAGTAAAGACGAGTATAGATGAAATAGGCCGTTTAAAGGCCAGACTAATTGAGGCTAAGGCGAACAAGGAGAAACTCGTTCAGATACAGACAAATCTGTTCAAAACAAAGGAAGATGGGTTGGCGGTAGCTGGAGAAATTGATCAGATTGAACTGCGTATTTCTGTAGTAAGGGAAGAAAAAGAAAAAATAAACCGGAGAATTGATCAGTTCAACGATGAGGGTGAACTTATATGCCCAACCTGCGGAATAGCTCTAAATAAAGACCGAAAAGAGGGTTTGCTAAGTGAGCTGTCAGATCAACTAGTAGGCATCGAAAATGATCTGAAGGAATTAAGTAAAATATTGGTCGAGAATCAGAAAAAGCGAGATAACTTGCGAGGAAGCTATAAAGAACTGGCAAATAAAGAGCAGCTATTGTTGGATGCAGTCGAGCTTTTTCATGAACTCAATCAAAGATTTGAGAAAAGTCTAGAGATTAAAGAGGAATATGAGGCTAATGAGAAGAGACTGAAAGACTTGCACCGTCGGTTAGAGGCAAAAGACTATGCTGCTGATGAGCAAAAATTGCTTTTCGAGAAAGTTGAGCAGAGGCAAGGATTGGTGATACAAGAGGATGATCTTAATAATCTGCGTTTTCGTGCTGCACAGATAGATCGGTTTGAGGAAAGATTGAGGAAAATTGAGATCTCAGAAGGGAAGAAAGAAACGCTGCATAACCAGATTAAAAAAAACCGTCGAACTCTTTTAGATCTAAGAAATCAATTTGATAGCGGTGAGGCGTATGGCGAGCTTAGAGAGAAGATTACAGGTTTAGAGCAAAAGCTTGTCAAATCTGACTTTGATCCAGAGCGATTTGAGATGATTAAAAAAAGCATCAAAGAAAAAAGTGATGCGCCTGAGATGGTAAGGGCTCTGCATGAGGCGGAGAATAACGTAATAGAATGGGTTGCTCAAAGCGAGAATTTGGAAAAAATACTTGCTGAAATTAACAAAAATATTACTCTTTACAAGGAAACGAAAGAGACTACGGTTAAGGCTCTTGCAGAGCTTGAAGAACACCAGGTTCAACTAGATAGAACACGCAAGGAGAGGGAAGAGGCGGAGGAAAAAGTACTGGCGTCTCAGCAAGCAATTGGAGAGCTGAATGCCAGGATGGAACAGGTGAGTCAGGCAAAGAAGAAACGAAAAGAAGCTAAAGATCTGCTCAAGGAAAAAAAGAAAGAACTAAATATCTATAGAAAATTACGTACAGCATTTGGGAAAAATGGTATACAGTCTCTAATCATAGAAGAGTCTCTTCCTGAAATCGAAGAAAGAGCAAGTGAAATATTGCACAGATTGACGGATGGCAAGATGCAAGTGCATTTAGAAACCATTAAGGACAAGAAGTCGGGCGGGACTAAAGAGACCCTAGAGATCATAATAACTGACGACTCAGGAATTCCTAGAGCATATGAGACGTACTCGGGTGGGGAGGCCTTCCGCATCAATTTTGCGCTGCGTATTGCCTTGGCTCAAATGCTTGCTGAGCGAAATGGGGTCAAAATTAGAACTCTTGGTATCGATGAAGGGTTTGGGACGCAGGACGAAGATGGGATACAATACCTAATCGAAGCAATACAAAAAGTGCAGGATGACTTCGATAAAATAATTGTGATCACTCACCTTAATAGACTGAAAGAAGCATTTCCAGTGAGGATAGAAGTTGTGAAAGACCCAATCAGGGGATCAGAGTTTACTTTGATTGAGCAATAAGATCCTTAATTAGATAAGAAGCCCCAGCCCAAAACCTACAAAAGAATTTTCTAGGGAGGATTCGCCAGATTTAGTTGCTTCGATTGAGTATGAACCATGGATAGTTACATTGGTGTTGACTCTAACTCCCAATATCCCTTTCACTGTGTAGATTCTAGGACGAATTCCCCCAAGAATATGCCTGTGTGAGTACGTACCACTCAAAACGATTTTGTTGGCAAAGAAAAGAAACGCTTCCCCGAGATAGCCAACCTCGTAACTGCGCTTGCGTAGAAATAAGCCTTCGGTAGAAGCAAGGCCTTCATATGCGAAATTCCCAAATTTCGCAGTCGTTAAGCCCACACTACCAATTGCGCGAAGGGTAAAGTAGTTAGAAGGATTTCCGAAGTAAACAGACGGGCCAAGGCGGAGGTTTACCCATCTTAGGTCCAGTTCCATTCGGTTAGACTTGTCATAGTCAAACAACGTAACACCCATGCTTATCGGGAGGCGAATTACATCCATGTTGAGTAAGCCCAGGCGCCATCGGAAATCATAATCTTCAAAATTGTTAGTTCTGGTTCCAACGCTCATAAAGATCGTCTGGACAAGACCCGTGCTTTTTAATTCAGGGGCTACTTGAGAAGAGGATGCAATCTTGGAATAGAGGATGTGACTGTAAAAGGCTTCTTGATCTAGGTCGTAGAAGAAATAAGGAGCAAATTCTACGGCAAGTTCTGGAATAGGGCCTAGTGTCTGTGCTTGTATTTTGCTAGAATTACTATAGAAGCAGAAGAACAGCGTGAAGATCACAAATAAAGGGCATTTTTTTAATGCAACTGATAATGCGTTCATGTGGGAATGCGGTTTCCAACGATACTGCTAGCGGTTTAGGCGCATAAGTATAAGGCCACCTACTATTAAAGATCCCCCTACCAACTGAACGGGCTGAATATGCTCGCCGAGAATGAAGTAACTGGCTACCAAGGCAATAAAGGGTACTAGATTTCCAAATACTGCGGTGTGAGTGGCTCCAACTTTTTGTACAGAATAGGTCCATGCTACTACTGCCAACCCTGTTGACAAAGCTCCTGAATATAAAATGGCGAGCCAAATAACCCAGTTCAGCTCCCCCCATAGTATACCATCCATATGAGGTAGGGCCAGGAGAAAGTTAAATGGAAAGGAAATTACGAGACCAATTAACGTTATTCCTTTTGCGTCAATAAACTGAGTAGCTGGTTTGCTAAAGGCTGTATATGCCCCCCAGCAAATCGATGCCGCAAGGATGAGTGCATTCCCCATAATCAGATCTCTATCAAAGCTGATTTTGTTTTCACCGGATATTGAAACATAGATTGCTCCTGAGACTGAGAGGACCAATCCGATCCATGCATTCCTTGTGAGTTTTTCCTTGTAAAAAGCAATAGCCACAATAGCTGTCCAAACAGGAGAACTTGCCATGATAATGGCGCTGTTTCCTGCTGTTGTATTATCTATACCGAGGACAAAAAAAAGCTGGTACAAGAAGTATCCAAGAAGCCCAAGCAATACAAAAGAGAATAAATGTGATTTTAAGGCATTCCAGTTCAGAGGGGATTGTTTTCGAAACGCAAATACTAAAAGGATAGCAGCAATAGAAGCGATAAATCTGAAAATGTTAACAACAAAAGGGTGCATTACTTCCAATACATATTTCAGAATTGGGAAATTTACACCCCATACGACGATGATCATAATTAGCAGCAGGTCGTATTTCAGTTGTTTGGTAGTGTATTTGTTCACTTAATTACTAATGCAATTAGAGGGCAGGCTAAGTGGTAGAGGGTATGGACTTTGCCACATAGTCTCCTATCATTGAACTAATTGAGTTAAAACTCGTATTTTTATGGTACTTACGGGTTAGATATATGGGATCAGAAGGAATCAAAAAGTTATACTACTCAATAGGTGAAGTCAGTCAAAAAACGGGACTTGAACAACATGTGTTGCGCTATTGGGAAACAGAGTTTGAAGGCTTAAGTCCTCAGAAAAATCGAGCAGGTCGCCGAATATACACTAAAGATGACATTGATTTTATAGAAAGGCTCAAATATTTACTAAAAGAAAGAAAATTTACCATAGAGGGTGCTCGTAATGCATTAGGGAGTCTTGACCAGGAGGACAGTGGTGATGCAGGATTTCGAAAGGAACTTTTAGCATTGCGATCATTTCTAAAGGAGATTGTAGAAAAACTCTGAAAGAGACTTCTACGGGACGTGGCGCAGTCCGGTAGCGCACTTGCATGGGGTGCAAGGGGTCGTGGGTTCAAATCCCGCCGTCCCGACTAACAATGTATTAAGCTTCCTTATCGGATGATTTGGAAGCTTTTTTGTGTTTAGTATTTATTGAATGGTACAGGATGTATCCTTATTATAGGAAGTAGAACATGTTCGTTTACACCTGTATAGATTAAGTAGAAGGCAGGAGAACAGCTCATACTCTATGCTCGAAAACCCATTACCCCAAACACTTAGCTCTTTCCTTGCAGATCTAGTCGAAATCCGAGAAAACAACGGCGTTACACTGGATGATATAAGAGTGCGGACTAAGGTGTATCCCCATATCATAGCTCAGTTTGAAGAAGATGGGCTAAATGAGCATCCTTTGTTCAATGTGTTGTATTTGAAGGCATTTGTGAGAAGCTATGCGGAGGTTGTTGGTATCTCTCCTTCAATTGCTGTCAGCTCATATGAAGATGCTCTTTCTGAGAAATACAATAGGCGATTGGCTGTTGAATACCTTGGTCTTCCTGAGCTCGAGGAGTCTGTTGCCTCTGATACGAGTGAGGCTAAAACGAGTCAAAAAGAGATAAGGGCACCAAGGGTAACTGAGCCTAGAATTGATAATCCTACAACTCCTCGTATTTCTCTCAATTCAAGTAGTGCAAGTCTCTCTAAAATTTGGGATTCAATTCAGTCTTCACTTAGGAGAACGAGTGCAAATGCTATAAGTATGTTGCAGGTCATAAGTGATAAGGGAATTCTTCAGTGGGGTGTATTAGCACTTTGTATTGTTGTTGGGGCGTTTCTATTGATTAAGTTGGTCGCTTTTCAGAATGAGTCAATGCCTCCCGCATTTACCCAGGAGGGGGCATCTTCAATTCAGGAAACATCCGTTGTTGAGGATACAAGTAACAGAGAGGAGGTGCCAGTGGTAGATTCATTGCTTCTTAAAAAGACAAGTTTGGTACAAGGTGTTATTGGCCGCATCGAAAATGGGGATAGTTTGAACGTTACGATAGTAGCTGCTACTGGCAAGCTGGATCCATTTCGTATCAGAGTCGATAATGATTTGCGCCGCCCTTATTGGATTGACGAGGGGGACTCACTGGATTTCTGGTTTGACAATCAAGTCACTGTAGAGGATAATTTAGACAACATGGTGATTTTATTTGAGAGCCTCGAGTATCCCATATTGAGCACAGATTCTACTGCGAGGGTTGTGATAAGTAGGGATAGTGCAAATGCCTTCACCTACTCTTCTCTATAGCAGTCTTATTCAAAGACAGAAAGATACTGCATCTCGCATATGAATGAAGTTGCCAGAACCAGGCAGAAGCTAAAAGAACTCAGCGAGTTATCAATCGAGGAATTGTCTGAGGAGTCTTCGAGAGAACATGTACAAGAATTGATTGAGCTAATAAACTACCATGCTCATCAATATTATGTGCTAGATAATCCTCTTATCTCGGATAGTGAATATGATATTCTGTATCGATCTCTTCAATCAATTGAGGCCGCGCATCCAAATCTGGCCTCATTAAGTTCGCCAACTCAACGAGTTGGGAACCAACCACTGGATAAATTTGAACGAGTACGACATGCTGTGCCCATGTTGTCGCTGGGTAATGCTTTTGATGGAGAAGAGCTACAGGCTTGGTATCTGAGATGTATTAAAGGGCTGCAGGAACTGTATGGCGATGATATTCGCCCGGCAGTAACTGTCGAGCTTAAGATTGATGGATTGGCGCTGTCGCTTGTTTATGAAAACGGACAGCTGGTATTGGGAGCTACCAGGGGAAACGGGTTAGAAGGAGAAGAGATAACCCCGCAAGTACGAACCGTTTCTAGTATTCCTCTAGAGGTTCCGATACTCAAAGATACAGAAATAAAAGCGCCTGAACTTCTTGAAGTAAGAGGGGAGGTGTATATGTCCAAGAGTGATTTTGAGAAGTTAAATAGTTCTCTTGCATCTCAGGAAAAGAAGCAATTTGCTAACCCTAGAAATGCAGCAGCGGGGAGCCTTCGCCTTCTTGATTCAACTATCACAGCTACGAGGCCGCTCAGGTTTTATAGTTATTCGGTTGGCAGGCTCGAAGCTGATTCTGTACCTCAGGCTCAGCACGGCATGCTGCGATACTTAAAAGACTTGGGTTTTGCTGTAGAAAAAAACTCTCAACGATGTGAGACTATTGAAGAAGCCATTTCATTTTGTGCTAAATGGGCCGAGATACGCGATACGCTTGACTATGAGATTGATGGTGTTGTAGTCAAAATTGATTTGATTGAATATCAAAATGTTCTGGGAAATGTTTCTAATGCACCTCGTTGGGCTGTTGCTTATAAATTTCCTGCAAGGGAGACAACGACTGTTCTAAAGAATATCACCGTGAGCGTAGGAAGGACTGGAGCAATCAAGCCGGAGGCGGTTCTGGAGCCGGTACAGATTGGTGGTGTAACGGTGTCGAAAGCAACATTACATAACGAAGACTATGTGATAGGCAGGGATATAAGGATTGGTGACACTGTCTTAGTCAAGCGTGCTGGGGATGTTATCCCTCAAGTAGTCAGGTCCATACCTGAAGCGAGGACCGGAGACGAAAAAGTATGGCGAATGCCAGAGAATTGCCCAGTCTGTGATACTCCATTGGTTAGGCTGGACGATGAGGCAGACTATTACTGTGTCAATACGGAGTGTCCAGCACAGTTCATCCGACTGGTCGAACACTATGCTAGTCGAGGAGCAATGGATATCGAGGGCTTAGGATCTAAGCTGGCTGTGCAATTGGTAGATGAACAGCTAGTTTCCAGTTTGGCTGACATATACGCCCTTTCTCTTGATGATCTGGTAGCATTAGAAGGCTTTGCAGATAAAAAGGCAAAGAACCTTTTGGATGGCATTAAAGAATCAACTTCGAGGCCTCTCAGTCGGCTTTTCTTTGGACTTGGTATCCGATACGTTGGAAAAACTGTTGCAGAACTGGTGGTAAGTCATTTTGAAAACATTACTGAGATATTAGAATCCTCGGTTGAAGACCTTGAGGCAATCGATGGAGTGGGGCCTTCTATTGCAAAAAGTATTGTTGATTGGTCTGGAGTGGAAAAAAACCAGATATTGGTGAAAAACCTTGCGGAAAGAGGCGTTAATCTCAGGCGGTTACCTGAAGAAGTTTCTAGTCAAGAGCAAAGTACGGCTGTGAGTGGGAAGCAATTTGTTATTACTGGCACGCTCTCTTCAATGGCCAGGAGCGATGCCCAGCAGTTGATTAAGAAAGCTGGTGGCAAGGTTACCTCCAGTGTTACTAAGCGGACAGATTTTCTTGTGGTTGGTGAAAAACCAGGAAGTAAATACGCAAAAGCTCAAGAGTTAGGCATTGAGATACTTGATGAGGCTGCTTTTGTAAACATGATAGGCTCATAAGGATAAACTTGAATTTGAAGAAATAGTGCTAACAACGTTAGATTATGCCGTTATTGCAATATACTTTGTCGCTATTACGGTATTTGGTATAAAAGCAGGGGGAAGGCAGTCGAGTCAAAAGGACTTTTTCTTGGGAGGAAGAGATCTTCCCTGGTGGGCTATATGTTTCTCAATAGTGGCTACAGAGACAAGTACCCTAACGGTGATTGGTGTGCCAGCAATTGCCTATGCAGGTACATTTACCTTCCTTCAGATAGCACTGGGTTATTTGGTTGGCCGCATAGCAGTTAGCATTATATTTTTGCCCAAGTATTATGACCAATCCTTGCAGACCGCTTACGCCTTTTTGGGTAACCGTTTTGGTTCATCAACCCAGATAATAGCTTCGATTACCTTTCTGATAACCCGGCTTCTGGCGGATGGCGTTAGACTATTTGCAACCGCAATTCCGGTGAAGATTATTCTTGAAGCAGCTGGACTTGAAGTCAGTTATTTTGCAGTTATATGCGTAATCGGGCTGTTGACCATTGTTTACACTTCGATTGGTGGGCTAAAAGCGGTTGTTTGGATGGATTTCGTCCAGATGATCGTATATGTAATAGGTGCCGTTATTGCAATAGTCGTTTTATTGCAAGCATTACCCGAAGGATGGAATGAAATAGCGTCGAGCGAAGGTAAGCTCAAGTTTCTGGATTTTGAGCTTGGGAGGCCGATTAATGAGATCCTTACCTCTCCTTATGTGTTTATAACAGCTGTTCTAGGAGGGGGGATATTTACGATGGCTTCCCATGGAACGGATCAGCTCATAGTGCAACGATTACTGGCGTGTAAAAACTTAAATGACTCGAAGAAGGCTTTGATAGGAAGCGGGTTTCTAGTCATTATACAGTTTGCTCTATTTTTGATTTTAGGCCTTTTATTGTGGAGCTATTATGATGGGGTGGCTATTTCTGAATTGGGTTTAAGTCGAACCGATGAGGTTTATCCCAAATTTATTGTAGAAGAATTGCCGGCAGGAATTTCTGGGTTAATCCTGGCAGGCATAATAGCGGCTGCAATGAGTACCTTATCCTCCTCGCTCAATGCTTTGGCTTCTTCAACATTAGGCGATATATACGCCCTAACCACAAAGAAGTCATTAGGCGATGACCAGCAGCTGAAAATTGCTCGGCTCTTTACGCTTATTTGGGGGGGCATATTCATTGCCTTCGCTAGCCTTTTTCAGAATCAACAAAATCCTGTAGTTGAACTTGGCTTGGCAATTGCAACATTCACTTACGGAGGCTTATTAGGAGTTTTTGTGCTGGGGCTGATAGATAAAAAAGTGAAGGATGTTGGGGCAAGTATGGGATTGGTCCTTGCCATTGTCGCCATGACTCTTGTGATTTTTGGGGTGAAATATTCTGAAACACAAGGATGGTTTTTTGCTTTCGATAGCTCAAGTGAAGGTGGGATGGTTGAAAATGCAAAAACTATAGCTTGGCCACTGTATACACTTCTTGGTGCAGTGCTAACAATTGTGTTTAGCTGGATGGTAGAAAATTTAAAGCACTTCTTTTTGCGGAACAGGTAACTGTACCTATCGTCTTACTAGTTGCTAAGTGGGGAATAAGGACCTGTAAAGGCCCTTTTTCTAGAGTATAAAACGTTATATGGATATTAATAGATTTATAAGGCGATTCAGGCGGAAGATTAGACCTGTTGGAGAAAAGCTAGAGAAAGGCAGAAATAGCGAAAACCAATTAGCAACAAAAAATCTTTTCATCAAATCAGTAATTTTCTTCTCTCTTTTACTGATTTCATATATAGCATTTCCGAAAAGTGAATTATACCAATTCTCAGTTGAAGCCGGTGAATCGTGGAGGTATGAAACACTCAAGGCCCCGTTTGACTTCCCTATTTATAAAGATGAAGGTGTAATAGAATCGGAGAAAAGAAATATACGATATACTACACCTCCTTACTTTAGTGAGATACCGCAAGCTAAGTCAAAAATGCTTGCTAAACGGGACACTGTAAAAAATCAATTAGATAGGATTTTTGTTGCCTATTCTCAATTTGTTAAAAACAAGGAGCGGGACAGCCTCACCTGGGCTATTCAAGATTCTTTACGTGTTACCGAACTAAAACGTACAGCATGGCTACGTTTAACCCAAGAGCAATGGGAGTATTTGACTGATTCGTACATGGCTCATTTGCCTGATTCCAATGGGGTTTCTCTATCTAGTTCTGAAGAACGCCTTGATCAAGCGCTTCTAAACAATGCGTGGAATATTGCAAATCCGCTAATAGGAGTAGGTATACTTGATATTCCTTTGGATAGCGTGCTTACAGAGGAAATAGTGATTCGGAAGGTTGATGAATCGATTGATATCAGAAGAAGTAAAGACAATGTAGTCGGATTAAACGAAGCGTTTGTTTTTGCAGAAGAAAAATTTGCTACTAGTTTTCCCGCGAACTCTCAATATGCACGTCTGGGTAATTCGTTCTTTCGTGCAATATTTCAGCCCTCTCTCTCTTTTATGAGAGCTGAGACTTATCGAGAATGGAATCGAAAAGAAGAACGGCTCTCCCCAACAAGAGATATGGTTGGAGCTGGAAGTGTCATTGTAAATAAGGGAGATCTCATAAACGAAGAGACGATGCGTCGGCTGTCTTCCCTGGAGAGGGCGCAGAGAGAAAAGAGTGGAAACCGAATGCCTTGGAGAATCGGCTTAGGGCAATTTATGTTCACGCTTGCTGTCTTCGTGATTTTCTTCTTGTACTTATATGTTCAAAGGAAAGAGATATTTGATGACAACAGGAAAGTGCTGTTGATTGTGCTGCTCTTTGTTGGGATTATTGGGTCCTATGCAATCGTCGTCAGGAGTTCCATTCTAAATATATATGCCATCCCTGTGGCGATTGTACCGGTTATGCTTACTGTCCTTTTTGACTCCAGGGTAGCGCTGTTTGGGTTGCTCACGTTGGCTTTTATTGGCGGGCATTTTAACGGGTATGACTTTGAATTTACTTTTGCCACTTTATTTGCAGGGTTTTTGGGTGTTTTCAGTGTGAGGGATATAAAGAACAGGGGGCAAATATTCTTGAGTGCAGCTATAGTTGGGGTTGGTTATTGTGTGATTTTGATGTCATCCTGGTTAGTATTTGATGTATCCCAGAGTGTTCTTTCTGAGGACTTAATGTCGATTGCGATAAACGCAGCTCAGCTGATTGTCGTGCTGCCCTTGTTGTGGGTCTTTGAGCGTGCATTCGATATTACAACCGACCTGACTCTTTTGGAATTGTCTGACACAAATCGCCCTCTTCTTAAGGAGTTGAGTATTAGGGCGCCTGGTACATTTAATCACAGTCTGCAGGTAGCGAATCTGGCTGAAGCTGCGGCTGATGCAATAGGAGCCAATGCTCTTTTAACGAGAGTTGGGGCTTTGTATCACGATATTGGGAAGATGGTAAAACCTGAGTACTTCGTGGAAAATCAACGATCACAAAAGAATCCACATGATCAGGTAAAGCCCCGAATGAGCTCTCTAATTATAGCCAGCCATGTAAAGGAAGGCTTGGAAATTGGCCGAAATTACAATCTACCTAAATTAGTCCTTTCTTTTATTCCTATGCATCATGGGACAACGTTGATTGAGTACTTTTATAAGAAAGCTCAAGAAATGGAGGAGGGAGAGCAGGGGAGTGTCCTGGAATCTGAATTCCGATATCCTGGGCCAAGGCCTAACTCTCGAGAAACGGGAATTTTGATGTTAGCTGACTCTGTTGAGGCTGCAAGTCGAAGCATCAACGAGCCAACTCACAAGAGGCTTGAGGGCTTGATAGAATCAATATTCAAGGCACGAGTTAATGATCATCAGTTGGATGATACAGATTTGACATTCCGGGACCTTGATAAGATAAAAGAAACCTTCCTTGCTATGCTGATAGGTATTCATCATGGCCGTGTTAAATACCCAGGTCAAGACAGAGAAGATGATGAGGTGGCTGAAGTGCCTGATGAGTCCTTTAATGATGAATCCACTCTCGAAAAGGAAGCAAAACCAGCGCCAGTCGCACACGAGCAATAATGACTATAAGCCAGGTAGAAGGCGCTGGATAGCCTGAATTGATTCCTGGCTCACAATATGGCCTATCTGAGTAAACGTTTTCTCCTGCTTAGAAAAAGTATGTAGTGCTCTTTTGCATCTAGGAGTAAAAACAACCAAGTCTGTTTGGTCAATAAATTGTTTTAAATGCGAGCTTCCGTCCTCCAGTGAAGCGCCAAATATTTGGCCAGAAAAGCCAGTGGCTGCTTGAATTTCGGCCATTAGATGAGGGATGGATTCTTTGTTATAAGTAATTAACCCAAGCGTCTCCCTGTCGTATAAGTGCCCTATCCGATCTAGCGTCTGTGGACTTAGGTAAAGTGTGAGCCCAAGGATATCCACCCTTGGGAATATTTCTACAACCATCTGGATATCGGCATGCCGGCATAGGATATAATCGGCGTCTTGGTGTTTTCTCTCCAGATTTCTTAGCGTTGTGTATTCTACACTTACCTGTAGAATAGAAGAAATGTAGTTCGAAAATTGCTCTCCAATTTCAAGGTAAGGAGCTGCAAAAACTACTTTAGAATCCTGCGTTGCAGAGTCCATGAGAGCAAGTTGCTCCTGGAAAAGGTAGTCTATATCTGTTTCCTCTAGTCCTATTCCAACAAGGCGTTGGAGCGCCTCCTCAACAATAGTCGCGCCTTGTTCTAGCCTCTCTTCGCTAGTAAGAGGTGCTCGTGCCAATACTTTATAGCCACTCCCTTTTTCGGCAGAAAGGATTCCCTCTTGTACAAGTTTCAAATAAGCCTTTCTTACAGTGTGAAAGGACACATTTAGCTGAGAGGCTAGTTTTCGGGTAGGGGGTAGATATTCATTTACCTTGTAGATACCACTGGCTACATGGTATCTCAGTTGTTCTACCAGTTGATCTGAGATTGGGGTTGTTGACGAACGATCTAATTTGATCATAATAGAACCATAAGAGAGTAAAGCATACCACTTTACTTGCATGAAGGTTAAATAATGATCACAAGTAGGTCTATAAGGCCAATCTGTTCCTGTTTAACACGGATTAATTGTGCTCTTCCTCGCTTCTCTTGGTTTTGTCGATAAGCTCTCTTAGGGTTTTTAGGTCATCTTCTAAGATGCCATCCCAGGATAGATCGTCTTCAATTGGAGGTGTTTGATTGGTAGTGACTGTCAGCTCAGTAGCTGGGAATTGGTTTGGTGTGTCAAATTGCTCCTGAGGAGGAGCTGGAGCAGGTTTTAGTGCGGCGAATCCATTTTGGCTGTGCCCGTTGCTTATGGATGGTGCATTGCTTTCAATCGACATGAGCGATCGTTCATCAAAAGGGATTCGCTCCCTGATTTCCTGAATGACTGCACCACTTGAAAGGAATTTTTTGACACCATCAATCAGGGCTGTTCTTGTTAATTCTCCTTCGTTCGTGGAGAATTGGCCACTCATTTCATACTCAGTGATTATGTCTAAAGCTGGAAGTGAATGAGTGAGAAGAGAGATGCGCTCCTGTAAATTGCGATTGCGGTAAAAGATAACTCGTTCCCATATAGAAAGCACCAGCTCTTTAACTGCTCCAATCAATAAGACATTCCCCCTGAAATCAAAAAGCTTGTCTTTGCCTGAATCACAAGATATGACCTCAAGGTCATCAAAATGCTGATTTTGAAGCCTAGCGCAAGCTTCGTACAGTAGTGTGATGGAATCAATGGAGTCGCTAATTCTCTTTGGGGAAGAATAGTCATTGTTCTCGGGTTCAAGAACTACAAGGGTTAGGATTTCTTTATTTACATCCGTGTTTTGTTCTTCTTCCTGGAATTTCAGCAAGTTTATAATGGAGTTAATCGTACTTACAACTCCTTTAAGGTCATTAAGCGGATGATCATCCTCTAGATCAGCTTGCTTGGACATAGTAATCCAGGGGTCAGGGTCTCTAAGTTGAGAAAAGCCAAGCTCTTTTTCTAAGAACAGTGCCCCTTCACTAAACTGCTCTGCTAAAATATTATACTGTTTAAAGGAGAGGAGATAATCCTGCAGGGTCATTCTTTCTTTTGACCCATTTGCTATGTCAGAAATACCTGCGCTTTCGATAGCTTCTGTGATTTGCTCTGCTGATGCAATGATTTGTGCTCTAGTCATCTTCAAGGGCCTGCTACAATGTAGTGCAATGTAAACCAGGCTTCCACGTGGATCTGGAGAGGTTGTGCAATTGTAGCCGGTAGAATTATGCTAAAAATAAGAAGTAATTACGACACATTTTTAAAAGTATACTTATACATGAATTGTGTATCGTAGTGAAATAGTACCTATTTACCTGCTCCTTTGACGCAATAATCGTGCTCAAAAGGACCGTCAGGGTTCAAGGCATCTTTGTTGGCCTAAACAATAGATAATGAATTGTAGATGTTAAGATATGTGGCTACTGTTTTTCCAGGGCTCCATGAGAATGCCCAACTCCTTAACAAAACGAGACTTTTTCTTCGCCTGAGAAACGGCTAGGAGATTACATATCATCCGAAGTAATATAGTCTGGCCAGATGCAGCCTGGAAATATTTAGCTTGTGGCTTAATGCCAGCTTTAATAAGGAACTGAATACACTGTTCCTTAACGATAGGATTTCCTCCATTGAAGATATCAAAAAACACTTCGTGGGTTTCATCTTGATATTTTGCAAGGAAATGAGCGGGCATATTTACACCATAAATAGGAAGTCCGAGTCTTCTTCCTAGAAGGATAAAGATTGTGCATAGTGTTACTGGGATGCCTCTACGGGCTTCCATGACACAATTGATGTAGCTATTGTTTGGGTCAGAGAAATGCTCATTGTTTCCTTTGAAGCCAAGTTCGTTGCATAAGAAGCTACTCAAAACGAATGCCTTGCCAACACCACTCGCTGAATCTACCTTAGGTTTGATGAACTGAGCCATTTCGTCCAGTTGTGCCTGAAGGGCTTTTATATTAAGACCTGGAAACCGGTGAAGGGCTAATAGGAAGACGCCGTGCTCTAATTCTGCATCCGGCATCCGCATAATATGCCTCCAGTGGGACTCTATCTCTTTGAAGTGCAATTCTTGCATGAGTCGCCCGATTTTATCCCGGTCCGACCCGTGCATTTTTTTATGCGCTTCCTGTAATGCTGGTAAAGCTCTTCTTCCCAGCTCTTTGAAGCGTAAATGTATCGCTTCTTGAACTATTTGATCTGGATCATCTAATAACGAAACAAGCGCTTTTATTTCACTCTTTACAGTCGGCTGGTATAGCATACTCGCAGGTGGTGAGAAATAAGGCAAAAGGAACACTACGGAATTGTGGGGAGACGCCCTTCATTATAGCAAAAAGAATTCGCTGAGAAATACTCCTAAAGAACAGTGGATCAGGGTTTTTCGCTCAACAAAAGCATGCTACAAGCGCGAACTGTATTAATCCGAATGTAAAAAAGGATAACGGTAGTCTAGCGGAGGATTGAGATTCTCCTTAATAGTCCTGGCAGAAACCCATCTGATCAGGTTTAAATAGGAGCCGGCTTTGTCATTCGTACCTGATGCTCGCGCTCCTCCAAATGGCTGCTGGCCGACAACCGCACCAGTAGGTTTGTCATTGATGTAGAAGTTACCAGCCGCATCTATAAGGTGCTCACGGGTTTTTACGATCACGTCTCTGTCACTCGCAAATACCGCCCCAGTTAGAGCGTAAGGTGAAGTGTGATTAATGGTGTCCAGGATTTCAGTAAATTTGTCGTCTTCATAAATATAAACAGTTACCACAGGGCCAAATATTTCTTCCTCCATCGTTCTGTAATGCGGATTTGAGGTGAGGATTAGGGTTGGTTCTATAAAATAACCTTCATCATCATTGCAATTGCCACCATAAATTATTTGAGCCTCAGCGTCTTGGCTTGCCTGATCAATATATCCTTTTATTTTATCGTAAGACTTCTGGTCTATTACTGCATTTACGAAATTTCCAAAATCTTCGACCGTGCCGATTTTAATCGTTTCTAATTGCTCAATGGTTTTTTGCTTGATAGCCGGCCAAAGCGATTTTGGTAGGTATACTCGAGATGCCGCAGAACACTTCTGTCCTTGATACTCATAGCCTCCGCGGACAATCGCCGTAGCAACAGATATTGGCTCGGCAGAGGGGTGTGCCACAATAAAATCTTTTCCTCCCGTTTCTCCAACAATTCTAGGGTAACCGTTGTAGTTTTGAATGTTGGATCCTATAAGCTGCCACATATATTGGAATGTGCGGGTTGAGCCCGTGAAGTGGAGGCCTGAAAAATGCTTAGAAGCCATAAGTGGATTTCCGATGGGGGGGCCGTCCCCCGGAAGCATGTTAATTACTCCCGGTGGTAACCCAGCCTGCTCAAGAAGTTTATATATGTAGAATGCAGAGTATATGGCAGTTGAAGAGGGCTTCCAGATAACAGTATTACCCATTAGGGCAGGCGCTGTGGGAAGATTTCCTTGTATGGCTGTAAAGTTGAATGGCGTGACAGCTAAGATGAAGCCCTCAAGTCCTCTATATTGCACCTGGTTCCATGTGCCGTTCGAAGAGATGGGTTGATCTTCATAGATCTGTTGCATGTAGTGAACATTGAAGCGTAGGAAGTCAATCAGTTCACAGGCAGAGTCAATCTCTGCCTGATAGATATTTTTGCTTTGGCCAAGCATTGTAGCGGCATTTAATGTATCCCTCCATGATTCTGACAGCAACTGGGCAGCTTTTAGGAAGATGGCGGCTCTATCCGTCCAGTGCATGCGGGACCAGTCATGCCTTGCATCCAAGCAGGAGGCAATAGCCTGCTCGGCTTCTGCTTGTTCACACTTGTGAAAGATACCCAGCTTGTGGGAGTGTTCGTGTGGGGGGTGAATTTCTTCAGTTCGTCCTGTATAGATGTATTTCCCGCCAATAATAGCCGGCACTTCAACTTCAGTTGCCTTTAATTTTTTGAGCCGATTTTTGATTGATGTTCGCTCACTGCTTCCTGGTTCGTATCCGCGAACTGGTTCATTTTCTGGCAAAGGGATTCTTATGATAGCGTTATTCATAATACCGTTATTGCAATAGGAGTCATGGAAATCATTGGATCATATTATTTTTTTTTATTGGATCCAAATGAAATAGTTATATGTTGAGATAAGATCGAATTTATGAATAAGTGGTATGCCGAAATTTGAGCGTTTTGTTGCCTCTAGATACCTGTGGAATGCACAGGGGAGAAGTGAGGGGAGGCGTTTTTTGCAAGTGGTTACTCTTATTGCTGTTGGAGGCGTAACAGTTGGGGTTGCGGCGTTGCTACTCTCATTGGCGATTGTTAGAGGATTTAGCTCTGAAATCACTAACAAGATCATCAGCTTCGGGTCTCATGTCCAAGTGACAAAATATGTTGGTGATTCAATTGAAGGTGCTGATAACATATCTGAACAGCTCAGGCAATATCCTCAGGTAACTCAAGCGACGCCTGTCATTCAAGAATTTGCATTACTCAGAAAGTCGGCAAAGAATATAGATGGCGTTCTCATCAGCGGTGTTGATTCCGTGTCCGAATCCTTACAGGATCGGATTGTAGAAGGCCGATTTGTTTTTGATGTTGATTCCACGGGCCGCCCAGGTATTGTCATCGGCCGGCAACTATCGAAACTGCTTGGGTTAGAATTAGGAGACAAAGCGACTGCATTTTCTATTAGGAGCCAGGGAGATGACGCAAACTCCATTAGAAGCTCGCTGCCAAAAGCCAAGCAGTTTTATGTGTCTGGCATATACGAAACGTCATTTGCAAAGTATGATGAACTGTACGTTTATACAGACTTAGAAAGTGCCAGGAATTTGTTTAAATACGGTCCCAACCAAGTCTCGCACATCGACTTGTTCTTGAGTACATCCGATCAGGCCAGTGAAACTGCTATAACCATTAATGAAGAGATCGGATTTCCCCTCGAGGCAAGAACAGTGTTCCAGCGATTTAGGCAATATTTTGCGTGGGTAAAATTACAACAAACAATAACACCAGTTGTTATCTCTTTAATCGTCTTAGTGGCTGCCTTTAATATTCTCGGGACGCTCTTGATGATCATGTTCGAGAAGACGAGGGAGATAGGCATTTTAGGTGGAATGGGCGCTTCTCCGTTTTCTATTTTTAAATTATTTCTTTTGCTTGGCTTGATGATTGGCGGTGTAGGAGTTGTGGCTGGCGAACTATTGGCATTGGGCCTTGCACTAATACAAAAGAAATATGCAATCATTCCCTTACCTGCAGAGTCATACTATATGGATGTGGCTCCTATAGAATTAAGTGGATTTGATTTTATTTTGGTTGGCCTTGTAGCACTATTCTTATGTGCTTTGGCTGCAAGTGTACCGGCATATATAGCTTCTTTCATCAAGCCAATACGTGCTATTCGATTCAGATGATTAATCACTTAAAACATAAATCTAAATGGCAACTGTAGGTGTAGGGCAAGAAGCCCCGGATTTTGAACTTTATGATAGTGACAAGGAACTGTTTAAACTTTCAGAAGCAAAGGGAAAGCAAAATACATTGCTCCTTTTTTACCCAGGGGCTTTTACTGGAGTGTGTACTACGGAGTTAAACACTGTGTCTAGCGAGATAACAGATTATGGTCAAGATACCCTGATCGTGGGGATATCGACTGACTCGCCGTTTGTGCAAAGTGAATACAAAAAAGTAAACAACTTCGGTTTTGCATTGCTCAGCGATCATGATGCTAGTGTTTGTGCTGCATATGGTGCTAAGTACCAGAATAACTTTACTGGGATGAATCTTGATCGTATTGCGAAGAGATCTGCATTTGTAGTGAATAAAGAAGGCACTATCGTTTATGCAGAAGTACTCGAAAATGCAGGGGAGTTACCAGATTTGGATTCTATTAAGAATGTGTTGAATGGATTATCCTAGCACTAAAGAAGATGATCACTTTGAAAATTCTGTTATTCAGCATTCTGAAGGAAAAGGTTGGCCAGGATTCTATCGAGTTAAACGTAGCTTCTTCTTTGACGGGTGAACAGTTATTAGATAAGCTGTCTTCTGATTATGACCCAATACGTTCTTACAGGAAGGTAATTCGGCTAGCAGTGAATGAATCGTATGTGGATGAATCAGTTGAACTGACAAATGGAGATGAGATTGCTTTAATCACACCCGTTAGTGGTGGCTAAGAATCATTTAATTTAGATATGAAGAATGATAGCTTGTGGTGGGAAATCTGCGAAGATACATTAAGTGTGGAAAGGGTTAGTACTTTTCTCTTTGATAGCCGGGCTGGTGGAGTCGATATTTTTGTTGGAATCACGCGGGAGTGGACTGGGGATAAGCATACCAAATTGCTGAGTTATGACTGTTACGTTCCAATGGCTCGGAAGGAAATGAAAGCCTTGCTTGATGATGCGGTTGATAGGTGGCCTATTGTTAAGGGGTGTATCGTGCATCGTACTGGCATTGTACCATCAGCCCAGCCAAGTGTGATAATAGGTGTAGCAACTCCGCACAGAAAAGATGCCTTTGAGGCTTGTAGATTCCTGATTGACAACTTAAAGATTCGAGTGCCCATCTGGAAAAAAGAGACATATGCTGATGGGAGCGAAGAGTGGGTGGATCCTACGGGTAAACACAGCCCTCCACAGGAGTCTAATTAGAATAGCCTAACTTTATGTACTGAGAATAGACTGCAGATTGTTCTCAATGCGTTGTGTTGGGTTCTTGCTAAGATCGGGTACGAAAGGCGAATCCGCTAGTTTTTCGTAAAGCTCGATGTATCGCATTGAAATCTCTACAACAAAGGAATCTGGCAAGTCAGGTAAAACTTGATTTTCAAGGCCTTGAAAATTATTGTCCATCAGCCATTCTCTTACGAACTCCTTGGATAGCTGGCGCTGTGGTAGATTTTTTTCGTAAAGATCTTGATACGTTTCCGCATAAAAGTAGCGAGATGAGTCTGGGGTATGTATTTCATCTATCAACGTGATATTACCCTGGTTGTCTTTCCCGAATTCGTACTTCGTATCTACTAGGATCAGTCCCTTTTCTCGGGCCATTTGTGAGCCTCGTTGGAATAGCTGAAGAGCTTTTTCAGAAACTAGGTCAAGAGTTTCTTTGTCGAGAATTTCTCTCTCAAGTATTTCTGCCCTGCTAATATCTTCATCGTGACCCTCTTGAGCTTTTGTAGCGGGAGTAAGAATAGGTGTAGGTAGCTTGCTGTTTTGGCGAAGTCCATCAGGAAGGGGTTCTCCGCATAATACACGAATTCCTTGCTTGTAAACGCGCCAAGCATGGCCCGCTAGGTATCCCCGAACTACAAACTCAATAGGAAGTGCATTACATGCCTTGGCAATGGTGACATTAGGATCTGGGACACTTAGGATGTGATTGTTAACGATGTCTTTTGTCGAGTCGAAAAAGTAAGCTGCGACCTTGTTTAATACTTGTCCCTTGAAAGGGATAGATTGGTTCAAAATGTGATCAAAGGCTGATATGCGATCCGATGCGATTAGTATCAGTTTATCGTCTACTAAATAAGTGTCGCGTACTTTTCCTCGATAAAATGTACCCTTGGTTTTGTAGTGCGTCTCCCTGAGAGTATATGGTAGATGCTCCTGAATAATATCCCGATCCATAGTAGTCAGTCCCTTCAAATCTAAAGGTTGTCCTCAATCACGTTTGAACAGGCTGGATTTCCTGACTTGTAATTCTGGAATCGTCAATACGCTCAGTGGAGGATCTTTTCTAGCAGATTTCAGACGTCCTATGAGTACATCTGTAGCTTCATGACCCACTTTTTGCATTTTTTGATCTACACTTGATAAGCCAATATATCTGCTTGTCTTAATATCGTCGTAACCAACAATAGCTATGTCTTCTGGCACAGAGAGGCCTTCCTGGTTGATTGCATACCATGCCCCAATTGCTTGTGCATCACTAACGGAGAACACGGCAGTAACTCTTGGGTTTTGTGACAGCAGTTTTTGCATCGCCTCAAAACCGGATTCCTCGCTAATCCCTGCATGCTTTTCTGTATCACCGTGTACTACCCACTTTTCTTCGAGTGATAAGCTAGCGTCTTTAAATGCTTCTTCATACCCTTGCTTTCGTTGAGCAAGAACAGAATCTATGTCAAAAGGAGAGGAGATGAATCCAATGCGTTCGTGCCCTTGTGCGATTAAGTGTTGTACAGCACTCCTGGCGCCAGATACATTGTCCCATGAATAGGAATCAAAATCTTCATACTGATTCCCAATGAGTACTACTGGCGCTCTTAATGTTTTTAGCTCATCCGCTAGTTCTTCGTCTACATGCAGAGCCAGCAGTAACCCGTCTACAGCGCCTCTTCCCAGGAAATCAAGTAGTTTTTCTTTTGGGTTTGAAGAACCTAAGTCGAATAGAGTTAAATCAAATTCTTGCTCTCTAATTCTGCTTCTTACCCCTTTTAATATGGAATTGTGAAACGGAGTAGTGAATGACGGAATCGCAATTACAAGTGATTCGGATTGTTTTTGTGCAAGTATCTTTGCTGTCCTATGTGGCCTGAAGCGAAGGTCCGAGATTGCTTGCAGTACTTTCTCCCGTGTTGCATCTGATACGTCGTTCGAGCGATTTAGAACGCGCGAAACAGTAGATATAGCAACTCCAGCTCTAGCAGCGACATCATATATTGTCGTTTTGCCTTTTCCTTGTGGTATCTTCACTTATGACCCCGAAACGTTAGTAGGTATTAAAAAAATAAGGATAATCCAGGAAAATATTCATTAGCTAAATAGAATGAACACTATTCTCTGAAAAAGGGATACCCTGGAATATAATGCTTTGGGGAATAGAATATAGCTTTCTGTAAATATATCATATTTTTTTTATCTTTCGCTTCATATCCCTCAGAACTAGAAATACTGGTATGGCGAGTGTTCGTTTAGACAACATAAAAAAGGTATATGACAACTCATTTACTGCTGTTCACAATGCAACAGTAGAAATTCAAAATGGTGAATTTGTTGTCCTGGTAGGGCCGTCAGGTTGTGGGAAAAGCACTACTTTGCGCATGATCGCCGGCCTGGAGAGCATTACAGAAGGGGCTTTGTACATTGATGAGAATCGAGTAAACGATGTAGCCCCTAAGGATCGTGATATCGCAATGGTCTTTCAGAATTATGCGCTTTATCCGCATATGACAGTTAGGGACAACATGGCTTTTGGGCTAAAGCTTCGAAAGTACAAAAAAAGTGAAATAGCCAGCAGGGTTGAGCATGCTGCAGAAATATTAGGGATAGATTCGATCCTGGATAGGAAACCTAAGCAGTTGTCTGGCGGACAGAGACAGCGAGTGGCAGTAGGTAGAGCTATTGTGAGGAAGCCAAAGGTGTTCCTTTTCGATGAGCCTCTTTCTAATTTAGATGCGAAGCTTAGGGTGCAGATGCGTACAGAAATATCGAAATTGCACCAGCAGTTAGAATCCACGATGGTCTATGTGACGCACGACCAGGTTGAAGCCATGACTATGGGGGATCGCATTGTGGTGATGAAGGACGGCTATATTCAACAGATAGACACTCCTTTGAACTTGTATAATAATCCGGCCAATGTCTTTGTTGGTGGGTTTATCGGTAGTCCTTCAATGAACTTCATGAAAGGAGAGGTCGTGCAAAGTGATGGATTGAAAATAAAAGAAAATGGCTCTTCTAATGAAATATCAGTGCCCCAGTCTAGAGCTGACATATTAAATACGTATGTCGGCAAGTCTATTATAATTGGAGTGCGTCCAGAATCTGTTAGCCTGGCTTCAGAAGCATCTGCCTCAAATGTCGGAGGAAACACAATATCCGTATCTCTTGACGTCATCGAGCCCATGGGCAACGAGATAATTATTTATTCTGATACTGGTTCACATCGTATTGTCGCTCGTCTCTCGCCGCAAGAACTGCCTGCACCGGGAAGCCGTTTAAAGCTTGCAGTAGATGTTGATAAAGTACATTTCTTTGATGCAGATACAGAGAGCACTATTGTGTAAATCAAGAGTCTTTTGCTAATGTCTCTTAGACAATCTCTCTTATTTACAGCACCCAGGCAAGTCACAATCAAAGCATCCCCTGTACCTCAGCCCAGACCTGGTGAGGTAGTTGTTCGGTCAGTATGTTCTGCAATAAGTGCAGGCACAGAACTGTTGGCTTATCGTGGTCAATTACCCGCCGGTATACCTCTTGATAGTTCAATATCCAGCCTGTCTGATAGCACTAGTTATCCGATGAAGTACGGGTATAGTATAGTAGGACAGATTATTGACGTAGGAGACAACGTGAGTCGTTCAGTTATCGGGCGATATGCCTACGCATTTAATCCCCATGAGAGCCATTTTGTGGTGTTGGAAAAGAATCTGCTATACGTTCCAGATGATGTTCACCTGGAGGATGCGGTATTGTTGGCAAACGTTGAAACAGCCGTAAGTCTGATCCTCGATGGCAAGCCTCTATTAGGGGAGCGTGTACTTGTACTTGGGCTGGGTGTTGTTGGGCAACTCTTATCCTCATTGCTCAAAATGTATCCTCTGGCAAGCCTTGCACTCGTTGATCCTTTGATAAAGAGAAGGATATCAGCGAATAAGACTGCAAAGTATGACGCAGTAGTACCAGGAGTATATGGCTCCATCGATGAAGCAATGAATGGTCAGTACGATCTCGTTTATGAAACCAGCGGTTCTCCTGAAGCACTAAACGCGGCAATACAGTGTACAGGGTATCATGGAAGACTGGTAATTGCATCGTGGTATGGTAGTAAAGATACCACTCTGGATCTAGGTTCGCATTTTCATAGATCTAAAATGACAATTTATGCAAGCCAGGTCAGTAATATTGACCCAAGCCTCATGGGGCGCTGGGATAAAAAGAGAAGGATACAAACCGCACTTGAGGTGTTGAGAAAAATAAAGCCTCGCTACCTTATTACGCATCAATATAACATTGATAATTCGGGGGAAGCATATAAGCTTCTTGATACAACACAGGATTCGATTCAAACAGTATTAACCTATTAATATGAGGTATACATGTACCAGTTATCTATAAGGGAAGAATTCGTTGCTCAGCATTTTTTGACTGTACCTGACTGCGGGCCAGAGAATATTAAGCACTCGCACGTATTTGCTGTTGAATTGCTGATAGAAGGTGGGAAATTAAATGAATACGGATACCTGGTGGATATCGACGAAGTAAAAAAGAGTATGTCAGATGCTATAGGAATGTATAGGGATAAGACCTTAAATGATATGCCTGCTTTTCAGGGGCTAAACCCCAGTATCGAGCACTTTGCCCGAATACTAGTTGAGTACTTTGTCTCCTCCCTGAATAGTTCTGGTCTTGAAAAAATGACGGTCCGTATGTGGGAAGACCGATACTGCTGGGCATCTTATTCAGTGACCATATGAGTGACAATGGAAATATATCCGGTTATGCCAGATATCTTGAGGCTAAACGAACTGTAGATGAAAGAGCTGTAAATCATTATGTATGGCGAAGGTTCATCGAGAAGCTAAATGCTATAGAGAGTGACAATCCGCTGCACCTTCTAGAAATAGGTGCTGGAACAGGCAGTACTTTTTTTAAAGTTCTCGACAGCGTGTCGCATACGAGTATAATCTACAGAGTAGTGGATATCGAAGATGCACACATTAACGCATTAAAGCATAAGCTGAAGTGTTGGGCAGAGTATAAAGGTGGCAATGTAGTTGAGTATTCAGATAGAGTAATAGTTAATATTGCCGGTAAATCAATTGATGTTCGGGTTAATGTTGATGATATAGTTCGCTATCTGCAAATAGGAACTGATTCTCTACTGTATGATGCAATCATCGGTCAGGCTGTTCTGGATTTATTTAATATAGATAACCTATTAATGTTGTTGACAAACGTATTAAGAGAAGGCGGTCTGTATTACTTCACCATCAACTTCGACGGAGTAACTACATTTCTTCCGTCGTACAAGGATGACATAGATAAACTCGTCGAGAGTATTTACCATGACTCTATGAAAGAAGAAGGGAGAGACGGGAGTCGATCAGGGCAGAGGGTGCTTATGGAACTGATGAAGCGCGGTGCAAATATAGTACAAGCAGGTAGTTCAGATTGGGTTGTGTACCCAAGCCAGAGTGGAGGATACATAGGAGATGAAGAGTTCTTTCTTTTAGAGATACTCAAGTTTGTAGAAAAAGAGTTACTGGCCAGCCAAAAAATAGATAGTGGAGTTGCAAAGGAATGGCACTTACATCGTAAGCAGCAAATCATTGACGGTAGTTTAGTATTTATCGCTCATCAACTAGACGTTCTGGCATCTAAAGGATAGTCGCTAAACACGCTTAGTCAGAAGACTGGGTACGCCGTAACGACATATTAACTAATTCCAATATGCCTGTACACTATTCAGGTATCATGGCGATTTTATAAACAAAATCATAGTTACAATTCTACTGGTAACTCCGATAAAATCCATGACTGGTTTCTTTCACGTACCCAGTGCTTTTGGAGTATTAGAAGAAAAGGTCATACCTGCCCTGTTTGAAGGCAAATCCTCGAATGACTCTATACGAGTGTGGGTAGCAGGTTGCGCAACCGGTGAAGAGGCTTACTCGGTTGCGATCCTTATTTTTCAATATGCATCTACATTAGAAGCACCTCCCAAAATAGAAATATACGCTACTGATAATGACAAAAATGCGCTGGAAAAGGCTAAAAATGGGGTATATCCTAAGTCGATAGAAAAGGATATGTCCGATTTTTGTTTGAGCAAGTACTTTGTTAGAGACTTGCTTGGATATGCCGTAAGCCCTGAGGTAAAAGGGGCTATTCTCTTTTCTAGTCATGACGTCCTGATAGATAATTCTTTTCAATCGTTTGATCTCATAACATGCAGGCAACTGCTTGGGTATTTAGATCAGGCATCGCAGTCTCAGATAATCACTTTTTTCCATCATTCTCTTAAAGAAAGTGGTTTTTTGTTTCTGGGTGATGCTGAGTTCGAAGAAAACCTGCCCACCCAATTTGAGTCTGTAGACGAAGAGTTCAGAATATACCGATTGCAAAGTGAGGTGCATGCAGCTGAAACATTTGTTCAGGAAAAAGCTGCAGTCTCAGAGCAAGGCACAACTCATGAGGGCGTTCAGGATCTCCCCAAAAGAGACATTAAAGCGAATGAGGTAACCAATAAGCTGATTGGGACGCAAGCTGCATCCGAAGATGTGAGTGTTACGCAGGCTCAAGAGGAAGCAGTGATTGTTGACACCATGCAGTCAACGAATACGGTTCCGCTGGAGATGACTACCCTGGACGTCAATCCTGCAGGCCATGTTAATGGCCTGGCAAAGGAGAGTACACTGGACTCCATCGCTGAAATAGGTCATAATTCCATTACGGTGTCTCTAGACTACACGGTAGATAAAGAGGAGGAGGATACTACAGAAAGTAAGGCGATTTCAGAGGATGAATACTACGCTAAATTACTAAAAGAGTATACGCCACCTTCGCTACTGGTAGATAAATCATTCAATGTGCACGGCAATAGCAGAAAGACTGCAGATATCATATCGCTGAAGACTGGCAATCTGGCAACAGATTTCTTCAATAAGATACCTGATTACGATAGATTAAGGCTGGAAGAAGGAATCAACCAGGTCTTGGCATTAAAAAAGGACGACACTAAAGTCACTGTGAAAATGCTAAATCCCGGTCCAGTAGGGAAGGATCTCAGTGCAGAAATATCATACTTCGGTATATATGGTTTGCATGAATGTGCACACATAGTATTTACGCCGCTTGTGTCTGCTGCGGCTCCTGCTGAAGTAAGTCCTTCAGGGGAAGAGTACAAAGGTGGTGACGGACAGGAGGTCGTGCTCAATGACAAAGCGAAGGATAGTAATCCCTCAATACCTCAAGGCGTAGAGGTTAAAGGACAAATTGAGGATAGTTATCTTCATGTTATAGCATCTGCACCATTTCCGATACTGGTCCATGCAGAAGGTGGCCGCATAATTGAAAGTAGCCCCGCCTGGTACTATATGGCAGGAGTCAAGAAGTCGGAAGCACCAACGATAACAGACTGGATTAAGAAAGTCAAAGGGCACAGGATCACACTAAAAGACCCTGAGCTTAAAAAAATATATGAGGAGAAGGGAGTTGTTTGTATATCGATCCAAACGACAAATAGAGACACTAAGCTTTTAGCTTTTCACTCCTATTTCCTGGGAAGAGATACAAAAGGGCGAAAGCTTACATTGACAATGGCCGTAGATATTACGACATATCCAGGCCATGCAGGGATGGGTATCACACCCGAAAGCGCAGACTATGGAGTTGCAGCCAAGAAGGCCTTCCTGGCCAACATGAGCCATGAAGTACGTACACCTCTTACGTCTATGATTGGTTTCGCTGATTATCTTGCTGACAATCTAGAGGGACAGGAAGGGCAGTTTGCACGCTATATCAGCGAGAGCGGGAATCGTTTACTGGAAACACTCAATGCAGTACTACGGATAGCATCTGTTGATACACTGGACCAAACAATCAAGTATGAGCAATTTGATATAGTATCTGAAGTACAGGGAGTTATGCAGTTGTATAAACCTGTTGCAGAACAATATGATCTGTTTCTTAAATTGGTTGTAGATGGTGCGGCAAAGGTAGTACTGGATCGTGTATCCTTCCGCCGTATGATCGCGAATTTACTTGGAAATGCGGTCAAGTTTACATTAGAAGGCGGAATAGAGGTCACTGTCGGAGGCAATGAGGAGACCGTTATTGTTACTGTGGAAGATACGGGTGTAGGTATTGCTGAGGAATATTTGCCTTATGTATTTGATAGATTCTCACAAGAATCAAAAGGGCTCGGCCGATTCAACACCGGTTGTGGCCTTGGATTGTCTATTACACGTGAACTGGCAGAAGCGCTAGGAGGGGGGATACAGGTTGAGTCAACCCAGGGCAAGGGGAGTAAGTTCATGCTGAGGCTTCCTGCAAAACCAGCCGATTATGATGAAGGTGATGTAGAACATGTAGAAGATGATGAAAAGGCGCCAAAAACAGAAATACTTGTTGTTGAAGATAATGTCGATACACAGGAGTTGATATTATTAATACTTCAAGATAAGTACAAGGTGTCATTGGCTTCTAGTACTGAGGAAGCGCTTGGAATAACAGACAGGCAGACGTTTGATATCATCTTAATGGATCTTAATCTAGGTGGAAAAGAGACCGGTTTTGATCTATTGCGAGAGCTAAGGAAGAAGCCATTTTATGACCAGGTACCTGTATTGGCTGTTTCGGCGCTGCCGATTGGAGTGATCAGAAAGCAGCTCATACAGGTCGGATTCAGCGGCTATATCGCCAAGCCATTTACACGAGCACGCATAATGGATGCTATCAATGGTATTCTGGCCAGTACTGACTCATAACCCCAGGGCATCAGTAGGACTGTCATTAAACAACTCGCCATCGCGGATATACTCACGCACCATTTTCTCTGATTTATGCCGGGTGTGCTTCATAATGATACGCTCGGGTTTACCTGCTTTAGCAGCCTGAGTAGCAAAACCGGCTCTTAAGCTGTGACCACTGTATATTTCGGGAGGTAATCCGGCACGTAAGCAAGCTTTTTTGATGATCAGAGCTATTGAGTGACCCGTTATTGCTTTCTCTTTAATATTGCCATGGCGATCTATAGCGCGAAAAATAGGCCCATCAAATATTTGTGCTACTTTGATCCAGCTGCGTATAGCGCGAACAGGACATGTAGATGGATGCGCACCATAAGTGAGGCCCAGGACTTGGCCGGAACCCACTTGATCCGTTTTACTCTTGCGAATAAGTATCTTGAGCCCCTCAGGGGTGTATTGAAGATCAGAAACAAATAGATTAGCAATTTCGCTACGGCGCAGCGCACCAGCATAGCCTGCAAGCAAGATTGCACGATCACGAATAGACCGTATAGTCAGTTCGCCGGATACAGCATCGCGCTCAAGATGCGAAACCATTAGCTTGATGTCTTCAGTCAAAACAGGAGCCACTTTATCACGCCTCGTAGACTTTGAGCGCACAATGCCGCTCCAGACTGAGTGTAGCGGCTCCTTCGAAACCAGCGCTGGACTTTCGTGGCCAGATGTTTTATGAGCTTGACTTATAGATGCAAGGCGGCGTTCTAATGTCGATACTTTAAAGGTTTCAGCAAATTCCGTGATGTACAAAATGACTGTTTGCATTGTAGCAGGCATAAAAATCAGATCGTGATCTGCGCACCATGCTGTAAAGTGAGCCCAGTCGCTCTGATAGGATTTCTTTGTGTTCTCAGAGCGAGCTTGCTGTGCATAAGTTGCAGCACGCTCCGCGCTGGCTCTTAGTTGAGCTGATAATTGATTGTTGTGAGTCTTAGATAGATCAGCCATTAAGTATAATCGTAAAATTATGCCTAGTTCTAACATTCGATAATGTTTCCTTATCGTAAGTTAGGAATATAGGCGATTTTAACGGACTAATCAAGATTGGTTTCATGTATATTGTAGTATGCCTTGATTATTTGTAGTCATATAAATTAAAATTGGTTTTACTGTGCGTGTATTTGTCTTGGTGATTCTTTGTAGTGTAATTGTTTCTTGTCAGGCTCCTGGTGAAACCAACACACTCGATGAACCCGTTCATTATGTGGACCCGTTAATTGGAACAGGTTCATCAACAACAATTAGTGCGCTTCGTCACAGTGAAGCTGATAATGAGCCGCGCGGTCAGACATTTCCAGCCGTTGGTTTTCCGTTTGGCATGACTCAATGGACACCTCAGACGCAGCCAACTGAGATAAAATGCTTTTCGCCATTTTACAACCAGGCAGATAGTTTAAATGGTTTTCGCGGAAGCCATTGGATGAGCGGATCTTGTACGCAGGATTATGGCAGTGTAACTCTTATGCCTCTCACTGATTCGCTGATAATAGACCCGGCTAGTCGGGGCATGTTATATGATCGAGAGACGCAAATCACGAGTCCTCATTATTACAGGGTGCAATTCCCCAATAAAGGCATTACTGCTGAACTTGCAGGGCATCAGCGGTCTGGTTTCATGCGTTTTGTTTTTTCTGATTCAGAGGTTGCCCATGTATTAGTAGAGCCTAACAGCGATGAAGGCGTGGGTTTTGTTCAAATCAACGAGAATAACCAGGAGATTGTGGGTCACAATCCTGCACATCGAATCTATCAGGGTTGGGGTAATGAAGCTGGATTTAGCGGGTATTTTGTTGTGCAGTTTGACAAGGAGTTTTCAGGCTCAGGGGTATGGGAAAACGGAATCCCTGCAGGATCAGTCCTTGAAATTAAAGGCGACAGTTCTAGTATTGGCTCATACGTCCGTTTTGAAATTAACGAGGGAGATACAATCAATGTCCGTATTGGGACCTCGTTTACGAGCATTGATGAGGCCAGAATGAATCTGAAAACTGAGATTCCTGACTGGGACTTTGATGCGGTCAAGATGGCTTCACGTAATGCATGGAATGATGCCCTCTCTTCAATTGAAGTGACAGTAGACAATAACGGCACATCTGATTTGCTAACGCAGTTCTACACGGCTCACTACCATGCCATGATGCTGCCGCGCTTATTCAGTGACGTCTCTGGGCGCTATCCTGGTTTTGCGGGTACATCTACCCAGACAATGGTAGATGGTATTAGGTATTATGCCGACTTTTCGGTTTGGGACACGTATCGAGCAGTACACCCCTTGTTAACTATTACAAACCCAACACTTGCCCAGCATATGGTGCAATCTCTTGTAAATAAGGCTGAACAAGGCGGTTGGCTGCCTATTTTTCCTTCCTGGAATAATTACACAGCTGCTATGATTGGCGACCATGTTTCTTCCATAATCACTGACGCCTACAGCAAAGGATTACGGGGTTTTGATGCCGAAACAGCTTATGCATACATGCGGAAAAACGCTACAGAGGTACCTCCATATGACGAATATGTAGATGGCAAGGGACGGCGTGCACTCCTCCCCTATCTGGAGTACGGCTATATGCCTCTGGAAGAACCAATAACGGAGGCTTTTCATAGAGAAGAGCAGGTTTCGCGTACTTTGGAGTATGCATACGACGATTTTGCAGTTGCTATGATGGCACATATGTTAGGAAATACCGAAGACACGAAGGCCTTCCTAACGCGGTCTTTATTCTATAAGAATATCATTGACCCTGAAACAGGAATATCCAGAGGCCGCTACAGAGACGGAAGCTGGTATACCCCGTTTGATCCATCCGAGCGTACCTATGAGTTCATCACGGAAGGTTCTCCCTGGCATTATACATGGTATGTACCGCATGATGTTGCTGGGCTAATAGAACTCATGGGAGGCAGAGAAGAATTCGTCGAGAGACTAGACGTATTGTTTGATGAAGGAGAGTATTGGCACGGCAATGAACCCAGTCATCAAATCGCCTATTTGTATGCTTATGCAGGCGCTCCCTGGAAATCCCAAAAAAGAGTCCGTGATATCATGAGAGAGGAATATAGCTCTGGTCCTGGTGGCCTTAGCGGTAATGACGACGCAGGACAAATGTCTGCCTGGTATGTCTTTAGCGCGTTGGGTTTTTACCCTGTGGCTCCAGGGCTGCCCTATTATGTAATAGGTACACCACTGTTTGAAGAGACCACTATTAGGATTGACCAGGATAATAGCTTTATTATTCGTGCCTCTAACGTGTCAGATGTAAACCTTTATATACAGTCTGCTACACTAAACGGACAGCCCTTCAATAGGCCGTGGATTAAGCATTCTGAAATAACGTCAGGCGGCATATTGGAATTCGTAATGGGACCAGAACCCAATGTGGACTGGGGTGCTACTCTTGAGGCTGCACCGCCGTCTTTGTCTACAGGACTAGATGAATTGGGAATTATGATTGACGAGGTTTCTTAACCTTGTGTGCATACTCATTGGGTGCCATACCTGCTATTTGTTTGAACACGCGATTAAATGTTGCCTTTGAATTAAAACCGCAGTCAAGGGCTAGACCATACAACGTCATTTCTTCAGCTTTACCGTTAGAAACGGCTTTTTTAAAAGCTTTTACACGGTACTCGTTGACAAAACGTCTAAAATTGGTGCCATATTTCGCATTGATTGCTGCTGACACATTTTTCCTAGACAATCCTAAATCTTTTGCTACACTCCCCAGGCTGATTTCTGGGTTTAGATACACATGATGACTATCCATGAGTGATGTCAAGCTCTGCAACCATGTTTCTAGTTCCAACTCCGTATACTGTGGTAGAATAGCATCTGGTATACTGGCAGATGATTGCTTTTCGTTGTGTTCAGTGTATATGGGTGGGCGATCTGAGAAAAGCCCGGCAATGGACATGTAGTAAATACAAAGGGTTACAATAATTGACATCCACCAGGCTTGTGCAAGATCAAGGTCCATTGAAAGGGCCTCAGCAAGCCTGAATACACATGTAGCAAAAATGGCTATACCTACTGCTAGTAATAATCGAGACACCCAGGTGAATCTTAGCTTTTCAGGACTCGCATACTCTTGTTCTACCCATCTTCTGTATTTGTAATAAGTGCGTATTGCGGCCACCAAATATGCACTCATTGTGCCGAGTGTAATTAGTTTGTAGGCCGGATCTATATAAGGCAAATCGTATGCATCCATCCAGCGGAAGATAAAGTCGCTTCCTTGTACAAATACAGTTAGGTGGTAAACTGCATAAATCCCAAACGGTACAAAATGAATTAAATCACGGCGTTTAAATCGGAATGTTCGGTTAGTTTGGGCCAAGACAAAAAAGTATAGCAAAGGACCAATGAGCAAGCCCGGATCTAAGGGCAGAAATAGCCATTCGTTCCACAAAATATGGATATCAAGCAGTCCGAGTATCGTAGGCAATAACAACAAGCATCCTGCTCCTATCAAGCCTGCTAAGATACTATCCGATTTTCTTTCTTCTCGATAGCCTCTGTAGAGTAGCAAAATAGCGAAGATAAATCCGTGCGTAAACCCAAATAATAGAGGCAAGAAAAGAAATAAATACAACGAATCGTTCATGCTCCTTCTTTGTTACTCTTCGGTATAGAGATCTACATTTTGGCTCTGCATGTCTTCGGTGATGGTAAGCAAGTGCTTGTCAGAAAGTAAACCACTTTCTGCATACAAGCGCGTGCCTACTGGCCAGTCTTCCCGCCGTTTATCAAAGGATTTCATTGTGAAGCCGTAAGAAAAATTGCGTTCTACCGGACCCTCTACACGGAGATTAACTTTCTTTCGCGAGTTATTTACGAGAGTTAGCGATACATAAGTAATCTCTTTGCTCTCAGGCTCATTGTACTCACTTATGGCAATCACTCTACCACTATTGCTGTCGTTTTTATTCTTAATGGTTGGTTTGCCAGAATAGACAATAGTTGCTCTTTGGTTGATATCTGCTATCACCTCATTTAGTGCGTTAATCTTTACTACACCATGAGAACTTATGGCAATATCTGCGTATTTAGACTCTAGCTGTGTTGCATCTATTTCCCCTGTTTTGGTGCGTACCAGTATTCGATCTGCAGTTCCAATGAGTGTTGCCTTTCCTACCCCAATGTTTAGAAGCATACGTGGGCCTTTTACGTTCTCGACAATAACATTACTATAGCCGCTCGTTTCTAGCTCTGATGTAAAAGGGGTGCCTATGCGTATGCTCACTGTACGGGAGGGTTCTATCCACCGGTCTTGGGATATATAAAGGGTGCCCCCGCGTACACGAGTACCAATATGCGGTAAGATGTTTTCCTCTCCTTCTATACGGAATGAAGGCGTTTCGCCATTAACTATAGTCAAGTTCGCTGTAAAGTCTAGTGATACTGATTTGAATTGGGAAAGCGGGCGTACTTGTTCTACTACAGTACCATTGCCATTGATCGGTTTTTGAGCTAAGGCTTCGTGAACGACTAAATTTAGGCAGAGAATAAGTACTGCTCTAATTTGTACAAGGTTAATTGATGCTATTCTAGTTTTCATGCTATCTTCTGGCCGGGTTCTCTCTGAGGTTACACAACGGTAAAGTACGGTTCATATTTCCCGAAAGAGGCTCATAAGATGATCTGAGTGGTCTCAAAAAAGGCATAAGATAAGAATGAGGCCTTATTAATGTGATGACTCACTGCTAAAACGTAGGGTTCGCTGGAAACTTAGTCTCCAATAAAGAATAATTAGACATGACTAATTATTTATTTAGCAATAAGATATTTACTAAGTCATGCTTGGAAAATTTGCCTGCACTTTGCTTTTTATGCTGTTTTGCTCTCCAGCTTTTGGGCAACAAAAGCTAGACTGGAATGCGTTAGATCATGCTGCTGCAGCTGCGAAAACCACTGGGCAGGGTGTCCTGGTTTATGTTCATGCCCCCTGGTGCGGAGTGTGCCGCAAAATGGAGAAGGAGGTATTCCCACTCTCCCACACTCAGCTAGAACGCTTCGAGCGCGCCAAACTTGATCTAAGCGATATGGAAACACGTATCCAGCTGGGAAAGCGTTCTCTATCCCCCTTTGAGTGGGCACAGTATTGGAATGTTGAAGCGAGCCCCGGATTTGTATTTCTAGACTATTCGGGGGAATGGATACATAGTACAGTAGGGTATATGGATAAACCCCGTTTTGAAATGCTGCTTAATACGATAGCAGATGAAAATAAACGGGTGAGAGGAGACTGGAATCAAGTTTCTTCGATGAAAAACAATAATCCAGGAAGTATTCAGGGCCAGATAATTTCGAGCGGTAGAGCTGTTCCGTTTGCTAATGTTGCCATTGAAGGAACTACACTTGGAGCAGCAGCAGACGTTTCAGGATACTTCGAAATAACAAACATTCCTGCGGGTACCCACCGTCTTGTTGCTGCTGCAGTTGGTTTCAAAACGGCTGAAATAGATGTTGAAGTGCGTCCAGAACACAGGGAGGAGGTAACATTTGCTCTAGCAGAGATCGTTCATGAGATGGATGGGATTATGGTGACAGGCACACTGGTCGAGACGTTTGTGAAAGATTCTCCTGTAAAAGTAGATGTAGTATCACCTCATTATCTAGAAAAAATTCCAACATCCAATATTATGGAGGTATTGGAAAATGTGAACGGGCTATACCAGCAAATCGACTGTGGTGTGTGCGGTACTAATAATATACGAATAAATGGAATGGATGGGCCTTATACGGCTGTTTTAATTGATGGAATGCCAATTATGAGTAGCCTGGCAACAGTGTATGGACTCAATGGAATTAGCCCTTCCCTCCTACAGCAAGTTGAGATAATCAAAGGCCCTATGTCAACACTGTATGGCTCTGAAGCAATGGGTGGTGTCATAAATATAATCACCAAAAATCCACTAAACGCGCCTAGATTGGCCGTAAATAGCTTTGGCTCAGGAGATGGTGAATATGCATTGGATATAGGCATCGTACCATCACGAGGTAAATTCAGTTCGATCCTCTCTGGCACGTTTTTTTACAATAATCGATTCCATGATGACAACCGAGACAATTTTGCAGATTTAGTATTAACTAAACGGTTTTCATTGTTTAATAAAATTGCAATAACGGATAAAAAGGGATTCAAAAAAGCTACCTTCTCAGCTCGCTACTATTACGAAGATCGTCTGGGAGGCACCAAAGAGTTTATTAGTGCATACACCGATGCACTACGTGGATCAGGCCAACTCTATGGTGAATCAATACGCACAAACAGATTGGAAGCTGTAGGCAGTTATTTTATCAGCTCTGATAATGAATCACGTATCGACCTGGCCTTTAATACACACAACCAGGATAGCTATTATGGTGCGGACAGCTATAAGGCCAATCAGTCAACCGCATTTGCCCAGCTCCTCTCCCCTTTCAGGATTAACGACAAACATTCACTACAAGCCGGAGCTGCTATTCGTTTTCAGCAATATGACGATAACACTGGAGCCACAGGTGTTTTCGATGATAGCGGCAACATAACTAAGAACAATCCTGAAAACAGGTTCATTCCTGGTCTGTTTACCCAACATGAATATATTGGATCACCTAACTTTCGGCTTCTAACTGGTATTCGTATTGATTATCAAAATGATTATGGCATTATCCCTTCGCCCCGGGTAAGCTTACGCCTAAATCCTGGAGAGAATACCGTGATTCGAGTAAATGGTGGTACGGGGTTTCGTATTGTAAACTTATTCACTGAGGACCATGCTGCCTATACAGGCGCACGTGCAACTGTGCTTCTTGAAGATCTCAAACCTGAACGTTCAGTAAACAGCACGATAAGTGTGCAACAAATCTTTCAAGTTGGCTACAGTCCTTTGACTGTCGATATCGAAGGATTCTATACGTATTTCACAAACAAAATCGAACCTGATTACTCCAATCCTGGACTAATCGAATATGGCAATCTGGACGGTAGCGCCACAACCAGGGGAATATCACTGACATTGACGCAGAACATCAGCCCTGCCAACCTCAATTATACGATTGGAGGTACACTTATGGATGTATTTACTGAAGATCATGGGATACAGAACCCTCTTGAATTTGCACCAGATTACCAGGTAGTTGGAAATGCCTCCTATCTTTTTGAATCGCTAGACCTCACTATTGATTACACGTTCAATCTTACAGGTCCAATGAAGCTCCCAGAATACGAAGCTCCCTTCGAGCGTGAACCATATTCTCCATCATTTAGCATCCATAACGTACAAATAACTAAGAATTTTCCTTTGATCAAAGGCGATATCCTTCAAGTATACATAGCTTTTGAAAACATCTTTGACTACACTCAGCCAACACCATTGGTCGATCCGCAGAACCCATTTGGCGACCACTTTGACACTGCATATGTATACGGACCTATTCACGGTGGCCATATAGGTTTTGGCGCAAGGTATACCATCAAGTAATTGCCACCTTTAGAAACAGATACATAACTAAAGAAGCCGGCTACTGAAATATCCTCCAGTAACCGGCTCCGGCAAAGACTATTCTGATCATTAAAGTGATCAATCCCTACATACCAGCAAGCCCTTTGAGTGAACTTACCAGCATTTCAACTTTTCCTCCATCACTCGAAGACCCAACCTCATTCATCAATTGGGATGCAAGGGTAGATAGCTTATCTTTCATCATAGAATCCCCAGCGCTCTCTGCAGCCTTAAGCTCTGCACGAATAGCAGCAATACGAGAAGCAGGCAAACCACCTGACCGTTCTAGCTGATCTACATAAGCACGAGATAAATGAATTGAAGGAGGGAAAGTATAGCTTGGTTGTCCTTGTGCATTTAAGTAGTCAAAAACTACAGTTTCAGATGCAGCTATCTCATTAGATGAGAGATACTTACTTGGTGCCAGCTTAAAGATGTCTAAACCACGCGCAATTTCAGAACTAACAATCAAGCCATTATACCAATAAACGGACCAGCTTCCTCCCATCTCCATTTGATTCGGGTTAACTGGACCGCGGTCATGATAGGCTATTTCTACAGCATTCTTTGGATCTGTCCAATCGAAGACAGAGATTCCACCCTGATACCAGGATTGAACCATAATATCCCTTCCAGGAATAGGAATCAGTGAACCGTTGTGAGCCACGCAATTCTCTTCTGGTGTTTGAGCATCATCGATTTTGAAGTAACTCTCAAATACCATTTCATTGTCTTGAAGAGAAAATATTGCATTTGCGCCCCATTCTTTAGGATCAGTAGCCCGGCACTTAGGCTGGCCACCACCACCCCACTCATCAGTAAAGAGGATCTGGGTGCCATCATTGTTAAACGTAGCTGAATGCCAGTAAGCAAAATTGGAATCAGCTACGGCCGACAAACGAGTTGGGTTTTCAGGGTCACTAATATCTAAAAGCAATCCATATCCTTCACAAGCGCCACCAGCTAAGCCTAATTCAGGATACAAAGTGATATCATGACATTGCGTAGGGCCCGGACGAGATCCGTCATCTTCTTCTCCGTCATCGCCAATCATTTGTGCAATTATAGAAGGGAGAGCTTCTTTCAAAGCTACAGAATCAGCGGCAGTGGGCTCACCACTTCCGCCTCGCTGTTGTACCATTTGACCAAGCAATCTGCTCGCATATCTGTCAGGCAATACTTGTTTTTGACCTCGAATATCAACAATGAATTTTCCCATCGCTTCCGCATTCTTTACAGCTGCAAGGTCATCAGGCGCTAAACCGTGAGATGGAGGTTCTACCAGGCCATCAAAAATTCTAGGGGAGCTCACAATAGCAGCAGCCTCCGGGTTAGCCAAAGGTACCTTTATAACCTCAATACGGAATAGAGCTGTATTGGGATCTTCATCAGGGGATAGTCCTGAGCATCCTGGTAATTCCTCAGCAGGGCGCACAGGAGCAGAACCGGACACATAGACATAAACATTCTCATCATCATCCGGATCTTTCAACACAGAGTGAGTATGGGATCCCCTACAAGTTTGGACATTTGCAACGTATTTGGGATCTGTAATATCTGTGATGTCAAAAATACGTATGCCTCGAAGGCGATCCTGGCTTATAGCTTGTTGCACACCTTCCGTCCCACAATCCAGACGCCCGCTGAGCCCTTCCCCAGATACAAACAGCAAGTTTTCATAAACAGATACATCACTCTGCGAAGCCGGGCAGACATAGGCCTTTTCAAGCGATGGATTCTCAGGGGTCGAGATATCCCACACCATCATGCCGTTGTAATTCCCTTGAATTGCATAAGGCCCCTTAAAGGCAAGGTCAGAATTAGTTACACCGACAAATTCCTGTGGGGGTGGTGTTTCTGATAGCAATTCAAGATTCCAAATAGCTTCACCAGCATCAAACAAACCCGATTTCAAGCCTACGCGGGTAGGCTTAGATGCCTGCATCGCATCGGCCTTACTCGGCATTGCTTCCATTTCAGTTTTAGGCGAGGTAGCCTCCGCTGTGTCAGTTGCCATTTCAGCAGCCTTCGGAGAGCAAGACGACACCAAAAACACTCCTAACAGGAGTGTTAAGATAACATGTGAATGAGCTGCCACTGGCAAGTGGCTAACCCGCGAAGAGTTATTTTTCATGTTTAAAGTATATAGTGAGTAAAATATCTTAGGGATCGGACACTTCTGGGAGCAAGCTCAACATAAGCTTCATCCTATTAATCTCCGTTATCTGATCAACTTGAATATCTGAAGCGAGCTTAAAGGCGGCCTCATCTTGTCCTGCGCCATCAGTTGCGAAAAGATCATGAACCATAGTCACTGCTCCTTCATGATGTTGAATCATGTACGTCAGGAAGAGTCGGTCGTACTCATTTCCACGGCTATCTGCCAATTCTTGAAGTTGATCTTGAGTTAACATGCCAGGCATATCATGATGCATATGCATTCCATGATCCCCAGCACCATGAATCATAAGATTCAACCCATCTATGTGAACTTCCGGTACAGCCTGATCTCGATCTCGCAACCATTTCTGCATGGTTGCTATCTCATCTTTCTGGGCATTTATTATGCGTGCAGCCAATGTTCTTATCTCCGAACCTGCTCCATTTTCAGGTGCTAAATCTGACATAATAAGGGCTTGAGCATGATGGGCTATCATTCCAACCATAAAGTCAGCATCGGCCTTTGTGAACCGCATCTTTGCTTCTTCTATGCGTTGCTCATAAAGAGCCTCCAAATCATCTAATGAATTGTCTTCAGCAGCAACTTCAGATGAGGGAGGCGTTTGCTCTGCTATCTGGGACGAACCTGCACAACCGGATGCAATACCCAATATTAGCAAGAGGACCCAAAACTTCTCAATCTCTTTTATTTTCATAGGGATAGTATCTATCTCTTTACAATCTTTTATGCGACATTAAGATCACAAATTCTTGAAGCAGATTCTGCAAAAGAACTTCGAATGGCTAATTGCCAGATGCCTGTTGTTGGAATAGGACGCTCTATTGTATCGACTCAACCGCCTTCTTGCACAAACTCTATAATATTTCCATCTGGATCTTCAATCATCATAATCTTGGCCCCATTGCCGAGTTCCGTAAGAGGCATTGCAACAGGAGAGTCTGCTTCTTCTATTTTCTGCTCGTAAATGGATATATCTGAAACCATAAACGTTACATACCGGTGCCCGAGAGTGGTCGTAATTCCTGTCTCAGTTCTTGCAAGAGGGGCCTCATCCATTTCAAGCAATTTTATTAAAGATGCACCATGGCGCAATTGCACCATAGTACCTGCTCCAATCAAGGAAGTACGAACTTCGGCAATAACCGGTAATCCGATCAAATCTCTGTAAAACGAAAGAGACTTTTCCATGTCGGAAACTACAATGCCGACATCTAAAGCAATCCGAAGCTCTGAGTCTGAAGGTTCATCAGCAACACTGTCAGCAGCTGAGGTGTCCTGTGGGTTACATGCCTCCAGGGAAAGAAACAATGCCATTCCTGTGAAAATGAAGCTTATTGGTAGAATGAGACGGAATAACAGAGAACCTTTGGGGTCGATCATCACGGCAGTGTTTGCAACTAAAAATATACGAGCAGGAGTAAAATATAAGTTACATCTATGGAGAGCAAGAAAAACGGAGTATTAATAGAGAAAACAAAAAAGGGCAAGAATTCCAATTGATCCTTGCCCTTATATAATGATAACTCTTTAATCATCCATCATTAAAAAGTAGCGGCCTCATAGCCTAGACGCGTTCAACTCCACATCTGCACGCCCCCATATAGTATCGAACCGTTGCTCCATTTCTGTTGCGTCCTTGCCCTGCGCATTTAAGGCCTCAATCAAACCATAAACGGACCACCCGTTGCGGGGATACTGTTCTAAGTCTTTTCGATAAACTTCTTCAGCAGCTGCTGGATCGCCAGAAGCCAATAAAGCATATCCTAGCGTGTGCCGAGTCGGGTAATACCAAAAAGGCGGCTCCATGTATGGCAGTTCATCCTGGATGGCAACCGCTTCTTGAAAAAGAGATATAGCTTCTTGATGATTTTCTTCAGCCATAGCAATTTCTCCCAGAACCAGTGCGTTTGCTATTTTCAGCAGGCTTGTTCCTGGATAAGCAATAGTATCCAAAAACTCTACATCTGCAGCTTCTATTAACGGCTCGAGTTGCTTCTGCTCTGCAAGCGCGTCATCAAGTCGATCTGTGCGGGCAAAGGCAATTGCACGTGAATAGTGCCAAATCCCTGTCGAGAACTCAAGATCTTCGCGCGGAGCTGGTTCACTTAGTACCTCATCCCACTTAGCAAACTGCGTCAATGAAAGAAGAGGAATGGTGTGAAAGAACTCAACGCTTGGAAATTGCTCGATCATTTCTAGTTGCACATTTGCAGCAACTTTTCGAGCAGCTTCAATTGCCACTTCGCTTCGTCCTTCCATGCTGGAAGCGGCCCACAAAAAGTGGATATTATGCGGATAATAAGCAGCTGGATAAAACCCCTGAGCATTGCATTGAGCAATATAGGCTTCATCTACAGCGGCGGCACGCACATTTGCCTCAGAGGCATCATCATACCGGCCGACGCGCCAATAAATATGAGCTGGCATATGGACGAGATGGCCTGCGCCAGGCACCAAGTTGGCAAGCCGGTCAGCTGCAGGTTCGGCACGGTCCGGACTTGATGAAGCTTCAACTGCGTGAATATATAAATGCAATGCCATCGGATGCTCTGGGGATCTCTCCAGAACAGTTTCCAAGGCACTGATCACATCCACCGTGTTGGGCTTCGGATTTTCAGGATCTAGCCAATAGTCCCATGGCATTGTATTCATGAGTGCCTCTGCGAACAGTGAAGCCGCCTCGTCATCATCAGGGTATTTTTCGTACAGTTCACGCATAGCACTTGCATAGGCTTGATCCAAAGGCTCCCGATCTGTTTCCGGATCGCCATTATACCGTGTTGCAAGTGCATCAATAAAGTCTTGTTCTCTTTGAGTCACATTACCCTTTAAAGATACCGCCTTCTGAACTGCTTCATAAGCCTGAGTTCGTGACTCTGGGCTCATAATCACTTTGCCATCACTGGTAACATTAATATTGGGCCCTAGAGCAAGAGCTTCTCCCCAATAGCACATCGCACATGTTGAGTCTAACCGTTGCGATGCCTTAAAGGACCGGACTGATTCTGCATGATTAAATGCAAAATTAATGATCAGTCCCTGGTTAAAATAACGCTGAGCATCAGCGTCTTTAGTTGTGATGTCATACTGATGATCTCCCATTCCATCAAAAAGGGGCGCACCGGCTCGTTCAACTAAGGCATTAAGTTCTGTATCAATACCTTCTGCATCTGCTTTTTCGGGCCCACTTTCACCTGCACAAGAGCTCATAATGAGTGCTATTACTAAGCACCCGACTACATACATACGTTTCATTGTGGTAGCTAAAAGTTAATTCGAAATGCAATAGACATTCGCACAGACATGCCTTTGTTATGCGAAGATATGTAAAAGGGGTGTTTATTGCATAATGAGTGGGTATTCCATAGAAAAGGATAGGCTTGTCAATTCTCTGGTTTTCCTAGCCAAAGCCATACTATATAGTCAATCATTGGAGGATCCCCACCATGTTCTCTGATCTGCAGATTTACCTGCGCACGATGATGAACACTATGGCTGGCAATTTGATACATGGTTTCACCAAGGGTGGTATCTACTGCTTCAATTCTTAATTGCCGCTCGATATATCGCACCCAGGGTAATACCATAGGCTTCCCAAGCTCCTCTTCATCAAGATTACTGACAAAGGTTTCAAGGGATTCATAGTACCCATCCTTTAGCTCTCGAATTGAATCAAACGTGGGATAAGCATCAGATTTAGTATACCTAAACTCTATACCCTTCCAGGTTTCTAAGAACGCATGTTGTGTATAATGGATATGAAACATGCGCTCCCTCAACGATTCATCTGTCTTTGCATCTGGCGTTGCGTCTAGCGCAGCCCAGATACGATTATCCGCCCATTTCATATGAGCATATAGTTCTTTAAGCTGATTTTTATTATTCATGCAAAGAAGAAGTGAGCGCCTGAGACTATGTAAACGCATTACAAGAGGCCTACATAGGCCCAGGCGCTAAATACTAGTTAGTCAACCTAAAATACAACATCGCTTTTCTTGAGAATAAACATTCCTTCATAGCTGCTATTGACTATGATTGCACCACTTTCGAAGTAAGGATAATTACTCCAGGATCCACCTCCTGTCCCATCAAACGGAGTTGTATCGAAATAGCCTACTTCAACTGGATTTTCCGGATCTGAGATATCAAGAATTCTAAAGCCAGCATCGTAATTAGACTGATACATCAAGTTATCCTTTATGTACAAATTATGGTCCATTGCAGTAGTCTCTGCAAGGTGCTCTTTAACTAAAACCGGATCATCGAGATCGGAAACATCCCAAACTAATGTGCGAGTATTTGACACCAATCCAGTTACTTCATCACCTTCATCATTCATATAAAAATACCGCTGATCCTCTGTAAGCCAACCCTGGTGAGAGTAAGCCACTTTGGGATATGAGATTACTGAAAGTGCAACAGGATTATTCTTATCAGAGACATCAGCAATACTTAAAGCCGTTTCATTCGACCCAAAACACACCTCTTTTCCTTGATGCTCATCATCGGGCCCACTATAGATCACACATTGGGCATCATGAGAATAACCAGTGCCGCGCCGCCCAGTTTCTGTATCCGCAAAGCAGCCTACAAACGATGGCTCCAGAGGCTGCTGGATATTCACCATATGAAGGCCGCCACCACAAGTCTCCCCTCCTCCACTACTGCCCACGATATAAGCGTAGCCGGTACTCTCATTGATAACAATATTATGTGCTGAAGCAATATTATCATAATGAGCTGAAGCTGTAAAAGCTGCAGGTGGGTCCGTCACTTTCCCTAATTGCTTAAGATCGAAAACCTGCATGCCATGAGGCCCCGCTCCATCGGCGACGATGAAAGCATGATCATCATATACTTTAATATCCCGCCAAACATTAGCACGAGAACCTTCAGTCATTGGAAGGTCGCCGATATACTTAGGCATAAATGGATCGGTCACATCAACAAATGAGGTCCCGTTTGACCGACCAACCAGTGCATACTCTTTACCTGTCTCCTCATCTTTCCATCCCCACATATCATTAAGCCTTACCCCTCGCTTGGCGCCAATTTCCTTAAGTGGCAGAAAGGAGAGTATATCAACATTATCACACTCAAATTCACCAGCCAAGTTGTCCTCGCATTTTACCTCAGTACCAGTAATTTGAGGATAGCTCTTCATTTCATTGATGAGCTTACTTTGCTTTTCCCAAGACTTATCATTTTCATTAAAGGCGTAGACCATAGCCGCTCCAGAGCGACTATCCAGACCTGTCGCACCGATTACAGCCATATCACTATCCACAAGAATAGACGAGCCAAAAGCAGCACGTGTGCCCGGATCTCCGCCTTTTATCTTGGTCACACTGCCCCATCCTCCCTCTTCATCAGCGCCATAGACGTAAATTGCTCCACGCAGCCGAGAATAACCAGGTGCTCCAACCCACAGATCGTCCCCATTAACGGCAAGTGTTCTTCCAAACTGAAGGAATCTGGAAGAGTCAAATGCTTTCATTGTTTGCATTTCATCCCACTGACCTGTTACCTCATCATGCTCATAACTCAGTACAACTCCTTGCCGTTGTTCATGATTAGGAGCAGATACATAGAGCGTATTTCCATGAAATATCATTGCAGAGCCATAACCACTCCTTGGACTCATCTCATCATTGCTCAGCTTAGCTTTTTCTTCCCATGAGTCTTCGTCTGCATTATAAGCATATACATAGACCGCCCCACGACTGCTATCATGATTAGGTGAGCTAATTGCCAGCATATTTTCAGTGAGAGCTACTGAAGATCCAAAAGCATCTCCTGGCATTGCATCTTCAGCTGTGAGTAAAGCAGCTTGCTCCCAGTTGCCTTCAGCGGATTTCTTGAAAAGGTATACACCTCCAGACTCTTCTTTATGACCAGTAGCAGATACAGCTAAAAGATCAGCTTTTTGAACTAACTTACTTCCAAACTCATCTTCTTGGCCAAGAGCAGATACTGCGAGAGTTCCCGACTCATGCCACATCCCCTCTTTCTCCGAATAAAGATACACAGCACCAGCACCATCATTCATTGAACGGGCACCAACCAATAATTGCTCGCCATCATACGCAAGCGAGCTACCAAATCGATCCCCACGAAATCCGTTTTCCAAAGAAAGAACTTCGTAATTTTCCTTGTCACTCATTTTAAACACATACACTTCCCCTGGAAAGCCGGCGTTTCCTGTTTCACCAACAAACAGATGCGCCTCACTTAATGCAAGGGATCCCCCAAAGCTTTGCGCATTAGCAGAAGTACTTAAAAGACATAAAACGACAATAGTAAATAACAGACGTAAAACTCTCATTATTGAGATGGGATTAATTGGAGGAATAAGGATACCAACATAAGAGGTATTAATATAGGTAGCTTCTCTGATATTCCCTAACAAAAAACACCTCACTTGAACCAGTTATCAGTTGCCAGATACTCCACCTTCTAAAACACCTAAAGTGAATGCACCTATAAGGATGGATACAATCATGAGAAGTGTCAAATAGCCAATTAAGCTCAATAGCCCAAAGAGTATAGACCTCCAAAGGCCGGCATTATAAACCCTGTGAAATGACAGCATCAGATAGGGTATATAGATCCAAAACAACACCGGTACTGCAAGCCATCCGCTAATCTGAAAAGGAATGAAGTAAAACAAGAGAGCACTCAGAATAATAACCAGCGATACAGCCGTGTGATAATGGAGCGCAAAAATCAAATGGTTTAGATATAGAGGTCTTTGTTTTTTGAACATCCATTTTATTAGAGATGCCCATACTGGCAAAACCAATAGCTGACTAAAAGTAATTAGAAGCGCATACTCTCTTGCAAAATACCCAAGATCCGCTGTCAAATCGGAATTAACCCTTACCTGAGAGGATTCAGGTGCAGTTAATGCGACCACTATAAACAGTAATATGCTGACGTTAAACACAAACTTAAGAGGAGGCGCATACTTTACTCGCTGCCCCTTGAGGTAGTCCTCAGTAAGCCGACCAGGAATCAAGAGAGCTTTCAAGGTTCTGGGGTACCTGAAATCAAACGAAAAAATATCCTCTACCCCTTGCTTCAGAAAGACCTTTAAAGGTACGATTGTTTCAGTGGAGTCTTGCCCACATTCACTACAGTATCTCCCGCTTAGCTTTGATTCACAATTCTTACAGCGGAGTAGATCACCGTTGACCATCTCCTCATGAGCTTTTGAGTCAATGGTGCTTTTCTGGGTAGACTTCATCTATAACGCTTGCTAAACGAATGGTATCTGCTTGTATGCAGAGTATAAAGATAAAACTCATAGGGTTATCTGCAAGCGTTCTGCTTTAACGCTCCCTTGAAAGCACAGATAAATAATTGGTTACACTAGGATGTCCCCATTCTGCTGGACCAGCATGTTTGTAACGTATAATTCCCTTTTTATCTACGATAAAGGTGCTAGGCAATCCTTTTCCTCGAAAGACAGTAGGGATCTTTCCCCTCCCAATGAAAAGTGGCAAATTGTGCTCATTTTCAAATGCGTCTACAATCTGCTCTTGTTCGTTTGAGATAAGCAAAACTACAATCTCATCTAGATTTAGTGTAGCCTGTAGCTTTGCAATTTCAGGCATCTCTTCGATACAAGGTCCACACCAGGTTGCCCATAAGTTTATGAACAACACGTTGCCTTGAAATGAATTAAATGGAATAATCTCTTTATTTCTGGCAATCAGGCTCCATTCAGGATCTATGTATTCAAATATATTACCGGAAACTGGCTCAACAGAGAAATCCGGCAATGCACCTCTATAATACCCACCACCCACAGGACCCTCCACAATCGAACGATTGCTACTGAGCTGTGGATTGAAGGCAAACAAGAGTTGAACTCCAATCACGAGTATAATCCCAGAAAATGTCCCCAGGAGTAACAGGACAAAGGTTTTCAATTCAAATACCCTCCTTTTCTATTCTGATGCAATCATCTTGAAGTAATTTACCACAGACTCATCGCCCCATGCAGCAATACCACTGTGCAGATACCGAACAACACCCGCTTTATCTACAATCATAGTCTGAGGCAAAGATCTTGCGTGAAGCACTTCTGGCAAATGGCCGTCACTGATGTATATAGGAACGTTATGCTCGTTGTTAAACGAGCGGACAAGGTACTCCTGTTCATCTGTATACAGCATAATCACAAAATCATCCGAACTTAATTGCTCATTCAGACTAGCAACTTCTGGCATTTCGGCAATACAGGGTCCACACCAGGTTGCCCATCTACTCAAAAAAAGCACCTTGCCTCTCAGGTCATGAAAAGTGATTTCCGTTTTGTCGGGAGCCAACATTTTCCAGTCAGGTTCGATGCGATCAAACACATTTACCGCTGGTGGCTTAATAGAAAAGTCTGGTATATCCCCTCTTGGAGCACTTATGGTTTGTAAGTTTCTATTTCTAAGGAAGTCATATACCATCTTGGCCGGATATACATCCCAATAAATGCCTAACATTAAGGTGATAGTGGCGCCAAGCAACAGTCCAAGTCCATATGAAATTATGTTAGTCATATTTAATTACATCTCCCTGCATTACTCTTGGCCCCCACATACAAAAGGCTCCTGAGGATTTTCCATTTCTGACAAAAGCCCCGGTGGCCTGTCACTCGTATGATAGTTAAGTTGACTCGCAAATCTGTCGTGCACGACAATTTGAATCCCAGAGTAAGGCGCAACAGATTCTCCTTCATGCTCGGCGTGAGCGATCAATTCATCACGAACAAGAATCTTCAAATTTGACCCTGCGTTCATAGACTCAGCCAAGCGAAGATAACTATCCCGAATATTTTGGGCGAACACGTCTAATTGATCTTCTGGCCCTGCATACATCCTTGTCCATGAATAGCCTGTATCACTTGAGCCAAGCACAATTACATCGACTAAATCAGAAGACTTAGATAACGAACAAGAAAAGGAGCTTCCTACAAGGAAAAGCAATGCAATAAAGTAATAAATTATTCGTTTCATTTTTCTATATAAAAGAAGTTCGGCACCCCATTGTGTAAAGGGCCATGAGATGCCGAACAGATTTTGATGGTTAGTTTTCTTTTCTATCGCTACTCATCCCCTCTAGCCAGCATTCAGTGTTACCAGCACAATGTTCACCGTCATAATGGCCACATCCTTCGCAGGCAAACTCAATATTGCCACACTCAGCACCCTGCAATGCACTTGTGCAACAACATTCTGTCCCCATACATGTACATGGTTTCATCCCAGAAGCTGTTGAAGCTACGCTAAGATCGCTTAGCTCCCCTCTTGGTAAAAAGCCTAACCTCAATGCAGTAATATCATGCGCGGCTAAAATAGCTGCCGGAACAACTTCTGCATCAATTCCTACTGCAGATACCGTTTCGTAAACAACCTCATCGATCGATATCTCTACTTCAATCGATCCCTCAAATTTCTCTGCAATAGCAGTAACTACATCGGCCGCGTCGCTAATGAACTCTCCGGCCTGTGATTGAACACCCACAAAATCTCGTGTCCATTCTCCGAATGCACTTTCGCCTCGGACAGTTACTACCACTTCTGAATCTCCTGCGGTTATCTGATCTCCAGAACATCCAGATAAAATCGAAAGCAGGAATAGCCCTGCATACAATAACTTGGTTTTCATCATTTTCTCGGGGATACTTATTAAGTGTCTTTCAAAACACTCAGCTGAATGTGCTCTTAAAGACAATTCCCCTTTCAAAACATAACCTGCCTGAATAGTGTGTTACAAGATCGTTGCACTATTAAGACCCTCAAGATCCCGTCTTATTGCATTAGAGGCCAAATAATGATACATTCAGCACGTAATTTTTACACCGGCCCGCCCCTGATAATCCAACTCTGATGAATACTTTTACCCATTCCCCTATTCTCCGCATAATGCTTCTTGTGTGCATTCTTTTAAGCGGTGTGTCGTGTAAGTCGGTATATGATGCAGCCTACTATCGCACACTAGAGGCTTTCGGGCAGGAAAAGCGTGATATTCTCGTAAATCGAGTTGATGATGCGCGGGAAAGCCAAGAAGACGCAAAAGAACAGTTCAGCAGTGCACTCGAGCAATTCACTGTATTGATGAACTTTGACGGTGGAGACCTTGAACGCGTCTATGACAAATTGAATTCTGAATTCGAACGTAGTGAAAGCCGGGCAAAACGGGTGCGAGACCGAATTGATGACGTGGAAAACGTAGCGAATGCACTTTTTGATGAATGGGAAGAAGAGCTGGACCAATACACTGACCCTAAACTTCGTCGATCGAGCGAGCAGCAGCTTGAAGAAACACGAGACCGGTATGAAGAAATGGATCGCGTTATGAATCGTGCAGCGAGCAAGATGGACCCAGTGCTCGATGCCTTTAGAGATCAGGTTCTCTTCCTAAAACACAACCTGAATGCACGAGCTATCGCATCTCTCGAGGATACAGCAGCCGAGCTTCAATCCGACGTTGCTTCTCTGATCAGTGATATGGAAGCATCCATAAATGAAGCAACATCCTTTATCGAAGAGATTCAAGGAGGAGCCTAGTTAATCGATCCACTTCTCAACTGCGTATCTAAAGTCTGCTTCATTCCTGGCCCCGATCCAATGGTGCTGAATCACACCGTTACGGTCTATAATAAATGTTGTTGGTAATTCATACACATTATATTCCCGCGACACTAAACCGAATTGATCTAGCAACACGGTGAAGTCAAATCCACCGGCGTCAATATAGGAGGCCACTTGCTCAGGGGCCTCTTCTTCATTAATGGCGAGCACCACTAAGCCATCGCCTTTTCGCTCATGATAGATTGTATTAAGCGCTGCCATTTCAGCACTGCACGGCCCACACCATGTTGCCCAAAAATTAACCACAATTACGTTATCAGAGTAACTTTCAAGGCTCACTTCTTCCCCTTCCTTTAAGTCAACCAATGAGAAATTTTTTGCGGGAAGTCCATACAATGTGAGAGGTATTTTCGGAAAAGCATCAATATGGGTTACGCGATCGGTTGAATCGGGAGGTGTAAATACAAATAATGAATCAGGAATATCGTTGTTAAGGATAGCTGAACTATATGACGTTGTTTGCCTGACAGACATCGGCCCATAAGGAGAGTTGGGTATATAGGATGACCTCCGTTCTTGCAAAACCTCCAAACTCTCTCTGTCTACCCATAACATCATTGTAATGGATTGGCCGGCCGTTTGATCAGTTGGTTTAGGAATCAGTTCCAGCAAATAAGCCCGCCTCACCTCTTCCACCATTTCATATGTTGTATCTACCTCGATAATCCTTGCCGATTCGGTCAACTCATCAAGACGGGCATATGTACTGATAAGATTAGGGAAATCTGATCGGAGAGACACGGGCAATAGCGTTCCGGGGCGTTTCACATATTGTCTAGATTCTGGATGATAGGCCCAAGTCATGGTGTCATTGATGACAAGCTGCCGAGCCCTATCTCCTCCAATGCTAATCATATACTTATAAGGCAATTCCTGGGCAGTTCGCAATTTGTATCCAGTCGTCTGAGTTTGGCGGCCTCTACGCATTCGAACAGAAACATCACCCTCAAAGTGGTAATCACCTAAATCCTTGTACATCTCTGCAATTGCATAGACTAACGAATCAGCAGGATTCGTTTGCTGTGCATTTACCTTACTGGTAAAACAAATAAGCAGTATACAACTTACTAGTAATCGCATGCGTCTCTAATCAGTGAGAAATACACCCACTATACCTCAGCTTCATTTCGCTTGATTGCCTCATCGAGATCAGCAATTCTATCATAGATGTCAAAAGGAATTTCGTTGCTCATCGATAGCACTAACGTTTTGATAACACGTGCTTGCTTGTACGACTCTCCCGCGTGGAAGAATTTCCCTTGCTCCTCGTAAATGGCGCCATCCTCTTTAAGCAAATCGGCCAGTGCAATCGCAAATTGTGTATGAAAAGCTCCTTCAACAATACATAAGCCTTTTAGCTGCTCTTCGGACAATTCGATCAGGTCTTGCCTGTGCACATTCCATATACCCAATAATGCGGTTTCAATATGGGAACGGGCTTCTTCATAGGATCCTTCTTCACGGAGCCCAATTATCCGAGCAATAACCTGGATGATCTCTTGTATTTGACGGAGAATATAATCTTGTTGAAACATCTTACATACCTTTAATTGCAGTCCACACATCTTCGTCTACGGGAATGCCTTGTGCAATGTTTTCTTCACGCTTCGCAAGGGTTCGTTCGCCCGGGTAATAGACCTGCTCTCCCTCGTTAGAAGGTGAGTCATGAAGATGTTGTACTATTTCATCCAGCAATGTATTTGCATCTGCAAAATCCGTAAGCACAGAAATAGCTATAAAGCACTGGGAAAGCTCTGTTTCTTTTAGAGGATCGCTTGAAATTCGATGCGTTGCCGTCCCGGCAGACATCACCGAGGCGGCCATATCAAGAACAATGGACAACGCTGAGCCTTTCCAAAATCCAATAGGTAGCGGGCGATATGATGCTTCAATGGCCGCCGGGTCACTAGTCAACTCACCTTCGTTAGTATACCCTCCTGGTACAGGAAGTGATTTGCCCTTCTTCTTGTACGATGCTAGCGCACCATACGAAAACTGAGACATAGCCATGTCGAGTACAACGTGCCCTTCTTTTCTTGGAATAGAAATAATGAGTGGATTATTTCCAATTCGCGCCTCCGTTGCGCCCCAAGGGGGTAGGTTTTGGTTTGTATTGGTCCAGCAAATTCCGATAAATCCATTATCTGCTGCTTGCCATCCATACGTCCCCCCTCTCATCCAATGGTTCGTATTACGAAGCCCAACCATACCCAGGCCGTGCTGACTCGCCAATTCAATAGCCCTACTCATCATGGCGTGCGCATTAAGATTCCCCGGCCCAAAGCGGCCATCCCATTGCTCTACGGCTCCAAAACCAAATACTTTCTCTGGCTCGGCCGCTGTATCAATGCATCCAAGCTCAATCATTTTCATGAATCGCCCAAACCGATTAAGGCCATGCGAATACACTCCATCTTGCTGTGTCTCCGCAAACAGTGTTGCGCAATTAAAGGCCCTCTCCTCAGTAAAACCTACTTTCCCAAGAACACGCACTAATTCAGAATGGATAGTTTCATACGGCAAGCGCATAGACATTACAGTTTTGAACCTTGAACTTTGAACTCAACAATATCACACATCAATCATTGCCTTTACCACCCCTTCATTCTTATCCAAAAAGGAAGGAAAGGTGTCTGCTACACCATCCAGGTTGGTGCGGTGGGTAATCCATGGATTAAGATTAATGCGTCCTTCTTCGAGCATCCTGATTACATAATCGAAGTCTGCCGGTGTTGCATTCCGCGAACTCATTAACGTAAGCTCCTTCCGGTGAAATTCGGGGTCATAGAAGGATAAGTCGCCAATGAATAAGCCGACTAAAACTAGCGTTCCGCCAGAACCCGCAAAACTGAAAGCTTTTTGCATTGAAGTAGGACTACCAGTTGCATCGAACACTACATCAGGCAATCCGCCTCCCAGTTCCCTTTTTAATTTCTCAATGGGCTCATCTCGCGGATCAACTATTCGCTGAACTCCCAGAAAGTTCTGACAGAAACTCCTCCTGCTTGCATCCATCTCAAATACGATTGGATCTGCTCCAGCCAATCGAACGAACTGAATAACAGATAGGCCAATTGGTCCAGCACCTATAACCAATACGTTGTGGCGGGGGGTCACATTTGCTCTCGATACAGCATGTGCACCAATCGTTAGCATTTCTACCAATGCGAGATGTTCAAGGGGTAATGATTTTGATGGATGAAGCTTATTCATAGGCACCGAAAGCCATTCACACATTCCACCATCTTCATGCACACCAATCACCTTTAAACGTTCACAACAATTCGTTTTTCCCAGTTTACAAACAGGGCACATTCCACAGTTGTAATAGGGCTCAATAGAACAGTAGTCGCCCACCTTGATGGTAGGAGAGGATTGTCCCAATTCAACAATCTCTACTCCCAATTCATGACCTAAAACGCGAGGGTAGGAGAAGAAAGGCTGATCTCCTTTGAATGCATGTAAGTCCGTTCCGCAAACACCAATACGACGGACTCGGACAATTGCATCATTGGAACGGTTCAATTCTGGCTTCTGGCGATCAACCAGAGAAAAAGAGCCAGGCTTGTCTAAAATGACAGTTTTCATTCAGGAGGACGGTGCAACTTTTAGCATCTCTTCACAGGCGGGGGAGCTCAAGAGGATGCGTTTTAAAACAATAACCAATATCTTCTCTTTCCTGCTTCAAAACAACCCCAATCTCCCAGGCAATTCAATATAATCAATCAAACGGTTTATCGGTTTGAATATTCGTATTGCTATACACTTAATACCAAAAATATTATGCCCTATCTTCTTGGTTTGGATTCGTCTACAACAGCAACAAAAGCACTGCTTATCGACGAAAAAGGGAAGGTTTTGGGAGTTGCATCATCCCACTACAACTATGAAACACCCCATCCATTGTGGACGGAGCAGCACCCAGATTTATGGTGGGAAGGAACCGTGGATAGCATCCGAAAACTGATGGATGAGTTGGATGTTAATCCAAATCAGATAGCAGGTATTGGGTTAACAGGGCAAATGCATGGGCTCGTACTCCTCGATGGGAATTTGGAAGTCCTCAGGCCGGCCTTGCTGTGGAATGATCAACGCACAGGGGCACAATGCGATACAATTCGAACTCGGATTGGTAAACAAAAACTCATTGCAATAACGGGTAATGACGCATTGACTGGATTCACGGCTCCTAAGATTGTATGGGTCCAAGAACAGGAGCCGGACATCTATGCCAGGGCTCGTCATATCCTGCTTCCAAAGGATTACGTTCGTCTCAAACTCACCGGCGAGCTAGCCTCCGACAAAGCCGGCGCGGCGGGTACCTTGCTTTTTGATGTTGCCAGGCGGAATTGGTCGCAGGAAGTTCTAGAGGCACTTAATATCAAGCCTTCCTTCATGCCACGCACATTTGAAGGGACGCAGCCAACTGGACACCTGACTCCAGAGGCATCCAAAGCTACTGGTCTTCCCGCCGGCATACCTGTAGTAGGCGGCGGTGGCGACCAGGCCGCACAGGCCGTTGGTGTAGGCGCAGTCAAAGAAGGGATCATTGCGCTAACACTCGGCACCTCAGGTGTCATCTTTGCGTCTTCAAACACACCGGCGGTTGAGCCCGATGGACGGCTTCATGCATTTTGCCATGCAGTGCCTGATCGCTGGCATATGATGGGGGTCATGCTATCCGCCGCTGGAAGCTTCCGGTGGTACAGAGATACTGTTGCCCCAGGCGTATCTTTTGCCGACCTATCGAAAGAGGCCGAATCAGTTCCACCAGGATGCGAAGGACTCCTATTCCTCCCCTACCTCACAGGCGAGCGAACCCCGCACCCGGATCCCTATGCACGAGGAGCCTTTATCGGCTTAACGGTTCGTCATCAACGCGAGCACATGACGCGAGCCGTATTAGAAGGCGTTGGCTTTGGCCTGCGGGATAGCTTCACCCTGATAGAGGGTTCTGGGCTTCCCAAGGCAGAGCGGGTGCTTATTTCTGGCGGAGGCGCAAAGAGTCCGCAGTGGCGCCAAATTCTTGCTGATATTCTAAACGCTGAACTTTCCACGGTAAACACTGCGGAAGGTGCTGCTTTTGGAGCCGCTCTACTTGCAGGCATTGGAGCAGGAATCTGGACAGACATTGATGCAGCTCACAATGAAGTCATTCAAATAACTGGAACCACCAGGCCAAGTCCAGAATCTGCAGGGCGCTATGACACGTACTACAGGCTGTACCGTGAGTTGTACCCGGCACTGAAACCCGCAAATGATGCCATTGCGAAAATGGTTCTTGAGAACTGATTTAAGCGGACATCAAAACTCCCTGGTTAGGGACGCAGCCTCTCTGGCACAATATCCATGTACTCAGGATGACGCTTAATAAATAACCTCACGAAAGGGCACAAGGGGTGTACCGGCATCTCATGTGCCCTTGCTTCGTCCAGAACATGCCGAATCATTTTATTCGCTATGCCCTGCCCTTCATATTCCCTTGGCACTTCAGTATGAGTGAAGACAATCATCTTCTTGGTAGGAATATATTCTATTCTTGCCGTGGCATTGCCCAGGTCGGCTTCATACTGTTTAGCTTCTTCGTTATTAATAATTTTGAGGCTACTAAGGTCTATTTTGCTCATTGATCTTTTTCTTTAGGAATCAAGGTGTCTAAGATACGCCAATCCCCATTGCCCCTCTTCATTTTATTTTCTATTATCCGACCTTTCTAACGTCTCAAGGCACAGAACTTGTGCCGGACCAAGGTGCGCTACAACCTATCACCAATCAAGCCGAAGAAAGATTTATATGCTGAAACGCATCGGATTGCTACTCATCCTACCCCTCTTTTTTGCCCCACTTGCATCTGCACAAACAGTCTCCTGTATCGGAGGACTCGCTGATGGATATGCGTGTGACTCGATAGACCTCATAGCATTCTTAGATATCACTGAAATGGGTGGGACATCTTCCACTGAAGCCAATGATATCTGGGGGTGGACGGACCCAACTACAGGTAGTGAATATGCCCTGGTGGGTTTAACGACAGGGACAGCCTTTGTCGATGTCAGCGACCCTGAGAATCCCGTTTTCCTTGGCGATCTGCCTACCCAAACCTTCTCTTCGCTTTGGAGAGATTTAAAGGTCTACAATGATCACGTCTTTATTGTGAGCGAGGCCAGCAACCATGGTATGCAGGTATTTGACCTTACCCAGCTTCGTACCGTTGCATCACCTCCAGTAACTTTTTCTAACTCTGCTTATTATGACGGATTTGGGAATGCCCATAATATTGTTATAAATGAAGATTCTGGATTTGCCTACAGTGTTGGCTCAAATACCTGTGCTGGTGGTCTACACATGGTGGACATCACAGATCCAATCAATCCAGTTGATGCAGGCTGCTTTTCATCCGATGGATACACACACGATGCGCAATGCGTCATTTACAATGGCCCAGATTCGGATCACACAGGGAGCGAGATTTGTGTAAACTCTAACGAAGACACCATTACCATCGTCGATGTCACAGATAAGTCCAATCCTGTTCAGCTCTCTCGTATAGGATACCCCAATAGCGCATATGTTCACCAAGGCTGGTTTACAGACGATCAACGGTATTTTTACCAGAACGACGAACTGGATGAATCTGGAGGAAATACCAGAACACTTATATGGGACCTGGAGGACTTGGATGATCCATTCCTAAGTAGTGACTACTTTGGCCCTACAACTGCAATTGATCACAACCTTTATGTAAAGGAAGACTTAGTATACGAATCAAATTATACCGCAGGCCTGCGAATTCTAGACATTACGGATAGACTAAATCCTGTTGAGGTCGGTTTTTTTGACACGTATCCTGCCAACAATGGGGCGTCTTTTAACGGTGCATGGAGCAGCTACCCGTACTTTGAAAGCGGTATTGTAATTGTCAGCAGCATTGAAGACGGGCTTTTCATCCTGGAACCTGTTTTGGACGGAACTCCCCCGCCACCGCCTCCTGCTGACGGTACAATGCATATAGTTTCAATATCCACCGAGACGATTAGAAGTGGCGGAGGTGGCACCGTAGAGGCCACTGTAGTTATTGAAGACGAAAACGGATCTCGTGTAAATGCAGCAACAGTTACTGGTACATTTAGCGGAGACCTCTCTGGTACGGATACACAGGACACAAACTCAACCGGAGAGGCCGTACTCACCTCGGACTCATTTACCTCCCGCCCGTTTGACCTTGGAGTTTGTGTTGACAATGTTACCCATGCCACACTTACGTATGAACCTGCATCAAATGCCGATCCTGCTTTTGCCTGCGAAAGTGATCCTGGTGGCAATAATGCACCTGTTGCGAATTTTACATTCACCACAGATGTACTAACAGCAACCTTCACTGATACAAGCACAGACAGCGACGGGTCTATTATAACATGGGACTGGGACTTTGGAGATGGCAGCACATCCACCTTCCAAAACACGAGCCACACCTATGCTACAGGCGGCACCTACACGGTCTCACTCACTGTCACTGATGATATGGGAGCTTCTGCATCCACGAGTTCGTCAGTTACAGTCTCTGACGGCACAGGCGGTGGTACGATGCATATTGAAAACATCACAACCTCGGTCGTTCGAACAGGTGGAGGCAGCGGCTTTGGGGAGTCAACATTTTTGATTCATGATGACGCTGGTAATCCCGTTGCAAATGCAACTATCGATGCCACATTTAGCGGCGATTTATCTGGCTCTGACTCCGGTGTTACCGGTTCAGATGGAATTGTTGTATTGGAATCAAACAGCTTTAGCACAAGGCCGTTCGACCTTGGCGCCTGCGCAGACAATGTAACCCATGCCAGCCTCGTTTATGACCCAGCTCAAAACACAGATGCCAGTTACTCTTGCACAGGTGCAGCACCACAGGTCGGCGCTACCCGCTCTGGAGATGAATTCAGCAAATCACTCGTCCCTACAGAATTTGGGATAAATCAAAACTTCCCGAATCCATTTAACCCAACGACGGTCATTGAATTTAGTATGCCTCAATCACAACATGTATCAATCAAGGTCTACAACCTGATTGGTCAGGAAATGGCTACTCTTGTAGATCAAGTCAAAGAAACTGGAATTCACACAGTATCTTTTGACGCGACCGGATTGAGCAACGGAGTATACCTGTACGTCATGGAAACAGAAGGATATGCCGTAACACGACGAATGACATTGATGAAATAAACACCAAGTCTTAACTAATGAGAAAGGCGGCCAGGGTTTAACCACCCCAGCCGCCTTTTCCTTTTAAAGTAGTCCTTGTCTATCACTTGTGTGTTATCTGTATAGGATTACTTTTTTTCATCGACTAGCGCCCCCACTAGTTACAGTTATTGCCATTGAGAAGACACACAATGAGCCGAACTGCATTTATAACGGGAGCAGATGGTTTTGTGGGGCTAAACCTCACTCAAGAACTTCTGCACCAAGGGTGGACTGTATTCGCCTTACTCCTTCCCTCGAACTCTAGTACGTACTTGGACAAGATGGGAGCCGTCATATTAAAGGGCGATATCACAGACAAAGCATGTTTAGACAGCATTTTCCCTGAACATGTTGACGCCGTTTTTCATGTTGCTGCAGATACAAGCCTCTGTTCATCCAGGAATGAACACCAAACTGTGGTTAATGTCCTCGGAACGCGCAATGTTGTAGATGTAGCCCTGGAGAAAAAAGCGAAACGGCTTATCCATATGTCGTCTGTGGCTGTGTTTGGATTCCACCATAACCACATCCATGAAAAGACACCCTCGACTGTGCAGGATACTGAGATCAATTATTTTATCTCTAAAGCCCTGGCCGAAAAAGAAATTTTTACTGGAATACACAAAGGATTGGATGCCGTCATCATTAACCCGGCCAATATAATAGGACCTTACGATACAAAAGGTTGGGCTCAAATCTTTATAAAAATCAGTGAAGGAGAATTCTCAGGGATTGGCGCAGGAGGAGGTAGCTTCTGCCATGTTCAAGAAGTTGCGAGAATGATGCGCATCGCTGTGGACAAAGGCCGAAAGGGAGAACGGTATATTCTTGGTGGCGAAGATGCCAGCTACCATGACCTGGCCGTGACAGCGCAAAAATCTATTGGCGGCTCAGTGCCCGACAAGCCGGTTCCGGCATTTATGATGTACTTCATGGTCTGGGTTGTGATATTTTTCTATACCCTTCGCAAAAAAGAGCCTTTTTTGACTCCGGAAATTGTCAAGCTGTCCACACACTGGCTGCTTGTCAACTCATCAAAAGCCCAGGAAGAACTGGGCTATACGCCGCAAAGCCTCGACGCCATGATCGCCGACGCATGCGACTGGCTCTCATCAGAAAATCTACTCCCTCAGTAAACGCCTTAAACTACGACTATCCCCGCTAAGTCAATAAAACAGTATGGCGCATCTTTTCTTGCACTATGTCGTAGCACGACGTATACTATGTCCTATAACGACATACCATACGTTCTATGATCCCAAAAGCATTAGTCGCAGCGTCCATTAAGCCTTTTGTTCTCACGATCCTTGCTGAAGAAGACAGCTATGGATACGCCATCATTCAGCGCGTTAAAACACTCACCAGAGAACAAATAAAATGGACCACAAGCACCCTCTACCCTGTTCTGCATAGCCTTGAAAACAAAGGGTTGCTCGAAAGCTATTGGCAATCCTCAGAAGGCGGTCCAAGGCGAAAATACTACCGCATCACTGCGAAAGGCCGAAAAGCAATGCATACAGAAAAGCAACAGTGGCTGGATGTTCACGAGGCCCTGATGCAGCTTTGGTCCCCATCTCCTGGCTTACTCCCAAATTAATCCCCCTATGTTTGATCTCGAAAAATCAATTGCTGCCTGGCGCCAGCAATACCAACATCGCGACACTATTTCAACTGACGACCTTGCTGAGCTGGAGCAACATTTACGGGATGAAATCTCTGAATTGGTGGCTACGGGCTTATCTCAACAGACAGCGTTTCTCCAGGCTGCAAGAGACATGGGAGACTTTAATACAGCAGAGATTGAATATGGCAAAGTCTTTTGGTCGAAAGCAAAAAGAGAACAGCGGCTCCGTGATGCAATATCAACCCGCCTTTCAATGTTCGGCAGCTACTTTCGCATTGCGATCCGCTCTATGATCAAGCAAAAGGTGTACGCATCCATCAACATTTTTGGACTAGCGGCTGGGCTTGCGTGCTTCATACTCATCTTTCTATTTGTCCAATTCGAGTTTTCCTACGACAGGTTCTACGAAGATGTCGATGAGATCTATAGAGTGACTAAGCGTAATCCAGGCGATGTGTATCTCGGCACCGATCATTTTGCACTCACTCAACCCCCATTAGCGTCTACTATAGAAAGCGAGTTTCAAGAGATTGAATCAGCAACCTCGTTTGCCTACCTGGAGTCACTAATAAACACGAACGGACATACGGTTTGGGAAAAAGGTCTACAAGCAGATCCTTCTTTTTTTCGAGTATTTGGCCTTTCCCTCGCACAAGGTGATACAGCCACTGCTCTGAGCAACCCCTTCTCGATTATTCTAACGCAGTCGCTAGCCATTAAAATATTTGGCAATCAAGACCCAATGGGTAAGGTTCTTACTCTAGATCAAAATAGCCAATACCAGGTAACCGGAGTTATTTCCAATCCCCCAAGCAACTCAACAATTCAGTATCAATTTCTAGCGTCTGTATTATCTGATGATTATTACCAGCAACAAATTGCTGAGAATCGTTGGAACAGCAACTACATGTACACCTTCCTCCGTTTACGAGAAGATGCAAATATTGCCAGTATAGAATCCAAAATGCCGGTGCTCGTCGACAAATACTTATACCCCGAACAGCCAGGCATTCCAGAGGCCGACAAAGAGTCTTTTTACTTTCAAGCGCTAGGAGATGTCCACCTTAATTCTACTGCAAACTTTGACCTTGGCCGGCACGGCAATAAAACGCAAGTATTTATGATGATTGTAATTGCAATCATCATTTTGCTTCTCGCCTGCATAAATTACATCAACCTCGCTATTGCCCGATCTTTAAAACGATCTCAGGAAGTGGGCCTACGCAAAACGATTGGAGCAGTTAAACCGCAGTTGTTCAGGCAGTTTATAGGTGAATCGTTAGTTATAACCATCACCGGGATGATACTGGCACTCGGGATAGCCTATCTATGCCTCCCCTTCTTTAGTGACATTGTAATGCGTGACCTTTCTTTCTCCAGTCTCTTCTCACGCTCCTTTATTCTGGGCCTATGTACCCTGACAATTTTCACCGCTGGTATTTCAGGTTTTTATCCAGCGTCTTTAATGGCCTCGCTGAATCCCATTGATGCATTAAAAAAGCGTATCACGAACGTTCACAGCCGGTTCAACTTTCAACACATCCTTATTGTAACTCAATTTACTGCTTCCATTGTATTGATCACCTGCGGATACATCATTTACCATCAATTAGACTTTGTTCGAACCAAGGAAATGGGATACAATCGCTCCCATATTGTGAACGTCGATATACACGACAACAACCAGGAGCTAAAAGAGAATATTGCCATAGTCAAATCGTCCATCCAGCAAAATGCAGGAATCGTGGACGTATCCGCCTCCCATGCGCTTCCTTCAAATGTTACCATGCAACAAACCATCTTTGGATGGCAAGGAGCAGCTGAAGACGACCGTTTATATCTTCATGTCAATGCAATTGACTACAATTTCCTATCTCTTTATGGAATTGAACTAGTTAGTGGCAGATCGTTCTCAACAGACTTTCCATCCGATGCACAAACGGCTTGCATCATTAATCAAACCACTGCACGCTTATTAGGATGGAGTCCAGATGAAGCTATCGGCCAGTCTTTCATGCACGATGACGTTCTCCGAACGGTAATAGGTGTGGCTAAAGATTTCCACCTACACTCTGTTCATCACGCCATTAAACCACTGCTCTTGTTCATAGATGACGGAGGGCGCTTCGATTATCTATCTATCAAAGTAGCCCCAGGCAGTTTGCCGCAGTCCCTGGATGGTATTGAGGCAATCGTTCAAGAAGCATCCAGCTTTCCATTTGAGTATGCTTTTCTTGACGACCAGTTTGACCAGCTCTATGCAAGCGAAGAAAAACTTGCTAGTACATTGGGATTCTTCACCATCATTGCATTCCTGATAGCATCCCTGGGATTATTTGGGCTTGCTGCTTTTTCTGCCGAGCAACGTAACAAAGAAATTGGAGTCCGAAAAATTCTCGGGGCGTCTTCAGGCAGAATCGCATGGATGCTCTCCAAAGAATTTAGTGTGCTTGTTTTATTTTCATCGCTTATTGCCACCCCTATTGCATATATCGTCTCAACCAAATGGCTCCAGATTTTTGCTTATAGGGTTGAATTAACGCCGTTTATCTTTTTGACAACCGCACTTGTGGCTCTCCTCATTGCACAGCTCGCAGTGGGCTACCAGGCTTTTCGTGCTGCCTGGATAAATCCGATTCACATTTTAAGGGACTAACCACTAACCTACTTTTTACAACGAGCCTCCTTACCCATAATAGCTATCGAATTTGCAATGTACTCCTCTAAAGGCTCCATGCCTACTTCAGCCCTTCGAAGATCGACCTGCTCTTCGTTTTCGATGCTACCCGGAATTGGGCATGCATTATCATCATAATCCAACTGGGTCCCATACACTTGGGGCAGTCCTTCTGCTACGCGCACACGATCGGTCAGGTAAGCGACATTATTCCCATGCGCTTTCCCTTCTTCAAACGTCTTACCTAGATGCTTAAGGGCATTTTTTTGAAACGAAGGATCGGCATCTGCATGTTGGACAATCAAAAACAAGCTTTGCGATCCATCTTCGCCAATTTTGTCGAACCCAGGCCATCCCTCCTTTTCAATTATTTCTCTCGCACGTTTTATGTGACTCAGAAAAAGAGAATCTTTACGAGCCCAATCAGACGCGTCTACAGAATCACCTGACTGGCTTTTCTGCATGATTTCTATCTGAATGGTCTGATCTTTTTCAGCCATTAGGAGAAGTTCGTTACGAAGTTCAGGATCTGCCACCTTTTGAGTAGAGCTCTGTGCCCAAACCGGACTCATGAAGGCAGGGATTATCAATACAAGTGTAGTATAAATTTTTAAACAGAGGCGGTAACTAATATTCATTGCTAACCTGCTTTAATCTCACCAGAAAAACCTGACCCACTTGACGGACATTTTCACGACGGGTTGCATAACATGAACTCATATTGACAACTGCCTCAGATACATCTCATATTTTAATATAAAAAATCAAGCAAACGGTCTAATTTCTCCTTAGATTAGCTATCCACCATAACAACCCTGGCTCTCTATCTGTCCTTACTCCTTTGGAAACAGATCTCATTTATATCATCTATGTAAGCGCTGCAACTAAGAAATACTCAAGCGATGAGTTGCTAGACTTTCTTGCGACGTTCAAACCAAAAAATGAAAGCAAGGACATCACGGGGTTGCTGTTGTACTGCGAGGAGCAATTTATCCAGGTGCTTGAGGGTCCACGCCTTGCTGTCAATAAACTATTCGAGAAAATTCAACTGGATTCTCGCCACAAAACCGTTCTCAAGCTCTTTGAGAAACCCATAAAACAACGATGTTTTCCTGACTGGTCAATGGGTTTTCATATCTTCAGCAAAGATGAACTTGATAGTGTAAATGGGTATCACTCATTCAAAGAAGCCTTTGAAAAAGGGGATCTTTCACAGCAACACGCACATGTTGTTTTTGCTTTGCTAAACACATTTGCCCAAACAGTGTGCTTTAGGCCATAAGGAATACAAAGGCAGAACAGCCTCCACCACTTCATGCTAGGGTTTCTCACTACCTACCATTACAACCGGGTCTCCACCTGTGGATATGCGAGCTGCATCTGCAGCAACTTCTTGCATCCCCGGGGTACTCATCGCTTGCTGCAAAGCTTCCTGCGAAGGAAATAACATAGCAAAGACCTGGTAGTAGGCTGATGGACCATCTGGGCCAGGGAAAAACTTTGTTACTGTATAAGGAAGTGGGGCATCCTCTGGGATACCGGCCTTTTCATGAAGCAACTCAAGATGGGCGATATAATCCTTGTCAAATTGTGCCGCATCAGTAGGCTGAGGATACAGGACCATAAGTGTAATTACAGACTCACCTTGTGCTCTCATTGTATCTGCAATAGAACGTTGTTGTCCTGTGGAGGTGCAACCTGCAAACAAAACTGTCGATAGTGCCAGGCATAACCCAGCAAGTCTCATATTCTTCATAAGAAAGGGGAAGATCACGTTAGAATTTAATTGCAATGAGCTGGCGACACAATTTGCATGCAAACAATGTAGTCACCTATACCCAATAAGGCAAGGCGATCAATCTCATCACTTGCTGAAGTCCTTAGTTATGATCTTTTCTACATGGCTCCTGGTTATACTTTTAGGAGAATGAGCAGAAAGTGAGCAGACTTCGATCTTCTATGTGAGCGCATATCCATCATAAGTTGCCTGAAGCTGATAAAAAAGACTTCAGAAATCTCATGAATAGATCATTACACATTCTACTTGTACTCTCACTCCTCATGCTTTTTGCAACGGCCTCGTATGCCCAAACAAAGAGCACATTAACCGGCACTATTACGCATTCCGAAACAACTCGCCCACTTGAAGGCGTGAACGTCCTCATTACGGAGATACAAGGTACAACAACCAATAGCGAAGGGGTATACAGCATAAACCAACTTTCTCCGGGTTGGTACACCATAATGATAAGGAGAATTGGCTTCAAGCCTGTAGAAGAGACCATCTTCCTGCCTTCAGATACTGTTCTGGTGTATAACGTTGCACTATCTGCATCAGCAATCCATTTAGGCGAAATCCTTGCCCAAGCAGACCGGCCTTACTCTGCAGCCTCATCATCAACGATCAGAGGATTTGATCTACTTACTCGTCCTGTACGCTCTTCGCAAGACCTCCTGCAGTTGGCACCTGGATTGATCACAGCGCAACATGCAGGCGGAGGGAAGGCAGAACAGATTTTTCTCAGAGGGTTTGATGCTGACCATGGTACAGATGTCGCCATCTCGGTTGACGGCATGCCCGTAAACATGGTATCACATGGCCACGGGCAGGGGTATGCTGATCTTCACTTCCTCATACCAGAAGTAGTAGACGGTATAGAGGTTCATAAGGGGCCATACAATACACGTCTTGGCAACCTGGCTACAGCCGGCGCAATCACATTCTCAACGAAAGACCACTTGGAGAATAACCTGATACGATTTGAAGGGGGCCGTTTTAATACTGCTAGTCTGACAGCCCTTTACAAAATCCCTATTTCAGAAAGTGGTCATCAGGGTGCCTATTTTGGGGGGCAGTTTCAAAACACAGATGGTCCGGTAAAAAGCCCTCAAGACTTCCAGCGGTTCAACGTATTCAGCAAATTCCACACACATTTAAGCGAAAACACCAAGTTATCTCTCAGTATTAGTGGCTTTAGCTCAGCCTGGAATGCATCGGGTCAGATTCCAACTCGCGCCATTCAACAGGGGATGCTCGATCGATTTGGAAGCCTCGACGATCTCGAAGGAGGCACTACCGGTAGACAAGACGTAAATTTGACGTACTCGGCAAAAAAAGTCAACGAAACCTTTGAGATACAGGGGTACGCAACACGATACAACTTCAAGCTCTTTTCTAACTTCACCTTCTTCCTGGAGGACCCGATCAATGGCGACATGATCGAACAAACAGATGACCGTAGAATGGTAGGCATCAACAGCTCTTACCGATTCACAAGAACTGGTGGGAGTATGATTTCAACAACTACACTCGGAGGCGGTTTTCGTGCAGATGATATAGCAGTATCACTGTGGAAGAGTCCCCATAGATCCAGACAGTCAAGCTTAGTCGACGCGGATATTGCAGAGCGCAATATATCACTGTGGGCCCAGCAAGAGCTCGTTTTCTCAACCCAATTGCGCCTGCAATTAGGCCTTCGCGGTGATTATTTCACGTTTAATGTAAATGATCAGCTAGAAGGAACGCCTTCGCCTCTCCCCCATGTATCTGGGTTTGCACAGCAAGCCATACTTAGCCCAAAGGCCAGCCTCGTTTTCAGCCCAGCTTCTTCGCTTGATCTCTTTATAAACGTGGGATCTGGCTTCCATTCGAATGATGCCAGAGCCGTTGTACAAGGCCAACGCGTGGCAGAACTCCTCCGAGTATACCAAAGAGAGAATCTTTCTGAGAATGAAATAGAGAATAATCTACATGTACTAAATTTCGAATCATCTCAGGCATCCACGGGCACCCTACCAAGGGCTATAGGCTCTGAACTTGGATTCCGATTGCGAATTGCAGATCGCATGCACGTTTCCGCTGCAGCCTGGCTACTAAACTTAGAAAATGAGTTTGTATACGTAGGAGATGGCGGATTTACAGAAAGAAGCGGCCGAAGCCAAAGATACGGGCTTGACCTCGAGGCCCGCCTCGGCATCACTCCCTGGCTCTCAGCCGACACGGACATAAACCTGTCAAAAGGGAGACTATTAGATGAACCCAAGGGCCATGATGCAATCCCTTTAGCCCCTCGATTTACGTCGACAGGTGGGCTATCCATGATTCACCCCAGCGGACTCGAGGGCAGCTTGCGGTACGTCCATATTGGAGACCGGCCGGCAAACGAATCGGGGACTGTCACGGCTAAGGGGTATACGCTCTTCAACGTCCTTGCCGCGTATCAAGTAGGCGCGATGAAGTTATCTCTAGTGCTAGAGAACCTGTTCAACATCGAGTGGAACGAAGCACAGTTCGATACCGAGTCCCAATTGTTCGGTGAGATAGCTCCCGTTTCAGAGCTTCATTTTACGCCAGGCAATCCACGGTCGGTACGTATAGGCATTAGTTATTCTTTTTAAAGGGTGGCAAAGGAGCAATGAATTGTTGTCAAACTAGAGTATATTATCCATATCCGGATACATAACCTATTTGATCTTGTAGTGAGCTTCTTTATTATCGGATTAACACTTTTTCTAGTTGGGCTACTTGGCCTGGCCTTAACGGCCTTTTTAGCCTATTACTTCCCAGCTAACATGGTTCGTTCTACTATGGCTGCCGGGGCCATATCGGTGGGAAGTATAGCCTCACAAGTCCCTGAGAAGAAGAAGATTTTTTCCTACTTCTTTAAGCAGGTCTTTTATTGGAGGCGGTGGTCCGATCGGCTCAACAACGCCCGCCTTACAGCTTTCCAAACAACATCTCGCGTTAGAGAATTAGGGTTGTGGAATGCAACAAAGAAAGGCGCTCAGTATCTGGCTGTATCCGGCTGGAATTTTCTTATCAGATTTGTAAAAGCACTTCTACTCCCCTATGCCATCGCAGCAGGCATATCCATAATAATGATAATTTCTGGCGGTTTTTGTATGATGATCGGTTTCGGGTTATGGGTCCTCATGTAATCAGTAAAGAAAACACGCCGCTTTTAACCAGCACTATCATAGGCCGTTTTAATCCAACCCATTAGTTCATCATTGACCTCGGAGACCTCAGAAAGAAAAATCCGATACTGACACATTCGCCCAGGAGGCAGCGCTTCAAGCCGAGAAGTACCTTCTACGCCTTTCATATTCAGTCCTATTTCCACCCTGCCTTTTGATCCAGGCCCTACTGTTGCAAATTGCTTCTTTCTCCGCAAGCTTAGGTAGGATTTCTTAGGAGCAATTTCGAATGCACCAAGCTTCTCAATATGATCCATAACCTGATTATGAAGAGGAATGAGCACCTCCTTTTTCCCTGTATAGATGCCTTGTACAATTTCCGAATCAGACTTCTCCCCTTCATCTTCTGCTGCCATTTTCTTAGCCAGATGAACAAGGGTGTTTGCATCCCCATAACCCAGTCCAAAATCCTCTTTCACCATATCCCTCAACTCACCGTGCTTCGTTAAGGGACTATCCATAATGTGCTTTGCCAGTTCAGCCAATGACTTTCCCGTCTTGGCTTCAATATTTTTTATTTGTGTCTCTAACGCCTTGTTAACATCACTCATAACATCGCATATCTTGTTTTGAATTACCTGCTTTATAAAGATCAGGAAGATATATGACAACAATATGTCATCACACAAATAAATCCACGATAGCAGGTCCCCAAAATCGCATTGTAAAAAAGTAGGTAGCCAGTATCAAAAAGGCAGTAGCCACATACAAAACGCAAACAGCAACCCATTTAGCAAGCGAGGACTTCAGAAGCTGTTGCCTGCGAATAAACAGTTCGGCTACGACTAAATTGGGCAGGTAAAAGAAGAAGCTCATGAAATAGTCAAACGGTCCATCAAAAGAGTCCGTATGCCCAAGCCCATCGGTAAATAAAAACCAAAAGCCATAGTCCATTCTATAAAGCCAGGAGCCGATAGCCAATGCAAAAAGCCGAATCGCCCAGGCACGATGATTTTCAAACTGTTTAGCTCTTGCATAACGAAACGTCTCAATGGCGGCCCAGAACATGAGAATCCCGTATCCAGCAAAACCAATATCCATAACAAGGCCACCGATGGTCCCTTTTATAAAAATAAAAGCCAACCCACCTATGGCTGTTAACACTGAAGCCAGAATATAAACTTTCCCTAACCACCGGTGCAGTGCCGGGTATCTTTCACGCAGTGGTTCAATCAGTTGAATGCATCCCAAAATCAAAATGATGCCTCCAGCAGCAAAATGGACTCCTATTCCAATGGTAGCTGATTTTGTAGTACTGTCGTACAATCCAGGCAATATTTCATTCCACTGAGCAGTATTCCCTTCAAGCAAAGCAACAAAATAGAATGAGAGAATAAACAGGCCAAAAAGAAGGGCGCTACCCCAAACGGTTACCACCAAAAGGTTTACCCCGATTTTAATCGCTCTATCCATTGATCTTGCTTGTTACAATCAACTGCCCTTTGCCTATAGGAAGAATAGCTTGATCCAGGCTTGCCTCTGAACGAACCAGATGTAGAAAAGGACGCATTTCATCTTCATGAGATAGCGCATTATCGACAACGAGAATGCCCCAATTGAGTACACGCCTGAGATCTGGCCACCAGCTTACATATTGACTCCGATGCGCATCCAAGAAAACAAAATCAAAAGACTGGTCTCCAGCTTCTTTTAAGTAATCGCCTGCATCCATGGTGATTAACTCCACAGCTTCAATCAATGCAACCTCGGTTAAGTTATTCTTTGCAAGGGCTGTCTTCTCAACAAGCGAATCTACAGACACTATGTTGGATGCAAATGATGTGCTTGCACGAGTAAGCCAAATAGTCGAATATCCGTTTGATGTCCCAATCTCCAGAATGCTATCAGGCCTGGCTTCTTTCAGCAGCAGGGCCAAAAAGGCGCCCGTCTCGGGAGTAATATTCAGTAATTTTGATGACCGATCTGTCTGTACGGAGTCATGCTTGACCCCTTCCCCGTATATCGTCGATAAAAAAGCGTCTATCACAGCTTGAATTTTAGTATTCCAATGGACGGCAATCCGAGTCTTTATCAGAAGCCCCTTATACAGCTCCATGATATCGCTCAAGAGGGTATAGATCAAGGCATTAGGCATTCAGTATCCATACTTTGTGGATGACTAAAAGCCATCAGTTTCCTTCTGCCTTATTGTTTGTCAGCGAACCGGCCGAAAGCTATTATTTTCTTGCGGACACTGTCGTTCTATATCTCAAAAAGGATACGTTCATTTGCTTCTCATCAGCGCTTATACCACTACCTATGAGGACATTTGACTTGCCAAGACCGGTAATAAGAATGGCATCTGCTCCTTTTTCTTTTGCCTCTTCAATAAGCTTGTATAGATATATATGTAGTTTTCATTTTTGTCATGTGCTTTAGTGATTAACATGACAAAACCTACGGCATCCTTGCTCGCACTGGTTCACCCAAAGGGTGTAATTGGGGGTTGTAAAAGTGGGTTGTAAATTACAATGGCAGCATCGATGGGTAGATAAATATGGTCTGTTCTCCGTAGCACGTAAACAGGGGTAGGATAATCTATACAAATCTGCATTTCCACTTCTTACATTACTCCGCACATGCTTAGAGCTACTCTCCTTTTACTGACCTTGTTCTTCTTATCTGCAACCTCTTCAACATATGCCCAAGAATGGCAAACGAATGCCGCCGTTGACACACTGGTAACAACCAATATTCTTTCGGGCGTGTCCTCTGTATTTGCATCAGGAAATATAGTTTTCGCCTCTGGTTTACGATCTGATCTAACGGGATACAGCCTCTTTTATTCGGATGATGATGGCAACACATGGACAGAAAGCACCTCCGATGCAGATGCAGGATCATACTCAGTATTTGCCTCAAACGATGATGGAACACTCTACAATTATGGATTTGATATTTTTGGTGGAAGATACTTGAGGACAAGTACCGATATGGGGCTGACGTGGGTTAACATGACACCCGATGGGGCGAATTTTCCTGTTATTTTCTTGCCACAGCATATGGTAGCAAGTGGCAGTACGATATTGCTAACAGGCGCTGGAGCTAATGCACCTATTTTAAGATCAACTGATGGGGGTGCTTCCTGGACTACATTTACGAACTTTTCTGGTACTGACGCCGCTAAAGACCTTGCAGACCTGGCAAAGAAAGACAATACCTTCTGGGTTGCATCGAATGAAGGAGGCTTGTACAAAGCGGCAAGTGACGCATCCCAGTGGGAATTAGTGCGAGAATTTGGCATGCAGGGAGGCGTCGATATTTTTGATATCCTCGTCAACCAAACAACAGGTAGAGTTTACATCACAACCACGAATGGACTTGAGTACAGTGATGACGATGGCGACTCCTGGACAACCATCATGGCACCAACGCTCGGAATTAACGATGGCACTCCAGATGGATTGGTATCCTACGGCGACAATTTAGTGCTGCAAATGGCCAACGGTGCAAATTCAGTCATGTACCTCATTGACGATCTCGAAACCGCGACCGCGATCAATGATGGGCTTGGTGCATTTGAAAGCAATAATCGATTTCTAAATCTTGTTTCCACTTCATCTCGCATCTTCGGTATCCGTATTTCTCAAGAAACGTCATTATGGCAATTTGGAGCAGGAATGTCTACAAGCAGTGTAGACGAAGAAGCCCTGCCTGAATTCTTTACACTTGACCAGAATTACCCAAACCCTTTCAATCCAACCACGAATATCTCATTTTCCCTCACTAAAGCAGGGTACGTAAACGTTTATGTTTCCAATACGCTGGGGCAACGTGTTGCCACGTTGAAGGAAGGCTTTCTGCCTTCAGGTAGTCACGAGATTCAATTCGACGCAACAGGGCTTTCTGGTGGGATCTACTTGTATACTTTAGAGGCATCCACAGGGAAAGACACTCGATTAATGACATTGATCAAATAGTAACAAGAGTCTTGATCGCCTTATAGATTTTATTGCCTATAAACCCGAACATCCTTGAACATATACGGATTATTGCTGAGTCGTAACGGCTTGCCACTGGCAGTAGTCACCTCCCTAAGTTTGACCGTTTTAGTTCTTACATAGGGAAATGCCTCCTTGTAGGTTGAGTCTTTCATTTCAGGATTAAAATCTGCAAAGATGGCTGGCCCTTCATATCCATCTGGATGATTGGAGTCATCGATGTGAAGAGATTCAATAGTAATCCGCTCTGGCATGTAGCAGGTGTATCCAAAATCATGACTTCCCGTGTTGCGGCCGCCAATCAGACTCGCGCTAACTGGTCTTCCTCCCGACGGCACAAAGACACTATTGCGAATGATAACCTCCCCCTCCCATGTACTGCCGTAATCGCTTCGCAGATTGATAAAACTCCTGCCATGGACCGTAGAATTCTCTATGATTAAGATCCCGGTACCGATGGCGTTGATGCCCATGTGCCCCAGGGTTGAATTGCGGATGGTTGCATTAGCAACTCCCTGATGGGCATCAAAACGGGACAGCCGGCTATTATCATACAGAAGATTCTTGCTATAATTAGATCCCATGATGCCCCAGTAGGTGCGATCATTGATGTCATTCGTTTGACTGCAATTAATAAACGACACGTTCACCGCTCGGCCAACAGAAAGGTCGTAGGATCCCATTGAAACCGGCCTTCCAGCCGAGCCGATGGTGCGATACGTTTTATGCCCTGTCAAAATAGTATTCTGAACGGTTACGTTGGCACAGTCAATTATATGAAGAAAGCCCCTATAAGGCGCCCCTTGATCACCTTCTCCGGTGACGTGGTGCTCAAGTCCATCTACAATGACGTTGGATCGCTGGATCTCGATATTTCGGCTATAGTAGGTGTAACGAGATTCAGCTTGATTCGCAACAGTAGTAAAATGTCCGCCGGTTATCTTCAGGATTGTCTCATCGATGGGAATGGCCTTGATGTTCGTAATCTGATCAAAGTCCCAAATGATCGGCGCATTCATATCAACATTCCCATCTCGATCCACTACAAAAATATCCGTTTGGGATGTTCCATTATTTTGATTCGGTCCATAACGGATAAAGCGCCTGATATGATCATTTGTGACAGTAATTAAGCTAGGGCCAGGAAGAGAGACATCCAGTTTTTCCTGGTTTCTTTTGAGTGAAGAGACCCCCACGATCTCAAACGGGCTTAATCGGGAGGTTACTTTAAAGACGGATGTACTCCTGTTTTCAACCTCTCTATCGTCAATAATAAAAGCAGCCGATCCAAAATGGGTGTTGGTCTGAATAATGGCCGTCCTCTCTGCCCCGCCGATATAATAGGTGGCTCCTTCATCAGCCACTACCGAAAGATCATATTCGTTTGCAAAAGCATGTGTAGCCGCAATCGCTTCAATATCATCTGTCGCGCCATCTCCCTTCGCTCCAAATTCACTGTAACGCACTGAGCCTTTCTCCGCAAAACGGCGTACATCATTCGGCGGCACATTTAAACGGAGAGTGCCCTGCTCATCCATCATCACTGCGATTCTCCCTTCTTTACTGGTTATTTTGACCTCTTCAGGTGAACCGTTAACCTGTCCGTAGGAAGCAGTAACACTTATCAGCACAGATGCGAACAGACATATAAATTTCATAATTTTTGTATTAGTGATACTGAACTTACTGCTTTTCCCTTCCACCTCCTTTTCTCAGAATTTATTGAATAAAATATTGCGTGCGCGACTATTGGATGCGATAAATCCTGTAATTTCCCCTGCCGAATCACGTACAAATTCGACTTCCGCCATAAACCAGTGATCACTACCGAAAACATCTTCAATGAGGGGTGACAGCTCTATCCTACCATGACGCAAATGGTGCAATACTACCTTTCCTTCTTGGGCATGAACGGAATAGGTTGTTTCAAGCTCCTCGCTATAATAATCCCCCAGATAAACACCTACCCCAACATCCTCTTGGGAGATGATATCTTCAACACGCGGAGCAATGAATGTCTTGTACTCAAAATGAGTAGCCGAACCTGATTCAGCTCCTTTAAAATCAATGTGCGCTTTATAGGCAGGCACCCAGAACTTTGTGCTTGAGACAGGAGTCATGTCAAAAGCCTTCTCTTCAGTTGCCTGTGTAATCAACCTGTTCCCCTCTCTAGAAATGGTGACATACCAGTTAAGCCCAAGCTTGTAGGTTCCAACAAACCGATCAAGTTCATCCACAGTCAAATCAACTGAAGCAGCCGGATTGCTATCCGTTGATTCCTCTTCCAAGAATCTATCTTTCAAATAAAGATCTACAATTTCATACGCTCTCCTGCTTGCTCCTAAATCGCCGGCATTGCTTAATACGATAACGGCAAAACGTTCTTTAGGGAATCGGAGCAAATAGGTATTAAATCCAGCCCATCCCCCAGAGTGTGTTACATGTTCAAGTCCCCTATATGACCAAATGGAATTTCCAAATGCATAAGACAGTTCAGAACCGTCGTTGAGTGAGCCTTGCTCATGCATAAGAGAGAGAACCTCGGGACCGCCTACTGCTTTTGTTTCAAAATTCAGCACCCATTTGATTAAATCATCCACACTTGTAAACAAAGAGCTTGAAGCAAGAGCCGTTAACCCATTGGGCACCATTTTATATTGACCGTATGTTTTACGATAAGCTTGTGCTCTATTCTTTACTATCATCTCATGGTCATCATGAAAATGGCTGTGGTTCATTTCCAAAGGGCTGAAAACGTGTTCATGCATCCATTCTGAAAATGATTTTTTTGTCACCCGCTGCACCAACTCTGCAAGCAGATTATAGCCCGTATTAGAATAGGAGTAAGCAGAACCTGGTTCAAAATTTAATTCTTGTTGTTTCCAAACCATGCGCAAGATCTGGTCAAATGAAATGACATCATCCATTCGCCATCCACCTATCGCAAGAGTAGCGGGCCAATCTCTTAGTCCGCTTGTATGATGGACCAATTGCCTGACCGTTATCGGGTGACCAAAGTCGGGGACTTCAGGAATATAGGTATGTATTTCGTCATCTAACGATATCTCACCTGCCTGTGCCAGCATTGCTATGGCCACGCCGCCAAATTGCTTAGAAACAGAGGCGATGTCAAAGATGGTTGAAGGCGAATTGGGAATCCCGTGATCCAGATTAGCCATTCCATAGCCCTTCTTGTAAAGCACCTCCCCCTCTTTGATAATTGCGATCGCTGCACCTGGCGACTCCTGGGTATCCCACTGAGCAAACAAAGAATCAACCTGCCTTGTTGTTGGCTCTATTGACTGTGAACTAGCAACGCGAGGAAGAACGATCGGGAGAATAAAGAGAAACAAAAAGAATATTCTTATAAGAGCTAACCGAGCTATATGCATAGCATTCATGTACATGATTCATGATCTATTAATGGTAAAGGGTGCTACAATCAAGGTAGACACACCTGAACCATTATTGGATTACGGAGAGAACGATTTGTCTTTAATATAACTCGCCTATCTCTGCCAGTTCGCATAGCGGATCTTCCCCTCCCTCCGCAGTGAACATGAAGGACATGAAGTCGATCATCGCGTCGAGGCCACCAGCGTTAACAATACCCAGGACCATGGTGCGCATCATGTCGGCGTCAAAGTTTCCTAATGCCTTACTTGGGTCCCTGCAAGGATTTGTAGAAAGAGCGAGGGATTCAGTTGTACCGCCAGCGTCGAGCAATGCCTTCAATTTTTCCTGGGTGATGGCAGGGTCGTTCCAATAGGAATAGTGGGCAACTATCCCATCCATTCCGACGATATATACTGAATTGGGGCCGCTGCCCATCTGAGCATGCAAAGTCCCCTCATGGGCATCAACAACAACAGGTTGGCTCAAGGAGGCTTTCATCTTTCTGGCTTGCCTCAGCTTGGCCTTGAAGTCGCGATGAGCGGGAGCCAATACCCCAGGATGAGCTTCGCGGGTATAAAGCACAAGAACATTGGCGTCCTGCTTGTAGCCCGTTGCTATATCAGCCATGCTGACTTCACTCTCCCAAAAGATCGGACAACTATTGCTTGCAGTCTCAATCACGAGCGGTTTGTCTTGCCATAACGAATTCATCGGGACAGGTGTGCCGTCGGGTAGATACACGAACAGGTCGCCAGGAAAAGGATCTCCGGCTGCGATGTAATTGCGGTTACTGTCAATATTCCGATACGTGTGGTAGTTATATCCGTCGTATTCAGGAGCCGTAAGTGCCCAATAGGCAAGAGGCACTATGGTAATCATAAAAAGAAAGAAAACAACAAGGATTCCCACGTACTTAAGCAGTATAAATACAGGACGCCTACGGCGTTGCTTCTGGTGAACCTGGGAGGGCTGGAGCGGCATGAGGCTGCAAAGATTGTGTTTAACAAGTACGCTCCCTAAGAAATAGAGTGGCTGGCTGGGAGCCTAAAAAAGAAGCTCCTAATATACAAAAGCCTCCCTCTTTATCCTAGCCCAAAACGACTATCAGCGTAGTCCCACTTCTTATAGACATACTGTATAATCACGGTGCTGATAATTGAGTCAGCAAATAACTTTAAGGCAGTTGTAGCCATCTCATCTATTGACTCTTACGTAACGTCAGGACTTATCTTCCGCCTTAAATCACAAAAGATGCAACTACTCTTGAGGTAGCATACAATTACTTCACCAGGGCTACTGCTGGCTCCACGTTTCATCGTATTCCACCATACACCGACCACCTTAACTACGAATTCCCATGCGTACTATATTTATTATAATCCTATTGGCATTTACATATGTATTTCCTTTTTCCTCAGCCGTCGCACAAGAAGTCGCTCACCCTGTAAAGCAACTCCGAGCTCTGTACGAAAACGATGGAGAATTCAGACTCACAGTAGATCAAGCGCTCCATGGAGTCCAGCAGCTACCAGGAGGAGAGCAAAATCCATGGAAAGGCAAAGACGCAGAGGATCTCTTCTCGTTTTTTAATGAGTGGTACTCCTTTCTACCTAATACTCAAAATGGCCTGGATCGTATCATGCACTTTTCATTGCTGTACTACAATAACCCGGACGGCTTGAAGATGGTACGAGAGGAACCAGGATTGAGCTGGACACGATCTTTTGTCGAGGCTCGTGGAAAATATATGGATACTGAAGCTTCTCTGTCTAACCTGGAGGCATGGCTTAATGCTTCTAACATATCCAACGACGAATTTGAGTCACCACCAGATGGCTTCAAGTCCTTCAATGAATACTTCATTCGTGACTTAAAACCAGGCGCCAGGCCTATCGATAGTGTTACGAACGATGCCGTCGTCGTTTCGCCCGCCGACTGTGTACTGAATATGATAGATAACGACATCACTGCCAACGAGAAAATCCCGCTCAAGGGAAGAATGGCTCTTAACATTAATGAACTCCTCGGTCACTCTGAATTTGCTAAGCAATTTATTGGCGGGACGGCGATGGCCTGCTTTTTATTGCCCGATTCCTATCACCACTATCACTCCCCGCTTTCAGGTATGCTCGTTGAATCCAGAGAACACGTTGGAGAGCAGTATTTCGGATTACCTGATTTGCCCGGTATGGTTAACCGTGGAAACCCAGGCTATGGTCAAGACTTCAGCGTTTTTGAGCAATTCATACACGGATACTTTGTTATAAAGACACCCAACCATGGATATGTGGCCATGATTCCAGTTGGACTCAATACAATCGGATCTGTCGTATTTGAAAGTCCTTATAAAGCAGTGAACAAAGACGATGCAGTTTCCCTTTACAAGGGCGAAAAATTGGGCCATTTTAAATATGGAGGCTCGCTGGTAATACTCGTATTTGAACCAAACCGCTTAAGTGCTGTGAAAACCAGACTCGGACAGCAAATTGGAGTATTAAAATAAATTATTCTATATCATGGCGTCTTTCACTTTACATCAACGAAAGACCCACGCTTTACCAAAATCAAACGAATCACTTACTCGTTCCGAAGTGCATCCGCAGGGTTGGTGTGAGCAGCACGGGTTGCTAGCACGCTCACACTGCCTCCTGCAATTGTAATCACAATGAGCGCTGTGAGCACAAAAACCCATCCACTCATCGTGGTTTGGAATGCAAAATCCTCAAGCCATCGTTGCATCATCCAGTACGCGATCGGCATCCCAATTGCCAATGCGAGAGCCAGAAGCACTGCAAACTCTTTAGATAGAAGACTTATAATATTTGCCAGCGATGCTCCCATTACCTTGCGAATCCCAATCTCTTTAGTTCGCCGTTGTGCAGCATAAGCAGCCAGTCCCAGTAAGCCCAGACACGAAATAAAAATAGCAATGCCAGCAAATGCGGTAAATATCTGGCTCAGCCGCTCCTCGCTGCGATACATTGCGTCAAACGTCTCATCGAGAAACTGGTAATCCAGGGCAGTATCTGGCGCCAGGGCATCCAGTGCTACACGAACATGATCCATCCCAGCCTGGATATCATCCGCGGCTAGCTTGACGGCAGCCCACTCCTGATTATTCTGATCGCCAATTGTAATGACAATCGGCTTAATCGCCTCACGGAGCGATGTATGATGAAAATTCCTCACTACACCTACGACAACCCCATCACCTCCTTGTTCGAGCCAAAAGGGCCTTCCAATGGCCTCTTCCGGCAACCAGCCCAATTCGCGAGCAGCCAACTCATTGATGAGCACCTCAGCCCCTGCACCAGCCTGGAGCCCAAACGAGCGGCCGGCTACAAGTTGAAGCCCTAGAGTTTCCACAAATGCAGAATCCGTATTAATCGGTACCCATGAAAATAACTCCCTATCGGAATTCGCTTCGGAGGAGACTTCTCCTGGAGGCATCCCAAGTACTAAGCCGGCATACCCAGGCATAACTGTTGACAAAGAGACGCTCTTAACAGCAGGATGCCGAAGTAACTGCTCTTTAACAGTTCCTGAACTGAGCTGCACGTCAGATTGGGAAAGTCTAGCAAGGACTACCTGTTCACCATCAAAGCCCAAGTTCTTCTGCTGCATATAACCCAGTTGCTGATACACCACAATAGTTCCCACAATAATCGCCGCTGAGAGAGCAAACTGGACCACAACCAGCACACGGCGCAACCAGCCACCTTTTCCAGTCATTGCAGAATGTGAACTGCGAATCACGTTGGCCGGTTGAAATCGAGAAAGCACAAACGCAGGGTAGCCACCTGCTACTATGCCGGCAACAAGCATAGACAGAGTTAACCCTGCAAGCAACAGTCCGTGCCCCCCATCCAGCAGCATCAGTTCGGTCCCAAAAGCCGCGTTAAACACGGGTAACACAAACACCATAAGACCTAGTGCCAACACAAGCGCACCCACTACCAACAACAAAGATTCACTGAGGAACTGACTAGCCAATTGCCCACGACGTCCTCCCATGGTCTTACGAACACCAACCTCTTTGGCACGTCGTTGTGATTGAGCTGTGACTAGATTCACATAGTTTATAGCTGCGATTAGTAAGATAAAAAGTGCGACAGATCCAAAAATGTACAAGTAACGTTGCTGCCCTCGAAAACCTTCGGTATTGTACTGTTCAGAGAGATATAACTGGGTAAGTGGTACTGAAAAGAGCGACTGCGATTGACTGACTCCATCGCCCCGAATTGCATCTACAGCGCGCTGTGCCTGTGCAGCCAATGCATTTGGCTTCATTGGTTGATTCAAAAGCGCATACGTCGAGAACATTCTCCTACCCCACGCTTCAGAATCGCGTAGCCCCTCATCCAGCATGCTCATTGGTACCAACAAGTCGAACTGGACTGTGGAGTTATTGGGGACATCTTGTACAACACCCCGCACTGTTAGTGAATACGTTGAGTCTCTAAGCTCTATCTGAAGCAAATTGCCAACTGGATCGGCCAGACCAAAGAATTCCTGCGCCATAGACTCAGTGATGACAACAGCATCTGGCTCGTTTAGCACAACATCACTTCGGCCCTGATTAAGCGGGAAGTCAAATACCTCGAAAAAAGATGCGTCAGCCAACAAGAGTTGACGCCGTGCCTCTACTGAATGATGTGGGCTGCGAACAACGATTTCATCCCTAACGAAAGTTCTGACAGTTCGCTCAACAACGGGAAGGCTTTCCTCCAGGACAGACGCGAGTGGATATGAAGTAGCCAAGCCCCGTCCAAAGAAGTTGTTATCTATTCCCAAAACGTGGATGCGACTGGCCTTATCATGAAAGTCGTCATAGCTCAACTCATCACCTACATACACTCCAATCAGCAAGCATGCAGTCATACCTACAGCTAGTCCAAGCATGCTTATGGCCGTGTAGCCAAGATTTCTGCGCAGGTTACGAAATGCAATCTTCAGATAGTTTTTTACCATGGACATTCTTAGTAGCAACTCATTCTTCAACCTATGCTCTCGCCTCACCTTGCCCCAGTAAACTTTTTTGTATTCATCTTCCGCCGAACTGAGCAAACCTATACGCTGCACCGCAATAACAAAAGCGTCTTCTTTAGACTTTCCCTGTCCTATGAGATCATTGATGCGATCACGAAGCCCATTCTCAAGCTCCTCAAGGTCTTCATCGGAAAACGTTGCATTAACCTCGTATGGACGCCGCCATACAGCAATGGACTTTTCGAGATCAAAAGACATAGTGAATCAAACTGGAGAGGTTACGCCACCCATATTTGTGGAAAGGTGGACAATACAGTATGTGTATACCTTGATGATCCAGATAACTTACAAAACTATACCTGGATCATCAAGATAATATTGCAGAAAGGATGGCCAGCAAGTGGCATTCAAAGCACAAATGTGCAATCGCTGACAACTACCTCAACACAATAGACCGGGTTGTGGTAAAGTGCTCTCCAGTAATCTTAATAAAATATATGCCTGCAGGTAAGCTCTCGCGATTGAAACGAACGTCATGTTGTACCATTGCCGACAATAATCCATTATGTAGCCCCTGGACCTTCTCCCCCAGGATGTTATACACTACGATCTCTAAATGCTGAGGGTAGTCAATAGCAACAGAGAACTGTGTGGAGGTGCGTAATGGGTTTGGGAAAGGTTGGGTAACGGTATAACCACTGGCGAGGGAAGGCAACTCCTCTTCGTTTGATACCGTGACTGGTGCCAGGTCATAGAGATAGGCAGCTCCACTCTGGCTCCCAAAATCATTGGCCTGGCTTGCACCCAATACAGCTCGATTCCCTGATAAAAAGGCTGAAATCCCAAATAGATCATTCGAACCTCCATCACTTGCAGTGAGCTTGACCTCCTGCTCCCAGGTGCCATTTTCAGATCTCAAAAACACATAGGCAGAACCTATTGCTGTCCCCATCAAATTATCGCGCCATGAAGAGACTAATGCACGCTGGTCAGTAAGCGAAACACGCCAACCAAAGTGTTGCCCTTGCGTTGCATCGTCTGGCGTCAAGGTTGAAGTTTCAGCCCATGTACCGTCCGTTTGCCTATCAAAAATATAGGCTGCACCTGAGAGAATCCCATCCTCAGTAGTGGTATTTGCACCTACAAGGATTCGATCGTCCATGACTGCCACTGAGTTGCCGAATGAATCATGCGGGTTTTGCGGCGTAATTTTATCTACCTCGATCCAGTTATTGTCTTGAAACTCAAAGACATACACAGCAGATGAAGCCCCAACGATCGCGCGGTCTCTTTGTAGTGCTACAGATCGCCCCACATTAGAAAAAGGCGCAATGTCAGCCGGCAAGAGCTTTGCAGTTTCAAGCCATGTCCCATCAGATTGCCGTTCAAAAAGGTAAGCAGCACCACTAGCAGTGCCTACACCTGCATGCGAATTGGCCCCAAGAAGAGCGCGATCGTCAGATAATGAGATCGAGTTTGCACCAAGTGCATCACCGGAAGCACCGTCGCTTGCTAACAAGGTTGCAGTTTCGAGCCAGGATCCGTCAGACTGCCTTTCAAAAACAAAAACAGCACCAGCATTGACGCCATCTTCAAATCGCTGTGGAGCAGCAATGATCGCCCGATCATTATCGAGCGAAACAGAACGACCAAACTGATCGCCATTGGTTGGTCCATCGTGCCTGAACATCGCTACCTCTGTCCAGCTGCCATTTGCCTGCCGCTCAAAAATATAAGCAATACCCGGTGTTCGTAAACGCTGCACATCCTGGCCATCAGCTCCTATAAGCAATCGATCTCCAGACAGGGACACCGCTCTCCCAAAAAATTGCTCCTGGGCGGCATCACTTGCTAGAAGCTTGTGCTCCATAAGATCCTGTCCCGAACCAGGAAGAACAGGTACAAGAAGTAACAATGTAATAAGACCGGCAGATTTGCAGAGAGAGAAGGTGACTTGATGTGGATTCATCGAATTACTCTAGATCGTAGTATAAAATCGAAAACGGATTTGTTAATCCCTATCTCAAGAACACTCTTTCCGCATATACGCGTCTTCAGATTGCGGCATCAACAACGAACATCCATTGGACATTATATTTGTCCTTTAACATGCCAAAATTTTCATCGAGCGGAAAGAGAATCTTCCCCCCTACTGCTAGCCGCTCGAAGGCTTCTTTCTTAGATGCAGCATCGGGGAAAACAGTGAACAAAGAAATATTATTGCCTAGATTAACATCATGACCGGGAAGATCATCAGAGGCCTTTAAGCATATCCCGCCAGCGTTCAGCTCTGCATTAAAAATTCTGTGCTCATTCTCTGGAGACACATCAACAGGTGATTCACCAAAGGTTTGCATTAACGTGATCTCTCCATTAAGCGCTTCTTTGTAAAACTCCAACGCTTCTTTGCAGGTACCTGGAAATACAAGATAAGGGATTACAGATGACATTTTATCCTCACTAGTTGTTCAAAGCCTCGAATATAGTCGGAAAGATGCCTTTGTGCTTGGCAATTCTTGCGAAAATTATAGTACAGGCTTGAGAGGGATAGAACAATCTAGATCCCATGTATTCCAGCCAATTTCGTCAGGTCGCTGCCGAAAGCGCTTCATAGGAGGAAGGTTAGCGGGCTCGTAAGTGGAATGCGCAAACCAATCGTCGTAAAGATAATCCCAGGCATCGGCGACGATCTTCAAAGGCCCGTGACAATGCACTTCAACAGCTTGAAAGGATGGTAAATTGTAGATGCCGATTTCACGATCGCCAGTGATGTGTGACGGGACTGGAAAAGCTAAGTCGTAACGAATTTTCTCGAGGGGAGTCGTTAAATAGTGATCCCAACTCATCCCTACCATCTGCTCTTCCCGCCATTTTAACCCTTTGCCCTCAAGCCAACGGGTCAACTTCTCGAAACCAGGCTTCAATTTATCAACCTCAAACCACGTCTGCATACGAATATAGGCTAACCGGCACTCAGGGTGTTGAACGATTTTCGCCTCGAAATCCCAATCCTGGTTCCTCGACTCCAATTCCCTGCAAACAGGACTTGCATTGAGTGAGGAAAAACGATCCCATGAGTTGGGTGCAATTCCATAATGCCCTTTGAAGGAGCGAGAAAACTCAGGCAATGCCGGATAACCTACCTCTAATGCAATCGAGCTTAGCTTACGCTCGGGTGTGGCTTTCATCAGGTACGCAGCACGTTCTAGCCGAGCTCGCCGAGTAAACTCAGCCAGTGTTTCTCCACTAAATGCCTTAAAGACCCGATGAAAATGATAGGGTGAACAGTGAGCAACATCTGCCAATATCCCCAAGTTCAGGCTGCTAGCCAGATTGCTCCGTACATAATGCTTCACCTTCCTGACCCGGTCATCCCATTGATCTGACATTGACTATCTGATTTTTTTGAACGGAAGAATCAAAGGATAGACTTGATCCCACCTTCTAATTGGTACATTTCCATTGCCTGGTTGTCCGTCAATGGTTTATTGAAAATAGCCAATTCATCGATTAAGCCGCTATAGTTCAGCCCAAGGAATATTTTGGAATTCTCCAACTCCCAGGTAAAAGGATCATCTACACCACTTATTTCACCTATTTTCACTCCATCCAGGTAAAGATTCGCCAGGCTATTTGGAGTGCCTAAATCATCATAGGTAATAAGAACATGCGTCCAGGTGTCTCTTGAAAATGGGTACTGATTTACATTAACGAGTCTTTTTTCAAATACAGCTCTTACCGGTGAATGAAGCGTGTCTTGGGTCCATGCGCTTCTATCTCCTATAACGCCCAATCTAAAGTCGGGAGGATCTGCATCAGTGAAATCCACCCAAATAGAGGCATCATTAAAATCAGTATCCGTGATTTGAATCGGATCTGTGTATCCATCGAGTTCAGTTGCAGGATCAACACGTAACCAAAATGAAATAGTGCCTGACCAGTTTTGCGAGCTGTAGGCAATGTTATCCTTACCATTATAAAAAAGGACCGGTCCACTTTTTTCTCCAAACTCAAATGCATCGCCAATAAGGCCTTCCCCCTTGCTGATTCGATGACCAGCGTTATGCATCCCAACCTGAATGCTATCCAAGCTCCTCCTTGAATTGGCATATGTAGCATTTGCGGTATAAATACTTGAGTCCCCCAATGCAAAGTCCGCTTCGGTTCCATTATCAAAAGAAACGTAGAAAGTCAGGGCATTCTTAAGGTCTGGAGAGGAGGTAGACTGGCAGGAGGAAAGCAGGAGTAATAGTCCAACAATTAAAAGGATATTGATGTGCAAGCTTTTCATTTTTTTTGGCTCGTGTAGGGTCGGAATAATTTGTATAAAAGATCATAGTGGATGACTAATCCTATCGTATATAGCCATATAGCTATATACCTATGACATAATATACATATTCTTTTCCTATCTTACATAGTTTAAAAGCTATATCCCTATGTTGTTAAAATTGAAAGCCATTTCCAACGAAAACCGTCTGCAGATTTTACACTGGCTGGCGGACCCAACGTCCAATTTCCCACCTCAAAAAGCAGGTGACCTGACCGAGGACGGTGTTTGCGTTCTCAGTATTGCTGAGAAGCTTGGCACGTCACAACCAACCGCCAGTGAGCACTTAAAAGTGCTGGCTACTGCCGGATTAGTTACAGGCAAAAAGATCAAACAGTGGACGTTTTATAAGCGTAACGAAGAAGAGATTAATGCTTTGAAAGAGGAAATCAGGGATACTTTGTGAAATGACACGATCTGTGGGATTGATGGATATCCGATTCGTTTATCGGCAAATTTCATCAACACCTTCTTGCCCTTTAGGTGTATTGAGGATCCAGGGGTGCTGTGGGTGAAGATACATCTATGAGTGCTCCGCTGGCGTCAATCAAAAGCAAACGGCGCTGTCCATAGGGTAAGTCTTTGGGCTCTTCAAGAATATTGAGTCCTAGCTTCCTTGCTTTGTCAAAATAGCGCTCTACATTATCTACAACCAGGGTTATCATCACTCCTTGTGCAGGTTTTTGATAGGCTTTGGGGATAAATTCGCTTGTTCGCAGCATCACTCCCACCTTACTGCCTTCTGGGCCCACCAGGCTGATAAACCAATCAGCTTCGAACTCGACACTAAAGTCGAGCAGATCAATGAACAGTTGTTTAGTAGAAGCAAAGTCGTCAGTTAAAAGATTCGTAAGCATATCATTTTTTTAATAACATGAAGAATGCATGCTACGAAAGTGCAAGCAGCCTGGTTGCTTCTGAAACTTCGCTCTTCGCAAATAAATAACAGCTTACTCATTCAATGGCATTCATCACAACATCGTATGAGCGACCATTTCGATAAGTGCGTCGCAAAACGGTCGCCTCGTCTTTCTCTTCGAAACTTAGCTTGAAATTATAGCCCCCCCCTTCGATCATATACTCATTTTCTGCCACCTTGATTAGAGGCACCTCGGCGTGATCGCCCAGTTGGTAATACAACGCCCCTTCAGTAAAAGATATTTTGTGAGATCCATAAGCGCCTACAACTTCTTTAACATCCGAATCACGCAATTCCCTCGGGGTTTGTTTTGCTTCAAGAACCGGCAGGTACCACGCATGAAAGCCGTTTTCATTCTTTTTCGTGAGATTCCTGAACACGGTTAATTGCGCTGTAAGTAAAGACTTTTTTGCCGGCACTCTCAAGTCTGGATGCACGCCTACTCCTTCGAAGTTCGTTCCTGTAATCGGGTTGATGGGTCTTCCACTTGGAATCCATACAACAAAATCATCCGTCGCAATATAAGGAAAGGTGACATGCGCAGCGCCTACAGTTCTCTCCCCAACAAGTGTCGCTCGCTTCAGCGCTTGCATGGTATAAGCAAATGCCTCAGGAGCTGAATAAGATTCAGAACTAATCAATATATACAGGGGTGTTTCTGGCATTCGTGTACCTGGTACATGCGGGTACGTCCAGCCTCCTTCTTCCGACTTTCCATGACTCATCTCAAAGTCATACAAATGAACCGGAGCTGAGTCGAAAAAATAGCTTGCCAACAAATCATTCATTGTTGTGCTACCGCCCCTGCAAGCTCTTAAATCAATAATAATCGCTTCAGTATTCTTCAGAAATGACATAGCCGCAGCCGCAGTTTCCCCACCTAACTCAGCTGGGTGCAATCTCGTGATTTTTAAGTATCCGATATTCCCCTCTAGAATTTCAATCTGCTCGAATCCATAGTTTTCCTCTCTCCTTTCGCGTTCATCTTCCTTGAGTCGCTGCAAACTGTCAGCAGCACTTAGTCCCTTTTTTTGAGATGCTATCCACTGTGAGTCAAACTCCACCCGGATGTGCTTATCCTTGCTCATCGCCTGAAGGTCGCGTGTCAGCACCTCTGCCAATTCGTTGCCATCACCAAATACGTAGGTGCCGTTTGCCCAATTCTCACGAAGCATACCGGCCATATCCTTAGCGATATCAGGAAAAAGATATACCTCTTCGATCATCTCGGCAATGTCATCGATGGCCCTTTTGCTGGCAGCATCCTTCGGCAAAGATTGCTGTCCCAATAATATTTGCGGGCCGATTAAGAACAAGAAAATGACAGTTGGCACAGAGTAACTCATCGAAGGAATTCCTAACACTAGCTGCTTAATTTGTTGGCGAATACATTGGATCTATCATGTAGACACCTTTTGGAGCAATACCGTTTACACTATGATCTCTAGTAATTAGCAATGATGTGACACTACCCGCAATTCCGTATTTCGACTTTCGCATGGTTACATGCAGAATTCGATTCGTACGAGTATCGTTGACTAGATATTGCTAACTGATGTGAGCGTCCACATTCTAAGGTTGATTCCTGAACGTATAAACGATTGAATAAGTATTAACAGTACAAGAGCCACGTTTAATCAATTTTTACCAGGCGAATGGTTCCTTCTATTTCCTTGTCTATATCGCTTTTAAAAGAATCTGTTATCGTATTCTCAGCACAATCCGCCACGCGCGCTCCGTAGCTGAGAATGTACTCTGAATTGCCATCTAAAGAATTATAAAAGAACTGTTTCAAATATACATTTGGATAGAAATTAAACCCGTTTTCTTTGAAGTAGCGTAGATCCGCTGTGTCCTCAACCACACCCTCGGGCAGTTCTAAACATTGCGCTTTCATATAGAAGTCGATTCCGCTCAATCGAACGGGCTCTAAGTAACTGTAATCAAGAAACCCATAGTCATCGGTTACACGCTCTGCATGAACTGCTATTACCCGGTTGTTACCGATGAATCCAACAACCGACACATTGAAGGGGTGCTCATTGAAAGTTGCTTTATGATTGAGGGGCGCTATCGGACGATACCCTTCAGGAATCTTTAAAGAAAATCTAATATCATGAGTAGACTGAAGTACATCGTTGTCATATGTAAGATAGCTAAAGGAATCTCCTGGGGCGGCACGCTTAGTCGTACATCCTGTTAAAAATTGGGTTAAAAGAAGAGTTGCTATAATAAAGATGTATTTCATACATGAAGTTATATCTATTGAGTCGGTCAATCGAGCAAGCATTCCCGATTCTGTCTTTTGTCGTGCCTTAGGCTTGTAATCTGGTGTTTGTTCTTGCAAGAAATGATTACAAAGAAGCTGTTACGTAATAGCAAATCACCCTGCATTTTTTCGTTGCGCGACTAAGAAATATGTTTTGCAGGCTAGCATGTATAGAGCAACAAAAATGTTACACCGATTCTTTTTTGGGTCCTTCGGCACTGGTTAGACATACTTAAATTGGGGGCAAAGTCGAACCACTGTTCGATGCGAACCAAGTTGTACAGCGAACGATGCGAACAAATCGTTCCTACAGAACGCTCATGAAAGCAGCTGCGGTAGGTATAGCAGCTACAATAAACAAGATGGTTCGCCGGGGCGTCCCGTCGAGCAGGTAGAGCAAAGTATCAAGCCCCTGACGAATAAGCACGCTCAGCAGTCCAACCTGGAATAGCACTTGGTCACCGAGGATAAGTGCTGCCCACAGGCATATGCCTGTCACAATCTGTCGTACACCCCAGCCACGTACGTTTGGTGCAGTGACAATCTCCTCCGAACTGACAGTCTTCAAGTCTTCGGTACGTACAAGCAACGACCAGCCCTTATTGGCAAACAAGGCCGCTGCGCCGGTAAGCAGAGTGGCAATCGCGAAAAGGCCCGTGATGGACTGTGCAAGGAGTGAAGGGACAAAAGAATCCATGAGTATAGTGCTTGGATTGGGACGAATACATTCGATATATTAAAGCCAAGAGGTAATATCCACAATTCCCTGAGAGGGAATAATGACTAATCAGTCTTTTGGCTCTGCACTCAAATCCATCCGGCAAGATCTCAGACTTTCGCAGGAAGCGCTAGCTGACGTTGTAGGAACTACACAGCGCCATTTATCCTTTCTTGAGACAGGACGATCCACCCCAACAAGGTCCATGATCGCCAGGATCGTCACTTCCGTGCGCCTGCCGAGCGCAAATCGGGCGTTACTGTTCGAAGCAGCTGGCTTCCGAAGTCCATACCCACAACGTAAACTTGACGACGCCGACGTCCAGGGCACGCTTGACCTCATTACGAGCCAGTTACTTCGCCATTGGCCATTTCCAGGGTTCGTAGTCGACAATGACTGGAATTTTCTGAGAGCCAACACGCCTGGCCAACGCATGATTAACATGTTCGACGGCGTGAGCAATATGCATGCACTATTTTTGTCGCAGAAATTTCAGCCTCTCGTCACTAACTGGGAGGCAGCAAGCGCCAGCTTCTATACTCGCATTCAGGAAGTAGCTCAACGGTCAAAGCCCGTACGGGATGCCTTGGACGCTGCGATTAGCGACGGCCGGTTCGAGCACGTACCCCGATTTCTTGCTGGCACTGAGAACGTTCCGATATATGTACCCATCATCGTCCAGATACCAGACCAACCTCCGCTGCGGTTTACTTCGCTTCATGGTCGGCTGGTTTCAGTGCACGATGCTGTGGCCGAGCGTTTCGAGGTGGAGTTAATGGTTCCGCTCGATGAGAACTCGGAGGTACCCATGCATGCATTGTTTGGAGGTGCAATGTAACTGCCACGTCAATAGTTAGGGGGACTTAGGCGGTTGGGCCAGTCATTCTTGAACATCTGTGTTGATCGTAGGATCTATGATATGTGCGATTCCATGAGCTATCCCTATCGTACCCGGCCCAGAAGCCTGATCACGATTCGTCAAGACGATCACCGCCAACCCGGTTTTTAAGTCTCGAAAATAGGACGTGCCCGTGAAACCGCTATGTTCGACGAAGCGACGCCCATTCTTCTGATTCACCCACCATCCATACCCATAGCCTAATACAGATTCAGTCGCAGCATCCTCTCGAAAAACATAGAGTGGCGACCAAAATGCTGCAAGCATCTTCTCGGACAAAATACTCCCATTAACGAGTGACTGCTCCCATTTCACCATATCGAATACGGATGACATAACGCCGAAATGCGGGGTCAAACCGAACTGCCAATCTCTACGGATATTTTGTAGCGTCGAATCCTCTATTGTATACCCCGCAACCCTATTTGGAATGATCTGAGCCTGATTAAGGAGGTACGTTTCCGTCATATCGAGCGGATCAAAGAAGCGTTCCTTTAAGACCGCCTCGAAAGACTGACCGGTTACATGCTCGATTACGATCCCCAGTAAAAAATACCCCTTATCGCTGTACTTCCAGTCAGTACCTGGTGTTGAGTTAAGTGGCGTCTTTTTCGCGGCATCGAGCATGCTTTCTGTTGAGTAGTCCATCAAAAAAACCCCATCATAGGTTTTTTCAAAGCGGTGTACCATGCCCGCAGAGTGAGATAACAGCTGCCGAATTGTAATTGCGCGCCAATCCTCAGGTATATCGTCGATATATTGATGAAGCGAATCATCCAGTGTAATTTCACCCTCTTCAGCAAGCATCGCGATAACGGCGCCGGTAAACTGTTTTGTAAGAGAGGCCAGTTCGAAAACAGAATGCTCGGTGACTGGAACACCCAGTTCGAGGTTTGCTGTCCCATAAGAGGACAACTTCACTACGTTCCCCTGCTGCACTACAGCAAGGGCAAGACCTGGAATGTGTCCTCGCTCCATCTCTTGTTGAACGAAGTCATCAATCTGTTGGTTTAAGTCCTTCGGACCATCTTGTGCATCCGAAGCGCATGCACTGCAGATGAGCATACCAAGCACGCATATCCTCACTACGACTCCTTTCAAAATCACAATACCCTCTTTGGTTTTTAGCAAGATAAGTATTGCGATACTGGCCTGCATCTACCATGTGCACTTCGCAACCTGCACGATTGTCAGAATTGCTACTTTGTACCTCTACTTGAATCCTTCAGGTACAACACAAGAAGCCACCCTGCCCAAGCAAAAACACCCACCTTTTGAACAATGGGTAGAAATCCATACAGCACGTTCCTGTAATACATGACTGCATTAATGAGCCGAATTAAGAGGCTCTAGCCCCCTGCAAAAAACATCAAAAATCTTTTCTCCAAATAAACCAAGTGCAATGTGAACAGCATTGCAACAACAAAGAATACAAGCGCGACACCGACAAGCACATCATGCATAGGTGTAACTACGAGCTATAATTGGTGGGAAATTATTTGAACCTCAGAAGCTACAGGTTTTCTGTTATGATTACAACTGATGCATGACCTGTGACCCTCTTTTTAGTTTTTCAATGTGTCTAGAAATAGAGAATTCCAATTATCGAACTCATTTTCATTTTACACTAAGGAAAACGCCATGTTACCTTCAAATATTATATCCCGACTCCTTAATACGCGACGCTCACGTTTGCATTTTTCTTCGTTTGCTCTCACGTTTTATATATTTCTATGCGTACCACTTGCCTCTATAGGACAAGATGTCAAATATGGATCATCAAATTATATCAAGAATAGTTATAAAGGAGGCAGTTATCTCGATGTCTGCAACAGTTCATCATGTACAGCTACATCCAGATACGGTGTAGTCACTGATGCTAATCCGGATCGTGCTAGCGTAGGCACTGGCAAGTGGATCATAAAATCGGCGACTGGAAAAACTGATGGGAGCGTTGTAAAGATCGGAGATGTGGTCTACCTGAAGAATATGTACAGTGGAGGCAGTTATCTCGATGCCTGCAACAATTCATCATGTACGGCTACATCCAGATACGGTGTAGTGACTGATGCTAATCCGGATCGAGCTCGCCTGGGTACTGGCAAATGGACCATAGAATCAGCGACTGGAAAAACGACGGGAAGTGCCCTTCAGGCAAGAGATGAAGTCTACTTGAAGAACATGTATAGTGGAGGCAGCTATCTCGATGTCTGCAACAGTTCATCATGTACAGCTACATCCAGATACGGTGTAGTGACTGATTCTAATCCGGATCGTGCTGGTTTAGGTACTGGCAAATGGTCTTTTCAACCGCTCTTAGACATTTCAGGGGTGGCTTTTGTAGAACTTAACAGTAGTGATGATCAAAAACTTGGCAATTTTCAACAATCCGATAATACCGGAGGGTGGATTGAATATGGAACAGATGCAGATGGGAAAGATGTCGTCCGATATGCGTTTCAAGAAATACAACGAGATGAAAATTCAGTATATTTACATGACAAAACACGCCAAGTTGACATAAGGATCGATACGTATCTAAACAAAATAATGTACAGCGACGCTACAAAAACTGAACCCACGCCGCTTTACACGATCTTAAGCTCCTACAATGAATACAAGTCCAACAATATTGCAAAGAGCGTGGCCCAAGATCACTTTTCTTTCACATGTAGTGCTCCTTTAGGTAGCAATGGCTGTTCTAATCCAAGCGGTGACCCCATCGCAGTGCACGTGTATAACCCACTTTTCAAGTCAGCCTGTAATACACACGATGCGTGTTATAGAAGTCCTTGGAGGAAAGCAGGTTTTTTCAATCATACTGGTAAACAGGCTTGCGACAATGCTTTTCTGGAGGACATGAATACCATTTGTGACAACGCAAACTTTGATAGTATTGACTTTATTGAGCGAATTCAATGCAAAGTGGCTGCCGGATTTTATGCGAAGGCTGTTGTGCTACATGGCTCTAGTTCTTTCGACGAAGGGCAGAATGATGCGAATAAGAAATGTGCTATCAAATAAGTGTAACTGCCGTCAGCTTTCGAATGTGACCTGATAGGTTGGGACTAAAGGATCTCCTAATGCAGCTGTGAGGAAGTTCACCCAAATAGTTACAGCTATGTTGCGAAAACACATAGAAACGGGTACCCAGGAGGTGCCCGTTTTGCGTTTTACTATTTTTTGCAAAAAACAACAAATTACTCAGAAGGCATTCAGGTTATGCCAAACAGAAGACGTTCGCCTTTCGCGCGCCAAAACCAAATAGCACTTTCTACATCACTTCTTTGCTAACAACTCCTCTATCTCATTATACATTTCTGGGGATTTACCTAGATGTATTGAATGAATGATTCCGTTTCTGTCTACAACGTAATAAGTCGGGATACCATAACCATTTAACCGAGAATAAAGAGACATGTTTTCATCCTGAACCATAGGCCAGGAATACTCAGGATGATCCAGGACAAAGGCTTCAAAGGTTTCCTTATCCGTATTTATGGAAACCCCAATGATTTGAAACTCTTCCCCAGGGTTAGCTTCAGTAAACTGAGCCATTTCCGGCATCGCTTCGATACAAGAGCCACAGTAGGTTGACCAGAAATCGACCAGGGTAACTTTGCCCTCTAGATGAATATTTGACACCACAGTTCCATCTAATGTGGTCAGCTCAAACTCTGGAAAAGGGGTGCCAGCGTTTGATAGCAGCGTTTCTTCTTCACCAACTCGTCTTGCCCTAACACGTTGAACTAAATCAGCATAAGCTATTTCTCCTTCTTCACTCAGATGTCCGACATTGTCTGTGATTATTCTGTTTTCTGGTACAGGTTTATGTTTTAGCAGCTTTTTGAAGCGCTCTACTTCGATATCGGCGGGATCAAAATCATTTTCAAGAGGGCTGTATGCTTCGACGTAGTAATTGACGGTTCCGAGGTCACATGCACGGTTTTCGATTCTCCTGGGCATCCAGACTCCCTCGAAATACCCGTAATCGTGGAAGGAAATCAAATACTCACAATCAAGGCCCAATAGTGATATTCTGCTTGTTTTCTTTGCACCCAAGGGAAGAAAAGTTTCTGTGTCGAAATAGACTGTCCATCGTGTACTATCTTGATCCCAAAGAACTACTTCGTAGAGGTCACCTGTGTCATTTATCGATGCGGACTCAAGCGCTTTCACATTCGTAAAAGGAACAGGCGACTCTGAAATCGTCCGTACCCCTTCGATAAACACAAAATCTGAAAGTCCCGGTTGATGCACGAAGCGTTGAGACGGTGATGCGCCTATAGCCAATAAGGTGTCAGCATAGTAGAAAGCGGAGAGCCTGTGAGGGCCCTTTGTCCTCATCTCTTCAAATGTCCCTCTGATATTCCATTCGTTGTTTGCTCCCCTGGCTGAGAAGAACCCATTGGTACGCAGATTGCCCACAGCGTTGATTGCTGCCTCGCCCCCAATCGCATCATAATAATGCTGCATGACTGACTCGGGAGATATGGCTCCTCCTACAATTTGCGCCATACAATAAGACGATGAATTGAGAGCTACCATAAGAAAAGTAAAAAGACTAAAAAGATAAGCTTTCATTTGACCGCTAAAGAAAAGAAGTGACAATTTCGCCGCTACTTGGTATATAATAGTAGCCATTCCCTACTCCATTTTCAATTTCCGATTCCGCTCGCCTGAGTATAATTGAGGTTATGTCTCACAACTCTTCGATTTGTGTGATAACGCCAAGCTCGCTTGCTTCTTGCCGGAAAGCATCTGCATCTTCGATGGAATCGAAGACAATCACAACCTTCTTTCCTTCAAGGAGCTTGTCCGTGCAACCTTTTGCGTCAACAAGGTCAAGTGCTGTCATACCTTCAATGAGCTTTGTTAGAGCAACCTTTCGTAAACCAGGCTTCCATCCATTAAGAGTAACACGTTTCATCATCAATCTGGACTTCGCATAACGCTCGCTTTTGCAAAATCGTTAGCTGTTCACACTTCTGTATTACCTTTCAGTCTTTATCTCCGCTTTCAAAGTATGTGTTCACACCTAATCAAAGCAATTTTGTACATTGAGTTGATTCGCAAAACAAGATATTCGTTTATCATTCAATTCGGTTCATTTGGAGATTCCCTCAACCAATCTCGTAGCAGGCATTCTTTTTCTCTCAGTAGTATGCTCTTTGATGAGCTGCGAAGAGGACCTCGACTTACGGGATACATTTCCTCAGCCATTCACCCTCTATGGAGTTCTCAGTCCCGACTTGAACACTCAGTATGTTCGAGTTTACCCCATCGATGTACTCCCACGGCTTGACCAGGAAGTGCCGGAAGGCATCCAATTTACATCTACCGACCTTATGACTGGCGAAGAACTCGTATGGGTGGACACATTCGATGTTGCCCCAAATGGTCAGAAAGATCTTGTCTTTAAGTCAGTATTCAAGCCACAGCATGGACACATCTATCGCGTTATGGCCACGCGAATAGCTGACGGAGCAAACAGTTATGCGGATGTTCGCATTCCTCCTGTGGTCTCGATACGGACAGAAGAGGCGGCTGTGGAAGCCCCAAATGAAGCAATCCTTAATCTTATAGTCGAAGGTGAGAGCATTCGGGTGCTTAAACCAGAGATCACCTACGAAGTCATTGGATGTGCACGTGGCGGAGTAGGACCACGAAGAAGCTATACCTATCAACATCATCGCCTGGAAGAACGCACAGACAATGGTTGGCGCGTTCCTTTCAATATTTGGGTTGATCGGCTTTTCGTTACCGGCGAGTACGGAAATGGAATTCAACCGTTCACACTAATTTTAAACGGTGTGAAAGTAAATATTCTGGTTGGTGATGAGGCGTGGGATCCGCCCTTTGGCCGCTTCGATATCAATTTATTGTCTCACCCAGAAGTTTTAACAAACGTGCAGAATGGATTGGGCTTCATAGGTGCTGGGTATAAAACGGGCATCCAGTTTCAGCCGAGTTGTGAGTTAATTACCGATGCTGAATATTGGTGCCCAGAAGTTCTCACGGATGAAGAGAGGTTTCCTTGCTGATCAGATGAAACCATTTAACTTGTGCATTCCTGCTTATTAGCCAGAATTTCCAGATTTTGGGTTACGCTCCACTGCATGAAACTAGGAACCAAGAAAGACAATCTGCTTGATCAGGCTAATTTCTTGACTTCTTCCAGAACGAAAGAACCCAATTCCAAATACGTTTAAAAGGATGCTGGCTGATTACTAATGAGCCCTGGTATACTGTATGAAGATCCTGTTCTGTTTCATGTGAAGGTCCGCTAACGTATATATTATAATCGAGGTCAGGCTTCTGTTGTTCAACATTCATCACAGTCAACGTCTCCCTGGCCTTTACACGCAACTCTTCCCAAGCAGTGTGATATTGAAGTTGCTCTAACATCTCTGGATAATCGCTATCTTTAGGTAGTTCATCGAACGTTTTATCGATGGCCTGATCAAGTTCGTATAGTTCATTGTATTGAATCTGATCGATGAGCCCATCTGCCAACAGCGACTCAGCCAGATGGAAACTCTCGCCAAATTCCAATACGACTTCGTCAGGGACATGAACAAAATCTGGCAGAACTTCAATCTGCGTGTCATAATCAGCAGCCAAGAGTTGGACACCCTGAACTATTTTGTTGTATTTCCAATTTAGGAATCGCTCGTCCATCTCCACCTTAATAATTCATGTAGCCGTTTTTGAGCAAAGATATCAAACACATTGAATAGCAATGACAGAAGTACATTTTGTATAAAAGCAAGGATAATGCATAAACAGAGATGTGCTCAAACTGGCCCCGAGTAGGAAAAATAACAAAATCCTGTAGAAAGAAAAACCCAATCGAGCATTTCGCCAGATTGGGTTGAGAAACGAAATAGAGGCCTCTCCCCTCTTCCGGGATCTCTATGCGTTCTTCTTCTCCTGCACGTCGACGCGGATTTCCTGAGCCATGGACTTGAGCTCCTGCATTGCTTTTCTCACACGAGTGCCAGCTGCTTTATTCCCCTTCTCGTAGAAGGCCGCGAAATCATCCTCGAGGCCTTCGACCAAGCTCGCCAACTTTGAATAATGATTAGACATGTTTTATATGATTGGTTGTTATAAATGAACGGTCAAAAAATAGAAAACGACCCTCCCCTATTCAACGGCAAGCCTAAAATTCAGATTTCGCATATCGCACAGGCGCCGGAAATCGATTTCCAAAAACACCTCACCTCAAGCACTTGCACCCAATCTAAGCCGCGTTGGAACGATTGCGAAGCTATTAACCTTTCTTGGGAGATGACTCACTTTGCGTCGGTTTGTGTGTAGTGTTATGCCGACTGGATTGATGTAGAGACTGCCGGTATTCAATAATGAGCTCGTATTTCAACTCAATTTCAGCAATGATTTCAGGTGGTGCATCAATAATCCCCATATCCTCACCATGTTGTAAACGACGCTGTTCTTCATAGTGCTCCTTAATAACTACATACTCGAACGTCTCCTCTAGTTCCTTCTTTTGCCTCCGACTCATTAAGGAGTGGAATAGCGTTTTAAGGCCATCATATACTAGATTCCCTATTACCCCGGATGCAGCCGCCGCAACAGCAAAATATATTATGTCTTCGAACGAGAAATTAACATCTGATCTTGGATCGACTCGTTTCTTAAACGCTTGATAAAACTCCTTGCGGATCGGGTTTTGAATTAACACAGTACGGTACAGATCGTGAGCAACTGAAAGTGAAAATTTCCTACCGATTTCAGGAATTCCGGGCTGGGACAACACCTCCACATACTGCTCAAACCAAGCATCCGGATTCTCTATATGAAGAGAACAACGTGGGGGCTCAGACAGAGACAGGGCCAGACCGGAGCACCCCTTAACTTGACAATTATGCTTTTCAGAAAGTCTATTTATGATTTCCATTGTGTAGTTGGCCCCAATAGCAAGCTAATCAACCTCGATTATAGTTTTTCTTTGAATTGTTTACGTCCATCTGGCCCTCGATCAAAACAAACCCTTGGAATATACGGCTCTAAATTCTGTCAAGGAACTTCGTAAGTGGCGGGTGCAACATGAGATACCCATGCTCTCCTCTTCCCTTTCTCGCAGCTTATATTACGATCGAGATGATCTGGCTATAATCTCGGCTGCCAGAGGGGTTCGCGACGATTTCGTCAAACGCTCAACGGCACGAACTACATTTCCAAAAGCCGCTCTTACACGAAAAAGATGTAAGCAAGAGCAATGACAATAGAGTCGATAAATAGCATTACATATAGCAAATAGACAGATTCCCGCTTGATCAAGCACTGCAGGAAAATTCTACTTTTCATTTTCCTGGTCAATTTTTCAGAGATATAATCACTTCTTAAGACATCAGGGTTAAATGTCAGGTAATTTCCAGTTATGAGCATATTCTCCAAATGCCGCATGCCCCGTCTAGCTACTTCAATAACACCAGCGAAGAATGCATTAAGCACCAAGAAAGTAATAATCAATAGAACACTAATTATTAACGCCGCCCAGGACTGAATTCCAATAGGAATTACAGGAAAAACTGATACTACACCACCAATCCAAGCAAAGACACACATGTATCGACTCCAATTACAAAAAGTCTCAAAGAGATGAAGCTTATTGTGAAGACGATCAAGGCTTTTTTGCGCGATGTCGTAACGAATATTTTCAGCTAATCTTACTTGGTTCGATGATTCCTGTTGAGTTGTTTGCATACGACTCCCTGAATTTTATTGAGCGTTCGGGGGCGTTCACAAAATGCAATTTAATTGATTTCTTATAGACAGCTACGGTCGTATACACGTTTTGTTATAGTCCATCCTTTTTTGCTCCAAACATCCTATCTCACAATAGAAAAAACCCCTACATCTGATCGCATGATTAAGCCTCGAAATGGTAGAAATCTATGTTTCGCCTTACGCAACCTTCAGGAAACGGTGTAATAAAGTTATTCAACTTTATTGATGATCAAAAATATGTCCCCGGGGTCATGATTCACTCGTACATCTCTCACTTTTAAGTCGCTCGTAGCCTTTACCTCACCAGGATTACCCCTTGAATTATCAAGAATTATTCCTTTGTAAGATCCATTCTTATCTATCTCAATCAGGAAAGTGACTGTTTCATCCGAATAAAGTGTTTTTGTGCCTTTCTCAATTACGTATGAGTGTTTTTTGGGGAACTGCGTTGAATACTTGAAGCGTGTCGTCACTGAGTCTGGTTCGCCATATGCGTAACGCCATGCTTCCCACTCGACTGTGATCTCCGTATCAGGTGTAGGTTGACAACCTAAGCCTGTCAGATCACATAAAATGCCTGGGTTTAATAATCCTATTATTGCAGCAATAATAACTGCTGCTGCTGCGATCATAGCAGCAAGAACTTGTCCTTTCATCTTAGTCTTATTGTCAAAGGTATCCATCAGGAAGTGAAAACAGATTGGCCGAAGAGATTTGCATTAACAAAGAATGTAGGCACAAAGATCCGTGACCTTATGTTCAGTTGAGATGCCAGAAATGAGAATAATGGCGCTACTCCTGCTCCGTCTAGCTATTGGATAAGCTGTTAACAAGTTAGCAGATCAAGGTTTCGTATATCGCACAGCGATCAGTAATACATCCAGGGACGCAATCTTTTAACAATATGATTGCTGTATAGGTGTAATAGCCGTGTGGATACAAAAAGAACAATTAGCGCACCAGCTGAAACCACCCAAACTCCATATCCTACCCTTAGAAGAGCAACTACACCGATCCCACTACAAATGAAACCGTTACTCAATATCATGAGGTCATTTAACCCGCCATTGAATGAGTTCTGGATGTATCTTGAATATCTGCTTTTAGCATCCGGCACAAAATAATGCGCTTTCTGCTTCTCTAAGTATGCAACGATATCAGAATCTTGAGCAGCAAAATATTGCTGTACTTCCCCAAGTGAGCGCCGAAATGCACGAGTCTGTACTGTTCGCTGATTCAAACGATTAAGTACCGTAATTCCAAAAAGAAAAAGAATAAAGAGAACTGCTTCTGCCGCAAATGCTGTGTAGTCAGTTGGCACGATAGCAACTTGAAATATGACCACCAAACCACCGACGGCCGCAGATGCTACCGTTAGAAAAAAATTGACCCTTCGCTCTGCCTGGTTATTCTCATCAACTCAAAGCTGAAACAAACGATTATACTCCTGTAGCATGAAATCTACAGAATGGCCTTTATGATATTCTCCTTCCCGAGACATGACAGTGTAACAACTACTTAATGATGGAGCAGGAATATAACTACCTCTCCCCCATTAACGCCATTATCACATTTCGTATCTCGCCAGTGGTCGGAAGTTCATTTCCGAAAACGCACCACGAACTCGACTTGAGTGTGAAAATAGCTATTAGAACTCTACCAGGCCGCGTGTCTCGTGGTTAGCCCAGCCCTTGTGTCCAAGCAGTTCATTGAAATCGCCAAACAGAATGCGCGTCTGGCCGCCTATTTTAGCCTGGCGGACGTTTTTGTCTTTTTCCGCGTATTGGAATATTCTATTGGCTATTGTCTTAGCATCAGTTTCCGTAAGGTCAAAGTTTACACCGATGTAGATTGTCGCGTCATCTTCAGGCATCCAATAGTCCGGTGGTGTTTCAAGCTCAGCTGGGCGCAAATTGTACTTCTCCGTGTTCGGGCACACGTAATCTGAATAAGTATGCTTTTCTTCGCAGTGCCGACAATTTTGTTTGCCACGTAGTGCGGACCAAATGCCCACTGTGCCGCCGCCAACTGCCCCGATGATTCCACCAAGAAGAGCGCCCGCAGGCGCAGCCATGCCACCTGTAACAGCACCCGCACCAGCTGCCCCAATCGCAGCACCTGTTCCCCCACCCCCAGCAGCCGCACCAAATCCCGCACCTAGAACTTCTCCGACCGACTTTTTAGGCTTCGGAGGCAATACTGATGCTAGCGCCAATGGTGCCAATAGAACACCAGGCAAATATTGAACAATCGGCTCGTTCGGAATGAGGCCCTGCGCCAAATTGATGATAGTTGTCAGCACCGCAAGATACACGACAGCCAACACAGTGAACGGCGTAAGATTGACCTGAGGTGAAGTTGACCGCAATATGATGCTCGGCATTGACTTCGAGAGTTCTTTATCCATAACCCACCAAGAGCAGAGTTCCTTTTCCGAGTAACTAACAATATCCTATCGTCATCCAAAACTGGCCGCGAGTAAGAAAAATAACAATCTCCTGTACAAATAAAAACCCAGCCCAGCATTTCGCCAGGTTGGGTTGAGAAGCGAAATTGGGGCTTCTACTCCCCCATTTCAGGATTTCGTGATTCGCTCCTCAGAAGAAGCTCACACCCTTCTAGAGAAGCAGAGGTAACTCTATATGCTATTTCACTTCTTACCAGTAGCCGTCTTCGTTGTTTGGCACTGTTGGCGTGCGTATTCCAATTCCCCTATCAGACAATCAATGTCGTCCTCATTAGTCCGGAAACTCGTGATACAAGCTCGAAGCACGCACTCGTTTTCGCCAAGGACAACATCGGAGATCCAGACGCGAGATCGCTCGTAAATCACCTTGAGTATATCTTTTGTAGTGTAATGTCTGGCTCTAATATCCGAATGAGTAAAGCAAACTACAGGTAAACGTGTTTTATTCACTATTAACCAGCCTTCCTGTATAAGGCGTTCGCGGAGTAGACCCCCCATATCAGCTTGGTGCTCAATTATTTCTCCGTAGCCCTCTAGTCCAACTTCCGCAAGTGCCATGAATACCTTAAGGCCTATAGCACGTCGGGACCACTGCACACCTACTGAATATTGATCAAAGGTATTGCTGTCTGTTTTGCCTGGCATGTAAGAGGTTGAAACGCCAAATGCACGGAAAATAGCCTCTCGATGACGACAGAAAAACATACCCGCGCCCATCGGAACGGACAACCATTTATGTGCATCCCAGGTAACCGAATCAGCTCGTTCAATCCCAACAAGCTCCGCACGAAGACGAGATGACAATACAGCCGAAGCGCCCCATGCTCCATCAACATGATACCAGGCTCCATGTTTTGCAGCGATGTCAGCAAGTTCAATAAGTGGATCTACAGTTCCTGCACTTGTTGTACCGCTCGTACCTACAATCATGAGAGGATACCACCCGTTTTGAATATCTCGTTCTATCTTATGTGACAGGGCACTGGTATCCATTTTGAAATCCGATGTTGTGGAGACTGTCCGAAGGCTCTTTGTGCCCAGGCCCGACATACGTGAGATTTTGACAAAGGAATGATGCGTCTCCCCTGTCACATAGATGGCCGGGCGTACTCCAATTCCCGCGACTCCATGTTCATTCGAGCCCGGGAAATGGTGAGCTATAGCCATAAGCACAGCTGACAGATTGGCCTCAGATCCTCCTGAAGTAAAATTCGCAAACGATTCCTCCCCACTAATTCCTAATGCCGTAGAAAAACAATTTAACGTGTGCTGCTCGATCTCATTAGCCGCCGGTGCATGAGACCAAACGGCAAGCTGCGGATTGTAAAGAGCAGCCAGTGCATCAGCGAGAATCCCTGCTTGACGTACACTGGGATTGAAAAGTCCAAAATAGCGAGGGTGGGTGACATGTACAGTCCACTGCCTGAGAAGCGTTGAAACATCGCCAGCTACAGTTTCAAGAGGTAAAGGTGACTCAAAAGAATATCTACTTTGTAAGCTGGCCCTTAGCTCCTCCGGCCGAACGCTCACTTGTACAGGAAGATCACGAATATTAGCGGTAAACGCTTGAATTTCGTTTACAAGTTGCTCCCAAACAGATTTACTCATCATTCCTCATGGCCACCTACTTGAAAAAACAACCCCATTAATTGAATTGACTACTAAATTATTATGAGACTATATAGAATGGCTTTCAACCTTCTTTGCCTGTTTCTAGAATGGCATCAATGTAATGTGTTTTCACATATAGTACTGGCCATATTCAGACAACCAATTTTAGAATTGTTCATTTTGCTCAACGATGATATTCTCAAACAACACTTACTTCGTAAATGCTGTTTGAGAACGAAACCGTTAGCAGGTAACACAGGCGTTTCGCGTTCCGCGCTCTACCACGTAATCAATTCTATAATGCTCTCTTCGATTGTCTCTCCTATTAAACTTTCGCGTAGGATAAAAAAACTCTACTGCAACCAATTATCTTCACTGTGATCGCGAACGGTCTGTGCTAGCTTGAGAGAGAGCTGTCTTTACTTCTCAGGCTGTCGATACTTTTTATGATATATGAGTCTCGCTTAGCATCAATTTTCTTGGCTTTAATAAATTGATTTTCATCAATGCGTTCATAACTCTCTAGTTCAGATAAAACTTGTTTTTCCTCATTAGAAACGAACTCCAGTTTCGCCCACCCTCTTTCTGAATATTCAGAAATCATTAGATCTTTCCTACGCGCCCTCATTGTTTCAACAACTTCATTGTAGCCACAAATAGAGGGTCTCGGCTCGTCTTTCGGAATAAGAATAATTGGTATCATAGTGCCCCATTTATTCTTAGTCTCGATGCCATCACGTGTTGATTGGGTTACGCTATCGCTATCACGGAATCCGACTATCATTCCTGAAATAGGACTTCTTATTTCAACATCTTTCCGTTCTATACGCTTTTTCGTCCGATCTTTAAACCAACCCTTTTCCTGTGACAGTGACTCGTACACAATCTGATATTTCATCACCGGAGTTCCACGCTCAATCCAACAGTGTGATGGTTCGCGTGAAAGCTCGGTAAATGAGCCAGGAATGCACTCTAGCTTACCCAGGGTTTTGGAAACAGGCAATCCTGCTAGATGCAAAGAAAGTCCTATTTCAACTAGCCGCGGCAGAAATAATAGTTTGTCTGTGAATTCGACAGAGGCCGGTACTGACGACAGCCCAAGAGATGAATATTCCATAATCGAGAATTGCTCTTACAATAGTACTTATAAGTCGTCACGCTATAAATTCAATGGCTGACAACCATTTCGCCTTCCGCACCATAGTCGGAAATACTTATTGGCTACTCCAACTAACTTGCTACTCAACACATTTCTCAGGAGTTTTACTGCATGCCTCCAGGCCTGTGCCTGACCTAGCTAATCAAAGCTGTAAACTAAATGATCACGTTATTAAGAACGTTGCGTAGGAAGCTCCTTGGTGAAGGAAAACTTAGTAAATACCTTGCCTATGCTGTGGGTGAAATTCTTCTTGTGGTTCTTGGTATTCTCATTGCCTTACAGGTCAACACCTGGAATTTGGAACGGCTTGACAAGATAGAGGAGCAGGCAACCCTGGTTGCTATCTCAAACGAAATGGAGGAAAATATGGGGTCATTACGGGATGTCAGGAAAGGCTTAACTCCCTTATTCTGAGCGCCGACACACTTCGAACTCTGGTTGGTTCTGAACAGACAGAATTAACAATAGAAGATGCGAACTGGGCGCTAGGTACTATTGGAGTCACTTATCGGTGTCCAATACGAACTGATGTGCTTGACGAATTTCGGAGCTCTGGTAACCTGAGCACGATTTCCGATATTGACATTAGAAGAAATATAGGGAGATGGACAACTGCTCTTGGAGAATTATCCACAGAAGAAGATGAATGGGCGCGGGAGTTTTCGAGTTTATTTTATCCGTATACGTCGAGATGGATGTCATGGGAAGATTTCGAGTATGAATTGTTTGCAGACACATCCAGGTACCATAAGTCGAGAATTGAATACGATCCCAGGCCAATGTTGCAAGAGCTAGAATATGCAAATCTCTTGGCTTTTCACTATTGGAGGATGACTAGGATCGAGCAACATATTGATCAAGTCATGCAAATCTCAATGGAGATCAAGACGCAGGTTGGTGGCTCTGTAAAAACAGAATAATTATCCGACAGAATGGTTTCGTAGTTCGCCGCAACCACGTTAAGCTAGTTAAAGGGGCTAATACTGTAGTTTAAGCTCTTCTATAAAACGTCTACCTTCCTCCCGGAGAGTCACAACACGGCTTTCTTCTTCTCTTCTCACATACTTAAGTGCAATCAAGCGGTTAAATATGGCTGCTCCTATTACACCTGCTAGATGCATTTTTCTCTCAGTCCAATCAAGACATGGTCGACATAGGGGTCGCCGCCGGGTCTTAGGCTGTTCAAGGTCAATACCTTGCTCCAGACACCAATCCATTCCAGTTGGCGTAATTTCAATGTCGTCGTTTTGTTGAACCACAAATTGTCGTTCGACTAGCCTTTCTTTCAGTCGCACACCTATTTCACCAGCCAGGTGATCATAGCAGACACGTGCATACCTGAGTTCCAGATTTCTGGGATGCCTGGGAATTGTAGATTCCTTCAACACAGAGGTAACACCCATCAGCTTTTCAAGCATTTCAGCAATATCCTCTGTTGCAATCTGATAATAGCGGTGCCGCCCTTGCTTCCTTTGCTTTATCAATCCACCCTCTTTAAGCCGCGCAAGATGACTGCTTGCTGTCGATGGTGTTACATCCCCAAAAAGAGCTAACTCTGTGGCTGTGTAGGCTCTACCATCCATGAGAGCCATAAGCATGCTTGCCCTTGTGGCATCACCTATAAGAGCAGCAACAGGTGCGATATCAGGAAAGTCATTCATAGTTTGATGGTAATCAAAGCATTGATGTTTTTCAAGAAGTATCCTACGTCCGTTCTTTTTAACAAGTAAATGGCTATGAAGACACACACCTATTCGGCTAAACTCATCTGGGACGGCAACTCGGGTAAAGGAACTGCTTCTTACGCTGCATACAATCGCTCGTACCACGCTGTCATTCCCGGCAAAGCTGATTTGCACGGTTCGGCAGATCCCGTTTTTCGAGGAGACAAAGCAAAGCACAATCCAGAAGACCTACTACTGACAGCCATTTCGGCCTGCCACATGTTGTTCTATCTTTTCCTCTGTGCACGAAAGCAAGTTTGTGTTGTAGAATACCAGGATGATGTTCAAGGCAGTTTACGTATCCAGGATAGTGGCGGAGGGCATTTTGAGCGCGTCAGCTTGCATCCAGTGGTGGTCATTCAGGACAAAAATAATTTGGATCTCGCTTATCAGCTGCATAACAAAGCCCATGAGCTTTGCTTTATTGCGAACTCCTGTAACGGATTCATTGAGGTATCTCCTGATATCCGTATCCAAAAAGTATAGTATTAACTCTTTAACTAGCTTAACGTCGCTGAGGGCGAAGTGCGCAATTTATAGAAGCGCATAATAACAAGGGCCTGAAACGCTCAAAATTGTGACTCGGCCCACATATTTGTTGTTTGAGCCAAGCAGAGGTGCTGTATTTATCTTCTTTTCTGGCTGTGAACAAAGCCAAGGAAGCCAGAGTCATATTTTTGATTTCATTGAACGAATTAAACATCCAAAGACGCTATGGTTGCAGTAATTTTCGAAGTAAAACCAGCCGATGGGCGCCGAGACGAATATTTAAAGATAGCCGCTAACCTTCTTTCACATCTCGAGCAAATCGATGGGTTTATATCTGTCGAGCGTTTCGAAAGCTTATCTGAGCCGGGGAAAGTTCTTTCTCTTTCATTTTTTCGAGACGAGCGTGCCGTCTCAGACTGGAGAAGTCTTGAATCACATCGTAAAGCGCAGACGAAAGGACGTACAGGAGTATTTAAAGACTACCGTTTAAGAGTTGCAACAGTAGTGCGTGATTATGGCATGTTCAACAGAGCGGAAGTTCCAGAAGATAGTGCTAAGGTTCATTCAGGCGGTTAAATTGTTACAAGAATAAATTGGCCCATTATTGGAAATTAACAAAAATCTGTAGCAATAAAAACCCAGCCAAACGTTTCGTCGGACTGGGATTGAAAGCGAAATAGAGGGCCTCTCCCCTGCTCTACCTGGTTGGCTCAAAAACTGCTAACTAGTTACCTGCTAACCGTTTCGCAAAACGCTTCCGCGACGAGTTCATTTCAATAATCCCAAGCAAGGAGTAATTGATCTGGTTTTCGGATAGGCTCTTAGCACTTTCAATACGTTGTGCCTCTCTTTTAATCAAGTGCATATTTACGACAAATCACAGTAACTATACGATATACCTGAATTGTACAGTGGTCCGTCGCAAATGGAAGAGGGTGGGTTCGTTTAATATCCACTGGTAATTTAAACAAAACCCAAAAGGATAATCAAAATGAAAGTCACTGGAAAATCGACCATTTTAGGCTTTGTATTAACACTCACATCTTTGACATTTGTCACGAATGCGACTTCACAAGATCAACGTAAATTGACCTTTGAACTTGGACCTAATTATGCTATAAAGTCAGCTAATGTGGAATCAAAAGATGGAATTGAACTAGGAAGAAAAGACTTCTCTGGGGCATCTTTTATTCCTATAGAATACACTGTGGTTTTGGGAAAACCGTCTAGAAAAGTTACGGTTACTCTCGACGCAGAATTGTGCTTACAAAGCGAGAGTGGCTGCTGGCCTAAACCGAAGCCAAAAGAACCGCAACCTACTATTCCTGGAAGCCCAATACCAGGACATCCGAATCCTCAGGACCCAAAACTTCCAATTCCCTTTCGATTCGACGGGTTTGACTCGGATGGTAAGTTGGTGTCGAGCAGTATAGTATCAAGTATCAAGTCAAACATGACGAGTAATACTTTATCTACTGGTATATTTGGTAAAAAGATGAAATATATAAGGGTATCTCATCCCATTCATAATATTACACTAAAGGTGGACACCGGAGAACGTGGACCGTTCGAACAAGTGGAAGTATCATCAATAGATGATCATTCTTCAGATAATCCCTTGCCAGACAATGTTGTCCCTCTGAGTAATAACGGTTGGGGAAAGACGGTCGTTGATTTTTTTACTGCAAGTGCTCAGGCTACAGCAGAATTTTTATCTGATATAAAAATCGTTGTCGTACAACCTGAATGCGATCAATCCTTTACCCCTCCGCCAGTACAAGCCCCTAATTGCACGTCACATTGCGGCAGCGATAACACATATATTGTAATTATGGGTCAAAATTGTGGCGGCGGAACTGAGTACTAATCCGGAATGCACCCATTCCCTGCTTTTAGGGAGTGGGTGCAATCTTTTCCGTGTCATACATTTGACCCATATGGCCCAGAGTAAGAAAAATAACAAATTCCTGTAGAAAGAAAAACCCAACCGAGCATTTCGCCAGGCTGGGTTGAGAAACGAAATAGAGGGTCTTTCCCCTCTTTCGTGATTTTTATGCGTTCTTCTTCTCCTGCACGTCGACGCGGATTTCTTGCGCCATGGATTTGAGCTCCTGCATCGCTTTCCTTACACGAGTGCCAGCTGCTTTATTCCCCTTCTCGTAAAAGGCTGCGAAATCTTCTTCCAGGCCTTCGACCACGCTCACCAATTTTGAATAATGATTAGACATGTTTTCTATGATTTGTTGTTATTAATGATCGGCCAAAATATAGAAAACTCCCCTGCCCTATTCAACGGCAAGTCCTCAAATCAACATTTCGTGATTCGCCAAACGCACGAACTCACGCGTAAATGACTTCGCATGGCATGTCGGGGCACTTCACTTTATAATCCGTTAGGCATTCCTGCATCAGCTTTGCTTCTCTGGGAAGGGTAGCCTCAAGTTCTTTCCAACCCCAAATTATCAGTTTTGCTGGCAATACTTCTTCGGCTGTTATCACGTCCCAAAATGCATCCCAATTCCCACCATAATAATGGAGAAACTTAAGCTCATCGAATAATAACTGATGCAACTGGTTGGGGGCCATTATATTGGAAACATTGATCTGAACAGTCTCTGGACGCGCCAAAACAAGCCTCATTTTCAGTTTCGCATAACGCGCCACCTTCAGTAATTCGTGTGTCTTAACAGTTCAGACTAATCAGACAGAGGGGAATTAGTGTTCCTAAATCGAAGTGCTATAAATGAAGAAAGGCATAGTGAGCCAATTCCAAAAAGTGTGTAGACTACACTCACAGAGGGCCCCACATATGGATATTCCATCCAACCAAACAATGGCATTCGGAAAAAATCGCTATTCCCTATGTCCATACGTAGCATTACGCTTGGCAAGAAGCCAGAAACAAATACTGCAATCAAAATCGATAGCCCAAAAAAACAAAGCGTCAATAATCCAATTGTTCTTTCCCCATCTGTCAATGGCCGCTTTGTTAATTTTTCCAACAATGTCGCCATTCCTGCAATAGCTGCACCTGAAAGCGCAACCATCCAGATCATCCATTCTCGAAGAGCTGAAAGTGCGGCCTCCGCTTGTTCTATTTCTACAGAGATTACACTGCCCTGTGGCTTTTTTAGAGCTAGATATAGAACCGTTGTAACGGCGACTACAATTGGAATTATGATGCGAATCAGGCGATTGCCATTAATTTGTGGACTCACTGGAAAGTATCTTGGCTCACTGGAACGAGGCCTAATATAGGCCACTAGTGCACATCTCGGCAACATCAGCAGAATATACAGAGCCTAGTTATACATTTCGTAAACCGCAATCGGTCAGAAGTTGCCTTTGAATTACAGCTCGCCTTAAACATCTCTTAGCAGCTCAAATTCTCCAAGTCCTAACCTGCTCGTTCCATAAACGCGTTTTTTTAGGAAATAGCCATTCAACTTGTCTCCTGCCTCGCTAAGGCGAAAGAAAATCACTCCGAAATGGTCAGCCTTCAATTTGGTCATGGCGAATCTCAGCAGAATAAAATCTCCACACACGGCGATCAACTCAACATTACAGTGAAGCCTTACATCTCTATCTTTTTTCTCATTTTTAACTGTTAGTGAGAATGCCCCTTTTATTCTCTCATCCTGTTCCTCTAGGATAAGATGTACATCGGTATAGATATTAGTTGCACCCCTCTCTTTTGGAAGGTTTACATCGTGTCCATCTCCTTTCCAATTTCCATAATAACGATCTCGCTCCTTTTTTGAACCGCGTAGAAAGACTGATACCTTGTGTTCCTTTTTTCGTGCTTGGTCTTGAAATATTTTTACCGCAGAAACTCCTACTATCCCTAATACCCCTCCAAGACTGGCAATTAGAGGCTCCCAATCAGGTGCTGACCAAAGCCAAAAAATAGAAACGACCGCAATTATTGTTGAGATACTATATGCAATTATGAAGGGCATTATTTTCAGCGAACAAAGATACTATAACCAAGGCTTATATATTGTATCCGAATTGCCCTTTCGCTGTTTCTTATCTTAACGAACCACGTGTTTGTGCCCCCTTTTCGCCTTCCGCTCCTAGCCAGAATTTGTGCAACGATGGCCACGCCCATCCAGATATGAAGCTCTCCAATGCGATAAAACCGGGCCTCTGCGACGCTCAGATTTAGGCCATACCACCAATCCTTTCTCTGTAAGCTTGTACGCTCTGACAATTGAGTCTCCAAACGTTCTTGTCGGTTTCCCTGCAACAAGAAGCCCCCGCTGCTTATTTTTATACCACCTGTCATGTACATAGAGCAGACAGCTAATTTTCAACTCCTCCATGCTGCTACGGATATCTGGATCCTCCACCTCAAGAAAGCGTGAGTCCAGGGCCAATGTGACCGATCCATACTCGTATCCATGCGAGATGTAATAATCGGAGAGCAGCTCCAATAGATGTTGGTATTTCTCCGGAGCTTGCCTGGGCAAAGTGGGCCACTCAGGGACAAATGCTATATAAAATACAGCTCCGATGCTTGTTATAAGAGACAGAAGAATAGTCCTCCCCCATATCCAATTCAGATGAGAGAAACGTCTTACGGCTATGACTATTGCAACTAGCCACCCAAGGAAGATTAAGAACCATAGCAGAGTTATTCCAGGAAACATACTTTTTAGTGCCCATTTTCCAGAAAGTACTTTACACAGCAAAGTATTGTGTTTTAACTCTTCCTTCCATTTTTGGACGACTACGTAATCATGCCCTCATATATTTCGCTTACCGCCCGCCGAGCGGAAGTTCGTCTTACGTTGCCATGTCGGAAGCTGGGGTTCCTTGCACAACCGGAAATAGTATAGCGATCATAGCCAAATCTTGAACAATGCATCATGCAGCGTATTTATCAACGTATTTCTGAACTTTGGGCAAAATACGCTCCAGTAGTTTATCCCCGAAGATATCGGTTTCATTTGGAGGGATCAGATAATCTTGCGGAACATAGGGAGTACCTGTGAGATTCCCGCTCTCGATTTTAAGGCGAAATTTCGCTACCAGCCTCCTCATAATATCAGATTTGCTTTTCCAGTCTTCCCAGAGATCAGCATCATAAATATCTTGAGGCTCTGGAGCACGAGCCACTAAATATGCATCTTGGTGATGTGGTCGCTTCGCTGTAGGGAGACAAACTGCTTCGAGCCGCGAAAGAGTAAGATGTTGATCAAGATCGGTTGTTATAGAACCCCTGAGGTCGGGAAGCGCAAACACATATAGATAGGCTTCTTTTGCAGTCTTATCTGCAGTTGCAAAAGAGACCGAGATTGGAAGTGAGCGTGTCAAATCAATGAACGGAGTTGGCCAAAGTTCATAGTGTTGTAATATCGATGCTGTTGCTGCTGGCAAAGATTTTATGATGTAGGTACGAGGAGTACCGATTTCTTGAACAACCTCGTTGACGAAACGACGAAGTTCGGCCTGCATACATTTGTAGTAATGGGGGCGATTTTCTGGGGTTAGCACTATTTTTTGGTTTGTTGCCCCTATATACCACTTACACCGAAAAAGAGCAGGTAGACACTCATCATAATGTCTACGTTGGCCACGAAAATAGAGTACGTGCCTTTTGTTCATTAGACACAGAAAGGATACAGCCTCACGAAGTTCGTCCCAGTTGTTTACGTCCCAGAAATCCTGTTCTGAAATCTGCTTAGAACTGCGACGATAGTCCTTTAGTGACAAAGTCTCTTTCCTCCTTCCGGTCACCCATGTTTTCCATTTTTGATATGATTCTAGGGAATAAATATTGTCTATAGGATACATTTTATTTGTTTAGGCAACTTCAAACTCATATTGAGTACTCTTAAACGTGGATTGCTGGGCCTGGCTATAATCGTGGATGCCAGAGGGCCAAACCCAAGTTTCGGATTTCGCCCAACGGTCGGAAGTCGATTTCCGAAAACGCATTTGCAGCGTAAAGTCTGCTGTCTAGCATTATCCACTACGCTGAAAGGAGTCCAATATCCAACCAGCCTCCTGTGCCTTCAGTACGAAGGAGAGCTGAACACCTTCGCCAGGCCCATGCATTCCTGGACGTGAGACAAGAGCACTGACGACAACACCTGAAGGTTCAGTCTCGGATACGTCTGTAAATTTCACATAGGCCCTGCTTCGGAAATACGCGCTCTCCTCATTGGTTACCTCAAGCTGCTGGCCAAATTTCATTAAGCGCATATCAGGTTGCAGTACAGGTGTCTGCACCAAATACAGCTTCTCCGTTATGCGAAAGTCATTTAAGACCTGCTCCATCTCAGATAGATCAATAACAGACTGGAGTATCAGCTCCATTTGGCTGTCTTCCTGCGCCTTAAGAGGCGTAGCTAGAACCAATGCGAGTAGTGCGATACAGACGACATATCTCATGAGTAAAGCTGAATCTGGTTAGAATGGCGGTATTCAAAATACAAATGGCTTAACCATTCTCAAATTAACGTGCTGCAGATGCATGTGAGGGACTTCGTATATCGCTTTCCCGGCGAAAACAATATGACTATCCATCAATAGAAATCTTAAAGGTCACCACAGCACTGTTGCCACTGATACTTACCACTCGCTTTCCATCCTCTTCAATATGAAATAGGTATTCATGCCTAAAACGAAGGATGCTAGTTTGGCTTTCCTCTTCCCATTGCATGAATTCTAGCCCATCCTCTATCAGCACCTGACTATCTTCAGAAACTGTAAACTCGATCACTTCATTACTTACCGTGACAGCTGGCTCTCCTGGCTTTTCGATTACTATATCAGAAGTAGATCGAATTTGTATGTGCTTAGCATCTTCTATGCTGCTAAGATTTGTAAGTAGAGAAAGCAAAGCACAGATACTGAAAATATAAGACATTGTATTAAGAAAAGGCTTTTGGATATAGATCGGGATTTAGCCGCGAGTACGAACAATTAACAAAATTATGTACAAATAAAAAACCGCCCAAGCCTTTCAACTTTGCGCGGTTGAAAGCGAAATCGGGGTCTCCTCCCCTGCCTCATCAGGCTAAGAAAAACACCCCCAATTTGTTATGAGCTAATCACTTCGCAGATCGCTCGAAGCGGCGAATTTTGCCTATGTCACCTTGGCTTATAGCCGCCTTGTTAGCGAACCGTGACGAAATGACCCAGCTCCATTTTATCATTTGGTCCACGTGACCATCTTGCCCCAAACATTATTGTACGTCCGGTTGCCGAAAGACTGGATTTTTTATTTTCTTCCTCTACGTTTTCGTGAAAGAAAACTTTCAACTCATTTTCAGAAGATTCGCTTTGGATAATTACATTTAAATGAGGGCTTTTACTTATCAATTGGTAAGGTGTCTCCTCATTGACTACCACCAGATCTTCGTCCCCGAATGCATATGATGCAATAAACTCTATTTTTTGGTTAGGCACATTGCTTTCGATCGTGATCACATACTCTTCGTCTTCTAACAAGCTTGATGTGTTTTCTAGCGCATTTTGATCGGCTGAACCCGGCAAAATAAAAAGACTAATCAATAGTACTGACAATGGCAGTTTCATAATTCTCTAAGATTGATTTGATGAGTTACAGATTTGCGCCCATCCTAAATATAATTATTTGTTAGGCATTTTGCGAGCAAATGGAAAGACCCCTGGCTTGTTAGTAGCTCACAACTTCGCAAAACGCCCGCCGGGTGGAAGTCGTCTTAACCCCTAGGTGACGTAACAGGTTTTTAGGTCAGTCGTAGAAAGGAATTTTATACACTATAACCCCTTTGCCGTGTTCTCTTTTCGTGGATTCATCTGGCTAATTGCCATCTTTTTTCAATTCGAAGCATTAGCTTCTCAATCGAGTCCGCAACAAGCAAGCGAACAGCTCGACCATACCATTATCGCCCAGGTTGATTCCTTGTTCGCACGCTGGGATACCCAGAGCACACCGGGTTGGGGCGTTGGGGTCGTCCGCCGCGGCAACCTCCTTTTTTCCAAAGGATATGGGCTGGCAAATCTGGAGCATCAGGCTCCTATAACCCCTCGCTCGGCTTTCTATATGGCTTCTGCTTCAAAGCAATTTACAGCTGCCTGTCTCGCTATTCTGGTTTTACAACATCAACTGAGTCTTGCCGATGATGTCAGAGCCTATCTTCCCGGGTTGCCTGACTATGGAACGCCTATCACGATTGGCGACCTCGTATACCATACCGCTGGGATTCGTGAATACACCTCGCTACAGCTCTTTTCAGGTCAAGATTCGGATTTCGAGCAGCCATACTCCAACAGCGATTTGATTGCTCTCGCAAAGCGACAGAAGCACCTCGACATTCAGCCCGGCACTGCGTTTCGATACAGCAGCATGGGCTACGTCTTATTAACGGAAATAATTGAGCGCGTAACGGACAAATCACTGGATGAATTTGCTCGTGAACATTTGTTCACACCTCTGGGCATGCATAATACCCGGTTCGATGTAAATCATGCCTCCGTAGTACCCAGGCGCGTCCAGAGCTATAGAAAGACCAGTGGTGGATATGAGCGCTACCACAAAGTGTTTGACGTCTACGGTGACGGGGGGCTTCTTACTACCGTTGAAGATTTGGCGCGATGGGACAGTGCGTTCTATGGGCCTCCAAAAGAAGGTGTACTTGTAGGCACTCCAGCCTGGATCGAGTTGATGACAACGCCCGGCAGACTGACTCGCGGCGATAAAAGAGGCGAGTCCGTCAATTATGCAATGGGACTCCAGTTTCGCAAGGTATTCGAACGCAAAGCTATCGAACACAACGGAGGCATGTTAGGGTTTACGGTGGATCTGGTTCGATTTCCTGAAGAAGAGCTGTCCGTTATCGTATTAGGCAACCATTTTGACGCCTGGTCAACTTCGCTCGCCTACCAGATTGCGGGATTCATCCTTGATAAGCCTGAGCCTTTGGTGCACCGCTCGATCGAATCAGTGCCACTAACTATGGCCGAACAGGAACGGTATGAAGGCTATTATGCAAGCAATGATCGCAATTTTTACCGGCGTGTTATCATTGCGCCCGACAGCACGCTGCGATTTGACTGGGGAGAAGGAGATGGATTACAAGCAGAACGACTCCATTCTGTCGGAAATCATAGCTTTGTCATTCCTGCACGAACGATGGGCTGGATGAGCATCGCACAGCAAGAGGTGGTCATTGATCCGGTATCGGGCCGAGCCGAATGGATCGATGCTCATGGTGAACACTTTGAGCTCGAACGTTACGTGCCTTCTATCCCCCAATTGCTTGCAGATATTGAACCCTTACTGGGTACATACTACAGCGAGGAATTGGAGACGACCTATCAATTTGACGTTGATGGAGACCGGTTTACGCTGCAGATCAATCGAAGTACTCCAATCGAGCTTTTTCCTAATCCGGCACCAGGAATCATCTGGAATGCCACGGATCGTTTGTGGATTAGGTTTGGCCTGATTCGTTTTGCAGGAAACCAAGATGGGGAAATAACCGGCTTCCACATTGGAGACCGACGGGTAAGTGCCAGTTATTTTAAACGGCTAGGTGCTCGATGAACAAATAGGGACGCTAGAATAAATTTCGTGATTCGCTTCCTTAGTGCAATCTACGGCCAACTCTGCCGGATATTTTCATATTCACGAAAGCTACCGAATCAGCCTTGATCTTAAAATCCTCATATACAGGCGTAAATCGAACTGATGTCATAAGATTTCTCTTTTCAGTGTAATAAACAGTAACTACGTACTCACCAGGTATCACACCTGCTATGCGATAATATCCTGTTGAATCAGATTTAGCTTGATACATAGTACCTAGTAATTTTACAACGGCTCCTTCCAAAGGCCCTACTCTTCCGTTAAGGCCCCCACTAATATATCCCTCTAAGGTGCCTGATTTAGATACATTTGTATTCGCAACTTTCCATCTTAGTATAAACGGCTCGTTCTCTCTTTCAATTCGACGATTCATTCTCAGAACTATATAGGATAAGGAATCTTCTTGTACTTCAAGATCGTGAAAGGTCCCGTTTCGAAATCCTTCGGCCATTCCGACAAACGTATACTTACCAGTCGGAATATCTGGGATATAAAACATCCCAGAGTAGTGTGGACTTTCGCTCTCCATAGGATAAATGAGCATATCCACCCCCTGAATAACGATAGAAAAATCTTCTGGCAGTTCTGGGAAAGCCCCCTCCTGCTGCTCAAGAACTATCCAACCATAAATTGAACCCTGTTTTAATTGAGGAAGCTTTGTTTTAGAACATCCCAACAAGAAGGTGATTAGGAGAACCAATATGTACAATACAAACCTCTTCATATATCGCTATTTTCTTCGCATTCCGCAACCAAGGCGAGCTCGATTTCCGGTTACGCAGTTTCTGCTATTCATTCAATGTGTGTTCATCGCAACGAGATATGCAGAAAGCATAACAATACAATTCATAACATGAAAACAATCGCAATATTGATTTTCCTCTGTTTTCTGGGAAGTACTTGTCTCGCGCAAGAGGTAACTGAAAAATGGTACCATAGACAAATTGACAGCCTGGAAGCTAAGAAAATGAAACTCTTAGAACAGGTAAAAGAAATTGAATCCGAAATCTCTAAGATAGAGTTTATTTACAGCGAGCATCTACGCCGTGGATCCATTGATCAATTCCAGGAGGATATAGATAGAGCAACTGACAGCGCCTATGCATATGCTAAGAAAAATGATTTACCCTTCGTCATTCACAACATAAGACGACCACGCAATAAAGAAAACCAAACGATAGGCCTTATTCTTTCACTACGTGTTCTGCCAGACAAAAAAGTAACCGACCTTTCATTCAGAATTTCAGGTCGATCCCGCCCACTTAATGCATTTACTGACACCCTTGAGATAGACTTCGACCTACCGCCTTTGGGTAAGGATGGGATGAGCCATTTGAAACGAGAGCACCTCTGGAAGTATTCCGAAAACATAATTGGCGTAAATCTTATTGACGCGAAGGTAACCTATGAATCAGGAAAGGAGCAAATAATACCTGAACTGTTCTGCATTTCTATTCCTTATATCCCCATGTGTGAATAGAAGCCAATAACATGCATAACAGTATGAGTAACACGACTCTCAATAACCTTTTCGCATTCCGCTCCATGCGACGAATACTTCGCTTTAAATCTATCAATTTGTTCGAAAAAACATGGATGATAGACTTTCTATACCATGCATTTCTAATTGCAATATATACATCCCTGGCATCCACGATGACACATCAATTTTCTCGCGATGTTTTCCGGCCAAGACCATCGAATTTACAGTTGTCTGGGCCACCATCCTACCCAAAATGTCATAAATCGTAATAGTAACCGGGGTTGATCTGACAACTGTGTATTCGACATTAATATGTGAATATGCTGGATTGGGAAACACATCTATCTTATTGTTCGAAGTCCATTCTTGACTGTAACCTTCGATATCTGAAGCTGTAGGACCCAGGAAATCAAGTATGTATACCGCTCCGATAGTACGCCCCGTAATATCTTTTTTTGAGGGGTGCCCAATCAATATTCTTTCTTCATTGAAATCCAGACCAGGCCCATTAAATTGCTCATCACCATAGCTTCGTACTGGCTGTATTTTTTCCATAAACTCCCAAAGGCCCTCTTCATCTTTTTCGAAATAATATAGGCTACCTGTCCTTGTTAATGACTCGTTTTGAAGGGTTTGATCATCTGGTGCCATGACGATCAGTCTATCATCCTTTATGAATGTTCTAGCCCCATATTTTTCTGGAACGGAAGTTAACTTTGGATATATGCTTTCTTTCCACACCCACCCGCCATCTTCAAATTTAAAATGATGCGGGATATTTACTGTATCAGAACGAATCACATCATATGGGGTATGATCGATTGCTATCAAGCTTTGGTCTGACAATCCGCCTACCCGAAACCTTCTCTTGGCATTTGCATCAGGGGAAAATAATTTTTGAAAATGCACCCATTTACCTTCTGAGCCATCATATTTGTACATATGAATAGCCCCTGCATGCTCCCCTTTCGTTAAATCATCTGATGCTCCAATAGCAATCCATTCACCAGAGATGGCCAGAGACCTTCCATAACCATCATAGGGTACCCCTTCTTTTGCCCTTAGTCTGGCAGTCTGATGCCAAACAGTTCCATCATACTCAAACACATAAGCATGACCTGAACTATCAGCTTCTGCGTAATCATAGGGGTGATAATACCTGGGTGCAGAAACTAAAAGCCTACTCTCATCCACTGCTAGATAAGACCCAAAATCAATATAGCCCCTTGGAAATTGAGGTGAAGCAGGTATTTCATCAGGAGTAATTACGTCCTTATACACCCATATATCATCGATTAATTGATATGCAAATACAGCACCTGATCGTGGATCATCGCTAAAAGGAACCCCGACAAATAACCATTCTCCATTAGTAACTAAGGTTGCAAACTTTATCGTCCCTTGAGTGGAAGGTATCTCAATTTCTTGAGCTAAATCCCATGAGCCGTTTGTCAAACGGTACGACATAACTTTGATAGAATTAGACTCAACAGAAATCAATGCCTTGTCATCTGTAAGTGCTACAGATAATCCAAATGCACGCTCGGGCTCTTCTTCGTTGTCGGGAAGAAGACGTATTTGGGATTGAGCGATGCATATCTGCGCATAACCCAGAAATGCTACATACAAAACTATTACCCATGTACCAATGCGATGCATGTTATGCATGTAAAGAGTTCGATGAAGGGGAGACAGAAAAGAATTTGGGGAGCTGCTTATCGATAAACTATATGTAGCGAGGTCTGTTTCTCCTTTGGGAAATTGCAGAAACTGGCCCCATTGGCGAAATTTAACAAAGAATATAAGTACATTCCAGCCTTACAGCACACCAAAACAAGCATAATTTCGACCCAGTTGCAAAAAAGCGAAATTAAAATCATACATTTCAGCTTCTTTTTGGATATCACCGCACATTCGCCTCTTTATTCTGTCTGATAATATCTTTAAAAACAAATCCTTGAACCCTTCATCTCAACCTAACTACCGATAAGCGAACACTCCTTCACACTTCGCACAAAACCGGGGAACCACGAAATGGCGAACCCAAACTTGACCACCAAACCCAGGTTGCCTATCATCCCTTATCAACCACAAACCCCACCCTATCATGACGCTCACCCGACGCCATCTTTTCCAACTCATCCCCGGTGCACTCGCATGCACACTGGCCCCTTCTATCGCACAAGCACGTAGCCGGGCCATTATCTGGCATAACGTGCAAGACTGGGGTATCGAGGGTAAAGGGTGGACGGACACCAATCGGTATTTCAGCCGGCTTCCTGCAAAAGCAGAGGGCGTCGTGCGGGAGCCTGTTTGGAATTTGTCGCAGCACTCTGCCGGGATGACGGTTCGGTTTGTTACGGATGCTACAGCCATTCACGTCAAGTACAACCTGATGTCAGACAGGCTGGCCATGCCGCACATGCCGGCAACGGGTGTCAGCGGACTCGACCTCTACGCCCAGGACGATGAAGGTATCGACCGCTGGACAGCTGTCGCCTTCCCAAGAGAGCAAAACATAGAACAGCCTATCGCTGAAAAACTTAAGCCTGGAAAACGGCAGTACACCGTATATCTGCCTCTGTATAACGGAGTCGAATCCCTTGAGATCGGTACCGAGGAAGGGACGTCCTTTGAACCGGTTGCTCCTCGCCAAGAGCGGCCGATCGTGTTCTATGGCACCTCCATCATGCACGGCGCTTGTGCGTCCAGGCCCGGCATGGCGATTCCAGCCATCCTTGGCCGGCGGCTAAACAGGCCAACAACTAACCTTGGCTTTTCGGGAAACGGGCGCATGGAGCCAGAGGTCGGCGCTTTGCTGGCTGAACTCAACCCTGTTGCATTTGCCGTCGATTGCCTCCCTAACATGAACGAAGAGACGGTTACAGAACGGGCTGCCCCACTCGTCCGCCAACTGCGAACAGCCCACCCAAACACTCCTATCTTGCTCGTTGAGGACCGCTCCTTCACCAACACACGTTTTTTCCCTGAACGGGAAGTCCGCCATCGCACGAATCGCATCGCCCTGCGAAAAGCCTTTCACCAACTGCAAGACGAAGGCATCGAGAACCTGTTCTATTTACAAGGCGAAGACCTGCTTGGAAGAGACGGAGAAGCAGCCACAGACGGCTCGCACCCCAATGACCTCGGCATGGTCCGCTACGCCGATGCATATGAGCCGGCGTTACGCGCATTGTTAGGACAGTATTAGAGACAACCTGAAACCTGAAACATGTAACCTGGAGCATGAAAAGCTACACATACATACTTTTGTTATTATTCTTTTGGCTAGGCGCTGGTTCCAATCAGCTTTTCGCCCAGGACACCAACTCCGCCACGGCTTTATCTGGTACCCAAAACCCTACTTGTGAAGGGGTAGTCGAGCCTGATAGTGCTTATGGGTTTGTACGGATATTGGAGCGAGACAATAACAAGCTCGATTTCATGCAAGTGAATGTCGAATTGGAATTCCAGGTCGCCGATTATGAACCATGTACGGTTACAAAAACAACCCCAGTTGAACTGTATCTCCCCAAAGCTCCCTTTTCTTTGAAAGTTAGCCGCCAAGAAGGCCAGAATCCGTTTCATTTTTCTATTCATCGAAAACGGCTAGGCCCCATTATGTTTTTAAAAGACACCCAAAGCATATGCCTGGCTTACGATGAAGAATGGAAGCGGTCCACCTGGTGCTAGCTATAACGAGTGAAATGACCAAAATACATTGTAGAATTTGATCGCTAGATAGCACGCCTTACCAGGCAGTACCAAAGCCGCTTATTCTACTCGAATCTCAAAGACATTAGAAATCCTGTGGTCCAGGCCGATCAATGAACCAAAAGGAAAGGTATCGTCTTGGTAAGATGAAAGGGCAGCATTCCAAACTATTCTATACGTGCCAGCAGGTACTGAATCAGAGAATTGAGGAAGCACATTACTTTCAGGGAAACCGCCCCATACATTAACCTTGGACTGAAAAACACTTTCTTCATCGATAACAATCGGAGGACTCAGGCACTCTTGCAGAACAGGAGCCCACACCGTTTTCCACTCTCCATCCTCCAGACGCTCTAAGTGGAGGCCAAACTGCCCATTGCAATTTACGAGATAGACCTTTCCGCCAGTGCGATTTTCAAAGGAGTAGGAAATTTCTGTAGCCAGGCCACCACCCTCAGGGACAAGCGTATAACTGACCTCATCCGTTTGAATAAGCGCTACCTGATCTGATTCACTATTTACCTGGGAATCACAACCGTATGTCAACAACGTCAGAGCAAATACAAAGAATACTGGTTTTACCATGGTCTGCATCGTAAGCTTAGCTATATCCAACAAGAACAAATAACACTACATCGATTAGTGTAATTACATTGACATCGGCTAGGCCTTTTTTATTCCCGCTACTGCAGTTGTAGTGGAATCAATAACTTATATCTTCACAACCAATTTCATAATTCCATCCTTCATCCACAGCAACACAAATTTTATCCATTTCAGCAAACCACACCACGGGTCCTGCGCCTGATTTATTAAGCATGAATCGGTATTGCGATTCATTCTCCTTGGCCTCTAACCGAAAAGAAAAACTGCTTTGGGGGAAGTGCAATTCTACTGGAGTTACACGCTCCAAATAACAGGGCTCGTACTCGCCGATTTGGAACGCAATCGCAACTCTTACAGGAGTAGGGTCGCCAATAGGCTGCAAAAGACGCACAAAATCATCGGTCTTAGCCGATGGTAGGAGCAGCGTACATGAATTAAAATGCTGCGTGCTGCCTGTTTCAACAAGAACAGGATCTAGCTCTTGAGCCAATACCTGTCTATTGCCCCAAACCACAAATAAAACCAGTACGCACAGTAGATTTAAAAAAGAGCCTTTTTCAACAGGAAACATATATTCAAAAAATAGTCACTTTCACGTGTAGTAGCCCAGGTAATATAGCGGGTACTGCAGAATATTACCTCGAGCTATATGTTTCCTGTATCCTACTGTTTTACCCCCACCCAGGTTACAGGGTCGTTGAGTAGTTTTACATCAAAAAGGAGTTCTATGCTTTGACGGGCGCCATTTTGATCAATGATATACGCAGTATACCCTTCAACAGCTAAATTTCCCTGCCCATCTCGTACTTGCGAGTCCCACACAAGCCGTGCAAACTCTCCGTCAGCCTCTTCCAATCTCCATGTCAATGTTATGGCACCTCCTGCTGTATCCAAATACGAACCCACCATGCCTGATTCTCCAATTCCTGCTGAAACGGGTATTCGAGTAGCTGCATCTGAATTAGAAATTATTCCAGCTATGATATCTTCAGAACCCACCAATCTTCTGTTCTCAGCGTCAGTTGAATAATAGGAAAACGAAGCATTTGAGAATTGTTCACTGGTTTGAGTATCACTCCAGTCATTTTGTATCCTAATTGGACTCACTTCCTCCCCGCCGAATGACTGCTGCTCCCCTGTGAGCTCCAGGTGTGTACCTTCAAGCATAAGCCCAGAAGGGCTGGTGCCTGAGAGAGTGTATTCTTCTCGAAACCCTTCCGAGAAATAACCACTTGGGAATAACTGATAAGAATCCTCGGGTGCCTCATCGGATTCATTTGAATCACAACCTGAAAATGCGAGAATAGATACAGAAAGCAATAAGAGCGAATTAAAGAGCTTCATAATTTTTTTAGATATGTGGGGTCACTCTGAAAAGTGACAGCAAGTCCTGTGCCTATCTAGCCTCCTCGCACCAGACTCTGGTCTTTAAAAAAGAATAGCCTCTACCTCTAAAACAGAACGTAGCAAAAAATAAACAGACATAAAAAAGATGTTTTAAACAAATATACAGATGAGTCGTTGGAGCCCAATAACTTATCAAAAATCCTTATGGCACAATCAAAACAAGGCGACACTGTTCAGGTTCATTATCGCGGAACGCTTAAAGACGGGTCGATTTTCGATCAATCTTCAGAGGATAACCCTCTGGAGTTTACAATCGGGAGCGGCATGTTAATTCCGGATTTTGAAGCCGCGGTTCTTGGTATGCAACTTGGTGAAGAGAAAACCATCCACGTAGAGGCCGCCAATGCATATGGGCTGCATCGTGAGGACCTGATCATAGAGGTGCCACGAGCAGAATTCCCTGCCCATATTACGCCCGAGGTGGGACAGCAACTTCAATTAACACAACAAGACGGTCATCCTCTTGTAGTAACCATCAGTGCTGTTACTGACTCAGGAGTAAAACTTGATGCTAATCACGCCCTCGCAGGCAAAGATCTCACTTTTGACATCACGTTGGTCAATATTCTCTAAGGTCCAGAATATATCAACTTCCAATAATGCGTTCTGCCGAAAGCACCATGTTGAATTGAAACATAGCGCTTTCGCAATTTAGAACCTATGCATATTTATGCAGGGAGATCAGTATGAGTATGAGCATGATCCGCATCCACTTCTCCCCTTGCTTCTATAATCTTTTCATTGCTTTAGGAGACTCTACCCAAATACCTTCGAATCGAAGATAAGCTGAATTCTTTTAATTCTTCCTTCATAAAATTCAAACTGTTGGGCCATTGTTGTTTCTACATTCGGTTTCATAAAGGAGTATATCAAACATACCGAGTTACCTTTCTCATAGGCCTCTTGGACCTCATACCTGACATTTATTGGCGGATCGGACATGAGTGAATCGAAATACGCCTTGGCGGAATCAAACTCGAATAATGGGCCTCTAAATTCAAGATCATCCGCCAGCAAGTCTCTCATTTTCTCCAGTGGTACTTCGCCATAAAAACAGGCCATATATGCCAAAGCCAGCTCAAGTGGGCTCATCTTTTGGTTTCCTAGTAAATGAATATCCTGCACGCTTCTTTATTCCTGGTGGTCGTATTACAATTCAATACTAACGTCAGGATTCCCCCTACACAATATTGCATAAATACCATGTATACACCTGGACTATTACTTCCTTATTTTCCCAAAATATATGTATACAGCGATTTCCTAACTAGCCACACAGGGTGATAGTTAAACCAGTTGACCATAAAAGATGTCACATTTTTCCTGGGCGTTGCGTGCCGCTACCGCAGGCATGACCATACTTTTTACAGTGTGGGCCTATTACCAAATCAACGATGTTGACCCACTGAAATGGGTTGCAATTTATGCCCTAGCTGCTCTCTTTAGCCTGCTCTTTATGTTTGGCAAACTTGCTTCCTGGTTAGCATTAACAGCAGGTATAATCTGCATTACCTATGCGATTTACCTGTTAACACAGGCCGAATTTGGCCCTCCTCTCATTACGATAGAAGAATGGAGAGAAGCAGTAGGTATGATCGTTATCGCAGGATGGATGGGCGTTATCTTGTTTTATCAAAGAAGATTAACCTCTCAGGCAGTAGAGGTTAATTAATGACACAAAGGAGGAAATCTCATGCGTATTACTGAGAAGGAACGCAAGATTCAAGAAACGGTTTGCATTCCATGTCGAAACGACCGCTATAATCACCCTGGCATCGAAGATGGTGGTGCAATTGTCACAAGCGAGAAGTGCAGGCTAATTACCTATGTAAAATATGATCGCTCGACGCGCAGCTACGTATGCCTCTATCGTATCCCAAGAGAGAAACAATAACAATGTATGCTACGACGGGCAAATGCAAGTACCAAAGTACGATTAGGATTTATTCTGCCGCCCCCACAGCTTGTCTAACTGCTTCGGCTCATTCTTAAAGACTCTCTTTGCCACAAATAGAAACTGAACCATCCAGTTGTCTAGATCTGCCATGGCCTCTCGGCGGCGGCGGGTGGCTACCTGGGCCTCGCCACTCTGGACCTGCTGTTTTTTCATCGCTGCGGCAAAGGCTTCAACCTGTTCAATCCGTACAGTTATCACCTGGGGCGTTAACGTATATCTCTCAATCGCTTCTCTCACGTCTTCACTCGCCTGAATCTGCCGGTAGAAATGACGCATTTGATGGAGAAAGAACTCTCGCTTGTTACTGACCCGCCCTTTTAAACCCAGGCGCTCATTCAACCCTGGCATGGGTTCAAGAGCCATACGAGCAACATTGCGATCGTGCACGAATGCTTTACGCATGGCTTTGTGTACTTGCTTGAGCTCCCCCGTCGCCGAAAGACGAGTGGCGTATTCGACGTGTTGAGATGAATGAAGCTGTTGTGCACGTTCGACTTTGCTTAAGCCGACATGCAATCGCTTTTTATCATAGCCTTCCTCTTCAAGCTTTTTGCACAATACCGGGTCATTAATCGCATTGCCGATGGCGATTTGTGCCAGCGTGAGTCTCTTTAACGTAGAAAGGCGCGTGTACATCATGGCTTACAGAGAGGCGTTGTCCGGATTCATCGTAGATGAATGACTGATCAAACACTATGCCTGCCTGCTACAACACGTGGCCTTACTCGTATTTTTACATGCCTGCTTGCTTCTTACCTATTGAATTACTAGTTGTCTAACCAATACGCATCCAGCATAGTATCCAAATATCTGCTTATTCGTTGGTCATGAACCATGCATTAGAAAATGAAGACCCGTTCTTCACCTCTTTAACTATTACATTGGTGACAAATGACCGGTCCTTTGCCTTAGCTGCACGCACAAGTACCGTCTTGCCTCATGCAGACGCCTTCTGAAAACCCGAGGATCTCTTTGAGAAGTTCGCATGCTTCTTTTTCTTTTTCCTCTCTCATAAGGTGTAGCATCTCGGAATCCACGATTTCGTACCATTTACTGCGGCGCTGGTCAAACTCGGAGAAGTGCTGGGGCATAAGCGGACGCAGCGTTTTCATCACATTCAGGAAATGACCGTACTCTGGTCCGAATCGCTGCTCAAACTCCTGCCTCAACCGGACGGACAACGCCGGCGCACATCCGCTGGTGGAAATAGATAGGGTTAGCGGGCCTTGCTCGACTACAGAACCTGCCACAAAATTGCAGTGCGGTACGTCGTCCATTGCATTAAAGAGCACCTGCTCCTTTTCGGCTTCAGCCCAGATGGGCTTGGTGGCTTCATGATCGGTAATAGCGACGATGGCGAGGAAGGCGCCACTTAGATCACCCGGTTGATACCATCGAGGGATCCAGGTAATCAGCCCTTCCTCGGCCCAATCGCGCAGTGGGTCAGTTACCGTTTCACTAACCACTGTAACAGCCGCCTCACACTCCAACAACCCAGACACCTTCCTCTCCGCCTCGTGGTTACCACCAAACAGGACGCACTTACGCCCCTTCAGGTTATTTAGAAATATGGGGTAGACTTTCATTATTCTCTGTTTCGGGTTTCGCGTTTCGGGTTTCGTGTTGGTTGCGAGTTAGTAATTCGAGGACTCGAAACAAACCCGAAACGCGGAACCCGAAACCCGAAACAGTCCAAAAGAATTCTTAGGAATTCTTTTGGACATGTATCCCACACTCCGTCTTATTCCGCCCTACCCATCGGCCGCTGCGTTCGTCGGCGCCTTTTTCTACGGGTTTTGTGCAGGGCATGCAGCCGATGCTGGGGTAGCCTTTGTCGTGCAAGCTATTGTAGGGCAGTTCGTTGAGCTTGATGTAACTCCATACATCGGCAGAGGTCCATCGGACGAGTGGGTTAATCTTGACTAGATTATTCGCGGCATCCCACTCGATGACATTCGCTTCTTTGCGCGTATTGGATTGATGCGCTCTCACTCCAGTAATCCAGGCGCCTTTGCCATGAAGGAATTTTCTGAGTGGCTGCACCTTCCTGAGGAAGCAGCATTGATCCGGGTTCGACTTCCAGAGGTCTTTACCGTATTGCTTTGACTGCTCTTCAACGGGTAACCCACTATGAACACGGGTTAGTGTCAATCCAAATTCTTCTTCGATCCGATCCTTCAGCGCGTACGTCTCTGGGAAAAAGAGATCGGTATCGAGATAGAAGATGGTTGGGTCCACCCGTAAAGAGCTAGCAAGGTGCATGAGCACGATCCCTGAAGTACCAAAGCCCGTTGCCATTACGACGTCGCGGCCAAAGGATTCATAAGCCCAGTTCAGGATGGTTCTGGGAGACGCATCCCTAAACTGTTCGTTCAGCGCATTGAGTATCTTCGGGCTCCAGGGCGTTTCACTGGAAGACGAACGTATCTTATTCATTATTCAGGGGTTGTGTGATCGCTGTCAGGGTATCCAGGTCAGGGAACGTAAAGACGTCCTGTCCACCAGCATACCCGGCTAAAGTGGATGAGGAAAACCAATCCAGGCTTCGCCTCAATTTGACGACTTCGCCAATGATGACCGTAGCTGGTGGTTTTAAATGGGCCGTGAGCCCAACAATCTGATTTAGTGGCGCCTCGATAACTTCTTGTTGATGCGTAGATGCATTGGCGATCACCGCAACAGGTGTTAGCGGGGACTGCGCATTCTCAAGAAGATGAGTAACAATCTTTTCCAGGTTCTTGAGACCCATCATAATGACGAGCGTACCCATCCGCACCAGTTCAATCCAATCGGGCTCTTCATCATAACTGGCACGCGTGTGGCCTGTTACCACAGAGAATCCTTGTGCGACTCCGCGTTGTGTTACTGGAATACCCGCATAAGATGCGGCTGCAACAGCACTGGACACACCTGGCACCACTTCATATGGTACACCTACTTCGGCCAGTGCCAGGCACTCTTCGCCTCCACGCCCAAAAACAAAGGGATCCCCTCCTTTTAATCGGACAACGTTATATCCTTGCATGGCACGCTCTATCAGCAGCACGTGTATACCGTCCTGGGGCAGCATCTGTTTTCCTGGCGCCTTACCAACAAAGATGCGCTCCGTCTCCTTAGGTAACGATTTAATAAGCGCAGGGTGAACCAGGCGATCGTATACAACCACATCGACTTGCTGTAGAAGACGCAATCCTTTTGCAGTAATCAACTCAGGATCACCAGGGCCGGCACCTACCAAATACACAGTTCCTATTCGGGATAACTCCATTAAATAATCGCTTGGTTTAGAGAGTGGGAACGAGGACTTCTTTGGAAACAGAAGAAGATGAGATCTCATCGACTTGCAGCGCGTGAGGGGCACGTAACATTAATGCGAAGGGGTAGCGTGCATCTTCCGAAACACGGCTACTCTCGATACCTTCTGTTTTGAATACCGATGAAAAGAGTTGAGCCACAGTAGGCTGCACAGAATCAGTGGTTGCACTGCTGTTTGGATACAGGCGGCGATCAAGGATGGTGATTTCGACACAGCTGAAATCGAACGACACAGTGCCAACAGTATCTTGCTCTAAACGGCGGGCTGCATTAAACACCTGCTCCAATCCCTGTACAATGGCATGCTCAAGGGTATCAGGCACCTGCTTTTTACGTACATAACGAAGCCCGGCACCTCCAACTTCATCAAAAGCATAATCCGCTTCATGAGTTATCAGTAAAATTCCTGGACCATCGGAGACGTGGCTGTAATCGGCAACGTCGATAGGGATCTCTTCGAGGAGATCGTTTTGAATCCAGGAGTGGAAACGGTCGATGAGCACGTCCTTCGGAAGTGTGCTATTGTTTTTGGTGTAGAGTTTTATTTGTAAGCGCTGAGGCGATGTCATGGGTTCGGTGTTTGGGGATTAAAGTGCAAAGTGCAAAGTTTGTTAGTTTTTGTAGCCGGGGGGGAGTTTGACGGGTTTTCGTTTGGGTTTAGCTTCTGTCAGGACGGGTATTGATTCCTGGATGGCTTCGGTGAGGCGCATCTCGCAGGCGTGGGTGGCTTCGATAAAGAGTTGGGCTTCTTCGATGACTTGCCGAGCTTGCTCCTGGTTTGGATTTTCTACCGGGTCTTTGTGGTGTTTAAACAAGTAACGGCCGAACTTGCCTTTGGCATAGGGATCGAAGAATTTCTGCGTATCAAAGAAGCGTTCTTGGAACGAGGATACAATCTGATCGGGATCATCACCCACATCGAGAAATTCGGTTCGCACGAGGGCCTTGGCAGCATAAATCATGGCATTGAATCCACGCTGGGCTGCTGTTTGGATTTCACCTTCTTCGAGTGCAAGCTGGGCATCGAATGCTTCTGATTCGGCTTTTGAGATCTCCATTGAAAAGAGAGAAACAACTTCGCCGGCGCATTCTCCGATTCCGAGATCACCAAGCGTGAATGTTCGTGGATCACCCCAATCGGCGAAGAACTCAGGACTGATTTCGAATGCAGGTATAGGCATGAAAGGGCGTATTAACTCACGGGCTTCCTTTTTCCCGAGCCGTACAACCCAATCTTGAAATCGCTCAGCGGATTCCCGTTGCTCGAGGTAGGCATTGGTAATCGCATCAACCACCTCGGGGACAGACTTCGCAGGCACAGATCCTATAGCTAAACCATAGCTCCCTGCATTATTTTCCCATTGCCCACCAAGGACAACTTGAAAATGCGGCACTTTACGATTACCTGACTTCCGGCTGTTGCCAAAAAATCCAATGTCGGCCACATGGTGCTGACCGCACGAGTTAAAACAACCACTGATCTTTATTCGAAGGTCTTGTATTGCTCGATCAAGCGTGGCGTTTTTGGCCTTTAAACGTATGATCAATTCGCGGGCGAGTCCTCGAGAAGAAGCAATCCCTAGCTTACACGTATCGGTACCAGGGCATGCCGTGATGTCGACAATTGTCCCTGCTCCAGTGTCGCCCAGGCCAATGGCTTGTAAGTCCTGATACAGACCAGGTAGATCCGATTCCGCCACCCATCTAAATACTATGTTTTGCTCAACGGTTGTGCGCACATTGTCGCCAACATACTTGCGGGCTACATCGGCCAGTTGAATCATTTGTACAGACGTCAGATCGCCTAGTGGAAGATGTACCGTTGCAACAACGTACCCTTCCTGCGGTTGTGGCCTCACGTTGGTTCTGTACCAGGTATCGAAATCTTGAGGGCGCGCTTGCCCATTTAAAGGAGAAGCAGGCTTAAGAGGCGTCTCTCTATACTCATATACATCTTCCAGATACCCACCCCATCGCTCGTCAAAAGGCAAAAGGGCACGCTCTTCAAGCACAAGGCGTTGAAACTCCTCAATGCCTAGCTTGGCGACCAAGAATTTAACTCGGGCTCTATTCCGATTTTTCTTTTCCCCTAGCCGCGCGAATACACGAGATACAGCTTGCGACATCGGCATGATCTCCTCTTCAGCGACGAATGCGCCGAGAAGTTTTGCTTGATGCGGGATCGTTCCCAAGCCACCGCCAACGTACATGTCAAATCCACGTACCTTTACTCCATCGACCAGACGGGTCTTACCGATAAACCCGATGTCGTGCAACATCACCAATCCACACGCCTTATCTTCGCAACCTGAAAATGCAACCTTGATCTTTCGGCCAAAGTCTTGGGTGTCATCATGGCCCATCAAGAAATCAGCAAGTGCCTTTGCATAGGGTGTTACATCAAACGCCTCTGTGTGGCACACACCGGCTAAAGGGCAGCACGTTGTATTGCGGACTACATTCCCGCACGCCTCATGCGTCGTAATTCCGACGGAGGCGAGCCGGCGCATCATATCGGGCGTATCCTCGATATGTACGTAATGAAGCTGGAAGTCCTGGCGGGTTGTAACATGCAAAATGCCTTCTGCATATTCGTCGGCTACCTGAGCCAGGACATCCATTTGATCTGGCGTCATTCCGCCAAAAGGAATTTTGATTCGCTGCATCCCAGGCGCATCCCATTCGGTCCCAGGACCTTTTACATGGCGCTGCGGGAAAGACAGGGTTTTCGATTGAAATCCGTCGTGCCGCTGGCCGTTGTCATATCGCTGCCCGTAGACTCCTTTTCTCAGGCGCGTCTCGGCGAACACTTTTTCATCCAGCTTGCCCTGTTTCATCAAAGCAATCTGGCCTTCAAATATATCTATCTCATGGGAAAGGGAGGCTTCTGTTTGAGGAGCGAGCAACTCTTTCCAATTGGATGCAATCATGGGATGCGTAATTCAGGTATAACAAAGGACTATACAGCTATACATCAGGATACAATTCGGGCTAGATACAGGCAGGCCTGGAATTACTAATGGAAGCTGTGTGGAAGCGTACAGTGCTTGTGTACCGATGTCTAAAAATAACGTGGTTTGGCTACGCGAAAGTCAACTTATTTGTGACAAAAAAACGGCTTAAATTACCCCGAAAGCGGTTTCATTCACACGATCTTCAACAAAAAAAGTTGGATGACATGAGAGCCTACAACATAACATCACAGCATTGATTATGCCCCTATATTACATGCATAAACTTGTTATGTTAAGTCATAACTGGAGGCATAATTGTGTTAGACACGCCTTCGTGAGTTACGCTATTCCGGACAACAAAACACCGATCGCATAGGCTACCACAGCAGCAATCCCTCCGATGAGGAGCATCTCAAAACCGGAGGCAAACCAGGACCGTTCAGAGAAACGTATCTTCTGAACACCTAGCACAAACAGAGTGAGCGCTGTGATACAAGAAGCGACTACAAAGGTATGATCAGCCAGGGCTGGTATATAGAGCGCAGCCAGATATGCGGCAAGGGGCATAAAACCAAAGAGGACAAACGAAGCAAACGTGACAAGGGCGTTCATGACAGGCGACTCTTTCTCTGTCACCAGCCCCCACTTCTCCAGCATCAAAACATCCAGACGGATGTGTTTATACCGTGAGTAAATGGACTCGAGAGTTTCTGCATCTGATCTGGAAACGCCCTTGTCAACAAAGAGCTGAGTAAGCTCCTTTTTGACTCCATCAGGATTTTTGCCAAAGGCTTCTTCTTCCTTCTGTCTTTTCGTATCAGCGTACTCTACTTCAGCCTTTGTGCTCAGGTAGTCTCCTATAGCCATCGACAACCCATCTGCCAATAGATTCGCAAATCCGAGAATAAGCACAATACCAGAGGAAAGAGATGCTCCCGCAACACCAGCTACTACGGCAAATGTAGTGATGATGCCGTCGAGGCCACCGTAAATCGTGCTTTTTATATATCGCCCTCCATCGTTTGGGGACGGAGATGAAGAAGAACCAAGAATCTTATCAAGGTTCTTCGAAATCATGATACTTCGGCAGTTTCCTGAGGGGTATCCTTGCGCCGGAAATAGCCCAAGCCGAGGACTACGGCAAGCCCTCCATAGGCGAACAATGTCGACAACAAAGTAACCAGGTAACCAATCTGGTAACTGGCAGGCTCAAAGGACATGACTAACTCGTGGCTTCCGGCTGGTACCTGGACACCACGGAGCAAATAGTTCACTCGATGAACAGGCACTTCCTCGCCATCTAAATAGGCCTTCCAACCTGCTGGATAATATATCTCACTAACAACGAGTAAGCGGTCAGCGTCTGTATTCACATTCCAGCGTATTTCATGCGGAGTATGCGATTGCAATTCAGCAGACACCAGGCTTGTAGAATCGATCGCTGTGGTGGAGATGTCTCCATCCTCATGCAGAATAGCTGTTTCAGCAACGCTAAACATAGGGTCCTGCAACCGTGCCCAGGTTTCTTCTGCTGACGGTATCACCTCGACATTGCCGACAAAAAAGGCGCGCCCGGGTACCTGAGTTCTCTCAGAAACCACTGCCCCCGTCTGCGGATCACGAAACACCTCCCTGGCGCCAGGCAGTGGCGCCCGGTTAATCACATAACGCACATCCAGCATGTCGAGCCCATTGTCGTTCAGCATGCGAGTGGGCGTAAAGAGAATCTGCTCTAAATAATCCTGGTAGAGCCGAAGCTTGGCGCCGTGGTATCCACCCAGTGACTCGTAGTGATACGAAGGCCTTGCATTCGTTACCGGATCGCCTTCGATGATCGACAGTGCCCGGAAGTGCCCATTGCCACCAAATTCGTTTTTCTTATCGACCAAAAACGTATCGAACCCATATTCTTGAACCAGTTCATCCGCAGAGTCGGCTACGTCCAATCTATCCTCGGCAAAATACCGTTTTCCTACGCCGTATAAGTCCACAGTAACAAGGCTGGCCACAAGAAGGCCTGCAACAAATGCAGGAATTTGTTGCTTTCGATACAGGAAGAGCGCAAGCCCTGCTCCAAGCAAAAACAAAAGGCTTCTCAACGCATCACTACCGAATCGTCCGCTCCGTTCCTCTCTTATGTCTGCTATAAACTGCTCCGCATTTGGCATCACCTGGGGGTGCGTAATGGGTACATTGTTACTTACAGCAATTTGCTGAGCAATCAGTTGTACTTCGTTAGGCCGCTCAAAATCAAACATCGCATCTTTCGCAAGAAGAACGAGCAACAGCACCGCAACTCCCGCAGCTACAGCGCGAAGAGAATAAGGAAAAGAGACCCCTTGCTGGCGGATGTGGTCAAAGGCCGACTTCATGCCATAAGCGGCTAAGATGGCAAGTATCATGGCAACAATACTCAACCACGTTTCAGGTACACGGAAGCTGCTAAATAGCGGGAAGTAGTTGAACATGGGCCGATTCAACAGTTCAAAGTACTCGCCCAATGAAAACAGCACCATTAGGAAACCAGCGATAGAAAGCGAAAACACGGCACGGTTGCGAATAGCAAATGATGCAAGGAGAGCAAATACAATTACGATGCTCCCGACATAGTGCGGTCCGCCTGTACCAGGTTTCAGCCCCCAATAAGCATCCGCCCCACCATACGCATCCGAGACGAGAAGCGTCATCAGTTCGCCAAAACCCTGACTCCAGCGCATCGCATATTCCCACGACAGACCAGAAGACGTGCTACCTGGTGCAGCTCCTCGGATTGAATATTCTTTGTACTCAAAGTTTGAAAGGAACGGCTGAGCGACCATCAACAGGGAAAGTATCGAACCAAGCGCCAACCACAATGTGCTCATCCCAAACTGTTTCTGCGTCCCGGAGCGAAACGACGCTACGGCCTCAACCAACCACCAGATCCCCATCAAAAACGCTACATAATACGTGATCTGTATATGCCCTGCGCGTAAGTTGACAGCCATTGCGATTGCAAAGAACAGGCTTGCCTTTATGCCTGGTTTTCGCATGGCATATATGAAAGCCCACAACAACCAGGGAGCAAATGCCATCGTCACAAATTTCGAATTGTGGCCCGCCATTAGAATCACGGGGATATACGTTGTTAATCCGTATCCTATGGACGCCATTATCGAGGCCCAATGGTCCTTAACCAGGTAAAAAACCAGGAAGTACATCCCGAAGAACAGCAAGATAAGATGAGACGAAGGCCAAATAACCTGGCGCAGTGCACGAGGTATATCATCCGCTTGAATGATATCTAGCGGGAAATAAATCATGAATCCCGGCATCCCACCAAACGCATTGGGAGACCAGAGCGGTTTTTCACCCGTTTCTTCCTCGAATTCTATCATCCCATTAGCCATTGCTTTAAAACTTACTGTATCGTAAGCGAACAATGACTTCCCATTAAAGTGAATCGGCGCAAAGAAACTAAAAGAGACCGCGATCAACAAAGCCAGGCATACGCCATGTTTCACGATGGAAGACTGACGATCCCAAACATTAGGGGTTGAAGCTGCAACCGGGCTCTTTTTCTCTTTTTTAGCTCGAGCGGCTCGTTTACTCTTTTGCTTTTTCGACATTCTCGCCAATTCTAATTGGTTTTGGGGTTCGGCCTTGGTAAACCAGTGTAGGGGGATTGTTTCACGGACCAAGCCGTTTTTTGGGGCGATCAATCTGTTTCAGATCCTTCTCTAACGAATCAAGGACCTGCTCACTGATAGCCATACGTAACTGGCTGGCAAACTCCTCAAGCAATTGATGATCACTTCGCCGGACCTGAACCACTAATTCTGCCGGATGCGGCAATGACAAACCAGGGATATCTCCATCCCCAGTTAGTGGATCAAAGGCTTGCAAATCAGAAGACACCAGTACAAGCATTCGGCGAGGAGGTATCATAAATCTACGCCGTCTTACTCTAACTTCTGAGAGCTTTGAAATAGCAATCGCATGCTCACGCATCGGATACTGCTCAGAATCCGTACTCACTTCTGTTCCATAACGATGGATCTTTCTTGTAAACCGCCACTGGATGAAAAGCGTACTATTTTCGAGACGTAGCAATCCCTGAATGCTGTCCCGTGTGTAAACTACATTCTGATTGGGGTTGCTCGTATAGTTGCTGATGTTGCTAGTTTGCTGTGAAATCACAAACGGCAATGAGCGGGTCGAATGCATGCATGCAAACTCGATTCATTAAGGGGTAAGGAACATCGGAGAGTCTGGCCCAAGAGGAACTCCAGCTACCATCCAGATAACTAACAATATAATCCATACAATCAAGAATGCGATTGTATAGGGTAACATGGTGGCTACGACGGTTCCAATGCCAGCTTTTTTGTCATACGTTTCTACAAAAGCAACGATCAGGGCAAAATACGACATCATCGGCGAGATGATGTTGGTGGCACTATCCCCTACCCTATACGCTGCCTGGATCAACTCCGGAGAGTAATCCAACAGCATAAACATCGGTATAAATACAGGCGCCATAATGGCCCACTTGGCGGACGCGCTTCCAATCGCCAGGTTGATGAATGCAGACAAGAAGATAAAAGCTATCATGAGGGGTATAGGGCCCAGTCCGGAGGCCTGAAGCAACTCCGCCCCTTTTATCGCGAAGATAAGGCCAAGGTTGGTCCACTTAAAATAAGCGACAAATTGCGCCGCAAAGAACACAAGTACCATATACAGGCCCAGCGTAGACATGGCTTTCCCCATGCCATTCATGACATCGGAGTCGCTTTTTATTGTTTTCGCACCAACACCATAAGCAATCCCCGCGACACTGGCTGCAATAAAGATGAAAGCAACAATCCCTTTCATGAAAGGAGAACGCAATAAGCTCCCGGTTTCGGCTTCTCTTAAAAATCCATTTTCAGGAATTAATCCCCATAACACCAGGCCGGTCAAAACCAGAATACTGGCCAAGGAATACCACAGGCCCCGGTACTCATCCGAACTAAGCGGTTTTATTTCTTCTGCTTCGGCATCCCCTTCGTAATCACCCAGCCGGGGCACCACAATTTTCTCCGTGACCCAGGTACCCATCGCGGCGATAAAAAATGTCGAGACAAACATGAAGTAGAAGTTGGCCGCAGCATTCACTGTATACTCAGAGTCTATAATCTGAGCCGCCTCTTGAGACAAACCGGCCAAGAGAGGGTCAACCGTTCCTAACAGCAAGTTTGCACTGTACCCGCCCGATACTCCTGCAAACGCAGCTGCCAACCCAGCTATAGGATGGCGCCCAACAGCAAGGAAAATGATGGCACTCAAGGGCACAAGAAGCACGTATCCAACTTCACTTGCTGTATTAGACAGTACGCCCGAAAACACAATTACAAACGTGAGCAGCCCCTTTGGAGCAGACATTACCAGCAACCTGAGCACCGCTCCAATCAACCCACTTCGCTCCGCTACCCCGATGCCCAACATAGCGACAAGGACAGTGCCCAGAGGAGCAAATCCCGTGAAGTTGTCGAGCATCTCCGTCAGAATGCGATGCAAACCCTCGGTCGACATCAAGTTTACGGGCCGAATAATTTCCCCAGTGCCAGGATTTATTACAGACAGGTCAAACAGGCTAAAAAAGCCGGACAACACAATAACGAGGAGGGCAAATATAGCAAATAACGTTGCTGGGTGGGGCAATGCATTGCCAATTCGTTCTACCGCATTCAAAAAACCAGTTAACCGAGAGGGACCGGCGGCGGCTGTAGACTCACTCATGTTGACGCTAGAAAGTTATAGTTCCGATAAAGATCGTGAAGTTACCCTGTCAGGGTGGAAACGTCAAGGGGAAAGCCGATGAAGAACCATACGCTCTAATCTGTAACTAATTGATTCAGGTTCTTGTATACTTCCATCCAAAGTACAACCACACAGAATGATTATGTTGAGACGAAGAATGACATCAAGCCGCAGGCTCAATTGGCCCTTCCTTTTTATGGAGGTATTGGCGATAGTTTCTAGTGTGCTATTGGCACTGGCTCTTGATGACTGGCGCGAACGAAGAAAAATCAATGATCGCGTAGAAAAAGCTATTGAGACCATTCAGTACGAGCTCACTCAAAACCAGAAGGAAGTAGCCAAGGCTTTAGAGTATCACGAGCCCCTTGTTCACAACCTGTCCTCGGGCGACCATCTGATGACGAGCATTGATCTATCTAAGATACCTTTCAATTTCAACTCAGAGCAAACAGTCGCTCAGTCTTTAAGGAGATACTTTGCTTCAAGAAACGCCAATCTGTTTGATGACATTGACGTAGTACAAAGTGGCGAAGGCATGTACTATGCGAAGGTCGGCTCGAAAGAAGTTCGGTTGCATTCACAAAACGACTCGCTAAAAATCTACGGTGTGGGCGGCATTCAGTTAAGGCCGGCTCGTATCCTGAACTATGCATGGGATACGGCATTGGCCACACAGGTAACCTTGAATATGGACCCCGAACTGGTGGCTTCCCTGACCCAGCTTTCTCAGCTCAATACTACACATAATGAGACGGTCGGGCGCATAATCAATATGCTGTATGGCCAAGGAGGCTCCGTTGTACCGGCTATGCAGGACCTTTTGTATTTTGAGAAGTTACTCTTAGAACGGTATGAGTCTGTCCAGGCTCTTCTTGATGAGCAATAATCACAAACCAAACCGCATTACTAATGGGCAAATTCAGTGATTGCATTACCGAAAAACAACAGGCGTTTATCGAGAATCAACACATGTTTTTTGTAGCGACCAGTCCGCGTGAAGACTCAGGTTCTATCAACCTCTCTCCCAAGGGACTGGATTGCTTCAGGGTTCTTTCACCAAATAAGGTTGCCTACCTCGATTTAACCGGCTCAGGCAACGAGACGGCTGCCCACGTGACGCAAAATGGAAGAATCACGTTCATGTTTTGCGCCTTTCAAGGTCCGCCTAACATCTTGAGGCTATACGGTAAAGGCCGCTCAGTACTCCCGGATTCCCAGGAATGGTCCACGCTCATCAATCTCTTTACGCCGCTGCCAGGAGCGAGGCAGTTGATCGTTGCGGATGTCCACCAAACGCAAGACTCGTGTGGATTTGCCGTGCCCTACATGTCCTTTGAAGGCAATAGAGATCAACTCACAAACTGGGCTGAAAAAATGGGTGCCGATAAGCTCAAGGCGTATCAGCACCAAAAGAATGCGACCAGTATAGATGGGATTGAGGCTCCGCTGCAAGAGTAGCGCTAAGTGTTCTGACTTTCAAGACACACCAGAAGTGACCGCCTCGATATCATCAAGAAATACATGCGCTTCTTCGATTAGCGCGACAGCTACTTGTCGATCTAGGTCTTTGTTTGCCAGTCGCTCAGTCAATCGATACAAACAATCTTGTGCATCTCTCACGCTGCCTTGAAGCATTTGCTTTGCCATTAAGTGGGACGCTAGGGCACCATAATATGTTAGGTATTTAATGCTTTCGTTTGATATTTTTTTTCCGGTAAACGCATTGTCTGCTGCTACCTGGCCGAGCATCTTTCCAGAAGAAACCAAAGGTGCTACCGCCCATTGTAGGTGTTTAGGTTTTTCAATGATGTCTGCACACGGATCCTCTTTTCGGAGAGAGAGAGGATCATAAATATGAGCATTAGAATCTTGAGATGCCAAACGTAATATATCACGAGAGTACCAACTTTCTGCTAAGTTTACACGGATACCTGCCATGTTACCTCGGCTATCCTCTCCGCTAGAAGTCAAGGAATCTATGCACTGAAAAGCCTGTTCAGATTTTGAGAATCGGTAAACCCTTACTCTATCGAATCCTGCGTTTAAAATGCCGTTCATAAGTAGTCTCCACAGTTCTTTGTTATCGCTGTTCATCTGTAGGCATCTGATTGCCCTATTGATGTCATGCAATACTCTGCCACGATTCCATCCAGAGGAATACAGTGCAACGTGGGCAGCAGCCAAATCAGCAAAAGCTTCCAAGTCTTTCATGCGATTAGGAGTGGGAGCTGGTCCTGTGGTGGTCCAAACTACGAGTACACCAACAACATTGCCCTCGACAATTAGCGGCATACCAATAACAGGTCCTTCGATTTTAAAGACACTGATCCCCATGGGATTAACTTGCTGAGTGTCAGTTGGATCGTCTACAAAAATTCCTCTGCGCTCAAGAAATACCCTTGTTGCTAAAGAAAACGTGCTAAATTTGTAGCTAAACGGTTCAGTCTCATCTATTTCAAGTTTCTTACCGCTTATGTAAGCAGAATTCACAAGCTTCCCTTCCGTATAGTCCGCTATGTATATAATTCCACTATCGAATCCATTTAGTCCTCTAACTCCCTCAAGAATTGAGTTTAGTACTCTTTCAGGTGGTTTTCTGTTAGCCCAAGGTAATGAGACTATTTGGCTTTCTTGTTCTACAAATTGTGCATACGTTCTTACATGTGAAGCAAAGGCTTCATAAAAGGGAATATCCTCTACTGAAAAGCCTTGAGAGCAAGACGAGTATAGCTGTAGAATACCAAGTTGATGTTCCTCACTTTTCATTGGAAGGATAATTTGGCTACCAACTCCCTTAGTTTTTGACGAAGAAGGAAAAATATCTAGAGATGTGACAATACCATTTCCATGATTCCATACTCGGTTAAGAAAATCAAAATCCAGGACTTCTTCAATGGGTTCATTGTTTTGATCATAAGTAGAAGCGAAGCAATCAAGAATTCCCGTATCCTTATTATAAAGAGTTAGGACTCCATGCTCAGCTTTACTTAATCGAAGAGAGCTTTGAAAGAAATATCGCAATATTTCATTGCGGTCTCTGGAGGAGCGAATCCGGTGATGAAAATCATGCAATACTTGACTTTTGTGGATCCTCTCAAGTGTTTTTGAGAGGACTTGAGCAAAGGCGCGCCCAATGGACTCATCGATGTCATCAAACCCTATATGATCACCAGGATACCCATCTTCACCCTTCTTATTGTCTAAGGAAATCAGTCCAATGAGTTTTTGATGCCTATCAAAAATTGGTATTGCAAGAAGGGAATGATAAGTCCCATCTATAAGATAATCTACAGTCGAAGATGCACTGCGTGCTACATATTTATGATTTCTGAGATCATCTCCTTGCAATCGAAAAACCTTTGCTTCAGATGCAATGTGTCCTTTCAGTCCTGCTCCAGGAATACTTTGTATCGTGACACGAACAGGTTGATATTTACTGTTTAACTTGTCAGAGTAGTTCTTATACAAAACTAACTGATTTGACGAGTCTTCTGGGACAAGGAAAATACCACAGGACTCAGCTCGAAACGTTGCTTGCAGGCTTCTTGCATAAGCAGCAATCATTTGATCACAGCTCTGACCCGAAAGATCACCTAGGGCAGAGGGAATATCCTCTAAACGAGCCTCCATTTCGAAAGCATTGGACTCCTTATCAAGAGCTCTGTAAGAGGATGGACGGGAAAAATCATCGTTATTGCTAATTCCATTTTCTGCTCGAAGTTCTTGATCTACTACCTCTTCACACCTGTGATTGACCCAATCTCTAAAGGGACCTTGAAATTTTTCATAGGATTTATTTTTCAACCCTTCATAGACAGACAAAATAACGTTGGCGATATAATTCTCAATCTCGTCTTCAGTTACTGACCTTGAAAGTAAATAATCTTGTATATGGTCTTTTAATGACTTCCCATTGATTGTGAAGCGAACCAATCTGGAAAACGCTTCATCAGCAAACTGGTGATTTTGAATTGTACTTAATAACAGTAGCTGATTTGCCTCATAGACTTCTTCCGCAGTCATTCCATCGATATCTTTCGCGAAAATAAGATCGTCACATAAAGCAATAAGCGATTCTATTTCATCTAGTGCATCTTCCGTTACAGTCTGGGGAGCATCTAACCCCAAAGTGTTAGGCAGATTGTCCATGCTGTTTTTGGTGTTTTTCGGTTCCATAACGGTTGTTTTTATTTAGGGTTATGATCAGCAACCATGTTAATTTATAGATCCTCCCTAGGCTCATCTTTGGCACTTTTTTGGTTGTTACGGAGTGATTTTGCGATGCGCTTTAAACGCTTTCTTGCATTGTAAATTTCATTAATTGGTAGGTCGAGCAAATATGCAATTTGGTTAGGCTTTTCATCAGGATCAAGCTCGTATATATCTAGCATTGCGCACAAGACATGATCGTCTTTAACTAATGTTTTTATTTCTTCTATTATTGGGTTGCGCTCTAGTAAAGATGTCTCTGCTATTCTTGACCTCGTTGATTGTAAGGCCGTAAGTGCTGTGTGATAAGATACATGCTCCTTACGTTGCCTGAGCTTATAGCACTTGCTAATAATATTTACATACAAAATTTTTTGAGTTGGCACACCCTCAGGCCAAGAAAGCCTACCCTGAATAAGGCCTTCAAAGATTTCATGGACGATATCCTCGGGCTCATAAATTGGGTTGTAAGTGCAAAGCTGGTACTTTCTATGTTGGTGCGTTGCTAAGTAAAGAGCCCACGGCCTGTGCTGTTGAAGCTGGTCCCACCTACTATTATTATCGGGTTCGATTTCCATGCAATTTCCCTTTTTTAACCTTTCGCTACTTTCTCCAATACCACGAATTATTCTATCAAAACGCTAACCATCATATTCTTAGTAGAAATACTGAGTTTGTAGGTCTTAAGGGGCACACTATATAAATATGGCTTCCAGGTTTATAGTTTTCGCCGCGGACTAAAAATAAAAATCCAAGATTAAAGTAATGACTTGAAGAAGGATGCTAAGACCATCAGGTCTAAGAGCATAATCAAGTAGATAGACTACCGACGCAAAGCAGGCTACTATTTCAAAAAACCGTTGATTGCCCTGCTCGTATTCTCCAGAATTATCCATTATCGTTCCTCCACGATTGCTGATTAGAGATACTTGGTGCAAGGAAGACAACCGGTTTCAACCTCAGTTATATATGTCTTTTAGCGTATCGTGATTTGCCGTGATAATCGAAAAAAATTAGTTTTACTTAGAAAGTGTTTCTAAAGGATTTTATTTACATCATTCACTTACGATAATCTTCCCCCTTATCGAAACCGATATGTGCGCCTAAACCATATAAAAGTGCGATTAAAGAGTATCTAGGCCGCTAGGGACGATTCAGCCTGCTGAAGAAAATGAGACAACTCTTTCCTTTTGCCTAAAAATCATTAAAAGTGATCGGAGCACACATATACTCGTTAGAGCTAGAATACGCTTATAACTGACAATCAATTTACCAACGACAGAAGTGGCAATTTAGTCAACGACTCTTCTTTGCATGTTCAATCCTAAGGGTGTGATACTCATATACGTCTCTTGAATACCCTTTTAAAACCCTTTTATATTGCAACTTAACAATTACTTCCTTTAGCCCCCACTCCCTTTTCCTCACGACAAGACTTTGTGCCCACCATCTCCCGTATTCTAATTCCCTCTCAAGTAAGCCGTGCTCGATCTGGGTAGCTGTCAGAGGAATATCCCCATCATCTTTCATGATCTCCCAACTAGCATTCTTTGTCGTATTGAGAATTCCTGCTCTCGTTTTGTTGTATCTTTTTATATCATCTGCAAATGGCGGCTTTTCTATTTCCTTTCCAAGACTATCAGAGTCATATATCTCTTCATACCAATAAACGTCGATATATGCTGTTTTTCCACGACGCCCAGTTTCACATCCCCATTCTTCCTCTAGTTCATATTTACATGAAAAGGCTAGATGATATTTTCTTTCACGAAGTCTGTACTGTCTTACAGGTTTGAAATCTTTCTTTGCATGTTCATACAACTGTAGAAGTTGCCGTTCAAAATTTGAATACCCAATTAGTTCTTCCTCATTGGCCGTTCGCCGAGTATCAAGGTGGTGTTTCAGAAGAATGCCCCCAAATGTAGTCACCAGGCCCAATACAGCACCAATAATTGCAACTTTAATCTTCGGATCCATTTTCCTTTCCGTCGAGGTGATGTCTAATTAATTTATGATCTATAAAAAGATAGCTGAATCCTGGCACTGATCAAAGATATCCCCTTTCGTAATGATCTAGGAACGCTTCATCTAATCGTTTCACTTCTTTCACACTATTGGTACACCTTTCTCCCCTCTCTTTCGTTTAATTTAAAAATGGCTTTCCATATTGTCTAACTATAAAACCGATTATGCCCATGGAGAATACGGCTCTCTACGTGTCGCTCGGTTTGCAGGAGAAGGATCCAGGATATCTCGACGTTACACCTACTATTGAATCCCTTGGCCAGATCACTCCCTTAAGTAGTGCCCTTTGGTACCTAGTGAGTCCCCATGACATCCAGGAAGCCTTTCAGGCTATCAACACCTCTATGATGAATCCGCGCATCGATAGCAGTGCGGGACTTCTTCTTCTCGATCCAGCCACCGGTTATGCAAAGTGGCATTTAAGACAGCCTCTCTCTGATCTCCTCGATGCCCATTGGGGATATCAGAACAACATCTTCATCTCCTTCTCTCTCAAGGCTGCAGAAAAGAATCAGCAGATGATTTTAAATCGAATAGCACAGATTGGCCCCTGGGCACCCATCAGCAGAACAACCTGGTACGTGAGCTCATCCATTTCGACAAAAGATGCGTTCCATTATATGCTTCATGACCTCGAAGGCGGAGACCGGCTCTGCGTATTTGACAGCCAGGGTAACCAGGCCGTTTGGATGGAAAGTTAGTACAAAATGGACTTCGCGTTTCCCGTCCTTACCAGAGATAACTACTGTCTCTTTATGTCATGTCGCTGAAGTTGCCAAAGACTTAACAAGCCATTTTCTCAGTTTTTCTCTAAGTTTTGCTGGATCCTCATATATTAAGACCCTTGTGGAAGATACATCAAAGGGAATTTCTGATCCAGATTCCGCCATCATTAGTACAGGCTTATCCATGGCATGCGCCATTCCCAACTCATAGAAAACATTAGAATTCCTACCAGTAATGTCTGCTATTACAAGGCGGGCTTTCACTATTTCTTGTAGTATATATGGCAGTATGGCTGTAGGTCTTAAGTCCTCGTCTCCACGTTTACACAAGAAGCCAGCCTCTTCGACTACTTTTTTTATTGATTCATAAACTAAATCAAATTCATTATTAAATGGCATTAATACAAAGATTAAATTCTCATCGCGTTTCTCAGAAGTATCGACTCCTAATTTTTTAAAAAAACCCTCGCCCTCCCTTCGATCTATTTCGGCCTCTCTACTTGCTTTTTGCGCTTCCAATAGCAAATGATTAACGCTCTCAAATCGCTCACGAGATATAAGCAACTGCTGAGAAAGATCCTTGATCTTCAATTCTATAGTCTGTCGATAACTATCTCTTTCATATTCCCTTAAGCGAGCAAGTGACATGCTACGATATGCAACAAACACAACCATAGCAATTGCCAAAATAAAAGCAGGCAACGCCCATATGAGAATATCCTTAACCGCTGTTTCCATGAATATCAAGAAGCATTATGATGCTGAATACAAGCATCGGTAAGGTAATCACAAAATTTAGGATTGTTAAGCCTGCCGCTTTCAAAACATCTTTCTTAGTCAATGTTGTAGGAGCAGCTTTCCAGATCAAAATAGAAAAGATCAAAACAACAATATAAACAAGACAAATTCCAAACACAGAAGCAGCGTGTTGTGGGGCACTGAGTAAAACCGTCGCCGCAAAAGAAAGTGCGAGAAACCCTGTTTGAACAGGTGTTTGCAGTATTGCTTTCCACATTTCACCATTTTTGCCACTCCCACCTATCAAGACCTTCATGAGTATTTGTAATAGTAGAAGTGTAAACGGCACTAGCCAACGTATGTTATTGGCAAAGAAGTCCTGAACCATCTATTTAATATTTATCAATAGACTCTTGGAGGCTTAAATGATTTATATATAAAGGCGTTATTAACAATCGAATGTAGGTAGAAAAACCAAGGAATTCAATTGCGGGTGAGCCGCCTTAGAACAATAAGACACCTTCTCATCTGCTCTATCGGGGACCAGGAAAAAGCCTAAGTGCTTTTGGCACAGAACTTCTTTTTCGCCTTGCAATTAACGAAAATAGAACTTTTAGATCACTCCTGATTCTACTTGCTGTATATATTTTTCACATTGAGTAATCAGTGACTGTTCGAGATGAAATTTAGCTTGGATATCAGAGCACATCATAATACGAGTTGGTGCCCTCTCCCAGTGCCAAACAAAGTGTTCTTTCAATCTTTCAGATGCGGCTCCGCTCACTTCTACAAGAGGCAAATCCGTCCCTTTTCTGGCTGAGGTATACATACCCCAATACATTTTTTCATCACATCGATAAATACCATGGAGAGGATGATGGTCTATAAGCTTAACAGATATAGACCCTCTAACTGGTTGATTAGGAGATCGATTGTTGGCTACTAGATGGATTTTATCCCATATATCTTTACACATCAGAACCGATCTTACCAAACGTTCTTTCAATTCATCTGCCGTTATACCATCCTCCCAATTCTTAGTGGAAACTGCATCCGAAAATGGGTTCATAAAAAGAACCCTAATCCGTACATTACGAGACACTATGCTTTCTGCTAAAAGAGACGAACTAGAGTAATCACGCAAGGCACCAGTCACAGATATCCCCATTACATCGACTTTTTGGCTGCTGTATTTTGACTGGTACAATTCCGATGCAATAGCAGAACGGCTGGGAGATACCAATACTAAGTCTGGGATTTTCTCGTTACTATCTTCATTCTTTAAAAGGTTACGTAGTAACCAATTCAGAATTCCTCCTGCTGTAAATGATGTTCCTATAGCCTGAACAATCGACTGTAACCGAACATTCGGTAAATCCTGTATAAATGCCAGCATTACAATGCCGATGACTACTAGCAAATAGTCAAGTAATATTGGTTTCTGGTTTCTTTTCGATTTTGAAATATCCATGATTGAGAGGTCTGGATGCGCACAATTCTGGACTATGATATGACCAGAATCAATTAATGTCCATGACAAGGGTTTTTGGAGAGCGATTATTTCAAGATGACAAGGTTATAAATTAGTCGACCGCCAGACTGATAACATTTCGCAAAACCCGTCCGATACTGCTGGCGAAAATAACAAAAGAATATAAGCACTTCTCCCCTACTGCGCGCACCAAAACGGGCTTAACTTCGCACCAGATGCGCGATCACGAAATGATTTAGGCTGAATATTGAACTACTTAGCGTGCATTATCCTGTTAATCTGGTCAACACTCCACGTCTATTTCCTGACTTACAATAATTCCCTTTTTATCGTGTGTTTAACCGCCAGAAAGGTTTTCGGAAAAGGTGTTTGCGAACTACATAGACAGCCTCTCTCCTGCCTCGCCAGGCTAAGAAATATACAGCAATTTTGTTATGATCTAACCACTTCTTGAAACGCCCCCAACTACACAGGAAGTCTAATGATAAACTCAGCGCCATCCCCAGCCGTACTCTCAACTCTCAATGCCCCGCCATGCCCGTTTACTATAATGTCATGACTCAAACTCAGCCCTAATCCCGATCCGCTACCAGTGGGCTTTGTCGTAAAGAAGGGCTCAAAAATCTTTTCATGTATCTCTTTTGATATTCCTTTCCCATTGTCCTCGATGTGCACTTCTACGTGGTCGCCTTCTTTCTTCGTCCTGACTGAGACCTGGGGCACATACTGCCCATTAAGCGATAGGTGCTTCTCATTTACCGTGTAGAAGGCATTATCGAGCAGGTTGATTAGCACTCGACCGATTTCCTTGGGGTAAACCTCAACTTCGCCGATTGCTTCGTCATATTCCTTGTCTAGTTTAACAGTGAACCCCTCTTCACGGGCTTTTATGCCACGATAGGCCAGGTTGACATACTCATCGACGAGCTTGTTGATCTCGACTGACCTTCTTTCTCCGCGGCCTGTGCGCGAGTGCTCGAGCATCGAGTGGATGATACCGTCGGCTCGCTGACCGTGTTCGTTGATCATGGCCGCGTTCATTTTCAACGTCTCGACAAGCTCCCGAACCTCTGGTTCTTCCATTCCGCCTTTTTCTTCGATCCAATTCTTGAGTTCATCGATCATCTCTCCAGAAAGTGCCGAAAAGTTATTTACAAAATTGAGTGGATTTTTTATTTCATGCGCAATACCCGCCGTTAGCTGCCCCAGCGAAGCCATTTTCTCAGTGTGAATAAGTTGGTCTTGCGCCTCGGTAAGGTGCTTAAGCACGCGCTGCAGCTCATTGTTCGTGGCTTCGATGGCTCTGGCTTTCTCCCGCTCAGCGCGGAGGCGTTCTTTAGCGATGAGGCGTTTGTGCCGGATGCGATCAAAAGCCAAAATACCGGCAACCACCCACACACCATAAACAAGATACGCCCATACCGTGCGCCACCACGGCGGCAGGATCTCCACACCCAGCCGCACCGGCTCCTCTGTCCAGATCCCATCACTGTTAGCCGCTTTCACCTCGAACGTGTAGTCTCCCGGAGGAAGGCTCGTGTAAGTGGCCCGGCGCTGATCGGTCTCGGAACGCCATTCGCTATCGTAGCCAAGAAGTCGGTACTGGTAGCGGTTCTCTTCTGGATTTGCGTAATGCAACCCCACAAAGCCGAAGGTCAGATCGTTCTGCGAATGGCTCAGGCGAAGGGCCTCCGTCTGCCAAAGGGCGTTTTCAAGCGGCGAATCAGGGCCGGGCGTAAGCCGCTCATCGAAGAGCCACAGCTCACTCAGATGTACAATCGGCGGCTCGCCTATTGGCGGGAGATCATCGAGATGCAGCGAGATAAGTCCCCCCGTATTCCCCCAATAGAGGGTACCATTACGACTCCATAAACTACCAGGATAGAAGGCTCCGGAGGGCAGGCCATGGCGTTTACCGAATGAGCGAGCTCGTCCCGTTTCGGGATTAAAACGGGCCAGACTACCGTCGGTATGTAGGCCGAGCCAGAGCTGGCCTTCCTCGTCTTCTACGATGCTCGAGACTCGATCAGTACTCAGGCTGGTTGGGTCGCCTTCCACATACCGAAAAGTCTCGAATGTCTCCGTCGCCGCATCGAAACGGTTTAAACCGCCGCCTTCGGTCCCCACCCAGAGCGTGCTGTCAGAGGATTCATATATGCTAAGGACCAGGTTATGACTCAGGCTAGAGGAGTCGCCCGCCGCGTGCCGAAAGGTCTCGAACGTCTCTGTTGAAGCATCGAAGCGATTCAGGCCGTCGTACGTCCCAATCCAGAGCGTGCCGTCAGCGGTTTCATGTAGGGCGATGACGAGATCATTACTCAGGCTGGTCGAATCACCCTCCACATGCCGAAAAGTCTCGAATGTCTCCGCCGCCGCATTGAAGCGGTTTAGGCCACCTTGGGTCCCTACCCAGAGCGTGCCGTCATTTGTTTCATGTAGGGAAAGGACGTAATCATGACTTAGGCTGGTAGGGTTACGCATCTCGTGCCGATACGCCTCGAAGGTCTCCGTTTCCGCCTCATAGCGATTCAAACCACCACCTTCAGTCCCTACCCAGAGCGTGCCATCGGTAGTTTCGTGAATCGCCCACACCCTGTCATTACTTAGACTTGCCGGGTCGCCCGCTTTATGATAATAGGCTTCGAACGTCTCTGTCGCCCCGTTGTAGCGGTTTAGGCCTCCGTTGGTCCCTACCCAGAGCGTACCGTCAGCGGTTTCATAAAAACTAATGACAAAATCATTACTCAGACTGGTTGGGTTGCCTTCTTCATGTCGAAAAATCTTAAACATATCTGTCGCCTTATCGAAGCGATTCAGACCTCCGTATGTCCCCACCCATAGCGTGCCGTCTATGGTTTCATGAATCGACCAGACCTGATCCTCACTCAGGCTCGTAGGATCGCCCGCTGCATGCCGAAATACCTCAAACGTCTCCGTTGAAGCATCGAAGCGATTGAGCCCACCTTCGGTCCCTACCCAGAGCGTGCCGTCGGCGGTTTCATAGATGCTCAAGATGTAATCATGACTCAGGCTAGTGGGGTTACCCTCCACATGCCGAAAAGACTCGAACGTCTCCGTCGCCACATCGAAGCGGTTTAAACCGCCGCCATAGGTACCAATCCAGAGCGTGCCGTCGGCGGTTTCATGAATCGACCTGGCTTGATCATGACTCAGGCTAGTGGGATTACCTTCCACATGCCGAAACGACTCAAACGTCTTTGTGGCTACATCAAAGCGGTTGAGGCCGTCGTATGTCCCCACCCATAGCGTGCCGTCGGCGGCTTCATAAATACTTTGGACGTGATCATTGCTCAAGCTGGTGGAGTCGCCCTCCACATGCACAAAGGACTCGAACGTCTCCGTTGAGACATCGAAGCGATTAAGACCACCACCTCTGGTTCCCACCCAGAGCGAGCCGTCGGCGGTTTCATAAATACTTTCGACGTGATCATTACCCAGGCTGGTGGAGTCGCCCTCCACATGCACAAAGGGCTCGAACGTCTCCGTTGAGGCATCAAATCGGTTGAGACCACCCATGGTCCCTACCCAGAGCGTACCGTCGGCAGCTTCATGAAGTGCAAGTACCCAGTCATCACTTAGACTTGTCGAATCATTCTCCACGTGCCGAAAAGCCTTCATCTCATAACCATCATAACGGACGAGCGCTCCAGAAGTACCAAGCCAGAGAAAACCCCGATGATCTTGCAAAACCTCCTCTATAGCATTGGAGGGGAGGCCGTCGGCCGTCGTCATGTGAGTGAAGGTGAGCTTCTGCGCCGAGAGTTCCCCGGGTGCAAGCCAGTAGAGTACTAGCATCAGCCTCATGAGCACGAAACGATGCTGAATCCACCTCACGCCAGAAGGAGAATCGGCATTTACTGACTTAGAAATTTCATCAGAAGGGATTGCCATTCCTATTACGCATCCTTCTCGAAGTAGAGGTAGATGTAGACAGCAAAACCGAAGTTCGTTGCATTGGACGACTTGAAGGACCATCCTTCAGCTGCGTACTCGTCCAGCTTTGCCTGTATGTCTTTCTTGGAGTCTTTGGCGATATGCTCCGAATCAAATGTCATTTTTGAGTAATAGATGAGGGTTTCTACTTTATACTGCTTCATGGCTTGGGTTTATATAGGGTTATGCTATCGGTGGGAGTTTCTTTTCGGAAACGGGGGTGCGTTTGAAGTCGCCAGAGCGTGTGGGTTTGAATTCGCCTCGGCGCCCGGACCGAATGCGAACGGGATCTGTCATGAATAAGTTCTCATCGACTTGCCGGGTCAACTCAATATTGACGTAGACAACTTCATTGGGATTTAGAATCCAATCGAGCGGCATACCGTCTGACCGGAATTCACCTTTCAAATAACACGCAAATCCTTTATCGGGGCGAGCCATGATCCTCATGCCCATTTTCTGGTCCCTAGCGTTCTTCATCCTATCGTAGTTGAGGTAATAAACCAATCGGTTGGGATGAATCACATTACGCTGACGATCTACAAAAAACCCTTTTGGCAAGATATCTTCACTATACTGATTCCCCGCTAGCAGCAACATATCAAAGTCCTCAACAGGCGCACCTTGATCGTCATAGACATTAAAAATGATCATGCAGTAGCGCTCTCTATCGTTCTCATCTGTGGCCTGCACATGCTCAGTTAACGCAGCCAACTCATCAGCCCGGGTTTTGTATTGGCTTTGGCTTTGAACGGATAAACACTTGAGTATCTCAGCTACAACCGGCTTTTTATCTGCATTTTTTTCATTGACGCTCTTTTGTATGCCCATCTTATTCCCACCATGGCTCGTTTTAGGAATAACTCCAACGGGCACCTTGGGCGACATTCGGAGATGCTTCTCATCAAAATCGAGAGAAAGGGTTTCCGGGTGCCTCTTTCGTGTCGTTTTTAAAACCGTTGAGCCCTGCTTCAAGGTGAGGGAGCGATAGGTAAGATTCGCCCCGCAGACCCTGATTACACCGTCTGTCCCTCTTTCACCCGTGTAGGAATTCAAGTGATCGTACAACTTCTTATCGATGGTCTGGCCAATAAGCACGAAGGGGTAGAATGTGCTGTTTTCCAGCTTATAGTCCAGGAAATTATGATTTAATTCCCATTGGCCTTCACTTCCAAGCTCCAACCAGTTCAATACCTCCTGACCAGGCTCGACGCCTTGAAACCATGTTTTGATTCGGCTTAAACGTCCTTTTCCCAGTTGGGCCAGGGATGACCCGTGATTGGCAGGTGCAAGCATGATGAGGTGCTTCATCGGCGACTCACTTAGCTTCTTAGCACCGTAGAACATATCCACCCAGAGCCGTGCAACCGGTCCGCCGGTTGAATGGGTTATACAGGAGAACTCCTCGATGCCTCCGTTCCCATCCGAGAGTTGCGCTTGCAAGGCCTTATGAAATGCGCGAGCAATATCTTCAAGTGTTACCGCGTCATGAAAGCTTAAGTATCGGCCCAGAAAAATGTGCTCGATATCTAGATCCAATCCGAATTTACTCGCCTGTCTGGCTAAGGCTTCTGGCAAACCGCCATAGGTTTTCAGGTTGACTACACTGTATCCGTGAATAAAGACCAGTTTCATAAGAAATGTGATAAAATCGATTTTATAGGCAATATTGCCCTATCTTAGTTTGTTTTGTACATAACATCAATACCCCACCAACCTCTTATGCGTAATACCCTCCTGTTAGGCCTCATCGTTGCCGTTTTGATGTTTTTATTGACCTCTCAGTTACTGAAGTTATTCAAAGTAGAAGTACCGATGTTGCCCATTGCAATCGTGAGTGTCATTGCTGCAGTTGGAGGTTCAATTAACACGCTAAAAGAGGACTCTGGGTTGTCCTTCATGGGCCACTTGATTGTGTCCACAATCCTTGCATTATGCATTGTTGGGGCAAGTGGAGGATTTTTCACGCTAACGGGCCTGCTTCCCGGGCTTCCTCGCTGGGTTGCTATCTCGATGATTATAGTAGGCCTGCTGCTTTTCTTAAGCCTGGCCGGTTTGTTGGGCCGGGGCCCTGCCTGAAATCAATAGGCAAACGGCTCCTCTGAAATAACAACTCCGTTCTCGGCTACATACTCATCCCACAGAGTAATAAGTTCATCCTTCATTTCCGGATATTGATCCGACAAATCATAGATTTCCCCCGGATCCTCCCGGAGATTGAACAATTCCCAACGTGAAGGTCCATAGGGAGCCGTCGTCCAAGTTAGCTTCCAATCCCCTTTGCGAATCGCTCTCCGTCCGAAAAGCTCCCAACCCATAACAGGTTCGCTTCCGTGCACCGATGTTGCATCACCAGTAAGCAACGGCCACATCGACTTCCCTTGCATGGGCAGGACTTCACGCCCTTTGTACAAGCTGCCCTGCTCAGCGGGATGTGTCATTCCTGCCAGGTCCAGTATCGTAGGCATGATATCTTTTGCAGTCACAAAGCTTTCTTCCCATCCTTTAATGCCTAGCTCAGAGCCATAGTGCACAAAAGCAGGGGCTCGAATTCCACCCTCATTTGCAAATGCTTTGTACATTCGGTAAGGCCCTACCCCTGCCCGGGCCCAGGCAGGTCCATAATCAAGGTAAGAGTTCGCCCTTCCCATGTTTTCATATGAGTTGTCACAGCACTGAGCGATCCACTCCGGTAATGAAGGAAAGGCCTGAGCAAGATCATGCCCTTCTGCTCCATTGTCAGACATAAACAAGATCAGGGTGTTCTCAAATCGGCCTATTGATTTCAAATAGTTTATCAACACTCCCACATACGTATCAAGATCACGAACCATTGCCGCATAGATCTCCATTCTTTTTGATTCTACACGCTTCTCGTCTTCCGATAAAGCAGACCAGGGTTTTACAGTGCTAAGTCCAGGATGAGGCTCAGTATCTTCTGTGATGAGGCCCAACTCCTTCATTTTAGCTAGCCGGCGTTCAAACAAGACCTCGTGCCCTTCATCATAGTCTCCCTGATGCCGAGCTATCGAACTATCGGGAGCTTGTAGTGGCCAGTGCGGTGCGGTGTAGGCGAGATATCCAAAAAACGGCGTATTCTGTTCAACGGATTCTTCGATGTAGTCCCTCATTTTCATTGTAAAGAAGTGCGTCGAGTAAAAATCCGGAGGCAAAGCCGCTGGCTGTCCATCTTCTTTGTAGGTAACCGGACGGTCAGCAGAAAACATCCCCATCGTATCGAAATGCCCGCCGCCGCCTTCAATCATGATAAATGAGTTATCAAATCCTCGTGCAGAAGGGATGACATCATCTCCCCCGCCCAGATGCCATTTACCCGTCATGTGTGTCGCATACCCTGCGTCCTTGAGCAATTCGGCCAGTGTAGCTACTCTAAAGTTCAAGAAGGTCTCGTATCCGGGAGCGCCGAGTTGATCGCCAGCATGATCGCCAGCCATTGTACCAAAACCAGCAAGGTGATTGTCTACACCAGAGAGTACCATAGAACGTGTGGGCGAACATGTTGAAGCAGTGTAGAAATTCTTGAACGCTACCCCTTCACGTGCCAATGCATCCAGGTTAGGTGTGCCGATTTCTCCTCCGTACACGCCCAGGTCTGTATAGGCAAGGTCATCAGCAACAATAAGCAGAATATCTGGAAGAACGGCATCATCAGGTACTTGCTCAGGTGCACAGCCTAATACTAATGGAATCCAGGCATATATCGCTATCCACTTAAGGGCAATCACATAAATTCTGACGAATTGATGTGATCGGTTTCTTGTTTCTTGTTTCTTGTTTCTTGTTGAAAAGCAGGTGTTTACCCTGGAAACAACCAGAAACGAGAAACGAGAAACAAGAAACCAACCAAATAAGCCGTCAGGATTTATTTGGTTGTACATAACTCTTTCTCTCCTCCGATTTATTGACGGCTAGCAATATAATGGTTATCCTTTCACAAACGAAATACGCAGTATTATGGTAGGCCCACGCTTACGACCTCGGTTTGAATTCAAGGTGCCATTTCCGGTGGCAGATACTATTGCCCGCCTTGTCAGGCAGGGAGAGCAAACGGATTGCCCTTTTGAAGGGACGATTGCGGGCAATCATATGCATTTGAATATCCGCAAGGCAGATCAGAAAATCTGGTCACCCCACTTAAACCTGGAGGTCCTCCCTAACGCAGCTGGCTCTCTTATAAAGGGACATTTCGGTCCCAGACCAGACATCTGGACCCTGGTAATGGCTCTGTATGCGATTTGCGGATTTCTCGCTCTTATGGCGATAATGTTCGCCCTTTCCCAATGGATGCTGAATATGCCCTTGTGGTCACTCTGGATCGCAGGGGGCGCTGCGGGAATCGGAATTATCGTGTACGTCCTGGCCCTGATTGGCCAGGGACTCAGTCAGGACCAGATGCATACCCTGTTATCTGAAGTGAAAGAAGCGGTTGATATTGACGCAGAAGTTACTAGCTAATATTTTTCACTCCCCCGGAAGCAACACAGGCTCTCCAAAGCCGAGCTCAGTTAATCTAGGCATTTGTGTCTCGGCATCCCCGACTACCAGGAAGATCATTTTATTCACATCGATATACTTATTTGCAAGCATTTTCATGTCCGCAACAGTAAGATCTTTAATCACCTGTTCTTGTTGTTTGGGGTAATCAAAATCCCAATCGTATGCACTGATTTTCTCCAGAATGCCCAGTTTTGCACCCAGTGTTTCAAATCGCCGCGCGTTGCTCTTGATCATAAAGCTTTTTGTATCCGCGAGATAGGATTCTGAATAGTCGCTTTCAAAGGTGCCTATAATGTCCTTCACGAGAAGCAGCGATTCCAGCGTCACGTTTGAACGGACATTTGACGAAAACTGATAAGGCCCCGGAATAGAAGATCCCAGAAATCTCGACCCAGCTCCATAGGTATAGCCCTTCTCTTCACGCAATACCTGCAGAAGCTCAGAGGAGAATCCTCCGCCTCCCAGTTTAAAGTTCATTGCGTTTGCGCTGAGAAAATCGGGATCGGTTTCCTTGAGTCCTAAATAACCCACCCGTAATACAGATTGCTTGGCATTGGGCACATCGACGAAATAAACGGAAGACGACTCAATCGCAGAAGGAAATACGTATTCCGGCTTTTCGACAGAAACAGCCTTCCAGCGGTTCACTATGCCATCGAGTGGAAGCAGCGCATCGTTTTGATTTACAAAACCCGCGATATGCATATCTGCCCCAGAGGGTGAGAGGCGAGTTTGATAATAGGTCTTCAAGTCTTCTATCGAAATGCGCTCAACCGAACTCAGCGAACCTAGCTGGTTTTTACTAAAGATATGATCTTCGCCATAGATCAATTTGTTAAACGCATTACTAGCAATCGCAGGAGGGCTTGCTTTCTGCTGGCGTAACTGGTTAAGCGTTCTCTGCTTAATGATATCAAATTCAGCTTCGTCCCACCTTGGCTCAAGAAGAATCTCTTCAACAAGCGCCATCGCCGCATCATAATTCCTCGCCAGTGTAGTACCTTCTACTACAACGTACTCACGCCCCGCATCGATAGATAGAGTAGCGCCTAGCTGATCAATGGCTTCTTCTAATTCTGTGGGCGTTTTGCTTTGCGTTCCTGCCATCAGCATTTCGGCGAGTAGATTGGATACTCCAACCAGTTCAGGATCCTCAAAATACAGCCCACCCTCGATTCTAATAGAAAACTGCACCAAAGGGGTCTCATCGTTTTCGATGCCGAAAACACGCATTCCATTGTCCAGCGCAGCCGTCCAAATGGGAGGAACGTTCACTTCAGGAGTTTCTCCAAAGGGAGGTTCAGAACGATCAATTTTTGATGGCGTTTTGGGGTAGCCTTCCTCATTTTCGCTCAGTTCAAACTCTGCCTCTGCTCCTTGCACAATAGGCTCTTCTACAACCTCTGCTACAGCACTCCCGGATACAGCCAGCTCTGATTGCCCTTTAGGGACAAAGCTCGTTGCCACATACGCCTTGTCTTTTATATACTTGTTATAGACACGAAGCACATCCTCTTCCGAAACCGCAAGAATTGCATCGATCTCCTTAGAGGCAAAGCCAGGGTCGTCAGCAAAAATATTATAGTGAGCTAGTTGAAAGGCTTTGCCCAGCACGCTCGACAGTCCTCTGTAAAAGCTTGTTTCCTGGCCGGCTTTTATCCGCTGAAGATCTTTTTCTTGTATCCCTTCCATTTCAAACTTGTGAAACGCCTGGTCTACAGCAAGCTTCAAGCTATCTAGAGAGGTTTCCGGGAAAGCCCTAATGGTAAGCTGCATTCGGCCAGCAAGCTCAGAGGGCCAGAAAAACATGGATACATCTGAGGTAAGCTTCTCTTCTTCAACGAGGACTTTATAAAACGGAGAATTCTTACCGGAAGCCAGGAGTTCAGCCAGCATGTCTAGCGCATAACTGTCAGGATGGAATTCCTCAACAGTAGGCCACACCATTGTTAGCGCAGGAAGTTGAGCAAAGTTATCTTCGTGTACGAGGTGCTTAGGTTCTTCCAGAGAGGCTGCTTTTGGCTCCAGAGGTGCTACATTCCCCCTCGACTCAAACTCGCCGAAGTATTTTTCGACCCACTGCCTGGTTTGCTCTACATCAATATCCCCAGCGATCACGAGCGTTGCATTATTAGGCCCGTACCAGTTATCGTAAAAGTCTTTTACATCCTGCAATTCAGCACGATCAAGATCTTCCAAGGACCCAATCACCTGCCAGTTATACGGATGGTCGTCTGGGAATAGATTTTTGCCAATAACATACTGTGTGTGGCCATAAGGCCTGTTGTCTACACTTTGCCTTTTCTCATTTTTCACAACCTGCTTTTCCTTTTCCAGCACAGACTCTGTGACTGTATTGATGAAAAAGCCCATCTTGTCCGCCTCAGCCCATATGATCTTTTCAAGGGCATCCTTGGGGACTACCTGGTAATAATTCGTCCGATCCCGAGAAGTTGATCCGTTTAATGAACCGCCTACTTTGTTGATAAGGATATCCAATCCCCCTTTGCCCAGATTCTCAGATTCGAGGAAAAGAAGATGTTCGAAGAGATGCGCAAATCCAGTTCGCCCTTGCAGTTCCCGCGCGGAGCCAACGTGATACGTCATCGCCACTGCAGCAATTGGATCAGAGCGGTCGATGTGCAAGATAACTTCGAGCCCATTTTCAAGTACGTACTTTTCGTAATCTACACTCAATTCAGAATCTGGTTGTTGAGAGCAGGAAGAGACCAGAAGTGTAAGAAAAATACACACCTTGAACAAACTCGATGCAGAAAAAGATCGCGTCATGATTGGGTTAAATGGTTGAACGAATGTGTAGGATATAGGCCAATCAGGAAGCGCGTTGAATAAGATCCCATTTATTCCCATAGAGATCTTCAAAAACTGCGACGATCCCATAGGGCTCTTCTTTTGGTGGACGTACAAATGTGACTCCTTCTTCTACCATGTGGTTGTAATCTCTCCAGAAGTCGTCTGTACCCAAAAAGAACGTCACCCGCCCTCCTGTTTGGTTGCCGATATAGGCTTTTTGTCCTTCATTCGACGGCCTTGCTAAAAGAATAGTTGCACCGTCTGAACCAGGAGGCGAAACCAAAACCCATCGTTTGTCTTGCTCAGGGACATATAGGTCCTCGACCAGTGTGAAACGTAGCTTTTTAGTAAAGAAAGCGATCGCCTCATCATAATCAGCAACGACAAGGGCTACGTGCAATAGAGATTGTTTCAAGGTATTATTCCCCAAGAATTATGGACCGAGTTGCTGTACCTCCTTTCGGATGGGTTGCCTCAACGAGCACTTGCGTTCCCGCATCTGCACGAATTAACCAGGTTGCCTCCGTCATGCTCTGGCCTTCTATATGACCTAAGTCAATCTCAGCGTCCTCAGAAAGCAGGAGACCGTTTTCCATAGATAGATTCGCTTTTACGGGCATTGCGCGTCCTCCATCGCGGCGGATTGCCAGCTCTGTTGGCTGGAAACCAAGATTTGACACCGATGCTTTTATTCTGTATATGCCTTCATCGAGCTGCTCTTGCTCTACTTCAGTTATTTCCAGATAGGGCAAAATGCTCGCTTGCAGCATCATGAAATCGACATTCCGCTCAACCTCGCGGGGTAGATCTGCAGCAAGTGGATTATTCTGGCCGAACTTGCGCCATCCGCCAATTTCAACAGGACCTAACTCGGGGTGATCGAAGGGCGTCCACTGTTTGAAAACGCGGCCATCCATGTGTTCGTCTTGATACGCCAATCGCTCAACGTTTGAAATCGTCCCATTCCTGTCGGTGTCCTCACCAAACGTGTAGATTTCATTGGCGAAGGAGAGCACGCCAAACAAGAGATACATACCATCAATCGACCCGCCATAGGCCGCATAATTGTCTTCATCCATGGAGAGGCCATAGAAGTTGCCGCCAAAGCGGGCAGGTTCTGCACCCTTTATGTTTCCATTTTTGTCCCGCCATAGCTGACCTCGTTTTGTATTCGTTGATCCGCGAGGCCAATTCCAATCGTACACTGAAGTGGCAAGAGGGTATTCAGTTACTTCCAATCCTTTTTCAGACACGGCAAGATAGAGTGCCCGATCGGATGCCGGCAGTTTCAAATCAGGCACAGAAGGTGGGCGTAGAATAACGCCTCCCGAGGAATGCAAGTGCTGAGACCCTGCGATATTTGGATGATTTTGGATAAAATCTAATGACACGCGAAGTTCTACCTCAGAGCCTGGGTAGGGCCCTGCGCCGTTTTGAGACGCGTTCCAATTTCCAGGGTAGTTTCTATTGGGATCGATGCCACCGGGCCAGTCTTCACCGTATTTCCCATCTCCGTCATTATCGATGCCTTCGCCGTAGAGAGCGTAGAAGGGGCCGGCATCACCAAGCTTACGGCGCCTCATTAATCGATCATCTCGTTCATCGATCACCCACCGGCCGACAGGATCAACAACGCGCATCTGCAGCGCTTCGTTATCGCCATCTAAATCTTCGGGAGGGTCCTCATCAAAAAGGCCATCATTGTCTTCATCCCATGGCTTCATTGTTGAGTCATGAGGGCGGATAGGAGACCGGTGATGCAGCTCAGACATATCGGGTATGATGTTGGGCATCACGTAGAAGGTATTTCGGTCCAGCAGTTGCTTTACCTCAGCGTCATTTGAGGTGACTAGTTTATGAATGAAGCCCAGTGCCGCCTCTGTTGAAACGACTTCATCTGAATCGATGCCACCATCTACCCACAAGGCCGGTTTTGATTCAGGAGGACCTGTTTCAAAATTGGTGATGGTGAGCAGCCACAAATCACGTCCCTGGTACGATTTGCCGAGCGAAGAGAGGGCTGTAATCTCAGGATACTGACTTGCCACATCTTGCAAGAAAATTTCTAGCTCTTCAAAATCGCGATAGCAATCGAAGGCCATATCAACCGAAAACGGCGCGCAGTTTCCGAAAAACAGCTTTTGCTCAGCCAATGGGTATTGTTCTTGGGCAAAAGCGACAGATGTCAAATTGCAATAACAGACTATGAAGGCGGTAACAAAAAGGCGCATATTTTAACTATTCGCAGTGATCTACTCAGGACTAAACGAGGCTTCGGCGTGCTTCAATCGCGCCGTCTGACCAATGGTATAGCAAGATATAAAGGTAAATGCCCCAAGCACAATGATGAGAAGCTCTCCAAGAAACGGCCAGAAGTACCAGGCGCTCTGTTCAAATACATATTTGTACGCTACATACAGGATGCAGAAGACATTCGCAAACCCGATCAACCATGCAGGGAAGAGATAAATCTCCCCAAATCCCTCGTTGTCGGAATACACCCTCAAACTCACAGAGGCAACAGCGCCTGACAATAAAAACAGCAAAAGAAACCCTATATAACGGGCGAAAGTGAGGGATTCGGATATGTGTTGAATAGACCATGCAACGTATACAATGGCCGTTGCCAAGACGTATACACATCCAAAGATAGCAAGCGCCAGATAGACTTCATCTTCCTGGCTGAAGAAAAGCAATGCTACACCTGCACCAATCATGGCAAGCGTACCTAATACGCCGATAAACCACTGTGCCGTCCAAAAATCAAATACTGTAGCATCAATTACCAGCTTACCTGCGAGTATAAAACTAGCAAGCAACAAAAGAATGGCAAGTATTCTAGGTAACATATATTATACAGGCAGGTCGATCTTAAAACGAGTGCAAATATAGGTGGGCGCACGTACATCTGCAATTTAAAAGTACTCCTCTGGTGTTTCGTTTCCAAATACAGGGATTTTTGTTATCCATTTATTCTTCCAAGGCCTTTAATGTGGGATCGCGGTCTGGCCCCACTGATCGTTTGATCAATTCCAATATCCTTCGGTACTCATCCGCCCAGCTGGAAGGCTCTGTAAAACCATGCCCCTCCACAGGATACAGGGCCATCTCCCAATCCTCTTTTTCCAACTCAATGAGGCGCTGAGCGAGGCGGACCACATCCTGAAACTGCACGTTTGTGTCCACCATGCCATGAGCAATTAACAAGGGATCTTCTAAGCCTTCAGCAAAATAAATTGGAGAGGACTGCTTGAAGGAAACAGAGTCCTGTGCCGGTGTATTCAGAATATTCGACGTGTATGGATGGTTGTAATGCGCCCAATCGGTAACAGCCCTTAACGCGGCACCGGCGCCAAAATGCTCGGGTTCTGTAAACAGCGCCATAAGCGTTATAAACCCTCCGTAAGACCCTCCATAGATAAATACACGCTCCGGATCCACATTGTATCTCTCGTTTACAAACTGAGAAGCATCGACATAATCCTGAAGGTCCCTGCCTCCCATATGCCGGTAAACGGCGGTACGCCAGTCTCTTCCATATCCGGCAGAAGCCCTGAAATCAACATCCAGGACAACGTAACCCAAGTCTGCGAGAAGATTGTGAAACATGTACTCTCTGTAATACCCACTCCACCATTTGTGTACGTTTTGCAAATATCCCGCTCCATGCACAAAAAGCACAGCGGCCCCATTATGAGCCTCCGGGGCGTACATTCTTGCTGGGACGCCAATACCATCCGATGCCGGAATAGTAATGATCTCAGGATCCCGCCAGGAGTACGCCTCCCAATCTTCCGTTGGTGAATGCGTAAGCTGATGCATGGCCTCTTCTGGCAGTTCAAGAAAAAGCTCTGGCGGCTTATTGCTGTAGGAGTACAACGTAGCTTTTTGCTCCTCATCGGGAGAGAGAAGCACCGAATGGTTTCCTGGTCTTTCTGTTAACTGGGTTCGCTCTCCCCCCGCCGCAGGCATGCTATAGAAATGCCTTTCGAATGGAGACTGTTCACTACTTGAAAAGTACCAGGTGCTTCCATCCTTCGATAATTGAGGACGATACACCTCAAACTCCCCTTCGGTGAGTGCTATTTGTTTGCCTGTTTCGGCATTTACCACATAGAGGTGGCTATAGCCGCTGACCTCACTCTGGAAATAGTAATGCACATTGTCTGGCATCCAGCCTGTAGTACGGCTCCCTTCTCTTGACCACCCAATGCCAGGGCCAGCAATCCAGGCATCGTCTTGTTGCTTGTCCAATAGTTTAAGTGACCCATTAGAAGCATCCAATGAAGCCAGCCATCTCGTCTTATTGTCTGCAGCTCGAATTTCGAGGACGCAATACGCCCCATCTGCACTCCATTCCACCGCAATCACATTGAGAATACGTTTTGATTCAGAGGAATCAACGGGCTGCTCCGCAATGCCTTTAAAGGCAGGCGTATCATAAGCACCCGGCAACTGATGCAAGTCAACGCTGTACGTTGTATCCCGCTGCATATCCTGTATGTGTAATTCAGCAGCCCCACTAGACTGGCCGACTTTGGGGCGTGCGCTCAGCACTTCAGCATATCCAGACTCCGTTACATAGTCTTGAACTTCTGTACGTTTGCTGTCACCCGTCTCTGGTTGGAGCACCACTGTTATGTACGTCTCTGCAGGATCAATCTGAAGATTTTGGATTCGTTTCTTCCCTAAATAAAAGGCTGATGGCAATCCTCGATAGCTGGTTTCTTTCTCGGATGCTTCCTCCTCCAAAGCCTCCTCATCAATTTCCTTTTTAATAAAGGCAATGAGTTCGGCTTCCTGATCCTCCAAGAACGACTCTTGAGGCCCAGGTTTCGCATCTTCAGGTGCTTTACCAGGTCTTATATCTGATAGATCTCGAATGCCGCCGGTATCAAGATCCCACCCGTACAGGTTATTGCCCTTTCTAAAAACAATAGACTTTCCATCCGGTGTAAATCGTGGACTCGACTCAACTTCTCTTGTGCTCGTAAGCTGAATTAGTTCATCTTCCTGTATGTGGTACAAAAAAAGATCACCATCTCTTGCAAATACCTTTTGCGTGTAATCGGGATTATAAACGAGCTTTCCATGCTCCCATCCACTAAACCGAGGCGGCAATGTATGATGGACCGAGACGGGTACTTTTTCTGGACTCAGATTCCCCAAGTAGATTTCGTAGAGCGAGTCTGAGGGATATTCGCCCTTCGGATTCCAGTAGAAATACAGGCTTTTACCATGCTCAGCCCAAGCCGGCCGATTAGGCCATGCACCGATCCATTCATCGGGATCCTGCATTATTTTTCGAACAGTGAGTTCAGATTCTTGAGCTAGCACTTTTCCCTGAAAAAAACAGCAACACAGAATGGCAATACAACAGAGTGTTCTCATTGACCTCGTAGAAGATTTTTTGCAAGACCAAGATACTGTTTTTCGAAAAAAATGAAATTACGCATCCGGTCTTGACTTAAAAATTCTATAGTTGAGCGTCAGATACCTGCTCAAGGGTCTTGTCAATACTAGCTTTTCACCCTTTAAAGTAAATCAGGATGGGCAAAGGCAGTCGGTGTGGATTGGATGGCTACCTTTCAATTAAGTAATTCTCAACAACGTGGCGGCCCACATTGCGGCCCAGGTCCACGCCTTCTAATGAGTCGTATGAGAAATGGATTCCAAGATACACGCGTGAGAACGCGCATTCGAGAGCAGCTTCATGGAAGTTCAAGAACGACCTAACAGGCGGATCCATCTTCATTTTCCCAGAAAAAGGGCCGGCCTTATCCACTTCCGTCGTCTTCATACTGTAAGAGTACGCGTCCCCAAAAACAGAAGCCAATACGGTGTTTGCCGCAGAACAGGCTGTTCCATGGGCAGATGGATACGAGGGAAAAGCATAGGTATGCTGATGGGTATTTGTCCAGGATGCATCTTCTTTTGTATCAGGATTTTCATCGTTAGCTGCCCAGCGAATTGCGGTGTAAGGGCGCCAATGATTATACAGGAACTTGTTATAGAACGAACTGATATACGCATCATACACGCTCATATTTAATAGTGCAAACAGCCTGGCTGCCTCAACCAATTCCAATTTCTCTTCCGATACCAGGTGCCTCGCCAGCCGATTATGGGAGTTTTCGACAAAGTCCTTCCACCACAATGCCAGATGCGTTTGATCCTCGGAACGTGCTTCACTTTTGAAGGCACCCAGTTTTTTTACTTCCTCAAAAGCCCGGGTATATGCTGGACTATTGATCTCTGGAGGCGGCGGTGATACAAATTTGTCGTTCGTATCAAGGGCAAATGGTTTTGCTTCTCCCCAGCCGGCACCAAAAATGAACCCTTCGGGCGTCCCACTATGCTCATTAAACTCAGCATAAACCCCAGGCGCCATCGGATGCCACTGGTAATCGGCTTCTTTATTCCAGCCATCTTCGTCCCGCGTTTGCATTATGCGTTCAGCTACTGATTCACCAAGTTGAATCCCTTCTCCAAACCCTTTCGCTTGCTTCTTACCAGAAATATAAACATCGCGTAACTCCTTGAACTTATCGTTCATATCAGGATATTGACTGGAAGCAATCTTGAATGCGGCCTGGTTTAAGGCAACAAATTCATCTGCACCTGCTACGGAGGCATTGCTTGAATACATTGTATTTGAATAGCTTGCATAAGCTGGGTTTACGCTATTTAACGCATCATGCATAGCAACATGCATCATGGCGGCTGTCCGCAATCCTTTAAGGGTAAGAAAGCCGTCCTCTTGTTCTGCAATTTGAAGCACCACCTGATTCCATTTCACAACCGCTTCAGCAGGAATCCCATCCTGCGCACGCACTTGAGGAGCAAGCAATACAAAAAGCAGAAAGAGTATTAACGCTATATGGCAATTCATAACAGAAGGAAGTTGACTGTTTCACATTCGATTCGTTAATAATGTATCTCCGCTCACACCGCGCATCTACTACTTTTTTTGTAGTGACTTGAATTTGACGAATTATGCAAAAGGGTTACGGACAATATTGTCCACTTGCAATAGCCATGGAGTTACTCGGTCAGCGATGGACCGTTCTCGTTATTAGTCGCATTATTGATGGCTGCCACACCTTTAACGAGATCCACAGGGGTGTTCCTAAAATATCCCCTTCTCTCCTCTCGCAGCGATTAAATGACTTAATTGAACACGGGATTGTTCGAAAGGAAAAACAGCCAGGCAAAAACACATTCAACTATTATGTGACTGAGGCCGGCCAGGATCTAGAAGGCATTATCATGAACATCGCCGTTTGGGGGCAGCACTGGGGGCGCGACATGAATATGGAGGACCTGGACCCGGCATTCCTTGCATGGAGCATGCACACCCGAATCAATTCAAGTGCCATGCCACCCGGCAGAACCGTGTTAGAGTTTGAGTTTACGGGTATTCCCCACGAGTTGAACCGGTTTTGGCTCGTCAATACAGACGGAAAGGTGGACATGTGCCTTAAGCACCCCGGTATGGACACCGACTTGCTCATCACAGCAGACCTCAGAACCTTTGTTGAAGCATGGAGAGGCTTACGAGATCTGCGATCAGAAATAAATGAACGCCAGATTAACCTGACCGGGCCGTCAGAATTAAGAAAAGCTTTCCCGGACTGGTTACTACTGAGTTCTTTGGCTCCGTATGCGAGGAAGAAGGCGGGTGAGGAGAAGATGTTGGCGGGTAAAGTTTGAAGTTCAAAGTTCAAGGTTCAAGGTTTGGTACACGACAAAAAAAAGATCTGATTGAATAAGGTTGTATTTTGGTTGCGACAAAACTTCCAAACCAACCCATCAATCAGATCATGAATCATTCTACGACTTTGCAAGAGCTTCTGCAACAGC